>Ga0209147_100005_pt1 | contig 1036530 bp, 890 predicted proteins | sample AraplaCol_mLB_r2_FD_184278 | JGI IMG/M metagenome (GOLD analysis project Ga0209147, IMG submission 184278) | Arabidopsis root microbial communities from North Carolina, USA - plate scrape CL_Col_mLB_r2 (SPAdes) (version 2) | ecosystem: Host-associated > Plants > Roots > Endosphere | place... | reverse complement strand
GGTGACCATAGCGAGTCGGTACCACCCCTTCCCATCCCGAACAGGACCGTGAAACGACTCCGCGCCGATGATAGTGCGGATTCCCGTGTGAAAGTAGGTCATCGCCAGGCTCTCCCATCTACACCCCGGCTCTCACACAGAGCTGGGGTGTTTGCTTTGCGCGATCAGCTTCGATATCCAGCTCCTCCCGGAGCACCACAGCCCTGAACCAGAGCACAGAACATCCCCTGCAAATACCCATCCGGAAAGTGATTCCGGAAAGTGATCTTTGTGCCATTTTCTGACAAGGAAACCATCACTTTCAAGATGTTCCCTTTGAATCACCACAATGCCAGTGCTTGAGGTAGTGCTATCGCTGGCTCACGACACATTCGCAAAACTAGGCTGCGTTGAAGGAAAGCTGTGATACTGTATATTTATACAGTATTCATCGGCTTCCCTTGGCGTTTCCATGTTTGCGTTGTCTCCGTCTCTTTCCATCGCCGAAGGTGTGGCGGAATATCCCGTCGCCGCGGGGCGTACAGAGCCTAGATCTCGGTCGCCGGCGCGGAAAGCTCCGGCGGCGGTGTTATCTCCAGAAACGCTGCATCCGGCGTTGTGGAATGCAGGCCATCTGGCGCGAGGCGACGGACGCGTTCTGACCACTGGATATGACGCGTTGGATGCTGAGCTACCTGGCGGTGGTTGGCCTCTCGGTGGATTGACCGAGCTGCTGTGCCCGCAATCCGGTATTGGTGAGTGCCGATTGCTGCGTCCGGCGTTGTCTACGCTCAGCGCGAACGCCCGGCGCATCGCGCTGGTCGCGCCGCCGCATCTGCCGAATGCAGTGAGGCTGGTGGGTTGGGATTTTTCTCCTGAACAAATCGTCTGGGTGCGTGCTGGCGAGTCGGCCGATCTTCTATGGGCAGCCGAGCAGCTTCTACGCAGCAAGGCTTTCGATGGTGTGCTGATCTGGTTGGGCCGGGCACGTCCAGGGGCGTTGCGCAGGCTGCAAGTGTTGGCACAGGCCGGCGAGAGCGCCATTTGGGTGTTTCGGCCGACTCATGCGCAACGAGAGTCGTCGCCGGCGGTGCTGCGGCTGGGGCTGGAGCCGGCTGGCGCCGATGCCCTGTCCATCCTTTTTCATAAGCGGCGCGGGCCGTTGCGTGAATCTCCGTTGCTGTTGCCATTGGCGGATCCGCTTCGGGCCGGTCGCGCCTCCGTGCGTCCGTTGCCTGTTCCGCCCGTCGAGCCATTCATCATGGATCCGGCCACGGCGAAATTGCTGGCCGCACTTTCGTCTCCTTCGTCTTCTGTGGCGTTCGACGCTTTGTCGGACGTTTCCGATCCAAACACTCCCGATCATGCCGTTCTGGATCGCGGTGCATCTGCCCCGTCTCCCTCTCGACGCGCTTCGACCCCGGTGGTCTGATCCGGCCGCGCTGCCGTTGCCGTTGCCGGTGGTGGTGCTGGAGCAGGAGCGCGTGGTGTCGGCCAACCGTTTGGCGATGTGCGAAGGCGTACACGCGGGCCTGCGTCGGGCGGGTGCCCAGGCGCTGGTGCCGCACGCTATACAGCTTGATCGCGACGTAGCGGCCGAGACGCGGTTGCTGCAATCGCTGGCGCTGGCGCTGCTGGCATTCACGCCGCATGTCACGTTGGACGTGGCGGATGAGGCGACCGTGTTGTTGGAGGTGGAAGCCAGCTTGCGCCTGTTCGGTGGACATCGCGCGCTGTGTCGGGCAGTGAAGTATTGCGCGGTTCGGTTGGGCGCCATGCCGCAGCTTGGCACCGGGCCGACGGCACGCGGCGCGGCATGGCTTGCCAGTGCGCGGCCGGCGCCGATGCGTGGCCGTCGTCGCACGGCAGGGCGTCACGGGCGAGCGAGGAGGGCAGTTCGGCAGAAGCGGCTGTCGGCGTTGCTTGATCAATTGCCGATCGATGCGGTGGCGCGACTCACGCGGCCCGATTGGCTTGAGGGCCTAGGCTGCCGCACGCTGGCCGATTTGCGGGAGTTACCACGTAGCGGCCTGCGGCGGCGCTGCGGGCCGTTGCTCGTGGATACGCTCGATGCGGCGTATGGCAACGGGCACGAAAGCTTCACCTGGTTTACCGCGCCGTTGCGCTTTGATGTGCAGCTGGAGTTGCCCGGCCGCATCGATAACGCGGAAGGTGTGCTGGCAGCCTCGGAGCAATTGTTGTTGCAACTGGTCGGCTGGCTGTCGGCGCTTCAGTTGGGCGTCAAGACGTATCGACTGACGCTGGAGCACGAACGCCGGCGCGGCCGGAGCAGTGAAGATGCCGCCTCCTCCACGCCGGTGGAGATCGCGCTGGCGCAGCCGGTTCGCACGCTGGCGCACTTGTCGCGGGTGCTGCACGAGCGCGTGCATCGGCTCACGCTGATCGCCCCGGTGGTCGAACTGCGCCTGACGGTGACCGATGCTACGCCGCTCGCGCCGCCTACGGAGTCGCTGTTCCCTGAGCCCGGTGGTCGCGCTGAAGACGCTGCGCGCCTGATCGATACACTGATCGCTCGGCTGGGTGCCGAGAGCGTACTTCACCCCCAGCCGTGTGCCGACCATCGCCCCGAGCGCGCCAACCACTGGGTCGAGGTGAATGCCGCGACCACCGCGCAGAGCCGTGCCGCCGCGCGTCAAGCATTGGCGCAATGGCATGCGCAGCAGCCGGAGCGGCCGTTGTGGTTGCTGGAGAAGCCGATCCCGCTGCTGACACGTCAGAATTATCCGTATTACCGCGGGCCGTTGCGGCTGGTGTCGATGCCCGAGCGCATCGAATCCGGCTGGTGGGACGACGATCTAATCAAACGCGATTACTTCATCGCCGCGGGAGAAAAAGGTGAGCGTTACTGGGTGTATCGCGAGCGCGTTTCCGCAGGCAAGGCCAACGCGGCAGAAGAGGAAGCACGCTGGTATCTGCACGGTTTGTTCGGCTAGGTACATCATGACTTCGCCCACGCCACTTCCCGTTCTGCCCGACTATGCCGAGCTGCATTGCATCAGCAATTTCACGTTCCTGACCGGAGCGTCGCATCCGCATGAACTGGTGGAGCGCGCCAAGCTGTATGGTTATCAAGCGCTGGCGTTGACCGATGAATGCTCTGTAGCCGGCACCGCGCGAGCGCTTGTGGCCTCCAAGGAATACGAACTGAAGCTCATCATCGGCAGCCGCTTTACGGTGCGCAATGCCGATGGCGAACCCTGGCTGCGGCTGGTGCTGCTGGCACAGAACATCGAGGGTTACGGCAACCTGAGCGAGATCATCACGCACGCGCGGCTGGCAGCCCCCAAGGGTGAGTACCGCTTGCTGGCTGACGATTTGGCTATGTCCCAAGGTGAACTCGCTCATCTGCGCGGCGTGCCCGATTGCCTGGCGATTCTGCTGCCTGATTACGATCCCGACCCGCAGCAACTGCTGGCTCAGGCGTGGTGGTGCCAGCGCGTGTTTGGTGAGCGGCTATCGATTGCGCTGGAGTTGCCGCTACGGCATGCAGATGACCGCCATCGCGGCACGGTCTCGGCGGTGTCGGAACAAATCGATGTGCCTATGGTCGCGACCGGCGGCGTGCAGATGCACACGCGCCAACGCAAGCCGCTGCACGACGTGCTGACCGCCATCCGTTTGTCCAAGCCGCTTGCTGAATGCGGGCTGGAACTTGCCCCCAGCGCTGAACAAGCGATGCGCACGCGCATGCAGTTCGCGTTTCTCTATCAAGGGGAGCGCGGTGCCAAGATCCTGCGTCGGACGGTGGAATTGGCGGCGTTGTGCAATTTTTCCCTTGACGAGATCGAATACGAATATCCGAGCGAAGTCGTGCCGGAAGGCATGACGCCGGCCGAATACCTGCTTGCTGAAACGTTGGCCGGTGCCGCAAAGCGTTATCCAGACGGCGTGCCGAAGAAGGTGCGTGCGCAGATCCAGGAAGAACTCGGACTGATTGCCGAACTGGGTTACGAACCGTTCTTCCTGACCGTCTATGACGTGGTGAAGTTCGCGCGCAGCCAGGGGATTCTCTGCCAGGGGCGAGGCTCGGCGGCCAATTCGGCGGTGTGCTATTGCCTGCAGATTACCGAGGTGAACCCGGACAGCGGCAACACGCTGTTCGCGCGCTTTCTTTCGCGTGCACGCAATGAGCCGCCCGACATCGATGTCGATTTCGAGCACCAGCGCCGCGAAGAGGTCATCCAGTACATCTACAACAAGTACGGCGTGACACGTACCGCGCTGGCGGCCGCACTCATCACGTATCGCACGCGTAGCGCGCTGCGTGACGTCGGCCGGGCGTTGGGCATTGATCTCGGGATCATCGAGCAGGTGGCCAAGGGGCAGGCGTGGTGGGATAGTCGCAAGGAATTTGCCCAGCGCGCAGGCCAGCAGGGTCTCGATCCGGAATCGCCGTTGGTGCTGCGCTGGGCGCAACTGGTGGATCAGTTGCGTGGTTTTCCGCGCCATCTGTCGCAACACGTGGGTGGGTTCGTGATTGCGCAGGGCAAGCTTTCACGCCTGGTGCCAATCGAGAATGCGGCGATGGAAAACCGCCGTGTCATCCAGTGGGATAAAGATGATCTCGAATCGCTACGCTTGCTGAAGGTGGACGTGCTGGCGCTGGGCATGCTGACGGCCATTCGCCGCACGCTCGATATGGTGGACGCGTTGCCCGGACGGCGCGAGCACTACGGCGCAACCGGCAAGCTCGCCATGCAGAACCTGCCCGATGACGACAAGAAAACCTACGACATGATCTGCCGCGCCGAAACCATCGGCGTGTTCCAGATCGAATCGCGCGCGCAGCAATCGATGCTGCCGCGTCTGCGTCCGCGCGAGTATTACGACCTTGTGATCCAGGTGGCCATCGTACGGCCCGGGCCGATCCAGGGCGGCATGGTGCACCCGTATCTGCAGCGGCGCGAGGCAAAGCGCAATGGCAACACCGATTGCGTGACCTACCCCGGCCCCGAGGTAAAAGCCGTGCTCGAACGCACGCTGGGTGTGCCGATCTTCCAGGAGCAGGTGATGGAGATTGCCATGAAGGCCGGCGATTTCACTGCGGATGATGCTGACCAATTACGTCGCGACATGGCCGCCTGGAAGCGCAAGGGCAATCTCACACAGCATCAGGAGCGCTTGGTGCATGCGATGGTCGTCAAGAGGCGCTACGACCCCGCTTTTGTCGAAGCGCTATGCAAGCAGATGGAAGGTTTTGCCGAATACGGTTTCCCAGAAAGCCACGCGGCAGGCTTTGCCAAGCTGGCTTACGTCAGCAGCTTCCTGAAGTGCCACGAGCCGGCGGCGTTCTTTGCGGCGTTGCTCAACAGTCAGCCCATGGGGTTCTATTCACCGTCGCAACTGGTGCAGGAAGCCCGGCGTAACCATGTGCGCGTGCTGCCGGCGGACGTGACGGCCAGCGTTTGGGACAGCACGCTGCATCTCCGTGCCGATGGCGCCCCCGGTGAGAATGGCCTGGTGCAGCCCGATATCCGCCTCGGGTTGAATCGCATTCGAGGCATGCGCAAGCCGGCTGCCGAGCGCATCGAAGCGGCTCGCGCCCAGGCTCCTTTTACCAGCGTGGAAGATCTGGCCCAGCGCGCGGCACTCGATCGCCACGACCTGAACGTGCTGGCCGCCGCCAATGCGCTCAAGCCGCTGGCCGGCCACCGTCGTCAGGCGCTATGGCAAACGCTCGCCCTGCAGGAGCCCGGCCAGGATCACGCGTTGCTACGCCAGGCCCGTCCGGTGGAAGCGCCGCTCGTGCTGCCCGCACCGCCCATTGGTGAAGAAGTGATGGCCGATTACGGCAGCCTGGGGTTGTCGCTGCAGAGTCATCCGGTAGGGCTGCTGCGCGCACGGCTCGACCGCATGCGTTTTGCCACCGCCGCCACGCTGGCCGGCTATCGCAACGGGCAACTGGCGCGCGCTTGCGGCATTGTCACGGTGCGGCAGCGACCGGGCACCGCCAACGGCACCATCTTCGTTTCCATTGAAGACGAAACAGGCGCCATCAACGTCATCCTCTGGCCGCACTTGATCGAGCGTCAGCGACGCGAAGTGCTGAACGCGCAGTTGCTGGGCGTCTACGGCAAATGGCAATGTGAGCGCGAGACCCGGCACCTTGTCGCTCAGCATCTGGTGGATCTGACCCCACTTCTGGGGCGCCTCGCCACTTCCAGCCGCGATTTCCATTAATCCCTCCCTACCCACAACTGCCCGTCGCGTCACCTCCGGCACGGCAATTGCGTGACGAGAGGCACGCGCAGTCGCCCGACGACGGCACAGGAGGCTCAGGCGGTTCTCTCCCGCAGAGCACCCTCCGATTGGTGGATAGGGCAAGCGCGGATCGACGAAGTGTGGTGCGGGTGCAAGGATTTGCGCTTGAGGCGTCACAAAAAGAGCCTGACAAGCGAAGTAAACGGCATCTACGAGGGAACCGACCCTCGGGATGCCTTGTCACCATAAACAGGGTTGATGAGATGCGCTTTCATCACGCGTCGATATTGGGTGCAGTCGAAATTACGTCTACTCTGTAGAAAACACATCACGGAGGCCGCCCCAAAAAACGTGTGCAACGGCGTGCATAGATGAACCGCCGCTGTTGCCGTGTTGTGCATGACCGCGGATGAAGGTGCAGCCACCGGACCCGCATATTTTCAGCCCATCGTTCGGGTCCAGACCCGGCGGTGTTTCCCATCTCAGGTGCAGGAGCGAACAGATGGAACAGCCTTTCAAGCAGTTACACAGTCTGCGCAAGTCGCGCAAGCTCAAACAGGAAGATGTCGCCAAGATGGCCGGTATCTCTCGCGAAGCGTATTTGCGCGCGGAATCCGGTCGTGCCGATCCCCGCCTGTCGACGCTGATGGCCGTGGCCGGCGCGCTGGGGCTGGAGGTCGTTCTGGCGCCGCGCGAAGCCGTGGCCGAGATCGAGCGCGTGATCGCCAATCACCCGGCGCAGCCGACGCAAGGCGGCGGAGCGGAAGCCAGCCACGAACGTTCAGAGCACGGCTCGATGGGCGGCACCGGTGGCGGTCATGGCCTGGCAGGCCAGTATCGCGGGCCGGAGCGCCATCCGCAGTCGGCCTATCATCCGGGCGCGTCGCATAGCCAAGCGGGCCAGCAAGGTGCGCCGCATGCCGGCAGCAGCGCAGAAGACCGCTCGCGCATGACGTCTTCTTCGGACCGGCCGGGTGCTGGCGGTTCGTCGGGAGGCTCAGATCGTCCGGGCGGTTCGGGTTCGCGCGAATCGTAAGCTGAACCTTCTCTGGTATAGGCCGGGCACGTAAGTGTGCCCGGCTTGCGATTGAGCGCAGGAAGCCGTCGCACTACAATCGGCCGGGCAAACCGCGCCCGGCTGGTTTGTGCGCGTTTGCGCTAACGTTTCCTTTCCCTTTTGTATGAACGGCGATCCGCCACGCACGCATATGGCGCAAGCCGTGTCGCAACACCCGCCGTTCTGGCACAGCCTTAAACAAGACGTTTTTTTCTGGTCGCTGTTGGCCATCTGCGGCGCGCTGACACTCGCGGCACCCCGGCGCATCATTGAATATCCGGCACTCATTGATTGGCACACCATTGCCGCGTTGGCCGGTTTGCTCATCTTGACCAAGGCGGTTGAGGCCAGCGGCATGCTGCAGCTGCTCGGCCGGCGCCTCGTCGAAGTAGCCAGCAGCCAGCGTGTGCTGGCACTCAGCCTGGTAGCGGCTTCGGCAGCGCTATCGACCGTGTTGACCAACGATGTGGCGTTGTTCGTGATCGTGCCGCTCACCGTCGGCTTGCGGCAGGTGGCCAGTCTGCCGGTGGCGCGGCTGGTGATATTCGAGGCGCTGGCGGTCAATGCGGGCTCCGCGCTCACGCCGATCGGCAACCCGCAGAACCTCTTCCTGTGGCATCAATCGGGGCTGTCGTTTGGTGCGTTTGTCTGGCAGATGACGCCGATGATCGTGCTGCTGATGGCCTTGCTGCTGGTGGTAACGTGGCTGGCGTTTGCCTCGCACGAAATCCATCTGCACAGTGAAACCGGCGACGTGGAGTTACACAAGCGCCTGCTTGTGCCGGCGCTCGTGCTGTACGTGCCGTTTCTGGTGCTGACCGATCTGGGCCATCCGCTGGTGGCGGCGGCCGGGTTGATCGTGCTGTACCTGATCGGCGCGCGCTATGTGCTGGCCCGAGTGGACTGGGGCCTGCTGCTCGTGTTCATGCTGATGTTCATTGACCTGCGGCTGGTGGCGCAGCTTGGCATCGTGCGGCAGGCGCTGGATGCGCTGGCGTTGAGCAATCCCATGCATCTGTATTGGGCGGGCATTGGCGTGTCGCAAATCATCAGCAACGTGCCGGCGGCGATCCTGCTGGCCGAGTATTCACACGACTGGCCGATGATTGCCTTCGCGGTCAGCGTGGGCGGATTTGGCACGCTGATCGGGTCATTGGCCAACCTGATTGCGTTACGCATGCTGGGTGACCGTCGTGCCTGGTGGGTATTTCACGTGTACTCGATGCCGTTTCTCTTGGCTGCGGCGGGCATCGTGTACGCGTGGCTGATGTGGCTGCGTTAGGCTGGCACGGCATCCCAATCGGGCGCGAAGGCTGGCTGTACGTAACGCAGCGTCTTCGGCAAGGCGGCAATGGCGACACGGTCTGCGTCGTCCAAGCGCAAGCGCAGCGCGTCAAGGTTCGCCTGCTGGCTTTCACGCCGCTGGGCCTTGGGGATGGCGATCACGTCAGGTTGCTCCAGCAACCATGCAATGGCCACCTGTGATGCCGAAGCGCCATGCTTGCGGCCAATCGCCTGCAGCGTAGCATCTTCGGCCGCGCGCCCTTGCGCCAGCGGCGCGTAGGCGGTAAGCGGAATGCCCTTGCCGCGCAGGTAGTGCAGCAGCGCCGATTGGTCCAAAAACGGGTGGTATTCCACCTGCACGCACGCGAGGGGTGCGCCGATCGTGTCGATGGCGGTTTTGAGCATCGGCAGGTTGAAATTACACACGCCAATGGCCCGCACGCGGCCGCTTTCACGCAGCGCCATCATCGCTTCCATCGTCGCCGCCATGTCCATGCCGGGCGCGGGCCAGTGGACGAGATACAAGTCGACGTAATCGAGTTTCAGCTTGGCAAGGCTCTGCTCCAACGCCAGAGGAACGGCGCGCGGCGCAAGCTGGTCATGCCAGACCTTGGTGGTGACGAACATCTCTTCACGCGGCAGGCCCGAGGCGGCGATGGCCGCGCCGACGGCATCTTCGTTGGCATACATCGTGGCGGTGTCGATGTGCCGATAGCCCAGCGCCAGCGCGCTCTCGACGACGGGTTGGCATACGTTGCTCGCCACGCGAAATGTGCCGAGGCCCAGCCGGGGAATGGAAACACCTTGCGTCTTCAAAGCTTGTTGCATGTGTGGCTCCTTCGGTTGCCATGAACGATGGATGGCCATGGTGCCGATTGCCGATCTTTGAATAAAGTGCGTACCATGCAAATCATTCGTGAAAAAATTCCCGCAATAGCCACGAAAGGGAAGGGACTGCATGACGTTCGATGGGCAATTGTTCTCCGGCATTACGCTACTGGCGGCCGTCGTGGAAAGCGGCAGCTTCGTGCGCGCGGCCGATGCGCTCGGATTGTCACCGTCCGGAGTGAGTCGCGCCGTCAGCCGGTTGGAAGCGCGCATCGGCGTGCGGTTGATTGAGCGGACGACGCGTTCGCTCACGCTCACCGACGAAGGCCGTCGCCTCTACGAACAGGTCAGCCCGCACCTGACGGGCATCGCCGACGCCGCAGCGATGGCCTCGGGTGCAGTTGGCACGGTGCAAGGGCGTTTGCGGGTGAATGTCGATCCGTTTTTCTCGCGGATGGCCCTCGCGACGCCGGTGGCCGGTTTTTTGGAGCGCCACCCGGACTTGTCGCTGGAACTGATCATGCGGGACGACGTCGGCGATCTGGTGGCCGACGGGTTTGATCTGGCGATTCGCTTCGGGCCGCCGCCCGTGGGTTCGTTCGTGGCGCGCAAGCTGGTCGAAACGCGCATCGTGACGGTGGCATCGCTGGATTACATCGCGCGGCGCGGCAAGCCGGCACACCCACGCGATGTGCCTTCACACGAGCGCATCCTGTTCTACAACCCGATGACGGGGCGCCCCTACGAGTGGGAGTTCTGGCGCCAGAATGAACGCATCGAGATCCGGCCCGCCGGGCGGTTGATGGTGTCGGACGTGCGCACGATGCATGCGGCATGCGTTGCCGGCGCTGGTATTGCCCAGGTGATGGCGCTCGGTACAGAAGAGTTGCGGCGTAGCGGTCAGCTGGTCGACCTATTCCCTGATTGGCCGGACGAGCGCTTTGCGCTGTACGCGCTGTATCCGTCGCGCCGCTACCTGCCGGCGAAGGTGCATGCGTTTATCGATTTCTGCGTCGAGAACCTGCCTGCAGGCTAGCCCGTAAAGTACTGCGGCCGCACTAGGCGGCCGCAGGCAGATGAAGCTGGAAAGCGTCAGACCTTCTTGGCCGCCATCACGGCTTCCGACACGTTGCGCGGTGCCTCAGCGTAGTGCTTGAACTCCATCGTGTATGTCGCACGGCCCTGGCTGAGCGAACGCAGATTGGTGGAGTAGCCGAACATTTCGGCCAACGGCACCTCGGCGTGCACGACCTTGCCGCCGCCGCCCGGAATGTCTTCCGTGCCTTGCACCATGCCGCGTCGTGACGACAGATCGCCGATCACGTTGCCCATGTAGTCTTCCGGCGTTTCCACTTCCACGGCCATCATCGGTTCGAGCAGGATGGGCCCGGCCTTGCGCATGGCGTCTTTGAAGGCCATCGAGCCGGCCATGCGGAACGCGTTTTCGTTCGAATCCACGTCGTGGTACGAGCCGAAAGTCAGGCGCACCTTGACGTCGACCACTGGGTAGCCCGCCAGCACGCCCGTGTTGAGCGTGTCCCGGATGCCCTTGTCCACCGCCGGGATGAATTCACGCGGGATCACGCCGCCCTTGATCTCGTCGACGAACTCGTAGCCTTTGCCGTCGTTCGGCTCCAGCGTGATGACTGCGTGGCCGTATTGGCCCCGTCCGCCCGATTGCTTGACGAACTTGCCTTCGACGTCTTCCGCGGCCTTCTTGATGGTTTCGCGGTAAGCCACCTGCGGCTTGCCGACAGTCGCTTCCACGCCAAACTCGCGCTTCATGCGGTCGACCAGGATTTCCAGGTGCAGCTCGCCCATGCCAGAAATAATGGTCTGGCCGGATTCCTCATCCGTCTTTACGCGGAATGACGGGTCTTCCTGTGCCAGGCGGTTCAGGGCGATGCCCATCTTTTCCTGGTCGGCCTTGGTCTTGGGCTCGACAGCCTGGCTGATCACGGGCTCAGGAAATTCCATGCGCTCGAGCACGATGACGTGTTCCGGATCGCACAGCGTTTCGCCGGTTGTCACATCTTTCAGGCCGACCGCAGCCGCGATGTCACCGGCCAGCACTTCCTTGATTTCTTCGCGCTGGTTGGCGTGCATCTGCAGGATCCGGCCCAGGCGCTCGCGCTTGCCCTTGACCGAGTTGTAGACCGTATCGCCGGAATTGATCTTGCCCGAGTACACGCGGAAGAACGCCAACTGGCCGACGAACGGGTCGGTCATGATCTTGAAGGCGAGCGCGGCGAAGGGCTCGCTGTCGCTGGCGTGGCGCTCAAGCGGTTCGTCTTTCTCGCCGAGACCCTGGATGGATGGAATGTCCACCGGAGACGGCAGATAGTCGACCACCGCATCGAGCATCGCCTGCACGCCCTTGTTCTTGAACGCAGAGCCACAGAGCATCGGCACGATCTCGCCGGCGATGGTGCGCTGGCGCAGGGCGCGCTTGATCTCTTCCTCGGACAGCGTTTCGCCGCCAAGGTATTTGTCCAGCAAGGCTTCATTGGCCTCGGCTGCGGCTTCGACCATCTTGTCGTGCCACTCCTGCGCGGTCGCCTTCAGCTCTTCGGGAATGTCGACGTACTCGAACTTGACCCCCTGACTCGCGTCATCCCAGACGATGGCCTTCATCTTGACGAGGTCGACCACGCCACGGAAATGGTCTTCCGCGCCAACCGGAATCTGGATCGGCACCGGATTGCCTTTCAGGCGATCGCGCATCTGGCGCTCGACGCGGAAGAAATCCGCACCGATGCGGTCCATCTTGTTGACGAACGCAATGCGCGGCACCTTGTACTTGTTGGCCTGGCGCCAGACGGTTTCGGATTGCGGCTGCACGCCGCCCACGGAGTCGTAGACCATGCACGCGCCGTCGAGCACGCGCATGGAACGCTCCACCTCGATGGTGAAATCGACGTGGCCCGGGGTGTCGATGATGTTGATGCGGTATTCCTGGCGATCCCCCGCCATGCCGCGCCACATGCAGTGCGTCGCGGCAGACGTGATGGTGATGCCGCGCTCCTGCTCCTGCTCCATCCAGTCCATCGTGGCCGCGCCGTCATGCACCTCGCCTATCTTGTGATTGACCCCTGTGTAGAACAGGATGCGCTCGGTCGTGGTAGTTTTGCCGGCGTCGATGTGCGCCGAGATGCCGATGTTGCGATAGCGCTCGATGGGGGTCTGGCGGGGCATGATGTTTCTCTTCCGTTGAAGGACACTCGCATCGCCGACTCCGCACCATGCGAAGGGCGAATGTGCGAGTGGGAACACATTATAGGATCGGTCCTAACCCATCGCATGTAGGGGTATTGGATGAAATTTCATCCCCTTGCCACCTCATATGCGAGTTGGTGCAGGCCCGCAAAGTCCAGCAGTTCGATTTCTCCGTAAGCCAGCCTGAGGATGCCGCGCGCCTGGAAATCCTTCAAAACCTGGTTCACGGTTTGGCGGGACAGTGCCAGCAATTGCGCGAGCTGCTCCTGTGGCACGTGCAGCACACGCCGCGAGCCCAGGCGCAGGTCGCCGTAGCCGTCGGCCATCAGTAGCAGGCGCCGCGCCACACGCACGGGGGCCGGCAGCAGCGCGGTCTCTTCGAGCACGATGAAGGTCAGGCGCAGCTTGTGGGTCAGTAGCAAGGCAAACGCATGCAGCAGCGCGGGTGAGCTATCCAGCAACGCAATCAGCGCCGCTTGTGGCACGTGGAGCAACGCCGTATTGCCGTCGGCGCGGGCGTCATGCGTGCGCGGCTGGCGGTCGAACACGCCGATCTCGCCAAACCAGTTGACGGGTTCCAGCACGGCCAGCAGGGCTTCGCGACCGTCTGCACTCGTCGCGCCGATGCGGATGGTGCCTTCCACCACGCAGTACAGGCCGTCGGGCGCGTCGCCACGCTGGAAGAGGATCTCGCCAGCGCCCAGGCGGCGGACGGAGGCAATGTCGATCAATGCGTCCTGCAAGGCGGCCTCCAACGTGCCGAACCAGCTGCTGGCGTGCAGGCGTTCGCGGTAGGAGCGGGCGTCCAGCGTGCCGGATGGGGCGACGGGGTGGTCCATGGGGGCGGCTGAAGAGCGCTTCGGAAACGTCGAATGTGTCGGCTACGCGACAGAGCGGCGTGCCGTTCACTGACTAGGATGAAACGATCATAACGAGCGTGCGGCTGGAGCGTCCATGCTGCAAACGCACAAAACCGGAGGCCCTCATGCGCAACCTGTCTGACCATCTTTCGAACTACGCCGCCTACCACCAGGACGGCCGCAACATCGCCACGCACTTTGTCGGCATCCCGGCGATCGTGCTGGCGGTTGCGGTGTTGCTGTCGCGCCCTGTGCTGGCAGACCTGTCAGGCGTGCCCGTGACACCCGCGCTGATCGTGCTGGCGCTGACGACGCTGTTCTACCTGCGATTGGACGCGATTTTCGGCGTGGTGATGTTTGCGTTGATCGCCGCATGCGTTTGGGTGGGCAACCATGTCGCCGCGCATTCGACGGCGGCCTGGTTGTCGGTGGGCATTGGCCTGTTCGTGATCGGCTGGATCATCCAGTTTGTTGGTCACTACTACGAAGGACGCAAACCGGCGTTTGTCGATGATCTGGCGGGCTTGGTGATCGGCCCGCTATTCCTCGTGGCCGAGACGGCGTTTGCTCTGGGTTTGCGCGTGAAGCTGCGCGACGAGGTGGTCAGCCGTTCGCACGCCATGCGCGCCTCGATGGGCGGCAAGCACGCCGCCGTCTGAACTGCTCGCGTCGGGCTATTTCCCTTCAAGCTTTGCGGCCGGTTGAAAGACCGGCGCACGATTCTGCATACCGGCCAGCACCGCCTCGCGCTGATTGGCCGCGCCGATCAGCCGGTCTTGCTCGATCGACTCGGCCAGCAGAATGGCGGCTGTGTCGCCGTCTTCCACAACACGCATCAAGCGCTTGCCGGCGCGGATGGCATCGGGGCTCTTCTGCGCAATGTCGCGGGCTGCCGCCAGCGCTGCAGCGCGCGGATCGTCTACGACATGCGTCGCCAGCCCCAGGACGCAGGCTTCTTCGCCATTAACGACGCGGCCGCTGTAGATCAGCTCGCGCAATCGATCGGGGCGAACCAGACCGCGCATGAGTGCCATGCCGCCCATGTCGGGCACCAAACCCCATTTGATTTCCATGACGGACAGGCGCGTGTCGGCCGCCACGTAGCGCACGTCTGCGCCCAGCGCAATCTGCAAACCGCCGCCGTAAGCGACACCATGCACCGCAGCCAACACCGGCACCGGCAGGTCGCGCCATACCGTGCAAGCGTACTGGGGCAGATTGGCCGCCCCATGCGTGCGCTTGGCAAGACGGCCAGCGCTGATGTCGGAACCCACATCATTGCTGCCCAGGCTCGCCATGCTGCCCATGTCCAACCCCGCGCAGAAGGCACGACCCTCGCCTGACAACACCACGGCACGCACATCCGTCTCGCTCATCAGGCGTTCACCCACGGCGACGAGCGCTTCGAACATGGCCGGGTCGATGGCGTTCATTTTCTCGGGGCGGTTGAGTCGGACTTCAGCCACGCCGGCGTCGATGCTGAGCAGGATGCGGTCAGTCATGGAGAGTTGTTCTGTGTGAGGTCGACGTCGAATCAATCGGGAGCGATGACCAATGCGTCGCGCTTGTCCTTCACCTGCGCCCAGTGCGCATGATCGGGCAGCGGCGGTTGCACCTTGGTCAGTCGGGGCCAGTCAGCGCGGCGCGAGAGCTGCGCATTCAGTGCGATGAAGTCCTGCTGGTCAGCCGGCACCTCGGCTGCCGGATAGATCGAGCCAACCGTGCACTCCGGCACGCAGATCGAGCAATCAATGCATTCATCCGGATCGATTACCAGGAAATTCGGGCCGGCGTGGAAGCAGTCCATGGGGCAGACTGCGACGCAGTCGGTGTATTTGCATTGGATGCAGGATTCGGTAACTACATATGGCATAACTACGCGGGGTGTTCAAAACCTGTTCAAAATTATGCAGCATCAATCTGAACTCTGACAGGGCTCAGCCCCCGAGAGTTTGCATAGAGGGCGGCCATTTCGTCAGAGGTGTGACCCAGCAGGGTTTTTGTATCGACGAGCCCCTGCTCGAGATACGTCCGCTTGCAGAGTGATCGGATCTCGTGGAATGAGGGGGCATCCTCGCCACCAATCCCGGCCAGTGTGCGAGCTTTGGCGAACGCCAGGGAGATGCTTGTCAGCCTGATTGGATCTCCGCGCTTCGCATCGCCTTGTGGCTTGATGTGGTGGATCAAATACTTGGTGACCACGCCTGTGGAGCGGCAGCGGGCGATCACGTCCCCAAGGGTTACGTTCATGGCGTTAAGACGCAGCTCGAGCGGAATTGCGATGCGCAAGCCGGTTTTCTTAGCGGTCTTGGACCGCTGCATACCACGGCGTCGCCCTGGGTGTAGCTGAAGAGCCAGTTCCGAATTGTTGATCGGTCCTGCCCGGAGACGAGGGCTAGCAGCATTGCATTCTGTAGCCACGCCGATACTTCCGGTGCGCGTTCATAGATCCGCCGAAATTCGTCCAGCGTCAGTCGGCGACGCTTGACGGTGACATCGACCCGCTTAGTAGCGCCCGCCGGGTTTTTGTCCATCCACCCAAGGCCCATGCCTTCGGTGCACATTGCGATAAGCCTGCTGCGCAGTGACTGCGCCATGCGGGCCTTGCCTGCCTCTCTGTAAGGCAAGAGCACGGCGGCACACTGCTTGGTCGTTAGCTCGTGGCAAGGCACGTCGCCGATCGCAGCGCGGATTGTTTTATCAAGCGTCAGCCACGTCTTGCGCGTGCTTTGTGAGATGCCGTCGTAGGGCATCTTGTCGAGCAGGTCCGCTACTGTTTCTACGGGCGCAGAAATCTGCTCAACGAGGGAACGGCGCGGCTGCAATGGCAGCGTTGGCCTCGTGCGCTTCAAAGATGGCCTGCGCCAAGGGTATGCGACCTAGAACGTGCAGTTTGCCGTTGCGCGGATCGCGGAACGTGTAATAGCCCTCGCGTGGCTCGTGCAGGTTCGCTGGCCAGTTGGCGCGCTTGCGGATTCTTGGGCGTGCAGCCATTACGCAGCGATCCGGTGGACAAGGCGCCGCCGGGCGTCCTTTGAAAAGACGGCGTGCTCGTCATGATTTGATTCAATTTGGCGAGATCTTTTAGCGGCAGTGGCATATGGGCTCTCCAATAATTTTGGAAGAGTCTAAGGTCGAATCGCCGGTTTGTGGCGCTGAACACCATGCGGTCGCGTGTGTGGCGCGGCTGAGACGGCCGCCCCGCGTAGCGACATTCGAAGCGCCGCCCCTACACCCCCGCCTCAATCAAATCCGAAATCTGCACCGACGCCCGCGCAAAGTCAGTCAGGGCGCGGGCGCGCTTGTGCCGATAGCTGCCGGCGGGGATGACGACGGGCTCTTTGGCGTCGTCGTGCTGCAAGACGATGAGCATGCCGGTGTAGCGGTCTGCCTGGTAGATGTGTTTGTTGAGCAGTTGCAGCGCGCGCTCGACGTCGGCGGGGTAGAGGCTGGCGAGCTCTTCCGGTGTGCGGGCTGCGCGCGGCGCGGCGTCGAACCGGTGAGCCAGGAGCACGGGGCCTATTGTGATCTTCTGAGGATGCGGTAGGACGAATACGTGCTAGCCCGTCCGGGCGATTCCTCGTGATGTTGATTGGTCGCACGATCTGGCCAGTGCCATTGGCACGGAATCGTGTAGTCCGGTGCGTGACTACCCGGGTCCTCCGAGGCCAAGCGTGTCCCGCTTGGCTTTTTTTTGAGCTGAAGAGGTTGCCGCGACAGTACGCAAACACTGTCGCAGCCGATTGCCCTACACCCCCGCCTCACTGTGCGGATGCTTGATCTCCATCAATACACAAACCTTCCTGGAAACTAGCTTTTTTATGTCCTCCTTTCTTGAGGAGGGCTCGATACAGGAGTTGGCATGATGACCGATCTCGAACTGCGTCAGGATGTGGAGAGGCAACTCGCGTGGGATCCGCAAGTCGAGCACCATAAGATCGCGGTGCTTGCCAAGGACGGTGTGGTAACGCTCACTGGTGAAGTCCCAACGTACTTTGATAAGTGGCAGGCGATTAAGGACGTCAAGCGCATTTGTGGCGTGACCGGAATTGCAGAGAATCTGGATGTGACGCTGAGCGGTGCGCAGCCGGATGACACTGACTTGGCTGAAATGGCATTGAACTCGCTCAGATGGCATGTTGCCGTTCCCAAGGATCAGGTCAGACCGATCGTCAGTAATGGCTGGATCACGCTCGAGGGTACAGTGCAGTGGCACTATCAGAAGGACGCCGCAGCCGACGCGGTTCGATACCTGCCCGGGGTCAAAGGGGTAAGTGACTCCATCGTGGTTGAAAACCTTTCAGATGCAAAGGATGTCAGCGACAGGATTGCCGAATCACTGACACGCAATGCGCGCATCGATGCCAGTCATATCTCTGTGCGAGTGCGCGAACATATTGCCCGGCTTGAGGGGACCGTGCGATCCGTGGCCGAACGAGACGAAGCGGAGGCAGCAGCTTGGTCTGCGCCGAGCGTGAACGCGGTCGAAAACCACCTATCAGTGCGTTACGACGGGTGAGCGCTAGTTTCACGGACTCGCCGGGCGCCTAAGATGGCTGCCCGCCTAGTGCCAACGCAACCTTCGTGACCGCGGGGCAGATGCGCGCATCGCTTAACTTCTCTAACCTCTAAGCACCTTTTCTCGACGCTGCTCTAACAGGCAGCGTCTGGACTTTTGCACGGCTCAACTTACAGCTACGACATGCGCAGCGAAGCGCAGCTAGATATCACTTGAGAAAAGCGTGGCAGCGTGCGATGCCCCCCCATAAAGCTATGGCTTCATGATCCAGGGGGGGAGGGCTACCGCGCACAATTCATTGATTGACTCGAAGAATTGCGGCGCGTATAAGAGTTGAGCAGGGTCCTCGAGTTGCTGTCGAACGAATCGTATTCGGCCTTCGCAAGCCGACCATCATTCCAAGTTCGCTCTTGATCATCAAGCCCACTGGAAGTCTCGTCCTGTGGAGATTTTGGGAGCGCAAACATGGATGTCGGCGTCGTCAAGTGGTTCGACCCTGCCAAAGAGTTCAGCCTCACGCTTTCCTCTTCACGTACGCGCTTACGTGCCACCGGGGCGGCAATGCGTTCGGCAAGCATGCCGCTCGGCCTTTCGACGAAGGCGGACCTTGCGTGCATCGATGCAATCACCTCATCGATGCGGATGGTCAAGAAGGGCTCTGCCCTCTACCGAGAGAACGATCCGTTCGGCAGCATCTACGCGATCCATGCAGGGTCATTCAAGACGACCGTTGTGCTCATCAACGGCTTCACGCAAGTTACGGGGTTTCATCTTGTTGGGGACACGCTTGGTCTCGATGGCGTCTTTGCTGACCATCACCAATGTGAGGCGATCGCGATTGAAGATAGCTGTGTTCGCATTATTCCCTTCAAGCGTCTAGAACACTTGTCCGGTGAGGTGAGAGAGATTCAGCGACTTGTGCATCGGGCGATGAGCAGCGAAATCGTGCGGGAATCGGAGCTGCTGCTGCTTCTCGGCAAGATGTCGGTCGATCAACGTATCGCCGCGTTCCTGCTCAACTTGTCAGGCCGTTTTGAGGCTCGTGGTTATTCACCGGTGGAGTTCAGCCTGCAGATGAGTCGGGGGGAAATCGGCTCCTATCTCGGCATCACGCTCGAGACAGCCAGCCGGGCGTTTTCGAAGCTTCAATCGAGCGGGATAGTCTCGGTGCAGGGTAAGAGAATTTGCATTCTCGATTTCGACCGCCTTAACCGCGCGTAGGAGGGTGAGATGCAAACATGGGCAATTCAGCAGTGCCAAGGTTGTGCGATCCACGTGCTGGCGATGCTGGGGGGCGGTGTCGATTATACCTATGCATACACGGGCTTTGTCTGCGCCCCCAAGACTGAGGCGATGGAATATCCGCGTCTGGAGCGGTTCCACCACATTCGCGCCGATTTCGACTCGACCGACGCAGCCATCTCTGCCGGGATGTCTGAAGGATGCGCAATTGCGGAGCGTTGGTGCTCGTTGGCTCCTGAAGTGAACGTTGCTCGAAGTTGATCTCGCTGTTCACTGCATCTCATTGATGCTGAGCGGCAACCGCTGTCGGTACGTTGGAAAGAGGTGAGTGCGCAACGCCTCGAAGCGCTTACAGAATCCGGCCTGCTTTCTTGAGTTCAATGACGGCGGCCAACAGATGGGCCAAACACTCGCCCATGCTGTTGCAGTGCGTCTGTTCAGGCCGTACAGGGCGGCGAGCTTGACGGGCCTTAGCGGCCCTTGAATTCGAGCACCGAGCGTGGCGTGCCGGCCTTCAGGGCCTTGATGGCCGAAGCCAGCCCGTCCTTCACGTCTTCGGTCTCGAACAAGGGCATGGCAATGTTGAACATCACATCGTCGGCTGCCTGGACACCGCCGTTAGCCCCGGCACGCAGCAGGGCCTTGTGGGCAGCGTGGGCACGCGTCGGGCCGTGCACGAACTTCGCGGCGAAGGCATGCGCCTCTGCAAGCAGCTCGGCATCAGCGACGACGCGGTTGATCACGCCGAAGCGCTCCATCGTCGCGGCGGGGACCCGCTCGGAAGTCAGCGCCCATTCCATGGCACGTGCGCGTCCTGCGCGTTCGGCGATGCGGTAGATGCCGCCCAGAAGGGTCACGAGGGCAAGCGACTGCTCGGGCTGGCAGAACGTTGCGCTTTCGGCGGCAAAGATGACATCGGCGCGCAGCGCCAGTTCCAAACCACCGCCGGCGCACAAGCCGTGCACTACTGCGATGACAGGCAAGGGCAGGCGTTCGAAGCGATTGAAGACGTCCATGTAACCTTCGAAGCGCGCACGCAACTGGCGGGAAGTGTCGTCGGGCCAGGGCATGATGTCGCCGCCAAAGCTGAAGTTCTCGCCTTCGGCGCGCACCAGCACGACGCGCGCCTCACTGCGTTCGATCGCGTTGATTGCTGCGGCCAGTTCGTCAACCATCTGGTCGCCGATGCGATTTTGCAGCGAGCGATCAAGAATGATCGTGGCAATGCCATGCTCGATGGTATGGGTGAGATGAGACATGTCGGGCTCCTGCATTGTCGCAAGTTGAGGTTACGCGAGGTGTTCCTTGAACCAGTCCAGCGCGGCGGCACTGGATTGATCGAATCTGGTGATGTACGGATCGAAGTGGCCGCCTGGGATCGTCACAAGGCGCTTCGGCTCAAGGGCGCGCTCGTAGGCGGCCAGCTCCAGATCGGTCAGCGTGATCGTGTCCTGCAGCGCGACGATCATTAGCAGCGGCGTGGGAGACACGCGCGTAATCCACGTGCCCGGTTCGTACATGCGCGCGGCGCGCGTCGAGCGCACCGTGACGCTGTTCTCCCAGGCGCCGTCTGGCACGGGCTGCAGATAGAACTCAATGGCATCCTTGGTGCGGTACGAAGCAGGGATTGCAGGATCGGCGCTGACGATCGTCTGCCTTCGCGGCGCGGCGCCGCGTGCTTGCGCGCGCTCGTCCGCCGTGAAGGCCTCCTCGATGGCGGCGACGGCGTCGGGCGGAATGCGGCGCAAGCCTTGCTCGAAGCCGCTGATCGTCGGCACCTGCGCGACGATCGCGCGCAAGCGGCGTTCTGTTGCGCCAAGCACGAGCGCGTGGCCGCCGGAATAGCTCGTGCCCCACAAGCCAATGCGCTTCGCGTCGACGACGTCCTGGTGTTCGAGGAAGCTGATCGCGCGCCGCCAATCGGCGATCTGACGCCATGGGTCGATATCCTGGCGCGGCGTGCCGTCGCTGGCGCCGAAGTTGCGGTGATCGTGCAGGAGGACGACAAAGCCGCTGGAGGCGAATTTCTCGGCGAATGGCTCCAGGCCGTGCTCCTTCACGCCGGCATAGCCATGCGCCATGGTGATGGCGGGATAGGGGCCGGTGCCGCTGGTGGGCACATAGAGCCAGCCGCGCAGTGTGATGCCACCCTCTGCTTCGAAGGCGATATCGGTACGTTGAAACATGGGAGTTCTCCCTGTAGAAAGATGTCAGGTGGCGCTCGTCGCCAAGTCAAGCACCCGGTCGCTCAAGCGTGAAGAGCTGCCCCGCGCCGATTTCGAAGTAGTCGGCCGGTCCACCGCCACGCAGGATCGGGCGCGCCTGCGCAGTCTGGTACACACCGTCCTTGATCAACTGCCGGTCAATGTGGATCGCTACCGCCTCGCCTAACACCAGCCACGCCGGGAGCGCCGCGCCGCTCTGCGCCTCAAGCTGCACGATCTGGGTGACCACGCATTCGAACTGCACCGGGCTGGCCGCAACGCGCGATGGCCGCACTTTGGCAGAGGGCAGCGTCTGCAGCTTGGCCAACTCGAACTCATCGACGTGCGCTGGCACCATTGCCGCGGAGGCGTTCATCGCCTCGGCGAGTTCTCGCGTCGCCAGGTTCCATACGAACTCGCCGGTGTCTCGCGCGTTGGCGAGCGAGTCCTTTGCACCAAGCGAGCAAAAGCCGACGATCGGCGGCTTGTAGCTGAACAGGTTGAAGAAGCTGTAGGGCGCAAGATTGCGCACGCCGTCGTTAGAGACTGTGCTGATCCAGCCGATCGGTCGCGGAGCGACGATGGCGTTGAGGGGATCGTGGCGCAAAGAGTGCCCCTGCGCCGGTTCGTAGAAATGCCAGTCGGTCATAGCTTTACCTCTTGGGGGACGGGCGCAAGGAATGCAGCCTCCAACGCCTCCGGCTCGGTGCGCGTCGGCAGCACCAGGGCCGGAGTGGTGGCTCTATTCATCCCGATACGCGTCCAGAGAATGGTGTCGGATCGGGGGCATGAGCCCCCCACCTGAGAAACGATCGGGACGTCCGTTTCAAGTCATTCACTGCCCCGAATCCAAAGAGCAGGGCAGCTTCGTCCTTCTTACTTGTTGACCCAAGGCATAGAGAGGTCGATGTCAGAGACCAGCTTTCCACCGCCGAAGCTCATGCTCTCCAGGGGGGTGGCGTACATCAAAAGGGTGACATCGTCCTGGCTGACGCCAACCTTTTCTACGGCGTAGCGGGTGACCAACTCCGCGAGCTTGCGCTTTTGCTCCACTGTCCTGCTGGTGCCGGACGTCACCGTTACGATCATGCGTTTGTCGGATCTCTTCAGGTTAGGAAAAGTCGGATGGATGAAGAATTCGTCGTCCTTGTGCTCACTGATGATGACGAAGCGATCATCCATAGGCGTATCCATGGCTTCATGAAGAGCGAGATTTAAAGCATCCGCCAGAGCCCGCTTCTCTTCGCTAGAGAATTTTTGAGCCGGAATGTGGGCGTGAAATATTGGCATGAGCGTTTGCTCGGTTGTGTTGTTCAGATTGGATGAGGCGATGAAGTTGGCTGTTTCCCGGCTTAGCTAAAGAAGTCCTGACCGAGTGTTTCCACGAGCCGCTCCTTGAGGCCAGATGAGAATTCGCGGACGACGGGAAACGGGCTTTGGAAGAGCTTGATGTTGTTGATGAGGCCAGACTCATTTCGAGTGAGGATGGTGATGCCGGCGACAGGCTTGCCACTGTGGATGGCATCCCACTCAAGGTAGGTCTTCGCACCGTCCACCGTCTCCGCAGTGAACACGAAGTGTTCATACATCGTGCTCGTCGCGGTAAAGAACGCCCCGATGAGCGTCGGGCCGACCACGGCCTTGCTGAGGGCTGAAGTCTGAAGGCTGGCGTCAGCGGTGAACGACGTCGCGAAGTCGCTCGTTCCTTTCTTTTTGACGATTTGCATCCATGCCGTTGCCGGCGTGTTGTTGTCAGTAGTCATTGCAATCTCCAATCTAGTGTCTATGTCTTCGTTGAGGGGCGCGCGTGCTACTTCTCGAGGTGCCCGAGGAGAAACTCGCCGGCTCTCTGCAGCGCGTCGTGGGCCTGAGGCAAAGAGCCTGTCTGAATGTGCCAAACGTGCAGCATCTCGGGCCAGACCTCGAGGTGCGAATCGCCGCCGGCCGCGCGCACCCTTCGGTCAATTTCAAGCGCGTCGTCGAGAAGTACTTCGTCGCTTCCGACATGGATGAGTAGCGGAGGAAAACCGTGCATGTCAGCGAACATGGGTGAGATGCGCGGATCCTTTAAATCGTGGCCTCCAGCGTAAGCCTCGACCATCTCCCGCATCGCGCTCGCATTGACCATTGGATCGCGTTCGGCCAACTGTGTTAACGAGGGCAGCGTCAGCGTTAGGTCTGCCCAGGGGCTAATGAGTAGGGCTGCTCGCGCGTCCTGGTGGCCTTTCGAGGATGCGTAGGCAAGAACGTTGAGAGCCATGCCACCGCCGCTGGAGTCTCCCGTCACGGCGAACGGCTTGCCAAGCGCACGCACTGCCTCGTAGCCGCGGATGGACTCGTCGTAGGACGCCGGAAATGGGTGCTCAGGTGCCCAGGAGTGGTCCAGGACGATGACCTGGGACTTTGCTGCTCGCGACAGCTCTCCGAGCATGCCCAGATGCGAGGCAGGAGAGCCAGCCACCCAACCACCACCGTGAAAATGGTAGATGACTCGATCTTTGGACGCGCCGGGCGCCGTAATGGCCACCGCGGCTACGCCGCCGAGCTGGGTCGGTTCGACAGTCAGGTCGGCCGCCGGCGGGTTCGCTTGTGAAATTGCCTCCATGCCGACGCGGAGCGTCTCGATGGTGCGTACGGGGTGTGCAAAGCCGGAGGCGAACATCGCCTCGCGCAGCTTGCGGATGGAAGATGAATCGTAGGTCATGGTTCAACTCACTTCAGGTTGACGAAGGTTGCCGGTACCCAGTCGTAGCCAACGCCGGTGTCGGCCTTGCGAACTCGGCCCAGGCCAGGGAACGGCATGTGGGCGGCGGCAATCATCGTCTTGTCCGCAGCGAGCTTCACCAAAAGGTCTTCACGCGTTTTGATGGCTGCCCCACTGTCTGAGTCGAAGGCGATGCCGATTTCCGGGTGCGGCATCTGGACGGCGGTGACGTGAGTGACATCGCCCCAGACCAGCAATGACTGACCCTTTGAAGAAATCATGTAGCCGGTGTGACCGGGTGTATGGCCGGGAATGGCATACGGAGCAATGCCGGGAACGATTTCGTCCATGCCTTCGTACGGCTTCCACTTGCCTGCGGCGATGTAAGGCGCGGCGGCATCCTGGGCCACCTTGAAGAAAATTTTTGCTTCTTCCGGGGCCTTGGCAGTGATTTCCTTCGACAGCCAGAAGTCGGCGTCGGCCTTCTTCATCATCACGGTCGCGTTCGGGAAGACGCGTTTCCCGTCTTTGTAGATACCGCCAACATGGTCGGCATGAAGATGGGTCAGCAGCACCAAGTCGATCTGCTCCGGCTTGTAGCCGGAGGCCTTCAAGTTCTGCACGAGCTTGCCCAGGGTGGGGCCGCCCCAGTGACCGCCTGCACCCGTATCGATGAGGACGAGCTTGGAGCCGGTGTTGACGAGGTAGCCTTGGACGGTGGCCGAGACATTCTTGGGATCGTTCTGGAAGGAGCGCGCCAGGAGGGACTGGATGAGTGCCGGATCGCCATGTAGGAGGTTGGAGTCAATGCTGCCGCTGCCGTCATGGAGAGCGGTGACTTCATAGTCGCCCATCATCGAGCGATAGAAGCCCGCAACCTGCTTGTGCTGCATCGGCGCAGCAGCTCGGGCCGGTGCTACAACAACGAAGGCCCCAGCGAATGCTAGCGATGCCGCGAGCACGGTCCGCGAAATGATTGTGGAGAATTTCATAGTGGTTTCCTGACCAGCGTGTGTAGTGGGATACGTTTGTACGTAATGATCTTTAGCGAAACGCCAACTCATCGTGCCTTGCCGGTGCTGCCAGCTTTCCGGCCAACCGCGCGACCGAATTGCCGCGGTGAGCCGTGATGAAAGCCGCACGTGCGTTCGATTCCTTCTTCGAGGTGGCAGGACCTCGAAGCACTTGCAAAGTGCAAGTGGTTGAAGAATATTCTGACCGCTTGCATAATGCAAGTAGAAATTCAAGGAGGTTTGCTGTGCAACAAACAGGACGATCGGGCTGCCCGATCAACTTGACGCTTGAGCAGATTGGCGACCGCTGGAGCCTGATCGTTATCCGCGATGTCATGTTCGCGAACCGGCGCAGCTATGGCGCCCTGTTGGAGCGAAATGAGGAAGGCATCGCGTCGAACATCCTCGCAAGCCGACTGAAGCACTTGACCGCATCTGGCCTGCTGACACGATCTCCGGATCCGAATCATCAGCAGAAAGGGATCTATAGCCTTACGGAAGCGGCCATACAGCTTGTGCCTGTGCTTGCACAGATGGCTGCCTGGGGCCTCCGGCATACGCAAGCGAGCAAAGAGGCGTCTTTACGCGCGGAGGTGCTGGAAAAGGGCGGCCCTTCACTTTGGAGTGCCCTTATGGACGAACTACGTCACCTGCATCTCGGTGCTCCGCGGCCGGCGAGCTCGGCATTGGATGAACTCCGCGCCGACGACGAGAAGGAAAGCGCAAATTAGTACTAATTGCGTCCTGATATACATCTTGTGGTGCAAAGCTAGCGGTGTCCGCTATGTGAAAACTTCGCCACGGTCTGCAAAGATCACATAGCTGAAGTAGTCGGGCAAAGAAGCTGATCATCCGCCCTTGAAAGTACCAATGGCCGGTCTGTCATCAGAACCGGCCATTTTTCATGGAGAGGCCTCCGTCCGCTTTCGGCTGCCGATTCAACCGGTCAATGCATCAGATTGATGGAATCGTTCCGCTGGCGTATCGAAGTTTAGAGTCTTGCGCGGACGCTCGTTGAGTCGTCTGGCGACAGCATTGAGCTTAGCCTGCGAATGCATGGAGAGATCAGTACCTTTCGGGAAGTACTGTTTCAAGAGGCCGTTCGTGTTCTCGTTCGAGCCGCGTTGCCAGGGATGATGAGGACACAGAAGTAGACCTTGATGTCCGTAGCAACGGTGAAGCGCTTGTGGTCGGCCATCTCCTTGCCGCGATCCCACGTCAGCGACTTGTACAGTTCCTGAGGCAATTTGACGGCGTTCTTGATCAGGGCGTTGATCACAGTCCCCGTATCTTTGCTGGCCACTTTCAGCAGCGTCACGGACCTAGTCTGACGCTCGACCAAGGTGACGATCTGGCTGTTAGCGCTGCCGAAGAGCAGGTCGCCTTCCCAGTGGCCGGGCACCGCACGGTCCTCCGCCGTAGCAGGCCGCTCGCTGATCGGCAGCGTCTCAGAGATCCGGCCATGGTCGTCCGTCTTCTGCGTATGGTGCCGCCAAGGACGCATGGCTCTTTCACGCCGCAAGTGTTCGAGCAGCTCCTTCTTAAGCGCACCGCGGGCCTGTATGTACTGGCTGCGATAGTGCCGGCTGGATACCACCGGTCTGCACGAGAATCCCTTGCACAGAAGAATGGTTCCGATCGAACAGTTGGGCAATATGCTGGAGAGAGTCGCCCTTACGCCAGCGCTCCCACATGAGCGCCTTCTGACTCTCTGTGTAATAGATCCGGCGCCGTTGTTTCATTTGCAACACCTCCACTGCTCATGCAGTCTCTAGTGTGTTGCATTGACCGGTTGAATCCGCAGCCAGAAGCAGCCAGTCAAGATTGCCCGCACCGCCGCCAACCCGACCAGCGATGCGAGCCCCAGGCCAACCCCCTACACCCCCGCCTCAATCAAATCCGAAATCTGCACCGACGCCCGCGCAAAGTCAGTCAGCGCGCGGGCGCGATTGTGCCGATGGCTGCCCGCGGAAATCACGACCGGCTCTTTTGCGTCCTCAGCCTGCAGGACGATGAGCATGCCGGGGTAGCGGTCTGCCTGACTTGACCGGAACAGAAGCCCCGGGCTCCGTCAGCCGCAAGCCGGTATGATCGTTGGCTGTCACGAGAATCGCAGGGCGACGACGCCATTGATGGCAAGGAGAACCGCATGATCAAGGTCACCGTGATGTACCCGTACACCGAAGGCGCACGCTTCGACCACACCTACTACCGCGAACGGCACATGCCGATGGTGAAGGCCGCGCTGGGCAGCGCCTGCGCTTACTACACCGTTGACAAAGGCTTGACGGGCAGGGCGCCCGGAGAACCGCCCGCCTTCGTGGCGATGTGCGCGTTCATCTGTGATTCGGTCGAAGGCTACGAGGCGGCCATCCAACCGCACCGCGCCGAAATTCTGGGCGACATCGCCAACTACACCGACATCGTGCCAGTGGTCCAGGTCAGCGAGGTCGTCGTCGAGCGGTCGGCTCTTTGAGCCCGTCTGATCGAGTCCGACGACACGCCCAGCCCCTAAACTCCCGGCGGGCTGCCGTTACGCGCAAACAGACGGGCCGGCGCAGTCCGGCCAAGAAGCATCGCAGCTAGGCCACATTCAAGTGCGTAATTCGCTCGTGCGCGTCGGTGAGGTGGAATCCGTACTGCTCGATATCGTCCAGGCACGCGTTCACGTCGACGCCACGGTGCGGCTCGTCCGGGTGCATGTCGAGCACCTTGAACGGGCTCCACGGGCCGTGCCGCTCGGGCAGGTTCGTGCCGCGCTCATCCAACGTGAAACCGAATACGCGACCTTCGCCTCGAAATATGTGTACTTGCATGGTGTTCTCCAGTTGGGCCATTCTCAAAAGGAGAACGCCGCTTTACACTGTGTAAACTAAGTTGGAGTTTACACAGTGTCAAGTCCAGAGCCAACGACGCGCGCCCGGATTCTGCTAGCCACATTGGCGCTCATCGAGGGCGGCGCTACCGGCATCACGATGAGTCAGATTGCCAAGCAGGCAGACCTGTCCCGCCAAGCGCTGTATCTGATCTTTGAGAACAAGGCGGATCTATTCGTCGCGCTGCTTCGATATGTAGACGGCAAGCGGGGGATTGTTCAAGAGCAGGCCCGCATCAGGGCGGCTGAGAACGGTCTTGCAGCACTGCGGGCCCTTGTGGACCGACAGGCTCGACTGTGCCCCGCGTACAAGCCGCTTGCAGATGCCTTTGAACTTCTGCGACGGCAAGATCCCGATGCAGAGCAGGCATGGCAAGACCGGCAAAGCGATCGCCTGGAAGGCTGCCGTGTCGTTGCCGCCCGTATCAAAGCAGACGGCACACTCCGTGATGGGATTTCGGTTACTGCCGCTGCGGATCTTATTTGGTCACTCACCTCATCTGCGACTTGGGATGATCTGGTGGTCAAGCGCGGCTGGACTGCGGCTGCGTATCGGCGGCACATTAGCGAAGTTTTGCGGCTGTCACTTGTGAAATGAAAATGCGGGTCTGCCTTTGGCCATGAGTTCGGATTGGCGGAGCTTGCCAATCACCTCTGCGGCGAGCAGCGCCAAGAAAAAAGGGCGACTATCCGGCCGCCCGTCTTACCCATGCGCCATAAGCTCTATGGCTGCGCGGGCCAGAAGCCCGCTGCGTGTTTCAGCCGTTTTCCGGCAAGCAAACTTACCTGGGTCGAACTGAGCCCAGCAGCGCCAACTCGGCCGCATTCGCAATCTGATCTGCAAAGGTCGGGCTTCCAACCGCACGTGCGAGTGCCACCGCGCCTACTAAGGAAGCCAAAGCTGAATACGCTGCTTCAAGGTTCCGCGGGACGCGGGGCGACGCGGGGCCATCTACGACAGTCTGTGCAACTTCTTCGCGCAATGCCACTTCGAAGGCGGCGCGCGACTCCTGATCGGAGCGAGCCACTTCAGTCGGCAACGTCTGCAGCGTGCAGCTTTCCGACAGGTCGCAGGTTCGCTTTGCGCTGAGATAGAACCGCACAAACTCTGGCCACCAGGCGCGCCCATGCTCTGATTGGAAGTGAAGAACACCTCTTCGCAAATCGTCCATTCTTTGCCTCAGCGACTCACGGAAAACGTCGCCCTTGGAGTCGAAGTGGGCATCCCAGGGCCAGGAAGGAGTGCTTGATGCTGCTTTCAAATTACCTATTCTTTACCGACGCCTGCGAGGAGGCTCTGCGCTGCTATGAGGCATGCGGGCTGGGCCGGATTGTAGAGATGGTGCGATACGGCGCAGACGGGATGCCGCCCAAGAGCGAGGCAATGCGTGGCAAGGTCATGCACGCCAAATTCGAAGGGGATGGTATCGCCTTCTATGCTTCGGACAACGATGACGCAGAGCCGATGCGAGGGTCCGCGCACCATCTGGCGATGGACAGCAGGCGATCGACCGATCAGCTGTTCAGTGCGTTGAGTTCAGGAGGCCTCGTGACGACTGCACTCGACATGCAGCCGTGGGGGGACTACTACGGAAAACTGACGGATCGCTTCGGTGTGCAATGGATGTTGAACTGCCATGAGCCGGCTCGATCGTGACTGCCGAAGGCGCGTGCTAGGCGTTCTTGTCGAGGAGGGGCAGTGCTTGCTGCAAGGTATCACGTCGGTTCCAATAACCTGAGTGCCTCTTCAGGATCGGAAACAGCTCTTCAGAAGTCGGGCGGTCAACATCCGCTTTCGGCCAATGACGGCCAGCCTCAACGACCCGCATCGCTAGGCCAACCCGGCCAGCGATGCGAGCCCCGGCTCAACCCTGTACCGCTGCCTCAATCAAATCCGAAATCTGCACCGATGTAACGGTCTGTCGGATTTGGCCGAAGGTTCCGACGCCGCTGTCCAACCACACCACGCCGAGACCCTGGGCGGCATCGCCAACTACACCGACGTCGCGCCGGTGGTCCAGATCAGCGAGGTCATCGTCGAGCGTTTGGATCGCTGCATCTGTTGAGACTATTTCCCGGCCGAGTAGTTGATGGGAATCCAACGGAAGCCATGCTTATCCGCTTGCAAATGCCCGAGTCCCGGAAAAGGCACGTGAGCGGCGGCGAAAAGTATCTTGTCGTTGGCGATGCGGGTGAATTCCTTGATGCGTTCCTGTTCGGCTAACTGGCTGTCGCTATCGAACGAAACGGTGACCGTCGGATCCTCAAATTGAATAGCCGCGACATGCACGATGTCGCCCACGACCATCAAGCGATTCCCCTGGCTCTCGATCATGTAACCCACGTGCCCAGGTGTATGTCCAGCGCTCTGGTACGCATGGATGCCGGGGCTCAACTCTTGCGCGCCGTCAAACGGCCGCACGCGGCCTGCTCTGATGTAGGGCTTCATGATCGTCATCGCACGGCGATAGCTGCCCTTTTGGTCGCCGCGATTGCCCTCTGGCGCCTTGGCCATGTTCGCCTCGCTCAGCCAGTAATCCAGCTCACGACGATGGACGCGGACGATCACATTGGGAAAGCGCATGTCTCCATCCGTCGTCAGCCCACCAATATGGTCTGCGTGCATGTGCGTGATGTAGATTTCATCCACCTGGGACGGCGCGTAACCGGATGCCTTCATGTTGGCTGCCAACCTCCCCAGGTGCGGGCCGAAGATGTTGCCTGCGCCGGTATCGATCAAAATCAGTTTGGCACCCGTATTGATCAGGAAGGCGTTGTAGGACGTTTCGAGCGGACTTTGTAGGTAATTCTCGGCCAGCACTTCGTTGACTTTTTGCGGTGTGGTGTTCGTCAGAAACTGGTCAACCGGCAATTCCAGTGTGCCGTCATTGAGTGCGGTGATCTCATAACCACCCAACATGAAACGGTAAAAGCCTGGCGCTAAGGTACGAGCAAAGGGAGCTGCCGCGTGGGCTGCAGACTGCAGTAGCAGAGACATGGCCAGAAGGCTGCAGAGGACAAACAGCTTGGTCATTGGATGTCGATATTTCATGATCGTCTTTTCTGTATCGGTGACCGCATTGGCATCAAAACGGCGCGGCGGGAGTGCGGTTTGGGTTGGCAGCAACATGGCCACCTACGTCATTTCCCATTCAAGGTGGCTCTGGCCATCGCCGACCAATCCTGGTCGCCGTAGCCGGCATCCACAGCGTCCTGCATGCGCGCATAAACGATGTCGAGCATAGGCAGCTCGCCGTTGGCGTCCCGTGCGGCTTCTTTCGCCAGCCGCAGATCCTTCAGGCCCAGTGTCGCCTTGAAGCCTGGCGGATATTCGTTCTTGATGATGTTGCCGGAGTAGGTCTGGTAGGGGCGCGTGCCAAACAAGGTGCCGAGGCTCAGTTCCAGAAAGCGTTCCCGCGGCACTCCATGCGCTTCGGTCAGCACCACCGCTTCGGCCATCGCTTCGATCGCGAAGCTGATCATCATGTTGCACGCCAGTTTGGCGGCATACGCCATGCGCGGATCGTCGCCCATGTGCCAGATGCGCTTACCAATCACCTCCAGCGCGGGCTTGACCTTATCGATCGCGGCCGGGTCACCGGCGGCAAGAATGTTGAGCTCGGCCCGCGCAGCGACATCGGGCCGTCCCAGTACCGGCGAGGCGACAAAGGCGATGTCGTGGGCGCGATGATGATCCGCCAGCTCTTGTGAAAACGCAGCCGAGATCGTGGACGACACCACATGCACCAAGCCAGGCCTTGCCTGCGCCAGAAGATCGCCTTCCATCAACACGCTGCGAATGGCAGAGTCGTCGGACAACATGGTCAATGCCATGTCGGCTTGCAATGCCTGCATTGGCGTATCCATCATTCGCACGCCTGCGACGCTGCCGCCCGAGCGATTCCATGCGACAACCTTGTGGCCGGCCGCAGCCAGGTTGCGTGCGATTTCCCGACCCATCGCACCAAGGCCGATGATTCCGATTTCCATTTGCTTTGCTTTCTCCAGAAAGTCAGGCCCAGCTTGAACGGAGCCAGCCGGGCTGTTGACTGCAGCCAATCGTTCGGCTGGCGATGGAGCGTAGTCTCGCAACGTTCGATACTGTTCATCAACTGAATATAATGAACACCGTCCGTTCAGTTTTGTAAGGGGTGACATGGAGTGGAGTGATGTGAGGATCTTTCTTGCTGTCGCCCGCACGGGCACGCTCGGTGCCGCTGCACGGGCTCTGCGCGTGAGCCACCCGACCGTGGGCAGGCGATTGCGCGCTTTGGAAGAGGCCACAGGGCAGGTGCTGTTTCAGCGGACGGCCGACGGTTTCGTTCTGACTGAAGAAGGGATGGGAGTGCTTCCTCTTGCCGAGCAGATAGAAGAGGGCGCGTTGGCGATGGAGCGGCGACTGGCCGGGAAGCAACAAGCGCTCGACGGCACGCTACGCGTGACCTCCGCCGACTGGTTTGGCGCCTACGTGTTGCCTCCGGTGCTGGCGGCGTATGCGGCCAAATACCCCCAAGTCCAGATTGAGGTGCTTACCGGAACGCGCCTGTTCAACCTGGCGCAACGGGAGGCTGATGTGGCGTTTCGCATTGTGCCGTTCGAGGAGCAGGACATCGTCCAGCGGCGGTTGCTCCAGATGCGCTATGGCGTCTACGTGTCTGCCACCGGGCCCGCCCCGGTCGCTGGCGACGGCAGCGGATATCGGCTGATTACGCCGGATGTATTAAGTGGGTCGTTTCCGGATACGGCATGGCTGAGAGAAATGTTTCCGAATGCAGGCGTCGCGCTGCATTCGAACAACCGGAACGTCAAAGCGCAGATGTGCGTGATGGGAATGGGCATTGCAGTGCTGCCGCGCCCGCTGGGTGACCAGACCCACGGTATCCGCCGGCTGGAGCTGGACGTGGAACCGCCGCATCGCGAGATCTGGATGGGCTACCACCGCGACTTGAGGCGGCTTAACCGCTTGTCTGCATTCGTTGATTTGACGGTCAGGCATCTCGCCAACTCTGCATTTGATGCCTCTGCCAGATCGCTGTGAACGCCCAACTTTGCGTGCAAGCGCATCCATGGGCCGAATGGTTTCCTTCGGCCAATAGTGGCCAACCTCGCTGGCCTGCACCGCCGCCGCCCAAATCCGAAATTTGCACCGACGCCCGAGCAAAGTCGGTCAGCGCGCGGCAGCGCTTGTGCCGATAGCTGCCGGCGAAGATGACGACCGGCTCTTTGGCGTAATCGGCTGTCTCCTCCCAGCGGCATTGGCGACCTACAGGACTGAGCATGCCGATGTAACGGTCTGTCCGGTCGCCCGGAACGGAAGTCTTAAGCCCCGTCGACTGCAAGCCGGTATGATCATCGGCACTCACGAGAATCGCTGGGCGACGACGTCAATGATGGCAAGGAGAACCGCATGATCAAGGTCACCGTGATGTACCCGTACACCGAAGGAACGCGCTTCGACCACACCTATTACCGCGACCGGCACATGCCGATGGTGAAGGCCAGGTTGGGCAGCGCCTGCGCTTACTACACCGTCGAAAAGGGCTTGGCCGGTGGAGCGCCCGGTACACCGCCTGCCTTCGTGGCGATGTGCGCGTTGATCTGCGATTCGGCCGAGGGCTTCCAGGCCGCCATGCAGAAGCATGGCGCCGAGATATTGGGCGACATTGCCAACTACACCGACATCGCACCGGTGCTGCAGGTTAGCGAGGTCGTCGTCGAGCGATCGGATCGCTAGCCATACGCTGTCGCGCAAATCACGTGCGGAAGTCGTGGCGAGCGGACACCGATGACCTCAGCGATCCTCTATCCCTCGTCGGTCTCGTGAAGTCGGCGCGCGACATGATCGCGGGCTCGCCAGCCGGCTTCTTTTGATACCGCGTACGGCGGCTGCGCTTGAGCAGGATCAACTCTGCGCGCGCTCACCCTCTGTGTAAAAGAGAGAGTCGTACTTAACTTGAGTGAAGGCGTTTGTTTGGAGAACGCCTCTGACGGCGTACGGCTTTTCTGCACTGAAGAGGTCCTATGACAAGCGAACCGAAAAATTCCGACGAGCTCATTCAAGTCAAAGCAGTTCTCCGGCGCAACTTGGAGTCCATGGGCGCTATTGCTGCGCGCATGGTGGTGTTGATGAAGTTTCGCGAGGCGGTCTTACCTTACCTGCCTCCCTCGGCGGCTGAGGGCGCGCTCGATGCATTCAATGCAAGTCTTGAAGAGGCGATCCCGCTGGCTGCTGAGTTTGGAACATTGCCCGCATACAGCGATGCGTTTTTCGACGAAGTGTTGACCACGCGAGCAGCGCTGCAGCGGCGGCAGAACGGGGAGGGGATTCGCGATCATTGAGGCAGCAGCCCGCCCGCATGGGGTTGGAGGGTGGGGCATTGCCAGTGCCGTTGGCGTAGGGTGTTGGTCTGGTGGCGGGAGGCGGTAGGCGGTAGTGTGGCGTTGCGCCATACCGCTTCCCGGGCTGGCCAACGCTATGCGGCGGCGGGTAGGGCGGCGGTGCCTTCTTCAGCGGTCTGCTTGCCGAGCAGAATCGCCGCACTCAACGCCATGCCTTCTGTTACGAAGCCTTCGGGGGAGCATGCAGACTTCCATTCCGACGGTGCTCGCCCGGTAGGCGCGTAGCGGAACTCGCTGGCCCATCTGCCGTCGGCTCGTCGCTGGGTGCGTATTTCGACGTGGCCTTTTTGTGCTTTTACGATTAATTCCATGGGACCCTCGTTATTGTGTCCCCCCTTCTCCCGGAAGCGGGCGCCATTCTGTGCGGCGCGTCCAACAGCTTCACGGTATGAACGATTGAACGCAATGTCTAGCGATTTTCTGAGTACATCGCGCGAGGTGTTGAGTGGATGCGTGTTTTCAGGATGTACCGAATCGCGATGCGGTTATTTCTGCCGCGGCAGCGTGCGTCGCTGACTTGCCTTTGGGTGTGTAGAAAATCGTTTGTGCAGATAGCAAGGGTCAGCGCGCTTGCCCAAGGTTCTCCGCTTGCGAATGCGAGCCCGTACGCAAGCAGCGAGTTTTCACCGAGGAGGGCGGCGAAGATCGCAGTAAGCCCGCGCAGCAAATCAACGGAGCCTACACAGCGCGCTTTTTTGAACGCGCGCCTCAGCGCAAGCTTCCGAGTCTTCCAGTGCGACTGCGGTTGACGTTCGGATACGCTCGAACACATTCGATACCTGTCCTGCTTCGGAACGCGGGGGGATGCAATGCGGAATGCACAGATTGAAGAGACTGGCGGCCCCGCTGAACTGGAGCTGGGTGCCCGTGTCGCCGAGTCGTCGACTGGTTGAGTATTCGGCTCGAACTGCAGGCGGGGGACATGCTCTGGGACAAAGGCTTTGATATGGACGCCGTTGCGCCGTCAGCCTTCTTCGTGAACGAGTCGGGTTGCACTAACACCTTGCAGTAGAACCGCGCCGTCCTTTTCTTCCGTGGGGATTCCGGTGCTGTGTATCGTGCCGCCGACAGCGTGCCTCTCCAGAAGATGCTCCCCCCAAAAGCGTTGGCGTTCTACAACTCTGAGCGGTATGCGCCCATTAAGGCGCACGTCAGGAGGCCTAGCAGGCGTGCGTGTTTGTCGTCGAACATGCGTTGAACCCACTCACCACCGAACGGTCCTGCCGCGGTAGTCGAGATACTCGAGGCCGGGACGCCCCAGTTTGTTCAGAATCACGTTCACGACGCCCGGAATACTCTCTTCGATTGACAATCGTCCCTCGGGTCCGCCGAGGTCGGTGCGCACCCAACCGGGGGCCACCAGCAGCATGGCTAAGGGCGTGTGCGCCTGGCGCGCAGCGAAGCTGCGCATGAACTGGTTCAGTGCCGCTTTGCTGCCACGATAGAGTTCGCGCTGGCCGGATTCATTGTCGGCAATGCTGCCTTGCCCTGACGACATGATCCCGATCAGCCCAGCCGGCGGAACAAGATGGGCCAGGCTTTCGACCACGCGCATCGGGCTGAGCGCATTGGTCATCATGAGCGCCATGAAATCCTCGGTGGATACCTCGCCGATGGTCTGCGTCGGATCCGGATTGGTCGTCCCCGCATTGACGAACAGAACATCGAACGTCCGGCCGGACAGGCGCTCGCTCAGGGCCCGGATCTGCTCGGGCCGCGTGATGTCCAGCGTTTCGATGGCGATCCGGTCTGGATGCGCATTGGCAAGATCGTGCAAGAGCGTCCTGTCGTTGCCGGCGCGGACCGTGCCCACGACGTTCCATCCCTTCTTGAGAAACTCGGCCGCCATGGCATGACCAAGGCCCCGTGAGGCGCCGATCAGCAAAACGGTGGGCGGGTGGGTGGGAGCGTTGGACAAGGCATTCTCCGTTGTGCGCAGGGGATGCCGTGTATTGTGGGAATAGCTCGTGCTTTGCGCCAGACGCCTGGTCGACAATCCACGATTGCACCAGACGCCATAATTGGATCGGTTTTCGATTATTCTGGCCGCATGTCACGCGTCGACCTCAACCTCCTGACTGCGCTGGATGCATTGCTCAGTGAACGTAGCGTCACCGGCGCGGCCCGGCGTCTGAATCTCAGTGTCTCTGCCATGAGCCGCACGCTTTCGCGCCTGCGCATGGCGACGGGCGATCGCCTGTTGTTGCAGGCTGGCCGCGCGCTGGTGCTTACACCTTATGCCGAGCAACTGAGCCAACGTATTCCTGCACTGACCCGTGAAGCGGAGGCGGCGCTGGGGCGTGCCGAACATCGGTTCGACGTCGCTACCCTCGAGCAATGCTTCACCGTGCGCGCGGGTGAAGGCTTCGTCGATTTACTTGGCGCGGCCTTGATGGACCGCATCCATCGTACGGCGCCGGGCGTGCAAGTCCGCTTCACGCCCAAGCCGGACTGGAACGCCCAGCCCCTGCGGGACGGTGCGATTGATCTGGAGATCGGTATTGTCCGAACGGCCGCCCCTGAAGTCCGTACACGGCCGCTTTTCCGCGATCGCTATGTCGGGGTGTGCCGCGTGGGCCATCCTCTCCTGGGCGATGCTCACATCCGCCTGGAGCAATGGGCCGCATGTGGCCACGTCATGGTTTCGCGTACGGGGCAAGCGGAAAATGCGATCGACGTGGCACTGGAGCCGCCAAACCTTCGGCGGAAGGTGGCAATCGTGGTGCCGTCCTATATGAGCGCTATGCAACTGGCCCGCCATTCGGACTTATTGGCCGCCGTTCCATATTCCTGCTTGGGTAATGCCTTTGTAACGGATTACGCGGCTGCCAACGGGCTGCAGTATTTCGAGCTGCCGCTGGCCATACCCGCTTTCACCATTTCAAAGATCTGGCATCCGCGCCTCGATCACGATCCGGCGCATCAATGGTTTCGCACTGAAGTGCTGGAGCTGTGCCAAGCGGCATATCCGCAGAATCCACCACAAGATGCGCGCTGATGGCAGGTAGGCCGTTATCGCCGAATGGCCGGCGTCGGTGCCCGGTCGCACGCTTGACTCTTATATAAGATATAAGACATTTGACCGTGTGGGGTATTGCGATTAGAATCGCGCCCAAGCGGCGCCCGGACCAGCCTCGGGGTGCCTGAAAAGATCCCCTGTAACGTCATCTCAGCAGGTCTCCCATGCTTGAAAACTTTCGCGCTCACGTGGCCGCCCGCGCCGCGCTCGGTATTCCTCCCCTGCCGCTGACGGCTCAGCAGACCGCCGAACTGGTCGAGCTGCTGACGAACCCGCCCGCCGGCGAAGAGCAGACGCTGCTCGACCTGATCACCCATCGCGTGCCCGCTGGCGTGGACGAAGCCGCCCGCGTGAAGGCAGGCTTCCTGGCTGCTGTCGCCAAGGGCGAGACCGCTTGCGCGCTGATTTCGCGTGCCCGCGCCACCGAACTGCTCGGCACGATGCTGGGTGGCTACAACATCCAGCCGCTGATCGAGCTGCTGTCCGACGCTGAAGTCGGTGCCACCGCCGCAGAGGCGCTGAAGAAGACGCTGCTGATGTTCGACCAGTTCCATGACGTCAAGGAACTTGCCGACAAGGGCAACGCGAACGCGCGCGCCGTGCTGCAAAGCTGGGCCGACGCCGAGTGGTTCACGAGCCGCCCGGAAGTACCGCAAAGCCTGACCATCACCGTCTTCAAGGTGACGGGCGAAACCAACACCGACGACCTGTCGCCGGCACCGGACGCCACCACCCGCCCGGATATCCCGATGCACGCGCTGGCGATGCTGAAAAACGCACGCCCCGGCATCACGCCGGAAGAAGACGGCAAGCGCGGCCCGGTCAAGTTCATCGAATCGCTGAAGGAAAAGGGTCACCTGGTCGCCTACGTGGGCGACGTGGTCGGCACCGGCTCCTCGCGCAAGTCGGCCACCAACTCGGTGCTGTGGTTCACGGGTGAAGACATCCCGTTCGTCCCGAACAAGCGCTTTGGCGGCGTGTGCCTCGGCGGCAAGATCGCCCCGATCTTCTACAACACGATGGAAGATGCCGGCGCACTGCCGATCGAACTCGACGTGTCGCAGATGGAAATGGGCGACGTGGTCGAACTGCGCCCGTACGAAGGCAAGGCACTGAAGGACGGCAAGGTCATCGCCGAATTCCAGGTCAAGTCCGACGTGCTGTTCGACGAAGTGCGCGCCGGCGGCCGCATTCCGTTGATCATCGGCCGCGGCCTGACCGCCAAGGCGCGCGAAGCTCTGGGCCTCGCACCGTCGACGCTGTTCCGCCTGCCGCATCAGCCGGCCGACAGCGGCAAGGGCTTCTCGCTGGCGCAGAAGATGGTTGGCCGCGCGTGCGGCCTGCCGGAAGGCCAAGGCATCCGCCCGGGCACGTACTGCGAACCGAAGATGACCTCGGTCGGCTCGCAAGACACCACGGGCCCGATGACCCGCGATGAACTGAAGGACCTGGCGTGCCTGGGTTTCTCGGCCGACCTGGTGATGCAGTCGTTCTGCCACACCGCCGCGTACCCGAAGCCGGTGGACGTGAAGACGCACCAGACGCTGCCGAACTTCATCAGCACGCGCGGCGGTATCGCGCTGCGCCCGGGCGACGGCGTGATCCACTCGTGGCTGAACCGCATGCTGCTGCCCGACACCGTCGGCACCGGCGGTGACTCGCACACGCGCTTCCCGATCGGCATCAGCTTCCCGGCAGGCTCGGGCCTAGTCGCCTTCGCGGCTGCTACCGGCACGATGCCGCTGGACATGCCGGAATCGGTGCTGGTCCGCTTCAAGGGCAAGATGCAGCCGGGCGTTACGCTGCGTGACCTCGTCAACGCGATTCCGCTGTACGCCATCAAGCAAGGCATGCTGACGGTTGCCAAGCAAGGCAAGAAGAACATCTTCTCGGGCCGCATTCTCGAGATCGAAGGCCTGCCTGACCTGAAGGTCGAGCAAGCGTTCGAACTGTCGGACGCCTCTGCCGAGCGTTCGGCCGCCGGTTGCACGGTGCACCTGAACAAGGAACCGATCATTGAATACCTGAACAGCAACATCACGCTGCTCAAGTGGATGATCGCGCAGGGCTACCAAGACCCGCGCAGCCTGCAACGCCGTATCAAGGCGATGGAGCAGTGGCTGGCCGATCCGCAACTGCTGCAGCCGGATGCCGACGCCGAGTACGCTGCCGTCATCGAGATCGATCTGGCCGACATCCATGAGCCGATCGTGGCTTGCCCGAACGATCCGGACGACGTGAAGACGCTGTCCGACGTGGCCGGCGCCAAGATCGACGAAGTGTTCATCGGCTCGTGCATGACCAACATCGGTCACTTCCGTGCCGCGTCGAAGCTGCTGGAAGGCAAGCGCGACATTCCGGTCAAGCTGTGGGTGGCGCCGCCGACCAAGATGGACCAGAAGCAGCTGACCGAAGAAGGCCATTACGGCGTGTTCGGCACGGCCGGTGCGCGTACCGAAATGCCGGGCTGCTCGCTGTGCATGGGCAACCAGGCACAGGTGCGCGAAGGCGCGACGGTCATGTCGACGTCGACCCGCAACTTCCCGAACCGTCTGGGCAAGAACACGAACGTGTATCTGGGCTCGGCGGAACTGGCGGCAATCTGCTCGCGTCTGGGCAAGATTCCGAGCAAGGAAGAGTACATGGCCGACATGGGTGTGCTCACCGCCAACGGCGACAAGATCTATCAGTACATGAACTTCGACCAGATCGAAGACTTCAAGGAAGTGGCCGACACCGTGCAGATGTAAATGCGTTGTCGCAGCCGCGTCGGGTTGTTCCTGGCGCGCTGATGTGTGATGTGAAAAAGGCGCCGGGGGCATTCAGCCCCCGGCGCCTTTTTCCTTTTGATGCCTCGCTGGATTTCGCCCCTGGACGGAACCCGAAAGGAGCGGACTCCCCGAACCGCGTGGTGTCAATGGATGATGATCGACACCGTTGAATATGCCGGCACCGTGATCGTCTCGCTGTACGTGCCCGCCTTCGTGCCGCGCGCGACGGGGAACTGGCCGAAGCCCTGCAGCGTGGCCGGCACGGACGTCGGCATGGTGCGCTGGCTGCTGTAGCTCGGGCCATTCAGCGCGGGGATCGAGAACCCGCTGTCCGTGCGAGCCGGATACGCGAAGCCCGATGGGCTGCCCGGCACCGGCAGCAGCGCGACCGCCGTGCCCCAGCGGCCCGTTGCATCGCCCAGGCCTGCACCACCGCCGGCCTGGATGGCGTTGTTCAATACCGCAGTCGAATCCGTCGACGAGAAGTTCTGCAGCAGGTTGGCGTAATACGCAATGCCGTACTGGCGCAGCAGGAAGCCGCCCAGGCTGCCCGAAATCGGATACCCCGGGCACGACGAAGACAGCGACGGATCGAACGCCGTCAGCGAGCAGTCGTACGCGCTTTGCAGCCAGGCCGGGAAGCGGCTGTCGCGCACGTTGTTGAAGGTCGGATCGATCTGGCTGGAGAGCACGTCTTCCATCGTCATCGCTGTCATTTCTTCCAGCCACGTGCCGTACATGTACTGCGAGCCGTGCAGCACGCCACGCTGGTAGAAGTTGGCCATGTGCGTGAACTCATGGCCGAGCGTCGAGATGACGGTATTCAGTCCGTCGGTGCCGCCGAGGTAAATGGTTTCCGAATCCACATACAGCGACAGCGACTGATTCGACAGCGGCTGCGAGCTGGTGGTGAAGTTGTTGCGTGCCCAGAAGTAGCCAACGCGGCCATAGGCCTGGCCGTCGGGCTGGATGTTCAGCACCACGATGTCGAGCGCCTGGTTCGGGTCGATCAGGCTGGCCGAGCTGGAGTAGCTGCCCCACGGCTGGCCGACCAGCGAAGTGGCCAGCGTATAGACCGACTGCGTGCCCGAAGCGAACTTGGTGATGAGCGTGTTGATGATGCCGTCGCTGATCTTGCTGGAGCCGTATTCGGTGTTTTCCACCCACAGGTTGACGATGCGGCCGTCGGTGGCTGTGGTTTGCTGGCGCAGCGTGGCCGTACGCACGGTGGCGGTGCCGTCCGGCTGCTGGTGGTTCCACGTTCGCTGCGTGCCGACGCTGGCGACCGACTGCGGACGCAGCACCGTATCGTTGGAGGCGCCTCGCGTCTTGAGCGGGCCGGCGCCAGTGGCGTAGCCGTCCAGCGCATGCATATTGAAATCGGACAGCTGACGGTCGAACGCCGCGTTGGCGTCATTGCCGGCCACGTCGGCGGCAGGCTTGGCGACCGGCGCGCCCGTTGCGTTCAGCAGCCCCAGGCCCGTCAGCGAGACGGATGGCATCGGCTGCGCCGCCGCACTCTGGTTCGTGTAGACGAGCGTCACGCTCTGGCCCGTGAGCCCCGCGATCGACACCGGCACCGAGCCGGCCGCTGCGCCCGTATTCGTCGCTTGCCACACGCCCACGCCGGAGCCGGCGTAGGTGTTGCCCAGTGCGCCGCAGTTCGACCCGCTGCACGCCGCCGCCACAGTGATATTGGCGGACGAGCCTTGCGTGGCTGCCGGGGTGGCCCCTGAACTGCCGCCGCCTCCGCCCCCGCCACATGCGGCCAGGGTGCCTGCTGCTGCCACCATCATCGCGATGGTCCATTGCTTCGTGCCGCGCACGACGTTGCTGCTGCGTTCCATCCACTTCTCTCCAAATCCGCACATACCGAATGCGTGCGCAAGGGCGGCTCGTGACTGCCTCAAGCGCAACATGCCGACGGATTCTCTAGGTGAAGTGGCGGATTCGATCCGTGGAAATAACGCCTTCACAGGCGCCAATTTCCCCCGATGTGGGGGTGCGCAAAGTTTGCGTTGTCGAAAAGGTTGAAAAAGTCGTAGCCCCCAGATGTAGATGCAGAAAATGGAGGAGGGCGCCTGGCGCCACTTTGGCGACGGTACCGTCCGCTAGAATGGGCCGCCCGCTCATTCACCGCGCCGCAAACGCGCTCAATACGTCACCCGCCGATGCTCGTTGCGCAGCTCAAATCGTTCTTCATGGTTGCCCGCCTGGGCAGCATCACGCTGGCAGCCAAGCAGCTTGGCCTGTCGCAGCCGACCGTGACTTCGCAGATCCGCGCCCTTGAAGAGGCCTACGGCGTAGAGCTGTTCTACCGGGGCGGGCGCCGGCTCTCCTTGTCGGACGCGGGCGTGCGGCTGATGCCCCTGGTGGACCAGCTCGTGCGCCAGGAAACCGAGATCGACTTTTTCCTGCGCAACTCCGGCGACATGGGATCGGGTCACCTGCGCATTGGCGCGACGGCGCCGTATTACGTGCTCGACATCGTGGATCGGTTCTGCAAAAGCCATCCCGGCATTGACGTCAGCATCGAAGCCGGTAATTCGGTGCAGATGCTCGAAGCGCTGCAGGAGTACCGCGTCGACGTGGCGTCGTCGTCGCAGCGGGTGGACGACGCGCGTTTTCTGCGCATTGAGCTGGCGCGCGATCCGCTCGTGCTTGTCGTGCATCGAAGCCACGCGCTCGCCGGCCAGACGAGCGTGCCGGTCAGCGCGCTGTCGCAATGCCGGCTGCTGGTGCGCGAAGTCGGGTCGACCACCCGCGCCATGACGGAAACGATGATGGCGCAGGCTGGCGTGACGCCGGCTTCCACGGTCGAGATCGGCAGCCGGGAGTCCATCCGAGAGGCCATCACGCGCAACCTGGGTGTCAGTGTCATCGCCCGCCAGGAAGTGCCAAGCCACGCCGATCTGCGTGTGCTGCCCTTTGAAGGTGGCGCGCCGGAACTGAGCGAATACCTGTACTGCCTGCAGGATCGGCGCGATGCGCGCTTGATTGCCGCCTTCCTGAGCGAAGTCCGGCCCGTCGCGTCATAGACCGAACCAAAATCCGGAAATGCGCGCATTGGCGTTTTTGGGGTAACTGCCACAAGGGGTACATGTCGGCTGGCTACAGTGGCGACCGTTTTTGCCACTGTCTGCGCCCCCGTGCCCATCTCTCAGCCTGTTATCTACCCGACCGCGGGTTCTGCCGCGCCGTTCCTGTCTGTGCGGCAAGTCTCGCGCCGCTTTGGCGCGTTCACCGCACTCGACGGTGTGTCGCTGGATGTCGCGCAGGGCGAATTCGTCTGCCTGCTGGGCCCGTCGGGCTGCGGCAAGACGACCTTGCTGCGCATCATTGCCGGGCTGGAGGCGCACGACGGCGGCCAGATCGTCGCCGGTGGCCGCGATATTTCCAACCTGCCGCCGCGCGAGCGTGACTACGGCATCGTCTTCCAGTCGTACGCGCTGTTCCCCAACCTGACCGTTGCGCAGAACGTCGGTTACGGGCTGGACACCAGCAACGGCAACCGCGCCCGCATGCACGCGCGTGTCTCGGAGATGCTCGCCCTGGTCGGCCTGGCCGGCAGCGAGGCGAAATACCCGTCGCAGCTGTCGGGCGGCCAGCAGCAGCGCGTGGCACTGGCCCGCGCGCTGGCGCCGGCACCGTCGCTGTTGCTGCTGGACGAGCCGATGTCGGCGCTGGACGCCCAGGTGCGCGAACACCTGCGCGTCGAGCTGCGCCGCCTGCAGCGCAAGCTGAACGTCACCACGCTGATGGTCACGCACGACCAGGACGAGGCCATGGCAATGGCCGATCGCATCGCCGTCATGTCCAACGGCCGCATCGAGCAGACCGGCTCCCCGGCGGAGATCTATTCGCGCCCGGCCACCGGGTTTGTCGCCGGGTTTGTCGGCCAGGCCAACTGGCTGCCGCTGGAACGCGCGGAAGATGGCACGCCCACGCTGGCCGGCCAACCGCTGCTGCTCGATCCGGCTTTCGCAGATAGTGCGTCCACGCCGGGCCGCCTGTTCTGCCGCCCCGAAGCCGTCACGCTGCATCCCGACGACGACGCCCCCAACCGGCATCTGGCCCGCGTGGTCGACCAGATTTACCTGGGCAGCCGCACGCGCGTGACGCTGTCGATCGATGGATTGGCCGATGCACCGCTGGTGGCCGAAGTGGCATCGAGCGCGCTGCAAGCTGGCCGCAGCGGCCTGGGCGACAGCAAGCTGTGGATCGCGCTGGAGCGCGACGGCCTGCGCGTGTATGCCTGAGGCCACGATGTCGATGCTGCCCCCCGAGACCCACGTGGTTGCGGCCACGCAATCCGAACCGGTTCGCGTTGCGAGCCGGCCATTCTGGCGTACCGATGCGCCGGTGCTGACTGGCATGAAGCTTGGCTGGCTGCTGTTGCTCACCATCGGCTTGCTGCTTCCCACGGCCATGATGTTGTTGCAGGCCACGGGCCTCGTCGCCAGCGTGCGCAGCACAGACGAGCACGGCCTCGCGCTGGTAGCCCACGTGGTCCAGGCGCCGAATTTTCTTGCCATGGTGGGGCGCACGCTGGCCGTATCCAGCGCCGTGGCCGCGATTGTGGTGCCGCTGGCGTTTGCGCTTGCCTATGCGGTGCAACGCACGCGCATGCCATTGCGCGGCACGATGCGCACGCTGGCGATGCTGCCGCTGTTTGCACCGTCGCTGCTGCCCGGCATTGCGCTGGTCTACCTGTTCGGCAACCAGGGCCTGTTCAAGGCATGGATGAACGGCGGCAACATCTACGGTTTCTGGGGCATCGTGCTGGGCGAGTTGTTCTACACCTTTCCATATGCACTGATGCTGCTGCTGGCGACACTTACGCTCGCAGACGGTCGCTTGTATGACGCCGCGCGTGCCATGGGTGCGAGCCCGTGGCGCACGTTCCGAACGGTCACGCTGCCCGGCGCACGCTACGGCTTGTTCGGCGCCTTTGCGCTGGTCTTCACGCTGGTCGCGACCGACTTTGGCGTGCCGACCGTGGTGGGCGGCAGCTACCAGGTGCTGGCCGTGGAGGCCTACAAGGCGGTGGTAGGGCAGCAGCAGTTTGCGCGCGGCGCCGTCATCGGTTTGATGCTGTTGCTGCCAGCGCTGCTGACCTTTGCGGTGGAGCGCCTCGTGCAGCGCCGTCAACACGCCGCGCTGGCCAGCCGCGCACAACCCTATCACCCGCAGCCGGATCGCCTGCGCGACGGGCTTTTCCTGCTGCTGAGCGTACTGGTGGTCGGCGGGATTCTGCTGATGCTTGCCACTGCCGTTGGCGCATCGCTGGTGAAACTCTGGCCGTACAACCTCGAGCTGTCGCTGCGCAACTACGACTTCGACAACATGGACGGCGGCGGCTGGCTGGCGTATCGCAACAGCCTGAAGCTTGCGGCGCTCACGACCGTTTTCGGTACCGTACTGATCTTCAGCGGCGCATGGCTGGTCGAAAAGACACGCGCTGCCGGATGGTTGCAATCCGGGCTGCACTCGGCCATCCGCTTTGCCGTGCTGCTGCCGATGGCAGTGCCCGGCCTCGTGCTCGGTCTGGGCTACGTCTTCTTCTTCAACCATCCGGCCAATCCGCTCAACGGCCTGTATGGCGGCATGGCGCTGATGGTGCTCTGCACGATCATGCACTGCGCCACGGCGGCGCACCTTACGTCTGTGGCGTCGCTCGGGCAGCTCGATCCGGTGTTCGAAGCGGTGTCGGCCTCGCTCAAGGTGTCGGCGCTGCGCACGTACTGGCGCGTGACGCTGCCGATGTGCCTGCCCGCCGTCCTGTCGTGCGCGCGTTATCTGTTCGTGTCGGCCATGACCACCGTGTCGGCGGTGATCTTTCTCTACAGCCCCGACACCGTGCTCGCTTCCGTGGCCGTGCTGAACATGGACGACGCCGGCGACATCCGCCCCGCTGCGGCCATGTCCACGCTCATTCTCGCCACGTCGATCGTCGTATCGCTGCTGCTGGAACTCGCCATGCGCGGCATCGTGCGCCGCACGCAGGCGTGGCGCACAGCGGCGCATTGAGTTCGCAGTTCGTCATTCGTAGTCCGTCATTGCAACAGCAGAAAGGAAGCAAGAACATGGGTGATTCCTCCCCAATCACGGCGCGCCAGGCGGGCGCAGACCACCTCAATCCGGGCAGCACGCCGTTGCGGCTGGAAGCTGCGGTGCTCGACTGGGCCGGCACCGTGGTCGACTTTGGCTCGTTTGCGCCCACGCAGATCTTCGTGGAAGCGTTTGCAGAATTTGGCGTCGCCATCACGCTGGACGAAGCGCGCGGCCCGATGGGCCTGGGCAAGTGGGACCACATCCGCACGCTGTGCAACGACGGCGCAATTGCCGCACGTTTCTCGCTAGCGCACGGGCGCATGCCCACCGATGACGATGTCACCGCCATCTACAACCGCTTCATGCCACTGCAGATCGAAAAGGTCGGCGCGCATTCCGCCATGATTCCGGGCGCCCTGGACACCGTCGCCGCACTACGCGAAGCGGGTCTGAAGATCGGCACGTGCTCGGGTTACCCGCGCGTGGTGATGGACCGTGTAGTCGACCTGGCTGCCAGTGCCGGCTACACGCCGGACTGCGTGGTCGCTTGCGACGAAGTGCCCCGTGCGCGCCCGTGGCCTGCGCAGGCCTTGCGTTGCGTGGTCGATCTTGCGATTGGCGATGTAGCTGCCTGCGTGAAGGTCGACGACACGGTGCCCGGCATCGAAGAGGGCCGCCGCGCCGGCATGTGGACCGTTGCGCTGCTCATGTCGGGCAACGCGCTGGGCCTGCCGTACGAGCAATACATCGCATTGTCTGCGGATGAGCGTGCGCGTCATCGCGTTGCCATTTCGGCTGGCTTTGCTGCCTGCCGTCCGCACTACGAGATCGACACGATTGCCGATCTGCCTGAAGTCGTGGCCGACATCAACCGCCGCCTCGCGCGCGGTGAGCGCCCGCAGTGCATCTGAGTTTGTTGTCCTGTTTGTTGTCTTTTCCGCTGCATCACACCATACCGAGGAAACCATGACCGCACGTCTTTCCCTGCTGGCCGCCGCAGTCACTTCGGCCGCGATGGCTTTCGCCACGTCGGCTTTTGCCAAGACCACGCTGACCGTATATACGGCGCTGGAAGCTGATCAAGTGAAGGCGTACCAGGAGGCTTTCGAGAAGGCCAACCCGGACATCGAGATCAAGTGGGTGCGCGACTCCACCGGCGTTGTCACCGCCAAGCTGCTGGCCGAGAAGAACAACCCGCGCGCTGACGTGGTGTGGGGCCTGGCCGCATCGAGCCTGGCCATCCTGGACAAGGAAGGCATGCTGACGCCGTACGCACCGGCGGATTTGTCGAAGATCGGCGCTACCTACCGCGACAAGGCCAATCCGCCGGCATGGGTCGGCATGGATGCCTGGGGCGCCGCCATCTGCTTCAACACCGTTGAAGCGCAGAAGCAGAACCTGCCGAAACCGACTTCGTGGGCCGACCTGACCAAGCCCGTGTACGCCGGCAAGATCGTCATGCCGAACCCGGCTTCGTCTGGCACCGGCTACCTGGACGTGAGCGCATGGCTGCAAACGATGGGCGAGCAGAAGGGCTGGGCCTACATGGACGCCCTGCACCAGAACATCGGCCAGTACACGCACTCGGGCTCCAAGCCTTGCAAGATGGCGGCCTCGGGTGAATTCCCGATCGGTATCGCGTTTGAATACCGTGCCGTGAAGTCGAAGAAGGAAGGCGCACCCATCGACATCGTGCTGCCGTCCGAAGGCCTGGGCTGGGACGTGGAAGCCACCGGCATCATGAAGGGCACGAAGAATCTGGACGCTGCCAAGAAGCTGGCCGACTTCTCCGCAAGCCCGGCCGCAATGGCGCTGTACGAGAAGAACTTTGCCGTGGTCGCCACGCCGGGCTTCTCCAAGCCGGATCCGCTGCTGCCAGCCGACTACGAAAAGCGTCTGATCAAGAACGACTTTACGTGGGCCAGCGCCAATCGTGACCGTATCCTGGCCGAGTGGACGAAGCGCTACGACGGCAAGTCGGAGAAGAAGTAAGCGATGCAAGCTCCCGTAACTCAAGGGGGCCTGGATGCCAGCACCGACGTCGCCATTGTCGGGGCTGGCATTTTGGGCTTGGCCCACGCAGCCGCTGCCGTCAAACGCGGCCTGCGCGTGACGGTATTCGAGCGCAGCGATATTGCCGTCGGCGCATCCATTCGCAATTTCGGCCAGATGCTGGTGACCGGCCAGCCGCCCGGCATCATGCTGGACCTCGCGCGCGAAAGCCGCGCGCTGTATCTCGACTGGGCCGACAAGGCTGGCATCTTTGCGCGCGCCAACGGTGCTCTGCTATTTGCCCGCAATGCCGCAGAAGAAGCTGTGCTGGACGAGTTCATGGCAACGCGCGCACCGGCCTTCGGCTACAACGTCAAGCTGCTGCGCAGCGCAGACCTGGCGAACCTCTACGATGGACGCTTCATGCGCCACCGTGCAGCGCTCCAGGGCTTTGATGATCTGCAGCTCTATTCGCGCGAAGCCATTCCGGCGCTGGCGTCATGGCTTGCCACGCAAGGTGTGCGTTTCCATTTCGGCACGCTCGTGCGCCATGTGGAAGGCGGCCGGCTGGAGACAACCGCCGGCGTGTGCAACGCCCAGCGCGTCGTCGTCTGCAGCGGTCACGATTACCAGACCCTGTGCGCTGACCACCTTCGTGCTCTGCAACCGCAGGTGTGCCGCCTGCAGATGCTGCGCGTCACGCCTGAAGACGGCTTCCGCCTGGAACACGCCGTGCTGACCGGCCTGTCATGCACGCACTACGGTGCATTTGCGGATTTGCCGACCGCCCAGGCGCTGGCCATGCAGATCGAGCATCAGCGCCCCGAGCTGGCACGCCACGGCATTCACCTGCTGGTGAGCCCGACGCCCTATGGCGACTGGATCGTTGGTGATTCGCACGACTACGGCCAGGACGCACGCCCGTTCAACGCCGAGTCGGTCGACAACATCATGCTCGACCTCGCGCGTGACACCTTCGGCAGTAAGCTGCGCGTGGTAGAGCGCTGGCAGGGTGTGTATGGCGCCAAGTGTCATGTGCCGGGCAGCGGCGCATTCTCCATCACCCGCGTCGACGATCGCACCACCGTCGCGCTGATGCACAGCGGCATTGGCATGAGCGTCGGACCGGCGCTGGCGCATCGGCATATGGATGCGCTGGTCGACGGCACCGAACTGCCCCAATGGACGCCGCCGGCAAGCGTGCCCGCAACGGTGGCTGCCTGACGGAGCGTCGTTCACCAATAAGACGCCCGCACGGTTCACGCCGCGCGGGCGTTCCTGTTTTCATGCAGCAAAGAGTTCGACGATGGGCCAGCCGCGCGATTCGGCCACGGCCCGCAAGGTGGGGTCGGGGCTGACGGCCACGGGGTGCGAGACGGCCTCGAGCAGCGGCAGGTCGTTGCGTGAATCGCTGTAGAACACAGTGCGCGAGAAGTCCGTCATGCGCTGGCCGCGCTGCGCGAGCCATTCCGTCACGCGCACGATCTTGCCGGCACCAAACGTGGCGGTGCCGAGCGGGTTGCCCGTGAACGCGCCATCGCTCTGACCGTTTAAGGTCTCGCCCTCCATCGCCAGCAGATGCGGCACGTTGAACGCGGCGGCAATCGGCTCGGTCAGGTAGCGGTGCGTGGCGGTGACGATGCAGCAAAGGTCGCCGGCGCGCAGGTGTGTGTCGACCAGTTGCCGTGCGCGCGGCAGCATGGCGGGCGCGATGACATCGCGCAGGAACGTGGCACGCCAGGCGTCGAGCCGCGTGCGCGGGTGCTGGGCCAGCAAGCCGAGCGAGAAGCGCGCGTGTCGCCCAAAGTCGAGCGTGCCGTCGCGGTATTCCCGCATCCAGCGTTCGTTGGCTTGCTCGAAAACGCTTCGATCCACGGCGCCCTGGGCGACCAGGAAGCGGCCCCATTCGTATTCGCTGTCAATGGGCAGCAGGGTGTGGTCCAGGTCGAACAGGGCAAGCGATTGCATACAGCGGGCGGGCAGGGGCGGTTGAAAAACCGCGAGGTTACGGCCCTAGCGCGTCGCGGCTGTGTCCATCGCCATAACTTTGGCGATGAACGCATTGGCGTTTTTCTTCGGTGCCTGCGCAACCTGCGGGTTCAGGCAGTCGAGGAACGCGCGTACCAGCCGTGCGTCCTTGCGCTCCTTCAGGAAGTACAGATATTCGTGGATGACCGGCGCGTTGTCTGCAAACGGCAGCACGCGCACGTCGGGGCGGCGCGGTGCTTCCCGCGCGGGCACGATGCTGCAGCCAAGCCCCAGGCTGATCGCCTCGTAAATGGCTTCGCGGCTGCCGATGATGCTCGTGCTGGCAGGCTCGATGCCGGCTGCGGCGAACGCGTCTTCGGTAACGCGGCGGGTGACCGAGCCCGGTTCGCGCATCAACAGCTGGCAGCCTGCAACGTCATCCAGCGTGATGCTCGGCCGCCGCGCAAGCGCGTGGTCCAGCGGCACGACCAGCACCATGGTGTCTTCGGCCAGCGTGATGCGATGCAGGCGTTCGTCATCCACCGCATGAGACGACACAGCCAGGTCGATGCGCACCTCCGACAGCGCCTCGAGCATCTGCTGCGAATTGCCGAATTCGATGGTGATCTCGATGGTCGGATGCCGCGCGCGAAACGCCGCCACGCTGGGCAGGATGTAGTAGGGGCCCGTCGCGCCCACCCGCAGGTTGCCGGTGCGCAGATCGCCGGCATTGCGCAGGAGAAAATCGACGTCGCCTTCCTGCTGCGCAAGGCGCTCGACGATGGGCATGAGGCTTACGCCCAAGTCGGAGAGGTCCAGCCGGCTGCCGCGGCGGTGGAACAGTTCTACGCCGTACATCTCTTCCAGTTGGCGGATGCGTCCGGTCACGGTCGGCTGCGACAGACGCAGGCGCTTGGCAGCCGAGGTGACGCTGCCCTGGCGCGCCACTTCGAAGAACGACATCAATAGATCGCCCAGCATGCTTGTGTTTCCCTGATATGTCTTTCTGATCGTCAGCCGCACAGTCTAGGCAGCGTTTGTGACGCTACATACTGTGAAACCTTACGGTCAGCCAAGGCTGCGCGCGTGGGCGGTGGTCAAGTGCCACGCGCTTGTCAACGCAAAGTGCGCTGAATGGGAGCAAGTTGCGAGGAGGGCGCCGGGCGCACATCATGCTACCGTGTGAACCTACGCGCGTAACACAGGAGACACCATGCCGGTGCTGAAGGTCGATGTCGTCACGGCAGAAGAACGGCTGTACGAAGGCAACGCCAAGTTTGTGGTCATCCCCGGCACCGAGGGTGAACTGGGCATCCTGCCCGGCCATGAACGTCTGCTTACGCGCCTGCGTCCTGGCACCGTCCGTGTCACGCAGGAAAACGACGAGGAGGTGATCCTCTTCGTGGCCGGCGGCTTTGTCGATGTGCAACCCGAGCAGGTCATTGTGCTGGCAGATACCGCCGTGCGCGCGCACGATCTGGACGAAGCCAAGGCCGAGCAAGCCCGCAAGGCCGCGGAAGAGCACATGCAGAACAGCAATAGCAAATTCGACTACGCACGTGCGCAGGCTGAACTGGCTGAAGCCGTTGCCCAACTGGCCGCCATTGAACGTTTGCGCAAGCGCCGCCGCTGAGCCTTTGCCGTCACAAATGCCCCGTGCTGGCGCCACACCACAACGGCGCCCGCATGTCGCCCCAGCCGGGGTGGGGTAAAGAACCGCGCTGGCTCTCCGTTTTAGAGCAGAACTATCGAATTCCCGCTGAACGTCCCTCCAGAGACGTGATCGATTCTGCCGGTCCCGCTGATGTCGCCTCTTGTTGTCATTGCCCGTGTGCTTGCGCTTGGTTGCCGGAAACATCCGAGTGCCGAGCATTTATTCGCGTTGCCTCTGCGCTTGGCCCCGGTGCCACTTGCCAGAAAACGATGCACGCAAATGTTTGCGGTGGCCGGTGCATTGCTTTCTCAGCCCGCGCTGGCACAAACAGACGTCGCCGATCTGACCGCGTTGCCTATCGAGCAACTCATGCAGGTGCAGGTCGTCACCGGGGCGTCCAAGTACGCGCAAGCCGCAAATGAGGCGCCCGCCAACGTCTCGGTCATCACCGCGGCAGACATCAAAGCCTACGGCTGGCGCACGCTGGCCGACATCCTGGGCAGTCTGCCGGGGCTCTACACCAACTACGACCGCAACTACACCACGCTGGGCGCTCGGGGCTTCTTGCGCGCGGGCGACTACGACACCCGTTTCCTGTTGCTGATTGATGGCCATCGCACCAACGACCCCATCTTCGACCAGGCGTCCGTCGGCACCGAAGCCATCCTGGACGTCGACCTGATCGAGCGGGTGGAGTACGTGCCCGGAGCGGGCTCGGCGGTGTACGGATCGAACGCGCTATTCGGTGTGATCAACATCATCACCAAGCGCGGCCGTGACATTGACGGCGTGCAGGCCAGCGGATCAACGGGCAGCGCCAATGCGCGCGATGCGCGCGTGATCTGGGGCAAGCGGGCAGAGAACGGTGCCGAATGGCTGCTGTCGGCCAGCGTGAACGATGCCCCGGGGCGCGACCTCTACTTTCCCGAGTTCAACCAGCCCGGCGTGAGCGACGGCGTGGCCCGCGGCATGGACTACGACCGCGCCAAGCGCCTGTTTGCCAAGGGCAGTTTTGGCGAGTTCGGGCTGACCTTCGGCTACGTCGATCGTACGAAGGGCGTGCCGACGGCGCCGTACGACCAGAGCTTCAACGACCCGCGCTCGCGCACCGTCGATACGCGGCAGATCTTCAACGGCACCTGGCAGCACGCACTGGACGACACGACTGATGTGTCGGCGCGGCTGTTCTGGGGGCGCTATGTCTCGCAGGGCGACTACGCATACAACCCGCCCCCGGCCGGCATCAACCGCGATACCTTTGACACCGCGTGGTACGGCACGGAACTCAAGCTCGTGACGCGCCGCATCGAACGCCACACGCTGGTCATCGGCACGGAGCTGCAACGCGACTACCGTGATGCAATGCGCAATTTCGATACGGTGCCGTATGCCAGTTACCTCGATGACCATCGGAGCAACAACCGGGTGGGCGTGTATGTGCAGGATCAATTCCTGCTCCATCGGGATTGGGTGCTGGATACGGGCCTGCGCTACGACCACACGAGCTTCGCATCGGGCATCTTCAGCCCGCGTGTGGGCCTGATCTGGCATGCCGCCCCAACGACCACCGTCAAGGCGATCTACGGCATGGCCTATCGCGCGCCCAACGATTACGAGCTGAACTACCAGACCAGCGCGCCCGGCGGCCAGCAGGTCACCAATGGGTTGTCGGCCGAGCGCATACGAACGTATGAAACGGTGGTCGAGCAACAAGTTGCCGCTGGCGGCAAGGCGACCTTGTCGGTGTTTCAGAACAACGTTTCCAACCTGATCAGCCAGAGCGAAGACCCGAACACCGGGCTGCTCTTTTTCAGCAACGTAGCGCGTGTGCGCACGCGCGGCGCGGAACTCGGCTACGAGCAGAACTGGCCGGGCGGCACGCGCCTGCGCACGAGCTACAGCTTCCAGCGTTCTGAAAATCTCGATACCGGCCAGGCGCTGAGCAACTCGCCGCGTCACATGCTCAAGCTCAACGCCACCGCGCCTGTGTGGCGCAGCGACTGGCGTGCTGGGGTGGAGGCGCAGTACATCAGCAATCGGCTGACGACCGCTGGCCAAGTGGGCGGTTACTGGATCGCCAACCTGACCTTGCTGGCGGCACGGTTGGCGCCCAATCTGGAGATGTCGGCCAGCGTCTACAACCTGTTTGATCGGCGCTATGCGGATCCGGCTGGTCCGGAGTTAGCGCAGTCGTCAATCGAGCAGGATGGCCGTGCCTTTCGCCTGAAATTTACCTACACCTTCCGATGAGCACCCCGCACGGCAGCGTCCGACGCGCCCGAAGACCCGGCCCGCGCAGATTCTGCGCGGTGTTGGGTGCCGTGCTGGCGGGCGTGGCATGCATGGGCGCCACGCATGCGCAGATGCAGGCCAGCGAGGTGCAGGTCAAGGCGGCGTTCATCTACAACTTTGCACTGTTCACCAACTGGCCGGCCGACGTCATGCAGGCCGACGCCCCGATGGTGGTGTGCGTAACTGCCCAGCATCCGTTGCAGGCTGCATTGGAAAAACTGACAGGAAAACCCGTGCGCGGACACCGCCTGGAAATCCGGAAGATCAACGACGGCGCCGTCACCGGATGCCATGTCCTCGTGTTTGATGCGCGTACCCCGAACGGTGTGCGCGTCGATCCGGCTGCGCCCGTGCTGACAGTGTCCGACAGCCCAAAGAGCCAGCGCGCAGCCGGCAACCCGGAGCCGATGATCGCGTTGGCCCTGCATGACGATCGCGTGGTCTTCGACATCGATGCCGTGGCTGCGCGGCAAGCCCATCTTCAGCTCAGCTCACAACTGCTGCGGCTAGCGAGGACCGTGCAATGAGCGAGTCCATCATGACTCCACGGCCTCGATTGGGGCACTCCATGGTGCGGGCCAACATGGCGGGCGCTGGCGCAGCGCTGACCATCGCTGGCTTCCTGCTCATCGTGTTCCAGTTCATCGCGCTGCATGCGGCGTTGGTGCGCGACGTGCACGTGCAGGCGCGCATCGTGGGCGCCAACAGCGTGGCCGCGCTGCTCTTCAATGACCGTCGCGCGGCGGAAGAAACTCTGGCGGCGCTGGAAGCATCGCCGCCGCTGCGTGCCGCCGGCATTTTCAGCGCACTGCGCAAGCCGCTGGCGCTGTATCAGCACGGCGATGCCGCACCGGTGCGCGCGCCCGATGCCACCATGCTGCGGGACTCGGATGTGTCCACGCTCACCACCCTGGAGGTGGTGGAACCGGTGGAGTCGGAGCGCCGCGTGATCGGCTATGTGGTGGTGCGCTCCAGCCTGACCGAGCTGTACATGCAACTGCTCGGCTATGCCGTGCTCACGGTGTCTGTGGGCATCGGCGCGATGGGCCTCGCGTATCTGGTGATCGCCCGCATGCGCCGCGCGGTGCTGCAGGCAGAGGCGCATCTGGATTACCTCGCCCACATCGATTCGGTCACGGAACTGCCGAACCGGCACGCATTCAACGAGCGCCTGCAGGTGTCGCTCAAGCGCGCGGGCCAGGCGGGTGCAGTGGGGCTGCTCCTGCTGGATCTCGACAACTTCAAGGTCGTCAACGACACGCTGGGCCACAACAACGGCGACCGACTGCTGCGCCAGGTTGCACGGCGGCTGAACGACGTGATCGACCAAGCCAACTTGCGTGCCGTGTTGTGCCGCATCGGGGGGGATGAGTTTGCGGTGATCGCTGAGCTGTCCGGCCGGGCGCAGATTGCCGACACGGAAGCGGCAACGCTGGCCGACGGATTGGCCAAACGCATTCTCGCCGCGCTGGCGGCGCCGTTTGCACTCGACCTGCATCAGATCTACGTAACGGCGAGCGTGGGCGTGAGCCTGTATCCGCATGACGCACGCGATGTTCAGGTGCTCACGCGCAACGCCGACACGGCGATGTACCACGCCAAAAACCACGGCAAGAACGCAGCTGCGAGCTTCACGTCGGAGATGGATCAGCAGGCGCGCCGCCGCCTGCGCGTGGAAGCCGATCTGCGCCGCGCGCTCGATCGCGAAGAACTGCTGCTGGCCTACCAGCCGCAGGTGCGCCTGCGCACCGAAGACGCGCACGATGCGGTGCTCTGCAAGGCAAACGTCTATGGCGTGGAAGCATTGGTGCGTTGGCGTCATCCGGAGATCGGCCTGATCGGCCCTGGCGAGTTCATCGCCGTGGCGGAAGAAACCGGCCTGATCGTGCCGCTCGGCCTGTGGGTGTTACGCACCGCGTGCGAACAGGCCGTGCGCTGGATGCGCGAAGACGGCCTCACGCTGCGGGTGGCCGTCAACCTGTCGGCGCGGCAGACGCGCGATCCGGCCCTCGTGGAGAACGTCATGGACGTGCTGCGCGAAACCGGCATGCCGCCACATCAGCTCGAACTCGAAATTACGGAAAGCGTGCTGATGGAAGACATCGAGACCAATATCGCGCTGCTCGAATCCCTGCACGCGGCAGGCATCAGCCTGTCCATCGACGATTTCGGTACCGGGTATTCGTCGCTGGCGTATCTGCAGCGTTTTCCCATTCAGAAGCTCAAGATCGATCGCAGCTTCGTACAACGCATGCCCGGCGACGGCGAGGCCATTGCCGGTGCGGTGATCGCCATGGCGCATAGCCTGCGCATGCAAGTGGTGGCCGAAGGCGTGGAAGACCCCGAGCAGCTCGCGTTGCTGCGTGAGGCCGGATGCGACCTGGGACAGGGCTACTTGTTCTCGCGCCCCCAGCAAGCCGACGCGTTGCTGGCGTGGCTCAACCGGCTGGACAATCCTGCGGAGAACGGCACCGCTGCATGTGCCGAAGAGGATGCGGTGCCGAGCGAATCGTTGCCGTCGTCGTTGGCGGGGTGATTTTCTTCCGCAGAAAGCCCGGTTTTCAGAATTAACCTATTTGGTGCAATAACCAACTAGGTTAAGTTGGCGTGCATGGAAAAACCTACGCCACGCTGCTTCTACAAGAGCATGACGACGCATGCCGACCATCGCGTGTGGCAGGACGTCTATCACGCCAAGGCGAGCGACCAAGACATCTACCTGAAGCTGACCGTCGTTGATGGCGTGCTGATCGTTTCCTTCAAAGAGCTTTGAACATGAAGTGCCCGAGCTGTGGTGCCGCCGAGCTGATTCATGACACACGCGATGTGCCGTATGCCTATAAAGGCGAGACCACTGTCATCCCCTCCGTGACGGGAGATTTCTGTCCGGCATGCGATGAAATCGTGCTCGAACGTGGGCAGGGCGACCGATATGGCGAACTGGTGTCAGCCTTTCAGCGCCAGGTGAATTCGACCTACGTTGACCCAGCCTACATCACCGCGGTGCGTCGCAAACTCAATCTGGACCAACGTGAGGCCGCCGAGATTTTTGGTGGCGGCGTCAATGCGTTCTCCCGCTATGAAACTGGCAAGACGAAGCCGTCTTTGGCGCTGGTGAAACTCTTGAAGCTCCTCGACCACCACCCCGATCTGCTGGCTGAAATCAGGATGGCTTGATCGCCCCAAAAGAAAAAGCCCGCCAATGCGCGGGCTTTTTGTTGGGCGCCATCGGAGGCCCTCAGGCCGCCGCCCGCCGCGCCGCCCGCGTAGCCCCGGCCGTCAGTACCACCACCGCAGCCAGGATGATGCCCGTCGCGCCCAGCGTCTGCGGCGCGACCACTTCATCGGCCAGCCAGGCGCCCATCAGCAGCGCGATGGGTGGGTTCACATACACATAGCTTGTCGCCATGACGGTGGACACGCGCTCCACCAGCGCCATGTAAGCCGTGAATGCGATGGCCGAGCCGAACACCACGAGGTAGCCCCATGCAAGCGCGGCATGCATGCCGATGTGCTTCGGCCACGCTTCGCCGGTGATCAGGCTGAGCAGCACGAGCGCTACACCGCCAAAGGCCATCTCCAGCACGAACGCCATCATGCCCTTGGGCATGTCGATACGTTTGGAGAGCTGCGAGCCGAACGACCATGACGCAATGGCGGTGGTCAGCGCAAGCACGCCGACCGTGCTGGCCTGAAACTCCGCTCCGCGAAACAGCACCGCAATCCCGATGCTGCCCAGCGCGATGGCGCCAATCTCATAGGCACGCAGGCGGCCGCCGGCCAGCAGCGTCCACAGCGTGGAGAACAGCGGCATCGACGCGATCATCACTGTGGTCGCACCCGACGAGATGGTCTGCTCGGCCACCGCCGTCATGCCCATGCCGCCCACCAGCATGAACGCGCCGATCAATGCACAGTTGCGGACCTGGCGCAAGGTCGGCCGCTCTTCGGGCTGCTTGCGCTGTCGCAGGATGACCAGCGGGGCGAGCAGCACCGCAGCAGCCAGAAATCGCGAGCCCATCATCAGAAAGGGCGGCAGATCGGTCAGCGCAAAGCGGATGGCGAGATACGTTGTGCCCCACACCACGTAGGTGATGAGCAGGCACAGGGCGATGAAGGGGGACATGACGGAACCTCTGCGAGGAAGTCCCGATGCTACTCAACGCCGGCTTATGCGCAAAACGAGTTTTGTTATCGCTCGTTGTGAGCGGCGTTAGCAAGCAAGTGAGCGGAGGCGTATGTGGAGTTTGAGACCCCAATCACGGGGTTCCAGACCTCACGTTCGGGGTTACGAACCCGGCGTGCGGGGTTTGGAACCCCATGCATGGCGTTCAGAACCTCAATGTCGGCGTTGGGACTACGAGATATCGAGGTTCTGAACGCCACCGGTCACGTTCTGAACGCCAACGGTGGAGTTCGGAACCTCAAGCGCGGCGTCCGGAACCTCAAGCGTGGAGTGTTGGAACCCCAAGTGTCGAGTTCAGAACGCCAAGCCTGACGTTCCGAACCTGGGCGGTCGCTCAGATGACCCGGAACCCGTGCGTTCCGTCGCGCCGCAACTGCTCCACCAGACCGAACTCCCAGTCGAGATAGCCCTGCATGGCGGTGCGCGGGGCGCTCGTGCCTTCATACGGGCGGCGATAGCGGTCGATGCGGGCTGAGGCCAGATGGGTCTCGCCGGTTTCAACGGCCAGGCCGGCGGCCACCCATGCCGCGGTGCCTCCGTCGAGCACCCACACCTCGGCCTGCGTCAGCTTGGCAAGGTCGGCGGCGGCAAAGCGGGCGAGCTGGCTGGAGCCGCACGTGAGCACGTAGCGGCGTGCCGCCGAGATGCGCGCCAGCGCTGCGGGCAAGTCTGAGCGCACGGCAAACCACGCCCCCGGAATATGCCGCGCAACGTAGTTGGCGCTTCGTGTGACGTCGATGACGGCGGTGTCCCCCGCTTCCAGCCAGCCGGCCAGGGCGCGGGCGTCGACCGTGCGCACGGCCGGAGGTTGTGGAGCGGGCGTCTGCCCCGTGCCAGTGACGCTGCGCTCGCTGGCGTCGACCGGATCGACGACATAGACCTCCCAGCCCATCTGTGCGAGCCACGAGGCGGACATGTCGGCGCGCACGCCGTCGTCATCGGCCAGGACGATACGGGCGCCGCGCACGGCAGCCGTGTGGTCGGTTTCCTGCACGAGCTGGCCGCCGGGCGCGCTGGCAAAGCCGGGCAGGTGGCCGGCGGCATATTCCTCGGGCGTGCGTACGTCGAGCTTGTAGACCGTGCGGTCCGGTGTCTCGAGTTTGGCAACCTCAGCCAGCGCAATGCGCGGCACGTTGGCGCGTTCGGCCACGGCGCGTGCATCGGCCTGGGCCTGCGCGCGCGTTTCGGCAGACACGTCCTGCGGGTGACGGCGGCTGGCGCCATGGTCCAGCACCTGATCGGCCAGCAGCCAGCCGATGGTGCCGTTGCGCAGTGCCGCCACCGGGTTGGGAATGCCGGCATTCACGAGCGATTGCGTGCCGATGATGCTGCGCGTGCGGCCTGCGCAATTAACGATGACCTGCGTGCTCGGGTCCGGCGCCAGCTCGCGGATGCGCAACACCAGCTCTGCGCCCGGCACGCTCGTCGCCGTGGGGATGCTCATGGTCTGAAACTCTTCATAGCGGCGTGCGTCGACGATGACCACGTCGCGCTTGGCATCGAGCAGCGCTTTGACCTCCTGCGCGCTGAACGAGGGCGTGTGGCGGTGCGCCTCCACGTATTCGCCAAAGGCCTTGCTGGGCACGTTCACGTCCTGGAAGACTTCGCCACCGGCAGCGCGCCAGCCATCGAGGCCGCCTTCGAGCAGGTACACGCGCGTGTAGCCCAGTTCAGCCAGCTTGGCCGCCGCGCGCGGAGCAAGGTCCACGCCGTCGTGCACGCCGTACAGCACGATCAACGTATCGCGGCGCGGAATGCGCGACCACGCTTCCAGCTCTAGCCGGGAGAGCGATAGGTTGGCTGCCCACAGCGGATGCGCTTGCGCGTACGGGTCTTCTTCGCGTACGTCGATCAGCGCGATCTCCTTGCGGGACAGCAGCGCGGCACGCACCTCGGCATACGTGAGCGCGGGGACATGGGTTTCGGCCAGCGGTGCAGCGACCGGCGATTCGATGGCGTCGATGGTGGTGCTCATGATGCAGGCGTGTCCTTGGAGCGGTCCCAGAGATTGGGCAGATGGGTATTCGAATAGCCGGAGACGAAAGGCTTGCGCTCGCCGTCTTCCGTATAGACGGAGCGGTGGATGCCGCCGATGTTGCCGCCGTAGACGTGGATGCTGATCGACGTGCGATCGTCAAAGGCGTTGTGCACGCGGTGGATGTCCCCCACGCGCGGCGAGACGTGTTCTACAGCGCCCGGCTCCAGGCGGATGGCGGGGCCGTCGGGTTGCGGTTTGCCTTGCGCGTCGAGCTTGAACGGCTGCGAGTATTCAGCGCCGCGCAGCATGCCGATCAGACCCCACGTGGTGTGGTCGTGAATGGGTGTGCGCTGGCCCGGGCCCCAGACAAAGCTGACGATGGAAAAGCGCTCGCCGGAATCGGCATGCAGCAGGAACTGCTGGAAGTGTTCGGGGTGCGGCTGCGCGTATTCAGCAGGCAGCCAGTCGTCGCGGGCGACCAGCGCGCCGAGCAGGGCGCCGGCGCGCGAGAGGATCTCGGCTTCGGTCGGCTGCTGATCCAGCAGGCGCGACAGCGCGGTCACGAAATCACGCAGCGGCGCGATGGACTGGGTTGCAGGTGCCGCAGAGGAAGCAGCAGCGGAAGCGGCAGCGAGGGCGGGCGTGCTCATCGGCGGGTTCCTGATGTGGGGTTTCGGTGCATCTTGCTGGACTTGATGGGCGGCGTCCAGCTAAACCCCGAGGGCAGTGCGGCCGGCTGCCAGCAGGATGGAATCGTTCTGCGGCGTGTGGATGCGGCTGCACAGCACATCGCGATAGTGGCGCTCCAGCGGGTTGTGGCGCGACAGGCCGTGGTTACCGGACAGCTGCAGCGCCAGCTCCACTGCGCGGATGGCGTTGGTGGTGACCGTGTACTTGAGGAGCCCGCTATCCGTGATGGAAAGCGGGGCGCCCGCATCCGCTGCCTCGGCTGCATGATCGAGCAGCACGCGGTTGGTGCGCAGCGCAGCCGTAATCTCGCCCACCGCCTCCTGCATGCGCGGCAGCGTGGCCAGCGGCCCGCCCAGGTTGGCCGGTGCCCGCGTGTTCAGAAACTGGACAAGCCAGTCGCGCGCGGCCTGCGCCACCGCGTCGTACAGGCTGCCGAGCAGCACGGTCATCCACGCCTGCTGGTCGAGCTGCGCGCTGGTGTCGGCTTGTGCGGCGCCGTGTACCGGCCATTCGGCAGCAGGGCGGATGTCGACGGCGTGGTCGAGCGGAATCTCCACATCTTCCAGAACGACGTCGTGGCTGCCGGAAGCACGCAGGCCGAGGTGGTTCCAGGTTTCTTCGATGCGGATGCCCGGTGTTTCCGGCAACGGGCGCGGCACGAGAAAGATCCCCACGCGCGGCTCGGCTTCATCGGTGCGGCCCCACACGGCCAGCCAGCGCAGGGCAGGGCTGCCGGTGCTGTAGAGCTTGCGGCCCCGGATGCGCCAGTTGTTGCCCACGCGCGTCGCCACGGTGGCGGGCAAGCCACCGCGTGCGGGCGTGCCCAGGTCGGGCTCCACGCGCAGCGCGTTGATGAGCGCGCCTTCATTCAGGGCAGTGGCGAACACCTGTTGCCTGACATGCGCGGGCCAGCGTGTATCGGCACGCGCGATGGCGCGGTGCTGCAGGTACGTCATTGCCAGGACCAGCGCGGTGGCCGCATCGGCGTGCGCAATGGACGCAATGATCTGGCGTGCGGCCTTCAAGCTTGCACTGCCACCGCCATGCGTTTGTGGAATGACCTGCGCGATCAAGCCCGATGCATGCAGCAGCGCAAAGTTGTCGTGCGGGAAGCTGCCCTGCAGGTCGTGCTCTGCGGCGGCGGAGGCCAACTGCGGACTAACAGCGGCCAGCACTTCAGCAAGCCGGTCGGGCGGCGTAGGTAGACGATGCAAGGGCGCAGACGACATGACGGTGAAATGTGCGAAGCAGGTGATGTTGCCGCACAGCGTATCGATGTTGCGGAGCGCCGCGAACGATCGATGCCGAATATGCAGCGTTGAAATTATTCGTTAGTGCAGCGCTGGTGATGACGTAACTTCATTCGCATTCACGGCGGGGCGTGACGCCTTGCCCACCTTCTAACGATATGTAGAACGGAGCCAGCATGAGCGTCGATTTCATCGGCATGATCCAAAGCCAGAAGCAGTCTGAAATTCACCCGCCCGAACCGAACGGGCCCGTGATCGACCGCGATTACGTACGTGCCTTTGCACAGGCGCACGAACAGGCCGGCTTTGATCGCATTCTCGTGCCGCATCACTCGACGGGGCCGTCGGCCACGCTCACGATCTCGTATGCGGCCGCGTTGACGGAACGCATTCACTTCATGCTCGCGCACCGGCCCGGGTTTACCAATCCGACACTGGCCGCGCGCCAGATTGCCACGCTGGATCAGTTCACCGGTGGCCGCCTGGGCGTGCACTTCATCTCGGGCGGCTCCGACAGCGAGCAACGTCGCGATGGCGACTACCTCGACCACGACCAACGCTACGTGCGCACCGACGAATACCTCGGCATCCTGCGGCGCATCTGGACAGAGTCGAAACCGTTCGACCACGAGGGCGCGTTCTATCGCTTCGAGCAAGGTTTCTCTGAAGTGAAGCCCGCGCAGAAGCCCCACGTGCCGATCTACTTCGGGGGGGCTTCGGACGTAGCCGTCGAGGTGGCCGGCAAGCATGCCGACGTGTATGCGCTGTGGGGTGAATCGCTCGACCAGGTGCGCGATCTGACGACGCGCGTGCGGGCCGAGGCCGCCAAGCACGGGCGCAGCATCCGGTTCTCGGTGTCGTTCCGCCCGATCCTGGCAGAAACGGAAGACGCCGCCTGGGCACGGGCAGAGAGCATCCTTGAGCGGACCCGCGCGCTGCGTGTGCAGCAGGGCTACAGCCGAGGCGGCCCGCAACAGAGCGAGGGCGCACGCCGCCTGCTCGCGGCGGCCGAACAAGGCGAGCGCGTCGACAAACGTTTGTGGACGGCCATCGCCAAGGAAACTGGCGGACGCTCCAACTCGACTGCGCTGGTCGGCACGCCGGAGCAGGTGGCCGATGCGCTGCTCGACTACTACGACCTGGGCGTCACCACCTTCCTGATCCGCGGTTTTGATCCGCTGGAAGACGTGGTGGATTACGGTCGCACGCTCATCCCGCGCGTGCGCGAGCTGGTGGCGCAGCGTGATGCGCAGCGCAAGGCCGCGTGAGGCCCGGGCATGAGCGCAGTCCTTTCCATCGAGCGCCCGGCATCGTCCACGCTCAGGCTGAACAGCACGCCGCAGCAGAAGTTCTGGTTTGATCCGCCCGCCCCGCGGCCGACGCTCGAGGCCGAGCGTCGCCATCGGCAGGAGCGCCTTGCGGGCGCGTTCCGCCTGTTTGCGCGGCACGGCTTCGACCTCGGGCTGGCGGGGCACATCACCGCACGCGATCCGGAGTTGACTGACCACTTCTGGGTCAACCCGCTGGGGGTGCATTTCTCGCGCATCAAGGTGTCGGACCTGCTGCTTGTGAACGCCCGTGGCGAGACCGTTGTCGGCAACCGGCCGCTCAACAAGGCGGCGTTTGCGATTCATGCGGCGATTCACGAAGCGCATCCGCACATCGTGGCTGCGGCGCACACCCATTCGACCTACGGCAAGGCGTGGTCGACGCTGGGCCGGCCGCTGGATCCGCTCACGCAGGACGCATGCTCGTTCCATGAAGACCATGCGCTGTTCGACGACTTCACCGGCATGGTGGTCGATTCCGGCGAGGGCGAGCGCATCGCGCAAGCGCTCATCAAGTCCGACGGCGGTACGCATAAGGGCGTGATCCTGAAGAACCACGGCATCCTCACAGCCGGCCCGACGGTGGAAGCCGCAGCGTGGTGGTACATCGCGCTGGACAACGCAGCCCACACGCAACTGCTGGCCGAGGCCGCCGGCACGCCGCAGCCCATCGATGCCGCCACGGCGCGCCACACGCACAGCCAGGTGGGCGGGCAGGAGGGGGCGCTGCACGCATTCGAGAGCCTTTACGCCGGCCTGGTCGCGGCCGAGCCGGACGTGCTCGATTAAGAAGCCGTCGCCTGACAAAACAGATCGAATACATCATCACGGGGAGCATTCAATGAGCGAAGAGACCGCGGGCATCTCGCGCCGCAAGATATTGCACGCAGCGGCCGCCACGGCGCTGGCCGCACCGGCATTGATCCTGGGCCGCAAAGCCTACTCGCAACAGCGCAAGCTGACGTTTGCGTGGAACCAGAACTCGTTTTGCCTGACGCCCATCGTGGTGGCGCAGGAACGCGGCTTCTTCGAAAAGAACGGGCTGCACGTCGACCTGATCAACTACAGCGGGTCGACCGATCAACTGCTCGAATCCATCGCCACCGGCAAGGCTGATGCGGCAGTCGGCATGATTCACCGCTGGCTCAAGCCGCTGGAAGCGGGCTTCGATGTGAAGATCATCGGCAGCTCGCATGGCGGCTGTGTGCGGCTTGTCGGCTCCAAAGCGGCAGGTGTCACGAACCTGGCGGCGCTCAAGGGAAAGACCGTGGGCGTGAGCGATCTTGCCGCGCCGGGCAAGCACTTCTTCACCATCTTGCTGGCCAAGAACGGCATTGACCCGGACAAGGACATCACCTGGCGCCAGTACCCGGCTGACCTGCTGGGCGTGGCGGTGGACAAAGGCGAGATCCAGGCGATTGCCGACGGCGACCCGAACCTCTACCTGCTGGAAAAGCGCACGAACGGGGCCTACGTGGAGCTGGCCACGAACCTCTCCGGTGAATACGCGCGCAAGGTCTGCTGCGTGATCGGCGCACGCGGCGAGCTGGTCCGCAATGACCGCCCGACGGCATCCGCATTGGCGCGTTCGATTGTGCAAGCCACGGATTTCGTCAACGAAAACCCGAATGAGGCCGCCAAGGTGTTTGCCAAGTATTCGCCCAAGGTGGCGCTGGACGACTTGCGCAAGCTCTACGCCACGCTCACGTACACGCATCACCCGACCGGCATCGACCTGCGCGACGAGATCGCCTTCTACGCAGAAGACTTCCGCCGCATCGGCGTCATCAAGAAGACCACCGATCCGCAGCGCTTGGCGCAGCATGTGTACGTGAATGTGCTGGCCTGATACATGGCGCGTAAGCAGATGAGGAACACATCGACATGAGCACCATCCCGCAAACACTGGAGACGCCCGCCGCGCTCTCCAACCCATTTGCCGATGCCGTCGAGCGCGGAGGGGCATGGCGCACCAGCGCCGTGGCCGCATTGGCCTGGGCCGCCTTCGGCCTGCTGACGTGGCGCTGGCCCAACCACGTGGTCGGCTTCAGCGATTGGGCATTCACGGCGGAGCTGGGCGTTGCCGCGTTGATCGTCGGCATTGCGCTGTTCGTGGTGGCGTTGGCGGCGGGTCTTGTGACCCCGTTGCGCCCCGTGCAGGAAGCGCTGCAACCGGCGGGGCCATGGCTGATCGCCGTGCCTGCGGTGCTGGCGTTGTGGGAGGTGCTGACCGCCAAGTCCGGCGCATTGCCCACACCGTTCTTTGCGCCGCCGCAGGCGTTGATCGAGGTCTATTCGGAAGACTGGCCGCGTCTGGGCGACAGCGTGCTGAATACGCTCAAGCTGCTCGGCATCGGTTATCTGCTCGGCGCGTTGACGGGCTTTCTGGTGGGCGTGTCGATCGGCTGGTCGCGCGCGGTGGGCTACTGGGTGCATCCGGTGCTGCGCATTCTCGGGCCGTTGCCGGCGACGGCGCTGTTGCCGATCACGTTCTACTTCTTCCCGTCGAGCTATTCGGCGGCGGCTTTCCTGATCGCCCTGGCGGCCGGCTTTCCGGTGGCGGTGCTCACGTGGTCCGGCGTGGCGGGCGTGAGCAAGAGTTACTACGACGTCGCGCGCACGCTGGGCGCATCCAACGCATTTCTCGTGCTGCGTGTGGCGATTCCGGCAGCGCTGCCGCAGGTGTTTGTGGGTCTGTTCATGGGGCTGGGCGCATCGTTCACCGTGCTGGTGACGGCGGAGATGATGGGCGTGAAGTCGGGCCTCGGCTGGTACCTGACCTGGGCGCAAGGCTGGGCATCGTACGTCAACATGTATGCCGCGCTGATCGTCATGGCGCTGCTGTTCTCCAGCATCATCACGCTGCTCTTCAAGGTGCGTGACCGCGCGCTGGTCTGGCAGAAGGGGACGCTGAAATGGTAGCCGTGCTGGAACGTGAGGCGCCGCCTGCGGCCAGTGTCGGCGCACGCATCGATGTGCAGGGCGTCAGCCACTGGTTTGGCAGCAGGGCCAATCCGCTGCAGGTGCTCGACGGTGTGAGCCTGACCATACAGCGTGGTGAATTCGTCGCGCTGCTTGGGCCAAGCGGTTGCGGCAAGTCCACGCTGCTGCGCTTGATTGCGGGGCTGGAACCTCCCACGCATGGCCGTATCCTGCAGGACGATGCGCCTATCAACGCGCCGGACCCATCCCGTGTGGTCGTCTTCCAGGACCCGACGCTCTACCCATGGCGGCGCGTGTGGGACAACGTCGCGCTGGGCCTGCAAGCGCGCGGCGTGCTCAACGCAGAGCGTGACCGCGTGGACGATGCGCTGGAACGCGTGGGCCTGGGCGGCTTTCATCGGGCGTTTCCGCATGAGCTGTCGGGCGGCATGGCGCAACGTGTGGCGCTGGCGCGTGCGCTGGTCAACGATCCGCAATTGCTAGTGCTGGACGAGCCGCTGGGCAAGCTGGATTCACTCACGCGGCTGGCCATGCAGAGCGAGCTGGTGACGCTGTGGCAACGCGCGCGCTTCTCGACCGTGCTGGTGACGCACGATGTGGAGGAGGCGCTGTTCCTGGCGCAGCGGGTGGTCATCTTCAGCCCGCGCCCGGCGCGCATCACGGCGGAACTGACGGTGGATCTGCCTTACCCGCGCCATCGCGGCGACCCGCGCTTGAGCGCGTTGCGGCACGAGGCGCTCGGTCATCTCGGCTTGGGCGAGACCTGGTAGATGGCGGCACCATCATGAGCGGACCGGAAGCGACGGTCTGGCTCAACGCGTTGCTTGGCTTTCTGCAATGGGCGCAGCATGGCGTGCTGGTGCTGCTGCACACGCTTGGGCTAGCTGGCGAGGTGCACGGGCAGCCGGCATGGCCGTGGGATGTGCGCATCGCCGGCGAAACCCTGTTGATCGACCTTGGGCAAGCGCGGCAACTTGGCCTGACGCTCATTGCCGTAACGCTGGCTTTGCTGGCCATCGTGATGGCCGTGCTGGTGCGCCGCTGGCGGGCGGTGTTGTCTGGCGCCGCGGTAGGCCTGCTTGTGGTGGCGCCGTGGCCGTCGGCGGTTGTGGTGGCGCCCGCCGTGCCGACGAGTTTCCATGTCAGCCCAACGGCGTTTTCGGTGGCGTCGATCACGCACGGTACACGCCTCTACAACGCCGCCTGCGCAAGCTGCCACGGCGCAGACGGCCGGGGCGAAGGCCCGTTGGCCGCCACGCTCACGCGCTGGCCGCCCACGGTGGTCGGCCCATTGCTTGGCCGTCATGCCGATGGCGAGCTGTTCTGGCACATCGCCCACGGCATGCAGGACACGCAAGGGGCGTCAACCATGCCCGCATTTGCTGGTCGACTGAGCGACGCCGATATCTGGGCGGTGCTCGACACCATGAAGATGCTGGCCGCCAGTGGCGGCGTGCGCGCCGGCGGCTGGCCTCTGCCGGTGGCGCTGCCCGCGTTGTCCGTGCGCTGCGGCGATGCGCCGACTCAATCATTGGCGGCGTGGCGCAACGGCCAGCGTGTGCGCGTGGTGGCGGTGGATGTTGCATCGACAAACGGCATCCCGCTGGAAGATCCGCGTTTCCAGACGTTGCTCATCACGCCGGATGGCACGTTGCCATCGCACCCGGGCGCTTTCCAGGCGCGTTGCGTGGCAGCAGAGGCAGACGCGTGGAACGTGTTCGCCGCTATTGCCGGCGCCGAGCCACAAGCTTTTTCCGGCACGCAGTTGCTGGCTGACCGCAACGGCTGGTTGCGCGCGCGCGGTGCGCGGGGCGCGACGTGGTCCGACGCTGATTTCCTGTGTACCTCTGCCGCACGGGGCGCCGCTCGCAGCACAAGCGGCCTCGATTCCTTGATCGCCCGCATGGACGCCGAACCCGTGCGCTATGTGAAAGGCGGCTTCATCCACTGACCCTCGACCGCATCGCTCCATCACCATGCCGCACCATCGCCGACGTTTTCTGCAATCCACGCTGGCACTTGCTGCCGCGCCTGCCTTGTCCATCGCGCAACCCCGTCTCGTGCTCAAGGCGGGCGACCAGAAGGGTGGCCTGCGCGCGCTGCTGGAAGCGGCCGACGCGCTCAAGGGCGTGCCGTACGACATCCAGTGGACCGAGTTTCCGGCGGCCGCACCGTTGGCCGAAGCGCTCAATGCGGGCGCTGTCGACCTCGGCCCGATAGGCGATGCGCCAGCCATCTTTGCCTTGGCGGCGGGTACGCGCATCAAGCTCATCGGCGCCAACCGATCGGACCCGTACGGCACGGCGGTGCTGGTGCGGCCCGATTCTCCGTTGAAGACCGCGGCAGATCTGAGGGGCAAATCAATCGGCACCAACCGGGGGTCGATTGGGCATTTCGTTGCGCTCAAGGCGTTGGAATCCGCAGGGCTGGGTCCGGACGATGCCAACTTCCGTTTCCTGCCGCCGGCGGATGCCAAGCTTGCGCTGGTCAACGGGTCGATCGATGCGTGGTCAACGTGGGAGCCCTACACAGCGATGGCCGAAACGGCCAAACATGCGCGCGTGCTCGTCAACGGACGAGGGTTGTGGTCGGGCCTCAGCTACCTGGCAGCGACCGACGCTGCGCTGGCGGTCAAGCGCGACGCACTGCGCGATTTCCTGCAGCGCGTGGTGCGCGCGCAGGTGTGGTCGTACCAGCATGTCGACAGTTTCTCGGCCACGCTGGCCCGCATCATCGGCATCGCGCCGGAGGCCGCGCGGCTGCAGTTCGCACGGCGGCAGACCGTGTGGCGCGCCATCGATCCGCAGCTCATTGCGGAACAGCAGCGCACGGCCGATTTCTACGTGAAGGTGGGCCTGCTCAAACAGCGGCTGGAGGTGGCCACCACGTTTGACACGGGGTTTCCGCTGATCGCCTAGCGGGTGTTGCCCGAATGGGATTCCGCACTGGGCCGAGAGCCGCCATGCGGGCCGGCAGTACCCGGCGCTTCTGCGACGTTCTTGGGCAGGTTGGTGGCCGGCGTGACGGCATCTGGCGCGTTGTTGCCGCCCTTGCCAAAACGCGCTGCCAAACGGTCCTGCACTGCGGTCAGCTGGACCTGCTCCTGCGCTTTCTGGGCGCACTCCGTCTCGGCCTGCTGGGCAGCGGCGGCTTGCTCAGCCGGCGTGGGCGGCGGCAGTTTGCCGTGAGCGGGATGCGGCAGCGCAACCACGGTCAAGCCGATGGCCGATGCGGCGAGCCACAGGGCCGAGCGTGGAATGTTGTTGGGTGTCTGGGGCATGGCGGTCTCCGGGTGGGGATCGCCGTGGCTCCAGCAAATGCGGTGCCGCGTGAGTTCAGCGCCCCTCGGCTAGCGCGTTGTGCAGCACCGTCTTGAGCACGTTGAACACGGGGTTGTCGTTGTCCTTGCGATAGGCCATCCAGAGTTCAACCGGCTTGGCCGGCGTGGTGCGCACCGGGCGATAGACGACGCCCTCGAAGTGCAGCATGGCCGCCGCCGCCGGGATGAGCGCTACGCCAATGCCTGCACGCACCAGCGCCAGCATCGAGTGGATCTGGCTGACGTATTCGACGATGTCGGGCAGCACCTCTGCGCGTTCCAGCAGGCCGCTCACCATCTGGTGGAAATAGCGCGCCTCGTATGGCGAATACATGAGCAGCGGCTGGCCTTCGCAGTCGCGCAGGCTGGGGCGTTGCGGCCAACTATCGGCCACGGCTTCCGGCAGGGCGATCACGAGCGCTTCCTGCGAGCACGGCACGGCAATCAGCTCGCCGTGCTCCACCGGCGGGCGTAGCAGGCCGACATCGATTTCGCGCGCATCCAGCGCCGAGAGCTGCGCGCCGCTCACCATTTCTTTGAGCGTCAATCGCACGCCGGGTGAAGCCGCCCGCACGGCGCTCACCAGCGAAGGCAACTTCCCGTAGCCAACCGATGCGGTAAACCCGATCGCCAACTGTCCGGCAGCGCCCGTCGCGACACGCCGGGCCGTGGCGGCCGCTTCGTCCGCCAAACGCAGGATGCGCGACGCATCGGGCAGGAAACTGCGCCCCGCAGCGGTCAGCTTGACCGAACGGCTGTTGCGCTCCAGCAGCTCTGTCCCGACTTGGTGTTCCAGCAGGCGGACCTGGCGTGACAGCGGTGGCTGCGTCATGTGCAGACGCTCCGCTGCGCGCCCAAAGTGCAGTTCTTCGGCCACGGCAACAAAGCAGCGAAGTTGGCTGAGTTCAAACATCGATTCAAAACCTGTATGGATTGAGTCAGTGCTTATCTTGGATGGGAAAGATCGCCGGTGCAAGAATCGGCTCGCCCCTTCGTCTTGAAGGGCCAATGACAACCATCAGGAGACGAGCATGTCCATGGAAAGCGCGGAAGTCGACCGCCGCAGGTTTCTCAGGAGCGTGGCAGGCGCAGGGCTTGCGGCGGCCAGCGGCCTTGCAGCCGCACAGAAGATCGAAGGGTTCAAGCCGAACGCGCGCTACCCGGACGTGGCGGTAGAAGTGCTGGATCCGAGCTTCCTGAAATACCGGCTCTACAGCAGTTCCGTAGAGCAACTTGCCACCGGCATGCGCTGGGCGGAGGGGCCGGTGTACTTTCCCGCCGGGCGCTACCTGCTGGTGAGCGACATCCCGAACAACCGCATCATGAAGTACGACGAGACGAACGGCGCGTTCAGCGTGTTCCGCGAGCCGTCGAACTATGCCAACGGCAACACGCGCGACCGGCAGGGGCGCCTCGTCACGTGCGAGCACTCCGTGACGCGCCGCATCACGCGCACCGAATTCAACGGCAGCATCACTGTGCTGGCCGATCAATATCAGGGCAAGCGGCTGAATGCGCCCAACGACATCGTGGTCAAGTCCGACGACAGCATCTGGTTCACCGACCCGACGTTCGGCATCAACGGCAACTGGGAGGGCTTCAAGGCGCAGCCTGAGCAGGCCACGACCAACGTCTACCGGATCGACCCGAACGGCGGCATCCGCGCGATCATCACCGACCTCGTCAACCCGAACGGCCTGGCGTTCTCGCCCGATGAGAAGAAGCTCTACGTGGTCGAGTGGAAGGGCACGCCGTCGCGCAGCATCTGGAGCTACGACATCGCACCCGACGGCACGGCGTCCAACAAGACCAAGCTGATCGACGCCAACGGCGCGGGGGCGCTGGATGGTTTTCGCGTCGACAAGGACGGCAATCTCTGGTGCGGCTGGGGCTCGGACGGGCGCCTGGGCATCAATTCTGCCGACTACGACGGCGTGAAGATCTTCAACGCGCACGGCAAGCCGATCGGCTTCATCCACCTGCCGGAACGCTGCCCGAACCTGACCTTCGGCGGGCCGAAGAACAACCGTCTTTACATGGCCAGTTCGCATTCCCTGTACGCCCTTTATGTGGAGGCCGAGGGCGCGGTGTGACGCGCCAATGACCAAACGCGGCCGCGCCGTCACGTGCGGCTGCAGCATCGAAATCGGAGACTTAGGGAAGACCCTGTATCAATACAAGTTTTGTATTAATCGAGACAGCAGTTGGCTTGGACTTGAATCGATGCGGGTGCAAGAATTCGTTCATCAACAACACGCATTCATCGCGAGCGAGACATGTCCCGATACAGCCCCAAAGAATTCGCCCAACAGATCGGCTCTGGTCTGCTGTCCTTTCCGGTCACGCACTTCAAGGCGTCGGACCTGTCGTTCGACGAGGCAGCGTATCGCGCCAACCTGAACTGGCTGTTCAGCCACGATGCCGCTGGCCTGTTTGCCGCTGGTGGCACCGGCGAATTCTTCTCGCTCACCGCGGCAGAAACCGACCGCGTGGTGCGCGCTGCCGTGGCGGAAACCGGCGGCAAGATTCCGGTGATCGCCCCGGCGGGCCGCGGTACGGCCGAATCGATCGAATACTGTAAGGCCGCTGAAGCTGCCGGCGCCGACGGCATCCTGCTGCTGCCGCCTTACCTGACCGAAGCCTCCGCCGACGGCGTGGCCGCGCACGTGGAGCAGGTCTGCAACTCGACCAAGCTGGGCGTGATCGTCTACAACCGCGCCAACCAGATCCTCGACGAAAACCACCTCGAACGCCTGGCAGACCGCTGCCCGAACCTGGTCGGTTTCAAGGATGGTGTGGGCGATCTGGAACTGATGACGCGCATCTACGCCCGCCTGGGCGACCGCTTTACCTACGTTGGTGGCCTGCCGACCGCCGAGACCTTTGCGCTGCCGTACCTGACGATGGGTGTGTCGACGTATTCGTCGGCCATCTTCAACTTCGTGCCGAAGTTCGCGCTAGAGTTCTACGCCGCCGTGCGAGCGTTCGACAATGCCAAGGTCTACAAGATGCTCAACGAGTTCGTGCTGCCGTACATCCAGCTGCGCAATCGCAAGCGCGGCTATGCGGTGTCGATCGTCAAGGCCGGTATGAAGGTTATCGGTCGTGACGCAGGTCCGGTCCGTGCCCCCTTGACCGATCTGACCGACGCCGAAATGGCAGAACTGTCTGCGTTGGTGTCGCGCATTGCCGAAGTGGAAAAGCTGGCGGCCTGAGCGCAACCGAAAACACAAGGAATCGATATGCAATTGAGCGGCGAACTGTTGTTGGGTGCTGCCCGCGTGGCGGGTGGTGCCGGCAAGGTTCGCGCCATGAACCCCGCCACCGGGGAATGGCTCGAACCCGAATTCACCCTGGCCTCCAAGGCCGATGCCGCACGTGCCGCTGAACTGGCCGCCGCGGCTTTTGACGTTTATCGCGAGACCTCGCCGGAAACCCGCGCTGCCTTCCTGGAAGCCATCGCCAGCCAGATCGAAGCGCTGGGCGATGCGCTGATCGAACGCGCGATGGCCGAATCAGCACTGCCGCGTCCGCGCCTGGAAGGCGAGCGTGGCCGCACGTGCAACCAACTGCGCCTGTTTGCAAGCGTGGTGCGTGCCGGGGATGCCGTGGGCGCCCGTCTTGATTCGGCCCTGCCGGAGCGCAAGCCGCTGCCGCGCTCGGATCTGCGCATGCGCCGCATTGCGCTGGGCCCGGTGGCGGTGTTCGGTGCGAGCAACTTCCCGCTGGCGTTCTCGGTGGCGGGTGGTGATACCGCATCGGCACTGGCTGCAGGTTGCCCGGTGGTCGTGAAGGCGCATCAGGCGCACCCGGGTACGTCCGAACTGGTGGGCCGTGCCATTCAAGCTGCGGTTGCCCAGTGCGGGCTGCCGGAGGGCGTGTTCTCGCTCATCCTGGCGGACAACGACGCGGCGGGTGCACTGGTGGCCGATCCGCATATCCAGGCAGTTGGCTTTACCGGTTCGCGCGCAGGCGGTCAGGCGCTGCTGCGCATTGCGCAGGCACGCCCGCAGCCGATTCCGGTGTATGGCGAGTTGAGTGCCATCAACCCCGTCTTCCTGCTGCCCGATGCGCTGGCCAAGCGCGCTGCTGCGCTGGGCCAGCAGTACGTGGCATCGCTCACGATGGGCGCGGGCCAGTTCTGTACGAACCCGGGCTTGCTGCTCGCCATCGACGGGCCGGAACTGGATGCCTTTGAAGCTGCCGCCGCTGCTGCCATGGGCGACGTGGCTGCGCAGCCGATGCTTACGGCGGGCATTCACTCCGCTTACACGCGCGGCGTCGACAAGCTGGCTGCCGAAGCCAACGTGCGCTGTGTCGCGCGCGGGCAAGGCAGCGACCAACCCAACCGGGGGCAAGCCGGCTTCTACATCACCGATGCGAAAAGCTTCCAGGCGCAACCGACGCTGCACGACGAGATCTTCGGTGCCACCGGCCTGGTCGTACGCTGCCGCGATGCAGAAGAGCTGCGCGCGCTGGCTGAATCGCTCGAAGGCCAGTTGACCGCCACGCTGCATCTGGATGCGGGTGATACAGCCATCGCGCGTTCGCTGCTGCCGATTCTGGAACGCAAGGCGGGCCGCATTCTGGCCAACGGCTGGCCGACCGGCGTCGAAGTGTGCCACGCCATGGTGCACGGTGGTCCCTGGCCGGCAACGACGGATGCACGCACGACTTCGGTCGGCACGGCAGCCATCGAGCGCTTCCTGCGCCCGGTGTGCTACCAGGATCTGCCGGCCGAACTGCTGCCCGAAGCGCTGCAAGACGCCAATCCGCTCAAGCTGCGCCGACTGGTAGATGGACGCTGGGCCTGAAGCCGTAGCGCTCGAATAGCAAAAACTACACGCCGGGCCGCACAGGACCCGGCAACCTGAACCACCGGCACGACGGGTGTCGGCTTAAGGAGGAGACGATGGACATCAAAGCCCCCGCAGTGGGAGCACAGGCCGTGCCGCGCGCTGAGCGCATGAGCCGCGTGCGTTTCGTGATCCTCGCGATGCTGTTTATCGTGACGACCATCAACTACGCTGATCGGGCGACCATCTCCATTGCCGGCTCGGCCATGCAGAAGGAACTCGGCATCGATGCCGTGTCGCTTGGCTATATCTTCTCGGCGTTTGGCTGGGCCTATGTGATTGCGCAGATTCCAGGCGGCTGGCTGCTCGACCGCTTCGGTTCGAAGCGCGTGTACACCTTCAGCATTCTGCTGTGGTCGCTGTTCACACTGGCGCAAGGCGCGATCGGCTTCTTTACCGGGGCCACCGCCATCATCATGGTGTTCTGCCTGCGCTTCCTGGTAGGGGCGGCAGAGGCGCCGTCCTTCCCTGCCAACAGCCGTATCGTGGCAGCCTGGTTTCCCGCCAATGAGCGCGGCACCGCAGCGGCGATCTTCAACTCTGCGCAGTACGCCGCCACGGTGGTGTTTGCCCCGCTGATGGCCTGGCTGGTGCACGCATTCGGCTGGCATCACGTGTTTATCGTGATGGGCGTGATCGGCATCGTCATGGCGGTCGTGTGGAGAGCCTTCGTGCACGAGCCGAAGGACCACCCGGGCGTCAACCGTGCCGAAATCGAGTACATCGAAGCTGGCGGCGGCCTGGTCAACATGGACCGTGCCGGCGTGGCAAAGACGGAAGGGCCGAAACTCGGCTACGTCAAGCAGCTCCTGCAGAACCGCATGCTGATGGGTGTGTACATCGCCCAGTACTGCATCAATGCGCTCACGTACTTTTTCATCACGTGGTTCCCGGTGTATCTGGTGCAGGCGCGCGGCATGTCGATCCTGAAAGCGGGCTTTGTCGCGTCGATTCCCGCGGTGTGCGGCTTCCTCGGCGGCATTCTGGGCGGGATCATTTCTGATGCACTGCTTCGCCGTGGCGCCTCGTTGTCGGTGGCGCGCAAGGTGCCCATCGTGCTGGGCATGCTGCTCTCCATGACCATGGTGATCTGTAACTACGTCGATGCGCAGACTGTCGTGGTGGCCGTGATGGCGCTGTCGTTCTTCGGTAAGGGCCTCGGCGCGCTGGGCTGGGCGGTGAACTCGGATACGGCTCCGAAGCAGATCGCGGGTTTGTCTGGCGCGCTGATGAACACGTTCGGCAACCTGTCGAGTATCACGACCCCCATCGCCATCGGTTACATCGTCAACACCACGGGTTCGTTCAACGGTGCGCTGGTGTACGTCGGTATCCATGCCGCCGTTGCGATCGTCTGCTACCTGTTCATGGTGGGTGAGATCAAGCGTGTGGAACTCAAGCCGCTGTAAGCCACAGGAGCCTTTGAAGTGACGTTGCAATCGATCGAATCCGGCGCGCGCACCCACACACCGCGTGTGACGGAGATGCAGGTGATCCCTGTCGCTGGCCGCGACAGCATGCTGCTGAACCTATGCGGCGCGCATGCTCCGTTCTTTACGCGCAACCTCGTCATCCTGAAGGACAACGCCGGGCGCACCGGCGTGGGCGAGGTGCCGGGCGGGGAGGGCATCCGTCAGGCGCTGGAACGCGTGATTCCGCTGGTGGTTGGTCAATCGATCGGTCGTACCAATGGCGTGCTGAACAGCATTCGCCGGGTGCTTGCGGGCGGGGGCAATGCGGCGCACCAGGCGACGGTGCACCAGGTGACCTCCGCTTCGGAGGCCGCTGTGCTGCGCCAGCCGCACGAGATCAACCTGCGCATGGACAACGTCATCACGGCGGTGGAAGCCGCGTTGCTCGATCTGCTTGGCCAGTTTCTGGAGGTGCCGGTGGCCGAACTGCTCGGTGCCGGCCAGCAGCGCGATAGCGCGCCGATGCTCGCCTATCTGTTCTACGTGGGCGACCGTCGCAAGACTGATTTGCCGTACCTGGATGGCATCAACGGCGCCGACGACTGGCTGCGCCTGCGCCACGAAGCCGCGATGACGCCCGACGCCATCGCACGCTTGGCTGAAGCCGCCACCGCGCGCTACGGCTTTGCCGATTTCAAGCTCAAGGGCGGTGTGATGCCCGGTGCCGATGAGATGGAAGCGATTGCCGCCATCAAGGCGCGCTTCCCGCAGGCCCGTGTGACGCTGGACCCGAATGGCGCATGGTCGCTCAACGAGGCGATTGCGCTGTGCAAGGGCCAAGGGCATCTTCTGGCTTATGCCGAAGACCCGTGCGGCCCCGAAGCCGGCTACTCGGGCCGTGAAGTGATGGCCGAGTTCAAGCGCGCCACCGGCATTCCGACAGCTACCAACATGATCGCCACCGATTGGCGTCAGATGGGCCACGCCGTCCAACTGCACGCGGTCGATATTCCGCTGGCCGATCCGCATTTCTGGACCATGCAAGGCTCCGTGCGCGTCGCGCAGTTGTGCGACGAGTGGGGCCTGACGTGGGGCTCGCATTCCAACAATCACTTCGATGTGTCGCTGGCGATGTTTACGCATGTGGCTGCTGCTGCGCCGGGCAACATCACCGCCATTGATACGCACTGGATCTGGCAGGAGGCCGAAGAGCGCCTGACGCACGAACCGCTGCGCATCGAAGGCGGCTACGTGGCCGTGCCCGAACGGCCCGGCCTGGGCATCGAGATCGACATGGAACGCGTGCACGCGGCCCACGCGTTGTACCAATCTCTCGGCCCGGGCGCGCGCAACGACGCCATGGCCATGCAATACCTCGTACCGGGCTGGACGTATGACCCGAAACGTCCGAGCCTGGGGCGTTGAAGCAAAACCCGTTTGAATCAATCACGGAGTCTGTGATGTCTGAACCGACGCTGGCCCCTGAGGCCGGCAACGCAACTGAAAAGGCGCTGACGATCCGCGTGCACGACGGTGACAACGTCGCCATCGCCGTCAACGCACGCGGCTTGCCGGCCGGCACGGCATTGGCCGATGGCACCGTGCTCGTTGAGGGCGTGCCGCAAGGTCACAAGGTGGCGCTGGTCGACCTGGCCGAAGGCGACGCCATCATCCGCTACAACGAGGTGATCGGCTATGCCGTGAAGCCGCTACCGCGCGGTAGCTGGGTCAACGAGCATGCCGTCAAGCTGCCGTCCGCGCCCGCGCTGGATGAGCTGCCGCTGGCCACGCGCCCCGACCCCAAGCTCGCCAAGCTTGAGGGTTACACCTTCGAGGGCTATCGCAACGCAGACGGCACGGTTGGCACGAAGAACGTGCTCGGTATCATGACCAGCGTGCAGTGCGTGGCCGGCGTGACGGATTACGTTGTTGGCCGCATCAAGCGCGAGTTGCTGCCGCGCTTCCCAAACGTTGACGATGTGGTGGCGCTTAACCACGTGTACGGCTGCGGCGTCGCCATCAATGCGCCGGCCGCCATCGTGCCGATTCGCACGCTGCAAAACCTGGCGCTCAACCCGAACTTTGGCGGCGAGATCATGGTGATCGGCCTGGGCTGCGAAAAGCTTGTGCCCGAGCGCCTCGTGCCGGAAAAGCTCGCGCCGGGCGGCCGCATTCCCATTGAAGTTGCCGGCACCGCAGATTCGCCCGTGCTGCGTCTGCAGGACGAAGCCTTCGACGGCTTTATCGGCATGACCGACGCCATCATGGAGATGGCCGAGCGCCGTCTGGAACACCTGAACAAGCGCCAGCGCGAAACTTGCCCGGCGTCCGATCTCGTGGTCGGGGTGCAGTGCGGCGGCAGCGATGCGTTTTCGGGGGTCACGGCCAACCCCGCGGTAGGCTTTGCGGCGGACCTGATCGTGCGCGCAGGCGGCACCGTGATGTTCTCGGAAGTGACCGAGGTGCGTGACGCCATTCATCTGCTCACGCCGCGCGCCATTGACGAAGACGTCGGCCGTGCGCTGCTGCGCGAGATGGCCTGGTACGACGACTACCTGAGCGGCGGCCAGACTGACCGCAGCGCCAACCCGTCGCCTGGCAACAAGAAAGGTGGCCTGTCCAACGTGGTGGAAAAGGCGCTGGGTTCGATCGTGAAGTCGGGCAGCACGCCCATCGTCGACGTGCTTGGCCCCGGTGAGAAAGTGCGTCGCAAGGGCCTGATCTTTGCGGCAACGCCCGCGAGCGATTTCGTGTGCGGCACGTTGCAGCTGGCCTCCGGCATGAACCTGCAGGTCTTCACCACCGGCCGCGGCACGCCGTATGGACTGGCCATGGCGCCCGTCATCAAGGTGTCCACGCGCAAGGCGCTGTCCGAGCGCTGGCATGACCTGATCGACCTCGACGCAGGCCGCATCGCCACGGGCGAAGCGAGCATTGCCGACATCGGCTGGGAGCTGTTCCACCTGATTCTTGACGTGGCGAGCGGCCGCAAGCAAGTTTGCGCCGACAAGCTGGGCCTGCATAATGCGCTGGCTCTGTTCAACCCCGCCCCGGTGACCTGATATGACCACTGAAGTCCACGTTCAACCCGACCCGCTCGCGGGTGTGACCACGCGTTGCCACCGCCTGCTGCTCACTGGCGCAGGCGGCAACCTCGGCAAGGTGCTGCGCGAGCGTCTGCCCAAATACGCCGATTTTTTGCGCTTGTCTGATATATCAAATCTCGGCGAAGCGCGCACCGGCGAGGAGCTCGCACCGTGTGACTTGGCTGATGCGAAGGCCGTCGATGCGCTTGTTGCCGGCACGGATGCGATCGTGCATCTGGGCGGCGTGTCGGTCGAGCGGCCGTTTGAAGAGATCTTGCCGGCCAATATCGCAGGCACTTACAACCTGTACGAAGCTGCCCGTCGCCACGGCGTGCGCCGCATCGTGTTTGCCAGCTCGAACCACACCATCGGCTTCTACAAGCAGGGCGAGGTGATCGACAGCACCGTGCCCACCAAGCCCGATGGCTACTACGGGCTCAGCAAAGTATTCGGCGAACAGCTCGCCAGCTTCTATTTCGATCGCTATGGCATCGAGACGGTCGCCATCCGGATCGGCTCCTCGTTTGCCGAAGCGAAGGACCGCCGCATGCTCGTCACCTGGCTCGGCTACGACGACTTGGAACAGCTTATCCGCCGTGCCCTGTTTGTGCCGAGCGTGGGCTTTACCGTGGTCTACGGTATGTCGAACAACCGCGACCGCTGGTGGGACAACCGCCACGCCGCGCACCTCGGCTACACACCTACGGAGACGAGCGAGATCTTCCGCGCGCAGGTCGAAGCACAACCACCGCTGCCCGCAGATGACCCGGCGGCGCAGTACCAGGGCGGGGCGTTTGTCAAAGCCGGCCCGTTCGGAGACTGACGCAATGCAAGTGAACGTAGAGCCGGTGGTCGAGCGGGTTGGCAGCATGCAATGCGGTGTGGGCGAAAGCCCCATCTGGCACGCCGGCGAGCAGGCGCTGTACTGGACAGACATTCCGGGCCGCAGGCTATGGCGCTGGAACTTCTTCTCCGGCCAGGCCAACAGCTGGGCGTTGCCCGAGATGGCCGGCTGTATTGCCATGACGTCCAACGGCTGGGCGATGGCCATGGAGACGGGCATCTTCCTCGCGCCACAGCCCAGCGCCGGCGCCGAGCTTGGCCCGCTGCAGCGCCTCGCCACGGTGGCGCACCCGCGCCCTGACATGCGCTTCAACGACGGCCGCTGCGACCGCCAGGGCCGTTTCTGGGGCGGGACGATGGTGCAGGACACGTCGCTGGGTCTGCCGATTGGCAAGCTATATCGCTTTGATGCGCAGGCCGCTCACGCCGGGCGTGTAGATGCCGTTATCGACGATCTGATCGTGCCGAATGGCTTGGCTTTCAGCCCCGATGGCAGGACGATGTATCTGTCGGATTCGCATGCAAGCCGCCAGACCATCTGGGCCTTCGACTACGACGTCGACACCGGCACGCCGCACAATCGCCGCGTCTTCATCGACATGAATGTGCACCCGGGGCGTCCGGATGGCGCCGCGGTGGACGCCGATGGCTGCTACTGGATCTGCGGAAACGATGCCGGGTTTGTGCACCGTTTCACGCCGGATGGCCGTCTCGATCGCAGCATTGCCATTCCAACGTCCAAACCTTCCATGTGCGCATTCGGTGGGCCCGGGCTGGACACCCTGTTTGTGACGTCGATCCTGATCGGCGACGACCCGCTCTCGGGCGCCACGTTTGCAGTGCGCCCGGGCGTGACCGGATTGCCGGAACCTGTCTTGCACCTCTGAACCCGCAGTTCGCCCCACACACAAGAACACACCGGGGCTTTTAGGAGACAACTCATGAAACCCATCAAAGGCTTGCGCTGGTGGATCATCGGCCTCGTACTCAGCGGCCTGATCATGAACTACCTGGCCCGCAATGCGCTGGCGGTGGCGGCGCCTGAAGTCAACAAGGTGCTGAACATCAGCACGCAGCAGTACGGCTACATCGTCGCGGCATTCCAGGCGGCCTACATGGTGATGCAGCCGGTGGCAGGCTACGTGCTTGACGTGCTGGGCACCAAGCTGGGTTTTGCGCTGTTTGCGGCGGCCTGGTCGGTGGTCTGCCTGCTGCACAGTACGGCGGGAAGCTGGCTGTCGCTGGCGGCGTTCCGCGCGATGCTCGGGATGACGGAAGCGGCCGGTTTCCCTTCGGCGCTGCGGGCAACGGCAGAGTGGTTCCCGGCTAAGGAGCGGTCGATTGCAACCGGCTGGTTCAACATCGGCTCGTCCGTGGGCGCGGTGGTGGCGCCGCCTCTGGTGGTCTGGTGCATCTTGCACGGCAACTGGCGTTTCGCCTTTGCCGTGATCGGCGGGATCGGCCTGGTGTGGAGCGTGCTGTGGTTCCTGCTGTATCGCGTGCCCGCCAAACACCACCGCCTGTCGGCAGAAGAGCGCGATTACATCCGCGCCGGCCAGGAAACACCCGACGACAACGCGAATGTGCCCAAGCCGTCGTGGGGCAAGATCGTCAGTGGCCGCCGGTTCTGGGGCATCGCCATCCCGCGCTTTTTGTCTGAGCCGGCATGGCAGACGTTCAATTATTGGATTCCGCTTTATATGGCCACCGAGCGCCATATGAACCTGAAAGAGATCGCCCTGTTTGCGTGGCTGCCGTTCCTGGCAGCGGACGTGGGGTGCGTGCTGGGTGGCTATCTGGCGCCGTGGTTCCAGAAGCGATTCTCGGTATCGCTCGTGACGTCTCGCAAGTTGGTGATGGTGACGGGCTGTCTGTGCATGATCGGCCCCGCCTGCATTGGTCTGGCGACGAGCCCCTACACGGCGATTGCGCTGTTCTGCGTGGGTGGCTTTGCGCACCAGACGCTCTCTGGCGCGCTGTACACGCTCACGTCCGACATGTTCGGCAAGCATGAAGTCGGCACAGCTGTGGGGCTGGCGGGCATGTCGGGCTACCTGGGCGGCATGCTCTTCTCGCTGGCGGTCGGCACGCTGGCATCGACCATCGGCTACAACCCGCTGTTCGTGGCGCTGGCGGTGTTCGACATCGTGGCGGCCATCCTCGTGTGGACCATGCTCAACGACAACCAGGCGCGTCCGGTGCCAGTGCAGCCAGGCGGAACGGCGCCCAGCACGGCGGTTTGATTTCTCTTGTCGCCAACGTCGATCACGCAGCCCGCTGAGCAATCTTCGGGTTGAGCTTGGCAGGGCTGAGCGGGTCGAAGTCGACCCACTCGCCGTCGCGCCAGCGGCCTGCGGCTTCTTCGACATCCATCCCGCCGCCGCTGGCCAGAATGCGCGCGGCTTCGGCCTCTCGCTCCGGTGTCACATGTACGGCCAGCAGCACGCCGGAATGGCGCGTACGCAAGGTGGCGTCGGGCGGCTGTGCGGGATTGGGCTCATCGCGTGTGGCGAGCATCGCTCCCGCCAGCGAGCCGATATAGGCGCCCACCCCGGCCGCCACTACCGAGAACAGCACGGCCACGTGCAGCGCAATCAGCACCATTACGCCGGCGACCGCGCCAATTGCGGCGCCAATCGCCGTTCCCTTGCCGGCGCCCGCATGCGCGCGAGCAGCACCCGGGTCTGCATTGCGGTCGCCGCCAATCGGAAACGCTGCGTGCTGGCCGGATGGGTTGACGAAGAAGACGTTCACATCGTCCTCGGAAAAGCGCTCGGCAAAAAGCGCGCGTGCGGCGCCTTCGGCGCGTTCAAACGTGTCGAAACGGGCAGCGACGATGAGCGACATGGGGCCTCCTGAGAAACGCATTTCTCATAGCGCAAGCAAGGCGGGGGCCAGCACCCAAAGTGGACCCAAAGTTACCTAGATCAGGTAATTGGCCGGGCAACCACTCGTCTCCATACTTGCCCACCAAGGCCTGATCAAGGCCAATTTCCAGCCACACGATAACGAGAACGTGGCTGCCCAGAAGTCGGGGGCAGCCGGCCGATACCGCCCGGCGATCTGGCGGTCTTTTGGTATTACAACGGGAGGGTGTCTCATGTTCAACGGCTTTTCTGCGGTGCCGGGCGCGGTTGTGCCCTATGCATACGACTGGCTGCTGGTGGGGCTGTCGTATCTCATCTCGGTGGCGGGGGCGTATGTCGGCTTGCGATGGTCAAGACGCGTGCGCAACAAGAACGGCACCATCGACATGGACCGGCTGCTCTGCGCCAGCGTGGCGCTCGGCGGCGGTGCTGTCTGGTCTATGCACTTCATCGGCATGGCGGCCTATCGGACACCCGTCCGGATCGAGTTTGATCTCTTCATGACCATGGTGTCGCTGGTGGTGGTGATGGTGTTTGCCGCCGGCGGCCTTGTCATTGCATCGCGCACCACGGGCAACCGCCTGCGCAACATTTCCGAGGGTGGTGTGCTGACCGGCCTTGGCGTGGCGGTGATGCACTACACCGGCATGGCTGCTGTGCACACCAACAGCAACTTCGACTGGGACATCTCCATCATGGGCATCTCGGCGTTGATTGCGGTGGTCGTGTCGATGGTCGCGCTGTGGCTTGCAACAACCGTCAAGACACGCGGCCAGCAGTGGGGCGCGGCGCTCATCATGGGCGTAGCCGTCTGCGGCATGCACTACACGGGCATGACTGCCGGCACGATGATCTGCACGGGGCAGAGCTATTCGCCGTCGCTGTTCGCCATTGAAGGCAGCAACATCGGCTATGCCGTGTTTGCGCTGGCCGGCACCATCCTGATGATCATTCTGCTGATCGAAGCCTCGCGCAGCGCAAGCAGTGCACGCGCCACTGCATCGGGCACGCTGCGCTGAAACGTGTTGCCTGAACGCCCGGCCGACTGTTTTTCGGTCGGGCGATTCTCATGGCGGTGGCGCGCCCCGCTACAATCGCGGCCTGGCATTTGTCGATGGCGTTTGAAATGGTGCTTGGCTGGTTTGGGATTTCCACCGTGTGGCTGCTGCCGCTGGTGTGGCGGTATGTAACGCGCGCGCTGGCGGGGGAGCGGGACTTCCTCAAAGGTCGGGGCACCGTGCGGCTCTGGCTGGTGACGCTCGTCGCGCTGAGCGCCAGCGCCGCGCTTGAAGCTCTGACTTCCGGGGCCGATCCGCAGGACAAGGCGGGAGGTGCTGCCGGGCGCGCAGTGTCGTCGCTGTTCTCGCACATGCTGGGCTGGACAGGGGCGTTCCTCCTGATGCTGGGCGTGCTGATCTGGGTCGCGCCCATGGTGTTCGGACGATCGTGGGGTCAGGTGTTCAACCGCCGCCGCACGGCTGATGCCGAGACGTCTGCCGAGCCAGACACCCGCCACGACGAACCCGTTGACGATGGCTTGAAACCGACCGCGCTTGGTCTCGGCGGGGCAGGGGAGGCGCGCTGGAGCGGTAATACCGGCCACACGCAGCCCGCCGTGCGTCACCGTGGCATCGAAGCCGTTTCTGCGCGGCGCCAGCCCGCGTGGCAGCCACCCCCGCGAACGCGCCCCTCGCCGCCGCAGCCGGGCGAAATCTGGCCGCTGATCGATGCAAAGAAGGGCGCGCCGGTAGACGCGCCCGCAAGCGCGAAGACGGCGCCGCCTGTCGCAGCGCCCATTCCGCCGCAGGCGCCTCCAGCGCGCCCCAAACCGCGCGCCACGATCGTCAGCAGCCCGTTCCATCAACCGCAACTGGGTCTGCAGACGCCAGCGCCGGCACCAGCTGCACAGGCCATGCCCGCAAGCGAGCCGGTTGTCCTGGCCGAGCCGGCCGTGCCGGAGTTGGTGGAAGCGCAAGCTGCCGTTGCAGAAACTCAGACCGTGGATCTGGACGCGGTACGCCAGGAGGCTGAGGCGCTCCTGGCCGAACTGCGCGGGCTGATGGCGCCCGCCGTAGCGACGATGCCCGAGCCGGAGGTTGCCGAGCCGCTAGTCGAAGCTGACGCTGCTCCGATTGTCGAAGCATTGCCCGAGGCGGAAGTGTTGTCCGAGGCGGAAGCACTGCCCCGCACGCCGTCCATCGAGCCTACCGCGCAGCAGGAAGCCGCGCCTGCATTGCCCACGCCCAAGCCGCGCGTCGTCTTGCCTGCCGTGGTGGGGGAGGTGGTGTCACGGGCGGCACCGGCCATCGCCGCCGTGCCCGCGCCGGCGCCCGCTCCTACACCTGTTCCGGCTCCTGTTGCACCGCGCATCGTCGATTACCGCCTGCCGGGCGCCGCATTGCTGACCGCCGCATCCACCAGCGCTGAAGCGGTCTCCGCCGAACACCTGGAGGAGACCAGCAACCTGATCGCCCAGCGCTTGGCGGAGTTCAAAGTACCGGTGACGGTCGTTGGCGCCTCGGCCGGCCCGGTCATCACGCGTTTCGAGGTCGACCCGGCGATTGGCGTACGTGGCGCGCAGGTTGTCGGGCTGATGAAGGACTTGGCGCGCGCGCTGGGCGTGACGTCCATCCGGGTCGTCGAGACCATCCCCGGCAAGACATGCATGGGCCTGGAACTGCCCAACGCCAAGCGCGAAATGATCCGCTTGTCAGAAGTCGTGAACGCGGCGGATTTCCAGTCGCACGCATCGCACCTCGTACTGGCCATGGGCAAGGACATCACCGGCAACCCGGTGGTGACCGATCTCGCACGCGCACCGCACCTGCTGGTGGCCGGCACGACCGGCTCGGGCAAGTCGGTGGCCGTCAACGCGATGATCCTGTCGATGCTGTACAAGGCCACGCCCGACGACGTGCGCATGATCATGATCGACCCGAAGATGCTGGAGCTTTCGGTGTACGAGGGCATTCCGCATCTGCTGGCACCGGTCGTGACGGACATGAAGCAGGCCGCGCACGCGCTCAATTGGTGTGTGGGCGAAATGGAAAAGCGCTACCGCCTCATGTCGGCGCTGGGCGTGCGCAACCTGGCCGGCTACAACCAGAAGATCCGCGCGGCGGAACAGGCCGGCCGCAAGGTGCCGAACCCGTTCTCGCTTACGCCCGATGCGCCCGAGCCGCTCTCAACGCTGCCGCTGATCGTGGTCGTCATCGACGAGTTGGCCGACCTGATGATGGTGGCCGGCAAGAAGATCGAAGAACTGATCGCGCGCCTCGCACAGAAGGCCCGTGCCGCCGGCATTCACCTGATTCTGGCGACGCAGCGGCCGTCGGTCGACGTCATCACCGGCCTGATCAAGGCGAACATTCCCACGCGCGTGGCGTTCCAGGTGTCCTCCAAGATCGACTCGCGCACGATTCTCGACCAGATGGGCGCAGAATCGCTGCTTGGCCAGGGCGACATGCTGTTCTTGCCGCCGGGCACTGGCTACCCGCAGCGCGTGCACGGCGCGTTCGTCGCCGATGAGGAAGTACACCGCGTGGTCGAACACTGGAAGCAGTTTGGCGAGCCCGAATACGACGAAGCCATCCTCGCCGGTGATCCGGGTGAAGCTGCCGCGAGCGGCGATTTGTTCGGTGGCGAAAGCGGCGATGCAGAAGCCGATCCGCTCTACGACGAGGCCGCGGCGTTTGTGCTCAACACGCGCCGCGCGTCGATTTCCTCCGTGCAACGGCAACTGCGCATCGGCTACAACCGTGCTGCACGGCTCATCGAACAGATGGAGGCGGCGGGGCTGGTGTCGCCGATGGGGCGGAATGGGCAGCGTGAGGTGTTGGCGCCGGCAGGCGGGGAGTGACAGGCGGGTGTCTGCCACTCCCGGGGGGGTGCGGCGCGACTGATTCATTGCGTCTGCTGCGGACCTGAAAACCTTGGCCGACTGGCGGTTTCCCAGAAGCCCAGTCGGGTATCAACTGCCGGCGCCGCTCAACTTTCGGCGGTGACGTTCAACGATTGCAGCCACGCCCCGAGCTGCACCTCGCCCTCCTCATCCAACTGCCCCGACAACACGCCATACCACTCAACGACCCCCTCGGCCGGCAGGGTGGCCTTGAGAATGGGCAGGCTGTTCTCCAGAAAGCCCGGAAAAAACGGGATGCCGCGCATGTACAGGAAGTGCGAATCGGTGATGCGAACGTGCGCGTAGACATCGCGCAGCCAATCCAGATACGGCAATGCCTCGGCCACGTGCCCGCTCTGCGTGAGCGACGAGATGAACTGCGTGCGAGCCGTGACGCTGGACATTTCGTGCGTTTGCTCGTTGATCTCGTCGAACTTCATCAACCAGGCTTCGCCGCGCTTGAGTTCGCCGCACATGACGGAGGTCGTCGCTAGCTGCAGCGCGTTGTGTGCGCTGGGTTCCTGTTCGAACAGCGCAAGCCAGTAAGGAAAAGCCTCGGCATAACGGCGCATGTCCGAATAGGCGAGTGCGCATAGGCGGTTGGCGTCGGCGTGGCGACTCGCGTAGGGTGCTGCCGCGGTGATGGCTGCTTCGTACTGGCCTTGTTGGTAGGCCTCCAAGGCAGGGGCGAGTTGGGGGGCGATGTCGGGCGAGGTGTCGTCGTCTTTCGGCGATGAGGGCGGGTTGGCGACCTGGTCTTTGGTGTTTCGGCCGAATAGTTTTTTAAGTAAGCCCATGGTGTCTTCTCGTTGTTCGTCAGTTTGACCACGCACTCTGTAGAGCGAGTAGCCAGCCTAGACATCCGCATACTGCTGGCACATAAACTTGGCGCCGAGCATGTCTGCAATCTCACCGAACGCCGAAGTGAGCGCGTTCACGTGCTGTGCCTCATTGGCGAAGGGCAATTCGTATCGGGCGATGCGTCCGCGAGCATCTGATGAGCGATCGTTACGGGAAGCTCGGAATTCAAATGTGATGTCGTATCCGCCGCCGCCGCGGGCAGGATAAATGACCGTGCATATCACTTTCGCCACAGCGCGATGCCGAAAGCGGAAGCTGTCGTTTCCGCATCTGAAGCCGACCCACGCCTTGTCGTGCGAACGGAATACCACGAGCACATCGTCCGACGGCAACTGTGTCAGACCGTCCGCCAATTCGCTTGCGGAAACCATTGAGGTGCCGGCGTCGCCATGCTCCTGTTCCACGACCTCGTGTTCGGCGACCATCTTTAGCAATAGGTCATAGACGAGCCTCGTTGCAGCTTGGCGGCCGTTCTCTTCGCCGTACACGATCAGTTGTCGAAAACGTGCTCGCTCGCCTGTCTCCTCCGGCATCGGGACGTTGGCGCTCTCTACAGCGGTCCCAGCCCGTTCATTCTCAGGATTGGCTTTGCTTCGACGGTCCAGCACGGCGCTCAACCAGATGAGAAGAGCCGTTTGCGGCACCAGCACGGCGATCATCACGGCAATCAGGGCACCGAGTCCCGCGAGGAGGCCGTGCTTAGGTGCGACGTGCGATGCAGCTTGCGCCCCGGCGTAGACGGGCAGGACCAAATAGAGAAGCCAAAACATCGATCAACGGCTCAGCTTGCCGACGACGAGGTCAATAGCGTGGTTCGCAAGCTATTTGCCATAGGCCATTCGATCGGTTGGATCGGTAGGCTCTTCTTTTCCCGGTCACATAGTCCCAATGAGTCTTGGCCTTACTTCATTGGCTGAATTCAGTCAGCAGATCTCTAATTTCCTGCTTCGAAATGTGGCCGGAGCGCAAAATGGATGCTAGATCTTCTTTCGTGAGTGGGTAATCGCGCAGTAATTTTTGTAGGCTGTCTTTGTCAAAAGGAAATGCCGTTAGAGGGTCAATCCAAAATTTTTCTGTGACTTCCTGCGAGTCTAGTTTTATGCCCTCAATATTTACATAGACTTTGTACCGAACGAAGCCTTCGGGAAACGCTTGGTCATAGTAAAGTGACGTCCCTTTAGGAAGGATCGAAATTGGGCCACTTTGAGATCCGCCGCTCAATGCCAGAGGAAATTGAAGTTTATGCACGCGAGGCATTTTATTTTCTTCCAGTAGATGTAAGCCAATGCCGCCAATCAGGATGCCAAGGAGAAGGCAGGCTATTTTCGATGCGATACTCATTTTCCCTGACTTCCGTGGTTTATAACATTGGCTGGTTTGACGGCGGGTTTTTGGTCGAGAAATTTCTTGAGGTTTGCGGGTAAGAACACGCGACTTGGCGTGCCTCCACCAACGGTTTTCATAGCAGCACGCTCTCCCCAGGTCAGAACGTCCTCAGGAGCAATGAACGCACTTGAACCATTCTCGAAACCTGGTAAAGCGGTGCGCATGCCATCTAAGCTCAGTGTTGTGCAATTGTACTTCAGTGCGTGATAGTTTGTGCTGAGCTGGAATACCGTTAGCTCAGGTCGGCCGCGCTGCAAATCCGGACGAGGCTTTCCTTGTTTTTCTACCCCGTCAAAAAAAGCCTCAACTGCTTTCGCCTGGGACTCTATAACAGGATATATATACTCAGTTGTTAGGCGGCCAAGTGCATTTTCTCCAGAAATGTATTTGGAGAAATTAGACCATACACGAAGAATGCCCTCGCCCTCGGCCCCAAAATCGCCTGTTGTTCGGCCGTATCTGCCAAAATCATAGGTGACATCTGAACCTCTTCGGACCACGCGTATTGCAGTGTGTCCGTATCGATGCTCTTCTCCATCAAGTTTGTAGGGGCCGCCAACCAGAATGTGAACTTCGGCGTCCGCTTTCAGTTTGTCATCAACAACGGATTTTCTGGATTCTACCGTGTTGGTTTGAAGTTGTTTTCCGGCCATTTATGCACTGTAAGGAGGTGAAGCGCCCCAGAACACAGTAATTTTTTCTGGATTTACGGTGGCCAAGCGAATTGTTTTGCCTTCAATATCCGTCGTTCCATAGTAGATATCTCCGGTCTCAGTGACCAGTTTATAAGGCAGGTGGGCTATAGGGTCACCAGTTCGCTCGTCCAAGGCGCGCATTTGCTGATCGAAAAGTTTGATCCGGCTGTCAGGTAGGCCCTCGAGCGGGAAAGCCTGCCCCCCAGGCCCCTCAAACGGATGCCCAGCCCCCTTCACCGACAGCAGCCCAGACGTCTCAAACGTCACCGCATTTCCTTCCAGTCGGATCAACGAATCCCCGCCGTGCAGCACGATGTTCTGCTGCGCGAGGATCTCGACTGAATCGGCGGACGAGGTCACGGTAACCGCCTTGTCTGCCAGCACGGCCAGCGCATCGGTATGCGCCTGGATCGACACCGGCCCGCCTTCGGCAATCACGCGCACACCATTGCGTTGAGCAAATAGGCTCACGCCTTTGGCCGCCGCCGCGGCGATGACATTGCCTGCCGCGAGGTGCCAGTCAGCCTGCGCGGTGCCGTGCAAATGCCGCCCCGCGTAGACGGTGGTCGTGGCTTGCGAGGTGAGCGCGATGGTGGATGGCGATTCCGTCACCAGCAGCGGCTGGCCAAATTTGTCGACTGGCTGCTGAGAGTCCTGGCCGTTGACGTTGCTGGGGTACTTGCCGTCCTGCGCAGGGTCGAGCGCTTTGTCGATCGGCTCGAAGGCTTCGTTGGCGGCCAGCGGCAGCGCTTGCTGGCTGGAGGCCGCGTCGGACAAGCGCTGTGCAGTCTTCTGCGCGGCGGTGAGTTGCCCGCGCGCTTCATGGGCGTCGAGCAGCGTGCCGGCGGCTTGCGCGCGCGCGGTGGTCGAGAGCAGCAGGCCCGCGCCCGCGCGCACCACGGCCCAGGCGTCGGTGCGCAGTTCGGCGCCAGTGCCGCGCCAGGTGCCGCGGTCTCCGCCTGTGGCGCCGTGCGAGGTGACATAGCCGAGGTTCAGCTGGCTGTTGGCGGTGGAGCTGGCCAGGCGGGTGCGCAACTGGCCGGGGTGATCGTCGACGACCCACTGGTTGTAGCCATCGCCGCCGAGGGCCTGCGAATGCCAGCCGGACAAGGCTTGCCCAAGCGGCGCATCGGCAGGGGCCCAGGGCAGGGCGTCTTGCGTGTTGTGCAGCTGCATGGCGATCATCGGACGATCGATATCGCCGTCGATGAACGTCAGCAGCACCTGCGTGCCGGCGCGCGGTAGGTGGTTGCCGCCCCAGTTCGGGCCCGCGCTGGCGCTGGCCACACGCACCCAGGCGGTGACCTGCGTGCGGTCGCTGCTGGACGGGTCGGAAAACGCATTGACCTCCGGCGCGCGCAGCCACGGAAAACGCACGCGCACGCGGTGGTCCCGGTCGGTGGTAAGCGGCGCGCCATCGTCGGCGATGACCACGGCGGCCTGGCCCTCCGGCGCCGTCGGGCGACGGCGATAGGGCGGCACGATGGGCGCCTCTGCCGGCACAGCGACGAAACGATTGCGGTAGCTGCCCGATTCGATCTCGGTGGTGGAGAGCAAACGCGCGATGTCGGCGCCGAGGTTGTTGGCGGCTTCGTGCGCGACCTGCAGCGTGACGAACGCGCTGTGCTTGCTGTCGAAATGCTGTGTGAGCGTAAAGCGTTGGCCAGCGCCCAATTGGCGCACGCTGCCTTGCCCCTCGTAGCGCAGGTATGCGCCTTCGAGCGCCTGCATGCGCAGTTGCGCGGCGCGGCTGGCCTCTTGCGTATTCGTATATTGATACGAGCCTGAGGCCTCAAAACGCTCCAGCGTCGGCAGTTCGCCACCGGGTTCGCTGGCGCTGGCTTGGGCGCTGGTGGCGGCCAAGGCCTTGTAGTCCCACGAGGCGAGTGTCACTGCGTTGGTGCCGACGCTGTGCGCGTTTGACAGGCGCTCGATCGCGTCGTCGCTTTCGGTGGCGTCAACGCGGTGGAAGCGGATCTCCGGCTGCGGGCAGGCGGGCCGTTGCGCATCGTTGTCGAAGATGACGACAGTGTGACGTGACTGCGCGCTGCCTTGCTGTTGCTTGTCGTCGCTTTGCTCGTGTTCAATGCGGAACGACAGGCCTTCCTCGGCCAGCAGGCGCATCACGAAGGCGTAGTCGGTCTCTCGGTATTGGCAGCAGATCGAGCGCTTGGTACACGGCTGTGTGGCGGCAATCTTGTAATGCGCGGTGGGATATTCGCTGAAAACCTCTTCGATGATCTCCAGCGCGGTCTTGTCCTGATAGACGAAGCAATCGCTGCGCGTGCGCAGCCGATCCAGCCACGGCACGACGCGCAGGCGGTAGCGCGCGAGACCGCCGTCGCCACCAAGCGATGCGCAATCCGCTACGTAACCGTGCCACGCGCGCCGCTTGCCGTCGGCTTGCACCAGGCGCAGCGTGACTTCCTGCGAAGCCAGCTTGGCGGTATCCAGATGCGCCGATGGGCTCAGGCAATCGATATGCAGGACGAACGAGGCCGACACCGCTTCGGTGGCGGTAAAGCGCTCCACGACCAGGTTGTCGGAAGCGAGCGCCGTCTCAAGCGTGATCTGGCGGGTCTGCTGCCCGAGCAGCGCGCCCAGGACGGCTTGTGGCACGGCGGCCGGCAGGTTGGACAAAGGCTTCATCGGAACAGCGTCGCGCTGGGGTTCGTGTTGCGGTTCAGCAGGAGGATGGGCACGCGGCCCATCGTGGCCATCACGGCAGCGAAATCGTCAGGTGCGAGAAGCGCGGCCCGAGCTTGATGACCTGCGAATAGCCTTCCAGCGTTTCGTTGGTCTTGGTGCTTAGCGTGTGCGACAGGCCGAGGAAGCCCAGCAGCCCGATCAGCGCAAACACGGCGCCGAAAATCCACAGCGGCGTTTCACGCTTGAGCATGTGCGCGACCTTGTCGGGCAGCGGCCAGTGCGGTGCAAACGCGGCGCGCTTGCCCTTGATGGCAGAAATTTCGTCGCCCAGGCGTGCGGTCAGGTAAGCCAGTTTCTCCGGGCCTTCGAGGATGTACTTGCCGCGGAAGCCCAGCAGCAGGCACATGTGAAAGACTTCCAGCGCCTGCAGGCGCGGCGCACCGTGTGCACGCAGCTCTTCAAGCTTGACGAAGAAGGTCTCGCCGGCGAGCTGTTCGCCAAACAGCACGAGCTGCAGCGGGCGGCGCTCCCAGGCCGGGCGGATCGCAAAGTTGGACGACAGGATGGTTTCGTCCACGGCGGCGCAGAACGCGTACTTGGCGTCGAACACGTCTTCGGCCGACACGTTCAGGCGCTTGGCGCCGCGGTCGAAATCGTCGAGGAAGGCACGTACGCGCGAGAGGAAATCTTCTGCGCTGGTCGGCTGCTGGGCATTGCGCAACTGGAACAGCATGAAGAAACCGTCGTACAGCAAGTCGAGCAGCGTGCGCGCGTGCGTGTTGGATTCACGTGCATCCGCCGCAGCGGTTGCCGGTGCCGAGCCGCCAAACAGCGAAGGGGTGGAGGTAGCGCTCATGAAGTCACCGCGATCAATTCAAGTTTGAGTTCCCGGATACCGGCCGGGGCATAGATGGTGAGGGTCTGCGCCTGCAGCATGCGTTCGTACAGCATGCCCCGCGCTTCAACGGCGAAGTAGCACGCGCCCGGGCGCACCGGAATGGCGGGGGGCACCTGCGGCGTGTAGGTGAGCGGCACGCCGGGCATGGACGACAGCACGAGCTTTTCCACGTCGTCTGGGGCGCCGACCTTGAAGCGCGCCGGAATTGCTTCCACCAGTTCGGCTGCGGGCATGTCTGCCGACACCGACAGGTAGAAGCTGGTCTGGTCGTCGATCTTGCCGGAGTCGATGCGGCCGAGGTGGAACGACGGGCGCGTCTCTTCCAGGGCAATCGCAAAGTAGCGCGTGGAGATGACGGTATCGAGCAGCTCGCGCACGATCGTGTCGAGCTTGGCAAACACCGGGCCCGGATTGTCGTGATCGTAGGCGGGTAGGTCGGCCAGCGTGTAGCTCTTGGTGAACGTCATGAGCGCGCCGGCCAGGCGCAGCATTTCCTGGAAGAGCCGCTCAGGGTGCAGGTCGGGGTGGTGATACAGATGCGACAGCGCCGCAAAGGCCGCATTGGCCGTATGCAGCAGCCAGAAGGATGCAATGTCGCCGGAGCGGAATTCGATGATGTTCTTGGTCGGCTCGCGGTGGAAGCCGTACAGCGCGTTGACCTTGGCCTGCAGCGCGTCGAGCAGGCGGCGCAGGCGCTGATACAGCACGGCCGAGGCGTTGATCGCCATGCTGGGCGCGACAAAGCTCTCGTCCAGCTCAAAGCCGCCGGTGCCGGTACGCCGCACACGCACCACGGGCAGCGAGATGAACTGCTCGCGCGGCTCCGTTTCGGCAATCAGCTTGACCGACTTCTTCAGATACGTAATAGCGGCGGGTTCGGCCTCCGTATACAGGTCGGCCGTTTCCTCTTCCGTGCCGACAAAGCGTGACACAGATGCGCCCTCGATCTGCTCGCGATAGTTGCCGCCGTTGTCTTGCAGCGGATACAGCGCGATATGGAAGGTCAGCTCCGACACGCCAGCCGGAATGGCGTCGAGCACCAACGGCGGCGGAAGCGCGTCGGCCTGTGGAGCGAAGTACAACTCGCCGTCGGGAAAGAACAGCGACAGCTCAATCACGCGCAGCACGCCGCTGGCCAGCGCATCGGTATCGAAGCGCGCATGGCGGATGCCCCATCCGTACGGCTGGATGACTTGCGCGGTCGCGTGCAGGCGCGATTCGTGATACGCGTCCTGACGCTGGAAGTGCTGCGGACGCAGGAACAGCCCTTCGCCCCAGAGAATCTTTGCGGAGTAACTCACGTTGGCCCTTGTTGTTCAGCTACCGCACACCGCGGGGGAGAGCAGGTTCAGATCAGTCAGCGGCGTGGTGCCGGCGGGGGTGGTCAGCGTGCCGGACGTGACCGTCATGGCACAGGCGTGCAGCCCGATCACGATGCCCGACTTCTCGTTCTTCTCGGTGTTGAAAGCAAACTTCCAGCGCTGTGACGCGGGGCTGCGGAACAGCGCCACGATGCCCAGCGTGGTTGCTTCGCGCGAGACCTTCTCGGTGAAGTCGTAGCGCTGGCCTGGGATCAGCGTCATCTCGCGCACGTTGACCAGATCGGCGCCCAGCGTTTGCTTCTCACGCGCCGGGTCGATGAAGGTGTCATACGGCGCCTGCAGGAAGCTGGTCGGGTCTTTCAATGAATACAGGCGCACCACTACCGCTACCGGACGGCGGTCGTTGGCGGCGTTCAGGTTATTGCCCGCCGTCATCTTGAGCGGCACTTCGCGCGGCGGCTTCTGTGCATCGGGCAGGTTCGACGATTTGAGCCCCATCGCTTCCAGCGCACCGTTGGCCGCGCCGGCCAGCACGCTCGCACCGGTGGAGCAGGCGGCCAACGCCACCACGGTGGCGCTTACCAGCATCAGCTTGAGCGCCCCTGCGAGACGGTGCTTCAGAGAGTGCTTCAGAAGGCGGCCGCAGCCCGGCTGCCTTGCCGCTTGCCCCCAAGCAGCATCGAATTTCATCATCTTCATGCCTGATTTCTGAATTACTTAATTCTCTTTGTTTGACTGCTGCTGCGCCCGTTCCACTAAAGGGGTGGCGAATTGTTTCGGTTTCTTAATAAAGTAAATCGAAAGAATGTTTCGGTTTCTTAATAATCGGAGATTGTTGCCGGATGTGGCGCTAAGGTACTGAATACAAAGGATGTTTCGGTTCCTTAATAATCCGTTTTTGGTTGTCAACGGCAACGAGCGGAGTGTACTATTTCGCGCCAGTCGAGACCAACATTTAACTCGTCAATTCCGGCGAATTTGATTGGGTATCGACACACCGCTTTGAAACTTTGAAGAGTCTCGCCGTGGCCAAATCCTCGTCTACTTCCGTTCTCCGTTCCTTCATCGTGTTGGCTGCTGCCACCGCGCTCTTTGCGGGTTGTGCGACCAATAACCCCGGACCCCAAACCGACGAGGCCTTCGGCAAGAGCATGTCGGAGGCGGAAGCTGCGGCCAAGGGTGGCCAGCAGGACAAGGCCATTGATCTGTACCAGCAGATCGCCAAGCAGAACCCGACCCGTGACGAGCCATGGGTGCGCATCGCGCAGATCCAGTTCGGCGCAGAGAAATACCCCCAGGCCATCCTGGCTGCAGAAGAAGCCCTGCAGCGTGACAACGCTGATCGCCAGGCCAAGAGCATCCTGGCGGTGAGCGGCCTGCGCGTGGCGCGCCGTTCGCTGCAGGAGCTGCGTGCCGACAGCGCGCTGGCCGGTGACGTGAAGACCGACGCGCAGGTGCTTGCCAAGATGCTGCGCGACACGCTGGGCGAACAAGTCCTGTTCCCGGGTGAGCAGCCGGTCGCCAAGCAGCCGGTGCGCCGCCCCGCGCGTGTTGTCCGCCGCGCAGCGCCGGCCGCCGAGCATGGCACCACTGCTGCGCCTGCAGCAGCCACCGGTGCTGCCAGCGGCAGCGCAGACCCGTTCGGCGCACTGCGTTAAGCACAGCGCTGGTTCGCATTCCTGGAGGAACGTGATGGCCAAGAAAGAAAGCGTACAGAAGCGTCTGCAGAAGGTGCGTCCGCCGCGTGTGCAATTGACGTATGACGTCGAAATCGGCGATGCAATCGAGACGAAAGAGCTGCCATTCGTGGTGGGCGTGGTGGCTGACCTGTCGGGCCAGTCCGAAGTGCAGCAACCCAAGCTGCGCGACCGCAAGTTCGTCAACATCGACCGCGACAACTTCGACGAAGTGATGAAGGGCGTGGAGCCGCGTGCGGCGTTCCAGGTGCCGAACACACTGACGGAAGACGGCGGCCGTTTTGGCGTCGACCTGAAGTTCCGCTCGCTCGAAGACTTCAGCCCCGAAGCCGTTGTCGAGCAGGTTGAGCCGCTGCGCAAGCTGCTCGAAGCCCGCTCCAAGCTGGCTGACCTGCGCAACAAGATGGCCGGTAACGACAAGCTCGAAGACCTGCTGTCGGAAGTGCTGAAGAACACCGAAAACGCGAAGAAGCTGGGCGCCAAGCAAAACGGGGGCGAGGATGCTTGAGAACCAATCCGCTGCGCAGGGCGCCTCGGTTGCGGAAGAGGTGAGCCTGCTGGACAGCATCGTAGAGCAAAGCCGCGTCGCCAAGTCCGACTCCGAGCGTGAGCGCGCGAAAGACATCATTGGCGAGCTGGCCAGCCAGGTGCTGAGTGGCACCGTGGTGGTGTCCGACAATCTGTCGGCCACCCTCGATGCACGCGTGGCCGAGCTGGATCGCCTGATCTCGCAGCAACTGAGCGCAATCATGCACGCGCCGGAATTCCAGAAGCTGGAATCCACCTGGCGCGGGTTGAACTATCTGGTCAAGGAAACGAGTACCGGCCAGACGATCAAGATCAAGGCGCTCAACGCGACCAAGCGCGATCTGACGAAGGACTTCAAGACCGCCATCGAGTTTGATCAGAGCGCGCTGTTCAAGAAGGTCTACGAAGAAGAATTCGGCACCTTTGGCGGTGCCCCGTTTGGTGCACTGATTGGCGACTACGAAGTCACGCGTCAGCCTGAAGACATGTACTTCATCGAGCAGATGGCGCACGTGGCAGCGGCATCGCATGCGCCGTTCATTGCGTCGTCATCGCCTGAGCTGCTGGGCCTGGAATCCTTTGCCGACCTGGGCAAGCCGCGTGACCTGGCCAAGGTGTTCGACACGGTCGAATACGCCAAGTGGAAGTCGTTCCGTGACTCGGAAGATTCGCGCTACGTCGGTCTGACCTTGCCGCGTTTCCTGGGCCGTCTGCCGTACAACCCGAAGGACGGCACCGTGGTCGAGAGCTTCAACTTTGTTGAAGACGTGGACGGCACCGATCACAGCAAATACCTGTGGTGCAACGCCGCCTGGGCGTTCGGCGCACGCTTGACTGCGGCGTTTGACGACTTCGGCTGGTGTGCTGCCATCCGCGGTGTGGAAGGTGGCGGCCTGGTCGAAGACCTGCCGACGCACACCTTCAAGACAGACGACGGCGAAATCGCACTCAAGTGCCCGACCGAGATCGCCATCACCGACCGCCGCGAGAAGGAGTTGAGCGACCTCGGCTTCATCCCGCTCGTGCATTGCAAGAACACGGACTACGCCGCGTTCTTCGCCGCACAGTCGGCGCAGAAGGCCAAGAAGTATGACTCCGACAGTGCAAACGCCAATGCGGTCCTGTCTGCGCAGCTGCAGTACATCTTCTCGGTATCGCGCGTGGCGCATTACCTGAAAGCGATGATGCGCGACAAGATCGGCAGCTTTGCCTCGGCCAAGAACGTTGAGACGTTCCTGAACCGCTGGATTTCGCAGTACGTGCTGCTGGACGACAACGCCACGCAAGAACAGAAGGCGCAATTCCCGCTGCGCGAGGCGTCGATCCAGGTGGCGGAAGTGCCGGGCAAGCCGGGCACGTACCGTTCGGTGGCGTTCCTGCGGCCGCATTTCCAGCTCGATGAACTGTCGATCTCGCTGCGTTTGGTGGCGGATCTGCCCAAGTCGGCCAACTCGTAATTCCTGACCGGACTCTCCCCGGGGGGGAATGTTCGGGCATAACCACCCGTTACGCTCGTTACCCGTTGCAGTACCAACAACCAATCTATTGAAGAGGGTCTCTGTATGAAGGATATCTACGTCAAGTTCGACAGCCCGGCAATCAAGGGGGAGTCGCAAGACAAGGATCACAAGGACTGGATCGAAATCAACAGCTGGTCGCAGGCCATCAGCCAACCGCGTTCGGCCACGGCTTCGACCGCCGGCGGCCACACGGCTGAGCGTTGCGAGCACCGCGACATGGTCTTCACGAAGGATCTGGACGTCGTCAGCCCGCTGCTGTACCAGCACGCTTCGGGCGGCACGACCTTCGGTGAAGTGACCATCGAATTCTTCCGCGCAGATGGCGAAGGCAACCGCGTGAAGTACCTCGAAGTCAAGCTGAAGAACGCCATCCTGAGCGAAGTCGATTCGCAAGTGGTCGCCCAGGGCATTCCGACCGACACCTTCAGCCTGCGTTACGCCGCTGTGCAGTGGAAGTACACGCAGCAGAAGAGCGCCGGCGGCCAAGGCGGCAACTCGCAAGGCGCCTGGAGCCTCACCAAGAACGACAAGACCTACTCGGTTTAACGTTTGGTGTTCTCCTGATGACAAGAGCCGCAGCCGCCGTGCTGCGGCATCTTGTTTTCTAGCAGCATATGAAAGGCTTCGAACCCAGCCTGCTCGACAAGCTCTTCGACGACGAGCCGCACGCGCCCATGCCCACGGCATTGCGCCAGCTCTCGCTGGAAGAACTCAAGAGCACCGTGGCACGCGATATTGAATCCTTGCTCAACACGCGCATCGTGTTGGAAGAGGACGACTTGCACGGCTTGCCGGAATGCAAGCGGTCGTTGCTCACGTATGGCCTGAACGATTTTTCCGGCCTGAGCCTGGCCAGTTTCTACGACCGCAACTACATCTGCCAGTCGCTCACCAAGGCGATCGAGCGGCACGAGCCGCGACTGCAGCATGTGAATGTGTCGCTGGAAATCAATGAACGCGCGACCAATGCCTTGTGCTTTGGGATCAGCGCGGTGCTGCTGGTGGGGCCCGCTCGCGAGCCCGTGAGTTTTGACGCCATGCTGCAACCATCGACGCTGCGGTATTCCGTTTCGCGCGGACGCGGCTGAGATTGCACGGACCTGCACAAACGCACCACCCGCAATACGCTGAAGCACCCGCAGGATCGCCACCGGACCGCCACGAAGAATGGAAGAGCTGCTGCCTTATTACGAACGAGAACTGGCCTTCCTGCGCCGGTACTCGCGCGACTTCGCCGAGCGGTATCCGAAGATCGCCGGCCGCCTTGCCATGTCGGGCGACGGCTGCGACGATCCGCATGTCGAGCGGATGATCGAGTCGTTTGCCTTCCTGACCGCACGCGTCAGCAAGAAGCTCGACGACGATTACCCAGAATTTACCGAGGCGCTGCTGGAGGTGCTGTATCCGCACTACCTGCGGCCCTTTCCATCGTGCTCGGTGGCGCATTTCGATGTGCGCGGCGTGGCTGCGCAACTGAGCGCGCCGGTCACGATTGCGCGCGGCACATTTCTCACCACACGCGTGGTGCGCAAGGTCGAATGCCGTTTCCGCACCGCGTACGACGTCACGTTCGCGCCGGTGCGCGTTGCCGGCGCGACGTTCGAGCGCGCAGTGTCGGCGCCGGCGGCCGTGCAATTGCCTAAAGGCGCGACGGGCGCCATTGCCATCACGCTCGAATACGTGGGCGAGCGCGGCGGTTTTGAATCGCTGCCACTGGACAAACTGCGCGTCTATATGGACGGCGAACCGTCTTTCGTAGCCGCGCTCGGTGACGCGCTGTTCCTGCATACCGCGGCTGGCTATGTTGAAGCTGAACGCGCAGGCGTCTGGAAGCGCCTGATTTCCGTGCCTTTGCACGAAGTCGGTTTCACCGAAGACGAATCCCTGATCGATTGCCCGGCACGCTCGCACCCGGCCTATCGGCTGTTGACCGAGCACTTCAGCTTTGCCGAGAAATTCAACTTCTTCGACATCGACCTGGCTGCATTGCGACGCGGCCTGACGCCGGGCGTGCCGGTGCGCCGTCTGACGCTGCATCTGGTGCTGAAAGACGTGCGCAGCGATTCGCACGCCGCACGCCTGCTCGAGAACCTGCAGCCGGAGCACCTGCGCCTGCATTGCACGCCCGTGGTCAATCTGTTCCAGCAGAAGGCCGACCCGATCCGCATCGAACATACGGCCAGCGCCTACCCAGTGGTGGCCGACAGCCGTCGCGCGCACGGCTTTGACATTTATTCCATCGACAACGTGCAACTGGTGCGCGAGACCGCGGCACACGAAAAGGTCACGGAGTTCCGGCCGTTCTACTCCCTCCATCACGGGGAAGAGCCCGGCCGCGCGGGCCATTATTGGCTGGCACGCCGCAACGAGCTGATTGCGCAGCGCAGCCCGGGTTTCGAAACTGAAATCTCCATCGTCGATACGCAGTTCGACCCCGCCAGCCCGCAGACGGATACGCTGAGCCTGACCGTCACCTGCACGAACCGCGACCTGCCTTCGACGCTGGCGTTCGGGCAGCCCGATGGTGATCTGTCGATGGAAGGCAGCTCCATCGCCCGCAACATCACCTTCCTGCGCAAGCCGACGCCGTCGATGCGGTTTGGCGGCGGACGGGCGGCGCAATGGCGTTTAATCTCGCTGCTGGCGCTCAACCATCTGTCGCTCGTGCAGAACGGTCTGCCGACGTTGAAAGAGATGCTGCGTCTGCACGATCTGCCGCGCAACGCGATCTCGGCACGGCAGATCGAGGGCATCGTTGCCCTGGACTACCAACCGGCGACGCAGTGGCTGGCCGGCAAGCCGTTCGCCACCTTCGTGCGCGGCCTGGAAGTGCGCCTCACGCTGGATGAAGACGCCTTTGTGGGCACCGGCATGCACCGGTTCATCCGTGTGCTGGACCACTTTTTCGGCCTGTACGTCCACATGAACAGCTTTGTGCAGTTGATTGCGGTCTCGCGCCGCAGCGGCAAGGAATTGGTCAAATGCGCACCCCGCAGCGGCGAATCGATCCTGGTGTGATCCGGCGGCTGCTCCAGCAGCCGCACCGGTACCAGTTCTTCCAAGCCGTGCGGTTGCTGGAGCAGCTGTTTGCGCGCGAAGGCGGCATGGCGCCCGAGCAGGCACTGGCCACGCGCCTGAGCTTTCGTAACACGCTGTCGCTCTCGTTTCCGCCCAGCGAACTGCAGCACATCGAGGCCGAGGGCATTACCGCCGAGATGCTCGAAACCGATACCGCGTTCATCGCTGCGCTGGAAGAGGGCGCACTCGATTCGCTGGCGATCACGCCCACGTTCTTCGGCATGCTGGGCGGCCAAGGTGCCTTGCCGCTGCGCTACACCGAAATTGTGGCGGAGCGCGAAAGCCTGTGGCGCGACCGCGCTGCACGTGCGTTCTTCGACATCTTCTCGAACCGGGCAACGGCGCTGTTCTACCTGGCGTGGAAGAAATACCGCCTGCCGTTCCAGTACGAAGTCGACAGCAGCAAGCATTACCTGCCGCTGCTGCTATCGCTGGCGGGTGCGGCTGACAAGACGCTGCGCCGCGATCTTTCCACCACGCCGGGGCCGATCCTCGACGAAGCGCTGGCCGGTTATGCCACGGCGATCCGGCATCGGCCGGTGTCTGCGGCGTACCTGCAGCGTGTGCTGTCGGATTACTTCCAGGCGCCGATGCGGGTGGAGCAGTTCGTCGGCGGGTGGTATCGCGTGCCGGCGTCGCAGTACACGCGGCTGGGCAGCACCAACAACGTGCTGGGCGCCACGGCGCTGGCCGGCGCGCGGGTGTGGCAGCGCGACCTGCGCGTGCGCCTGTGGGTCGGGCCGCTCAAGCGCGCGCAGTACCGCAATTTCCTGCCCGGTGCCTCTGGCGCGCTGGCACTGCGCAAGATGCTGACCATCCTGTGCGGCACCACGCTGGAGTTCGAGATCAAGCTGATCCTGCGCCACCAAGACGTGACCGGCAGCACGCTGGACAACAGCAACGACGGCCGCCTGGGCTGGGACACCTTCCTGTGCTCCCGCCCCGCGCAGCAGGACCGCAGCGATGCGCAGTACACGCTCGCGCCGCTGCATTGATACCGACACATTCATCGATTCTTTCGGAGCGCTGCCGCCATGGCCATCCCACTCAAAACCCTGATCGCCAAGCTGAATGCGACCAGCCGGCAAGCCGCCGAGCGCGCCGCGTCGCTGTGCATGGCGCGCGGCAACTACGAGGTCGATCTCGAACACCTGTTCCTGGCGTTGCTGGAAAACCGCCGCAGTGATTTTGCTGTGGCTGCCCGTGCCAGCGGTATCGACCTAGCGGCGCTGCAGCGTGACCTGGAGGCCGAGATCGGCCGCTTCCAGACCGGCAATACGCGCACGCCGGCGTTCTCGCCGTACCTGCCGAAGCTGTTCGAGCACGGCTGGCTGATTGCCTCGCTCGATTCGCAAATCACGCGCATCCGGTCCGGCCATCTGCTGCTGGCACTGTTGACGGAGCCGAGCCTGTCGGCGCTCGCGCAACGTGGCTCGCGCCTGTTCGGGCAGATTCAGGCAGACCGCCTCAAGCACGATTTCGATCGACTGACCGCCGGTTCAGACGAACAAGTGCAGGCCGTGGACATTGCTGACGACGGCGCAGATGCAGCGCAGGGCGAAGGCGGCAAGCCCGCTGCCGCCCTGACGGCCACACCGGCGCTGGATCAGTTCACCGTCGACCTGACGCAATCCGCGCGCGATGGTCGCATCGACCCTGTGATCGGCCGCGATGCCGAGATCCGCCAGGTGATCGACATCCTGATGCGTCGTCGCCAGAACAACCCCATCCTCACCGGCGAAGCCGGTGTGGGTAAGACCGCTGTGGTGGAGGGGCTGGCCTTGCGCGTGGCTGCCAACGACGTGCCGCCGCCGCTGCAGGGCGTGACGCTGCGCACGCTCGACATGGGTCTCTTGCAGGCCGGCGCCAGCGTCAAGGGCGAATTCGAGAACCGTCTGAAGAACGTGATCGACGAGGTGAAGAAGAGCCCGAAGCCGATCATCCTGTTCATTGACGAAGCGCACACCATCATCGGTGCGGGCGGGCAGGCCGGGCAGAACGATGCGGCCAACCTGCTCAAGCCCGCGCTCGCACGCGGCGAGCTGCGGACGATTGCGGCCACCACGTGGAGCGAATACAAGAAGTACTTCGAAAAAGATGCCGCACTGGCGCGCCGCTTCCAGGTCGTGAAGGTGGAAGAGCCCAGCGAGCCGCTGGCGGCCGCCATGCTGCGCGGCATGGCTGGGCTGATGGAGCGCCACTTTGGAGTGCGCGTGCTGGATGAAGCGATTACCGAGGCAGTGCGGCTGTCGCATCGCTATATCAGCGGCCGCCAACTGCCGGACAAGGCCGTCAGCGTGCTGGACACGGCCTGCGCCAAGGTGGCGTTGGGCCAGAGCGCCACGCCCGGTGCCATCGAAGACGACCAGAAGACGCTGGAACGCCTGCAGGGCGAAATCAACGCGCTGCAGCGCGAGCAAAGCGCCGGTGCCGAGCACGATGCACGCTTGAAGGCGCTGAACGAGCAGCGCACGGAACTGGAGCAACGCGTCGCGCAAAACACCGAACGTCTGGCGCAGGAGTGCGCGCTGGTTGCACGGATTCAGGCGCTGCGCGAAGCGCGCGAAAGCGATGCCGCGCAAGCCGGCGAGGAAGACGCACTGCCCGTGGCCGCCAACAGCGACGTGGTGTCGATCCCCAAACGCAAGCGCGCTGCCGACAAAGCGGACGAGCAGGACGAACTGGCCAAGCTGCTTGCCGAGCTGCGCGCGCTGCAAGGCGAATCGCCCATGGTGCCGCTGCAGGTGGATGGGCATGTCGTGTCGGAAATCGTCTCGGCCTGGACGGGCATTCCGCTGGGACGCATGGTCAAGGACGAGTTGCGTACGGTGCTGAACCTCAAGCCGCTGCTGGCCGCCCGCGTTATCGGGCAAGACCACGCGCTGGATGCCATTGCCCAGCGCGTGCGCACCGCCACCGCCAACCTGGAAGACCCGAACAAGCCACGCGGCGTGTTCTTGTTTGCTGGCCCGTCGGGTGTAGGTAAAACGGAAACGGCGCTGGCGCTGGCGGACATTCTCTACGGCGGTGAACGCAAGCTCATCACCATCAACATGAGCGAGTACCAGGAAGCGCACAGCGTGTCGGGCCTTAAGGGCTCGCCGCCGGGCTATGTCGGCTATGGCGAAGGCGGCGTGCTGACCGAAGCCGTGCGTCGCAACCCGTACAGCGTTGTGCTGCTGGATGAAGTGGAGAAGGCCCACCCGGACGTGCTGGAGATGTTCTTCCAGGTATTCGACAAGGGCGAGATGGACGACGCCGAAGGCCGCCCGATCGACTTCCGCAACACCATCATCATCCTCACGTCGAACGTCGGGTCGCAGGCCATCATGCAGGCGTGCCTGAACAAACCTGCCGAGGAACTGCCCGACACCGATGCGCTGGCAGAGCTGCTGCGCCCGACGCTCTACAAGGCGTTCAAGCCCGCATTCCTCGGGCGCATGAAGGTCGTGCCGTATTACCCGATTTCCGACGACGTGCTGGCCGAGATCATCACGCTCAAGCTGGGTCGCATCCGCGATCGCGTGGCCATTAACCACAAGGCGACGTTCCAGTGGGACAGCGCGTTGGTTGAATCCGTGCTCGCACGCTGCACGGAAGTGGATGCCGGCGCCCGCGCGGTTGATCACATCCTCAACGGTACGCTGCTTCCGCAGATTGCCGAGTCGGTGCTGACGCGCATGGCCGAGGGCGACAGCGTCGAGAAGATCAAAGTCGGCGTCGGCAAGAACGGCGAGTTCAAGTACCGCATCAACTAAGTGGCTTCGCTGGAGCACATCATGGTCTCTCCGACCGAGTTGGCAAACCTGCTACGTGCGTCGTTCTCCCAGGCCGACCGGCTGCTGCGGCTGGAAACGCCGTTGGGGCCGAACGCGCTGCTGCCTGAACAGGTGGACGCTGCCGAGCACATCGACGCAGGCGGTTTTCGCCTGGAACTCACGGCGCTGTCTGACAACGCCGACATCGATTCGGCCAAGTTGCTCGGCCAGCCGGTGCGGCTGGACTTGCTGACGCAGCAGAGCCGAAGCGCGCTGCGGCCGTTTCATGGTCACGTGACGCGCTTCGAGCAGGTGGGGGCCAACGGCGGCCTGGTGCGCTATCGGCTGGTGATCGAACCCTGGCTGGCATTCCTGCGCCACCGGCAAGACAGCTTCCTGTTCCAGGACATGTCGGTCATCGAGGTGATCGACAGCCTGTTTGGCGACTACCAGGGCCAAGGCCGCCTCGTGCCCGCATGGCGCTGGGCCTTGCGCGACAGCTCGGTTTACACGCGTCGCAGCGTCATCACGCAATACGACGAAAGCGACTTTGATTTCGTCACGCGCCTGCTGGCCGAAGAAGGGCTCTTCTATTTCTTCGAGCACGAAGCCAAGGACGGCGATGCGCTAGGCGTGCACCGCATGGTCATTGCAGATTCGAATGACGTCTTTGCCGACAACGCACAGGCGAGCATCCGTTTTGGCCGTGCAGATGCCACCGCCACCGAAGACGTGATCGACCGCTGGCAAGGCGCCCGCCGCTGGCAAACGAACGCCGTGTCGATTGCAAGCTGGGACTACCGCACCAACGCCAAGCGCGCCGCGCAGCTCGGCGCGCAGCAGCAAGGTAACGACGGCCCGCAACTGACGCTGCAAGACACCGATTACCCCGGTCAGTACTGGTTTGAAGACAACAACCAGGCACAGCGCGTCGCGCGGCTGATGATGGAAGCGCTGGAGCTGCGTGACAAGCAGTTCGGCGGCGAAGGCACAGCCCGCACGTTGGCAACCGGCACGCGCTTCCAGTTGCTCGATCATTTCGATCACGACGATGGCGAGCAGCGCTTTGCCGTGTTGGCCGTGACGCACCAGGCGCGCAACAACTTCAACGACCGCTTCGGCCAGCTGCTGACCGAAACGCTGGGCGCACTGCGTGGCGGCGATGTGCTGGCCGCCGGCAGCAACCACGGCACGGGCGACGACGCGCCGTTCTATCGCAACCACTTCACCGTCGTGCGCGACAACGTGCCCGTGCGCCCGCAGCAGAGCGACGAGCAAGGCCGTGCGTTGCACCCACGTCCGACCGTCAACGGCAGCCAGACCGCGTTGGTGGTGGGCTCGGAAGGCCCTGTGCATACCGATCGGGACCATCGGATCAAGGTGCAATTCCACTGGCAGCGCGGCGCGCGGTCAGCCAGCCGCCAATCGCATCCGGCCGGCGACGACAACGCGCGTGCCAGCGCAGGTCTTGGCGCATGGGTGCGCGTGACGGCGCCCGTGGCCGGCCCGAACTGGGGCGGCGTGGCGCTACCGCGCGTCGGCCAGGAGGTGCTGGTCGAATTCCTGCAAGGCGACATCGATCGGCCTGTGGTGGTGGGCGCTGCCTACAACGGCAGCGGCCAGACCGACGCGCAGTACAACCAGAACCAGGCCGGCGCAGCCGGCGCCACCGGCAACGCGCCGGCGTGGTTTGCCGGCGACAGCAAGAGCCAGGGCGCCTACGCCCACAACGCCGTGCTGTCCGGCATCAAGACGCAGGCGCTAGCCGGCAGCCAGTCGGGCTCGTCGGGTTACAACCAACTCGTCTTTGATGACTCCGAAGGGCAGGCCCGCACGCAGCTCAGCACCACGCAGGCCGCCACGGGCCTCGTGCTTGGCCATCACAAGGAACAGGTCGACAGCGCGCGGCAGGCAGATCTTGGCCACGGGGCCGCGCTGGCCACCGACGACAGCGGCAGCGTGCGCGCCGGCGCCGGCCTGCTACTCACCGCGCACAGTGCCGACGCCGGCGCCGCGCTGCAAGACAGCGAAGCCGCCGCCAGTCAGATCGAAGCCGTGAGCTACCTCGCCGAATCGCTTGCCGACGCAGCGCAGAAGCAGAAGGCCGGCCTGGCCGATGAACCTGCCGCCAAGGAGCTTCCCGCGCTCAAGCAACTGCGCCACACCACCGAAGTGCTGCGCCATGCGGAAAGCGCCGGCGAGGGCGCACAAGCCATCGCCTACAGCGAACCGCATCTGCAAGTCTCCGCGCCCAAGGGCATCGTCAGCACGACGCCTGTGGATGCTGTGCTGGTTGCCGGCACGCAAGCCACGCTGATCGCGAAGCAGGACACCAACGTTGCCGCGGGCGGCAATCTCTCAGTCGCAGTCGCCGAGGGATTGAGCCTGTACGCGCACGGCAAATCGCTTGGGCAGGCGGGGGATGCGACACCGGGCATCGCCATGCATGCCGCCAGCGGCAAGGTCGGGCTTTCAAGCCTCAAGGGCGAGAGCCACTTGGTAGCCGAGAAGGCCGTGACCGTGGCGTCCACGCAAGGCAACGTGACTGCGGAGGCGAAGCAGCATGTGCTCGTCAATGCGGCCGGTGCGCAGATCAAGGTGACGAACGGCACGATTGAGCTGCATGCACCTGGGATGGTGACGTTTAAGGGGGCGGGGCATCGGTTTGTGGGGCCGGGTGGGGCGGGGGCAGACAACAGTCTTGCGAGTGGCAATCTGAAGGGGTGCAGTCCTGCTGTAGAAGGTGCTGCACGCGAGCAAAGCGCACTCATACCGTTAGGTTGAAGGTGCCATGACTGATCAACTATCGCGGCAGGCTGCACAGATTAGCCAAGCATTGCATTCCAGTGTGATTGCAAGGCTAGACGCGGATTGCATGCTGTTGATCGACACGGTGCCGCGCATCATTTCGGAAGACGATGCACTCTGGGAAGGCTATTCGCAGAGCAGAAACGAGCGCGTCAAGGTTGCACACCCGGGCATCGACCCCTCGCATTACCCAATGCTGTTGCCTTTGAATGTCGCAAAGTTCAAAGATAGTCATTTTCTTGAGCAAAGCGTTCTGAGTGCGCTCGAGGAATTGCCTTCTCAATCTCTATGCAATGGTTGGGGCCGGCGGATAACCGGCTGGCTGACCAGTTCAGAGCCCGTCCGTAACGTAGCCCGTCACTTGGCATCAAGCATGCTCCAGCGTCACCCTCAACACGGTGGTCTTGCTTGGTTGCGCTTGCAAGACCCCGCAGTGCTGTGGTGGCTTTGGTCATTTCTTTCTCGTGCACAGCGAAATGCTTTACTTGGGCCCATCGAAACCTTTTGGTTGCTGAATCCAGCTGGTAGTTTGATTGAGCTGCGGGTTGATCCCATTGATGGCGAACGTGCACAGGCGCCGCTGACGTTGAGTCCGGACCAGTGGCAAGACGTTGGTTGCATCGCATCGCTAAACATGGCACTCCGAGAGTGGGGGCGAGCTCAGATCATCGGAGCGCAATTCGATTCCTTGTGCATGGGCGCGCTCGCGGCCGTACGCCGGGCGCGCGCAGCCGGTTTCAATGACAAGCGCGATCTCGCGGCCTATGCACGCGCCGCGTTGGATATCCATCCGGATTTTGACGCCCATCCGCTAGTACAGGCTCGTCTCGCGCTGCGCAGCGAGGGCGACTATTTCACGAGTTTGATCGACGGCCTGGAAGAGCACGACTGGCAGCGCATCGCGAATGAGAGCGGTGTGGTAGCCGTTGGCTGAAGTGCCATCAAGGCATAGCTAATTTCGCCAAGACAATCCAGAACACCTCATGCCACCTAGTTCACCCCCCAGCCAATTCTGCGACCAGTGCAAAGCCACCGGTCTGCCTATTCTGCCGGTTCGATATGCCGTCGTGCCGAAGAACGTCAATGCGGCGTTGCCTGACTGGGTCAGCGGTGACCGGGTGAAAAGTGTGCCTTTGGGAGACGATTTTCAATATGCACTGCGTACGTTGCGCACTGGCTACCTGTATCTGTTCTATGACAAAAATGCACGCGGCTCCAAGCAGTGGGAATGTTACGCAGTTGGTGAAGATGGCAGCCTGATTCGCCAATCTGATCCAAAATCCGCTCAGCCGCAAAGTACCCCGGTACTGCAATGCTCACGCCACGGGACCAATAACACTCAAGTGCACTATCTGGTGATTGAACACCCTGAAAGATGCGGTGCGACCTGGATTGCCTATAGCGAGCATAAATGGAGCGACGAGACCCTGGAGGAGTATCAGAAGAACAGCAAGCTCCGCAACAAGCGTATGCAGACCATTCAACCGGGGGTGATGGCTGCTGGAGCAAAGCACAGCCATGGCCACATTGCCGACAAGGCAGTGCTTGAAGCTGTGCTCGAATACGCACCAACAACGCCCAAGGCTCCGCTGCCGTTCAATCCCTCCGTGGGCACTTTGAGTAAGGACGACGGCAGCTATCTGGCGAACAAGCTTGAACAGATGAGTACCCGGTATCCATGGCATTTCCGGAACGGTATGGCAGAGGGTACGGTCAAGCACATGGAGAATCGTGGTAAAGGCGCAGGGACGACGGCCAAGCCCCATGTGCTGGCGCTCTGGGACGCCATGGGAATCACGCACGAACTCAACGGTTTCAGGAACGACGCAGCCGGATGGATCAAAAAGTACAGCGATGAGCGGGAATTGCAGTTGACGGCACTCAACAGCTATGCCGGGCTCAAGGAAACGCTAGAGGGCGTTGCTCAGGCGCAAGGGGAAGAATACATTCGGCGCGGTGTGGAAGACGGCCCACTGCAGGACGGGATACGTGAGCTGGAGGAGAAACTGAAGTCTTCGCCGGACGATGAGTATCTGCAAAATCAGCTTAAGCAGTTTCGGAGTCTGCAAGCCACACTGGCGGCTTCAGCGCCGCAGGTGGGCAAGGCGTTTGGCAAGAGCATGGCGGAACAGGCATGGCCCAAGTATCAGGACCGCATTGATGCGTCTGCCGAAAAATTCAAAGCAAGGTTGGAGGAATTTCACGCGAAGGCGGCCGGGATTGTCGACAGACGTACCGTACCGCTTATTCACTGGCTGGAGTCCGCGCTGCTGCTTGACACGCTGAACGACTACCATGGCGAGAACGTGGAAGACGGATTGCTGTTCGAGCAGGACATTGGCGAAGCGATCTTCGGGCTGGGTAGTTGCCGATCTGGGGCACGGAAAATCTCGGACTGGGTTGCCGAATGCAAAGCCAGCGTGGAGGGCAACCTACTTTGGCGCGCGGTTGCGCTCAACCAGACTGCCGCGCGAGCAGAGCTGGACAAGGCGCTGGCCGAAGCGAAGCAGCACAAGAGCCAGCGCACCGAAGCGAAGACTCTGGAGTGGATGGGCTACACCACTAAGAGCCTCAAGGCTTTCGCCGACACTTATAAAAAGGCGCAAAGTGTATTTGATGCGAACACCAAGGCCGCGTCGCAAGCTGGTTCATTGGCTTTCGGCGCGCGGCTGAAGCCGTTAAACATGCGCGGGGTGGATAAAGTTGTTATCAGTGCGGGTGATGCAGTATTTCGCTTTTTCCGTATCGATACGCTCGCTGACTACGTTAGCGAGAAGATCATTCAGCATATTTTCAGCGTCCGCGCTTTTGTCACCCCGGCCGATTCGGTCAATCTGATCATCGCTCAGGCCAAGAGTGAAGGACTGCTGCGCGAACAGTTATTGAAGCGCTTGCGTACGGCGCGTGCATTTTTGGCGGCGGACACGCCGGCGATCAGAAGTGCACAGGCTGAATCGCTCAAGGCTACGTGGGGTGGTTTCAGAGCCAGCGGTGGCACGGCCGTGGGCCAAGCGGTGAAAGATGCGCGGCTGGCGTTGGTGGTAGGGGCGATCGAAGGGGTGAACTTCGCGAAGCTGCTTGCTGACTGCAAAAGCAAGAACGACACCAAGAGCTACTTGAGCTTACTGGCTTCCAGCATGAGCATCACTAGTGCGATGTTCGATATCGCTGCCACGGTGGCGAAGAACATGCCCAATATGGGGACCAACACTTGGGCATACCAAGGGTTGAAGTTGTGGGGTGGGATGCTCAGTGGCGGTGCTACGTTTATCGGGGTTGCGCTGGATATCGGCGATGCCGTAAAAAACTACGACAAGGGTTATGGCTATTTGACGTTCTTCTATTCTGCAAAGGGACTCATGGGTTTGGGCTCTGGCGTACTCACTGTAGCCGTCGGTCTCACCTATGCAGCGCCACTCGTCGCGCGCCTCACTGGTCGTGTTGCAGTGGGCACTGCCGTCGAAGCCGTTGGCGCGCGCGCGGCCGCGTTTATTGGGCTGCGCATCTTGGGCATGGCCGCTGGCGGATGGGTCACCGTTGGATTGATTGGCATTCAGGTAGTTATCTGGATCATTACACCCAATGCTCTCGAAGAGTGGGTCGATCATTCGGCCTTTGGCAAGAAACGCGGCACCGGCGGCTATAAGACTGCAAAGGAACAGGATGAGAAGTTGTCGGATGCTTTGGTCAAAATGGGTTTCCAATAAATGAAAATCGAGCAACGGCCTGAAGGGCTGGTAAAGCTGACTGGCACGATAACGAACTACAAGGTCACCCGTGCAGAAGCGAGTTTCGTGTTTACGGAGGACGATCGGGACAAGCTCGGAGTGGTCGCCATTGCAGCGGGCATCGCGGGGCTGAGTGGACCCGCGATCGCGACAGCAGCGTCCGCATCGAGTGCGGAGGAACATGCTGATTACGTCGAATTCGACCTTGACGGCGATCCGGTCAAGGGCTGGGTCTGGCGCAGTCCTTTCAAAGAAGGGGACAAAGTCGAAGTGGCCGCCGAATGGCGTAATGATCACTATGAGACAGCGGGCATTGCCAGACCAGAGGACCGCATCATCGCGTTGTACCCGCATTGCTCTCGCGGTAAGGCCCGGCATATCAAGAATGCGGTGAAATGGTGGGTTATAGGAGTAGCAGGGATACTTGTGGGACTAGGGGCGCCGATACTGGGATTCATGCTGTTGCTCGTCGAGTCGCCGCAGAATTTGCTGCACGACGTTTTCCCGTACGGCTTCCTCGCCATGAGCGCCGGGTTCTATGCGTTCTTCGGCCTGATGACCATTAGCCTCGCCCGAAAATGGATGCCCTTCGTGCGACTGACGGAGCGAGTCTGCCGCACCCTGGGCATCCCTGACTCTGCCAATGTCGATTTGGTCAAATCTGCGAAAGCCCAGCGCAAGCCCGATGACCCGGGGGAATACGGTTCCTTCTACTTCCGCTATTGATCTGACTCCAGAGGCGAATCTCGGTCGATTCCGGGCACATGAAGATTTAGAAACAATCCCCCCAACCGCCTCAAGCCTGCGTAGCATCTCCACCGTCCGCCCCGCGCGTGCGGACGTCACATTTCACGCACGCTGATATGAACGATCTGTCCCGCTTCGCCGCCGCTTCTGCTGTGGCTGCGCTGCTCATCACGCCCGCTTTCGCTCAGGACGACACTCCGCTGCAGGTTTCGTACCGCCAGGTGCTGACCGAGTATTTCAAGGACGCGCCGACGGCGTCGAAGAAGTACGACGGTCGCCGCCTGGTCTTCAAGGGCCAGGTCTATCCGTTGTCCGACGACAGCCTGAACACGCTGGCCCTGACCGAAGAGCTGAAAGTGGGCGCGCCGTTCCAGGACGATCAGCGTGACGCGCTCAAGGCGCTGTTTCCCGATCACAAGCTTGCGGCGTACAAGCCCAGCAAGGACATCACGCTGGATTGCCTGAACCGGCAGTTCGTTGGCCTGACGCTGGCGCTGGCGGATTGCCGTGTCGGCAAGCCCTGATTTTCGTATTGCATTCCGGTTTCGTTTCCGAACATGGCCTCTCTTCCGTTTGACCAATTGCTCGCTCCGCTGCCCGGCGCCCAGCCGTGCGGTGAAGACATGCTCTTCTCTGCAGAATTCGACAGCATCCAGGATGCGCGCCGGTTTGATGACCCGTCACTCGATCAAGGTGAGTGGGTCACGGAGATCAAGGAGGCCGACTGGCGCGCCGTCATTGCCGAGAGCACGTCACTGCTGCAGAACCGCACGAAGGATCTGCGCCTGGCCGCATGGTTGGCCGAGGCGCTGTCCAAGGAGCGTGGCTTTGCCGGCCTGCGCGAGGGGTACGAGCTGATCGCGGGCCTGTGCGAGCAGTTCTGGGAACATCTTTATCCGCTGCCCGAAGCCGATGACCCTGAAGCGCGCACGGGCAGCATGGCGTGGCTTGCGACGCGTTCGAGCCAGCTCATTCGCGAGGTGCCGCTGGTGGACGCGGGCAAGGGCGGCTACAGCCTGATCGATTGGGAAGTCGCGACCAGCCTGGTCGAAGCCATCCGTCGTGATCCAGAGCAGGCAGACGAGCTGTCGCGCGGAAAAATCACGCAGGAGCAGTTTGAATCCGCACGGCGCGCCACGCCGCCGGCGTTCTACAAGACGCTGCATGATGATGTGGTTGGCTGTGGCGCTGCGCTGTTGCGGTTGGAATCGGTGCTGGATGCCCGCGCTGGAGACCATGCGCCGAGCTTCCGGCCCGCACGTGAAGCATTGCAGGCGGTGCGCGCGTTAGTGGAACGTTTTGGTGGCAAGCCAGAGCCCAAGCCCACCGCTGTGGAAGCGAAGGGGGCTCAACAACAGGCTGCTCAGTCAGCCGCAGGCGCGGTTGTTGAAACGGTTGCCGTCGGCCCGATCCGCACGCGTGCGCAGGCGCTGAACCAGCTGCGCGATGTAGCCGAGTTCTTCCGCCAGACCGAGCCGCACAGCCCCGTTGCTTACCTCGCCGCGCGTGCCGCGAAATGGGGCGACATGCCGCTGCATGCGTGGCTGCGTACGGTGGTCAAAGATGATGCGACGCTGTCGCAGATTGAGGAGCTGCTGGGGCTGGGCGATCCGCCGTCGGAAAGCGCGAGCTGAACCGGCTAGCTGCTCGAACAACCGCCGCAGCCGCTGGATCCGCAGCTACTCGAGCTGCAACTGCTAGAGCTACTGCTTGAACTGCAGTTGCTCGATGTGTCGCCTCCGGAGCCGCCGGAACTGGCGCCGGCGGGTGGTCCCATCATCGATCGGTATCCGGCCCACGCTGTGTTGGCCAGCACGCTGGTGCCGCCAAACGCGGTCAACCACAGTAGATCGTGCGTCGACAAACCGGCACGTGGCCCCTGCTGGCCGCGCTGACGATAAGCATCGAGCGCGGCGTTGGCCCCCGCAGTGGGGCCGGCACGGCCGACGCCGATCAGCCGCGCCGTCACGCCCCAGTACACGATGGCGAACAACGCCATCTCGACCAGCAGCCACATCACCGGACGCTCCCGGGACAGCCCCACAAAGACCTTCATCACGCCAAGCCACAGCGTCGCCAGCACAATGGCCCACGCAGCGAGCGTTGTCCCCCGCATCGCGCCGCGGGTCCACAGCCATCCTTCGCTGCGCAGCCGATTTGTCATATCGGATGCTTCGTCGATGAGCCGGTTGCGAAAGTTCGGCCACGGCGAGCGCTGCTGCGTTTGCCGGGCGAGCCATGTCCATGCGTTGACGTGGCGCTCCGGCGTTCGGTCCTGGTTCGCGACCACGTAGGTGTTGCGGTCGCGTTTCCTTTTAGCCGGAGGGACCATGCGGATCGCACCCGCATCAAGCAGCGTCAACGCCGCAACCTGTGCCATTCGTGCGGCGTCGCCGTTGATCAGCGCGGCCTCGGCAGGCGTCAGCTGACGCGGCACGTTGCCCCCGGTGGTTCCCCATGGGTTGCGGCTGTATGCGACTCGATGCAGGCCCCGGATCAGCAGACACGCCATCAGGCACACGCCCAGATAGAACGCGAGAAAACGCGGCCCCGAATAGCTCAGCACATCGACATCCGAGGCGGCATTCGTGGTGATGGCGATGAGGCTGACGCCGATCACAAGCCATACGGATGGCATGAATGAGCGCGCGGTTGATGCAGGCGGCGGTGGGACAGGGTTGGGCGGATGTCGTGCGGGGCTGGCAGCCTCTGGCGCACTGTCTGGCTGGACAGGTTCCGGCACCGGCCAGATATCGGGAGGCGGCTCCATACCAAACGTGCGCTGATAGCTTTCGATCGTTTGCTGGTAGTGCTGTGCGTAGGTGTCGTCTTCGTCCGGGGCACCAATACCTGGCGCATGGTGGAGCGGCGCGCCCAGTACCTCCCCGCAGAACACCGTCCAATACTCTTTCGAATATTGCAGATGGAGATGCCAGGCGGCATCAATGGCCTCGGAAGGCGTGACGGGGTGCCCTGCAAACACCGCTAGATACGCGAAGCGCTTGTATTCCTCGATGACAGTCAGCGTATATAAACGCGACCACCCCTCGGCTTCGGCCAGGCGGTGGCTGAACGGCACTGGCGCATCAGGCGCATCGGGCGAATACTGGCTCAGCCGAAGCAGGCAGGCCTGGCGATCTGCTTCGGTCGGCGCTGCCTGATCTTCGTGCGTCACTTACTCGCCCGAAACTCAATCCGCCGATTGCGTGACCGGCCTTCATCGGTGTTGTTGGCCGCCACAGGCTGATCCGGCCCCACGCCCATCGCGGTGAGCGTGCCTTGCTCGGCGCCCTTGGCGATGAGGTAGTTCTTGACCGTTTCTGCGCGTGCCTGGCTCAGGTTGAGGTTCAGCGCACGGCTGCCGGAGTTGTCGGTGTGGCCGACGATCTCGATCTTGCGGCCGTTCAGGCGTGGCAGCACGGCGGCCATTTCATCCAGAATCGCGCGCCCCTTGGGCGTGAGCGTGGCGCTGCCGGTTTCAAATTCGATGATGCGGTTAGCCAGCGTCTGGTCCAGCAGCCCTTGCTCGGACACCGCTGCCACGCGCAGCCCGTTCTTGATCGTGTAGCTCTGGCCGAGCGCTGTTGCCATGTCGCTTGTGAGCTGCTGGCGCTGCGCCTCGTTACCAACGTCGCCGTGCAGGGAAACCTGCGTGCCGTCGATGTTGAGCTGCCCGCGGTTGACCTGCTTGATGGCCGGCGACAGGATCTTCTGCACATTGGCCGACCAGTTGGGCGGCGACACCACGTTGCCCACTTCAATCTGATCCACCACGTTGGCGCTGCCGTAAAGCTCGCGCAGCTTGGCCAGCACGGTCGCCTTGGTGGCTTCGTCCGGCACCATGCCGCCCGCGACGACCTGGCCAGGCACAGGCGCAGCATCGCCCGCCGCGGCATGCGCGGGCAGGGCACTGCCCAGGCAGGCCAGCATGGTGGCGTTCGCCAGGAGTGTTGCAGGCCGGAAGCCGCGCTTGATTGCATCCAGACCCATGTTCATTCTCCGATGAAGACTTCGCGGAAGGTATCGACTGCCACGCGCAGCGAGAGCTGCGGTTGATCTAGGTAACTCACGAACTTGGCCAAGCCGTAATCTCCGCTGACATGCTGGTCGACCCATTCCGGATCGTCGATGTTGATGTTCTGTTCGGCATACGCCAGCGGCGACATGACGCTGTGCAGCGTGCGTGACGAAGCGCCGTTGAAGCCGATGACCAGTCGCTCGGCACCGTTGATATCGCCCAGGAACAGCGACAGCTCGAAGTCCGCCCGCTGCAGGAAGCGCGACACCAGCTCCAGCCAGAAACTCGCCACCAGGCTGCGATAGAGCGGGTCTGCGGGCAGCGGCAGTGTGAGGCCTTTCTCAAGCCGCGACGAGCCATTCGCCATCACGGGTTGGAGCAGCGTGCCAAGCGCCAGCAGCGTGCGGCGCAGGCGGATGTTGTGGCCTTCCGAGCGCAGCATCTGCTCAAGGCCGGCAACGGTCTGGAAGTCGATGAAATCCGAGAAGCTTGCGTCGTGCGATTGCGTGCTCGTGCCGCCCGTGCCGGTCTCTACGCCGTGCTGACCTTCGGCGAGCAGGCGCAGGCCTTCAGTCGCGTCGGTAGCCGTGCCGAGCGAGATCATCTGCTGGCCGGCGCGTGTCCAAAGGCGCGCCAGTGCAATCGGGCTGCGCGCGATGAAGTTGATCGGGCGATCGACCTCCATGGCTGCCGCCGTCAGGAACGGAAAGCGGCGCGATGACAGATCACTGCTGGCCATGAGCGTGCCCGCAATAGCGAGCTTGCTCTGCGAGCCGAGAAACGCAAACTGCACTGGCTTCCAACTGTCGTAGGTCGTCTTCCAGTCCGGGGCTTCGGCCAGCAATTCCATACCTTGTGCCAGCCAGCGGTCCAGCGTGTCGAGCAACTGGACGTTGTTGGCGCTTTTGACGAAATCGCCGCGCGAAGGAAGCTTGCCGAAGTACGAAAGCTGCAATTGGGTCTGGCTCATTGCGCCGTCCCTCCTTGCTCTTCCGTGATGCTGTGGCGAGCGGCCTGCGTTGACACGGTCGCTTGCGCCGCAGGCGGCGTGCCTGCGGGTGCTGCCGGGGCGGGCGGCGTCAGGGTGTTCTGCGGTGCCGATGCATCGGCAATCGACGTCGGCAGGCGCAGACCGCGCAGGCCTTGGCCTTGCGGCGAATCCGATGCCGTCGTGCCGGCGGTCTGCGGGCTGCTGATGATGCGCAGGCTGATCGATACCGTCAGGTTGTCCTTCGTCCAGGACAGATCGAACGCGCCATCCGGACGACGCTTGCGTTGTGCCGTGGCAATCAGGCGCTCCAGGCCAAAGCGGCCGGGCTCGTTGAGCAGCTCCACCGTGCGGCCATCAAACGTGGTGGCAGTCACGCGTGCACCCGGGGTGCCTTGCGGATTTGGCCAGACGAAATTAGCCCACTGCGGTGGCGTGTTGCGATAGCGCAGTTGCTGCCCATCGATCTCGATCGTGTACTCGGTCGCGCCTTGCGACGGCACGGGCAGGATCTGGAACACCGTCTGCGGTGCCGCGACTGCTGCACCGCCCGCGCCGCCGGCCGCACCGCCCGTGAGCGGCGCGATCCAGCGCGTGAAGCCGGTGGTGAACTCGGGCACAAACGCGATGCCCAGGTCGCCCCACGTGCGGGAGGCGATCATGTCGCCACGGCGCACCGACAGCGGACCGATCGTCGTGCTGGCGAACTTGGCAATCGCGCCATCCGGGCCGAACACCTGGCCGATCTCAGCCGCACTGGCCTCGATCTTGGCGTTGGGTGCAAACGGATACTTGTCTGCCAGCGTGGTGGCGAACGGCTGATACACCTGCGCGTTCCACACCTTGTTGACTTCGGTCGTGGCCGGGCGGATCGCCACCGCATAGGACTGCAGCAGCGGGCGCACCAGCAGCGGACGCAGCGTGGCGCGCTCGCTGTCGGTCATGCCGGTCAGCATCTGCTCATCCACGTACTTGAGCGTGTCGGCCAGTTCCGAGCCGTTGCCGTCCAGTGTTTGCTGCATGAGCTGGCGTGCACCCGGCCCCGGATCGCCCTGGTTCTTGATCTGGTTGAAGCGCGTGCGCACCTTGGAGAGCGAATCCATATAGCCGCGCAGCAGCGACTTGTCGTCGCGCATGACAACCACGCGGGCGAGCCCCGAGAACTCCTTGCCGACCGGCCCCATCGGAATGGCGCCGGCTTCAGCATTGCCGCCCACCTCCAGGTTGACGTTCACCTGCGACGGCGTCTGGCGCGCGAACAGCTGCTTGAACCATCCCAGCACGCCGGTCTTGGCCTGCTTCAGGCCGGCATTGAACATCGACGGGTTGTCCCACGACGTCTGTTCATACGCGGTGTCGAGCACCTTGCGGATCGGCGAGTTGGTTGGATCGCCCAGCAGATTCATCCCGGTGACGGCCTGATCGAAGCTGGAGAAATCCTGGATCGCTACGCCTTGCATGAAGCGTTGCCATTCACGCGCGTATTCGGTCTTGTACATCGTGACCAGCGCCTTCTGGATCTGCTCGGGGCTGCCTTCCAGCGTGAGGTCGTCGCGCGCGGCAACGTTCAGCACCCAGTCCTTGGTCTGCAGTTCCTTGTTGGCCGCTTCCTTGATGGCGGGCTGCACGTAGCCGAGCCACGCTTCCTTGGTGAACGTGCCGGGCACGGCGTAGCTGCCGGCCACCAGGCCGGCGCCGGTATCGCCGACGATGCGTGCGACCGTCATCGGGGCGTAGCGCGTGGAGGCGCGGGCCTTGATTTCGGCGTACGCACGTTCGCGCGCGGGCATACCGCGCACCACGCGGCGCAGATTCTCACGCGTCTGGTCGACCAGCGATAGATTGCCTTCCAGCAGCGGCCAGTTGTCGTCGTTCACGCGGGCCAGGAAGAACGACAGGTTGCGCTCCGCCGAGCGGATCATCTGCTCGCGCGGCATGTTGCCCCGGTTGTCTTCCAGCCAGCCGCGCCAGAAACGCGTCACTTGATCGGTCAGGTGCGCGACTTCCACGTGGCGCTTGTCCGACAGCATCAGGTAGGTCTTGAGCGCGTTGTAGCCGTCTTCCACGTTGGTGGGGGAGGCATCGGTGTAGCGCTTGGCACCGGTTGAAGCCGTGGCCTGGTTCGGTGCAGCAGGCGCATTGGCGGCGGCACCTGACGCACCCGACGCACCACCCACGGTGGCGGTGGCCGTCGTCACGGACGTGGTCATCACAGCACCGGTTTCTGGCGGGCGCACCATCGGTGCTAACTGATCCGGATGCGCGTTGACTTCTGCCAGGAAGGTTTCGATTGCGCCGCCCACCGGCTTGAGCATGACCTGGCGCAGGCCGTTGTAGTACTCGTCGAGCAGCTTGTGCTGCAGCGTGTCGCCCTGGTACAGGCCCAGCGACAGTGCGAGCGGATGGTCGTTGCGATACCGGTCCAGCTGTTCGATCCGGTCTTGCAGGATGTCGAGTGCCTCCAGGCGAGCCTGCAGGTCCACCCGGTTCTGCTGCATCTTGACGATCTTGTCGAGGTCGGCTTGCACGTTGGCAGTCAGCGTGCGGTTGCCCATGTACGACCATGTCCAGCCGCCCAGCATCACGCCCAGCGCCAGCACGAGCGCAAAGAACGTGGCGATGCGCAGGCGCGTCTTGGCGGGGCTGGCGAATTGCCGCACGGTCTGCTTGTCGGCAAAGATCACCTTCGAGAACAGGTCGCGCAGGAAAAAGCCGTTCTTGGAGAACACTTCGCGGGTGCGCGCAGCACCGTCGGTCGACAGGCCAAAGCGGCGCGCAATGCGCTCCGCCGACACGCTGTTGGTGGCGCCTTCCTGCAGCGCGCTGGTGAAGTAGAAGCCGCGGAACACCGGCTTGTACTGGAACGGGTTTTCATCGAACAGCGTCATCAGGAACGCGCGCAGCGTCGGCTTGATCGATGCAAACTCCAGCGGGAAGCTCAGCAGCCCCGGCGAGAGCTTGTTGTTCCGGTGCAGCGCGATCTGCGCAACGCTGATCTCCTTCAGCCCGTCGCACAACTCGTCAAAGCGTTGGTCGAACACGGCGGCCACATCCGGCTTCGAGTCCGGCTCAAAGGGCAGGGTGGCGCCCCATACGCGGTCCCGCTCCTGCTTCTCGCTGTCGCCAAAGAATTCGGTAAAGCCGGTGATCAGGTCGGCCTTGGTGAACATCACATACACCGGGGCAAACACTTCCAGGCGTTCGGTCAGTTCCTGCACACGCTGGCGCAGGTTCTTGGCCAGGTTGATGGCGAATTCGGGGCGGTTTTGCGTGAGTTCCGACACGCTGACCGTCACGACGATGCCGTTGATGGGGGCCTTGGGGCGATAGCGCTTGAGCAGGTCGAGGAAGCCGAGCCACTCGCGGCGGTCTTCTTCGTGCACCGAGTAGCGGCCGGCCGTGTCGAGCAGGATGCCTTCGGTGGTGAAGAACCAGTCGCAGTTACGCGTGCCGCCGATGCCCTGGATGACCGCGCCGCCCTTGTCAGCAAACGGAAACTGCAGGCCGGAGTTCAGCACGGCCGTGCTTTTGCCTGCCGCCGGGTTGCCGATCACGATGTACCAGGGCAGCTCGTACAGCGCTGCGCTGCCCGACATCTGTCCGAGCTTGGAGCGCTTGATGGTCTTGACGGCTTCTGCCAGGCGCACGCGCAGGGCTTCCACTTCTTCGCGCTTGTCTGGCGTGGCGGCCTTGTCGGCAGCGGCTTGTTCCAGCACGCCCTCCAGCTTGTTGCTGGCCTGACGGGCGCGCCAACGCTTCCACAGATACGTCAGCAGCCACAGCCCAAGCAGCACGCCTAACGCGACGCCGACCCAGACCAGGCCAACCTCGAAGGTCTGCGCCATCAGCAGCAGGAAGATGGTCAGCACGATCACGCCAAGAATCGATAGCGTGCGTGAGTTGGTCAGGAAGTTCAGGAAGCGTTGCATGTTGCCTTCGGCTCGGGAACAGACGGAATCGGAATCAAAATCAGGAACAAGGTCACGTCAGACTCGGCACCACCGCGATGGCGCCGCGCTGCTGGATGTCGTTGGCGGTAATGGCCAGCACCGGCTTGCCGGTCTGCTGGCTCAACTGGTGCGCCACCACGACCGAGAGCAGTGGGCCTGCAGCGCCCACGTAGCCGCAGGGCGTGCCAATCGGCAGCAGATCTGCAGCCAAGTCCAGCGCTGGAAAACGTTCGGAAAACACGCGTGCCACCTCGACGGTGCGCACGGGGTGCATGCCAGTGTCTGAAACGACGCCGGCAACGGTGATGGGGTCGGCAGCCGAATCGCCTTCTGCGCTGCCTGCCTTCTCGGCGGGTGCTGCGTCCTGTTTGGCCTTGACTGGCGCAGCGGCCAAGGTATCGAGGACGTGGCCCACGGCGTCGCCGAGCGCCTGCAGTTGCGGCTGGCCGCGGTCAGGCGTCGGCGATTCAAGCCGTGCCACGCCGGCGCGCGTGATCGTGAACGACTCCATCGCAGCGGCTTCGCCCCCCAGCGTTGGCGGAAGCAGGCGCTGCGCAATGGCAGGCGCGCACAGCAGCACGCCCGCAGCGGCTTCGCCCGGCACGCGGCCATGCTGGCGATTGGCTTCGAACAATTGCTCGTGCTGCATCAGTTGTTCGACAGCGCTGGGGCCGACCAGCGAATCCGCCACCACCACCATGCGCAGCACGCGCTCGTCGCTGCTGCGGTTCACACCTTGCGTGGCGCGATCGAGCAGCAGCAGCGCATCGGCATCGCCCTTGGCGGTGATGGGCTCAAGCGTCAGTCGGTCGGCGGGCCAGATCAACGCGACGCGTTGGCGCAGCCAGCCGTCGGCCACGGCTTGATGCTGCGGTGTCCAGTCGCGCGGGAGCAGGGCGGTGATGATCAGGCGCGTGATTTCCGGCGTGGTCATTTCCGGAACCGTAGCAACGGCGTGTGCTGCCAGCTCTTCGGCCACCTGGCCGGCCAGCAAAAGGGCGCGCAGGCGTTCGTCCAGCCAGTCGACGTCGGGATGATGCTCGGCAAGTTCGGCGCGCAGGTCTTCAATGTCGACGCCTTCCACTTGCGCGGCAAAGATCGGCTGGCCGAAGCCTTGCACATCGGTCAGGCCAGGTTGCGTACTGGCTTGCACTGCGTCCACGACCGAGGCCGCGTCATTGCCCGCGGGCGCGCGCAGGGCGCTGGCCAGCAGCACGGCGCGCCATTGGCGCGTGGCGTCTTGCGGGTCGGGGGCTTTGGCCTCGGTGCCCCCAGCGGCCGGTGCGGTCGCGGCCAGCTCCCGCCCTGCAGCCACATTGGAGCGGATGCCATCGAGCGCGCGCTTGATGACCCAATAGCCGACGATCATGCCCACCGGCAGCAACAGCAGGTAGGTGAGGATGTCGGCGGTGGTGGGCATGCGGTTGGCGGACTGCCACCACACGATGACGGCAATCCACACCACCACGAAGACAGCGAGCAGCGTCAGCCCGGACCGAAAGAGTCTTGCAACCATGTCGTACGCGTTCAGATGCTGCCGGTGTTGCCCTGGCTGGATAGGAGCGTGGCGCCGCACGCCGTCTTGTCGCCATGGCGTGCCGCCTGCTTGCCGTCGATGATGACGTTCGGGTCGCCCGTCACGATGACGGTCGTGCCGCCGTGGCCGTTCTTCGGACACGTCACTTTGTCGCCCACGCAGGCGATGCCCTTGCCGCCGGTGCTTGTGTTGCCCGATGCGGTGATTACCACGCCGCCGTGGTCCGTCTTGTCACCCAGCAGGATGAAGGGCCGTGTCATTGCATGCTCCCCATGTGTCCTATCGTCATTGCCTTGGTGCGGGCTGCTTGCCGAGCACGCCTTTGCGGCGCAGCTCAACGTGGCCCAGGTCCATCATCTTCCAGCGGCCGCCCCACACGAGGCCGACCGATTCCGCCGTCTGGCCGTACAGCTCATAGCCCCGCATCGCCCACGGGTCTTTTTCGCTGATGACCAGCTTGCCGTCGCGGAAGAACGCGTTGTCCGCCGCCAGGCCGTACTGGTGATAGCTCTGGAACGCCGTGGCCTGCGTGACATTGCTGCCCATTGCCGCCAGCTTCACTTGCCGCTCGGGGCTTCGGTAGCCTTCGAGCAGCGCCATTTCGTAACCGTGTTCGTCGCGCATGATCTTGTAGACGAGCAGCAAACGCTGGCGGAAATCCGCGTCGAGCAGGTTCCAGTCGCGGCTCGCATCGCGGATGGCCGGGCGAACCTGCTCGACTTCACGCGTGGTGAACACCTCCGGCGGCAAGGGCGGCGGCGGGATCAGCCGTTCGCCATTGAGCAGCGCCGAGATGTGCGGATCGGGCTCGCGCACCTGGTCGTCATCGAACTCGAACGACTGCTGCTCGCGCAGCGCCAGTGCCAGCATGGGCGGCACCGAAAGTACGCCAAGCGCACCGAGCAGCAACATTCGCCGCCGTACCACGAACTGCTTGAACGCCGATACGCCCGACGTCGCGTTGTCCACCGACTCGCGCAACGATCCTGCTGAGCGCGCGCCCACCACCGCAGCCCCTGTGCTCACGCGCCGCCATTGCGCACGCAGCAACGCCGCGCAGCGCTGCCGCACCGACGGCAGCAGCAGCACGGCAGCCACCACCACCATGGCAACGAAGTAGAGAACCAGAGCGAAAAAAACCATACCGACCTGCGGAGCGTGAGCGCCTACGTCAATTCATCCAGATTTATATCTGTATTTAGAACTCTAAATTATTAATAAACGGTAATAATCAAGCGCTCGCTACGCAGAAATATTAAGAAACGATAAAGAAAATACTGCAACGTGCGTCAATCATTTGTCTTTCAGCAAGGCCAGACTTAGAATCAGCAGCCACCACCGGAATCGGCGCTTGTTTGTAATCCATACGTTCGCCGCGCATTCTATTTCAATTCTGGACCCGTGATGAGTAATAACGGCGATTTGAAACAAGAAGGGCCCCCAACGCTCTTCAATTCTGAATCCGAGACCGATGAGGCCGGGCATACGCGCATTCTGGCGAGCCTGGAAGGCCGCGTCGCGGCCAGCGGCAAGGCACCGAAAAAGTCGGGACAGCGCTATGGCGTTGCCGCGGCGGTCGTTGTGCTCGCCGCCGGTATCGGCGCATGGATCATGCTGAACCCAAGCGGCGAACCTGCGCCCGCACAGATGGCTGAGCAAGCAGCGCCAGCGGCCGCTCAACCGGCCGCAGCCACGCAAGCAGCACCTGCGGAAGCTACTCACACGGCCGCTGCGGCGCCTGTTGCCTCCGCGAGCGAACCCGTGGCGGAAGTACAGGCTGCCACCATCGTCAATGTCCCGGCGGGCGAAGACCACGCCACGGAGAAGAGCGACAAGGCGCCGGTTGCAAGCGCACTCGCCAAGGAGGCGCATGACGAGGCGCCGGCCACGCACACCCTGGCGGCAAAGTCTTCAGGCACCCCGGCCAATACCGACGAAGGCAAGACGGCAACCGCCAAGCTGGTCGCCAAATCGACGAATACACCATTTAAGGCGTTGCAGCAGCCAACAAAGCCCAAGGCGCAATCCTCTGCCAAAACCGCCAAGAACAAAAAAGGCACATTGGCGCCCGATGATCCTGACGCCGATCTGCTGGCCGCATTGCTTGCGCCGCAGAATGCGGCCAATAAGGCCGCCAATTCACCCACTTACAAAGGGCAATAGCCGCCCGGCTACCCGGTTGGTTGTTTTTACAATCGGGTAATTGAGCGGGGGCGGGTGCGATGCTCGACATTGCGCTGCCTCGTAAATGCCCGCGCTGGTTTCACGAAATCCCTCCGTGATACGCCACGCGTTGCAGCATCGGACAGCGAATGGACGCCACGACCCTTCTTCAGAATCTCTTCGCACCAACACGCCGCCTGTATTCGCTGGAAGGCGATGGGCCGCTTGCGGACCTTGCGGTGGAAGCCTGGCTCGGTCGGGAGGCGCTGTCCGAGCTGTTCGAATGGCGTGTGGTGGCCGTGAGCGCCAATGCGCGCATCGCACTCAAATCGTTGCTGGGCCAGCGCGTCACGCTGGTCACAACGCTGGCCGATGGCACGCAGACCAAGCGCACAGGCCTGATCCGTTTGGCTGAGAAGCTTGGCGCGGATGGCAGCCTCACGCGCTATCGCCTGACCGTGGTGCCCTGGTTCTGGCTGACCACGCAGCAGCGCCATAGCCAGGTGTTCCAGAACCGGCCCCTGCCCGACATCATTGAACAGATGCTGTCGCCGTACGAGCCGTATGCCTCGTGGCGCTACGCGGCCGGTGCTGAAGCGCGCATGGCCGACTTCGGTACACGCGCACACATCGCCCAGTTTCGCGAGACCGACTACCACTTCGTTACGCGCCTGCTGGCCGAAGCGGGGCTCGGTTTCACCACGGTGGAAGACGACCAGGCGCATGGCGGCCACACGCTGGTGATCTTTGCCGACAGCACGCAACTACAGGAAGACGCGGAATCAGCTGCGGCGGGCGGTATCCGCTTCCACCGCGCGCACAGCCTGGAAGAGCGCGACGCAATTCAGCAACTCGCTTGCCATAGCCGCACAACGGTGAGCGGCGTGGCGGTGGCAGCGTGGGACCCGGAAGGCAAGCAGAGCGCTCGCGCCCACGCGCCTGCCCGCTTCGCCACCAGCGCGGGGAGCCCGGATGCGTATCTGTCGATCAGTCCGTCGCTGGCCCCCGATTCCGCCAATGCCCAGCGCATTGCCGAACAGGTCATGGAAAGCCTGGAGGCGCGCGCGCTGTTGTTTTCGGGGCGTGGCACGGTGCGTACGCTACGCAGCGGCACGCGCCTGCAGGTGGTGGATTGCCCGCACCTGCCGCAAGACGTGGAAGGCGCCTATCCGCTGTTGATGGATCTGGTCGAACACTGCGGCATCAACAACCTGACCGTCGATACGCACAACGCGCTCAGCCAGCGTTTGGGGGGGCTCGACGCCGCGCTGGAATTCGATACGCCGCCCAGCGCACCGGAATCCGGCCCTGGCATCTTCGGTTTCCAGGAGGCAGAAGGCCCCGTCGAGCGCAACGCCCCAACTGGCGATCTGCTCAAGGCCGCACGCACGCACGGCTACGCGGGAATGTTCCGCGCAAGCGATGCACGTCGGCCGTGGCGCCCCGCTGTGACGGAACCCGATTGCGGCCGCCTGTACGCCGCACCTACCGCGCAAGGCGTGCACAGCGCTATCGTGGTCGGCCCGGACGGCCAGACGCAGGCAGGCGGAGAGGGCGAACACCACGCCACCCCCGCAGGCGAAATCCGCGTGCGCTTCCCTTGGCAACAAGGCGAGCGTGCGGATGACCGCAGCAGCCGCTGGGTGCGGGTCGCGCAGCGGCAGGCCGGTTCCGGCATGGGCTGGCAATGGCTGCCGCGTATCGGGCAGGAAGTGCTCGTCAAGTTCAGCGAAGACGACATCGATCAGCCCGTCGTGATCGGCTCGTTGTACAACGGCCAGGGCGAGGCCGGCATTGCGCCCACGCCGGGCGGGCAGGGCGCATCCGACCAAAACGACAGCACAGCCCTCTACAAGCAAGGCAGCGATAGCGCCGCCAGCGCGCAAGGCAACGTGGCCGGCGGCCACAGCCCCGCCTGGCACGGCATGGGCACGGAGGCCGAAGGTCACCGGAACGCCGCCGCCCACACTGGCTTCAAGAGCGCGGAACACGGCGGCAGCGGTTACAACCACCTCGTCTTTGACGACAGCGACGGCCAGTTGCGCACGCAGCTCGCTACCACGCAGCAATTCAGCCAGCTCAACCTTGGGCATCTCGTCCATCAGCAAGACAATCGGCGCGGCAGCTTCCGCGGCCAAGGCTTCGAGTTGCGCACCGATGGCCACGCCGCCGTGCGCGGCCAGGCAGGCCTGCTGCTGACCACCTACCGCGACGCCAGCAACGGCAAAGCCGTGCCCACCGGCGACAACGCGGCAGGCATTGCGCTGATCAAGCAAGCCAAGGAATTGACGTCATCGTTGGGCCAAGGCGCGGTCACGCACCAGACGGCCGCACTCGACACCGCCAAGAACGACGATGCCCCGCTTGCCAAGCAAGCCAAAGCGGTCGCGGGGATGGTCGACGGCAAGGCGCTCGACGCTGCCAAGCAGGACGCCAGCGCCGGCAACACCGCCACGCAAGGCAAGGTGCCGCATCAGGGCGAAGCCATCGCGCATCTTGCAGGCCGAGCGGGCCTCGTCATGGTGGCCGGGCAAGACCTGCAGCTCACCAACGGCGAAAGCATCGCGCTGGGCAGCGGCCAAGACACCAACCTCGCCGTCGGCAAACAGGCGCGCATGCATGCCGGCCAGGCGATTGGCGTGGCTGCCGGTTTGTCGAAGGCGGGTGACAACAACATCGGCCTGCAGCTCACCGCAGGGCAAGACAACATCGACGTACAGGCGCAGCACGACGTACTCAAGCTGATGGCCAAGCAGGACCTGAAGCTGGTGTCGGCCAATATGAATGTGGATTTTGCAGCCGCCAAGCGGATTCGCATCGCCACGGCCGGCGGAGCGTCGATCACGCTCGAAGGTGGGAATATCACCGTGGAGTGTGCGGGGCCGATTACGTATAAGGCGGCGCAGCGGACGTTTGAGGGGCCGGTGAGCAAAACCGTCACTCCTGCAGGGTTCCCGACGACATCGTTTGGGCTCTATGATGAAACCTTCCGTCTGCTGTCCCCGAACGGCAAACCGATGCGGCCGACGCCGTACCAGATCACGGCTGCGCAGGGCGACGGGCACGAATCCAAGACGCAATCCAATACGGGTGGTACCCCTCGCATCGGTACCGAGGCTCCACAGCAGTTGCGTTTCTCGCTGCTGTGGCACGAGACCGAGGTGGATGAGCATGCTCACACCGGCGGGCCCGACCAATACGTCAGCACGACATAAGCTACGAGGACATCAAGCGCGAGCCATGAGCGATGAAACGACCGTCACCGCTATCACCAACGACCGCCCAGACAGCTGCGTCGATGTGAACTGTCAATGCCCGACGATGTGGTCGCTGGCACAACAGTTTTGCTATCTGCGGCTGTCTAACCGCAAGGGCGAGAAAAACAACCGCCTCATCAACTTCTTTCCGGCCCGGGCTCGGCGTATCGCCGCCACCTATGCCCGCCTCTACCTTGAGCAGGAGGAGCATGGAGACCCGAGGAAAAAGGGACGCTACTACTGGATGGCGCTCGGTGCCTTTGCCAGCAAAACAGTGGCATGCTCGTTGGAGACCCTGCAGTTGTCGACCCGGGCGGTGGGCGATACCGTGCGTACGGGGTTAGGCAAGGGTAACTTCTGGCTGTTTAACGATATTGCTGCATGGCACTGGTATCACAACTTCGATGCTGACTCGTTCGACACGTGCTTGAAAATGCGCGACGTAGACACCTACGTGGACAAGGTCAAGGAGCAGGTGCACAAGATGCCGTGGGCTGGCGAGGCGCTGCCGAAGATCAAAAACCTGCGGTGGACGCCAGAAGTCAAAGAGGCGTTCGATAAAGTCAAAGAGTTTGACGGAGCCACGAGCGACGTGAAACGACGAGATTTCCAGTTCAAGAATCTCATGGCCCTGGCCCGCCATGAACAAGGGAACATCTTGCAACCGCTGATCTATAACGATTCGGATTTCGCTTGGTGGGTACAAGTACAGCGTGGTGGCGCCGATGTCGGCAAATGGACGTGGGGCCATGCAGTAGGGGTCGCCACCAGTTGGATGGCACCCAAGCTCAAGGTGGCTTTCGTGGCGGCGTGCGATACCGACTTGCCAGCGTTTGAGGACGTCGCTCCGGAGAACACGAAACTGGAAAACTACGATAGCCGCATGAAGTGGATTGGCCTGGTTGCAGATAAGTTTCACGGCCTGATGATCAAGGATCCGCGCGGAATGGAAGCGCAACTCTCGACCATGGCTGGCTGGGTCGGCACGCCGGACAGCGTGCGCTACCCCGACGAAACAGCCCCCGCACGATGATGGTTCGAACACGCCGCACGGTTTCGTGTCTTCTCGCAACGCTGGCCGCGCTCCTGGTCATGGGGTGCCAGCCTTCCTCCACCAGCAAGTCATCCAGCAAAATAGTGATGCCGCAAAGTATTGAGATTGAGATCGGCGAGTCGCCGCAGGCGCTCATTGGGCGCTATGGCAAGGCCGTGGATGTTGACAACAAGAATGAGCAGGCCTACGGCGTTACCTTCTATGCGGTGGATTGGCCCGACAGCTCGCAAGGTACGGTCGTCATCAAGAACCAAAAGAGCGAGGTGCGTCTGGACACAGCCCTGGGTGTCTCGGGTTCGTTCGACAAGGCCCACGCTGAAGAAGGCATCTACGACTACAGCATCAGCCTGGGCATCCCCCCGCGAAACAACGTTACGCACGATCAGGCACGCCTGCAGTTCTACGAAATGCTCAAGCGTATCCAGCAGGCCGGCTGGAAGCGGTGGATATATCCGGAAAATCCGCGGTTGGCAGGTGCCGAGGCCTTTCGCTATCGGCTCGTAAAAGACCAAGGGGTGGATTCACTGGACCCGGAGTATGTGCCGGGCCTGGAAGACTGGATGAAACTCCCCGACATGACCTCGTGGCGCTTTTATCTCAACGGGGTCTACATGGACGTTCAGATGTCCAGAGACTCGACGCGCATGAAGGTGGATGAGCCGGGCGCGTACTTCGTCAAGCTCAAGCTCGAGGGCTACGCCAACTTCTGGCGCAATGCGTTCAATGAGCAAGACCGCCCACACTGGCGTGACCTCTTTCCCGGCCTGCAACGCCAGATGCATGCCGAGCGTGCCAACGCCGAGCAAAAGCTGAAGGCTCAGGGCTACACCATTGACACCAGCTACCGCAACCCGGACGAGACGTCCGATGATCAGCCCATCTCGCCGCCCGCCAAGACCGGCGCGAAATGATGGTCGGGCGCGGATGCTTGCAGGTCACTCGCGCGCGGTGACACGGTATGCCTCATGCGCTCGCGTTTCCACTTCCTAAGTCAGTCAGCTCTCTCACATGAACCTGCAATACAAACTCGCCGTAGCCCTCCTCACCACCGCCTGGATGAGCGCAGGCATCTGCGCCCAGCACACCTCCACCGTGCCGGCCTCAGGCAATGCCTCGCAAAGCGGAATCAAGAAAGCCGTGCACGCAAAGAAGCACGGTAAGCGAGCCAAGGTCGCCCGTGCGCGCAAGAACACGCCAGTCACCCGTGACGGCGACGCAGAAGTGCTCGCCCAGGTGCTGGGTTCGGATAACAAAAACCCGTTGTGGGGAAAGCCGCAGCAGTAACCAGGCAAATGGCCGCAGCGGTTGTGCACTCAAGGTGCAGTCAGCGCGGTCAGCCCCCCGCCCGCTGCTTCTGCAATAGCGCCAACTGCGTCGTCAGGTAGTTGCTGGTGTTCGTCATGCTGGCTACCACCTTCGACAGCGCATTGAACTGCGCGTAATACAGCGCCTGCTTGGCATCGAGCTGCTTCTGCATCCGGTCGATCTGGGTGCCGAGCGAAGTGATCGAATTGTTGATGGCGTCGGTGGCGTTCTGCACCATGCCGTTGCTCGACAACAAGTTGCCCGATACGGTGTGCAGTTGCGCCGCGTAGCCGCGCTGCACGGTGACGGTGCCGCGGTCGCCCAGCGCACCGCCAGTGACTTGCACCGTCAGGCCATCCACAGCCGAGCCGCTGGCGCCGTACAGGTTCTGGCCCGAACCCGTGGCGGCAGCGCCGTTGATGGTGCCTTGCACATCGCGCCCGGCCGTGGCCGTCGGGCTGCCGCCGAGCAGCGACGCCGCGCCATTACCTGACACAGACACCGTCGATACCGATCCGTATTGCTTGTCGGTCAACGTCAGCACGCCGTTGGCATCGGCGCCGATGGCCACTTCGACCTTCGCCCTCTGCAAGTCAGGCGAGGCGTTGATCTGACTCTGGATCTGCGCGGCCAGGCTCGACGGGGTGTAGCTGCCCGCCGGCACCTTGATATTGGTCGTTATGCCGCTGAGCGTGACCGACAGGCTGTCGTTCACGCCGCTCTGGATGGTCGTGTTGGCAGCCGCCGAGCCTTTCAGCGAACCCTGCGTGGCCAGTTGCGTGACGTTGATGCCATAGCTGCCGGCCTGTGTGGCCGTCGAAAACGCCGAAACCTTCAGCAGTGAATCCGTCGCCGTGCCCGTGCCGGCAAACACGGCCGCCACCTGGCTGGGCGATTTCTTCAGGGCGGCGGTCAGCTTGGGGTCGTCAATCGACAGCGTCCCTTCCTTGTCCATCGTCACGCCGATGCTGCCCAGCGACTGGAACGCACCGTTGCCGATGCCCTGGCCCAGCACGTCGGTCAACTGGTTGATCATCATCTTGGTGCTGACGTCGCCGGCCAGCGCGCCGTTGTTGGCGGCGTTGGCGGTGTCGAACTTGGTCAGCGCGTTGAGCTGGATGCGCAACGCGTTGTACGCCTTCACAAAATTGAGCACCGACTGGCTGGCTTGGCCAGCGTCGCTGCCGACCGTGACGGTCGTGCTACCCGTCTTCGCAAGCGTGAACGAGGTGCCATCCACCACGTCCGTCAGCGTGTTGGTGGCGCTTTGCACGCTGATGCCGTTGACGGTGGCCATGGCGTTGCGGCCCGTAGCCACCTCGGTCATGTTCTGCGTGCCGGCCGGATCGTGGCTCAGCAGGGATTGCAGTGCGGGGTCGCCCGACACGGAAATCTTCATCTCCGAGTTGGCACCGCCTGCGGTGGACGTCAGCACCAGCCGATAGGGCGAATTGCTGCCGTCGTTGACGATGCTGGCCGAGACGCCCACGTTGGCGCTGTTGATGGCGTCGCGGATGCCGGCGAGCGTGTTGTTCGACGGGTCGATGGTGATCGAGCCGCCGGCCTGGTTGCCGTTTTGCGTGAAAGTGGCGCCGGTGTATTTGCCGTCGGCAAAGCTGCCGCCCGAGACGCTACCGAATGAAAAGGTGAGGGTGGTGGGCGTGCCGCCGCCGATGGGCGTCTTGCTGGATGCCTGCCCGTTGGCCGACAGCACCTGCGCCTGAGCAAGCTGCGTCACGTTGACTTGGTACGTGCCTGGGGGCGCCGTGTTGGACAGCGAAGCAGTGAGGATTGACGTGTCGTGCCCGCTGGCCTTGTTACCCGTGAACGTGTCCGGGTTGTTCAGGGCCGCCATCGCGGTCTGGAAGGTCGACAGCGCGCTTTTGAGGGAGCCGACCGCCGACAACTGCGTCTGAAACGCCTTTTGCTGCGTCTGCCGCAGCGTCATGCCCTTGCTCTCCGCCTGCATTAGCTTCGTAACAAGGTTGTTGACGTCGATATTCGTGCCGATGCCCGGAATGGAAATCGGCGGAATGTAGGTGTTGCTCGTGGACGAAGTGGCCATGGTCGGACGCGCGCAAACGCTTTCTTCACAATCTCCACAATGTGACGGCAGCGCAGCCCGGTTCTTTAGGGCAAACCCTGCTTGGGCAGGCTCTTTGTCCGGGTTTGCTCAGGAAAGCGAAAGGATTGCCGACGCCACACGACGCGACGGGCAGGGCCGACGGTCTCCACCAGGGTGAAGACCGCCGCGCCACGTCAGACCGTCGCGCCTTCCTTGCTCGGATCGACCTGCTTGCCGCGCGCTAGCACCGGGACCAATGCTGCGCCAGTGTGGCTGGCCGCCACCCGCGTCAACGCCTCCGGCCCGCAAGCCGCGACGATCGTGCCGCCCTCATCGCCGCCTTCCGGGCCGAGATCGAGGACCCAGTCCGCCTCGGCAATCACGTCGAGGTCGTGCTCGATCACGATTACGCTGTGCCCGCCGTCTGCCAAGCGATGCAGCACCCGGATCAGCTTGGCCACATCGGCCATGTGCAGGCCGACGGTCGGCTCGTCCAGCACGTACAGCGTATGGGGCGCCTTCTGGCCGCGTCGGGTCAGGTCATCGCGCACCTTGGACAATTCGGTGACGAGCTTGATGCGCTGCGCCTCGCCGCCGGACAGCGTGGGCGAAGGCTGGCCGAGCGTCAGGTAGCCGAGGCCAACGTCCTTCATCAACTGCAGCGGGTGGGCGATGCTGTTCATCGCGCCAAAGAACTCGACCGCTTCGTCGATTTCCATGGTGAGCACATCGCCGATGTTCTTGCCGCGCCACGTGACGGCAAGCGTCTCGGCGTTGAAGCGTTGGCCGTGGCAGACGTCGCAGCCGACCTTCACATCAGGCAGGAAGCTCATGGCGATGGTGCGCACGCCCTGGCCTTCGCAGGCGGGGCAGCGGCCGTCTCCGGTGTTGAAGGAGAAGCGCGAGGCGGTGTAGCCCCGTGCGCGCGCCTCCAGCGTGTCGGCAAAGAGTTTGCGGATGGTGTCCCACACGCCGATGTACGTCGCCGGGCACGAACGGGGTGTCTTGCCGATCGGCGTCTGGTCGACTTCCAGCACGCGGTCGATGGTTTCCCAGCCGGTGACGCTGTCGCAGCCGTGCCAGTCGTGTTTGACGTCGAGCTTGCGCGGCATCTTCGCCTCAGGCGTCTCAGCCTGCGCGGCCTTGCGTGCGCGCCGCGTGGCCGGCGAAGACAGCACCGAACGGCCGACCGCATCGAGCAGGTTCGTCATCAACACATCGCGCGCCAGCGTCGATTTGCCCGAGCCCGATACGCCCGTAATGGCCACCAGGCGCGACAGCGGCATCGTTGCGGTGACGTTGCGCAGGTTGTGCAGCTTGGCGCCGTGCACCGTCAACCATTGCTCGGGCACTGCCTGAGCGCCGATGCGTGGTGCGACCACCTGACGGCGCGGCTGCAGCGGATGCTCGATCGGCTGCGACAGGAACCGACCAGTGAGCGAATCCGGCTGGGCTGCCAGGTCCGCTACGCCGCCTTGAGCCACCAACGTGCCGCCGCGCTTGCCGGCGCCCGGGCCGATATCGATGATGTGATCGGCGCGACGGATCGTGTCTTCATCGTGCTCAACCACCACCAGCGTGTTGCCCTTGTCGCCCAGCTTGCGCAGCGCGTCGAGCAGGATCCGGTTGTCGCGCGGATGCAGGCCGATGGTCGGCTCATCCAGCACGTAGCAGACGCCTTGCAGGTTGCTGCCGAGTTGCGCAGCCAGCCGAATACGCTGTGCTTCACCGCCCGACAGGCTTGGCGCGGCGCGATCCAGGCTCAGGTAGCCCAAGCCGACTTCCTCCAGGAATGACAGGCGGCTGTGAATCTCGGCCACCACGTCGCGGGCGATGTCGGCGTCGCGACCGGTGAGGTCCAAGCCTTCGACCCAGCGGCGGGTCTGGCTGACCGTCCACTGCGCAATGTCGACGATGGGCTTGTCGGCAAACGTCACCGCGCGCGCCGTCGGGTTCAGGCGCGTGCCGTGGCAATCCGGGCAGGGCAGGTCGGTCATGCCTTCCGGATCGACTTCCTCCGACGGCAGCGTCTGCTCGCGGCCGCGATCGTCTCCGCCGAGCACGGTGTCGTCAAACGCGGCGCGCTGTTCGCGCGTGAGCGCCAATCCGGTACCGACGCAGCTCGCGCACCAGCCATGTTTGCTGTTGTAGGAGAACATGCGCGGGTCCAGCTCGGGGTAGCTGGTGCCGCAGGTCGAGCACGCGCGCTTGGTCGAAAACACCTTCACGTTGCCGACGTGCGCCGTGCCGCCGTTGTGCATGGCGTGTTGCAGGCCATCCAGCGGCGCGAGCACGTGCATGATGCCCTTGCCGTACTCCAGCGCTTGTTCCAGAAGCGCACGCAGCGCCGCTTCGTTTTCCGGCGAGACAACGATGTCGCCCACGGGCAGTTCCAGCGTGTGCTCGCGGAATCGATCCAGGCGCGGCCACGGATCAACGCTCAGGAATTCGCCATCGACGCGCAGATGCGTATAGCCGCGCGCCTTGGCCCATTTGGCCAGGTCGGTATAGACGCCCTTGCGGTTCACGACCAGCGGCGCAAGCAGGCCGATGTGCTGGCCGCGATGGTCGCGCATGAGCTGGGCAAAGATCGCCTCCGGGCTTTGCGCTGATACCGGCGTGCCGTCATGGATGCAGTGCTGCACGCCCAGTTTCACATACAGCAGCCGCAGGAAGTGCCACACCTCGGACGTGGTCGCCACCGTGCTCTTGCGGCCGCCACGCGACAGGCGCTGCTCGATGGCCACCGTGGGCGGAATGCCGTAGACCGCATCGACCTCCGGACGCCCCGCCGGCTGCACGATGGAGCGTGCATAGGCATTGAGCGATTCAAGATAGCGGCGCTGCCCCTCGTGGAACAGGATGTCGAACGCCAGCGTCGACTTGCCCGAGCCCGACACGCCCGTCACCACGTTGAACTTGCCGTGCGGAATATCGACGTTCAGGCCCTTGAGGTTGTGCTCGTGCGCGTGGACGATGCGCACGACGTTTTCGCCCTGGACTTCCGCAAGCGCAGCGCGCTTGGCGCGGCGCTCGGCCAGTGCCGTCTGCAGCGGTACGCCTTCGATGGCTTCCGGCTGGCCGACGCTGGCTTCGTATTGCTTGAGCGCGGCGCCGGTGTGCGATGCAGCACAGTCTTTGACCTGCGCAGGCGTGCCGGCGCAGACAAGCAGGCCGCCGGCATCGCCGCCTTCGGGGCCGAGATCGATTATCCAATCCGCCGCACGCACCACGTCGAGGTTGTGTTCGATCACGATCAGCGAATGCCCGGCGTCGAGCAGCTTGCCGAACGCGCGCATCAGCTTGGCGATGTCGTCAAAGTGCAACCCGGTGGTCGGCTCGTCGAACATGAACAGGCGGCCGGCGTTGGCGGGCACGTCCTGCTTCACGCGCTTGCGGGCGGCCGCCTGGGCGGCCTGTGCGGCTTCGGCCAGAAAGCCGGCCAGCTTCAGGCGTTGCGCCTCGCCGCCGGAGAGCGTCGGCACCGGCTGGCCAAGCTTCACGTATTCCAGGCCCACGTCGACGATCGGTTGCAGCACGCGCAGTACTTCGGCGTCATCAGCGAACACGCTGGCGGCTTCGCTCACGGTCAGTTCCAGCACATCGGCCACCGACAATGCGCGGCCGGCACGCGGCAGCTTCACTTCCAGGATTTCGGCGCGATAACGGGTGCCGTCGCAATCCGGGCAGCGCAGGTAGATGTCGGATAGGAACTGCATCTCGACGTGCTCGAAGCCCGAGCCGCCGCAGGTCGGGCAACGGCCGTCGCCCGAGTTGAAGCTGAACGTGCCGGCCGTGTAGCCGCGCTGCAGCGCCATCGGTGCCTTGGCGAACAGCTTGCGGATTTCATCGAACGCGCCAACGTAGCTGGCGGGGTTAGAACGCGCGGTCTTGCCGATCGGGGATTGGTCAACGAACACCACGTCGCTGATCTGATCGGCGCCGCGCAACGCGCGGAATGCGCCGGGCGATTCCGTCGCCTTGCCGAAGTGCCGCGCCAGCGCGGGGTGCAGCACGTCCTGGATCAACGTCGATTTTCCCGAGCCGGACACGCCGGTCACGCACACCAGGCGCTGCAGCGGAATCTCGACCGTGACATCGCGCAGGTTGTGTTCCGCTGCGCCTTCGAGCACCAGACGCGGCGTGGCGTCGTTGACGGGACGCGCTTGCCAGTCGGTCGCATCGGCCACGCGGCGCTGGCCCGACAGATACGCGCCCGTGAGTGTGTCCGCGTGGCGGATGGCCGCCGGCGTTCCGTCGAAGACGATGTTGCCGCCGCGCTCGCCGGGGCCGGGGCCCATGTCGATCAGGCGGTCGGCGGCCAGCATCACCGAAGGATCGTGCTCGACGACCACCAGCGTGTTGCCCGCATCGCGCAGGCGTTGCATGGCTTGGACAATGCGATCCAGATCGCGCGGGTGCAGGCCGATGCTGGGTTCGTCCAGCACGAACAGCGTGTTGACGAGCGATGTGCCGAGCGCCGTCGTCAGGTTGATCCGCTGCACTTCACCGCCAGACAGCGTGCGGCTCTGGCGGTCGAGCGTCAGATAGCCGATGCCGACGTCGCACAGATACGCCAGGCGCGTGCGCACTTCGTCCAGCAGCAGCTTCAGTGCGTCGTCGAGCAGCGTGGACGGCAGCGTCAGTTCGTCGAAGAAACGGCGGATGCGCTCGATCGGCAGCAGCATCAGGTCGTGCACGGTCAGCCCGGGCAAGGCTTCGAGCTGGGCGCGGCTCCAGGCCACGCCGCGCGGCATGAAGCGGTGTTCGGGTGCGAGCACGGCGTCGGCGTTTTCCTTGGTGCCGAGGCGCCATTGCATCGACTCGGTTTTCAATCGTGCACCGCCGCAGGTTTCGCAGGTCGTGTAGCTGCGGTACTTGGAGAGCAGCACGCGGATGTGCATCTTGTAGGCCTTCGACTCCAGGTAGTCGAAGAAGCGTCGCACGCCGTACCACTGCTTGTTCCAGCCGCCACGCTTGAAGGCCGGGTCGCCGTTGATGACCCAATTGCGCTGGGCTTCGGTCATCTCTGCCCACGGCGTGCCGCGCGGGATGTCGGCTGCGGCGGCGTAGCGCATCAGGTCGTCTTGGCACTCCTTCCAGGCCGGCGTCTGCATCGGCTTGATGGCGCCGTCGCGCAGCGTCTTGCGCTCGTCCGGGATCACCAGCCCCAGGTCGACGCCAATCACTCGGCCGAAACCACGGCAGGCATCGCACGCGCCGTAAGCGGAGTTGAACGAGAAGAGCGCGGGCTGCGGGTCGGCGTAGCGGAGGTCGCTTTCGGGGCAGTGCAGGCCGGTGGAAAAGCGCCAGATCGTGGGCTCCGCACCTTCATCGGCAGGAAGCACGTAGACGCTGACGCGCCCGCCGCCGCGCTTGAGCGACGACTCGATGGCCTCCAGGGCGCGGGCACGCTCGGTGCCCTGCAGGCGGAAGCGGTCGGCCACCACGTCGAGCAGCTTGCGCTTGCCCGTGGACGATTCGACCACGCGCTCGGCCTGCACGCGCGTATAGCCGCTGACCGACAGCCACTGCGTGACTTCTTCGGGGCTCGTATTGGCGGGCAGCTCGACGGGAAAGGTCACCACCAGGCGCGGATCGCCCTCGCGCGTGCGCGAAAGCAGCTCGTCGTAAATGGTTTCCGGCGTGTCGTGGCGCACCGGCAGCGCGGTGTCGCGGTCGAACAGCTGTGCGGCGCGCGCAAACAGCAGCTTCAGGTGATCGTTCAGCTCCGTCATCGTGCCGACCGTCGAGCGCGAGCTTCGCACCGGGTTGGTCTGGTCGATGGCGATGGCGGGGGGCACGCCTTCAACGTGCTCGACCTGCGGCCGGTCCATGCGGTCCAGGAACTGGCGCGCATAGGCGCTGAAGGTCTCGACGTAGCGGCGCTGCCCCTCAGCGTAGAGCGTGTCGAAAACGAGGCTGGACTTGCCGGACCCCGATGGGCCGGTCACGACGGTCATTTCGCCCGTACGCAGGTCCAGATCGAGGTTTTTGAGATTGTGCTGACGGGCTCCGCGCAGGCGAATGACACCGGAGGACATGGAGGGCGTTCCTTGGAGCTTGGAGGTAAGGGGGAATGCTGGCGCGGGTGAACCATTGGCAGCTGCGCCGGCAATCAGAATTCGAGCCGTAAACTGTAGCGGATTATGAAGATCCGGTTCGGCTACGAAACATGTCGCGAGCGCGAGCGTAACGCAGGGCTCCTGACAGCGTTTTGTCAGGAGGCTTCAGCGGAGGGGGCAAAAAGGAGTGGGGTGATGCCTATGTCACCCCAGCGGGAGCGCGATCAGCTTGCTTCGCGTCCGTAAGTGGCTTGGTTGGCGGGCAGGTCAAAACCCGTGGGGCCGGGCGTTCGTGGCACAAAACGGTGGTGCTCGACCATGCCGCCCTTGACGATCACGACAGTCTCTTCAGGGATCTCCGCCCAGGCGCCGGGCAGGTCGACAAGCGGCTCTGACAGCACAAGAAACGCCCCGTCCCCTGCGTCTTCAATTGCGGCGCTGTCAGGATAGAGCTGGTGCAGGTGCTTGAAAGATGTGCTGTGGAAGAGCGAGCGCGATTCGCCCTCGCTGGAATAGCGCGCTGCCACGATCTGGACGCCGTCCGTTGCACAGACCGTCATGTTCAGCGGGTATTCGACGCCGTGGCGGCGGCCGATGTCTTCGATCAGCCCGACCATCTGTTCGAGCGCGCCGCGCGGGTCGCGGTCAAGCCCGAACGAGAGCGCCAGGAAAAACATGATCTCGGAATCGGTCGAGCCTTCGATCCAGCGAAACAGCTCGGGCGCCACTTCCATCATCAGCGCGCGGCGGAGCAACGGATATTCGCGGATCAGCCCGTTGTGCGCAAAAAGCCACCGGCCGTAGCGGAACGGGTGGCAGTTCGTTTCCTGGGCGGGGGTGTCCGTTGCCGCGCGCACGTGGGCGATGAACATGGACGAGCGGATGGCGCGGGCGGCTTCACGCAGGTTGGTGTCGTTCCACGCGGGGTGCAGGCACCGGTATCGGAAAGGCACTTCAGAGTAGCGGCCGTACCAGCCGATGCCGAAACCGTCGCCGTTGGTGGTCGTCTCGCCGCCGAGGCGGGAGCGCAGGCTCTGGTCAATCAACGAGTGCCGCGGCCGGAACAGCACTGTCTCCATCTGAATGGGATTGCCTGAATACGCCAGCCAGCGACACATGATGCGTTTGCCTATAGGGATGCCTTGAAAGGTGAGTCTATGCAATGCGTTTGCGAATGCACAAGAAAATCCCGCCCCTCATCCGGCCAGGGTCTGGGCGGTTTTGCGGCCTTGACAGATGCGTCCGCCATCGTTTTTTTTGGGCGGCGGCTTGCACGATATTCAGCTCGCGAACGCGCATGAGCGCAGCGCACTGGGCATCTGCGAGGGTGGGGCGGACTGGCTGGGCGAGTGCCACCGGCATGTCGCAGAAGTGCTCGGTTGTGACCCAGACGTGCACGTTCAGCGCGGCAACACTGTCGTCAAAACGCATCACCATTGGCTCGCGTTCCGGGGCGGCAGCGTCTTGCACTGTCGCGGCTTGGTCCGGTGGGCGGAGGGCCGGTCCGGACGGGGAGGGGGGTGCAGAGAATTGAGTGCGCTTGAATGCACTAGCCGCCGCGCGACAGGCCCGGTTTCCAAAAAGACGTCGCCGCCCCTCAGGGGTCTCCAGGCGGGCGGCGTTAGGGTGTGCCCCTCTCGCAGGAGAGGATCGGTAGACCGTGCTGCTCGCTGCCCCTTACTCGTCGACCTCGCTACGCACCATCAGTACCGGCTTGTTGGTCTTGCGCACCACGCCCTCGGCCACGCTGCCGAGCACCAGATGCTTGAGCCCGCGCCGGCCATGCGTGCCGAGCACGATCAGGTCGGCTCCGGTCTCGTTGGCTTCCCCGACAATCGTTGCGGAAATTTGCCCCGGCGCAATGGAGTTTTCGAGCAATTTGGTCGAATGCTTGACGCCAGCCGCGTCCAGCTTCTTCGATACCTCGGCAAGGGTGTCACGGCCGTAGCCGACCACATGGTTGGCGTAGGCAATCGAGTCAACTCCAACCATGTCGAAGGTGATGTCGCTGCTATCGGCTACAAACAGAGCTTCGACTTCCGCGCCCGTCGCCTTGCTGACCACAATGGCCTGGTGCAGCGCGAGATAGGAGGCGTGGCTGCCGTCGACGGCGAGCAGGATTCGCTGATACATGATGGTCTCCAAGGCGTTGCGCAGTCGGGCACCGCGTGTAATCAGCGTAGACAGCATGGCGCCGAGGCTGTTGACGCGTGTCAAAGGTCTTCCGAAGACATCTGCAGGACGGCAGCGCCGGCCACCCGCCCGGCGCGGAGGTCGTCCAAGGCAGTGTTGGCGTCTTGCAATCGATAGGGCGTGACGTGGACCCGCAAGGGAATATTTGCCGCGATGTGCATGAGCGCGAGCCCATCCGCACGCGTGAGATTCGCGACGGAGACCAGCTTGCGTTCTTCCCATAGCAACCGGTACGGAAACGCGGGGATGTCGCTCATGTGAATGCCACCGCAGACCACCGAGCCGCCCTTGACCACGGCCTGCAGCGCCTGCGGCACGAGCGTGCCGATGGGCGCGAAGATCAACGCGGCGTCGAGCGGCTCCGGTGCGGGGCCGTCGCTGGCGCCTGCCCACTTGGCGCCGGTGTCCAGCGCAAGTTGTTGCGCCGCGGTGTCGTCGGCCCGGGTGAAGGCAAAGACTTCGCGCTGCTCTGCCACGGCAATCTGCGTGATGAGGTGGGCCGCAGCGCCAAAGCCGTAGATTCCGATGCGGCGTGCATCGCCCGCCATGCGCAGCGTGCGGTAGCCAATGAGGCCGGCACAGAGCAGCGGCGCCGCGTGTGCATCGTCGTATCGCTCGGGAATCGGCAGGCAGTATCGCGCGTCGCAGACGACGTATTGCGCATACCCGCCATCGCGCGTGTATCCGGTGAAGGCGGGGTGGTCGCACAGGTTCTCGCGCCCGCGCAGGCAATACGGGCAGACGCCGCATGTCCAACCGAGCCACGGCACGCCAACGCGCTCGCCTCGGGCGGGCGTTATCACACCTTCGCCGCATGACTCGACGATGCCTACGATTTCGTGACCGGGAATGAGGGATGGTTTCGGGGCGGTCAGCTCGCCGTCCACGATATGGAGGTCGGTACGGCAGACGCCACACACGGACACCGCGATCCGAACCTCGCCCGGCCCAGGCGTGGGCATGGGCACTTCACGCCAGATCAATGGCTTTCGGGCGCCTTCCATCACCATGGCCTGCATCGATTCAGACATCGCTGCCTCCGTAGCGCGTGTCTGGCCAGTATGGATCAGCCCCGCGGAACCACGTCCCGGCAGTCGACCATCGACTGCGCCAGATCAATCGAAAAGCGTTGCCGCGCACAATACTGAACGGGTGCAATGCAACGGCTATCCATATCCACCGAATGTCTTCACTACTGTCCTTCTCGGTTGCCTTGGGCGTGGGCCTGGCGATCGGCCTTGAGCGCGAGCGTAGCCACACCGGCAGCGCAGAACTGCCCGCGGGCATGCGAACGTTTGCGATCGGGGCGCTGGCTGGTGCCATTGCGGCAAGCCTGCCGATACCGCTTGCCGTGCCTACCGTGTTGCTGGCGGTCGCGGTGTTGGCGGCGCTGGGTTATCACCATTCGGCCAATGTCGATCCCGGCGTGACGACGGAACTCGCATTGCTGGCCACCACGCTGCTAGGCGCCTATGCCGTGAGCGAGCCCGAAATGACGGCTGGCCTCGGCACGGTACTTCTTGTCCTGCTCTATGCCAAAGCGGGTTTGCATCGGTTTGCCCGCACGGTCATCACCCAGCGTGAACTCGCCGATCTGCTGATCCTTGCCGTCGCAGCATTGCTGATCTGGCCCGCGGTTCCCGACCGGGACATGGGGCCGCTGAACGCCTGGAACCCGCATACGCTGTGGCTGGTTGTGCTTCTTGTCATGCTGACCGGCAACATGGGCCATTTTGCGGCGCGATGGTTTGGAGAGCGCATCGGCTTGCCGCTGGCCGGCCTGTTTAGCGGATTTGCATCAAGTGTGGCAACGATCACGGTGATGGCAGCGCGGGTCCGGAAGGGCCATCGGCCCGTTGACGGTGCGGTTGCCGCAGCGCTGCTGTCCAATGTCGCCACGCTGGTGCAGATGCTGCTGCTGATTGCAGCCATCAACATCGACTTGTTGCGCGTGCTGGCAGCCCCGCTGGCGGTGGGCATGATGGCGACCGCGGCATGGTCGGCTCTCTGGATATGGCGCGCCAGCGAGCCGCATCAGGAGGCGCCTGAGAGTTCAACGTCATCCGTCAACTGGCGCGTGGCGATCGGTTTTGCGCTGTGGACTGCAGCCTTGCTGCTTGCCGCCGCCGCTGCGCGCACATGGTTCGGAACCGCAGCGGTGGTGGCTGTCACCGTGGTTGGTGCGTTTGCCGATGTGCATGCCGCAACCGCCTCCATTGCAACGCAAGTTGCCGGTCACACGCTGCAAACCTCGACGGCAGGCATGCTGGTGATGCTTGCGCTGACAGCCAATACGTTTTCGAAGGTTGTCGTGGCCATCAGCGGAGGCCGCGTTTTTGCCGGCAAGGTCACCGCCGGTCTGCTGACCATGCTTCTGTCCGGCTGGGCGGTGTTCTGGCTTGTCGCCTAGTCAGTCCCGCCCAATGCCCAGCACCCAATAGAGCGGGCACATGCGGATCAGGCCCGTCACCAGAGGTATCAGCCCCAACCAGCCCACCCACGCCGGCACCTTGCCAAAGAACGCCAGCAAGATCATGGCGATGCCGATCAAGATGCGGACGGCGCGGTCCGCGGTTCCAACATTGGTAAACATGGCTGGGCTCCTGAAGAACGGTGGGTAAAGACTTAGAGAATCAAATCGCACGGCTCATGCTGGCGAGACCCGGTAGCGTTGTCGCGGCCGAGAATGCCGGCCAGCAAGGTCCATTCGCCGCCGATGGCGCGGATGGTGTCGTCCAGGCTGAGCATGCCCACCAGCCGTTGTTGACGATCGACCACGGCCAGACGGTGCAGGCCGTGGCTCAGCATCGAGCGCAAGGCTTCACTGATCACCGCGTCATCGTGGATGGTCAGAAGGCCGCGCGTCATGACCTCCGATACGGCGATCTGGGTGCAGTCGCCGTGGCTGGCAATGCCGTGCACCACCATGTCCCGGTCTGTCACGATGCCCACCACGCGCGAACCCCCAGCGGTGTGTTCCGTGACAAGCAACGCGCGGGCGCTTTCGTCCCGCATCAACCGGGCGGCTTGCTGCAGCGTCGCCGTTGCCTGAACGTGGACGATGCGGTGTGAGCAAATCTCGTCGACCCTCATGCTGAACTCCGATGCGCGTACGTTTTCACTTTCACTATAAGAATGGGCCGGTGTCAGAAGTTGATCCCGCACAAAGTGCCGTGAGCTTTTCCAGACTGCACTAGAGGGGGCAGCCGATTGCGGATGAGTCTATCGAGCGTGGGGCGCAAGCCCTTGAGGCAGATCAAGTGGCATCGCCCAGGCATCCGGTGCGCCAAACGCTGATGTAAATCAAGGGGTGATCCGCATGGTGGTCCAACATGGAATCCAGCAACCCCGTTCGGGGCGGACGACGGATTCGATGGAGGCACATCATGTACGACAGGATTCTGGTAGCGGTGGACGGCAGTCCGACAGCAGATCGCGCGCTGGACGAGGCAATCCAGCTTGCGCAAGAGCTTGGCTCTGAGCTGGTCATCGCCCATGTGATCGACAACTCGTATCTGATGTACGACGTTGGCTATATCGATGTCGGCGCCTTTACCGAGGCCTTGGTCAAACAAGGCAATCAAATCGTTGCCGACGCGCGTGCCAAGGCCGAAAAGGCCGGCGTGCACGTTCACAGCGTGGTGGTTGACGACCCCATCGGAACCTTCGATATCGGTACTGCCATTGAACAGGCGGCCCAAAACGTCGGCGCGCAAGTCCTAGTGCTTGGCACGCACGGGCGTCGCGGCTTCCGGCGTCTGTTCCTGGGTAGCGTGGCCGAGAGCGTTGTACGGCTGAGCACACTGCCGGTGCTGCTCGTGCACGCGTTGCCGACGGAAACGCCGCACACGGCCACGGAACCGCTGAGCAATGCTGTCATTGCCTAACCGGGCAGTTCATCTTCTGACACGACATCAGGATCTGACCATGAGCTACGCCAGTGTGATGGTGCATCTGGACCGCAGCGAACGCGCCATGCACCGCCTCAACCTTGCGGCGCAGTACGCACAGGCGCACGGCGCCAAACTCGTCGGCATCTATGCGAGCTTTGCGCCGAGCCTCAGCTGGTTCTACATGATGGAGAACGCTGCACGGTATCTGGAGGAAGACCGCATCCGCCGCGACGGCATCCGCGATGCCGTACACGCGCGCTTTCGCCAGGCGACGGAAAGCCTTGGGGTGGAAACGGAGTGGCGTGCAGTGGAAGGCGACCCCGTGGCACTCGTGCTGCGTGAAGCGCGGGAGACGGATCTTCTCGTCGTTGGTCAACGGAACCACGATGACCCGGACGAATTTATCGCTGGCGACTTTGTGGAAACCCTGATCCTGGAGTCCGGCCGCCCCGTGTTGGTAGTGCCGTACACCGGCAACTTTACGGCGCTGCCCAAGCGTGTGCTCGTCGCCTGGAGCGGCGGCCGCGAAGCGGCCCGTGCGCTGCACGACGCCATGCCAATGATGGCGGGCGCAAATGTGCACGTGCTGCAGATCACCAGCAAGCAGCCCAAGCACTGGGCCGAAGAAACCACGGTGGGTCAGGTTGCGCGTGCGCTGAACGCGCGCGGCATTCATACAACGGTGGAAGAGGCCGACTGTGCAGATTCCGACACCGCCGTGGGTGAGCTGTTGCTCTCGCGTGCGGCCGACTTCAATGCTGATCTGATCGTGATGGGTGCCTACGGGCACAGCCGCCTGCGCGAACTTGTGCTGGGCGGGGTGACGCGCACCCTGCTGAAGACGATGACCGTGCCGGCGCTGATGTCGCACTGAGCCTCGACTCCAATTGAACCCGACGAGATCACCATGAAGAACGATATCCAGCTCAAGCACGATGTCGAAGAGGAACTGCAATGGGACCCGGCGGTGGATGCCAGCCGCTTTGCAGTGCAGGCTAAGGACGGCGTCGTCACGCTCTCCGGCGGCGTCGACACATTCGCCGACAAGCATGCCGCTGAGGAAGCGATCCGGCGCGTTGCCGGCGTGACCGCGCTTGTCATCCATGTGGATGTACGGATGCCGCCAGACATGGCGCGCCCGGATGACGAGATTGCGCAGGCGATCAGCAGTGCGCTGCATTGGAATGCGTCGGTGCCGCCGGATGCTGTCCAGATCACTGTCGAAGACGGCGCGGTGACGCTGCGCGGTGAAGTCGAACAGGACTTCCAGCGCCGCGCAGCACTGGACACGGTGCACAGGGTGCACGGCGTGAAGTCCGTGGCCAATGGGCTGACATTGCGTGCCGCCGCCAGCCCGGCGGACCTGAGCGATCGTATTGCAAAGGCACTGCAACGCCTGGCAGCGGTCGACGCCTCGCGCCTGAGTGTTTCCGTGGCAGACGGCACGGTGACCTTGTGCGGGCCGCTGCGCAACCTCAACGAGTGCCGAGCGGCCCGCGAGGCCGCATGGGATGCGCCAGGCGTGCGTGCCGTCGTCGATCAGACGTGGGTTGGCTCCTAAAAGCAATTTCCCCGTTCCACTGTTTTCGAAATCCCTGGAGTACGAGATGGAAAAGAAGCTGATCGTGTACTACTCGCGCACCGGCACGGCACGTCAGGTGGCCGAGCAGATGGCCGCGCAGAGCGGATGGCAGCTTGCCGAGGTGACGGACGAGCATCCGCGCGCCGGCTTCCTGGGAGATGCGCGCTGTGTCATCGAAACGGTATTCCATGCGCGCGCCAAGTATCGCTATGAAGGTCCGCCCCTTGATGAAATCGAACACGTCATCGTGATCGCACCCATCTGGATGGGCCACCTGGCTTCGCCCATGCGGGACTTCCTGGCTGACCAATTGCTGGGGTCCACGCACCTTTCCGTCATTTGCGTCATGGCGGCGCGCGGGGCATTCCGTGCGGTAGAAGAAATCATGCGCATCACCGCGACCATTCCTGCACCTGTGCTGGCGTTGTTCCAGCGCGATGTGCTCAGCGGGTTGTCGCAGGAGGAGATGGCGGGCTTTATCGATCAGGTGAAGACCGCTGGCCGGTGGGAGCAATCGCGGCAGCGCGCGGCTTGGCTGTCGCCCACGGAAGCCTAACGCCGACACGCCGCGCGACGCTGATTCAACAGAAGGAGACTGGGCATGACCCGCTTTACCGAGGCGCAATGGAAACGGCTGAGGAGCTTGCTCGACGAACAGGAAGCACGCGTGCAGCGCCAGTTGTCTGCGCTGGGCGCATCGGCTGAGCCGGTGCCGCGTGAAGCGCCGTTCGAAAATGCAGAGCTTGCCGATGAAGAGGCCGGCGACCAAACGAACGACGTCATGCTCGCCCGTTACCGAAGCGAGCGTGAGCAACTGAACGCTGCACGCGAGCGTATGGAGCAGCGCAGCTACGGTATCTGCGTCGATTGCGGCGAAGCGATTCCGTTTTTACGCCTGCAAGCCCAGCCGACTGCCATGCGCTGTCTGCCTTGCCAAACAGCGCTCGAGCGCCGCCGGGCATAGCGAGGCGACTCTATCTAGCAGGAGCGAGTTATGAAAAGCGATCTGGGTATCAAGCAGGACGTCAACGACGAACTGCTTTGGGAACCTGCGGTGGATGCCGCAGCGATTGGTGTGGAAGTGGACAACGGCGTGGTGACGCTGACCGGCCACGTGCGCAGCTACATGGAGAAGGTCGCTGCCGAGCATGCGGCTGAGCGTGTTGCCGGCGTGCGCGGGGTCGTGCAGAAGATCGAAGTCCGCCTGCCGGGAGCACACACGGACGAGGATGTCGCTCAAGCCGCCCGTGCCGCGCTTGAATGGCAGGTCAGCTTGCCGTCCAACCGCATCGAGGTGCTGGTCGAAAACGGTTGGGTGACGCTCTCGGGTGAGGTGGACTGGCCATACCAGAGCGAGCAGGCGGCGCATGCGGTGGGATCGTTGCGCGGTGTAGCGGGGCTGATCAACCGGCTGCGAATCAAAGCACGCGTGGCGCCAGCCAATGTTGCCGAGCAGATCGGTGCGGCGCTCAAGCGGCATGCCGCGCGTGAGGCCGACCACATCCAGGTCTCCGTTCATGGCGGGACGGTGACGCTCAGTGGCCACATTGGTTCGGCATCGGAGCGGCGCGCGGCCAAGGGCGCGGCATGGTCCGCACCTGGCGTGACGGAAGTCATCGATCATCTCCAGATCGCGCCGTAAGGTTGGAAATAATGCAGGAAAAACGCCGCCCCACCAGAAAAAGCGGGGCGGCGTGATTTTTTGAGCGGCAGGGCGAGCGGTCAAAGCTCCGTCAGTGCCGCCTTGTCAGTCAGCTCGATGTTCTTGCCACTCACGACGATCCAGCCTTCGCGCTGGAATCTCGACAGCGCACGGCTGACCGTCTCAAGCTGCATGCCGAGGTAGCTGCCGATTTCTTCGCGGGTCATGCGCAGCGTGAAGCTCAAAGCGGAGTACCCGCGGTCCTGCATGCGCGTGGAGAGATTCAGCAGGAAGGTGGCAACACGCGCTTCCGCGCTCAGCCCGGCGAGCAGCAGCATGAGGCCTGACTCGCGCACGATCTCTTCAGCCATCAATTGGTGAAGGCGACGTTGCAGTGGGCGGATGTCCTGGCACAGGTCTTCAATGCAGTGGAACGGCATGGAGCAGACCGTGCTGTCTTCCAGGGCAATCGCATCGCAGGTGTGGCGATCTGCGGCAATGCCGTCCAGGCCAAGCGTTTCGCCCGGCAATTGGAATCCGGTGACGTGACTTGCGCCGTTGGGGTGCGACACCACCGTTTTGAACGATCCCGACCGAATGGCATAGAGCGCGTGGAAGCTGTCACCTGCGCGGAAGAGTGCTTCGCCTTTGGCGATCTTGCGCCAGGTGTGCACCATCTGATCGAGCTGTTCGCGTTGCCCGGATGGCACAGCGCTCGCGATACAGGTCCAATGCATCATGCAATTGCCACATTGGCTGTTCGGGATCAGTGGCGTAGTCTCCCGGGCCTGTGTGGCGTCGCGCACCAGCCTGAGTTGGGGCAGCGCAGCAGGCTGCCGAAGTTCAACGGGTACGGGGGACTCTATCGTGCGCGGAATCATGGGGCGGCTCCGGAAGGCGTCTGTGGTCTTTGAACCACACATCCTCGGTGAGGTGGTGGGTATCCGGTCACTGCCCTCCATCAAGGCTCGGTGTCCGTAGGCAGAAGTATCGGAGGCGCGGCGTTTGCGCGAAATCAGGCGGCGCTGAGATGTGCGTCGGGATGCGCCATGCCCCTGTCAGGGTTTCCTGACAGCCACAGCAGGGTTTTCCGGAGGGCTTCTCCGTCACATGGGGAGTATCAGCCGCTCCCGGAATGCGATATGTTGTTTGCTTCTAAGCCCTTTTCCGGTGTGCGGTGGCGGACCAAGACACTCAATCCTCGAAGGCAACGCACCGGCGCCTGCCGCAACTGCAATCCACTTCGGCCGAACTGATGGCGGGGGGGCTTGCGATTTTGCTGCTGGCCGCGACGGTTGCCCTGCGAGCCGTCGCCTTCCGGGCTTGGGATGCCCACTTCATCCTGTTGGCCGCGGCAAGCATCGCTGCGGTTGTCGCACTGGTGTTCTATTGGCTGCGGCTTCGGAAGTTGCGAGCCGCTGTCGCCCGGGACGTGACCTACCTTGAAAAGAGCGAAGCCCGGCTGGCCGGCATCATTCGTTCGTCCATGGAAGCCATCATTTCCGTGGATGAAGCCCAACGCATCGTGCTGTTCAATCCCATGGCCGAAACCCTGTTTGGTTGTCCGGCTCGCCATGCCATCGGCCGGCAGTTGTCAAACTTCATTCCTGAGCGATTTCGCGGCGCGCACGAAGCGCACGTACGGCGTTTCGGGGTGACGGGCGTGTCGGAGCGCCAGATGGGCAAGCAGCGCCCGCTGTTTGCCCTGCATACCGATGGGCGGGAATTCCCGATCGAAGCGTCGATTTCACAGATCGAGGTGAACGGGGGCAAGCTCTTCACGGTGATGCTGCGTGACACCACGGAACGTGTCCGCGCGGAAGCGGCGCTGCGGCGCTCTCAGGAAGAACTGCAGCATCTGTCGGACAGCGTTCTGGCCACGCGCGAAGAAGAGCGGCACCGCATCGCCCGTGAGCTGCACGACGATCTGGGCCAGCGTCTGAGCGCACTCAAGATGGACATTTCGCTGCTGGCGGCGGATCTGCGGGCCGCAGGAAGTGACAAGGCGCTAATCGACCAGACGCAGGCGATGCAACACGTGATCGACGAGACGATTGTTGCTGTGCGACAGATCTCTGCTGACCTTCGGCCGCCCTTGCTGGATGAGCTGGGGCTCGTGCCCTCCATCGAATGGATGGCCAAGAATTTTCGCCAGCGCTTTGGCTTGGTCGTGAACGTGCATGCGCAAGAGCTGGCAATGAACGAGCGCGCTGCCATCTCGGTCTTTCGGATCGTGCAGGAGGCGCTCAACAATGTCGTGCGCCACGCCGATGCCACTCGCGTTGAGATCGCGTTCTCGCAGCAGGATGACCTGCTGGAGTTGTCCATTCAAGACAATGGGCATGGCTGGAGTGGGGCGCCGCCGGCGGTGGGTGAACGCAAGCCACTGGGGTTGCTTGGCATCCGCGAACGTGCCCGGTTACTGGGCGGGCAGGCAACGATCACCCATGCGCCTGGCGGCGGCTTTCGCCTGAGCGTGAGCTTTCCCGCCGTTCACGAAGCCACTGAGGAGGCGCGGACATGATTCGCGTGATGATCGCCGACGATCATGCCGTGATGCGCGATGGCGTGCGCCATATCCTGGAGCGCGCGGGCGATTTTGAAGTCGCATGCGAAGCGTCCGACGGTACGCAGGTCTTGCAACTGGTGCGTGACAACCAACCGCAGGTGATCGTGCTGGATCTTTCGATGCCGGGGCGCAGCGGGCTGGAACTGCTCCGCCAGCTGCACGACGATCACCCCAGGGTGCGCGTGCTGGTGCTGACCATGCATGCTGAAGAACAGTACGTGGCCCGCGCCTTCCGTGCAGGGGCGGCCGGCTACCTGACGAAGGAAAGCGCCGCGACCGAACTGGTCACCGCGCTGCAGAAGGTGGCGAGCGGCGGCACGTATGTCAGCCCGCCCATGGCGGAGAAGCTTGCGCACAGCCTGGGCGAGCCCAGCGAGGAGGCGGCCCACACGCGCCTGTCCGATCGTGAGATGGAGGTCTATCGGCGGCTGGTGCGAGGCGAGCCCTTGACCGAGATTGCCACCAGTCTGTGTGTGAGCGCCAAGACCATTAGCACCTACAAGATGCGGCTGATGGACAAGCTGCAGCTCTCCAGCGAAGCCGCCCTCGTGCGTTACGCGATACGTCATCGCTTGTTTTCCGACGACGATACGCTGTAGCGCATTCTCCGCAGGACTGAGCCCGGCCTTGCGACACATCAAAGGCCGCCGCCCCGGAATCGCTATCGTTGATGCACATGCATCGGCCGGTCGGTATCACCCCGGGGCGCTCCCCTGTCTGCCGTGCATGGCCAAGGGGGCCATGTGCAAGCCATTCTCAAACTCGCTTACAAGCTGCTGGTCAATGACAAGGCCAAGCTGAGCGGCTTGCTGGTCGGCATTACGTTTGCGGTGTTTCTGATGATTGAGATGACGTCGCTGTTTGCGGGCGTGCTCAATCGGTCTTCGTCTGCCGTGTACAACATCGGCGCACGCATGTGGGTCATGGACCCGGCTGTCAACACCGTGGCCAACACGATCGGCATGCCGGAGTATGTTCTTGATGCGGTACGCAGCATTCACGGTGTGAAGTTTGCCGTGCCGCTGTATTCAGGTGGTGCACTTGTGCGCCTGAAGAGCGGGACATATCAGCCTGTGACCGTCGTCGGCATCGACGACACCAGCCTGTTCGGCCGCCCGCACATGCTCAGCGGCCGTATCCAGGATCTGTACGGCGAGAACGCTTTCATCGTCATCCAGGACGCCGAGTTCGGAAAGCTGGAAAACCCGCATATCGGCACCGAGTTCGAGGTTAATGACCACCGGGGAGTGATCGTCGGCATTGGCGAGGTGGCGACCAGCGGATTGTTTGGCGTGCCCACCCTGTACACAACGTACCGTCGCGCTGTGCAATATCTGCCCGGTACGCGCTACACGATGTCGTACATCCTGATCGAGCCCAAGACCGAAGCCGACATTGCAGCGATCGAACGCGCGGTAGACCGGCTCGGTTATCGCGCCCTGACCAAGGAAGAGTTCATCAGCCGCATTTCGCACTTCTATACCTTCCAGACCGGGCTTGGCACCAACATCCTGCTGATGACGGTGATCAGCTTCGTGGTAGGGCTGTCCATATCGGGGCAGACGTTCTACACCTTCATTCTCGAAAACCTGGAGCGCTTTGGCGCACTCAAGGCCATCGGAGCCAAGGGGCGTGAGCTGGTCACGATGATCGTTTTCCAGGCCACGTTCGTTGCGCTGGTGGGCTACGGGCTGGGCATCGGCCTATGCGCCGCGTCGATTGCGCTGGTGCGCCTTCGCATTCCGGACTACGCAGCCATGATCACGTTCACCAATCTGATGCTGGCGCTGGCCATGGTGATCGTGATCGCCGGTATATCGGGCTATATCGGCGTGCGTAAGGTCCTGCGCATCGAGCCCTTTGACATCTTCCGAGGTTGATCGTGGCCAACGTTGCCATTGCCGCACAGGCGCTCGATAAATGGTTTGGCGAGGGCGAGGCGCGTACTCGCGCGCTCATGCAGGTCAGTTTCGAGGCCGAATTCAACGAGATGCTGTTCATCGTCGGGCCCTCGGGTAGCGGCAAGACCACGTTGCTGAGTGTGATCTCCGGCATTCTGCGCCCGGATGGCGGCCGCGCTGTCGTGGACGGGGTCGATATCTGGAGCCTGGGCGGCGACGCACTGGCCGATTTCCGCCTGAGCAAGATCGGCTTCGTGTTTCAGGACTACCACCTGTTCCCGCGCCTCACCACGGTCGAGAACGTCGCCATTCCGCTGATCCTGCGGCATGTCGCGTGGGACACAGCGCTCGACCAAGCCATGCATTACCTCGATGTGGTTGGGCTGAAGAACCGTGCGCAGTTGCCGCCGGTCAAGCTCAGCGGTGGAGAGCAGCAGCGCGTGGCGATTGCACGCGCCATCGTTTCGCAGCCCGACATCCTCATCCTGGATGAACCCACCGCATCGCTGGATGGCGACACCGGCCGCTCCATCATGCAGTTCGTAAAGACGGAAATCCTGAACGCGCACCGCTGCATCGTGATCGTGACGCACGACGCGCGCATCCTCGACATGGCCAGCCGCATCCTCGATATGGAGGATGGCAAGCTGAGCCGCATTGAACACGGAGAGATGCGATGAAGATCCGATGGTTGTTTGTGCTTTCTGTGATCGGCGCGCTGGCTGGGGTTGGGGCGGCCATCTACTACGCACGGCAGAAGCCACCGCTGCCGCCTGTTTTCCAACCCGCTGCCAATCCGTACGCGACGGGCATTTACGCCAACGGCATTGTCGAAAGCGATCAGCCCAGCGGTGCCAACCTTAACCTGTATGCCGAGGTGTCGGGCACTGTCGCGCGTATCGCCGTGCAGGATGGGCAAGCGGTCAAGCGCGGCGATGTCCTGATCCAGATCGAGGATTCCGTGCAACGCGCCCTGACGGCACAACAGCAGTCGCAAGCGGATGCCGTCGATGCCCAGTTGAACGCGCTGCTGGCCCAACCGCGTAAGGAAGCGCTGGAGGTCACCCGTGCACAGGTGAGCGCCGCAGATGCCGGTTTGCGCACCGTGCAGGATCAGTTGGATAAGCTTGAGGCGGCTGCCCGGCTCAACCTCAAGGCCGTCAGTCGCGATGCAATGGACAACGCTGCCAACGCGGTACGGGTGGCGCACGGCAATCTTGCTGTTGCGCAACGTCAGTACGACCTGACGCGCGCCGGCGCCTGGAGCTACGACATCCGTACGCTGCAGAAACAGCGCGATGCCTTGCAGAAGGGTGCGGCAGCAGCAGCGGCGCTGCTCGAAAAATATGCCGTGCGGGCGCCGATGGACGGTGTTGTCATGTCCGTCAACACGGCGATGGGTGGCTATGTATCGCCGCAGGGTACCTATGACGCCTACACGCGAGCCAACGTGCCCCTGGTCACGATGAGCACCGGTCAGAACAAGCTGGCCGTGCGTGTGTATGTGGACGAGATTCTGGTGCACCGCCTTCCGCCGGGCTCGGTACAGGCACGCATGTTCGTGCGCGGCACCGATGTCAGCGTGCCGCTGGAGTTTGTGCGCGTGCAGCCCTACGTGTCGCCCAAGGTCGAGTTATCCGACCTGCGCTCGGAACGCGTGGATGTGCGCGTGCTTCCGTTGCTTTTTCGCTTCAAGCAGCCTGACAAGCTCGCCGTCTATCCCGGCCAGCTGGTCGACGTCTATCTGCAGGGGGCGTCGTGAAAACGGTGGCGTGTGCGATGGCCGCAGCGCTGATGGTTTCGGGCTGTGCCGTCGGACCGGATTTTCACGCACCGCCTGCGCCCGGCGTCGATCGCTATCTTCATGATGGCGATCCTGCCCAGGCTGCCTCTGCAGATGGCATTGCGCAGCGCTTCACGGCTGCCACAGTGCCTGCAGACTGGTGGCACGCCCTCGGCAGTCCTGCGCTTGATCAGGCCATGGAAGCAGCCATTACGGCCAACCCGAGCCTGCAGCAGGCAGAAGCAAACCTGCGCGCCGCGCAAGACTTGTTGCGAGCTGGCGCGGGAGTGTTCTATCCGCAGGTGGCTGGATCAGCCGATGTGTCACGTCAGGCAGCGGTGCCCGCCAGGCTCGGGCAGACCGGCGCGCCAAGCCTTTTTACGCTGTGGACACTGGGGGCATCCATCAGTTACGCGGTCGATATCTTTGGCGGCAATCGGCGTGCGGTGGAAGCACTGGCGGCGCAGGCGGAAGAGCAAAGGTATGTAGTGGCCGCTGCCTACCTCACCCTGACCGGCAATCTGGTGAACACCGTGATTGCCCATGCCGCCTATCGGGCGGAAATCGACACCACGCGCAGCCTGATTGCCGTGGTGCGTGAGCAGGTGGAGATTGCGCATGCGCAGGTCGAAGCCGGTGTCATGGCACATGCCAGCGAGTTGAGCCTTGCCTCGCAATTGGCGTCGTTGGAGGCATCACTGCCGCCGCTGGAGCAAAAGCGTGACCAGGCTGCGCATCTGCAGGCGGTGCTGGCCGGCCGATTTCCTTCGGAGACAGACCCCGTAGACGTTGCGCTCAACGGGCTGCAACTGCCGGCGGACCTGCCCAGACTGGTGCCCTCTGAACTGGTGCGCCAGCGGCCCGACGTTCTGGCCGCACAGGCACGCCTGCACCAAGCCAGCGCCGAGGTGGGTGTTGCAACGGCGGCGATGCTGCCCAGTTTGACCCTGAGCGCAGACTACGCCCGGATGAGCGGTCGCAGCGCAGATCTGTTTGGCGCAAAAGCCGGCGCCTGGAGCGTGGGGGCAAGCCTTGCCGCCCCGCTGTTTGAGGGCGGCACCCTGTATTTCCGTCGTTCCGCATCCCGGCAGGCTTTGCAGGCCGCCGATGCCGGCTATCGGCAGGTGGTGCTCTCTTCGTTCGAACAGGTGGCCGATGTGCTGCGGGCGCTTGAACACGATGCAGCGCAGCTTGACGCACAGTTGCGCGCACTGGCGGCCGCAAGTGCCACCCTGGAAGAGATCAACGCGAACTACCGTGCCGGTGTTGCTAACTATCTGCAGGTGCTGAGTGCCGACCTGCAGTATCAGCAAGCCGTGCTCGGCACGCTGCAGGTGCGTGCACAGCGGCTGCAAGACACCGTGGCGCTGTTCCTTGCGCTGGGCGGGGGTTGGCGTGGCGCCAGCATTGAACCGCCGGTAGCGGGACACGTACAGCAACCGCCGGGGTGACGACGAGCGTTGAGTTGCGTCAAAGCCCGGCGCGCGTCCTGCGCTCTAATGGTTTGCACATCCAGGTGCTTTGCACGCAATTTCCCATGCGCATCATGCCCATGCCGTCTCCGCATTTGCCCGCCGACGATCTCTCGATGTGGTCGGTGCTTGCCTCACAGGACGTGCTGGGCCGGCTTCAGACCCAGACGCACGGCCTGACGCAGGAAGCCGCAGCACAGCGCCTGCGTGAACACGGGCTCAACCGCGTGGCCAACGGCCATCACGAGGCTGTGCTGAGTGAGCTGGTGCGCCGCTCGGTCAATCCGCTGAATGTGCTGCTCATCTCGCTGGCGGGCGTCTCGGCGGTGTTGGGCGATATACGGGCGGCGGTGCTGATTGCCGTCATGGTGGTACTGAGCGTTGTGTTGGGCTTTCTGCAGGAGCATCGCTCCAACCGCGCGGCGGAGGCACTGCGTCGCATGGTGCACACAACGGCAACGGTAAGGCGCATCGGTTCCGACGGCGCCGAAGCAAGCCAGGAAATCCCGATCGAGCAACTGGTGCCGGGCGATATCGTGCAGCTTTCCGCCGGCGACATGGTGCCGGCGGACTTGCGGCTGCTCAGCGCGAAGGATGTGTTCGTCAACCAGTCGGCCCTGACTGGTGAGGCTATGCCGCAGGAAAAGCATGCGGAACCTTCCGACAGTCAACCTGCGGCAGATTTCGATCGACCTAATCTGTGCTTCATGGGCAGCGCCGTGGTGAGCGGCTACGCGACGGGCGTTGTCCTGACCACCGGCCGCCGGACCGCCTTTGGTCATGTGGCGAACCTGATTGCCGGGCAACGCGAGCAGACCAGCTTTGATCGCGGCATTACCCGGTTCACCTGGCTGATGCTGACGCTGATCCTGGTGATGGCGCCCACGGTCTTTCTCATCAATGGACTGACCAAGGGCAACTGGTTCGAGGCGCTGTTGTTTGCGGTGGCCGTGGCCGTTGGTCTGACGCCCGAGATGCTGCCGATGATCGTCACGGTTAATCTGGCCAAGGGCGCCATTGCCATGTCGCGCAAGAAGGTCATCGTCAAGCGGCTCAACGCCATCCAGAATTTCGGTGCGATGGATGTGCTGTGCACCGACAAGACCGGCACGCTCACACAAGACCGCATCATCCTCAAGCATCACCTGGATTTGCGCGGTGAAGAATCAGATGAAGTACTGGAGTATGCGTTTCTTAACAGCTTCTATCAGTCCGGCCTGAAGAACCTGCTGGACGTGGCCGTGCTCAAGCACGTGGAGCTGGAACAGCGCCTGGATGTACATGCGCGTTTCCAGAAGATCGATGAGCTGCCGTTTGACTTCGAGCGGCGGCGCATGTCGGTGGTGCTGGCGCAGGACGATGGCAAACATGTGCTGATCTGCAAGGGTGCCGTGGAAGAAGTGCTGGCTGTCAGTGCGCGTTACGTGAACGGCGACGAGGCTGGCCCGCTGGAGGCAAGCCACCTCCAAGATACGCGGCAACTGGCGGAGAACCTGAATGCTGACGGTTTCCGTGTCGTGGCTGTTGCATACAAGGAGATGCCGCCCGAGCAAAACCAGTACGTCGTCACAGACGAGTCGGGGCTGACGTTGCTCGGGTACATCGCCTTTCTCGACCCGCCGCGTGATACGGCCGCCCCCGCCATTGCTGCATTGAAGGCCCGCGGCGTGGCAGTCAAGATCCTGACCGGGGACAACGGCATTGTTGCGCGCAAGATCTGTCGCGAGGTCGGGCTGGCCGTGGAACCGGTGGTGCTTGGCACCGAGCTGGCCGCCATGTCACCTGACCAGATGGCCGAGGTAGCCGAGCGCGCGTCGGTGTTCGCCAAGGTATCGCCGGCGCAAAAGGCGGCCATTGTCGAGGCACTGCACCGCCAGGGCCATGTGGTGGGCTTCATGGGCGACGGCATTAACGATGGGCCGGCGCTCAAGGCCGCGGATGTCGGCATCTCCGTGGATAGCGCGGTCGATATTGCGAAGGAGTCCGCCGACATCATCCTGCTGGAGAAAAGTCTGGCCGTGCTGGGCGAGGGCGTGACGGAAGGGCGCAAGGTGTTCGGCAACATCGTCAAGTACATCAAGATGGGCGCCAGCTCGAACTTCGGAAACATGTTCAGCGTGCTGGGCGCAAGCCTGTTTCTGCCCTTTCTGCCAATGGCACCGGTGCAGGTTCTGCTCAACAACCTGCTCTACGACTTTTCGCAAACCGCAATCCCGACCGACAATGTAGACGAGGACTACCTTGTCAAACCACGGCGATGGGAGATCGGCAGCATCTTGAAGTTCATGCTGTACATGGGGCCCGTCAGTTCGTTGTTTGATTTTGCGACCTATGCGCTGCTGCTGGGCGTCTTTCACGCGTGGGCGGATCCGGCGCTGTTCCAGTCCGGATGGTTTGTTGAATCGCTGCTCACGCAAACGCTCATCATCCATATCATCCGCACAGCCAAGGTGCCGTTCGTGCAAAGTCGGGCAAGTACCGCTCTGGTGCTGACCAGCATCGCCATTGCTTGCGTGGGTGTCGCCATGCCGTTGACATCGGTCGGGGCGCTGTTTGGCTTCGTACCGCTGCCGGCAGCGTACTGGCCGTGCCTGGCAGCGATCATAGTGGCCTACGGGTTGTGTGCCTATGTGATGAAAGCCTGGTACGTGCGCAGATACGGTCTGGATTGAGCGGGCATGTCAGCCAGCCTGGCGCTCGCTTTGCGGGGCCACGTCCAACGCAGCACGCACTTCGGCGTCTTCCACCTGAGGAAAGTCGGCGTAATACAAACCGACCGCCCGGAAGCCCTGCGGCGCGTAGAGGCAGACGACCTCATCGGCAAGCGGTCGGATCTCGTCCAGGCTGTCCGGCGCCGCCACGGGAACCGCGCAGATGAGGCGTTGCGGATGACGCTGCCGTATGGCGTGGAGTGCCGCCTTCATGGAAGCCCCGGTCGCCAGCCCATCGTCGACCACGATCACAACGCGTCCTTCTACGTCATACGGACCGCGATTTGGGGTATAGAGCGCACGGCGCCGACGGATGACTTCCATTTGTTCAGCGCTTTCCTGTTCGAGGTATGTCGTGTCCGCGCCAATGCGGCTCGCATAGGGTGCGAAGTAGGTCCAGCCGCCTTCTTCTACAGAGCCGACAGCCAGTTCAGGGTTGAACGGCGCGCCGAGTTTGCGAACCAGCACCACATCAAGCTGACCGCCGAGTGCGTGTGCGATGAGTGCGCTCATTGGAACCGCACCCCTTGGGATGGCCAACACCAGCGGGTGCATGTCCCGATACTTTTCCAGCGCCTGCGCCAGCATGCGCGCTGCATCTAATCGATCTTTGAATCGCACGGGGCTACCTCGCGTGTCGTTGGGGTTGGGTGGCAGCGCTCAAATAGCGGACGAACCATGCCCGCGCCAGCTCGGCCACCTGTTCGAGGGCACCCTCTTCTTCAAAAAGGTGTGTTGCGTGCGGCACCGTCTCAAGGGCTTTCTCACAACGCATCTGGCTCAGCGCTTGCCGGTTGAGATCGAGAACGTCCGAATCGGCCGCACCTACGATCAGCAGGGTCGGGCAGGCGAGTTTGTCCAGTGCGCGTGGGCCCGCAAGATCCGGCCGACCGCCGCGGCTGACGACCGCCTCGATCGGGCAGGCGTCGTCCGACTCGGTCGCTGCCAGGATCGCGGCCGCGGCTCCGGTGCTGGCGCCAAAATACCCGAGGCGTAACCCGCGTTCGCGGGCGATGCTGCCCACCGCGCGTGTGGCTGTACGCAGACGCCGCGCCAGTAGGTCGATGTCGAACCGGCACGAGGCATGCGATGCCTCTTCGGCACTCAACAGATCGAACAGCAGCGTGCCCAAGCCGGCGGCATGAAGCTGATCGGCAACATACCGGTTGCGCGGGCTGAGCCGCGAACTGCCGCTGCCATGCGCAAAGATCACCAGGCCGGTTGCATTGCCGGGGCAGTCCAACGTGCCTTCCAGCACTGCGTCGTCCGCCACGATATCCATGCTCAGAGAAAGTGGCTCGGCATTCATGGATGGGGTTTCCTGGAGTGAGGTGGCAGCCTGGCGGCTGGAGGCTGCCGGTCGTCTTGTGCTCGATACGGGCGAGGCGTGTGACGATCAGGCGGTCTGTTCAGCTTTTCCCTTTGCTGGGCGGGCCAGTCCGTTCTTCTTCGCCTCGGAGTCTGGCGGAGCCATGTGGTTGAAGCTGTCAAAGAAGGCCTTCAGCGAATCGGAAGATGCGGCAAACAACTGCGAGGAAGAGGTCTGTCCTTCAGGTTGCTGCATTTGCTGAGTCCACTCAGTCAGTCGACGCAAATAGGCCGCCTGTAGCTTGTTCGTGAAATCGGCCCATGTCTTCAGAGCGTTAGCACCGTGGCTCGATTGCATCTTCATGAAGATGCTCTGCGCAGCGGCCAGCGATGTCCAGTCATGCGTGCCACTCAGCTCATGTTCCAACGCACGCAGATCTTCCAGCGCAGCCTCTGCCAGCTTGAGGCGGAAATGGGCCAAGTCGATCTGCGCCTCGAGCATGAAGCTGGCGGTGCGGCTCATATCGCGCATGGCGACGCATGCCAGGTTGCATGCCATATCAGCAGGTTGTTGCATTGTGATCTCCGGTGGGGTCTTGGCGGACAGGTGAACGGGGCCGCCGAATGAGGTTTCCATCTGCAGCGTAGGCACTCTGCAGTTGTGTGCGTTGATATGGCGCAAACTGGCGGCCGCGCGTGAAACACCATCGCCGCAGTGCTAGGTCTCGTGGCACTTGGTTGCCTGAGCCAGGCCGTGCAGAATCATTGCCCTTTGCCTTTGATGTAAGGCACCACGTTCGACATCTCGTCAGGTATCACATGTGCCCGCTCGTCCGCACTGAGAGGCTGTTGTGTGGCGATCTGGGCCTCCAGCACGTGCAGATCTGCCTCGGATGCGTCGAGCCCACCGTGCATGCGCTTGCGGATGCGCATACGCAGCCTGTCGACGTCGGCAACGCAGTCCACGATGGCCACGGCCACCCTCAACCGCCGGGCCAGCGAGAAGAAACGTCTGCGTTGATGCTCGGCCAGGAACGTCGCGTCCGCAATCATCGGAAAACCAGACCTCGCGCCCACCTTGCAAACGGCGGCCAGACGCCGATAAGTACGTTCGACCGCACGGGGCAGGTAACGATCTACGGCGGCGACATGCTGGACGCGTTGGCGTTCAACATCGGAGCGCACGCGGATCATCCCTTCTGCTTCGGCAAGCTGTGCGGCGCGGGTGGATTTTCCGCTGCCGGAAAGGCCATGCATGAGAAGAATGCAGGCGTCGGTTCGGCAGAGCAGCTCCCGAGACAGGTCGAGCATGCGGCGTGCCTCGGCGCGCGGCTTGGCAGCCAGATCGGGCGTTCCGTCCAACTGATGGGCGCGTTCCAGCAGCACGCGGGCGCGCACGAGTGCGCGCATCGATGCGTAGAAAGGCAGTACCGTCAACCCACCATAGTCGCCACATCGTTCGAGATAACGGTTGATCAGGCGATACGCCATCGCATGCAGGCCCGCTGCGAGCAAGTCCATGAACAGAAAGGCTGTGTCGTACATGGTGTCGATCCACCGGAGCGACGGCGAGAATTCAAGGCAGTCGAACGGCGTCGGCTTGCCATTGATCAAGACGATGTTGCCCAGGTGCAGATCACCATGGCATTCGCGGATGTGCTGGCAGCGCAGGCGTGACGCAAACGTCTCTTCGAGGCGACTTGCGTGTTGACGAAGCAGCGATATCGTGGCCGCCGCAATCGGGGGTTCCGTGCTGAGGGCAACGACACCCGCTGCGCAATCCTCAAGCGTGCGCCGAATGCTTGCAGGTGTTCCAGCGTCTGAACCGGCGCGGGCGACAGGCGCGGTTGCGTGGAAGTCTGCAATCAGGTCAGCCAGCGCGTCGATCTCTTCGGGGCGGACCTGCGAATCATGGGCCAATGCGCTCAGCACGTCTTGCTGGGCGAAGCGGCGCATGCGGACCGCGTACTCACAAGGCAAGCCTTGTCCATTGACGCGGATGGCATCCGTGGCCGGATCGTGCGAGATCGGCACCACGCCAAGGTATAGCGCTGGGGCGAGGCGGCGGTTGAGACGGCACTCCTCTTCGCAGTCGATCTGTCGCGCACGGAGCGTCGAAAAATCGACGAAGTCCAGCTTGATCGGCTTGCGCACTTTGTATGCAAAATCGCCCGCCAGGAAAACCCACGACAGATGGGTTTCGATCATCTGCAGATCGGCAGCGGGGTGCGGATACGCTGCCGCCTCAAGCATGCGTGTGACCAAGGCTTCCGCTGGCTGCGTGCATGGAATGGTGGTGGCTTGTTCGGCCATACGCAGTTTCGCCTCCGGATACAAGAGGTCAATATCTCGCGGTTGCCGCCATGCGCCCTGACGTAGATCAACGTCCGCGCAGGGCGGTTGCCTAGCATGGAGTCATCGTCCTCTTTGGTGATTGCCATGAAAGCACTCGTCTACGAAGGGCCCGGCAAGATCACTCTGGCCGACAAGCCGAAACCGGAATTGCAGGCGCCCGGCGACGCGGTAGTGCGCGTCACGTTGACGACCATCTGCGGTACCGACCTGCACATCATCAAGGGCGACGTGCCGACATGCGAGTCGGGGCGCACGCTGGGCCACGAGGGCGTGGGTGTGGTGGAGTCAGTGGGCGCGGCGGTGACATCGCTCCAGCCTGGTGACCACGTGCTGATCTCGTGCATCTCGTCTTGCGGCAAATGTGCGAACTGCCGGCGCGGCATGTACTCGCACTGCGAGACGGGCGGCTGGATCCTGGGCAATCGCATCGACGGCGTGCAGGCTGAGTACGTCAGGATTCCGCACGCCGAGACCAGCCTTTACAAACTGCCGCCAGGCGTCGATGAAGAAGCGCTGGTCATGCTGTCCGACATCTTTCCGACCGGATTCGAATGCGGCGTGCTCAACGGTCGCGTGAAGCCCGGCAGCAGCGTGGCGATTGTCGGTGCCGGCCCCATCGGGCTGGCTTCGTTGCTGACGGCGCAGTTTTACTCGCCCGCGCAGATCATCATGATCGACACGAACGCGGCGCGGCTGGAGGTGGCCGGCCGGCTGGGCGCAACGGCCTGCATTGATGTCTCCAATGAAGACGCGGTTGCCGCCGTGAAGCGGCTGACGGAGGGCGTAGGAGTCGATTGTGCAATCGAGGCGGTGGGCGTGCCCGCGACGTTCGAACTCTGCCAGCAGCTCGTTGCGCCGGGTGGGGTGATTGCGAACATTGGCGTGCATGGCGTCAAGGCAGATCTGCATCTGGAAACCTTGTGGAGCCAGAACATCGCCATCACCACGAGGCTCGTGGATACGGTCAGCACACCGATGCTCCTTAAAACAGTGCGTGCGGGGAAGCTGATGCCTGGGCAGCTCATCACGCACCGGTTCAAGCTCGATGACATCCTCACCGCCTACGACACGTTCCGCAATGCTGCGCAGACACATGCGCTGAAGGTGATCATCTCAGCCTAGGCGGCGACACACGTTCGATGGATTTTCAGTTTTGTGAGGTGGATGCCATGAGCGAGGCGATGCTCCTGTCTTATGACCCTGTGCAGTATCTGTTGCCGCCACCAGCGTCCCACGCTGCGCCGGCAGCCATTGCACTGGCGCCGCCGCTATTGGATGGCGGTGGCACGTTGACCGCGGCGCTGATCAAGCGAAAAAGCGTGCGCGAGTTCGCGCCGACGCCACTGTCTCTGCAGCAACTGAGCGAATTGCTATGGGCGGCGAACGGCATCAACCGGCCAGAAACGGGCGGGCGCACCGCGCCGTCAGCGCATGGCTTGAATGAAATCGACATCTACGTCGCGCTGCCAGAGGGCGTCTACGAATACGAGCCGGTGGCGCATCGTTTGCGGCTCAAGCACGCCGTGGACGCGCGCAACCTCACCGGATATCAGGACTTTGTCGGCAAGGCGCCGCTGGATCTGGTGTACGTGGTGAACCATGCGCGTGCAGACCAGATGCCCGGAGCGGTGCGCGAAACCTTTGCCGGCGTAGCGGCAGGGGCAATCTCGCAGAACGTATCACTTTACTGTGCCTCGGCGGGGCTGGGCTGCGTGGTGCGCGGCTGGCTCAATCAGTGTCTTCTGGCAGAGGCCCTGTCGCTCAATGAAGACGAAGTTCCAGTACTGGCACAAACGGTCGGTCAGCCGGCCGCAGAGCAATGAGGTATGAGATGAGCAAGGCATGTCGTCTTTCGCCACGCTGCCTTCTTGCCGCGTTGGCTTTTGCCGCCAGCGCGCACGCTGGTGCAGCTGGACCGGATGCGGCGGCCCCGGAGGTTCGCTTCCAGAATGAGATCGCCTATGTGTCAGGCGGTGTGGGGAGCGACGAGCGAGACACCATGCACGCAATGGCACGTCGTTTCAATGTGCGGCTGAACGTGGTGTCGGCCAGAACCGGCGAGGCGTTATCGGACGTGGACGTGTCGGTTGCGGACGAGCGCGGCACGCTCCGTTTGCGCGTGCGCACGGAAGGACCGCTGTTGTATATGCGATTGCCGCGCGGGCGTTATCAGATAACGGCCGCGTATCGGGGCGTGATGCAGACCCTGAGCATTCGCGCTGGCGCGCAGCCGGTCGATGCCGTTGTCCGGTTGCGTATCGAACCCGGAGCAGACGAGTGGCTGCTGTGCAAGCGCGATTGCCCTCGCACTGGCGCACGCCCGACGACGCGATGAGGCCATCATGACAACATATCGCATTGCGCTCATCACCGGTGGTATGGGCGGCCTGGGCGAAGCCATTGCCGTCCGTCTGCATGCCCAAGGGCATCGGGTTGTGGTCACGCATTCGTTGCGCAATACGCGTGTGACCGCATGGCTGGCCGAACAGCGTGCCCAAGGACGTCTGTTCCAGACATTCGCAGTGGATGTGGCCGACTACGACGCTTGCCAGCGATGCGCATCGGATGTGCTCACGACGGTAGGCCCCGTCGACATTCTCGTGAACAACGCCGGCATCACGCAGGACATGACCTTCAAGCGCATGACGCTGGATGCCTGGCGGAACGTGCTGGCCACCGATCTCGACTCCGTCTTCAACATGACCAAGCCGCTGTACGAAGGCATGATCGAGCGCGGTTGGGGCCGCATTATCAATATCTCGTCGGTCAATGGATCGCGGGGCGCGTTCGGGCAGACGAACTACGCGGCCGCCAAGGCCGGCATACACGGGTTCACCAAGGCGCTGGCACTCGAGTGTGCGTCAAAGGGCGTGACCGTCAACACGATTTCGCCTGGTTATCTCGCCACGCGAATGACGCGCGATATTCCCAGCGAGATCATGCAAGAGCGCATTCTTCCGCAAATCCCGGTAGGCCGTCTCGGCCGGCCGGAAGAAGTGGCTGCCCTGGTGGCATTTCTGTGCGGCGAGGACGCCGCCTACGTTACCGGTGCCAACGTTGCCGTGAATGGTGGCTTGCACATGCAATAGCGCATGCGCACGACCACGACGCCTCAAGAGTGTGATCCGCGTTTGTCGTTGGCCTCGACGAGCATGCGTTCCACGTGCGTGAAAGCCTCGCGAAGTGCGACATATGGGTCCTCGTTGGAGCTGTTGCTCGAAACATGCGTCTGATGCGGGGTGAGCACGTTGACGTGGACGTCGAACGGCTTGCCCTGATGTTGATGCTTGGCTCCCACGGCAAGACTGACGCGGCAGCGTATGAGATCGCCACGAATACGCTTCAAGCGGTCTGCAAGGGTGGCAACCGTTTCTTCGACAGCCTTTGAATGCGGAATACCCTGGAACGAAATATCGACTGGCAGGCTCATGGTCAGGCTCCGGTTGTTGGGTTGCCGGTGTTGACACCGATGCGTTCATTCTTGATCGCACGATTTCCGGCACCTTGATACGGATCAAGCCAATTGGCACGGCAGGCGATTTGTTGCGGTGCACATACAGACGACCTCAGATGATGTGCCAGTTCGGTTCTCACATCGTCCGCCGCAGCAGATATTCGAGTGGCGACGTCGTTGTAGTGCACGAGATGCTCAATGATCTGGGCGCGTTTTCTTCCTGTGATGAGCAGACCAAGGTCTCCCACGGTGTCGCGTCCTCGCCGGTAGCTTGCCGGAAACGACGGGTTGGTCGACTAGGCCGCTTGCCAGCAGGTAATGCATCAATGCATCGGCACATGGCTTGGTGATTGCCAAACCATAACGGCGATCGCGCGCCATGCCGTTGAGGGGGGCGAGCAACCGCAGTTCGCTTATACGGTGTGCCGCCACAACACGAGCCAGCTCATCCAAGGATGCGGTGAACAGTTCGTGCTGCAGCGCACGGGCCTGCTTTGGGAAAGATTGGCGCGATGGCCTGGTCCACGGAAGACCGATAGGAAGCGTCCAATGTCACGAGGCATCCTCTCGCGTGCACGTGGGTCCATCGTTTCATCTGGCCGTGTCGTGGCCTTGCGCCACATCAAGGGAACCTGTGACTTTGCGGAACCACGACACGCCGTCGGACCGGCTTGCGCGAGATCAAGCTGGCCCACGCGCGCCGCCGTATCGTGGGCAGAGATCAGGGGTGCTTTCATGATCAAGCTGCTCATCTTCATCAACGTGGCCGTGTTCGGTGCAGAGCTCATTGCGGGAGACGCGTTGCTGCGTGCCTTTGCGCTCTGGCCGCTCGGCATATCAGGAGAGGGCATGCGGAGCGGATTCATGCCGTGGCAACCGCTGACATACGCCTTCCTACACGCAAATGGCGCGCATCTGGCGCTCAACATGTTTGGCCTCTACATGTTCGGGCGCGACGTGGAACGCGCCGTGGGAGCGCCTCGGACTTGGCTGCTTTATCTATCCAGCATCTTGAGTGCGGCGTTCGCGCAAATCGCTTTTACGGTCTTGAGCGTTTTTTCGGCGGGGCCGGTCATTGGCGCTTCCGGGGGCGTGTTCGGATTGCTTCTCGCTTATGCCGTCCTGTTTCCCAATCGCATGATCGTGCCGTTGATCCCACCCATCCCGATGCCTGCGTGGGTGTTTGCGACGCTCTATGCGATCGTGGAACTGACACTCGGCGTGAGCGGAACCGAAGTCGATGTCGCGCACTTTGCCCATCTGGGCGGCATGGCAGGCAGCGGGGTGCTGCTTTGGCATTGGCTGCGCGGCACACCACGCGAGTCGTAGGCTGTGCGGGTTAGGCGAGACATGCCATCCATCCTCCTTCGGAGCTGCGGCTGATGAAAACCTGGGTCTTCTCGTTGTGTTGCGCGCTTCTGATGATTGCGTACCCAAGCGCCAACACAGATATGCCCACCGTGCAGCCGAGTGTAGTGGTGCTCGTCTATCACCGCTTTGCATCGACGGTGGATAGCAGCATGACGGTTCGAATGCCGACATTCGAAGCGCATCTGCGTGTGATCGAGGCGGCCGGTTATCGCATCGTTCCGCTCGCGGACATCCTGCGCTGGCACGAAGGCAAGCAAGATGCGCTGCCGGCGAAGGCTGTCGCCATTACCCTGGATGACGGCCATCGGTCCGTGTACGAGACGTTGTGGCCCGCGCTGCGCGGCCGGAGCATTCCTGTGACGCTATTTGTGTACCCGTCTGCCATCTCAAATGCCGCATACGCGATGACTTGGCTCCAGTTACAAGAGTTGGCCCGCACCGGCCAGTTTGACGTGCAGTCTCATACTTACTGGCATCCGAACTTCCGCGTGGAGCGAATGCACCGTAGCGCCGATGATTTCGTCAAGTTCGCCCATGATCAGTTGCGCCGCGCAAAGGTGCGCATCGAAACAGAGATTGGTGTCCCGGTGCATTTTCTGGCGTGGCCTTTTGGCATCCACGATCCTGAACTGGAACGCATCGCGCAGGAGGAGGGCTACACCGCCGCCTTCACGCTGGACGCGCAACCACTGCGAGTGTCTCAACCCGCCCTGGCACTGCCCCGATACCTGATCACCGATGGTTGTGGCGCGCGATGCATGACGAACATTCTCAATGCAACCGGGGGCAACCATGACTAGCCGTCTGCGCCTCTGGCTTGCAGCGGCGTGGCTCTCTTGCGCGCAGGTTGCCGGCGCCGCCGAGCTTCGCGTGGTCGACGCACAGACCCATCTGCCCGTGGAAGGCGCAATCACATTCGTTCAGGGCGAGAGTGGAACGACCGATGCTGCTGGCCTGGTCGCCATTCCGGACGCGGCAGTGGATGCACGCAAGACGGTCAGCATCCGCGCCCCCGGCTATGGTCGTGCCGAGCTGGTGCTTGGCGGCGCACAGCCCGCCACTGAGATAGCGCTCAAGCAGATCAAGCCCCGGGCGGTCTATCTGTCGGTACAGGGCGTATCCAATCGATCCTTGCGTGATGCGGCCGTTGCACTACAGGGCGAGACGGCCATCAATGCGCTGGTCATCGACATGAAGGGCGACCGCGGCGACACACCTTACCCGAGTGCGGCCCGTTCAGAAGTGGGCGTGACGCCCGTACAGAAGAACGGTACGGCCCGCACCGAGCAGTTTGCCGCCCTGATTCGTCAACTTCGTCTACGTGGCCTGTATCTGATTGCGCGCATTGTCGTCTTCAAGGACGACCGCCTGGCATTGGCGCACCCGGAATGGGCCGTGCGAGATCGCGATGGCGAGGTCTGGCGCGATCGCGAAGATCAACAATGGATCGACCCAAGTATCGAAGCCGCCTGGGCCAATACGCTTGACGTGGCGGAAGAGGCGGCAAGACTCGGATTCGACGAAATCCAGTTCGACTACCTGCGTTTTCCGGACGCCAACGGCTTGCAGTTCCATCAGGCCAACACGCAAGCACACCGGGTTGCGGCCGTGACAGGTTTTCTTGCGCAGGCGAGAGAGCGGCTGCGGCCATACAACATTTACTTGGCGGCGGATATTTTCGGCTACGTGTGCTGGAACACCGACGACACGGCGATCGGCCAACAGATCAACACACTGGGCGCTGTGGTCGACTACATTTCGCCCATGCTCTATCCATCAGGTTTCACATGGGGCTTGCCGGGCGTCAGAAAACCCACCGAGAAGCCCGGCGAGATCGTCTCGCACTCCCTGGCCGAAGCGAAGCGGCGCACAGGTTTGCCGGGGGCGAGGTTCCGGCCATGGCTGCAGGCGTTCCGGGACTATGCCTTTGATCATCGTGAGTTCAATGCTGAGATGATTCGCGCCCAAGTCGATGCTGCCGATGCGGAGGGAACCAACGGGTGGATGCTATGGAACGCGCGCAATCGGTACGATCGAGCCGATTTGCCGCGATAGTCGCGACATTGGCTGCGGTGCTGTTGGCCTGCATGCAAAGCGGGCGGGCCGCCCCCGTCACAAACGAGCTTGGGCCACTGGGTGCGCCTGTGCCCATGCACGATCTGGAAGCCGTAGTGGCCGCGCAGATTGCCGACGGCAATGTGGCCGGGGCGGTCGTAGCGATCGGTGATGCCAGCGGGGTGCGCGAACGCGTCGCGTTGGGTCAGCGATCCAACGGACCCGCCGCTGAGCCGATGACGGAAGACACGATCTTCGATCTGGCATCCCTTACCAAAGCAGTGGCCACGGCCACGGCGGTACTGCAGTTGGCCGAGCGCGGACGTTTGGAGTTGGACGCGCCGGCCAGCCGTTACTGGCCTGCCTTCGCAGACGGAGGGAAGGCGCACATCACAATCCGGCAGTTGCTCACTCACACTTCGGGGCTGCCTCCAGGCCTGGCCGCCCAATCGGAACTCCGGGGCCCCGCCACGGTGCTTCACGCCATCGGGGTCATGCCGCCGATTGCGGCGCCCGGGCATCGTGTCATCTACAGCGATCTCAACTATGTCGCCTTGGGTGAGGTCGTCCATCGTGTCAGTGGGATCGGGCTTGACGCATGGTGTGCGCAGAACATTTTCCAACCGCTTGGCATGCGCGACACGGCGTTCCGGCCGAGCCACAAGGCGATTCCCCGCATCGCGCCAACCATCATTCGCAACGGACGATGGCTTCGCGGCAAAGTGCATGATCCGACGGCCGCGGCACTGGGTGGTGTCTCCGGCAACGCGGGCCTGTTCTCCACGGCAGATGATCTCGCCAGGTTCGCCAGGATGCTCCTTGATGGGGGCCGCTTGGGGGATCGCCGTATCTTGCAACCGGCCAGCGTCGCCCAGCTGTTGACGCCGGACAGTTCGACAGCAGTGGAGGCGACGCGCACGCTGGGATGGGAAGTCCAGGCGCCGTTGATCCCCAACCGCTATCGCGCACCGCGTGCCGGACTTCTTCAGCACCTGGGCTATACCGGAACCGGCTTATGGATCGACTTGGTCACGCGACGATTCGTGATTGTGCTTACAAGCCGGCTGTATCCGGCCGAGCGGGGTAACGCCATGCCGTTGCGTGAGGCTGCGCTGAACCTGGTATCGAGCACTGCGCCGTTGCTCTCCGGTGAACAGATCGCGGCGCGCGCCCCGACCATGGCCGATGCGGTGATCAGTGCCGGAAGCCGCCTACCCATGGCGGTCGGTCCCGTACGATCCGGTATCGACGTGTTGGAGGCCAGCGGCTTCGCACCGCTTGCCGGAAAGCGGGTCGGCTTGGTCACGAATCACAGTGGCTTCGACGCCCAGGGACGGCGCACCATTGATGTACTCAATCAGGCACCCGGTGTGCGGTTGAGCGCCATCTTTGCGCCAGAGCATGGCATTGGCACCGATCTCGATGCGCGCTTTGGTGACACCATTGACGCGCGCTCCAACGTGGTCGTCCATAGCCTCTACGGCAACAGCAAGGACATACCACGCAGCGCGCTGACCGATATCGACGTCCTGGTGTTTGACATCCAGGACGCTGGCGTACGGTTCTTTACCTACCTTGCCACCCTGGGGACGACGCTCGAAGCGGCAGCGAAGGCCCACATCCCGGTGCTTGTGCTGGACCGTCCCAACCCGATGGGCGGTGATCTCGTTGGTGGGCCGGTATCCGATACGGCAAACCGCTCATTGACGAACTATGTGTCTCTGCCGCTTGTGCACGGCATGACGATCGGCGAGCTTGCCAGGTTGCTGAACGACCAGCTGCACATCGGCGCAGCACTGCATGTCGTAGCCATGGAGCAGTACGACCGCGCAATGCGCTTTGCCAATACCGGGCTGGGTTGGGTTCCGCCATCGCCAAACCTGCGTGACTTCGCTGCCTTGGAGCGATATCCGGATGTGGGGCTGATCGAAGGCGCGAGTGTCAGCGTGGGTAGGGGCACGTCGGCGCCGTTCGGCATGGTCGGGGCACCGTGGATGGATGGCGCTGCGGTCGCGCAAGAACTCAATGCGCTGGATACCGGTGCCACCTATACGCCCGTCCATTTTGTTCCCGCGGAGGGGCCATACCATGGCCGCTCGTGCTCGGGTGTGGCGATCCACCGGACGTCTGCGCTCACGCGCCCGGGCCGCATCGGTTTGGCACTGGCCCGGGTACTGTCGGTGCGCTATCCGGAGCATTTCAAGCTGGAAGCGATCCGTACCTCCGTTGGGTCAGAGACGGTCTGGGCGATGCTGCGGGATGGTGTGTCGCTGGACGCGATCGAGCACACCGTCATCGCGCAGACCGATGTCTTTCTTTCCGAGCGGGCCGCCTATCTGCTGTATTGAGGACGACGGCCGCTACGCGCCCAGACGGAGTCCGACAAGGCCAAGCCAGATGCCGCTACTTCGTCTGGTTGCCGCCATCCGTATAGGTGTCGCGCTTACCCTTCGCACCTTCCGTGTACGGATCGAACTTGCCACTCCTCGACCCATCTGTGTACGGATCGCGTTTGGCTTGTCTGGCGCCATCCGTATAGGTGTCGCGCTTGCCTTTCGCACCTTCCGTGTACGGGTCAAACTTGCCGCGTCTTGATCCTTCTGTGTACGGATCGCGCTTGGCTTGTTTGGCGCCATCCGTATAGGTGTCGCGCTTGCCCTTTGCGCCTTCTGTGTATGGATCGAACTTGCCGCGTCTCGATCCCTCTGTGTACGGATCGGGCTTGGCCTGCTTGGCGCCCTCCGTGTAGGGATTCACTTTGCCGGCTCTTTGGCCGTCGCTGTTCGGTGCTGTGTCGGACTTACTTTGTGCGTACGCCGACGTGGAAGCTGCCGCCACGACGAGCAGAGTCATCATGAGTTTTCTGCGCATTTTGTGCTCCTGCAAACAAATCAAGTGCAACCGCTGGATCACGGACCGTTTCCATCCATCACGTGCTTGCCCGATGACTCTTTCAAGAATAGGTGGCTGCCAGAGCCCCTCGTTGACAGCAATCAAACAGCTCTCTTTGATCGACGCCTGCGTAGCGCGTTGCTTTTTGCACGCGCATTTCCATCTGCCAGGGCAGCCGTCACGCACCGCGCGCGCTCTTGGATGTCGTTGGTGGTTGCGACGGCGATCGGGCTTGCGTAGCCGACGCGGCTATCTCGTTGAAGGTGTTGACCAACGTCTGCCAAGAGTCGAGGGACGCGATCAGCAGTTGTGCGGGAGACGCGGCCGTTCCGGGGCGATGTTGGAACTGATCGTTCCACTCCGTCGCCTGGCGTATATAAGAGCGCTGTGCGTCATTGAGGAAGTCGGCCCATTGGCGAACTGCGTTTGCGCTCTGGTTGGCTTGGAGCTTCATGTAGGCGCTCTGCGCAGAAGCCAGTGCGCTCCAGTCTTTGACTGCGTCCGACTGACCTTCCAGCTGGGACAGATTCTCCAGCGCGGATTCCGCCATCTTGATGCGAAGGCGTGCCAGCTGAAGCTGACTATCGACGAAGAGCTCGGCTGCGCGGCTGGCATCGCGCATGGTGGCGCAGGCGAGATTACAGGCTGCATCAGTAGGCTGTGGCATCACGATCTCCGGTTGACATGACTGCAGGGTAGGCGCTTCGTTATTGCCGGAGTTGACCTGACGCAAGTCTCCGGGTTGGCTTGCCTCGCCCTTCTGATGGGGCGTGTTTCCCGAGGTGGTTAGCTGCTTGAGCCAGAGGCGTTGTTCCCGACGCGGTGCGCTCGGCGTGATGCCGATCAACGCCATCGGAGCAGTGTTGGCTAGCATGGATTCATCGGTGCAAAGGAGCATGTCGATGCGGGCAGGTGCGCAGACCTTGTCATGCTGCCTGCCGTAGCTCCTTGAGGTGTGCAATGCCGGAAATCGTCACGCTTACGGTCAATCCCGCAATCGATATCGCTACATCGGTGGAGCGCTTGACTGACACACACAAGATGCGCTGCACCCCGGCGCGCTGTGACCCTGGAGGCGGTGGAATCAACGTCGCCCGCGTTGTTCATCGCCTGGGCGGGGAGTGCCTGGCCATCTACCTTGCCGGCGGCCCGGTGGCCGAGCGGTTGGGACGTCTCCTGTCGGCAGAGGGCCTGCCGTTCGTCGTCCTCGGGATCGAAGGAGAGACACGCGAGAACTTTTCCGTGACAGAACTGTACAGCCACCGTGAGTTCCGGTTCGTAATGCCGGGTCCGGTCCTCTCGGAAGCAGAATGGCAGCGCTGCCTGGACTACCTAGATGCGCTGCGACCTGCGCCGCGCTACCTCGTACTGAGCGGAAGCCTTCCGCTCGGGGTCGCCGAAGATTTCTATGCACGCGTTATTGATAGAGCCAAGGTTCATGGCTGCCGGGTCGTACTGGATGCCTCGGGGCCGGCATTGCGCGCGGCGTTGCCGCATGCACCATACCTGATCAAGCCCAGCCTGAACGAGCTTCGACAACTGACGGGGCGCGCGTTGGAGACGGAAGCGGATTGCATGCAGACGGCTCAAGAGATTGTCCGCAATGGGCACGCGCATGCCATCGCGCTCACCCTTGGCGCAGGCGGGGCGATGCTCGTCACACAGGAAGAGGTTGTCCGCTCAGGTGCCATCGCAACGTCAATCGTCAGTACGATCGGTGCGGGCGACAGCTTAGTGGGAGGAATGGTGTGGGCGCTTAATCGGAATGCGCAGATGCGGGAAGCATTTCGATACGGTATGGCCGCAGCTGCTGCAGCGTTGCCCCATGCCGGTACCGAACTGGGTAGCGCCGCCGAGATCGAGCAGCGCTACGCAGAGGTTTCAGTGTCTTGATACGCGCCAGCCGGGGCCGGATTGAGGTGCTACCGGCTCCATTTCACGTGCAGTTCGGTTTCTGCATTGCCATAGTCAAACGTCAGGTGTCCGTGGAATGCATGGTGAATTGCATGGCCGATATCGCGCGCCAGATGAAACCCGGTCGTCAAGATGTTGGTGCCGCTGCTCGTGCTCTCGACAGCCATGATGCGCTCCATCGGATGATCCGCGCGCAGATCTGCCTCGCGGTGGCGGGCGAGCGCCAGAATCTCTTCCCGATGGGCCGCCTCAAAGTCCCCCGACAGTTGGATTCGCCCTGCAGGCATCTGGTCGGCGGCCCGCTGGCATGCGGAGCAGATCAAGGAAGCGGCCCCGGGAGGAGGACTACGCCACAACCAGCGGCCCTTGAGGTAGACAGCACCGCAAACCGGGCAGCAACTTGCAGCCGGTGCCTTGTCAGGTTGCCGATACCGGGTGTGGATCGGCTCCACGGCAAATGGGCTCCAGCGTGCCGGCCGCACTCGTTCGGATTGAGAGCGTTGTTTCATGTTGACTCCTATGAGGGCGAGTTCCTCCGGCCTGCTGCAGACCAGAATCTACACCGCAGCGGCGGTGGACAATTCCCAGAGTACTTCCTGCAGCGCAACGCAATTTGGGCTGAATCAAACCTCCTGCCATAAACACACGTGTCCGGCGGTATGCGTTGCGTGTGTCATTTCGCTAATGCGGTTGTTGCGCGGGCAGCGGTGCCGGGGCGCTGGCGGGGGAGCCCGCTTCTGACTTCGGAGGCGGCATTGGCGTCACGTTGCCAGCCAGAATCATGTCCAGGTCGTGGCGGTCAACCACCTCTTTTTCTAGCAGCATGCGCGACAGCGCTTCCAGCTTGGAGCGCTGGCCTTCCAGCGTGGCGGTCACGCGTGCGCTGGCATCGGTCAGCACCCTGCGGACTTCCGCATCGATCAACTGCGCTGTGTGTTCGCTATATTCCTTGCGCTCGCGCTGCATCAACCCGGCGCCGGCAAGCAGCGGGTTGGGTGTCTGCTCGTAGGTGGCCAGACCGAGCTGCTCGCTCATGCCGAACTGAGTGATCATCTGGCGCGCCATATCAGTTGCGCGCTGCAAGTCGTTCTGCGCACCAGTCGATACGTCGTGGTACACGATCTGCTCGGCAACGTAACCGCCCAGCAGCACGTCGAGCCGGTCCAGCAATTCGCTGTGCTTGAGGAGGTAGCGGTCCTCCGTGGGCGTCTGTTGTGTGTAGCCGAGGGCGGCGATACCTCTTGGAATGATGGAAACCTTCGAGACGCGATCGGATAAGGGCCGGTGCTCGGCCACGATGGCATGCCCCGCCTCGTGGAAGGCGATCGTCTCTTTTTCCTTGGCATTCATCACACGGCTCTTCTTCTCGGGGCCGCCCACGATGCGATCCAGTGCTTGGTCAAAGTCGACCGTCTCCACGGCGGATTTGCCTTCGCGAGCGGCAAGAAGCGCCGCCTCATTGACAAGGTTGGCCAGGTCGGCGCCGGCAAAACCCGGCGTCCGTGCAGCGATTTTGCGCAGGTCGACATCAGCGCCCAGCGTGACGTTCCTGGCATGGACCTTGAGGATCTGCTCCCGGCCCTTGAGGTCCGGACGATCGAGGGCGATATGGCGGTCAAACCGTCCAGGACGAAGCAGCGCGGGGTCGAGTATCTCGGGCCGGTTCGTCGCGGCCATGATGATGACGCCCTTGTTGCTGTCAAAACCGTCCATCTCGACCAGAAGCTGGTTCAGCGTCTGCTCGCGCTCTTCATTGCCGCCGACCAGGTTGAACGCACGCGTCTTGCCCAATGCATCGAGTTCATCGATGAAGATGATGCACGGCGCCATGGACTCGGCCTGACTGAACAAATCCCGCACGCGCGCCGCGCCTACGCCAACGAACATCTCGACAAACTCCGACCCGCTCATGCTGAAGAAAGGCACCGCTGCTTCACCGGCAACTGCCTTGGCAAGGAGGGTCTTGCCCGTACCGGGCGCACCCACAAGCAACACGCCCTTGGGAATCCTGCCGCCCAGCAGTTGAAACCGCAGTGGCTCTTTCAGAAAGCTCACGATTTCCGAGAGCTCCTCCTTGGCTTCGTCAATGCCGGCAACGTCGGCGAAGGACACGCCGGTTTCCTTCTGCATGTAGACCTTTGCCTTGCTCTTGCCGATCTCCATCAGCCTCCCGGCTGCGGAGCCGCCCATGCGCCGGATCAGAAAGTTCCAGGCAGCGAAGAGCAGCAGCGCAGGCACAACCCACGACAGGAGCGTGCTCAACCATTTGTTGTCCGGGCGGCCGACAAAGCGAACCTTGGCCGCTTCCAGCTCCTGAACAAGGGCTGGGTCATTCACGCGAAGCGTCTGGAAAGGATGATCGGCCTTGCCCGTGCGTCGGATGACCTCGATCTGCTGCGGCGTCAGCAATGCCTCGGCACCTTCCGTCGAGAATGTGCCGGTGATGTCCTGATCACCAATGGCGACGTCCTTGATCTTGCCCGCTTGCAGGAGGAGCTTGAAGTCGCTGTAGGGGAGAGCGTCGACCTGCCCGGACGTGAACAGCGTTTGGAACGCCAGCATGCTCAACGCAACGATGACGGCGTACCAGAGCGAAAACCTTTGCTGCTGCGGCTTCAAACTCTCTTTCACTTTTTCACCTTCGCATGGTCGCGCGTCAACCAACGTCCCGATCGAACCTTGATATTCGTGCGTGGGCCGGAAAGCCGGTTGATGCGGATCAACCAGCCCGCAAGTCAGTGTTGCCTTCCAGCAGAAAGGCCTGCATTGGCGCTATCGGTGGCGTGCGCGCGATGGCGGAAACAGTCTCCAGCAACCGGCCTGATGCCGGAAGAACACGATGACGAGTGGGCGCACAGATGTCGTCAGCTCCGCCCGCACGCAGCCGCAATCAACGCCGGGGCAATGCAGGCGCGTGATTCGCAGATGCGGTGTGTCGTTCAGGCCGAACCATTTGGCAATCAGCTCGCGCAACGAGGTGTCGTATTGGGGCATGGTGTTCTCCGGCGTCACGCGGCCCGTGCCTGTCGCTGAGGCCGTGCGGTCCGCCATTCGGCGCAAAGTGCCAGCCCCATCAGCTTGAGTAGCGTGCGCGCAGCCCGCGCGGGGCTTCTCAGGCACGCCTCCACCTGCACGCTGCGGCATTCTCCAAACAGGCACCACGAACAGAAGTGCTCGCAATTGTTGGTCAACAGCCGGTAGTTGCGCTCCCCGAGGCGCGAACACGCGCGGCGCGCGACTTCTTCGCCGTCGTAACAGGGGCGGCCTTCGCGCTGGATGGTCACTACAAAACCGCATGCAAAGCAGCTAATGGAAATGCGCTCCACCGGCCCCCGGCGCTGGCGGCGAGAGAAGCCGGCGTAGTGAATCACCTGTCCGTTGCCAACATAGATGCCGTGGTGTTCGTATCCATCGCGTTCTGCGACAAGGTGCGCGCCAACGGGGAGCGGTGTGTCAAAAGCAGCGAGGTCGTGAGAGTCATTCCACTGGGCGATGCATTCAACGTTCTGGCTCATGGCGCGCTCCGCGTTGTACTGGCTGGGCGTTGTCGTGTTCTGGGGGCGATTCGACAAGACGCTGCGTTGCTTGTTGGCGTGTCCCCAGTATTGGCAGCGCACTCGCCGGCGTCATGCAGGCTGCGCTGAGAATGCTGTCGGAGCTGCGGATTTCCATGTCAGGAAAGCCTGACACGGCGGCCGACACCGCGGAAGCGGTGTGCTCGATACGAATCTCCTGCCCCCCGCACCGCGCTCCTGTGCGCCGCCGTTGATCTGCCGCAAAGCGCTCTGGCACTGTCGTGCCACGATGAATCTGCTGGCCCCAAGATCCCCTGGGGCCAATCATCAGGAGGCAGTCATGAGTCAGCTCAAGCGTTATGACCCGTTCGCCATCGAGCCGGTCGGCGACATCTTCCAAGGGCTTCTGCGTTCGTTCCGCGGGAGTATGGATGGCGCGCTGCCGTTCAAGGTGGACGTGACGGAGTCCGACAAGGCATACAGCGTTGTCGCAGAAATTCCGGGTGTGAAGAAGGAAGACATCGAAGTAACGGTCGATCGCGGCACCGTCATGATCTCGGCCAAGGTGGAACGCAATTCCGAAGAGAAGGAAGGCGAACGCGTCATCCGCAGCGAGCGCTATAGCGGAACCATGCAGCGCATGTTTACGCTGGATGCTGCGGTTGATGAAAGCAAGGTCGATGCGGCGTACGAGAACGGACTGCTGCATCTGACGCTGCCCAAGAAGGACGCGTCACCACAGCAGCGCGTCACGATTCGCTGAGCATCGGGGAGCGAGGCATGCGGCTGCAATTTCTCGGTGCGACCGACACGGTGACCGGCTCGAAATACGTGCTTGAGAGCGGCACGCGCCGTGTCATGGTCGACTGCGGGCTCTTTCAGGGCTACAAGTCATTGCGCCTGCGGAACTGGGACAAGCTCGCTGTCAACCCGCACCAAATCGATGCGGTCGTGCTCACGCATGCCCATATCGATCACAGCGGCTATCTGCCGCTGCTGGTCCGCAATGGCTTTCGTGGCCCGGTCTATTGCACGAAAGGCACGGCGGAACTATGCAACATCCTGCTGCCTGACAGCGCCCGGCTCGCGCAGGAGGATGCCCAGTACGCGAATGCGCAGGGGTTCTCGCGTCATCATCCTGCATTGCCGCTTTATGACGAAAAAGACGCTGCCAGGGCATTACGCCGCCTGCATCCCATCGACTACGGCGAGCGCTTTCCGGTGACCGATGGCGTGGAAGCCGAGTTCCACCGGGCAGGGCACATCATCGGTGCGGCCACGGCGACGTTGTTGACGGAGGGCCGCCGCATCGTCTTCTCTGGCGACCTGGGGCGGCAGGTCGATCCCGTGATGCGGCCACCTGAGCCCATCGCGGAGGCCGATACCTTGCTGGTCGAATCCACCTATGGCGATCGCGTGCATCCGGAGGGCGACCCGCTCGATGCACTCCAGCAGGTTGTGCAACGGACGATCGGGCAGGGCGGCACGCTGCTGATTCCTGCCTTTGCGGTGGGGCGTACCCAAGAGCTTCTGTATTGCCTCTACGTGTTGATCCGCGAACATCGAATTCCGCATGTGCCGATCTATCTCGACAGCCCGATGGCCGAGCTGGCGACCGAGGTGTTTGCACATCATGTTGACGATCTGCATATCGGAGCGGCCGACTGCCAGGCCGCTTGTGCGTTGGCCATTCCTGTGCAAAGTCCTGAACAGTCGATGCACCTGGGGAACGATCGCGCTCCCAAGATCATTCTTGCGGCAAGCGGCATGGCAACAGGCGGGCGGGTGCTGCATCACCTGAAGAGCTTTGGCGGCGGCAAGCGCAACGCCATCCTGATGTCAGGCTTCCAGGCGGCCGGCACACGAGGCGCCGCCCTGCTGGCCGGTCAACGGGCGCTACGCGTGCACGGACGTGAGGTTGCCATCCGAGCCTCGGTTCAGCAGATTCAGAATCTGTCCGCCCACGCGGATGCCAATGAGCTGATGAGCTGGTTACGGGGCTTCACGCGTCCGCCACGGCAGACCTTCGTCGTGCATGGCGAACCGGCCGCCAGCGACGCCTTGCGCCAGCGCATCGAGCATGAACTGCAGTGGCCAGTCCGCATGCCGGAGTACCGCGAGTCCTACGATCTGGAGGGGGCATGACCGCACCAGCCGTTGCCCTGGAGCCGCAGCGTGTGCTGATTGCTATGCCGGGCTGCGACGCCGCCACCATGCGGCTTGCCATCCCGCTGAGCGCGGAGTTGGGGCATGCCGCCGTGAGCCACTTTCCGGATGGTGAATCCTACGTGCGGCTTTACACGCCCGTGCACGGCGCTGAAGTTGCCATTGTCTGCACACTCGATCATCCCGACGAGAAACTCCTGCCACTGCTCTGGCTGGCGATTGCCGCACGCGAGGGCGGGGCACGCCGGGTTGGCCTGATCGCGCCGTACCTGCCGTATATGCGGCAGGACGTCGTCTTCAATGCGGGCGAGATTCGCGCCGCAGAACACTTTGCCGCCCTGCTGAATCCGGTCTTCGACTGGCTTGTTACGGCGGATCCGCATCTGCATCGCATTTCGCATCTATCGAATGTGTATCGCATGCCGACGGTCGCCGTGGAAGCCGCACCTGCCATTGCCGCATGGATTCAGACCCATGTACAGGCGCCGTTCCTGATCGGGCCCGACGACGAAAGCAGGCAGTGGGTCGAGCATGTGGCCGGCATTTGCCAGGCTCCATGGGCAGCGTTGGCCAAGACGCGACACAGCACATGGCACGTGGAAATGGCGGAGTTGCCAAACATTCCACCACGGTGCGTGCCCGTACTGGTGGACGACATTATCTCGACGGGGCGCACCATGCTCGCTGCGGCAGCCTTGCTGCAGCATGCCGGCAAACCGCAGCCGGTCTGCATTGGGGTGCACGCCGTGTTTGCCGCCGACGCCTACAGCCGGCTTTGCGCGGCCAGCACGGATGTCGTCACGTGCGACACCATCCCCCATCCCTCGAACCAGATTGCACTCACAGAGCCGCTGGTCGACGCCGTTTCACGCATGTTTGATTTACCCCTGGCTTCGAGCAAGCAGATGCTTGTTTGATCAGGGCGCTTTCGTCTCTGGAGGCCATCATGAAACAGATCAGGTTCCTGCCTGACGACCCTACATACTGCGCAGCAGGGCCGCGTCTGCAATGCCGCGCTTCGGTCGATGGCAGCTCCGCAAGCTATGCAATCACGGCCGAGGCCCTTGAGGACCATTTTGGCGCGCGCTCCTGCCAGTCTGACGATCTGCTCAGTGCATTCAAAGTGCACCGCGGTCATATCGAAGATGTCGCACGCATTCTGTTCGAGCAAACAGGTTCCAAGGAGATCACGCTACACAGCGGACACTTCCGTTTTGCAGGCTGACGCGCATGTCATGAGCACGATCTCCATGCCCTCGGCTGACGTACCCGTCGCGCCGCCGGGGTGCCTCAAGTTCAAGGCGCTTGGCATTGACACGTGGCAAGAGCACGTCATCTACATGCACCCGGACAGCGCGATCTGCCGGTCGGAGGGCTTTACAGCGCAGGCCCGTGTGGAAGTCCAGATCGGGCAGCGATCGACGATCGCCACGCTGAACCTGGTCGGGTCGGGGCTGCTAGAGAAGCATGAGGTGAGCCTCTCAGCCGCCGCGGTCGATGCGTTGATGGCGCGCCCAGGGGACGAGGTCTGCGTCAGGCATGCGCCGTCGCTCGAGTCGCTGCGCGCCTTGCGGGCCAAGATCTACGGTGGGCATCTGGACGCCAGGCAGTTGCACGAGATCATTGCGGACATCTCGAACGAGCGCTATGCCGACGTCCATATCGCGGCCTTCCTGAGTGCCTGCGCATCGGGCCGCATGACCATCAAGGAAACCATCGACCTTACGCAAGCCATGGTCGACTCGGGCGAGCGGCTGCATTGGGATCGAGCGGTCGTGGCAGACAAGCATTGCGTAGGCGGTCTGCCCGGCAATCGCACCAGCCCCATCATCGTTGCCATCTGCGCGGCGGCGGGGCTGCTGCTGCCCAAAACGTCATCACGCGCCATCACCTCGCCAGCGGGTACCGCCGACATGATGGAAACGCTCACCCGCGTCAACCTCACCGCAGCCGAGCTGCGAAGCGTCGTAGGGCAGGTTGGGGCATCGCTCGCGTGGGGCGGGGCGTTGAGCCTCAGCCCGGCGGACGACGTCTTGATTCGGGTGGAAAGAGCGCTCGATGTCGACAGCGACGCACAGCTGGTGGCGTCCATTCTTTCCAAAAAGATTGCAGCGGGGTCCACCCATGTGTTGATCGATGTGCCTGTTGGCCCGACGGCCAAAGTTCGCAGTGTCGAAGACCTCGAGCGCCTTGAAATGCTGCTCAAGCGCGTGGCCCAGGCGTTCGGGGTGCAGGTGCTGATGGTGCGCACGGATGGCGCGCAGCCCGTTGGCCGCGGGATCGGCCCTGCGCTGGAAGCAAGAGACGTTCTGGCCGTACTGCAGCGCTCGCCAACGGCGCCCTTCGACTTGCGGGAACGGTCGTTATTGCTCGCCGGCGCATTGCTGGAGTTCTGCGGCGCAGCGGTTGCCGGAACGGGGCTCGACATGGCAACCGGCCTGCTGGATAGCGGTGCCGCATGGCGGAAGTTCGAAGCGATTTGCGAGGCGCAAGGCGGCTTGCGCATCCCCGGAGAAGCCATTTTCCGCCGCGACGTCGTTGCTGAGAAAAATGGCATCGTCACCAACATCGACAACCGTCACCTTGCCCGCATCGCAAAACTTGCGGGCGCACCGATACGTCAAGTCGCGGGGGTGGAAATGCATGTGCGACTGCGCGATCAGGTGAGCGTCGGACAACCGCTGTTCACGATCCATGCACAAGCCTCGGGCGAGCTGGAGTATTCGTCGGCATATGCGTTGACGCATGCTGTGGTCGGTCTGTCTCCGATGGGTGGTTGACATCAAGCACCAAACGAAAGGCACATTGCTTTACAATCCACACATGCCACGTGCGACCGCAAGCAACTCGCTTCGGGCAATGCTGTTGTTGACCATCGTGTTGATGCAACTGCTAAGCCCGCTTCTGCACGGCCATCTCGGAACACCGAAACAATCTGGCCTGCACGTGCACACCGCACTTCCTGCTGCGGTTGATTCTCATTTCCAATCTGTATCGTTTGCTCATCTTCCTCCTATTGAGGAGTCGGTCGCCATTGGCCTTCATGACTGGGCGTTGACGAGCCAGGAACCCTTCGAGGTGGATGTCGAGCCTGCCATTGGTCCGGCGGATCTTGGCGCATTTCTTTGGGCAGCCGCGGCAGCTGGTGTATCTGCGCTGACCTTCCTCCTGCTTGCGGCGCTGGCTCGCGCCGCTGTATTTCGTCCCGCCTACCGGCCCGCGCCCGTTCGAGCGCGGTGGCGCGATCGCATCAATCGGCCACCTCCGGCCCAAGCACCTCCGCTGCAATCCTGATCCGTACCCGGTTGACGGCCGGTGTGCGCGTTGCTCTGCAACTTGTTGACCTGCAACAAGCCTTTAGCGTCTGCATTGGCGATGATGAATGTGTCAGAAGCGCTGTCTTTTGGCGCATTTCGCACGCCTAACGCTACGCGGCGGTAGCAACTCCACGTTCCATTGGCCCTCCACCGTAAGAGCTTGTCGTTCGCAATGCATGGAAATGCTGGGCGACGGTTGATCTTGAGGTCGCCCGCGTATGCGCGGCAATCAGAGGTGGCGTCCGTGGCGTTGCCTCCGAGGATTGGAGTCAGGCATGTCTTTCAAACGAATCATCGCGGTCGGTGCGTGTATTGCGCTGATCGCGTTCCCCCTTGAGCAGGCCGCTGCCCAAGCAGGCGCCCAGGTGGTGCCGCTATCGGCTGAGCAGGCGCGCTCCCTCGGCGTGCGTTTCAGCCCGGTCGCCGCTTCTTCAGGGTTGGAGGTCGGCACGCATGCGCGTGTCGTGTTCAAGCCGGATGCGCAATATGTGGTAGCCGCCCCATACGCGGGCATGGTGCCCCGGGTGTTGGTGTCGGTCGGGCAAACCGTCCGGGCAGGCCAGCCGCTGGCCGGTTTTTTGAGCCCGCAGCTCTTCGAAACCAGCCGCGCATTGACGGAAGCCAACTCGCAGGCGCGGCTCGCGCAGCAGTCGCTCGCGCGCGACAAGGCGCTGTACGACGACGGCATCATCGCTGCAAGCCGCTGGCAGGCAACACAGGCGCGGGCCACTGAGGCCGGTGCCATGGTCAAGGCGCGCAAGGCAGAGCTGGCCTCCGCAGGCATTGCATTCAGCGGCGTGGGTGGTGAGGCGCAATTGGTTGCCAGCCGTGGCGGTGTGGTTTCCGAAGTCAACGCCGTTCCGGGGGCGCGAGTCGACGCGGCGGCACCGCTTTTCAGGATTGTTGATCCGGCGGCGCTGGAGCTGGACCTGCTCGTTGGCCGCGACATACCGGTGCCTGCCACAGGCGACCGCGTCGAGATCGCACAACGCGGCGCCGGCGGCACCGTCATTGGTGTTGCGCCTTCCGGCGATGGCACTGCAGGTGTGCGTGTTCGCGCATCGCTGGAGCGACGTGGAGACCTGCGTGCCGGGGAGAGCGTCAACGTCACGCTCAAGCTGCGCAGCGCGGCCAATGCAAACGCTCCTGGCCTGCTGCGGGTTCCTGTGGCCGCGTTGGTCTATGTGCGAGGCGTGCCAGGCCTATTCGTCGCAACCGACAAGGGTTTCCGCTTCCAGGATGTCGCAGTCGCCAGTACAGACGACGCCATCGCCGTCGTCCGTGCCAACCTGCCTGCCGGTACACGCGTGGCGGTGACAGGAGTCGGCGCGCTCAAGGGCTTGCTGGCGGGAGAGCAGTGATGTTGCCCCGCCTGATTGAGTTCTCTTTGCGCCAGCGCGTGCTGGTGCTGATTGCGGCTGGCGTGCTCGCTGTGGCCGGCGTGTGGGCGTATCTGAACCTGCCGATCGACGCGTTTCCCGATATCTCGCCGACGCAGGTCAAGGTCGTGTTGAAGGTGCCGGGCATGACCCCGGAGGAAGTCGAGCAGCGGGTCTCCACGCCCATCGAGCAGGAGCTGCTCGGCCTGCCGCACAAGACGATCGTGCGCTCGGTGTCCAAATACGGCATCAGCGACGTGACCGTCGATTTTGAAGAGGGGGTAGACGTCTACTGGGCGCGCCAGCAGGTGTCGGAGCGTCTGGCTGGTTTGGCACGCGATCTGCCATCGACCGCCGTGGGCGGTCTGGCGCCCATCACCACGCCGTTGGGCGAGATGTTCATGTTCACGGTGGAGGGCGATGGCTATTCCCTGGCCGAGCGGCGCCGCGTGCTGGACTGGGTGATCCGGCCAGCGCTGCGCACCGTGGCAGGCGTAGCCGACGTCAACGCCCTCGGCGGCGAGGTGCGCAGCTACGAGGTGACGCCTGACCCCGCCCGGTTGCGAGCCCGCGCCGTCACCCTGGAGCAACTGCGTCAGGCGCTGGACGCCAACAATCGCAACGACGGGGCAGGGCGGCTGGACCGCGGAGACGAGCACTGGGTCGTGCGCGTGGAAGGTGGCATACGCGGGCTGGACGATTTGCGTGCGATTGTCGTGGTGCCGGCGCAGAGCCTGAATTCCGCCCCTGCGGTCACGGTTGGCGATGTTGCGACCGTGCGGCTGGGCGAGGCCACCCGCAACGGCGCTGTCAGCAAAGACGGCAACGGTGAAGCGGTTGAAGGGCTGGTGCTGGGCCTGCGCGGCAGCGATGCCCGCAAGCTGGTCGAGGCGGTGCAGGAGCGGCTGGACGCGCTAGGGCCCCAGTTGCCAAAGGGCATGTCGACCCACGTCTTCTACAACCGTGGCGAGCTGGTAACCCGGGCGGCCAACACAGTGGTTCGCGCCCTGATTGAAGCCAGCGTGCTGGTCGTCATCACCTTGTACGTGTTCCTGGGCGGGGTACGGGCTGCCCTGGTCGTGGCGACCACACTGCCGCTGTCGATGCTGGCAACCTTCCTTCTGATGCGCTATGTGGGTCTGACTGCCAACCTGATGAGCCTCGGTGGGCTCGCCATTGCGCTGGGCATGCTCGTGGACGCAGCCGTCGTCGTGGTCGAGAACATCGAGACGGCCATGGCGCGCGCGCAAGACCACAAGACAGACCCCGCGCTGCGCGGTGCGGTCATCCGCCATGCAGTCGCAACGGTGGCGGTACCGATGCTGTCGGGCGTTTCGATTATTGCCATCGTGTTCTTGCCGCTGCTGTCGCTGCAAGGTCTGGAGGGCAAGCTCTTCGGGCCTGTGGCGCTGACCATCGTGCTGGCGCTGGCCTCGTCCGTGGTGATTGCCTTTACCGTGGTTCCGGCGCTCGCTTCTTTGCTCTTGCTTACGCATGCAGATGAGCCGCCCTGGCTGATGCGAAAGGTCGCGAGCGGTTTTGCGCGAATCCAGGCGTGGACGACCACGCATCGCCGCATGGTGTTCGGCCTGGCCGGGGCGGCGTTGGCGCTGGCCGTGGTGTTGTACATGTCGGTCGGCAAGACGTTCATGCCCACGATGGACGAGGGCGACCTGATCGTGCAGTTGCAGAAAGCACCGTCCGTTTCGCTAACGGCTTCGCTGGACATGGACCAACGCGTGCAGCAGGCGCTGCTCAAGGAGGTGCCGGAAATACGCTCGATCGTCGCGCGCTCGGGTTCGGATGACCTTGGCCTTGACCCGATGGGCCTGAATGAAACCGATACCTTCCTGGTGCTCAAGCCCAAGGATCAGTGGCGCGGCAGCAAGGAAGACATAGCGATTGCGATCCGGCGCGTAATGGAGCGCTTCCCGGGCGTGATCTACGGCTTCACGCAGCCCATTGAGATGCGTGTCTCGGAGATGCTGACCGGCACACGTGGCGACGTTGCCATCAAGCTGTTTGGCAGCGACCTTGCCGCCATCGACGCAGCCGCGCAGGCCATTGCAGCCAAGGTCCGCACCATTCCGGGCGCGGCAGAGGTAATTGCCCCCAGCAACAGTGGTGTGCAGTACCTGAAAGTGTCGCTGGACCGCGCAGCGGTCGGGCAGGCCGGCTTCTCCGGCGACACCCTCCAGGCGCAACTGCGCGCCCTGATCGAGGGCGACCGGATTGGCGTGGTGCCTGAGGGCATCGTTCGCACGCCGCTGATCTTGCGTGGCGGAGCAGGCTTGCGGCAGGCGCCCGAAAACCTGACCAACCTTCTGGTAACGGCACCCGACGGCAAAGCATGGCCGCTCACCTCTCTGGCACGTATCGAACGCGTGGATGGGCCCGTGCGCATCAACCACGAAGACGGCGCCCGGTTTGCCGTGATCCAGGCCAATGTTGATGGTCGGGACCTGGCGGGTTTCGTGCAGGAAGCCCAGGCGGCAGTCAGCGGTATTGGCACGTTGCCAAAGGGATTGCGGGTGGTGTGGGGTGGCCAGTTCGAGAACCAGCAACGCGCCGCAGCGCGCCTTGCGCTGGTTGTCCCATTGGCCCTGTGCGCAATCTTTCTCCTGCTGATGTTGACGTTCCGCTCGGTGCGGCAGGCGGTGCTGGTGGTTGCCAACATTCCGTTTGCGCTCGTGGGGGGCATTGCGGCGCTGCGGATATCGGGCGAGTACCTCTCGGTGCCGGCCTCCGTTGGCTTTATCGCATTGCTCGGGATCGCGGTGCTCAACGGCGTGGTGCTGGTTTCGCACTTCAACACGCTGCTGGAGTCAGGTTTGAGCATGACGGAAGCCGTGCGCGATGGCGTGCGAGACCGGCTGCGGCCCGTCCTGATGACGGCCTGCATTACCGCACTGGGGATGATTCCGCTGCTGCTGGCCAGCGGGCCGGGGTCAGAGATTCAGCGGCCGCTGGCGATTGTGGTATCGGGCGGGCTGATTTCTTCGACCGCCCTGACACTGCTTCTTCTGCCCCTGCTGTTTGAACGTTTTGGGTTGCCTCGGCCGCGTGCGGCCGCCGGGCAGGGAGATTCACAATGAGGTTGGATCTGTTTCGCATCGTATTGGCGGGAGCGAGCACGATGCTGCTTTGCAGCGCCGCCGCGCAAGCGCAAATCTCGCCGGCCTATCTACCGGCGGAGAGCGCAGTGCGCGAGGCCGTCGCACAGTCGCCCGACGTGCTGGCGGCAGAAGCCCGCCGCGATGCTGTACTGGCTCGGGCTGAGGGCATCCGCGCCGGCACAGCGGAAACCGTCGTGCGCGCAATTGGCCAAGGGCGCCAGGTGCGCGATCCCTCCGAACGCCATGCTGAAGGGCAGATCGCTGTGGAGCGGCCATTGCGGCTTTGGGGCAAAGCGCAGGCCGATGGGCAGCTTGCCGATGCCGCCGCCGAGGCGGGTCAGCTTGCCGTCAAGGATGCACGTCATGAGGCATCGCGCCAGATTCTGGCCCTCTGGTTTGGTGCCGTGCGCGCAGGACAGGCACGCTACGCAGCGCAGGAGAACGCCAAAGCGGCGGCTGACCTGGCGGCGCTGACTGCCCGGAGGGTGCAACTGGGCGATGCCTCACGCCTGGAGGCCGAACTGGCCGCGGCCGATCGGGCGCGCACGCAAGCCGCGCTGGCGACAGCCGCTGCAGCGGAACAAACCGCGCAGGCGGAACTGCAAGCCCGCTTTCCGGGGCTTGGCCATCCCGCGTTTGGCCCCGATCCAGCGCTGCCCGCCTTGCCGCAAGAACCACCAGATCGATTACGTACCCAGTACATCCAGGACAGCCACGAATATCGCCTTGCCATGGCAGAAGAGGCTCAGGCGCAGCATATGGCCAAGCGCGCCGATCTTGATCGCCGGCCTGACCCGACCGTCGGCATGTTTGTTACGGTGGAGCGCGGCGGTGCGGAACGCATCATGGGTGTGAGCGTTGCCATGCCGATCGGCTCGGCGCATCGCCGCTCAGCGGCTGCGGCGGCCGCTGCCGATGCGGAAACTGCTGCAAGGCGCAGACTGGGTGCCGAGCGTCGGCTGGGTGCCGAATTCGATGCCCTTTACGGCAACTTGCAAGGAAAACGGACGAGCGCGCAGGCACAGATGGAAGCGGCTACGGTGCAAAGGAGCGCATCCGACCGGGCAACGCGCGCATATCGTGCAGGTGAGTCGGGCTTGACTGAGCTACTGGCAGCACGCCGTAGTCTGGCCGAGTCCGTGCTGGCCGAGCGGCTCGCACGCGTCGACCTGCTGGAGGCAGACAGCCGCCTGCAGCTCGATCTGCATCGGATGTGGGACTTTGACGATTGATCTGCCGCGGCTTCACCTTTCACTCAACACACTTTGGATAACGCTATGCAATCCGAACTGAAATACTCCCTCACCATGCGCTCGCTCCATTGGCTCGTGGTTCTGGCGGTGTTAATCGCCGTCGTGGCCATCGAGATCATGGATTTCTTCCCGAAAGGCAGCGCCGAGCGAGGCGCTCTGTTTATGGTCCATCAGACAGCGGGGCTCTCCGTGTTCGCTCTGATGGTGTTGCGCCTGCTGGCCCGAGTGGGCATGCAGGCGCCGCCTCCCGTGCCGGGCTCACCCCTGGTGCAGCTTGCAGCGCGACTCACGCACGGCGCGCTCTATGTCCTGATGGTCGGCATGCCCGTTTTGGGCTTGCTGGCACTGGCCTTGGCAGGCAAGCCGATTCAACCATTCGGACTGAATCTGACGCTGGCGTTGGCGCAGGACAAGTCGTTGGCCCACTTGGCCAAGGAAATTCATGAGTCGGGCGCGACGGTCGTTTATATCGTGGTCGGGCTGCATGCCGCTGCGGCGCTCTGGCACGAGTTCATCCTGAAGGATCGGCTGCTGCGCCGCATGATCTAGCCCACATGGAAACAGCGCCGACAAGAGGCTCAACGATGCACGCCACGCGCTTGCTCGCCAATGTTGCATTGCTTGCCTTGTCGGTGCTGACCTTGGCGGCGGGGCTATGGGCGCGGTACCTCGGTGCCGATGTGCTCGCGCAGCAACTCTGGCTGATTGGCGTTATACCGAACTGGCTGGCCCTGGCCGTCTCGATTGTTCGGTCACTGATGCGGCGGCAGGCCGGGGTGGATGTTCTGGCGGTGATGTCGATCACCTTTGCGCTCCTGTCGGGCGAGGTGCTGGTCGCATCGGTCATTGCGTTGATGCTCGCGAGCGGCCGCGCGCTGGAGGACTTTGCCCAGGCGCGTGCGCAGCGCGAGATGACTGCGTTGCTGGGGCATGCGCCCAAGCGGGCCAATCGCTTCGACGACGGACAGTGGCACCAAGTCAGCCTGGAGAAGGTGCAAGCGGGTGACCGGCTGCTGGTGCGACACGGCGAAATCGTGCCGGTGGACGGTACTTTGTCCGAGCCCGCCGATCTTGATGAGTCTACGTTGACAGGAGAATCGCTCACCCGCCATCGCCAGGCAGCCGATGCAATTTGCAGCGGCGTGCTGAATGTCGGCGCCGCTTTCGAAATGATTGCGAGTGCGTCGGCCGAGAAGAGCACGTTTGCGGGCGTTGTCCGGCTGGTCAGTGCAGCGCAGGCGGAGCGCAGTCCCTCCGTCAGGCTGGCTGACCGGTATGCACTTACCTTTGGGGGCGTTGCCGTTCTGCTGGCGGGAGCAAGCTGGATATTCACGGGTGATCCGGCGCGTTGTCTTGCCGTGCTTGTCGTGGCCACGCCGTGCCCGCTAATCCTGGCTGTGCCTGTCGCCATCGTTTCGGGGCTGTCGCGTTGCGCCAAGCGAGGCGTACTGGTCAAAGGCGGGGGCGCACTGGAGCGGCTGGCGTTGGCCGACACGCTGTTCTTCGACAAAACGGGCACGCTGACCAGCGGATATGCACGACTGGTCGACGTTGAATGTGCACCGCAGTACACGTCCGATGTTGTGCTGGGCTTGGCCGGTTCACTCGCGCAGGCGTCGAATCACGTTACGGCAGAAGCCGTCGCCAAGGCCGCGCGCGAACAGGGCGCGACGCTGCAGTTGCCGAGTGCGGTGATTGAGAGTCCGGGAGCCGGCGTTTGCGGCCGCGTTGAAGGGCATGTCGTTTCCATCGGCTCGTTGCCTTATGTCTTGGATTCGTCTGATGTGCCGCGCTGGGTGGAAGCGTTCGTCAAGCGCATGAGCTATGCCGGCGCGTCGGCTGTCTTTATCGGCGTGGACGGTGAACTGGCGGGCGCATTGCAGTTGGTGGACCGCGTGCGCCTTGAGGCGCCTCGTGCGCTGCGACTCTTGCGTCAAGAGGGCATGACACGCCAAGCGATGTTGACCGGGGATCGGGAAGACGTTGCCGAATCCGTGGCATCCGTGTTGGGGGTGACAGAGGTCTATGCGGGCCTGTCGCCGGCGGCCAAGCTCGCGGCGATTCGAAATGCACGCACCGCGGGTCGGGTGGTCATGGTTGGCGATGGCGTCAACGATGCACCAGCGCTTGCTGCTGCGGACATTGGCGTGGCAATGGGCGCGCGCGGCGCTGCTGCGTCTTCGGAAGCTGCAGACATTGTCTTGCTGGTGGACCGCCTGGATCGGCTCGTTGATGCGGTCCGGATAGCACGCCGCACACGCCGCGTCGCGCTGCAGAGCGTGATGATCGGCATGTCGCTGTCGTTGGCCGCCATGGTTGTCGCAGCGCTCGGTTATCTGCCGCCATTGGCAGGCGCATTGCTGCAAGAGGTCATCGATGTGTTGGCGATCGCCAGCGCGTTGCGAGCGCTACGGCCTACAGAAAACGAGGCAACCGGTTCACTCGTCTCTGCAGACGTCGAGCGCCTCAAGGCCGAACACGCGGAGCTGGAACCCATTCTGAGCCGGATCCGCGTGGTCGCAGACTCGCTTCCCCATATGGAAGGCTGCGCGGCAAAAACCGCGTTGCTATCGCTCAATCAGTCCTTGGCAGAGGTGCTGGTGCCGCATGAGCGCCGCGACGATACCCAGCTCTATCCGGACGTCGCCCGCTTGCTTGGCGGAGATGACCCGATGGCGGCAATGAGCGCCATGCATCGCGAGATATTCCGCATCACGAAGCTGCTGGGCCGGATCGTGGCGGATGTTTCTTCTGACGGACCGGATGCCGCAGTGACGCAAGAGCTGCAACGCTTGCTCTATGGTCTCGATGCCGTCGTGCGGCTGCATTGCGCACAAGAAGACGAACTGTTCCATGTGCTCGGTGGAGAGGCTTGAGCGCCATGGCAAACCTGCTCGTATTGTTCGCGACCGTCCTGCTGCTGAATGTGATGCCGGCCTTCGCACCGCCGACGTGGATGGTGATGTCATGGATCGGTTTCTCACGGCCTGATGCCAACCCGGTGCTTCTTGCGGGCGTTGCCGCCTGCGCGGCAACCCTCGGCCGCCTGGTTCTGGCGCGGCTATCCTGCACGCTTGTCCGTAACCGCTGGATGCGCGAGGCGGATCGTCAGAACATCGATGTGGTGCGCGCCTGGCTCGAAGACCGCAAAAGCATGACGGTCGGGCTGATGCTCGCGTACGCCTTCAGCCCGTTCCCGTCCAACTACATCTTCATCGCCTACGGCTTGACTGGGATGCGGCTATGGTTGATCGGGCTCCCGTTCTTTGTTGGCCGTTGGATAAGCTACCTGACCTGGACGCACATTGCCCAGTTGGGTGCACGCTATCTGGATGAGGAGACGGAGATCGACGGCGCGTATATGGGGGTGTACTTCATCGTGTCGCAGGTCGTGTTTCTAGCCCTCGTTTATGGGTTCGCCAAACTGGATTGGCGCTACTTTCTGCAAACGAAGCGTCTGCGCTGGCGGCGGCCGGAGTCAATTGCATCGGCTGCCAAAGACACATAGACAAGGGCAGGGCGTTGAGCACGCGCTTCAAAGCAGTCAGATGCTTATGCGGCGCAGGCGCAGCGCATTGGAGACGACAGAAACCGAGCTCAGGCTCATCGCGAGCGCCGCAATCATCGGAGACAGCAGCAAGCCGGTCGTGCTGTATAGAACGCCGGCCGCAAGCGGCACCCCCAAGGCGTTGTAGACGAACGCAAAGCCGAGGTTCTGCTTCATGTTGCCGATCGTTGCCTCAGACAGCGTGCGCGCGCGTGCGATGCCGCGCAAATCTCCCTTGAGGAGCGTAACTTGCGCGCTATTCATCGCGACATCCGTGCCCGTGCCCATGGCGATGCCGACATCGGCCTTCGCCAGTGCGGGCGCATCGTTGATCCCATCACCGGCCATGGCAACGATTCTGCCTTCGCTTTGCAGCCTCGTCACGAGGGCCAATTTATCGGCGGGCCGGACTTCGCCATGAAATTCGGTGATGCCGAGCGATTGGGCGACGGCCTTTGCCGTTACCGTGCCGTCGCCGGTGGCCATGACCACGCGGATGCCCTTGTCCTTGAGCTGCGCCAACGCTTCGGCCGTCGTCGGTTTGATTGGATCGGACACGGCAAGCAAACCGGCAAGCGCCCCATCTGCGGCAAGGTACATGACGCTGGCGCCCCGGGCTCTTAGTTCGTCCGCGGCCTGGGCCAGCGGGGCGGCGTCAATGTGCTCTTGCTCCATCAACACGGTGTTGCCAAGTGCAAGCTTTTTGCCAGCGACAGACCCACGCACGCCGATGCCACTGCTGGATTCGAAATTCTGGGCGGCCTGCAATAACAATCCGCGCGCTCTGGCGGCCTCTACAACGGCCGCCGCCAATGGGTGCTCGCTGCCCTGATCCAGACTGGCCGCTAAGCGAAGCACTTCCGACTCATCGAAGCCGTTGGCGCCCAAGCAGCGATCAAAGGCGGGCTTGCCTTGCGTGAGTGTTCCCGTCTTGTCGACCACCAGCGTGTCGACCTTGCGCAGATTCTCGATGGCGGCTGCGTCGCGAAACAAGATGCCGTTCATGGCGCCCTTGCCGCTGGCCACCATGATCGACATTGGCGTTGCGAGGCCCAACGCGCATGGGCACGCGATGATCAGCACAGCAACCGCGTTGATGAGCCCATACACCCAGCTAGGCTGCGGTCCAAAGACCCCCCACGCGAAGAGGGTGAGCAGGGCAATCGCCACCACAGCAACAACGAAAAATCCCGCGACCTGATCCGCCATGCGCTGCATGGGCGCCTTGGAGCGCTGAGCCTGGGCGACCAACTGAACGATCTGCGAGAGGACGGTCTGAGAACCCACTTTCTCCGATTCGATGATCAGGCTTCCTGCGGTGTTCATCGTGGCGCCGATCACATGGTCACCCACTCGCTTGGTCACAGGAATGGGCTCGCCAGTAATCATCGATTCATCGAGGGAACTTGAGCCTTCGATCACGATACCGTCGGTGGGAACCTTCTCGCCAGGACGCACGCGCAGACGGTCGCCGACGTGTACGTGGTCCAGGGGTACGTCCATTTCGCTGCCGTCCGGGTTGAGGCGCCGTGCGGTTTTGGGGGCAAGGCCGAGCAGCGATTTGATTGCGGCTGATGTCTGGGAGCGCGCCTTCAACTCTAGCAGTTGACCAACCAGCGTCAGCGAAACGATGACCGCCGCCGCTTCAAAGTAGACGCCGATGCGACCATGCTCCGCGAACGTCTGAGGAAATGCGTTCGGAGCGATGGTCGCGATCACGCTGTACAGATACGCGGCGCCCGCACCCAGTCCAATGAGCGTCCACATGTTTGGACTGCGGTGCATGAAGGATTGAACGCATCGCTTGAAGAATGGATAGCCCGCCCACAGCACGACGGGCGTCGAGAGGGCCAGCTCGACCCAGCTCTGCTGCGGGGCGTTCATCCAGCCATATTGGTGTCCGAACATCGCCAGGACGAACGTGGCAACGGTGAGCGGAAGCGTCCACCAGAAGCGCTGCTGGAAGTCTTTAAGTTCGGGGTTCTCTTCGTCATCCAAGTCCGGAACGATCGGTTCCAGAGTCATACCGCAGATCGGACAATTGCCTGGACGGTCTTGCCGGATTTCCGGATGCATGGGGCATGTGTAGACAGTCCCCGCTTGAAACTCGGCGGGAGCGGCCGCAGCCCGGTCTTTGTCAGCATGCCCGGCAGCTGCTGTTACGGCCCGGCCGTGCTCGTGCATTGCACCGTGTCCGTCATGGCGATGGTCGGCGTGGCCACCATGCGAGTGCGAGGGATCGTGCTCAGCAGCGTGGACGTGGCGGTGTTCTTCCATTGACATCGGCTCCTATCAATTCGACTGCTGCCAGATGCACTTGCTTGAACGGCAACATGCGTTTCTTACGCTCAGGAAACGATAAACCCTCCCATGCAGGGAGGGTCAACTGGAATTGTTGTGCGAAAGCAGCGTTGAACGCACCCCGCCCGAATCTACTTCTGCATCATGCCGCCCACACCGGGACCCATTCCGCGGCCCATGCCCATTCCCATTCCCATTCCCGTACCCTGACCATCCTTCATCATTTGCATCATCTCCTGCATCAAGGCCGTGTTCCGTTCCATCATGCTCCGACACGTGGCCATCTGAGTGGCTTGGCCCCTTCTTGCTGCCGGTTGCATAGCGCCCGTCTGTCGCACGCTGGTCATCATGTCTTGCATGACCCGCATGCGCTCGCTCATGAGCGCTTGTCGTTCTTCCGGGGTATTGGCCCGTGTCATGCGTTCCCTGATGGCACGCAGATGGGCGATCTGCGCGTCAAAGTCTGCATTGCTTTGCTGAGTGGCCGTCGCGGCCGGCGGCGATGTCTTTTTGTCGTTGGATGGACCGGCGGCGAGGGCAACAAAACTCGACGCGAACAGTAGCGCGGTCGATGCTGTTGCGATGAGGGTACGTCGATTGTTTGCCATGATGAGCGGCCTAGAGTGTGATGTGCGGCGGATACTCGCTCTGTCAATGTAGAGGCCACGCACGATCGGCCATTGATGCATGTCAAGCGCCGCGGCTTGGTCTTGGCGGAGGGGAGTGGGGCGAACGTGGGCGGCGATTGTCGCGCCACGCGCGCGCCCGTCGTGATCTCTTTGCGGAAACTAGTGCATCGGCCAACCATCGATCCGTTAGAAGCTGCGGTCCGAGCAAACATGACTTGTGAACGTCATTAGTTCCGGTCTAACACGTGCCGGCCCGCAGATATGTGTCCAGCCGGTTTTTAGTTGTCGTGCTCGCAGCCAAATTCAAATGTCGGCACGGGCGTGCACTTTGTGCTCGGTTCGATTCTTCCTGGGGGCGGTTCGTCGGGCGGTGGTGCTGGTGGCTGGCCCGCTCCAGGTCCAGCCGGTTGATCAAGCGCTGCCGCTTGGTCTGCGGCGCCGGACGTTTGGGCCGCGGCGGCTCGCCCACCAACGTGCGCGAGGGCCCGACCTGCCGTCGATCATCGCGCTGCGCCTGCAGTTCGGCCGCCACCGCCAACACGTGCCCCAACCGTTTGTGCTCCACGATCGCGCCCTGGTCAATCTGCGTCAGCCGGTCATAGGTGGTGTAGGGCAGGGAAGCGCCGTCGGCCCACAGCTCGATCGTGCCATCCGGGTACTCGGCCACCTCGAGGTAGCGGTGCACCAGCTTGCGGTGCTCCGGCCGGTCTTCCAACAAATACGTCACCTTGGCGTACTGCAGGGTCAGGCTCGCCGACACCTTGCGCCATTCGCGCCAGCAGAAGATGCGCGCCAGGTCCTCGTCGCCACGCAGCGGCCGGTGGGCATCGAAGTCGCTCCTCGGCAACTTGGCAACTTGGCAAAGCGCGCATTGAAGTCCGCCATGAACGCCGGCACAAACGCGTCGCTCCACTTGCCGTCGTGACAAGCCCAGCCGCTCAGCCGCGCGCCAGATCGCCAAGCCTTGGTCAGCAACGGCTTGAACCACCTTGAAGCGGTCCAGTTCACGCATCGTCATGGTGATGGTCTCGGGCTTCGGCATGGCGGTCTCCGGTCTCGGACAGACGGGAAACCGCCAGCATGCCTGGGTTAGCCTGGGGGGTACGACATTTCTATTTGGCTCAAATGCGACATTACTATTTGGGTCTAACATGCTTGGCTCGCATAATTTGTGTTATGTAAAATAATATAAATGCATCCTAGCGACACGACGGCGGGCCCTGGAACTCGGCGATTTCCCCAAAAAACCTTATGAGCACAGCTTGACGGCATGCCGTGCTGCCACCCACTCCTCATTTGTAGGCTCTACTGCCACGCGGATCCGGCTCGCTGAACTGGAAATGACTGCTGCGTGCGCTTGGTTGGCCTCGTCATCAAGGTTGGCGGCCAAGAAACCAAGTCCGCCCACAATGCGCTCGCGCAGTACGGCGTTGTGCTCGCCAATTCCCGCCGTGAAGACCAGAAAATCCAGGCCGCCGAGTACGGCCACCAGGGCGCCGATCTCGCGGACGATCCGGCGCACGTAGAGCGCGAGCGCCGCTTGCGCGCGCGGGTTGTCAGCCTCGTGCGCAATCAGGTCGCGCGGGTCGGAAGACAGCCCTGACACCCCCAGCAGGCCCGATTCGTGATACAGCACGTGCCCAACCTGCGTGGGGGAAAGATGCTCCGTTTCCATCATGTAGAGCACTGCACCCGGATCAAGCGCACCACATCGCGTCCCCATCATCAGGCCATCGAGGGCGGAGAACCCCATCGTTGTGGCCGCGCTCTTCAGCCCGTGCATTGCACACAGGCTGGCGCCACTGCCCAGGTGCGCGACGATGGTTCGCCCGAGTGCGATGTCGCCATGCCGTTCCAGCAAAGCGATCGACATGTATTCGTACGACAACCCATGAAAGCCATAACGACGCAGACCGCGCTCCCATGCCGTGTACGGCAGCGGCAGCATCGTCTCTACCTGCGGCAGCGTGCGGTGGAACGCGGTATCGAAGCACGCGACTTGCGGCACATCGGGCAAGTCCGACAGCAGCGCCTCGATGGCCTCCAACGCAAACGGCTGATGCAGCGGCGCCAGAGGAATGTAGCTGCGCAGATCGGACAGCACATCGGCGTTCACGCGTACCGGCGCGAAATATTTGGAGCCGCCATGCACCACTCGATGCGCCACGGCCATCAGGCGGCGGCCGTCCAGCCTGTGTTCGACACGCCGGCGAATGTGCATGAGCGCGGCGTGATACGGCTGCGCGCTGTCTAGCGCTAGCGCCTGTGTCGGCGTGCCAGCCTCCGTCGCCGTGGGGTGATCAGTGCCAATCCCCTCCACTTTCCCGCTCCACATGGGCACACGCGGCAATGGGCGCAAGGTGGCATCGAACATTGCAAACTTGATGCTCGACGAGCCGCAGTTCAGTACGACGATGCAATCGGTCATGGCGGTAGATTGCGGTAGCGGTGGGCCAGCAACGTGGCAAGGGCGCACGACGCGATGCGCGATTCGCGCGAGTCGGCGCGGCTGGTCAAAACAATGGGCACGCGGGCGCCGAGCACAATGCCTGCGCTGGCTGCGCCACCCAGGTATTCCAACTGTTTGGCGAGCATGTTGCCGCTTTCCAGATCGGGCACCACCAGCACATCGGCCTGCCCTGCCACTTCCGAAACAATGCCTTTGATGCGCGCGGCAGCGGCAGACACGGCATTGTCGAAAGCCAGTGGCCCGTCCAGCACTCCGCCCTCAATCTGGCCGCGGTCCGCCATCTTGCATAGCGCGGCCGCATCGAGCGTGGCAGGCATGCGCGGGTTCACCGTCTCGACCGCAGCAAGGATCGCTACCCGAGGCCGTTCAACGCCGATTGCATGGGCCAGGTCGATGGCGTTGCGGACGATGTCAGCCTTTTGATCCAGGGTCGGCGCGATATTGATGGCGGCATCCGTCACGATAAACGGGCGCGGATACGCGGGCGACTGCATCAGGAAGCAATGGCTGATCCGACGTTTAGTGCGTAGCCCGGCCTCCTCGCGCACCACCGCCGCCATCAACTCGTCGGTATGCAGGCTGCCTTTCATCAGCGCCTCTGCCCTGCCCTGCGTCACAAGCTCCACTGCGCGGGTTGCAGCGGCACTGCTGTGCGGCACGTCCTCGATCTCGATGCCACTGAGGTCAAGGCCGGCTTCGGCGGCTACGCGCATCAGCTTGGCCTTCGGCGCGACAAGGCAAGGCACGATCAGGCCTTCGGCGCGCGCGTCCAGCACGGCAGACAGGCTCAGCGCATCGCACGGGTGGACAACGGCCATCCGGATCGCACCAAGAGGCCGCACATGGTCGAGCAGCCGATGGATGCCATCACTGCCGGTGGTGATACGCACATCCGGCAGCGTGGTACGCCGACGCTCGATCCGCTCGGTGGGCGCGATGACCTCGGCCTCGCCCGTGATGGCCACCGTGCCGCTGTCGTTTGTGCAACTGCATGCCAGCTTGATCCGCTTTCTTTCCTCCTCCTTGCTGATCACCGTCACGCGAATGGTCAAGGTGTCGCCAATGCGCACCGGTGCGAGGAACCGCAGCGTCTGTCCAAGGTAGATCGTTCCAGGCCCCGGCAAACGCGTGCCGAGCAAAGCGGAAATAAGCGCTCCGCCCAGCATACCGTGGGCAATCACACCGTGAAAGCGCGTGGACGCGGCAAACTCAGGGTCCAGGTGCTGCGGGTTGACGTCTCCCGACAGCACGGCGAAGAGCTGGATATCCTCCGCTATGAGCGTGCGCAGAATGGCAGCCGTGTCGCCAATGGCAATTTCGTCAAAGGTGCGATTGCGCACCACACTCAGATCGCCGGCCGGCAGCAACGCCGGCGGTACAGGCAGATGATCGGGGCCCATGTGTGTTCGTCAGGAAGCTTTGTGAAGCTGACCGTTGCCCTTGCCGGGCGTACGGACAGGATTTGAGCGCTCGGTTGCAGAGCGGAGCCATGCATCGCCCGGCACGCCCCAAGCCGATAGCATGCCCTGCAGCGCTGTATGGACCGGCATGGCGTTGCCGGTCGTGCTCAACGCGCGTACGGAAGCCTGTTGCCATTCCAGCATGACGCGCTGGTAATCCGCCACCAAGCTCGACTGGTTCGAGATGGCCGTCTGCAGCACGCCTTGCAGCACATCCATGGTGCGCTGGCTGGCCTGCCAAAATGCGTTGGGCAGCAGTGCTGCAAACGCGTTCCAGTCCTCGACGCTTTGCAGATCGGCCAGCGCAGACTCGGTGCGGGCAACGTCCTGTGCCAGCAGCTCGGAGCCCAGTGCATACCAGTGCTGCCGTGTTGTCTTGAGCAGACCCAACGTCTGCAGCCCGAATGCGATCTGCGCCTTTTGGAGCGCGAGAGGCACGTTGGCGGGTGTATCCATGTTGGCTCCTTATGCCATCTGGCTGATGGTTTGGCGAAAGCGCGTCAATGATGCGACAAACAGCACGGTGCCGATGACGCAGATGGCCAGACATTGCGGCCACACGACCTCGAGCCCCGCACCGCGATAAAGAATGGCTTGCGACGCCGATACAAAATGTGTGGTCGGCGCGGCCAGCATGATGTCCTGCACCACGCTGGGCATGCTTTCGCGCGGGGTGGTGCCGCCCGAGAGCAACTGCAGTGGCAGCAGCACCAGGACCAACAGCATGCCGAACTGCGGCATGGACCGCGCCACCGTCGCAAGAAAGATCCCCATGGAGGTCGTGGCAAACAGATGCAGCGTAGCCACCAGCATGAACAGCAGGATCGAGCCTTCGATCGGTACATGCAGCGCGCCCTGCACCACGCACACCAGTGCAACAAGCGCGGCCAGCACCACCACCAGCCCCATCGACCACACCTTGGACACCATGATCTCGAATGGCGTGACTGGCATCACCAGCAGGTGCTCGATCGTGCCGTGCTCGCGTTCGCGGATGAGTGCGGCGCCGGTCAGGATGATCGACAGCATGGTGACGTTGTTGATGATCTCCATCAACGAGCCGAACCACGTCTGCTCCAGGTTGGGGTTGAAGCGCGTGCGCAGCACTAGGTCGACCGGTGTGGCGGGCGCGGCGCGGTGGCGCTGCAGGAAGGTGCTCACCTCGCCCGAGACGATCTGCTGGATGTAGCCGTTGCCGGTAAAGGCCTGGCTCATCCGCGTGGCGTCGATGTTGAGCTGGATGGACGGTGCGCGTCCGGCCAGCACATCGCGCTGGAAGTTGGGCGGGATATCGAGCACGAACGTATAGCGGCCGCTGTCCATGCCTGGGTCCACCTCCGTGAACGGAATCAACGCAGGCGTGCGGAAATGCGGAGGATAGAAGCTTGAGACAATGCGCGCCGACAGCGGCGAGCTGTCTTCATCAACAATGGCGATCGAGGCGTTGTGCAGGCTCTCTGGCATGGCGGTTGCCGCCACGTAGATCGACAGGGTGAAGGTGTAGACGATCAGCACCAGCATCATCGGGTCGCGCGCCAGGCTTCGCAGCTCCTTGATACCAAGGCGGAAGATGTTATTCAGGCGGGCGGTGCGTCGATCGGCTTGAAGGTTTGGCATGGCGGGGCTCTCCTATCGATCCTGCTTGCGCAGCATCAGCAAGGTGGCGCCCAGGATGACCGGCACTGCCGCCAGGAGCGGCCAGAAGGCGCTGCCCAACGCCCCCATGTCCAGCGCCTTGCTGAAGACGCCCCGGCTGATGGTCAGGAAATGCGTGGCGGGATACACGCGCCCGATCATGGCCCCCGCTCCTTCCAGCGACGACACGGGATTGAGCAGCCCTGCAAATTGCACGCACGGAATGATCGTGCCGATCATGGTGACGAACATGGCCGCGATCTGGCTTTGCGTGAAGGTGGACGCAAACAGCCCGAAACCCGTCGAACATGTCACGAAGATCAGTGCCCCCAACGCGAGCGTCGCAAAGCTGCCCTTGATCGGCACACCGAACACCGTCACTGCCAGCAGCGCCAGCAAGAGGAAGTTCAGCATGGCGAGCACGATGTACGGCAACTGCTTTCCAAGCACGAACTCCGCGCGAGTGACCGGTGTCACGTAGAAATTAATGATGGAGCCCAACTCCTTTTCGCGCACCACCGACAACGCCGCCAGCATGGCTGGAATCATCATCAGCAGCATCGGAATCACGGCGGGCACCATGGCAGGCAGGCTTCTCACGTCGGGGTTGTAGCGATAGCGCGTTTCGATGCTGCTGGGCGCCGCCAGACGCACCCCCAGCCGGTGCACCGCAGTATCCGCAAGCCAAAGCTGGTGGATGGCCTGCACGTAACCGCGCACGGTTTCGGCGCGGGTGGGCATGGCACCGTCCACCCAGGCACCGATCTGCACGGCCGTGCCGCGTTCTACGTCGCGCGCAAAGCCAGGCGGGATTTCAATCGCCAGCGACAACTCGCCGTTGCGCATGCGGCGATCCAACTCAGCGTAGTCGCGAATTGGGGGTTTTTCGATGAAATAACGCGAGCCCGCCAGGTTGAGCGTGTAGTCGCGCGAGAGCACAGTCTGGTCGCGATCCAGCACGGCGTAGGTCAGGTTCTCCACGTCCAGGCTGATGCCGTATCCGATGATGAACATGAGGATGGCCGTGCCCAGCAGCGCCAGCGTGGCCCGCACGCGGTCGCGGCGCAGCTCCAGCGCCTCGCGCTGCGAATAGCTCAATGCGCGCGCAAGACTGACGCGGCGGCGGGCGGGCATGCCGGCGGGTGCGCTGGCCGCCGCCGCGCGCACCGGCAGCGGCGCAGCAATCTCGCCGGTGCCCGAAGACGCTTCGGCAGCCTCCTGCAGATAGGCAACGAACGCCTGCTCCAGCGTCTGCGTGCCGCGAGCGCGCACCAGCGCCGCGGGCGCATCACTTACCAGCACCCGGCCGGCGTGCATGAGCGAGATGCGGTCGCATCGTTCGGCCTCGTTCATGAAGTGCGTGGAGATGAAGATGGTCACCCGATCCCGCCGTGCGAGGTCGATCATCAGGCGCCAGAACATATCGCGCGCGACCGGGTCCACCCCCGAGGTCGGCTCATCTAGAATCAGCAGCTCCGGCTTGTGCACCATCGCCACCGCGAGCGACAAACGCTGCCGCATGCCCAGCGGCAAGCTCTGAGGCAGGCTGTCGGACACCTCCTGCAGCCCGAAGCGGGTCAGCATCTCAGCCGCACGCGACTGCACCTCGGCTTCGGGCACCTGGAACAGGCGCGCATGCAGCACGAGGTTCTGACGCACGGTCAGCTCGCCATACAGCGAGAACGCCTGCGACATGTAGCCCACGCGCCGGCGTGTGTCGATGTCTTTCGGGTCCACCGGATGGCCAAACAGCCACGCCTGACCCTCGCTGGCAGGCAGCAGGCCGGTGAGCATCTTCATGGTGGTCGATTTGCCGCAGCCGTTCGAACCGAGAAAGCCGAAGATCTCTCCACGACGGATGCGGAAGTCGACGTGGTCGACTGCGACAAAGTCACCAAAACGCATGGTCAGGCCGTTCGCTTGCACCGCAATATCGTCTTCTGCACCGGCCACCAGGGGCGGCACGACCACGGCGTGATGCCCCTGCCGGCGCGTCAGCGGCAGCAGTGCAATGAAGGCGGCCTCAAGGGAATCGGTACCCGCACGGCTGCGCAGGCCAGCCGGTGTGCCGGTGGCGAGCACCTGCCCCGCGTCCATGGCGACCAGCCAGTCGAAGCGTTCGGCCTCTTCCATGTAGGCGGTGGCCACGATCACGCTCATGCCCGGGCGCGTGGCGCGAATACTGCCAATCAAGTCCCAGAACTGCCTGCGCGAGAGCGGGTCGACGCCCGTGGTCGGCTCGTCCAGGATCAATAGGTCCGGGTCGTGGATCAGCGCGCAGCACAACGCCAGCTTCTGCTTCATGCCACCCGACAGCTTGCCGGCAGGCCGTGAGAGAAACGCCCGCAGGCCAGTGCTGGCCGTGAGGGCATCAATGCGGCGGCGGCGCTCCGCTGCATCGTGGCCGAACAGGCGCCCGAAGAACTGCAGGTTCTCCTCGATCGACAGCGTGGGGTACAGATTGCGCCCCAACCCTTGCGGCATGTAAGCAATGCGTGGGCCGACCGCGGCGCGCGCGCGATGGTCGGCCATGTCGCTGCCCAGCACATGTACTGCGCCGTCCTGCAGGGCACGCGCGCCGGCCACCAATGACAGCAGGCTGGACTTGCCCACGCCATCCGGACCGATCAATCCGACCATGCAGCCGGCGGGAAGGTCGAGCGTGACGCCATCCAGCGCCAGCGTCTTGCGGTAGCGCAGGCTCACGCCGGCAAGGCTTGCCACCGGCGCCACGAGCCGCCCGTCATGCAACGCAGATGAGTCGGCAGAGGTGATCACTGCGGAACCTTGATCGCCAGGGTGGCCGGCCATTCGGCCTGCGTGTCGAGCTTGAGCCACGCCATGCCGGGCAGACCGGTCTTCACCAGCTTCAAGTGCTTACGCAGCAGATCGCGATCGATCTGCGCCTTCACGCGGAACATCAGCTTCTGCCGCTCGCTGGCCGTCTCCACGGTCTTGGGCGTGAATTGCGCGGTGCTGGCCACAAAGGACACGCGCGCCGGAATCACGTATTGCGGCGCAGCGTCCAGCACGATACGCACCTCGCTGCCCATGGCGATGCGGCCTGCGTCCGTCTCTGGCACGAAAAAGGTCATGTAGACGTCGGACAGATCCACGAGGTTGAGCAGCCGCCCGCCGCCGGCCAGCACCTCACCGGGCTGGGCGATGCGGTATTGCACACGGGCGTCGCGCGGGGCCGTCAAGGCGCTGTCGTCAATATCGGCCTTGATGCGCAATACGGTTGCGTCTGCTGCCTTGACGGTGGAACCGGCGCCGGCCACCTGCGTATGAGCGGCCAACACGGCCGCCTGCGCGGCCTCGGCTTGCGCGCGGGCCGCCACAAGCGCGGCCTTGGCGCTGCGCACGCGGGCGCGGTCGTCGTCCAGCTCCTGCATTGACAAAGCGCCTTCGTGCGACAGCGTTTCCGAACGCGCCAGCCGGCGCTGCGCGGCATCAAGGTCGCTTTCACGCAGGGCGATTTGCGCGAGAGCCGCTTGCCTATCGGCTTCTCGCACGGCCACCTGGGCCTGCGCACTCGCCACGGCAGAGACCGCTTGTTGCTGCCGTGCCTGGGCCTCGTCACGTTGCGCTTCCAGTGTCTGCACCTGCATGTGCGCAAGCGGCTGGCCGGCCGTCACAAAGTCGCCCTCGTCCACCAGAATGTCCTGCACGCGGCCAGGCAGCTTGGTGGCCACGTCGATTTCTGTGGCCTCGATGCGGCCATTGCCGCTCGCAAAGCCCTTGCCGGGGCCCTCTTGCCGCAAAGCCTTCCACGCGAACGCTCCGCCAGCCATCACCAGGGCGGCCGCCAGCAGCGCAATCCATCGTTGTCGGGGAGTCGTAGTCATGGTGTTGTTCCGCCCGATACGCCCGATACGCGCGGGGGCGGCGTCAGGCTCAGGTGAGGTTGCAAATCAGATTCGGATTCGACGGCCTGCGTGCCACCACCCAGTGCGGCATACAGGCCAACGCGGCTAGAGAGAAGCCCACGGCGTACCTGCACCAGTTGCTGCTGCGCGGCCAGTAGGTCGCGCTGGGCGTCGAGCACCTCCAGGAAGGTCGATGCTCCAGCGTCGAAACGTAGTTGCGACAGCCGCGCGCGTTCGCTCTGTGCCGCCAGTGCGGCCTTCGCAATGTCGAGTTGGTCGGCCAGCCACTTGCGTGCAGAAAGCGCGTCGGACACGTCGCGGAATGCGCTCTGCACAGTCTTCTCGTAACCGGCCACGGCAAGGTCTCGGCGGGCTTCTGCCAGGTCGAGGTTGCTGCGCAGCATTCCACCTTCAAAGAGCGGGAGGCTGATACTCGGCGCAAATACCCAGGCGCGTGTGCCGGGCGCAAACAGGTTGCCCAGTTCCGGACCCAGCGTGCCGTAAGCGCCGGTCAGCGCCACGCGGGGAAAGAACGCGGCCCGTGCCGCGCCGATGCTGGCGTGCGCAGCACGCAGCCGGTGCTCCGCGGCGGCAATGTCCGGGCGCTGCGTCAGCAGGTCGGAAGGCAGGCCTGCGCGCAGTTCGGCCAGCATGCGGTGCTCGTCAAGTGGCTCGGAGACCGGCGGCAGGTCGATTGGTTTGCCGACAAGCAAGGCCAAGCCGTGCGCCTGCGCGTCGCGCGCCTGCTGCAATTGCGTTAGCAGCGCCTGCGCCTGGGTCAGCAGGGTCTCGACCTGCGTTTGGTTCAATCTTGACGTCGCGCCCACCGCCACGCGGCGCGAGAAGATGCGCAGTGTTTCGGTCCGGCTATCCACGGTTTGTTGCGCCAGCGCGATGCGCTCGTCGAGTTCACGCAGCACCAGATAGCTGTCGGCCACCTGCGCGATCAACCCAAGCGCTACCGCACGGCGTGCGGCGTCGGAAGCCACATAGCTTTCCAATGCGGCCTCGTTGAGGTTGCGTACGCGTCCCCAGAAATCGATCTCCCAACTGGAGACACCGGCCCCCACCTGGTACTGGGTGACACGCATCGGCATGCCGAACGGGCTCACGTCCGCCGGAATGCTCAAGCGGCTGACGCCGGCCTGCGCATTGAGGTGCGGAAATATCTCCGCGCGCTGGATGCCAAACGCAGCACGCGCCTCTTCCACACGCAGCACGGCAGTGCGCAGGTCGCGGTTATTTTCCAGCGCCTGCTTGATCAACGCCTGCAGGCGCGTGTCCGTAAAGTACGCCTGCCAGCCGGTCGCTGAGGCTGACAGGCCATCCCGGCCATCGTCGGCGTCGTAGTGCTGGGCCACGGGCAACGCGGGCGCCTCGTAAGGCGGCGCCATCGAGATGCAACCCGACAGTGCCAGCACAGTGACGGTGACTACCATGGCGGCCATACGCGTGTCGGCGTAGCTGCCACGCGCCCGGAGCTGCTTCTGCACACGCATTTATTTCTCCAGCACGTAGGCGCCCGGCGCGTCCGCCAGTGGCGGCAGTGCCGGGGCGCCCATCTTCGGTGGCTTCACCGGTGCGGGGCCCGATGCATGCGCGATCAGCCATGCATGCCACGCCGGCCACCACGAACCGTCGGTAATGGGTGCCGATGCCAACCAATCATCCGGCGCCACTGATACCTCGCCGACGTTACGTGTCTGCATCTGGAACCGTCGATGCGAGTTGGCCGGCGGGCTGACAATGCCGGCGTTGTGGCCGCCGGTGGTCAATACGAACGTCAGCTCCGCCTCGGTCAGGTGATGCAGCTTGTAGACCGAGCGCCATGGCGCTACGTGGTCGGTCAACGTGCCCACCACGAAGATGGGCAGGTCGATGTCGTTGAGGGCCACCGGCTTTCCGTTGACGGGGTAGCGGCCCTCGCTCAGGTCGTCATTCAGGAACAGATGCCGGAGATACTGGCTGTGCATCCGCGCGGGCATGCGCGTGGCATCGGCGTTCCAGGCCATCAGATCGTTCATCGGTGCGCGGTCGCCCAGCAGGTATTCACCCACGACACGTGACCACAGCAAGTCGTACGAGCGCAGCATCTGGAAGGCTCCGGCCATCTGGCTGGCGCGTAGATAGCCGGTTTGTTCCATCTGCGCTTCCAACAGACTGACCTGTGCCTCGTCGATGAACAGGCCGAGTTCGCCCGGCTCGCAAAAGTCTGTCTGCGCGGCAAAGAGCGTCATGGATGCCAACCGTGCATCGCCATCGCGCGCCATGGCAGCCGCTGCAATGGCCAATAACGTGCCGCCAAGGCAGTAACCGGTGGCGTGGACGCGCTGGCCCGGCACGATGGCATTGACGGCATCGAGCGCGGCAAAGACACCGAGCTTGAGGTAATCGTCCATGTCGAGGGCGCGATCAGCCTCGTCGGGGTTTTTCCAGGAGATGCAGAACACCGTATGGCCCTGCTCTACCAAATAACGGATCAGCGAGTTCTGCGGTGACAGATCCAGGATGTAGTTCTTCATGATCCATGCCGGCACGATCAGGATGGGCTCGGCTTGGACCTTGCTCGTGGCCGGCGCGTACTGGATCAGCTCGATCAGGCGGTTGCGCAGGACCACCTTGCCGGGCGTGATTGCCACGTCGTGGCCCACCATAAAACGTTCGGTGCCGGCGGCCGGCGCGCCGCTCATGGAGCGCTCCAGATCGTCAAGCGCATTGAGTGCGCCGCGCACGAGATTGGTACCGTGCTGTTCAAAGGTCCGACGCAGGACAATGGGGTTGGTTGCCAGTTGGTTGCCCGGCGACATCATGTCGAGCCATTGACGCGCAGCAAAGGCAACGACGTCCTCGTGATGCTTGGCGACACCCCAGACGCCGCGCGTGGCCGCCTCCCACCATTGTTCCGTCAACAGGAAAGACTGGTGCAGCACGTTGAACGGCCACAAACGCCACTCGTCAGCCAAGAAACGTCGGTCATGGGCCGGCGGCTGGACGCAAAGACACACGTCCTGCGGGCCGGACGCCAAGCAGTTCCGGATGTAAGCCTCGAGTTGCTCAGCCTGCGTCAGTGCCAAGCGGAACAGATCCAGACACTTGCCTGGCGAAACAGCCAGATGCAGTGCCCAATCCATCAATGCCAGTTGCATTGATGCAAGCGACAGCGAATTCGATGTACGCGCAAGGGCGGCGTGAAACGGCAGATCAATCAGCTCTGCAGTTGGTGAAGACGGCACGGGGGCGGTGCGCATGGTTGGGGGCGTCAAACGATTGCGGATATGCAACCCATTAGATGCCAGCGGCTGCGGGCCGGACTTGACGCACCTCAAACCAAGACAAGAGTGCGGACTCTACGTAATTTCAAAGAAATGACATCTGCGGTTGGCTGCCAGTCGTTGCAGAGCCTTGGCCCGCGACTTACGGGCCTAAATGGGTGTGTTAGAGTCCGGCGGGGAAAACGTGACGATCTGCAAGATCAGCCCCATATCTGCATCGATCTCAGCGTTGTACCCGCGAATCTGTTGCACCAACAGGATGCATTGGGCGCTTGGCGTGGGCGTCGCCCGAAAAACGACATCGCGCAGAGGCCAACCCCACGAGACGAGATGCAATCCCCACCTCTCGGGCCCAATCAGGTAAAGGCCGCGCAATCTTCCAGGAATGGCGCGGCAAAGCCATTTGTGATTGATGTATTGATCTAGATTTACATAGGCGCACACGCGGCGCCGGTCTACCTGCCTCGTTATCGAGACGCAACGAAAAATCCATTCAGAGAAAACCGTGTTCACTTGCATCAACCAGAGCTGCGGCACGCAGTGGGAACTGTCCGATGTCGTCATCAAGGACGAGGGCCAAGGGCCGCTGTTCCGTTGTGCGCTATGCGGCGCCCGCAACTATGTCGAACGCTTCGAGGCTGACGACGGCACCGTCGTCTACGAACAACTCGAAGGCAAGCCGTCCAAGTGAATCAGCGCAACAACATGACCATTGAACCGACCGCCACGCCCTTCAGCACCCTAGCGCTCGCCCCGGCCGTGCTCGCGAATCTGGCGCAGCTTGGCTACACCGACATGACGCCGATCCAGGCTGCGAGCCTGCCCATCGCGCTGGCGGGCCACGACCTGATTGCGCAGGCAAAGACGGGTAGCGGCAAAACCGCAGCGTTTGCGCTGGCCCTGCTCGCACGGCTTGACGCGCGCAGCTTCGACGTGCAGGCGATGGTTCTCTGCCCGACGCGCGAGCTTGCCGATCAGGTGGCACAGGAGATCCGCCGCCTGGCACGCGCTGAAGAAAACGTGAAGGTCTTGACGCTCTGCGGCGGCACGCCGATGCGTCCGCAGGCGGCAAGCCTTGAGCATGGCGCGCATGTCATCGTCGGCACGCCGGGGCGCATCATGGACCATCTGGAGCGCGGCAATCTCGCGCTCGGCGCGCTGAAAACGCTCGTGCTTGACGAAGCAGACCGCATGCTCGACATGGGCTTCTTCGATGACATCGCGACGGTCGTGCGCCAATGCCCGGCCGATCGCCAGACGCTGCTGTTCTCGGCAACGTACCCGGAAGGTATTGCGAAGCTGAGTCAGCGCATTCTGCGCAATCCGAAGGAAGTAAAACTCGAAGAGCGCCACGACGACAGCAAGATTCGCCAGCGCTTCTACGAGGTGACGGACAACAAGCGGTTGCATGCGGTCGGGCTGCTGCTCAAGCACTATCGGCCTGTGAGCACGCTCGCCTTCTGCAACACGAAGCAGCAATGCCGTGACCTGCTCGACGTGTTGCGCGCGGAGGGCATCCACGCGCTGGCGCTGCATGGCGAACTTGAGCAGCGTGAGCGCGATCAGGTATTGATCCAGTTCGCGAACCGCAGTTGCTCGGTGCTCGTCGCGACCGACGTTGCCGCGCGCGGGCTCGACATCGCACAGCTCGAAGCGGTGATCAACGTTGACGTGACGCCCGACCCCGAAGTACACGTGCATCGCATTGGCCGCACGGGCCGCGCCGACGAGAACGGCTGGGCGTTGAGCCTCGCGAGCATGGACGAGATGGGCCGTGTCGGCAACATCGAACAGGCGCTCGGGCGCGAGGTCGAATGGCACCAGCTCGACGAGCTTGATACCGGCAATGACGCTCCGCTGCTGCCGCCAATGGAAACGCTGCAGATTCTCGGCGGACGCAAAGAGAAGATCCGACCCGGCGATGTGCTCGGTGCCCTGACAGGCGACGCCGGCTTTCGGGGCGACCAGATCGGCAAGATCAACGTGACCGAGTTCTCGACCTACGTCGCGGTCGAGCGCGGCATCGCGCGCGAGGCGCTGCGCAAGCTCAATGCCGGCACGCTGAAGGGCAAGAAGGTCAGGGTTCGGCTGATGGATGAATGACCGCCTGCCCCGCGCAGCGACTGATTGCTGCGCGTAGGGAGAGCGCGATTCAACCCAGCGCGGCTGCGGCAACGCCCGCCGCTGCACAAAACGCCACCACAATCAGCGGTGGCGTTTTCCATCGCGTCAGCAGCAGGAACGCAATCGCCGCGACGACAAAATCGCTCCATGACCGCACGGCGCTCGTCCAGACCGGCGTGTAAAGGGCAAATGCCAGCAATCCAACCACTGCGGCATTCACACCCGCCAACAGCGCCGCCATGGAAGGACGCGCGCGCAACGCTTGCCAGTAAGGCAACGCCGCGATGACCAGCAGCAGGCCCGGCAGAAAGATGCCCACCGTAGCAAGCGCAGCACCGGCCCAATGATTGAGCCCCGGCGCGATCGTCCAGCCGAGGAAAGCGGCGAAGGTGAATAACGGCCCGGGCACCGCCTGCGCGGCACCGTAGCCTGCCAGAAAATCGTTCGACGCGACCCAACCAGTCGCCACTGTCTGCTGCTCCAGCAGGGGCAGCACGACGTGCCCGCCCCCAAATACCAACGCGCCTGACCGATAGAACGCGTCGAACACTTTCGCGGGCATCCATGGATGAAGGTTTGCCACAACCGGAAGCCCGAACAACAGGGTGCAGAACAGCACCAGGCTGACGCTGCTGGCAGCGTGAGACACGCGAAATGCGGTTCCCTGCCCGGCCCTCGGCCCCTCACTCACCGGACGCGACAATCGGCATAACAACAAGCCCAGCACGGCGCCGAGCACGATCACGACCAGTTGCGCGTAAACGGTCGTCAACACGCTGAGTACGGCAACGCTGATCACCGCGATGCTTGCGCGCTGCCAGTCAGGACAGAGCTTGCGCGCCATATCCCACACGGCCTGCGCCACCACCGCAACGGCAACCAGCTTCAAACCGTGGATCAGCCCCGCGCCAATCGGGCCGCCGAGGCTCGGCGCGAGCATCGCAAAGACCAGCAGCAACAAGACGGAAGGCAGCGTAAAGCCGCACCATGCCGCCAACCCGCCACGCCATCCCGCCCGAAGCAGCCCGACGGAGAATCCCACCTGGCTGCTGGCAGGCCCGGGCAGAAACTGGCATAGGCCAACGAGGTCCATGAACGTTGCGTCGTCCAGCCAGCGGCGGCGCTCTACGAACTCGCGCCGGAAGTAGCCGATATGCGCGACAGGGCCGCCGAAACTGGTGAGGCCCAGCTTGAGAAAGACCGCAAGCACTTCCATGGCAGAGCCCGCTTGGTGCAGGCGGGACGGTGTGGCGGATGCGGTCATTTACGGGCGAGATCGACGTTTGGGAAACGCGTATTAGAACATTGCCGCCGTGACATAGAAGGCAACTAAAGTGGCAGGATAGGCATTGCCGTCACCGTCATTGGACGCTTCCGCGTATCCCATCATGCACTTCGCTCAGACCATTGGCGTGCAACGCCATGTGTTCAACGATCTCAAGACGCTCCTGGCCAAAGCCAGCCCGGCGCGCTCGGGCGACTATCTGGCGGGTCTGGCCGCGGCCAGCGAGGGCGAACGCATGGCCGCGCGCATGACGTTGGCGGATGTGCCGCTGTCGGTGTTCCTCAACGAAGCGCTGGTGCCTTATGAAGACGACGAGGTCACGCGCCTGATTCTTGATCGGCACGACGCGCAGGCCTTCCGGCCGATTGCCTCGCTCACGGTGGGCGAGTTTCGCAACTGGTTGCTCCTGCATGAGACAGACAGCCAGACGCTGGCAGGCGTTGCCCCCGGCATCACGCCGGAGATGGCCGCGGCGGTCAGCAAGCTGATGCGCAATCAGGATCTGATTTCCGTGGCCCGCAAGTGCCGCGTGGTCACGCGCTTTCGCAACACCATCGGGTTGCCCGGCCGGTTGTCGGTCCGGCTGCAACCCAACCACCCGACGGACGATCCCAAAGGCATTGCGGCATCGATCATCGATGGCCTGCTCTATGGCTGCGGCGACGCGACCATCGGCATCAACCCTGCGGGCGATAACCTCGGCGCCATCGTCTCGCTGCTGCAATTGGTTGACGAACTGCGCAACCGCTACGCCATTCCCACGCAGTCGTGCGTGCTGACCCACGTGACGAACACACTGCGCGCCATTGACCAGGGCGCGCCGGTGGACCTGGTGTTTCAGTCCGTGGCCGGCAGCGAGCAGGCCAACGCGGGATTCGGCATCAGCCTTGCCTTGCTGGCAGAAGCGCATGACGCCGCGCAGGGCCTGGCGCGCGGCACGGTCGGCAACAACGTGATGTATTTCGAGACCGGCCAGGGCAGCGCGTTGTCGGCCAATGCGCATCATGGCGTCGATCAGCAAACCATGGAGGCGCGTGCCTATGCGGTGGCGCGGGCGTTCTCGCCGTTGCTGGTCAACACGGTGGTCGGTTTTATCGGTCCGGAGTATCTCTACGACGGCAAGCAGATCATCCGCGCCGGATTGGAAGATCACTTCTGCGGCAAGCTGATGGGCCTGCCGATGGGCTGCGACGTCTGCTACACCAACCACGCCGAAGCCGATCAGGACGACATGGATACGCTGCTCACCCTGTTTGGCGTGGCGGGCATCCACTTCATCATGGGCGTGCCGGGCGCCGACGACATCATGCTCAATTACCAGAGCACATCGTTTCATGACGCACTCTATCTGCGCGACACGCTGGGCCTGCGGCCGGCGCCGGAGTTTGAGGCGTGGCTGCAAAGCATGGGTATTGTCGACGCCGCTGGGCGCCTGCAAGACGCCACGGCGCGGCAGCCGCTGCTGCAGTTGGCCCACGCGCTGTGAATCCCTCTGGGAAGCCGCACATGCCAAAACACACCCTCGTTCAGCCGAATCCGTGGACACACCTGCGCGCCTTCACCGACGCGCGCATTGCGCTGGGCCGCGCCGGCAACAGCCAGACGACCGACGCTGTGCTCGCGTTTGGCGTGGCGCACGCCCAGGCGCGCGATGCCGTGCATTTGCCGCTCAATCGTGCAGCTTTAGCGGTCGCGCTTGGGCAGGCGGGCTTCACGGCCCTGGCGGTGCACAGCGCGGCAGCCGATCGGGCCCAGTATCTGCGCCGCCCCGATCTCGGCCGCCGGCTTGACGAAGCCAGCCGCGCAGAACTCGGCGCGCTGCGACCAGCGGAGCCATTCGACGTTGTCTTCGTGATTGCCGACGGGCTCTCCGCATTGGCCGTGCAAAACCATGCCGTGCCGCTGCTATGCAGCGTGCGTGAGCGTCTGCCGGCCGGCTGGTCGATCGGGCCGGTCGCCATCGCCGAGCAATCCCGGGTTGCGCTGGGGGATGAGATCGGTGCGTTGCTTCGCGCACGACAGGTCGTAATGCTGATCGGTGAGCGGCCGGGGTTGAGTTCGCCTGACAGCCTAGGCATTTACCTGACCTACGCGCCGCGCGTTGGCCGGTCCGATGCTGAGCGCAATTGCATCTCGAATGTGCGGCCGGCAGGCTTGGCCTATGACCAGGCAGCGAGCCGACTGGTGTTCCTGCTCAACGGCGCAGTGGCGCTCGGCCGCAGCGGCGTGGACTTGAAAGACGACACGCCCTCCGTCGCTCCGGGTACAGCCCGACTTGCCGAACGTCACAACCCATGACACACTCCCTCCCGCTGCCCACACCGGCAGCACGCAGGCGCGGCTGACGCACCAACGACAGTTGCAACACGCCGCAGGAGAGACCGGGCTCAACGCACACACGCGCAACGCCCGGCGCCGATGGAGCAACCACCCCGGAAACTCTCAGGCAAAAGGACTGTGGCGTCGACTGCGAATCTGGAGAGAGGCGCACGCGTGCGCCCACCGAAGGGGAAGGCGCCAGCGCTGCTGATGCCCAAGCTCTCAGGTCCCAAGACAGATGGGGTGAGCCGACCGGATCGTCCGGTCATGACATCACTCCATAGGGATCGCCATGACGCACATCGTCATCGTCGGCGCCGGCATATCCGGCGTCACCACTGCTTACACGCTCTCGCAACTCGGCTATCAGGTCACGGTGCTCGACCGCCACTTGTATCCGGCCATGGAAACCTCGTTCGCCAACGGCGGGCAGCTTTCCGCCAGCAACGCTGAAGTCTGGAACAGCACCGGCACGCTGCTCAAAGGCATCAAATGGATGCTGCGCAACGATGCACCGCTCCTGCTCAATCCCAAGCCGTCGTGGCACAAATACTCGTGGATCGGCGAGTTCGTGGCCAGCATCGCGCACTACCGCCGCAACACCATCGAGACCACACGCATGGCCATCGAGGCACGCAAGCATCTGTTTGCGATGGCCGAACGGGAGCAGATTGATTTTGATCTGCAGAAGCGCGGCATTCTGCACGTCTATCACGACAAGGCGAGCTTTGCGGCCGCAGGCAAGGCCAACGCCCTGCTCGTCGCAGGCGGGCTTGAGCGCCACGCCGTGAGCCCTGAAGACATTGCCGCCATCGAGCCCACACTGCGGGGCAACTACTACGGCGGCTACTTCACCGAGTCCGACGCCACCGGCGACATCCACAAGTTCACGCGCGGCCTCGCGCAGGCCTGCGAAAAGCGCGGCGTGCGCTTCATGCACGGCGTGGACGTGCGCGATGTGCAAACCACAGAGCACGGCGTTCGTCTCCTGCTGCAAACCACGCTGGATGACCGCCTTTCCACCAGCGAGGCGAACGTCGTGCAGGACCTTGCCGCCGACGCGATGGTCGTCTGCGCGGGCGTGGGCAGCCGGCATATCGCACAAATGGTTGGCGATCGCATCAACGTGTATCCGGTCAAGGGGTATTCCATCACGGTGCACCTGGACGACGAAGCCAGCGTGCAAGGCGCGCCATGGGTCAGCCTGCTCGATGAGAGCGCGAAGATTGTGACCAGCCGACTTGGCACCGGCCGCTTCCGCGTGGCCGGCACGGCGGAGTTCAACGGTTACAACCGTGATATCCGTGCGGATCGCATCGAGCCCCTGGTGGCCTGGACGCGCCGCAACTTCGCGATTGGTACGTCGCGCGTGGTGCCGTGGGCCGGCTTGCGTCCGATGATGCCGGACATGATGCCGCGCGTCGGCCGCGGGCGGCATGGGCGCGTGTTCTACAACACCGGCCATGGGCACCTGGGCTGGACGCTTTCCGGCGCCACCGCCGCGATGGTGGGCGACGTGATCGCGCGAGATTGCCCGGTGCATTGATCGCAGCATGAAAAAAGCCCGCCAGTGTCCCGGCGGGCTTTTTTCATTGTGAGAACGATCCCAGCGATCAGAACTTGTGCCGCACGCCCAGCATGACGCCCAGGCGCGAGTTGTTGCCATACGTGTTGCCCGAGTTGTTGAACGTGGCCGCGCTGTTCAGTGCAATCCAGGCGCCTTGCAGGCGGGTGTAATCAACTTCGGCGTAGACGTCAGTGCGCTTGCTGAGGGCGTAGTCGAGCATACCGGCGGTGGTCAGGCGCTTGCCGCTGGCATCGAGGTGCTTCATCCAGTCGTACTGCACGGTGCCGATGAAACTCAGTGCGCCGGAGATCGGTACCTTCGCGCCCACATAGGCGGCCTGGTTCTTGTAGTCGGCCACGTCGAGGCGGCTGTTCGTATAGCCCAGGTACCACGTCGCGATCGAGGTATCGAGCTTGCCGCCAAAACCCCAGACCGTCTGCTTGCTGGCGAGCGCCGCCGGCACCGCGCCGAAGAACGCCGATGACACATCGCGCGTGACCTGGTACACCGCGCCCACTTCAGCCGAGCCCATGCTGTAGACGATCGAGCCGGCGCCGGCCGAACTCTTGCTGAAGCTGCCCGCAGCCTCGCCAAAGGTCCAAGCGCCCGCAAGCTGCAGCCCGCCGAACGACTTGATGTATTTGACCGTGTTGTCGTAGCGCAGGCCGGTGTAGTTGCCGCCCTGATAGCCAACGATGGAGTTGTTGGCAAACGCCATCGCCTCGTACGAAGACAAGACCTCGTGCGCCAGCGTGTATTGCCGACCGAGGTAAAGCTTGCCGTAGTCGCCTTCCAGGCCGACCACCGCGGTGCGTCCGAACAGGCGCCCGCCCTGCTGGCTGCCGCCGGTATCGGGGAAGAAGCCCGATTCCAGGATGAACATGGCCTTGGTGCCACCGCCCAGATCTTCCGTGCCGCGCAGTCCCCATCGGCTGCCGGTCAGCACACCGTCCATCATCTGCAGATTGCTGTTGCCCGCTGCGTTTTCGTGCGTGCTGTAGCGGATGGTGGTGTCGATCAGCCCGTAGAGCGTGACGCCGCCGGCGGTTTGCGCTGCCGCTGGCAGGCTCGTGGCTCCGAGCACCAGTGCGGCAATCATTGTCTTGTTCATGGCTCCCTTGTCTCCTCTTTGTGTGATGGGTATGAGTGTGCGACGGCCGCACGTGCAGCCGTGGTGTTGCGTAGATAGCGCCCACGGCCGCACAACCGTGAGTGCAAAAATTCTCGTGTCTCAGTGGTCAGCCGAAGTGGTGGCGCCGCGGCTCAGTTGTGCCTGCACAGCCATGCGCACGGCAGCATTTGCTGCGCCGTAGCCGAGGTAGCCGTTGCGCTGGACAAGCTCGAAGAAGAAGCGCTCGCGAAAGGGTTCGGTGTAGGCGTGCAGAAAATCGCCGTGCGGGTCGCGGTCGTAGAGAAGACCATCGTCGTGCAGGCGGTTGAGCAATGCGTCATCCAGCCCAAGTCGGGCGGCAACGTCGTCGTAATAGTTCTCGGGAACGTGCTGCAGGCGGGCCGCGCCACGGTCGATGGCCTCGATGGTCTCGAACAGTCGCTCAGTACGGAATGCAATGTGATGCACCCCCGAGCCCGCGTAGGCGGTGATGAACCTGCCCGTGGCCGTGCGCCCGCTTTCCGATACGTTGAGTGGAATCCGCACGTTGCGGTCCGGACTCACCATCGCCCGGCTTTTCACGAGGCCGTACGGGTCGGCAATCTCCTGTACGGCTTCGGCGTGCATGCCGAAGATGGCCCGGTAGAACAGCACGAAGCTGTCGAGCCTGTGCGCGGGCAGCGCCTGCGCAACGTGGTCGATCGATGCCCACCCGGCTGCATCGTCTTGCACGCCTGGATGCAAGACAAAATCGCTTTCGTAGATGCTGCGATCGGCCTCACGATCGTCGATCAGATAGAGCAGCGTGCCATCGGGCGCGCGCAGCGCGGGAATGCTGCGCTCAGTCGGCCCCACGGGCCCGCGCCATTCCTGGGCGCATAACTCACGTGCGCGTGCCATGGCGCGCTCGGCATCGTCTACTTTCAGGCCGATCGCGCAGACAGACGGCCCGTGCAACTGGAAGTGTTCCGACGCTGCGCTGTCCTGCTCCATATTCAAGATCACGTTGACGCCGCCCTGCCGATACAGGTCAACCGCCTTGGAGCGATGGTGCCCCGCAAGGATGAAACCCAGCGCACGCAGGCGCGTTTCAAGTTCCCGTCCTGCCGCAGCATCCACGGCAAACTCCAGGAAATCCACGCCTCCAAATTGCGCTGGCGCCGGCAGTTCCGCACCGCCAGCTTCGGACTCCAGCCAGCGCAGCGAACGCATGCCGTCCAGCGCCGTTAGTCGTGCGGGCGCAGAGCGGAATTCGTCATTGAAGACCTCAAGCGACAACGGCCCGGTATAGCCCGCAGCAAGCAGGTCGCGCGCAAACTCCGTCACAGCAAGGTCACCCTGCCCCGGGAAGTTACGGTGATGCCGGCTCCAGGACAGTACGTCCATCGACAATTTCGGGGCGTCTGCAAATTGCACAAAGAAGAGCTTGTCCGCCGGCACATCGTGGAGGCCATCCAGCGAATCGCCCAGCGAGAGCGTGTGGAAGCTGTCGAGAATCAGCCCCAACGCCGGGTGGTCAGCCTGTCGCACGATCTGCCACGCCTGCCGCCAGGTCCGCGTATGCCGCGCCCAGGCCAGTGCCTCATACCCCACGCGCAGCCCGCGCCGTGCCGCCGCTTCTGCCATCTGGCGCAGATCGTCTGCCGCGAGCGCCGGATCGTCGATAGCGATGTCCTGCACGTTGCTGCAGACGAGTACCATCTCGACGCCCAGCTCGGCCATCACGTCAAACTTGCGCTCGGCCCGCGCCAGGTTTCGCGCGAACAACTCTCGCGGCATGGCTTCGAAATCGCGGAACGGCTGATACAGCATGATCGCCAGCCCTAGGTCTGCCGCCATTTGCCGCACGCGCGCCGGCGATCCATCGAAATTCAGCAAATCGTTCTCGAAGATCTCGACACCGTCAAAGCCTGCGGCGGCGGCAGCCTCCAGCTTTTCAGGCAGCGTGCCGGACAGGCACACCGTGGCGATGCATTTGGGACGACGTGCTGGGTGAAGCGAGTTCATGGCGATACGGTGGTCGGGCGTCAAGCAATGCCCGCAGCGTAGGAGGCCCCCCACATGTCGACAAGCGGCATTCGCGCAACAGCGTTCGATGATCGTACAATCGTGCGCACATATCGCTCGTTTTTAGGGTTATCGCCATGACGAAGGAATCGCTCGACAGGCGCGACTGGATCGCCGGATTGGAAAAAGGGCTCACCATCCTGGAGGCGTTCGACCACGAGCACCCCCGGCTGACGCCCACCCAAGCCGCCGAGCTGACCGGCCTCACCCGCACAGCCGCGCGCCGCTACCTCCTGACGCTCGAGCACCTCGGCTACCTCACCAGTGAAGGCACGCTGTTCAGCCTGACGCCGCGCGTGCTGAAGGTGGGCTGGTCGTACTTCGATTCAGCGCGTCTGCCGCGCACGGTGCAGCCATTCCTGCAACAGGTGACCGCCGCCGTGGGCGAGGTGGCGTACCTCAGCGTGCTGGATGACTGGGAGCTCGTCTTCATCTCGCGCACCAGTACCAGCCGAGTGATGAGCACCGGATTCGTGCTGGGAGCGCGTGTGCCGGCGCCGCTCGCCTCGGCCGGCGTGATGATGCTGGCCGCGCAACCCGAGCAGAAGGTCAAGGCATGGCTGGAAACCTGTGTGCTGACGCCCTATACGCCTTACACGATCCTGCAGCGGGACCGCCTGTTCGATGAAATCCGCAAGGCTGGTCGGCAGGACTACGCCGTGGTCGAACAGCAATTGCAGATTGGCGTGCGCGGTGTGGCGGTACCGCTGCGGGATCGACACGGCAACGTGATCGCCGCACTGAGCGTGAACATGCAGGTCGGTGAAGAAACCACGGAGCACGCTTTGCAGCGGGTGCTGCAGGTGCTGCAGGACACCGCGCTTTCGATCATGCGTGTGCTGTAGCGCCTTCCGCCCCGGGAGATAGACAGACTCGGAGAAACCCTCGGGTCGTACGTTATTCGCACCATTCCGTGCGATTATCGAACGTTTTCAATCCACAGTCGCTTGTGCCCCGCCATGGCGGCGGACTACGCTGCGTTGCGTGTACAGACGGTCCTTCATCGAACGAATCGCACGATAGACCGCACAGATAAAACCGGAGACAACCATGACCGCAGCCCCTGCCCACGAGCCCCTGGGCAAGCACCAGTCGAAGAAAGCCGCCGCCAGCGGCTGGATCGGCTCGGCGCTCGAGTACTACGACTTCTTTATCTACGCCACCGCCGCGGCGCTGATCTTTCCACAGATATTCTTCCCCAAGGGCGACCCGAAGACGGCCATCATCGCCTCACTGGCCACATATGGCGTGGGTTATATCGCACGGCCGATCGGTGCGTTCGTGCTGGGCCATCTGGGCGACACGCACGGGCGCAAGAACGTGCTGCTCTGGTGCATGTTCCTCATGGGTTTTTCGACGATTGCCGTGGGCCTGTTGCCGACGTACGACCAAGTTGGGCTGTTGGCGCCCACGTTGCTGGTCATCATGCGGCTCATCCAGGGTTTTGCCGTGGCCGGTGAAATTTCGGGCGCCAGTTCCATGATCCTGGAGCACGCCCCATTTGGCCGGCGCGGGTTCTTCGCGAGCTTTACGCTGCAAGGCGTGCAGGCCGGGCAGATCCTGGCCGCTGCCGTGTTTCTGCCGCTGGCGCACTACATGCCCGCCGACCAGTTCAACGCCTGGGGCTGGCGCATTCCGTTCGTTCTGAGCTTCGTCGTCATCATCGCCGGCTACGTCATCCGCCGCGAAGTGCACGAAACCCCCGCTTTTACCGCTGAGCAACAGCAGCAAGGCCGCCCACGCTCGCCCGTGATCGACGCCTTCAAATACAGCACGCCAGACATGCTGCGCGTGGTCTGCATGGCGCTGATGAACGTGATTCCGGTGGTGGCGACCATCTTTGGCGCCGCCTATGCGGTGCAGCCGGCTTACGGCATCGGCTTTGCCAAAGACATCTACCTGTGGATTCCGGTGGTGGGCAACATCGTTGCCGTGCTGGTCATTCCGTATGTTGGCGACCTGTCCGACCGCATCGGCCGCAAGCCACCGATCGTGATCGGTTCGCTGCTCGCCGGGGTGCTTGCTTTTGCCTACCTGTACGCCATCAGCATCAAGAACGTGCCGCTTGCCTTCGTCATCTCGATTCTGATGTGGGGCGTGGTCTACCAAGGCTACAACGCGGTGTTCCCGAGCTTCTATCCGGAGTTGTTCCCGACGCGCACCCGTGTGTCGGCCATGGCGATTTCGCAGAACATCGGTACCGCCATCACTGCCATGCTGCCGGCCCTCTTCACCGCCGTGGCGCCGCCAGGAGCCACCAACATTTGGCTGACCGTGGGCGCCATTGCCTTTGGCGTCACGGTGATTGCCGCCGTGGCCGCCATGACCGCACGCGAGACCTACCGCATCCATATGGACGACCTGGGCAAGCCAGCCGCCCAACCCGTCGACAAGGCTGAATATGCCCGCCAGCGGGCCGGAGCCTTGGCCGCCTGAAACCCGCACGCCTGAACCATGATTTCTGGAAAAACCACCCTCATCGCCCACATCGGCTACCCGACGGAGACGTTCAAGTCGCCGATGATCTACAACCCCTGGTTCGAGCAAAAAGGCATCGACGCCGTTGTGGTGCCCATGGGGGTCAAGGCAGAGGATTACGCGCAAAGCTTCCAGTCGATCTGCCGCTTCACCAACCTGCGTGGCGCGCTGATCACGATGCCGCACAAGGTCACCACGGTGAATCTGGTCGATGAGGTCACGCCGGCCGTGCGCATCGCGGGGGCTTGCAACGCGGTGCTCAAACGCGATGACGGCACGTTGCTGGGCGACCAGTTCGATGGTGCAGGCTTCGTGCGCGGCGTGCTTCGCAAGGGGCGCCAACTGGAAGGGGCGCGTGTGCTGCTTTCAGGGGCCGGCGGTGTCGGCTCAGCGATTGCCGCGTCGCTGGCCGCTGCGGGTGTGGGCGAACTTGCTTTGTATGACACCCGCGCAGAATCGGCGGAATCGCTGGGCCGACGTCTGCGCGAGCATTACCCCGCGCTGGTGGTGCGCACCGGTTCGAATGATCCGGACGGCTTCGATGTGGTGGTCAACGCCACGCCGGTGGGCATGAAAGAAGACGATCCGCTGCCCTTCGACGTGGCACGCATCGCGCCGAGCTGCTTTGTTGGCGAGGTGGTGATGAAATCCGAATACACGCCGTTGCTGCGCGCGGCGCTCGACAAGGGTTGCGATGTCCAGGTCGGTACCGACATGCTGTTCGAGATGATTCCCGCGTACCTGGAGTTCTTCGGTTTCGGCACCGCCACCGCAGATGAGTTGCGGCGCAGCGCAGCCATTGCATACTGAGCTGATGACGCGTCGCCCTTTGAGCTTTGCCCTGCTGCTGCCGCTATTGCTGTCGGCACAGCCGGTTGCGACCGACAGTTATCTCCCCGCCCTTCCCGCCATTGCCCAGACGCTGGGCTCGGCCAGCACGAGCCTCACGGTCTTCGCGCTGGCCTTTGGCATTGGACAACTGCCGATGGGCAGCCTTGCCGATCGTTTTGGCCGTCGTCAGGTGCTGCTGATCGGGCTCGCGTGCTATGCCGTGGCTGCACTGGCCGGCGCGCTGGCGGTAACCGCTTCCATGTTGACCGCTGCACGCGCCCTGCAGGGGTTCTCGATGGCCGCCATCCTGGTGTGCGCACGCGCAGCCGTACGTGATCTGCACCCGGCACGCGATGGTCCGCACGTCATGGCGCGTGGCCTCACGGGGCTGGGTTTCGTTGCGTTGGTGGCACCGATTCTGGGTGCCTTTGTCGCGCAACACGCGGGTTGGCGCTGGGTGCTGGCGGGCATGAGCTTCTATGCAATCGTTCTATGGGTGATGTGCTGGCACGGCTTTGCCGAAACCCGGCAAGAGACACAGAGCCAGGCAGGCAGCGTGCGCGAGATCTTCGCCAGCGCGGATTTTCGCGTCTGGGGGTTGCTGGCAGCCACGACCTACGCCGGCATCTTCTGCTTCCTGCTGCTTTCGCCGATGGTCTATATCGCCTATCTCGGCCTGTCTCCCGAGCTTTATGGCTGGATACCGGCCGGCGGATCGCTCGTCTATATCCTCAGTACAACGGGCTGCCGGCGCCTGCTGCGCCGGCAGAGCCTCGTGCGGACGGTGCAGCAAGGCGCAACGCTCAGCCTGCTCGGCGCGGGCATCCAGGGCTTGGGCTGCTGGCTGCTTCCCGGGCAAGCGTGGCCGCTGCTGCTCGGACACGGCATCTATTGCATGGGCCACGGCATTCATCAGCCTTGCGGCCAGGCAGGTGCGGTGGGCGAGCTGCCGCATCTTGCGGGGCGCGCGGTGTCATGGTCAGGCTTCATCATGATGCTGGCGGCCTTCTGCCTGGGGCAGACCGCGGCCGCCTTTGACGATACATCGCACAGCCTTGGCGCCTGGCCCATGGTGGTGCCGATGATGCTTGCCGGCGCCGTGTTGGCGTCCATCGCTTTCCTTTGGCTACCGAAGCTGCAGAGCCAGCCGGATCCACAAAGGGCTGCCGCATAGCGACTGTGGGATGCGCATTGCCACCCGCGTGGTACACAATGCGGTGTCTGCATTCTTAGCTTCAGCCACAGGAGTCTCACCATGAGCCGCAACGCCGACCTGCCATTCAAGACCGCCGGCTTGGAGTTCATCGAGTTCGCCACGCAAGCGCCGGCTGCGCTTGGCCAGGTGTTTGCATCGCTCGGCTTCAAGGCCATCGCGCGGCACGTAAGCAAGGACGTCACGCTGTATCGGCAAGGCGACATGAACTTCCTCGTCAACGCCGAAGCCGATTCCTTCGCGCACCGCTGGGCTGAGGAATATGGCGTGGGTATCTGCGCCATCGGCATCCGCGTTGACGACGCCCAGCACGCCTACGACCGCGCCGTCGAACTGGGTGCATGGCCGGCCGAGGCCGAGCCCATCGGGCCGAGCGAGCTGGTGATCCCCGCCATCCAGGGCGTGGGCGATACGCACCTGCATTTTGTCGATCGCTGGCGCGGCAAGCACGGTGCCAGGGGCGGCCTGGGCGACATCTCCATCTACGACATCGACTTTCGCCCGCTGGACGCAGAGACCGCGCATGAGGACTGGCACCACGCTGGCGTTGGGCTGGCACGCGTCGACCACCTGACGCAGACCGTCGGCGCGGGCCGCCTGCAGGATTGGATCGACTTCTACCGCAACCAGCTCGGCTTCAGCGAAATCCACGAATTGCATGCCAACTGGCACGTCGCGGCGGATTCCCGCGTGATGGTGTCGTCGTGCGGCATGATCCGCATCCCGCTCTATGAAGAAGGCACGCACCGCGCGCACCTCATGCACGCCTACCTGCCCGACCACCCCGGCGAAGGCGTGCAACACATTGCGCTGGCCACCGACGACATCTTGCGCACAGCCGCCGCGCTGGCCGCCAACGGCCTCACCTTTGTCGAGCCCCCGGCGCACTACTACGACACCGTCGACGCACGCCTGCCCGGTCACGGATTGGACCTGGCAGCCTTGCGCCGATACGGCATTCTGGTCGACGGCGAGATCGTCGACGGCGTGCCCAAACTGTTCCTGCAGACCTTCATCAAGCGCCATCCGGGCGAGATCTTCTTCGAGATCGTGCAGCGCCGCGGGCACCACGGCTTTGGCGAAGGCAATCTGCCGGTGTTGACTGCGGCGGCCTGACCCGGGGAAACGTCGCAAACAAAAAGCCCGCCAAGTTCCGGCGGGCTTTTTTTCGTACTGCGGGTGCTGCAATGCCGATCAATAACCGGCTGCCAGCCCCGTGTTGCGACGCGGGTCATTCGCGCCATAGAAGCGGTTGTTGCCGACCGGCTTGCCGCCCAGCGACGGCGCACCGACGATGATCGCCGCCAGATGGTTGGCTGGCTGCGGCGCACCCAGGTTGTGACCCATCGACGTCAGCATCTTGCGCGTATCTTCCGACAGCGCATACGGCTCGACGTTGGTCACATCCGGCAGCCATTGCTGATGGAAGCGCGGCATGTCGACGGCTTCCTGCACGTTCATGCCGTAGTCGATCGCGTTGATCATGGTCAGCATGACGGCCGTGATGATGCGGCTGCCGCCCGGCGTGCCCACCACCATGACGGGCTTGCCGTCCTTGGTGACGATGGTCGGGCTCATCGACGACAGCGGACGCTTGCCTGGGGCGATCGAATTGGCTTCACCCTGCACCAGGCCGTACAGATTCGGCACGCCGACCTTGGCCGTGAAGTCGTCCATCTCGTCGTTCAGAATCACGCCCGTCTTGGCGGCCGTAACCTTCGCACCAAACCAGTCGTTGAGCGTGTACGTGACCGACACCGCATTGCCGTACTTGTCGGCAATCGAGTAGTGCGTCGTGTTGCTGCCTTCATGCGGCTCGACGCCCGGCTTGATGTCCTTCGACACGCCCGCCTTCTTCGGGTCGATGACCGCGCGGATCTTGGCCGCGTAGTCCTTGCTCAGCAGACGGTCCAGCGGGTTCTTCACGAAGTCCGGGTCGCCCAGGTAGCTGTTGCGGTCCACATAGGCGTGGCGCATGGCTTCGATCTGGTAATGCGTCGCCTGCGCGGAATGCCAGCCCAGGTCCTTGAGCGGATAGCCTTCCAGGATGTTCAGCATTTCGCAGATGATCACGCCGCCCGAACTCGGGGGCGGTGCCGACACCACGTGGTAGCCACGGTAGTCGCACTCGACCGGCGCCAGTTCGCGCGTCTTGTAGCTGACGAGGTCTTCTTGCGTGATGAGGCCACCACCGGCCTTGCTCGATGCAGCAATGGCCTGCCCGACCCAGCCCTTGTAGAAGCCGTCGGTGCCCTTGTTGCTGATCTCGCGCAGCGTCTTGGCCAGGTCGCGCTGGACGAGCTTCTCGCCCACCTGGAACGGCTGGCCCTTGTTCAGGAAGATCGCGCCCGATGCGGCGTCTTCCTGAAAGTCCTTGGTTGAGGTGTGCAGCATGTCGACGTCGCCCTGATCGAGGGTGAAACCCTTCTCGGCCAGCGCGATGGACGGCGCGATCAGTGCAGCGCGTTGCATGGTGCCGTACTTCTGGCGGGCGTACTCCATGCCGGACACGGTGCCCGGCACGCCCACGGCCAGATGGCCCTTGGTGGACGCGCCCTTGATGACGTTGCCGTCCTTGTCCAGGTACATGTTGGCGGTGGCGGCCTTCGGGGCGACTTCACGGAAGTCGAGGAAGGTCTTGCGGCCATCGGCCAGCTGGATGGTCATGAAACCGCCGCCACCGAGGTTGCCGGCAGCCGGATAGACCACCGCCAGGGCGTAGCCCACGGCCACGGCAGCGTCGACCGCGTTACCGCCGCGCTTGAGCACTTCCACGCCAACCTTGCTGGCCAGGTGCTGTGCCGAGACGACCATGCCGTTCTCTGCGGCCACGGGGGCGACGGACGCCGCGTGTGCGACGGTCGTGATGCTGATCGATGCGATTGCGGCGGCGATCCACCGCATGCCTGTTCTGGGATTCTGCATAGGAGCTCCTTTGGTACCTTCATGGACGCCGGTCGTGCCAGCGTACGTGTTATGGCGCGCGAACCTTATCAGGCACAGCGCTGCGGCACTATAGCCTCATCCCCGTATTGACGCATTGCGCCGGCGGTGGAACGGCACGCGTCGCTAGCCCAGCGGCACTTCGAGGCCGACCTTCACCCGATTGAGCACCACGGCCGTGTGGTACCACTTGATGTTGTCGTTGTCGTCGAACAGGCGTCGCGCGAGGGCTTCGTACTCGGTCATCGTGGCGACGTTCAGGATGAGGACGAAATCGGCTTCGCCCGTCACGTAATAGCACTGCTGCACCTCGGGGCCGGAGAGTGCCTTCTTGAGCGCAGCCATCGCCGCGGTATTGGTGCGCTCGGCATGCACCTCAACGATCACGGTGATGGGTTTGCCCACCCGCTCGGGGTCGACCACCGCCACGTTGCCGACGATGATGCCCGCCTCCTCCATCCGCTTGATGCGCCGCTGCACGGCGGCGGTCGATAGATTGACCTCCTCCCCGATCACGCGCAGCGGCGTGGTGTAGCACCGCTGCACAGCATTGAGGATGGCGATGTCGAAGGCGTCGAGTTCGAGCGATTTCTGAGGGGCCATGGCCGGGCTTTTGGCGAGAAATTTTTGCGTCTGGCTGGGCAGAATAGCGGAAATTGCTCTGCCGACGTGACATAGGATTTCGTCATCATTTCGTTCGCAGAGGCCATCCAATGCATTGGCAATCCCAGCTCGTCAGCCCGGAAACACTTGCCCCTGGCGGCTTTCGTTCATTGGTGACACCCGTCTACCGCGGTTCAACCGTGCTGTTCGACAACGCGGCGCAGGTGGTGGACAACTGGCGCCATGCGCAGCACGGCTATACCTACGGCCTGTACGGCACGCCGACGGCCATCGAACTCGGCGCGCGGATTGCGCAACTGGAGCGTGCACGCCACAGCTTTATCGTCCCCGGCGGGCAGGCTGCCATCGCGCTGGTCTACCTGGCCTGCTGCGGTGCGGGCAGCCACGCGCTGGTGCCGTTCAGCGCGTACGGGCCCAATCGGAGCATGGCTGAGGGCCTGCTCAAACGCATGGGCATCGAAGTCGAAACCTACGACCCGCTCATCGGCGCGGGCATCGCGGGGCGCATCCGCCCAAATACCGCGCTGGTGTGGACCGAAAGCCCCGGCTCGGTCACGATGGAAATCCAGGACGTGCCGGCCATCGTGGCCGCGGCGCACGCGCGCGGCGTGCCGGTGGCGCTCGACAACACCTATGCGGCGGGCGTGTATTTCGATGCCTTCGCGCACGGCGTGGATATCAGCGTGCAGGCGCTGACAAAGTACGTGGGCGGCCACAGCGACCTGTTGCTCGGCTCCGTCTCGGTCAACTCCGAAGCGATGTTCGAGCGCGTGGGCAGCGCGTTTGCCGACCTGGGCATGGGCGCCTCGCCCGACGATTGCAGCCTCGCGCTGCGGGGCCTGCAAACGCTGGGGCTGCGGCTGGAGCGCCTGCAAGCCTCCACGCTGGCGGTGGCGCGCTGGCTCCATCTGCAGGATTGCATTGCCACCGTGCTGCATCCGGCGCTGCCGTCATGTCCGGGCCATGAACTCTGGAAGCGCGACTTTACCGGCGCAACGAGCGTGTTTTCGGTGGTATTCCAGGAAAGCGTCTCGGCCGAGCAGGTCAACGCGTTCATCGATGCGCTGCACATGTTCCGGATCGGCATGAGCTGGGGCGGCACGAGCAGCCTGGTGATGCCTTATCCCGATCTGGCGCGGCCGAATCGCCACTACCACGGCCGTCTGGTGCGGCTCAATGTCGGGCTGGAAGCACCGGAAGACCTGATTGCTGATCTGCGGCAGGCCATGGTTCGTGCAGCCATCCAGGAGCCCGCTGTCGCCGCATAACGGCCGGCACGTCAGTCAGCGGGGGCAAACGGCGGCGCGCGCCGCTTCACCGTTTGCGCCTTGACGATGGCGGTATTGGTTTCGGCGTGATAGGCCACGCGATCGAGAATCTCATCGAGCTGATCGATCGAGCGCACATACAGGCGGGCGATGAAGCAATCCTCGCCGGTGACCTTGTCGCATTCGCCGATCTCCGGAATCTCTTCGATCAGTTGCTGCACGATATGCAGCTTGCCCGGCATGGGCCGCACGCGCACGATCGCCTGCAGCGTGTAGCCCAGCGCCGCCGGGTCGATGTCGACGGTGTAATTGCGGATTACGCCGCGCTCTTCCAGCCGGCGCAGGCGCTCCGACACGCTCGGGGACGACAGCCCCACCTGCTCGGCCAGCTGCTTGAGCGAGATGCGGGAATCGGTCAGCAGGACGTCAAGAATGCGTTGGTCCAGGGCGTCAATCGCGTTCATTTTTCCTTCCGTGGTCCGTTCTGGCGTTTTGCCTTATTTCATGAGAAGCAACGTGAATTTTGCCTTAGAAAAGCAATGGAAGTCAGGCCATCCGCGTGCGATCCTTCTTGCATCCAACGCTCAAGGTGGTTCGCATGAACGATAAGACGCGCGGCACGGTCGAGATGACCGCCGCCATGATCATCTCCGGGACGATCGGCTGGTTTGTCGTCCGCTCCGGCCAGCCCGTGGCCGACGTTGTGTTCTGGCGCTGCGTGTTCGGCGCGCTGACGCTGCTGGTGGTATGCGCAGGGCTGGGGCTGCTGCGCGGCGCGATTACGTGGCGGCGCGCCGGCATTGCCGCGCTGGGCGGCGTGGCCATCGTCATGAACTGGCTGCTGTTGTTTGCAGCGTATCCGCGCGCGTCCATCTCGATTGCCACGGCGGTCTACAACACGCAGCCTTTCATGCTGGTCGGGCTGGGCGCGCTGTTCTTGTCGGAAAAGCTGACGGCGGCCAAGCTCACATGGCTGGCCCTCGCCTTCATCGGCGTGGTACTGATCGTGCAGGTGGGCCCTGCCGCCAGCGCTGGGACCGATTACCTGACGGGCATTGCGATGGCGCTGGGCGCGGCGTTTGCCTACGCGGTGGCCGCGCTGCTGATCAAGAAGCTGGCCGGAACGCCACCGCATCTGATCGCGCTCATCCAGGTGTGCGTCGGCGTGCTGATGCTGGCGCCGCTGGCCAATCTGTCGCATCCGCCAGCCGATGCCCATGCGTGGGTGATGCTCGTCACGGTGGGCGTGGTGCACACCGGGTTGATGTACATCCTGCTCTATGGCGCCATCCAGCGGCTGCCGACGCATCTGACGGGGTCGCTGTCGTTCATTTATCCGATCGTTGCGATCGCCGTGGACATTGTTGCGTTCGGACATCGATTGCAACTGGCGCAATTTCTGGGCGCGGCGGCGATCCTGCTGGCGGCGGCCGGCATGAATCTGGGGTGGTCACCATATCGGTGGCTGCGCGCGCGGAGCGAATCCGCCGTTTCCAAATAACGCAATACGCGCAATAGGCCGCCCCACCGGCAGCACGAATGGGCGGCCCAACTGCTGTTATTCTTGTGCGTTTTCCGCTGGCGCCCGGCGCGCCCTGCGCCTGCCTCTCTCTCCCTTTGGCAGCCAGCGGACAGAAACCCCAAACATACGTACAAGATGAAGGAAGGTCACCCGCCGGAGCCGGGTCGCGAAACCGCGATCGCCTGGATCCTGGAACAAATGCAAACCTACGACCTGTCTGTCGAAGATTTGCAGGCGCATGGCTGCTTTGACGCGCCACCGCCGCCGCCCGCACCATCCGCCCCCATCGGCCCGGTCTACATGAGCGCCGACGGCCAGCACTGGGACGGCATGGGCGACATGCCCGACTGGCTGAAGCGCGCCGTCAACGCAGGACAGAGCATCGAGCATTTCCGCGTGGGCTGAACGCAAGCGATGCAGGTACGCCGGTTGCGTGGTTGTGTGCAAGCGCTGCCGGTTTGTTGATCTGTGGGCTGATGCCCAGCATGACCGGCCGGCGCTCCAACTCAACGGAGGACGTCATCATGCCGGAACGCAAAACCGTAGAACGTGCGCGCGCCGACAAGCGCCACGGCAAAGCCGCCTCGACCCAGGCGGGCAACTTCGTGAAGGAAGAGATGGATCACATCCGGGAAGGCAAGCACGGTGCGAAAAACACCAAGCAGGCCATTGCGATTGGTCTATCGAAGGCACGCCGTTCTGGCGTTGCCGTCAAGCCGCCGGGGGAAGGCAAGGCGTCGGCCGCCACGCGCAAGAAGGCGGAACATGACGTCAAGGCCGGCAGCAAGGCAAGTAACAAGACCGGCAGCCACGCCAGTGCCAGCAAGGAATCCACGGCCAAGCGCAGCAAAACCACCACGCGCACGCTGAAGAAGGAAGGCCATTCGGCGGCTTCCAAGTCGTCGCTGTCCAAGCAGGCGCATAGCGCGGCCTCCAAGCGTTCGAGCAGTGAGCGCTCGGCGGCGGCCAAGAAGGGCGCTGCCACCAAGGGCGCAGCCGGCCGATCCGCCGCCGCCAAGAAGGCGGCGCGCACGCGCGCGGCGCACGCCAGGTAAATCTTTTCTGTTCAGCCTGAAGGCGGCCCATTGGGGTCGCCTTTTTTATTGGCGGTTTGCTTCAAAAAAAAAAATCGAAAAATTTTTGTTCTCCGTGTCAGGAACGCCCACGTGCGCCGACGAAGGTGCACGGAACACATCTGCGCGATGCCGCAGTGCACCGTACGGCGAGGGATTTGGCCCTGTCCGCCGTTCAACGACACCTGCCACTCAAGGAGAACACAAATGAAACAACACGCCATGATCGCCGCCGCTCTGGGTAGCCTGCTTGCGCTGGGCGCTCTGTCGACACCGGTGCAGGCCGCTGATGCCGCCGGCAAGGAAAAGTGCTACGGCGTCGCCAAGGCCGGCCAGAACGATTGCGCCAGCCCGGGCAGCGCCCACGCCTGCGCTGGCCAATCGAAGATGGACAAGGACCCAATGTCGTGGAAGTACGTGCCGGCCGGCACCTGCGCGCAGATGGGCGGCACGATGCAGGCCCCGTCCAAGTAATGCGCGACGCCGGGTGACCGCCATGCAGACCGCTCTGCCAACCTGCGCCGGCGCAGGCCTGCGCGCACCGCACTTTCCCGTCGTGTTGCACGGGGAAGCCCGCTTCCCCTGGGTGGAAGTGCACAGCGAGAACTATCTGTATGGCGGCCCCGCCCGCGCGGCGCTGCTGGCCGCGCGAGAGCGCCAGCCGGTGAGCCTGCACGGCGTGGGCATGGGGCTGGGCAATGCGGATGGACTGGACGTCGAGCACGTACGCGCCATCGCCATGCTGGCCGATGCGGTGGCGCCAGCCGCCATTTCCGAGCACCTGTGCTTCAACCGCAGTGGCGCGCAGGTCGTCAACGACCTGCTGCCGCTGCCCTATTCCCGCGAATCGCTGGATGTCGTCTGCGCCAACGTCATGCGCGCACAGGACATCCTCAAGCGACCGCTGCTGATCGAGAACATCGCCGCGTACATCGACTGCCGCGCGCTGGTCGATGCCGACGAGGCCCTCTCCGAGGGTGCATTTCTGACCGCCCTCGCCAGGCGTACGGGCTGCGGCATCTTGCTGGACCTGAACAACCTGTACGTGAACAGCGTCAACCACGGCGTGACCGTTGAATCGGTACTGGCCGATATCGACCCTGCGCTGGTCGGCGAGATTCACTTGGCGGGCTTCAGCGTAGAAGACGGCATGCTGATCGACACGCACAGCGCGCCCGTCCATGCGCCCGTCTGGGCGTTGTACGACGCGTGGATTGCCAAACACGGCCCGCGCCCGACCCTGATCGAATGGGATGCTGAACTGCCGCCCGTGCACGTGTTGCTGGAAGAAGCGGCCCGTGCGCAGGCAGTACTCGATCGCCACACCAATGCCGTCATGCAGGAGCCACGCCATGCGACTGCCTGACTGGGAAGCGCGGCTCATCGGCGCGCTGACGGCCCCCGCAACCGACGAAGAAGCACGCGGCATCGCCATCTACCGCAACGCGCGCCTGGCCATTCTGCGCAATACGCTGGCGGGGGCCTACCCCGTCTGCCGCGCGCTCGTCGGCGAGGACTGCTTTGATGCACTCGTGCGCGACACGCTTGCCGTGCAGGCGTCCACATCACCGAACCTGCATCGCTACGGAAATGCGCTGCCGGGCAGCATTGCGCAATCGCCCTTGGCGCACAGCGTGCCCTATCTGGCCGATGTCGCGCGCCTGGAATGGTGCGTGCATTGGGCGCATTACGCCCCGGACGCGCACGTTGAAGCGGCGAACGCCACCCTGCTCGCGCAGCCCGCGGACACCATCCGCGCCGGGCTGGTCGAAAGTGCGCAGTGGGTGGTTTCTCCATGGCCCGTGGTTTCGATCTGGCGCGCACACCAGCCCGGCGCAACCATCGCACTCAGCGAAATCGACCTGGGTGTGGGCGAAGCCGCTGTGATTGCCGTGCACGGGCACCGCGTTGCTGTGCTCGATCTCGATGCCCCGACCGCCACGTTCCTCGCAGCTTGCGACGCTACGCCGTCGCTTCAGGCCGCGCTCGAAACCACGCTGGCTGAGCGGCCGGATTTTGATTTGACCGCATGCCTGTCTGGCCTCTATCGATCGGGGCTGCTCGCACTCTCTGCATGCCCAACAACACCGCTTACTGGAGACACGCCATGAACACCCTCGCCACGACCTTTGCCCCGCTCGCGCGCCTTCGCACAACGCTTGACCGGTTTGCCGGGCCGCAAAGCACGCTCTGCTCGCTCGTCCTGTTGATCGCGCGGGCCTATCTCTTCTACGTGTTCTTCCGCTCGGGCCTGACCAAGCTGCACGACTGGGACACGACGGTCCTGCTCTTCACCGAGGAATACAAGGTACCGCTGTTGCCGCCCGCACTGGCAGCAGCACTTGGCACGTTCGGCGAACTGGTTTTCCCCTCTCTGATGCTGGCCGGCATCGTGCCGCGGCTGGCGGCAGCAGGGCTGTTCTTCGTCAACGTGGTGGCGGCGGTGTCGTACTGGGCCAATCTGTCGGCATCGGCCATCGAATTTCATTTTGTGTGGGGCGTGCTGATTGCGCTCGTGGCGACGGTGGGACCGGGTTGGCTGGCGGCGCAGACCCTCTGGCAGCGCCGCACGCGTTAAGCAGATTGGGTGGGCGGCGGGCTTATGATGTTGGCTTGTCGCCCTCTCTTCAGGAGCATCGATGCGCTTCCCTCAGTTGTCCATTGCAGCTTCGGCCGGTGTGTTGGCTGCAATCGCCGCCGCAACTGTTCTCACTGCCTGCGCGTGGGGAGATAGCCCGAACACCACCGGCGCGCGCATGCTCGACGACTCGCTGCTGTCATACCAAGTCAAGGCGGCGCTGGATCAGGATACGGCGCTCAGCACGCGCCAGATCCGCATCCGATCCAGCTCGGACGGCAAAGTCACGCTGACCGGCTGGGTGGATACCCCCGAAATGGCCCGGCGCGCCGGCGACGACGTCAAACGCTTTGTTGACTCGGCCAAGCTTGACAACCAGCTGCGCGTGCTGTCGCGCATGCAGGTGCTGGGCGGCGGCCCGTACATCCCGGCCGGCTTGCCTCCCGAGGCACCGGCCAGCGCCCCGGCCGTGCGCTAAACCACGCAAGCGGTTACGCCGCCCGCGTGCCTGCTCGCCCGGGCACGCGGCCCACGGGCAGCGATTGCAGCAGCCCAAAGCCGATCTCCGCGATCAGGAACGGCACCACCAGCAGCGTCGCGCCCGATGCCAGCGCGTATGCCTGCCACGCCGCAAACAGCCAGCGCGCCACGGCGTCGTACCGGCCGAGCGCCACACTCGTCTGTCGGATACGCAGCACCGACCACACGCACACTACCGATCCCATCAGATTGGCCATCAGCAGATGCGTCGGCTCAAATGCCGGTAAGCTGCCGATGCCCAGCGCGTGCGCCAATGCGCTCAGCGCTTGATGCAACAGCGCAAACGTCCATGGCGTGGCAAACGGTGCGGTCACGATCAGGTCATACCAGGCACTGGCTCGCACAATACGCAGGAAGGTCGATTCGGAAACCATGGTGAAACTCCAAAAGGGAAGTGAAGGAGTCGCCACGCTAAAGCTTGGTGTACGCTCCAAGGTCAAGCCCCCTCGACCGCATCCCCCCGTCCAAACCACCATGCCTGCTGCTCTCCCCGCTCCCATTTCCAATGCGCATACCGGCGACCTGTCCATCGGCGACCTAGCCGCGGCCACAGGCGTCTCGCGGGATGGCCTGCGCTTTTACGAGGCACGTGGACTGATCCGTGCGCGACGCCGGAGCAACGGTTACCGCGCCTATCCGCCCGAAATCGTGGAACTGGTGCAATACGTCCGCACAGCCCAGCAGCTGGGTTTCACACTGGCGGAAATTAAAGAAGGCATGGCCCACGTGTGGCAGCAACCTGACACCGATGCCGCCGTCACTGCGTTGCTGCGCGAGAAACTCGCCACGATCGATGCCCGCATCGCAAGCCTCCAAGCCATGCGCGATGCACTTGCGACCCGCGTCGGCATGGCATGCCCGCTTGCACCGGCCTGAGACGATCGTCATGTCCTGTCATATAACTGTCGCAGACTGCCGCCGCAGGGCGCGTTTTTGCGCGTTTTCTAACGCCCTGACGGCTGGCTGAGTCGTGAAAGGCGCTTGAAAGTTCGCGTCGGTAAAAACGCTCCCGTCTCAAGGGGAGTCTGCTGCAGTGAAACATCGGGGTGCGTTCCATTCACGGGCGAGGGCCGTGCTATGCGCGGTGGCCTGCCTGCCATTTGCCGCTGCCTGGGCAGCCACGTCGGCACCGGCTGCGGCCAGCATGCCCGTCGCCACCATGCCGCCGATCAAGCCTTCCGTGCCGGGCGTGACGGGCGCCGGCTTCAACCTGGTCGAACTGTTGCAGGAGTTGAAAGGCAACAACCCGCAACTGATCCAGGCGCGCCATAACTATCTGTCGGCCAAATCGATACCACCGCAGCTTGCGTCGCCCAACAACCCGCAGCTCGGCTACATCTGGAACAGCATTCCCAAGGGATTCCCGCTGGCGGTCAACCGCGCAGGCGGCAGCCAGTACAACCTGACCCAGCAGATCCCGTTTCCGGGCAAGAAGGCGCTGGCGGCCGAGATTGCCGATCGCCAGGCGGAATCGCTGAACGCGCAAAACGACGCGCTGTACCTGCAGCTCTACGCGCAGCTTTCCACCACGTACTACCAGGCGATCGCGCTGCAGAAACAGATCGACGTACAGAAGCTGACCATCACGCGCCTGGAGCAGGTCAAGCAGATCACGCGGGTGCGCTACGCCAACAACGCCGCCGCCTACGCCGACTTCCTCAACGCGCAGGTCATGCAAAGCAGCGCGCAGAATGACCTGTTTGCCGCGCAACGCCAGTACGACACCACGCTGCAGACCCTCAACACGCTCATCGGCAAGGAGCCGAGCTTCCGGCTTGTGCTGCGCGCTGACGACGAGTCCGTGCACCTGCCGGACGAACCGCTGCCCGAGCTGGAAAACCAGGCGCTGCGCGAGCACCCGTCGATCAAGGCATCGGCCGAGCTGATGGACGCGGCGCGCAAGAGCGTGACGCTGGCGCGCAAGGCTTACCTGCCCGACTTCCAGGTCATCGCCACCGTCACCACGGACAACCCGCCGTATGGCGTGCGCCCCAACAGCTACCAGATCGAGCTGGACGTGATCATCCCGTTCTGGTTTCTGACCAAGGAGAAGTACGGCGTGAACCAGGCGGTGGAAAGCCAGATTGCCACCGAGGCGAATGATGTGTCGGTGCGCCAGCAGACGTTACTGGCCGTCGATACCGCCTACAACACGCTGCGCCAGACGCTTGCGCAGCTCGATTTCAACAAGCAGCGGCAACTGCCGCAGGCGCTGGCGGCCTATCGCGTGACGATGACCAACTACGCCAGCAACAACGCCGATTTCAACGACCTGCTCACTGCCCAGGGCGCGCTCAAGAACGCGGAACTGGCGGTCGCACAGGCGCAGGCCACGGCCTTGCAGGCCTATCACGCGCTGCTCGCGGCCACCGGCCGCTCGCCGGTTCAAGCTCAATAACATCATGAAGAAGTTCTCTCCCGTTGTTGCAGTCATCGCCCTGGCCGCAGCCCTCGCTGTGGGCGTGGTGGTCGGACGCAAGTGGCCTGCCGCCGTGCCGGCCGAGACCGCGAAACCTGCAGCAGGTCCGGCCTCTGCGCCGGCTGCCGCGTCGCGTCCGAAACCCGACTCCGTTGAAATTCCGGCCGGCGGCTTCGATCCCCAGCAGGTGAAGGTCGCGCAGGTCGGCCAGCTTTCGGTGCCCGTGGAGCTGTCCACGCCGGGCAAGCTCGCCTACAACGCCGAACGCACCAAGCTGGCCTCGGCGCGCGTGGCCGGGCGGCTGGACCAGATCCTCGTGTTCGAAGGTGCGCTGGTGCGCGAGGGGCAGCCGATTGCGCAGCTCTACTCGCCAGACTTCATCTCGGCACAGAAGGAATATCTGCTGGCGCTGAATACCGCCCGCCAGCTCAAGGGTTCCAACATGAAGGATCTGCAGGACGATGCAGACGCCACCGTACAGTCCGCGGCAGGCCGCCTGCACGTGCTGGGCATGTCCGATGCCGATGTCGCGCAGATCGCCAAGCGCGGTACCCCCGCTGAACACCTGACACTGCGCGCGCCCATCTCAGGCACGATCGTCAAGCGCAACATGGACCCAGGCGCCTTCCTGAACGTGGGCGACTCGTTCATGAGCATCGTCGATACGCGTGTGCTGTGGTTCACGGGCAATGTGTATGAGAACGACATTGCCAGCGTGCGCATCGGCCAGCCGATCTCGCTGCATACGTCGGCGTATCCGGACCGCGAGTTCACTGGCCGCGTGAGCTTTATCGCCCCGAACATCGACCCGGCCACGCACACCCTGACGGTGCGCTGCGACGTGCCCAACACCGATGGCCTGCTGCGCCCCGAGATGTACGCCACCGCGCGCATCCAGACCGGCAGCGGCCAGGCCACGGTGGTGCCGAAGTCCGCTCTGGTGAAAGACCACGGCAGCTACTACGTGATCGTGCAGAGCGACGCCACGCATTTCAAGCGCGTGGAAGTGCACGGCAAAGACACCGGCACCGACGGCGACTTTGCCGTGACGGCCGGGCTTGAGGCTTCGTCACAGGTGGTGGTGCGCGGCGCCGCGCTGCTCAACGAGATGATCGTCAAGGCGGGGGCGTAGGCATGGGCTTCAACCCCATCGCGGGCATCCTCAAGCGGCGGCTGCTGATTGTCTTCCTGGCGATCGCGCTGCTGGTGGCGGGCGTGCTGGCGTTCCGCGAGTTGCCGCTGCAGGCGTATCCGGGCGTGGCGCCGCTGTCGGTGCAGGCCATCACGCAATGGCCGGGCCGCAGCACGACCGAAGTCGAACAGCAGATCACCATCCCGATTGAAAATGCGCTGGCCGGTGTGCCGGACGTGCAGTCGTTCCGCTCGGTATCGCTGTTCGGGCTGTCGGTGGTGACGCTCAAGTTCAAGGAAGGCACCGACAGCTTCAAGGCGCGGCAGAACTTCTCGCAATATGTGGCGGCAGCCAATCTGCCGACTGGCGTGCAGCCGTCGCTGAGCCCCGACTCGGACGCGACCGGTGAAATCATGCGCTTCCGCCTCGTGGGCGATGGCGTCGACCTCACCACGCTCAAGAGCTACCAAGACTACGACATCTCCAAGGGGCTCAAGCACGTGCAGGGCGTGGCCGATGTCAGCTCCTTCGGTGGCAAGGTGAAGGAGTATCACATCGTGCCGTCGCCCGCGAAGCTGCAGTCGTACGGCATTACGCTGTCGCAGCTCATCACGGCCATCGGCAACGCCAACAACAACACCGGCGGCAACCTGTTGCGCGACGGCGAGCAGCAGTTCGTCGTGCGCGGCGTGGGCCTGCTGCAGACGGTTGACGATATCCGCAACGTGGTGGTGGCCGCCAACAACGGCGTGCCAGTGCGCGTGCGCGATATTGCCGAAGTGGAAGTCGGCAACGTGCAGCGTCTGGGCCAGGTGCAATACAACGATCAGCCCGACGTGGTGGAAGGCATCGTGCTGCTCAAGCGCGACGCCAACGCCAGCGAGGTGCTGGCCAAGGTGCGCGAAAAGGTAACAGAGCTGAACAACGGCATCCTGCCCAAGAGCATTCAGATCAAGCCGTTCTACGACCGCCAGGTGCTGCTCGACATCACCATGGGCACGGTCGAACACACGCTGGTGGTGGGGATTTCGCTGGTGCTCGCCGTGCTGTTCGTCTTCCTGGGCAACTTCCGGGCGGCGGCTGTGGTGGCGGCAGTGATTCCGCTGGCGCTGTGCGTGTCATTCATCAGCATGGAGCACTTCCATGTGCCGGCCAATTTGATCTCGCTCGGGGCGATCGATTTTGGGGTGATTGTCGATGCAGCCGTGATCGTGATGGAAAACATCATGCGGCACCTGGAAGAAGGCGCCGAGAAGCTCGATGACGCCATCGTCAAGGCCACCAGCGAAGTGCAGCGCGCGATGATCTTCTCCACGGGCATCATCATCGTGGCGTATTCGCCGCTGTTCTTCATCGGTGGCGTGGAAGGCATCATCTTCAAGCCGATGGCGTTCACGATGGGCTTTGCCTTGATGGCGTCGATCGTGCTGAGCCTGACCTTCGTGCCGGCCACCACGTCGTTCGTGTTCGGCAAGACGCTGCATCCGCATTCGCCGGCGTTTATCACGGCGATTCTCCGTTGGTACAAGCCGTTGCTGCGCAAGCTCATTGCGCGCCCGATGGCCGTCTTTGCCACGGCCATCACGGCGCTCGTTCTGACGTTGTATAGCGCCACGTTCCTCGGTACCGAGTTCCTCCCCACGCTGGAGGAAAACAACCTGTGGCTGCGCATTACGTTGCCCAACACGGTCGACCTGGACTACTCATCGTCAGTGGCCAACGACCTGCGCGCGTACTTCGTCAAACAGCCGGAGATCAATCAGGTTTCGGTGCAGATCGGCCGCCCCGATGACGGCACCGATTCCACCGGCGTGTTCAACCAGGAATACGGCCTGTACTTCGCGCCACCTGACCAATGGCCCGCCGGCATGACGAAGGCGAAACTGGTCGAGCGTCTGTCCAAGCGCCTGGAGAAGATTCCGGGCATCGAATACAACTTCTCGCAATACATCCAGGACAACGTGGATGAAGCGCTCTCGGGCGTGAAGGGCGAGAACTCGGTCAAGCTGTTCGGCAATGACCTGAATGTGCTCGAAGCCAAGGCCAATGAAATCCAGGCGCAACTCAAGAAAGTCCCGGGCCTCGTGGACGTGGGCATCTTCCGCGAACTGGGCCAGCCGACGCTGAACGTTTCCATCGACCGCCAGGCCGCTGCGCGCTTCAACATCAACGTGAGCGATGTGCAGAACCTGGTGCAGTACGCCATTGGCGGGGCGCCTGTCACGCAAATCCTGGAGGGCGAGAAATCGTTCGGCCTGGCGGTGCGGCTGAACCAGCAGGCACGTGCGTCGTACGACGCCATCCGCGAACTGCTGATCGATACGCCCGACGGCCAGCACGTTCCGCTGTCGATGATCTCCAAGGTGGAAATGACCGACGGCCCGTTCTTCATCTACCGCGAACTGGGCAAACGCTACATCGCCATCAAGTTCGGCGTGCGCGGCCGTGACCTGGGCAGCGCGGTGGACGAAGCACAGCGCACGGTGGGCGACAACGTGCAGTTGCCCGAGGGCTACACCGTCAAGTGGGATGGCCAGTTCAACGAGATGAAGGTCGCCCAGAGCAAGCTGATGGTGATCGTGCCGTTGACGATTCTCGTGATCTTCCTCCTGCTGTACAGCACGTTCGGCAATTTCAAGGATGCGCTGATGGTGGTGCTGAATGTGCCGTTTGCCGCCATCGGCGGGCTGCTGGCGCTGCATATCGCGCACGAAACCTTGTCGATTTCGGCGGGGATTGGCTTCCTGTCGTTGTTCGGCATCGCCATCCAGGACGGGGTGATCCTGATCTCGTACGTCAATCGGCTGGCGCAATCCGAAAACGTGCGCGAAGCCACCGTGGACGGCGCCGCACTGCGCCTGCGCCCTGTGATCATGACCGCCATGCTGGCCGGCCTGGGCCTGTTGCCGGCGGCGCTGTCGCACAGCATCGGCTCGGAAGCGCAGCGCCCGCTGGCGCTGGTCATCGTGGGCGGCATGGTCACCACCACGATTCTCACGCTGCTGGTCCTGCCGGTGGTCTTTACATGGGCGCACCGTCATCGCCGGCCGCCCTCGCGCGATTCGGACGTCAATCCGACAGCGGCCATGCTGCCTTAAGCCGCGTGCGTTGAAAGCGCAACGGGCGCATCGCTTTGCCAGCGGTGCGCCCGTTTTCATTTGGGCTCACACCAGAATCGGACCAATCTCATGGTGACGCGTGGGCGAGGCGAGCAGAGTGCGTCTCTGGTTCTCATCGCACGCATCGCCCATGCTCCCCACGTCCAACGTCCCCACCAGCGTCGCCGCCCAGTTCCCGCCGCAGGTCGTCGCCACACTCATCGAGCTGTTTGGCAATGATCTGCAGCAATGGCGTTTTATCGTCGATCTATTTTGCGAGACGGCAGAACAGGATCTCGCCAACCTGGAGAACGCCATCCACGGCGGCGAAGATACGCAGATCGTTGAAGCGGCGCATCGCATCGTCGGTTCCGCACGCATGCTGGGGCATCAGCCGATTGGCGATGCTGCCCGCCGCATCGAGCGCGCTGCGCAGAGCATTGGGCCATATCCGCAGCGGGCGGAGGAAATGCAATCCGCCCTCACCTGCCTGCGCGCGTTGGCCGATGAATTCCGCCAGCAAGCAATCGCCTGCCCGTGGCCAAACGCAGCGGTTAGGAGCTGACGGCGCACCACGCTCCGGCGGTCATTGGTTGAACAGCAACGCCACCTTCCCACCCGGGCATTTATGTTTTCAGACACATAAATTAAGCAATTAGGCTGTACGTTGCGTAATCCGCAATACAACGGGTGACTACAACTATTGATCTAGAACACGCTGCCCCACTATCTTTCGCGGGCAATGTCGGCGCAGTCCAACTGCAGTCGACTGACACGCACCGGCCATGACCGGCGCGGCCGCAACGTTTCACAACATACGTCACAACACGGGCTCAACTTATCCGGGGGGATTCGATGTCCGAAGCAGTCCTGCATCCATTTTTTTCGCGCGAGCGCACCGTCGCCGCGGTTGGTTTCAACCGCTGGCTGGTTCCGCCTGCCGCACTGGCCATCCATCTGTGCATTGGCATGGCCTATGGTTTCTCCGTCTTCTGGCTGCCGCTTGGCCGCGCGTTGGGCATCACCAAGCCGCTCACCTGCGGCGCCGATGTCTCGCTGATCGCCGAGCTCTTCACCACCACCTGCGACTGGCGCGTCTCCAGCCTGGGCTGGATGTTCACGCTGTTCTTCGTGTTCCTGGGCGCATCCGCTGCCATGTGGGGCGGCTGGCTGGAGCGGGTTGGTCCGCGCAAGGCTGGCGTCGTGTCGGCCGTGTGCTGGTGCGGCGGCTTGCTGATTTCCGCGCTTGGCATCCAGATGCATCAGCTGTGGCTGCTCTGGGTTGGCTCGGGCGTGATCGGCGGCATCGGCCTGGGGCTGGGCTACATCTCACCCGTGTCGACGCTGATCAAGTGGTTTCCGGACAAGCGCGGCATGGCGACCGGCATGGCCATCATGGGTTTCGGCGGCGGTGCGATGGTCGGCGCCCCGCTGGCTGACCGCTTGATGAAGCTGTTTGCCACGCCCGAAACGGTCGGCGTGTCGCAAACGTTTATCGTGCTGGCCGGCATCTACTTCGTGTTCATGATGGCCGGTGCGCTCGGTTACCGCGTGCCGCCCACGGGCTGGAAACCGGCCGGCTGGACACCCTCGCCCGCCAAGGCGAAGGACACGATGGTCACGCAACGCCACGTGCACGCAAACGAAGCGCTCAAGACACCGCAGTTCTGGCTGATCTGGGCCGTGCTGTGCCTGAACGTCTCGGCCGGTATTGGCGTGCTCGGCATGGCCTCGCCGCTGCTGCAGGAAGTGTTTGGCGGCAAGCTGCTGGGCGTGACGACGTCGTTCATGGACCTGACCGCTGCGCAAAAGGGCCAGATCGCGGCCATCGCTGCTGGCTTCACCGGTCTGCTGAGCCTGTTCAATATCGGCGGCCGTTTCTTCTGGGCATCGCTGTCAGACCGCCTGGGCCGCAAGATGACGTACGCGATCTTCTTCGTGCTCGGCTTCGTGCTGTACGCTTCGATTCCGTGGACGTCGCACACCGGCAATATCGCGCTGTTCGCGCTGGCCTTCTGCGTGATCCTGTCGATGTACGGCGGCGGTTTTGCGACCGTGCCGGCCTATCTGGCTGACATGTTCGGCACGCAGATGGTGGGCGCCATCCACGGCCGCCTGCTCACGGCGTGGTCGACGGCAGGCATTCTGGGCCCCGTGCTGGTGAACTACCTGCGCGAATACCAGATCGCCCATGGCGTGGAACGCGCGGCCGTGTACGACATCACGATGATGATCCTCGCCGGCCTGCTGATCCTCGGCTTCATCTGCAACCTGCTGGTGCGCCCGGTCAACGTGAAGCACTTCATGACCGAAGCGCAACTCGACGAGCAACGTCACGCTGCGGCCACCAAGAGCCCGACACCGTCGGTGATCGCACCGGAAACGTCGCTGGAATGGAAGGCGCATCCTGGCTCGGCCGTGGCCGTGGTGCTGGCTTGGGCCGCCGTGGGCCTGCCGTTGGGCTGGGGGGTTTGGATTACACTCCAAAAAGCTGCCGTTCTGTTCTCCTGACACCTGATTTGAAGCCGCCCCGCCACCCATGAAGCACCAGAAGATCGAGTTCTACCGTCACCCGGCCGGTGGCTGGGGCGCGCTTAAAAGCGTTGCGCATCAATTGCTATCGCAGGGCATCGCGGCCAAGGGCGCCAAGACGATGCTGTCGGCCAACCAGCCCGACGGCTTCGACTGCCCCGGCTGCGCCTGGCCTGACCGCGACCACGCCTCCACCTTCGAGTTCTGCGAGAACGGCGTCAAAGCTGTGGCTGCAGAAGCGACGTCGCGCCGCACTACGCCGGAGTTCTTCGCGCAGCACACCGTGCGGGAATTGACGGAGTGGTCGGACTACGCGCTCGAAGACCAGGGGCGCCTCACGCACCCGATGGTCTACGACGCAGCCAGCGACAAGTACGTACCGATCGAATGGGACGCCGCCTTCGCGCTGATCGCGCAGCATCTGCGCGCGCTGCCCGATCCGAACCAGGCGATCTTCTACACCTCCGGCCGTACCAGCAATGAGGCGGCCTTCCTCTACCAGTTGTTCGTGCGCGCCTACGGCACGAACAACTTCCCCGACTGCTCCAACATGTGCCACGAGCCTTCCGGCACAGGCATGCGGGGCAGCATCGGCGTCGGCAAGGGCACCGTCACGCTCGACGATTTCACCAAGGCTGATGCCATCTTCATCTTCGGCCAGAACCCGGGGACGAATCACCCGCGCATGCTCGGTGAGCTACGCGAGGCCTCCAAGCGCGGCGCGGCCATCGTCTCGTTCAACCCGCTGCGCGAGCGCGGGCTGGAGCGCTTTGCCGATCCGCAAAGCAAGATCGAGATGCTGACGCTGGGCTCCACGCGCATCAGCACGGAGTACCACCAAGTCCGCATCGGCGGCGACCTGGCCACCGTCAAAGGCATCATCAAACACGTGATCGAGCGTGACGACGTGGCACGCAGCCGCGGAGAGCCTGCCATCGTCGACCACGCCTTCATCGCCCAGCACACCGGCGGCTACGACGCCTTCGCCGCCGACGTGCGCGCCGAATCGTGGGCAACCATCGAAGCCGAATCGGGCCTGCCAGAACACGAAATCCGCCAGGCCGGCGACACCTACATCAAGGCCGGCAGCGTCATCGCCTGCTGGGGCATGGGCATCACGCAGCACAAGCATTCTGTGGCGACGATCCAGATGATCGTCAACCTGCTGCTCCTGCGCGGCAACATCGGCCGCCCGGGCGCCGGCGCGTGCCCCGTGCGCGGCCACAGCAACGTGCAGGGCGATCGCACCATGGGCATTTACGAGAAGCCCGCCCCCGCGTTTCTGGATCGGCTGGAGCAGGTCTTCGGGATTCAAGTACCGCGCGAACATGGCTACGACACCGTCGGCGCCATCGAGGCGATGCGCAATGGCGCGGCGCGCGTGTTCTTCGCCATGGGCGGCAACTTTGCGGCGGCCACGCCGGACACCGCCGCCACGTGGGCCGGCTTGCGCCAGTGCGACCTGACCGTGCACGTGACCACGAAGCTCAACCGCAGCCACATCGTGCACGGCAAGGCCGCGCTGATCCTGCCCTGCCTGGGCCGTACCGAGGTCGACCAACAGGCTGGCGGCACGCAAGGCGTGACGGTGGAAGACTCGATGAGCATGGTGCACATGTCGGCAGGCATCAATCCGCCGGCCTCGGCGCATTTGCTGTCGGAGCCGGCCATCGTGGCGCGGCTGGCGGAAGCGACGCTGCCCGAGAGCGCCATCCCGTGGCGCTGGCTGGTGGAAGACTATGACCGCATCCGCGAGCGCATCGAAGCCGTGTTCGACGACTTTGCCGGCTTCAACGAGAAGATCCGCGTGCCGGGCGGCTTCCGCCTGCGCAACACCGCATCCGAACGGGTGTGGAGCACGCCGTCGGGCAAGGCGGAATTCCACACGCACGCCGTGCCGACCGACACGCCGGTCCACCGTGCCCGCGAGCGCCATGCGGATACGACGGTCTTCACGCTGGCCACAATCCGCTCGCACGACCAGTACAACACCACCATCTACGGCATGGACGACCGCTACCGCGGCGTGTTCGGCCAGCGCCGCGTGGTCTTCATCAACAAGGAAGACCTGCACACGATCCGCATGAAAGACGGTGAGTGGGTCGACATGGTGACGCTCTCTGAAGACGGCACCACGCGCCGCGCCGACGGCTTCCGTCTGGTGGCGTACGACATTCCGCGCGGGTGTCTGGCGGCGTATTACCCCGAAACCAACCCGCTGGTGCCGCTCTCTTCCGTCGCTGACCAGGCTCGCACGCCGACTTCAAAGTCGATTCCGGTGATGCTGGTGCCGAGCCAGGTCGAGCGCGCTGCGGATACCCAGGCCGCCAACACGGCAGAAGCCTGATGCCAACCGAGCCGGCATGGTCTGCGCTGCAACTGGCGCTACTGGCCGCATTGCGCGAGACCGATGCAGGCAAACCGGTGTCGCTGCCGTGGCTGACCAAGCGCGTAGGCGAGCGCGCCAGCACAGTACTGCGCGCGCTGCATCCGCTGGCTGATGCTGGCCTGCTGCGCGTCGCCATGGACGACACACGCTGGCTCATCGTGCTGCTCGACGCCGGCCGCGTTCTGCCCGATTTCACTGCATGACTTTTCTGCCCCGCCACCCCGCCGGCTTGCCCGTCGTTTCCACCATCGCGACGAAGCGCACGCGCGCCGGCACGCAAGAAGACACCTCCACCGCTGTCGCCGATGAAGCACCGGTCGCGCTGGTCTTCAACGGCATCACCCATGCAGTGATGATGGCGTCGCCAGCCGACCTGGAAGACTTTGCACTGGGTTTCGCGCTGTCTGAAGGCATCATCGACAGTCGCGCCGATTGGCGTGGTGCAGATGTGGAAGCGCATCCGCATGGGCTTGAAGTGCATGCGGAAATCGCTTCGCATTGCTTCGTGCGGCTGAAGGAACGCCGCCGCGCGCTGGCCGGCCCAACTGGCTGCGGCCTGTGTGGCATTGAAAGCCTGCAGACGTTTGAAGATGCTCCGACACCGTTGGGGCCGGCTGCATGGCTGGCGTCATTGACCGACGCACAAGTGCTGGACGCCATGCACGCGATGACGGCGCATCAGCCGGCCAACGCGCTCACCGGCGGCTTGCATGCCGCGGGCTGGGTATTTGCAGACGGCAACGCGCCGCTGCATGTGCTGGAAGACGTGGGCCGTCACAACGCGCTGGACAAGCTGATCGGCCGGCTGGCCCGGCTCGGCATCCGCCCCGCAGACGGGTTCATCGTCATGACAAGCCGCGCGAGCTTCGAACTGGCGCGCAAGTGTGTGCAGGTACAGGTGCCGCTACTGGCAACAATCTCCGCTCCGTCCTCGCTGGCGATTCGCCACGCCAAGGCCGGACAGCTGACACTGCTGGCGTTCTGCCGGGGTGATGGCGTGACGCGGTTTGCGTAGCGCACAGCACGCCCGAGGCTAAATCTCCACCTTGCTCCCCAGCTCAACCAGTCGGTTGGCAGGAATCCGGAAGAAGTCCGACGGTTTGGCGCTGTTGTGCTGCATCCAGGCAAACAACGACTCCCGCCACATCGCCATGCCGGGCAGCGGCGACGGCACCACCGTGGCGCGCGTAATGAAGAACGAGGTTTCCATATCCTCAAAAACGATGCCCAGCCGCTCACCCACGTTGCGGACGATCTCGTCAACGGCTGGTGTTTCCTTGAAGCCGAAATCGACCACAGCGGTGTGGATATCATCGCCAATGGTTTTGATGGCCAGGCGCTTGGCAGGGTCCACATACGGCACGGCCAGCGTGCGGAAGTGAATGAACAGCACGCGCTTGTGCAGCACGTGGTTGTGCTTGAGGTTGTGCAGCAACGCCAGGGGCACGAAGTCGATGCTGGGCGTGAGATACACGGCCGTGCCGTCCACCCGATACGGAGGATGGCGCAGCAGCCCTTCCATGAAGGGCTCGAGCGGAATGCCGCCTTCCACATTGCGCGCCTTCAACAGCTGCGTGCCCGAGTGCCACGTCACCATCAGGAAGAAGATCAAGCCACCGAGCAGCAGTGGGAACCAACCACCTGCGGCAATCTTCAGCAGGTTGGCGGAGAAGAACGACAGATCCACCGCCAGGAAAACCGCGCCGATGCAGGCCACCAGCGACAGGCGCCACTTCCAGGCGTTGCGCATGACCACCGTGACCAGACCCGTCGTCAGCACCATGGTGGTCGTTACCGCGATACCGTAGGCCGCTGCCAGATTGTCGGATTTGCCGAAAGCCAGCACCACCGCCACCACCAGCACCAGGAGCATGTAGTTCACCACCGGCACGTAGATCTGGCCGATCTCCACATCCGACGTGTAGAGAATCTTCATGCGGGGCGCATAGCCCAGATGCACGGCCTGCGCCGTCATCGAAAATGCACCTGAGATGACTGCCTGTGACGCAATGACGGTGGCCGCGGTGGCCAATAGCACCATCGGGCCCACTGCCCAATTCGGCATCAACAGAAAGAAGGGGTTCTGCACAGCGCTTGGCTCACGCAGGAGCAAGGCACCCTGGCCAAAGTAGTTCAGCAGCAGACACGGCATGGCAATGTAGAACCACGCGTAGCGGATCGGGCGCGCGCCAAAGTGGCCCATGTCGGCATACAACGCCTCGGCGCCGGTCAGCGCCAGAAACACCGAGCCGAACACGATGAACGCCAGCACCGTATGCCGAAACCCGAATTCAATGGCGTACACGGGGCTCAGCGCCACCAATATCTGCGGCGACTTCACCACCGAAACTATCCCCATCAGCCCCAGCAGCACGAACCAAATCACCATGATCGGCCCGAAGAGGCGCCCAACCACGTGCGTGCCCTGCTTCTGGATCAAAAACAGGGCGATCAGTACGATCAGCGCGAGGGGTAACACCCATTTCTGCAACGCGGGCGCCATGATCTCCATGCCTTCAATGGCGGAGAGCACGGAAATGGCGGGTGTGATGACGGCATCGCCATAGAACATGGCGGCGCCCAGCAGGCCGAGCAGCATCAACGTGCGTGTGAACCGCGCGCTACCGCTGCTCGCACGCATGGCCAGCGCCGTGAGCGCCAGGATCCCGCCTTCGCCGTTGTTGTCAGCGCGCATGACGAACAGCACGTACTTGATGGACACCACCAGCGTCATCGCCCAGAACAGCATCGACAGGATGCCGAAGACGGTCTGATCGGAAAACGGAACCCCATGCTCGGGGTTGAAGCATTCCTTTAACGCATACAGGGGGCTGGTGCCGATGTCCCCGAAGACCACGCCAATTGCGCCCACCATGGTGGCCATCAACGCGGGATTTTTCTTGGTTTTACTGGCTGCGGCGGTCGTCATGGGTAGGCTGCGACTGGAACGACGGGGGCACACGCAATTTTCGTGCACCGTCTGCGGCGCTGGCTTTACGGTGGGCCGAGTGCGGCAGAAGCCACTAAAGCTTAGGTGAAAACGCTCGGTTTTGCGCGGGTGTTTGCACCGATGGCGAGCCTGCGCGAACCCTGCTGAACGCCAGAAAACGACGGGGCTACCCGGTCCGAAAAGAAAGCTTAAAAAAACAGACTTTGACGGGGAGACGCGCCAAGCATATATTCACCAAACGATCGTTTGGCCGGTTAGGCCGGGTCTGCCTGCTGCGTTTGTATTTGGCCGGCGGCCGATCGATTTCTCAACTTCACGACTCAAAATCATGGCTACTGGTACCGTCAAGTGGTTCAACGACGCAAAGGGTTTCGGCTTCATTACCCCGGATGATGGCGGCGAAGACCTTTTCGCACATTTCTCCGCTATCAACTCCGCAGGCTTCAAAAGCCTGAAGGAAGGTCAGAAGGTGTCGTTCGAAGTCACGCAAGGCCCCAAGGGCAAGCAAGCTTCGAACATCGTGCCCCAGTAACTAGGAGCACGCGGGCGCGGTAGCCCGGTTTTGGCTTGCCGCGCGAGGTTTCCTCGCGCGTGTATTGGCCGGGATATTCCGCCAGGCAGGTTGTTCAGTACGTGTTTGCCATCAAGCAGTCGGATGGCCGCCGGAAGCGGTGGCCTGGTTTGACGAACCCCTATTGGGAGCATGCAATGGCCAGCCGAATTGAAGAGAACGCCGTTCAATATGATCCGCCCGCCGGGGCAGCTGCAGAAATGCATGCTGCCCCGAGTTTCATTCGGGATTCGGAAATCCACTTTTCGCGCTCGCAGACATTCCATGAAGGCCAGCGCGTCAGCTTTGATGTAGAGATTGGGCCCGATGGCGAACTGATTGCCGTCAACATCAAACCGATATGACACGCCGGTTTCAACTCAGCATGTTCAAAAAAAAAAGGGAGGCATTGCCTCCCTTTCTCATGGGTGATGCGCCGGCTTACTTGGCTGTCGGCATCACGAACTCGGCGCCCTTGGCAATCGAATCCGGCCAGCGTTGCATCACACTCTTGTAACGCGTGTAAAAACGCACGCCTTCTTCGCCATAGGCGTGGTGGTCCCCGAACAGCGAGCGCTTCCAGCCGCCAAAGCTGTGCCACGCCATCGGTACCGGAATCGGCACGTTGATCCCGACCATGCCCACCTGGATCTGCCGCGCAAATGCGCGCGCCACGCCGCCATCGCTCGTGTAGCACGACACGCCGTTGCCGAACTCGTGGGCATTGATCAGTTTCACCGCCTCGGCAAGATCGTGCACGCGCACCACCGAAAGCACCGGGCCGAAGATCTCTTCCTTGTAGATCGTCATCTCAGGCTTGACGTGGTCGAACAGCGTGCCACCCGTGAAGAAGCCCTCAGCATGGCTCTCGACCGTGTGGCCGCGGCCGTCCACCACCAGCTTGGCGCCCTCTTCCACGCCCTTGGCGATATAGCCTTCGACCTTGGCCTTGTGCGCAGCCGTCACGAGTGGGCCCATTTCGCTGTCGGCTTGCATACCGTTGCCGATCTTGAGCGCACGGGCGCGCTCGGCAAGGCGCGGGACGAGCTTGTCAGCCACGTCGCCCACTGCCACGGCCACAGAGATCGCCATGCAACGCTCGCCGGCCGAACCGTAGCCGGCACCGATCAGGGCATCCACCGCTTGGTCGAGGTCCGCATCGGGCATGACCACGAGATGGTTCTTTGCGCCGCCCAGGGCTTGCACGCGCTTGCCGCGCTTGGTGCCCTCGGCGTAAATGTATTCGGCGATGGGCGTGCTGCCGACGAACGAGACGGCCTGCACATCCGGATGCTCGAGCAGCGCATCGACGGCATCCTTGCCACCCTGTACGACGTTGAACACGCCATCGGGCAGGCCAGCCTGCTTGAGCAGGTCGGCAATCATCAGACTGGGGGTCGGATCGCGCTCACTCGGCTTGAGGATGAACGTGTTGCCGCACGCCAGTGCCACCGGCGCCATCCACATCGGCACCATGAACGGGAAGTTGAACGGCGTGATGCCGGCCACCACGCCCAGCGGCTGGCGCAGGTTCCAGTTGTCGATGCCGCCGCCAATGTTGTCGGTGAACTCGGTCTTGAGCAGGTTCGGAATGCCGCAAGCAAATTCCACCACTTCGATGCCGCGCGTGACTTCGCCCTTGGCATCGGAGAACACCTTGCCGTGCTCCCGCGTGATGGCTGCAGCCAGGGCATCCTGGTTCTGGTCGAGCAGCTCCTTGAACTTGAACAGAACGCGCGAGCGCTTGAGCGGCGAGGTCTCCGCCCAATCGGCGGCGGCCGCATGCGCCGCGGCCACGGCGGCGTCCACTTCGGATTTGCCGCCCAGCAGCACCTGCGCGCTCACGGCGCCCGTGGCGGGGTTGAACACATCGGCGCTGCGCGTGCCGGTGCTGGCATGGCGTTGCCCGCCGATGTAATGGCTGATGACGGATTCCGTCACGGCGGGATCAATCGGTCGGTTCATTTCAGGCTACCTCTTGCAGAACGGTGCGAACGGTGTCGAAGATGCGCGCGATCTGCGCCTCTTCAATGATGAGCGGCGGGGAGAACGCCAGGATGTCGCCGGTGTAGCGCACCAGCACGCCACGCTCCAGGCATTTCAGGAAGACTTCGTAAGCCCGCGCGCCCACCGCGCCCGGCCGCGATTCCAGCTCGATGCCGGCGACCAGGCCCAGGTTGCGGATGTCCTTCACATGCGGCGCACCCTTGACCGAATGCGCCGCTGCTTCAAACGCCGGCGACATCGCACGCGCGCGCTCGAACAGCCCTTCGCTGCGGTACAGGTCCAGCGCTGCGACCGCCGCGGCCGCAGCCAGCGGGTGAGCCGAATACGTATAGCCGTGGAACAGCTCGATCGCACCGGGCGCGCCGGCGTCGACGACGGCGTCGTGCACCGACTGGCGCACGGCCACGGCGCCCATCGGCACGGCGGCGTTGTTGATGCCCTTGGCCATCGTCAGCAGATCTGGCGTCACGCCAAAGAACTCGGCCGCCGTTGCCGCGCCCAGGCGGCCAAAACCGGTAATGACCTCATCGAAGATCAGCAGGATGCCGTGCTTGTCGCACAGCGCGCGCAGACGCTGCAGATAGCCCTTGGGCGGCACCAGCACGCCCGTGGAACCCGCCAGCGGCTCGACGATGACGGCGGCGATGGTCGATGCGTCATGCAGCGTCACAAGGCGCTCAAGCTCGTCGGCCAGGTGCTCGCCCCAGGCCGGCTGGCCCTTGGAAAACGCATTGTGCTCAGGCGCATGCGTGTGCGGCAGGTGGTCCACGCCCGGCAGCAGGTTGGCCGAGAACGCCTTGCGGTTCGGCGAGATGCCGCCCACCGAGATGCCGCCGAAACCCACCCCGTGATAGCCGCGCTCGCGACCAATCAGGCGTGTGCGCTGCCCTTCGCCCCGTGCGCGGTGGTAGGCCAGCGCAATCTTGAGCGCCGTATCCACCGCTTCCGAACCCGAGTTGACGAAGAAGATGCGGTTTAGCCCCTCCGGCATGATCTCGGCGACTTTTTCTGCCGCACGAAACGCCAGCGGGTGGCCCATCTGGAAGGTGGGCGCGAAATCCAGCGTGGCGGCCTGCGTGGTGATGGCGTCGACGATTTCCTTGCGGCAGTGGCCGGCATTGACGCACCAAAGGCCCGCCGTGCCGTCCAGCACCTCGCGGCCATCGCCGTCGCGATAGTACATGCCTTGGGCCGACGTCAGCAGGCGCGGTGCGGCCTTGTACTGGCGGTTGGCCGTGAACGGCATCCAGAAGTAGGACAGATCGGTGGTTTCCAGCGGGTGCGGTGCGGGTTTCATCGGTCACTCCGAAAAAACAGCGAAAGGGAATGGACTGGCAAGCCAGCCGTTGGAGCAAACTGTACAGAGTCAAATCCGACACGGACATGCACAGATGGCGGTTCTATAAGAAACTGTATAGGCGCCCACCACCGCTCCCCTGCCGCATCGCAACATGCAACTCGAACTCGATCCTTCTCATCCCCAGCGTACGTTGGTCGACCAGATCGTCCAAGGCATTCGTGCGGCGGTCGACAGCCATACCCTGCTGCCAGGCACGCGACTGCCCTCCGTGCGCAAGCTGGCGCAGGCCCACGATGTAAGCACCTTTACGGTGGCGGAGGCCTATACGCGGCTGGCCGCGCTCGGGGCCATCGTGGCGCGACCGCGCTCGGGCTACCTGGTGGCGGCGCGCACCCCCACCCAACCGGCGCCGGTGGCCCCATGCTGGGAGCCGCCCACACTCAACGCGGCGTGGTTGCTCTCGGATGTGTTTGCCGATCGCTCCATCGCCATCAAACCGGGCTGCGGCTGGCTGCCGAACGACTGGCTGGACGAGCGCGGCGTGCAGGAAGCCATGCGCGCGGTGAGCCGGGTTTCCGCGCTTCGGGTGGCGGGCTACGGACACCCGTGGGGTTATGCGCCGCTGGGCGAATATGTGGCGCAGTCGCTTGCGCTGCGTGGGCTGCCGGTGGAACGCTCGCAAGTGCTGCTGACCAGCGGCGCCACGCAGGCACTCGACCTGATCGTCCGCACCCTGTTCAAAGCCGGCGACGTCGTCGCCGTGGATGATCCGGGCTACTGCAATGTGCTCCAGGTGCTCAAGCTGGCCGGCCTGCGCGTGGTCGGCGTGCCGCGCACACCGGATGGGCTCGACACAGCAGCATTGGAAACCATCCTCCGCGCGGACGATACCGACCGGCCGCGCGCCCTTTTCACCAGTTCCGTGCTGCAGAACCCCACCGGCTCTTCAATGACCGCACAGAACGCTTATCGCGTGCTGCAACTGGCCGAACAGCACGGCCTGTGGATCGTTGAAGACGACTTGCACCGCGAACTGGCCGACCCGGCCGCGCCGATGCTGGCCGCGCTCGACGGCCTGCGCCGCACGCTCTACGTGAGCGGCTTCTCCAAGACGATCTCGCCGTCATTGCGCGCGGGCTACGTGGTGGCCGACGCCGCCATCACGCGCGAACTTGCGCGCACCAAGATGGCAGTGGCGCTCACCTCGTCGGAGATCACCGAGCGCATCGTGCACGCTTTCGTCACGCGCCCCGTCTATGGAGAGCACGTGGCGCGGCTGATTGCGCGGCTTGGCGAAGCTCACACGCACGTCGAAGCTCTCATGCGCCAACATGGTGCCGAATTGTTCGATACACCAGGGCACGGCCTCTTCCTGTGGGCCCGGCTGCCGGGCCACGCAGATGCCTCCGCGCTGGCCAATCGGGCCATCGATCACAACATCTGGCTTGCACCGGGACAGTATTTCCGGCCGCATGACGAGCCCAGCCCGTGGCTACGCTTCAACGTGGCGTACTCCGCCGAACCTGCACTCTGGGAATTTCTCTCGCGCGCGTAACGGCGCTGTCCGCATATGTCGCAATGACGTATTGCATGCAATCAATCACGTTACGGGCACTCAAACGTGATTCGCGTGAACGGAAGGTTGCAGCGTCACAAAAGCGCGACACGATGCGCTGTCGCCTACCGTTCTCTTGCGCCGTACCGATTCCCAACGCCACCTGCAGCCAGCCTGCACAAGGAGTGCCATGGACATCAAGACCGTCCGCGAAACCGCGTTCGCAATGCCGCTCACGAGCCCCGCGTACCCGCCCGGCCCGTACCGCTTCATCCATCGCGAGTTCTTCATCATCACGTACCGCACCGACCCGGCCAAGCTGCGCGCCATGGTGCCCGAGCCGCTGGTGGTGCCTGAACCGCTGGTCGCCTACGAGTTCATCCGCATGGCCGACTCCACCGGCTTTGGCGATTACACCGAGAGCGGCCAGGTGATTCCCGTCACCTACGAGGGCAAGCCCGGCACGTACACGCTGGCGATGTATCTCGACGACCACCCGCCCCTGGCCGGCGGCCGTGAAATGTGGGGCTTTCCCAAGAAGCTCGCCACGCCCAGGCTCGTGACGGACAAGGACACCCTGATCGGCACGCTCGACTACGGCCCCGTGCGCGTAGCAACCGGCACCATGGGGTACAAGCACCGTGAGCTGGATCTGGCTGAGCAGAAACGCCGCCTGGAGCGCCCGAACTTCCTGCTCAAGATCATTCCGCACGTGGACGGCAAGACCGCGCGCATCTGCGAGCTGTCGCGCAACTACATGATTGATGTCGACATGAAAGGTGCCTGGACGGGCCCAGCATCGTTGGAGCTGGCGCACCATGCGCTGGCGCCCGTGGCCGAACTGCCTGTGCTGGAGATTGTCGAAGCCCGGCACATCATTGCAGACCTGACCCTTGGCATGGGCGAGGTCGTGTTCGATTACCTCGCGCAGTAACGCCTGCCCGACGCCATCCTTTTTTCCGTCAACCCTCGGAGTACACACATGTCTGATTTGAAAGGCAAGGTCGCCGTCGTCACCGGTGCCGCAAGCGGCATCGGCAAGCAGATCGCCCTCACGCTCGCCGGCTCGGGCGCGGCCATCGCCATCGTTGACCTGAACGAAGACGGCGCCAAGGCCGTCGCCAAAGAGATCACCGATGCGGGCGGCAAGGCGATCGGCCTGCGCATGGACGTGACCGATGAACAAGCCGTAGACAGCGGCATCGACCGCGTGGCTGAAGAGCTCGGCTCGGTCGATATCCTCGTTTCGAACGCCGGCATCCAGATCGTCAACCCGTTCGTGAGCTACTCGTTTGCCGACTGGAAGAAGATGCAGGCCATCCACGTCGATGGCGCGTTTCTGACCACACGTGCCGCGCTGCGCCACATGTACAAGGACAACCGTGGCGGCGTGGTGATCTACATGGGCTCGGTGCACTCGCACGAGGGCTCGCCGCTCAAATCGGCCTATGTGGCGGCCAAGCACGCGCTGCTCGGCCTGAACAAGGTGCTGGCCAAGGAAGGCGCCGCGCATAACGTGCGTTCGCACGTGGTGTGCCCCGGTTTTGTGCGCACACCGCTGGTCGAAAAGCAGATTCCCGAGCAGGCCAAGGAACTCGGCATCAGCGAAGACGAAGTCGTGAAAAAGGTCATGCTGGGTGATACCGTGGACGGCGTGTTCACCACGGTGGAAGACGTGGCCGAGACGGTGCGCTTCCTGGCCGCGTTCCCGAGCGCCGCGCTGACCGGCCAATCGTTCGTGGTGAGCCACGGCTGGTTCATGCAATAAGTCTCTGCACACGCAAGGAGGTTGGAGGAGATATGCCCGCACCCAAACTACGCGTGGCCGCAAGCAAGCGGCCCACACCGGCAGAATCGTCGCGCCCGGCAGATGCACCGCTCACCACGGCACAGCGCATCGTGCTGCCGGCGTACGAGAACATCGCGCTGGTGCTGCAAGGCGGCGGCGCGCTTGGCTCGTACCAAGCCGGCGTGTTCGAAGGGCTGGACGAAGCCGGCATCGTGCCGAACTGGATTGCGGGCATCTCCATCGGGGCGCTGAATACGGCCATCATTGCAGGCAATGCGCCCGAGCATCGGCAAGCAAAGCTGCGTGAGTTCTGGCAGATCATCACGCAGCCGACGTTCTCGCCGCCGCTGCCTGACATCCTGGAAAACGCCTGGTTTGACGGCAATGCGCATCTGCGCAAATGGCTGACCGCCATGCAAGCCGCCGATACGCTGCTCGAGGGCCAGCGCGGCTTTTTCACACCGCGCTTTCCCGCTCCCCTGCCAGCCAACGAAGTCGACCCGCTCGAAGCCAGCTATTACGACACTACGCCGCTCAAGGCGACGCTGGAACGCCTGTGCGATTTCGACCGCATCAACGATGGCGGCATCCGCGTGTCAGTGGGTGCTGTGAACGTGCGCACAGGCAATCTGGAAGCGTTTGATAACACCGAGCGCCGTCTGCGCGCAGAGCACTTCATGGCGTCGGGCGCGCTGCCGCCGGGCTTTCCGCCCGTGCTGATCGACGGCGAGTATTACTGGGACGGCGGTGTCGTCTCCAACACGCCGCTGTCCTATGTGCTTGGCACCAAGCCGCGCCGCGACACGCTGGTGTTTCAGGTGGACCTTTGGAGCGCGCTGGGGCCGGTGCCCAATACGATGATCGGCGTGGCCAGCCGGCAGAAGGACTTGCAGTACTCCAGCCGCACGCGGCTTACTACCGACTGGATGGAGCGCTCGCAATCGACTCGTCGGTTGATGCGCAAGCTGCTCGATCACCTGCCCCCCAAGGAGTTCGAGCGCACGCAGTGGTACAAGCACGCGCAGGAAATGGCCTGTACCAAACGCTACAACGTCTTCCACCTCATCTACGCCGCCAAGGAACATGAAGGGCCGGGCAAGGACATCCAGTTCGGGCCATCAACCATGCGCGACCACTGGGCCTCGGGCCTGGCGGATATTCGCGAATCGCTCTCGCATCCGGAGTGGCTAGAGATGCCCGACAACGACACGGGCTTCGTCACGCACGACATCCACCGCCATCCAGGCGTGGAGCGGGAAGACAAGCGGCTCTGAGCAATCTACTCCTGAGCGGCCGGCATGCGCAGCGCAGTCGACAGCGGCGGCCGCGGCAGCGCGGCCGTCCAGGCACGGCGGATGACCGCGCTGATCTGCTTGTAGACCTCTTTCGAGATCACCGTTTCGGCCAGCATCGTGTCGATCTTGCTCTGGCCGATGTAGAGCGCGAACAACACGAGCAGGCGCTTTTCCAGGGCGGCGCTGTAGTCGCCAAACTTTCCGCGCAGTTCGGCCAGACCCTCTTCCGCCGCCTCGATCCGGGCAATCAACACGCCGTCGAGCAGATCTGCCATGCGCTCGCCCAACACGGGCTGCAGCGACGCACGGTTGTACGCGCGCAAGCGTTCGAGCACCGTCTGGCGACAAATGAGCAATTCAAAGCGATCAGCCAGCGCGTTGGCCAGCGGGCGGTCGATATGCACCACGCGGTGCAGCCAGACCGCGAACCGGTAGCCGGCGTGCTTGGCCAGGATGCGCCGCGATGCGCGCTTGTAGCCAAGACGCCCCTCCGTGCGGGCCGCGTCGATCATGTCCGCGGTGTTGCGCATCATCGCGTCAAGGTTGCGGATGGAGACGAGGCCGTTGCCGTACTCGGGAATCAACTCGCGCTCGCGCGTGGCGAGTGAAACGAGACCTATGGTCAGGCGCTCGCGTTCGGACAGCGCTTCTTCAAGGTTCAGCTCGACCGCACCAGCCGCGACCTCCCGCCGATACGCCCGCGCCGCCTGATCCGTCGCACCCGAGGTGAAATGGAAATGCCCGCCGATGCGGCGCATGGTGGATTCCACTTCCTCCGTCGACATGTTCAGCGCCTGCCCTTGCAGGGCCTGCTCTTGCGGCGACAACTGATCCAGCCCCAGCCGGCGCATCACCCAGCGCAATGTGGCGCCGTTGAAGAGCACGCTCACCAGCACAAAGCCGGTGGCAAGGATGGTGACGAAATGGCGATCTGCCTCGTGCACGGCCTGGTTCTCCGCCACGCCCAGTGCCAACACCAACGTGACGGCGCCACGCAAGCCGCCCCACGCAATCGCAAGCTTGTAGGCATGGCTGACTGGTGCAGAGAGCTTGAGCCACGCGAGCGCAGGCAACAGACCGAACAGCACCGCGAGTCGTGCACCAAGCGCAGCCAACACGATCACCGCCAGCCAAAGCGCGTCTTTCCACACCACGCCGTGCAACAGCTCCGGAACGCGCACCGCAGCCAGCAGGAAGACCACCGCCCCAGCCAGCGCTGCAATCTGCTCCCAGATGAGCTGCAGGTGCGACCAGTTGCGCGGCGTCAGGCGCGTGCGGCCCAGCGCGCCGATCACCAGCCCCGCACAAACCACCGACACCACGCCCGACACGCCCAGCACGTTTTCGGCCACGAGATACAGCGGATACGGCAGCGCCAGCGTCCACGCGGCTTCAGCCTGGGCAATGCCACGCAGCGCGGGCAGCAGGAATGCGGCGATGCGCCCGGCAATCAACCCAAACACGACGCCGCCACCAAACGCCTTGGCCAGTTCGCGCAGGCCGGTGCCGACGGTGGCGTCCCCGCCGTGCCCTGTCAGCATGGCAAGCAGCACGCCCATGATGGCAATGGCGGCCGCATCGTTCAGCAGCGCTTCGCCTTCCACCAGGCGGATCAACCGTGCTGGCGCGCCCACGTCGCGAAATACCGCAATCACAGCGGACGGATCGGTCGTGGCAATCATCGCGCCGAGCAGCAGACATGTGACGATGCCGAACGGCGTGACAGCGGCCGCAGCGAGTCCGATCACGCCCGTGGCGACCACCACGGCGACGATGGCCAGCATCAAGATCGGCGCGGCATCCGGCGCCATGCTGCGCACGTCCACCGACAGCGCTGCCTGAAAGAGCAGCGGCGGCAAGAACAGCCACAGATACGCCTCTGCCGGCCAACTCGGATCGACAAGCGGCGCGAAGAACGTGGCCGCGGAGGCCGGCGCGCTGTTCTGAACGATCACATAGGCGCCGCCGATGCCGATGCCCGCCAGCGCCAGCAATGTCGATTCCGGCAGCGTCAGCCGCGAGGCCAGCATCTGCACCAGCGCCACCACGGCGAGCAAGCCGCCCGCCACCAGCAACAGGATGACGACGCCGTTCACGAGGCCGTCTCCCGTGCAGCCAGCCAATCCGCGCGTTCTGCATCGGTCAGGTCCGGTACGACAGCCGTACCGGTTTCGGCCGCGGCCACGGCGGCTTCCAGCACGGCCATGACGGCCACGGCTTGCACGGGCGGGACCGGGTTTGCGCGCTCGCCGAGGATGGCGTCGCGCACAGCAGCGTAGTAAGCGCGCTGATCGCCCGAGGGCGTTGCAATGCTGGTTTCGGCTGAGGTTGCGCCGTCGATCAGCAGGCCCGCGTCGTCGTCCGCACCCCAGCCTTGCGCACCGGGCTGCATGCCGGCAAGGAGCTGCGCTTCCTGCTGATCCATCCGGCGCTTAATGAACGAACCGCGCGTGCCATGGACGACCCAGCGCGGCGAGCCGCCCGCCACCAGCATGCTCGCGTGAAGAACCGCTCGGCGCTCGCCCGCTTCAAGCACGACATGCGCCCAGTCCGGCGTTTCGGCGCCCGGCCGCTGGCGTGCAAACGAGGCGCTCACCGCATCCGGCAAGCCGAGCAGTTGCAGCGTCTGGTCGATCAGGTGCGGGCCAAGATCAAACCAGATGCCCGTGCCCTGCCCCGCCTGCTCACGCCAGCGGGCACGAACCTGCGGGCGATAGCGGTCGAAATGCGCCTCGACGTGCATGGCCTCGCCGATGCCCCCACCGGCAATCGCAGCTTGCACAGCGAGGAAATCGCTGTCCCAGCGGCGGTTCTGGAAGACCGACAGCACGCGCCCCGTTTCACGCGCCAGCCGAGCCAGATGCCGCGCCTCTGCCAGCGTGACGGTAAACGGCTTGTCCACCACGACATGTTTGCCCGCGCGCAACGCAGCTTCAGCCAAAGGCGCATGGCGGTCGTTGGGCGCTGCAATGACGACGAGGTCGACCTCCGAATGCGTTGCCGCCGCCTCGGGCGTGCAGACCACGGCATTGTGCCGATCCGCACGCACGGCTTCGGGCCGGTTGGAGCCAATGACGTGTAAATGCAGCCCCGGTGTAGCGTCGATCAATGCTGCGTGAAACAGTTTGCCGGCGTAGCCGTAGCCCACCAAAGCGGCTCTCAATGGCATCTGATGTGATGAATGCGACATGTGGAAAAAATGGCAAAAACAGGCGAATGAGACGGTGGCGGCGCAACTTGGTGCCCAAAACCTTACGGGTGATACATGAAAAATTGCCTCGCGCGGGGCCAGCAAACGTTGCCCATCGTCAAAAACACGCCTTAACTCTCTTGTAAATAGGAATTGTTCTCATTATTATCTGCGCCTTCACATTCTGAAGGCGCCAACCTCGGGGGAGGGAGTCGCGCCCTACTTTTCACTTTACGGGAACTGCAATGCCGCCGAAACGTTTGTGCCTGTCTCTGGCCGTCCTTGGAACGCTGCCGTTTGCCCAGGTGGCAACTGCCGACGACACCGTTGCCGCAGCCGACGCTGGCACGTTGCCGACTTCCACGGTCAAGGGTACGCGCAGCAGCACGAGCTACGACACGCCCATCGCCAACACCGCCACGAAGATTCCCGTGCCGCTGCGCGAGATTCCGCAGTCGGTGAACGTCGTGCCGCGTGCGGTGATCCAGGACCAGGGCGCGCTGTCGATCAACGACACCCTGCGCAACGTGCCGGGCGTGTCGGCCTCGCTGGGCGATGCGCAGCGCGATCAGGTGACCATTCGCGGTTTCTCGTCGATCAATGACCAGTACGTCGACGGCCTGCGGGACGACTCGCTTTACTTCCGCGATCTCTCCAACATCGACCGCATTGAAGTGCTGAAGGGTCCGGCGGCCGTGCTGTACGGGCGCGGTTCGTCCGGCGGCATCATCAATCGCGTGACCAAGAAACCGCTGGCCACGCCGCTGGCCGAAGTGGGCGTCGTGGTAGGTACCGAGCGCCAGAAGCGCGCCGAGTTCGACCTGAACACGTCCATCAACGACGACGCCATCCGCGCGCGCATTACCGGCGCGGTTGAGGATTCGGGCGGGTTCCGCAACGACTATTTCCTGCGCCGCCAGGCGATCTCGCCGTCGTTCCTGTTCAACCTGGCGCCCGATACCAAGCTGACGGTGCAGTTCGATTACCTGCACGACAAGCGCATCGCAGACCAGGGGGTGCCGTCGTACCGCGGCCGTCCCGTGAACGTTCCCATCGAGACGCGCTATGGCTCCGCCGACGCCGCTGCCGGTAATGTCGAATCCACCGTCAAGAGCGTGACCGGTACGCTGGACCACCGCTTCAACGATAAATGGTCGTTCCACAGCGTGGTGCGCAACTACGAATACTCGCTCGGCCGAAACAACTACACGACCGTCAGCCGCGTTACCGATGGGCCGATCCCGACCGTCACGCTCGCTGTCAACCAACGCAACCGCAGCGACCGCGGCACCCTGTGGCAGAACGAGCTGACGCAGAAGGCCGAGACCTGGGGCATCCAGCACACGCTGCTGTACGGCATCGAGCTGGGCTATCAGGACAAGAGCGACCGCGTGGCCGGCGCGCCCGGCACCACGACCTACAACCTCTTCAACCCGACGCTGCAGGTGTTGCCGACCGTACCCGGCAACGCGGTGCCCACCAACTACGGCCTCTCGCACAACGAGACGTATGCGGCGTACGTACAGGACTTGATCAAGTTCTCACCGCAATGGACGGTGCTTGCCGGGCTGCGCTATGAAATCCTCAAGCAAAGCCGTGACGACCTGACCCCGCGCAATGTGGATCTGTCGCGCACCGACAAGCCGGTCAGCCCGCGCCTCGGCGTTGTGTATCACCCGATCGAGCCGCTTTCGCTGTACGCGTCGTACAGCCGCTCGTTCCAGCCGCTGGCAGACAGCTTCACGTTCTTCCCGAACAGCGGCGCGCTGGCCCCGCAGTCGACAACGAACTACGAGATCGGCGCCAAGTACGACCTCTCGGCCGGTGCAAGCGTCACGGCGGCGCTGTTCGACATGAAGCAGACGAACCTGACGGCGGCGGATCCCGTCACGCTGCTGGGTGTGCCCATCGGCACGCAGCGCACGCGCGGCCTGGAGCTGTCGTTCACCGGCGAGATTGTGAAAACCTGGTCGCTGATGGCGAGCTATGCTTACCTGAACGGCCGTCTGGAGAACCCAAACGACCGCAGTGGCAGCGTGGCCGTCAACGGCAATCAGCCGTCGCTCACGCCGCGGCATAGCGGCTCGGTATGGTTGAAGCACGATCTGCCGAACGGCTTCTATGTAGCCGGCGGCGTGCGTGCGGAAGCTGCGCGTTATGCATCGCAGTACAACCTGACAACGCTGCCCGGCTACATGACCGTCGACCTGGGCGCCGGTTATCGCAGCAAGCACGTTGACGTCACGCTGAATCTGCAAAACCTGTTTAACCGCGCGTACTACGTGTCGGCGCACGGCGGCGCCGAGAACTACAACATGCCGGGTGCCCCGCGCATGGCGTTGCTGGGCGTGCGCTACAAGATGTAAGCGGCGAACAGGCGAACCTGCGATGCTGCGACGAGTGATCTTCCGCCTGCACTGGCTGATCGGGTTGTCAGCCAGCGTGGTGCTGGCCGTCGTGGGCGCCACCGGCGCGCTGATGGCGTACGAGGACGAACTGCTGCGGGCGCTCAATCCCGGCGTGCTCAGCCTACCCGCGCGCAGTGGCCCTGCGCCAACGCTGCCGCAGGTGGCTGCCCAGGCGCGCGCCGCCATGCCCGAGCGCCCCGTCACCTTCATCACTGCGGCATCCGACCCCACCGAGCCCTGGCGCGTCTGGTATGCGTGGCCGCCCGGAAAACGCGGTGGCAGCAGCCGCGGGGAACTGCGCTACATCGATGCCGCAACCGGCACGTTATTGCCCGAAGCGCACGGGCAGCGCTTCTTCGCTACCGTCAAGCTGCTGCACCGGACCTTGCTTGCCGATGAGATCGGCAAGCTGATCGTAGGAGCGAGCACGATTGGGCTCGTCGTCATGGCCCTTTCCGGCTTGTATCTGCGTTGGCCGCGCCGCGTAACGAATTGGCGAAGCTGGCTCGTCATCCGCTGGAGCCGCGCAGGCCGCATCCGCTGGTGGGATGTACATACCGTCATCGGAACGCTGGTGCTGCCGCTGTATGTGCTGGCCGCCTTCAGCGGCCTGTATTGGGCGTATGACTGGTACCGCGATGGCCTGCAGCGCCTGGCCGGCATGCCGGTTGTCTCCAAGGCAAAACCGATGGAAGGTTCTCGAAAACCGCTCGAAGATGCGGCAATTGAGCGCACGTGGAACGCTTTCCTCGCCAACGCGTCGAACTATGGAACAGCCACCCTCCGTATCGACGATGCCCGCAGGGGCCATGTCGATATCAACTGGCTCCCGGTCGATGCACCGCACGACCGCGCCTTCAACCGATTGACGCTGGACGCTAGTACCGGAGCCGTCCTGCGCAACGAATCCTTCGCAGCAAAGCCGCCAATGCAACGCCTGCTGGCAGGCATGTTGCCGCTTCACAATGGACGCTATTTCGGCCCGATCGGCGTCGTGCTAGTGTTGATCGGAGCGTTGATGCTGCCGGTGTTTGCGGCAACGGGGTGGTGGCTTTATCTGGATCGGCGCCGACGCGCGCAACCGCAGCGCAAACACGCATCCGCAGCGACACGTCCTTGCTGACACTGTAGGGACGTCGACGCGATGTCGGGCGCCTCAACATAACAAGGACAACACCATGGTGATCGAAAAATCGCGCGACCTTTCCCTGCGCCCGCTGGAGCGCAACGACCTGCGCTTCGTGCACGAGCTGAACAACGACGCGAAGATCATGCGTTACTGGTTCGAAGAACCGTACGAAACCTTCACTGAACTCTCACAACTCTACGACCGCCACGTGCACGATCAGCGCGAGCGCCGCTTCATCTGCGAGAACAATGCCGGCGAAGCCGTGGGTCTGGTCGAGTTGATGGAGCTGAACTACATCCACCGCCGCGGCGAATTCCAGATCATCATCGCGCCCAGCTGGCAAGGTCACGGCTATGCTTCAACCGCAACGCGACTGGCCGTCGACTATGCATTCATGGTGCTGAATCTGCACAAGCTGTATCTCGTTGTAGACGTGGTGAACGAACGCGCGATCCACGTGTACGAAAAATGCGGATTCCAGCGCGAAGGCGAGCTGATCGAGGAGTTCTTCAGCAACGGTGCGTATCACAACGCCTTGCGCATGTGCGTGTTCCAGCGGGACTACGTAAAAGCGATTCGCAACGCCAGCTAACTCGGGCTGCACGTACCTACGCCGTGTGAAGCCACGCATGCAATTCGCGCTGCCCGGCTTCGGTCACACTGAGTGCGCGCGAATGCTTCTGCCGCGCCAGCCACCCGAGTGCGATACAGCGTTCTGCTACAGCTGCCCCGAGTGCACCGGCCAGATGCGGGCGGCGCTCGCTCCAATCCATGCAACCGTAAGCGAAGCGGCGCCGGCCGTGGCGCAGCGTGTTCACATCGACGCCGATGGCGGCCAGCGCCTGCTCACCCTCGGGCGTAACCTCATAGGCGCCGTGCGTGTCATCGAGCTGCGTCAGCCAGCCGCGCGACAGTAGTTTCTCCGAGACCTCCGTGCCAAGCTGACCAGCCAGGTGGTCATAACACAGGCGCGCCGCACGCAGGTTTTCCGGCACGGTCGAGCGCCGCGGGTCGGCCGGCTTTTCAGGCGCGACCACCAGCAGCGATTCGATCATCTCTGCCACCGCCGGCGAGCGCAGCCCGAAGTATTTGTAGCGCCCGCTGGACAGCGAAGTGATGAGCGCATCGGCCTCAAGCCGACGCAAGTGCGCGCTGGCCGTGGCCGGCTCCACGCCCGCGCCGTAAGCGAGCTCCTTGGCGGTAAGTGAGCGGCCTTCCATCAACAGCAGCAGCATGCGGATGCGGGTCGGATCACCAATGGTGGCGGCCACGCGGCCGATGTCCGGCTGAGTTGTCGATTCGGTGGCTGAGGAAAATGCGGTCATGGTTCGATGGAGACCAAACTGTTGGCGCGTGACAGGCGGGCGGGCAGTCCAGACAATGGGAGCCATCTTACTCCCGCGCCCCACGCTGATGACTGCCCTGGACATCGTCCCGCCCGCCGACGCGCTGCAAGCCATCGTGCATGCCGACCCGGCCCCCTATTACGCCGAACTTGCGGCCGACCGCCCGTTCTTCTTCGATGCCGCCCTCGGGTGGTGGGTCGCAGCCAGTGCTGAAGCCGTAGACGCTGCGCTCGGCAGCGCTGCCTGCCGCGTACGGCCGGCCGATGAACCCGTGCCCAGGGCCGTGGCCGCGACGCCCACGGGCGCATTCTTCGGGCGCCTCGTGCGTCAGATCGACGGGCCGGACCACAGCGCGCGCAAGGCGAAGGTGATGGCCGCGCTGGGCCGGCTGGACGTGTCGGCGCTGGCCGGCCGCGCGCAGCGGCATGCTCGCACTGCGCTGCCCGATGCAACGCATCTACACGCTGCGCTGGAGACCGATGCCCACTTCGCCGTGCCACTCGCCACGATCGCGCAGACGCTGCTGGGCGATCACGCCGATGCACCTGCCTGCCAGGCTGACATTGCCGCGTACTTGGCCGCGCTCGGCCCAGGTGCCAGCGCAGCAGCCGTTGCACAAGCCGATGCCGCCGTCGACCGCCTCCAGCGCCGCTTTACCGACTCCCCGCTGGCTAGCGGTGGTGATGACGGCGACGCAGAGATCACCAACCTCGCCGCCCTGCTCGCGCAAACCTACGACGCCTGTGCCGGGCTGCTCGGCAACTGCATCGTCGCGCTGTCGCGGCACTCGGGATTGGCGACACGGCTGCGCGCGCAACCGCATGCCATCGAGCCCTTCGTGCGCGAGGTCCTGCGCCGCGATGCGCCCGTGCAGAACACGCGCCGCTTTGTCGCGCACGATGTTGTGCTGCTCGGCCACCCGCTGCGCGCGGGCGACAAGATCCTGGTGCTGCTGGCGGCCGCCAACGTGGATGGCAAAACCAACCCGGACCCACTACGCTTCGACATCGACCGTGCAGCGCCGCGCCTGTGGACGTTCGGCGGCGGCGTGCACCGCTGCCCCGCCGACGCATTGGCAACCACCATCGCGCGCGAAACAGTGCTGCATCTGCTGAGCCTGCCGGATGTCGACCGGTGGCTCGCCAGCCTTGGCGAGGTGGCATATCGCCCCTCGCCCAACGCGCGCATCCCCAGCTTTCACGCTTGAAATTGCAAACAACGAAACCGCTGCGAAAACATCCCAGGAGACTTGCCATGATCGCTGTCATCTTCGAAGTCGAGCCCGCACCGGGCCAACGCGACACCTACCTGAACCTTGCCGCGCGCCTGAAGCCGCTGCTTGAGCAGGTCGATGGTTTCATCTCGGTGGAGCGCTTCCAGAGCATCACCAACCCCGACAAGATGCTGTCGCTGTCGTTCTTTCGCGATGAAGAGGCCGTCAAGGCCTGGCGCAACATGGAGCAGCACCGCGGCGCCCAGCACGCCGGCCGCGACCACGCGTTTGCCGACTATCGGCTGCGCATCGCCCATGTGGTGCGCGACTACGGCATGACCGAGCGCGCCGAAGCCCCCGCCGACAGCCGCGCCGAGCACGCCTGAGCGCCCGGTGTGGCGCCCCGATAGGGCCCGGTGTGACGCCTTTTTCGCTCACCGGGCACCGCCTTTGCTTAGTCAGTTAGAACCCGCACGGCCGAGCGCGCCGCACCACGGCATCGGCATGCCCCGTGCGCAACGATTGCAAAGGAATTGTCATGTCTACCGCTTTTCATGAGGCCGAACGTGAGCCGCAAGCCGCTCCTGCACGTACCGTTCAGAGTCCTGTGCGTTATGCCGTGGTCGGCGCCGGTTGGATTTCCCAAGCCGCGTTTCTGCCGGGCGTGGCACAGAGCGGCAACTCCATCGTCACCGCGCTAGTCACCGGCGATGAGGTCAAAGCCACGGCACTGGCCGACCGCTATGGCATCGAGCACGTGCACGGTTACGCCGACTACGACCAGTTGCTGACCTCCGGAGATATCGACGCGATCTACCTCGCGCTGCCCAACGACATGCACCGGCAGTACGCCCTGCCCGCCCTGCAGCGTGGCATTCACGTCCTGCTTGAAAAACCCATGGCCACGAGCGAGGCCGATTGCGAAGCGATGATCGAAGCGGCCCGCAATGGCAATGCGAAATTGATGATTGCCTACCGGTTGCATTTCGAGCCCGCCACGCTGGCCGCCATTGAGCTGGTGCGCGCAGGCAAGCTCGGGCGCATCCGCGCGTTCTCGGCCATGTTCAGCCAATCGGTGGCACCGTCCAACCACCGCGCCAACCATGGTTACTGGGCGGGGCCCGTGTCAGACATGGGCGTGTACCCCATCAATGCAGTGCGCAATCTGTTTGGCGAAGAGCCGGTGGAGGTTTCAGCCTGCGGGGTTCGCGATCCCGATCTGCCATTCAACTTCGATGACACCGTCAGCGTGACGCTTCGCTTTGCCGATCACCGCGTTGCGCAATTCGTGGTCAGCTACAGCGGCGCCAGCATCGATCAGTACCGCGTCCTCGGTACCAAGGGGGATCTGGAAGTCTCGCCCGGCTTCATGTTTGGCGTGGGGCTGAAATACCGCGCCACGATCGACGGCAAGACGCAAGAGCAAGCGTTCGACGCAACCGACCAGTTTGGCGGCGAGCTGCAGTACTTTTCGGATTGCATTCTCAACAACCGCGAGCCCGAACCCAACGGCGAGGAGGGCCTGGCCGACGTGCGCGTACTGGCCGCCATTGAACGCGCGCTGGAATCCGGCCAGCCGCAAAACCTGGGGCCGTTCCAGCGCCAGGGCCGCATGGAGACTGCGCAGGTACGCAAGCTGCCGCCTGTGCCGTCGCCAGAACTGGTGGACGCGGCGGAACCTAGCCAGGGATAAGAAAAACCGGGAAAAAAACGCCCGCGACGAATGGCGGGCGTGGGATTCAGGATTTACAGATTGATGCGCTGGACGGCGTCGCGCATGCGCTTCCGGATCGAGACGTCCGAGTTGGTGTTGTTGCTGGAGCCGTCGGTTTCCATGGCGTTATCGCACCGCCACTCGGTGGCTTCACCGTTGTCGGTCAGCGCACAGACGCGGTGGGTCCAGCGGTCCCACACGAACACATCGCTGCCGGCCTCGCCAGAGAGCAGCGGCTCAAAACGGTACATCCACAAGTACCCGACACCCAGCAGGGTGACCAGAAAGATCGCCATCCAGGACGCTTTGATTCGGCGCCACATTCTCTTTTCTCCTCATGGAGCCGCTGCGCCGGACGCGTCTGACAGTGCGTCGCTGGCCAAAAGCGCGGTGCTCCGAGGGGCAAATCGTAACATGGGGCACTTGCGCCCCCGCTCAAGCGGGGCCGCCAATGCGGCAGTGCCGCAACACCGATGTCTCTCCCGGCGGCCTCAGTTGAAGACGTCCTGGCGGTAGCGGCCGGATTGCATCTGCGCCGTCAACCAGTCCGACGCGGTCGCAAGGTCGCTACCGTAGCGCGCCTGGTGCATGCGGATCAGCGTGTCGCGCACCGCCGGCGCCATCGCACGGCCGTCGCCGCACACGTACAACGTGGCGCCGGCATCCAACGCCGCCCATACGGCTTCGCGCGCGTCCCACAGTGCATGCTGGACGAAGCGATGCGGATGATCGGCCACGCAGGAATACGCCGGGAAAACGCGCACGACACCTGCGTTTTCCCACGCGCGCAATGTGTCGCGGTACAAAAAGTCGTGCTCGGGGTGGCGGCAGCCGAAACACAGCAGCGACGTTGCCACCGCCTCGCCTGCCGCCTGCTGCGCGGCGCGCTCTTCCAGGAAACCTCGGAACGGCGCGATGCCTGTGCCGGCGCCGATCAACACCATTGGCTTACCGGCATCGGCGTCGGGGGCAAACGGTGGGTTGGGCGTGCGCACGGCAGCGGCGATCTCAGCGCCCGCATGCAGCGTCATCAGGTAGTTCGATGCCGTTCCGCGATACGTGCCGACCCCGGACCAAGCCGGCCCCGACACCGTGCCCACGGTCAGCGCTGCCACACCCGGCGACACACGCGCCGACGAAGCGATGGAATAGAAGCGCGGCCGCATCGCGCCAAGCCGCGCGAGAAACGCCTCCAGCGTCAGTTCAATCGCAGGAAAGCGGATCAGCAGGTCAAGCACGCTCACGTGCGCGGTTTGGATGTCCTGGTCGAAGCGTTGAGCTGCATCGTTGCCTTCCAGCCAGACGGCAAGTTGGCCACGCGTGAATGGACAGCGCGTGGCCGCATGCAGCGCGGTGATGTCGCGCACGGTGGCGGTGTCCTGCAGCTCGACGAAATCACGCAGCAGCTGGCGCACGGACACCGCTCGGTTAAGCGGCAAGTGCCGCACGTGCGCATGGCGCGCGGTCAGCGTGACGAGCGCGTCGCCCTCAAGCGCGAGTCGCGCGATGGCCGCGTCGACTCGGTCATCCGCATTGCGCGGGTAGACGGCGAGGTGGTCGCCAGTGGCGTAGGTCGCGTCGTCGGGCAACCGCACCGTGAGATGACGCGTGGGGCCGCGCGGTGTTTCCTGTGCGAAGTCCCACAGGCCACTGGCATCGCTGACGAGCTCTTCGTTGGCCAGCACCGTCATCGCGCGGGCGGTGGGTGGCAGCGTGGCGGCGCGCACGGCATCGGGGGCGAGATAGTCGACGTGGACGGATGGGCCATCGGTCTGCGCCTGACGGGCGCCCAGGGCGCTCCACAGGCTGCGCGTCCAGGCATCGACGGCGGCATCGAAACCGGCGTTGCCGTCAGCCTCGCCGCGCGGCACGATGGCTTGCGCACCGGCCGCCGCGAGCATCGCGTCCACCCGCTTTGGAAACGCCTGGAACGCGGGCCATTGCGAGTTGCCGCAGCCAAGCACTGCGTAGCGCAATCCTGTTGCCTGCCGCGTAAGGGCATCGGCGGCATCGAGCCGCGCCTCCAGCGTGCGGGCGCTGTCCGGAGCACGGCCGTTGTACGTGGCCGCCACCACGATCAGCACGCCGTGCTGCGGCAGCGCGTCGGCAATCGTATCCAGCGGTGCGACCTTGGCGTCGAAGCCGGCGCGCGATGCGGTGGCAGCAAGCTGCTCGGCGATGTCCTGGCAGGTGCCCAGGCTGCCGCCGTACAACACATGCATCGGTTCGCCGCCGCCGGCGAGTGCGGCTTCGGCGTCGTTTTGCGTGACCACCTCCGTGCGCGACGGCATGGCGATCGACAGCCTCTCCCGCGCATTACGCAACCGCGCGCGCAGGCGGAAACCGTCGGGTTTGAGCGTCAGCGTTTCTTTGATGTGAAAGCCGTAGTCGTACGGGTCGGACAACGCAAAGCGCTGCAGGATCACCGCGAGCGCCAGCTTGGCTTCGGTCAACGCAAACTGGCGGCCGATGCAAGCGCGCTCGCCGTTGCCGAAGGGCTTGTAGGCGTGCGGGTGAAGCTTGGCTTCGTTCTCAGGCAGGAAACGGTCGATATCGAAGACTTCGGGGCGATCCCACACCGCCGGATCACGATGCAGCGCCAGCAGCACGGTTACCACGCGCTGGTCCTTGCGGATGGCGTAGCGGCCGCCAATGCGCGTGTCTTCATACGGCGCCACGCCAAAGCTCGGGGCGGTCGGCCACAGGCGCAGCGTTTCCTTCAACACGCGCTCGATCACATCCAGCTGCGCGAGGTGCGCATACTGCGGCACGGTATCGCCCGGCAGCACGCGGTCAACCTCGGCATACGCCTGGGCCAGCACGGCCGGATGGCGCAGCAGCATGTACAGCGCAAAGGTCAGCAGGCCGCTCGTAGTTTCATGCCCGGCAATCAGGAAGGTGATGACCTGGAAGCGGATGTTCGTGTCATCCAGTGGCTCGTCCGACACCGGATCGCGGGCGTTGAGCATCAACCCAAGCAGGTCACTCGCGCCGACGCCGCCATCTTTTGCCTGACGGCGCGCGCGGATCACCTCGTCCACCAGTTGATGCATGGCGGCCACGTCGTGCGCAAACCGGCGATGGTGCTCGCGCATGAAGCGGTCTTTGAGCGGCAGGCGCGTGAGCTTGCCCATGGCTTCTGACAGCACGCCCACCATGGCCGCCAGGAACGGATGCAGCTCCGGTGTGTTGAACGAATCGAAGCGGTATCCGAAGCCCGCCAGCGAGATGGTGTCGAGCGTGAGCCGCGTCATGTCGTCGGCCACGGGGATATCAGCGTCGGGCCCCTGGCGCGCCCATTTGTCGACCAACGCATTGGCCACTTCAAGCATCACGTCGAAGTAGCCCTTCATCGCACGCTGGCTGAAAGCCGGCAGCAGAATGCGATGCGCCTTGCCCCAGTTGGGCTCGTCCTGATGCGCGGTGAAGAGGCCGTCGCCCGCCCCCGCCCGCAAGAACGACAGCGGCGGGCCGATCAGCTTGCGAAAGCGCGTTTCGTCGCACAGTTCGGCCACCAGGTCGGCGGAATAGACGAACGGCACGCGCCGCCCGGCAAAGTCGAGCTGGTAAAGGCCTTGGGGAAAGTGTCGACTGGTTTCCAGGAGCGTCTGGGCCAGACGGTCTTTGGGAAGTTGAAGCAGGTTGCCCAGCCACGGCAAGCCCTTGGGCTGCGGGATGGGCTCCGCCGCTGCGGGCGATGCATTGGCGGGTAACTCGGAGGCGGAACGCATGCGCGGTCGACTGCGAAAATGGATTGTCCGCCAATGTACGCGCCGCCCCGCTCCGCATCAAACAAAGTCGCCATGTTTGAATGCCCACCCCTAAAAGTGAACCGGGCGACCCGTAGGCCGCCCGATCTGGGGATGACGTGAAGCGTTGAATCAGCGCCGGCGCGGCTGAGAATTGAACGGCGCGTTGACCTGCGCTTCGAGTTCGCGGATCTGACGCTGCAGCTCTTCCACGCGCGCCCGAGCGGCACGGCGTTCGATATCCAGCGCGTCGGCTTCGGTCCGGGCAGTCTTCTGCCGTTCCTGCGCCTGGGCCTGCTGCTGACGCTGGATGTCCAAGTCGGTCTTCAGGCCACGGAGTTTTTCCTGCTGGGCGGCAATCTGGCGCTCGGAGCGCTCTTTCTGGGCTTCCAGGCGGATACGCTGCAGTTCCAGATCGGCCATCGTGCGGGTCTGCCTGGCGAAGTCGTTGTACAGGCGTTCGGCAGCGGCTTCGTTGGTGGTCTTGATGACACGCCAGAGGTCCTTCTGCTGGAACAGCGTGACGTAGTAAGTCAGGTCGCTCTGGGCAAACAGCAGGCTGGCGCCATAGGCGCCGTTGTACGTCGTGCGCAACTCCGAGAGTTCGTGCGCCTGCATGCGCTGTTGCAGCTCGAATACAGCGCTGGTCGAAGCCCGGCTGCCGGTGCTGGCCGCGCCGCTGGGCGTGGCTGGCGCACTGGCAACGGGTGCAGCTGCAGCCGGCTGGCCAACCGTGGCGGTCAACGCCGGCACGGGCGCAGCTGCGGCAATCGGTGCAATGGCGGTGGGCGGTGCGGCTGGGCTCTGCGCCACGGCAGATGTGCAGGCGGCCGTACCGGCCAAGACTGCGACTGCGGCCGCGATGGCCAATCCCCTCTGAAACGCCTGATGCGACGCTTTCCCTGATTGTTGTTGTGTTCTCATCTCGACCCTGTGGATTCTGCGCAGGTGTTGCAGCCGAAAACTATACGCGATCCGCCGCCCGAGTGGCGCGCCGGACGCCCGCCCCGCAGTAGGGTGTTGTATGGCGTCACTCCAGTTCGCGCAGCTCGGCTTCGCCGTCGGCAATCTGGTATTTGCGCATCTTTTCCCACAGCACCTTGCGGCTGATGCCCAGCGTGGCGGCGGTGTCCTGGCGGCGCCAGTTGTTGGCGTCCAGCGCGGCGAGGATACGGCGGCGCTCCTCTTCGCCACCCGTGCCCCCATTCCCACCGCTACTGCGCTCGCCATAGCCGCCATGGCTGCCCTCGCGCTCGAAGGCGTCACGCTGCAGGCCGGCGAACAGCGGCAGGATGCGGGCTTCGTCCCAGCGGCCGAACTGACGCAGCGTAATGCCGATGCGCTCTGCCAGGTTGCGCAGCTCACGCACATTGCCGGCAAAGTAGGCGCGACTGACCGAGGTACGCACCCATTCCGGCACCGGCGGCATGGCATTGAAGGTTTTGTCGCCCAGCAAATGCCGCAGGAAGGAAAGCAGCAGCGCGATCTTGTCATCCGCGCCACGCTGCTCCAGGCTGGGGATGCGCAGCTCGATCACAGCCAGGCGGAAATACAGATCGGCGCGGAACTTGCCCGTGGCGACCATCTCGCGCAGGTTCTTGTTGGTGGCAGCCACGAGGCGGAAATCCAGCTTGACCGGCACCGTCGAGCCCAACCGCGTGCATTCGCTGTCTTCCAGTACGCGCAACAGCTTCACCTGCTGATACAGCGGCAGATCGCCCAGCTCATCGAGGAAAAACGTGCCGCCGTTGGCCTGTTCGAAGTAGCCGCGGTGCGCGTACATGGCGCCCGTGAATGCGCCCTTGGCATGGCCGAAGAATTGCGATTCGAACAACCCATCGGGAATCGCGCCGCAGTTGACCGCCACGAACGGGCCCTTGCCGTAGACGCTGTTCTTGTCGTGCAGCAGGCGCGCAATACGTTCCTTGCCGGCGCCGGTTTCACCGTAAAGCATGACGTTGCTGTCGCAATCAGCAAAAGTATCGACCTGCTCCAGCAACCCGTGCATGGCCGGCGATGCGGCTACGAGGTCGCTCTGATCCTGCGCCTGGGCCTGCGCAGACGACATCGACGGCAGGACCTTGCTGATCTGCGCGCGCAGCTCGGTTGCGCCAAAATCCGGACCCAGCACGTACGTGTATTCGGGCGGGAAGCGGCTCGAATCATGCTGCGTGTCCGCCGCCACCCAGATCACCGGCATGCCTTGCGCAGCCTGCCAGTCGAGCACCGTAAAGCCACCGCTTTCCACCACCGACGCGCTGATCACCGCCACCGCCGGCTTCAGCCGAGGCTCGGCCGGTTGAAAATCGATCCCGCCCGCACGGATGACCTCCGCCCCAAAAGGGGCCATGAACCGCGCCACACGATCGGCAATATCGTGACGGCCTTCCCAGACAAAAATCTCAAGCGTTTCGTACGCCCAGCGATCGGTTTTCATGTCGTCGCTTCCATGTCAGTAAACCAACTCGACGGCGTCGCAGTCGAGCGAGAGGAGTTTGATGTCGGCGTAGCCGAGTTGGATGCCGAGGACTTCGAGTAGAGGGGTGAGGATGGCGTCGAGCGTCGCGCCAATCACCGCTAGCACCGGAGACAGAATCGCCGCACCGATCGGCCCCAGTGGAATTCCGAGGACCGTCAATTGCAGTTGATTGAGGTTGCTGTTCAGGACCGAACCGAACACCGCCTGTGTCGCCACGCGTGGTGGTGAATTGCCGCTCGTATCAGTCTGCGGATTCAATCCGATCTGCGTAGCGGCAATAGTTTCATCAGTCCAACCAGAATTGGCTGCCGGCGACACATTGGCCTTGATACTCACTGCGCCGATCCCAAGCAGATTGACAAGCGGCGCTGGCGCGGCAGATGAACAATTCAACGCGCCACTGACTGCCGTATCCGCCCCCGTAGCAATGCATAGCGAAACGGGCTGAGGTTGCACCGAGATGGTGGCTGTCGAGTTCAGACGAGGAACGACGCAATTGGTTGATTTCGCGTGCCCCTGCGCGCCGGCCACCTGCAAACCAATCGGCAATGTAATGCCGGCGAGCCCCAAGACGTTGGCATTGATGCCTAAGCCCAACCGGACCTGAGCCGTCCGCGCTTGCGTTCTCCACTGCCCCGCATTCGGGCCCGACAAGAATTGCCCCGGCGGCCCAACAGCAATCGCCGGCGGTTCAATGATCTTCAGCGATAGCGTGACCGCCCCCAATCCAACAAGGTTCAGGGTAACAGGCGCCACATTCACGGCCGACTGGCTATTTGCAATCTGCGCAGCCGTTGTCAGAAGATCGAGCACGTTGACGGTGGCATTGAGCGCAGCTTGTTCATTACCGGCCAGCGCCAGCACCTGCAGCAAGCCGGGCGAAGAGGCTCCACCATCGCCAATATTGATCGGCACATTCAGATCGTTGCCAAACGACAGCGCATTGCTGGCGCCTGCCCCACCTACCGACACCCCGGCCAGCCCGGACTGCGACGCCACCGAGATCACAGCATTGAAAAGCGTCCCCAGGCTGGGCGACAGCGACAGCAGTTCCTGCATCGAACCCGCACCCAGCGCCACCGCAAGATCGGCCAAGCGGATGTTAGTCGTGGCCAGCCCCTGATACGAGACGGCATCGATATTCAGGTTCGTGTGGAGCAGGTATCCGAGCAGTTGGTTCAGGAGTCCGTTATCGACGGAGGCGAGCCCAGACCCGAGCGAGAACGCCACGATGGACGTGTTCTTCGCAATCGCCGCCGCTGTCAGTTGCCGCCGGCCCACCATGAAGAAATACGGCACGTTTTGGGTAATCGTCACCTGTGCGGCGTTGGTGTTGCCGTCGACTGCTGCCTGCGCGGTGAAATACGTGGGCGCCGTGCCCGCGCTGGCATCCCAAACGCCCGGCACGACTGCAAGCGTGACATTGGTGCCATCCACCGTCAGTCCGTTCTGCACCACCGCCTGTTGTGCAGCGGCAGGCAGGTCAAGGCGCTGGGCCGCGGCCATGGCTGCCAGATCAGCCGAGCGTTGCAGCGCGCGCTGCTGATAGAACAGGTTGCCGATGTCGATCGACACCAGCACCGCCAGACCAACCGTGGCGATAAAGGTGGCCGTCATCACGCTTACCGCGCCGCGCAGGCGGCGACGGAGCATGACGGCTTGGCGAAGATGGTAGGAGGCGGCTCGTGTCACAGCGTCGTGTGCGTTCTGCAGGAATCAGCGCCCGGACTGCTGAACAAGGTTGACCGTCGACGCCCGCGTTCCGGAACTCTGCTGTGCCAGGCCAGGCATGGCCTGATTAAACGAATTGAGGTAACGCTGATAGGCCAGCGCCGCCTGCTCGCCTCGCAACGGCACAAACTCACCCGCGTAGGTGCCATCGGCTTGCGCCTTGAGCAGCGCTCGCGTCGCATCATTCACGTTGGTGCCGACTTTGGGCGCCGCCGCGGCGCTCTGCGGGTCGCTGCCCGAGAACCCTTGCGCGCCGGCGACGCCGCACGTCAGCCATACCGCCAAACCGGCGGCCGTCAGGATGCGGGAATTCATTGCGAAACCTCCAATGTGTCAAGCAGGCGACCGCGCTGCAATGCCAGCGGGCGGTCCGATGTGCGGGTGGCGGTCGCCGCGGCGGCGACCGAAACGCCAGCGGACGCTGTGGCAGAGGGCCCCGCTGCCACGGCGCGCGGCACCATCGTCGTGGTTTCCCGGGCAATACGGCGATCTCGCCAGGCGGTACGGACGCGTACAACGTCGTCCTCAACCGCCTTGCGCGCCGATGCTGTCAGTTGTGCATGTGCGGCCAGCGACGCAGCATCGTCCTTGCGATCATTCACCGTGAGCCAGATCACTAGGTTGCCCGCGATCTTCGGGCTGGTCGCGGCCATCTGCTGCGCCTGCATCAACGGCACGCGGGCTTGCTCGACCTCACCCGACCGCATCAGCGCGTAACCAAAATCGCTGGCCGTGCTGGCGTCAGTCGGATTGGCTTGGGCAGCCACCTGCAGGCGGCGGGCCGCTTCGGCAAAGTTGCCTTGACGCCCCGCAACGATGCCCAGGCCGCGCCACGCTGCGGCATGGAGCAATCCGCCTTGCGTGCCTGCGCCCATGGCAGAGGTGGCGCCCACTACCGCGCGGTATTCGGCGTCGGCTGCAGCAAGTTGATCGGTTTCGCGTAGCGCGTCCGCACGCAGCAGCATGATCTCGGGCGCGCGGCCATAGCGTTGCTGGTAGGCATCGATATGCGCAAGCGAGGCGTAGTACAGCCCCTGCTCTTGCATCCTGCGAATCAGCGAAAGATACGTTGCCGGACTGGTGATCTCGGCCTTCTCCTGGCTCTGGCGCTGACGTGCCATTTCAATGTCGGCATCGGTGCGCAGGCTCATGTCGGATGTCGCCATCGAGCCGCAGCCGGCCACGAGGATGGCCAGCACGGCCACGCCGGCCAAGCTGGCGCGCGCGGCATTTGGAAAGCGTGTCATCTCAATGTCCCCCGGTGTGTTGCAGGCTGCGCATGACGCCCATGAAACCTGGTCCCGCAGTGACGATCAGTAGCGCTGGCAAGAGCGTCAAGACCATGATCATCGTCATCTGCACGGTCAGCTTGCCCACACGCTCTTTCAGGCGCGCGCGGCGGTTTTCCTGCAGACGCCCGCCGAACTGCCGCAGCGGCTCTTGCACCGCGCCGCCGAAGCGATCCACTTGCGTGAGAAGCGTGATGAGGCCCTTCAGGTCTTCGTTGTCGAACAGACGTGCAATGCGCAGCAATGTCTGCTCGCGAGGGCGGCCCGAGGCGAATTGCTGGTTGGCCCGGCCAAACTCACCTGCCAGCACGGGCAGCATGCTGTGGAATTCGTTGGCAATCACCTGCAGGCTTTGGTCGATCGACAAGCCGACACCCTGAAGCAGCCGCAGCATGTCGACCATGACGGGCAGCTCATCGTCCATACGACGCCGGCGGCTCTCCTTGCGGCGCCCGAGCAACCACTTCGGCCCAAGGTAGCCCAGCGCAAGACCGACAAAGCCAAACACGAACACAAACAGCAGCGAGGACCCGTGCAATGCGCCGAACACGGCAAGCAGCGGCGGCAGCAGGATACGGGTGCCACCAAAGACGGTGCGGGCGTGTTCGCCGTAATAGCCGCATTCTTCAAGCAGCTTGCGGTCTTCCTCAGTCACGATGCGGCGGCCCAGACCGGTGTCGATCCAGCGCTGCCCCACCTTGGCAATCTGTTGCTGGAGCTGCTGGGCTTCTCGCGAGCCATGCGGGCGCGGTTTGGCAGCGGGGTGCACAACCGGCGACGCGGAGGGCGCTGTGGGGTTGGCCGCCGTCGCGCGCATGTCGGACAGCGCCGTATCGAGCTTGCGCGCGCTGCGATGTCGCGTGAGCGTTGAACGCAGCGCGAGTCCACCGAACACCAGCACGCCCGCGGCAGCTGCGGTCAGACTGAGGGTAACCAGGGTGTCGTCCATGCGTTCTCCTCAGACCGATTTCGCGAGCTTGGCCAGCATGACAGCGCCGAGCACTTCCATGCCGAAGGCCGTCAGAATCAACGTCTTGCCGAACGGATCGCGCCACATCGACATGATGTACGCCGCGTTGAACATGACGATGACTCCGCCCACCACAATCGGCAGCAGGCCGATGATCCATGCCGACAATCGCGTCTCGGCCGACAGGGCAAACAGCTCGCGCTGGGCCTGCTGCCGGTCGCGCATGAACGCTGCGGTGCGCTCCATCACAATGTCTGCACGCCCGCCGTAGCGCAACGCCAAGCGCAGCACCGATGACAGCAGGATCAATTCGTTCACGCGGTACTGTTGGCCGACGGTCAGCACCGCAGCATCGAGGTCCTTGCCGGCGCGCTGCATTTGCGTGATGGCGATCAGGCAGTTGCGCAACGGCTGCTCGGTATTGGCGCTGGCTGCCTGAAACGCCGCGGGGACCGCGCTGCCGATGCTCATCAGCCGCACCACGCCATCGAGAAAGCCAGGCAGTTGCGCCAGCAGGCGCTCGTTCATCTTCCGGGTGCGGTTCCAAAACAGGAAAGCGACGATCACCACGTACAGGGCTAGCGCCGTCAGGGCCGAAAGCGCGCTCGACATCGCCCAGACAGCGAGCGCAATCATGAACGCGGGGCCAATAAGAAATATGTAGAAGCGCCGGCTCGGTTCGATATCTGCGCGGCGCAGTGCATCCTGCCAGGCGCGGTTCAGCGAGTCGGGCACGCTTGCCGGCACGGGCTCCACATTCGGTTGATAACGCGCATTGATCTGCTCGGTCTGTGCGCGTACGAAGCTGCGTGATGCCTCGCGCTCGCGACGGCGCACGGCCTCCGCCCACAGCATGAGCGATGCGCCCATCAGTAGCAGTGCGAGGCAACCGAACCAGAGCGTCATGCTAGACATGGAAACGGCCTCCGCCGCCGAATCCGGTCATGCCACCGTCCATCCCGCCGCCTTCGCTGTTGCGCATGCGGGCCAGCTTGGGCGAATGCGGCTGCAGGCCGAGCGCCGTCCAGCGGTCGACCTCTTCGCCATCCGGGCCGATATAGGGCTCGTAGCGGTACAGCTCCTGCGTGGAGATGATGTTGTCCCCCAGCCCGGTCACTTCCGTGATCGACAGGATGCGGCGCTTGCCGTTGGACAACCGCCCGATCTGCACGATGAAATCAATGGCGTTGGTGATCTGCCGGCGCAAGCTCACCTCACTGCCCTGGAAGCCGGCAAAGCCCGCCAGCATCTCCAACCGGTAGAGGCATTCGCGCGGACTGCTGGCGTGAATGGTGCCCATTGAGCCATCGTGGCCAGTGCTCATGGCTTGCAGCATTTCCAGCACTTCACCGCCACGCACTTCGCCCACGATGATGCGGTCGGGCCGCATGCGCAGGCTGTTGCGCAACAGCTCCCGAATCGTGACGACGCCCGTGCCCTCAAAGCCGCCCGGCCGGCTTTCCAAGCGCACCACGTGCGGATGGTTGAGCGAAAGTTCGGCCGTGTCTTCGATGGTGATCACACGCTCGGCCTCGGGAATGTGATACGCCATCGCGTTAAGCAGCGACGTCTTGCCCGAGCTGGTGCCACCGCTCACCAGGATGTTGCAGCGGGCGCGCACAGCAGCTTCGATCAGCGCGCCGATCTCTTCACTCATCGTACCCAGGCCGAGCAGGTCTTCCGGCTTGAGCGGGTCTTTCCGAAACTTGCGGATCGACACCACCGGCCCTTCGAGCGCCAGCGGCGGAATGACCACGTTGATGCGGCCGCCGTCGGGCAAGCGTGCATCGACCATCGGGTTCGATTCATCCAACCGGCGCCCGATCGGCGCGAGGATGCGGCGCACGATGCGCAGCAGGTGGTTGTTATCGGCAAAGCGCACCGGAATGCGCTCCAGAATGCCGTGGCGTGACACGTAAACGTCCAGATGGCCGTTGACGAGAATGTCTTCCACCGCCGGATCGGCCAGCAGATCTTCAATGGGGCCAAAGCCGGCCAACTCTTTGGTCAGCGCCTCGGCAATCTGCCGGACTTCCGTCTCGTTGACGGGAATGCGGCGCATGCGCGTGAAGCCTTCCACTTCCAGATCGACAAAGCGCTGAATGGCTGTGCGCGACCAGCGACCGAACTCGGCACCAAGTTCTTCGATGCGCGTCAGCAGGTGTTCGTGCGCGGCTTCCTTGATGTCCTGGAAGGCCTGCGAAACGGCAAACGCGCCGTTGCCGGCGTCCGGCTGGTTGGAGAACTCGATGGGTTGGGTCATGTCGCGTTCCGTTCGGTGGTACCGATATCCAGTTCAGTGGCGTCTGCCGACTTGCGTTTGGAGCGTGCGCCAAAGCGGCCACCCAGTCGCGCACTCACGCCTGACACCCAGCTTGAGACACCTGAAGCTCGCTCGCTCTGCTGGGCGTAGCCGAGTGTCTGGGCAATCTGGGCAAGCGCGCGCACATAGGCATCGGTGGGGTGCGTTTCCGCGAGCATCGCTCCCTGGTTGGAGGCAATGACCAGCGCTTCGCGGCGGTTCGGCACGGTCAGCACCGAAGGAATTTCCAGCCGCTCGGCGATCTGCGCTGCGTCCAGCGACAAGCGCGTGTCGAATTTCGAAATGGTCAGATGCAGGTGATCGCGGTCAATTTCTCGCTTCTTGAGTTCCTGCATCAGCTCGGCCGCCGACACGATGGCGCCCACGCTCTGCTCGGTCACCAGCATCACGTCGTCGGCGGCTTTGATGATCTGCGCGATGAAGTCGATGTTGCCAAAGCCGCCCAGGTCGACGACCTGCAGGTCGAAGAACGTACGCAGCCGGCTCAGCAGGCCGAGCGCTTCAGAGAACGAAATGTCGCGCATCTCAGCCAGCGAGATCGGCAGCGGCAAGACGGCAAGCCCGTTCGGATGACGCGACAGCGCGGTCTGCACAAACACCTGGTCGAAGCGGCGCAAGTTGCGCACGGCCTCGACGAAATGGAAATTGGCCTGCACGTTCAGGTAGAGCGCGCCATCACGCAGCGGCTGCCCCAGGTCGAGCAGCATCACATCACTGGCCGACGTGCGGCGCACGAGCGTGGCCAGATTGGTGGCCAACGTGGTGGCGCCCACGCCGGGGCGTGCACCCAACACGGCCAGCACGCGGCCACGGCGGGTCGGCTCGGCCGATGCGCGCTCCGCCAGCAGGCGGCGTACCACGCGCACAGCCTCAGCCGGGGCGCCATCCACGTCGACGAAATCCTTGACCCCTGCGCGCAAAGCAGCGAGCATCGCGCGACCATCGGCAGCGGAACCCACGGCCACTAGCGGCAAGCCCGGAAACAAGCGCGTGAGTTGCGCGACCAGTTGCGTCGCCTCGATGATCGCGTCGGCCCCCTCGCCCAGCTTTTGGTCGTGATCTGGCACATCAATCAGCGTGGGCGACGAGGCAAAGCGCACGAACACCACTTCGGGGTTCACTGCGCCAATCTGCTCGATGAACGCATCGTGGCCAGTCGTCTCGGCCACCAGCACACCCAGCTCGCGAATCGCCCCGGCCAGCCAGCGGTGCACACCTGCCGCCTGGGCATCGCCCTGCATACCGCCGCGCGCGCCGCCGTGCAGAAGGAAGTAATCCATGCCGGCCCCTTACTTAGAGAACCCGGGCATGGCGGCCGGATCAGCCACCCCCAGCGCAAACGGCCGCCACACGGCGTCGCGTGCGGTATCGCGATCCTGCCCGCCGCTCTGTCCCGGCAGCATCTTGTCGATCGGCGCATTGCGTGCCATCGGCTTGACCAGATGCGGCGTGACGATGATCACCAGTTCCCGCTCTTCCTGGTTGTAGTTCAGGCGTTTGAAGAACGTTCCGATGATCGGAACGTCGCCCAGGAACGGTACCTTGTCGACGTTGGACAGCGTCGATCGGCTGACCAGGCCACCGATGACAAAGCTCTCGCCATCACCCAGTTCAACCGTCGTATCGGCACGGCGCGTGACGATGGCCGGCACCGTCGCACCGTTCAGGGTGACGCCTCGGCTGAAATCCAGGTCGCTGGCTTCGGGCGCCACTTTCAGCGCGATGCGGTTCTCCGACAGGATCGTCGGGGAGACCGTCAGCCCGATGCCGAATGGCTTGTATTCGATGGTGGTGGTACCCAGCGCTTGCGGCACGGGAATCGGAATCTCGCCGCCGGCCAGGAAGTTGGCGCTCTGACCGGACAGCGCAACCAGGCTTGGCTCGGCCAGCACGCGCGCCATGCCGTTCGATTCCATCAGGCTCAGGTTGGCGAAGAGCCCTTTGCTGACCGACGAGACCAGCAGGTTGAACGCCGAGCCGATCGGCATGGTCGATTCAGTTGTCAAGCCGCCCGATCCGAACGTGACCTTGGAAAGCGACGATGGCGCAAATGTCCGAAAATCGAAACCGCCGCGCGTACGACCGAACGTGAACCCAGCCTCCTTCAGCACCGTCTTGCTGAACTCCACCACACGCACGTCGACTTGCACCGTGCCCGGCACGTTCATCGAGGTGGTGTCGATGACGTTGCCGTCTTTAGGTTTTTCCCCGCCGCTGGCTGCGGCGGCCGAGCGGCGCGCACGGGCAAGCGCGTAGACATCTTTAGGCTGGCCGGACACGACCGCGCTATCGCCCTGCGCAACCACGGCCGGATCGCCAGGCAGAGGCGCCGCGGGGTCCACTTGGACGTTGTAAGTCGTCGCAACACCGCCTTGCGTCCATACCATCACGTTGGCCGCACCCGGCTTCTTCGCGATGATCAAAACGCTCGTGGCCGTACCACGCCCCTTGAGCAGCAACGCATCGGCAATTTCAGGGTTGCCGATGGCAATGCGCTCGAGCGGTTTGCCCAGGCGAATTTCGCGCTGACTGCCCGTCAGGAGATGAAGCGTCTGGCCGGTCGGTGCCGTCTCGGCAAATGCGCTCGGCACGAAGGCGGCGCAGCCCAACGCGAGTACGCCCATCCAACCGCGAACCATGGCGGCATCAGTCATGTTGCTCCTCACGTTTTCCTGCGCGGATGATTTCTACGCCGCCGGTCGCGGCCGTATTGGCTCGTGCGATCGTGCGTGTTGACGCCACGACGGGCAGCGGCGGCATCTGGAGCACCGGCGAGCGGCGCGCCGTGCCAGTCAGGCTGGCCATCGATACGCCGGCCTGGGCCACGTCCATCGGATTGCGGTTGGCCGCAGCCAGCAGGGCGGCATCCTGCGGCTTCACGGTCGGCTCGGCATCGTCGGCCGGATTCCGCAGCGCGAGCAGCAGGCGGCCGCTCTGATGCGCCATAGCCAGTTGGCTGACAGCCTCCACCGGCACGGCCAGCACGGCCGTCTTGGCCTGATCGACCTTGCGCGTGACCCCGTTGTTCTCGGGCTGCTTCTGTGCCCCTTCATTGACGGCCAGCGGGCCAAACGCCAGCACGCGCAGGTGCGGCAACAGCAGGCGCGCCTGGCTGTCTTCGACCTCCTGGCCATCCTTACGCATCACCAGGAACACGTCGACGTAGTCACCCGGCATGACGCGGTTGCCCACACCGATCACCTCGTCCACGTTGATGGCGACCGCGCGCTGCCCGGCCTCCACCTGCTGCGCAAGTCCCGACGACAGCTGCGAGGCAATCAGCGGCACACCCACGCCGACCGGCAGAATGGGTTCACGCCCGACCACCTTCGTCACGTCTGAAAACGCCTCCGCCGGATTGATGGGCAGTTGCTCGACGGCCACCTGGTCTGCGGTGATGGGCTTGCCCGCTTCCAGCGGTTTCGTGGTCACGACCACGGGATAGACGGTTTTGCCATCTTTCTGCTCCGCCACGGGCGCCGGCGGGCGATGCGCCGTCTTCCATGCTACGGCGCCAAGAATGGCGGCCAGCAGCAATAGCGCGGCGGCGAAGATCTGGAGGTGTTTGCTGGTCATCTGGGCGGCGTGTCCAAGCGGTCGATCGAGAGGGTCAGCGAACTGAAAAAAAACTTCAGGAGCCAGGCACCAGCTGCACGACGGCAGAGCCCGTCAATGTGTCCGGTGCGGGCAACAGGGGTATCGAAGGCAGCAGCGGGTTGTTGCCAGAGGTCACGGGCAACGTCAGGACCACGCTCAGGCATTGCATGCCCGCTACGTTCTGGCAATTCACGAGCGGGGTGCTGCTCTGATTGGTCTGGACTCGCCCGGTAAGGAAGGTGGGGAGTACCGATGTCACGGCCGCATAGGCCGCGGCCACGCGCTGCGTGTTGGAAGGCTGATAGCGAAGCGCCGCGCGGGCGCCCTCTTCCGCCGCTAGGGTCAGCGCCTGCTGCATGGCAAGGATCATGCCGTAGTACACGATGCCAAGCATGAGCACCAGCAACACCGGCACGACGATGGCAAATTCGACAGAGGCTGCGCCGCGACCACCGCGCCGCCGAGGGCGACGGACAGCATGTGCGCGGACTTCCGGGTGCATGCGAGCACCCTCCCGTTCCCGTTGCAATGTCGGCATGGCCGACTCCTTTCTTATAGGCAGGCCGCTTAGCGGCTCTTGTTCAACGCTTCAACTGTCTGAACTACATGCCCGGCAGCCAGGGCATGCGCATTGCCGTAGGTACCCACGGCAAGCTCAGCAACCCGATTGCCATGTAGGCGGCGTACGGAATGCCGCGGCGGCCCGCCTGAGCGGTATCCCAGCGTGCGATAGCCGGGCACACGCGCATCACGATCCAAGCCGATGGAGAAGACGCATCAAGCTGGCGTAACCCCATGATGGCGAGCGCGTGCAAGCCGGAAATCATGCTCGAGACAAGCCAGACGGCCACGAGGCCATGCCAGCCGGCCAGCAGGCCGACGACGGTGAAAAACTTCACGTCGCCGGCGCCCATCCAGCCGAGTGCATATAGCGGCAAAAAGCAGGCAAACGCGATGGTCCCGCCGAGCCAGAAGTCCTGCCAGTCATAGGCAAGGTCCCGCACTCCGCCCAACTTGATCAGAGCGATGGACAGCACAACCCCCGCAGCGACGAGCCAGTTCGGCACCCGCCTTGAACGGAAATCCTGCGCAATTGCAACCAATGAAAGGGCTACGACCGCTGCCCAGCCTGGCGTATCGACGTGGCCGTACCAGGTTGCTAGCAAGCCGCGTTCTTGTTGACGGCCTGGCAGATGGTCGCAAACACGCTCTCAAGCTTGGTACCGAGCGTGGACACGATCGTCACGATCGCTGCGGCAATGAGGCCAGCGATCATGCCGTACTCGACGGCAGTGGCACCTTGTTCGTCACGGATGAACTTCAGAATGGCGTTCTTCATGATCTCTCTCCTGTTTGCACTCGCCCGCGGATGTGTTGATCTCGACCAGCTTTCGGCGCTCCAACCTTAGCCAGTTCATATTTGCTAATACCGGATAAAACGCATGGGGATTTACAGCGATGACACGAATAGCAAAAAATTTCGCTGTTCGCGCCGTTCCACTAATGGAACGAAATTCAGATATCACCAACGAAGCGTCCCGCACACGCCTGGTGATCACCGCACGCCCCCCATGGGCATTCATTTTTCCGGCGTGTCACGTATGTCACGTAACACCCCGTAACAACTTTATAGGCGTGCAGCGCCGCAAACAAAATAACTCAATTGAGGTACTTGCCCAAAATTAGAATGAAGTCTCTATTTAATTTTATTAAAGACACGCCAACCCTCTGAAAACCAATGGAAATCCCCTAATGACGGTCAGACTAGATCGATTATCTGAACGGGTTTCCCATTAATCCTCGGGGCCGGTCAGAACGCTCCCCATTTCTGTCCAGGCAAAAAAAGGATGCGCGAGCGACGGGAACACGCCCGCGCACCTTCAAGAGCACAGACAGGTACTGCTCAGTGCGCCAGGCTGCCAACGCCGCCCAGCAAGTTGGTGACAGGGGCCAGCGGATTGCTGCCCGATGCGCCGCCGGCTGCGCTGGTCGCGCCGCTCAGCAGGTTGGTGACGGGCGCCAGCGGGTTGCTGCCACCGGCTGCACCGCCCAGCAGGCCCGTAACAGGAGCCAGAGGGTTGGAGCCAGCCGATACGCCGCCCAGCAGGCCGGTCAGCGGAGCCAAGGGGTTCGTGCCGCCAGTGCCGCCGCCTACGCCGCCGAGCAGGCCGCCCAAGGGGTTGCTGCCCGCCGAACCGCCGGTCGTGGCAACGCCGCCGATTGCCGCGACGGTGGTGCCGAGGGAAGTCACCACCGGGCCAAGGTTCGAGACCACCGGCACGCCCGTTCCGGTGATGGTGTTGCCGGCGCCGGCCACACCGCCGCCAACGGTGCCCAGCAGGTTATTCAAGGCCCCGCCCAGGCCCGTGGAATCGCCAATCATCTGAGTGGCGCCGCTGACCTGCGTGGTAACCGGCACGATGGCCGTGCTCAGTTGTTGCGTCACCTGCTGCACCGCGCCGGAAGACAACGCGCTGCCCAGCAGCGTGCCTCCGCCGATCAGCGCCTGGCCGATCTGCTGAACGCCGCCACCCACGGGTTGCGTAATCGGTGCCAGCGGCGCGCCGGAGCCTTGACCCAGGCCCTGCACGAGCGAGCCGGCGCTCACGGTCGCCTGGCCAAGATCCGTCACGACATTGCCGGTGCTGGCCACCGTCGTGCCGATCGGATTGGGGTTCTGCCCCATCTTGCCGAGCCCGGTCTGGATGCCCAGGCCGAGATCGCTGACAGCTTTGCCAGCGTTGTCCACCGTGCCGCCGAGCCCTGCTTTGGCTTGATCCGACAAGCCCGGAATATTTGCGTTCTGAAGTGTCGAGCCGAGGCTGCTGACTGCCTGCCCGGTTGCCACGACGGTGTTGCCGGTGCCGTTTGCCACCTTGCCGACGGGCGTCACACCCGTCGTGTCGCTCGGGCTCGGATTCGGCGAACTGCCCGAGCCAGAGCCCCCCGAAGAACAAGCCGCCAGCATGAGAGCGGCAACAGCGCAGGCCAAAGGCGCAACGCGAATGGAGTGTCGAATGTGAGTCATGGTCCGTCCCTTTCTTGGAATGATGTGTCTTGATGTCTGAGCTCGGTACTGCGGACTGCGGGCCACATTCTGCAAATGGCATGCCAGGCGTGTCAGAAACGTGACTCAGTTCTCAAAGGACGGCGTACTTATTGGTTTTGCGGACAGCACGTCAGGTGTTACCCGACCTTAAACACGGGCTGTTACCCCACTCAAATCCGTGTTCCGAGCGTTACGACGTAACGTGACACGGAACACAATCAACCCCGACATAACGTCAAAAGCAAACGTTTAGCCCCTACTTTGGTAGGGTATGTAAATCCCGCATTCTGGTTAGTTTCCACAATCTCTCCATTTTTATTGAGGCAAACGCGGCAAATTCACAGACCCCATTACGCATTGCGTAATAATCGTGACATGGCACACCGTTTGCAGAGTCCGGTCACCTCACATCAACAGTGAGACTTTTTCCAGCTGACTAAAGCGGACTTTTTAAAACGGGAGATCCATCATGAATAAGAACATCAAGTGCCTGGCCGCCACCATGGCAAGCCTGTTGGTTTTGGGTGGTTGCGCCAGCTCCGGCTCCGGCGATCTCGGCAGCTCGTTGGGCGGCTCGAACGGCGGCGGCTCGAATAACAACGGTGGCGGTTCAACGCCAACGCCTTCGCCGGCACCGTCCCCGTCGCCCTCCCCCTCGCCGTCGCCTTCTCCGTCCCCGAGCCCCACTCCGACGCCGGCACCTGCGCCGCTGACCCCGAGTGGCGCCGTCCTGAACAATGCAGGCGGCATCGTCAAGGCAGCCGGCTCGACCGTGAGCGGGCTGGGCAACACCATCGCCACCGCACCGTTGCCCTCGCAACTGAGCGGCGTGCAAAGCGGCCTGGGCGGTGTGGTTGAAAACGCTGGCGCGACGGTCTCAGCGCTGGGCACGGGCGTACAGAACGGCCTGGGCAGCATCGGCCGCAACGCCAACCCGGTCGGCACGACGGTTTCCAGCCTCGGTAATGTGGTGACCGGCGCGGGCAACACGGTCACGAGCGCCGGCACGCTGGTTAACAACCTGGGCACGGGCCCGCTGGCGCCGCTGGCCCCGGTGACGACGCCGCTGGCTGGCGTGGTCACGCAAGTCGGCCAGGCGGTTGCCAACGGCGGCGGCACGCTGGGCACGGCCCTGTCGACCGGCCCGGTGGAACAACTCACGCAGCAACTGAGCACGGCCATCGTGCCGCTGACTTCCCAGATCACCAGCGGGACGCAGACGCTGGGCGCGGCCACGGGCCTCGGTGCGCCGGCAAATACGCTGCTGGGCACGATTGGCGGCGCGGTGGCCAACGGCGGCACCACGCTCACTGCGGCCAATGTTCCGGTGGTGAGCGGCCTCGGTGGCGTGGTGACGGCCACGGGCAACACGGTTGCCGCGCTGGGCGGCGTTGTCTATTCGCCGACGGCATCGGGCGGCAACCCGCTTGCCCCGATCACCGGCCTGCTGGGCGGTCTGGGTGGAGCGACGGGTGGCAGCAACCCACTCGCTCCGATCACGGGTGCACTCGGCGGGCTGGGCGGCGCTGGTGGCTCCAACCCGCTGGCGCCGATCACGGGCTTGCTGGGTGGCCTCGGTGGTTCGACGGGGGGCAGCAACCCGCTCGCTCCGATCACTGGGGCGCTCGGCGGCCTCGCCGGTGCCGGTGGCTCCAACCCTCTGGCGCCGATCACCGGCCTGCTGGGCGGCCTGGGTGGTTCGACGGGTGGCAGCAACCCGCTTGCTCCGATCACCGGCGCACTTGGTGGTCTCGGCGGCGCGGGCGGCTCCAACCCCCTCGGCCCGGTCGGCACAATCACAGCACCGGTCGGCAACGTGGTTACCACGGTGGGCACGGGTCTGACGTCGGCTGGTGCGGCAACACCGCTGTCGCCGGTCACTGGCGCAGTGGGCGGCCTGCTGGGCACGGTGGGCACCGCACTCGGCGGCACGCGCCACTGACCAACGAGCCACGCTTCGGCGGACCGGCTATCACGCCAGTCCGCCGATGTCACGTTTCAAACGCACTGATGCCGCGCAACGTGGCATCGTTGTTGGGCTGGCTGCCACGCACCGACGCATCCGAGTATTTACCTGGGCCGTTGCGTCGCGTGAACGCTCCCTCTATGTGTCTTGTTGTAAAGCACCATGTCTCGCGGTTATCGTTTGATGCAACGCGCGGCTGCACGGCTTCGCGACACCACAAACGAAAACCACGGAGGAGACAGGCGTGCGGACCACCACCATGCGGTTGGCCCTGGCCACAGGCGTAGCACTGACCGGCCCGGCACTGAGCTGGGCCCAGAGCAGCCCCACCCAAGGCAACCCGATCGACACGCTTCCCAAAGTCGATACCTCCCGCCCGCCCCAGCAGAAGATCCAGGTGGAAGTGCAGCGGCCGAATCCGGCGCTGGAAAATCTGCTCGCGACGCATATCACACCGACCAAGTTCCAGATCGAAGGCGTGAAGACGCTGCCGTTCCCCGAGGTCGCCGCGCATTTCGCCCCGTTGGCCGGGCATGACGTCACCGTCGCGCAACTGCTGCAGGCCGCGAACGATGTCACCAAGCTGTATGCCGACCGCGGTTTCCCGCTCTCGTTTGCTTTTGTGCCGGCACAAACGTTTGAAGGCGGCGTCGTGCGCGTCACCGTGGTGGAAGGCTACGTGGCACGTATGCGCATCGAGGGCACACCCGGGCCACTGGAAGGCCGCCTGCGCGAAATCTCGCAGCGCCTGATGAATGAAAAGCCCTTGCGCCGCGAAACATTCGAGCGGGTGACCGGTGTGCTGGCGCTGCAACCCGGCGTGCAGATCACCGCGACCGTGCAACCGCCCACCACCACCGATGGCGCGAGCGAACTCGTGTTGAACGTGAAGCGCCAGCCGTACACCATCGGCACGGGCGTCGAATATCGCTCGCCGGGTGTGCGGGCAATCATCACGGGCACGCTCAATAGCGTGACGCCGCTGGGTGAGCAGATCACCGTCTCGACGCTACAACCGCGCGGGTCGGATCACGAGATGTTCTACTCCGCCACGTGGGCGCAGCCGATCGGCACCGATGGGCTGCTGGCCAAGCTCACGTGGTCGCACTATCGCGGCATGCCCGAGAATCTGCCGCTGGAGCAACTGGGCTATCAGTCGCGATATCTGACCGACACGCAGCGGCTTGGGTTGTCGTTGAGCTATCCGGTGCTGCTATCGAACACGCGCAACCTGACGGTAACGGGCACTTTCTACGGTAACGACGACAAGCAGCGCTATACACCGCAAAACCCCGGTTTTGCTCAAACTGAACTGGATGCCAAGGTGCGCGTGGCCGGCGCCGAAGCGCTGTACACCGAGGTGAAACCCGGTGAAACGCGCCGTGCGTCGCTTGGCATTTACCAAGGCATCAACAGCCTCGGCGCAGGCAAATCGGTCAACAACAACGTCGACCTCAGCTTCTTGCGCACGCGCATCACCGCCAGCGAAGCCCACGACCTGCCCCTGGGTTTTGGCGTGGTCGTGTCGGGGGCTGCGCAGTACAGCGGCGCGGTGTTGCCGTCTTCGGAGCAGATCAGCTTTGGCGGGCGCTTCTTCGGCCTCGCCTATCCGGCCGGTGAAGTGGCGGGTGATCGCGGCTGGGGCGCGTCGGTCGAACTCAATCGCGCCTTCCAGGTATCGATGGAGTACCTGAAGACCGTGCAGCCCTACGTGCTGTATGACACCGCCAAGGTCTATTCGAATGCAGGCACGCTCGTGCACGATCAGCTCGGGTCGATCGCGCTGGGCGTGCGGTTCTCCGACCGGAAGTATTACACGCTGGACCTAGCAGTCGCGCGCCCGGTAGGCGACAAACCGATCAACTCAAGCTCGCGCAGCCTGCGGTTCAACGCGGCCTATACCTACCAGTTCAACTGACACACGCCGATCATGAACATGTGTACGAATTTTTTATATTTTTTATATTTTCAGCGCTGAAAGTCGACCATACTCCCCTCTCAAGAGGGGGATACATCGCCGCTGGAATTTGGGAGCATCGAAAGCGGAATGTTAAGTTTTTCCAAAGAGTTGCCGATTACCACAGAAGTCGCGCAGAACAACAATAATCATTACAGCGACGGCGGCATCACGCCGCAACACGCCGACAGCAAGGGATTGCACTCTGAGCTGTCGCAATACGCACCGGGGGCCATCATGCTGCAACGTCTATCGGATGACGCAGAATTCCATCGACTCGTCGATACCATCTACGAGGCGGTACTCGAGCCTGCGCAGATGCCGATCGCCCTGGCCCTGCTCTCCGTCTACGCCGGCGCCGAAAGCGCACACTATTTCGTCTGGGACAAGCACACCGACACGCCGCGTCACGGCGTTTCGTCGGGCTGGTGTCAGCATTGCCCGCAGCAAGGTCACTGCAACGCCTTCTGCCAAGACCCGCAACTGCTCAGCGCAGCACAACCTGAAGAAACGTCGACGGCATCGATGACGCTGATCGACACGCCGGACATGCGCGTCACGATGCGCCTGCGCACGCGCGAGGACGATGCATCGGAAGTCGGCGCCCTTGAGCGCGAGACCCGCCTGCAGCGCGTGCTGCCTCACCTGCAGCGGGCAGCGCGCATGCAGCAGCGCCATCTGGAGCTGAACGAACTCGCCGCACTCGGCATGGCCGGGCTGGATACGCTGGACTTCGGCGTGATGGTCATCGAACGCACCATGCGCGTGAAATACGCCAATGCCTGGGCGCGCACGATGACGACAGAAGACGACCGTTTGTCTCTCGATGGCAGCGTTCTACACTCAGCAGATCACACGCACGACACTGCGCTGCGCAACCTCATCGAACATGCCGCGGGGTCGCTGGGCGTGCAGGGCGCGGCCGGCTCGTGGATGTACCTGGCGCGCGATGGCCGCCCGGTGCCTTTCATTGCTACGCCGCTCGCACCTTCCGATGCAATGCGTTCGGCCTGGGCTTCGCCGCTGGCGCTGGTGCTGGTAGGCAACTCCGAGGCCCGCTCGGTCATGGACGCCGGCGTGCTCGCCTCACTCTTTGGGCTGACCAACAAGGAATGCATCGTCGCTGCGCGGCTGGCCGCAGGTGAAACCCTGCAGGAAATTGCCGAGCGCGAATTCCTCTCGCTGCACACGGTCCGCGTGCATATCCGCGACATCCTGCGCAAGACCGGCACACACCGGCAGTCTGAACTGGTGCGCCTGCTGCATCTGTTGCCCAGCGTCGATCTGGAACGTGCAGGCGCCGCCACTCCGGCTTCACGCCGCCGAGGCCGCCTCAACGCCTGAGCGCGCGCGATTTTCCTCCCCACTTCATTTGAGTTCGGACGCCCAATCACGGGCGTCTAGCCATCCGCGTATACCCGGCTCACGTTTCGGCGGTTTCTGCCGATCCTTCAAGACAGGCGTGGCGCCGTGATGCTTGCCTGATGCGAAGCGGTAGCGGCGAATGATCCCGACGCATTCTGTGAATAGCGCGCAACAAACGCACCTTTTCACGGCCTGAAACGACAGGTTTTTGCGCTATCCTCGCCGCAAAACACAGACTAGGCGCTGGTCGTAGATCGGGGGGCCGCGCCGGATGCGCTCGCATGCATAATGATTTCCATATTGCGCTGCTGCTGTTTGCGTGGGTCAGCACGGGGTTGACCACGTTTGCCGCACTGGACGCTGCGACACGTCTGCCGGGGGGGTCGACGATCGCAAAACGCCGCAACTGGCGCATCGCCTGCGCGGCCATTCTTGGCATGGGGTTGTGGTCGGGGCTTTGGCTCGGCCAGCTTGGCTTGCATCGGCAGGTCGGCACGCCCATTTCCGCGCCGATAGCGGCGACACTCATGACGGCGCTGGCAGCATCGCTGGCGGCTTTCTCTATCGTGCTGCCGGACACGTCGTCCTCCAATGGCGCACAGGCTCCGCAACGACGCAGCATTGCCATGGCGGCCGTGGCGCTTGGCATCGGTTTGTTGACGATGGAGCTGTATCTGACACGCCCCTGGGCGCATGACGAGGCCTTGCCGCTGCGCCGCGCCCTGCTTGGCTGGGGCGGCGGCGCGCTGGTGCTCGGCGCAGGCGTGTGCCTGGCGATGTGCATGGCGTTTCATATGCCTGCGGCCCAGCGCCGCGCCGCCGTGGGTTTGCGCGCACGTGCTGCTGCCGTGCTGGCCACAACGGCTGTGCTGTCGCTTGCACTGTGGCCAGGCGCCGCCGCATGGCCGGTCGACGAGTCGGCGATGCATATCGTGCCCATCATCATGCTCAGCGCCGGCGGTGTGTTGATCGCGCTGGGCTTGCATGCCGCGCTGATGATGCTTGAAACCCGCGTCGACTCGGCGCAGGCGCACCTGGAAGCATCGCTGGCGCGCGTGGCAAGTCAGACGCCCCGGCCTCAACTCCATGACACGCTGACCGGTCTGCCGAACCGCCTGCATCTGCGCGAAGCATTAGAGGCGGCAATTCTGTCGTCCACGCGGCGCGGACGTCCGTTTGCCCTCTTCTATCTGGATCTCGACAACTTCGGTCAGATCAACGACCAATACGGCCGCAACGCCGGCGACCGTGTGCTGCAGATCATCGCCGAGCGCCTGCGACAGGCCATTCGCGGCGAAGACACCGTGGCACGGCTTGGCGGCGACGAATTCGGCATCCTTGTTGAAGGTCTGGCACTGCCCGAAGCTGCCGCCACCATCGGTGACAAGCTGCTGTTCCGCCTGCGTGAATCGGTGGAAGTGGAAGGCCGGCGCCTGCGCGCGACCGCCAGCATTGGCGTGGTCGTCCATCCGCACAACGGCGCGACGGCAGACACGCTGCTTGAACACGCCGACACGGCCATGTTCGATTGCAAGCAGTCCACCGGCAACGCCTACCGTTTCTTCGAGCCGCGCCTGAATACCACCGCGCACCGCGTGCTGCAAATCCAACGAGCGCTTTCGCATGCGGCCCTCAACGGGCAACTCTCGGTCTACTACCAGCCGAAGTACGATGCGCGCACGCAGGCCATGACCGGCGCTGAAGCATTACTGCGCTGGAACCATCCGGAGCTGGGCCCTGTATCGCCTGCGGAGTTCATCCCGCTGGCTGAACGCACCGGCACGATCGTCGAACTTGGCGATTGGGTGGTCGAAGAAGTCTGCCGCCAGATCATGCATTGGGATGCCATCGGCATGTCGCCTCAGCGCATTGCCGTCAACCTCTCGCCACGGCAATTCCAGCAGCCGGATCTTGTGCAGCGTCTGTCGCAGATCCTGCATCGTTATCAGGTTGCCGCGCATCGGTTGATGTTCGAGATTACCGAGACGGCGGCCATGCGCGATGCCGGCCAGAGCATTGCGGTCATCCGTCAGATCCAGTCGCTCGGCTTTGAGGTGGCCATCGACGATTTCGGCACCGGTTATTCCAGCCTCAGTTATCTGCAGCGCTTTCGCGCCCAGCAGATCAAGATCGACCGCGCGTTCGTCTCTGCGCTCGACGACAACCCGGCCGAGGCGGCTGCCATCATTCGCGCCATTTGCGCGATGGCGCATTCGCTGGACATGACCGTGGTCGCAGAAGGCGTTGAAACCGAAGCGCAAATGCAGGCTCTGGTAAATCTGCAATGCGATCAGGTGCAAGGCTATCTGCTCGCCCGTCCGATGCCGGCCAAGGACTTTCAGGGGTTACTTGGAATCGAATACGCCTGAACAGGAGCCTCGAATAGGCGGCACAGAAAATGCGCCGTTTTGATGTATTCGAGACAACCTTTCGGGAACCTTTCACCTTCATATTCGGAAATATTGGCGAAGAGTTGATGCGATTGCCGAAGCAATGAAGCAGTCACATAAGAAAGGAATTGAGTTGGGATTGCGGAGTTGGTGCACTGGCTTGATTGCAATGCGGCCCAATGGTTTTGCAATGGTTCATATGTTTACGATTTCGACACATCGCGCAAACGCCCGCCCCATGCAGGTTTGCGCAAAGCGCAGTGCGGCGGAAAATCCACGCCGTTGACATGAGGTCTTAACGAAATTCAATTCTCACCTGCAAAGTCGTTATAATGCCCTGGGCTACGGGGAGCGTGCCCATGTTTCAATTGCAAAGTTGAGGAATCCATAATGCCGACTTACAAGGAAATCGTTCAGAAGATCTCTGAACTGCAGCGCCAAGCCGATGAACTCCGGGCAAATGAACAAGCGACGGTGATCGCTGAAATCAAGCACAAGATCGTGGAATACGGCCTGACCGCCGAAGACCTCGGTTTTGGCGCCAAGGGCGCCGTGGCCTCGAAGAAGGCCGGTCGCAAGGTGCCGGTGCGTTATCGCGACAACAACGGCAATACTTGGACGGGTCGTGGCAAGCGCCCGGGCTGGCTGGTAAAGGAGTTGTCGTCGGGCCGGAAGATGGAGGATTTTCTGGTCGCCTGAGCAGCGCTTCATGCGCAGCATTCCGAGCCTGCACAAAGAGGCGCGCCGGAAACCACAAAAGAGAAAGGCCGGCGGATTTGCCGGCCTTTTGCATTTCTGCGCGACTGACGTCCGACGCAGTTACACCTGGAAGCGTCCCACTGCCGTGCGCAACAATTGCGCCTGCTCTTCCAGCGACAGCGCGGCCGCGGCCGCCTGTTCCACAAGCGCGGCATTCTGTTGCGTCACTTCGTCCATTTGATTGACGGCCTGGTTGACCTGTTCGATGCCGGAACTCTGCTCCTCAGACGCCGCAGAAATCTCGCCCATGATGTCGGTCACACGCTTCACGGCAGTCACCACGTCCTGGATCACCACGCCCGCCTCTTCTACGAGTGCCGAGCCGTTCTGCACACGGCCCACCGAATCGCCGATCAGCTCCTTGATCTCCTTGGCAGCGCTCGCTGAGCGTTGCGCCAGGCTGCGCACCTCGCCCGCCACCACGGCAAAGCCACGGCCCTGCTCGCCCGCGCGGGCAGCCTCCACCGCAGCGTTCAGCGCCAAGATGTTGGTCTGGAAGGCGATGCCCTCGATCACGCCGATGATGTCGGCAATCTTCTTGCTGCTTTCGTTGATGCCGGACATGGTCTCAACCACGCGCCCGACCACCTCGCCGCCCTTGACGGCAATATCCGAGGCGTTGACGGCCAGCGTGCTCGCCTGACGTGCGTTGTCGGCGTTCTGCTTCACGATGCTCGTCAGTTCTTCCATGCTCGACGCCGTTTCCTCCAGCGACGACGCCTGCTGCTCCGTGCGCTGCGACAGGTCGGCATTGCCGGCGGCAATCTGCTTGGTGGCGCTGGCAATGGAATCCGCTGAGTTCTTGATGTCGCCAATCGTGCCGGTCAGCTGCTGCTGCATCTGCGACATGGCGAAAAGCATACTGTCACGATCGCCGGGGCGGGTCTGCACCCGCAACGCCAGATCACCACTGGCGATGCGCGCGGCAATGTCTGCGGCATAAGCCGGTTCACCGCCCAACTGACGTTGCAAGCCACGCGTCACGGACACCACAACCACGGTCATCAGCAGGCCAATACCGAACAGCAAGCCCAGCGACTGGATCAGCGAGGCGCGGAACGCCGCATCGACATCGTCGATATACAGCCCCGTCGTCATCGACCAATCCCAAGGCTGGTAATACGAGACGTAGGTCAGCTTGGGTTCAGCCTTGTCGCTACCGGGTTTGGGCCACAGATAGCGCACGAACCCACCGCCCGCCTTGGCTGTTTGCGCAATGTCGACGAACAGGTGCTTGCCTTCCGGATCCGTTGCACCGGACATATTCTTGCCGACCATCTCGGGCTTGATCGGATGCATAACCGACACGGTGTCGGTTCTGGACAGCGAGAAGTAGCCGTCTGTGCCATAGCGCATGTCTTTCAGCCGCGCGATGGCCTGGGCCTTCGCCTCGTCCACCGTCATCTTGCCGTCCTGCGCCAGCTGGGCGTATTCCTTGATGACGCTGAACGCTGTTGCGCTGACGTTCTGGAGATCGCGTTGCCGCTCTTCCATTCGTACGGTGCGCGCGCCCCATGCACTCCACAATGTAATGACAAGCAGGCACAGCCAACTCAGGACGAGCGGCAGCCACAGCTTCTGACGAAGCGTGAGTCGATTCATCTTCCTTCCCTCCAAGCGTTTCTTGTGTCCGCGCATGGCACAGGTGCTGTTCGCGGCGCTCCCCTGGCGCGATTACACGCGCTCTGCTTGAGCTATCGAACACAAATGCGAAAAACTTGAGTAGGACATGCACTCAAGTGCCAGTTCGCTACTGAGGAAGGGAGAGAAAAAGAAGACGCCTTAGCGCAAGGCGTCAGGATTGATGCTGGGAAGCGTGCCGCCTGTGGACGTCGTGGCGGGCACGGGCGTGGATGTCGATTCTGTTTGCGGTGCGGCAGCCTCAGCAGCCGGATGATCGACAGGCGTCCAGGATTCCCACAAGCCATGGCGACGCAGCGTTTCAGGTGCGTCGGCGGAGGCTGAAGAAGACGCCACGGCAACTTCTGCCGAGGCCACCTTTGCTGCCACCTCGATATGCGACCCTGCCATGCGCACGGCATGGCCACCGGCGTCACGCACTGCCACGCCGTGCGCGGCAATCTGGCGATAGCTGCCATCCTTGTGCCGCATACGGAATTCCGCCACGTACTCCGGCGTGTTGCCGTCAACGTGCGCCTGAATGCGATTAAGCACCATGGGCAAATCATCCGGATACACCAAGCGGAGATACTCGCTCGTGCTTGGGCCGATCTCCTTGAGCGTGTAGCCGAGCATGCCGGCAAAGCGCGCGGAAAACTGCGCTGCGCGCGTGACCAGATCGAACTCCCAGAGGCCAACATCTGCACCGTCGAGCAGCAGTTGGTGGCGTGCAACGAGTTCTGCTTCGCGACGACGGTAGCTCTGCTCCAGGTCGTTGAGTGCCTGTACGGTTTCCTTGCGCAGACGAATTTCGCGCGTCGCGATGGCGGCGGCGGTGTCGCCAGTAGCGCGATCCCGATATCCCAGCAGGAAAGCAGCGAGCACCGTTGCAACCGCGCCAATTACCAGCAGCAACTGCAAGCCTGCAGGCGCGTTGCGGGGCATAGCGGAAAGCGTCGAAAACGAGCCGGCGAGCGACGCCGTGTACACCGCATCCACCGTCAAGGCGATGCCAAACAGCACGCTCACAAACAGACTGACGCCTGGGCGGCGTACCGCCACCCCAGTCGCCCCCGAGCGCGCCGAAAACGCAAACTGCAGCGCGGCCGCACACGCCACCGCCGACAGCACCATGACGATGCCGAGCAGCCCAGCGTCTTCCCAGGCGGTGGCGCTGAAGCTCGTCACGCCCGCCAGCAGCAGCACCGCCACCGGCCCGCTCACGCTCAGCAACACGCCGAGCAACATGGCGCGCACCAGGCCTGCACGCCCGCCCAGCACGCACCACAGCGCCGCAACGGCCAGACTCCAGCAGAACGAAGCCAGCGTCATCACAAGCACGGCGGTGTCTTCGTGCAGAGGCCAATGCGCAAGCAGCGGCAGCAGCGGCACCGCCCACAGCCCGACCGCCGAGAACAGCGCTGTCATGACAAGCGGCACGCGTGTGCGCGAGGCCGTAGCACTGCGCAAGTCGTCTAGCAAACGCAGCAGCAAGCTGCCCGCGCCGCATGCCACAACAAATGGCAGCAACGCAGGCAACAATGCGCGCGCCAGCGCACTGATCAGGTGAGCGATGAACGCCTCATCCACGAGGGAGCGTCTCCTGTTGGTTCGAGCCGTTCAATGAATCAACCACGGGTCTGGAAGCCGTCCGGATTCATGCTCTGCCAACGCCATGAGTCTTCACACATGCGCTCGATGCCGTATTGCGCGCGCCACCCCAGGAGCGAGGCCGCCAGTGCCGGATCGGCATAGCACGCTGCAATATCGCCGGGGCGGCGGTCCACGATCTGATACGGCACCGGCTTGCCGCTGGCGCGCTTATAAGCCTCCACAACTTCCAGAACCGAGTATCCACGGCCCGTGCCGAGGTTGACGGTAAAGCCGCGGTTGTCCCGGCGCAGGGTGTCGAGCGCCGACAAATGGCCGCGCGCAAGATCCACCACGTGGATGTAGTCGCGCACGCCCGTGCCGTCGGGCGTCGGCCAGTCGCCGCCGTAAATAGAGAGCTTCTCTCGCTTGCCGACTGCCACCTGTGCCACATACGGCATCAGATTGTTGGGGATGCCGCGCGGGTCTTCGCCGATCAGGCCGCTGTGGTGCGCCCCCACCGGGTTGAAATAGCGCAGATAAGCGATTTGCCAAGCGGCATTGGAAATCTCCAGATCGCGCAGGACCTGCTCGCCCATCACCTTGGTCTGCCCATACGGGTTGGTGGCCGACAGCGGAAACGATTCGGTAATCGGCACGGTATGCGGATTGCCATACACCGTTGCCGACGAGCTGAACACCAGCTGGCGCACATTCGCATGCGCCATGGCCGCGCACAGCGTGACCAGCCCGCCCATATTGTTGTCGTAATAGGCCAGCGGTTTCTGTACCGATTCGCCCACCGACTTGAGCGCCGCAAAGTGGATGACGGCCGAGATGCGGGAACTGGCAAACAGGTCGTCGAGCAGGCGCCGGTCACGCACATCGCCCTGCACGAACTTCGGCGTCTTGGCGGTGATCTGCTCGATGCGGGACAGCACAGTCGAACTGCTGTTGCAGAAGTTGTCGAGGCCGATCACCTGGTAGCCCGCATCCAGCAGTTCAACCCAGGTGTGCGAGGCGATGTAGCCGGTAGCGCCGGTCAGCAGAATGGTTTCTGTCATGGGGTGCGAGGTATCGAGGAAGGAGAGAGCCAGTGTGCCGGTTTGAACCCGGCATCGTCGTTCTACGCTGCGCCGACCTGCTCCGCAGCGCGCAAAACAGCGCGATCATAACAAAGCCTGCCAACGGCTCGCGGGCAGTTTGCAGCCCTTGTTGCCCAAAGGCACTACGGCTGGCCGTCGGGATGGGCAGCCGCCTGCCACTCAGCATAGGCGGCGCGCAGACGCCATGCCGAAGTCGCATCGCGCAGGCCCAGTGCGTACCCCACCTCAGCAGGGTCCGCGCCTGCGTCGAACAGCGCGGCGGTGTAGCCGTTGCGCAGCGTCTGCGGTGACAGCCGCTCGCTGCGGTGCAGCAACGCCGGCAACGCGGCCAGCCATGCCTCCACGCGCCGGTACACCGACGCGGCGTGCATGACGCGCCCGCCGGAATCGGCAACGAACACGCGCTCGCCCGGCACTTCTGCGTGTGCGCGCACCGCCAGCCAAGCAGCCAACGCTGGGCGTGCAGCTTCAAGCATGGGCGCCTTGTACGACGGGCCGCGCGGGCGCTCGACCGTGATCGCCTCCAGCGCATCATCCACTTGGCGGAGCAGCAGCGATTGCACCTGCGCGACTTTCAGCCCCGCGCCATGGCACACGGCTACGAGTGCGCGGTCGCGCGCCAGCTTGAACGCGCTGGCGTTGACGGCGGCCTCGCTGGCCTGCGCGCCCACTTCCAGTGATGCCTCAATTGCCGCACGTTCAGCCAATGAAAGGAACGTGGTCGGATCATTCTCGCCTTCGGCCCACTTCTGCTGCACCGCAGAGCTTGCAGGGTTGTGCGTGCCAGTCCGTTGCTGCTCGATCTGATGGAAGACGCGCTCGATCAGGCGCGCGTAGCGGTAGCGATGCAGCTTGGTCAGGCCCGACTCGTCGAGAAACGCAGCGATGTCGCCGGCACTCCAATCGGCCAGCGCGCGCTGGTGCGACTCGGCCCAGCGGAGCCATTTGCGCCACATCGCGCGATACACCGTCGCCGACGATTCACGATAGCCGCGTGCGGCGAGCCAGTGCTCGAAGGCTTGGGCGGGCTGCTCGGTCCAGTCTTGCAGGCTGGGCTGGAACAGGTCCGGAACGGGCGTGGCAGGCGGCGTGAACGAGGTCAATGCGGTAGCAGAAATGCAGAAAAACGGGTGCGGGCGGACCGGGGGGTTGGCAATTCGCGTATCCTGCCGAGCGTAACACGCAGCCCATGTATCCCATTGCGGACCCCATCGTGAAGAAAACAGACCTCGAAAAACTCAAGGGCCTCAAGATCGCCAACAACATCAAGCGCGGCAGCCAGCGCACCGGCAAGCCCGGCCAGGGCACCGGCAAGGCGATTCCCCAGAACAAACTCCTGAAAGCCCTGCTCGGCAAGCCCGCGGAAGACGACACGAAGAAGTCGGGAAAATCCTGACACGCAGTCCACACATCTAGAACCCCGCCCTGTTGTTCCAACGGGCGCTTGGGTGCTACCGTCCGGCGCGTTTCCACATCATCGCAGCGCCTGTGCCCTGCGCCGGACATGCCTTCCTCCACGCCCTCCTCGCCTTACCCCCACCTGCTCCAGCCCCTCGACCTGGGCTTCACCACGCTCAAGAACCGCGTGCTGATGGGCTCGATGCACACCGGTCTGGAAGATGGCAACCACTTTGACCGGCTGGCCGCCTACTTTGCCGAGCGCGCACGCGGCGATGTCGGCCTGATGGTCACGGGCGGATTCGCACCCAACATTGCCGGGTGGACAAAGCCCTTTGCCGGGCGCCTCGCCACGCATGGCGCCGCACGCCGCCACCGCACGGTCACCAACGCCGTGCACGAGGAAGGCGGCAAGATCGCCCTGCAGATCCTGCATACCGGCCGCTACGGCTACCACCCATTTGCGGTGGCGCCCACGGCGTTGCGCTCGCCCATCAGCCCGTTCACGCCGCGCGAGTTATCAGCGCGCGGTATCGAACGGCAGATCCGCGCCTTCGTGCGCTGCGCGCAGCTGGCGCGTGAGGCCGGCTACGACGGCGTCGAGATCATGGGTTCCGAGGGTTACTTCATCAACCAGTTTCTCGTCACGCACACCAACAAGCGCACGGACGACTGGGGCGGCAGCTATGCGAACCGCATGCGCCTGCCCGTGGAAATCGTCCAACGCACGCGCGAAGCCGTCGGCAAGGATTTCATCATCATCTATCGCCTGTCGATGATCGACCTGATCCCGGACGGCAGCTCGTGGGAAGAAGTCGTGCAGCTCGCCAAGGCCGTGGAGCGCGCGGGCGCGACCATCATCAATACGGGCATCGGCTGGCACGAGGCGCGCATCCCGACCATTGCGACGAGCGTGCCGCGCGCAGCGTTTGCATGGGTCACCAAGAAGATGAAGGGCGAAGTCAGCATTCCGCTCGTGACGTCCAACCGCATCAACACGCCCGAGGTGGCAGAGGCCGTGCTGGCCGACGGGTGCGCCGACATGGTGTCGATGGCGCGGCCGCTGCTGGCCGATGCCGATTTCGTGCGCAAGGCCGCCACGAATCGCGCGCAGGACATCAACACCTGCATCGCCTGCAACCAGGCGTGCCTGGACCACGCGTTCAAGGCCAAGATTGCGAGTTGCCTCGTCAACCCGCGCGCATGCCATGAGACCGAACTCGTCATCCGCCCGACGCCCGCCAAGCGCCGCTTTGCGGTGGTGGGTGCCGGTCCTGCAGGCCTGTCGGCAGCCATCACGCTGGCCGAGCGCGGGCACGCGGTCGATCTCTTCGATGCAGCCCCTGAACTCGGCGGCCAGTTGAACATGGCCAAGACGATCCCGGGCAAGGAAGAATTTCACGAGATGCTGCGCTACTTCAAGCGCCGGGTTGAGGCCACCGGCGTGACGCCCCGCCTGGGTGCGCGCGTGGAAGCGCAGCAACTGCTGGCAGGCAAATACGACGAGATCATCATCGCGACGGGCGTGTCGCCGCGCAATCCGAAGATCCCTGGGCAGGACCATCCGAGCGTGCTGTCGTACATCGATGTGCTGCGCCATCGCAAGCCGGTGGGCAAACGCGTGGCGATTGTCGGTGCGGGTGGCATCGGTTTTGACGTGGCGGAATTCCTCGCGCTTGACGGCCACTCGCCCACGCTGGATCTGCAAACGTGGCGCGCCGAATGGGGTGTGGGAGATCCGACCGAAGTGCGTGGCGGTGTGGATGGCATCCGCCCCGAACCGCAAACACCCGCGCGCGACATCGTCCTGCTGCAGCGGCGCGCCGGCAAACTCGGCGGTGGACTGGGCAAGACCACCGGCTGGATTCATCGCACAAGCCTGAAAAACCTGGGCGTGCGCATGGTGGGCGGCGTCAACTACGAGCGCATCGGCGACGAAGGCCTGCTCGTAAGCTACGGCGAAAAACGCGAAGCGGCCGAATGGCTGCCGGTCGATTCCATCGTGCTGTGCGCAGGGCAAGAGCCGCTGCGAGAACTCGTTGAACCGCTGCAGGCTGGCGGGGCAAAAGTGCACATCATCGGTGGCGCAGATGAAGCGCTTGAGCTCGATGCCAAACGTGCGATCGACCAAGGCACGCGGCTGGCTGCATTGCTGTAGCGCGGGGCCGACTGGATAGCGCGTCGCATGAAGAACTCAGCGTTCGCTTCATGTTTCGCGCTTTCAATGAGAGTTAAAAAAATAGACGCATGAAAGGGCTTTCCTGCGCTTGCTGAAGTGCGCGCCGTGACCTTAGATGCCATTGCGCAAGCCGCCCAACCGGCCATCGGGCCGCAGTAGCACGCAATAGGAAGCGGCACGCCTTGCAGTGGGGTGGGATGGTGCATGGGCACGACCACGGCCATTGCCGGAGGATCGCGCCATGCCTGACCAGCCTTCCAACTCCGGATCATCCGATCTGCTGCGTGCTCTTGGCGCAGACCTATCGACGCATCCGGGTGTGCTCTCCGAGCGCGAGCGCGAATTGCTCGCCAGTCTCGTCACACAGCTCAAGACGCAGACCACCGATCCGAACGTAGGCAACGCGATTCATACCGCGCTGTCCAACACGCTCGGCAAGCGCGCCAGCGATGTCCTCGGTGCAGCCATCGCCTCGCATCTCCTGGGCGCCGGAGGCCGCGTGCCGGTACAGGTCAATCCGGCGGTAGGGCCGATGGTCGCGCATCCGGTGGCGCCCGTGGTGTCTGAGCCAGGCATCTTTGGCCCGATTGCCCCATCGCCCATCGGCCCCGTCGCGAATGACCCGAGCGGCGGGCCATGGGTGTGGCCGCCGTTGAACCCGCCACCGCTTTTTCCGCCATCCATTCCGCCTGTCCCGCCCAACCCGGGGCCGGGCCCGGTGCCCGTTCCCATCCCCATTCCCGTCGATCCACAACCCGTACCGGTTCCCGGCGTACCGCCCTGGTTTCCGATTCCCGTGCCGCCTTCGCTGCCGCCGGACGACCCGTTCTTCCCGCACGGTCCCCAACCCATCTTTCCGCCGATTCCACTCGGCGATCCGGGTGTTCCGCCGCCTCCGGAACCGATTGATCCGGGCGATCCGCAACCGATCGACCCAGGCTGGCCGGGCGACCCCCAACCTGGCGAGCCAGGAAATCCAGAACCGGTCGATCCTGGCGAGCCCGGCCCGGTCGGTCCTGTCGGCCCCGGCGACCCGGGGGACCCCGGCGGCCCTGGCCCTGTTGGGCCGGGAGAACCGACTGGCCCCATCAATCCTGGGCCGGTAGATCCGGGTGGCCCCGGACCTGCGGACCCTGGCAGCCCAGGAGACCCAGGCCCCGTCGATCCGGGCCCCTCAGACCCCGGTTCGCCAGAACCTGGGCCATCCGACCCGGAGGGTCGGTGGAACGGCGTGCTGGATCCTGGCGCGCTCGAATCCATCATCGACCAGTTCGCCAGCATGGCGGTGTTGCAGCAAGTGGCCGGTGCAGTGGCTGCGGCGGGCGCGCGCTTTGAAACCCAAGTCGTCTACACGCGGTCGATCGAAGCCAGCGAAACCCTGGCTCCTGCGCCGGTGCGCATCCAGGTGCTGCGCGACGCTCCGCAGATCGACAAGCTGCTCGTAGGCCCCGTGGAACGGGCCTTGCCCGGTGCCGCCCGCCGGCTTGCGCCGCGTGCGCGGCAAGTGGGCCGGATTCGTGTGTCCGTGCTCGCGCTGCAGCCCGGTACCAGCACGCGCGTCGATCTGGCCAACCAGCCAGCGCACGCCAACGACGTGGTGCTGGTGGCAACGCTCGGCAGCACGGGCACGGCCAATGCATCGCTGCGCATGCTGCGCGGACCGCTGCGCCTGGCGGGTGTCGACCCTCGCCGTGGACAGATCGTGGTACCGCTCTCCACGGGGCGCGCCGTGGTCGTGCCCGCTTTGCGGCCTGCGGAGATCGTCGCCCCTGTCGGACCCAACGCCAGGCCGCTGCTAGTCGCTATCGTGCTGGCCGAGCTTTCGGTCAAGTAAAACGGAGGCCAGCGTGATCGCCCCCATGCTTGACTATCAGCCGGACGTTCTCGCACCGCGCGCAGCGGTGCAGCGCATCCGCGCCCGCGCGATGTCGGATCAGCCGCTGCGTATCAATCCGCGGCTGCGCTTTGGGCAATCGGAGCAAGGCTGGCTGCTGCATGTTGAAGACCCTGACCGTCGCATCGGGCGCACCTTCGCCGTCAGCCCGAATGTCTGGAGCAGCCTGCGGCGGATGCAGCCCGGCGACGTCGCCCCGTCAATGGACCCGTTCATGCATAACGTGCTCGTTGACGCTGGCGTGCTGGTATCGGCCGCTCAAACTCAAATCGATGCCGCGGAGGTGCCGGCGCTCGAAGCCGCACGGGCGTCGTTCGCACGGGAAAACTATGGCGTGGTGACCGACGCCCTGCACCCGTACGAGGTGGCAGTCTTGCGGCGCTACCTCCGTCACGGCGTACGCTCGGGCGCCATCCGGTTTGGCGACCCGCAAGTGCCGCGCCGATACCGCGCCCACAATGATCCGATGCTGCGAACGCTGCAGGCGCGCCTCACGCCGTTGATCTCGCACGTGGTGGGCGCCCCGGTCAAACCGTCGTACGCCTACCTTGCGGCGTATACGCAGGGCGCGGTCCTGCACCGGCATGTCGACCGGCCGCAGTGTGAATACAGCCTGACGATCGCCGTGGACTACACGCCCGAACCGACGCTCGAAGCCTCGTGGCCCATCCGTCTGGGCCTGCCCGATGCCGAAGTGCTGGTCTATCAAAGCCTGGGCGATGCGCTCGTCTATGCCGGCCCGCGCGTGGTCCATTTTCGTGAGGCCTTGCCCGAAGGACACATCTCGACTTCGCTGCTGCTGCACTACGTCAACCTCAACTTTCGTGGGTCGCTCAATTGAAATTCGAACCACAGCACTTGCCGACGGCATCCTGGCCCGACCTGTTACCGGTGGAACTCGTCCATCCGCCATGGTGGGCGTCATGCGACGAATTCCTGCCGCCCAATGAACTCGAGCTCGTGCGCGAAGCGGCGCTGGCGGACCCGGCCGCATTCCGACCTTCTGCCGTACTCAACGCGGCCGGCGGCGGCGTCGAACTCGACATCCGCAGATCGCGCGTGCGCTACGACGAGCCAACCATCGTGGCGTTGTTCGAGGAGCGTCTGCTCGCCTGTGCCGACAACATCTTCGAGCGCTTGCGCATCGCGCCGTTTCCGGTTCAGCGCCTGGAAGTGCAGCTCACCGTGACTGGCCATGGCGAATTCTTCAAGGTTCACAACGACAACACCCATGCGCAGTTACGCACGCGCCGCGTCACGTTCATCTACTACTTCCACCGCGAACCGAAGACGTTTGAAGGCGGCGACCTGCGGCTCTATGCATCGCGCACCGATGGCCGGCGCTGGCGCGAAACCACAGATTTCGTCGACATCGCGCACGTGCAGAATCGGCTGATCGTGTTCCCGAGCTTCCTCATGCACGAACTGCGGCCCGTGAGCGTGCCATCGGGCCGCATGGAGGATGGCCGCTTCACGGTCAACGGGTGGTTCCACAGTTGAGGCCGTTACGGCGGCAGGCCTGTGAAGGATTTGCATCCTGCTTCCGTTTTTACACACACCGCCCCCGCCACGCGCGCGAAGAATGGCGAAATGACAACGTGTGGTGCCGCCGCCCTCTGCTCGGCCCGGTTCTTGCGTGAAAAGGCGCATCACGCACATTCCCAAGAACCGGTTTGTCCAAAAACGTCTCTCCTCAGTCTTCTGCCAACGCAGCGCCGCTGCCCTCGCTCGATCTGGGCCAAACGGCATTCCTCCTGGACTTTGATGGCACGCTCGTCGACATCGCGCCGCAGCCCGATGCCGTGCATGTCTCCGCGCCGCTGCGTGAAACGCTAGCCGCGCTGCACGCCGCAAGCGGGGGCGCATTGGCGATCATCAGCGGGCGCACGGTGCACGACGTGGAGTCTCGTCTGTCGCTGCCGGGGCTCGTCATCGCCGGTGTGCACGGTGCCGAACGCCGCTATGCAGACGGCGGCTTCGTCCGCCTGAACACCGACACCGATGCGCTCGCGCGGCTGGAGAGCGAGTTGCGCGCCGAACTCACACAGTTGTCGACGCAGTTTTCCGGCGTGGTGCTGGAGAGCAAGGGCATCGCTTTCGCCCTGCACTACCGCCACGCACCAGAGGCTGAAAACGCCGTACTGACGGTGGCTGACCGCCTCGCGCGCCGCTATGCCGACCACGTGCGCCTGCAGGCCGGCAAGATGGTTGTCGAACTCAAGCCGCGCGGCGCCAGCAAGGGCGACGTGGTGCACACCCTGATGACCGAGCCGCCCTTCATGGGCCGCACCGTGCTGTTTGCCGGCGATGACCTGACCGATGAAAGCGCCTTCGATGCCGTCAATGCGCTGGAGGGCTGGTCGATCAAGGTGGGCGCAGGCCCGAGCCAGGCGCGCTGGCGCGTGCAAGACGCCGCGGCATTGCGCGCATGGCTGACAACGCTTACGGCCCCGCCCAAGCGAGGTGCCGCATGAGCCGACTCATTGTGGTCTCCAACCGCGTTGCGCCCGTTGCCGAAGGCCAGGGGACGGCCGGCGGCCTGGCCGTGGGTGTGTTCGACGCGCTGCGCGAAACCGGTGGCATCTGGTTTGGCTGGAGCGGTGAAACCGCGACCACCAGCTCGGACACAATCGCGCACGAGCCGAACATCGTCACCAAGGGCAACATCACCTACGCCACCGTCGGCCTGAACCGCAAAGACTACGACCAGTACTACCGCGGCTTTGCCAATGCGACGCTGTGGCCGATCTTCCACTACCGCGTGGATCTCTCACGCTACGAGCGCCAGGAGTACCACGGCTACCGCCGCGTGAATGCGCAGTTCGCGCATCAGCTCAAGGCGCTGGTGCAGCCTGATGACATCCTCTGGGTGCACGACTATCACCTGATTCCGTTTGCTGCGGAGTGCCGCGCGCTGGGGCTGACCAACCGCATCGGGTTCTTCCTGCACATTCCGTTTCCGTCGCCGGAAATCCTGACGACGATTCCGCCGCATGAAGACCTGATGCGGGCGCTCTGTGCGTACGATCTGGTCGGTTTCCAGACCGAGACCGATCGCGTCGCCTTCTACGACTACATCGAGCGCGAGGCGCGGGGCTATATCGAACAGAAGGAACAGAACGGCCCCGTGCACGCCTACGGGCACACGCTGCGTGCCGAGGTCTACCCGATCGGTGTGCACCCGGACGAGATTGCGCAGCAAGCCAAGGCATCGCTGGCGCGGCGCAATCCATTCACGCGGCATGCGAGCCCGCGCGGCGAGCGCGCCGTTGGTCAGGGGCAAGGTCAAGGCCAGCAGCCGCCGAGACTCATCATGAGCGTGGATCGGCTCGACTATTCAAAAGGATTGCCTGAACGGTTCCGAGCATTCGAGCAGTTGCTGGACGATTTTCCGGACCACCGCCGGCACGTGACCTTCATCCAGATTGCGCCAACGTCGCGTCAGGATGTGCAGAGCTATCAGCAGATCCGGCAGCGGCTGGAGGCGGAGTCGGGCCGCATCAACGGCAAGCATTCCGAGCTGGACTGGACGCCCATCCGCTACATCAACAAGCAATACGAACGGCGCGTGCTGATGGCGCTCTTCCGCAGCGCGCAGATCGGCTATGTCACGCCGTTGCGCGATGGCATGAACCTTGTCGCCAAGGAATACGTGGCCGCGCAAGACCCCGAAGACCCGGGCGTGCTGGTGCTCTCGCGCTTTGCCGGCGCGGCGCGCGAGCTGGATGCCGCGCTGATCGTCAACCCGTACGACACGCGCGGCATGGCCGAGGCACTGAACCGCGCATTGACGATGCCACTGGAAGAGCGCAAGGCGCGCTACGCCCACATGATGGATCGGCTGCGGGCCGCCAACCTCACCATCTGGCGCGAGCGGTTTGTAGCCGACCTGCGCAACGCGCCGTCGCAGTAATCAGGCGCGTCAGGCGCCTGCGCTGCCAGTACGCGACATACGCTCGGCGGCTTCCGGTATGTCTGACGATGCGTCGGCCTGGGGCGACAGCATGTCGGCCAATACGGCATTCATGCGTGCCCAGTGCGAACCGGGCCAATAGATACGCCGACAGACATCGCAGGTGCTAAAGAGGCGTTGGCGCTCGCGCACGCGCGGCGGCACGCTGGCGGAAGCCTCTTCCGGGCTTAGCATCCGCAGCAGCACATTGCATTCGAGACAGCGTGAGAACGGCTTGGCCACATCAGCCAGCCGCAGGCGCGTGACGATTTCGCGCATCTGCGCCTGCGGCTCCCGCGCGCGGATGAATGCGCCCCGGCGGATGCCGCGTCGCTTGAGAAGCTCACGGTCACGCGAGAGCACGATCCAGTCTTCGCCCAGGGCCAGCGCTTCGATGGCCGCGTCGGCATAGTTGTTGTCGTAGGCGGTGTCAAAGCCCGCCATGCGCAGCAGCCGAGCCGTGGCCCCCAGGTGGGCGTCGCACAGAAAATGCAGCGGCGCGGTCGGCAACAGGGGCTCCACGGCTGACACGGCAACGTGCCCCCGGCCGGGCAACATGGCCTCCAGCCCCATGGGGGCACCATCCACCAGCACTTGCCCCACTTCGGTATGCGGCACGCCAAGCGCCTCGATGGCGTGCTTGAGCGTGGCGCCCTCTGCCCACGCGCGCACAACGGGATGCCCGCGCAACGCCATCGGAAGAAGCGGCGCCAGACTGGAATCGAACGTGAGGATGACGGTCTGCATGCCTGCCACGATACTCCCAACCCAACATCGGCGCCCTGGCGCCCCGGTTCTCGCGCCAATAAAAATGCGGCGTGACCGGTGAAGTCACGCCGCAAACAGGGAGGAGGAGAAATTCAGTTGGTGCGCGGCTTATGCGCGCGATGCAGCGCCACCGTTCGGATAGCTCGCATCGCCATTCCACGACAGGTAGCCATACGTGTCGGCCTGGCGATCCGCGCCTTGGCTGTACGGATCAAAGCGATCGTTCTTCCACGACAGATAACCGTAGGTGTCTGCCTGGCGGTCGGCGCCTTGGGTGTATGGGTCGAAGCGGCCCGCCTGCGTCGCGGCCGGTGCGTCAAAGTTGGGCTGGATGGAAGCCGTTGCAGGCTGCGACAGCAGCGCGGCGGAAGCCGATACGGTGGCCACCATAGCCAGGACGGCGCGGCGGGAAAAAGCGGAGAAGAGGCGGGAGTTCATGATCTGTTCCTTGTTCGTTTGCGCTCGTTGTTGCGCTTGGAGGGCAGAATAGATCGTTGCTCCCGTCTGATAAATGCGACTTTGCAGAAATAACTGTTCAGGCGGCGCTAACAATCTGCAGCCGGGGATTTTCCTTGAGCTGCAGGCACGGGTGGTCGGCAAACAGCGTCGCCACCCAGTCGACGAACACCCGCACCTTGGGCGACAGATGCCGGTTGTGCGGATACACCACCGAGATGGGCACCGGCTCGGAAATATGATCCGGCAGCACCTCCACCAGCGCGCCCGACATCAGGTGCTCGTACACCAGGAAGCGCGAGGTCTGCAGCAGCCCCAGGCCATGCAGGCCGCATGCCACGGCCGACTCGGCATCGTTGACGGACACCATGCTGCGCACCTTGTGGATCTGCTTCTGCCCGTCGATCACGAAATCCCAGTCCATGCGGCGGCCATTGCGCGCAGAAAAGTAATTCACCGCTGTGTGGTCCTGCAGGTCTTCCAACGTCAGGGGCGTGCCGCAACGGGCCAGATATTCGGGCGACGCGCAATTGACCATCGACAGTTGGCCGATGCGGCGCGCGACAAGGCTGGAGTCCTGCAATTCGCCGCCACGCACGGCGCAATCCACGCCCTCCTGCACGAGGTCGACAGTGCGGTCGCTCATGCCGATCTCCAGCTGAAGATCGGGGTACGCCTCGTGAAAATCGCGAATGCGCGGCACGAGCAACCGTTTGCCAATCGACGCAGGCACGTCGATGCGCAGGGTGCCGCGTGCGCCCGATGCGCTTTGTGAAAACGCGGCCTCGGTCTCTTCCAGATCGCCGAGCAGACGCACGCAGCGTTCGTAGTACGCAGCGCCATCGGCGGTGACATTGACGCGGCGCGTGGTCCGGTGCAACAGGCGCACGCCGAGATGCGCCTCAAGGCTTTGCACCAGGTTCGTCACCGTGGCGCGGGGTAACTGAAGGCTGTCGGCAGCCTTGGTGAAGCTGCTGGCTTCCACGACACGCGTGAAAACCTGCATGGCCTGCAAGCGATCCATCTGCGGCTCCTTAAGGACGGACTCCACGGGGCGGGCGCACTGCCCGAATCAAAACGGGCAATGCGCCGGACCTGTGGAATCAAGGGGTCTGCTTGTGCTCGAGAAACGCAACGCGCTCTGAGCATGAGGCGCGATCAGGAAGGCGGCGACTACGGGTTTTCGCAGTGCAACAAGATCGGCCTCGAGCAATGACACTTTGTAGCACAACCGCAAATTTTGATTGTTCGGCTGCAACTAATAGTGATGTCTGATTATAGGCATTTATCCGCGGTCGTCTAATCACCATCATTCAGCCCATCGATATCCGGGTTATCCGCAAAGGTAAGCCCCGCCTGACATCATGGGTTCTTCTCCGCCGCGCCTCGTTGTTTCGGATCGCTCGCTGACCAGCGATGCGGCTTCAGCCGCTGTTCGTCCAGCACGGCCGTACGCAACGTCCGCCCCCACAAATGTTGCACTGAATAACAAATTGCGCAGTGCAGCATCCAAGCTGCCTGAGCAAGCTTCTGCGTGCGAGGAAACGGCTGGTGCGGGGCCGCTGCCGCGCGAGGTCACGTCCGAAGACTATTGGACGCAGGGTTACGCCAGCCGCATCCGCCTGCGGGTGTTCCGCCCTGAAATGCACGCCGACGATGCCGCCGCGCCGTTGCGCCGCCCCGGCGTGCTGTACCTGCACGGCGGTGGTTTCGTACGCGGCTCGATTGACGATGCCGATGCGCCGGCGCGCCTCCTGGCCGCCACATTGCCGGCAGTGGTGGTCACGGTCGGCTATTCGCTCGCTCCGGCTGCACCTTTTCCGGCCGCGCCCGAAGATGTGTACGCCGCGCTGTGCTGCATGGCAGACCATGCCGGTGCATGGGGTATTGACCGTCGCCGCATGGCGGTGGCCGGGCATGACGCCGGCGGCAACCTGTCTGCCGCGCTCACGATGATTGCGCGCGACCGCGGCGGCCCCAACCTGCGCGCGCAGGTCCTGATCGCGCCGATGCTCGATCCGACCATGGCCCGCGTGCGTCCCGACCACCTGGCCGACGCCGACAACTCGGCCGAAGTCTGCGCCGATTGCTATCGCCAATACCTGCCCCGCCCGACCGAGCGCGTGCACCCCTACGCCGCACCGGTGGAATCGCGCCGCCTGCAGGGCCTACCCCCCGCCCTGCTGCTCACCGCGCCGCAAGACCTGTTGCGCACGGAAGCCGAGCGCTATGCCGCGTGCCTGATTGAAGCGGGCGTCGTCACGCAAGTCGTGCGCGTGAACGAGGCCTGCCATGACTCGATTGCCATGAGCGCGGTGGCGCAAGACGAGATGACGTGCTTCCTGCGCTGGCACCTCGGGATGACGCGTCAAGCGGCTGCGCCACGCAAACGCCGTGCACGTGCGGATCGAAAGGACCGCACCTCCATCGACCCGACCGCGGAGACGCCTGGCTGAACCCATACAACAAGAAACGGAGTGCGAGGCCGCCCGCGTGTTTCTACGCTGCGGCCAAAGCGCTTTTATCCAGTCTTTTTCTCTTTGCTTACCCAACAAAATCGAGAGAGTCATCATGAGCCTGTCCAAACGCACACTCGCCATTTCGGTTGCCGCCGTGCTCGGCGTTGCAGCTGTGGGCACCTACGGTCTGGTCTCCAGTGCCGGCGCATCGCAGCAGCCCGCCGCCGCCCCCGCCGCCACGCCGGTCGATGTGGCACCGGTCCTGGCCAAGAACGTGGCCGAATGGGACGAGTTTTCCGGCCGCATTGAAGCCGTTCAACGCGTTGAAGTCCGCCCGCTGGTGAGCGGCACCGTCACCGCCGTCCACTTCAAGGACGGCAGCATCGTCAAGAAGGGCGACGCGCTGTTCACCATCGACCCGCGCCCCTACGCTGCCGAAGTCGCCCGCACGCAAGCCGCGCTGACGGCCGCCAAATCGCGCGTGGCCTACACCACGTCGGAGCTGGACCGTGCACGAAAGCTGGTGGCCGACAACGCCATCGCGCGCCGCGAGTTTGAAGAGAAGGAAAACGCCGCACGCGAGGCACAGGCCAACCTGCAAGGCGCCGCTGCCGCGCTGGACGCCGCCAAGCTGAACCTGGAGTACACGCACATCGTGGCGCCGGTCGCAGGCCGCGTGTCGCGCGCAGAAATCACCGTCGGCAACGTCGTCTCTGCCGGTGGCGCTGCGCCGGTGCTGACCACGCTGGTGTCGGTCTCGCCGATGTACGTGGCGTTCGATGCGGATGAGCAAAGCTACCTGCGTTACTCCGCCAAGGCCGCCCAGGGCGCCAAGACCCCGGTCTACATCGGGCTGGCCAATGAAGACGGCTACACGCGCGAAGGCGTGATCCAGTCCGTCGACAACCGGCTGGACGTGCGCTCGGGCACGATCCGCGTGCGCGCCACGCTGGACAACGCCGACGGCCGCCTCACGCCGGGCCTCTACGCCCGCGTGCGCATGAGCACCGGCGCACCGCACGACGCCATCCTCATCAGCGACAAGGCCATCGGCACGGACCAGGACAAGAAGTTCGTCCTGGTGGTGGATGCCGCCAACAAGACGAGCTATCGCCCGGTTGTGCTGGGCGCCTCCATTGACGGCCTGCGCGTGGTGAAGTCGGGCCTGAAGGCGGGTGACCGCATCGTCGTGAACGGTATCCAGCGCGTGCGCCCGGGCGACGCCGTGGCACCCAATACGGTGACCATGGACAGCCTGGTCACCAAGCGCGTGGTGTTGCCGGGCGCACAGCCGGAAGCCCCGGCCGCACCCGCCGAAGCCAAAGCCGAAACACCCGCCGCGCCCGCCGCCAAGGCCGAAACCAAGCCCGCGAACGCCAAGACCGCAGCCAACGCCCAACGTCTTCCGGCCGACCGCGCCTGATTGCACCGATTGCGCTAAATCGCGACTGAAACTCATCGCTCACAGCCATGAACTTCTCTAAATTTTTCGTGGACCGCCCGATCTTTGCGGGCGTGCTATCCACGCTGATCCTGCTGATCGGGATCATCTCGATCTGGCGATTGCCGATCTCGGAGTACCCCGAGGTCGTACCGCCTTCGGTGGTGGTGCGCGCGCAGTTCCCGGGCGCCAACCCGAAGGTGATTGCCGAGACCGTCGCCTCGCCGCTCGAAGAGCAGATCAACGGCGTCGAGAACATGCTCTACATGCAGTCGCAAGCCAACAGCGACGGCAACCTGACCACGACGGTCACCTTCAAGCTGGGCACCGACCCGGACAAGGCACAGCAGCTCGTGCAGAACCGCGTGTCGCAGGCGCTGCCGCGTCTGCCCGACGTGGTGCAACGCCTGGGCGTGACGACCGTCAAGAGCAGCCCCGACCTGACGATGGTGGTGCACTTGCTGTCGCCCAACGACCGCTACGACATGACGTACCTGCGCAACTACGCGGTGCTGAACGTCAAAGATCGTCTCGCACGGATCAGCGGCGTGGGCCAGGTGCAGCTGTTCGGCTCGGGTGACTACTCGATGCGCGTATGGCTCGACCCGAACAAGGTGGCCGAGCGCGGCCTGACTGCCAACGAAGTGGTCAAGGCCATCCGCGACCAGAACGTGCAGGTGGCAGCTGGCGTGATCGGCGGCTCGCCCTCGGTGCCGGGCACGGATCTGCAACTGTCGGTCAACGCGCAGGGCCGGCTGAAGACCGAGCAGGAATTCGGCGACATCATCCTCAAGAGTTCGCCCGACGGCGCCGTCACGACCCTGCGTGACGTGGCCCGCATCGAGCTGGCCGCATCGGAATACGGCCTGCGCTCGCTGCTGGACAACAAGCAGGCGGTGGCCATTCCGATCTTCCAGGCGCCGGGTTCCAACGCGCTGCAGATTTCGGATGACGTTCGCAAGACGATGGCCGAGCTGAAGGAAGACTTTCCCGAAGGCGTCGACTACCGCATCGTCTATGACCCGACGCAGTTCGTCCGCTCGAGTATCGAAGCCGTCACGCACACGCTGCTGGAAGCGGTGGCGCTTGTGGTGCTGGTGGTGATCCTGTTCTTGCAGACGTGGCGTGCGTCGATCATTCCGCTGCTGGCGGTGCCGGTGTCCATCATCGGTACGTTTGGCCTGATGCTGATGTTCGGCTTCTCGATCAACGCGCTGTCGCTGTTCGGGCTGGTGCTGGCGATCGGGATCGTGGTGGACGATGCCATCGTGGTGGTGGAAAACGTCGAGCGGAACATCGCCGAAGGGTTATCGCCACGCGAGGCCACCTACAAGGCCATGCGCGAGGTGAGCGGCCCCATCATCGCCATTGCCCTGACGCTGATTGCCGTGTTCGTGCCGCTGGCTTTCATGACGGGCCTGACCGGTCAGTTCTACAAGCAGTTCGCGCTGACGATCTCCATCTCGACCGTCATCTCGGCCTTCAACTCGCTCACGCTGTCGCCGGCGCTGGCCGCCCTGCTGCTCAAGAGCCATGACGCGCCAAAGGATTGGCTGGCGCGCACGATGGACAAGGGCCTCGGCTGGATCTTCCGCCCGTTCAACCGCGTGTTTGGTGCCGCATCGGAATCGTATGGCCGCAGCACGTCGCGCGTGATCGGCCGCAAGGCAGTGATGCTGGGCATCTACCTGGCCTTGATCGGTGCGACTGCGCTGCTGTTCAACAAGGTGCCGGGCGGCTTCGTGCCGATGCAAGACAAGCAGTACCTGGTGAGCTTCGCGCAACTGCCGGACGGTGCATCGCTGGACCGCACGGAAGACGTGATCCGCCGCATGTCGGACATCGCCCTCAAGCACCCCGGCGTGGAAAGCGCCGTGGCCTTCCCGGGCCTGTCGATCAACGGCTTCACCAACAGCCCGAGCGCCGGCATTGTGTTCGTCACGCTCAAGCCATTTGACGAGCGCAAGACGCCCAACCTGTCGGGCGGGGCAATCGCAGGGCAGCTGAACCAGCAATACGGCGCCATCAAGGACGCCTTCATTGCGGTGTTCCCGCCGCCGCCCGTGCAAGGCCTCGGCACGGTGGGTGGCTTCAAGCTGCAACTGGAAGACCGCGGCTCGGTCGGCTACGAGCAGCTCTTTGCCGCCACGCAGGCCTTCATGGCCAAGGCACGCAAGACGCCTGAGCTGGGCCCATCGTTCTCGAGCTACCAGATCAACGTGCCGCAGTTGAACGCAGACCTGGACCGCGTGAAGGCCAAGCAGCTTGGCGTGCCGGTGACCGATGTGTTCGACACCATGCAGGTGTACCTGGGCTCGCTGTACGTGAACGACTTCAACCGCTTCGGCCGCACGTATCAGGTCAAGGTGCAGGCAGACGCGCCGTTCCGCGCCCATGCAGAAGACATCCTGCAGTTGAAGACGCGCAACGCCGCTGGCGACATGGTTCCGCTGTCATCGCTGCTGCGCGTCTCGCAAGGCTTCGGGCCGGACATGGTGGTGCGCTACAACGGCTACACCGCTGCCGACATCAACGGTGGCCCCGCGCCGGGCTTCTCGTCAGGTCAGGCACAGGCGGCAGTGGAACGCATTGCGCATGAAACGCTGCCCAAGGGCGTGCGCTTCGAGTGGACGGACCTGACGTATCAGCAGATCCTGGCCGGCAACTCGGCGGTGTGGATCTTCCCGATCTGCGTGCTGCTGGTGTTCCTGGTGCTGGCTGCGCAATACGAAAGCCTGACGCTGCCACTGGCCGTGATCCTGATCGTGCCGATGAGCCTGTTTGCCGCCATGCTGGGCGTGTGGGTCTCGCATGGAGACAACAACATCTTCACGCAGATCGGTCTGGTGGTGCTGGTGGGGCTGGCGTGCAAGAACGCGATCCTGATCGTGGAGTTTGCGCGCGAGCTTGAGCTGCAGGGTCGCACCATCGTGGAAGCCGCCATCGAGGCCTGCCGCCTGCGTCTGCGCCCGATCCTGATGACGTCGATCGCTTTCATCATGGGCGTGGTGCCCCTGGTGGTGTCGACCGGCGCCGGCGCGGAAATGCGCCATGCCATGGGCGTGGCCGTGTTCGCGGGGATGCTGGGTGTGACGCTGTTCGGCCTGTTCCTCACGCCGGTGTTCTACGTGCTGCTGCGCACGCTGGCGGCACGCCGTGGCCAGCGCTCTGAAGATGCACCCGATCGTGATCTGGACCTGGATGGCGCGCTGCCCGTGCCGTCGACCCAGCACTAAGGTCAACACTCATCAAGACATCGTTATGAACGCGTCGACACAACAACAAACAGGTCCGGCCATGCGGTCGGGCCGCTGGACCCCGCTGGCGCTGGCCGCCGCGCTGTTCCTCGCGGCCTGCTCGCTCGCCCCGACCTACGAGAAGCCGGACGTTGGCACACCCAACGCCTTCAAGGAAGCTGCACAACCAGCGGACGCACCGCTGGCCGCAGGCGAGCAAGGCAAGTGGAAGACCGCCGAGCCCGCGCTGCCCGCCGACGGCGCGTGGTGGAAGATCTTCAACGACCCGACGCTCGACAAGCTCGAAGCGCAGGCCGCTGAAGCCAGCCCCACACTGGCCGCCGCAGCCGCACGCGTGAACCAGGCGCGTGCCTTCGTGCAGGCCAACCGTGCATCGCTGTTCCCGGAACTGGATGCGGGCTTCGGCCCGACGCGCCAGCGGGCGTCGGCGGCATCGGCTGGCTTGCCAGTTGGCGCGCCCGTGCAGCCGCAGACGTACTGGCGTGCGCAGTCCACCGTGGCGTATGAGGTCGACCTGTTCGGCCGCGTGCGCAACAACATCGATGCCGCCGGCGCCGATGCCGAGCGTGTCGAAGCGCTGTACCGTGCCGCCCGCCTCTCATTGCAGGCCGACGTGGCGCAGACGTACTTCAGCCTGCGCACGCTGGATGCGGAAGAGGCCTTGCTGTCCCGCACGCTGGTCGGCCGTGAAGAGGCGCTCAAGCTGGTGCAGCGCCGCTTCAACACCGGCGACATTGGCGAGCTGGACGTTGCCCGCGCCGATGCAGAACTCGCCACGGCACGCTCCGACCGCATCGGCGTACAACGTCGTCGCGCGGTGCTGGAGCATGCACTGGCAACGCTGCTGGGCAAGGCACCGGCCGATTTCACGATGGGCACCGACCCCCTGCAATCTGCCGACGTGCGCGTACCGGCCGGGCTGCCTTCCGCCCTGCTGGAACGCCGCCCCGACGTAGCCGCGGCGGAACGCTCGATGGCTGCTGCCAACGCGCGCATTGGCGTGGCGCGTGCGGCGTTCTTCCCGCAACTGCAACTCACGGGTGGCTTCGGCTACGAGTCGCACGACATCGGCGACCTGCTCAAGTGGGGCAGCCGTACGTGGATTCTCGGGCCGCTGGTGGGCACCGCGCTGTCGCTGCCGATCTTTGACGGGGGCGCACGCAGTGCTGGCGTGAAGCAAGCGCGTGCGGCGTACGAAGAGAACGTGGCCAACTACCGCGAAAGCGTGCTCGTCGCCTTCCGCGAGGTGGAAGACAACCTGTCGGAACTGCGCCTCCTGGCCGACCAATCCAAGGCCCAGGACGATGCCGTACGCGCTTCCACGCGTGCAGCGCAACTCTCGCGCACGCGCTACAACGCGGGGTCGGTCAACTACCTGGACGTGATCGATGCCGAGCGCAACATGCTGTCCGCCGAACGTATCGGCGTGCAACTGGCCGGCAGCCGCATGAACTCCACGGTGGGGCTCATCAAAGCGCTGGGCGGCGGCTGGGGCGATCTGCCGCCAGCCGCACCGGCCAACGCGTCTAACGCAGCCCAGCCCGCAACGGTGGCGCAGCAGTAAGAATTTCTCTCCTCTCCCTCTGGAAAGCGAGATCTGCGCGGCTTCGGCCGCGTTTTTTTTTCGTGCGTTCAGCGCGAACCTCTGGCCCCGCGCGCGTTCCAGCTCATCGCCCACGCATAGAAGCCGACCAGCGTGCCGAACTGCAGGAACACCGCCCACAGCAGAAAGATCTGCGGGTACCAGAGCATCGACCCCTTGAGCAGCACCACCGATGCCAGCGTGTACTGAAACGGAATGAAGACCGTCAGATACGCCATGCCCATGACGGACAACACCAGCTTGCGGATCAGGCCAAAGTCCAGCACGTTGTAGATCAGCGCATAGAGCCACGGTGTGATCAGCACAACCACGACCGACGCCTGCGTGAGCGAGCCGATCGACCCTCCGCCGTCATACGGAAAGCTCGCGGGCCACATGAAGAAGTAGAACTGGGCGCTCGCCTGAACCACGCCAATAAAGCGCAGCCAGTACGCCAGCGGCAACGCACGGCCGCCGATGAAGCGGGTGCCGAACAGCAACGCCAGCGTGACGATCATCCCGACCAGCCATTGCACGGCAGTGGGCAACGCGGCATCGCTGTGCGGATACGGAATGGCCCCAAAGCCCGGCACGAGCGCCTTCACGGCCGCCACGCGAACCTGCCCTTCCAGTGCCATGCTCCAGAAACCGATGATGCGTTCCCACAGACGCGCCACGGTTGGCCAGAGCCCGCAGTAGCCGGCGGTGAGCGCCAGCGGAATCCCGAGCACATCGATCCAGCGCGAGAGCGGGAACGCCAGACGCCGCATCGCGCGGTGCATGACGATGCGATCGCCGCGATAGCCGATCACCCGCTTGGGCTCATGCCCGCGCAATCGGCGCTTGGTGGGCAGGTCGTCGGCCGGCCCGTCTTCGATGGGCTTGGCGTTCATCGGAAGCTCCAGCGGAAGCCGATTTCACCGTAGGTGCGGTTGTAGAACGGGTTGTGGTAGTACTGCGCGCCGATGATGAGCATCAGATCACGCGCGACACGCTCGCGCCACTGGATGGCGTAGCTCATGCTGTTGTAGTCCGCGCGCTCGGTGCCGGTGGTCAGCACCTGATAGGCCTCGCGGGCGTGCTCCACGCGCAGCACGAGCGCGCGCTTTTCGTCGTTGCCGATCGTGGCGGCAATGTACTGGCTCGGGCCGAACACCATGCCGGGATTAGCCCGGTTGAAACGCAGACCGCCCTCCAGCACGACCGACGGGAAATACGCCAGCGAGCTGAGCACCAGCCCCTGGTCATTGCGCACGCTGTCCTGGCCCTGCGCGTAGTAAGCGCCGATGCCGGCCACGAAACGGCGGTCCGGGCCGAACTTGCGATAGCCCGCCACATCCACACGCCACTTCGAAAACAGCTCACTGTTGCCTGTGCCCGCACCGACGAGAACGTAGTAATCCTCCGAGAGATCGCGCGTGAGCGAGAGCGCGCCGTACTGGCCTGCAAAACCAAACCGGCTCTGCCGATCCAGCTCGGCCTGCCAGATGCCATATGAGGTGACCATCATGCCGCGCAAGGCCACTGCCGTGGCACCGCCAAAGCCGTCGCTCATACGGCCGGTGTCGAGCACGGCCTCGATGGCGGCGCGCTCCGGGGCGTAGGGTTCGGGCAGCGGCTCCGGCACGGTGGGCGCGGTGGCGCCGGGCGTCGGCACAGGCGTTGCGGCCAACGCCGTCGCATCCGCCGGCGGGGCGGCACCTTCCTGTGCAACCGGCTGTTCTGCTTCCGTTGCGGCTTCTTGCGGTGTTGCCGGCTCTGCCGGTTGCATCGCTTCGGCGGGTTGTGCCGCTTCTGTCGCTTGCGTCGGTTGTGCCCCTTCCGCGCCTTCCGCGGGCTTGGCGGCGGCATCGTGGGCGGCGGCCGGCTCGGCAGCCTGTGCCCACACCGCTGGCAATGTCATGCCGCAGATGGCAGCCGCCGCCATCCACGCGATTGGAGTTCGGTTCACGCTGGTATTTCCCCGTCTGTTATTGACAGCGGGCGCCGGCCTTTTTTTGATGCGCGGCGGCGGCCCTTTCTGCTTGTTGTCTCGTGCTTAGCTGCCCGTGTTCAACTTGGCAGCAATGGCGAGCTTGGTGCCGGCGCCTGCCACCACCCGCCAGTTGTTTCCCTCCCTGACGATGCTGGCCTGGCCCGTTTCCACACGCGGCTCGGCATAACGATCCGCCGGGAACAGCCATGTCAGGTCGTTCAGTGTTTCCGGATTCTCAGCAATCACGCGCACGTCGCCGCGCTCCGATGTCGTGTGCCACACGGTCTTCTCACGCCGCTCGGCAAACTCGGCCATCTGCGTGATGGTGTGCCAGCGGAAGCGCTTGCGCGCCTCTTCCGCGTCGGCGGCTTCCATCAGTGCGTCAATGGCGTGCAGGTAGCGCACCGCGCCGGGGGGGTGGAAGTAGATCAGGCGGATCTCGCCGGAGTCTGTGGTGAACTTCACCAGCGAAGTCAGCCACGCCGCAATCTCCGCTTCCGGAATGTGCGCCATGTCGGCTTCTTCAATGGTCGCGTACTGGCCATACGTCTGCACCGGGAACGACCAGATGTGCTCGTCGCGCCGGCCGTTGCGATACGTGCGCGTCGGCCCCTGGCCGATGTTGCCGGTGAAGTAATAACCCTTGACGTTGTGCTCGTCCAGCCAGCGCGTCGCCCATTCGGGCTGGTTGCCTGTGGGCGCGGAATACTCGGTCTGCGGCTTGCCGGTCAGTGCCTCGATGGCGTCTGCGTTCTTCTGCAGGTAGGTCTCCATGGTGGCCTGGTTCTCTTCCGTCACGTTCAGGCCGAACCAGTCGTGAATCCAGCCGCCGTGGCTGCCCACCTCGTGCCCTTGCTTCATCAGGCCGTGCACCACTTCCGCAAAGGCGGGATTGTGGGCGAGGTTGACGCCCAAGCCGTCGCCAAACTGGCGCTGGTCAGGGCCGGCGGTGATGTGGAAGCTGAACGGGCCGCGCTTGAACACGCCGTCTTCGATCAGCTTGTCTGTGGCGTCAATACAGATGCGCGCGTCGCAGTGCCAGTTCAGCACCAGGCCACCCACACCCTGCGGCGCCGGCGACAGGCGCGGCTGTTCCAGCACGTGGCCGGCAAAGTAGCTGAGGAAGCCGTGCATCAGCACGCCGTCGGTACGCAGCTTCAGATACGTCAGCGGCAGGTTGACGAACAGCACGTGGCCTTTGCCCACGGTGCGCTCGCCCGCGATGATCGAGTTGTCTTCGGAGCGCAGCAGCACCTTGCCAGCGTAGTCGCCCTGCGTGCGCAGGGTCGGGTACTGCAGCATGTCTTGCCCGTAGCCCGACAGCACCGCACGCCCATTCGACACAATCCAGCGCCCCGGCGGAATATGCAGATCGACCATCGCATCGGGCTGGCCATAGACGGTGGCCTGGCTGGCCATCTTTTCGCGCAGCGTTGAATAGAAACCGTACTGCACGCCGGCCAGCGTCGACATGCGCGAGGCGCCATCTTCGTAGAAGCCCTTTTCGTTGAGGATGCCGGCGTCGTACACCTGCATCAGTGCGCCGCCGTCCTGCACGAACTGGCTGATCTGGTTGACGAGCGCGGTGGTCATCGACCGGTGCACGGTGTCGGGCAGGATCACGCCGGCAAATACGCGCTCTCCATTCAACCCGTGGCGCACGAAATCCGACGCCGACATGGTGCGCAGGCGCAAGCCCTCTTCCAGTGCGGCGTCTTCCCACGCCTGCACGTAGATGCGGTTGTCTTGCCCGAAGTTGTCAGGCACCACCAGCACGATGTCGTCGGTCTGCGGGCGGCCTGGGCCGGCGCTGAGGTTGCGTGCCAGCAGCAGCGCGCAGGCAGCAAAGGCAATCAGGATAAGCAGACTGGTCAGGTGCTTGCGCCAGTCGATGCGCTTGGAAGGTGTGCTCATTGGGAAACAGCCAGTGCATGCGAGAGCCCGATCAGCGCGCCCTCTTCCATCAAGTTCCAGCGGCCTGCGGCGCGCCATTGCGGCGCGGCCTGCAGCCACTTCTGCGCGGTCGGTGTATCGCCCAGCGTGTAGGCAGCCCAGGCGATCAGGCCCCACGGGAACGGGTCTGCCTTGCCCGACAGCCACGCCTGCTCGTAGCGGAACTTCCACACCGCCCATTTACGCTGGGCGGCGGAGCCGGTCTCCAGGTCATGCACCCATGGATAGACCGGCGCAACCGCCGTCGGATAGAAGCCGTAGGGCGTGGGCGGCAGGCTCACGCGTGCGGGTTCCAGCGCGCCATTCCGTTGGTAACCATAGGCATGCGCAAGGCCGTCCATCATCTGCTTGTGTGTGGGCAGCGCGGCCAGCTCCAGCGTGTAGTGCAACGATGCCTTGGGGTCGGCGCGCAAGTGCTTGAGTGCCCCGGCCACTTCCACGTTGTCGGCAAAGTAGGCTTCGGGCCGATCTGCAAATGCCTGGAACGTCGCGCGCTTCGGGTCCCACAGGGTGGCGAGGTGCATCAACGCGAGGCTGCAGCTCGCCAGCAGTTGCGGCGGGCCATGCAAGACCTCATTGACGAGCAGGCACCAGAACACCGCTTGCGAGTCATCCGCGTCGGCGTGGCCACATGCGGCCCAGCCGTCTGTGCCATTGCGGCAAAGGCGTGGAAACGTTCCATTGGGCTGTTGATACGGCAGCAACCAATTGGCCAGTCCAACAGCCGGGGCTTGCACGTCGGCACCCAGGCGGTGCGCGACCAGCAGTGCTTCGATGGCGACGTAGGGCTCGACGTAATCGCCTTGGGCGAAGACGGTCATGGCGCCGTCGGGCGTGGTGAAGTCTTCAAACATCGTGGCACCGTGCACAGCGGCAGTCGACAGGGCAAGCCCGGCCAGCACCGCGCCACAGCGGCGAACGCAAACGCGCCAGAACGTGATCATGCGCACCTCCTTACCCTTCCACACGCGCAAACTCGTGCGCGGTAATCACGCCGTGCACGACGCACCCCGGCGAGACGAACAGGCGGTTGCAGACGAGCGTGGTCGGTGCATCGGGGCGGCCGATGCGGCAGTTCGGCCCGAGCACAATGTCTTCAAAGCCGATGAGCGGGCCCAGCACCGCGCTGCCCGCACCGATTTCCAGGTTCTTGCGCGCCGACAGCGTGCCCGCGATGCGCACGCCATCGCCCGTGCGCAGGTGCCCGTGCGTCTTGATGCTGCCCTGGAGCGCCATGCCACCCGCGACGCGGCAATCGCCGCGCACCACGTAGTCGCAATCGGTTGCCTCGTTGGCCGCGAGCGTGGCATCGCCGTCGAGCACGCGCCGCTCCGTGGCCGGCTTCGGCAAACCGACCGGCTGCGCTGCGCTGCGCACGTCGCCAAACATCACCTCCCCGGCGCCCGCCCGCTCGAAGCGCGCCGGGGCGGCCATCTCGATGCGGTCCTCCGCCGTGACACGGCCTTCGACACGCACGTTGGGCAGCAACCGCACATTACGGCCATGCACCCAGCGCTGCACCACCACGTTCTCGCCCAGTTCGATATCGCCCTCGGCCAGGCAGGCACGCAGGCGGGTATCGCGCTCGACTTCGACATCCTGCTCGACATACAAGTCGGCACGCACGCGGCTGCGTGGGCCCAGCCACGCGTTGCCCCGGAACACGACGATGTGGTTCACCTTGTCGAGCATGCGCGCCAGCCCCGACTGCTCGGCTGCGGGGCGGCCGCGCGGGTCGCGCCCCACGCTCAGTTCTGCGCTCACGGGCACCTCGTAGGCGGCACCTTCGGCACGCATGGCATCAACATCCACGCCGTACTGCTCTTGCAGCCGGCGGCGGAAGCTGTTGGCAAAGAAGGTGAGATTGTTCGGCTGGTCACGCCGCATCGGCAACGGCGCGGAGTCGGTCGGACGCAGCCATTCCGACAACGCCGGCAGGAACGGCAGTACGAGCAGGCCAGCAACCGCGCCGCTCAGCAGCAGCACGCTTCCGATCATGTGCCCTCCGGGCCGGTGTGCACGGGCACCTCGCCAGCCATGATGTTGACCACGCCCGCGGCTTCCGTGCGGAAGCGCTCGGTCTTGTCCCACACCAGTTCGCGCTTTTTCACGGCGTCGATGACTTGCGTCACACCCGCGCGCGCGATCGTCATCATGCTGACCAGGAAGCCGAACAGGTTCAGCGGCAGCAAGCGGATACGGTTGCGATGGCCATCGAGGTAGGTGGCCGCCGCAATCTCGAAGAAGGCCGCATTCGTGCCCAGCCCGCCATAGCACAGCAGCGCCGCCAGAAGAATCCAGCCCGAGACGATGGACTGCGCCGCCGCATAGAACAGGATGACCGCCACCACCCAGCCGGCCAGCTGCACCATCGGCATGACGAAGATCAGCAGCAGCAACGCACCGTCCAGCCGCTCAAGCCGGCTGATGCGGTCATTGGCGAGCAGCTTGCGGATGTTCTGCACCATCACCTGGTTGTGGCCGCGCGACCAGCGGCTGATCTGCTTGAGCCGCACGGGCCAGACTTCGGGCACCTCTTCGTAGCATTCGGAGCGGTTCTGGTAGACCGTTTTCCAGCCGTGCTGCAGCAGGCGGAACGTCACATCGGTGTCTTCGGCCAGCGTGTCGATGTTCCAGCCGCCGATATCGTCCAGCGCGCGACGGCGGATGCCGCCCACGGTGCCGCCGTACTGCGGTACCAGGCCCAGGTTCATGCGGGCGGTCTGGTCGACCTGGTAGCCGCCGGAGCGCTCCAGATCGAGCAGGCGCGTGAGCAGGTTCGCGCCGGCATTCACCGGCACCACGCGGCCCATGATGGCGCCCACTTCCGGGTCGAAGAACGGGGCCACGAGTTGCTTGATCAGCCCGCGCGCCGGCAGGTAGTCGGCATCGAACACGATCATGATCTCGGCGTCGATCAACTGCGTGGCATCGCGCAACGCAGCCGCCTTGCCGGGCCGGCCTTCGGTGCGGTGGAACAACTGGAAGCGGCCCGGGTTGCGTGCCGCAATCTCGTCGATGATCTCGCGCGTGCGGTCCTTGGAGCGATCGTTGACCGGCATGATGGTCAGCTTGTCGCGCGGGTAATCCACCAGCAGCAGCGCGTTGAGGCAATCGGCAATCACGCGCTCTTCGTTGTGCGCCGCCACGCAGACGACCACGCTCGGCCACACACCCTGTTCAATATCGAGGTACGGCTGACGCTGACGGCCGAACAGCCGGTTCAGTGTGAACAGGTAGTGACGCGCGGTGTAGACGACGAGCAGCGTGATGATGCAGAACGCCAGCACCAGCAGGATATCGATCGCAAGCGTGGACATGGTCTTCGTTGCCTTCGGCCGTCAGGCCGCTTGAAGTTCTTCGCCCAGAAACTCCTGGACATGCGCACCGCCCAAGGCGGCCACGATGCGCTGCGAGGCGAGCCCGTCGCCATATGGGTTCAGGCGCTGCGAGAACGCACGCCAGGCGTCGTCGTTGTCGTACAGGTGGCTGACGGCACCGACGATGCTGTCCACCTCCGTGCCGACCAGGCGCACGGTGCCGGCCTGCACGGCCTCCGGGCGCTCCGTCACGTTGCGCATGACGAGCACCGGCTTGCCCAGCGACGGCGCTTCTTCCTGCACGCCGCCCGAGTCGGTCAGGATCACGTGGGCGCGCTGCATCAGGCGCACGAAGCGGGCGTAGTCCAGCGGCTCGATCAGGTGCACATTCGGCAGGCCTGCCAGCGCGGTCTGCACGGGCCCGCGCACGTTCGGGTTCAGGTGGATCGGGTAGACGATCTGGATGTCGTCGCGGCGCGCCAGCTTGGCCAGTGCCTCGCAGATGTTGGCAAAGCCCGAGCCGAAGTTCTCGCGGCGGTGACCCGTCACCAGCAGCACCTTGCGGTCGTCCTTCAGGAACGGGAAATGCGCATCCAGCTCGGCGCGGAAGGCGTCGTCCTTCAGGATGCGCTGGGTGGTCTGCAGCAGCGCGTCGATCACGGTATTGCCCGTCACCAGGATGCGGCCGCCCAGGTTTTCCGCCTGCAGGTTGCGGCGCGACGAATCGGTCGGGGCGAACAGCAGATCGGCACACACGTCGATGGTGCGGCGGTTCATCTCTTCCGGCCACGGTTGGTAAAGGTCGCCTGTGCGCAGGCCGGCTTCAACGTGGCCGATGGGAATGCGGCGGTGGAACGCCGCCATGGCCGACATCATCGCGGTGGTCGTGTCGCCGTGCACCAGGATGCGGTCGGGGCGCACCGTCTCCAGCACGTCATCAAACGCCGTGAGCAGGCGCGCGCTCAGTCCGTTCAGCGTCTGGTTCTGCGTCATCAGTTCCAGGTCGTATTGCGGCGTGATGTCGAACAGGTCCAGCACCTGCTGCAGCATCTGCTTGTGCTGCCCCGTCACGCAGACGACGGACTCCATGGCCGACTGCTCGGCCAGCGCCTTGACGAGCGGCGCCATCTTGATCGCTTCGGGCCGTGTGCCGAAAACGGAGAGAATTTTCATAGCCGGATAGAAGAAGCACGGCATGCGCATCGCAGACGCGCATACAGCACACAGGACTGACGAAGGGAATCGGGTGACGCCTCCTCCGTGCCTCCTTCTTGTTCTTATGCGACCGTGGGGGCGGGGAAACCGGGCGTCGTGCAGGCCGCAATTTTCTCAATGAACACGCCATTACCGCCACCCCTCGTTTTTTTAAACAGAAAGGCTGACTAGGATTACCCCTTCTTTAGGGGGTTCCGGAAATAACGGGCGCTAACGGAGAAAATGAGATGAAGGATCACGTGCGTTGCTGAAACTGTCCGCAAGGCGCGGATCCGCACTGACATTGGCGCTGCAGCAGGTTGATTGCCTGAACGCGGATTATCGATGAATCAATCTGCGTTTCATCTTCGGCTTTTCTTGAAGTCGAAGCATGCGTAATTGCAACGCAAATGAAAACACAAAAAGGATAAATTATTCCCACCCATTAGTGGGGTATGCCGATTTATCTGAAAAAAAACGCGGCGTCTTCCAAACGCCGCGCGCTGTGCACTTTGGGGGAAGCACAGGAGTTAAATCGATTCGAGTTCGCGGCCGCGTGTCTCCGGCAACGTGAGTGCTGCCACGATGAGCAGCCCATAGGCGCCCGCCGCGAAGATGCCAATGGCATGCCCCAGCGACGAATGCGCGCTCACCTGCCCGATCAGGAACGGAAAGCACGCGCCCACAGCCCGGCCAACGTTGTAGCAAAAGCCCTGGCCGGAACCACGCACCGCCGTCGGGAACAACTCGGTCAGGAAGGCGCCCATGCCCGCAAAGATGCCCGAGGCAAAGAAGCCCAGCGGCAGGCCGAGCAGCAGCATTGTGCTGTCGGTCACCTCCAGCTGCGTGTAGGCCAGCGCCACCACCATCGAGCCCACGGCAAACAGGATGAAGTTGCGCTTGCGGCCAAGGCGGTCAGTCAGCACCGCGCTGGTCAGGTAGCCGATGTACGAACCGATGATCACCACGGCCAGATAACCGCCCGTGCCCAGCACGGTCAGATGGCGCTCCGTCTTCAGGAACGTCGGCAGCCACGTGGTGATGGCGTAGTAGCCGCCTTGCGCACCGGTGGTCAGCACGGCGGCACGCAGCGTGGTGCTCAATAGCCGCGGAGAGAAAATCTCGAAGAAGCTCGTACGCTCGGCGGCTTGTGACTTCGCTTCCTGAAACACCTCCGGCTCTTTCACCAGACGGCGCAGGAAGAACACGAACACCGCCGGCACGATCCCCACGAGAAACAACGCGCGCCATGCGGTTTCAGGCGGCATCACGCTGAAGAACCACGCATACAGCAATGCCGACGCGCCCCACCCCAGCGCCCACCCCGCTTGCACCATGCCAACGGCCTTGCCGCGATCCTGCGAGCGAATGGCCTCGCCGATCAGCACCGCGCCAGCCGTCCATTCCCCGCCAAAGCCGAAGCCCATGAGCGTGCGAGCAATCAGCAATTGTTCGTAGTTCTGCGCGAGGCCGCACAGGAAGGTAAACACGGCAAACCAAAGGATGGTGATCTGCAACGCGCGCACGCGCCCGATACGGTCTGACAAGATGCCCGCTACCCAGCCGCCCGCCGCCGATGCCAGCAGCGTGCACGTGCCGATCAACCCCGCATCGGCCTTGGAAAGGCCCCACACGCCGATCAACGTAGGGATGACGAAGCTCAGGATCTGCGTGTCCATCGCGTCGAGCGCATAGCCCACCTTGCAGCTCCAGAACGTACGGCGCTCCTGCGTGGAGATCTCTCGGTACCAGCGGAACAAACCGCCGGAGTTGGCTGCGGCAGTGGCGTCCGTCCCAGCGGGCGCTCGCGCAACCGTTGCTTCGGTTGTCATGGTGTTTCCTCCTTGTTACTGATGCTGTCTCGATGCGTCTATCGCTTATTGCTATAAACCAGCGCCTCTGCGTGCGCCAGTTGGAACCCCGGTACCCGTCCGTCTTGCGGTCTTTCGGTCTTTCGGTCTTTCCGACTTTTGGTCTTGCAGCTGCGTGTTCAGGCCAACGCCGCGGTACGCAGGTCGGTGATCAACATGTGCCCCGGCGCATGCGTGATGCACAACTCAGGCCGCGCCTGTTGCACCACCGCCTGGGGTGTCACGCCACAAGCCCAGAACACCGGCACTTCGCCCGGCTGCACAGGCACCGCATCGCCCCAATCGGGCTGTGCGAGATCAGCGATGCCGATGGCCGCCGGATCGCCAAAATGCACAGGCGCGCCGTGTGCACGCGGCATGCGCGAGGTGATCTCGATCGAGCGGATGGCATCGGGCACCGACATCGGCCGCATTGACACCACCAGCTTGCCCGCCAGGCGGGACGTGCCGATCGTGTCGACCGACGTGCGATACATCGCCACGTTGCGCGACATGGCGATATGGCGCAGCGGCACGCCCGCTTCCATCAACGCATGCTCGAACGAGAACGAGCAGCCGATGGCGAAGGCGACCATGTCGTCGGTCCACAGCGCTTCAACGTCGGCCGGCTCGTCGGCCAGTTCGCCGTTGCGGTAGACGCGATAGCGCGGCACGTCGCGGCGCACGTCAACGTCCTGCCCCAGATGGCGGAACACGGGCACGCCGGGTTCGGTCACGTCCAACAGGGGGCACGGTTTCGGGTTGAGTTGGCAGAAGCGCAGAAACTCGTTGGCCCACGTATCGCGCAGCATCACGATATTGGCCTGCACGTAGCCATCGCACAGGCCGCTGGTGTGGCCGCGCAGCACGCCCGAGCGCGCCGCAAGGCGGGCGGAATACGGATTTGCGTACGCCACGCTGGCACCCGGGCGGGTGTGTACGGGCATCGGCGCCGGGTGTTCCGGCACTCTTTTTGCCTGGGCTGTCTCCACTGCCGTCATCATTCAAGCTCTTCCACAAGGTTGTTCGTGCGCCAAATTGTGAAAGCGCGATGAAACGCGGTCCAACGAAAGTTTCGGATTGCAGGCGATAGGAAAAGGTGATTGCCAAGGCGGGTGCCGCATCCGCGCGTGTAGAATCCGTCGCCCCTCCGTTTTGCCGCTCTTCGCCCGACATGGACTACCAAGCGATCCTGGACACCATCCACCGCGACATCCAGCCGTATCTCGGCCAGGGCCGGGTTGCCGACTACATCCCCGAGTTGGCCGGCGCCAGCGCAGCGGATTTCGGCATGGCCCTCGTCACGCTCGGCGGCGACGTCTACACGGTGGGCAAGGCGAATGTGCCGTTTTCGATTCAAAGCGTCTCCAAGCTGTTTGCCTGCACGCTGGCCTTCCAGCTCGAAGGCGAAACGCTCTGGCAACGCGTCGGCCGCGAACCCTCCGGCAATGCTTTCAACTCGCTGGTGCAGCTCGAATACGAGAACGGCATCCCGCGCAACCCGTTCATCAATGCCGGTGCGCTGGTCGTGACCGACGTGCTGTGCCGCCGCTTCGTGCAGGCTGAAACCGCACTGGTGCAATTCATGCGGCGGCTGGTCGACAACCCGCGCATCGACTACGTGCGGCGCGTGGCCGAATCCGAACTGGCCCATGCCGACCGCAATCGCGCAATGGCCCACTTCATGAGGAGCTTCGGCAACCTGCACATGCCGGTGGAAACCGTCATCGATGCGTACTGCCGCCAATGCGCCATCGAGATGGACTGCACCGACCTCGCCCGCGCGGTCCTGTTTCTCGCCAACGGCGGCGTCGTGCCATGGAGCGGCGAGCGCATCGTCGATGCCAGCCCCGCCAAGCGCCTCTCTGCACTGATGCTGACCTGCGGTACCTACGACGCGGCAGGCGACTTCGTCTATCGCGTGGGGCTGCCGGCCAAGAGTGGCGTGGGCGGCGGCATCGTGGCCGTGCTGCCGGGCGAGTTTGGCGTGTGCGTGTGGTCGCCAGGGCTGGACGTCAGCGGCAACTCGCTCGCCGGCCTTCAGGCGCTGGAATGGCTCACGACGCTGACCGGCCGCTCGATCTTCTGACGCTGCCGCGACGGCACGCTTGCGTGGCTCAGGCGGCCTAGGCGGCTTCCGTGTTGCGCTCGACTTCTTCGGCAATGGCATAGCGCGGGCCGACCGACAGGCAGAATTCCCGCGCCATCGTTCGCGCCAGGCCAACAATGGCTTCGTGCACCTCCAGCCCCGCTCCAGCGCGCCACGACGCGATGATCGGCAAAGTGGGCAACGCGGGCTCCACATCCAGTACCGTCAATGCGCCGCTCTCAATGCGGTCGCGTACCAGCACGGTGGGCAACGCGCCCACGCCAAAGCCATCACCCACAAGGCGCGTCATGGCGGCCACCGAATTGACGCAGTTCACGCGCGGTGACTCCACCCCGCTCAGGTGCAGCAGGTTCAGCATGTCTTGATGCGGCCGCGAGTTGCGCACGAAGGTGATGAGCCGTTCGCGCGCCAGTTCACCCAGGCTGCCGTACGGGTGGGCCAGCCGGGAGTTGGTGGCGACCACCCAGTGGATCGGGTACTGCGCGAGCTGCACGTTGCGCACACTTTCGGCGCGCAGCAGATCGGTCTGGAAAGCAATGTCGAGCGCGCCCTTCTGCAAGTGCTCGACGAGGTGCATCGCGCTGTCGGCCACGAGTTCGATTTCCAGCGCAGGAAACATCTCGGCCGTGCGCGCGATGAGCGGCGAGAGCCACGTATGGATGACGCTGTCCATCGCCCCCACCCGCACGCGCCCTTCAAAGCCCGGGCGTTGTGCCACGGCTGCCTGCAACTGGTGCAGCGTGCTCACCATGCGGTCGGCATATTCGAGCACCTTGTGGCCATCGGGCGTGAGTTGCACGCCGCGTGTGTCGCGGTCAAACAGGCGCACGCCCAGCTCTTCTTCCAGCGCGGCAATCCGCGCCGAAATGGACGCCTGCGTGGTGAACAGCTTGTCTGCGGTAAGGCGAAAACTACGCAGCCGCGCCACCCAGACAAAGGTTTCCAGAAAACGTAGGTTCATGCCCTGCCCCTCGTGTTGTTGTAGGTGGCTCGCTTGCGTTGCACCCGCTGCGCCATCGGCCCCATGCAGCGCGTTTAGATTACGGATTTTCGTGCTGCGGCGCACGCTCATGCATGCCTGTTCGGCGGTTTTTACCAAAGCCCCGCCAAAACTGCCACGGACCCTCGTAGTTTCTACAAACGCGGGCGCGCCCACACCGCGGCGCACTACGTAATTTGCCAATAGCTGTGCTGGCAACCGGCGTCCAGAATGCCCTTATCACCCGCTTGCTTTCAATCAGGCCCACCCCGCATGGGGCGCAGCTGGAGGACACCATGCCTGCCATCGACGAGATCAACGGCCGCATCGTCTACTACCGTCCGCCGCCCCCTCCGCCTCCCCCACCCACCCCCGCCCAGAAACAAGCCGCAGCCGACGCAAAAACCAAGACGGACGCGGCCATCCAGACAGCCAATACGGCGGTCAACGACTACATCAACAACGGCGACGACTCCACGGCCGCGCAGGACAAGCTCGACAAGCCGCTTTCGGACGTCATCAACTCGGTGCAGAACGAGTTGCGCCGGCAGGCCGACGAAGCGCCCGGCGGCGGCGAAAAGAAAGCCATTGAAGACGCGGCGGACGCCATCAAGAAACGCGATCCCGATGCCAAATGGCTCGACAAGATCGTCGACGACGCAAAAGACGCGGTTGAGAAGCAAGACCTGAGCCAGCGAACCGCATCGGAAGCGCGCGACGGCGTGCTTGATGCCCAGGACAAGCTGCAGGACGCGCAAGACATCAAGGTCACAAACCGGACTATTGCTGAAGACAAGCAGGACTCGATCAACGCGGCCCAGGCCAACCTGAACCAGGCCATCGAGGACTTCAAGACTGCCCTTGGCGGCGAGCTTTCCACCTACGAGAACTTCGGCTCGGGCGACAACCTGCAGGCCGCCAATGACGCCACCGATGCGCTGGCAAAAGCCCACCCAGATTGGGACGACGGCAGCCTTGCCCTTGCCAGGAACATCGCCACGGCCGATGCAATCCAGTACCAGATCAACCACATCAACCCGAACGACCCAACGCTGTCTGCCCAGGACAAGGCACTCGCCACCGACGACCCGGTGCAGTTTGCGTGCGTGCAGCTTGCGCGGCCGCATGCCAATGACAAGAACGCCGAGCAGATCTACGAGCAGATCGGCGCAGCCAGCTACGACGTGCGCGTGAACTTCACCAAGGACCAGGTCGCAGCCAAGATGAAGGCGGGCGATGCTCAGGGCGCGCTGAAGATCCTGTCGACCAACATGAACGACGTGTCGGTCACCAGTGCCGACCCCGACGCGCGCGACCATCTGTATCAGGTGGCCGGCGCGCCCTTCTTCAACACGCACAGCGACTACTTCAACAAGCAGATCAGCGACCTCACCCAGGTCTACAAGTACAACCCAGACGACCCGGACGCCAATCGCAAGATGGCCGACAGCACCGTCAAATACGACGCCGTCGGCAAATGGATGAAGGACCTCGCCAAGGTGGCGCCACCCGAGGTGGCAAGCAACCTGCTGACCACCGTAGAAGATCGCTTCAACGACAACGGCCACTGGTTCCAGAGCAACGCCGGCGCCGACACGTCTGGACTCGTGCCCCACGGCTCGGACTTTTATGGCGGCTTGAGTCTGACGGCTGCCGTGGCCGATTCGCCGCGCTTTGCCAGCGACCAGCCGAGCACCGACCACGCCCAGCAGGTTGCCAACTGGCTGACCACCAACTCCAACGCCAAATCGTTCCTCTACAGCATGCAGACCTCCGGCTCGGGGGGGAGCATGCCGTCGTGGGTGCCGGTGCAGAACGCCGTAGGCGACGGCAACGGCGCCACCGTCACCGATGCGCTCATCCAGCAGCACGGCAAGGACTTGCCCAACGTCGACATGCTGCAACGCGCCTTCGACCGCGGCAACGAGAAGGTCCAGCAAAAGCAGGCAGAGGCTGACTACAAGACGTTCCAGTCCGACCAGAATGCGGGGCTGAAGAACATCTTCGGGCAGATGTCCAAGGCCACCTTTGGAAAGGACACGCCGCTTTACAACGACAAGGCGCAGACCTTCACCGGCCCCGATTCCGACACGCAGCTCAAGAACTACATCGGCGGCGCGCTGATGATCCAGGCCGACAACGCTGGCGCGCAGAGCAGCGGCGCCACCGGCACCGCGTGGTTCACCGGCGGCAACAGCACCAAGGTCATCAATGAGGTCAACAAGACGATCCACGAGGCGGGCGGAGACAACCCGACCGTGAAGGCCATTCCCATCGCCTATGTGGACAAGAGCGCGGGCGTGATGCCGACGGCGTTGTTCGAAGTGGCCGACAAGAATGGGGGTAAGCCTCACTACATCGACGATCGCGGCTGGGACTACAGCAGCCTGGATGATTACCGCCACAACAACGCCCTGTCTGACGGCGGCACGATCTACGTGCCGAAGAATCTTGCCGGCACGGTTTCGCTCGACAGCAATGGCATTCCGGACGTCGATCACTTCAGTGCACATATCACCACGACGGGGCAGAAGATCCGGCACGTTGTGGACATCGTGGCCGGTGTAGCCACGGCGGTGGGCGGCGTAATCCTGTCAGTCGGCACGTTTGGCGGCGCGGCACCCATTGGCGGGGCCTTGGTTGCGGTCGGCACGGGATGGATCGTGGGCGAATCGATCGATCACCTCGACACACTGGCGGATCACGGCCGCTCGTGGTCGCCGCTGAACCCCGAAGCGACGAATGACTGGCTGGCCATCGTCACCTCTGCTGCGGGCGAGTACAGCCTTGCGGGCAAGGGCCTGGTCGCCGTATCGGACGTGGCCAATGCATCGAGGCTCTTCAAGATCACGCGCTCGGCGTCGGACCTCGTGGCTGGCGGCGGCGGCATGATCATGACGGGCGCGCAGGTCAAGGACCTGCTGATGTACGGCGACCGGATGTCAGGCTCCCAGAAGGCCGAATCCATCATGTTCCTGGGCCTCGGCCTCGGCCAGGTGGGTGCAACGCGCATGCTCGAACGCGTTGGACTGTCACAAGGCACGGAACGCGTCGGCCTGCTCAACGCACTGAAGAACAACGCCGGCCGCTACAAGCCCACCGAGGTGGTGCCCGAGCCCACCACGGTGGCTGCCAATGACCCAGCCAGTGCGGGCCGGCCGACCACCGACCCGACCACCGAGCCAGTGATCACGCAAGCCGGCGGCAAGACAGCGGAGCCTGCCGGCACCACCGCAGGCAACGATGGGAAAGACGGCACGACTGGCAAGCCCGGCACGGACCCGACCGCCCCGATCGACCCGGTCACAGGCAAGCCCAAAACTGCCGGAGACCCCGTCACTGAACCAGGCAAAACGGGTACATCGGGCGACGAAAGCAATCCGACCAAGCCGGGGCCCGCGCGCCCCTCGCGGCCGCTGCCGGGTGCCCTGGACGACCTCGCCAACCCGGAAATTACGCTCACCAGCTTTACCGACACACAAAAGGCTCTGGACGCCGGCACGCAGAATGCACTGTCGCAGCATGCCGATCTGCTGCTCGATGCCGAGAACTACCGCACCGACGGCACAACCAATGGCCGCCACCCGCACGGCATTGGCGTGCGCAGGCTGGCCGCCAAGCTGGCCGAGATGAGCGACGAGCAGCGGCGCCTCATCCTGAACAAGGCCGAGTTCGCGCACGACACCGCCAACATCAAAGACCCCGTGCGCATGAGCTGGCGCCAGCGCATGCAGCTCTATCGCGGCAAGTCGTCGGTATTCGGCCGCACGGCAGATCGGATCATGTCGCCGGTGGACCGCATCCAGGCGCTTTTCGTGGATCGCGGCATACGCAAGTTCTTCGTCAAGGGCGGCACGGAAGACGCCGCCGCCGCGCTGAAAGACACCCAGCGCATTCTGCTGGTGACGGGCTTCACCGTCGGGCGAGACCCGGTCTCGGGCCGTGCCCTGCCCGAAACGGACGGCCCCGTCGGCACCGCTGAAATGGCGGCCAAGCTCGCGCTGGCCGGCCGCGACATGACCATCGCCACCGATTCGGCCAACATGCCGGTCGTGCAGTCGGTGCTGGCGAGCCTCGATGGCGGGCATCTCGTCAAGCTGGAGCCGTTCGATGCCAAGCGCGGGCAGCCCGCTCGCGATGCCGCAAACGAACTGCTTGACCGCGTGCAGCCCGATGCAGTCGTCGCCATTGAACTGCCGGCCCGAAATGCCGACGGCGACTACCTCAACATGCGCGGCATCTCCGTGGCGGAGGTGAATGCCCCGAAGGATCAGATCGTGCTTGAGGCCAACAAGCGCACGGGGATTGTCACGGTAGGAGTGGGCGACGGCGGTAACGAGGCCGGCATGGGCAGCCTGCGCAGCAATATCCCACCCGTCACGCTCGCCGATAACACCACGATCGATTTCGCATCGACCGTGCCGGTGAAGTATCCCGTGACTGCGTGGAACTCCAACTTTGGCGCACAGGCCATCCTGGCCAACATGCTGCACCAGATGGGCCGCATGGACCTCATGACCACGCCGGAGGAACTACACGCAGCCATCAAGGCTTCAGTGGATGCAGGAGCGGTGGACGGTGTCAGCCGCAAGAGCGAAGCCAGCGTCGACGGTTTCCCCTCACAGGTGCATCAGGGCATGCTCGTGCTGCTGCGCAATGCCATGAACCACATGCCTGACGGCAAGACGTTTGACGAGGCCACGCCCAACGAGCCCTTCACCGTTGCGGCCTTCGACTCCAGCAACGGCGGACTGATCGCGGCCAAGAACATGCTGGCCATCATCAAGGCCGAAACGGGTGAAGACTTGCAGATGGTGCCGGTGGTGGACCACGCCAACGCACCATATGGCCCCAAGAGCCCGGACACGCTCATCCGTCTTGTCGGCAATGGGCTGCAGACCGCACAGCGTCTGAAGGCCGCCATGGTGGCCATGGCGTGCAACACGGCGTGCACGGCGTTCCCGAAGGCGCTGGACAACGTTGATGTGCCTGTCATCAACCTGATTGACGTGACGTCGCGCGCCATGGTCGAACACGGCGGGGACCGCCCTGCCGTCCTTGCCACGGCGGGCACCGTCAAGAGCGAGGCATACCAGAACACGGTCGCTGAGCTGTCCGATGGTCGGATCACCCCGCAAGCCGTTGCCGCCCACAAGTTCGCGGATTTCGTCAACGACCTGAAGCACAAGAGCGATGACCCAAAGGTGAAGGAAGAGCTGCAAGACGCCTCGGACGCATACGTCAACGAACTCCACCCGGAGACCACGTCGCTGTGGCTATGTTGCACGCACTACCCGGCGATGAAGGATTTCCTCGTGACCTCGTTGCTCAAGCGCGGCATGGATATTCCGGTGATCGATCCGATGGAGTACCAGGCCAGGGCGCTGCTCAATGAAATCGGGAAGAGCGATTGGCACACGCCAAGCGCGGCGTATTCCACCGATCCGTACGTCGTCACCTCGGGCAAGACCGGCCCGGTGAGCGAATCGGCGCAGAACCTGATGGAGCGGCCCAACGTGCCCGTGCAGCGGGTGCGCAGGTTCGGCCCCGGCAAGACGCTGGATGGCGCCATTCCACCGAACCCCCGCATGGAGCCCACGCCCATCAGCAACGCCGTGATGGCGCTGTTCAACCCGGACATGGCGCGCATTGAAAATCCTAACGGGGTCGGCAACGCCGCCGCTGCGCTGCAGGGCAGCAACCGCATCCTGGTGCTGGCCGGGTCGCGCAACGCGCATGGCGCGGTGGATACCGACGGCATTGCCGGCGCCGCCGTGTTCGGCCATGACTTGCAGGCGGCGGGCAAGCAGGTCGTCTACGTGGTGCCGCACGAAGCGGTACCGGCACTCGATGCCGCCTTGCAGGCGCGCGGGGCCGCCGTCAACGACTACAGCATCGTCCCGTTCAACGCGGAGCCCGGCGAGCAGGCGCGCACAACGGCGCAAGATCTCATCGATCAGGCGTCGCCCGACACGATCGTCTCCATCAACGTACACGGCCGCAATAGTGAGAACCGCTACGTCGATCAGAACGGCAACGACGTCACTGACCAGACCGTCCCGCTGGACGAGGTGGTCATTGCCGGCTGGAAGACCGACGGCGTGACCACCATCGGTGTCGGCTCGCGCGGGCATGAAGCCGGCATGGGCAACACGCGCCGCACCGCGCCGCAGGTGATCCTGCCCGACGGCACGGTGGTGGACCCGCGTTCAGTGGTGCCGGCGGACCACTATGTGAGTGCATCGAACTCCAACTGGGGCGCGCACGGCCTCGCGGCTTCGGTGCTGGAAGCCGCCGGCCGCACGGATCTGCTGACCACTCATCAGCAGCACATGGACGCGCTGAACGCCACCGCCAGCGCCGGCGCGGTCGATGGCGCGACGGGCCAGGCCACCGGCACCGTCGGCGGGCACGACAGCAACACCTACCAGACCGTCGTGCAGATGATCAACCTGGCGGCAGGCAAGAAGCCCGACGTGCCGCCACCCACGCCCGCAAGCGCGACAGGGCCGAAGGGGCCGGGAGGCCCGCAGCCCACCGGCAGCAAGACCACTGAGCCCACCACCCCGGCCATCAAGACCGGCGAAGCCGGCGACGATGGCAACGGCACCCCGCCCACCGAGCCCGACAGCGCCGCCAGCGCCGGCGAACCCAAGCGCAAGCCGTGGATCCGCTGGATCTTCGCGGGCTCGCTCACGGGGGCGTTCTCCACGGCTGCGAGTTCCGCCACGCTCACCGGAAGCGCCGCGACGCACGCGGTATTCGATCCGTCCGTCACCAGCCCGCTGTCGTTCATGTATCGGGGCGGCATCGCAGCGCTGCGTGCCAACAAGACGCGCGCCGTGTCTGACCAGGTCAGCAAGTTGGGCACTGAAGATTCAGACTCGGCACTGGCCTGGCTCAAGACCAACATGTCGGATCGCGGGCGCCGCTGGGGCGTGACAAAGGGCGACCGGAAAACCATCGCTGACGCAGTCGCGCGTTTCCAGGACAACCCGGATGCGCTCACTACAGCGCTGTCCAAGGTCGACGATCCCAAGGCCAAGGACGACCCCGATGTCCAGGCACTGATGGCGCTCAAGGGGGCGCCGGGCAAGCTGCTTTCGCCCAAGAGCCCCGTAGGGCGCGCGAACGACACGCTGCAACTGCTGACACTTGCGCTCAATAACGGCAACACGGCTTACTGGTTTGCCACGCATGGGGCGCACCTGAACACGCCATCGTTCTGGAGCAATGCGCTGTTCCTGAGCGCCAACCTGGCGCTGTCCAGCCGCAACTTTGCCGGCCGCCTGGGCGCTACATTCAACGACAAGGCGACCAACACGAGCCCGTGGCTGAACCGCGCGCAGGCATTCACGATGTCGCTGTACACGGTCGGTTCGGTGCCCCTGGCGATGAACGACGCGCTCATGCACACCAATAGCCCGGCCATGGGGGCCACCAAGGCAGCACTGGACCTGGCATTCGGCGCAGGCGCCCTGCGCATTGCCGGCGACCTGATGCCCAAGGTCGGCCAACGGCTGCCGAGCAACGCCATGCTGCCCGGCGGCGTGATCCTGGGTGTGGCGGCGGTCACGCGCTTCGGCATCGAGCTGTTCGTGCCCAACCAGGCGGCCAAGCCGGCGGTTGCGCAGGTGCAGGCCAACGGCAACGGGCAGGATCAGAACAACCAGCCTAATGCCGAGTTTCCGCTGCCCGACATGCAGGGCGTAAGCGGTGATCTGCTGCGCGCCAATGCGCCGCACGCGTTGCCATCGATCGGCACAGGCACCTCGCCGCAGTACGCGATCGTTGGCCCAGGCGGCACGCTCTGGCAATTGAGCGCTGCCGATTCTGCCAAGCTGCTTGGCACCACGGGCCCGGCATCCGATGCGCGCACGGCTGCCGCGCTCGACAAGCTGGCACCGATGAACAGCCAGTTCGACTGGGCAGCGCTGGATGGCAATCCATATACGCAAGGCGCAACGGGACAGGACCCGGATCTCGTCGTCCCGGGCGACATCGTGCGGATCGGATAACGGGGAAAGCGGGCAACGATCGGCGGGCGCAGCAGTCAGGCGCTTGCCGTTCTTTTTTTGCGCTCCCTTACGCGCTCAGGAGGTGGACGACACGTACGGATTGCCCACCGCATCCGCGCCTTCAGCCCAGCGCAGCAGCGCCGCCACATCGCGGAACAGCGTGCGGTCAATGGTGGTATCCATCGGCACGGTGTCGTGCAGGCGCTCCGCCAGCCCCGCGTTGGCTGCGGTCGGCACGAGGTGGTATTCGGCCATCTGCCGGATGCGCTGGACAGACTCGCCGCTGCCCTTGGCGATCACCATCGGCAACGTGCCATCGCCGGGGTAATACAGCGCCACCGCATGCCGCGCGCTGAACACGATAGCGGTAGCAATGCGCATGCGATCTTCCAGCGCGCTGTATTGCACCTCCAATGCAAGCTGGCGACGGCGCCCCACGATGTGCGGATCGCCTTGCAGCTCGCGGTGCTCACGGCGCAGTTCTTCGGTAGACATGCGGTTCTTCTTGAAGAATTCGAAACGCACGTGCCAGTAGTCCAGCGCGGCCATCAGCACATACACCACCGCCGCCCAGCCGAACAGCAGAAGAATCATGTGCGCGACCACGGCCAGGATGGCCGCCGGCCGCCCGTAGCCCGCCTGCAGCGGCAACGCCAACGACGCGCGAATCACCACGAACAGCGTCAACGCCAGGCAAGCCACCTTGAACAGCATGATGGCCAGGCCGATCAGGTTGCGCACGGAGAACATGCGCTGGATGCCCTCCCCAGGATTGAGCCGTGACATTTGCGGCGTCAGGCGTTTGGGCGCGAACATGCCGCCCACCTGGGCAAACGCACCCAGCACAGCCAGCACGGTCACCAGCACCAGGACGGCTGCGCTCAACAGGATCCACTCCGCCCCCGCCGATACCAACGCCTGCCGCACCGCCGCGGCTGGGTCGCGCGCCTGCGCCACGGCGCTCACGTTCTGTATCAGCAGGCCGCGCATGCGTTCGAGCAACCACGGCCCGCCTTGCCACAACAGCACGAGCATGCCGATAAAGACCAGCGCGCTCGTCACGTCCGTGCTGCGGACGACTTCGCCTTCGCGCCGTGCGTCCTCCAGACGGCGCTGTGTGGGCTTGTGCTGTTTCTCGCTCATGCGCCGGGGCTGTGCAGCAACGCGCGCAACAGCCAGACCATCTCGCCATTGCCGGCCAGGAAGGTGCGCATCGATTCGAAGACAAAGCCGAGGAACAGCACCATCATCAGCACGGCCAGCAGGCTCTTTACCGGCTGGGCGAACAGGAACACGTTCAACTGCGGCACCGAGCGGTTGATCAGCCCGATGCCCAGCTCCGCCACCACCAGCACGATGATCACGGGTGCGGCCAGCTTGAGCGTCCAGCCGAGCACGCTATCGGCTTCGTGCACCGCAAACTGCTCCAGCGCAACCGATGCGCTTGGCAACATGCGCTCGATCGGCCAGAGCTTGTACGACTCGAAGAACGCGCCAAGCATCACATGCAGGCCGCCGCCTGTGACGAACAACGTGACAGCCATGAAGCCGAGAAAACTGGCGGTCGGCCCGCTCTCATGCCCGGCCACCGGGTCGAAGAAGGATGCGTTGCCCGAGCCGGTCTGAAAGTCGATCAGGTGGCCGATGTTCTCGATGGCCCAAAGCAGCGCGCCAAACGCCATGCCGAGCAGCACGCCGATCAGCGCTTCCTTGAGCGCCAGCGCCATCCACAGGCCGCCGCCCTGCACGTTCATCGCCGCGCCTGCCATGGACGGTGCCACGAACACCGCCAGGATGGCGATGAACCCACTGCGCACCATGCCCGTCACCACCCGCCCGCTGAACACGGGCACGATGAACATGATGGGCAGCAGACGCGGCAGCACCAGCAGCGCCTGCCGGAACAAGCCTTCCATGGAGTGCGGATCGAACCCTTGCATCGGCTCAGGCGGTGATCTTCTGGCTGACAAGCTGGCGCGCGAGCTGGGCTTCAAGCGCGGCGTCTTCTTCCTGCCATTCCGCCGCGCGGCGCTGGGCGGCCGCCACGCGCTGCTCGGCGCGGTCGACGGCTTCACACTTGGCGTTCGCGCGGGCCACATGCCGCTGGGCGCGTGCCTGCGCCACCTGCTCGGCCGCCAGCACTGTGCTGGTCTGCGTGGATTCGACATGCGCATTGACGATGGCACGATCCAGCGCCAGCCGCGCGGCATTGGCGCCGCACAGCAGCGCGACGGCGCTGCGCGCATCCTCACGCACGGCCTGTTCAATGGCAGCGTCGTGCGCAGAGCGCGCCGATACCGTTTGCTGCAACCCTTGCTGCGCCGCCGCGTTCTGCGCGGCCGCCTGGGCCAACAGGGCAGCCTGCTTCTGCGCACGTGCCATGGCGCCGAGCTTGCGCGCCTCGCGCACGCGGGCGAGCTGACGCAGCACGTCACTCATAGCGCCCCCACCACGGCTTCAAGGTCGGCCACGGTGCGCTCCAGCTTCACGCGCGTATCGGCGTCTTGCTCAAAGAAGCGGGCGAGCGCGGCATGGGCGCGCAATGCGGTATCGCCCAGGGCATCGCTGCCTTCGCGGTATTCGCCAATCTGCACGAGCAATTCGATCTCCTGGTATTTGGCCAGCAGCTCGCGCACGCGTTGCGCGGCGGCACGGTGCGCAGGCGTGGTCACCTGCGGCATCACACGGCTGATGCTGGCAAGCAAATCAATAGCCGGATAGCGTCCCGCCAGCGCCTGCTTGCGCGATAGCACGATGTGCCCGTCGACGATGGAGCGCACCTCTTCGGCAATCGGATCGCTCTCTTCATCGCCCTCCACCAGCACGGTGTAGAAGGCGGTGATGACACCATGCGCCCCCGCGCCCGCCCGCTCCAGCAATTGCGGCAATACCGAGAACGTGGAGGGCGGAAAACTCCGCCGCGTCGGCGGCTCGCCGCTCGCCAGCCCGACCTCGCGCTGCGCCCGCGCAAACCGCGTGAGTGAATCCACCAGCAGCAGCACGTTCTTGCCGCGATCACGGAAGTATTCGGCCACCGCGGTGGCCACCAGCGCGCACTTCACGCGCTCCATGGCCGGCCGGTCAGACGTAGATACCACCAGCACCGTCTTGCGCCGCGTCGCCTCCGGCAGGCACAGCTCCAGAAATTCACGCACTTCGCGCCCGCGCTCGCCAATCAGTGCGATGACGTTGACGTCGCTCTGCGCGCCGCGCGCGATCATGCCCAGCAGCGTGCTCTTGCCCACGCCCGACGGCGCAAAGATGCCCAGCCGCTGGCCAATGCCCACTGTCAGCATGGCGTCGATGGCGCGCACCCCGGTTGAGAGCGCCGCGTCGATGCGGCGGCGTGACAACGGGCTGGGCGGCTCTGCATGCGTTGAAACACGCTCCTTGGTGAACAGCGGCCCGCCGTCATCCATGGGCGCACCCAGCCCATCGAGCACGCGGCCAAGCAACGCATCGCCCACGCCAAAGCGATGCGCGCTACCAGAGGGAATCACCTCAGTGGCGGCCGACAAGCCGTGCACGCTGCCCAGCGGCGTCAGCAAAGTGGACTGCCGCTCGAAACCAACGACTTCCGCATAGACGCTGCGCTCGCCAGGCGTGCGCAGTTCGCACACCTCGCCCAACCGCGCCTGGATGCCCGATGCATTGAGCATGAGCCCCACCGCACGGTGAATGCGCCCGCGCATCTGGACGCTCGCAGCCATCCCGTCGGTGCGCTCCAGCACGTCGCGCAGGCTACGTTCCAGATCGCCCGCGTCAATGATGTGGCTGACAGCGGGCTCGGTCATGCTTCGCCTCCCACCAGGGCGGCGTGCAGCGCTGCCAGTTGCGTGTCGATGCCGGCTTCGACCACGCCGGATGCGGTCTCCACCACCAGCGCCTCTTCCGACAGGCTGGCATCGGGCACCACGCGCACGCGGCGGGTACCGTCGGTCATGGTGCCCAGCACACGCTCCAGATCCGCCACCTGCTGCGGGGCGATACGCACCGTCAGCACGGGTTCGTGTTCGACCAGTGTTTCGATGCGCGCGAAGGCCTTGGCATAGATCGCCTCGCGCGGCAGATCGGCCGCCAGCTCGCGCACGGTGCGTGTGACGAGTTCGGCCATCAGCTGCTTCATGGCCGCCAAGGCCCGCGCGTTGGCAAGCGCATCGGCATACAGCCGCGTGGCGGCTTCGCGTTCGCCCTTTTCATAGCCTTCGTCGTAGCCGGCCTTGAGTTGTTGCTCGCGTTGCGCCTCGGCGTCTTCCAGCAGGCGCTCGCGTTCTTCCTGGGCGCTGCCGAGGATGCTCGTGGCATCGAGCAGCGCTGCATACTCGTGCTGCTTGAGCACCTTGCGCTCGCTCAGGATATGCAGCTTGTCGGTGGTAATCAGAAAAGCCAGTCCCATGCCGGCACCTGTTCAGGAATCAAGCTCAGCCGCAACAACTCGCCCAGTTCTGCGCGTTGCGTGCGGCCCAGCAAATACGGCGGTCGATCGGCGTCGGCCGCGTTGCGCGGAAACTTCAACGCCAGCCGACGGATGACGGCCGGGCCAAACGGCACCAGAAAATCAGTCAGCAACCGGCGCCCGCGGGCGCGCAGCGTTTCCACCGCCAGGCGCGGGTACTGGCGCTGCGCCTGCAAGGTCTCGGCAACGGCCTCGAAGGCCGGCATGCGTTCCAACGCAAATGCCACAAGCGGCGCGCCGAACGCGAGGTCGATGGCCTGCCGGGTCTTGCGCGAGACTTCGCCCTCGCGTAGCCATTGGCGATGCAGGCAAAGGCCGCAGCACATGGCCATGCGCTCCAGCGCATCGGCGGGCAACAGGGCGATGCGCTTTTCCACGGCGGCAAAGTCGTAGTCCCATTCGCCCTGCAACTGATGGGCTTGGAGCAGCGCCCGCGCCAGCACGGCGCGCCCTGCCTCGCCATAACGGGCTGGGTCGCGCAGCGCAAGCGGCCAATCCGCCGGCAGCCACGACGCGTCGATATAGCGATCCGGCCGCAGGTTGAACGTGGCAACCAGCCCTGCCAGGCGCGCATCGTTGGTCATGACGCCCGCTCCGGCCGACGTCCGCTGAGGTTGTCGAACGCGCCACGTCGCCATGCCACGAGACCTGTTACAACGAGTGCCGCGATGATCAGCAAGCCGAGCAGCCACACCAGCGGGTTGCGCGTGCTGAATGTGCCGAGCAACGCCGCGCCCTTTCGCACGTCCACCGGCACCGGCTGGGCGCCCTGCAGGAACAGCGATACGTTGTCGTAGCTCAGCCCTTCAATGCTGTGCGCGACGAGGTCTTTCACCATCGGCGCCATGGCGGTGAGGTTCACGCCGGGCCGGTAGCGGATGTACACCGCAGCGGAGGCTGGCTTGGCCTTGTCGGCCAGCGGATCGTTCTCGGGAATCACGACATGCACGTGCGCGAGCATCACGCCATCCACATCGAGCAGCGTGCGCGACAGCTCCTGCGAGACGCCGTAGATGTAGCGAACGCGCTCTTCAGCAGGCGTGGCCACCAGCCCCTGTTTCTGGAACACCTGGCCGAGTGACGCCAGGCGCGGGCGCGGCAGGCCCTGCGCACGCAGTACCGCCAGCGAAGGACCCATGTCGGCCTGGTCGACGGTAAGCGTCCAGGTGCGGCCCTCCTGGCCCTGGCCGTCCTGCACGAGCTTCTGCCCGCTGATGCCAGCCGCCGACAGCGCGGACACCATCTCGTTGACCTCGACCTCCGACAGGCCGGTGTACAGCTCCTGCTCGCACCCGGCCAGGCCGAAGAGGCAGGCAAGCGCCATCAGCACACCCAGCAATCGGTTCATGTCAGCCTTCCTGGTTTTTCAGCAGCGAGTGGCTCACGCCGTTGGCGGCCTGCGCAAAGCTCATGTCCATCTGGTACTCGGCCAGCGTCATCGAGGCGAAGTAGCTGAAGTCGGCCAGCTTCACCATCGTCATGGTCACGTCCATGCTGTCGAGCGAATCGAGCATCTCCTGCCGCTTGCTGTTGATGCTGGTGTAGCGCTCGTTGAGGTCGTGGCCGTAGTCGCGCCACTGGCCCATCGCACCGTCGGCGCCGGGCCCGCGCGTGAACGAGAACGACACATCCGGCACCGGCGATGGCGTTGCGTGGGAGGCCATCGGAATGGGTTGTGCCGGCAGCGTGGCCGGCTGCACCGTCGTGGTGGCAACGGGGCGCATCATGCCGCCAAACTGCTGGGCGTCGGTGGGCATGGCGGCTTGCGTAGCCGGAGTGCCGATGCCCTGCTCGACCTGCCCCGGGCCCTGGGCCGCATACGCCGCGGGGTTCACCTGCGCGGCCTGGCTGGCGCCGGCAGCACCGCCGGCTTGGGCCTGTGCAGCTTGAGTCGCGGCAACGGCCGCAATCGCATTTGCTTCGATCGACATCGTGCCCTCCTGAATTCGATGAAGCGGCGGCAGGCCGCGCCCGCCGCCGCTGGGGTTGCGCGTCAGCTCGCGCGCGCGCCGTCGCGGACGGCACCGGCTGCCGAAGCCGCCGTATTGCTCAGCGATTGGGCCGCGCCGATGATGCCGCTGGCGGCGGCGCCCTTGGCTGCGGCGGCCTGCACTGCCGTGGCGATCTTCAGTTGGTCTTCGCCGGACTGGTTGATGCTGCCGATGGCGCCGTCAACGCCGGTGGTGGGTGTACCTGCCATGGTGCTCTCCTGGATGTCAGTCAAAAAGGTCAAAAGGGTCAAAAGGAACTACCAACTGCACTGCCAACTGCTTGCGGCGGAAGCCGACCTCGCATCTGCCGGCCACCTCCGTACGACACACCGGGCGCATAGGAGAAAGGGGATCCGCTGCGCTACGGTGTTTGCGGCTGGATCGGCCACGTGACCGATTGCCCGCCGCGGTCGAGCACCACACCATCTGAAGCGATGCTCTTCACCTGGAGGCCGCCCTTGAGGTGGGCGCCCTCGAAATACAACTGGCCGTCGCGCGTCTGCACAAAGCGCGTACCGTCTTCGTCTTCATATGTGCTCACGATGGCGGGCAGGCCGTCGGCGCGCGGCGTTTCCGCCACGACGTTCGGCGGCGGCGGGCCATCCCACGCCACGCGGTCAACCACCTCGACGGCGGGCTTGGCGTCGCGCGCGTAGTTGCGGATGCGCTGCCACGCCTGTGCGCGATCGGCCGTGCCGCTCACCACGATGCGGCCGTGCCCGTCGTAGGCCACGTTCAGCGCGGCCGTGCCGCTTGTGCCGCCCGCGCTGAAGTACTGCTGCGCAGCGGCCAGCAGGTCGCTCACCACGTACACCTCGCCAATCGACACATCGGACAACCCGCGTGCGCGGCTCAGCAGCGCCTGATGGTCCGCCTCGGTCGGTACGTAGCCGGACACGCGCGACGTGCCGTCCGATGCCGGCGTCACCACAATCTCTGCCGGGTCACCCAACGCGTGACGGACCTGCGCTGCACGCGCCGCAGGGTCGCGGCCCCACAGCGACCAGCCGTCATGCCCGGCAAACGCGACCACGCCGCCGGCCAGCAGCACCGCAAGCCACAGGCCGATGCCGGCAACCAGCCACGTTCGCCCGCGCCCCGCCTTGGTGGACACCCGCGACAGCCACACCGCTGCGGCCAGCGGCAGCCACGACGGCACGCGCTCTGCCAGCACCGCAGCACCCGCACCTTCCACCGCGGCGGCCGGCATGCGGATCGTTCCGACCTTTTCGATGCCGACACGGATGTCGCCCATGGCAATCACATCGCCCGGCACCACGCTGCGGCGCGTCTGGCCGAATGGCTGGCCGTTGAGCGTTGGCTCGGCGTCGTCCAGCCGGCGTGCAGAGACGGCAATGCCGCCCACCTCGAACATCAGCTCGCGCGCGGCGACACTGCTGTCGGGCACGATGATTTCGCAGTTGGGCGCCGAGCCGACCACGTTGGCGCCCATCCGCAGCGGCATCGATCTGCCGTATAGCGGGCCGCTCAGGAAGCACAGCTTCCAGGGCGATTTATCCGAGTGCGGCGAGGGTTGTGAGGCTGGCTGGTTCATGCAGTCGTGAAACAGGCGGCGTGGGCAAGGTGCCGACACTGGCCGGCGGCTGGTTGGGTGCCGGCGTGTTGGGCAACGGGCCCGGTTTCCAATCGGTTGATCCCGGCACCGGCATGCCAACGCCCGGAATCGACACGGCGGGCACGTCGTTCGGGTTGGTGCTGGCGGCGGTCAGGACGCGCGGGGTCAGCAGATAGAAGCGCTCCATGTGCTGGCCGGTCTTATTGGTGTACTTGAACAGGTTGCCGATGAAGGGCACGTCCGAGAGGAACGGAATGCCCGACTTGGTGTTGTTCAGGCTGTCGGAGTTGAAACCGGCAATCAGCAGGCTTTTGCCCTCTTCGATCATCGCCTTGGTGACGATGGAGCGCTCCTGCACGACCGGCAGCTGCGAGACGCGGTCGTTGGTCAGGTTTCCGTCGTCAATGTCGATCGACATCATCACGCTCATCTGGCCGGCCTCGTTGACGATGAGCGGCGTGACCTTCACGCTCGTGCCCGTCGTGATGCCGTACAGCGATGCATCCTGAAAGCCCGACACCGGCACATAGAAGTGGATGAGGTTTTCAAGAATCGCCTCGGTGTTGTCCAGCGCCAGCACCTTCGGCTTGGCTTGCAGTTGTGCATTGCCGCTCTGCGTGAGCGCATTGATGCGCGCCAGCAGGTAGTTGCGCAGACTGCCGCCAATCGATGCGGTGAGCGCCATGCCGATCGGCGTGGTGGCGCCGGTCTGGCCGTCTTCGGTGGTGCCGAGGTTGAACGTGAGCGGCGGATTGTTGCCGTTGCCGGATTGGAAATCGCCGTGCGTGGTGTGCAGACGCCAGTCGACGCCCAGGCTATCGAGCGAATCGGTGCTGATGTCGATGATCGTGAGGTTGATCTCCACCAGCCGCGGCTTGGTATCGAGCGAGGCGATCAGGCGCTCGTACTGCGCCATGTGCTCGGGCACGTCGCGGATGAGCACGGCGTTGATGCCGGCGTCGGCCTCGATGCGCGGCAGGTCAGGCGGTGCACCGCCGCCCGATGCTGCGGGCGCCTGTGCGCCGTAGCCGGAATCGCCCTGCGCGCCTGCCAGCGGAATCTCGATGCGCGGCACGTTGATGCTGTCACCGGAACTGAGCTTCATCTGCCGCGTCGGCCCAGTCAGCCGCATGGCGCGCGTGGGCGACATGCCGGGGCTGCTTGCACCGGGGTTGGGCGCGCCCAGCAGGCGACGCATCATGGTGGCAATGCCGGGAATCGTCACGGGCTTGCCAGACCGATTGATCTCCACATCGCCCGCCCATGCGTACTTGAGCGGGAATGCGCGAATCTCAGCGCGATCCGCACCGCGCGACGGATCGGCAATCGATGCAATGGCCTGGCGCACCAGTTCCACATAGCGCTTCGGGCCAGACGCGTAGACGGTGTTTTCCTTGTCGCTCACAACCAGCGGAAAGCGCTGATCGGTGATCTGCATGGCGCGCAGGATCTGCGCAAGCTCCGGGCCGCTGCCCTTCGGAATCGGGAAGACCTGCGTCTGTGAATCATCTGCACGGTCCACGTAGATGAGCGAACCGTCGTAGTACCACGTGAGCCCGTAGGTGGCGCATACGGTATTGAGCGTGCTGGCCGGCGGGCCAGAGAACTTGCCGTTGATGGTGCCTTCCACCTTCGGGTCGACGACCGCCGTCACGCCTTGGGATGCCGCCAGCTCGCGGATGAAATCGCCCACCTTCTTGCCTTCGGCCACCAGCGTGTACGACCGGTTGCGCCAGCGCAGCTCGGCCGCCTGCACCAGGGCCGCCGTCGTCAGCAGCCATAGGCATGCTGCAGATGCACTCCACCGCAGGAATCGATAGCGTTTGTTCACGCGTGTTCTCGCTCGGTTATGTTGTTGTTTGTTCGGCGCCATCTCGCGATCCCCCCGCTAGAAAGGCGCCACACCGCCGTAAAACACCTGATCGAGTGCCATGCGGGCAAAACGCAGCACTTCGCGTCCACCCCACCCCGCTAGCACCACGATGGTCACCATCACAGCAATCAGCCGCACCGACAGGCCGATGCTCTGATCCTGGATCTGCGTCACTGCCTGCGCGATGGCAATCAGCAACGCCGATACCGTCGCCACCGCCACCACGGGCAACGAGACCAGCAGCACCAGAAGCAAGCCCTGGCGCGTGGCTTCGAGAATGGTGGCGCTCATGTTCATGGGCCTGTCTCCTTGTGCGGTCCGTGCGTTCTGTGTGTTCAGGCGGGGTTGGTCACCCAGCCCACGGTGTTGAGTTCGATCGCTTCGTCGATCTCCTGGTACGACAGCACCGGCAGATCGCCAAACACCGGCTGCAGCATCGTCTTGACGTAGCGCCGGCAGTTGAGCGACACCATCACCGCCAGCGGGCGGCCATGGCGGTCTTTCTCCAGCGGGCGGGTGCCGCCCAGGATCTTCACCACCTGGTCGGTGATCGCCTGCTTGGCGTCGCGCGTGAGGCTCAGCACGCTACCCTGCTTGGTGTGCACGACGGCCTGCTCGATGCGCTCCTGCAAGGACTGCTCGAACAGCACCACGTCGAGCACGCGGCTGGTGCCGCAGAACTGCTCGGTGATCTGGCGGTGCAAATCCACGCGTACCAGCTCCACCAGGCCGATCACGTCTTCGGGCTCTTTGGGCGACCACGTGATCAGGCTCTCGAAAATGGCGCGCAGGTTGCGGATCGACACGCCCTCCTGCACCAGCCGGCGCAGCACTTCCGTAATGCGCTGCGGAGGCACCAGGCGCGTGAGTTCAGCCACCAGCTCGCCGTGTTCGCGGCGCATGATCTGGATCAGGTTCTGTGTTTCCTGAATGCCGATGAGCGAAGCGGCATTGCGCTCGATGAGCGTTTCGACTTCGGCGGCAAGACGGTCTTCGGCCGGTACCGCGCCGTCGGAAATCGCATCGCGCTCGGGCAGCGTGCCTTCAGCGGCCAGCACGTCCTGCACGAGCAGCGCGTAGCCGTGGGCCGGCAACGTCGCGTCCCAGTTCAGTTGCACGCGCGGGAACACCGCGCCGAGCCTGCGCTGCACGCGCGATTTGGCTTCGGCCAGGCGCGTCTGCAGGGCAACGAGTTCGATCTGGCCGCGCAGGTCTTCCGACAGGCGCACGGCGATGGGCGGCGCAATGCCTTCCGCCGGCGAGCCTGCCTCGGGCTCGGTCAACCGCCGTGCATCGGGGCCAAGCACAAGCAGGTCGAGCGGCGGCGCCTGTCGGCGCTGGCGCATGCGCAGGAAGGCGGCTGCCGCGGTGCCGATCGCCAGCAGCAGGAACGACCACTTCGGAAACCCCGGCACCAGCAGGAACGCCAGCAGCACGCCGCTGGCCATCAGCATGCCGCGCGGGTGGGCGGTGATCTGCGCGCCGATCTGCTGGCCGAGGTGGCGGGCCTCGCGATCACGCGTGGCTACTCGGGTGGTGACGATGCCGGCGGCAATCGATACCAGCAGCGACGGAATCTGCGAGGCCATGCCGTCGCCAACCGTCAGGATCGCGTAACGGTGCAGCGCATCGCCGATCGACATGCCGTGCATCAACGCGCCCACGGCAATGCCGGCCAGGATGTTGATGACGGCGATGATGATGCCGGCAATGGCGTCGCCCTTGACGAACTTCATCGCGCCGTCCATCGCGCCGTGCAGTTGCGATTCCTGCTCCAGCGCCTCGCGGCGGCGCTTGGCCTCATCCGACGTGATGATGCCGGCGCGCAGGTCCGCATCGATGCTCATCTGCTTGCCCGGCATCGCGTCGAGTGAAAACCGCGCGCCGACCTCGGCCACGCGCTCCGAGCCCTTGGCGATCACGATGAACTGCACCACCGCGATCACCAGGAAGACCACGCCGCCCACGACGAAGTTGTTGCCGACCACCAGTTTTCCGAACGTGTCGATCACGTGGCCCGCGTTGGCCTGCAGCAGGATCAGCTTGCACGAGGCGATGTTCAGCGACAGGCGAAACAGCGTCGTGAACAGCAGCACCGCCGGAAACGACGAGAACGCAAGCGCCGACGGCAGATAGATCGACACGCACAGCAACACGATGCTTGCGGCCAGATTGAGCGAGATCAGCCCATCGAGCACAACGGTGGGCAGGGGCAGAACGAAGAGCGCGACCACCGCCACCACGAACACGGCAATCGCGATGTCGTAATTCACCAGCCGCGCCCAGCGCATGCCGGAGAGCGGAACATCCAACGCTGCAGCAAGATTCCGAGGCTTTGCCATGGAGCGCCTTTGGGCCCGTTTTGGACTGTTGGGACTGTTTTGGGCCGCGTGGGCCCACGAATCTCCGTAGAAGACAGGCGCTGTTGAGCCCCCGCTTCTCTTGCGAAAGTGTAGAAGTGAGGGGCCTGTCCGCTCAACGCTGAAACTCGTAGTCGAGCGGTCAATCTCTGACGAAGTTTCGGGGTCGACTACGCTTTTCGGTAGTTCATCGTGGTGTGTGCACGCCACTACAGTGAGTGCATTCACTTGCCACGCGAGAGGCCACGGTTGACTGCTTCGAATGTGGGTGCCGGCGATGTCCGCGCGCCGATCCTGTTTGGCGAAGAACACATCGTGGTCGATGCCGAATCGATCCGCCTGGGTGCGATGGCGCGCGCCGAGTCCTTCTCTGAAACCGCCCAGGATCTGCGGGCCGCGCACGGTGCGCAGGAACGGCAATTGCTGCTGCGCGCCGTTTTGCGCAGCATCGGCTTCGACTGGCTCTGTTACTACCGGCTGACACGCATTGGTGAATCGATTACGCGCGTGCTGTACTTCCGTGCGTATTCCCCGCCGAACTGGCCCAAGCGCTACATCGATGAGCGCTACTTTGAAATCGACCCCCGCCTGGCCTTTGCGCTGCGCCACGAATGGCCCCTCGTGTGGGATCTGGCCGACCTGGGCGCCACGCTTACCGCGCCGGCGGATGCGGACCGCCTGCACCGCCTGCTGCAAGACGCGGAACGCTCCGGCCTGCGCAGCGGCATCAGCTTCGGCGTCGTCAGCCCACGCAGCCTGGAACACAGCGTCATCTGCTTTGGATCGGGCAATAACGCCAAGGGCTGGATTGCCGATAACGTGGTCGGCCAAGCCTATGCCGTGGGGCTGGGCCTGCATGAATTTCTCATGCAGCACGCCAAGCCATTGCATGAAGACACGCACGCGCGTGCGCTCACGCAGGTGCAACGGCAGATTCTGGAATTCATCACCAGCGGGTTGTCGGACAAGGCGATTGCCGAGCAGCTCAACATGTCGCCGCACAACGTCGACTATCACCTGCGTCAGCTCAAGAAGAAATACGGTGCACTGAACCGCGTGCAGCTGGCCTATATGGCCGGGCGCATGTTCATGACATGAATACGCTCGACGCACGCATGCTCTCTGCCGTGGACCAGACACTGGCGCGTGCGCTGTCGCGCCTGTATCTGGCGCGCGCGGCACTACCGTTTTCCGTAGGGAACATGCCCTACGAAGCGCGTTGCGAAGCGCATGCCGTGCAGGCTGCGGCACAGGCCTACCGCTTCACGTTGGGCGATGCCCCAGGCTGGCTGCTGCTCGATGCCGCCGCTGAACGTGCATGGCTGGCCGACGCCGCAGATGCGCACGTGCCGCAAGCCCTGCGCTGCGCCGTGCTGGCCGACGCTCTGGCATCGCTCACTCGGGCCATCGAGCAACGCAGCGGAGGCGCGCTTATGTGGTTGCCAGAGACCGCCTCGCCCGACGTACGGCTGGACCGGCCAGACGTCCTGCAGATGATGATCACCCGCCGCGATGACGAATCCGTCGGGGACGGTGCCGCGCCGTGGCTGGCGCGCGCCGGTCTGCTGTTCGACGCGCCGCAGGTGCTAGCCGAACTGTGCCCGCCGGAGTTGGCCGCGGAGCCCATTCCGCTGGCCGCGTTCATGGGCACGCAGGTGCCGCTGCGCTTCGAGCTGGGCGCCACTTTTCTGTCGCGCCGCGACTTTGCCAGCATTGCGCTGGGCGACATCGTGCGCATCGAAAAATGGCTGCCCGCAGGCAATGCGCTGCGCTGCGTGGCCCGCGTGCGGGGCCAACTGCACCTGCGTGTTTTCGGGCAAGTGCAAGGCAACCGCATCGTCGTGGAAACCGTAGAGGAAAAGCCGATGACAACAGAGAACCCAGTCCCAAATACCGCTGCATCCGGCACGGAACCCTCCGCGCGCCCGCTTCCCACCGACAGCCTGGACGACATCGAACTGGTCACTACTTTCGAGCTGGAAGAGCGGCGGCTGTCATTGGCCGAACTGCGTGCGTTACGGCCCGGCACGGTCATGGAGCTGGCGCAGCCGCTCAATCAGGCTGTCATCCGCATCCTGGCCAATGGCATGCCGGTTGGCGAAGGCCACCTGATTGCGGTCGGCAACCGGCTCGGTGTGCGCGTGTCGCGCTTCATCGGTCAGGCGGCACCGGGGCAGGCATAACTAACGCCCCTCCCTCAACAAGAACAACGCATCGACACACTCGACACACCCAATGGGAAACCTGCCCAATCCCGTAGCGATGATTGCCGTGGTGGCGGCGCTGGGCATCGCGCCCTTTGCCGCGCTCATGGTCACGAGCTACACCAAGCTAGTGGTGGTGTTTGGCCTGCTGCGCTCGGCGCTGGGCATTCAGCAGGTACCGCCCAACATCGTGCTCAACGGCATCGCGCTGATCCTGACGGTGTTCATCATGGCGCCGGTCGGCATGGACATGGTCGACAACCTGCGCGGGCGCAACTTCAACCTGAGCAGCCAGATGAGCGTGGACGACGTGATCGCCATCCTCGATGCCGCGCAGCCGCCGGTGAAGAAATTCCTGGAGACCCATACGCTGGAATCGGAGCGCAACTTCTTCGTCAAATCCGCCACGAGCATCTGGCCCAAGGAGCGCGCCGCCGGCCTCAAGAACGACGACCTGACGGTGCTCGTGCCGAGTTTCACCCTCACCGAGCTGATCAAGGCGTTCCAGGTGGGCTTCGTGCTCTACATCATCTTCGTGGTGGTCGACTTGGTGGTGGCCAACCTGTTGCTGGCCTTAGGCATGCAGATGATTGCGCCGACCACCATCTCGGTGCCGTTCAAGCTGCTGCTGTTCGTGATGCTCGATGGCTGGTCGGTCCTGGTGCACGGGCTCGTGCTGTCTTATCGATAGAGGTGGCGACCATGCGTGTCAGTGCTTTTATCGTTGCCGCCATGGCGTTTGGGGCCTGCATGGCAGCCACGTCTGCCGTGGCGGGGCCACGCATTGATGCGCGCGCCTTCGCCACGCTGGCTGCCACATGCGCGCCACGCGTTGATCGCCTCACGCTCGAAGCGCTGGTGCGCACGGAGTCTGCCTACAATCCGTATGCGATCGGCGTGGTGGGCGGCAGGCTTGTGCGCCAACCGGCCACGCTGGAAGAAGCCGTCGCAACCGCGCGTTCACTGGAGCGCCAGGGCTACAACTTCAGTGTCGGGCTCGGGCAGGTCAACCGCTACAACCTTGCGCGCTTTGGCGAGACACTGGAAACCGCGTTCGACGCCTGCCGCAACTTGCGTGCAGGCGGCACCATCCTCGCCGAGTGCTTTGCACGCTCATTGCCGCGCTACGGAGATCAGCAGCAGGCGTTGCGCGCGGCGCTGTCGTGCTACTACAGCGGCAATTTCGAGACCGGCTTCCGCCATGGCTATGTGCAGAAGGTTGTCGCCAACGCTGGCGACGTGCCTGCCATCGTGCCCGACGCTGCCGGTGGGCGAATCGAGCCGATTCCTGTCGTGCCCGCCGGCGGCGCTACGCCGGCTGCAAGGGCACCCCGCCCCGCCTCTGCACCAGCACAACCACGGGTGCTGACCGGCAGCGCGTGCACGGGCCAGACCGGCCGGCAGGTGATGATCGTTGCGTGCAATCGCGCCGACGGCGCGTCGTGCCTGCGCTGCGTGGCACTGCCGCGCTGAACGCCGCGCGGCAGCTTCCACATCGCCCCCTTCCCCCCGTCAGATCAGGTTCAGGCGGCCCGCAATGTAGGCCAGCTGAGCGCGGTTGGTCGCGCCGTAGCGGCGGCGAATCAGGCGCAAGTGGTAATCAACGTTGTGCGCCGTGGTGTGCAGTTTGATGGCGATTTCCTTGTCGCTCATGCCCGCGGCCAGGCACGTCAGCACACGGCTTTGCATGACGGTGAGCGGTGCCTCTTCACCGGATACGCACGTGTTGCGCGTGAACGTTTGCAGTGGCGCCCGCCAAACCTGATGCAGCGCCATGCCAAAGAGGATCGACTGGCCAAGCACACTGTCGCTGATCCATTCCCGCCCTGCATGCGGCGAGCTGAGGCTGACGATTGCATGGTTCATGCCCTTGCCCGCGCCCAGGCTGAACATCACGCCGCTGCGCAGGCCGTGTTCGTCCATCGCCTGCAGCAGCGCGCGCATTGTGGGCTCCATGCGCGCCTGACCGCGCGCCAGCGATGCCAGATCCCACACCAGCGGCATGCCGGTGGCAAACACCGCGGGCAGGCGCGGGTCGACAGTGAACAGACGCTCGTCGCAATAGCGCTGCAGGAACCGCGGCGCCACGTAGTTCTTGAGCATGGCCACCGTGGGCGGCGCGTTTTCGTGGCGCTCGGTCAGCGCGTAGGTGAGGGACGAAAAACCCATCAGCCCCATCAGCCCGGACACAATGCGTGCGCGCTCGGCCACCCCGCGTGCGGCCTGCAGTTCGGCAGCCAGGCGCAGGCGACCCGGCTGTGCAGGCGCGGGCTCGAATAGCAGCGCGTGCTCGTCCACGGGAACAACGTCCGTGCCGGACGGCAGCGGCACGAAGAAGCGATCGCCATTGGCGGCATCGTCTGCTGCGGTGCGCGCGGCCAGGGAATCGGCGTGCCCGGGTAGCGATGCGCTGTCCGCCTTCGGGGACAGCGCATCCAGGTCGAGCTGGAGGGAAGCGCCTGGGCAGGTGGAAACACCGGACTGCGCGTCCGCCCCCTTGAGCGCGGTGCGCATGTCCATCAGCAGCGCCACGTCTTCGGCGCGGGGGAAACGTACTGCCTGCAAACCATCTGAGCGATGTGCGGCGGCCATTGCCGTCCTCCGGTCATGTTGGAAACACCTGCTTGGCCGCCGGAAAGCTTCCGGCCATAGCCAAGACTGTTTCCCCCCCGGGGGATGACATTTGCTGTGCGGTGACCCTGAGCACCGCTGGGCATGGATCGTGAAAAGCGACGTCCGGCCTACGTTTTGGCGCATTGTTGCAAGCCGACGGCAAGGTTGTCCAACAAAACTTTTTAGTGCCCCACCATCGACGTGGCTTATGTTGCAACGCAGCGGAGGACGCCGCTGACAGCGGTGGCAGGACGGCGCATCCATGCCCCTTGCGGCATGCCGGACATCATTGTGTCAGGATTGACCGTGCGTTATATCCAACCCTATATTGCGAATAATTAACCCAATCTGTCGCCGGCGCCCAACGCGTCACCTCGTGGTTTGCGGGAATCATCCGGCCAGCCAACCGCACCTTCGCAACGTATCCGCATGTCCGCTTCCATCTGGACGCCTCTGCTGCTCTCACTCAAGGTGGCCGGCTGGGCGACCGTCCTGAACCTCGTGCTGGGCGTGGGCGCGGCTTACGCGCTCGCGCGCACGCGCAATCGCCTGCGCGACGTCATCGACTCAATCCTGACGCTGCCCCTCGTACTGCCGCCCACGGTGCTCGGTTATTACCTGCTGGTGCTGCTGGGCCGGCGCGGCACGATCGGGGGGTGGCTCGACAGCCTCGGGATTCAGCTCGTCTTTACGTGGCAGGGTGCGGTGATTGCCTCCACGGTGGTGGCGTTTCCGCTGGTCATGAAATCCGCACGCGCCGCCTTTGAAGGCGTGGATCACCAACTGGAAAATGCGGCGCGTGTGCTGGGCCTGCCGGAGGCTGCCGTGTTCTTTCGCGTCACGCTGCCGCTGGCCGCACGCGGCATTGCCGCTGGCGTGCTGCTGGCCTTTGCGCGTGCATTGGGCGAATTTGGTGCCACGCTCATGATTGCCGGCAACCTGCCGGGCCGCACGCAGACGCTTTCCGTGGCTATCTACGAAGCCGTGCAGGCCGGCGACGACGCCACGGCCAATACGCTGGTGCTGATCACCTCACTCACCTGCATCGTAGTGCTGGTGGTTGCCAGCCGGCTGCTGCAAGGGCGCGCGCCCAGCCTGCAGGAGCAACTGGCATGAGCGGCGGCATGATCGACCTCGTCGTGCAGAAAACGCTCACCAGCGCGGCGCGTGTGTTCTCGCTGGACATTGCCGTACGCTCGGACAGCCGGCGCGTGGTGCTGTACGGGCCGTCGGGCGCTGGCAAGAGCCTCACCTTGCGCGCCATTGCCGGCCTCATGACGCCCGAGCGCGGCCGCATCGTGCTGAACGGCCGTACGCTGTTCGACCACGCCGAGAGCATCAACCTGAGCGCGCAGGAACGCCGCGTCGGCTACCTCTTCCAGGACTACGCGCTCTTCAACCACTTGACGGTGGCGCAGAACATCGCGTTCGGACTCAAGCGCGGGTGGTTCAACCCGCCCCGCCGCACACGCGACCCGCGCGTGCAGCAGTGGATCGACACATTCGAGCTAGGCGCCGTCGCCGCCAATTACCCGACGCAGATTTCCGGCGGGCAGCGCCAGCGTGTGGCGCTGGCCCGCGCGCTGATCGCCGAGCCGTCCATGCTGCTGTTAGACGAGCCCTTTGCCGCACTGGACCCGGCGCTGCGCACGCGCATGCGTTCCGAGCTGTCTGCCCTGCAAGCGCGGCTGCAGGTGCCGATGCTGATGATCACGCACGATCCGGCCGATGTGGAGATCTTCGGAGACCACGTATTCGAGCTGCGCGATGGCCGCGTCGTGGCCGATGCCGTGCGCGCGCCCGATGCGGCGCCGCTATCGCCGTATCCGCATCTGACGGCGGTGCTGAACCGCTAGAAAACGCCTAACGCGAGCCCGGTTGCCATGGCCTGCCCGAGGGTGCGACAGCGCTCCAGATCGTCCGCACCAATCTGCTTGGGGGCCAGGATGGCCTCGGGCGTTTGCGCATGCGTGCAGACGATGAGCGGTTCGGCCACGGGCTTGAGCCGCCAGCCGGTGGCAATGCGCTCAATCTGGCGTACCGCGTTCTGTCCATCGCTGCCTGCACAGATCAGGCACGCGTATGGCCGGCCGTTGATACGGTCGAGCACCGGGTAATAGCAGCGGTCGAAAAAATCCTTGAGCTGCCCGCTGATGGCGGCGAGGTTTTCCGGTGTCGCGAAGAGATAGCCGTCCGCCGCCAGCACATCGTCGGGGCCAGTCTGCGCCGCGTGCAGCAACCGTACGGCAACGCCGCCCTCTTCTGCGGCACCTGCCTGCGCGGCCTCAGCCATCTGGCGCGCACCGCCCGTCATTGAGTGGTAGACGATCAGCAGGGTTTTGGGCGTCATGAAGGCTTAAGCCAATCCCAGGATCACGCTCGACGCCTCAAAGACGGCCACGGCTTCCACGCCTTCGGCGAGCGCCAGTGTTTCCACAGCGGTACGCGAGAGCATGGCCACCAGCACCGTTTCTCCCGCCAACGCAGCGTTCGCATCCAGCAGGCGCAGGCGCACTTCGGCCTGCACCGCGCCATCGCGGATTTCCGTGACCACGCATGGCAACTGGTTTTCTGCCGAGACGCGCCACTCGCCGGCGCCGCGCATCAGCATCACGGCAGGCGCCTTGATGAGTGCAACGGCCTGCACGCCCGGTGCCAGCCCAAGCACGCGCGTGCTTTCCTGCGTGATGGTGGCGGCGACAGCCTGACCGCCGGGCAGGCGCAGCGTCACCACATCGTTGACGGCGCCCGGTGCGACCGATTCGACCGTGCCGAACAGCGTGTTGCGCGCGCTCGTGCGCAGCATCAGGCGGCGCAGCAGGTTGACGTCTTCACTGGCGGCTTGCGCGGCGGCATCCAGGCGTTCGACAAAGCGACGGTGCTCGGCTTCCAGCGCGCGAAAGCTCTCGATCAGCCGTTGCGCGCGGGGCGTCAGCACACTGCCGCCACCGCCCTTGCCGCCCGTGGTGCGCACCACCAGCGGCTCGCCGGCCAGGTTGTTCATGGTGTCGATGGCGTCCCACGCGGCCTTGTAGGAAAGACCTACCGCTTTTGCGCCTGCGGTGATGGAGCCGGTCTGCCCGATGGCAGCCAACAGTTCGATCCGGCCACGCCCGCCCCAGTTGTCTTCACCGGCGCGCAGCCAGATGGTGCCGTCGAGTTCCAGCATGTCGTCCCGTCTTGGATGGAGATTGCAACATGCAGGATGTTAACGTGTTAACGCCGATTCGCCGGCTCAAGCCGCCGCCAGGCGCGGCGTACGCACATGCAGCAGCACCGAGCGCGAGAGCAGCAGGCCACCCAGGAAGCCGAACAGCGCGCTGAACAGTGCCATGAAACTGCCGGAGTGCGAGACTTCCGGATGCATCGCCAGCATCACGTTGTAGGCATAGCGGGACGCGAACAGACCTACGATCACCACCATCGGCACCCAGCTTCCGGGCACGCGCACGGTGTCGGCAGTTTCGGACACGGCGCCGTCGGGCGGTGACATGTACGTCAGCAGGAATGCCACCAAAACAGCGACCAGCCACATCGTCAGCGCCAGCGCGCTGCCATGGCTTGCCATCGACACACCGTAAAGCGAATACGCGGCCACCACCAGCGGCAGTACGATCAGGCGGCGGCGCGACACGATGCGGGGCTGCATCTGACGCACCCCGATGGCGATCAGCACGGCAAACACGACGAACACCCAGGTGGGCGTGTGCGAAACGATGGAGGCGATCGATTCGAGCATGGCGGTCTCCCTGTTGGAATGACGCCAGCTTAGGTGCCGGCCCCCGCACGCGGGAGCGGATTGCGACGAACGGCAGAAACCCCGGTGTGAACGGCTCAGTCAGCCATGCAGCCGGCCGGGCGGTCAGCCCAGCGCCGCGCGTACGCCGGCATCCACCACCGACAGGTGCGCCCGCAGCAAACGGTCGAAACCTTCGGCCGTGACGGGCTTGCCGATGTAGTAGCCCTGGATTTCCTGGCAGCCCGCCTTGGCGAGAAACTCCACCTGGTCGGCGTCTTCCACGCCTTCGGCCGTGACCGTCATGCCCAGGGCGCGGGCCATGGCGACGATGGCCTCCGTCAGCGCCACGGAATCCGGATCGCCCGGAATGCCGGTGATGAACGAGCGGTCGATCTTCACGTTGCTGATCGGGAAGCGCTGCAGATACGACAACGATGAATACCCGGTACCGAAATCGTCGATGGAGATCCGGATGCCCTGCGCGGTGAGCGCATCGAACATGGGGCGGACTTCATCCGCACCGCCCATCAGCAGGCTTTCGGTAATTTCGACTTCGAGCGCGGTGGGCGGCAGGCCGGTGTCGGCCAGCGTCTGCTCGATCATGGGCACCACGTCGCCGGCCTGGAACTGGCGCGCCGACAGGTTGACCGCCATGCGGAAGTCATAGCCCAGCGCTTCGTACCAGATCACGGCCTGCTCGCAGGCGCGGCGCAAGACCCACGCGCCAATCGGCACAATCAGACCGGTCTCTTCCGCCACCGGGATGAACTCCACCGGCGAGATCGCCCCGAGCTTGGCGCTGTTCCAGCGCAGCAGGGCCTCGGCGCCGACGATGCGATGGCTGGCCAGGTCGTATTTGGGCTGATAGACGAGCTGCAGTTCGTTGTTCTCACGCGCGTCGCGCAGCGCGTTTTCCAGCATGTAGCGGCGTTGCAGGCGGGCGTTCAGTTCAGCCGTGTAGAACTGCGCGCGGTTGCGGCCATTCTGCTTGGCGCGGTACATGGCGGCATCGGCCGAACGCAGCAGGTCGGAACCCGAGATGCCGTCGTGCGGATACAGCGCCACGCCAATCGACACGCCTAAGTAATACCGTCCGTTGACAGTATCGAACGGCTCGCGCATGGCCTGCAGCAAACGTTCGGCCAGCAGCGCGATGCGCTTTCCTTCGACACGCTGGTCGATCAGGATGACGAATTCGTCGCCGCCCAGGCGGGCGATCATGTCGCCAGGGCCGATGCAATCGGTCAGGCGGGCGGCGGCGCTTTGCAGCAGCGTGTCGCCGCAGGCATGGCCGGCGGTGTCGTTCACGCTTTTAAAGCGGTCCAGGTCAAGGAAGAAAAGCGCCAGTTCGCGGCTCTCGTCGCGTGCGCTCTCAATGGCGCTTTCCAGGTGTGCGATGAAGAAGCTGCGGTTGGTCAGCCCTGTCAGCGCATCGTGCGCGGCCAGATGGCGCAGGCGCTGCTCGGCGCGCTTGATGTCGGTGATATCGGCAAACGACAGCATCACGCTGCTGGGCGTGGGCTCGACGTGACGACGGATCGGAATGATGTTCTGCCGCACCCACATCAGCTCGCCCGTCTTGAGCAACAGCCCATACACGCGGCCGAAGATGGGTTCGCCAGTGCGCAGAACCTGCCCGGACGGCATCATGGTCGAACCGATTTCCTTGCCGTCTTCATCCACGACGCGTTGAATCGGGTCGAGCCGGTTACGCCCGACAAGCTGCCCAGGACGCACGCGCAGGATGCGCTCGGCGCTGGCGTTGGCGGCCTGCACCACACCGTCCGGCGACATGATGACGACGCCTTCGTGCAGGTTCGAGATCGCCAGGCGATAGCGTTCTTCGCTTTCGGCCAGGCCGCGCTCGACGTTGTCCTTCTGAATGGCAACGCCTGCCAGGTGCGTGACGTCGTCGAGGAAATGCTGTTCTTCTTCCACGGGCATGCACGGTTGTCGATAGAACAACGCGAGCACACCAAGCTTGTCCCCGCGCGATGAACGGATCGGCAACGCCCAGGCAGAAGCAAAGCCCGCCGCCAACGCCGCCGTGCGCTCACGCTGCCAGCGCGGGTCGGTCGCAATGTTGTCGATGAAAACGGCGTCACCCAGGAATACGGCGCAACCGCATGCGCCAACATCGGGGCCGACTGGTGTGTTTTCCAGCGTGGCGGCATAGGCCGCGGGCAGCGTAGGCGCGGCGGCCACACTCAGGGCCTGGGAGTCGGCGTCCAGCAGCAGCAGCGCCGACATGGCATTCGGGTAGACCTGCTCGACGTACAGGCACAGATGGCGCAGCACCGTCGACAGCGTCGCATTGGAGGCAAGTTGCGCAAGCACGGCATTCTCCGAAGCGAGCAGGCGGCGCGCATGCAGTGCTTCGGCGCGAGCCTGTACGGCGTGGCGCTCCAACGCATGGCGCGACACGGCTTCGCGCAGCACGATCATGACGGCGGGCTGCCCCTCGTGCTCGCACGCGGCGGCTTCGCTGGCAACCAGCACGTGCGTGTAGTCGGCGCGCACCAGACGGTGTTCGACCGGCTGTGCAGAGACGCCGCTGCTCACCATGCCCGCCAGGCGCGGAACCACCTGGGCAACGTCATCAGGATGAATCAGGCCGGCGAGTTGCAGGCCGGCCAGTTGCGCTGGATCCTGCGCGCCCAGCAAGCGGGCGGCTGCCGGGTTGGCTCGCACGAGGCGCCCGTCCACGGTCAGCAATACCGCGTCGGACGACAGCCGTGACAGCGCATCGAAATCGGTACCACGCACATCAGTCATCGCCCCGACCATGGCCGCCACCGGACGTTGCGCGGCCTGGGGGCCCAGCGCAACGTCTGCAGGAGAGGCTCCGGCCTGGGCCGGAAGAAACTGGGTCATGGGCAATGCGATGGCTTGAGCGATAACAGCAACAGCAGTGGCAATGGGAAAGCGAGAGGGAGACTACACGTGTCTCGACCCTAACCACAACGGCGCGCCGGCAGAAAACTGAAGGGTGCTGCGTGCGATACCCCTGACGGGCGTGTGGCGGCCGTCCTACGTTGCATGCCCCAAGAAAAAACCCGCGCTCAGTTGACGAGGCGCGGGTTGAAATCTCTGGACCGTGTCGATCTGTTCCAGAGAGGAGAACCGACCCATGAGGCAAGCGAGGCAAAGCTGCATCGCATCGCCATGTTGTGAATCATAGTTGCCCCCTTGGAAAAACAAAGGGCGGAAAAGACCGGATATTTCGTCCCATTTTCATTTCCGCCGACCCATTTGTTTTGGCACTGCACGAACCCCTGTGCTGCTTATCCCGCCTGCTTACATCGTCTGCATGTGCGAGCCTTATGGGCGGTTCGTTTCACGATGCAGACGATGCCGGAAAAATCTCCCCGGCATATCGGTTGGTCGCTACATTGGCGAGAATGTTCCAAGCTGCCAGATTATGTCGGTTCACATGAAGCATTTTGCGCAGGCAAAATCACGTCGGAGTGGCTCATGAGGCAGATTGCCGCGTCAAGTTCGGGCGCGGCGTGCCGTTACTGGTCGAAAGAGCGCGCCTGTCCCGTGACCTAGCAGGCGCAATTTGGATGCCCGTTCCTGGACTGTCATGCCGTCTCTGTCTCCCCCAACTGGATCGCTTTCACGGCGCACGACGCGGTTGCTGATTGCCGTGAGCGTGCTGGCCGTCCTTGTTGCGTTGCCGCGCGCACACGCTTCAACGCCGCCCGCGGCCGCAGTTGCGCCTGTCCCCAGCCGGCCACCCGTTGCTGCTGCCCCGCCCGCACCGATTCCGGCCGCCAAGACAACCAAGGCGACGACGGTTGCCTCTACCGCCCCGACCTGCCAAGCGATCATGCGGCGCCTGTCGGGCAGCCTGGCTGCCACGCCGAGCACGGCCGACAAGCCGGGCACCGTGATGATCGACGTGGACAAGGCGGGCGTGATGATGGCCTGCAGCCATTCCGACTCCATTGCCATCCCTGTACCGGGTGGCAAGCCGCGATGACACCCTTCGTCTTCGCACACCGTGTCATGGCCGGCATGCTGGCGGCGCTGGCAGCGCTGTCCATGCCGGTGGCCGGTGCGGAGCGCTGGATCAGGCTGGCCGATCAACCGGACAGCTACGCATCGCTCGACGTCGGAAGCATCCAGCGCATGCCCAGCGGGCCGGTCAGCGCATGGGTGCGCGTAGAAGCGTCGAATCGCTCGGGCATGCGCTCGCTGCAACGCATGTTCGGCGCCTTTCGCGGCGACATGGCCGATTTTCTGTACACCATCGATTGCCGCAGCCGGCAGTTCTCCGTCTCGCAAGCCAAGCTGTATCAAGGCGCGCTGACCGTCAGCGAACGACAGCTCGCCAACGATGCGGGCTGGCAACGCGTGGATGCCGTGGGCCTGGCCGGCGAGGTGGCGCGCCAGCTCTGCAGCGGATAGCGTCCAGGCTTCTTGCATCGCATCGCGGTGCCATCGTTGGTAACATCAACGCGTGCGCCCCGCTCCCAAGTCCCCTTCGCTTCAGCCTGCCGACCCTCGCGTAACCGCAGACGCGAGCGTCTTCGGCACGCTTGCACGCGGCTCGCGCGCATCGCTCGAGCGCGTGACGAATCTGGGCGACGGCGTGACCGCCGCCATCTGGCGCAACGAGCACGATGAGGCGCGCTACATCCAACCCGAGCACCACACGCTGTCGGTCTATCTGCAAGGCGGCTACACCACGCACCGGCAAGATCTGCCGCACCTGTTCGGCGCACCGGGGCGCGTGTGCATGCTGCCGGCAGAACACCAGTCAAGCTGGGTGATCGAGCAGCCGATGCGTTTCGTTCATCTGTATTTCACGCCTGACGCGTTGGCGGGGCACGCCGTACGTTTGCTCGACGCAGAGCCCCGCCTGTTCACGCTGCACGACCGCACCTTCATTGAAGATGTTCATCTCGCACAAGCCTGCGCGAACATCGCTCAGCTCGACTGGACCGACCTGGACGACCGCATGCGCGCCAACGCGCTGGCCAACGACACGCTGTCGTATCTCGTGCAGACCCAGGGCCGCACGCGGGCGCTGGCCGTACGCGGCGGACTGGCGCCGCACGTATGCCGGCGCATTGCCGCGCGTATCGATGCCGAGCTGCATCTGCCCCTGTCGCTCGGGCAACTCGCAGCAGAGGCAAACCTGTCGGAGTTCCATTTCGCACGGATGTTTCGGGCATCGTTCGGGGTAGCGCCGCATGAGTGGGTGATGCAGCAACGCATGGCGCGCGCGCAAACGCTGTTGCGCACTACAACCCTTGCGCTGGCGACGATTGCCGAGCGCTGCGGCTTTGCCAGCGCCAGTCATTTCAGCCGGCGATTTGCTCTGCAGCTCGGCGCGTCGCCGTCGCGCTACCGGCAGGCGTGGCACGGGGCTAGGCCGTAGCCTGCCACGTCAATATGCGAACGACCGTGCATCGCGATCGCCCGGCTCTCCATATCAGCCGAAAAGCTGCGCTGGACTAGCGTTTTCCACGATAGAGGCGCATCGGCAGGCGCAGTAACGTGGAGATGGGTTCCCCATGGAGACCGCCATGTTTACCCATATCCTCCTGCCGACCGACGGCTCCGAACAGTGCCGCAAGGCCATCGACGGCGCGCTCAAGCTGGCGCGCGCCACGGGTTGCCGCCTCACCGCCTACACGTGCATTGAAGAATTCCCCAACATGGCCTATTCGGCCGGCGTGGGCGAGTGTCCGCATGCGCACTACATGGAAACGGTGCAGGGCCACGCCAAGGACTGCATCGACCGCATTGCAGAGCGCGCCCGGGAAGAAGGCGTGCAGTTCGACAGCGATGTGTCGCAGTTTCCCGAGCCCTATCTGGGCATCCTGGATGCGGCAAAGCGGCACGCGTGCGACGTCATCTTCATGGCATCGCACGGGCACCGCAGCCTGATGGGACGACTGTTGATCGGCAACGAGACGCGCAAGGTGCTGACCTACGCGCATGTTCCGGTGGTGGTCTACCGCTAGGCATCCGTTCACGGGCCGCCCTGCGGACCGGGAACCGATTTCATCTTTGGGCCAATCCCGAATTACATCATCGGTGCGGGTTCCAGCCCGCCTTCTCCGGGCTCGAGCTCGGCCACACGCTGAGCCTCACGGTCGGCGATCTGCTTGCGCTGCTCCGGCGTGAGCACCTGCATGATCTTGGCGCCAGCCTGCGCGCGCAACTGCGCTTCGCGAGCCACGGCGCGGCCCAACGATTCAGTCAGGCTGCGCGCACGCGCTTCGTCATACTGACCCGAAGCCACCATCTGATGCAGATCGCGCCGGGCGTGCTCGATGGCCTTGCGCTGTTCGCGCGCTTCGGGCATCTGCGCATATTCGATGGCGAAGATCTTGTCGCGCTGCTCTTCGGTCAGCTTCAGGCCGTGCAGGAAGGGCGCGCCGCCATGATGCGGGCCCATGCCACGCGGGCCGCCGGGGCCCATGCCTGGCCCGCGCTCCATCATGCCCGGACCATGTGGTGACATAGGTGGCATGGGCGAGAGCGGATCAGCGCCGGGCCCGGCGGTCTGGGCCAGCGCGGCGCACGAGAGCAAAAGTCCGGCGGCAATACCGGCCACGCGGGAAGTCACTGCGGTCATGTTGAGGCTCCTGATGAGATCGTCGGCCGGACATGCCAGCCATACGCTCACTGTAGCCATCGACATCGCACCAAAGGTGGGCAAACAGAGGAGTTTTCTTGAACCTCAGGCGTCAAGGCGATAACCCACGCCATAGACGGAATGGATCAGGTCGGTGCCCGGGCTCACCTGCTCCATCTTGCGGCGCAGGTTCTTGATGTGGGTATCGACCGTGCGGTCGGTCACGATGCGGTGGTCGTCGTAGATCTGCTCGAGCAGGTTCGATCGCGACAGAATGCGCCCCGGTGCGCCCGCCAGCGCAGCCAGCAGGCGAAACTCCACCGGCGTGAGGTCGAGGCGCTGCCCGCGCAGCGTGGCGGCATAGGCGGCACCGTCGATCTGCAAGGCGCTTTCCGGCATGCCGCCACCGCGCTGTACGCGGCGCAGGATGGTCTTGATGCGCGCCACCAGTTCGCGTGGGCTGAAAGGCTTGCAGACGTAATCGTCGGCGCCCAGCTCCAGGCCGAGCAGGCGGTCGATTTCTTCAACACGCGCCGTCACCATGACGATGGGCACCTCGCTGAAGGCGCGTACCTCGCGGCAGATTTCCAGGCCGTCCTTGCCGGGCAGCATCAGGTCGAGCAGCACGAGTTCGGGTACGGTCTCACGAATGCGCTGCGTGGCATGCGTGCCATCGGCCAGCCACTCGGTCTCGTAATGAGCGGCGCGCAGATAGTCGGTCATCAATGCGGCCAGCTTGGGTTCGTCTTCAATGATCAGAATCATGGTCGGCTAGCGGATCAAGCACATCAAGAACAGGCAGGCGGATGGCGATCCACAGCCCGCCCAGCGGCGAATGTCTGGCTTCAATGGTGCCGCCATGCGCGGCGACGATCGTCTGGCACAGGCTCAGGCCCAGGCCGGCCCCGCCCTGCGCCCGGCTGCGAGACGCATCCACACGGAACAGGCGGTCGAAGATGCGCGGCAGCATCGCCTCGGGCACGCCCGGCGCGCTGTCCTGCACGTCGATCTGCTGCCAGTCACCGTCCTGATGCACGTGCACACGCAGCGTGCCGCCGGCATCGGTATAGCGCAGCGTGTTCTCCAGCAGGTTCTGCATGACCTGCCGCAGACGCTGCGCGTCGCCCTTGACCAGCGTCTCGTGCGACGGCGCCTCCGGCAAGTCCAGTTGCAACGCGATGCCCTTTTCCATCAGGCGGGGCGTGAAGCCCTGCACGGCGCTGCACACGGTATCGGCCAGATCCAGCGGCTCCATGTGGAAAGCGAGCGCGCCTACATCGGCCAGCGAGAGTTCGTACAAGTCGTCGATGAGCTTGTTGAGCGTCGCCACCTCCGCCTGCAATGAGGCGAGCGAGGTGGCCGTCAGCGGGCGCACGCCGTCTTCCAGCGCTTCCAGTTCACCGCGCAGCACGGCCAGTGGCGTGCGCAGTTCGTGCGAGATGTCGGCCGTGAGCTGACGCCGCATCTTCTGGTTGGCCTCCAGCGATGCGGCCAGGTGGTTGAAATCCGCCGCGAGCCCGCCGAGTTCATCGCGCGAATGCACGTCGACACGGGTGGCGTAGTCCCCATCGGCCATGCGGCGTGCGGCATCCGTCAGCCGGCGCATCGGAGCGAGCAGACCGCGTGCGAGCAGCACCGCCACCAGCGCCGCCAGCAGAACCGACAGCCCCGCGATGATCCACGTGGCGCGCAGCTGCTGCGCCTGGAATGCCTGGTCGGCGCCCTCGGGGACCCGCACGCGCGGGGGCATGGCCAGCCAGCCGATGGTCTGGCCGTTATGGTGCAGTTCCTGCCATCGCGCGTTCGGCCCGAGCGGCGGCCCGTCTCCAATGACGACGTTGCGCTGCGCATCAAGCAGCCAGATTGGCGAGTGCGGCATCGGCGGCTCGCCGGGCGGGTGCAAGGGCATGCTCCCTGCGGGAGGCGGGCCGGGCGGCGGCGGCATGTCTCCGTCGATGCCGCGGTCCGGGCCGGGTGGGAGCGGATCAAAGCGATGGCCCGGTGGCAGGTCGAAGCGGTCGCCGCCCATGCCGTTGGCGCGTGCCCGGGCGCCCTCGCGGCGCAGCAGGCGGAACCACGCCATGCGATCGTTGCGCAGGAAATCCCAGTTGCCGTGCTGCGTGTAGGCACCCTCCACGCCCTGCGCGAGCACGGCCATGCGCTCGGATTCGCGCGCGTTCACGTAGTCGAGAAAATTGGCGTCAAAGCGCCAGCGCACCGCCGCGCCCATGGCGAGCGCAACAACGATGCTCAGCATGAACAACGCGACGAACAGCTTGGAGGTGATACCGAAAGACGGGCGCATGGATCAGTCAGGGGCTGCCGGGCTCCGCTAGCAGGAGCGGTTCCCGCACTGCCCGGCAGCAGGCACGGCCTCATCTTACCGGGCGCGCTGCCGCAGAAAGCGCCAGCATACCAACCGCCTGTGGGCAAAAAATGAGCGAAATGCGAAGAAAGCGTATGCTGCTGCCACGCTACAGATCCATATATTCGCGTATCCCCTTCACAAGGAACCGCCCTTGCCCAGCCGGTCGGCCAACCTCGCGTTTTCGATGCATCGCTGCGCCATGCGCGGCGTGGAAGCCGTCGCCGCAGATTCTGGCCACGCCTTCCCGCGCCACACGCATGGCCAGTTCGGCATCGGCATCGTTGATCGGGGGGCGCAGAGATCATTCAGCGGACGCGGCACGGTAGAAGCCGGCGCAGGCGACGTCATCACGGTCAATCCGTTTGAAGTGCACGATGGAACACCCATCGGCGATGCCGGCCGCGCATGGCGCATGCTTTACCTCGACCCCGGCGTGGTCGCAGAGTTGGCGACGGACCTGCACCCCGGCCACTGCGGCGACGCTGAATTTGACCGCCCTGTCATCCACGACACAGACCTCGCCCCTCGCATGCACCTGTTGTTTGCGCAGATGACGGTGCCCGCCGCGCAAAGCGATGCACTGCTGCGCGAGCAGTTGCTGTTCTCCGTCCTGGCAGACGCGCTGCACGCCGCCAACGACCGTACCAACCACCACATTGAAACAGCCCCCGACGCCATCCAGCTTGCCCGCACCCGCATCGACGACGACCCCGCGGCCGCCATCTCCCTGCTCGACCTCGCGCACGAGACCGGCCTCAGCCGCTTCCAGGTATTGCGCGGTTTTGCTCGCGTCACGGGCCTCACGCCTCACGCCTATCAGGTGCAGCGTCGCGTGACCCTGGCACGCCGCCTGATCGCCCAAGGCCAGCCCTTGGCTGAAGTGGCAGCCGCATGCGGTTTTGCCGATCAAAGCCACATGACGCGGCAGTTCGTGCGCAAGTACGGCGTGTCGCCGGGCATGGTGGCAGCGGCGCGCTAGCCGCATCCTCCGCATCCTCCGCATCCTCCGCACCCTCCGCACCCTCGCGCTGCAATTTCGTTCAAGACGCGCACATCGCGTGCGCCCATCCTGCGGCTTCCACCCACGCAGGATGCGATATGTCCAAACGACTCGAAGGTTGTCTCTACCTTGCCCTGGCGATGGTGCTGGTGGGCAGCACCGTGGCGGCCAGCAAGATCATCGCGGCGGGCTTGCCCCCATTTACGGCGACAGCGTTGCGCTTTGCGATGGCACTGCCGCTGTTCCTGCTCATCATGCGCATGACGCGCACGCGCTGGCCCGTGCTTGCACGCCGCGACTGGGTGCTGCTCTTCCTGCAGGCGGCCGCCGGCAGCGTGGGCTATACGACGCTGCTCATTTCGGGCCTGCGGCACACGTCTGCCGCAGACGCGGGCGTCATCATCGGGACGCTGCCGGTCATGTCGGCGCTCATTGCAATCGTGCTGCTGGGCGAACGGCCCGGCCGCGCGGTGCTGGGGGCGATTGGGCTGGCCACCGCCGGCGTGCTGGCCATCGCCCTGCAGCCGCGCGGCGACGCGACGCATCCGCTGCTGGGCAATCTGCTGGTGATGGGCGCAGTGGTGTGCGAGGGGCTCTTCATCCTGCTCAACAAACGCCTGCGCACGCCCGTACCGCCGCTTGCGCTGTCGGCATTGATGAGTGCATTCGGTTTGCTGACGGCGCTGGCGCCCGCGCTGTGGGAAGCGCCGTGGCAGCTGCACGCATCGGTGCAGACAACGCACGCGCTGATGGCGGTGGCGTACTACGCCATCGTGCCAACAGTGGGCGGTTTTGTGCTGTGGTATGCCGGGGCCGCGCGCGTGAGCGGTGCGGAAGCATCGTTGTTCACCGCGCTGGCGCCTGTGGCAGCCGTCGTGTTTGCAGCCGCGCTGCTCGGCGAGGCCGTCAGCACGCGCCAGGTCAGTGGCATCGCCTGCGTGCTGGCGGCGGTGCTCAGCCTTGGCCTGGCGCGTGCACCACGGCCGGTCACATCGACGACGTCTTAGGCTTCCGCCTCGGGTGCCGCCACATCTTCCATGCGCTCGATGCGCACGCGCACGATGCGGCGGCTGGCGGCTTCGAGAATCTGGAAGCGGAGGTCGTGGCGAACCAGCGTGTCGCCTACTTCGGGCAGGCGGTCCCACTGGTTGAAAAGGTAGCCACCGAGGCTCGTGGCGCCGCCGCCTTCATCGAGCAGCCAGTCGACATGCAGGACATCTTCGAGCTGGCGCAGGTCGGCCTCGCCGGCGACTTCCCAGCAGCCATCGCTGACTTCCACCACGCCCAGGCGTTCGTCCTCATCGGGGAATTCACCGGCAATGGCTTCGAGCACGTCGATGGGCGTCACCACGCCCTGCACCACGTCCAGCGGATCGGTCACCAGCAGCATGCGCCCGCGCGCACGCTTGAGCTGATCCATCAGGCGGAGGATGCCGATGTTGTCGGACACCTTGAGCGCAGGCTTCACGCTGCGGTCTACGTCGATTGAGCCGCGGGTGTCGAGATCGCCCATCAGGTCCTTTGCGCGAGCAACGCCCACCAAGTCATCCAACCCGCCGCGGCAGACCGGAAACTGGTTATGCGGCACAGCCAGCAGCAACTTGCGCGTGACGGCCGCATCGGCATCGATATCCACCCACGAAATATCGTGGCGCGGCGTCATGATCGAGCGCACCGAACGTTCGGCCAAATCCAGCACGCCGCTGACCATGCTGCGCTCTTCCGGGCGGAACACGGTCTCGGGCACGGACTTGCCGGTCTCGTGCGAAGCGGCTTCGTGCGATTCAGACTCTGCCGGCGCGCCACGGCGGTCGCCCAGCAAGCTCAGCACGGCATCGGCAGTGCGCTCGCGCAGCGGGCGCCGGCGCTCGTAACGCACGGTATTGCGCTGGGCCACCTGGTTGAAGAACTCGATCAGGATCGAGAAGCCGATGGCGGCATACAGATAGCCCTTCGGAATATGAAAGCCCAAGCCCTCGGCAACGAGCGAGAAGCCGATCATCAGCAGGAAGCTCAGGCACAACACCACCACCGTGCGATGCGCGTTGACGAATTCCGTCAGCGGCCGCGAAGCAAACAGCATGGCGCCCATCGCGATCACCACGGCCGCCATCATCACCGGCAAATCGTTGACCATGCCCACGGCCGTGATGACGGAGTCGATGGAGAACACCGCATCGAGAATCACCACTTGCGCGATCACGTTCCAGAACTTGCCGTGACCGCTGCCGTGGCTTTCGTCCTGCGGCTGGCCGTCCAGACGCTCATGCAGCTCGGACGTGGCCTTGAACAGCAGGAAGAAACCACCCAGCAGCAGGATGATCGATCGGCCCGACAGGTCGACCGGCCCCAGCGTGAGCAACGGCTTGGTCAGCCCGATCAGCCACGACATGGCTGCCAGCAGCACCATGCGCATCAGCAACGCCAGGCCCAGACCGATCATCCGGGCCCGGTCTCGCAGCGCTGGCGGCAGCTTGTTGACCAGGATGGCGATGAAAACGAGGTTGTCGATGCCGAGAACAATCTCGAGCACCACCAGGGTGAACAGGCCGATCCAGATGGACGGGTCAGCAAGCCAGGTCATAGCGGGAAGTAGAAGACAGCAAAAAGACGATCCGCCGATGATAACCGCAGCGCACGCGCGGCCTTGCGGGAATCCCTCGCAAGGTGTTGCAACAAACGGGCCGCGAGGCTTGGAGCCGGCGGTTCAGCGCTGTGCAACGCGGCTGCCGCCCTGGGCACCGGATTGCGCTGTCCGCACGGGGCGGTAGCCGTCGGAGAGCGTCTTGAGGAAGGCAACGATGTCGCGCACATCAGCCTCGGACAGCACGGGCGTGTCGCCGGGCTTGCCGCCAAACGGCGGCTCCATGTTGACGTTGGCGCGGTATTGGGGCGGCAGGTCATCAAACTTGTCGACCGTGCCGTCTGCCTTGCGCGGGTACCACTTCTGCGGCTGCGTGTCGCGCTGGGCGTAGAAGCGCACCGCGTCTTCCAGCGAATGGACCGCGCCGTTGTGGAAGAACGTCTTGCGCAGCGCCACGTTGCGCAGCGAGGGCGTGCGGAAGCGGCCGCAGTAGTCGGCGCGGTCTTTCAGATCGGTCCGGTCAGGCCCGCACAGGCCCAGATCGAAGAACTTCGGATCAGCATTGGCGGCCAGCGTGCGGTTGCGTGGAACGCCCACGGCAATGTGGCCGAAATCGGTGAAGGCCGGGAATGCACCGTCCTGCTTGATGGCGCTCACGTGGCACGAGGCGCAATTGCCCTTGGCTGGATCGGAAAACGCCTGCAGCCCGCGCATTTCCTGCGGTGAAAGCTTCGCCTGCTTGCGCAAAAACGCGTCGTATTTGCTGTCATACGGATAGAACTCGGACGGCGTTTCCTGGAAGACCTCCAGCACCATCAGTGCGGCGCGGAAGGCAGTGTCTTCGTTGTCGAGAATGTCGTTACCGAACACCTGACGGAACGTCTGTGCATGACGGCCATTGCGCAACTTGGCCACAACGCTGGCCTGCGTGCCGTTGGCCATCTCGTGCCCCGACAGCAGCGGAATACGCGCCTGGTCGTGTGTGGACGACACGCGGCCGTCCCATGTGTAGCCGCCGGTCGGACCCTGGTCTTCAGAGTCGTTGCCGTCGCTTTCATAAAAGTGTTCGGAGAACGGCGGCACATTCTGCAGATAGCGCAGCGATGGCGCGGCACGCACACCGGTCTTGTTCATGCCCGTGCCGCCAAGCTGCACCGACAGATCATTCGGCGGGCCATAGGCATGCGTGGGGCTGTGGCAACTTGCGCAGGCCAGCTTGCCCGAGGCGGACATAGCCGGATCGAAGAACAGCGCCTTGCCCAATGCCGTCATCGCCGGAACCGACGGGCGGCGCGTTGCCATCATCGTGTAGAAGGCTTTTTCATAGGCCGGTGCCACCGTTGGCTTGCCGACCGTTGCCGTTGCCGCTGCCGCTGCCGGCGCCGCAGCGGCCGGTGCAGAAGCCGCCATGGTTGCGGCATGGGCTGTCGCCGAATCGCCCCGCTCGCAGCCGCCCAACCCGACGACCGCGCCCGCAAGCACCGACATAGCGATCACGCAAAACGTTGCAGCGGGCAGGACACGGGACATTTTCGACAGACGAAATTTTGGGAGCCTTGCAACTTAGCATGGCGCCCATGACACTTTGATGTCGTCAAACGCATGTCACGTCAGCCCTTGGAGAGGTCCTATGGTGGCAAATGTCTTCAAACGTTCGGTGGTGCCCCTGCTCATCCTGATGATGGTTATCACGCTGAACTGGGGCGAAATCGGCGCTACGCCTGCGTTTTCATCATCAACTTGTCACACACAAAGCACAGACTCCGGCTCGCTTTCGTCCCCCACACAACAATCCAGGGAAATCATGAGCCGAGCGCTTCGTCTTTTGCCGCTGACCGCGTTGGTTGCGGCCAGCATGTCTGCCTGTGGTGGCAGCGATTCGAACAGCAATGCCTCCGCGTCCACCTCGGGCGTCGTGACGGGTAGCTACTTCGAACATGCCAAGGTCTGTATCGACGCCAACAACAACGGCAAGTGCGATTCGGGTGAGACCAGCACCTACACCGATGCGAACGGCGCTTACACGCTGGCTGGCTCGGGCGCCATCACCGTGGAAATTGGCACGGACGCCTTCCGCAACGACCCGGACAAGGGTACGCACACGGCCATCACGCAGCCGCTGGTGTTCCGCGCACCGGCCGGTGCTAACGCCGTTGTCAGCGCCATCTCGACCGAACTGGCTGTGCTGATGGACAGCAACGGCGGCGACATCAATGCCGCCAAGACGGCGCTCGCCGCACGCCTTGGCGTGACGATCGACAAGCTGCTGGAAGACCACAACAAGGAAACCGACGCTGGCACCAAGGCTGCCCTGCAGGCTGAAATCGACCAGGCCATCGCCCTGATCGCTGACGCCATTGCCAACGGCGGCGACGTCGGCAAGAGCCTGCGTGACGGCGTGGCCAAGCGCATGGCGCTGGCCAACAACGTCAAGACGATCGTGGTGATCTACGCAGAAAACCGCGGCTTCGATAACCTGTACGGCCTGTTCCCGGGCGCCAATGGCATCCCCGGTGTGAACCCGACCTCGACGGGCACCGCCGTTGCGCAGAAAGACTTCGATGGCTCCGTGCTGCCAACGCTGCCGCCCACCTGGGGTGGCGTGACCGCAGCCGGCCAAAGCGTGCAGATCACGCAGGCGTCCACGGCCAACATGCCCAATCAGATGTTCCAGATCGACAGCCCGTCGGGCTTCGGCAGCACGGGCACGGTCGTCGGCCAGAACGTCATCACGCGCGATCTCTGGCACCGCTTCTATCAAAACCAGATGCAGATCAACGGCGGCAAGAACGACAAGTTCGCCGCCTTTGCCGACGCCGGCGGCCTGACCATGGGCTACTACGACGGCAGCAAGATGACCATGTGGAACATCGCCAAGCAATACACGCTGGCGGATAACTTCTTCATGGGCGCATTCGGCGGTTCGTTCCTGAACCACCAGTACCTGATCTGCGCGTGCGCGCCGGTCTACCCGAATGCCGCCACCTCGCCGGCCAAGGGCAGCATTGCCAACGTCAAGACGAATGCAGACGGCAGCCCGACGCTCATCCCGGCGGCAAGCTCGGTGATGGCCGGTGCGCCGACCTCATACGCAGGCGCGGCCGACGATGGCAACGCCACGAAGGACGGCAACCTGACGCCGGTCGACAGCAACGGCAATTCGTACGCCGTCAACACGATGCAGCCGCCGTACCAGCCGTCGGGCAACGCCGTAGCCAGCGGCAACGCGGCTTACGCCGATCCGACCAAGGCCACCACCCTGCCGAAGCAGTCGACCACCAACATCGGTGACCTGCTGACGGCACGTGGCGTGGACTGGGCCTGGTACGCCGGCGCCTGGAACGCGGCCATCGCCGACGCCCCGAACGCTACGCGCAGCGTGATCTACAGCGGTTCGATCCAGTTCCAGCCGCACCACCAGCCGTTCAACTACTTCAGCCGCTTCGACCCGGCCACGAGCACCGGTGCTGCTGAGCGTGCGGCCCACCTGCGCGACTACGACGCCGCCTTCCTGCAAGACGCAGCCGCAGGCAAGCTGCCCGCTGTCACGTTCTACAAGCCGCAAGGCAACCTGAACCAGCACCCGGGCTATGCCAACGTGGCTGACGGCGACGCGCACATCGCCAACGTGATCGCCCAACTGCAGAAGAGCCCGCAGTGGAAGAACATGGTGATCGTCGTGACGTATGACGAAAACGGCGGCTTCTACGACCACGCCACGGTGCCGAAGGCTGACCGCTGGGGCCCGGGCACGCGTATCCCGGCGATCGTTGTCTCGCCGTTCGCCAAGAAGGGGTTCGTTGACCACACGCAGTACGACACGGCTTCGGTGCTGCGCCTGATCACGCACCGCTTCGACCTGCCAACGCTGCCGGGTATCAAGCAACGCGACGCCGCGCTCGTCTCCAACGGCAACAAGCCGATGGGCGACCTGACCAACGCGTTGGACTTCACGCAGGCGCAATAACGCTGCAACGCAGTCCTCACGAAAAAGGCGGCCGGAGCAATCCTGGCCGCCTTTTTTCTTTAACCGCTATTTGCCCTTCTTCTTGCCGGCGGGCTTTTCGCTCTCCAGCGTTTCAAGCCGCATCCCCACCTTGATCGTCACCTGCCAGTGGGCGATTCTGCCGTCCACCAGGTGGCCGCGTGTTTCCAGCACTTCAAACCAGTCCAGATGCTTGAGCGTCTCGCCCGCTCGCGCGATGGCGTTGCGGACGGCTGCATCGCTGGAGTCGGGTGAAGACCCGACCAGCTCGATCATCTTGTAGGTATGGGAACCCATATCGCCTCCTTGTTGGCATGGTTGGAACGTCGGCAGGGTGCCTGCAAGGCGCGATGTGCATGCGATGCGCGCGCCATGGCACTTACCAGAATGGCACCTGTCCCTCCGCCTTGATAGCCCGGATTTGCACGGGGCCAAGAAATCCTGGCGGTTAATTGCGTTTACAAAGCTGACAAATCTCGTCAACGGACCGACGCATGGCGTCAAACCCGCTCGCATGCCGAGCGCCTGACTGCTGTTGAGGTGCCACTTTTCGGGCGACCGCATGGCATGTCCAGGCCAAAGGGAGCTGGTACGGAACCTGCGTTGGAGTGCACACCCGTTTCCCCCAAGAGGAGGCGTCATGCGCCACCCAGAACAACAAGCATCCGCCTCATACTCGCCGCTGTCGGCCGTACCGCCCACGCCGCCGGCCACACAGGAAACCGCGCGCCTAGTCGCCGAGACCATCCCTTTCAATCTCGAGCGCGGCGGCCGGAGCATCGAAGCCACCTATTCGACCCGCAACGGCATCGTGACGGTCAAATACCGGGGCAAGACGCTGTCCACGTATTCGCCGCAGGGTGACGAGGCCAACTACAAGGCGGTCGCCCGCCAGTTGCTCAGCGTCATGCTGACCATCTGAGCCGCGCCACACCTTCCCATCAATGCCGGGCCTTGGCCGCGCTATGCGCAGGGCGACCGAACTCGGCACGCAGCGCACCCTTGGCACGTTCGAGAATCCGGCGCCGGCCGGCGCTGAGATTGTGCCCCGCCCGATTGATATAGAACGTCAGCATTGACATGGCCGACTGGAATGCCGTCCCCTTGCGCCGCCGGCTGTGCTCAGCCGATGCCTTGAGCGACGCTGCAATCCGCGCGGGGCTGCGCGACTTGAAGATGTCGGGTTCGATGTCCAGCGCGTCACTGGTTTCCATCACATGGTGCGACCAGCGCTGGGGCTTCGGTTTGGCCTTCGATTTGGCCGTCGCCGGCTTGGGCCGGGCGTGGTGCGTGGCCATGATGAAATCTCCTGTAATGATGTACCGGCAGTTCCGCAAGCCACGTACCCGCGCGGGCAGCTACAAAGCGGCGACTTCCGTTACGATGACGGACGCTTCACGCCTCTTTTCCGCCTCCTTCATTGATCGCCGGGTTCCGGCGCACATCCAACGTGTCTGGCGACGCCGGTCTTTCTCCCGCTTCCTCTTCCGCATCCGCGCAAACGCTTTCACATGCGCCGTTCTCCTACCCCGCCTTCAGGCTGTTCTGGTTCGCCCGGCTGTCCACCACCTTCGCGTATCAGATGTTCGGGGTGGCCGTCGGCTGGCAGATCTACGACCTGACGCGCAGCGCCTATGTGCTGGGGCTGGTCGGGCTGGCGCAGTTCTTGCCGTCGGTGGTGCTGGTGCTGGCCTCCGGCCATATTGCGGACCGCTACGACCGGCGGTACGTCGTGCGTGCCTGTCAGGCCATCGAAGCCCTGGTGGCCCTCGCGCTGGCTGTGCTGGCGGCCAATGGGCACGCCGGTGTGCAGCCGATCTTCCTGTGCGTGGTGGTGATTGGCGCCATGCGCGCCTTCGAGACGCCGACGCTGCAAGCCCTATTGCCGACGCTGGTGCCACTGCAGGCATTGCCGCGCGCAGTGGCGTTGTCGAGCTCGGCCGGGCAGACCGGCGTCATCCTGGGGCCGGCGCTGGGCGGCTTTCTGTACGTGGCCGGGGCCCCAGTGGTGTATGCCACGGCAGCCGCGCTGTTTTTGCTCGCGCACGTGTTGCTGGCGCTGGTGCGGATGGAGCGCGCTGTGCCCGTCAGCACGCCTGTGAGCCTCGAATCGCTGTTCGCGGGTATCGCGTTCATCAAGGGGCGGCCAGTGGTGCTGGGCGCCATCTCGCTCGACCTGTTTGCCGTGTTGCTGGGCGGCGCGACCGCGCTCCTGCCGATCTACGCGCGCGACATCCTGGGCACAGGCGCATGGGGGCTGGGGCTGCTGCGCTCGGCGCCGGCGGTGGGGGCGCTGGGCATGGCGCTCTTCCTGGCGCACCGCCCACTGGATCGGCGTGTTGGCCGGGTGATGTTTGCTGCCGTGGCGGTATTTGGACTGGCGACGCTGGTGTTCGGGGTGTCGCGCTGGCTGCCGCTGTCTATGCTGGCACTGGTGTTACTGGGCGCGTCGGACATGATCAGTGTGGTGATCCGCACTTCGCTGGTGCAGCTCGATACGCCCGATGCCATGCGCGGGCGCGTGAGCGCCGTCAATTCCGTGTTCGTGGGTGCGTCCAACCAGTTGGGCGAATTCGAATCGGGCATGTTGGCCGGGCTGCTGGGGCCAGTGGCCTCGGTGGTGCTTGGCGGCCTTGGCACGCTGTTGGTGGTGGCAGCCTGGATGCGGCTGTTTCCCGCCCTGACGCAACGCGATCGCATGCGCGATCCGCACCCCGAGCATGCCGGACACCCCTCTTCAGGGGGATAAACCCGCGGGCCCGCGCTGCTGCTGGCCTGAGCAAGAATGGGGCGCTGTCTTGCAAGCGTGTCAGCGAAACCCCGATGGCATCGGCGACGGCCAATTCGTATCCTGAGTCACCTTTGGCTGCCTTGTTCCACGCCCGGTATTGCGCCCGACTGTGACGTCCATTCCGCCCTCTTCGTCCCGCCCTTCGGACGCGCGCGCTGCCGCCCCTGCCCCGTTGCCGGACCCTGGGCCCTTCAGCACTAGCGGGTTCAACGGTGCGCCGGCCATTCGTCCTTCCGCATGGCTCGTGGCGATCGGTGCTGCCGCAGTCGGCACGATCGGGCGGGTGCTGCTCGAATCGGCGATGGGTATCCATCTGCCGTTCTACCTGGCCTTTCCGGTAGTGACGATTGCCGCGTGGTATGGCGGCTTCTGGCCGGGGATGCTGGCCATCGCCTGCTATGCGGGGTTGTTCATGGCACTGGCCACGCTGCAAAGCTGGCCTGCCGCGATGCCTCTCACGTCAATCCAGATGACGGTGTTTGGGGTGGGCGCATTGCTCATCTGCGCCTTGTGCGAGCAGTTGCGCCGCGCCCGCGCCGGGGCTGAACGGCGTGCGCGGGCCGAAACCCAGCAACGCCTGTCGCAGCAACGCCTGCTGGCCGCACTGCAGGCCTCGCCCATTTCACTCTACGACGTCGACAACACGATGCACTTCACGTGGGTGCACAACCCCGTGTTCGGCCTGCAGCCCGAGCAGCTCATGGGGCGGACGGTGCGCGAAGTGTTCGGCCGCCGCGCCGCGTCGCGCCTGACCGAAGCCGGCCAGCGCGTCATCGCAACCGGCACGCCTACGCGCGTTGAGTTCGCATTCCGTCGGCGCCATACGCAGCGCGTGGTCTACGACGTGGTGGTCATGCCGCTGCGCGACGACACCGGAGAGATCATCGGTCTGACCAACGCCGTGATCGACATCAGCGAGCGCCGCCAGGCCGAGGCCCGCCGCACGCAGTTGCTCGAAGCCGAATCCCGCGCCCGCGAAGAAGCCGAGCGCGCCAGCCGCCTGAAGGACGATTTCCTGGCGACCGTCAGCCACGAGCTACGCACACCGCTCAATGCGGTGCTGGGCTGGGCGCAACTGCTGAACATGCGCGCCTACGATGAAGCGATGTTCAAGCGCGGCATTGAAGCCATCGAGCGCAGCGCCCGCACGCAAGTCCACCTGATCGATGATCTGCTCGACATGTCGGCCATCCTCTCGGGCAAGGTCCCGCTGGAGATCGGCCCCGTGGACCTGGCCGATGTGCTGGAACGCGCGCGCGAGACCATCGAGCCCATGGCGCGCCAGAAGAACATCACCATCGATACCGAATTCCTGCCCGTGCCGATGCTGCAAGGCGATGCCGGGCGCCTGAAGCAGGTGTTCTGGAACCTGCTGGCCAACGCCGTCAAGTTCACGCCTGAGGGTGGGCACATCCGGCTCTCGGTGCACCCGTCGCCCGAAGGCGTGGTCGCCACCGTGCGCGACACCGGCATCGGCATCGAGCCGGCCTTCCTGCCGCATATTTTTGACCGCTTCCAGCAGGCCGATCTGTCCAGCACACGCCGCCACGGCGGGCTCGGCCTGGGGCTGGCGATTGCCAAGCAGCTTGTCGAGCTGCATCACGGCCGCATCACCGCCGCCAGCAGCGGTGCGGACCGTGGCACCACCATGGCCGTGTCGCTACCGCTGCATGCAGCGCAACCGGGCGAACAGGCCAACCGCGCGCCGGGGCTGGTCGCAGGGACAGGCATGCCGACGCTGGACGGCATCCGCGTGCTGGCGGTGGATGACAACCCCGAATCGCTCGGCGTGATCGCCCTGATGCTGGAGCGCTACGGCGCCGAGGTTGTCACTGTATCCGGCGGAGCCGCCGCGCTCGAGGCGCTGGAACATGCAGTCGCCAACGCCTACCCGTTCGATGCGCTGGTCAGCGACCTTGCCATGCCGGGCATGGACGGCATGCAGCTCGTGCGAGCCGTGCGCGAACGCGGTTTGACCGACCTGCCCGCCATCGCCGTGACGGCTTTCGCCGACCCGATCCGCCTGAAGGCAGCGAAGGAAGCCGGTTACCAATCCGTCATCACGAAGCCGATCTTCCCGGGCGAGCTGGGCCACGTGCTGGCCGCCAATGTGCATCGCAAGACCGGGCCTGAGACGCTGGTGTGACACATCGGCAACCATGCCTTGACGGAATGGTTGACCGAACAAAAGTCATTGGCGCAGGTGGCGAGACGTCCGCATACTCGTCAGTCTGTGCCGATCGGTGGGCATCTCTCCCCTAGCAGTTGCCAGCACCGGCTCACTCGATCGGCCAGCTTGCCCTTCCCAATCAGCCGCGCTCGCGGTTGTCTGCCGTATCCATAAGAACGCCTGAATCCTCCCTGCCCATCTGGGCTGCGCTGGCATTCCGGGCTCAGAGAGGAGACTGCATCGCCATGCTTATCCGTTCGCTTCCCGTGCTGTTGTCTGCCGTTGCGCTTGGCATTTCTGCGCAGGCCGCTGCCAAAGACGCGCCCAAGGCGGCCACTCAGACCATCGCCGTACCTGGCCTGTCAAAACCCGCCGACATCCTGATCGACCGCTGGGGCGTGCCACACATTTACGCCAAGAGCGAAGACGACGGCTTCTTCGCGCAAGGCTTCAACGCGGCGCGGGACCGCCTGTTCCAGATCGATCTGTGGCGCCGCCGCGGCCTGGGACAGCTTTCGGAGGTGTTCGGGGCCGCCTATGTCGAACAGGATCGCGCGACGCGGCTGTTCCTCTATCGCGGTGACATGCAGGTCGAATGGAATCGTTACAGCCCCGATGCGCAGCGCATTGCCACGCGCTTCGTCGCCGGCATCAACGCGTATGTCGACTGGCTGGCCAAGCATCCGGAGCAGATGCCGTTCGAGTTCCGCAAGCTCCACTACACGCCCGCGCACTGGGCGCCGGAAGACGTGGTGCGCATCCGCAGCCACGGGCTGACGCGCAATCTGCAATCGGAAGTCGCACGCGCCAACGTGGCCTGCAAAGCCAACCTTGCTGACGACACCGTCCGCTTCGGCCTGCAACCCGCCTGGCAAACCCAGTTGCCCGAAGGCCTGGACCCGTGCCTGCCGAAGGATCTGCTGAAGGTCTTCACGTTGGCCACGCAGGGCGTGAAGCTCACGCCGGAAGCGCTCAAGGGCGTGGATATCGACAGCACGCGCGTCGCTGCCGCCGCCAACCTCGAAGAGACGACGGAGGGCAGCAACAACTGGGTGATCGCGCCGGGCAAATCCACCACCGGCCGCGCCGTGATGGCCAACGACCCGCACCGCGCGTATTCGGCACCGAGCCTGCGCTACATCGCCCACGTCAGCACACCTACGCTCGACATCATCGGCGCCGGAGAGCCATCGCTGCCGGCCGTGTCGATCGGGCATAACGGGCACGTCGCGTTCGGCCTGACCATCTTCAACATTGATCAGGAAGACCTCTACGTCTACGAACTGAACCCGGCCAACAATAGCGAATACCGCTACAACGGCGGCTGGGAGCCCTTCACCGTGCTGCACGAAGCCGTGAAGGTGCGCGGCGGTGAGTCCCGCCCCGTCGACCTGACCTTCACGCGCCACGGCCCCGTCATCTACATCGATGCCGAGAAGCACCGGGCGTATGCCGTGCGCTCCGCGTGGCTGTCGCCGGGCATGTCGCCGTATTTCGGCTCGGTCGGGTACATGCGCGCACGCACCTTCGCGCAGTTCAAGCAGTCAATGATGAACTGGGGCGCACCCACTGAAAACCAGGTCTATGCGGACACAAAAGGCAACATCGGCTGGGTTCCGGGCGGCCTCGCCCCGATCCGCCCGAACTGGGACGGCCTGCTGCCGGTGCCCGGTGACGGCCGCTACGAATGGGCCGGATTCTGGCGCGGCGATCAACTGCCCAGCACCTACAACCCCAAGTCAGGCTACTTCACCTCGTCCAACGAGATGAACCTGCCACCGGACTACCCGTACCGCGAGCGAAAGCTCGGCTTCGAGTGGACCAACGGCTCGCGCCACGCACGCATTGACGAAGTGCTGGCCAGACTCGACAAGGTGTCGATCGAAGATTCGATGCGCCTGCAGAACGACATGGTCTCGATCCCGGCGCGCAGGCTGATGGCCCTGCTGGCGCCTCTGTCGTCCAACGACGCCGACACGCAAGCCGCGCTCAACCTGTTCAAGGGCTGGAACGCGACCATGCTGGCGGATTCTCCGCAAGCCGCGCTGCATGAGGTCTGGTTCACGCACCACCTGAGCCGCGCATTCAAGAACGCCGTGCTTTCCAAGGCCAGCGCCGAAGCAATGGCCGCGCCCGACACCGACGTCATGCTCGACACGCTGGAACACCCGCAAGGCAGCGAACACAAGTTTGGCGAAGACCCGCAACAAGCCGCCACCAAACGTGATGCCGTGCTGCTCGACAGCCTGAAGAATGCGTGGAGCGATATGGTCAAACGCCAGGGCCCGAACCCGCAAGCGTGGAACTGGGGCCAGTTGCACCACAACCTCAACGCCCATCCGTTCGCCGCCATCGTCGACGAAGCCACGCGCGCCAAGCTCAACGTCGGCCCCACGCCTGAAGGCGGCAGCCCCTACACGCCCAACCCGTCGACCTATCGCGCGAGCGATTTCCTGCAGACGAACGGCCCCTCGTTTCGCACGGTGGTGGACGTGGGCAACTGGGACAACTCGCGCGCCGTCAACCTGCCCGGCCAGTCCGGTGACCCTGAGAGCCCACACTACCGGGACCTGGCACCGCTGTGGCTCAAGGGCGAATACTTCCCCCTGCTGTATTCGCGCAAGGCGGTGGAAGCGGCAACCGAGTCGCGCGTGCATCTGGTGCCTGGGAAGTAAGCACACGATGAGCAAAAAGAAAACGCCACCGCAAACAATGCGGTGGCGTTTTCCTTTACCCAACAAGAACACAGCTGGGCACCAACACAGGCACACGACGGTTTGGCCGTACCTTGCCCTAGATGGCGCCTTGGATTTTTGTCGCGGGGAGGAAAAAGGAAGGAGCCCTGTTTGAGCGCAGCGAGTTTGGCTCCTTCCCCTCCCCGTGACACAAATCCAAGGGGAAGTCGCCATCTCGGGCGCGCCTTTCTTTGCTTACTTTCTTTGGCAAGACAAAGAAAGTGAGTCAGCCCCGGCAGGGGATGAAACACCAGCGCACCAACAACATCCTTTCAGGCAGTCTGCGTGGACGCCAACACCGCCCGCACCACCTCCGCCCGCGGAATCGGCGCCACAGCGCTATAGCCCGTCGTCGAAATCGCCGCCGCCACATTCGCATACCGCGCCGCCTCTACCGGCGAATCCCCGGCCACAATCCGCGCCACAAACGACCCGCCAAAACAATCGCCCGCACCGGTCGCATCAATCGCATTGACCGTATGACGCGGCACCAGCGTGCGCGACTCGGGCGTGGCCACGTAGCAGCCTTCCGCGCCCATCTTGAGCGCCACCAGCTTCACGCCCCAGCCGAGCAGCGTATCGACAATGCCATCGCGGTCATGGCAGTCGAGCAGCACCGTCACATCATCCCAACTCGGCAGGCAGAGATCGCACGTCCGCATCGCTTCCTGCATCACGGCGCGGGCACGCGCCAGCGGCCACAGGCGCAGGCGCAGGTTGGTGTCGAACGACACCAGCACACCCGACGCCCGCGCATGCGCCATCGCCGCCAGACCCGCGTCGCAGGCCGTATCGCTGATGGCGAGGCTGATGCCCGACAGGTGAAAGGCCTTGGCAGACGAAATCGCCTGCAATGGCAGTTGCGCCGTCTGGAAGCGGCTGGCTGCCGAGCCCGCGCGCAGGTAGTCGAAGTGGTGGCCACGTGCATCGTGCGACACGAAGTACAGGCCCGTGGGCGCCTGCGTATCGGTGTGCACGTAGGTGTGGTCGACACCTTCGTCCTGCCACAGCGCGCGCAGCGCCTGGCCGAAGCGGTCGGCGCCCACCGCGCTGATGTAGCCCGTGCGTGCGCCCTGCCGTGCCGCGGCAATGCAGAAGTTCGACGTATCGCCGCCGAAGCCGAAATTCCACGACGTGCTGCCGGGATCCGCCTGGTTGAACTCGATCAGCGCTTCGCCGTAGGCGAGGATATCTGCCATGGGCGTCCCGCTCAGAAGTAGGTCTGCACAACGTCGACCACGTTGTAGGCGTCGTCAACGACAGAAATCTGGCGCCACTTGTCGAACGTGAGGCACGGGTGCGAGATGTCGAAAGCGATCATGTCGCCCACCTTGATGTCATCGCCGGGGGCGATCTTCAGGTAGGCATGCTGATCCATCATGCCGGTGACTTCCCAGTGCGCCGGCGTGGCTGACGGCATCTTGTCACCCGGGCGGAAATGCAGCACCGGCAGCGGCAGACCGGCGTCGAATGCGGCGTCACGTTTGCCCATGGCGATGATGGCGCGCTCAGCCTCAGGCACCGATTGCACATAGGCCCAAAGCTGGAGCGCCGGCAGCAGGCTCGAACGCATCTTGTGCGCGATCGGGTTGTTGGCGTCGATACGGGCTTGCGCCGCGCGGTAGATGCCCACATCGTGCGTCAGATAGCAGCCCGGGCGCAGCACCACATCCAGCGGCTGGCCGATACTGGCCTTGGCGAATTCTTCGGCCACGACGTCGTACCAAGCCGACCCGGCGCCGGTCAGCACAGCCGGCGTGCGTTGCAGGCGACCCGCCTTCGCCAGATCCTCCGTCACCTTCACGGCGCGCTGCAGGAAGGCGCGGATATCCACCTCTTCCTTGATCACGCCCTCATAGACTTCAACGCCTGCGAGCTTGACGGCGCCATCGGCACGCGTGAGCGCATCGAGCACCGATTGCAGTTGCGCGTCGTCGCGCACGCCGGTGCGGCCGCCTTGCACGCCCAGTTCGATCAGCACCTGGATCGGGCGCCCCGCCTTGCCGAAAAATGCGGCAAGCTGATCGACCTGATCCGCCGCATCCACCAAGCAGAAGAACTCGAACGTCGGATCGGCCAGCAACTCGGCGAGGATCGCCATGTTGCGCTTACCGACCAGCTGATTGGCCATCAGGACGCGACGCACGCCGTGGGCATAGGCAACGCGCGTCTGGTGCGCCGTAGCCAGCGTGATGCCCCATGCACCGCCGGCCAGCTGACGTTGGAACAGGCGAGGCGCCATCGTCGTCTTGCCATGCGGTGCGAGCTTGGCGCCGTATTCGCTCACGAAGCGCTGCATCCAGGCGAGGTTGTGCTCCACGCGCGATTGCGAGAGCACCGCCGCGGGCAGGTTCAGGTCTTCGTTCAAAACATTCCAGCGCTGCGCAGCAATCTGCTCCGGCGCGCACGCGGTTTCCAACGCACCCAAGCCCTTGTCGAGCGGGTTGACGACGGCGTTGGCGTCTCCTTGGTACTTTGTATCACTCATGGGATTCGGCTCGTGTTCCTTTGGGGGTAAACATCGGGTTGACACAATGATAGCGGCGAAACTATTCTCCGGGCCAGCCTGTTACAAAGTACCAAAGCACTCTCAAAGCCGCTATCCGGACCACTACCGGGGGCCAGAATGCGAGACCCTAAGCCCGACCCGATGCGTGAACCGATGGACATCGTGACCCGACTCTCCCAGCGTGCCGCTGAACTGCGTCCCGCCGAGCAGAAGGTCGCGCAGACGGTCTTGAGCGACATTGCCGAAGCCGCCGCCGGCAGCATCCAGACGCTGGCCGAACGCGCTGGCGTGAGTGAGGCCAGCGTCACCCGCTTTGCCAAAGCGATGGGTTGTCGCGACGTGCGAGAACTCAAGCTCAAGCTAGCGCAGGCAGCCGCAGTCGGCCAGCGCTTTCTGGATGGCGGCGCGGACCGCCCGCCCTCCAGCGCAGACGGCATCCTGGCCGACATCAGCAATGTGCTGGAGGCCAATCGCGCGCTGGTGCAGCCCGAGGCGTTCCGCACTGCGGCACTCGCCCTGGTGGCGGCGCGCATGATTGCCGTGTTCGGCATGGGCGGCGGCTCGACCACCATGGCCGACGAAATGCGCTACCGCCTTGCGCGCCTAGGACGGCCGGTCTCCACCTATCATGATTCGATGTTGCAGCGGATGGTTGCGGCCACGCTCAGCCCGGACGATGTGGTGGTCGTGTTTTCCGTGACTGGCCACGTGCCCGAGGTGATCGACAGCGTGACAATCGCGCGCGAGTACGGCGCGAAGATCGTCGCCATCACGGCCATCGGCTCACCGCTGGCTGCGCTGGCCGATGTCTTGCTGCCGATCCAGGCCATGGAAACCGATTTCATCTTCAAGCCGTCGTCATCGCGCTACGCCATGATGATGATGATTGACCTGCTGGCCACCGAGGTCGCACTGCAGCAGGCCGATCGCAGCAAGGAGCTCTTACGGCGCATCAAGTACGTGCTCGATGCGCATCGCGGCGGCGGCAATCGCCAGCCGCTCGGAGATTGAGCAGGAGCAGCACATGCAGCAGTACGACACCGTCATCCGTCAGGTCCGCATTGTGGACGGCAGCGGCCACGAACCCGAGGCCACGCTGTTCGACGTGGCCATCACCGATGACCGCATCGCCGCCATCGCCACATCCGACTCCACCGCCTGGCTGGGGGATGAAGAAATCGCCGGCGCGGGCCGCGTCCTCGCCCCAGGCTTCATCGACGTGCACACGCACGACGATACCAACGTGATCCGCACGCCCGACATGCTGTGCAAGGTGTCTCAGGGCATTACGACGGTGATCGTCGGGAACTGCGGCATCAGCGCGTCGCCCGCCACGCTCAAGGGTGAACCGCCCGACCCGATGAACCTGCTCGGGCCAGCCAGCGCGTTTGCGTACCCGACCTTCGCCGCCTATGTCGACGCGGTGGAGCGCGCCAAGCCGACGGTCAATGTGGCGGCGCTGGTCGGCCACACGGCACTGCGCAACAACCACCTGGACCGCCTCGATCGCCCCGCCACCGCCGATGAAGTCGAAGGCATGCGCACACAACTGCGCGAGGCGCTCGACAACGGCGCGCTGGGCCTGTCGACAGGCCTCGCCTATGCCAACGCCTTCGCTTCGACCACCGAGGAAGTGATGGGCCTGGCCGAACCGCTGGCCGAAGCCGGCGCCATCTATACGACGCATTTGCGTACCGAATTTGCCGCGATTCTCGATGCGATGGACGAGGCGTATCGCATCGGCAAGCATGCACGCGTGCCCATCGTGATCTCGCACCTGAAATGCGCGGGTGCGGCCAACTGGGGCCGCGCGGGCGAAGTGCTGGAATCCATCGAAGGTGCCCAGCGCTATCAGCCCGTGGGCTGCGACTGCTATCCGTACACCGCAAGCTCGTCCACGCTGGACTTGAAGCAGGTGACGGACGAATTCGACATCTTCATCACGTGGTCTGAGCCGGAGCCGGGCATGGCCGGACAGACGCTCAAGGAGATCGCCGCCGCGTGGGGCACCGACCTGATGGACGCCGCGCGCCGCCTGCAGCCGGCAGGCGCCGTGTACCACAACATGTCCGCGCAGGATCTGGACCGCATCATCACCCACCCTGCGACGGTGATCGGCTCCGACGGCCTGCCGAACGATCCGAAACCGCATCCGCGCCTATGGGGCGCCTTTCCGCGCGTGCTGGGGTACTACAGCCGCGAGCGCAAGCTGCTCTCGCTGTCGGCCGCCATCCGCAAGATGACAGGCCAGTCCGCCGAGCGCTTCGGCCTGACTGAACGCGGCCTGGTGCGCGAGGGCTATTGGGCGGATCTCGTTTTGTTCGATCCCGAAACGGTTCGCGATGTCGCCACCTTTACCGACCCGCAGCAACCGGCCGCGGGCATTGCGGCGGTGTGGGTCAACGGCCATCTGTCATATCAGGGTGGTGCCGTGCAGCCCGCGGTACAGACATCCGGCGCGGGGCGCTTTCTCAAGCGCGGGCCGCGTGCGCAGGCAGTTGCGGCCACCGAAGTCCACTGAAATCCGAGTTTGTTTGAGAGTTTTGAAAGAAGGAACGTAGCGATGACGATTACCCGAATTGGCGTTGAAGGCGGCACCGGCACCGGTGGCCAGCACCTCCCCTTTGCCCGCGCGGCCGGCGCAGACGGCTGGCTGTTCGTCTCGGGCCAGACGCCCATGGTGAACGGCGAGGTGGTCGGCAACGGCATCGTCGAGCAATCCCACCAGACCATCAAGAACGTGCTCGCCATCCTGGCCGAAGCGGGCTACGGCCCCGAACACGTCGTGCGCTGCGGCGTGTGGCTGGATGACCCGCGCGACTTCCAGTCGTTCAACAAGGTGTTCAAGGAGTACTTCGGCGCCAACCCGCCCGCGCGCGCCTGCGTGGTGTCGAGCATGGTGATCGACTGCAAGGTTGAAGTCGATTGCGTGGCGTACAAGAAGCCGTAACGCGCAATATAAGCGCAGTTCAAAACGGGCGCCCGCACAACGGCGCGCCCACGACAACAAGAGCCGTGAATATCCCTGAGGAGGAAACCCGATGGTCCCGATGCAAGGCAACTCGCTATTGCTGACCGCCGCGCTGGCGGTGGTCGCGCTGATCTACCTGATTGCAGTCCAGAAGCTGAACCCGTTCGTCACGCTGATCGTCGTCTCGCTCGTGCTGGGCGTGGTGGTCGGCATGCCGATGGGCAATATCGTCAAGGCGTTCGAAACCGGTGTGGGCGGCACGCTCGGCCACATTGCGCTGGTGGTGGGCCTCGGGACGATGCTCGGCAAGATGATGGCGGAGTCGGGAGGTGCCGAGCGCATCGCCAAAACGCTCATCAGTGCCTTTGGCGAGAAGAACGCGCACTGGGCCATGATGGTCGTGGCGTTCATCATCGGTTTGCCGGTGTTCTTTGAAGTCGGTTTCGTGCTGCTGATCCCGATTGCCTTTAACGTGGCCAAGCGCACGGGCACGCCGATCCTGATGGTCGGCCTGCCGATGGTGGCCGGCCTGTCGGTGGTGCACGGCCTGATTCCTCCGCACCCGGCCGCGCTGCTGGCCGTGACGGCTTACCAGGCAGACATCGGCAAGACCATCATGTATGCGCTGATCGTCGGCCTGCCGACGGCCATCCTGGCCGGTCCGCTGTGGGCGATGCTGATCTCGCGCTACGTCAAGCCGGACGAGAACAACCCGCTGGCCGCGCAGTTTGTTGAGGCCGACCAGAAGCGCGAACTGCCGGGCTTTGGCGTGACGCTGTTCACGATCCTGCTGCCGGTGGTGCTGATGCTGATTGGCAGCTGGGCCGACCTGATCGCCGCGCCCAAGACGCTGGCAAACGACATCCTCAAGCTGGCCGGCAACTCGGTGATGGCCCTGCTGATTGCTGCCATCGTGAGCTTCTACACGTTCGGCAAGGCACGCGGCTTCAATCGCGACACCATCCTCAAGTTCACCAACGAGTGTCTGGCACCGATCGCCACGATCACGCTGGTGGTGGGTGCAGGCGGCGGCTTCGGCCAGATCCTGCGTGATTCGGGCGTGTCGAAGGCCATCGTGGCTGTCGCCACCGACGCACATCTGTCGCCGCTGCTGTTGGGCTGGGTGGTGGCCGTGCTGATCCGTATCGCCACGGGTTCGGCCACGGTGGCCATGACGACCGCCTGCGGCATCGTCGCCCCGATCGCTGCAGCTTCGGGCGCCGCCGTCAAGCCGGAGCTGATGGTGCTAGCCACGGGCGCCGGCTCGCTGATCCTGTCACATGTGAATGACGGCGGCTTCTGGCTGGTGAAGGAGTATTTCAACCTGACCGTGCCGCAGACCTTCAAGACGTGGACGGTGCTGGAAACCATCATCTCGATCGTCGCGCTGCTGCTAACGCTTGCGCTGGCGACCGTCGTTTAAGCTTGTTCTGTTGAAGTTGATCTAGGAGAACGTTGTGGGTATCGATTCCGTCGTCAAGGCCGGCCCGGTCATCCCGGTGCTGCAGTTCCAATCTGTCGATGAAGGCGTCAAGGTGTGCCGCGCGCTATACGAGGGCGGTATCCGCACGTTCGAGATCACGATGCGCACGCCGGTGGCGCTGGATGTGATCCGTGCGGTGGTGAATGACCTGGGCGGCGATGCCATCGTCGGCGCCGGCACGCTCACGCGGCCGGAGCATTTCCAGCAGGCGAAGGATGCCGGTGCGGTGTTCGCGGTGTCGCCGGGCATTACGCCCATGTTGGCCGTGGCGCAGGCCAAGACAGAACTCGATTGGCTGCCGGGCATCGCCACGCCGTCCGAGCTGATCCTGGCGCTGGAGTTCGGCCTGAACACGCTCAAGTTCTTCCCGGCAGAAGCGGCTGGCGGCATCCCGATGCTCAAGTCGATCTATGGCCCCTTCGGCGATGTGCGTTTCTGCCCGACCGGCGGCATCACGCCGCAAAGCGCGCCCGACTACCTCGCGCTGCCCAACGTGGTGTGCGTAGGCGGCTCGTGGATGGTGCCCAAGGACAAGGTCGCTGCCGGTGACTGGGCAGGCATCACGGCACTCGCCAAGGAAGCGGCCGCGCTCAAGCGGTAAATCAGCGTTACCTTTTTCGCGCGGCCGGCTTTGGCATTAGACGAAGCTGACCGCGCGCTCCATCTGCTCCCGATATTGAACGATGTCTTCAATGGTCAGCACCGGCAGGTCGTGCTGATCAGCGAAACGCACCGCGTCGTCCCGGCGCGCCATGGTGCCGTCGGGCAGCATCAGTTCGCATAGCACGGCAGCCGGCGGCAAGCCCGCCAGACGTGCCAGGTCGACCGAGCCCTCGGTATGACCGCGCCGCGCCAGTACCCCACCCTCCTTTGCCACCAGCGGAAACACGTGCCCGGGGCTGACGACCGATTGCGTATCGGCGTCGTCCGCGATGGCTGCGCGGATGGTCGTGATGCGGTCCGCTGCAGATACGCCAGTGCTCACGCCCGTGCGTGCCTCGATCGACACCGTGAACGCCGTGCCGTACTGGCTGCGGTTGTCTTCCACCATCGGGCGCAAGCCGAGCGATGCGCTCTTCTCCGCCGTCAGGCACAGGCAGACGATGCCGCTGCACTCGCGAATGAGCATGGCCATGCTGGCCTGCGTGAGCTTGTCTGCAGCGACGATGAGGTCGGCCTCGTTCTCGCGATCGGCATCGTCAAGCACGACAACAGGCACGCCCAACCGCACAGCGTCGAGCGCGGCGGCCATGCGCGCAGGCATGTCGGCCGGATCAAAGCGGGCATCGATGGCCTCAAGCATCACATTGCTGGCAGGCAACGCGGGCGGGCGAACTACAGGGGATTGCTGAGTGGACAACATGGAAACGCTCCTCGCAAGATTGGCGACAAGACGTTCCAGGGCAAGCAGACAAACACGCGCGCGCCATGCAGCGGCGCAGCCAGGCACAAAGCCAAGCGCGCCCCTGTAGCGGGGGCGTGTTGTTCCGCACATCTTCTTCCATCCGGACTCTGACCGTCGGCCCCGGCATCTCACCGGATCTGCTGACCCTTGCATGCAGGCGCATGCAAGGCGCTCGCGGGCTCACGGACGCAAGGTCCGCATACCGCCGGTGGGGAATTCCACCCCGCCCTGAAGACGTACTGAACCGGCAGGATTGCCGGCAAGCGCCATGCTACCGCAACAAGTTGCAACGATTCGACCCTACTGACGGGTCGGGCAAAGCGCTATCTAGGCTTCGTGATGGCTGCGGTCGCTAATACACGGCATGAAGATCAACGCTGATCCGGCATCGACTAGAATCCACCCTTTCCGACCGTGCCCGCGAAGTTCACCCCTGCATGGAATCCCGCCTTGTTTCCTCCCGCCGCTCGCCATGGATGGCGTTGCTTGTCATCGCGCTCATCGCTGTGTTCCTCGCGCTGTGGACGGATGACCTGTTCCAGCGCTCTACCCTGTTCCGGCCAGATGAAGGCCGCTATGCGGAGATCCCGCGCGAGATGGTGGTCTCGGGCGACTGGGTAACGCCGCGCCTGAACGACCTCAAATATTTCGAGAAGCCGCCTCTGCAGTACTGGACGACGGCGGCCACGTTCCAGGCGTTCGGCGTCAATGCCTGGGGGGCGCGCCTGTGGCCAGTGCTGTTCGGTCTGGGCGGCATCCTGATGACGGCCTGGACGCTGGCGGTCTATCGCGGCGGGCGGGCCGCGGCAACCGGCGCGGCAATTCTCGCCTCGTCGCTGCTGTATCTGCTGTTCGGGCAGGTCATCACGCTCGACATGGGCGTGGGCTTCTTCCTGACCGTCGGAGCGTGCGGCTTTGCGCTGGCGCAGCGGCCGAGTGCATCGCGTGGCGGGCGGCTCGCATGGATGCTGGTGGTCTGGCTGGCGCTGGCAGGTGCGACGCTCACCAAGGGGTTGATCGGGCTGGTCGTCCCGGGCTTGATCGGCGTGGCCTATCTGCTGATGACGCGCGACTGGGCACTGATCCGCCGCATGCACTGGCTACCGGGCCTTGCGCTGTACCTGATCGCCACGGTGCCATGGTTCGTGATCGTGCAGCAGCGCAACCCGGAGTTCTTCAACTTTTTCTTTATCCACGAGCATTTCCAGCGCTTCCTGACCAATGAGCACCATCGCAGCGGCAAGTGGTGGTACTTCATCGCGGTGGGCGCGGCGGGGCTGCTGCCGTGGACGCCGCTGCTGTTTGCGGCCATCGGCCGGCGCATGGGGCGCGTGGCCGATCTCTTCGTTGGCACGCGACAGTTTGATTTGATGCGCTGGTCGATTGCGTGGGCGGGGATGATTTTCCTGTTCTTCTCGGCGTCCAGCTCGAAGCTGCCGGGCTATATCGTGCCGGCCTTCCCTGCGCTGGCGATTGTGCTGGCTTTGGCGCTGGAGAAGATGCCCACGCGCGCCGTCGCGTGGTCGCTGGGCGTCAATCTTGTGATCGCCATCGGCCTGTGGTTTGCGGTGCCGATGATCGGCGCCAAGGCCGGCGCGAAGATGCCGGTTGAACAGGTTGCGGTGGCCATGCCTGCGTTGCGTGAGGTCATGGCCATGCTGGCCGTCGGCACGCTGGCTGCACTCGTGGCGCTGCGCTGGCAGAAGCGCACCGTGGCCGTAATCGTGCTGTCGATCTCCGCCCTGCTCTGCTGGGACCGCGTGCTCAACGCCAGCGAGATCTTCCGCGACGCACTGTCTGCCCGCGACGTCATCGAAAAGACGCTGAGCGCGACGGGCCCGATTCCGGCCGAGACGCCGTTTTACTCGGTCGAGTGGCTGGACCAGACCGCCATCTACTACCTCGGTCGCCCGATGACGCTAGTGTCGGGTTTTGACGAACTGGAAATGGGCGCCGGCCTGGAACCGAGCAAGGTCGTTGCCACCACGGACGAATGGATCAAGCGCTGGACCGACGGGCCACCCGCTTACGCATTCATGCGCCGCACCACGTGGCAGAAACTCCAAGACGCCGGTGTGCCGATGCGCCTGGTGGCCGAATCTGCCGACAAGGTGGTGGTGGCGCGGCGGTAAGTGCATCTCCAAACCATTCGCCTCCTCCAAACAAAAAGGGCCGCAACATCTGCGGCCCTTTTTCATTGCCTGCGGTTACCACGTACAACTGCCGCGCAGGAACGCCCATTCCTCGCACTCATCGCCGCCGGGACTGACGCACGTTCCTACGTCAGCGCCGTTGGCACGCGTGGAAAACTCAAGTTGACCGCCGCGCTGCAGGCAATACGTGGATGCCGGATTCGCCATGCCCGGCGTTGCGCGCGGGGGTTCCGCATCTGCGGCAGGCGGCGGCGCGTAAGCCGGCGGCTGGGACGGCACCGACTGCATGGCCGGTGACGGCGGCAGCGTGGTCGCCGGCGCAGGTGCCGGTGCGGGCGGCGGCGGAGGTGCGGGCTCGATGGTCATGCGCGGCGGCTGCCACGGAGGCATCGGCGACGAGCAGGCTGCCAAGCCCATCGCCAGCACACAAGCGGCAACGGTGGCGGCCATGCGGGCCTGGCCAGCATCCTTGACGAGACAGACAGCGCGATCCATGCGTTTTCCTCCCGGAGTTCTGGTGAGCGCACGCAACAAGCGTGCTTGCGCCGCCTAGGATAGCTTACGCAATCGCTTGCTCATATGTCAGTCAGGCGAACAGTCGAGCGTTCCGGCGATCAAGCCACCGCAGTTGAGACTGGAAATCGCATCGTGACGCGAAAACCCGGCGATGGCGCGTCCGCAGCCGCCGGTCCGACTGCGAGATCGCCGCCCAGGTGGCGCACCAGCCGATCGACGATCGCCAGGCCGAGCCCGCAGTGCGCATTGCCGCCGCGAGCCGGGTCCAGGCGCACAAAGGGCCGCATGACGCGGTCAAAGTCAGCCACGGGGATACCCGCGCCGTGGTCTTCCACCGTCAGCGTATAGCCGGTTTCGTCCACTGCGGTGCGCACGTTGACAGGCTCGGCGCCATACGCGAATGCGTTGTCGAGCAGGTTGACGACGATGCGCTCGAGATGCGTCGGCTTGAGGCGAAAGCGGTCTCCCGCATGCAGATCGAGCGCGATATGCTTACCCTGCTCGGCAAACGGCTGCACCAGGCTGCGCAGATGGCGGTCGACCGACACCTCGCGCGCCTCGCTGTCGCCGCTTTGCGCATAGGCGAGAAACTGCTCGACGATGGCCGACATGGACTCGACATCGCGTTCGATACCGGCGCCTGCTTTCTGGTCAGCCAGCATTTCGGCACGCAGGCGCAGGCGTGACAGCGGCGTCTTCAGATCGTGCGCAATGCCGGCCAGCATGGTGTTGCGCTCTTCGTCGGCGGCCGACAGGTCAGCAGCCATATGGTTGAACTGGTCGGTCAACTGGCGGAGTTCGTACGGGCCACGCTCCTTGAGCGGGGCCACGTAGCGGCGCCGGGCCAACGCCCCGGCCGCATCGGCCAGCTCGCGCACGGGGCGTTGGATCTGCCACGCCGCAAACAACGAGAACGCAATAGCAATCGCCAGCACCACCATCACGCCCGGTACCACTGCCGAGATGGTGGGCGGCGCATGCACCCACACCAGCGGCATGGCGATCCACTTGTTGCGCTGCGGAAAGCGCACGAACACGCGCGGCGTGGGGCCGGGTTCCAGCCGCAATTGCGTATCGGATGGCAAACGACGCGCGAGCTGTCGCACCAGTTCGGCAGACTTGTCCGATGGGGATGACGGGTCCCCCTCGGGCGGCTCAGCGGTTTCGGTCACTAGGTCAGGCAGTTTGACCTTCAGATGACCGTCCATCGCTGCCTGGAAGGCTTGCAATTGGAATGCCATCTGATCGACCGAAGCCTGGAATTGCCGCTCGCGCCGCTCCGCGCGCAGCACGCCCAGCCATGAGAAGTGGCTCAGCACGAGCACCACCACGATCAGCACCGCCAGCCGGCCGAACAGCGTGTCGAATCTAGCCTTGAACTTCATTGACCTCTTCCCGCTCATCCGGCACGAAGGTGTAGCCGCGGCCACGCACGGTCTGGATATACCGCGGGCGCTGCGCGTCTTCTTCCAGCACGCGGCGCAGGCGCCAGATCTGCACGTCGATGCCCCGGTCGGACACACCGCTGCCCGGCCCGTACATCAGCTCAACGATGTGCTCGCGCGTGAGCACCTGCATCGCATGCCCGATCAGCAGCTTGAGCAGCGCGAATTCGGTATCGCTGATGGAGAGCGCGGTATCGCCGCGAAACAGCGTGCGCATGCGAAAGTTGAGCTTGAACGGGCCGAAACTGAAGCTGTCGCGGTCTTCCGGAGCCGATGCCGGCACGGCGAGGCGCCGGCGCAGCACCGCGTTGATACGGGCGAGCAGCTCGCGCGGCGAGAACGGCTTGCCGAGATAGTCGTCGGCACCGATTTCCAGGCCGATGATTCGGTCGATCTCGTCGCTGCGGGCCGTGAGCAGGATGACGGGCACGTCGTCGTTGCGGGCGCGCAGATCACGCAGGGCGGACAGGCCATCCACCTTGGGCATCATCAGGTCGAGCACGACGAGTGCCGGACGCTCGCGTTCGAGCCGGGCGCCCAGTCCATCACCGTCGTGCAGCACGGAAACGGCAAAGCCCTGCTGGGTCAGGTATTCGCGCAGAAGGTCGCGCAGTTCGACGTCGTCATCGACGACCAGGATCTTGGTGCCGCTCATCTGTCTGGTGGAGTCTCTGGTATGCGCAGGAAGGTGTGCTCATGATAGCGACTGTGGCCCTCACGAATCCGCCGCACTGTCACCATATTGTTTCGCCCGGTAACACCGCGATGGGTTTGTAATCAGCCGTAATAGAACCCGCTGCGCGACTAATTCTGCGCAAAGGCGTTGCCTTTAAGCTGCGGTCTGACTGGCACGGGCGCCAGCTATCATGTGCGCTCGTCCCCATATTGCTAAGAACAGGAACGCCAACATGTCCGATCCCAAGGACCAGAAGCCCGGCCAGTTTGACGACGCCGGCCGCCGCACGTACGACGGGAAGGAGACGCCCAACGAGGTATCTCCGACGCTGCTGCCGCCCCCGCGCGAGGGTGGCAAGCGCCGCCGCTGGGGCATCTGGGTGGTGATCGTTATCCTCGTGCTGATCGGTTATGCGGTCTATCACGCGAAGTACCGCAATGCGGGCGGCCCGGGTGGTCGAGGTGGCCCCGGTGGGCGCGGCGCAGCCATGGCCGGCAAGCCGATGCCGGTGATGGTCGGCACGGCCGTCAAGGGCGACATCAACGTGGTGCTGTCGGCGCTGGGCAATGTCACCCCGGTCAACAACGTGACGGTCAAGACGCGTGTGGACGGCCAGCTCGTGCGGCTGGCGTTTACAGAGGGGCAGACCGTCAAGGCCGGCGACCTGCTGGCCGAGGTCGACCCGCGCACCTATCAGGCACAACTTGCCCAGGCGGAAGGTCAGCTTGCACGCGATCAGGCGCTGCTGCAAAACGCAAAGCTCGACCTGCAGCGCTATCAGACGCTGCTCTCGCAGGATTCGATCTCCAAGCAGCAGGTGGATACGCAAGCCGCGTTGGTGCGCCAGTACGACGGCACGGTCAAGCTGGACCAGGGCAACGTCGACAACGCCCGCGTGCAGCTTTCCTATACGCGCATCACTGCGCCGGTGTCGGGCCGGGTTGGCCTGCGCCAGGTCGATCCGGGCAACATCGTGCACGCCTCGGACACCAACGGCATCGTGGTCATCACGCAGATCGATCCGATTACCGTCATCTATTCCATTCCTGAAGACAACCTGCCCAAGGTCATGCCGCGCCTGCAGTCCGGCGACAAGCTGCCGGTGGAGGCCTGGGATCGCGGCCAGACCACGCAGCTCGCGCGCGGCGTGCTCATGACCGTGGACAACACCATCGACAACACCACCGGTACGGTCAAGCTGCGTGCGCAGTTCCCGAACCAGAACGCCATGCTGTTCCCGAACCAGTTCGTGAACGTGCGCATGCGTGTGGATACGCTACGCGACGCGGTAATCGTGCCGAGCGCAGCCATCCAGCGCGGCACGCAGGGCACCTTCGTCTACGTGGTCGGCGAAGACAACAAGGTAGCGCTGCGCGTGGTCAAGCTGGGCGTGACCGAAGGTGAACGCGTGTCGGTGGCGCAAGGCCTGCAGCCCCGCGAACGCGTGGTGATCGACGGCGCAGACAAGCTGCGCGACGGCTCGCCGGTGGAGGTGATCCAGCCGGGTGCCGCCGCTGCAAGCGCACCCGCGGCCGGCCAGGCCCATCAGGGCGGGCGTCATCGCCGTGGCCAGGGTGGCGCTTCGGCACCCGCCGCAAGTGCCCCGGCTGCCAAGCCGTAAGCCGTGAGTCGTGCATTGCGTGCACTCGCCTGACGAAGTCTTCTGTTCCGAGCTGGCATGAATCCCTCCCGAATCTTCATCCTCCGGCCCGTGGCGACCACGCTGTTAATGGTCGCCATCCTGCTCTCGGGCCTGGTGGCGTACCGGATGCTGCCGCTCTCTGCGCTGCCCGAGGTCGACTATCCGACCATCCAGGTCACAACGCTGTACCCGGGTGCCAGCCCCGACGTGATGACGTCGTCCATCACCGCGCCGCTGGAGCGGCAGTTTGGACAGATGCCTGGCCTGAAGCAGATGACGTCGTCCAGCTCGGGCGGCGCCTCGGTCATCACGCTGCAGTTTGACCTGTCCCTCTCGCTCGACATTGCGGAGCAGGAGGTACAGGCGGCCATCAACGCGGCCGGCAACCTGCTGCCGAACGATCTGCCGATGCCGCCGATCTACAGCAAGGTGAACCCGGCCGACGCGCCGATCCTCACGCTGGCGATCACCTCCAACACGATGCCGTTGCCCAAGCTGGAAGACCTGGTCGACACGCGCATCGCGCAAAAGCTATCGCAGTTGCCAGGCATTGGCCTGGTCAGCATCAGCGGCGGGCAGCGGCCGGCCGTCCGCATCCAGGCCAATACGTCGGCGCTAGCCGCGCTCGGGCTGTCAATCGATGACATCCGCACCGCCATCGGCACCGCCAACGTGAATGGCGCCAAGGGCAGCTTCGACGGCCCGATGCGCGCCTCCACTATCGACGCCAACGATCAGCTCAAGTCGGCCGCCGAGTACGGCAAGATGATCGTCGCCTACAAGAACGGCGCGCCCATCCGCCTGACCGACGTGGCGCAGATCGTTGACGGCGCCGAAAACAGCAAGCTGGCCGCGTGGTCCAACACCACCCCCGCCATCATCCTGAACGTGCAGCGCCAGCCTGGCGCCAACGTGATCGAGGTGGTCAACCGTGCCAAGGCGCTACTGCCACAGTTGAAAGAAACGCTGCCCGGCAACGTAGAGGTATCGCTGCTGACCGACCGCACCACGACGATCCGTGCCTCGGTATCGGACGTGCAGTTCGAGCTGATGCTGGCCGTGGCGCTGGTCGTGATGGTGATCTTCCTGTTCCTGCGCAACGTGCCAGCCACGGTCATTCCGGCGGTAGCGGTGCCGCTGTCGCTGGTCGGTACGTTTGGCGTGATGTACCTGGCAGGTTTTTCGATCAACAACCTCACGCTGATGGCGTTGACCATCGCCACGGGTTTCGTGGTGGACGACGCCATCGTCATGATCGAAAACATCGCCCGCTACATTGAAGACGGCGACCCACCGATGGAGGCCGCACTCAAGGGCTCCAAGCAGATCGGCTTCACGATCATCTCGCTGACGTTCTCGCTCATCGCCGTGCTGATTCCGCTGCTGTTCATGGGTGACGTGGTGGGGCGGCTGTTCCGCGAGTTTGCAATTACGTTGGCGGTATCGATCCTGATCTCGGCCGTGGTGTCGCTCACGCTCACGCCGATGATGTGCGCACGCTTGCTCAAGCACATTCCCGAGGCCGAGCAATCCCGCTTCTACCACGCGGCCGGCGCGTTCTTCGACAACGTCATCGCCCGATACGGCCGCATGCTGCAGTGGGTGCTCGACCGGCAGAAGACCACGCTGCTGGTGGCCATCGGCACGCTGGTGCTGACGGCGTTGCTGTATGTAGTGGTGCCCAAGGGGTTCTTTCCGGTGCAGGACACGGGCGTGATCCAGGGCATTTCGGATGCGTCTCAGTCGATTTCGTTCTCGGCCATGGCAGAGCGCCAACAGAAGCTGGCCGAGGTGGTACTGAAAGACCCTGCGGTCGAAAGCCTGTCGTCGTTCATCGGCGTGGATGGCGTGAACACCACGCTCAACAGCGGCCGCATGTTGATCAACCTCAAGCCGAAGGATAAACGCGACGCCGACGCCACCGAGATCATTCAGCGCCTGCAGCCCGAATTGGCCAAGGTGGCAGGTATCTCGCTGTACATGCAGCCGGTGCAAGACCTGACGATTGAAGACCGCGTGAGCCGCACGCAGTATCAGTTCACGGTAGAAGATCCGGACCCGAACAACCTCTCGAAGTGGGTGCCGAAACTCGTTGAACGCCTGCAGCAGACCAACGAACTGCGTGACGTGGCGAGCGACCTGCAGGACAACGGCCTGCGCGCCTACGTGCAGGTCGACCGCGACAAGGCGGCGGTGTACGGCATCACGATGGCAGCGGTCGACAGCGTCCTGTACAGCGCTTACGGCCAGCGCCTGATTTCGACCATCTTCACGCAATCGAACCAATACCGCGTGGTGCTCGAAACGGACCCGAAGATGCAGCTTGGGCCGCAATCGCTATACGACCTGCACGTTGCGTCAAACAGCGGCCAGCAGATTCCGTTGGGCGCGTTTGCCACGGTGGTGGAACAACCGGGCTCGCTGGTGGTGAACCATCAGGGCCAGTTCCCGGCGGCAACCATTTCGTTCAACCTCGCCCCGCATGCCTCGCTGGGTGCGGCCGTCGACACCATCAATGCCGTCGAACAGGAGATCGGCCTGCCGGCCAGCATGCAGACCAGCTTCCAGGGGGCCGCGCTGGCGTTCCGTGCGTCGCTGTCGAACCAGTTGTGGCTGATCCTCGCGGCTGTCATCACCATGTACATCGTGCTGGGCGTGTTGTACGAAAGCACGATCCACCCGGTGACGATCCTGTCGACGCTGCCGTCAGCCGGTGTAGGTGCCCTGCTGTCGCTGCTGGTGTCGGGCAGGGACATAGGCATCATTGCCATCATCGGGATCATCCTGCTGATCGGCATCGTCAAGAAGAACGCGATCATGATGATCGACTTCGCGCTGGAGGCCGAGCGCGAGCAGGGCATGGCCCCGCGCGACGCCATCTACCAGGCGTGTCTGCTGCGCTTCCGTCCGATTCTGATGACCACCATGGCCGCCCTGCTGGGTGCCCTGCCGCTGATGCTCGGCACGGGCGTGGGCTCCGAGTTGCGCCAGCCGCTGGGGATCACGATGGTGGGCGGCCTGCTGGTCAGCCAGGTGCTGACGCTGTTCACCACGCCGGTCATCTATCTGGCCTTCGACAACCTGGGCGAACGCCTGCGGGACTGGCGCGCCCGCCGTGCTGCCCGACGCCACGGCGCCGCAGGCACCAACCAATCTGGCGGACCGCGATGAATCTGTCCGCCACCTTCATCGCCCGGCCGGTTGCCACGGCACTGCTGACCATCGGCGTGGCGTTGGCCGGTATCGCGGCGTTCCGCTTACTGCCGGTGTCGCCGCTGCCGCAGGTGGACTTTCCGACCATCTCGGTCAATGCGTCGCTGCCGGGCGCCAGCCCTGAGACCATGGCGGCCACTGTGGCGACGCCCCTGGAACGCTCACTCGGCCGCATCGCGGGCATTACCGAGATGACGTCTTCCAGCTCGCTCGGTTCGTCGCGGATCACGCTGCAGTTCGATCTGTCGCGCGACATCGACGGCGCGGCGCGCGATGTGCAGGCCGCCATCAATGCTTCACGCAGCCTGCTGCCTTCCGGCCTGCCGAGCAACCCGACGTATCGCAAGGTCAACCCGGCCGATGCGCCAATCATGATCGTGGGGCTGACGTCCGACACCAAGTCGCGCGGCGAGCTGTACGACGCGGCCTCGACCATCCTCGCGCAGAAGCTGTCGCAAATCAACGGCGTGGGCCAAGTCACCATCGGCGGTGCGTCGCTGCCGGCGGTGCGGGTCGAGCTGAACCCGATGGCGCTGAACAAGTACGGCATCTCGATGGAGACCGTGCGCACCGTCATCACCAGCACGAACGCGAACAAGCCCAAGGGCATGATGGAATCCGGCGACCGCGTCTGGACCATCTACGCCAACGACCAGGCCAAGAAGGCCGTCGAATACCAATCGCTCATCATCGCCTGGCGCAATGGCTCGCCGGTGCGGCTGGCCGACGTGGCCGAGGTGACTGACAGCGTGCAGGACATCCGCAACTACGGCTCGGCCAACGGCAAGCCTTCGGTGCTGCTCATCATCAGCCGGCAGCCGGGCGCCAACATCATCGACACGGTCGACCGCATCAACGACATCCTGCCGTACCTGCGCAACACCATTCCCGCGCAGATCAACCTCGATGTGATGATGGACCGCACGCCCACCATCCGCGCCTCGCTCAAGGATGTGGAGCGCACGCTGGTGCTGTCGATCGCGCTGGTGATCATGGTGGTGTTCCTGTTCCTGCGCAACGTGCGGGCAACGCTCATTCCGAGCGTGGCGGTGCCCGTCTCGCTCATCGGCACATTCGGGGTGATGTACCTGTGCGGCTACAGCCTCGACAACCTCTCGCTGATGGCGTTGACCGTGGCAACAGGCTTTGTCGTGGACGATGCCATCGTCGTGCTGGAAAACGTCTCGCGCCACATCGAAAACGGCATGCGACCCATGCAGGCAGCGCTCAAGGGTGCGCGCGAGGTCGGCTTTACCGTGGTGTCGATGAGCCTGTCGCTGATTGCCGTGTTCATCCCGCTGCTGATGATGGGCGGCATCGTCGGCCGGCTGTTCCGTGAGTTTGCGGTGACGCTGTCGGTGGCCATCCTGGTGTCGCTGGTGGTATCGCTCACGACCACGCCGATGATGTGCGCACGCTTGCTCAAGCCTGCCGCCGAGGAAGAACATGGCTGGTTCCATCGCAAGACCGAAGGCTTCTTCACCTTCCTGCTCGACCTCTACCGCAATTCGCTGGCGTGGGCGCTGCGGCACAGCTGGCTCACGCTGCTGATCCTGCTGGCAACGGTGTGCCTGAACGTCTACCTGTACATCATCGTGCCGAAGGGGTTCTTCCCGCAGCAGGACACCGGCCGAGTGATCGGCTTCATCCAGGCGGACCAGTCGATCTCGTTCCAGGCGATGCGCACCAAGTTGACCGACTTCATCACCATCGTTCGGCAAGACCCGGCGGTAGAGAACGTGGTTGGCTTTACGGGCGGCAGTCAGCGCAATACCGGGCAGATGTTCATTCAGCTCAAGCCGCTGGCCGAGCGCAAGATGTCCGCCGACCAGATCATCAACCGGCTGCGCGGCAAGCTCGCGCGTGAGCCGGGCGCGAGCCTGTTCCTGCAATCGGTACAGGACATCCGGGTGGGCGGTCGGGCCAGCAACGCGCAGTACCAATACACGCTGCAGGCCGACGACCTGAACGAGCTGCGCGCGTGGGATCCGAAAATCAAGCAGGCGCTCACGCAGGTGAAGTCGCTGACGGACGTCAACACAGATACGCAGGACAAGGGCTTGCAGACTTCCCTCGTCATCGACCGCGACAAGGCGAAATCGCTCGGCATCAATCCGAGCGATATCGACAACGCCCTGAACAACGCGTTCGGGCAGCGCCAGGTATCGACCATCTACAACCCGCTCAACCAATACCGTGTTGTGATGGAAGCCGCGCCTCAGTACTGGCAGAACCCGGACGGCCTGCGCGACATCTACATCATCACGTCGACGGGTGCGCAGGTGCCGCTGTCGACCTTCTCGCATTACGAGCCCACCAACACGGCGCTGGCCGTCAATCACCAGGGGCAGTTTGCGGCCAGCACGATCTCGTTCAACCTCGCGCCGGGGGCATCGCTGTCGGGTGCCACGCAGGACATCCAGGACGCGATGAACCGCATCGGCGTGCCGTCCTCCGTGCACGGCAGTTTCCAGGGCACCGCCAAGGCGTTCCAGGATTCGCTCTCGAGTCAGCCGGTGCTGATCCTGTTTGCGCTCATCACCATCTACATCGTGCTGGGCGTGCTGTACGAGAGCTATGTACACCCCATCACGATTCTGTCGACGCTGCCCTCGGCCGGTGTCGGGGCGCTGCTGGCGCTGATCATCACCGACACGGATTTCTCGATCATCGCGTTGATCGGCGTGATTCTGCTCATCGGCATCGTCAAGAAGAACGCAATCATGATGATCGACTTCGCACTCGAGGCTGAGCGCAGCCAGGGCATGAGCCCCGCAGATGCGATCTTCCACGCCTGCGTGCTGCGCTTCCGGCCGATCCTGATGACGACGATGGCCGCGCTGCTGGGCGCCCTGCCCCTGGCGCTCGGCCACGGCGACGGCGCGGAGCTTCGCACGCCGCTGGGCATCTCCATCGTCGGGGGGCTGCTGGTCAGCCAGATCCTCACGCTCTACACCACGCCGGTGGTCTACCTGGCGCTCGACCGGCTGCGCCTGCGTCGCGCCGGCCGCAGCAAAGACGCACCGCTGCCCGCATTGGATTCGCAAGGAAGCTGAACATGACAAGAGGCACTCAAGCCCTTCGCACCTCGTTGCTCGCGCTGGCCGCGTGCGCGCTCGTCTCGGCCTGCGCGGTCGGGCCCGATTACAAGCGCCCCACCGCCGAAGTGCCGCAGCAATACAAGGAAGCCGGCGACTGGAAAATCGCCGACCCGAGTGACGCCATCGCCCGCGGCAAGTGGTGGGAGATCTTCAACGACCCGCAATTGAACGCGCTCGAAGAACAGGTGGCCGCCGCCAACCAGAACATCCTGGTGGCCGAGGCGCAATACCGCCAGGCCCAGGCGCTGGTGCAATCGGCGCAGGCTTCGTTCTTCCCGACGCTGGGTGCCAATGCATCGGCCACGCGCAGCCGTTCAGTGCGCACCTCGGTCAACCCGGACGGCAGCCTGTCGACAGGCAACCCGAGTCTGCTCAACTCGCAAAGCCTGTCACTCAACGCCAGCTGGGAACTGGATCTGTGGGGCCGCATCCGCCGATCGGTGGAGTCGAACAAGGCCAGCGCGCAAGCCAGTGCCGGTGATTTGTCGTCCGCTTTGCTGTCCGCGCAGGCAACGCTTGCGCAGAATTATTTTCAATTGCGTGTCACGGATACCCAGAAGGCTGTCTTGCAACGCACGGTTGCAGACTACGAGCGCTTCCTGAAGCTCACGCAAAACCAGTATTCGGTGGGCGTGGCGCAGCGTTCGGATGTACTGACCGCGCAGACGCAGCTCAAGCAGTCGCAGGCGTTGCTGCTGGATACCGAAGTCACGCGCGCGCAGCTTGAGCACGCCATTGCGGTGCTGATCGGCAAACCGCCGGCGGAATTCTCGCTGGCCCCGGCCACCGCTGCCAGCGCAGCCGACTTGCCGGCCCTGCCCGCCATTCCGCTGGAAGTGCCATCGGCCGTGCTGGAACGCCGCCCCGACATTGCCGCCGCCGAGCGCCGCATGGCCGCTGCCAACGCGCAGATCGGTGTGGCCAAGGCTGCGTACTTCCCGACGCTCACGCTGGGAGCCTCGACCGGTTTGGCGGCCAACACGCTTTCGCGCCTGGCAACGCTGCCCAGCCGCGTCTGGTCGATCGGCCCAACGCTGGCCGCCACGCTGTTCGATGGCGGCGCGCGTGCAGCCGCCGTCGACAAGGCCGGTGCTGCTTACGATGCGTCGGTCGCGACATACCGCCAGACGGTGCTGGGCGCGTTCCAGGATGTCGAAGACAACCTCGCCGCGCTTCGCTGGCAGACGCAGGAATTTGGCGTACAGGCCGATGCCGTCAAGGCCGCGCAGGAAGCCGCGCAACTCAATCTGAACCGCTATCGCGCGGGCACGGTGAGCTTCCTGGAAGTCATCACCGCACAGGCCACGGCCTACAATGCCGAGCGCACGCTGCTCACGCTGCAGGGCAAGCAGTATTCAGCAGCGGTGCTGCTGGTCAAGGCGCTGGGCGGCGGGTGGCACGGCGAAGTGCCGGTGGTTGGCCAAGCGGCGCTGCAACCGGCATCCGCGCCTGCCGCGCAATAACCCTTCTCTTGTTGCCGGTGGCCGACAACGTTTCGCCACCGGCAATGTCCCCTTGTGCGTAAGCCCGCACGCAGTCGGAAAGTTCCCCCTATAATCGACGGAATTTATTTCAGACCGCCCGACCATCCGGGCCGGCTGATGCAGCAGCGGGCGCGCAAATTGCGTCGTCCGATGCCTTGCAAGCCGCCCCGGTGCTATCCAGACCGTCTGTTTGCCAGCCACCATGTCCGCCGCGCGCGTGGTTGCCGACGCAGTTGCCCCGATTCACGCGCGCCGCTCAACTGACTCTGCTCTCTCTGATGATCCGATCCGCGCTTCCCCGTTCTGCCAAGCTGCTGGCTGCCGCCCTGGGCGCCGCCACGCTGTTTGCCGCCCTGCCTGCCCAGGCCGACCCGTCCGTGCGCGTCATCTACGGCAAGGACAACCGCCACGGCATCGAGAAATATGGGGTCGATCTGGATTTCGATTCGGGCTTCCACTGGGGCAACCCGGAAGGCTGGTTCGTGAACCTGGATTGGGAAGTGGCGCTGGGCCAATGGCGCTCGACCAAGGGAACCAACCGCCAGAACCTGACCGAATTTGGCGTAACGCCGCTGTTCCGCATTGAAAAGCGCGGCGGCTCGTGGGTGCCATTCATTGAAGCTGGCGTTGGCCCGCGCCTGCTCTCGCACACCCGCACGTCGGATGAGCACAACTTCAGCACGGCCTTCCAGTTCTCCGACATGATCGGCGTGGGCGTGGCCTTTGGCAGCAAGCAGCAATTCCAGATGGGCTACCGCTTCGAACACCTGTCGAATGCGTCGATCAAGCGCCCGAACCCGGGCACGGACCTGAATGAGCTGTACCTGCGCTACACGTTCTAAGACTTGAGCGTTTGCGACGCTCCAAGAAAAACGGCCTGCCTTTCGGCGGGCCGTTTTGTTTGGGTGCGCGGTAGCGGATCAGCGTGCGCCGGCTTCGCCATCGAGATCACGATCGCGCGATCGCATGCCCATCAACCGCTCGTAGTTGAGCGAGGCATGGAAGCCCAGGCCGTTGCCGCCGGCACGCTTGACTTCATACATCGCTGCGTCGGCATTGCGAATGAGCGTCTGCGCGTCACGCCCGTCGGGCGGATACAGCGCCACGCCAGCGCTCACGCCCATCGACAGCACGTGGCCTTCCACCCGGAATGGCGCCTGCAATTGCTCGATCAGGCGTTCCACGGTTTGCGTCACATCGTCGCGCGTGGCGCAGTGCGTGAGGACAGCGACAAATTCATCGCCACCCAGGCGCGCCACCGTGTCCGAAGCGCGCAGTCCGCTGCGCAAGCGCATGGCCGTGGCCTTCAAAACGAGATCTCCCACGGCGTGGCCATACTCATCGTTGACCGGCTTGAAGCGATCAAGATCAATGAACACGACGGCGACCTGGCCGCGCGCGCGACGTGCCGCCTGAATAGCCACGAACAGGCGATCACGAAGCAAACGCGCATTGGGCAAGTCCGTGAGCGGATCATGCAGCGCGAGGTGGTGCGCCTGATCCAGCGCCGCGCGCCGCTGCGTCACGTCGAGCAGCGTTCCGCTTACACGCGTGGCCACGCCACGGGCATCGCGTTCGGTCACGCGCCCGCGCGCAGCCACCCAGATCCATTGGCCATGGCGAGCGCGCATGCGCTGCTCGATCTCAAAGCTGTCGGCATCGCCGCGCATATGGCGATAGATGCGTCGCGCGCTCAATGCGGCGTCTTGCGGGTGCACCATGGCGTACCACGCATCCGGATCGTTGGACAGATCCGCCGGCTCGTAGCCGAGCATGTCGGCCGTCCGCCGGTTGAACGACACATGCCGTGTGCGCGTAGACCAGTCGAACGTACCCAGCCCCGCGCCATCGAGCACATAGGCCAACCGTTGCTCCGACGCGCGCAGCGATTCCAGCGCCAGCCGGCGCGCGGTCACGTCCTGCATCTGCACGACGAGATGCTCGTTGCCGTCGTCGCGCGCCACCGCCACGTCGGTCTGCACCCACACGGTGCTGCCGTCCTGACGGACGAGGCGCGTTTCCATCGACAGCGCATCGCGCTGACCGGCGAGCAGCGACTCGACACCATGTCGTGCGCGTTCAGTGTGATCGGGGTGGCAAAGGTCGAACAGATCGCGCGCACGCAGGGCCTGTGCTTCGTGACCAGTCAACGCGCACAGCGCACGGTTCACGTCGAGGAAGCGACCCTCCGGCGCGCACAGGCCGATTCCTATCGGCGAATGTTCGATCGCAGCCTTGTACAAGTGGTGGTCCTCAAGCATGGCGATGCTGTTTCGCGAATGCGGCAGTCCCGGGGGCGTGGCTGATGTGATGGCCATCGCGCCTCCGGTGCCCTTTGACGCAATGGTTGCATCAGGCGCGCGCGGTGGCGGTTGGCGTGATCCCCGTAACCGGTCTCGTGGTCTGCGTGGCCCAGTTGGCGGCCGGTAATGGCAAACCTTGGTGCGTTACAAGCGCACGAATCGAGGCGGACTATAGAAGCCGCGAGTTAACGGGGCAATCCCTTCCCGCGAGGGGACATGGACCGCGTGCCCGCTTTGGGTCCCCTCGTGCGCGAAATGACGCGAAGGAAACGCGCCCCGCGTCATTCCCGTCTGCGTTTGTCGACCTTGATTGTCGACAGCTGCCCAGCGTCGCCGGACACCCGAGCACTCTACACCGGACCCCGCCGCGAAGCAGCTAGCCGTTTGGTTAGGTCGCGCAGGCGCTGCCGGCAAGCAACCGTTTGCTATGTGGGTTGGCCACGATCTCCACATTGTGAATGTCTTAAGGTGAAGACAAGGTCCCTCGACCTCATCCGGAAGGACGAAACGCGCAATCGGGCGGCTCCGTTACTATTCTTCAATATCGCTTCGGGGGGCGAATTCAAACACGGCGAAGCCGCGGCACCAGCGCACGCGGCTGTGGGAGGTCGTATGGAATTGAGTTTTGTCGCCCCAGGCACGCAGACGCATCGGTATGCGCTCAAGCTCGCGGGCCTGCCCGAAGCCGAACCGGGTACGCCAGTCGATCCGGCTTGGGTGGACGATGCCCTTACTGCCGCCGTGCGCGTATTCGATGCGCACCGCGTGCACTTTGCCGACGCGTACTTCGCCTATCGCGCCCGTGAGACCGCGCAGCATCCCACTCGCGCTGCCCACCAAAGCTCGCCCGCACGCGTGGCAGGCGATCTCCACGACGACACGCCGCTGCTGGCGGATACGTTTGCGATTGCGCAGTTGGCCGCACTTGTTTCGCTAGAGGCAGCCGGCGTGGCCGATGTGATCGATGTGCGCTTGGTGGTGGAGCGCTTGCGTGACGATGCCCCCGCCCCGCCCGCCGACGGCATCGGTGAAGTGACACTCGTCACGGAAACCGCGGCCAGCCTGCAAGGCGTAGCCAGCCGGCATTAACGCGGCGGGACCGCTCAACGCCCGTGGTGCGTGGGCCGCTCCGGCACGATGGTCGGCTGCGGCTCAGTGGGCGCGCCGACTGCGTCGGCGTCACGAAACGTCCAGTACCGGTGCACCACGAAGTTGAAGATTGCCGTGATGGCCGAGGCGAACATCTGCGCGATCAGGTAATACAGGCCAATTCCCAGGCCGATGGCCATGATGGTCGCGTTGCACCCCAGCGCGAGAAAGGCCACCAGGCCGAACCGCACCATCGCGCCCACGTGCCCGCGTGTGCTGTTGAAGACGGCCTGCCGGCTGATGAAGTAATTGAGCGTCGCTCCGATCACGCTGCCCGCCACGGACGCTCGCCAAGGCGAGACGCCTACTTGCACCAGTCCGAACAGCACCACATAGTGCGCCAGCGTTGCGCTGCCACCGATGACCACATAGCGCGCAAATTGCTCAACCGCCGCCCAGAAATGCTGCCGAGACGCCATACGCGCGCTCACCCCGTCCACTTTGGAACCGACATTGTGCTCGATCATGGCTGCGAGGCCGCAACTCGCGTGCCACGGTCCCTGCACAATAAGTGCGCTTAAAGTTGTGCAACATTTGGCCGTATAGAAACGTGGGGCCCTGCGCGGCTGTTGGCTCCCCCATTGCCATGCTCGAACTTCAACCTCTCGACATTCCGCTTGCGATCCCCCTTCCGTGGCCGATGCTTGACGCCGACGGGCAGTTGCTCGTCCCAAAGGGCGACGTCATCCACTCCCCGGAGGAGATCGACCTGCTGTGCACGCTGCACCGCCCGCATCGGCTGGCAGACGGCACGCCCGCGCCTGCGCCCGTGTTTGCAAATACGCAGTTCCCGAACACGATGTTCCCCGACATGGGCGACGACCCTGACGGTGAACGGACGATCGCCATGGAGCTGCTGGGCCTGCGCCCCGGCGGCATGCTGACCGTGCGCCTAACTGCGGGCGCCGGCCAGACCAAGGGCGCCGCACGCGTGATGGGCTACAGCCCGCAGCGCCATCTGCTCATCACCATGCCCACCGAAAGCGGCCGTACGGTCATGCCGGTCAAGGACGAACTGGTGGAAGTGCACGCCTTCTCGGGCGAGGGCATTGCCAGCTTCGAATGCACGGTGATGGCGGTGTGCCGCATCCCGTTCGAATACGTCGTGTTGTCACCGCCGCGGCGGATCAAGAACCGCACGTTGCGCAAATCGCTGCGCGTGCGCGCCAACGTGGTCGGCAAGATGCTGGTGAGCGGCGACCCGCCGCGCATGATCCATATCTCCGACATCAGCACGACGGGCGCGTCGTTCCGCTCCGCGCATCGGCTGGAAGTGAGCGGCGCGCCGGCGCGTCTGCGCTTCCGGGTGAAAACGCGCGACTACCACTCCGAGCTGGTGGCTGCGGCCCTCGTGCGCAGTGAAAAGCCGGCCGACCTGCCCAACGTCTACCAATACGGCGTGGAATTCGTCGAATTGGTCGCGGCCCAGAAAATGCTGCTGCAATGCTTTATCTACGAACAGTTGCTGTGGGGCGGCCAGCGCATGGTGTAACGTGCCGACCGACCTGATATTCGTAGTTCTTTGATCAGAATTAATTGCTGTTAAACGTTAAAAAGGCCCGACGGACTCACGCGAAAACATGCCGGTAATCGGCCACCGTGGCCGATTTTCGGCTTATGATGCCGCAGGCTTGCTTGTGACAAAGCTATACAATTGACAACGTATCAAGTGCACGTATATCCGTTTTAAAGGCATTTGCAGGACGATCCCATTTATGAGCCGCGCAAGGTCTGCCGCGCCATCGAGTCTGGATCCGATCTCCGGATTGCCGGGCCGCGAACGATTCGTCCAACTGCTGGCTGCCATGCCGCAACCCGCACGCCAGGACGCGATCGGCGCCCTGCTGCTGATCAGCTTCGACCATTTTGCCGAGGCGACCAACACGCTCGGGCCGCTCGCCGCGCGCGAGGTCATCGTCGAATGTGCATCGCGGCTTGAAGCGCTGAGCGTGCCGCCCGCGGATGGCATCGCACCCATCGTCGGGCGCGTCGGCCATGAGACCTTTGCCGTTGCCTGCGCAGATTTCGTCTCGGCACAGGATGTGCACGATCTCGCGCGGCGGATTTCTGCTGCGCTCACGCGGCCTTACATCACGCATGGTTATGAGCTGGTCTGCTCGTGCAGCATCGGCATGACGCTTTTCGAGGGCATGCCCTCGGATGCAGCGCGGCTGATCGAACAGGCCGACCGGGCACTGTACGGTGTTCAGCACGGTGCCGAACGAAGCCCAGCGCTTTACGCCCCGGCGGCCATGCCTCCACGCAGTGGCGTTCACGTCGCCGAGGACGATGGATACGACCCCGTCACCGAGCACCCGCGCCTGGCCGCCCAACTACGCCACGCGCTGGCCCGCCGCCAGTTCAGCCTGAACCTGCAGCCGCAACTGAGCCTGACCGACGGACGGATCGTCGGCTACGAATTTTTGCTGCGCTGGATTTCACCGGAGCTGGGAGGCGTGGCACCGGCCGATTTTCTGCCGATCCTGGAGCAGACGGGCGACATTCGCGAGGTGGGCCACTGGGTGCTCGACAACGCCGCCCAGATGCTGGCCGGGCTGCTGCGCGAAGAATCTCAGCGCGCAGGACGCAACAACCGGCATCAGCCAGGCGTGCATGCTGCCGTCAACTTGTCGGTTGCGCAGTTGCTCGATCCGCAGTTGAGCGACGTCGTGCGCGACATTGCCGCGCGCCATGCGGTGCCCACCACGCGCCTCGTTTTCGAGATCTCAGAACACACGCTGCAGCGTGCCAACGGCTCGGCGCAGAAAGCCGTGGAAGCCCTGCACGCCTGTGGCGCACGCGTAGCAATAGAAGACTTTGGCGCCACTGCACACAGCCTCGATTGCCTGGCAACGTTCCGCCCCGATCAAGTCAAGCTCGATCAGGCCGTCGTCAACGCAGTGACCAACGCAAGCGATCACGCGGTGCTGCAACGCCTGGTGACTGCGGCGCATGGTGCGGGCGTGCCCGTCACCGCCACGCGCGTGGAAACCGCCGTGCAGCTCCATGCATTGCGTGCCTGCCGATGCGACGTGATCCAGGGCTACCTGCTCTCGCAACCCTTCCCTGCCCGCTGGATCGACGACACGCAAGACGTGATTGCCGAGCGCGCACGCGATCTGATGCCGTAAAAGAAAATGCCCTCCAGCCCGCCAGGCGGAAGGGCGTTGGTGCTTGTGCGCGTGCTGCTTATGCGTGCTCGACACGGAAGACCGACACCGCGCTGCGCAACGCCTCGGCCTGCTCTTCCAGCGATTCCGCCGCAGCCGCAGCCTGTTCGACCAGCGCCGCATTCTGTTGCGTCACCTGATCCATCTGCGTAACGGCTTGGTTGACCTGTTCGATGCCGCTGCTCTGCTCTTCCGACGCAGCGCTGATCTCGCCCATGATGTCGGTCACGCGGCGCACCGCCACCACCACCTCGTCGATCACCGTGCCAGCTTCGGCCACCAGGGTCGTACCGTTTTGCACGCGGCCCACCGAATCGCCGATCAGTTCCTTGATTTCCTTGGCCGCCGTGGCGCTGCGCTGCGCAAGGCTGCGCACCTCTCCGGCAACGACGGCAAAGCCGCGGCCCTGCTCTCCAGCGCGTGCGGCTTCCACCGCGGCATTCAACGCCAGGATGTTCGTCTGGAACGCAATGCCTTCGATCACGCCGATGATGTCGGCAATCTTTCGGCTGCTTTCATTGATGCCGGCCATCGTGTCCACCACGCGGCCCACGACTTCCCCACCCTTGACCGCGATATCCGACGCATTGACGGCCAGCGTGCTCGCTTGACGCGCGTTATCGGCATTCTGCTTCACGATGCTCGTCAGCTCTTCCATGCTCGACGCGGTTTCTTCCAACGACGATGCCTGCTGCTCCGTGCGCTGCGAAAGGTCGGCATTGCCGGCAGCAATCTGCTTGGTAGCGCTGGCGATCGAATCCGAGCCCGTGCGCACCTGCCCGATGATCTGCTGCAGACTGGTCTGCATGGACGACACCGCATGCATCAGGCGTGCGGTTTCATCGCGGCGGCCCGCGGCGGTCTGGCCTTCCATACGCGTGGCAAGGTCGCCCGATGCCATGCGCTCGAACACCTGAATGGCGCGCTCCAGCGGACGCACCACCGTACGGCCGAGCACGCCGCGCGCTACCACCGACAGCACCAGCGCGGCGGCCAGCAAGCCACCCGAGATCCAGATGCTCATCGCGTAGCGCGACTGGGAATGGTCAAAGCGTTGCTGGCCGTACTTGAAACGCGCCCCGACCAGGGGCCCGAGCGCCGAGTCGTAATCCACAAACAGCTTGGGCACCAGGTTCGTGTTCAGTTCGCGATACGTGGTGAGGTCACTGCGTTCCAGTGCGGCAATGGCCGGCTCCAGCGCCGTTTTGACGAACTTGGTGCGTGCCGCGTCGGCGGCTTGCAACTGGGCGCGGTCGGCTTCCGGAATCGGCAGCTTCATGAACTGGGCCCAGGCATCGTTGGCCGAGTTGACCATGCCATGCGCATCGGACAGCAGCTTCTTCAGTTCTTCAGGCGACGAAACCGAATCGAAATTGGTCAGGTGAATGCGCGCCCACAGCAGGTTGATGGTGTCTTTGGCCAGCAGATCCAGGCCCTTGGCATCTTCCAGATACACCGCACGCAAATCGTCATTGGTCGCCCGGCCGGTGGTGATACCCGCGAAGCCCACCACGGCAATCATCACCGCAAATACCGCGACCAGGAACGTCAGCCGCGTGCGAATGCTCGTATCCATCCACTTCCACATGTGTTTTTCCCCTGCATGGTTGAGCCGTGTGGCGCCGAGATCCTCTTCCCGCGCCCCTCTTCAGGCACCCTGTTCACTCCCCAAAGGTGCTAACGGCAGGGCACGGTGGAAATAGAGGGCGTGACCGCGAATGTCCGGGATACGCTGCAAGTGATATGCAAGAAGGTAAAAAAGATGCGGCTGACGCACCCCACGTGCGCGGGGTCGCACTAAAATGCGGGTTGCGCCACCGCTCGGGTGGCAATCACGCGAACATCGTGCGGGATACCGCACGGCTCACAAGGGGATCGAGATGAAGAAACTGATCGCACTGCTGGCCCTGGGCTGCGCCGTCCTGGCGGGCTGTAACACGATGGCAGGCATGGGCAAGGACATCCAGACGGGTGGCCAGAAGCTGGAAAACGCTGCGGACAACACCAAGCAGAAGATGTAATGCAGCGACGGCTGGGCGAGCGCCTGGCCTGAGTCAAGAAACGCCGCAATTCGCGGCGTTTTTCTTTTGGAACCGCTACAGCAGTTCTTCCGGGGTAAACGGCGCCAGCATCTGAATCCACGTCCGGCGGCCCAGGCCCACTTCCGGTTCGTGATCGACAACGACCTCCTTGCCGTTCTCATGCGTGGTCCAGCGCAGGTGGCCATTTTCCTTGGTCACCAGGTAGGCGCTGTCGCGCACCGAGTCGTCAAACAGCTTGGCCACCGCCTCTGAAAGCACCGGGCTGCGGATGATCAACCCTGTCTCCGTATTCAACCCGATGGAACGCGGGTCGATGTTCATTGAGCCGACAAACAGCGTGCTGCGGTCCACCACGATCGATTTCACATGCAGGCTTGCCTGTGACGAACGGAACGTGCCGATCACCTTGGGGCGATCCCCCAGCGTCGGACGCAGTTCGTACAGCTCAACGCCGTCATCGATCAACTGGCTCCGATATCTGGCATAGCCCACATGCACGATGGGTGCGTCGGTCGCTGCCAGCGAGTTGGTCAGCACCCGCAGGCGCACGCCACGATCCTGCAGGCGCTTGGCCACCTCGATACCGCGCTTGCCCGGCACGAAGTACGGCGAGATCAGCACGACCTCCCGCTTGGCCTCGTCAATCAGACGCAGAAGCGTCTGGGCGAGGCGCTCGCCGCCAGGTTCCACCTCATCACCCGACACCTTGGCTGGGCGGTCGACGATCACCTGCGCGGGCGCCCATTCCAGGCGCAGGCGGCCCCGGGCAATCTGGTCGGCCAGAAACCAGTCGCGCGGCGCGGGCTTCAGCGGCAAGGGCTGCTCCGGCGCCGGGCTGGCGAGATCGGTCTGGTTGCGACGCTGCTCGAGCTGCGAGATGGTCTGCTCGGACGCCGACTTGGCGGAACCGGAGCCCATGTTGATCGGCCGGGTCGGCACATCGATATGCTGCGGTGGCCCTGCCGGCCGATCTGGCATCGTCACCGGCGGCGGATAGCTGCCCTCCTTCGGCTCGGGCGGATGTGCCGTGCTCGGCTCGGGCGCCAGCGCCTGCACCGGATAGGCAAATTCGCTATTCCAGTACGCATCGAACGCTGACGATAGCTGACGCACCGCCGGCCCCGCGGCCAGCACGTCCAGATCGACGAAGTTGGTGGTCTGGTTCTGGGTGAAATACTCGGCGCCCAAGTTGCGCCCGCCCGTCACGGCCAACGCGTTGTCGGCAATGAAGGCCTTGTTGTGCATGCGCCGATTGACGCGGCGGAACTCAGCCGCGCCGCTCAGGTACCGTGTGACATTCGACATCCGCCCGCCCGGAAACGGGTTGAACAGCCGCACATCGATGTTCTTGTGCGACGAAAACTTCAGAAATGCCAGATCGCGCCCATCGCTGTGCAGATCGTCTACCAGCATGCGCACGCGCACCCCGCGATCCGCAGCGGCCCGCACATGGCGCATCAGTTCGCGCACGCTGTTGTCGCTCGCAATGATGAAGTACTGCAAGTCGAGCGTGCGCTCGGCCCGGTCGGCCAGCGTGAGCAACGTGGCGTAGGCTTCTTCGCCCGACGGGATCAGCCGAAAGCCGGACACCTCGGGCGCCGGCGCATTCGTCTGCGCCAAGCGCCCCAGCGAGGTGGCCGACTCGGCATTGGGCAGCGCCGTCGTCACGGGTCGATCGACGTGCTCGGGCAGGCTTGCGCAGCCTGTCACCAGCGCGATGGCCAGACAGGCGAACCAGGCGCGCAGATACGCGATCGGGAAGTTCCTCGGGTGCCCTTGCATATTCGATGTCGTCTTGGGTACGGCGGGTCGAAAGGACGTCGACTTCACACCAGCACGCGTCGTGCCTGAACGGCCGCCACGGCCAGACTACGCGAGATATCAACCGGGGCAGTATCCGTGTTTGTCCGACGCCACGTGGGGCGTGTCAAAATGGCCAACGGTGTGCTGTTTTCCCCGCCGCTTTCCATGCTGACCAACACCACGGCATTTGCCACCTTCCTCTTTCTTGTGCACTGCGTGGGCGTCCTCGCCGCCATGCATGCTGTGCTGACCGTGCGCACGTCGCAGGGCGCCATCGCGTGGGCCATCTCACTGGTGACGCTGCCGGAGTTCACGCTGATCCCCTATCTGATCTTCGGGCGAAGCACCTTTGCCGGTTACGTGGATGCGCGGCGCTTTCACAACGCCCGCCTGCGCGAAATCACCCTGTCTGACGACTGGCGCCGACTGCGCGACCATGAATCCAGCGTGGTCGCACCGCAGCACACCTGCATGCAGGCCTTGCCGCGCCTGACCGGCACGCCGTGCCTGGCTCGAAACCGCGTGCGGCTGCTCGTCAACGGCGCGGAAACCTTCGATGCCATCTTTGCGGCGATTGCGCAGGCGCGGCGCGTGCTCATCGTGCAGTTCTTCATCGTGCATGACGACACGCTCGGCCGCCGCCTGGCCGAACTGCTGCTCGACCGCGCGCGGGCCGGGGTGCACGTGTACTTTCTCTTCGACAGCATCGGCTGCCACGCGCTGCCCCGCCACTATGTGCATCGGCTCGTCGAAGGCGGCGTGCACGCCAAACCGTTCTCCACGCACGCCGGGTTCGTCAACCGCTTCCAGCTCAACTTTCGCAACCACCGCAAGCTCGTCGTGGTGGACGGCGAGCGCGCTTACGTTGGCGGCCACAACGTCGGCAACGAATACATGGGCGAAAAGCCGCCGCTTGCCCCGTGGCGCGACACGCATATCGAGATCGTCGGTGCCGCAGTGATGGACTTGCAGTTGACCTTTGCCGAAGACTGGTACTGGGCCGCGCACGAAGTGCCGCAGCTGATCGTTCCGGAACTGCGGCCCGAAGAAGACATGGTCTGCCAGGTGGTCGCCAGCGGCCCGGCCGACAAGCAGGAAACCTGCTCGCTGTTTTTCATGGAAGCCATCCAATCAGCACGCAAGCGGCTGTGGATCACGTCGCCGTACTTCATTCCAGACGAAGCTGTGTTTGCCGCGCTGCGTCTGGCCGTGCTGCGCGGGGTGGACGTGCGCATCCTGATCCCTTCGCGGCCGGATCATCACATGGTGTTCCTGGCGTCCACGCTGTATGCATATCAGGCGATCCGCGCCGGCGTGAAGATCTACCGCTACCTGCCCGGCTTCCTGCACCAGAAGGTCGTGCTGATCGACGATGAGGCCGCCGCCGTGGGTAGCGCCAACCTCGACAACCGTTCGTTCCGCCTGAACTTCGAGCTGATGATCATGACCGCCGACTCACGCTTCGCCAACGACGTCGCGCAGATGCTCGAAGCCGATTTTGCCGAAGCTGCCCGCGTCGGCCGTGACGAATACGAACACGCACACCCGCTGCGCCGCGTGATCATGCACGTCGCCAAGCTGTTCGCCCCCATCTTGTAATCACGCTCCAAATTCCGAGTTCGCCCGCAAGAAGCGGAGCGCATCGAGGCATCGCCGTCCCTACCCTGAAGCGAACATTTTCAGGAGTGTGCGATGTCTGATTCCCATGATCTTGCTGCCGACCGCCTGCCGCCGGGTTTCAATCGGCTGGCGGGTTCGAACCTGGCCGCGCAGTCAGCCGAGCAGATTGCACTGGCCGCCATGCCAATGGTTGCGGTGCTCACCCTGCATGCCGACGCCAGCACGGCGAGCTGGCTGCAAGTGGCGCTCACGCTGCCGTTCGTGCTGTTTGCCATTCCCATTGGCATGCTGGCGGACCGTTGGCCCAAGCGTGCATTGATGGCCGGCGCAGAGGCGGTGCGCGCGCTGGCGTTGTGTGTTGTCGCGGGCCTGCTGGTGGCCGGGCGGTTGAACCTGGCTGCGCTGGGCGGGCTGGGCTTCATTGCCGTGTGCGGCACGGTGGTGTTCAGCGTGGCGGCGCCTGCGCTGGTGCCCTCGCTCGTGCCGGCAGCAATGCTTGCACGCGCGAACGGCCGAATCGAACTGGCGCGCACCATTGCATTTGCGTGCGGCCCGGCCATCGGCGGTGCGTTGATCGGCTGGACCGGCTCGATGGCGGCGTTCACGCTGGCTGCAGCGTTGTCCGCCATGGCTGCGGCACTGCTGGCCGGCGTGACCGCTCCGGAGCCCGTGGCGCGGCATGCGGCGCACCCGCTGCGGGACATTGCCGAGGGCGCGCGCTTCGTGTTTCACCATCCGCTGCTGCGGCCGGTGTTCATCACGCAGTGCGTTTTCACCATGGCGTTCTTCATGGTGTTGGCCATCTTCGTTCCGTATGCGGCGCATCGGTTGAACCTCTCTGCACAAGCGATTGGGCTGACGCTCGGCATGTACGGCGCAGGCATGGTGATCGGCGCGCTGCTGGCCCCCCGCATTCTGGCGCGCTGGCGCTTCGGCCATGTGGTGGCGACTGGCCCCGTGTGTGGACTGGCGGGCGGTGTGCTGCTTGCGGCCACGCTCTGGCAGCCGTGGCCGGCACTGGCACAAGCGGGCTTCTTTCTGCTGGGTTGTGGGCCGATTCTGTGGGTGGTCAGCACCACCACGCTGCGGCAGACGGTGACGCCGCCCGCCCTGCTCGCGCGCGTATCCGCAGTGAATGTGATGTCGTATGGCGCCCGGCCGATCGGCGCGGCAATGGCCGCGTGGCTCGCTGCACACGCCGGTGTGGGGGCGTGCCTGCTGATGGCGGTAGCAGGTTTTGCGCTGCAGTTGCTGTGCATCCTGCAATCGCCTGCGGTGCGGCTGGCGCGTCAACCGCGTGCGGACGATACGTCGGCCGGGCTCGAACCTGCCTGAGCCGCGTCGGCACCGCGGTCGCCGCGCTGCCGATCGCGCCACGCGCGCGGCGTCATGCCAAAGTGGGCGATGAACCAGCGCGTGAACGACGCCTGCCGCGTGTAGCCGAGCAACGCGGCCACCCGCCCGATCCGGTAGCTCGGGTTCGCCATGTAGCGAACGGCGAGGTTGTGCCGGACCTCCTCCACCAGGTCAGAAAACGTCATGCCGGCCGCTTCCAACTGACGTTGCAAGGTCCGCACACTCAGGTGGAGGTGATCAGCCACCTGCTCCACCGAGGCACGCTCCAGCGGCAGCAGCAGGTAGATCGCGCGACGCACGTCCTGCACCACCGCCTCTTGCGCCGACACATTGAGCGGCTCGGCGAGGCTTTCCGCATAACGCACGAGGGCCGGGTCAGCGGCAGGGTTGGGCGTCTCCAGATCTGCCGCCGCACAGACGATGCCGTTAAAGTCGCTGCCGAACACGATGGGGCAACCGAACACGCGCCGATGCAGGCTGACGTCGTTGGGGGCGGCATGTGAGAAGTGGATGCTGCGCGGCTTCCAGTGAACCCCCAGCAGCGCGCTGCACGTCCGAGCCAGCACGCCGACGGCCAGCTCGTTAGCCTGCCGCAGCGGCACCGGCGTCTCGGTGATGACCTCTTCGCGAATGACCACCATGTCGCCATCGGATTCCAGGTAGATCGCCAGCGCCTCGTTCAGCAGGTGGCGGTACTGGATGATGGCCTGCAGTGCCTCGCGCAGCGTGCGCTTGTGGGCCAGCAACAAGCCGAGCACACCGAAATCCAGCTCCTGACGCGCCTCGGCCATCTGCAGCCCCAGCGTCGGACATGGGGCACTGGCGGCGGTGATCTCCATCAACTGGCACGTCGCCACGACCGACACGAGCTGCTCTGGATCGGTCAGTCTGGCCGGGTCCAACCCCACCTGCCGCAGGGCTTCCTGCGGGTTGAAACCGAGCCGGCGCACGACCTGGAAATAACCGTTGAGCGAGCGGGCACGCACCATCGTTTCCATAGGTTTCAGTGAGCTCCGGGCCGTCTTGGTGTTTACGCGGAATGGCGTGTGAAGAGAAAAACTTGGCGCCAATTGAGAAATTCAAAGCTACCGCTTCCCTATAGTGAAGTCCAGCCGAGACATCCCCTACAGGAGCCCCCAACATGCAATTCCTCGATGATTCGCTGCACCCGGAAAACCAGGACAAGGTCGTCATTACCGTTGCGCCGTACGGCCCGGAATGGATGCCGGAAGATTTTCCCGAAGACATTCCGGTCACGATGGAAGAACAGGTGCAAAAGGCCGTCGATTGCTACAACGCCGGCGCTACCGTGCTGCACCTGCACGTGCGTGAACTGGACGGCAAGGGCTCCAAGCGGCTCTCGAAATTCAACGAACTGATTGCCGGCGTGCGTGCGGCGGTGCCCGACATGATCATCCAGGTGGGCGGCTCGATCTCGTTTGCGCCGGAAGACGAAGGGCAAGCCGCCAAGTGGCTGTCGGACGACACGCGCCACATGCTGGCCGACCTGACCCCGGCGCCCGACCAGGTGACCGTGGCGGTCAACACCACGCAGATGAACATCATGGAGTTGCTGTATCCGGCATATCTGGAGGGCACATCGCTGGCCAATCCAGCGCTGGCTGCAGCCTATGCAGAAATGACCGTGCCCGCCGGCCCCGCCTGGCTCGAAGAACACCTGCGCCGTCTGCAGGCCTCCGGCGTGCAGCCGCACTTCCAATTGACCGGCATCCACGCGCTGGAAACGCTGGAGCGCGTCGTCCGCAAGGGCGTCTACAAGGGCCCGCTCAACCTGACGTGGATCGGCATTGGCGGCGGCTTCGACGGCCCCAATCCGTTCAACTTCTTCAACTTCATCCACCGTGCGCCGGATGGTTGCACGCTGACGGCCGAGTCGCTGCTCAAGAACGTGCTGCCGTTCAACATGATGGCCATGGCGATGGGCCTGCACCCGCGCTGCGGCATTGAAGACACGATCATCGATCAGCACGGCAATCGCATGACGTCCGTACAGCAGATCGAGCAGTGCGTACGCGTGGCGCATGAACTGGGCCGTGAGATTGCCAGCGGCAAGGAAGCCCGCGCCATCTACCGCATCGGCGTGCAATATGACAGCGTGGAAGAAACGCTGGCGAAGAACGGCATGTCGCCCAACCGTGCCCCGAACGTGAAGAACCTGCCGCTGCGCGCGGCCTAAACTAAAAACCGCAGTATCACCGGGCCAACACAGGCGGCGCTCAACGCAAGCGCCGCCACTCGGAGACAACCATGAATCTGCATGCCGCCGACCCGCGCGCAGACCACCACGACGGCTACCTCGTCAGCCGACCCCAGGCGTGGTTTGCGTTTGCAATGACCTTTGCACTGATGCTGTTCGATTACATCGACCGGCAAGTCATCGTGTCGCTGTTTCCGCATCTGAAGACCGCCTGGGCGCTGTCCGACAAGCAACTTGGCGCGCTCGTCTCGGTTATCTCGATCGTGGTGGCGGTGGGTGGCCTGCCGGTGGCGCTGTTGGCCGACCGCTACAGCCGCGTCAAGAGCATCGTCGTGATGGCCACCGTATGGAGTCTGGCAACGATCTCCTGCATGTTCACGCGCAATTACGGACAACTCTTCACCGCGCGCGCCATCGTGGGCGTGGGTGAGACCGGCTACGGCTCGGTGGGCGCGGCACTGATTGCCAGCCTGTTCCCCAAGCGCCTGCGCGCCACGTTGATGGGCGCCTTCTTTGCCGCGGCATCTGTCGGTTCGGTATTGGGTGTGTTGCTCGGTGGCGTGATTGCAGCGCGCTGGGGCTGGCAGGCGGCGTTCGGCGTGGTGGGCGTACCGGGTCTGGTGCTGGCGCTGCTCTATGTATTCGTGCCGGACTACAAGACAGTGGCGATGGCGGCTGGCGGCCCGCAAGTGCGGCAGCCCGCAGGCACGCTCCTGCAAAGCGTTGCGGGCGCGCTCACCAGCTCGCGCACGCTGTGGTGGACGTGCCTGGGCGCAGCCTTCCAGTTGATCGTCGTGTCGACCATCTGGGCGTGGCTGCCGAGCTACCTGAATCGCTATCACGGGACACCGCCGGACCGTGCTGCCATGCAAGCCGCACTGGTGGTGCTGTGCGGTGCGCTGGGCGCCTTCGTGTGGGGTGTGGTGGCCGATGTGGTTGCAGCGCGCCGCCAGCGCAACCGGCTGATTGCCGTGGCTGTGCTGGCCGTGGTCACGCTGCTCGTATTCATGGCGGCGTTCGGCATGAGCATGCCGGCCAACCAGCAGTTCCTCCTGATCGCCTTCGGCGGCTTCTTGATGACGTGCACGGTGGCGCCGGCTTCAAGCGTGGTGTTCGACGTAGTCCACCCCGGCGTGCGCTCAACAGGCGCTGCGGTGCTCTCGCTGTTCCAGAACTTGTTCGGCTTGGCCATCGGGCCGTTTGTGGGCGGCGCCATGTCCGACGCATGGGGTCTGCAGACCGCTCTGGCAGTGATGCCGATCTTCGGCGTGGTTGCAGCGGGCTGCTTCTTGCTCGCCGCACGTAGCTACGAAGCTGAACTCAAGCGCGTGGCCAACGTGTCGATCGATGCAGCGCCCACCGCCGCGCCGGCCGCCGTGGCTTCCGCATGACGCCCTTGCTCCGCTAACCGCGCGCCGCCTTCAAGGCACCCATCCCCTCTCCGCTTTGACAGCGTCTCGCCAGGCGAGCCGCGCGGGCGGCGCGCACCCCAAACATCAGAAAAGAACCCAGGAGATACCCATGGCAACCGCAGTCCTCTTTCATGAAACCGGCGGCCCCGAGGTCTTGCGCTGCGAGACCGTCGAAGTGGGCCAACCCGGCCCCGGCCAGGTCCGTCTGCGCCACGAAGCCGTTGGCCTGAACTTTGCCGACACCTACTTCCGCTCGGGGCTGTATCCCGTACCCCGCCCCGCCGGCATGGGCGTGGAAGCGGCGGGCATCGTTGAAGCCGTGGGCGATGGCGTGAGCAACGTCGCCGTGGGTGATCGCGTGACCTATACGGGCTTCATCAACACGCTGGGCGCGTACAGCACCGAACGCCTCATTCCGGCTGCACCACTGATCAAGCTGCCCGCTGCTATCGCCTGCGAAACCGCCGCCGCCATGACCATGCGCGGCCTGACGTCGGCCTACCTGCTGCGCCGCATCTACCCGTTTGCAAAAGGCAACACGATCCTGCTGCATGCGGCCGCCGGCGGCGTGGGGCTGATCGTCTCGCAGTGGGCCAAGCTGCTTGGGCTGAAGGTGATCGGCACGGTATCGAGCGAAGCCAAGGCCGACATCGCCCGCGCGCACGGCTGCGACCACGTCATCAACTACGCGCACGAAGACGTTGCAAAGCGGGTGCGCGAACTGACCGACTGCGTGGGCGTGAACGTGGTGTTCGACAGCGTGGGCAAGGCCACCTTCGATGCCTCGCTCGATTCGCTCAAGCGACGCGGCCTGATGGTATGCGTGGGCACGGCATCGGGCCCGATCCCGCCGTTCAACCCACAACTGCTGGCGATGAAGGGATCGCTTTACCTCACGCGCCCGGCCCTGGCCGATTACATCGCCGACCCGGCGGAGAAAGCCGAGCTTGCCGGCGAGTTGTTCGATCACGTGGCCGCCGGTCGCATCAAGATCGAAATCCACCAGCGCTACGCATTGGAAGACGCCGTGCAGGCACACCGCGATCTGGAAGCACGCAAGACGACGGGTTCGTCCGTCTTCGTCATCTGAGGGCCGCCATGCGTATCGAACAACTGACCAACGCCCTGGGTGCCGAGCTGACCGGCGTGCAACTGAGTGACGCGATCGAAGACGAAGGCCTGTTCGGCGAAATCCGCACCGCGCTGCTCAAGCACCGCGTGATCTTCCTGCGCGATCAGGACTTGAGCCGCGCGCAGCATGTGGCGTTTGCCCGCCGCTTTGGCGATCTGGAAGACCACCCCGTGGCCGGTAGCGACCCCGAGCACCCCGGCCTCGTGCGCATCTACAAGACGCCCGACCACCCGAACGACCGCTACGAGAACTGCTGGCACGCCGACACCACGTGGCGCGAAGCGCCGCAGTTTGGCGCCGTGCTGCGCTGCGTGGAATGCCCGCCCGTTGGCGGCGACACCATGTGGGCCAACATGGTGCTGGCCTACGAGAAGCTGCCGGACGACGTCAAGCGCGACATTGCGGGCCTGCGTGCCCGCCACAGCATCGAGGCCAGCTTTGGTGCCGTCATGCCGATCGACAAGCGTCTCGCACTCAAGGCGCAGTACCCCGATCCGGAACACCCCGTGGTGCGCACCCACCCCGAGACCGACGAGAAGGTGCTGTACGTCAACGGTTTCACGACCCACTTCACGAACTACCACACCCCTGCGCGCGTGCGCTACGGGCAGGACGCCACGACAGGTGCATCGGAGCTACTGCGCTACCTGATCAGCCAGGCCTACATTCCCGAATACCAGGTGCGCTGGCGCTGGAAGCCGAACAGCGTGGCCATCTGGGACAACACCGCCACGCAGCACTACGCGGTCATGGATTACGCGCCGTGCCATCGGAAGATGGAACGCGCCGGCATCATCGGCGGCAAGCCATTCTAACGATCGTCGGGACACATCGGACCCGTCGGCGATAACACCAAGAGGAGACCCTGCAACATGAAGACGAAGCACATCGCCCCCGCTGCACTGCTGGCCTGCGCCGGCGCGGCCTGCGCGCAATCCGGCGTCACGCTGTATGGCGTGGTGGATACCAACATCGAATATGCGACGAACCTGCCGGGCGCCACACCGGGCAGCTCGGGCAATCGCGTGTCGATGCAAAGCGGCGGCCTGTCAGGCTCGCGCTGGGGCCTGCGCGGCGTGGAAGACCTTGGCGGCGGCCTGAGCGCCCTGTTCGTGCTCGAAAGCGGCTTTGCAAGCGACACGGGCCAATCGCAACAAGGCGGCCGGCTGTTCGGGCGCCAGGCCTACGTTGGGCTCAAGAGCAGCACGATCGGGCAGCTCACTTTCGGCCGCCAGTACACGACGCTCTTCCAGTTGCTGGCCAACTTCGAGCCGATGGCGTATTCCACGCAGTACGAACCGGCCGCCGTGCAGACCGGCGTCAATTTCCGCTCCGACAACACCGCCATGTACACGGGCAACTTCGGCCCGGTGACGGCACAGGCGCATTGGTCGTTCGGCACCGGCGCGCCGAGCACCAACCCGACCGGTGGCGGCAACGGCGAGGTGCCCGGCCAGGCGCGGCGCGACAGCGGCTACGGCGCGGGGGTGGCGTACTCGGCCGGCCCGCTTGGCGCCACGCTGGCGTATGACCAATACAACCCGAGCACACCGCTGGGCGGCGGTGCGTTCAGTTCCGGCACGGTGCGCAAGGCGGCGCTGGCGGGCAGCTACCTCGTTGGTGACGTGCTCAAGATCATGGGCGGCTACCGCTGGGGCCAGAACAAAAACGCCAACGGCAGCGTGGCGCTGCGCGACGACTATTTCTGGGCTGGTGCCAACTATCAGGCGACGAACGCGCTGATGCTCTCGCTCGAATACTCGTACCAGAAGATCAAGACCATCAACAGCGCCCCGTCAACGCAGGCCAACCCGTGGCAGGTCGCGTTCATTGCCGACTACACCCTTTCCAAGCGCACCGATCTGTACCTGACCACGGCCTATGCGCGCAACGCGGGCCTCGCGCTGGACCAGGCCACGGTGGATCTCAACGCCACGGGCTATGGCCTCGCCGCAGGCAAGACCAGCATGCTCGGCGCGGCCGTCGGCATCCGTCACAAGTTCTGAGCGGCCGGCATCCAAAAGCACCACGGGAGGCGGACTCCGCCGTCTCCCCGGTCGGCATTCGAGGAGGGCGACCTCCTCGTTTTTTCTTCATGGCGTTTCATCATGACGTTGTCCAACACTTCTTCCACCATCCTCATGGTGCCCGGCCTGCGCGACCACGTGGCCGAACACTGGCAGACGCTGCTCGAGGCCGAACTCCGGGCGGCAGGCCACAAGGCCGTGTCGGTCCCGCCGCTGGAGGTCGACAAGTTGAGCTGCACGGCACGGGTCGCAGCGTTGGACAAGGCCATCAGTGCCATCGCGGGTCCGGTGATCCTGGTGGCGCATAGCGCAGGCGTGATGATCACCGCGCACTGGGCTCGGCTGCACACGCGCAAGATCCACGGCGCCCTGCTGGCCACCCCGGCCGATCTCGACACGCAGTTGCCGTCGGGCTACCCCACGCACGACGTGCTGCAAGAAAACGGCTGGCTGCCCTGCCCGCGGCATCCGCTACCGTTTCCAAGCATCGTCGCCGCGAGCCGGAACGACCCGCTGGCCTCGTTCGAACGCGTGGCCAGCATGGCCGCCGACTGGGGCAGCCGACTGGTCGATCTCGGGGATGTCGGACACCTCAATCCGGCATCGGGCTTCGGCCCCTGGCCGGGGGCGCAGACACTCATCGCTGCCCTGCGCTGATTCGGGAGGCCAGCATGTCGCACGCCGTGTCGATCCCCTTGGCGGAACTGCCGCAGGGTCAACGCAAGCTCATATGGATTGCGGACCGGTGCATCGCGCTGTTCAACATCGACGGCGCGGTCTACGCCATCGACAATGCGTGCCCGCATCAAGGGGCGGCGTTGGCCAACGGGCCACTGGAGGGCACGTGGCTGCGGTGCCCCGCGCATGGCCTGCGCTTCAATCTGGCGGCACCGGCGACGGGCCTGTGCCTGACGCATGTGCCGATCAGCATCGCCGATGACACGCTGACCGTCACGCTCGGCGGCCCGCAAGACGGTGCGTAGCTCCACGGGCCCATCACACCATGCGGCGGATGCCGAACCGCTGCGCACGGCGTCGCCACACGAGCGCGTAATACAGCCCTTGCATCACGAACATGGCGAGGAAGGCAGCCGGGTACGCAGCCCAGATGCCGTCGGTGCCGATATGCCGGCTCAGCACCCAGGCCACTGGCACTTCCACCGCCGCAATGGCGAGGATGGAAATCGCCGTGGGCGCCATCACCGTACCGCTTGAGCGCATCACGCCCGAGAAGACGCTCGCCATGCCAAAGATGACCGAGCTCCACAGCGAGATATGCAGCAGGCTCTGGGCAAGGCTCATCACCTCCGTGTTCGTGGTGAACCAGCCGATGACGGCACGCGAAAACAGCAAGGCCATCACCACCAGCACGCCGGTAATGGCCACGTTGAGCCACAGCCCGGTGCGCGTGATGGCGTCAAGCCGCTCCGTATTGCCCGAGCCGATGGCTTGCGCGCCGAGGATGGACGCCGTAATCGCAATCGACATGGCGGGAAACTGCACGTAGCTGATGATCTGCGTGCCGGCGCCGTAAGCGGCCGTCGCGTCGGAGCCGAAGCCGTTGACGAAGGACAGCAGCGCCAGCTCGGCAATCGAGATCACCACAAGCTGCACGCCCGTCGGTACCCCGATCTTCAGCACGGTTTTGAGCACCCCGAAATCGACCCACAGGTGCCGCGCCAACACGGCATCAGGCGCGAGCGGATGACTGCGGCGGCGCAGGAAAAAGGCGAGCCAAACCAGCGCGACCGTAAACGAGATGATGGTGGCCACAGCGCCGCTTGCCACGCCCAGTTGCGGCAAGCCGAACCAGCCGCGAATGAAGGTGGGTGTCAGCACCAGCCCGATCGACGTCGACAGCGCGAGCGTGCGTAGCGGCGTGCGCGTGTCGCCCACACCTCGCATCATCGCCGTGGCAAGCAGGTAGACGAACAGCCCCGGCATGGCATAGAGCATGACGCTGGCGTAAAGCGTGGCGTCTTGCAGGATGTCGGCCGGCGTGCCGAGCCAACCCAGCAGCGCGTTTGCAAACGGGCCACCCAGCAGCGCCACCGCCAGCCCGACGATGAAGCCCACCGACAACGTTGTCCCGGCCACGGTCTTGACTGCCTCGGGCTTCTTGGCGCCCCACGCCTGCCCGATCAGCACCGCCGCACCGGACCCGAGTCCGATGATGAAAGCGATGAAGAAGAACAGGATCGGGAAGAACGCCGACACCGCGGCGAGCGCCTTCACGCCCAGCATGTGTCCGACATAGACGTTGTTGAGCGTGCCCGACAACGATTGCAGGATGTTGGCTAGGATCAGCGGGCCCAGGAATGCAATGAATGTTCGCCACAGCGGGCGAGCAGCAGGCGCTGTCATGCAGCCTCCTGTTGAGGATTGAATGCCTGGCTCGCCAGTTCGCGCGCAAAGTCGCGCACGTCGGCGGGCCAGGATTGAGTGAGGGAAGCGAACGCCACGGCATCTGCGGCAAACAAGGCGCGTGTGGCATCTTCAAAGCCTGCGGCGTTGCCGGCCATGGCGGACATGAAGCGATACGCCGCCTCTTGCGCAACGCGGCGGCGGTCTGCGCCTTCGGCGGCGCGGCGCGCGTCTTCCACCAGCTTGCGCAGCGTAACCGACGCCCCGCCCGGCTGCGCGGCCAGCCAATCCCAGTGGCGCGGCAGCAGGGTCACCTCGCGGGCAATCACGCCCAGCTTGGGGCGGCCGGGGCCACGCGGGCGGCTTTCGGATTCGGTGGGTTCAGCGGCAGATGGGACGGCGCGATCGAGCCGCGCCAGCACGTCTTCAACCGTGCCGCGCAAGTCGAATTCCACGGGCTGTGCGCTGGTGTTGTCGAACACCAGCACCGGCGATTCGGGATGCGCATCGAGGTGAATCTTGACGGCCCGTGCGACATCGCGGACGGGCCCGCCGGCCAGGCGTTGTGTGCCGGCAAAGGCCGTGCACGCGTGGATTGCTGCGGCATCCATGAGAAGCGCTCCTGCTGAAGTTTCAACAGAAACACATTCTACCCGGGTTTAATTGGATGTCAATATTACCCGGACATAAAAGCAGTCTGGCGCGTAACGTGATGCAAAGGTCATGCGGCCTGCTGCACGCGCGCCTCCACCAGCAGCCGTTTGAGTTCCGGCACGCATGACCCGCAATTGCCGCCCGCCTTCAGGCAAGCCGTGATCTCGCTGGTGGTTTGCAGGCCCTTGGTGCGGATGGCATCGCAGATCGTATTGCGGCCCACGCCAAAGCACGAGCACACGGTTGGCCCCACATCGACGCCCGCTTCGATCGGCTGGCCGAGCAGCACGCCCGCGCGATCAACGTCTTCCAGGCGCTCTTGCGCGAACAGGCCCGCGAGCCAGTTGCGCGACGGCAGATCCGGGCGCGGCGAGAGAAACACGCAGGCTTCGATGCGGTCATCCACCACGTGCACGGCGCGGTAGACATGCGCAGTGGTGTCTTCATATTCGAGCCAATCGGCATGTGGGTCGGTCACGCCCAGCAGCGCGCGCCCCCAATCGTGTGCGGAGCCAAGATGCTGGCGGCCGGCCAGCTCATAGCGCACGAACTGCTTGCCTTGAATGCGCGTCCACCAGGTGGCATCGTCGGTGTCGAGTGCGCTGCGCGAGAGGACGAAGCCGTGCCACGCCACATCGAACGGCTCGACCATCACCGGCGTGTGCTTGAACTCCGGCTCGCCCGACACCGGGTCGACCACCGGATTGACGACCGCGCCCACGCGCGCATCGGAAGCAAACTGGCCGTTCCAGTGGATCGGTACGAACACGCTGCCGCGCGCGATGCCGCCCGTCATGCGCACGCGTGCCACCACACTGCCCCAGCGCGATGACACGCGCGCCAGGTTGCCTTCGCGCACGCCGGCCAGCAGCGCATCGTGCGGGTGCAGATCGACAAACGGTTCGGGCACGTGGTCCGCCAGCTTGGGCGCGCGGCCGGTGCGCGTCATGGTGTGCCATTGATCGCGCACGCGGCCGGTGTTGAGGATGAGCGGATATTCGCCATCTGCCGCATGCGCGGGCGCACGGGCAGGCGTCGGCACGAAACGCGCGCGGCCATCGGCGTGGGCGAAACGGCCATCGCTGAAGAGGCGCGCTTCGCTGTTGCCCGACGTTGCGATGGGCCATTGCACCGGCGACATGTCGTTGTATGCATCGGTATCAAGCCCCGTCAGGCCGCCCAGATGGAAGGCGCGACGCGTGCCGCTCGCATCGTTGGCGTAGGCGGACAGGCGTGCGTGTTCATCGAACACATCGCCCGGGCTCTTGAATTCGAAGCCGTCGTAACCCATGCGGCGGGCCACGTCGGCGATGATGTCCCAGTCGGCGCGTGCCTCGCCGGGTGCGGGCAGAAAGGCGCGCTGGCGCGAGATGCGGCGCTCGGAGTTCGTCACGGTGCCGTCTTTCTCGCCCCAGCCCAGCGCGGGCAGCAGGATGTCGGCCAGAACGGTGGTGTCGGTGGCTTCAACGATGTCGGAAGCGACGACGAGCTCGCACTTGGCCAGCGCACGGCGCGCCTGGTCAGCATCGGGCAGGCTGACCACGGGGTTGGTGCCCATGATCCACACGGCCTTGATGCGCCCGTCTTCAATGGCGTTGAACAGATCGACCGCCTTGAGGCCCACCTTGTCGGCCATGCGTGGTGCGCCCCAGAACGTCTGCACGAGGTCGCGATGCGAAGGCTCGTTCAGTTCCATGTGCGCGGCCAACATGTTGGCCAGACCGCCCACTTCGCGTCCGCCCATCGCATTCGGCTGGCCGGTAATCGAAAACGGCCCCATGCCCGCACGGCCGATGCGACCCGTGAGCAGGTGGCAATTGATGATGCTGTTGACCTTGTCCGTGCCCGCTGTCGACTGGTTGACGCCCATCGAAAACGCGGTGATGGTGCGTTCGGTCTCGGCAAACCAGTTGTAGAACATCAGCAGATCGTCGAGCTTGAGCTTGCAGGCCTTGGCAACAGCTTCGATGTCGTGGCTCTCGGTGCCGGCGGCTTCCAGGGCGGCGTCCGGGCCGTTGGTGTGCAGCGTGACGAAGTTGCGGTCAACCACACCGCGCCGCGAGAGGAACGACAGCAGGCCATTGAACAGCCACACATCGGTGCCGGGTTTGATGGGCAGATGCAGATCGGCTAGCTCGCACGTGGCCGTGTGGCGCGGGTCAACCACCACCACCTTCATCTCAGGCCGCGCTTCCTTTGCGCGCACGATGCGCTGGAACAGGATCGGGTGACACCACGCCGTGTTTGAGCCCACCAGGACGACGAGGTCTGCCGTTTCCAGATCGTCGTAGCAGACGGGCACGAGGTCTTCGCCAAATGCGCGCTTGTGCCCGGCCACGGCCGACGACATGCACAGCCGCGAGTTGGTATCGATGTTGGCCGTGCCGATGAAGCCCTTCATCAGCTTGTTGGCGACGTAGTAGTCCTCGGTCAGCAACTGACCGGAGACGTAGAGCGCCACGGAATCCGGGCCGTGCTCTTCAGCGATGCGGCGAAAGCCGTGCGCGACCGCATCGAGCGCGGTGTCCCACGACACGCGTTGCAATGGCGCCGGCTTGGTGAGCTGCGCGGCGTCCACATCATGCGAGCGATGGCGCATGGCCGGGTGGAGCAGCCGGCCGTCCAGGCTGACGGTCTCGCCCAGCGCCGAGCCCTTCACGCACAGGCGCCCTGCGTTGGCGGGATGCGTCGGATCGCCTTGAATGCTGACACTGCCATCCGCCTGCGGGGTCGCGAGCACACCGCAGCCGACACCGCAGTACGGGCAGGTGGTGCGCACCGTGTTGGCTGCGGTATCGACTGCCGGGTGGATGGGGATGGTCGTCATCGTCATGAGATGGCCTTGGGTGTCAGGCAGATCAGTGATCAGGCGGCTTCTGCTTCGCACAGCGCACGGCCAAACAACAGGCGCTGGCGAATCGGTGTGATCGGGGTCTGGCGCTGGATCATGTCGAAGTACCACGGGCCGTCGGCCACGTCGCCGTACAGCACCGCGCCGACAATGCGGTCCTCTTTCAGCACGAGGCGCTTGTAGACGCCGCGGCGCGGGTCGCGCAGCACGATGTCTTCGGTGCCATCGCCGCCTATGAAATCGCCAGCGGAATACAAGTCCACGCCCGTGACCTTCAGCTTGGTCGCCGTGGCCTGCTGGATATAGCGGCGGTGTCCGGCGCCAGCCAGGTGCGCGGCACACACGCGGGCCTGATCCCAGATTGGCGCAACGAGACCGAACGTTGCGCTGCGGTGTTGCACGCATTCGCCCACGGCGTAGATGCGCGGGTCGTAGGTTTGCAGCGTATCGTCGACGATGATGGCGCGTTCGCAATGCAGGCCGGCGGCCTTGGCAAGCTCGATATTCGGGCGGACGCCGGCAGTCATGACGACGAGGTCGGCGGGGATCTCAGTGCCGTCCTTGAAGCGGACGGCGGTCACGCGGTCGGTGCCAAGCAGCTCCGCCGTATGCGCGCCCAGCAGGAAGCGCAGGCCCTTGGCCTCCAGCGCCTTCTGCAACAGCTTGGCGGCCGGCTTGTCGAGCTGGCGCTCCATCAGGCTGTCGGGCAGGTGCACCACGGTCACGTCCATGCCCTGGCGCATCAGGCCGTTGGCGGCTTCCAGCCCAAGCAGGCCACCGCCGATGACGACCGCGTGCCGGTGGTTGCGGGCCGCCTCCAGCATTGTCTCCACGTCCTGAATGTCGCGGAAGGCGATCACGCCCGGCAGCAGGTGCCCCGGCACCGGCAGGATGAACGGCCGCGAGCCGGTGGCGATCAGCAGGCGGTCGTAGCGCACCTCCACGCCATCGCGCGAGCGCAGTGTGCGGCGCGGGCGATCGATAGCAACCACCGGATCGCCCGCATGCAGCGTGATGTGGTTCTGGTCGTACCACTCGCGCGTGTTGAGCATGATGTCGTCAACCTGCTTCTCACCCGCCAGCACAGGCGAGAGCAGGATGCGGTTGTAGTTGCCGTGCGGCTCTTCGCCGAACACGGTCACGTCGTACAGGTCCGGCGCCAGCTTGAGCAACTCTTCGACCGTGCGCATGCCGGCCATGCCGTTGCCGATGACGACCAGCTTGGGACGTACGGTCTTGGCGTTCATGCTGCCCTCTTCTGAAGGTTGTCGGTCATTTGATTCACTCAGTGCCGGCGGCCATCGGCATGCGCCGCCGTGTGTCTGCCCACTGCGCAGGGCAGCCGCTTACGGCTCATGCCGCTACCCAGACCTTGCCGTCTTCCACCTTGGTCGCGTACGCGTGCACGGAGTTGGCCGGCGCTTCCAGGCACTCGCCCGTGGTCAGATCGAAATGCTGCTTGTAGATAGGCGACGCGACGACAATGCGCTCGCCCAGGTTGCCGACCAGTCCGCGCGAGAGCACGGCGGCGTCGGAGTTCGGGTCGTAGTTGCCGATGGCGTACACGCTTTGTGGTGTGTTGCCGCCCACGCGGAACACGGCAACCTGGTCACCATCCACAAGCGCGCAAACGCCGGTGTTGGGAACGATGTCGTCCAGGGCACAGATCGGGGTCCAACGGGATGCTTGCATGACGTCCTCCTCTTCCTCTATCAAGCTCAAGCGGCTTCAGCAACAACGGGAATGCGCACGGGCCGCGTCTTGGCACGCTCCTCGACCGTCGCCGGGCGGATCTGGCCACGCTCCTCGACGAAGACGACATTCGCATCCTTCGCTTCGCTGTTGACGAAGTGACGGAAGCGCTTGCGTACCTCGGGGTTGGTCACGGCCGTCTTCCACTCGTCTTGATAGGTGTCGACCACGTGCTGCATGTCGGCTTCGAGTTCCGCCACGATGCCCAGCTTGTCGTTGATGACCACGTCTTTCAAATAGTCGAGACCGCCTTCGAGGTTGTCGCGCCACGTGCTCGTGCGTTGCAGGCGATCGGCCGTGCGCACGTAGAACATCAGGAAGCGGTCGACATACCTGATGAGCGTTTCCTGGTCCAGGTCTGCCGCCAGCAGTTCGGCATGGCGGGGTTTCATGCCGCCGTTGCCGCACACATACAGGTTCCAGCCTTTTTCGGTAGCGATGATGCCGACATCCTTGCCTTGCGCCTCCGCGCATTCACGCGTGCAGCCCGAAACGCCAAACTTGATCTTGTGCGGCGAGCGCAGGCCCTTGTAGCGGTTCTCCAGCGCCACCGCAAAGCCCACCGAATCGCCCACGCCATACCGGCACCATGTGGAGCCCACGCACGACTTCACCGTGCGCAGCGACTTGCCATAGGCATGGCCCGACTCGAAGCCGGCCGCAATCAGCTCTTCCCAGATCAGCGGCAACTGCTCCAGACGCGCACCGAACAGGTCGACACGCTGGCCGCCCGTGATCTTGGTGTACAGGCCGTATTTCTTGGCGACCTGCCCCACGGCGATCAGGCCGTCTGCCGTCACCTCGCCGCCGGGCATGCGCGGCACCACGGAGTAAGTCCCATCCTTCTGGATGTTGGCGAGGAAGTAGTCGTTGGAATCCTGCAGGCCGGCGTGCTCTTTCTTGAGCACGAAGTCGTTCCAGCACGAAGCGAGGATGCTCGCGACGGCCGGCTTGCAGATGTCGCACCCCATGCCGCTGCCATGCGCTTCCAGCAATGCTTCGAACGACTGGATGCGGCCCACGCGCACCAGGTGATACAGCTCCTGGCGCGAATACGGAAAGTGCTCGCAGATGTGATTGTTGACGGCCAGGCCTTGCTTCTTCATCTCGGCCTTCATCACCTGCGTCATGAGCGGCACACAGCCGCCGCACGAGGTGCCGGCCTTGGTCGCATCCTTGAGCGCGCCTACGGTGGTGGCACCGGCACACACGGCCTGGCACAGCGCGCCCTTCGACACATCGTTGCACGAGCAGATCTGCGCGCTATCGGGCAGCGCATCCACGCCCAGTGCGGGGCGTGCATTGCCATCGGCCTGCGGCAGGATCAGGAATTCCGGCGCCTCAGGCAGCTCGATACGGTTGAGCATCATCTGCAGCAGCGTGCCGTATTCGGCCGCATCACCCACCAGCACGCCGCCCAGCAGGTACTTGCCGTCTTCCGACACCACCAGCTTCTTGTAGATCTGCTTGCGCTCGTCGGTGAACTGCACGCTGCGGCTGCCCGGCGTCACGCCCTGCGCATCGCCCAGGCTGGCGACATCCACGCCCATCAGCTTGAGCTTGGTGCTCATGTCAGCGCCGCTGAACTCTGCCGCATCGTCGGCCGCCAGGATCTGCTTGGCGGTGATGCGCGCCATCTCGTAACCGGGCGCGACCAGGCCGTAGACCTTGCCACCCCACAGCGCGCATTCGCCAATCGCGTACACGTCGGGCGCGGAGGTACGGCACTCGGAGTCGATCACGATGCCGCCGCGTTCGCCCACCTCCAGACCGCAGGCGCGCGCCAGCTCATCGCGCGGACGGATGCCGGCCGAGAAGACGACCATGTCGGCTTCCAGGTGCGTGCCGTCGGCAAAGTTCAGGCGATGCGTCGCCGTTTCGCCGTCGACGATCTCCGAGGTGTTCTTCTGCGTGTGAACGGTCACGCCAAGATCTTCGATCTTCCGGCGCAGCATGCGGCCGCCGCCGTCGTCCACCTGCATGGCCATCAGGCGGCCGGCAAACTCCACCACGTGCGTTTGCAGGTTCATGTCACGCAGCGCCTTGGCGCATTCAAGGCCCAGCAGGCCGCCACCAATGACGACGCCCGTCTTGGCGCGCTGGCCACATTCGGCCATCGCTTCGAGGTCTTCGATGGTGCGATAGACAAAGCAGTCTTTGCGGTCTTTGCCCGGCACCGGTGGCACAAACGGCGACGAGCCCGAAGCGATGACGAGCTTGTCATACGGCAGCACCTCGCCGGTGGAGGCCGTGACCGTTTTGGCAGTGGTGTCGATGGCCGTGGCGCGAGCGTTGAGCTTGAGCACCACGTCGTCGCGGTCGAAGAAGCCCGGGGCCACGAGCGAGAGATCTTCCGCCGTCTTGCCCGTGAAAAATTCCGACAGGTGCACGCGGTCGTATGCGGGGCGCGGCTCTTCGCACAGCACCGTCACCTCAAGGTGATGGCCCGGTGTGTGCAGCAGGCTTTCCAGAAACTTGTGGCCCACCATTCCGTGGCCAATGACGACGATCTTCATGGTCATGGTGATGTCCTCTTTCAGGCGTTGCCGGCGGCGGCCAGCGTGTTGTCGTACAGCGCTTGTTCGCGCGCCTTGTGTTCTGCCGAGAAACGCACGGCGATGGCGCAGATGGCCGACAGCGCCACCAGCACGCCGAGGATGGACAGCGTGGCCTGCGTATCGGCCATGCCCTTGAGCAGGAAGCCCGCCGCCACCGCGCCGGCGTTGCCGCCCGCGCCGATGATGCCGGCCACGCCGCCCAGCGCGCGGCGGTCAATGAAGGGCACCAGCGCATACGTCGCGCCGCACGCCATGTGCGTGAACAGGCCGAAACCGAGCATCGCGAGCACTGCCACCGTCACGCTTCCTGCATGGGCGAAACCGAACAGGCCCAGGCCCTCGCCCACCATCAGCACGCACAGCAGTTGAGTACGCGCATCCAGGCCGCGCTTGGCTGCCACGCGGTCCGACACGATGCCGCCCAGCGCGCGTGCAAACAGCGCCAGCAGACCGAAGCTCGCCGCAGCCATGCCCGCAGCCGAGAGCGACAGACCAAAGTGATCGACGTAATAGGTGGCGGCGATGTTGTGGATGAAGATTTCCACGCCAAAGCACGCGCCGTAGGTGATGAACAGCAGCCACACGCGATAGTTGCCAGCGGCCGCCACGAAGCTGCCCCAGCCGCCCTTTTTGCCGCCTTCGATGGTCTTGCCGGCGGCGCGCAGCGCGCTGAAATTGCCTTCCGGGCAGTCTTGCGTATAGCGCCAGTAGAGCGCCGCGACGATCAGCATCGCCACGCCCGGCACCACCATGGCAAGGCGCCAGCCCATGCTCTGCGTCACACCCATCATCACGATGGCGGTGAGCAGCAGCGGCATCGTGCCTTGTGCCACACCGCCGCCCGCATTGCCCCAGCCTGCAGCCGCCGCGTTGGCCGTGCCCACCACGTTGGGCGCGAACATGACCGACGTGTGGTACTGCGTGATGACGAAGCTCGCACCAATCGCGCCGATCGCCAGGCGGAAGAAGAGGAAGGTTTCGTAGCTTTGCGCGAGCGCCACGCCCAGCACCGGGATGGCGCCCAGCAGCAGCAAGCCGGTATAGGTCTTGCGCGGGCCGAAGCGGTCGCACAGCGGGCCGACAATCAGCCGCACCAGGATCGTCACCGCCACCGCGGCGATGTTGATGTTGGCGATCTGGCCGGGCGTGAGGTGGAACTCGCCCTTGAGCACCGGCATGAGCGGCGCACAGGCAAACCATGCGTAGAAACACACGAAGAACGCGAGCCACGTCAGATGGAAGGCGCGCATCTGCGGCGTACGCAGGCTGAACAGGTCGATTCGGGTGGCTTTGCCGGTCATGTTGAATCCCAATCAGGGGCCGAAAAAAAAGAAAGGCGTCCGAGAGCCCGGCTGCAGTAGCCGGGGTCTGGGACGCCGTTGTCCAAGTAGCCCTGAGCACCAGGGCCTTCACCACGAAGAGCACAGATCGCCTTTGACCCGCGCAATGGTGCTACGCAACAGGTATGCCAGGCGGGCAAAGCCTTGAGCTATCGCGGTTTGCAGGAGATTGAGGAGAAGTCGCCGCCCGCGCGTGCCTCATGCGGGAGCACCGCGCCGCACGGTTTCGGTGCAGATGCGATTCGCGATGGTGCGGCACAGCAAATGCGTGGGCCGCCACCAATGGCGACCGACACATCACGTGCATGACCGGTGGAAGGAGAAGCTGCCGGGATCCGTAACCGACGTCAGTAGCCGTGCGTCACGATCGACAGCACAGACAGATCCGGATGCGTGCCGTCGACAATGCTGCGCGCCACGTGCATGGCTTCCTCCATTGCCTCTTCGGGGCTGTGGAAGGTGTCGTCCCCGTCGGCATGAAAGGGCACGACGTGACCGGGCAACTGCGGATCGGCGCCAGGGTGGCACACGTAGCCGGTGTAGGTGTAGCGCGTGGAGTTTGCCCGCGTCGGGCTTGGCACAACGTGAATCTCGAACCCTTCGTAGAGTTCTTGCGGTGCGGTGGTGAGCTGGTCAGACATGGTGGCCTCGCTGGGTTAGCGTGTACCGGCCGCGCTGGTGCTTGTGGCGTGGCGCGACTGCCCTTGGTTCAACCAGTCTAGGTGATGAGGTGCATGTTGAAATCCGGCGGTTGGATGACATCCGCATCCACCGCCGTTCTTGGGTCTGGTGCTGCCTTGCGCTATGCGCGCTTGATCAGCCGAATGATGAACAGCAGGATCACCGCGCCGATCACCGCCGTGATGATCGAGCCGATCCACCCGCCGCCCAGCGAGATGCCCAGCACCCCCGCCAGCCATCCGCCGATGAACGCACCGACGATGCCGACCACGATGTCGACGAAGATGCCGAAACCGCCACCCTTGACCAGGATGCCGGCAAGCCAACCCGCCACCGCGCCGATGATCAACCAGGCAATCAAACCGTGTGAGGCCATGTTCGCGCTCCAAAGAATGTGCGTTTTGAGGGACGTTACCGCACAGGCATAGTAGGCGAAGACAGCACAATCGCGATGTGGCGCTCACTCGGTTTTTGCAATTGCATCGTGCTCAACGGAACACGTTGACCGCCTCCACCAGGCGTGTGGCCTGAATGCGCAAGCCCTCGGCCGCCGCCGCGCTCTGGCCAACCAGCGTGGCGTTCTCCTGCGTGACCTGATCCAGATGGTTGACCGCCTGGCTGACCTGCGTGATGCCGTCGGTCTGCTGCGCCGTCGCCAAGCTGATATCGGCGATCATGGCCGAGACCTTTTTGACCTGCTCGACGATGTCGTCCATGGTCTTGCCGGCATCGTCCACCAGCCGCGAGCCCGATTCAACCTTGTCGACACTGGTGCCGATCAGCTCCTTGATCTCCTTGGCTGCACCCGCGCTGCGCTGCGCAAGCGCACGCACCTCGCCCGCCACGACAGCAAAACCCCGACCTTGTTCGCCAGCACGCGCGGCCTCCACGGCAGCATTGAGTGCCAGGATGTTGGTCTGGAAGGCAATGCTGTCGATCACGCCGATGATGTCGGCAATCTGCTTGGCACTCTGCGTGATGGCGCTCATGGTGGCCACGACCTGCTCCATGGCACGGCCGCCATTGACCGCCGCCTGCGTAGCCGCGCTCGACAACGTGTTCGCCTGCCCGGCCGTCTCGGCATTGCTCGCCACCGTGGCGGTCATCTGCGTCATGGAGCTGGAGGTTTCTTCCAGGCTCGCGGCGGCCTGCTCGGTGCGGGTGTTGATGTCGCCGTTGCCCTTGGCGATCTCCTGGCTGGCCGATTGCACGTTGATGACCTGCTCTGCCACGTCGTCGATCAACCAGCGGAACATCAGCCCGAGCTGGCTGATCGTGCGCAGCGTCATGCCGATCTCGTCCACGCGGTCTGCGATGGCGACTTTCCGGCTCTCGCCCGAGGCCACGCTCAGCGCAAGTTCCTGCAGTTTTTCGAGCGGCGTGGCGATCTGCACCTTCAATGACCACGAGGCAATCGCCAAAGCCACAAGCAACGCGCCGGCAAAACCGCCGAGCGCCGCGCCAGAGAGGCCGAACGCCCACCCTATTGCCAACAGCGCGGGCAGCAATGTGAGAAACGTGAGCCGAATGCGCCAGCGCACCGGCATCACCTGAAACACCGAACGCCAGGCCATCAGCCCGGTTCGCACGATCAGGCCCTTGTGAAACTTGCGGCTGCCCGCCTGGCCGGTGCGGAAATCTTTATAGAGCGCCTCGGCCGCCGCGATTTCTTCGCGCGTGGGCTTGGTGCGCACCGACATATAGCCGCTGGCCCGTCCGTTACGCACCACGGGCGTGGCGTTGGCACGCACCCAATAATGGTCGCCGTTCTTGCGACGGTTCTTGACCAGCGCCGTCCAGGGCTGCCCCGCCTTGAGCGTGGCCCACATATCGGCAAATGCCTCGGTTGGCATATCGGGGTGCCGCACGATGTTATGTGGCTGGCCTTCAATTTCTCCGCGGGAAAAACCGCTCACTTCCACAAACGCTGCATTCGCATAGGCGATGTAGCTCTGGGTGTCGGTGGTTGACATGAGCGTGGCGTTGTCCGGGAACTCGTATTCGCGCTGGGTGACAGGTTCGTTGACACGCATGGGGGATCTCCTTTGAGGATTTACTTCGCAACGGATTATCGGCACATAACTGGATTTATTAAGACCCGATAACCTCGTTTTGCAACGCCCCGCAATTCAGTTGCCGTAGCAGATACTGCATTCTTGAAAATGATTCTTATCTGCCTTACCCGCCTTCTTTCTCGCCTCCGCCAGCAAAGCGATGCGGATTACTTCCGCACGCTGGCCTCGTAATACCTTATTTGCGTTAAATATTGTCAGATAAACAAGATAAAAATCCCGATATTGAGGCACCAAACGTTTTAATGTGAGATTTTCTCACACTTGAGGCACCTTCCGCCTGCTGCCAACGCCCCACACGCCCCGCGACAGCGCGTCACATCCCAAGGGCGGAAACGGGGGCTAAACTTTCAGAAATTCCTGAAAATTGAGAAAGATCAAAACAATGCAACTCTCCCCCTTGAAACAGCGGTTCGTTCTGCATTTCGGTGAGATGGGCAGCCGCTGGGGCATCAACCGCACCGTCGGGCAGATCTACGCCCTGCTCTACGCCGCGCGCGAGCCGATCAACGCGGACGAGATCGCCGAGGCGCTGGGCTTCTCCCGCTCAAACGTGAGCATTGGGCTAAAGGAGCTGGAGTCTTGGAAGCTCGTGCGGCTATCGCACAAGCCGGGTGACCGGCGCGAATACTTCTCCGCCCCGGACGACATCTGGACCATCTTCCGCACGCTGGCCGAGGAGCGCCGCAAGCGCGAGATCGATCCCACGCTCTCGTTGCTGCGCGACGTCATGCTCGAATCCCCCACCGATCCGGATGACCGACACGCTCAGGCGCGCATGAAGGAGATGTATCAGCTCATCACGCTCATGACCAACTGGTTTGACGACGTGCAGAAACTCGACGCCGAATCGTTGCAGCAACTCATGAAGATGGGCTCCAAGGTGCACAAGCTGCTGGAGATGAAGAACAAGCTTGCCGTGGTCGTTGGCGGCAAATCGAAGTAGCCCGTATCAAGAAAAACCATGTCGCTCGATCCCGTTGTCCTGGCGCGCATCCAGTTTGGCGCCAACATCACGTTTCACATCCTCTTTCCTACCATCAGCATCGCGCTTGCATGGGTGCTGCTGTTCTTCAAGCTGCGCTATCGCAAGACCGGTGACGAGGCCTGGATGGCCGCATATCGCCTTTGGGTAAAGGTCTTTGCATTGACGTTCGCGCTGGGCGTGGTGTCCGGCGTGACGATGAGTTTTCAGTTCGGCACGAACTGGCCGGGCTATATGAATACCGTCGGCAACATCGCCGGGCCATTGCTGGCGTATGAAGTGCTGACCGCGTTCTTTCTGGAGGCCAGCTTTCTCGGGATCATGCTGTTCGGCACAGGCCGCGTGAGCCCGCGCATCCATACATTCGCGACGTTCCTGGTTGCGCTGGGCACGACCATCTCGGTGTTCTGGATCATCGCGCTCAACTCTTGGATGCAGACACCCGCCGGCTACGTGATGATCGACGGTCGCGCACATCCGCAAAGCTGGCTGGCGATCATCTTCAACCCGTCGTTTCCATATCGGTTCACGCACATGCTGCTGGCCTCCGGCTTGACGGTGTCGTTCCTGCTGGCGGGCGTATCGGCCTACCGCTGGCTGCGCAACGACCGCGGAGGCGATGTGCGCGCCGCGCTCAAGACAGGCGTGGTGCTCGCGGCGATGCTGATCCCGCTGCAGATTGCCGCCGGCGACGCGCACGGTCTCAACACACTGGAGCATCAACCGGCCAAGCTGGCCGCGATGGAAGGCATCTGGCAAACCGAACGCGGCGTGCCCGCCGTGCTGTTCGGCATTCCCGATGCGGCCTCGCACAGCAACCGCTACGAAATCGCGGTGCCGAAGTTGGCGTCGCTGTATCTCACGCATTCGCTCGACGGCGAGGTGCGGGGGCTCGATCAGTTCGACCAGCACCCGCCCGTGCTGCCGGTGTTTTTCGCCTTCCGCCTGATGGTCGGCGTGGGGCTGCTGATGCTGGCGGTGTCGTGGACAAGCGCCTGGCGCCTCCGCCGCCACGGAGAACTGCCGAACTGGCTGGCACGCGCCCTCGTTGCCATGACGTTCTCAGGCTGGGTGGCCGTAGTGGCCGGCTGGTACGTCACCGAGATCGGCCGGCAACCGTGGCTTGTCTACGGCGTGCTGACCACCGCGCAGGCTGCGTCGTCCGTGCCCGCGCGGATGATCGGCAGCACGCTGGCGATGTATCTCGCGCTGTACGCGTTCCTCATCGCCTCCTACATCGGCGTGGTGTTCTACCTGGCCCGCAAGGCCGGCGGCGCCATCGATCCGACGGATGCCGATATCCCCGGCAAGCACACCTCTCAATCTTCTGCGCCCCTCGCGAGCCACGCATGAGCACCATCCCTGACCTCACCCAACCCGCCGGCTGGCTGCCGGTGGTCTTCATGGCCCTGATGGGCATTGCCGTGCTCGCCTACGTCGTGCTCGACGGGTACGACCTGGGCGTCGGCATCCTGCTGCGCCGCGCGGATGACGCCGAGAAAGACACCATGATCGCTTCCATCGGCCCGTTCTGGGACGCCAACGAAACGTGGCTCGTGCTCGGTGTCGGGCTGTTGCTGGTGGCGTTTCCGGCCGCCCATGGCGAGATCCTGGGCGCGCTGTATCTGCCGGTGGCGCTGATGCTGTTCGGCCTCATCCTGCGCGGCGTGGCCTTCGACTTTCGGGTCAAGGCACGCGCGCACCACAAGCCGTGGTGGAACCGCGCGTTTTACGCCGGCTCGGTCATCGCCACCGCAGCGCAGGGTCTGATGCTCGGGCTGTACATCACGGGGTTCCAGTACGACGCGGCCAACGTTGTCTTTGCGATCTGCACGGCGGGCGGCCTGATTGCGGGCTACCTGCTGCTGGGCGCCACGTGGCTCATCATGAAGACGGAAGGTGCGCTGCAGCTGCGCGCGGTGCAATGGGCGCGCGGTAGCCTGTGGTTCACCGCGCTCGGCGTAGCCGCCGTGTCGCTGGCAACGCCGTGGGTCAGCACACGCGTGTTCGACAAGTGGTTTGCACTGCCGAACATCATCCTGCTGGCGCCCGTGCCGCTGGTGACCATCGTGCTGTTCCTGCTGATCGACTGGGTCCTGCGCCGCCTGCCCCAGCAGATTTCCAAGGGCGATGAACACCTGATCTGGGCGCCGTTCGTCGGTACCGGGGCCATCTTCCTGCTCGCCTTCAATGGCCTGGCCTACAGCCTCTTCCCGTATCTGGTGGTGGATCGGCTCGACATCTGGCAAGCCGCCAGCGCGCCGGAATCGCTTGAGTTCATGCTGGTGGGCGTGGCGATTGTGCTGCCGACCATCGTCGGCTACACGATCTACTCGTACAAGGTGTTCCACGGCAAGGCGACGGAGTTGCGCTATTACTGATACTGAACACGCCGCCCGCACACGGCATTGACCGGACTGCGGGCGGACGTTTAGGCTGGTGCGCTCCCGACCTCACCATACGCGCCATGATCACCTGCTACCTCCGCTACATCATCAACCCGGCACGGCTTGCCGAATTCGAAGCCTACGGAAAGATGTGGATTCCGCTGGTCGAAAAATTCGGCGGCCAGCACCACGGCTACTTTCTCCCATCGGAAGGGGCGAACAACGTTGCGCTGGCCTTGTTTTCGTTCCCGAGTCTGGCGACCTACGAGGTCTATCGCGAGCGCGCCAAGACCGACCCGGATTGCATGGCGGCCTTCCAGTACGCAGAAGACACCGGCTGCATCGTCAGCTACGAGCGCAGCTTCTTCCGACCGGTATTTTCCTGACAGCCGTCTAGCCTTGCGGCCTGCGCTGCGACAGCACCCACAGCATCGCGCCCACGGCCTCCGCCTGCGAGCGCGTGCAGGTCTTTTCAAAGATGGCCCGTAGCTGCGAACGCACGGTCGACATGGCGACGTTGGCGCTGGCCGCATATTCGTCAGGCGTCTTGCCGACGATCAGCGCTTCGCCCACCGCCGCCTCTGCCGCTGACAGACCGAACGCCTGGCGCAACTGCACGGCTGTCACCGGCGCCGCATCGCCCTTGCGCCGGGCCGTGACCAGCATGGCGGCATCCCCAAACGCGGCATGCGCGGCATTGGCGGGCAATTGCGAGATGCCAAGAAAGATCTCGTGTGGCGCCCCAAGCGCCGGCCGCACAGCGAAGCTCTCGCCCTTGCGTGACTTTGCCACCCGCGCCAGCGCGGCTTGCAGGCCATCGTTGTCGACAGCAAACGCGGCTGTCAGTCGGCCGTGCTCCAGCCGCAGGCAAGTCGATGCGCGCAGCAATGCTTCGGCTTGCACATTGGCAAAGAGCACGCGCTGGTCCCGCCCGAGCGCGAATACGGCCAGGCCAAGCTGCTCCATCAGTTCGGCGCCGAGTGCAGCATCGCGATGCAGCACGCGTGTATCCCGCCAGAGATTGATCGTGCGCTGCAGGTGGTCGGTCATGCCGGCCGCGTTGAAACGATCCTCGTCGGAAAATGGCGTCCGGCCGTGTGCCCGCAACATGCCGAGCAGGATGTCGCTGCTGCCGGGGCGCTCCAGGCGCACGCCCATCAGGTAACGGAAGCCCGCCGGAATCTGGTAGTCCTGGAAGAACTCGCTGCGCTCAACATATGCATCGGACAGGTAATCCTGGCAGAAGGCAAACTCGCGCACACCCGCACGTTCGACAAAACCGCGGCGAGGGTCCAGTGCGCCGTAGTACCTGTCATACAGCCCGATGGTGTCGTCCAGCCCCCGCTTCGGGGAGTAGACCGAAAGTTGAGGCGCATTGCGCACGGTGTCCCAACTGAACATGTGGAACAGGTCGGCACCAAGCGATTCGGTCACGCCCTGGAACACGTCCAGAAACCCTTCCTGCGTTACCGCAGCTTCGTACAGATCACCGATGAGCTGGTCTTTGAGCACGCGTCCCTCCCCCGAAGGATGGCTGTCTGGCCTTGGCGTCTGCCATGCTCACCCCGGGAAAACTGGGTGGCGGCGGACATGTTATGCGTGCAAACGTAGCACGTGTGCGTATCCGTCAACATCGTTCATTTGGCGACGCTTTCCTCCAAATGAATGATGCGGACGCTTGGGGCGCGCTTCGAGAATCTCCGTGCCGAATAACGGAATAACGGCGTCGCACGCACGGCGCACCCACGATCCAGGGAGGACTCCATGAAACTCACCCCCATTTCCATCGCACTCGCCACGCTTGCGCTGTCGGCTTGCGGCGGCGGCGATTCCGGCAGCAGCGCCAGCACAGCGCCCGGCACCACCGTTCCGGCAGCACAGACCGTCAGCGGGGTCGCTGCCACGGGTGCAGCCATGCAAGGCGCCACAGTCACGCTAATGGATGCGAGCGGCAAGTCGGTCGACTGCCCCGCTAACGCCACTACGGGCGCCTTCCAGTGCACGGTCACGGGCCTTGCCGCGCCGTTCGTGCTGTCGGCGGCCGGCAACGTTGCCGATTCGCAAGCCACGCTGATCGCGCTGTCTGCCAGTGCCGGTACGCAGACGATCAACATCACGCCCATCACCAACGCCATTGCAGCCACCATCGTGGGCGACAACCCGAGCAAGCTCCTGGGCAATACGGGCCTGCTGCAAAGCAAGGTGACCGCGCAGACCGTCTCCAGCACCGTCGCCGCCTATGCCGCCGCGCTGGCCGACCTGCTGGCCGCCACCGGCAACACGGGGGCGGACCTGATCTCGGGCCCGTTGACTGCAGGCGCGCCGGGGCTGGACCGCCTGCTCGACCAGTTGAAGGTGAACGTGCTGCCGGACGGCAGCGTGCAGATCAGCTCCGTGGCCGGCGCGTCGAGCGATACGCCCGCGCAGCTGCAACTCGCGCCAGGCGTAGCGCCCCAGCCCAGCGACAAGGCGAGCCTGCCCAGCGTGGCGACCATCAATGGCAACCCCGTCTCCAACCTGCCGACCGCCTCGGACCTGGCTGCGCTGCAAACTGCGCTGAACCAATGCTTTGCCGGCTCCACGGGTGCGGCGCGCACGGGCGGCAGCGTGCCGGTTTGCGGCCAAATCTTCGTGGATGACGTGGCCAACGGCGCGCTCATCAACGGCGTGCCGTCGGCCTACCTGAACAACGGCATGACGGCCGACCAGGAGTTCGGGCCGGCATCAGGCGGGGGCAACCCAGGCCTGTTCGCCGATGATGCGATGAACAACGCCAGCTTCAGCCTGCCGGAGATCATCCGCGTGGCGTCCAACAGCGGTGACACGCTGTGGGTCAAGCTCGCCTGGACCCGCGCCGACGGACTTCGCGACGGCACGCAGCAGCATGTGCAAGTGGCGGTACAACCTGCCTCTCGCGCCAGCGGCGACAACGGCTGGCGCATCGTCGGCAATCAGCGCGCGGTGCTCACGAAAGTCAACGCCAACGCGCAGAAGTGGGATTGGCTGAACAGCGCCACCGCAATGACGGGCACCAACGCGTTTGTCGATTCGATCAACATGCAGGTGGGCGTCGTGGATGCCGCTGGCACGCCCGTCGACTTTGCGATTGTTACCGGCCCCGGCCTGCGCAATGGCGTGTTCCTGCAGCCGTCGTCAGGCACGTGCGACACACTCAACATCCGCGCCCAGGTTGGCGCGAGCCAGACGGCAGCACAGCTTGCCTTGCTGGCCAAGCAAAGCTCCTGCCGCAATAACTTCCGCCTGGCAGGCGTGGCCCAAGACCCGGCCAACCAGGGCAGCTTCACATGGCCCGGAGATGCACCGCGCAACAACACGGCATGGGCCAAGCCGCAACTGACGGCATCGGAGCTGGCGACCATCACGCCGTTCAGCGCCTACACGATCGCCATCTATCAGGGCGGTGTCACGAGCCAGCCGTCCAAGACGTACACGGTGCGGCTGCGCACGCCGTCGCCCTCGCCTGATGCGCTGCGCCAATACACGTGGCAGGACATCTCACAGGCCACGCGCGACATCCTCACTCCGGGTACGGGATCGACGTTTGCAGGCGGCGCCACGCTGCCCGTCACGTGGACGACCAAGGCGGGCGTGCCCTTCGTGAAGCGCGTCAACGTGCAGATCCGTTCCACGATGTCGGGCCAGTCGACGGTGTTCGTGAACGGGGTGGGCCGCGCCTCACCGGCAGCGCCCGGGACCACGCTCACCGTGAATGTGGCGGGTGATCAGGGTGTGGCCTTCCCCGCCGTGACGGGCTGGACGGGCGCGCAGGACATGTCGTTCACCAACATGTCGTGGGCCGACCCGCTGGATCTGAACTTCACCACGTCGGTCGAGTACGACCGCTAACACGCAGGACCGCAGGGCACACACGGGGAAGTGCGGTGATCGGGCCCGCAAGGCGTCATGGCTGGCGCCCTGCGGGCCACGATCAACCCACCGTCATCTCGAACACACGCCGGTAGTTGCCACCCAGAATCTGGCCTGTTTCCACTGAGGTGAATCCCGCTTTCACCAGCGCCGTGGCCAGCGCGGGCAACTGCGTATAACTAGTGAACACCGGTGGCCGGATAAAACCGAGCATGTCGGTGCCCAGCCCCACGTGCGCCACGCCGACCACGTCGGCCATGCGCTTGATGCCCAGCGCCATGGCATCGAGATTGGGAAAATCGGCCGCATCGGGCCACACGCCAATCACGCCGCCAGTGTCCGCCACCGCGCGCGCATGCGGCATTGACCGGACGGCGGGCGGACGTCTAGGCTGGCGCGCTAACCCACCCGCATGCATGCGCCACGATCTTCTACTACGTCCGCGCCATCATCGGCCGGGCGCCGCTGCCCGGTTCCAAGCCTACCAATCGACCTCAATGTTGGCATTGGTGGCGTTGTTCACGATGTTGTTGATCTGCGTCCAGACGGCGCGGTCGTAGTCATCTCGGTCGGTGTGCTCGACACGCATGATGGCGGGGCCGTTGGAGTAGAAGTGTCCGAGCAGATCGCGGAGTCCGCGCTCGTTCAGCCGAATACCGACGATGAAACGCTGATCACTCAGGGCGATGGGCGCAGCGTACGTCTGCAGATTGGTATGCAGACTGCCGGCCGAGACGTTGTTCTGGGTGAATTCCAGTTGATAGATGCGCAATGCTTGGGGCATGGTGGGCTCCGCAAAGAGTGAAAGAAATGCCCCCGACAGACAGCAAACCGCAGAGGGCGAGACCACTCTATGGGCGCCATCGCTTCTGCCCTATAGCGCTTGCGTACCACGCGTTGGCCCGTGAGAAAGAGCACGGGCCCCGATCAACCCACCGTCGCCTCGAACACACGCCGGTAGTTGCCGCCCAGAATCTGGCCGGTCTCGACTGACGGGTCAGCGTCCAGCGGCATCGCCCAGCCTTCCATGTCGGCAACAGTGTCGTGCAGCGCGTCAGCCTCGCGCGTGGCGATGAGGGACCAATCGATAAGCATGCGCATCCCGCAAAATTGAGCAGCGGTATTGTGCGCGCGATCGGTCCATCGCTCTATCGCCGTTGCTTACATGGTCCTACAAAGCACGACGATCTTGAACGTTCGTGGCGCTCACCCCCAGAAGCCGATGTGCGATTGCGCGGCTTCGTCTTCGATAAGCGGACCGTGCACGTCGATGTGGCGCTGACCGCGTACAAACACCTCCCGGCATGGCAGCGAGAACGTCGGGTTCTCGGGGTGGTCGCCGGTGAGCGTCAGCAGGTGGTGCTCAGACAGCGCATAGACCACGCGGCCGATGTTGCACCAGTAGATGGCGCCCGAGCACATGCAGCAAGGTTCGGCACTGGTGTACAGCGTGCAGCGCGCGAGCTGCTCGGGCGACAGGACCTTGGCCGCTGCCGCCGCGGCAGCCAGCTCGGCATGCTGCGTGGGGTCGCCTTCGGGCGGCATCGAGTTGTTGCCAGCGGTGGCGATCACGTTACCGCGCTCATCGGCCACCAGCGCGCCGAACGGATGGCGGCCGCGCTTGCGCGCGTCGTCGGCCACCGCAATCGCCTGGCGTAACAGTGCCATGTCGAGTTCAGTCAGTTGGGATGGCGTGTGGGGCTCAGGTGCGGTCACGATGAAATCCTTGGCATGAGAATCGACGAAAGACGCGGGGGCAATTCAGCGGATGCGCGGCCTGGGAGGCTCCGGGCTGCCCGGCACGCCACAAGATGCTGGAAAGTAACCGCAACGGCAATCCCACCACGCTGTAACCATGCCATTTGCGCTACGCTTACGGCCTTTCGCTTGCCCTCGCCTTCATCGCTTTTGCGTCACCTCATGCCCACGCTGCAACACGTCGACCTGCGCACGGACCCCGCCGCCCGCCCCTTCGTCAAGGACGAGACCGTCCACGTCGACTTTGCCGCAGAAGCCGGCGAGCTGATGAGCCTGGAAGGCCCCAACCGCTACGCCCCCGGCGATGCGCTGATCACCGGCTCCACAGGCGACCGCTGGGTGGTCTCGCGCGAACGTTTCGATACGAAATACGTTCCCACCGATGCATCGCTCGCGCATGGGCAGGCCGGCGCCTATCGCAACCGCCCCAGCGTGGTGCTAGCCAGGCAGATGAGCGAAGCGTTCTCGATGGCGCGCTCCGAAGCCGGCGATGTGTTGCACGGCCAGGCCGGTGACTGGGTGCTCCAATACGCCCCGGGTGACTACGGCGTCGTGCAGGCGCAGCGCTTCGCCAAGGTCTACCGCCCGGCCTGAAGCGTTACTGCGCCGCCTGCTGGCGCTCGATTTCGTGGTGTTTCATCTGCAGATAGTCCTGCCGTTCCACTTCATGCAGTTGGCGCGGGTACTGCTCGGTGGCGTTGAACCACGTGTTCAGCCGCTGCTGCAAGCGCTTGTCCGGGGGCGCCGACAGCGACTTCAGATAGGCGTCGATGGCCAAGTAGTAGCGCATTGTGTTGCGCTCGAGCAGGCCGCGCACACCGCCCACATATTCCGGCTCTGCGCCCGATGCCGAGTCCGCCGCCTTGGTAAAACCGACTTTGCCGCTGCCCACGGTGGCGAGGTACGTGCGCATCGCCAGGCGGCCGGCCGTACCGTAACCGTACGCGTAGGTCAGGTGCAGAAACGTGTGGTTACCCCCGCCCGGCGCGGGAATGGCCTCCAGCATGATGTGATAGTCCCGGGTGCTGAGCGGGCCGGAAGCCGCGCTGAGTTCCACGCGAAAATAATCCGCACTGCTGGCAACTGGGTGATAACCAAACTCCAAGCGATAGCTGCTGGAAAGCGAGTCCTCCACCTTGCGGCCCAGATTCACGTTCAGCACGCCGCCATCTGCGCCCTGCGTGGCGTGGCAGTACTTGATATTCAGATGCAGGATCAGCACGTCGCACCAGTTGGCAGCCCCGTGCTCCGGATCGCCCAGTGCGTTCTTGACGGTCGCGAAGGGGTAGTCGAGCACGCTATAGATGTCACTCTTGAGCCGGTCAGGCGCTTCGGTGGATTCCAGGACCAACGGGCGATGGAACACGTTATCGGCCAACTGGGGCGCCACAGTCTGGTATTTGTCGCGCAGACCTTGCGCGCTGTCCGCCGCACGCAGGGGGAGGCTCAGGCATAGGCCTGCCACCAAAGCAAGAGCGGCAAGCGAGCCCAACCAGGCGGTATGTCGATGGGAGGTCATAGGCATGGCGTTCTCGTGGAATCGTTCTTCATTCTAGGAGGCCCGGATAGACATGCCGTCGCAACAAATGGTCCTGCGAAGGCACATCGGCCATGCGGCGTTCTGTCATCACAATAGGTGCAGTGTGCCTCGATGCGGCTCGGTAAAATGGATGCTCCTTCGCCTCGTGCTTCCCGGCACTTCCGGCACCATGCCCTCGCCACTCGTCGCCATTCGCGAACGCATCGCCAACAAGGTCCGCGGCCTTACGCGTGCCACCGGCAGCCTCACCCTCGACATTGCATCGCCGCCTGGCGACCCCGGCCTGTTCGGCCCCGACGCCGTCTGCTGGAAAGTGCATGCCGATTTTCCGGCGATGATGGCCGGCGGCATCAGTGCGCTGTTGTTGCAGGCGTTGCACCCGCGTGCGCTGGCCGGCGTGTGGGACCACTCCAACTTTCGCGAAGACCTGCAGGGGCGCCTGGGGCGCACCGCGCAGTTCGTAGCCGGCACCACGTACGGCAGCCGCAAGGATGCGCTGGCGCTCATCGAGCGCGTGAAGACCATCCACGACCGCGTACAGGGCATCGCGCCCGATGGCCGGCCGTATTCGGCCAACGACCCGGACCTGCTCACCTGGGTGCACGTGGCGGAGATGTCGAGCTTCCTGGCAGGCTATCTGCGTTACGTGGATGGCAACCTGAGCGGTGCCCAGCAGGATCGTTACTTTGAAGAGACTGCACTGGTGGCCGAGATGCTCGGCGCGCGCGACGTGCCGAAATCGCGGGCGGCCGTGCAGACCTATCTGAATGCGATGCGCGTTGAGCTGGTGGCCAGCGATCGCACGCGCACGGTGGTGGAGGTGTTGACGACGTGGCAGGCGCCGCGCCCCGGGTTGCGCCCAGCGGTACGCCTCTTCCTGGACGCGGGCATCCAGTTGCTGCCGCCGTGGGCAATACAAATGCTGGATCTCAAGCGGCCGCCGCTGCAGGCGGCCATTGCGTCGGCAGCCATGCGCACCGTGGCGCCCATGCTGCGCTGGGCGCTATACGAGGGCAGCGTGGCGCGCCGGGCTCGACACCGCGCACTGGCGCCCGCAACAACCTAGTGCGTCCGCGAGCTACTCGATGGCGTCGGCAAGCGACACCTTGCCGCGCAGCACCTTCTCTTCCAGCCGGATGATCAGCAGCGGCGAGACCACCGACACGGCTGCCGCAAAGAAGAACAGATGCCTGAAAGCGCTTTCACCCGCGCGCCGCAGAGCCTCGGCATCGGCACCGCTGCTGGCAAGCGCAGCGTGGAAAAGGTCCATCAGCACATCGCCGCCGGCCGCCACATGCGCTTCAGGCGCAGCCTGGCGCAGCAACGCAATCAGCACGGACGTCAGCACCGCCACACCCACCGCGCCCCCCAGCAGACGCGAGAAGGCCGTCAGCGCCGTGGCCAGGCCCACCGTCTGCGGCGGCACGGCGTTTTGCGTGGCGACCAGGCCGGTCGGAAACTGCACGCCAATCGCCAGACCGAGCACAATCATCGCAAGGGTCAGCGGTAATACGCTGTGCGGGTCCAACAAACCCAGCGAAGCCACGGCAAACGGCACCACGCATGCGCCACCCAGCATGAGCGGCTTGTAGCGGCCGCTGTGCGTCATCCACTTGCCGGCGATGAAGGCGCCAAGCGGAATTGACAGCGTGAGGGGCACGAGGCGCAGCGCCGCAGCATCGGGGCTGGCACCGGCCACCATCTGGAAGCGCAGCGGCATCAGCACCGACGTGGCAATCAGTTGGAAGAAGCAGAGGAACAGCGCGAGGCAGCAGATCGTGACCGTGCGAACCCGGAACATCGACAGCGGAATGATCGGCTCGACGGCACGGCTCTCTTGCCAGACAAACGCGCCCAGCAGCACCACCGCGCCCGCCAGCAGGCCCAGGTTTTCGGGTTGCATGAGCGGCGTGCCCTGCCCCACACGGGTAATCATCAACAACAGCGCAGTCAGGCCCCCGGCAAACAGCACCACGCCCGGCACGTCGATGGGGCGACGCTGATGCGCCACCGGCAGATGCCGCAGCGTGCGGCGCACGACCAGCAGCGCGACAATCCCCAGCGGCAGGTTGATCCAGAAAATCCAGCGCCACGACAGGTAATGCGTGAGATAGCCGCCGATCACCGGGCCGGCGAGGCTGGCCATGGCCCACATGCCGCTCACGTAGCCCTGGTAGCGACCCCGCTCGCGCAGGGGCACCACATCGGCAATCGTGGCTTGCGATACCGAAATCAGGCCGCCGCCGCCCAACCCCTGGAGCACGCGGGCAAGCAGCAGCATCGGCATGCTGGTTGCCAACGCGCACGCCACGGAGGCCAGCACGAAGAGGACGATGGCCGTCGTCAGCATGGCGCGGCGGCCGTAGAGATCACTCAACTTGCCGTAGATGGGCGTCACCACGGTAGACGCCACCAGGTACGCCGACACCAACCACGCCATCAGCGCAAAGCCGTTGAATTCGCCCGCGATCACGGGCAACGCCACGGCAACAATGGTTTGCTCCAGCGCGCCCAGCAAGATGGCGAGCATCAGCCCGCCCATCACGGCCATCACCGGAATGCCGGCCACCGGCGGCGTATCCAGCGGGCTGGATACCGACGCGATGGGCGCGGTCGGTGTGTCTGGCTTGGGCGGTTCGATGCTGGGGCGGGAAGACATGGGAATGTGCGCGAATGCCGCTCAGGCACCCGCGCCAATGGGAGAAGCGAAGCCGTTGATGATACTGCCGATTCCCATTCGTTGCAGAGTCAACGATCCGGTTGCCGGACGATGTCCTCATAACAACGGCTGACATTTGCCGTCATGCCAGGCAACTCTTCTGCGAGGAATTCGATGAACGCGCGCACGGCCGGCACCAGCCCGCGGCGTGACGGAAACACCGCGTGAAACTGGTGGACCGGCAAGCGGTATTCCGGCAGCAGCACGACCAGTCGGCCATCGCGCACCGGCTCCGCGCACAGATTGAACGGCAGTTGCGCAACGCCAACGCCAGCGAGCGCCGTCTGTCCCATCAGGTACAGATCGTCCGTCACCAGCGCGGGGGTGTAATCGATATCAACTGCGCCGCCTTCCGGGGCGGTCAGGCGCCAGCGCGTCCGCTCGCCGCCCGCACCGTCAAAGCCCACGCCAATCGCGCCGCGCATCGCTTCCGGCGTCTCGAACGGGCCATGCTCGGCAACAAACGAAGGGCTGGCGACGAGCACCTGATCGCTCACGCCAAAGCTGCGCACGACGAGGTTGGAGTCGTCCAACGCCGAGCGCACACGCAGCGCCACGTCGTAGCCGTCGCCGATTACGTCGACACGGCGGTTCGTCACGTCCAGCTCCAGCCGTACATCGGGCTGGGCGCGCAGGAATTTCGACAGCACGGGGGCGATGAACACGTGCGCCACGCCAACGGGACAGCTCACGCGCAAGCGGCCGGAAGGTTTTTCGCCTGCGTGCTCGGCCACCTCGAAGGCAGCGCGGGCCGCGTGCGTCATCGATTCGCAATGCGTAAAGAACGCCGAGCCCACGTCCGTCACATGCACCGCCCGCGTTGAGCGCTGCAGCAGCCGCACGCCCAGGCGCGTTTCGAGATCGGCCACGCGGCGGCTCACGCGCGATTTGGGGATCCCCAGCGCCCGCGCGGCACCGGAAAAACTGCCGTGCGTCACCACACTGGCAAACAGCACGAGGTCGTTCAGATCTTCCATGGCCGTTCTCCGAAGCACGGGCGCATTGTCTCATCCATAGAACGAAGTGTGTCAATTCGACCCACTACTGGAACTCGCTGCATCGCACTATCTTTCCAGCAACCCACCTTTTCTTGGAGAGACACCATGCAAGTCCTTCACATTGATTCCAGCATCCTCGGTGACGCCTCGGCCTCGCGCATTCTGAGCGCCGCCATTGTTGATGAGCTGCGTCGCGAAAACCCCAGCACCACCGTCGTCCACCGCGACCTGTCGGTCGAAGCGATTCCGCATCTGGACGGCGCCATTGCTGCCGGCTTCCGCGCCACGGGCGCCGACGATTTTGACGACGCCACCCGCGCCGAGCATGCCCGCTCAGAAGCGCTCGTAAATGAACTGCTCGCCAGCGATGTGATCGTGGTTGGCGCGCCGATGTACAACTTCTCGGTGCCGAGCCAGCTCAAGGCCTGGATCGACCGTGTGGCGCAAGCCGGCCGTACCTTCAAGTACACGGAGAACGGCCCGGTTGGCTTGGCCGGCGGCAAGAAGGTGATCGTTGCGTCGACGCGCGGTGGCATGTACTCCGCCGGCCCGGCAGCCGCCATGGATTTCCAGGAGGCGTATCTGAAGACCGTGTTCGGCTTCTTCGGCATCACCGATGTGCAATTCGTGCGCGCAGAACGCCTGGCGATGGGCCCGGACGCCCGCACACAAGCCTTGGAAGCAGCACACGCCGCCATGCGCGACGTGGTGAGCCAGGCCGTAGCAGCCTGAGCGAGCACAGTTGCGGCGCAAAATGCCAAACGGGCGCCAGCAGCAATGCGGCGCCCGTTTTCGTTTTTTACCGGCGTGGCAAGAAGATTGGACCGGCGCAGATGGCCGATCGGCAAATTACTCGTCGCGGTGTTCGCGTGCCTGGTGCATGGCTTCGAGCAGACGGCGCGTACGCAGCTTGCTCCACATAACAGGCACGACGATCGCGGTAGCGATCAGGCACGGTGCAGCCCAGGCGATGCTGGATTCCAGAAAATTCGTCATGATGCATCCCCCCGATATGTTGCCGATGCGCCCAATTGGGTGGCGCGCATCGTATGGTCCCCGCAGGGCTTTGCTATCTCGATTGGGCCGAGATGCCCTGACATCTATATGAACGGCTATCGGCGCTGTGCGTTCAAACTTGAAGCCCAACGTTTGCCGTTTGTTGTATTTCCCGCCAGTCTCGACGATCTGTCAATAGTGTGGCGATAAGTTCGTGGAACATTGTGGCGCTGCGCTGACAGTGCCCGAAGACGCCCGAACTGCTCCACAGTCCGATCGCAAAGGTAACGGCAAATTACTGCGGCCGTGACGCAAGCGTTGCCAACCCGGGGCGGGCCGTCGATTACCGGCCTGGGCGTCACAGTTTTTCTTACAAACGGTAAAGCGCGGTTGCGAAGCGTTTCCATACAGTGAGGCCAAGTCCAACGATAACCACGGAGCCTCACCATGAAACGCACCATCGCCCTGCTCATCCTTGCTGCTGCCGCTACCTCTGCGCTGAGCGCATGCGTGGTGGTGCCGGCAGGCGGCTATTACGAACGCCCGCATTACTACCATCCGTATTACCGCGGCTATTGATCCACGCGGTGCGCGGCGCGGCCTGCATGCCCGCCGCTCAAGCCTTGCGCGCCTGCAGCATGCGGATGCGCGCGACCGCCTGGTGGTCTGTCGTGGCAGCGTCGTAAAGGCGCGCCAGGTCGGCCTTCAATGCCGTGCGCGAACCACCGTCCAGGTACACCATGTGGCCCGACGGATAGAACCCCGCGGAGAGGTTCTTGCGCACGCCGGCATCCAGCAACGGCATCGCCTTCAGGTCCAGCATGGTCTGGTAGAACGGCGTGACGAAGTCGTAATAGCCGTTGGCGGAGAACACCTTCAGATCCACGTTGAGGCTCATCGTGGCCGCAAGGTCACCCGCGGTGTAGAGCGCGACATTGCCGTTGGCGTCGAGCCCCTTCTGCGCGCCGGTCGGGTCGGTGTGACGGAAATCCCAATGGCGGAAGGCCTGGTCGTTCAAGTCCGTAAAGGCGGAGTTGGACGTGAACTTCAGGTCGTCGTTCAGGTAGGTGTTCCACATGGCGGTGTAGACGCCGGACACCGCCGTCATGGTCGGATCGTTGCCTCCGGAGTTCGGATCAACGCTAGCCGCAATGCCGGTGTGGATGCCCGTGACCCGACCGTCATACGCACCCAGCGACAAGCCTTTGTCTGCCAGCAGCGTGGTCAGGAACAGCGACGTGCCCGCGCCGTCAGACGCTGCCACATCCAGCCGCCAGCCTTGCAACGTAGCCGCATCGATGCCGGTGTAGGCAGACAACGTCTTCAGCACGGCCGGATCGGCATGCGTGGGTTTGGCGAGCGCTTTTTCGTAATCGGTGCTGGCAAATACGGCGGCGGCTTCGGCAAAGTTGCCCACGTCAGCCGGCAGCGGGCCGCCTTTGGGTGAAGCTGCACGCTTATGGAACCACGCATCTGCGGCACACGTCGGCAAGAGCCCGACCGGGTTGCCCGCCTGCGTGTAGTCGAGGATGGACGATTGCAGCGTGATGCCGTTCAAATCCACCCCGTCTTCATGCAGCACGTATGAAAGCACGCAGGAACGCGCCGTGCCGTAAGACTCGCCAAACAGGAACTTGGGCGAATTCCATCGATCATTGGCCGTCAGCCAGCGCTTGATGAACTGCGCGATGCTGCGCGCGTCCTGATCGACGCCCCAGAAATCGAGGTTGCGCTTGGGCGCAATGGCCGTCGAATAACCGGTGCCGATCGGGTTAATGAAAACCAGGTCCGAGCGATCGAGCAGGCTGTCGGGATTGTCTTCCATGCGATACGGCGCGGGCGGCGTGAACGACGGCATCGACGTCACGATGCGGCGCGGCGCAAACGACCCCAGCAGCACAAATACGGCCGAAGACCCCGGCCCGCCGTTATAGAAGAACGTCACCGGCCGCGCCTGCGTGCCGCCCGCTGGCGTATCTGCCACAAAGGCCACGTGGAACATCTTGGCCACGGGCTGCGAGCTGCTCGGGTCTACCGTGACGAGGTGGCCGGCATGCGCGGTGTAGGCGATGTCGCGGCCGCCAATGCGCACGGTGTGGTGCGTGATCGCCATGCCCTCGCTGGTGTCGGTCACGCTGTCGTCGGGGCCGTTGCCGTAAGCGGTGGGGTCAAAGAACGGCTGGTCGGTGGTGGTCATGCGTGCCTCGCTGCTAGAAAAGGTTTGCGATCGCGTCGCCCTTGGGGCTGCCCAGGCCGGTGCAGGCATCCCAACCGGGCGCGGCAGCAAAGGTGCCGTTGTTGCCCTGCTTGATGTCGTTGAACGCCCCGGGGTTCTGATACAGCCGCGCATGCAGATAACCCGCCGGGCGCCCCTTGATGGCGTTGATGCGCGCGATGAGCGCGGCCCATAACGGTGCCGCGGCGCTGGTGCCGCCCACCACGCCGGACTCGCCATCCACGCGGACGGCATAGCCGGTCAATGGGTCGGCATCGGCCGATACATCAGGCACGCCGCGGCGCGCCAGCGGCACACTTTCGCCGCCGGTCTGCTGCGCGGCCAGGCCCTGCTGCCAACTCGGCAGTGCAAAGACGGTGCTCACCCCGCCGCCGCCCGCGCCGCCTCGTGCGCCGTCGTTCCAGACGGTTTCCTCTGCGATGCGGTTTCCGCTGGCACGCACGCTGGTGCCGCCGCATGCCAGCGCGTACGGGCTGGAGGCGGGAAAGTCGACGTGATCAGCGCGATCAGGCTGGCCGTCGCTGGAGCCGCTGTCGCCCGAGGCCGCACACACCGTTACGCCCATCGTTGCGGCGCTCTGCAACGCGGCATTGACGGCCTGCATGGCCTGCGGCGTCCAGGCGCTTTCAGGCGCGCCCCAACTGATGGAGACCACCGAGGGCCGCAGCTTGGTGTCATGGATGGCGGCGTTGATGGCCTGCACAAAACCGGCGTCGGTATTGACCGTGAAGTACACGGCCAGCGTGGCGCCCGGCGCCGCGGCGCCTGCCACTTCCAGGTCAAGCATGACTTCGCCGTCGGGACCGCCAGGGTCCCCCGTGGGACGGTTGGCGCCCTGCCCGACCGGTATGGCCGTCACCTTGGGCATCGGCACGCCCAGCTCCTGGAAGTACGCACGCAGATCGTCTTCTCGGTAGCCGCCGCCAAGTTCAATAAACGCAATGCACTGACCCGCGCCGTCGCCCTGCGGAAAGCCGTAGAGCTGCGCGAGCTGAACCGGCGTGTACGACGCGGTGGGCGCCGCACGCGCGGGCCGTATGCCTCCCGGCTCAACCGGCCCGGTCGGCAGCGGCACGAAGCGGAAATGCGGCGCCGCCTGCGGGCGCGAGTCGAGCCCCAGCACGGCCACGACCACGTCCTGCAACGACTCCGGCAACCGCAGCGGGCCGGAGCGCCCGCGGTATTCGCAGTCGCCATGTGCCACGCGGTGCAGATGCGTATCGAAGGCCCTGCAAAATTGTTCGACGGAGCCTTCGAGCGTGACGGTAGCAGCCGCAACGTTCACTTCGACCACTTGCAGGCCATGTTCGCGGGCAAACGTGCGGACGGCGTCGATGTCGTCCGTGGTGGCGCCGAACTGTGCGGCCCACTCTTCGCGGGTCAGGGGTGTGGGCGATGGCGTTCCTGCGGCATGCGCGTGGACAAATCCGGACAGGCGCGCATCGAGTTCAGCCTCGTTGGGGCGGCGCAATTGCACGAGCGCCCGGATCTGCTCTGCCGGATGCGCATCGCCGAGGATGCGTGCGTCTTCAGGAATGGTGCGCTCGCTGCCGCGCAGGGTGTGCCGGACCATGGGCCATCTCCATGTAGGTAGGTGGCCCGTGCGTCGCAACCGGCGTGCCGAGGGTGCCGACAGGATGCGGCGCCACCTCCAACCACGTTAGGCGATGGCTTGCCCGCTTGATCTGCGAGGCTGGTCAGTCGGCAAAATCGGCGGCGCCCCCGCTTTCTGCGGGATGCTGCGGCTTGCCCTCGGCAAAGGCACGGCGGATCAGTGCGCCGCATGCCGCGCTGCGCACATAGGCGCGTGGGGCAAGGGTCTCGCGTACGAGCATGCCGTAATGGCGCTTGTCAGCGGTGATCCAAGGATAGAAGCCGAAAGCGCCGGCCGAGCTGAACGCGCCGTCGCCGCCGGGCTGGTCCTCGATCCAATAATTGAGCGCGTAATGCCACGGCAGGGCAGCCGGGGTGCTGACAGCAGTCGAGCACGTGCCCGGCTCGGTGCAAACGGCATGTTGACCGAGCATCTTGCCGAGCTGGTATTCCCCGCGGATGAGACGACGCAAGAACTGACCATAAGCAGCCGGCGTGGCGATCATTCCGCCGGCAGGCTCCGGTGCGAGGTAACGGATGTCCAGGGGCTGGCCGGCATCGCGCATGCCTGGGGTATTGGCAAGCTGGCGATCGAGGTCGTTGTTGAGCGCATCGGCATCGGCGCGGCCCAGGCCGAGATCGATCAACAGCTTCTGATCATGGCCACCGTTGTAGCTGAAACGGCCGACGTGGCCGGGCGTGAAAGTCGCGTTGCGCCCTCGCTCAAAGCAGCTTTGCACGGTGTCGTTGCGATTGCACAGCAGAGGGTTAAGCCCGTCGTAGCCTGAGCGCATGGTGAGCGCATCGATTTCGCCGGGCGTCGGCTTGCCTTGCGCACGCTCGACCACGTAGGCGCCAAACACCCATTTGGATGCCGATGCCAGCCGCACCGTCTTGTTCGCGCTGATGCGCTGGCCCTGCTGCCCGTGCATCAGCGCGCCATGAGCGTCCCCAATTTCCCAGTAGTAATCGCCCAGGCGCTGGCAACTGCCTGCATGCGCCAGCGTCGATTCCACGGCAGCACGGCGCGTTGCCAGGCTTGGCGCGGCGGCTTGGGCCGCGGCGGTTGCCACCAATACTGCCGATGCCACCAAAGCGGCACGCCCCCCTCGCCCGATCCCTGCAGACGCCCTGATGTTCCGGACGTGTCTTGCTTGCCTCATATCGATGTCCCGCTCATTCTCTGCTGCCTTGCCAGCCCGGCGGCACTGTACCGCAGCGCGCGTGGCATTTCGCTGTTTTCCGCTGGGCGTCGATCGTTGTGCAGTCTTGCAACATGCCACCTGCGAAATGCGCATGACTGTATCGGCGGCACCTTGCAGGCAGTTTGCGAGGCGCGAGCGGCGCCCGTTTCAAACGTAAGCGTTTGCGCATCGATTAATCATCTTGGAAGGTGATGAAAATCGTTTCATATTCGCTCCCCCAATATGTCCTAAACCTCCCGTTTATGAGCCAAATGGAGGATAAGAATCGTGCCAAGGCACGCTGGCGGTCTGCGTAGAGTGTCCTAGAATGCAATGGAAGAAAAGCAGAATTAAATAAAAGTAAATACACGGCAGCGGCGAGCCTTCGGGAGCGGACCATGGGAACAATCAAACGGGGAACAGCGGGCTTGACCGCTCGCTTGGGGTGGGAACGTCACACTGCCAATTGGCAGGTGATTCCTACGCGTCGGCGCCTTTTTCAAACACGCCTTCCGGCGACGCGCACCTCCACCGTTTTGCTTTGGCTGGTAGCTTTCTCGATTGCCATAGGCGTCGGGCTGCTGCACAGATTGTGGTAACCAAAAAACATAACTGAATTTTGTACGGGGAAGGTCGCAGCGCGAGAGCGAACCCGCAGTCAACTACCGAATTAACAGACCGTATAACGGCACCGAGGGATAGTCCGACCCGCGTCACTGGGTCAATCGCATCCGGATGGATTCAACATCTGGAGCATCGTCATCCCTCCATTCGGAAACACGCTCCTGCATGTGATCACTTGCGCCGCGAAAGCGGCATGTGGGGCACGCCGCTCAAACGGCACGCCTGATCAATGGGGGGAGCATCATGAACATTTCATTCACTGGCAAGACCTTCAGGTCCGTAGGCGACCTGTTCTTCCAAGCCATTGTCGACGGCAAGGTCTTGAGTTGTTTCGTCACGTCTGAAGCGCTGTCGCTCTGCGATTGCGCGCATCAGAAGATCACGGCCGAAGAGGTCTATCGCAATTACCGCGACTGGATTGAGCTGGCTGCGTCGGACCTGATCCGCGCTGGCTCGCTCGCACCGGTCATCGTGCGCGGCCGCGACCTGGCCGCTTCACGTGCATCGCTGCCGCACGGTGGCGTGCCAGCTTACGATCTGGATCGCTCGCGTCAACTGCGCCTGGTCCCGCGTTCGTCGCGCTGATATCCGTCAGCGCTGGCGCAGCGGAACGTGCGGTCGGGGGGCTGCACGTTCCGTGGGTGCCAAGCACACCGCGCAAATCACTCGGCCGGGAAATCCTCTTCCCAATATTCCTGCATGTTGCGTACGCCCGCGGCGCTTTCGCTGCGCGCGGCTTCGCGCATGCGCAGTTCGACGCGACGGATCTTGCCCGAGATGGTTTTGGGCAGATCGGCAAATTCGATGCGGCGCACGCGCTTGTAGGAAGCCAATCGGCTGCGGCAAAACCCGAGGATGTCGCGCGCCAGTTCCGGGCCGGCTTCGTGCCCCGCACGCAGGACCAGAAACGCTTTCGGCACGGCCAGGCGCAACGGGTCGGGACTTGGCACAACAGCGGCCTCAGCGATTGCCGGGTGTTCGATCAGCACGCTCTCCAGCTCAAATGGGCTGACACGGTAGTCCGATGCCTTGAATACGTCATCGGCGCGGCCGACGTAGGTCAGGTAGCCACTGGCATCGCGCGCGGCAATGTCGGAGGTGTGATACACGCCGCCGCGCATGGCTTCGGCGGTTTTGTCGGCGTTGCCGGCGTAGCCCTCCATCAGGCCGGTCGGGCGTGAATTCAATTCGATGCAGATCTCGCCCTCTTCCGCCTCGTGGCCGTCGGGGTCGCGCAGCGTGATGCGGTAGCCCGGCAGCGGCCGGCCCATCGAGCCCGCCTTGACCGGTTGCCCGGGGCTGTTGCCGATCTGGCAGGTGGTTTCGGTCTGGCCGTAGCCGTCGCGAATGGTGATGCCCCACGCCGCGCGCACGCGTTCGATCACCTCTGGGTTGAGCGGCTCGCCGGCGCCCACGAGTTCGCGCAGCGCGGGCTTCCATGCGGCCAGGTCTTCCTGGATCAGCATGCGCCACACCGTGGGCGGTGCGCACAGCGTCGTCACCTTGGCGCGGCAGAGCACATCGAGCGCCGCCTTGGGTTCGAAGCGCGCGTAGTTGTAGATGAAGACGGTGGCGCCGGCATTCCACGGCGCGAAGAAGCAGCTCCACGCGTGCTTGGCCCAGCCGGGCGAGCTGATGTTCCAGTGCACATCCCCCGGGCGCAGGCCGATCCAGTACAGCGTGGACAAATGCCCGACCGGATAGCTCGCATGCGTATGCATCACGAGTTTGGGTTTGGACGTGGTGCCAGACGTGAAATACAGCAGCAACGGATCGTTAGCCTGCGTTGGCGCGTCGGGCGTGAATTTGGCGGATGCATCGTAGGCATCTTCAAAGCGGTGCCAGCCGGGCGGCGCCTTGTCCGTACCGACCGCGATGCGCGTATAGGTGCCCGAGACCACGTCGAGCTTGGCGCAATCTGCCCCGCCCACCACCACGTGGCTCACCTCGCCCATGGCAATGCGTTCACGCAAGTCTTCGGCGGTGAGCAGTGTCGTGGCTGGGATGATGACCGCGCCAATCTTGATGCTGGCGAGCATCACATCCCAAAGACCGGGCACGTTGCCGAGCATGAGCAGGATACGATCGCCGCGCTGCACACCCAGCGCCCGCAAGTGGTTGGCCACGCGCGCCGAGCGCTCGGCCATCTGCGCGAACGACAACCGCGTTTCGTTGCCCTGATCGTCGACCACCCAGAGGGCGATGCCGTCGTTGCCACGCGCCATGGCGTCGAAATAATCGAGCGCCCAGTTGAAGCGATCCAGCTTGGGCCATGCAAAATCGCGCACGGCGGTGTCGTAATCCTCACGGTGCGCGAGCAGAAAGTCGCGGCACCGCAGGAAGGCGTCCAGCGATGTCATGCCTGTCTCCTGGGGTTCGGAGCGTGTTGTGCACGCTCCAACTGCACGCGCCTCGTCCGGGCGCTACGGAAACGCACCTGCAACCGACATCGCCACTTATAGGAGGAATTCTTCCGCCAGACCAGCCCGGATTGTCCCGAGCCATGCGCTCATTGCGAGCGCGGCGGAAAACGCAGCGAACGGCCGCCACCCAGGCTCAGCCACGCCCAGGCCGTTGCGGCAACCACGACACCCAGCACGACGATCCACTGGGCGCTGACCAGCATCAGCTCAATCGTGCCGGCCATGTCCGGCAGGATCTGCGGCCAGGCGGGCGCAAGCCAGCCGTCGGCGTCGAACCATGCGCCGCGTCCGGCACCCGTGGCCAGTTCCACCGCGAGCAGCGCCGCATTGATGGCCGCGAATGCCATGCCGCTGTGTGCCAGCAGGCGGCTGAACACCGGCAGTTCATACAGGGGCTTCATATATTGGATGTGCCGCGTGAGCGACCACGCGCACACGATGAGCAACGCAACGCCGATGGCAACCATGGGCGCCGGGCTGCGCAGGCACACGCCCAGCGCGATCCACGCCAGCGCATTGACCTCGTGGCGCCGATAGATGCGCAACGCACGCGCCGCGTGCAGCAGGCCAATCGGCGGAACACCAGGGGGAACACCGGCAGACGCCATGATGTGCTCCATGAGCAGAGGGTTGGTGCGGCGCCGCACGCCTGTGGCGCTGTGCGGCCCGCAACTGCTTGCAGTGTACCGACGCGTTTTCACACGCGCGAGTTCAAACAGCATTCCTCAGCCAAATGACGGACGCGCAACGCGCTCAGGCCTCGCGCAAATGCTCGATCAACTGGCGTGCGAAGACGGGCAGGTCATCGAAATGACGCACGCAGATGCGCAGCAGGCGCGTCGCCCAGGCGTCGGTCAGGCGTACACGGCGGATGCCCATGGAACGCTGCAACCGGATCGCCGCATGCTCGGGAATGACGCCCACGCCCACGTTGCGTTCCACCATGCGGCAGACGGCGTCGAAGCTGCGCAACCGCACGCGGTATTTGAGCCGGTGACCGGCGCGCGCAGCATGCCCCGCGAGATACGCCTGCAAGGCGTTGTCGCCCGTCAGGCCGACGAAATCTTCCTGCAAGGTTTCAACGAAGGCCAGCTCACGGCGATCGGCCAGCGGGTGGTCGCGCGCGGTCACCAGCACGAGGCGGTCGTGGCGGAACGGAAAGGTCTCCAGCCCGGACAAGTCCACCGCGTCGTTGACGATGCCGATGTCTGCCCGCCCCTGCGCAATTGCTTCGACAATCTCGTGGCTGACCAGCTCTTCCAGGTCGATATCCACTTCAGGATGTGCAGCCAGGAAAGCGCTGAGCGTTTCCGGCAAGAACTCGGTCATGGCTGCCGTGTTGGAAAGCAGCCGCACGTAGCCCTTGAGGCCACGCGCATATTCGCCCAGCTCGCCACGCATGCGATCCATCTGCTGCAGGACGACGCGAGCGTGATGGACGAGCGTGCGGCCGGCAGCGGTCGTTTCCACGCCACGCCGGTTGCGCGTGAGCAGCGGCACGCCCAGTGTGTCTTCCATGCCGCGGATGCGCGCGCTGGCAGACGCCAATGTCAGGTGCGCACGCTCGGCCCCCGCCGTGATGCTGCCGGCTTCGGCGGTATGGAGGAAGAGTCGCAGGTCGGTCAGATCAAAGCGCACGATGCATCTCAAAATTGGCATGAGCCTCAGTTTCACACTGAGGCAGGGTCAATGTATCGCAGATTGCCGCGCAATTCCCAGTGCCGGAAACTGAGGCATCCCAAAACAGAACATCCCCAAATTCGCCCCCAATGGAATCCGCCACGCTGCTGCTTTTTGGCGCGGGCCTGCTCGCCGGCATGATGAATGCGCTGGCGGGCGGCGGCTCGTTTGTCACCCTGCCCGCGCTCATGTTCGCGGGTGTGCCCTCAGTCTTTGCCAATGCGTCGAGCACGGTGGCGCTGCTACCCGGCGCGGCCACCTCGGCGTGGGCGTACCGCGCGGACTATCGCGGGTTCGGGCAGGTCTCGATGCGCGCCATGGTGGGGATCAGCCTTGTCGGCGGGCTGCTCGGCGCGCTGCTGTTGATGAACACGTCGTCCCGCGCGTTCGATTTCATCGTGCCGTGGCTGCTGCTGATCGGCTCGCTCGCATTTACCTTCGGCAAACAGGCCGGTGTGTGGCTGCGCCAGCGCATGCAAATCGGACGGACCACGCTGCTGGTCTCGCAAGGTGCGTTGGCCATCTATGGCGGCTATTTTGGTGGCGCGGTCGGGATCATGATGATGGCCGTCTGGGCACTGTTCGGCCACGACGACATCAAAGCATTGAACGCCTCCCGCACGCTGCTCGTGGGCGCAACCAACCTCGTGGCCGTGGTCTGTTTTGCCCTGGCGAAGATGGTGTGGTGGCCGCAGACGCTGGTCATGCTGGTGGCTGCTGCGCTGGGCGGCTATCTGGGCGCCCATGTGGGCAAGCGTTTGCCGGTTCCGGTTGTCCGGACGTTGATTTCCACCTTCGGCTTTTCGATGACAGCGCTGCTGTTCTGGCGCGCCTGGTCACACGTTTGAGCATGAGGAGAACCGCCATGCCCCACATGCAGCCTCATCCCGCACACCGCACGCACGCGCCACGCGCCTATCGTGATCCGCATCCCCATCGAGATCGGGCAGCGCGCAATGCCTGGCACGCCCATCTTGCTGAAACCACCTCTGCCAAGCCGGAAATGACGGGTGCGCAAGCGGTGTTCTACATCGCGCGTGGTGTTGCTCTTCTGCTGGCCGCCGTGGCGGTGGGCCTGGGTGCGGCATCCGATGATGCGGAGCGCCCTTCCGCGCAATACCCCTCTTCTTCGCACGCGACAACGCGCTGAGGGCGCGTTATCATCCGCCCCCCGCAGCACAGGCCCGTTCAATACAAATCCAGTATCGATCGGGCAAAGAAAAAGCCCGCGGGCCGGGGGGCGGGCGGGCTTAACATCTTCAGCCTTTGACGACGAAAGATGGTCGGGTGTGCTTTGTGAACGAGCAATGCGCCGGAATTCACAAAGCGAGGCCATTATAAAAAGTGCACGCCCCCCGCCATACCCCAACAACGAGGGGGGTCTGCGTCATTTTCTGATTAATCCCTGAGCGCTGTGTCCAGTGTCTGCGGCGTCAGCAACCCGCTCGATGCATGGCGCTTGCCGTCCGGGCGCAAGATGATCGTGCGCGGCATCTCGCCCTGCCAGCCAGGATCGAGCGCGGCGCGCAGCCGCTCCGGCATGTCTTCGGCATTGGCGTACTGCGGCACGCGGGCAATGTCGATCTTCCTGTCGCGGGCCAGCGGCGCCAGCGCGCGATTCAGCATCTCGGCTTGGTCGGGCCCGTCCATCGACACCATCACCACATCCACATCTTGCTTGGCGCTACGCCGCCATTGCGCGATACGCCCGATGTTCTCGCGGCAGTAGCTGCATTCCAGTGACCAGATTTCGACGATGAGCGGGCGCGCGGGTGGCGTCTGCAGCAGCGCCGGCACATCACGCGCATGCAACGGCTGGAACTGCAGCGCACCTGCGGCCTGCGCGGCGAAGGTGGCGGTAAAGGCGGCGGCGGATAGCGCCACGCCCATCGCAAACGATTTCCATCGAATCTTCATTTCGATGCCTCCAATGATGGATTGGACGGGCTGACATTGCCGATGTCGATCAGCCGGTAGCCCTCGGCCTGCGTGCGCCACGATAGGTAGACACGGCCATCGCGCGCGAGCAGTTGCGGGTGATCGCTTCCGCCATCGGTGTTTGCCACGCTGGCCGGCGCTGTCCAGTGCGCCCCGCCATCGGTCGATTTGCGCAGCAGGATCTGCATGCGGTCTTCAGCAAACTGTTTCCAGACGAGCCACAGTGCGCCATCCTCCGCGAGCAGCGCGGGGTGCGACGCCTGCGCACCAGCTTGTGCAGAACCGGCAAAGGACCATGCGCCGCCGATCGGCTTGCCGTCGGCCGAGAGCCGGCTGTAGAACAGGCCAGGCTTGTCCTGCAGCACCGAGAACCACGCCATGTGCCGCACGCCATCCGCCGTAACGACCAACGCGGGGCCATGGTGCGGACACGCATCGACGCGCCATTCCGAGAACGTTGCGCGCGTGACGGTAAGCGGCGTGTTATCGATCGGTAATGTCACCAATGCATGGTCGCGGATCTGCCCCGCAAACACGTTGCGCCACAGCGCGAGCATGTGGCCGTCGGCATCGGGCGCCAGCGCAATGCGGCAGCATTCGCAGGTCTGGTCGATGACCTTGCGTTCGGGTGCGAAGGTGGCGCCGCGGTCGGTCGACACGGTGTAGTACACCGCCGCGCCGTCGTACGGCTGTTTGGCCGCCTGCGCGCGCAGCAGGTCGCGCTTGTCGATCCACGTGACGAAGATATGACCGGCGCTGTCGACCGCGATCGAATCGAAGCGGTGCGTGATCGGCTGGCGGTCGTGGTGGACGGTGACTGGCGCGCTCCATGTCTTGCCGCCGTCAAGCGAGCGCGAGAAACGCACGAAGCCCGTGTACGGCGCATCGAGCGGGCGCGACCAGCTTACATACAGCGCGCCGTCCGGGCTGGCGATGACTTTCGGACGGTTCTCGCCGTCGGTATAGATCGGCTCGGGTTGCGGGTTCACACGCTGCGGCTTGGAGAGCGTCTTGCCGAGGTCATCGGATGAGGCGATCACCACGTGCTGCCCTTCTGCCCACGTCACCCACAAGCGCCCTGCCTTGTCGAACGCCGCGGTCGTCGCAAGCTGCGGCTTTGCGGCAGGCTTGGCTGCCATGGCGCCGTGGTCGTGACCTTCGTGCGCGGGCGCCACCGTGGCCGCGAGCGCCAGCAGCGCACCGGCAAAGAATCGAGGAATCGACTGCATTACAGACGCCATTTCAGTTGCCCATAGAAGGTGCGCGACGGGTATGGGTGATAAACGAAATACCGCCGGTCGGTCAGGTTGTCGACGCCCAGCGCCAGCGTGATGTGCTTGTCGATGCGGTAGCTGGCCTTGAGGTCCACGGTGAAGAAGCTGCTGGTGCCACCGTAGACGTTCGGCAGCACGTCGGTGTTGTCGAGCGTGCCGTATTGCCGCCCCGAATAGCGCACGCCTGCGCCCACCGTCCAGTCGGGCGTGGCATGCCAGCTGGCAAACAGGTTTGCACGCACGCGCGGCATGCGCGGCCAAGTCTTGTCGACGTAGGTGGGGTTGGCGGCGTCGGCCAGCGTTTTCGACTGTGTGAAGGCAACGTTGGCCTCTAAGTCAACGCCGCGCACACCTGCATCCTGCAGAACGTCCTGCCCTGAATACGCCAGTTCGATACCGCGCGTGCGCACGCGGTCCACGTTCTGTACGTTCGTCACGTTGGGTGTGACCGTGATGTTGGTCTGCGTGTAGATGCTGTCGCGCACATCGCTCTGGAACAGGCTGGTACGCAGCACGCCGTAGGGCACGGCCTGTTCGACGGTGAAGTCGAAATCATTGGCGCGTTCAGGCTTGAGACTCGGATCGTTGTTGACGATCGTGTTGCCGCTGATCGTGCCCTGGAACAGCTCCGCCACCGTCGGAAAACGCACTGCACGGCCATACGACAAGCGCAGCAGCGTATCTTGCGTGGCCTGCCATTGGATGGCCGCCTTGGGCGAGAACGCGTCTTCGGTGCGGCTGGCGTAGCCCAACGTGCTCGTGCCGTTGCCCAACTGGCCGTTGTAGGCGCGCCAGCTTTCGTAGCGCAGGCCCAGCGTGGCGAGCCAGCGCGGCGCAAACGCCCACGCGTCCTGCAGGAAGACGGCCTGCGTTTGCGTGTCGCCCTGGTAGCTGGACTTCAACGTGGATAGCGTTTCCGTCGACCAGTTGGTCGCGTTGAAGGTCTGGTTACGCAGGTGGTATTGGTCGTAGTGGTAGCCGGTCGTGAAGGTATGGCCGGACACCGTGGGCGACGTTGCCTTGATGTCGAAGTTGGACCAGCCGGTGCCGTCGCCGTAGAACACCGTGCCGGGTCCATTGCCGGCCGCCGTGTTCGACGCGCGCAGGATGTCGCGCGAGACGTTGTAGGCCGACGCGTTGGTGTCGATCTTCCAGCCGCCGATCTTGCCTTTCACGCCCAGGCCGTAGAGCCAGTTTTCCTGGTCGCCGTTTTGCGGGGCGAAGGTGTTCGGGGCGATCGTATAAGGCGTGCCGTTGATCAGCACATTGCCACCCGTGACGGTGTTGCCGGCGGCGTCGCGCAGGAAACTGAGCGCCTGATCGTTGAAATGGTTTTCCCAATGGCCCAGCGTGAGCGATGCCTCCAGGCTGTCGCTGAACACGTAGCCGAATCGCAGCGTCTCTTGCAGCTGCTGCGTGCGCTCAAGCATCTGGGGCCCGAGAATCACGCGCGGCTGGCCGTTGGGGCCGAGATCCTGCCGCGCACCCGTGACCGGCACGGGCGTGCTGCCTGCGGTGAACCTCGAGTTGGGCGTGGCGTATTGCATCGGCTGGCTGTCGTTCTCCAGCCGGTCGACCGACAGCGCATACCAGAACTTGCCAATCCGATCGCCCAGCGACGCGCTCTCGTGGTTGCCGGTGACGTTGCGCGAAAAGCCGTAGGCATCGTTGTAGCGCTGGCTCATCACCTGCGTCTGCGCGGCGGCCTCGAATTTTTCGGGGCGGCGCAATGTCATCGCGATGGTCGTACCCATCGAATTGCCCGGCAGCAACGCAGAGAACGGCCCATACAGAATATCGACGCGCGCCAAGTCGTCCGGCCCGACCATCGACCAGCGCGGCGGGAAGCTGTAGCTCGACCCAAGCAGGTTCGAAAGCAGGATGCCGTCGGCATACAGCAGGCCCCGCGCGCTTTGAATCTCGTTGAAATCACGGCCGGCGAAGATGGAGTTGCGGTCGCCAATGAAGCGGCGGCGCACCATCACGTTGGGCTGGTATTTGACCGCGTCTTCGGTCGTGACGACGTTGCGGTCGGCGAGTTGATCGGCCGTGACGCTTTGCACGACCGCCGGCGTATTGCGGGCGAATGGCGCGGGGTTGGCGTTGGCCCGCACCACAGTGGGCGCGAGTTCCTGTGTGACAGGCGGGGGCACGGAGGCCGCATCGTCGGCGGCAAAAGCAGACAGCGGTGCCGCTGCGCTCATCGCGAGCGCAGCACGGCACACCAGCGTGCGCTTAGGGGCAGCAGCCCCGGTGCGCTTGTGGAATGACATCGGAAAGGTCTCCGGATTGCGATGGCGTTGGCCGCAACGAGGGCCAGACGCAAAGGCGCCACGGAGTGCATCCCCGCAGGCGCGTCAGATCGACAACGACGGAGAAGCGGGAGGCGCGCGCGACTCGGCCACGCGCAGCGCGCTGCGCGCGTAGACGGGCGCCGGTGTGGCCGGCTGCCGCACGCGATAGACGAAATGGGCGGAGGGAACATCCAGCGCCGGCAATGAGGCCAGCGCCAGCCCGGCTGCAAACCCCGGGCAATATAGACAGTGCGCCACGCTGTGGTGGGCGGCCGAATCGTCGGTAGAGCCATCGCCTTGCAGGTCGATGGCAACCTGCACGGTGCTGCCATGCGGGGCCGTTGCGCTGCACAGCTCGACGGCAAGGGTGCCCGTGGCCGCCGCACGGGCGGAAGCGAGCACCGGCGACAGTACGTTCAGTACGATCGCAAGCCAGACGAGGAAGAGCCAGCGGCGATGGAGCATGGGTGGACAACGTCAGAATGTGTGGAGTATAGCGCTGCACACAGTTCCCCGAATTGCCTGCGGCACAGTGCCGCGCAACGGCAAATCGACGGAGATCAACTGGCAATTCGATCGGAATTAGCCTTAATTATTGGATCAACTATAATTTATACCGACTTCCATAATCAGGTCTAAAACAGGGCTTTCCATGGATTCCCGAATCGACTCCGGCGACACCGCCCGCTTCAACTTCCACCGCCAGGACCTTGCCAACACGCTGTGCGACAGCCTGGAAGGCAAGGGTTTGGCCGACGCGCGCTCGGGACTGTTCCTGGCGGCGCCCCGGCGCACCGGCAAAAGCACGTTCCTGCGCGAAGACCTGGTGCCCGAGGTCGAGCGCCGGAAGTGGATCGCCATCTACGTGGATTTATGGGCCGACCGCGCCCGCGACCCTGGCCTGCTGATCGCCGATGCCATCAAATCGAAGCTGGCCCAGTACGACGGGCCGATCGCGAAGCTGGCCAAGCAGGCCGGGATGGAAAAAGTCGACGTGCTGCGCACCTTCACCTTCAACCTCGGCAAGATCGGGCTGCCGCCGGGCATCACCCTGGCCGACGCGCTGGATGTGCTCTACAAGGCGGTGCAGCGGCCTGTCGTGCTGATCATCGACGAGGCGCAGCACGCGCTGTCCACCGAGGCCGGCACCAACGCCATGTTCGCGCTCAAGGCGGCGCGGGACCAGATGAACCAAGGCGTGGACGAACCCCGTCTCTTCCTCGTCTTTACGGGGTCGAACCGTGACAAGCTCGCCAACCTGCTGCTCAATCGCACACAGCCGTTTTTTGGCTCGCGCGTGACCAACTTTCCGCTGCTGGGGCGGCCGTATGTGTCAGCGTACACGGCGTGGGTCAACCAGCACCTGGCGCCGAATAACCAGTTCAAGGAAGACGACATGTTTGCCGCCTTCCAGTTGGTCGGCCACCGGCCCGAGATGCTCAAAGGCATCGTCAGCGAGATCGCCCTGGAGCTGGGCGAAGCCGCCAGCCTGGGCGAGTTGCTCAAGCGCGGCGCGCAGGGTTTTCGCGATCGCATCTGGGGCGAGATCGAAAGCGATTACAGCGCGCTGACCGAAATCCAGCGCGCCGTGCTGGCGGTGCTGATCGAGCGCGGGCAAAGCTATTCGCCGTTCTCTGAGGATTCGATGAAGGCGTATGCGGCAAAGCTGGGCCACAGCGAGTTTTCCACCGCCACGGTGCAGGCCGCGCTGGACGCGCTGCGCGATAAGAACCTGATCTGGAAGGAGTCCCGCGGCGCCTACGCACTGGAAGACGAAAGCCTGGCGCTGTGGTTTCGCGAGACGCGGGGGGCGCATGCCGTGCCGCCGCGGTTGAGCGAGTAGCACGCCAGATCGTCAAACAGCCGCCACCGGCACCGCCTGCGTGCGGCCGAGCAGGCCCCACACCACCGCCGCCGACACCACCGATACGACGGCCAGCGCATGCGCAATCTGCGCAAACGCGGCAACGTAGGCCGAGATGAGCGTCGGCGCCGATCCGGCCGGCAGCAGCGTCAACGCTGCGGGTACGTTGCCCATGGCGGTGCGATGTGCGGCCTCCATCCAGGTCGCTACGTTTGCACTGCCCGACGCGCCGGCCTGCGAAACGATGAGCGCCGTCAGCACCGCGCCCACCACGGCCAGCGCAATCGCCTCGCCAGCCACGCGCGTGGTGCTGAAGATGCCGGTGGCCATACCTGCGCGCTCCTTGGGCACCACGCTCACCGACAGACCATCCATCAGCCCCCACGCGAAGCCCGTGCCGAAGCCCGTGAGCAGCATCGGCAGAATCCACGCGGCGGCCGGCTGGCCTGGCGCGACATCGCCCAGCCACCAGAAGCCCATCGCCGCCACCACCAGCCCGCCGCACGTCAGCGCCGCCGCAGACCACCGATGCGCGAGTTGCACCGCCAGCAGCGGCACCACCAGCAACGGGAGCGACAAGGCAATCATCGTGATGCCTGCCTCGGTTTCGCCCTGCCCCTCGATGCCGATGAGGCGCGCGGGCAGCAGTACCAGCATCGCCACGTAGCACGCCGTGGCGAGCGGCAAGAACTGCACGCCGACAAAACGACGGAAGCGGAAGAGCGAGAGATCCAGCATCGGCCTGACCACGCGCTGCTCGATGGCGACGAACACGGCCAGCCCAAGCGCCGACGCAGTGAACAACGCCAGCACCACGCCGTCGCCCCAGCCGCGCTCGGGCACTTCCATCAGCGCCCACGTGAGCAGGACAAGCGTGGCTGTAAAGCTTGCGGCGCCGGCCCAGTCGACGCCGCGCGCATCGGGATCGCGCGTTTCCCGCATGCGCGGCACGCCAAACACAAAAGCCAGCGCGCCCACCACCGCGCACAGCACGAAGATGGCGCGCCAGCCTTGCGTCTGCACCAGCGCGCCCGCAATCAACGGCCCGAAGGCCAAACCCACGCCAAAGGTCGTCCCCAGCAGGCTGAAGGCGCGAATGCGCGCATGCCCATCAAACTCCTGTGCCAGCGCAGCCGAGCCACCCGCCAGCGACATCGCCGCCGCCACGCCCTGCAGCGCGCGCAGCCATCCGATGGCGTTCACGCTGGGCGCCAGCGCGACGCCGATCGATGCCAGCACGAACAGCGCGATCCCGCTGGCGAACACGCGCTTGCGGCCATACGAATCGGCCATCGCTCCTGCCACCATCAGGCAACTGCCGAAGGCCAGCATGAAGCCGTTGACCACCCAGTTGAGCGCCGTGGCACTGCCGCCCAACGCGCGGCCGATGGCCGGCGTGGCCACCGCCGCACCGGTGAAAGACAGCGGCAGGACCAGTCCTGCCATGCAAACCGCCGCCAGCACCAGCCAGCGCCCGGCGTGTTGTGGGCGATGCGAAATCGTCGTATTCAAGGGAGCCTCTTATTTTTGTATCGATCGGTATACAAATTAACGAGGCGACACGGCCGACGTCAAGGATTAATATATTGACCAGTACAGAAATAGGGATTTCAGGACTCCACCATGGCGACACGAGGACGCCCCCGCACCTTTGATCGCGACGAAGCCTTGCGCCAGGCCATGACCGTGTTCTGGGCGCGCGGCTACGAAGGCACCACGCTCGACGAACTCAAGCTGGCGATGGGCGGCATCACCGCGCCGAGCTTCTACGCGGCATTTGGTTCGAAGGAAGCGCTCTTTCGCGAGGCCGTTGCGCTGTATCGGCAGACGGCCGGCAGCACCACGGCCATCGCCCTGACCGAACCGGCTACAGCGCGCGAATCCATCGACGCGCTTTTGCGCAGCAACGCCCTTGCCTTCAGCCAGCCGGACGCGCCGCGCGGATGCATGGTCGTGCTCGGCGCGCTGCTGTGTTCGGCCCCCAATCAGCAGGTGCAGGAGGACTTGCGCGCGATCCGGCTGGCAACCATCGAGGCCATCCGGACGCGCATCCGCCGCGGTATGGATGAAGGCGACGTGCCTGCCACGGCCAACGCCGATGCACTTGGCGGTTACTACGCGACCGTGCTCAACGGCCTGTCGATCCAGGCGCGCGACGGCGCCCCGCGTGAAGCATTGATCGCGACCGTCGATTGCGCGATGGCCGCGTGGGACGCGATGGTCTGCGCCCGCTAAACTGCACAGACGACCACAACAATATTTCGGGGAGCAGCCAAATGGCACGCAATCGCACCACGTGGCGCGCGCTGGCGGCCGCGCTTTTTCTGCTGATGGGCGCGGGCGCCGCCCTCGCGCAAGACGCAACGTCAGCACAGGCACAAGCACAGGCCCCGGCCGCGAACTGTCCGCCCCCGGCCTCCAGCTTCATCCCCAAGGACGGCTGGGCCGCCGCCGCGCAACGCGCGACCGACCACGGCCTGCTTTGGCGTATCGAAAAGAACGGTCACACGTCGTGGCTCTACGGGACGATCCATGTGGCACGAGCTGACTGGATGCTGCCCGGCCCGACCGTGCGCAGCGCGCTTCAGCAGGTGGATAGCATCGCGCTCGAACTCGACCTGCTCGACAAGGACGTCGACCGCAAGCCGCTCACAGCACAAAACAGCGCAGAAGATCGCCGCCTCATGGCTGGCCGGCGCGGTGAACGCTTCAACAAGCTGCTCTCCGCGGCTTGCCTGCCCGATACGGCCCTCACACAGATCCGCAAATTCCAGCCGACCATGCAGTTGGCCTCGCTGGCGGTGCTGGGGGTACGCACGGACGGTCTCTATCCCGATTTCGGCATCGACCTGTTTCTGACGACCTACGCCAAGAGCGTGCACTTGCCCATCGTGCCGCTCGAAACGCTGGCGCAGCAGGTGCGCGTGCTCAACGAGATCGTGCCGAAGAACGAGGTTGCGCAGCAATTCGACACCGTGCTCGACGCGATTGAATCGGGCGAGGCGCGTACGCAGACGCTCACGCTCGCCAATGCCTGGGCCGACAGCGACATCAGTACGCTGGAGCACTATCCGCAGTGGTGCGATTGCCTGAAGACGGCGACGGATAAACGCGCCTTCCAACGCTTGGTGACGAATCGCAACCGCGCCATGGCTGACAACATTGCGCGCGTGCACAACAGCGGCCAGCGCGTGTTTGGCGCTGTGGGGGCGTTGCACATGATCGGGCCGAAAGGGATTCCGGCGCTGCTGGCCGCGCGCGGATACAAGGTCACGCCGGTGTTGCCGGCGGCTGCACCGCGTTAGACCCTCAGCGCTTTTCCGGCGGCGCGGCTCCAACAGCCGCCGCCAGTTCGGCATGCGCGGCCAAGTCTGCGCGACGATGCTTGACCGTCGTGCTGGCCGGGTGCTTGCCCAGGAAATTGCCGTTTCTCCAATCTTTCGACGGGCGGATCGGCCGCGCCGTAAAGCCGCCCCCGCAGTTCGGACACACATTGCCGAACACGCCGTCCGCGCACGTCGCGCAGAATGTGCATTCGAATGAGCAGATGCGCGCGTTGGTCGCGTTGGGCGGCAGCGCCGTGTTGCAGTGTTCGCAAGTTGGGCGGAGTTCGAGCATTGCGTCCTCGGTGTGGTGGGTTCAGTCCATTGCAGCCAGAATCCGCTGCGCGGACGCTTCGTCGGTCACAAGACCGGTCAGCCAGCCGCCTCGCAACGCCGCCCCGATCGCGCCCGCCTTGGCCACGCCGCCAGCAATGGCGATGACCGGGCGAGATGGCATCGGCTTGAGCGGCAAGCTGGTGATGCGGGTCTGCAGTGGTACATCCATCAAGCGCCCCTGGGCGTCGATCGGCCGGCCGATCAACTCGCCTGCCGCGCCATGGGCAAGCAGATCTTCCACATCCTTCGCACTGATGAAGCCATCGACCTGCAATGCGCAACCGGGCCCGATCGTGCCGACCCCAATGAAGGTGACATCGGCCTGCGCAGCCAGATCGGCCACCACGCCGTAGAGCCGGTGCTGGCACCACTGCCGGGTGTCTTCGGCGCTGTCTGCAACGAGCGGCGCAGGAAGCTGGTAATAGCGGCTGCGGGTTTTCTCTGCCGCGGCAAGCGCGACGTCGTAACGGTTGGACGAGCCATCCGCCGCAATCGCCCCGACCATCGAGACGATGCGATGCTGCGGCCGGTCAAGATCGGGAAGTTGGTCGATCGCGGCGCGCAGCGTGCGGCCCGAGCCGACATTCACCACGCGCGGCGCGTCGGCCAGCAGGTGACGCTCCATGATTTCTGCGGCGGCCACGGCAATCATGCGCTGGGCGGCGTCGGCGTCGTCGGCACTGGCCGGCACCACATGGCAGGTCTCCAGCCGGAAACGGCTGCGCAGGTTCTCCGCCAACTCCAGACACGCTGACACCGGGTGCGTCACGCGCACCTTCACCAGCCCGTGCTCCACCGCATAGGCGATCAGCCGCTGCGCGATCTGGCGCGACACGCCCAACTGCTCGGCGATGTCGTGTTGCGTGTGGTTGCCGACGTAGTAAAGCCACGCCGCACGCGCGGCCTGGTCTCGTTTTTCCTGCTGCTTGGACACGCAGCGCCTCCTCTAGAACCCTGGCGATATGGGATGCATCGTAGCGTGCTTTTGCCCTTTTACCGAGCATTTGCTTGACAAGCGCAACACCGCATCCGATTATTTGCTCACAACACGGACAATTGCTCAAAACCCGAAGCAAGTCCAGGCGGTGCGCCCGCATCGCCACATTCCAAGAAAGGAGACGACTGCATGTTCCGCACGCTTCTGCGCGGGATGGCCCGCCCATCCCAACTACTCAAGCTGACCGCCCTCGCTGCCTTCCCCGCTCTCTGCGCTATCACTGCGCATGCCGCGCCCACCACGCTCACGATTGCCACGATCAACAACCCCGACATGATCGTGCTGCAGAAGCTGTCGAGCCAGTTCGAGCAGGCGCACCCCGACATCAAACTGCGCTGGGTCACGCTGGAAGAAGGTGTGCTGCGCCAGCGCGTGACCACCGACATCGCCACCGGCAGCGGCCAGTTTGACCTGATGACGATTGGCGGCTATGAAGCGCCGCTGTGGGCCAAGAAAGGCTGGCTCGCCCCGCTGGACATGCCCGCCAGCTACGACACGGCCGACCTGCTGCCGACGGTGCGCGATGGGCTCTCGCAGGGCGGCAAGCTCTTCGCCGTACCGTTCTATGCCGAAAGCTCGATGACGTACTACCGGCGGGATCTGTTCAGCGCAGCCGGCCTGAAGATGCCCGAGCAGCCCACGTATGACGACATTGCCAAGTTCGCCGCCAAGCTGCACGACCCCGCCAAAGGGGTGTACGGCATCTGCCTGCGAGGCCGTGCGGGCTGGGGCGAGAACATGGCGCTGATATCGACCATGGTGAACACGTTCGGCGGCCGCTGGTTCGACGAGAAATGGCAACCGACCATCGACACGCCGCAGTGGAAACAAGCGGTCAACACGTATGTCGACCTGCTGAAGAAATACGGCCCACCCGGCGCAAGCAGCAACGGCTTCAACGAAAACCTCGTGCTGTTCTCGGGCGGCAAGTGCGGCATGTGGATCGACGCGACCGTTGCCGCCGGCATGGTCAGCAGCACGAAGGATTCCAAGGTGGCCGACAAGGTGGGCTTTGCGAATGCGCCCATCGCCAGCACACCGAAGGGCTCGCACTGGCTGTGGATCTGGGCGCTCGCGGTGCCGAAGTCGTCGAAATCGCCGGAGGCTGCCAAGACGTTTGCGGCGTGGGCGACATCCAAGGAATACATCCGCGCCGTGGCCAAGGCCCAGGGCTGGGGCGAGGTGCCGCCGGGCACGCGTGCATCGACGTATGACGACCCGGCCTACCAGAAGGCTGCGCCGTTCTCGAGCTTCGTGCGCCACGCCATCGAGACCGCCAACCCGAACGATCCGTCCGCACAGAAAGTGCCCTACACCGGCGTGCAGTTCGTGACGATTCCGGAGTTCCAGTCGCTGGGCACGGTGGTTGGCCAGGCGATTGCCGGCGCGCTCACAGGCAAGACGACTGTGGACGACGCGCTCCGTGTCTCGCAATCGCAGGCCCAGCGTGCGATGCGCCAAGGCGGCTATCTGAAGTGATGCAGCCGCTGCTGCGCCCCGGAGGTTTCATGGAACACGTATTGGAGTCGCACCCGAAATCGCAGATGAGCGGCGTGGGTGGTACGCCGTCACCGGCCCAGCCACAGCGCGCCCGGCGCTGGCTGCCGACGCTGCTGGTGTCGCCGTCGGTACTGGTCCTGCTGCTGTGGATGACGGTGCCGCTGGCGATGACGCTGTATTTCTCCGTCAGCCGCTACAACCTGCTCAACCCGGATCAGACCGGCCTGGCGGGGCTCGACAACTACCGCTTCCTGGTCGAAGACCCCGCCTTCTGGCCGGCCATCGGCAACACGCTGGTGCTGATCGGCTCGGTGCTGGTGATCAGCGTCGTGGCGGGCACGTTGCTGGCTGTGCTGTTCGACCAGCCGTTTGCGGGGCGCGGTGTGGCGCGCATTCTCGTCATCAGCCCGTTCTTTGTCATGCCGACGGTGGCGGCGCTCATCTGGAAGAACATGATGCTGCACCCCGTGTACGGGCTGGCCGCGTGGGTGGCGCGCCTGTTCGGCGTCGAGCCGGTGGATTGGCTCGCGACACAGCCGATGCTCTCCGTGATCATCATCGTTGCGTGGCAGTGGACGCCGTTTGCCTTCCTGATCCTGCTGACGGCGCTGCAATCGCTCGACCCCGAGCAGAAGGAAGCCGCGCAGCTCGACGGCGCGAGCCCCGTGCGCATCTTCTGGCACATCGTGCTGCCGCACCTGAAGCGCGCGATTGCGGTGGTGGTGATGATCGAGACCATCTTCCTGCTGTCGATCTTTGCCGAGATCCACACCACCACCGCCGGCGGCCCCGGCACGGCCACGACCAACCTCGCCTACTTCGTCTACAGCCTCGGCTTGCAGCAGTTCGACATCGGCATCGCGTCGGCGGGCGGCATCGTGGCGGTGGTGCTGGCAAACGTGGTGGCGTTCTTCCTCGTCCGCATGCTGGCGCGCAACCTGAAGGGAGTGCACGAGCAATGAGCACCCTCACCTCAACCTGGCGCACGCGGCTTGCGGGCGTTCTGGCGTGGGCGATTGCCCTGGCGCTGTTCTTCCCGATCGCCTGGGCAGCGCTGACGGCCTTCAAGACCGAGCAGGACGCCTATACGCCCACGCTATTGTTCACGCCCACGCTCGACAGCTTCCGCGAGGTGCTGGAGCGCGCGCATTACCCGAGCTTCCTCGGCAACTCGCTGGCGGTGTCGATCCTCTCCACGCTGCTGGCCCTGGCGATTGCCATTCCGGCGGGATATGCGATGGCGTTCTTCCCGAACAAGCGCACGCAGCAGGTGCTGCTGTGGATGCTGTCGACCAAGATGATGCCGGCCGTGGGCGTGCTGCTGCCGGTGTATCTGCTGGCAAAGACGGCGGGGCTGCTGGATTCCATCACCGCGCTCGTCATCGTCTACACGCTCGCCAATCTGCCGATTGCCGTGTGGATGGTCTTCACCTATTGCAACGACGTGCCGCGCGAGATTCTGGAGGCCGCACGCATGGACGGCGCCAACCTCTGGCAGGAACTGGTCTACGTGTTGCTGCCGACGATGCTGCCCGGGCTGGCCTCCACGGCGCTGCTCCTGCTCATCCTGTCGTGGAACGAAGCGTTCTGGAGCCTGAACCTGACCAGCATCGATGCCGCGCCGCTCACCGTGTTCATTGCGTCGTACTCCAACCCGGAGGGGCTGTTCTGGGCGAAGCTGTCGGCGGCCTCGGTACTGGCGATTGCGCCGATCCTCGTGCTGGGTTGGCTGGCGCAACGGCAACTTGTGCGCGGCCTGACATTCGGGGCCGTGAAATGACACCACACGCCAACGAATATGCCAACGCGCGCGCCCCCGCCTACCTGATCTGCGATTGCGACGGCGTGCTGATCGACAGCGAATCGGTGGCGTTGCGCGCGCTGATCCGCACGTTGGGTCCGCACATACCGCATCTTTCATCCGCCGCGCTGGAAGACATGCTTGAACCGCGTCTGGGCATGAACACGATGGCACTGCTGAGCGAGTTGCAGAGCAGCGTCGGCTTTCATCTGCCCGACGCGCAACTAGCCAAGGTGCTGGCCGACGTCGAACACGACTGCGCCACGCAATCGCAGCCGGTGCCCGGCATTGCCAACCTGCTCGCCACGCTGCCGCAGCCCAAGGCCGTCGCCAGCAACAGCAGCCGCCTGCGCATTGAAGCGAGCCTGCGTCGCGCCGGACTGCGCGAGCTGTTTGGCGAGCATATCTATAGCGCCTACGAAACACCGCGGCCCAAACCGGCACCCGACGTGTATCTCGCCGCCTGTGCGGGCCTGCGTGCCAGCCCCGCGCAATGCCTCGTCATTGAAGACAGCGACACCGGCGTGCGTGCCGCCCGCGCTGCCGGCCTGACCGTATTCGGCTTTGCCGGCGTTGCGCATGTGCCGGCAGTCGCCACGCAGCGCCTGCTGGCTGCAGGCGCACGCCACGTCTTTACCGACATGCGGGCACTGGCCGATGCGCTTTCGTCGACGCTCGCCACGCCCGCCTGACCCGCACACAGAACACGCCCAAGGAGACCTCGCCATGGCCAGCCTGACCCTGCGCAATCTGCAGAAGCGTTACGAGCAGAACACGGTTCTGCACGACATCAACCTCGACATTGCCGATGGCGAATTCGTTGTCTTCGTCGGGCCATCGGGCTGTGGCAAATCGACATTGCTGCGCACGATTGCAGGCCTGGAAGGCATCGACGCCGGCGATCTGTTGATCGGCGATACGCGTGTGAACGATGTGGTGCCCGCCAAGCGCGGCATTGCGATGGTGTTCCAGTCGTACGCGCTGTATCCGCACATGAGCGTGTACGACAACATGGCCTTTGGCCTGAAGCTCTCGGGCATGAAGCGCGAGACTATCGACGCTGCCGTGCGCCGTGCCGCCGAAGTGCTGCACATCGATGCGCTGCTCGATCGCAAGCCGCGCCAGCTCTCCGGGGGCCAACGCCAGCGCGTGGCCATTGGTCGAGCCATCACCCGCGAGCCGAAGGTCTTCCTGTTTGACGAGCCGCTCTCCAACCTCGATGCCGCCCTGCGCGTGAAGATGCGTCTGGAGTTTGCCCGCCTGCACGACACGCTCAAGACCACCATGATCTACGTCACGCACGATCAGGTGGAAGCCATGACGCTGGCCGACAAGATCGTCGTGCTGCGAGACGGACGCATCGAACAGGTGGGCTCTCCGCAGACGCTGTATCACCATCCGGCCAGCCAGTTTGTAGCGGGCTTCATCGGCTCGCCCAAGATGAACTTCCTGCGTGGCGTCGTTGATCGTGCCGATGCGTCGGGCGTCTCCGTGGCGCTCGCGGGCGGCCAACAGCAGGTGGCCGTATCGCCGGGTGAACTGCGTGCGGGGGATGCCGTCACGCTCGGCATCCGCCCGGAGCATCTGCATCTCGACACGGCCGGCCCCCTGCGGGGCACCGTCACGCATATCGAGTCCCTGGGCGACGTGGCCTATCTGCATGCCGATTGCGAAGCCGCACCCGACGGTCTTGTGCTGCGCGTGCCGGAATCGACCCGGCTCGCGCACGGCAGCGCCATCACGTTGTCTGCCGACGCCGCGCACTGCCACCTGTTCGACGCCGAAGGCCGTGCGCTGGCGCGCCTGCAAGCGCAACTGGCCGCCTGAGGTTCACACCGCCCAACGTTGCTCTCCCCGATCATGCCCTCCCCCAACGCTTCTTCCACCTGGCTGCACCTGGGTGCCGGCTCCTTCCATCGCGCGCATCAGGCGTGGTATCTGCATCGCCTTCGCGAGACCGGCGACACGTCGTGGCGTTTAGCGCTGGCCAATATCCGCGACGATACCGGCCCGCTGCTGCATGACCTTGCCGCTCAGCACGGCGCTTACACGCTGGAGACCGTCGACACCGCCGGCCATCGCGCGTACACGCGCGTCCAATCCATCGATGCCGTCGTGCCGTGGGATACCGAACTTGCCGCGCTGTGCGAGATCGGGGCGGCGCCCGATACGCGCGTGATCTCCTTTACCGTGACGGAGGGCGGCTACTACCTCGACCAGCAGCACCAGCTCGACGCGACACAGCCAGATATCGCCGCTGACCTGCGCGGCGGTGCCTGCACGCTATACGGCGCGCTGGCCCGTCTGCTGCACCTGCGCTTGCAGCGTGGCGGCGCGCCCCTCACGCTGCTCAATTGCGACAACCTGCGCCACAACGGCGAGCGCTTCCGCAGCGGCCTGCGCCAGTTCCTCACGCTGCGGGGGGAGCCCGGCGACAGCGACCTCATCGCTTGGCTCGACGCATATGCCAGCACGCCCAACACGATGGTCGACCGCATCACGCCACGCCCGACCGACACCTTGCGCGAACGCGTGGCGGCACAAACCGGCTGGCAAGACCGCTGTCCCGTGATGGCCGAGACCTTTGCGCAATGGGTGGTGGAAGACGATTTCCGTGCCGGGCGGCCTGCGCTCGAACGCGTGGGCGTCGAGTTCGTCCCTTCGGTACTGCCGTACGAAGAAGCAAAGATTCGCGTGCTCAACGCCAGCCATAGCTGCATCGCCTGGGCCGGCACGCTGTTGGGGCTGCACACGATTGACGAAAGCGTTGCCGTGCCGTCCATCCACCGCATGGCGTGCGACTACGTGACCGACGATGTCATCCCGTGTCTCACGGCCAATCAGCCCAGCCCCATCGACCTGGCCGCCTACCGCGACACCGTGCTCGACCGTTTCGCCAATCCGCACATCAGGGATACCAACCAGCGCGTGGCGGCGGACGGTTTTTCGAAAATCCCGGGGTTCGTCACGCCCACGCTGGCGGAATCCTTTGCGCGCGGGCATGTGCCGCTTGCCACGGCAATGCTGCCGGCGCTGTTCTTCGTCTTCCTGGAGCACTGGCATGCGGGCACGCTGCCGTATGCCTATCAGGACGGCCAGTTCGATCCCGTTGCCGCGCAAGCCATGCTTGAGGCCGATGACCCGGTTGCGGTGTACTGCCGGAACGCCGCACTGTGGGGCAGCCTCGCGGGCACGGAAACGCTCACGAGCCTTGTTCGCAACGCCATCGAGCATGTGCGAGCGTGGCTGGCAGTCGAACAAGCCGCAACGGCCGGTTAGTTGCCAACCAACGTATCAGCGGATTCGCGCGACAATCCACGGTTCAAGCAACCGGACCCGGCGGCCCCATGTACCTCGGCATCGATCTCGGAACCTCGGAAGTCAAAGTACTGCTGCTCGATGCAGCGGGCGCCATCGTCGGCACGGCGGGCGAGCCGCTCACCGTATCGCGGCCGCATCCGGGTTGGGCCGAGCAGACGCCGGAAGACTGGTGGCAGGCCACCAGCGCCGCTATCGGCAAGCTGCGCGAGGCCGCACCGGAAGCCTTTGCCGCCACACGCGCGATCGGCCTGTCGGGCCAGATGCACGGCGCGGTGCTGCTCGACGCACGCAACCGCGTGCTGCGTGCCGCCATGCTCTGGAACGACACACGCAGCACCGTGGAATGCCTTGAACTCACCCGCCGCGTGCCCGAGCTGCATACCGTTGCCGGCAACCTGGCAATGCCCGGTTTTACCGCGCCGAAGCTGCTGTGGAGCGCACGCCATGAGCGCGATGTGTTCAACGCCATTGATTGCGTGATGCTGCCCAAGGATTACCTGCGCCTTCGCCTGACGGGCGAGCGCGCATCCGACCCATCGGACGCGGGCGGCACGCTGTGGCTGGACGTGGCACAGCGCGCGTGGTCTGACGAACTGCTCGCCGCGACGGGCTTGTCACGCAGCCAGATGCCACGCCTGGTAGAAGGCAGCGCGCCCAGCGGCACGCTGCTGCCCGAGGTGGCCGATGCATGGGGCCTTGCGCGTGGCGTCGTCGTTGCTGGCGGCGGCGGCGATGGTGCGGCCAGCGCTGTGGGCATCGGTGCGACCCAGCCGGGCGATGGCTTTCTGTCGCTGGGCACGTCGGGCGTGATCTTTGTCGTCAATGACCGCTTCCGCCCAAACCCGGCTCAAGCCGTGCACGCGTTCTGCCATGCGCTGCCGGGGCGCTGGCATCAGATGAGCGTGATGCTGTCCGCCGCGAGCTGCCTGCGCTGGTTCTGCCGGCTGACAAGCGTGCCGGAAGCCACGCTGCTGCCTGAAATTGCCGCAGTGGCCGAATCTGAACGCAAGTCCGCACCGTTCTTCCTGCCCTACCTCAGCGGCGAGCGCACGCCGCACAACGATGCGTTTGCGCAAGGCCATTTTCACAACCTCACGCATGCCAGCGACCGCGCCGCGCTCGGTTACGCCGTGATCGAGGGCGTCGCCTTCGGCATGGCGGATGGCCTGGACGCATTGCGCGCAGCGGGCACGCAGGTTGCATCGCTCTCGTTTGTGGGCGGCGGCTCGCGCAGTCCATTCTGGGCGCAGTTGCTGGCCGACACCCTCAACACAGAACTGACAACGCATGTCGGCAGCGAAGCCGGTGGCGCGCTCGGTGCCGCGCGCCTGGGCTGGATGGCCGATGGCGGCATCGAAGCGGCCGTCTGCGCCAAGCCGCCCGTGCAAGCCACGTATCGACCCGATGCCACACGCCACGCACGCCTTGCTGAACGGCTGTCGACATTCCGTGCGCTGTATCAGCGTGCTTCGCCGCTGCCGGTTACACCTTCCGCCCAAACGACTGAGCTGCCCTTGCCCGCATGACCGACTTCCTGCCATTGCCCCGCCTTGTCGTCTTTGGTGAAGCTCTGACTGATTTTTTGCACCAAGGCAACGGCCAATGGCTTGCCCAACCGGGCGGCGCGTGCTGGAACGTCGCGCGCGTGGCAGCGCGCCTGGGCGTGCCCACGGGCTACGCAGGCGCCATCAGCAACGACGTGTTCGGCGATGCGCTCTTCGCCGATTCCCAGGCGGCTGGCCTCGACCTGCGCTTTCTGCAGCGCGTCGACCGCTCGCCGTTGCTGGCAATGGTCACATCTACGCACCCCCCGCACTATTTCTTCGTGGGCGACGACAGCGCCGATCTGCATTTCGATGTGCAAGCCCTGCCCGCCGGGTGGCAAACGGCCGTGGAGATCGCCCACTTCGGCTGCATCAGCCTGGCGCGCGAGCCGCTGGGCAGCCGCCTCGTGGCGCTGGCCGAAACGCTGGCCGCACAAGGCACCCGCATCACCTTCGACCCGAACTGGCGCACGGCGATGAACGCTCCGCACTACGCGCCGCTGCTGCTGCGCATGGCTGCCATCGCATCGGTCATCAAGGTGTCGGATGAAGATTTGCGCCAACTGTTTCCCGGGGATGCCGATCCACTGACCACGCTGCGCACCCTCGCGCCGCAGGCCGACATCCTGCTCACGCTCGGGGCGGAGGGCATGGAATGGATGGCAGCGGCGCACGGTGGGCAAGACGATCCGCGTATCGCCCAACCGGCCATTGCCGTGCCGGTGGCGGACACCGTCGGCTGCGGCGATGCCGCCATGGGCAGTTGGCTGGCGAGCCTGCTGCAATCGCCCGATGCGCCCGTGCAAATGCACCTGCGCCAAGCCGCTGCAGCGGCCGCCCTCACCGCCACGCGCGCTGGCGCCTACGCGGGCACGCAAGAAGAAGTCGATGCACTGCTGCAGGCGCACGCCGCCTCGCACACCTGAGACCAGGCGGCAGCGCATCCCCGCATGCCAAAATCTGCCCCGACGTTTTGATTGCCTCGAGGCCCGCTTTGGAACTGCTTCGTATTGCCGTGCTGTTTGCCGTCACCGCCGTGGCGGAAATCGTCGGTTGCTATCTACCCTGGCTCGTGCTGCGGCAGGGCAAGCCGGTCTGGCTCTTACTGCCGGCGGCCGCCTCGCTGGCGCTGTTTGCGTGGTTGCTGACGCTGCACCCGACCGCAGCCGGCCGCACCTATGCCGCATACGGCGGCATGTATATCGCCGTGGCGCTGGTGTGGCTGCGCCTGGTCGACGGCGTGACGCTCACACGCTGGGACATCGGCGGTGCGACCATTGCGTTGACGGGAATGGCGGTGATCGCCCTGCAACCGCAGGCCAACTGATCGAATTGCACGCGATATTTAGGTTTTCCTGAGCGAAACGGAACCCTAAGCCACCGCCAGGATCGGAGGGAGGATCATTGCCGCGGCCATCGCGCTGCGCGCCGGTCATCTACCCACCCAACCGTTTTGCCCTGGAGGCCACGATGCCTGCCAACACCCTCAAACACCTTGTCGTGGCCGCCACGCTGATGTCGGCAGCAATGTCCGCTTCGGCCCTGACCACGTCGACCTTCACATTCACCGATCAGGACCTGCAAGGGATGCTCGCCCACAGTCAGCCGATCCAGCCGGCCAAAGCCGCCGAACCGGCGTCTACGGACACGCTCCGCATCGGTCTGAGCGATCCGGGCACGCAGCTCGTGCTGCCCTGGTTCCTGGCGGATCTGGTGGAGGCCGTCAACCGGCGGGCTTCACCGCAGGATTTCGCGAAGACCCTGCGGGACGGGATTTGATCGGCCCTTCCATTCACCGCCCTCACTTTCCGAAAGCAGGCGGCACAGTGCTGTATATTCATACAGTTATTTTTTGTGACGCCCTGCCGTGCTTACCGCCTCCTCCACCCCCGACACCGCCAACGCCCCGGCCAGCCCCGGTTACCTGGTCCAACTGAACGACCAGCAGCGCCAGGCGGTCGAGTTCGGTATTTCCGGGGCAGACGCGGCGGAAACCGGGCCGCTCCTCGTGCTGGCCGGTGCCGGGTCCGGCAAGACGCACACGCTGGGCTGGCGCGTGGCGCATCTGGTAGCCAACGGGGCCGATCCGCAACGCATCCTGCTGCTGACGTTCTCCCGCCGGGCAGCAAGCGAGCTGTCCAACCGCGCCGGCCACCTCTTAGCGCGCGCCATGCAGGGCGAGCGATCGAACAACGCCCTCAATTCGGCTGGCACTTCGTACAAAACCACCCTGCCTTGGGCCGGCACCTTCCACGGCATCGGCGCGCGCCTGCTGCGTGAATACGCCGAGCGCGTCGGCCTCGCGCCCGATTTCAGCATCCATGACCGCAGCGACTCGGCCGATCTGCTCAACGTCGTGCGCCATGAGCTGAACCTGTCGACCAAGGAACGCCGCTTCCCGCTCAAGCAGACGTGCATCGCGATCTACTCGCGCGCCATCAACGCCGAGAGCCCGCTGAACGCCGTGCTCAAGCACCACTTCCCGTGGTGTGCGATGTGGGAAACGCAGCTGCGCACGCTGTTCGATGCATATGTCGAAGCCAAGCAGGCGCAGCACGTGCTCGACTACGACGACCTGCTGCTCTACTGGCACGCGATGGTGTCCGACGCAGAACTGGCGGCCGAGATTGGCGCACGCTTCGACCACATCCTCGTCGACGAATACCAGGACACGAACCGGCTGCAGTCGTCCATCCTGCGCGCGCTGCGTCCGGATGGCCGCGGCGTTACCGTGGTGGGCGATGACGCGCAATCGATCTACGCTTTTCGCGCCGCGACGGTGCGCAACATCCTCGACTTTCCGCGCCACTTTTCGCGGCCCGCGCACACGGTGCTGCTGGAGCGCAATTACCGTTCGACGCAACCGATTCTGGATGCCTCCAACGGCGTGATGCGCTTCGCAACGGAGCGCTTTGCCAAGACGTTGTGGACGGACCGCGCATCGACGCATCGTCCGCGTTTGATTTCGGTGCGCGATGAAGCCGAGCAGGCGCGTTGCGTGGCCGAGCAGGTGCTGCATCACCGGGAAGGCGGGCTGACGCTGAAATCGCAGGCGGTGCTGTTTCGCACCGCGAGCCACAGCGCGCCGCTGGAGATTGAACTCACGCGCCGCAACATCCCGTTTGTGAAATACGGCGGCCTCAAGTTTCTGGAAGCCGCGCATGTGAAGGATGTGCTTTCGGTACTGCGCTGGGCCGAGAACCCGCGTAACCGCATTGCCGGGTTTCGCGTGATCCAGCTGCTGCCGGGTGCGGGCCCTGCCACGGCGGCACGCGTGCTCGACGCCATGGCGGAAGCGGCGGACCCGATTGCCGCGCTGCTTGCCTACGAGCCACCGGCACGGCTGGCCGGCGACTGGTCTGCGCTGATGGCACTCATGCAAGCCTTGCGCACGCCCAAAGACAGTCTGGAATGGGCTGGCGAACTCGAAGCCGTAGGCGCCTGGTACACGCCGCACATGGAGCGCCTGCACGACGACGCAGCCGTGCGCCAGGGCGATCTGGACCAGCTCGCCCGCATGGCCGCCACGTACGCCACGCGCGAGCGCTTCCTGACCGAGATGACGCTCGACCCGCCCGAGCTGACCAGCGATGAATCGGGCGACCCGTACCGCGATGAGGACTACCTGATCCTCTCGACCATTCACTCATCGAAAGGCCAGGAGTGGAAGGCGGTGTATGTGCTGAACGCCGTGGACGGCTGCATGCCGGCCGATCTGGGCGCCGGTTCGCATGAAGAACTGGAAGAAGAACGCCGGCTGCTCTACGTGGCGATGACCCGTGCGCGCGAGCATCTGGACATCCTGGTGCCGCAGCGCTTCTACGTCACGCAGCAAACCCCCAACGGCGACCGGCACATCTACGCGTCGCGCACGCGCTTCATTCCGCCTGCGCTGCTACCGCTGTTCGAAGCGTGCGCATGGCCGGAACCGGAGCCCGGCGCGGACCCTGCTGCAGAAGCGCGTGCCGCAGCCAAGGTCGACCTGAGTCAGAAGATGCGCGGCTACTGGAAAAAGTAGCCAGCGCGATCGCCGAAGGGTGCAGTCAATGCACCTCCAACTCGGGCTGCTTGACGACCTGCGTCGACTCGAAGCGCGAGAGCTGGGCGAAGATCCACGCGGCCGCGCAGGTCATGACGCCCACGCAGACAAACGTCTTGTGGAACGCAGCCAGCGTGTCGCGCCCTTCCGGCCCGGCGGTGAAGTCCGTAAAGCCCGTCAGCAGCGCGCCAGCCGCGGCCACGCCCAGGCTCATCGACAGCATCATCACCATCGACAGCATGCTGTTGCCAGCGCTGGCCAGCGGGCCGGTCAGGTCCTTCAGCGTGAGCGTGTTCATGGCCGTGAACTGCATCGAGTTGAAGGTGCCGAAGACCGCCAATTGCACGATGCGCAGCCACACCGGCACGTTGGGCGTCATCACAGCAAAGCTGGCCATCATCAGGCCGACCATGACCGTGTTGACAGAGAGCATGCGGCGATATCCGTAGCGCTTGATGGCCCAGGTGCCCAACGGCTTGGCGGCCATGCCGGCAGCGGCCACCGGCACCATCATCAGCCCGGCCTGCAGCGGTGTGTATCCAAGGCTCACTTGCAGCAACAGCGGAATGAGGAACGGCATCCCTCCGCTGCCGATGCGCGCAAACAGATTGCCCAGCACACCAATCGAAAAGCTCGGAATGCCGAACAGCGTGCGCGGAAACAGCGGCCCGGTCACGCGCCCCGCATGCAGCCAGTAAGCCGTGAGCGCGGCCAGACCGAAGATCAGCAGCACCAACACCGTGGCGTGCTGGAAGCCCAGTTCCGACAGCCCATCGAGCGAGAACGACACCGCCGCCATGCCGAAGGCAAGCATCAGATAGCCGGACCAGTCGAAGCGGTTGTCGTCTTCAGCGTGCACATCGGGCATCACCTTGAGCGTGACCAGCGCGCCGATCACCCCCACGGGAATATTGATCAGGAAGATCCAGTGCCACGACACGGCTTCCACCAGCCAGCCTCCCAGCGTCGGGCCGATCAGCGGGCCGATCAGCCCCGGGATAGTGACGAAACTCATGGCGGGCAAAAACTGCTCCCGCGGCACCACCCGCAGCACCGTCAGCCGCCCCACGGGCATCAGCAGCGCGCCGCCCACGCCTTGCACCACGCGGGAGGCAATCAGCATGGTCAGGCTGCGGGACTCCGCGCAGAGCAAGGAACCGATCGTGAACAGGAAGATGGCGGCGAAGAACATCTTTCGCGTGCCGAAGCGATCGGCCAGCCAGCCCGAGGCCGGCATCAGCATGGCGGTCGTCAGCGTGTAGGCGATGATGACCGACTGCATCTTCAGCGGGCTTTCCGACAGGCTGCGCGCCATGGCCGGCAAGGCGGTGTTGACGATGGTGGAATCGAGCGTCTGCATGAACAGACCCATGGCCACCAGCCAGAGGAGCGGTTTCAGCGATTTGTCGAGCGAGGCGGAGGGCGTGGTGGGCATGGGGCGCGGGGGCGGAAGCGGCGGGGTATGCGAGGCAGCCGTCATTGTGGCGTGCCTCGCCCGAGCCCGCAAACGCTGTACTCGGCCAAGCTGGCGTATCCGCCCTACCGCCAACAGGGGCACTGGGCTCTGCCTATACTGGAGCGTTCATTCCAGTCACCTCGTGCCATTCCTCTGCCATGACGACCCGTACCGAACGCGACACCTTTGGCCCCATTGAAGTCCCTGCCGACCACCTGTGGGGCGCACAAACGCAACGCTCGCTGCAGAACTTCGACATTGCCGGCGACCGCATGCCGCGCGAGTTGATCGACGCGCTCGCCCGCATCAAACGTGCCAGCGCCACCGTCAACCATCGGCTCGGGCTGCTCTCCGCGGAGAAGGCCAACGCCATCGTGGGGGCAGCCGATGAAGTCATCGCAGGCAAGCACCCGAATGAATTTCCGCTGGTGGTCTGGCAAACGGGCTCGGGCACGCAGACCAACATGAACATGAACGAGGTGCTAGCCAACCGCGCCAGCGAACTGCTGGGCGGCGAGCGTGGCGAGGCGCGCCTCGTGCATCCGAACGATGACGTCAACCGCAGCCAGTCGTCCAATGACGTGTTCCCCACGGCGATGCACGTGGCGGCCGTGACGGCCATCACCCAGCACCTGCTGCCCTCGCTGCGCACGCTGCGCGAGACGCTCGCCAAGAAAGCCGAGGATTTCAACGACATCATCAAGATTGGCCGCACGCATCTGCAGGACGCGACGCCGCTCACGCTGGGTCAGGAGTTCTCCGGCTACGTCGCGCAGTTGCAGCACAACGAGACGCACCTGAACGCCGCCCTGCCCCACCTGTGCGAACTGGCGCTGGGCGGCACGGCCGTCGGCACAGGCCTGAACGCCCCCAGCGGCTACGCAGAACAAGTGGCAGCAGAACTGGCGCAACTGACCGGCCTGCCCTTCATCACCTCGCCGAACAAGTTCGAGACCATGGCATCGGCGGATGGCCTCGTACACGCGCACGGCGCGCTGAAAACGCTGGCCGCCAGCCTCACCAAGATTGCCAACGACATCCGGTGGCTGGCCAGCGGCCCGCGTAGCGGCCTGGGCGAAATCTCCATCCCCGAGAACGAGCCGGGCTCGTCCATCATGCCGGGCAAGGTCAACCCCACGCAAAGCGAAGCCGTGACGATGCTATGCGCGCAGGTGTTCGGCAACGACGTTGCAGTGAACATCGGCGGCGCATCGGGCAACTTCGAACTGAATGTGTTCCGCCCGATGATCGCCTACAACTTCCTGCATAGCGTGCGCCTGCTGGCCGACGGCATGCGCAGCTTCAACGACCATTGCGCAGCGGGCATCGAGCCGAACCGCGACCGTATCGACGAGTTGGTACAGCGCTCGCTGATGCTGGTGACGGCGCTCAACCCGCATATTGGCTACGACAAATCGGCGCAGATTGCCAAGAAAGCGCACAAGGAAGGTACGAGCCTGCGCGAAGCCGCCCTGGCGCTGGGCTATGTCACGCCCGAGCAGTTCGATGCGTGGGTGCGGCCGGAGAACATGGTCGGCCACTAACGTGATGTGTCGCGGGCCCGCGGCTTGCTACGCGTGAGCTATCCCTCTCCCATTGCCCGTTTCAAGCGCGCCGGCCCGACCGGCGCCCCCTGCGCATGAAACCCGCCCCCATTCCGGATAACGAAGCAGAACGTCTGGCCTCCCTCCAGGACATGCTGTTGCTGTCCACGCCGGATGAGGAACTGTTCGACCGCGTCACGCGCACGACCAAGCGGGTGTTTGAAGCGCCCATCGTGCTCGTGTCGCTCATCGACGCCCAGCGCCAGTGGTTCAAATCGTGCATCGGTCTGAGCGTGCGCGAGACCCCGCGCGACATCTCGTTCTGCGGGCATGCCGTGGCCGAAGACCAGATGCTGGTCATTCCCGACGCCATGGCCGACCCGCGCTTTGCCGATAACCCGCTCGTTATCGGCGCGCCGCACATCCGTTTCTATGCCGGGCGGCCCGTCAGGAACCTAGCGGGCTACGCCGTCGGCACGCTCTGCGTGATCGACCAGAAGCCGCGAGAGTTCGACCAGGCCGAGCAAGAGCTGCTCGACGACTTGGCCAGTTGGGTGGAATCGGGTTTTCGCGAACGTGAACTGAGCGAAACGCAGCGCTCCATCCTGACCGAGCTGCAGGTCGCGCGCCATGAGAGCCTGACCGACCCGATGCTGAGCATCTGGAACCGGCGCGCTGCGATGGAACTGCTCACACGCGAATGTGGCCACGCGATGCGGCACGGGCAGCCGCTTTCATTGCTGGTGGTGGACGTGGACCACTTCAAACGCGTGAACGATACCTACGGTCACCCCGCGGGCGATACGGTATTGATTGAAATCGCGCGCACGCTGCGGGTGAATTCACGCCCCGTCGATGCGGTGGGCCGCTACGGCGGCGAAGAATTCCTGGTGTTGCTGCCCGACACGACCACCCAGCAGGCCGCCAGCATCGCGGAACGACTCCGTAGCGCGGTGGAAGCCTTGGTGATTGCCACGCCCGAGGCCGACATTCGCTGCACCATCAGCCTGGGCCTGGCGAGCTGCGAGCCGGGGCGCAACCTGTGTACGCCCACAGACCTCATCATGCGCGCCGATGCCGCGCTGCTCGCTGCCAAACGGCTGGGGCGCAATCGCGTGATATTCGACGGCCAGCCGGGGTAGGTCAGTCCGATGCAGGCTCGCCGCCGCGGCGGGCAACGCGCACGTCAACACGTTCCGGCGCCAACGCACGCTCGAACACCGCGCGCGCGGCATGCGTCGTGCCGGTACCGCACATGAACGCATCGATGGCAGCAAAGCCGTGCTCGGGCCAGGTGTGAATGGAAAGATGCGATTCGGCAAGCAGCAACACGCCGGTCACGCCGCCTTGCTCGCCAGCAGGCAAGCCCGTGCGCACGGTATCGAAACGATGCAGATGCGCATGCAGGATCGTGGCGCCCAGTGCGTCGGCAGCATCGCGCAGCGCGGTTTCCAGTGCAGCGGCATCGCGCAGCAGCGCAGGCGCCACGCCGTACAGATCGAGCAGAAGATGCTCGCCCACGGCGGCGGACGCCTCATCCACCGAAAGCGCTGCGTCAGTGCGCGTCATTTGTGGCCCCCGCTGAAGCCGCCGCCATAACCGCTGCCGCCCGATGAGCCACCCCAGTAAGACGAGCCGCCCGTGCTGCTGCCGTACGACGGCGTGCGGGGCGCGGCAAAGCCGGCCTTCCAGTCCATATAGGTCGCGCCGATCACCACGGCCACGGCATAGAGAACGAACCAGTTCTTCATTCCCCGCCCCCAATCTTGGCGACCAGCCACGCGGGCACCAGCAACAGCAGTGCCGCAAAGAACGTGATACCGAACACGGAGCCGGGCGCCATGAAGAACGGCACGAGGTTCAGCAGACCGAGCAGCACGCAGGCCACCACCGCCACCGTCATGTAGTTCGACGATGATGCCTTGGCCGGCTCGGCGACCACCTTGCCGAACCACGCCTTGATCTGCGCGGCACTCACCGGCGTGCTTTTGGACCACGTCAGTTCGTGCGCGTCGCTCTCCGCCGCCAGGCTTTCCTCGCCGGCGGCATATTCGACGACACGCGTCTGGTCGCCCGATTGGACACGCCAGTTGAAGGCGCCAGCGGCGTAGGTCACGCGCGAGGTGTAATCCTCGTCGCGGGCGTAGGTCTTGCCGTCAAGCACCGCGGTGCGGCCGTCCTTCTGGGTGGGCCAGCGGTCGAGTACGTTGGCGCGGAACCAGCCGTCATCGGTTTCGACCATCCAGCTGAAGCCGCGCTTAGGGGTGTACAGCAAGTATTCGAACCATTCGCCTCCGCCGTCGACCACCGTGCGGCGCATCACGCCGATCACCTGCCACTGCAGGCCATCGATGAGCGCCTTGTCGCCCAGCTCCAACGTGGTGGCCACCTGCGGCACCGACCGCGCGCGCGCAATGATGTCGCCGCGCGGCGTGGCGGCATCAATGGCCGCGCCGCAGCCGGGGCACAGCACATGGCCCGTCAGGCCGGGGCTGAACGGAATTGACGTGCCGCACTGCGGGCAATCGAGATTCGTGAGCTTGCGCGGGACGCGGCCGGCGGTTTCCTTGATCTCCGCGTCGGTGCGCAGAAGCTGGCACTTGAGCACGTCGAGCGTGGTGGCTTCGCCCACGTAGAGCGTGGGGGCCGTGCCGTCGGAGTAATCCAGCGTGATGAAAGCGTCTTCGCGGCGGCCATCGGCCACGCGCGCATGCCAGCCTTCGCCCACGCGGAACGGCAATTCGCCCTGGCCGCCTGTGCAATCGGCTTCGCGCACATCGGACAGCGTGAATTGCGTGCCCTCGGCGTCGTAAATCTGACCCGGGCGCAGCCCTTCGAACGCAACCGCATTGGCCGGCGTACCGCGCGCGAACGTCATCGTGACCTGCCCGGACGCCTCTGCGAGCCAGCCATCGGTGCCGTCGTCAAACAGCACGTACCACTCGTTCCAGAAGCCCGCGTCGTAGCGCAACTGGATGCGCCCGACAACGGTGAACGCCTTGTTCTTGTAGCGCCCGGTGGTGCCGATCTGCACGCGCGCGTAGTCCTCCAGCACGGCAGACATCTTGCCGATGTCGGACAGCGTCTCGCCGTCGCGCAGCAACGTGCTTTTGCAGAAGCTGCACACCGCCATGACGGCAGCGGCAGACTTCAGTTCCACCGGCGCGCCACACGCCGGGCAGTTGGCATGAAACATGGTCAGGTCGTTCGATTGCGCGAAAAATTGCGCAGAAAAACGGGCGGCTTGCGGTGCCGCCCGGTCATCCGATCAGCGGGGCCGAAGCTCAGCCTCCGGTCAGTGCCTTGAGCACGGCAGCCTTGCCGGCGTCAAAGTCAGCTTGCGTGATGAGGCCCTTGTCGAGCAGTTCCTTGAGCTTGGCCAGGCGAGCGGTGGGGTCGTCCGCTGCCGGAGCGGCAGGTGCCGCAGCCGCAGGTTGAGCCGCCGGAGCAGCTGCCCCGCCAGCATTGCCTTGCACCGCCGTGCGCAGGCTGTCGGCCATCGCCTGGCCCATCGCCAGCCCTGCCGCCAAACCCGCGCCCGTACCGGCGATGCCGCCCTCGTTGCGCGCGGCCAGCGGCAGCGATTCGGCCGTCTGGTATTGCGTGAAGCGCTGCATGTCGCCGGTCATGTCCATGCTGATGCGGCGGTCCAGTGCGGCCTGCAGCTCGTCCGGCAGCGTGACACTGGAAACCTGGAAGCTGTCGAGCGCCAAGCCGTACTGCGTGAACTGCGGCAGCAGCGCCTCGCGCACCTTGTTCGACATCAGCATCTGGTTGGCGGCCAGGTCCAGGAACGGCACGCCGGATTCGCCAAACGCCGTGGCCATCGCACCCATGATGACGGGGGCGAGTTGCGCCTCGACTTCATCCACGGTGTAGATGTCGCGCGTGCCGCTCACCTGCTGGTAGAACAGCTTCGGATCGGCCACGTGGTAGGCGTACACGCCAAACGCGCGCAGGCGGATCATGCCGAAATCCTTGTCGCGCACCGTCACCGGCTGCGGCGTGCCCCAGCGGCGGCCAAGCTGCTGGCGCGTGCTGAAGTAATAGACATCGGACTTGAAGGGGGATTCGAACAGCTTGTCCCAGTTCTTCAGGTACGTGAGAACGGGCAGCGTCTGCGTGGTCAGCTTGAAGGTGCCGGCGCTGAACACGTCGGCGATCTGGCCTTCGTTGACGAACATCGCCATCTGCGAGTCGCGCACGACCAGGGTGCCGCCGTTCTGGATTTCCATGTCCTGCATCGGATAGCGCCAGGCAAGCACGCCGTCTTCGCTCTCCGTCCATTGCAGGATGTCGATGAACTGCTTCTTGATAAAACTGGACAGACTCACAGCAAACTCCTTCGCGATGATTCGCGGGGCAGGAACAATCAGAACAAGGTCAGGACAGGCACGCCGCGTTGATCACGCCCACGGCCAGCGCACTCACGCCAAACAGCATACCGGCGGCGATATTGTTGTGCTCGATCTGCAAGCGGTAGTCCGGCATCAGCCGCGTAAGCACCAGAAAGACGACCAGCTGCACCACCGACGCCATCACCGCCCAGAACAGGAACGGCACCAGGCCATCGGCATGCGTGATGCTCGACGCGATGGTCAGCACGAAACCAAGCAGCGCACCGGACAGCGACAGCGCTGCCGCAATATTGCCTTCACGGATCAGCTTGAACTCGTCATACGGCGTCAGGCGCAGGTAGACGAAAAAGAAGCCGGAAAACACCACGGCGCCCGCCAGCAGGTGCGAGGCATAGGCGATCACGGAAGCGGTCATGTCAGGCATGGGAAGGGGCCGTGCAGTACATAGGTGGCGCCACTATAGCGGCTGATGCGCCGCTTGCGTACCCCCCGATGCGGCCATGCAGCCGCCGGCTCGCCGGGAGGGAAAAAAGGCGGCACAATCGCGCTCGCCTTGGCATCCGCCGTTTGTTAACACCCCTTCATTTTCCACCTTCGCAGCATGTCGACGCCGCAGCCTGACGCCACATACGAACCCACGCAGCCTGCGGGCCGCGGCAATGCCTTGCTGGTCCTTGCCGTCTTCGTGGTCGCCTCGTGCGGGCTCGCGTACGAATTAATTGCCGGGGCATTGGCTTCGTATCTGCTGGGCGATTCCATCCTGCAGTTCTCTTCCATCATCGGCGCCTATCTGTTTGCCATGGGCATCGGCTCATGGCTCTCGCGCTACGTGGCGGACGAGGCGCTACTCGCCCGCTTTGTCGATCTGGAATTGCTGGTCGGGCTGTTTGGCGGCGTGTCGGCTGCGGCGCTGTTTGCGTTGTTTGCGCTGGAATCGGCCCCGTTCCGGCTAGTGCTGTACGCGCTGGTGACGGTGATCGGCGTGCTGGTCGGCATGGAGATCCCGCTGGTAATGCGCATGCTGCATCGGCGCCAGGCCAAGTTCTCCGATCTCGTCAGCCGCGTGCTGACGTTCGATTACCTGGGCGCGCTGGCGGTGTCGCTGCTGTTTCCGCTGGTGCTGACGCCGCGCCTGGGGCTGGTGCGCACTGGCTTCCTGTTTGGGTTGTTCAATACGGCGATTGCGGTCTGGACGCTCTGGCACTTCCGCGCCGAGCTGGCGCTCACGGCCCGCATGCGCACGGCGATGGCGTGGCGCGCCGGCGCAGTGGCAGCGGCATTGCTCGCCGGCTTTGGCGCATCGGACAAGCTCACGCATTGGTCGGAGCGCGCGCTTTTTGGCGACGAGATCATCCATGCGATTTCCTCGCCGTATCAGCGGCTGGTGGTGACGCGCTGGAAAGACGACTTGCGCCTGTACATCAACGGCAACCTGCAGTTTTCCTCGCGCGACGAATACCGCTATCACGAGGCGCTGGTGCTGCCCGCGCTGGAATCGGTGCGCGGTGCACGGCGCGTGCTGGTGCTGGGCGGTGGCGACGGCCTCGCGCTGCGGCAGATCTTGAAGTATCCGCAGATCGAGCATGTCACGCTGGTTGATCTGGACCCGCGCATGACGAACCTGTTCTCGCACGCCGAAGCGCTGGTCGCGCTCAATCAGCATGCGTTCAGCGACCCGCGCGTGACGGTGGTCAACGCCGATGCAGCGCAATGGATGCAGACCGCTACCGACATGTTCGACGTCGCCATCGTGGATTTTCCAGACCCGTCCAACTTCAGCATTGGCAAGCTGTATTCGGTGCCGTTCTACCGGCTGCTGTCGCGCCACGTGGCAGACACGGGGCTCGTGGTCATCCAGGCGACGTCGCCCTACTTCGCGCCGCGCTCGTACTGGTGTGTGGATGCGACATTGAAGGAAGCCGGCTATCGCACATGGCCGTACCACGCGCTGGTGCCGTCCTTCGGTGAATGGGGCTTCATCCTGGCCGCGCCGGGCCGCGCAGACTTCCAGCCGCCCACCTCATACCGCGTGCCGACGCGCTTCCTGGATGCCGACACCACGCACCAGATGTTCAGCTTCGCGCCCGACATGCCGCGCCCGCAGGTGGAACCGAACCGGCTGAACAACCAATCGCTGGTGCGGTATTTCGAAGAAGACTGGCACGGCGTGCTCCGCTGATGGCAACGCGACGCAGCTTTCTTGTGGGTGCAGCTGCAGCCGGTGTGGCTGCGGCGGGTGCCGGTTCGTGGGCAGGCTTTCGCGCGCTCACGGAGATCACGCCCAACGTGCGCATGCCGGGCCAGGCTGCGGGCCACAAGTTGCGCGACCTCCGCGCCCTGCCGGCACCATCGGAAACGCGGCGCGTGGGCGTTGCCATTTGCGGCAGCGGCATCGGCGGATTGAGCTGTGCGTGGCGACTCGCAAAAAGCGGCCGGCGCGACGCGGTGGTCGTAGAAGGCCCGGAGCGCTATGGCAATGCCGCTGGCGGCGCCTTCGGTACGCAGCGCTTCCCGACCGGTGCGCATTACCTGCCGCTGCCGTCGATGGAATCGACGCACGTGCGCGAGATGCTGGCCGACTTTGGCGTGATCGAGCGTGACCCGTTTGCCCTGTGCCCGACGTACGACGAACGCGTGCTCGTTCACGCGCCCGATGAACGCCTGTGGCTCGGCAATCGCTGGCAAGACGGCTTTGTGCCGCATGAAGGCATTACTGAAGCGGAACGCGCCGAGCACACCCGCTTCTTCGCCCAGATCGACAGCCTGCGCCAAACCAAGGGCGCCGACGGCCGCCGCGTGTTTGCCGTGCCGACGGCGCTCTCATCCGCAGACCCGGCGTGGCGCGCGCTCGACGCATTCACCTTTCGCGACTGGCTGCACCGCGAGGGCTACCGCGCCGCCACGCTGCACTGGTATGCCGACTACTGCTGCCGCGACGATTACGGCGTCACCGCCGATCACGTTTCCGCCTGGGCCGGCATTGCCTATTTCGCCAGCCGAGGCGGCATGGCCAGCAATGCCGAACAAGGCACCGTGCTTACGTGGCCAGAGGGCCTGGACTGGATGGCGGAGCGGCTGTTCGAAGCCGCCGGCCTGAATGAACCCGGCCGCCTGCTGCCGGGCAGCGTCGCGCGCATCAGCACCACAACCGAGGCCGGCGCGCGCGTCTTCGCCGATGTGCTGCAGGCAGACGGCAGCGTCGCGCGCCTGCTAGCCGATCACGTGGTCAGCGCGATGCCGCTGCACGTTGCCAAACACATCGTCGATGGCTTTGACGTGCCCGCTGCCGAGTTGCCCGAAACCGCGCCGTGGCTGCTCGCCAATCTGCTCATCGACGGCTTTCCGCCCGAACACGACGACACGCCGCTGGCGTGGGACAACGTGGTGTATCGCGGCACGGGGCTGGGCTATGTGGTGGCCAATCACCAGGACATTCGCGTCGGGCCGCCCGCGCAGAGCGTGTTCACGGCCTACGTGGCGCTGTCTGACATGACACCGAAGGCCGCGCGCGCATGGCTGCTGAAGGCATCGCCGCAAGCACTGCTCGATCGCGCGCTGGCCGATCTCGATACGGTGTACGGCATCCGCCTGCGCACCCAGATCCGCCGGGCCGACCTGACGCTACGCGGCCACGCGATGGCGATTCCCACACCGGGCTTCCTCTCTCGACCGGGCATTGCGCGCCTTCGTGAGAGCGCCGGGCCGATCCACTACGCGCATGCGGACCTGTCCGGCTACTCCGTGTTTGAAGAAGCCGCGTGGTGGGGAGATCGGGCGGCGCGGCGCATCCTCGGTGGCTGATTGCTGGCGCCGCCGCAGGGCATCTAGCGCAACCGCGCAATCTCGGCCATCAGTTCCCACGTGGCCGGATCGATATCGCTGCGCTCAAGCGCCAGCGATAGATACGCTCCGATCATGTCGACAAACCCGCGCGCAAATGCGGGCGAATATGCGCTGCCCGTGTACTGCATCAGTTGCTGCCGCAAGAGGCGCGGCCGGTGCTGTCCAAACTCGCGCACGTAGGCCTGCGTTCGGCAGAGAAAGGTTCGCGCCTCGAGCGCACCGTCAAGGTAGACGCGGCGTTTGGTGAGTGTCATGGGCGGCTCCCGCATCGCAACGGAACGGGGCACAACCAAGGCGGAGAAGGATAGGACGCGGGGCGACGCCCGCTGAACACAACAGTCATGGAGCCTCCTACGGATAGCAAAAGGCCCGACTAGTCGCTGCTAAACGAGGGTGGCGGGCCCGACGACAGGGTTAGCAGACCGGCCCGTAGGACGCCGGCGACCCGAAGGTCCCCTGCCCGGCCCGCCATGATGCAGACGTGCACGAGCACGGACGTAAAAAAGCCGCGCGAGGCGGCCGTCCGGCCATACGGTAAAAATAGGCTGCTAAACCCAGCTGCCGTTGGTGCGGCAGCGCCGTGAATTATAGCGGCGGCAACGGCGCAGCCCACGTGCCAGTTTGCAGCATTTCGTGATCGCGCCTTACCGCCAAACCCGCACTTCGGGCTGCGCTTACGCCTGACGCGGCCAGAGCGTGCGGCCAAAGAACGTCAGCGCGCGGTCCCACGCATGTTCGGCCCACACCGGGTCGTATTGCGTGATGGCGATGCGGTTCTCGCCCACGGCCGTTTCATTGGCGAAGGCGTGATGCGCGAGATAGCGGTGGAAATCGACATCGACGCCAGCATCGACAAGCTTCTTTTCCAGCGCATCGACGCCCTCGATCTTGAAGGCGTTGTCCTGCGTGCCCCAGTGGCCCTGCACCGGCACCTTGATCTTCGAGGCGTCGATGTATTCCAGCGGAGGGTAGCCGTACCACACCACGCCGGCATCCGCTTCCGGCACATTGCTCAGCGTCAGGAGCGTCAGCGCGCCGCCCATGCAGTAGCCCGTCACGCCCACGCGGCCGCAGGTCTGCTTGAGGTATTGGACGGCGCCGCGCACGTCCTGCGTAGCCGCGTCGCCAAAATTCAGGTTGGTCATCAGGTGGTGGGCTTCCTCCTCTTCTACCGTCATCTTGCCGCGGTAGAGATCGGGCACCAGGGCCACGTAGCCCGCGCGCGCGAGGCGGTCCGCCACGCCGCGAATCTGGTCATTCAAGCCCCACCACTCCTGGATGACGACGATGCCGGGGGCGCCTTCCGCCTTGGCGGGCTTGGCCAGATAGCCCTGGACATCCTGCCCGTCCGGGCGCTTGAACGAGATCATGGATCCTTGGGTTGCGGTCATGCGATGGCTCCTCTGCCTGGAACGAAAGCGCACAGGATAGTCCTGACGGATGAAATTTGCAGCCAGCGCATTTGCGGTAATGGGCCTTCGTGCGCCCTTGCCCAGCCGATACCCCTCCATCAGGGTGCCGATACGCGGCGCAAAGTCTCTATCATGGCGGCACGTTCACATCTGACTGCCTCCCATGATCAAAACCCTCGGCCTCATCGCCTACCTGCTCGTATTGCTGATCCACGTCTATATCGTTGTGCTCGAAATGGTGCTCTGGAAGACGCGCGGGCCCAAGGTCTTCGGCATGACGCCCGAGAAAGCCGCCGAAACTGCGGCCATGGCGTCCAATCAGGGCCTGTACAACGGCTTTCTGGTGGCTGCGCTGGTGATTGGGCTGGTGGCGCCAGACCCGACCGTCAACGCGTCGTTCGCGCTGTTCGGGCTGATCTGCGTGGCGGTGGCCGGCATCTGGGGCGCCATCACCGTCAACAAGCGGATTCTTTTCGTGCAGACGGTGCCGGCTGTGGCGGCGTTGGTGCTGGGGTGGTTCGCCTGAGGGCGATAGGCGATGGGTGCTGAAGCGACGGCGGTAGTGCTTGTCTGCCGCTCCGCCGCGCACTAGCTTGAAAGGAGTCAGGAGCGCGTTAGACGACGCGCTCTCGCCAACCGGGTCCTCGCACATGCCGCCTGCAGACTGCCAAACGCTCCGACTGCTGGGCCGGGCGCTGCTGCTGGCAACCCTGCTGTGTGGACCTCCCGTCTCCGCTCAAGTGAGGAACGCCATGACGCTCACCTTGACCTCTCCGGCCTTTGCCGCTGGCGGCGAAATCCCCAGCCGTCTGACATGTGAAGGCGCGGATACATCGCCGCCGCTCGCGTGGGCAGGCGCCCCGGCCGGCACGCGCAGCCTGGCATTGATTATCGATGACCCCGACGCACCCGACCCCGCGGCACCAAAGATGACGTGGGTCCACTGGGTGCTCTACAACATCCCGCCCGCCACCACTTCACTGGCGGAAGACGCGGCGCGCACGGGACTGCCTCCCGGCGCACGCCCCGGCGCCAACGACTGGAAGCGCACCGCATACGGCGGCCCCTGCCCGCCCGTCGGGCGCCATCGCTACTACCACAAGCTCTACGCGCTGAACGTGGAACTGCCGGAGCTTGGCGCACCTACCAAGGCCGAGTTGGAGCGGGCCATGCGTGGCCATGTGCTGGCTGAAGCCGAACTTGTCGGCACCTATCAGAAGCACGACCGCTGAGCCGATTCGTCAGAAGGTGAGGCCGATTGGCTCTCAAGGCTTGGCAACCGCGCCGTTGTGGAACAACGCATACGGCACGCCCCGCTCCGGGTGTGCCGTTGTCTCGTTGATAAAGCGTTCGACATCGGGCACGTCATGCAGGGCGGTCATGAACGGCGCCAGCGCATAACCCGGCGCCACGCAGCCTTGCACCAGCATCCACCGCTCCCATATGGTCACCCACAGCGTGGTGTTCTGCTTCCATCCCGGCACATGGATGGACATCCATTGCAGGCGCCGCTTCGCAGTCTCGGCAATCTCATCGTCGTAGGCGAAGGAGTTGAACTGGCGGCAGCGGCCTTCCAGCCAACAATGGTTGCCGTGCTCGATTCGGTGGTGCGAATCACGCTTCCATTCCGCCTCGGTGATGCGCGGGCCGGCCGGCTCAGGGCAATTGGCTACGCCTGACGAGATCTGAAAGAACGGATCGTGACCGCGGTTCTGCAGGTCGTCTTCAGCGTGGGTGGCCGGCGCAGCCAGCAGCAGCGCCAGGACAAGACAGCGTGCGGAAATCATCACGGTGGCCTCCTCGCCCACACGGGGGCGTCGGCTTGAGCAATGCTGCGAAGGATAGGCGCAAAGCGGCGGACCATCCAGACGCCCCGGACGACTCCCCAAACTATCTCGACTGCACGTGCGCCGCGAGCATCGGGGCAAACACATCGTGCAGCTCGGTCTTGCCGAAACGCTGCTCGGATACGCCCTTCTCCACGTCGATCTGCCCAGCGTTGACCGCGTCGTACAGTTCGGTGATGAGCTGCACGTGGTTCGCGCTCAGACCGGCGCGTTGCAGCATCGGCGCCCAAGCGGTGCGCGGCACGGCCTCGGCAACAATCTCCCGGCCGATAACGGCGCTGAATGTGCGCGCGACGTCGGTCAGGCTCACGCGACGCGGGCCCTCCACGCTGACGATGCGCGGCGTTTTGGCCGATGGCGCCTCCAGCAACAATTCGGCGGCCAGCGCACCAACGTCTTGCGTGGCGACAGTCGCAAACGCGCGGTCCAGCGGCTGGTGCAGGCTCGGCAGCCGTCCTGTTGCCAGCATGACGGGCAGCATCGCCGCCCAGTTCTGCGCGTGCTCCGCTGAACGCAGCAGCGTCAGATGGGTCGCCAGCGGCTTGAGTCGCTGTTCCAGCAGATGAAACAACCGCGTCAGGCCAGTGCCCCGGTCCAGTTCTGCGCCGTAGTCGGACAAGGCCAGGACAGCCGATGGCGGGTTGGCACGCAGCGCATCGGCGGCCACGTCGATCATGCGCTCCATGGTCGACGCCGGGTCCGCATCGCCCACCGGCACCGGACACAGGATCTGCACGGCCGTGGCACCCTTGATGGCCGATGCGACCGAGGCCGGATCTGTCAGGTCGGCAATCGCAATGTCGCAGCCGAGCTTGACCAGCGCCTCGCCTTGCCGGGCATGGCGCACCACCGCGCGCACTGGCCGACCCGCGTTGCGTAGTGCCGTGGCGGTGGCGCGACCAACTTTGCCCGACGCCCCAAAGATGACAAACATGTTCGCGCTCCTCTCAAGTGGGAGGCACGAGCTTAGAGCGGCCCCGCAAACCCGACTTGCAGGAACAGAGGAATCTGGCAGATTCGGAGGATTGGCTACACGGCCAGCGTGTCCGGAGAAGCGGCCGCAGCCTTGCCCGCGCGCGCGATGTCACGCGGGCCCACACCGAGCAACCGTTGCATCCACTGCGTCATGTGGCTCTGGTGTGCGAAGCCGACCTCGAGCGCGACCTGCGATGCGCTGCGCCTGCCTTCGAGCAGCAGCACTTTCGCGCGTTCCACGCGGCGCTGCACGACATAGCGATGCACCGGAACACCCAGCGTTGCGCGAAACAGCACGTTGAAATGCGGCACGCTCAAGCCGGCCTGCGCCGCCAGTTCGGCCAGCGTCAGGCGCTGATGCAGATGGGCTTCGATGTAGTCGATCACGCGTGCAGCCACGCGGGGCGCCAGCGTGCGAGCGCTGTTGGCCGCCCCGGCAGCCACGTCCCGACTGCTGTTGAGCAGACGAACGACCAGCGCCGTGCACAGGCTTTCCGCATACAACGCATCAGAGGTGTCTTCTGCCTCCAGTTCTGCCCCCAGCGCAGCGGCAAGATGATGCACGCGCGCATCGCGCCATTGCAGACGCGGCGTCATGTCTGCCGGTGCACCCACCTGTTCGCCGATGCTGCGTACAAACGTATCGGTGATAGCGATGCGCAGAATCCGGCAGTCGGCATCGTCCGTCCACATGCCGGGCAGGCCGGCGGGAATCACGTTCGCATCGCCGTGGGCCTGGATGCCCGAATAACGGCGGCCGTCGCATACGCAGTTCGTCCGCACGGGTGTGCCGACATGCACGGTGACGCGGTGATGCGCCATGGCGGGCACCCGGTACGTGCCGGGGCGGATGCCGAGCAGTGTGGCGGCAAAGCCGTCCCAGCCAAGCCCCTCGCTAGAGCGCAGGCAGACTGGAGCGGGTTCAAGCAAGGCGGCGGGCGTGATGGCGTTCATGGCGGGTTCGGGAATTCGGTGGTGCCTCGACATTCTGCGCCCACCCATCCCCTATCGCTTTCATAACAAAGATCAATTAGATTTACGATATCGATAGCCAAATACTTGCCAGCGTTGTATTTGGCTTCCCCACAGCCAAATTTCCGACGGCCTCCGGGCCGTCTTTTTATTTCGGTGCCTTGCGCTTATGGTGAAACGGGGCACGCATCACAACACGGAGACACGCCAATGGACCGCGACGCATTCGTCAGCGCACTGAGAGCGGAAGGCTTTTCGGAGTTTGTTCTGGTGACGCGAGAGCCGGGCGAGCTGGACACGCACACGCACGCGTTCGAGGCGAAAGCGCTCATCCTGGAAGGAGAAATCCATATCCGCGCAGGCGGCGCCGAGCGCGTCTACCGGCCCGGCGACACATTCCATCTGGCAGCAAACGCACCGCACACCGAGCGCTACGGGCCGCAGGGTGTGCAGTATCTGGTCGCTCGGCGCTAGGCCGCAGATCAGGCGCGCGCCGGATACTGCGCGAGCACCTTGTCGCGAATCGACGGCTTGATGTTCGCCAGCAACATGTTGCCGTTGTAGTGCGCCACCACGCGCGGGTTCATCACGCGGAACCACAGCGGCGGCACATAGGCGATGAGGATCATCGCGGCATAACCGGCAGGCAGTTGCGGTGAATGCTCGAAATGCCGCAGCGCCTGGAATGACCGCGTCGGGTTGGCGTGGTGATCGGCATGTCGTTGCAGTTGATACAGGAACAGGTTTGTCACCACGTGGTTGCTGTTCCACGAATGTTGCGGCGTGCATCGCTCGTAGCGGCCGCTGGGCAATTGCTGGCGGCACAGGCCGTAGTGCTCCAGGTAGTTCACCACCTCCAGCAGCGATGCGCCGTAGATGGCCTGGATGATCAGGAACGGCACCGCCTTCAGCCCGACAAACGCGATGCACACGCCCCACAGCACCACCGTCATCGCCCAGGCGTTGAGCACATCGTTGCGCCATGACCAGATCGAGTGGCCGTGCTGCTCCAGCCGACGCTTCTCCAATGCCCACGCCGATTTGACGCTGCCCACCACCGTACGCGGCAGAAATTCCCAGAACGACTCGCCATAGCGCGCGCTTGCCGGATCGGCCGGCGTGGCCACGCGCACGTGGTGGCCGCGGTTGTGCTCCACATAGAAGTGCCCGTAGGCGACCGGTGCCAGCGTGATCTTCGCGAGCCACCGCTCGAAACGGTCTGTCTTGTGGCCAAGCTCATGCGCAGTGTTGATCGAGATGCCCGTCACCACGCCCACCGAAAACGCGAACGCAATGTAGTCGTACCAGACGAGGTCATACGTGCGCAGCACCCACATCGCCACCGCAAAGCTCACGTAGAGCACGGTGGTCGCCAGGTAGACGATACGGCGGTAGTAACGCTGTTTTTCCAGCGTGGGGACGACGTCTTCGGGAGGGTTGTCGCGGTCGTCGCCAATCAGAAAATCAAGGGCTGGAATGATCGTGAACACGATGAACGGCCCCGCCCACCAGAGCGGATGCCAGCCCGTCGCAAGCGCCGACACGGCTGCGATGATGGGTAGCGTGATAGTCAGCGCGCCGAGCATCCAGAGATAGCGCTTGCCGTCGGTCCATTCCACGGACGCGACCATGCCGGGTGTTGCCATTGTCTTCCTCCTGTTTTGCCCCGCTGGGTGGCTTGGCTTGTGTACGCACATGCGTGCGCCGCCGGGGTCGTGCCCGACGCTTGCGTTATAGGCGCAGCAGGAGAAGAGACCAACGCCAGAAACTAGGCGCGAAACTCCAAACAAAGCAGCCGCTGTGCAGCCCTCTGGAGCCGAGAAAAAAGCAGGTGATTGAAACGGACGATTTAAAAACGGTCGTTCGATTTTGGTGCGGCGCACCTGAACGAAGGCTCGCAACAACCGCTTATGCCTGCGCCCAAGGGCGCCGGGGGCAATGCGGATCAGGCCAATGTGGGGAGGAACATGTTGACCGCTTCGAGCACAGCGGCCTCCTGCTCCCGATGCGGCACGTGCCCGCAACGCTGCACGAGTTTGAGCGTGGCGGGCGCACCGGCCAGCGTGACGATGCGTTCGGGCTGCGCAGTCGAGCCGTATTCGTCTTCGGTGCCGTGCAGCGCCAGCACGGGGCTGCGCACGGCAAGCAGTGCTTCGTCCAGACACCACTGCGCAAATGCCGGAGACAACCACGTGTTGACCCACGCATCCAGCACCCATTGCGCCTTGCTGCCGTGATAGCGCTCCAGCCGGCCCATCTGGCCGGGCTCGGCAAACTGTGCCTGGGCGACGCGGATGCCCTCGCGCGTTTGCTCTTCCACAAACGCCTGCGCCGACTCGGTAATCAACCCCGCGCAGCGGCCCGGATACGCCGCCGCAATCGACACGGCCATCCCACCCCCGACGCTGTGGCCGAAGACGATGAAGCGATCCACGCCAAGTTGCTCGATCAGCGCGGCAAAGCCACCGTACGCTTCCTGCTGAATGAAGCCCGGATCGAGCTGGCCCGCACAGGCGTCGGATCGGCCGAAGCCAAGCCGGTCGTAGGCGATGACCGCGTGTCCGGTCGACTGCGCCAGCCGCTGCGGAAAATCACGCCACAGCGCTACACAGCCGAGGGAATCATGCAGCAGCACGATGGGCGGTTTGGCGGCATCGTCAACCGGGCCGCCCCACTGCTTGGCATGGAGACGGCCATCGGGTGTGGTGATCCATGCCTCGGCGCCATCCGCCGAAACCGCAGAAAGCGACTCAGCCATCCCGGTCTCAGAACAGGCGGTCGAGCCAGCCGTGCGGGTCCGGTGCGCGGCCGTTCTGCAGATCGACCAACGCCGCCTTCAGCTTGGTCGTCAGCTCGCCCGCCTTGCCATCGCCGATGGTGAAGTTGTGCTTGTGGCCCTTGACCTTGCCGATGGGCGTGACAACCGCTGCGGTGCCGCAGGCAAAGGCTTCATGCAGGCGGCCGCTTTGGGCGTCGGCCTGCCATTGGTCGATGGAGTACGGCTCTTCACGCACGGTCAGGCCCATGCCGCGCGCCAGCGTGATCAGCGAATCGCGCGTGATGCCCGGCAGGATCGTGCCGGTGAGCGGCGGCGTCTGCAGCGAACCGTCATCGAAGACGAAGAAGACGTTCATGCCGCCCAGCTCTTCAATCCACTTGCGCTCCACCGCATCGAGGAAGACGACTTGGTCGCAGCCTTCGCGGGTGGCTTCAGCCTGGGCAACCAGGCTGGCGGCGTAGTTGCCGCCGCACTTGGCCTCGCCCGTGCCGCCGGGCGCGGCGCGCGTGTAGTTGTCCGACACCCAGATGGTGACGCCTGACGATGCGTCGCCCTTGAAGTACGCGCCCACCGGACAGGCAATCACGCAGAACAGGTATTCGGCCGACGGCTTCACGCCCAGGACCACTTCGGTGGCGATCATGAAGGGGCGCAGGTACAGCGACGAGCCCTGGCCCGACGGAATCCAGTCGCGATCGAGCTTGACCAGCTCGCGCACGGCCTGCAAGAAGAGGTCTTCCGGCAGCGCGGGCATCGCCAGGCGCTTGGCAGAATTCTGGAACCGGCGCGCATTCGCCTCCGGGCGGAACAGCGCACCGCCGCCGTCCGGCAGGCGGTAGGCCTTCATGCCCTCGAAGATTTCTTGTGCGTAGTGCAGCACCAGCGTGGACGGATCGCACTGGATCGGGCCATGTGCACCGATTTTGGCGTCGTGCCAGCCCTTGCCCTCGGTATAGCGAATGGTGGCCATGTGATCCGTGAAGACGCGGCCGAAAGCTGGGTTTTCCAGCAGGCGCGCCCGCTCTTCCGCCGGAACAGGGTTCGGGCGCTTCTCGATCGAAATAGCCGATTCGACAACGTTGTTCATACCGTCTCCAAGAGTGCGAGGGGGCACAAAAATGCCCAAACCGCTATTTTGCGCCAACGGCGATGCAATTTGGTTGCGTATTCACGCGCATACGGTATTGCAGGCGGCGGAAAAACAATGCGGTTGGACGAGCGCCCAGGGGCATCAACCGCCGTAGCTCCATGGCCGAGACGCCGCCTGGCGGAGGGGGAATACCGCACCGGAATAGCGCCGTCGCCATGGCATTCGCGCGCCTGCCGGAACGGGCGCTAGAAGGCTTGATGGGCGGGCATCCCCCCTGCGGGACTTGAAACCCTATGGTACGGTTGACGGAATGAATGTCATGACCCGCCATCCCCTGCTGGTGCAGGGCGGCACAACGGTGCCGCCCGGGAGCGTTGCGCACCATGAGTGATGTGAAACGCGATCCGCGTCGTCAGATCCACGCCGAGAAAGTCGCCGCCAGCCGGGCTTTGCGCCTGAGCGTGCCGGCAGAGGCACGGCCCGCGCCGGTGAGCCGAAAAGACTGGCTCCGGCAGCGGAAGGAGCAACTGCAGGCCGCCCGCGTTGCCGCCAAACAGCGACGTGATCAACTCAAGGCAGAAATCCTCTCGGCTGCGCAAGAAGTTGCCCGCGAAGAACGGGTAGCCGCACGACTGGAAGCGGAACGCGTCAAGGCAGAAACGAAGTCGGCCAGCGTGCATGCCAAGGAAGACGCACGTGCTGCGGCCAAGTTCGAACGCAGCAAGCCAGGCCGGTCAACGTCAAAGCGCAAGACGCTCGGGACGGGAAAGCGCAAATTGGTCTCCTACGCCGATCTTCTGCGCATGCGCGGATGAGCCCGGCCTACGCTGACCCTGCAATCGTTAGCGCGCCTGCACAGCCTCGGCTTCTACGTTCTTCGAACGAACCGGCATGGGCTTGCCGTCAAGCTTGCGGAAAATCCACGCAGAAAACACGGTCACGACGCCCATGGTGAAGAACGCCAGCCGATACGCCGGCGCGGCCACACCAAGCTTGACCGAGAAAAGGCTGACAAGCCCACCCCCGATCGATACGCCCAGGCCGATTGCGAGCATCTGCACCATCGAGAACAAGCTGTTGCCGCTGCCCGCATCCTGATGCGACAAGCCTTTGAGCGTGATGCTGTTCATGGCCGCGAACTGCATCGAATTGGCCCATCCGAACACCGACAGTTGCACGATCGATAGCACAAGCGGCCAGCCCGGCGACATGGCCGCAAACGAGGCAATCGAGACACCGACGACCCACGTGTTGACTTGGAGAAACACGTCGTATCCGAACCGGTTCACAAGCGGGACGACCCAGCGCTTGGCGAGCATGCCGGCAATGGCAATCGGCAATAGCAGCAACCCGGAATGGAATGGCGAATACCCAAGCTGCAACTGGAACAGCAGCGGCAGCAGGAATGGCACGGCGCCGGACCCGATGCGGCAGAACAGGTTGCCGATCAGCCCAATGCTGAAGTTCGGCTCGCGAAAGAGCGCAAGCTGGAACAGCGGCGCCATACGCCGCCTTGCGTGCGGAATATAAAGCAGCGCGCTGACGATGCTCACGGCGATCAGCGCCACACTCCACGGGCTACGCGCACCGTTTTCGAGCGCTAGCGAGAACGCCACCATGCACAACGACAGCAGCCCGCAGCCAAGCCAATCGAATGGCGCCACGGCGCGCACGGCGTCCTGCGGCAGATAGCGCCGTACCGCGAACAAGCCCACGAAACCCACAGGCACGTTGATCAGGAAAATCCAGTGCCACGAGACATCCTGCACAAGCCAACCGCCCAGGGCGGGCCCCAGGAGCGGACCAACCTGCCCCGCCACCGACACAAAGGCCAACGCTGCGATGTACTGCTCGCCCGGAATATTGCGCAGCACCGCCAGCCGGCCAATCGGCAACAGCATCGATCCGCCAATCCCCTGCAGCACGCGTGCGATCACCAGTTGCGGCAGCGTGTGTGCCGTTGCGCAGAACACCGAACCGAGAACAAAGATCAGGATCGCGGTGAAATAAACGCGCCGCGTGCCGAACTTGTCTGCCAGCCACCCTGATGCCGGCGTCAGCATCGCCATGGTGAGCGTGTAAGCCACGACCACCGATTTCAGGTCGAGGGGCTTTTCACCCAGGCTGCGCGCCATGGATGGCAGGGCGGTATTGACGATCGTTGTGTCCAGCGCCTGCATGAAGAAGCCGGCAAAGACGATCCACAGCATGGCCTTGTGGGAGGCGTTCTGCGGGGCGGCGGGAGTTGAAGCGGTTTGCATGTGAATCCTGGAATACCTGCCCGGAAAGCGCCGGACATCCACCCGCAATGCTACCGACGGACAGCCAATCGGGAACCCCTCTAGAGACGTTGACTGTTATCGGAAAATCCGATGACAATGCCGGCATGCTCAATCCAGTCTGGATTCAAACCTTCGCCGCGGTGGCCGCCGCCCATAGCTTTACGGAGGCCGGACGCCAACTTGACCTGTCGCAATCGTCGGTTAGCGATCACATCCGCCGGCTGGAGCAAAGCGTGAACCGGCGGCTGTTTGTGCGCGACACCCATTCGGTGTCGCTCACGCCCGACGGCGAGGCCCTGCTCGTTCACGCGAAGCTGATCCTCGAATCCCTGGCGCGTGCTGAGCTGCAGTTCAGTGCGCCCCGGCTGCAGGGCCGCGTTCGGCTGGGCTCTTCGGAAGACTTGGCGCAAGGGCCGTTGCCCAATCTGCTGGCAGCGTTTAGGGCCACGCATCCGGATGTGGAGCTTGAGATCACGATGGGGATGACCAGCAAACTGTATGAAGGCATCGAAGACGGCTCGCTCGATCTGATTGTCGGCAAACGCCGCGAAGGCGGGCGACGGGGCGTGCCGCTATTCCGCGGCCAGCTCGAATGGCTGGCCCGGCCCGGTACCGTGGTGGATGTTGGTCAGCCGTTGCCGCTCATCCTCGTCAACGAGCCCAGCGTGACCCGCTCCATCGTGCTGGACACGCTGGCCGCAGCGGGGTGGCTGTGGCGCGTGGTCTGCACCAGCAGCAGTCATTCCGGGTGTATTGCGGCGGCGCGCGGCGGGCTGGGGATTACCGTGCGCGCGCAGAACCTCGCGGGCGGCGGGCTGGTACCGCCCGTCAATGGCGATGTCTTGCCGCCGTTGCCGGCAATCGAATTCATTACGTTGTCAGCACGGCGCTTGAGCAAGCCGGCGGAGACACTCTTGCAGCTCATCCGCAAAAGCGACCTGCGCGCCGGGCGGACGGACTGAACAGCGTTTACCGTTACGAGAGGACGGCCTCGTCGACTTGCTGGGCAGTCTGCGCAACTTCAAGCCGATTGCCGCCCAGCGATTTGGCACGGTAGAGCGCCTTGTCTGCCGCAGCCAGGCCATCCGCCAGCGATGGCAGATCGGCGTTGAACTCTGCCATGCCAATGCTGACTGTCGCCAGAATGCCGGCGCTGTCGCTGCGGCGTTGGACCGCTTCTGCAAAGCACTTGGCCACGGCCTCGCCCCGCGTTCTTGCGTGGCGCGCGTCATCACCCAACAGCAGCGCGGCAAATTCCTCGCCGCCAATGCGCGCAAGCATTGCGCCGGGGCCAAGCACACCCTGCGCGATTTCCGCAAACACCGTGAGAACGGTGTCGCCAGCCTGGTGTCCGTAGCGGTCGTTGATGGCCTTGAACCGGTCCAGATCGAACACGAGCGTAGCGACTGGGCCGTTGCTGCCGACGCCTTCGATCAGACGTGTGCCCTGCTCAAAGAACCAGCGGCGATTGCCAAGGCGGGTCAGGTAGTCGGTCTGCGATTCGCTCAGAAGCTGGCCGTGGGCCTCGTCCCGAATGAGCTTCAGCAACGTCATCGGCAACACCATCGCGTACAAGACGCCCTCGATCATCGTCAACTTGCTGGCCAGCGGCTGCATGGCGGGTCCGTATGCGGACACCAACCCGGGCAGCGCGAGCCCGCGGGCAAGGTAGAGCGCGGCATGCAAGGTCGTCACCATCACCACGAGTTGTCGCGGGCGCAGCGGCTTCATGGTGTCGCATCGCCACATTTCCCGGGCCGTCATCGCACTGACCAACGCAATCGGAATCGCGCTGACGTAGTTCCAGAGGATGCCTTGCCACTGCGCACCCCAGATCGCCCAGACCAGGGCCATGCCGATGAGCACGCCGGCTGCGGCGCCGCGATACTGCCGCCCGTTCAGCGCCGCCACGCCGGACAGCACGAGCAGATAGCCGCACAGCATGATGAGGTTGCAGAGTGCTGCGCCCGTCGCGCCCGGCACTTCGTGGCGGAACAGCACGGCCGTGCACCCGAGCGAGAGCGTCGCAAACCCGGCCGCCAGCAGGCGCAACGCCTTGCTGCGCCGGGGGTTGGTCCGATGCTCCCAGAACAGCATTCCAGCGCTGGCGAGCAGGATGCCGACGGCAAGGAGATAAAGGGTAAGAAGATCGACGTACATCCGGATATCAAGACAGTGCGCCGAGCATGGCGGCGCGCGCTCCGGATTTTACGTGGGAATGTCGTTGCGCATCGGGCGCGGCAGCCCCTCCCTACGGGGGTGAATGCATTATCACTCGCAGCGAAAAACGCTGGAAATGGCGTCAAAAACCCGTGTGCCTACCGTTGCGTGCGTCCCCGTCACACGTACGAGGACGACGCCAACGACCCACCCGGCGGCGCCAGCAATTCGCGGCAAGCCGCCCGGATGCTGCGGCATACCAAATGGCCCGCGCTATCTGCTGGCGTTCAGCCTCGACACGAGCAGTGCATATTTTTCCGGCGAGGTATCAGCCAACGCGGCTTCGCGTGTGGAAGGCGTGTCGTCATACGGCACCGGTTCGGTAAACTGGCTCACTGTCAGATCCCACATCTTGCCGTCAATCCGGTTGTAGAAGTGCGTGCCGCCTGGCGTCTGCGTCGTGAGGATGTCTCCACCGAAATGGTCCTGCACGACAAGCGAAGTCACGCTGCAATGATTCTGCGCCGGATTTGACGGCGACCAGGCATTGGTGGGGCTCGATGTATCTGCAGACCACACGTTCGAGAGGGCTCGGTACAGATCGAGTGGCACTGCGAAAGGGGACGACACGGCTGGCATTTGATCTTCCTGTTTCATCGATAGGGAAGCGGCGGTTGAATCGAGGTTGGATACCCCGGTTGATGCGACAGCGGATGGAACGCGCAAAAACAAAAAGCCCCGTCGTGGTCGGCGGGGCTTCGGTGCGCATGGTCTTGCGGATTGCTAATGCGTGCACGCCCCCAGAGGCCGTCCCCAATGGGCATGCGCGTGATGCTGGATCGCAATGGTGAGGGACGTGTGGGCTCGCATGGGACGAGTGTGCCTTCCGGCGTGAGTCGCGTCAACGAATGTCGGTTGACCTTTGACGCCGGCGTGCACATGCTTGGCACGCAACGTGTGGAGTCTTCCGTTGTACTGAAAACCAACCGCCGGTGCCGCGGCCTCCACGGGTGGCTCCAGGCACGCATCGGAGCGCATGAATGATCCCCACCATTACCGCTTTTGAACGCTCGCCCGATGGCGGCAAGGGACTGGCGCGTGACACGCGTGTCCGCTGGGCGCTTGAAGAAGCAGGCCAGCCCTACAACGTCCGGCTGGTTTCGTTCCAGGCGATGAAAGCGCCTCCGCACCTGCGCCTGCATCCATTCGGCCAGATCCCGACCTACGAGGAAGGCGACCTGGCCTTGTTCGAAACAGGCGCGATCGTCTTCCATATCGCCGAGCGGCATACGGTTTTATTACCAAACGATAACAATGCTCGCGCACGGGCGATCACGTGGATGTTTGCGGCGCTCAACACCGTCGAACCGCCGATTCTGGAACTCGTTACTGCCAAGTTCCAGGAGGGCGACAAGCCGTGGACCGCTGAGCGCTTGCCGCTGGTCATGGATCGCATCCGCCGTCGGCTCAATCAACTTTCTGCGCGCCTGGGCGATGCGGATTGGCTTGATGGTGCATTCAGCGCAGGGGACTTGTTGATGGTGTCCGTACTGCTCCGGCTGCGGCCCTCGGGCCTTCTGGACGAATTCCCGAGCCTGGCCGCCTATGTCGCGCGCGGTGAAGCGCGGCCCGCTTACCAGCGCGCGTTCGAGGCGCAACTGGCGGTGTTTACCGGCACACCGCCAGCCGGCTGACGAAGCTCAGGCCGCTTTGGCCTGTTGCATGGCGTCGAGCTGATCGCCGCCAAGACTGTCGACCAGGTCGGTCAGCATCCGAGCCAACTCGCCGGTCATCAGTGCGACATCGGAGTCGAAGCGTTCGTCGTCGTTCTGGGCGGTGGGGTCTTCGGCTTCCTTGATCACGTCAAGCGGCGTCACGCGCTTGATCAGGAGCGACGGCGTCAGCACGAAGGAGACCCGGTCGTCCCAGGTCATGGCAAGGCGCATGCATTGTTTGCCAGCTTCGATATGCCGGCGCATGTCTTCCGCTTCCAGCGCGTGGCCGACGTATCGCACCGTGGCACCGCCCTCACCTGTCGAGCGCAACTCGGCGTCCTGGTCTACGGTAAAGCCGCCGGGCGCCTCTCCAGAGAGCAGCCACTCCGTCATTGCCGCAACCGGCGAATGCGCCAAGTGCACGTTGGTGAGCGGCAACTGATCGACCGACTTCACGAGCAGGCCGCGTACATCGTCGGCAACCGCCTGCGAAGCCGCATCGATCACGAGCCAGCCGTTTGCCGTATCGATCCATACACGGGTATCGCGCCGAATGCTGAACGCGCGTGGCAGCAGTTCGTCAGTCACCTGCTCCTTGAGTTCGCGCAGTTGCTTTCGGCCGGGCTTGAAGCCCTGCTGCTCCTCCAGCTCAAGCGCGCGGGCTTTGGTCACCTGGTTGATGACGGACGCCGGCAGCAGCTTCTTTTCTGCGCGAAAGACCAGCAGCATCTGCCCGTTGTTCGAATACACGAGCGCGCCGTCATCGCGCGGCGATGCCCAGCCGGAGGTTTGCTTTTCTACGCTGTTGCCCGGTTGAAACGCGTGGGGCGCCAGCCACTTTTCAAGCTGGTCAGGGGTAACGGCCCAAGGTGCCGGCAGGCGATGAAGCTGAAGGTTTTTGAACCACATGGGAGTACGGGCAAAGTGCGCGATTCTAAATGATGGCGGCACCCCTCCTCCCAATGGCCGATGTCCGGCCCGGCGCGCGCGGCACGTTCGGCTGGCGCCGGTACTAATATGCAGGTCTTGACGCCGGCATCCGTTGATAACCGATCGGGCGTCGCATTCGAGCTGGAGACAAACGATGACACGCGTTCGCGTTGCGGGCTTCACCATCTCGCTTGACGGATACGGCGCAGGTCCGGATCAGGACATCAACAATCCGCTCGGCATTGGCGGGGCAGAACTGCACACGTGGCTAGTCACGACGCGCACGTTCCAGCACGCCCTGCTCGGCAAGGACGGCGGCACAACCGGTGTTGACAATGATTTTGCCGCCCGCAGTTTTCAGAACGTTGGGGCGTGGATTCTCGGGCGAAACATGTTCGGCCCCATTCGCGGGGATTGGCCCGACGACAACTGGAAAGGCTGGTGGGGTGAAAACCCACCGTATCACGTTCCCGTTTTCGTGTTGACCCACTACGCGCGTGCACCCATCGAGATGGAGGGCGGCACGACCTTCTACTTCATCACAGGCGGCGCTCAAGAAGCGCTCGACCGTGCCCGCGAGGCCGCCGGCGGGAAAGATGTACGCATCGGCGGTGGGGCAGGCACCATCCGACAGTACCTTCGTGCGGGCCTCATCGATGAGCTGCACATTGCGATCTCGCCGATCTTGCTTGGCCGTGGGGAACCTCTGTTCGAAGGCATTGATTTGCGAGCGCAGGGCTATACGTGTGTTGAATCCGTAGCGTCGGAGAACGCAACGCATGTTGTTCTGCGGCGCCCGTCCCGTACGAACATCTGAACGGACGATGACAGGACGAACCATGACTGAGCACGACGCAAAACTACACGGTAGCTGGCGCTTGGTGTCTTTCGAGACCGAGATGCAAGAGACAAAAGAGCGCACGCAGCCCTGGGGCGCTGATCCCAAGGGGTCACTGATCTTCGGCGCGGATGGACGCATCATGGTGCTTCTCACCGCAAAGGTGCGGGAGCCCGGGAATACAGACGAGAAGCTGCTGGCGCTATTCCGCACGGTGATGGCCTACACGGGGCGGTATCGGGTCGACGGAGACCGGTTCATCACAAGGGTGGATGCGTCCTGGAATGAAGCCTGGACCGGCACGGAGCAGGAACGGTTCTACACGCTTGACGGGGACGAGCTCGAGGTTCGCACGGCGTGGATGCCGAACCCGTTGGCATCCGGAAATCCAATGGGAAGAGGTGTTCTCCGTTTCAAGCGCGAGTCATCTCCCCTGCCGGCTTGACGATGAGTGGCCTAGAAAGATGCATAGCGAACAACTTACGTTCACCAGTCAGGAAGCCTGGGAAGCCTGGCTCGAAACCCATGCAGAGGCTGTGACCGGTGTCTGGCTCCGCATCGCAAAGCGGTCGGCCGACCAATCGACTGTGTCTTACGCCCAGGCACTGGAGAGTGCCCTCTGCTACGGATGGATCGATGGCCAAAAAAAGGCTGAGAGCGAGCACTACTGGCTACAGCGATTTACACCTAGAACCGCCAAAAGCATCTGGTCGAAGATCAACAAAGCCAAGGCTGAAACGTTGATCTCCGACGGGAGGATGCGCCCAAGCGGACTTCGCGCAATCGATCTGGCCAAGCGCGACGGGCGTTGGGAGGCTGCCTACGCATCTGCGAGTACGTCAACGGTGCCCGATGACCTGCAGCTGGCTCTCGACGCCAACCCGAAGGCCAGGCAATTCTTCTCGACCCTGAATAGCCAGAACCGCTATGCGATTCTGTTCAGAATCCAAAACGTGAAGAAGGCCGAGACGCGCGCAAAGAAGATCGCTCAGTTCATCGACATGCTGAACAAGGGCGAGAAGCTTCATCCATAGCATTCATTTAACTGTGCTGGACGTGTGTCAACAGACCTCGGCGAGCTCCCATCAGGAGCGATTCGTGCATTCATGCCGTCAAGCATGATCGAGTGCCGAGACCGCAGCCCTCAGGGCCAGAAGGTAACTCTGTACTCCGAACCCACAGATCTGCCCGGTGACGATGTCTGCAAACACCGAGTGATGCCGGAACGGCTCGCGTGCGTGGATATTGGACATATGCAGTTCTACGACGGGACACGTCAGGATCGCCAGCGCATCGCGGATGCCGTAGCTGTAATGCGTCCACGCACCTGCGTTGATCAGCACGGCGTCCTGCCCTTCTTCAAATGCACGGTGAATGCGCTCGCACATCGCCCCTTCGCTGTTTGTTTGGAAGGACGCCACCTGCACGCCAAGTTCGGCGCCCAACGCCTGCAATCTGGCGTCGATCTCGGCCAGCGTGATCGTCCCGTATTGCACAGGATCGCGCTTGCCGAACATGTTGTGATTGACGCCGTGCAGCATCAAGATGCGCTTCAGCTTCATTCGGGCCTCCGTGCTGGGCTCAATCAAGGGGAACGGTGAGCCGATCGATCACCGGCCGTGTCTCCGGACGCACGCCGCGCCACCACGCGAACGCTTCAGCGGCCTGTTCGACCAGCATGCCAACACCGTCTGCGATGTCGCGCACGCCCGCGTTGCGGGCGAGCCGCAGGAACGGCGTCAACCCCTTGCCGTAGGCCAGTTCATAGGCCATGCCTTCATGGCGGAAGATGCTCGGTGGAACAGGTGGCAGATCGCCCGTGAGACTGGCTGATGTGGCATTGACCACCAGATCAAAGCGCCCCATCGCCGCCAGCTCGGCATACCCGCACGCGACGACCGGGCCGCGCTCTGCAACCTGTGCAGCCAGCGCCTGCGCTTTTGCGACGTCGCGGTTCGCGATGACCATCTCCGCCGGCATCGCCTGCAGGAACGGCAGCAGAGCACCACGCGCCGCACCGCCGGCACCGAGCATCAGCACGCGCTTGCCAGACATCGGCAGCCCCAAGTTGGCTTCGATGTCGCGAACCAGCCCAATGCCGTCGAAGTTGTCGGCCAGGATGCGGCCATCCTCAAACTTCAGTGCGTTCGCCGCGCCGGCCAACGTTGCACGCTCGCTGCGCTCGTCGGCCATCGCAAAGGCCTTGAGCTTGAACGGCGCTGTGACATTCATGCCCTTGCCCCCGCCTGCGGCGAACCTGCGAACGACATCCGCGAACGCCGCCTCCGGTTCGACCGGCCCTTCGATGGCCGTGTATTGCATGTCCTGTCGCGTCTCCTGCGCAAATAGCCCGTGAATGAGCGGCGATTTGGTATGAGAGATCGGATTGCCGATCACCGCATAGTGGTCAGTCATCATTGAGCTCGCTTCGAATAGAGGACGCCATCAACCTGCATCGCGTGGATCTCGTCTGAGTCGAAACCCAGGGCGCGCGCCACTTCGGCGTTGTGCTCGCCCAGGTCGGGCGCGACATCGCGGACCGTCGTATCGCAATCGGAGAACTTGAACGGCAGGTTCGGCAGGCGCAACGTGCCATAGCGTGGGTGCTGTTGCTCGACCACCATCCCCCGCGCTTGAATTTGCGGATCGGCCAGCACCTCGTCAATGCGTTGCACCTTGGCGCATGGCACATCGATGCCATCCAGCAGCTCCAGCACCGATGCCACCGACCGCGCCGCCACCCAGGGCTCCACCACAGAGAGGATTTCCGTGCGGCACGCGTTGCGCCCAGCGCCCGCATGAAAGCGCGTGTCGGTGCCGAAGCCCGCCGGGCCACCATTTGCCTCGACCAGCGCGGCGAAACGCTTCCAGGCGTCGTCCACCTGCGCGGCGATCACCAGATCGCCGTCAGCCGCGCGGAACACGCCATAGAGGGTGGAGGTCGGCATGTCATGTCCAGTCTGCTCGGGCAGTACGCCCTGCAGCGTGTAGCACTGCACCGCGTATTCGTGCATCGACACCAGCGTGTCGTACAGCGCCATGTCGATGTGTTGCCCTCGCTGGCTCTTCACGCGTCCCAACAAGGCCGCGTTGATGGCAGCGACGGCGTGTATGCCCGTATACATGTCACCGAGCGAGATGCGCAGCAACGGCGGCCGCTCACCCGGCATGCCGACCATTTGCATGATGCCGCTCTTGGCTTCGGCAATCAGTCCGAAACCGGCGCGATGTGCGTCCGGCCCGGTATGTCCGTAAGCCGAGATGGAGCAATAGACCAGGCCCGGATTGCGCGCCGCCAACTCGGCATAGCCCAGTCCCAGCTTGTCCAGCGCACCGGGCCGGTAGTTTTCGATGAACACGTCGGCCGAGTCGCACAGCCGCTGCATGAACGCCTTGCCGCGCGGGTCCTTCATGTTGACGCTCACACCGCGCTTGCCCATGTTGAGCTGCAGGAAGTAACCGCTTTGCTCATCGTCGAGCACGGTGGCGTGCTGGCGGCCGGCGTCGCCGGTACCGGGGCGCTCGACCTTGATCACTTCGGCGCCGAGCGCGGCCAGGCATCGGCCGACGTAAGGACCGGCGAGGAAGTGGCTGTAGTCGACAACGCGAATACCTTCCAGAGGGCGGGCCTGCATCAAAACGCTCCCGGCCGGCGCGGCACCATCAGACGATGCTCGCCGCGTTGCACCACCTGACCGTCCTGGTTGATCAGCTCCGATGGCAGCACGACGATGCCCCAGCCCGGCCGGCTCTTGCTTGCCCGCATCTCCCCGACGCGAAACTTTACATGCAGCACGTCGTTGACCTTGATCGGCAGCAGGAAATCCCAAGTCCAGCCGAGCGACATGCCGGGCAGGAAACGGTAGTCGCTCTGCGTTTTCAGGCCATCGGCAATCGACAGCCCGAACAGCCCATGCGCGACGATGCAGCCGAAGTGGCTGGCATTGGCATAGGCCTCATCAACATGCACCGGTGTGTGGTCACCGGTGAGGTCGGCGTAAGCGAGGATGCGTTCCTTCGTTACCGTGTAGCTCGGGCTCACGCAGGTGTCGCCCTCGCGTGCGTCATCCCAATATTTTTCGACGATGGTCATATTTATGCCTGCGCACGTGGGTTGATCGCCAGCGCCTGCGCTACGCACGACGCAGGCTTGGCCTGGATGAGTTCGACCGCCAGGCCATCCGGCAATCGCAGCCAATTGCGGCCCTGCGGCATTTCGCTGACGCCGAAACCGTGTGCCTGGGACAGTGCGGCTTCGAGGTCTTCGCACATCACCCCAAGATGAGCCAGACGGCCCTCAAGGCCCTCAGGGCCCTCGAACTCCGGGGCATGGATGAACTGCAGTCCACCGAGGGTCCAGTACTGCCGAGGCGCTTCACGCGTGCCGTCGATCTCGCGTAGCGTCATGCCGAGCACCTCTTCGAAGAAACGGATGTGCCAATGGATGTCTTTCACCCAGATGGCGACGTGTTCCAGATAGGCCTTGGGGGCGCTCATGCGGTGGCCTCCTGGCGTTGACGGTCAGCCATCTCGCGCTCGATGCCTTTGATGCAGGCCACCAGCGTCGCATTGACCGGTGTCGGCACGCCGTGCTGCTGCCCGCAGCGCACGACTGAACCGTTGATGAAATCGATCTCGGTGATCGACCCTTTCTCCAGGCTTTGCAGCATCGATGTCTTGAACGCCGCGGAAAGGCCCTCGGCGGCAAGCGCCCAGGCCTGCTCCGGGTCCGTCATCGAGAGCTTCACGCCTGCGGCCTGCGCCGCAGCGATCGCCTCGGCCACGGCCGCAAGCGAGGTGGCCTTGAGCAGCGCATCTTCGTAGAGCTGGCCGTAGGTCAGTCGAGTGATGCCGGTCAGCGCGCCCGTGGCAACGTTCACCAGGAGCTTGTCCCACATCGTGCCGACAATGTTGTCGCTGACGGTAGTCGCCAGCCCAGCCGCATTGAATGCGTCAGCAATGGCCTGCACACGCGGCGTCAAACGGCCGTCGAGTTCCCCGATGTAAGTTGCCTTGCCAACCACGCCGGCCTGAATGTGACCGGGGCCACGCAACACCCCGCCAACATAAGTCTTGCCTGCCAGCACACGTTCACGGCCCACGATGTCGGAGAGAATCTCTTCGTGCCCCAGGCCGTTCTGCAACGACAGCACCAGCGTATCGGGCCCAACTAAAGTGGCCGCGCCGCGCATGGCCGCGTCGGTCTGGAAGGATTTGACGAGCACGATCACCAGTTCTGCTACGCCAACCTCTGCAGCTTGTACCGCTGCCAGCACCTGTATGCGGCGCGTACCCTGCGCGTCGTCAACCCGCAGGCCCTCGCTGCGCATGGCGTTGACGTGCGCCGGTGAACGGCCGATCAGCCAGGTCTCATGGCCGCCATCCGTGAGCGCGGCACCGATGGCGCAGCCCAGCGCACCTGCGCCCAGAATCGCAATCTTCAATGGCGTCCCCTTGTCGTGTGGTTGCACGATAGAAGGCGGCACTTATACTGACAATACAATGATCCAAATACCGTTATTGCCATGGACAATAGTGCGGCGTCGCTGGCCGATCTGCCCGACTTGAAGCTGCTGCAGCTGTTCGATCTCCTCTACGACGTGCGCAACGTCAGCCGGGTTGCCGAACAGCTCGGACAGAGCCAGCCGACTGTCAGCATCTGGCTCGGGCGCCTGCGGGACTACGTGCGGGATCCTCTGTTCATCCGCACGCCGGGCGGCATGGCACCGACGCCACAGGCCGACGCGCTGATCGGGCCGTGTCGGGAAATTCTCGAATCGCTGAGGCGCTTTACTGCGTGGGAGATTGCGTTCGACCCAGCAACGGCGCAGCGGCGCTTTCGCATCTGCATGACCGATGCGAGCCACATCACCCTGCTGCCGCGCCTGCTGGCACACGTTCGCGCGCAGGCGCCCGGTGTTCGCTTGGAAGCTGCCCGGATTGACGGCAATACAGAACGCACCTTGGAATCGGGCGAGGCCGACCTCGCGATTGGCTACGTGCCCTGGCTGAGCGGCAGCATCTACCAGCAGCAGTTGTACGAGCAGGATTGGGTGTGCCTCGCCAACCGCCACCATCCCCGGATCCGCACCCGGTTTGGAGTCAAGCAATACTGTGCGGAGGGGCACATCGCCGTCACAGCAGGCACGGGGGCGCAACTCCTCCAGCAAGCACTGACGCGCGAGCGCATCGAGCGCCAGGTCGTGCTGGAACTACCGGGGTTCCTCGGGCTGGGCGCGATTGTCCAAACGACGGACTTGATTACCACATTGCCCCGCCACATCGGCGAAACCCTCGCACAGGCCAATGACCTTGCCGTGCGCGCGTGTCCGTTCCCTGTGGAGGGTTTTGCCGTTCGGCAGCACTGGCATGCCCGGTATCACCACGAAGCCGGCAACCGCTGGCTGCGCGGTGTGGTCAGTCAACTCTTTGGTGGGTCGCGCTAGCTGAAGGCGCCAGTACAAGCTTTGGCATTGGGGCTGGCAATGCGCCCTCGTGCGCGAGGCCTTGAAGCGCAGCTTGGGCGGTGTGGCAGCCGGACGGGAAGTGCTTATTCGCCGTTTCTCTGATTCGGAGGAGGACGACAACTATCCGCGGCCCTGCTCAGTCGTGAAGCGTCGACGCCGATCGTAGGGCGGCATCCGCCACGTGCTGCCGCCGCCACGGAACATCAGCGCATCCAGCGAAGTGCCGGGCTACGGCGGCGATAAAGCAATTTTCCCGTGCCTCGAACGGACGCCAATCGACTCGTCCAAAAAGCCTAATCCCCGCCAGGCTGCACGCAACTACCTGCCCAGGCAGCGTGCACCGCTGCAGCGTTTCCTCCTCGTACGGGAGTGGGATGACTCCCGTCCATGACGCTCACGTTCGTCGGCCCAATTTTCAAGATTGCTCAGATAGAGAGGATTACCCCCACTTGGTCGCTACAGCATCCGGTTTCCTTGCCGTTGCAAGTTTCGAGCAGCGCCATGGGGGCCTGCCACCAACAAACGGCGCGGTAAAAAGGCCGAACGGGGAAATCACAATGAGCATCAATACTTTGACGGTGCGCGCCAAGCTCACCGTGGCGTTTGGCTTCTTGGCGGGGCTGGTATTGCTGGTGTCTGCGCTTGCGGTGCAGGCGCTAAGCGAGTCAAACGGGCGTTTTTCCAAGTACGTGAACGACATCAACGCGCGCGCCACGCTGGCCGAGGAAGTACGCACGGCAGTAGACCGCCGAGCCATTGCGGCACGCAACCTCGTACTGGTAACTAAGCCGTCCGATATCGACCTGGAAAAAGCCGCCGTTACGCAAGCGCATGAAGATGTGCAGAGCCGCCTTTCCAAGCTCAAGGAGCTGATCGCGCAGGTGCGCGATGCAGACGACCGCGCGCGGGGTCTTGTGGCCGATATCGACAGCATTGAAGCCAAGTACGGCCCAGTGGCGCTTGCCATCGTCAACGCAGCGCTGACTGGCAAGCACGAAGAGTCCATCACGATGATGAACGAGCAGTGCCGCCCGCTGCTGGCCGCACTCATCAAGGCGACCAATGCCTACAGCGATTACACGCGCGAGCGCGCGCACGAGATGGAGCAGCAGTCGGCCGAGCGCTACGCATTCCAGCGCACGCTGCTCATCGGCATTTGCCTTGCCACCGTGCTGGGCGCCTTGGCTGCCGGCATTCTCATCACCCGTGGGTTGACCCGGGCGCTGGGTGCGGAGCCTGATGCGCTGAGCGACATCACACGCCGCGTAGCCTCCGGAGACCTGAGCCCCGTGCTCGGCGGCGCAGCCGCACCGCGCGGCAGCATCCTCGCCTCCATGTCGGAAATGCAGGCCAGCCTTGTGAAGCTGATCGGCCAGGTTCGCCAAGCCGCGCACGGCATTGCCAGCGATGTGGGTCAGATTGCCAGTGGCAACCAGGATCTCTCATCTCGCACCGAGCAGCAGGCGTCATCGCTGCAAGAGACGGCCTCTAGCATGGAAGAGCTGACCTCCACCGTGAAGCAGAACGCCGACAACGCTCAGCAGGCCAGCGTGCTCGCCTCGGACGCCTCCGAGATTGCGCAACGGGGCAGCACCGTGGTCGGCAACGTGGTCGACACCATGACCGACATCCGCACCAGCTCGGCCAAGGTGGCGGACATCATCGGCCTGATTGAAGGCATTGCGTTCCAGACCAACATCCTCGCGCTCAACGCCGCAGTAGAAGCTGCGCGCGCCGGCGAGCAAGGCCGCGGCTTTGCCGTGGTGGCCAGTGAAGTCCGCAGCCTCGCGCAGCGTTCATCCAGCGCCGCGAAGGAGATCAAGGAACTCATCAGCACCTCGGTGCAGAAGATCCAGGATGGCTCCTCGCTGGTGGAGACTGCCGGCAAGACCATGACCGAAGTCACCCAGGCCGTGGCACGCGTGACCGACATCATGGGCGAGATTGCCGCCGCCTCTGTCGAACAGAGCCGTGGCATCGAGCAGATCAACCTGGCGATCACGCAGATGGACGAAGTCACCCAGCAGAATGCCGCGTTGGTCGAACAGGCAGCGGCTGCATCCACATCATTGGAAGGCCAGGGGCAGCAACTGAGCCATGCGGTGGCGTTCTTCCGGCTGCAAGGGTGAGTTCAGCGGCTTGATGCGGCAGACAATGTCGCCCGTATGGGGCGGCTATCGCCATTGAGTGGGAAATCGATTTGTAGGAACGCGGCCGTTTGACCACGGCTGCTGTCTGCGAACAGACGAGACTCGGATGTCGCGCGCGATTGTCCGCTACCAAACGTCGAACACGCCCCTTAAATCTTTCCAGGGACAAATCCCATCGATGATGGCTTCGGCCATCTTCGTTGCCGCCCGTCTGGCGATACCAATGCTCTCCCAATGGTCCGCCTGCAGCGCGAAAATCCGGGAATGCTCGGTACTGGGAGGCATCCCTTCCTGGCAGATCAACACGGAGGCACGGTAAGACCGGTCAGGACGCCGCTCATGCCATTCACGAGGCGGGTCAAAGAGGTAGATCAGGGGGTAAACATCGAACCCCTTGTAGCGGCATGTCGGATAGGCATCCACAGCAATCTCCGTTGAAAGGGGACGCCTCGCTCTACGCTCCTTCCATTTGCTCCATTGAACTATCCTCGAACGAGCGAATGCGAACGAAGCGGCCTTTGTGCGCCACGTGATCCCGCCGGTTTGAGATCTCCTTGCCAAGGCTGCACGTCCATATCGAGGGTATGGTCGCCTTGTGCCGTTTTCGCGTAGAGGCTGTCACGGATGACCTGTCCGATGGCTAGGCGACACAAGGTTTCAATGCCGCCCGTGGCTGCAGAGGCCAGATCCCGCGCGCTTGCCAGCACCCTGAAGGACCGCCTTCCTTCTCCCACGAAACTGGTGAACTGGACGCAGTTCGGCTGCCCATCGTGGATAAAGCCCACAGTGATGGAGTACGCCATGCCTTTTGCCGCTCCGGGGAGCGTGCAGAGAAAGCTCGTCTTGTCGGTCGCATGATTCATCTTGTTTCCTAGCCAGTCATGCGAGCAACACGCCTCGCCAACGCAATATCAAAAAGGCACGGGCTACAGGCACACGTGGCGCCCGTTACAGCGATGCCACCGACTCGCCGGGTACCAGACCATTGATGACGTCCTCGCCGAACTTCAGCGCCCCGCGCCTTGCGGTGCCGACATTCTCCCAAGCGGTGGGCGTCATGCGAAAAACGCGTGAGTGCTCCGCCCCGGGTTGATGACCTTCGCGGCAGATCACTACAGACGCATTGAACGTACGATCAAGGCGCTTGCGTGGCCATGACGGGGCCGCTTCCGTCCGGTACACCAATGGATACAGGTCGAAACCCTTGTACGTGGCTGACGGGCTTGCATTCATGAGGGTCTCCAACCGAGGGTGTGCGTGGTCGATGCCCGGTTTGGCATCAACATTGACTGACAACAGCAATCCGCTGATTTGCCGGGGCAGCTATGAGTCCACCCCTAGATGATCGACGCAGATCACGAGCATCCGACCTCCACGGTCCGCTTGGGCACGCGTGCCCAACTGCGCCCGCAGAAAGCGGTCAAGCATGCACTGCAGTTGACAGAGATCTTGCCGATCTGCGTGCGTCAACTGTTTCATGACATCGTGCGTGAATGCGATCGTCAGCGTCCTGACGCGCCATATACGGCTGTCGAATTCAGGTACTTGCCAGTTCGCTCCGAGCACACTCGGCCCCGCGTTCCAGGTTCGCACATCCTGTCCGGTTATTTCATCCAGCACCGGCTTGGTAAACGCGACAAGGTCGAGCATCACGGCTCTCCATGACTTACATCGCCGGTTGGAGCATCAACGGGCACGCGTCCGTGTGCGGAACAGGAGGATGGTGCCCCACTCTACTCCTATATATGCATGGCTGCGTGTCCGAAGCCGGCACCAGACGTGCGAGCGACGAAAAAAAACCCCGCGTGGCGGGGTTTCTTATAGCGGGCGAGACGGATCAGATCGCTTCAATCTTGGTCGCGACCGGGCCTTTCTGGCCTACGCCCGACACAAAACTGACCTTCTGCCCCTCTTGGAGCGACTTGAACCCGTTGCCCTGGACTTCAGAGAAATGAGCGAACAGATCATTGCCGCCTGCGTCCGGCGTGATGAAGCCGAAGCCTTTGGAGTCGTTGAACCACTTTACGATACCGGTTTCCATGTGGGATTCCTCAAATGTTCTGGTCGAGCCCATGCTCACCAGGCATGACAATCAAGGAAGGAACAAAGAGAAACAGGTGTCGCCTAGTGGGACAACCCAGAACATCGGAGTAACTGCTTGAAGAGCCTGCAACGCAAGGTGTACTGGCATCGCAAGGTTCTGTCAATTGAAAAGACGATATGTCAGAAAATAAGCGATGAATGTGGATGGGGCCGCTCTTTGCCATCGCTGCCATGTTGGCTATACACCGCCGCGTTTGGTTGTGAAAGTAGCACCGGGACATCCCATGGTGACCCGCAATAGGAGCCATTGAGGCGCCTCACAGAGCAGCGATTGCGAGAAGCTGTTACCATGCGCAACCTTTGCCCGTTTCTCGAATCGATCGGGCTGGGTGCCTAGCAAGAAAACACATCAAGCGCTGGCCACCCGTCGGGCGTACACCCGAATCATCTTGGGCCACACGGTCCATCACCTACCTGACCGGCGGTTTATCCGCTCCGTACGCAGCGCGCATGTACTAGGCGTGCCAGCCTACGCAAGTACGGTCACCTCGTTGCCAATAGCTTGCGCCGTGCATTTGTATGCATGATCCCAAGGCGTTGGCCCTACCCATCGTGGCGTAGCTCATCAGCAGGAACTGGTTTGCTCAGGCGCTCCACGCCTGCCATCAGCTCTCGCCCGAAGCCTAGCAGTGTATTGAACAAAATCGACTCCCCGTACACGGTGTCCGTGTACCCAATTGAACAAGAACCAGGCGTCTGGTTTGCCACCTACCTCATCAATGAGTACAGGGATGGCACGGAACGCATCCTCGCCAATGTCTCGATGCGACACAACGTACATGGCACGGAAGCACTCGCAAGGAATGCCGCCCGGCTTGCAGGAAGAGCCGCCGTCGCGCGTCTGGCGCGCCATCACAAGAACTGAACCGCTCAAGCCGCCCTGCGCGGCTTTTCCGCTTGCGGCAAGTGCAGGCGCAACCCAGCAGTCAACAGGAGGGAAATCACCATGTCTGTTAGCGAAGAGTGGGAAGAACTGCATCTGACGCCCGAGGGCTGGAAAGATGGCAGCTATCGGCACGTACCTGGTGATGCCGTCATCGTCGCGCCGCCGGCCAATGATGTACTGACGGTGCGCAGGCATGTTGCTGCCGTCTATGGCGGGCCGTCACGCGTGACAGAAGACAGAACACCGCGCACCGATGACATGAGCCAGATCGAACAACTGCTGTTGAAGTACGGCGCGCCTGTCTTTGGCGTCTAGACCAAAGACGAAGCAGACGAATGCTCGCGCGCCACATCGCGCCCACGTTATTTGAGAGAGGAGTTGGCATGTCACTCTGCCGCGCTTGCCTTGCAATTGAAGTCCACCGACTTGGTGCGTCAGGCCATGCTTTCCTACGAATCACCGATACCCAGCGCATCAAGGCTTCCAAGACAGCGGCCGTCACGGTGAGCACGTTTGCATGCCGCACATGCGGCGCGAACTGGACCTATCGCGAAGGGAAGAACGTGCCCAACCCGGGATGGGCGCTCGAACAGTAAGCGCCCCCATTGTTTCGCAAGCCTCCGGCGTCTCAGCCAAGGCTCTGAGAAACGCCTGGCAGCGCGCTAGGCAACTCACTCCAGGAGTGCAACACCGTGCATCGCCCATCTCAGCTCGTTCAGCGCGCGCTACCTGTTCTCTTGAGGCTGTTTTCCTCGCTGCCGTTACCCATCATCCACGGCATCGGGCGCGCGGGCGGACGGCTGCTCTACGCCTTACCCGGTGGATATCGCCGCCATGTCCAGCGCAATGCTGCGCAGGCCGGCTTCGAAGCGCCCCGCTTTGCGCGGCAGGCAGCAGCAGAAACCGGTGCAATGATGAGCGAACTGCCAAGGGTCTGGTTTCGTAGCGATGCATGCATGGCCCAGGTGACTTGCGAGGACTGGAACGTCATCGAGGAGGCCCTGGCCGAGCGCAATGGACTCATCATGCTCACTCCCCACCTGGGTTGCTTTGAACTGGCTGCGCGCTACATGGCACTGCGCATTCCATTGACGATCATGTTTCGCCCGCATCGCAAAGCCATGCTGCGCGGCCTGCTGGATGCCGTGCGCGCGACGTCGAACTTGAAGGCGGTGCCCGCAACATCTGAAGGCGTTCGATCTTTCGTACGCGCCTTGCGTCAGGGGGACGCGGTCGGCCTTCTGCCCGATCAAGCCCCGAAGGGCGACGGTGTATGGGTTCCGTTCTTTGGCCGGCCGGCGTACACCATGACGCTGCCGGGCAAGCTTGCCAAACAGACGAACGCCGCGCTGATCATCGCCGCGGGCGAGCGCCTGCCTGGCGGGCGTGGCTGGCGAATGCACGTGAAACGCCTGACGGGCACGGTTCCCGAGAGCGCCGAAGCCCAGGCCGCCTGGATCAATGCAGAAATGGAAGAGATGGTCAGGCGCTTTCCTCAGCAATACCTGTGGGGCTACAACCGATACAAGGTGCCCGCGGGCGCGCGCGCGGTGCCTACCGGGGCCGTCTGAGCGGCTTTGCTGCCAGAAGAGAGCGTTAGACCGACAAGCGCCGCCTCCCCAGGCACCTGTGGGCCCAAGCAAAGACCCGAACCCACGCCGGCGCATTCCTGGAGCCCAACCAACGCCGCATATCGAATAACATCTTCCGGCCACACAGCGACGCAAGAGCCCCTCTGCGCAGTGGCCGAAGAGTCCTCCAATGCCACGTCACCACCATCACGTCTACGTCGTCGAACTGTCGCGGCAAGTGCTGGGCGAAGCGCGCTTCGTGAAAGCCAATCCCGATTACTTCGGCGACAAACCTTGCGTTTATGTAGGCATGACAGGCCAGTCACCAGACGTGCGTTTTGACAAACACAAGGCGGGACTGAAATCGAACCGGTTTGTGCGCGAGTATGGGTTGCGTCTGATGCCGGAGCTGTACGAGTGTTTCAACCCGATGCCTTACGAGGCAGCGCGTGAGATGGAAGTGGAGCTGGCGATCGGATTGCGCGAGGAAGGATATGCCGTGTGGCAAGCGTGAATCGGTGATGGATGCGGCAGTGGTACGCGTCGGAGAGTGCGGGCGATAAGATAGCTTCCGTGCTTCATCAACCGGCGATCAACCTCTGCCACGCAAAAGATGCGTATTCCTCCAATGAAGGCGATCATCGCGTTCGAGTCCGTCGCGCGGACCAAGAGCGTGAATCGCGCCTCCGAAGAGCTGGGGCTAACGGCCTCTGCCGTCAGCCATCAGATCAGCAACCTGGAGGCGGCAATCGGCCAGCCGCTCTTTTTCCGGCAAGGCCGCGGTCTGGTCCTGACACCCGTTGGTGAGCAATACCTGCGCGACGTGACAGGGGCGCTGGCCGAGCTCAACCGCGCCACCGAACGTGCCTCCAGCCGTACCGACGTCGAGATCCTTCGCGTGCACTCCAGCCCCAGCTTCGGCCTGATGTGGCTGTTGCCCCGGCTCGCGGCATTCCAGGAGGATCACAGCGACATTCGGTTGAACGTGTCGTGTTCATATGAAGACGTGTCGTTCACCAGCGGTTTCTACGACCTCGACATCCGCTACGGACACGCGCATTGGCGCGACGTGCAGATCAGGACGCTGCGCACCGAGCACATCGCTCCGCTGGCCTCACCGGCATACCTAAAACGGCACCCCGTGCAGTCGCCGCAAGACTTGCTCGCGCATCGGCTCATTCGATCGGAGACGCCGATCGTGCAGTGGCAGCAGTGGTTTGCACGCGTTGGCGTCGAGCACATGCACGTGTCGTTCGACTTCGCCTTCGACCGTTCGTACATGTCGCTCGAGACTGCGGCGCTCGGTCTGGGCGTGGCGCTGGAGAGCACGTTGCTCGCATCGGTCCTGATCGACCAGGGCCGGCTCGTGCCGGTATTTGGCAAGAACCACGCGCTGGAGGTGGCGGGCCACCATATCGTGTTCCCACCTCAGAATGCCGAACTGCCGCGCGTGGCGCGCTTTCTCGCCTGGGTCGACCAGCAGGTCAAAACAACACCGGGCGCCTAGCCTGCCAGGGCGACATGGTGCACCGCACCAGAGGCATGCCCGGCGTCATCTGAAAATTTCTCAGCCATAGTTGAATCCAACTGCGTTGATCGAATCGCCTGCTGGCACAACACTGCAGCCAACAAGATTCCAACAGTCAGGAGACAACGATGTTGCTTGAGAACAAGGTGGTAATCGTCACGGGTGCCGCATCGCCGCGCGGTATTGGCCGGGCCACGGCAAAGGCACTTGCAGCACACGGCGCCCATGTGGTCGTACTCGACTTGCGGCTCGAAGAGGCCGAACAGGCGGCGCGCGAACTCGGTGAAGGCCATCTGGGCCTGGCCTGTGATGTGACTGATCGGGCTGCGTGCGATGCGGCTGCGCAGGCCACGCTGGCCAAGTACGACCGCATTGACGGTCTCATCAACAACGCAGGCATCACCCAGCCGCTGCGTACGCTCGACATCCAGGCGGGCAATTTCGATGCGGTGGTCGACGTCAACCTGCGCGGCACGCTGTACATGTCGCAAGCCGTCCTGCCGCATATGAAAGCGCGCAAGCGCGGCAGCATTGTCTGCATGTCGTCGGTATCTGCGCAGCGCGGCGGCGGCATCTTCGGCGGGCCCCACTACAGCGCTGCCAAGGCAGGCGTGCTTGGCCTTGCCAAGGCCATGGCCCGCGAATTCGGTGGCGACAATGTCCGCGTCAACTCCATCACGCCAGGGCTCATCCAGACCGACATCACCGGCGACAAGCTCACGCCCGACATGCGCGCCGAGATCATCAAGGGCATCCCGCTTGGCCGGCTCGGCGATGCGGCCGACGTTGCCAACGCGTGCCTGTTCCTGGTGAGCGATCTGTCTGCCTACCTGACCGGCATCACGCTCGACGTGAACGGCGGCATGTTGATTCACTGAACGATCCAACCTACACCGCCACGGCACGCACACCGGCCGTGGACTTCTTCAAGACACATGCACCCGGGCCCACCCGGGGCACATGGTAGGAGACACCATGACGACGAAGTTTGCATCGCCCCTGCCGGGCGACGAGATGGCGCACGCCGATGCCGCCACGTTTGAAGCCCGCACGTATGCCAAGGTCGCGCGCCGGCTCATTCCATTCCTGATGATCTGCTATCTGGGTGCTTACCTGGATCGCGTCAACGTGGGGTTCGCCAAGCTGCAGATGCTCAACGACCTGCGTTTCAGCGAGACGGTGTACGGCCTGGGTGCCGGCATCTTCTTTCTTGGCTACTTCCTGTTTGAGGTGCCGAGCAATGTGATCCTGCACAAGGTCGGCGCGCGCAACTGGCTCGCACGCATCATGTTGACGTGGGCAGTCATCTCTGCAGCTTTTGCCTTCGTGAACACACCGACGTCGTTCTACGTGCTGCGCTTCCTGCTCGGGGTGGCCGAAGCCGGCTTCGCGCCGGGCGTCATCCTGTACATGACGTACTGGTTTCCGTCGCAGCGCCGGGCCAAGGCATTGTCGATTTTCTTCATGGCGATTCCGCTTGCGGGCATCGTCGGGGGGCCACTGTCGGGCTACATCCTGCACACCTTTCACGATGTGGCAGGGCTGTCCGGCTGGAAGTGGCTGTTCCTGATCGAAGCTCTGCCGTCGCTGCTGCTTGGCGTGGCCATCCTGTTCTATCTGGACAACGGCATCGCCCAGGCCAAGTGGCTGACCGACGCAGAAAAGGCGCTGCTTGAGCGCAACGTCGCCGGAGACAACGCACAGAAGACCGCACACGGTTCAGTGGGCGCCTTCGTCGCAGACCGCCGCCTGTGGCTGCTGGCCGCCATCTACTTCTGCGTGGTGCTTGGCCAATACGGGCTGACGTTCTGGCTGCCGACCCTGATCCGCAAGGCTGGCGTGGCTGATCCACTGTGGGTGGGCGTGCTCACAGCCGTGCCGTATATCTGCGCCATCGTCGCGCTGCCGTTGATTGGCATGAGCGCAGACCGCCGCCGCGAGCGCCGTCTGCACCTTGCCGTGCCGATGTTGGTTGCTGCCGCCGGGTTCGCTGCCCTGCCGCTGATTGGCAACGTTGGCGCTGCGCTGGTGTGCCTGAGCATTGCTGCCGCCGGGATCCTGTCTTCGTCATCGCAGTTCTGGTCGTTGCCCACCGCCATGCTGGGCGGCATGTCGGCCGCCGCGGGCATTGCTGCGGTCAACTGCTTCGCCAACCTTGCAGGGTTCTTCTCACCGGCCATCGTCGGGTGGCTCAACGACCTGACGGGTAAATCAACGGCTGGCCTGATCTTCATCTCCTCAGCCATCGTGCTTGGCGCCGTGCTGGTGTTCTTCGTGCCCGCAAAGACCGTCAACCGTTGAGGCGGTGACTGTTTCCGCCCCCGTGCTTCCCGCTTCATCACAGGAACCATCATGACTTCCACATCATTGCCCCCAACCGACGCTCTACCTCTGGCCGAGCGCGCTTACCGGATCCGCCGCAACGCCCTGCTGATGGGCGAAGTGCAGGGCCAGGGCTATATCGGGCAAGCGCTCGACATTGCCGACGTGCTGGCCGTCGCCTACTTCGGCGCCATGCGCTATCGGCCCGAAGACCCCGACTGGGAAGGCCGCGACCGCTTCCTGCTCTCCAACGGCCACTATGCGATCGCGCTGTACGCCGCCCTGCTCGAAGCCGGCATCCTGCCCGCCGAGGAACTCGAGACGTACGGCAGCGACGACAGCCGCCTGCCAATGTCCGGCATGGCCAGCTACACGCCTGGCATGGAGATGTCCGGCGGCTCACTCGGCCAGGGGCTCACGATTGCCGTCGGCCGCTGTTTGGGCCTCAAACGCAAGGGCTCCGACGCGTTCGTCTACACGCTGTTCTCAGATGGCGAGCTGGATGAAGGCGCCGTGTGGGAGGGCCTACTGTCGGCCGCGCACTGGAAGCTGGACAACCTCATCGCCGTGGTGGACGTGAACAATCAGCAGGCCGACGGCCCGTCGACGCAGATCATGGCGTTCGAGCCCCTGCTGCCCAAGCTCGAAGCGTTCGGCTGGTTCACCCAACGCGTGGATGGCAACGACATCGACGCGGTGAAGGCCGCGTTTGACGCAGCGCGCGCGCACAAGGGTGCGCAGCCACGCATGATCATCTGCGATACCCGCATGGGTTGCGGTGTTCCGTTCCTGGAGCAGCGCGAAAAGAATCACTTCATCCGCGTTGACGCGCACGAATGGCAGCTCGCGCTGCAAGCACTGGAAGCCGGGAGGACCGCATGAGCAGCACCGTCATCAACAAGCCCAAGCTGAAGACCTCGGCGATGATCGCCTCCATTGCGGGCGAGGGCCAGGCAACACGCCCGGCGCCGTTCGGCCACGCGCTGGCCGAGCTGGCACGCGTGAAGCCGAACGTCGTCGGCATGACGGCAGACCTGGGCAAGTACACCGATCTGCACATCTTTGCCAAAGAGTTTCCCGATCGCTATTACCAGATGGGCATGGCCGAGCAATTGCTCATGGGCGCTGCCGCCGGGCTGGCCAACGAAGGCGCCCAGCCGTTTGTGACGACCTACGCTGTCTTCGCCACCCGTCGTGCCTACGACTTCATGCACCAGACGATTGCCGAAGACAACCTAGATGTGAAAATCGTCTGCGCGTTGCCCGGCCTGACCACCGGCTACGGGCCGAGCCACCAGGCCGCCGAAGACCTGGCGCTGATGCGCGCCATGCCCAACATGACAGTCATCGACCCATGCGACGCACTGGAGATCGAACAGATGGTGCCAGCCATCGCAGCCCATGCCGGCCCCGTCTATGCGCGCCTGCTGCGCGGCAACGTGCCGGCGGTGCTTGACGAATACGGCTATCAGTTCGAGCTGGGCAAGGCCAAGCTGCTGCGCGACGGCGCCGAAGTGCTGGTCATTTCGTCCGGCATCATGACCATGCGCGCGCTGGAAGTGGCCAAGGCGCTGGAGGGCGACGGCATTGGCGTGGGCGTGCTGCACGTGCCGACGATCAAGCCGCTCGACACCGAGACGATCCTGCGTGAGGCACGACGCTCGGGTCGGCTCGTGGTGGTGGCAGAGAATCACACCGTGATCGGCGGCTTGGGCGAGGCGGTTGCCGGCACCCTGATGCGCGCCGGGGTGAGCGTGCCATTCCGCCAAGTCGGGCTGCCGGACGCATTTCTCGATGCCGGCGCACTCCCCACCCTGCACGATCGCTATGGGATTTCCACGAACGTCATGGCGTCGACGATTCGTGGCTGGCTGGATTGACATACTTGGGAGGCGCTCCGCCCTCGCGAAACGCGCATCGACAACTCTCTGGAAGCCGAACACCGCATTTAGATAGGCTTCCAGAACGTCGGCGATGGCGGCGGAGCCTGCCCAATACGTGTTGGCGCTAATTGATCAGATCCTTAGCAGCCTTGGCGCCCTCTTCCATCAGCTTGGCCTGCGCGTTGGCGCGGTTCAGCACGTTCTGCAGCTCCGCACTGCGGATCATGGTCTCGGCCTGCATCTGCATGATGCGTTCCATGCGCGAGTCTGCGTCACCGTGTGCGCGAGGCAGTTCCGAGCGGGGCAGATCCGCGCGGCGTTGCTTGGCTTGGGGCTGTGCAGCGGCATCGTCACCGCTCGACTCGCGTGGGCGCTTCGTGCCGCGCGCAGACAACGCCCCAAGCTCCCCTTGCGACGTACGTGCCGCGCGCTGAGGCACCTGAGGCTGCGACGGCTTGACCGGCGACGAACCTGGCGCGTCGTTACTGCTGATGTGTGTCTGGACGCTCGGTCCGCTGATCTTCGATGGAATCGGCATGGCGGGCAGAAATGGGGCAAGAACGCTTGCATGCTAGGCGGCCCATTGCAGCGTCCAGCACAATCATGCGAAAACGCAATCGCAAACGCGAAGCCTGCACATGCACCATGGCATGTCGAGCAATCGGTAGCCAACCACTCACACAATCAAATACGCGCTCGGAGGCATTGATGCACGTGCTGGACCACGAACCGCAAAGCTGGTTTCTATTTGAGGCGGATGGCGAGCTGTATCTCGATGCCAATTGCAACCATGGGGCGGTCGGCTACAGCTTCATGATTCGGCTGACCACGGCGGAAGTTCAACGGTATCGCGATGCGGGGCGGGATTACCTGAACTGGCTGGCTCAGGACATACATAATTCCGCGCCGATTTTGGTTGCCAGTTCGTCGCCGTATAAAACCCGAAAGGCGACCAATGAAGAGGAAGCCGAAGCGAGCACTGTGTTGGCGGCATGGCAGGCGGAGCGAATTCGAGAGCTTCGCAGCGCCACGCAAAACGGTCGCGAGCCGGAGGGGGATTAACGCAATTGTATCGATGGGCCCTGTTGGCACAACGCGAGTGCGGCCGGGGTAGGCAAGAAGATGGAGAGCGTTCCTTCACGCGAGCGGAGAAAATATGGCCGCCCACACAGCCCGTTCCTTCTGCTATGTATAAGCACCTCTGCAAGGCCCATTGCGCCGATCGATATTCCGCCGCATCCATACCAATTACCCACGTATCGAAGAAGCAACTGCCCAATCGCCTTTTGGTTGGCTCGCTGAAGAGCGAAGCAGGCAAACCGCCCATTGTGAGCAAGATCCTTCTGGTCGCTGGTTTGTTAGCCACACTGATTGGGCATGGCTTGTTCTGCAGTATTCCCGCTGAAGCAGCCGAAGCCCTCGCACAAACCACGGCATCGATCTAGGGTTCCGTTGAACCGGAGATCGTCTCCATTACGGTTCCCGGTGCCGGTACTTTTGGCGGTGACATCGATATGCGCGCCGAAGTCTACAAACCCGCGGGTAACGGTCCATTCCCGACATTGATCTTCTCTCATGGCCGCGCGGCAGACCGTCTAGATCGCGCCAATTTGAAATACCCGATCCCGAAAGGGCACGTGCGATATTGGCTGGCCAAGGGCATCGCCGTCGTTGCTCCGATTCGTGTCGGGTATGGCGCGACTGGAGGCGCAGACCAGGAAGCCTCCGGAGCCTTCATCAATGCCACGGGCGTTTGCACCAGCAAGCCAGACTTCCCTCACTTGGTGAAGGTCACGCGAGACATCACCCTGACAGCATTGGCATGGACGCGTGCGCAACCTTGGGTGGATAAAGACCGGATTATTCTGGAGGGTCAGTCCGTGGGCGGTTTTGCCACGATCGCCGCCGTAGCGGCCCAACCGCCAGGCGTTATCGGGTACATCAACTTTGCGGGGGGCGCTGCTGGTTGGCCCGATCACGCGCCTGGTCATAGTTGCGACCAAGAACAACTACGCGAAGTCATAGGCGAACTCGGCAAGACCGCAAAGATCCCCGGCTTGTGGCTTTACGCCAAGAACGATCAGTACTGGGGCCCTGACGCTCCCAATGAGTGGTACCGCGCCTTCGCCGCCGGAGGAAGCCCAGCAGAATTCATCCATGCTGCCGAATTGCCAGGGCGCGACGGCCACCTTCTGATGTACTACGGGGGCAAGCTCTGGTCTGTTCATGTCGACCGCTTCGTCAAGGCGCTCGGGCTCTCGCCTAAATAAGCGACGTTCCGCACCGTAGACAAACGCCCGCTTTTCACAAATATTCCCGGTAAGCCTGATTCGCCATTAACTGGTGCGGCAGCCCCCATGAACAACTTGTTGGCGGACGATTTGACGAGGTTCGAAGTTAAGACAGCCGGGCCATGAAAGCTGCTTGTTTCACGCATATGAAATAAGCGAAATTGCCACCTAACCAAACGGTTATCCCACGATGTAGGGATAGATTCCCCCCAGGTTTTTTCTTAGCATCCGCTTGCGCCAGTGCATTCGCCCGCGCGCATACAGAGGTTGCTGCATAACGCTTCTTTTTATCGAGAGCGGTTATTTGCGCAACGTCTTGAAAAAACAAAACAGGGGGGTTTTTGATGAAAGCAAGGTACGCCAAGAGTATCTGGCAAATGAGTTCCGCTGCGACGTGCATTGCATTGGCCGCAGTCACCCTGGTTGCCGGTTGCGGCGGAGGCTCGGATGGCTCCACATCGGGCAGCACAAGCACCGCCACGCCCGCAGCCGCGACCCTGACCGGTACCGCTGCCACCGGTAGCGCGCTTGCCAACGCTAACGTTGTCGTGACCGACAGCACGGGGAATTCGCCGTGCGTTGAAACCGCCATCACCACCAGCGCTCTGGGCACGTACACCTGCACGCTCAAATCTGGCGAGACGGCGCCATTCTTCGTGGTCGTGACCGACCCGACCGGCAACACCGCGCCGCTGGTCAGTGTGACCACGACCACCCCGCCGGCCGGCACGCCGCTCACGCTCAATGCCACCCCGCTGACGACCGCCATCCTGGCGCAACTGGCGCCGGACGGAAATCCGCTCACGCTGGTCAATGCGAAGACGGTGGATGCGAACGCCCTCAAGGCCGTTACCGCGAATGTCGTGGCGCAACTGTCGTCGGTGCTGAGCGCCATCGGTGCGCCGGCCAACTATGACCCGTTTGCCACCAGCATTTCCGCAGCGACGGCTTCTGGCGTCGGCAATACGGCCGACCAGATTCTTGATGTAGTGACGGTATCGAAGGACCCGGCCACCGGCCAACTGCGACTGGGTACGGTGGACGGCACGCCCGTGCCGCTGGCCACCGCCACCAGCGGCGGCTCGTCGCTGCCGGCGCCCGCCCCGAACGTTTCGAGCCTGCCGCAGGGCGCGCAAGCCCTGGCAAATGCGCTGACCGCCTGCTTTGCGCTGCCCGCCGCGCAGCGCGTGCTGGGCACAGACTTCACGCCGCCCGCTTCGCAAGGCGGCCCGAAGGTGACGGCGCTGGCACCGGCCTGCCAGAACATTGCATCAGACACGAGCAACGCCGGCGGCATCGCCTTCCTGCACAACGGCTACGCGTTCGGACAGCTATTCTTCGGCTACCTGATGAGCGACAGCATGACCGGCGCCAAGTTCAGCGTGCCGGAAGTCATGGCGTTCTATCCGGCAGGCTCGCCGTCGTCCCCCACATACGACACGGCCATCCTGAACACCAAGTACCTGGACGCCAGCGGCAACCCCGGCAACATCATTGTGCTGGCGCGCTACGTCGCGTCGGGCACCTCGGCTGCGCACCCGTCCAACTGGTGGGTCGTGGGCAATCAGCAACCGGTGGAAGTCAGCGACCGTCTGCAGGTTCGCCGGGTCGAGCAGGTCAACCCGAACTTTGCGGGCACCAGCGCCAATAGCAACAGCTACAACCACTTCCAGACGGGCATCCAGTTCTGGATCAACGCCAAGGGCCCGGGCAGCGTCAACAACAACGGCAGCCTGAGCTTTGCGCGTATTACGGGGCCGGGCCTGCCCACCAGCGGTCTCGTCTACATCGCCCCCACGGGCGACAGCAACGAGCCGACCCAGGTGTACATGGATGTGAGCAACAAGTTCGGTACGGTTCCGGCCACCACCCGTTGCAGCAACGGCGGTACGGCCACCTACAACTGCCCGAACTTCTGGTTCGCGCGCACGGTCGGCCTGACTGGCTCCGCAGCGACCACGCTGGCGGCACCGCGTAGCGACTTCAGCAATCCGGTCTGGGCGCAGGCGTCGGACAGCCTTGATCCGAACCCTGTCGTGAAGAACGCGCGGTATCAGGTCGAACTGTTCTACGGCTCGCAAACCACGCCCGACCGCGTTTATCACAAGACGCTGCTGACGGATCTGGTGCAAGCCACCCAGGCCGTGAACCTGCCGTGGAATACCGCAGGCAGCCAGACGCTGGCGGATCTGAACCCGTCCAACAGCGCCACCAACGGCGTGCTGTCTTCGATGGTGGTCGATTGGGCGCAGAACCCGTCGGCCCAGCAGATCGGCAGTGCTGCTGTCACGGTGGATCTGAAGGGCACTTACAGCGCGTCAACCAACGTGGCAAGGGGCGCAACGTCGGCGGTCATCAACCTGCCCTCGCAGCAGGTGCCGGCGCTGACCAGCTCGGGCACCCGCTCTGTGCTGTTCAACTACCGCATGCTCGACAACAGCCTCAAGAGCATGGTGTACACGTACAACTAAGCGCAAAGGCAACGCGCAATCCGGCCGGTCCGCACGCTGCCAAAACGGCCTGCGGAACCCGGCGGATCGATCACGATGGGCGTGCCAGACGGCACGCCTTTTTTTTCGCCTTGAGGCTTAAACCCCCGACTGCCGCCCCTCAACCCCCGCTAGCCGCCCTCCAAGCCCCAACCGTGGGGCTTTTTGCTTCGCGCGTGCCGCTTTTTGCAGCAATGGGTCGGACCTTTTACCTCGACGCATGGCGCTCCGAACCCCACGCGTGAGGCTCTGAACTCGGCGCACGACTCTTTTTGCCTCGCGCTTGCTGCTTTTTTCAGCAACACATGCTGCTTTTTTGAGCACGGTCGAGGGTCTGACCTCGGCGATTGGGGTTCTGGACTCCAACGTTGAGGCTCGGAGCCCGGCATGTGGGGCTTTTTACTCGGCGTTTGCGGTTCGGAACTCGGCACCCCGAGTCTGGAACTCGGCGTGCGGCGTTCTGGACCCCGTGAATGCGCTCTGATTTGGCCCTGAGACAAACCGCAACTTGCCGCCGCGGCTCGCCGCCCATAAACTCACCCCCGCTCGCGCAAACCAAGCGCAGCCGGGACTGCAATCCCGAATTCAAGACAAATCCGCGAGTGCCGTTAGGCCCTTGCGTGCCGTCGTTCGCCTATATGGGCGGGCCCGGCAGGGAGGGCTTCGGCCCTGCCGATTTTTTTGGTTTGTCTTGATCGGTATTGCAGACCTTGTCGTGTGCCCGCCCACCCTCCCAGGTGGGTGGCTCCTCACTCAACCAGAGGCAAGACAATGGATCAACCGACCCAAGCTGTACCCATCCCACACGGGTATCGCCCCGCAAACTGTCACTTCACCTGCATCGCGCAGCGTCCTCCGTCAGGAGGTGCCCGATGAGTCTTGAAGACAATCTCCTGTATGCACAAGGCGCCCTGAGCGCGCGGGATTATCTGCGGCGCGCCCAAATGGACGTGAAGGTGCAGCGGCAGTTCAGCCCCAAGACTTTGCGCTTGGAATACCAGCTTCAGGTCAAGGACAAGGCCGTTGAATACCAGGCAGGGTTTCTCGATGCGATTGGCGCTTTCATGCTGACGTCGCTGGATGGTGTGACAGTGGACCTGTACCGGTGGGAAGTCCTGCACGTGCTGGCACGTGCGAACAAGCTGAAATAAGAAAAACAGCAGTAAAAGCGAACCCGCGACGGGCGGGGGCGCTTGCGGCCGACGCATCATCAAGCGCATTCAACATAGCCAGCACACACCTGATTGGTAGAGCGCCGTCTTTTCCATCCAATTCGCTCTTTATCTTTTTTTTGAGTGAGACAAGGTAGAGCAGTTGCATTGGCGACTTCAATCCTGTCATAAGCGGTTCGCGCTGCACATCAGGCAAAGAACCGATTAGTCCATAATGAATCGTTCATCGTTCTCTACGAGGCACCCGATGTTCGATAGCGTCCCAGGCATCACTGTCAATACAGGCGAAGCGGAGATATTTCTCAAGCGATTCGGATCCGGTCCACCGCTACTTTTTCTCCATGGCTTTCCTGAAACACATTTGATGTGGAGGGCGGTTGCGCCACTGCTCTCTGATCAACATGAAGTGTTCTGTCCAGACCTACGCGGATATGGAAAGAGCAGTTGTCCTGATTCGGCCCCGGACCACGCGCCATATAGCAAACGAGCAATGGCAAGAGACATGGTTGCACTCATGCGCAGATTCGGCCATGAGCATTTCGCGGTCATCGGTCATGATCGAGGCGCTCGCGTTGCACACCGTATGGCGTTGGATTTTCCGGCTTGTGTCCGCCGCCTTGCTGTGCTCGATATCTTGCCGACGGAGGTTGTCTGGGACAGGGCTGACGCGAAATTGGCCTTGGCCTTCTGGCCATGGTCACTACTATCTCAGCCAGCGCCGCTCCCAGAGCGACTGATTTCGGCAGCGCCAGACGCGATTATTGATAATGCATTGAGCGGTTGGGGAACCAGACGCGACACGTTTTCGATAGACGTGCGAGATGCATATATTGATGCTTTAAGCGATCCCGCACGCATTCATGCAATTTGTGAAGAATACAGAGCGGCGGCAACTATAGACCGTGAACATGATGTTGCCGATATTTCAGTAAATAAAAAGGTGACCTGCCCGTTACTCGCTGTTTGGAGTAAAAACGCTGGAATAGAAAAGTGGTATCAGGACGATGGTGGGCCACTAGAAATCTGGCGGGGTTTTGCATGTGACGTTGAAGGTCATGCGCTCGATGGCGGCCACTTTTTTCCGGAGGAAATTCCGGAACAGACCGCAGATATTCTTCGCAAGTTCCTACGGAAAACTACCTAACGATTGCCCGCGAATCTCCGGTACGGCTACGAAATCTCGGTGGGTGACTTACAAAACCTGCTTTCTCAGGCCCACGCCTTCACCCCCGGCACCGGCATCCCCTCCACCTCCGGCAAGTCAATCCCAAAGTACTCAGCCAACAGCCCCCGCAACGCCCTCCGGTCTTCCAATTCAAACCTGTGCGGCGTATTCCCGCGCCAGATCGTGGCGTCCCGATTCATCACCGTCACGCGCCCTTCGTCGGTCAATGCCCGCATGAGGATGCGGTTCATGAACGGCGACGCCGGATACGTGCTCGTGTAGTGGTTCGCCATTTCGAAATCGATCGGGTAGTCCTGCTCCATCGTGGTGACCCAGGCGTCGACGGGCGTGTCGCTGCGCACCTGTGCGCGGAGTATCCAGCGGTCTTCATCGCGCGCCATCCAGTGCAGTTCGCCGTCGATATTGGCCTGCGTGCCGTCCAGCGGCACAGGCGCACGCGGGGCGAGCGCGCCAAAACCTGGGTCGACGACGAAGGTGCCTTCGGGCAACGGCACCGTCAGGAACATGTGGGTGCGCGGTGCCTCCGTGCGCGGGGCGAGCAATACCACGCGCGACGAGTGACGGGTCGGCTGAAAGCCAAGCTGCTCCAGCACGGCGGCAAACAAGGTGGCGTGCTCAAAACAGTAGCCACCGCGGCGTGCGTGAACGAGCTTGTTCTGCAGGCTTTCCAGGTCGATCCGGATGCCGCGCCCGAGCAGCACGTCGAGGTTCTCAAACGGAATGTGCCGCATGTGCGCGTGCACCAACTGCGCGAGCGTGTCGTAGCTGGGGCGGGTGCCGCCACCCCACTGGATGCGGTTGAAGTAGGCGTCCAGATTGAGTTGCGATGTCACGTGCGGTCTCCTTGTGCGCCGGGGGTGACGCAACGTCAGCCCTGTTTGCGGCGGCGGAATTGCTGTTCGGTTACGGTGCTGCCCCACTGCGTTCCGGCTTCTTCATGCGTAAGTTGAAAGCCGAACGATTCGTACAGGTGGCGGGCAGCATCCAGGCCCTTGAAGGTGTTGAGGTAAGTCTCGTCAAAGCGCTCGTCGACAAAGCGCATGGCCTGCGACATGAGCTTACGGCCAATACCTGTGCCACGCAGTGAATCATCCACGATGAACCAGCGCAGGTGTGCAACGCGCGTGTCCGAGTTTCCGTCAATGGCGAGCGATGCGAGGCAGCGGTTGTTCTCCACACACAGCCAGAGTGCCTTGTTGGCGTCGGGCAGGGATTGCGCAAAGTCGGCCAGTTCCTTGGCGACGCGGCGCTCGAAGAACACGCCAAACCCCCAATGTTGCGCGTAGAACCGGCCATGCAGGCTGGCGATATCGCCAATGCAGCCGGGCACGTAGCCTTGCACGATCTGGGGGCCCGCGTCAGCGGGGGCTTGCGCGGGCTTGTGGTCGTTGTCGTCGGCCAGCGCGCTGACGTATTGCGACAGCGATGCAACCAGCCGTTGCTGGTCTGCGGGCGTCAGGTGTCGCAGCGCATTGGAGACTTGGCCGGAAGCGAAGGCGTCGATCTTGCGCCGCAATTGCTGGCCGTCTTTGGTGAGGTGCAGTTCGGAAGATCGGGCGTCGTCTGCACAGGTGCGGCGCTCGACCAGGCCGGCGGATTCCAGCCGGGTGACCTGGCGGCTGGTGCTCGATTTGTCCAGCCGCAGGCGTTCGGCTAGGTCGCGTGCCTGGATGCCCGGCGAGCCGGCAATCTCCAGGATCGCGTGCACTGCAGAGGGCGGCAGATCGCTCTCAGCCAGCGTGTTGCGCATGAAGCCAAGCTCGCGAACGAGCTTGCGCGAAATCTCCCGCAGCTCGCGGATGGTCTGCTCGCGTGATTGCGTGGGCGCTTCAATGAAGTCCATACCGGCCTCGATTAGTTGTTTCGCGCAACCAATATAGTTGCACAAAACAACCTTTTCAAGGCCCGGCGGTGCCGTAGCGGGCAGCGCCTAAGAGGCTTGTCACCGGTGCTCAGGCAAACGCGAGCCCGCTGGCGCCATCCGACAGACGGAATACCGATACGGCGCGCCGCAGCGTCGTCGCCTGTTCTTCCAGCGATTGCGCTGCCGCTGCGGCCTGCTCGACCAGCGCGGCGTTCTGCTGTGTGACTTCGTCCATCTGCGTGACGGCCTGATTGACCTGCTCGATGCCCCGGCTTTGCTCGGCAGAGGCGGCGGCAATCTCGGCCACGATCTCCGATACGCGGCGGATGGCATCCTTCACTTCGCTCATGGTCTCGCCCACCGCAGCCGCCTGTTGCGAGCCCGCCTGCACCACGGCAACGGAGTCGCCAATCAGCCCCTTGATCTCCTTGGCGGCAGAAGCGGAGCGTTGCGCAAGCGTGCGAACCTCACTGGCAACAACGGCAAAGCCCCTGCCCTGCTCGCCAGCGCGCGCGGCTTCCACCGCGGCATTCAACGCGAGGATGTTGGTCTGGAACGCGATGCCTTCGATCAGCCCCGTGATCTCGGAGATCTTGCCCGAGCTGGTGCTGATCTGGTCAATCGTGCCGACCATGGCCTGCACGGCCTCGTTGCCTGCCTGCGCGATGGTGCTGGCGCTGGAGGCGAGGCTGTCGGCCTGGGCGGCGTTCTCGGCGTTCTGCTTCACGGTCTCGGTCAACTGCGTCATGCTCGACGCGGTTTCCTCAAGCGATGCGGCCTGCTGCTCCGTGCGGGCAGACAGATCAATGTTGCCGGCTGCAATCTCCTTGGACGCCACCGTCACGGATTCGGCCGATACCTTGATGCCGCGCACCGTGTCGGTCAACTGCTGATCCATTGTGCGCAGTGCGGCCAGCAGCTCACCAAACTCGCCCTGCGTGTCGATCACGATGTTGTTCTCCAACCGCCCACCGGCAATATGGTTGGCAACGTCCACCGCTCGGCTGAGCGGCCGAGAGATCGCACGCAGCAGATACCAGCACATGCCCACGCCCACCGCAAACCCAGCGCACACCAGCACAACAGCCATGCTGAAGATGGAGTGATAAGTTGCTTCGCTATCGTCGACGGCCAACTTGGCCTGTTCCAGATTGATGGCAATGTCTTTTGCCAGCAGTTCGCTCACGGCCTGGCCGGATTGGGCGTGGTGGTTGATGATCTGCGAGGCAGCATCATGGTGACCTGCCTGCAACGCTTCAATCGCTTCGTTCGTGGCGGTGTTGAATTGCGGCAGGGCGTCGTTGATCTTGCTGGCGACCTCGCGTTCCTGTTCGCTCGTCACGCTGGCGGGGTAGTACTGCTTCCACGCGCCGTTGATCTGGTCCATATCCGCACGCATGGTGCGCACGGCCGCTGCGACCTGCGATGCGTCGTCCTTGAAGACCTGCGCGCGGCGCAATTGCAGGCGTACATCCAGTTGCGCCGTCCGAAGCTCGGCAAGCTGCGCGATAGGCAGCGTGTTGCCCGTGTAGGCGTCGCCAATGTTGGCGTTCAGGCGCATCAGGCCCCGCACCCCAAACACACCTGTGGCCAGCAGCAGCACCAGACACAGACCAAACGCCCCAAGCAATTTGAAGCGCACCGAATGCACGATAGACGGCATGATTTCCCCCGACCTGTTTATCCGGAGGCACGTGCTCCGGAATGTTGGATGTTCTGAATCTGCATATCGGTAGGCCGCGAGATACCTTAAGTGCGTGAGTCAAAGCGCTCACATTGCGCTCTGCATCAGTGCGTGCTTTGGCGATTCGGGTGCGTGAGGGGAGACATCCGAGAGCCGGTCCGTACGCGCGACGGACCGACTTCAAGCTGCGTGAGCGTGCCTGCCTAGTTGAACGGCGGCATGGCGTGTGATCGCATGACGATGGCCGAAGCAGGTGTGTCCTTGGCCGTTTCAGTCGGGCGCTGCACCGGCTTGTGTGGGCTGGACGGCGGTACGGACACCCCGCGTTGCGCGCGCCCTAGGAAACGCTGCATGAGGCAGAACACGCACAGCAACACCCCAATGGCGATGCGCGCCCACCAGGAGCTGAGCGTGCCGTCAAAGGTGATCAACGACTGGATGACGCCGAGCAACAGCACGCCCACCACGCTACCGCTGATCAGCCCCACGCCACCTGTGAGCAACGTGCCACCGACCACGGTGGCGGCAATGGCGTCCAGTTCCATGCCCTGGGCATGCAGTCCGTAGCCGGAGAGCATGTAGAACGTGACCAGCACGCCGCCCAGTGCCGAGCAGAAACCGCTGAGCACATAGACGAGGATGCGCGTGCGCGCCACCGGCAAGCCCATCAGCAAAGCCGAGCGTTCATTGCCGCCCAGCGCATAGACCGTGCGGCCGAAGCGGCTGCAATGTGCAAGCCACGCCGCGGTAGCAAACACCACCAGCGCAATCACCACGCTGGGCGACACGTAGTTGCCGCCGCCCACCTGGATCTTGTATTGCGACAGCGTGGTGTAGATCGGGTCCGTAATGCTGATCGAATCAATGCTGATGAGGTAGCACAGCCCCCGCGCGAGGAACATGCCGCCCAGCGTGACGATGAACGGCTGGATGCGGAACACCTGGATCAGCACGCCCATCATCAAGCCGAACAGGCACCCGACAACGAGCACCAGCGGCACCACCACGCCAATCGACCAGCCGTGATGTTCGACCAGCGCGGCGGAGATCATGGTGGTAAGGGCCACCACCGCGCCCACCGACAGATCGATGCCGCCCGACAGAATGACGAACGTCATGCCAATGGCGACGACCATCAGGAACGCGTTGTCGATCAGCAGATTGAGAAACACCTGCACGCTGAAGAAGCCCGTGTAAGTCACAGACCCAAAGCCGAACAGCAGCGCAAACAGGAACAGCGTGACGTAGAACGGCAAGCGCCGTGGATTGACTCTCATGACTGCGCCCCTGCACGGCTTTGGCGTTGAAAGAACATGCCGCGAAACGCTTCCGATTGCGCCAGGCACACGGCAAACACCACCACGGCTTTCACCACGAGGTTGATCTCGGGCGGCACGCCCATCGAGTAGATCGCATAGGTGAGCGTCTGAATGATCAGCGCGCCAATCACGCTGCCCCACAGGCTGAACTTGCCGCCCGCCAGCGAGGTACCGCCCAGCGTGACGGCCAGGATGGCGTCAAGCTCCAGCAGCAGCCCGGCGTTGTTGCCGTCCGCGCTCTTGACGTTGGAGCAGATGATGAGCCCCGCAACGCCGGCCATGGCACCGCAAAATCCATAGATGCCAAACAGCAGCGCCTTGGTGTTGAGCCCCGCAAGCCGCGCGGCCACCGGGTTGATGCCGACGGCCTCGATAAACAGCCCCAGCGCCGTGCGATGCATCAACAGGAGCAACAGGCCCAGCACAGCGGCCGCGATGTACAGGCCGAACGGCAGCCCGAACAGATAGCCGTTGCCCACAAAGAAGAACGGCTCGTAGTAGACGGTGATGATCTGGCCACCGGTAATGAGTTGCGCCACGCCGCGCCCGGCCACCATCAGGATCAGCGTGGCAATGATGGGCTGCATGCCTGCACCCGCCACCAGCAGGCCATTCCACAGGCCGCATACCAGCGCTACGCCCACGGCAGCCAGCAGCGCCAGCAGCAGCGGCACCTTGGTCACGTAGACAGGCAAGCCGTTCTGTACCACCAGCGTGCCGCCGATGAGCGACGCCGCAATGGCGCCGGAGATGGCCACCACCGCGCCCACTGAAATATCGATGCCGCCCACGGCAATCACCAGCGTCATGCCCAGGGATATGAGCATCAGCGGCGCGGCACGGTTGAGGATGTCGATCAGGCTGCCGTACAGGTGTCCACCGCGAATGTCGAGGTGAAAGAAATGCGGGTTGAACCACGCGTTGAGCAGACACAGCAGGAGTAGCGTCACGCACGGCCAGAACAATCTGTGGCCGGTGAGCGCTCGCAGGTTGGCGGAGTTCATGCTGCGCCTCCGGTGGTGTTGGACTGGGTGTTGGACTGACCGGCAGGCACGTCGCCGCCGGCAATCACGTGGCACAGGTTGTCTTCGGTCACATCGGAGCCGGCAAGCTCGCCCACCTTCTTGCGATCGCGCAGGATCGCCAGCCGGTGGCTCACACGCAGCACTTCCGGCAGCTCGCTGGAGATGAACAGGATGGCCATACCCTTGCGGCACTGCGCGATCACCAGGTCCATGATGTCGAGCTTGGCGGCAATGTCGATGCCGCGCGTGGGCTCGTCCAGGATCAGCATGGCCGGGTCGGTCGCCAGCCAGCGTGCGAGCACGGCCTTCTGCTGGTTGCCGCCCGAGAGCTGGCCGATGGGCTTTTCAGCGTCGGGCGTCTTGATGCCGAGCTGGGCGATGTACTGGTCGGCAATCTCGCGCTGGCGCTTCTTGGGCAGATAGCGGAACAGCCCACGCTTGGCCTGCAGCGCGAGGATGATGTTCTCGCGAATCGACAGCTCGGCAATGATGCCCTCGGTCTTGCGGTCTTCCGGGCAGAAGCCGATGCCCTGACGGATGGCGTCACGTGGGGAACTGAACTGATGCGACTGGCCCTGCACGTTGATCGAGCCCGCATCGTTGCGATCAACGCCAAACAGCAGGCGCGCGGTCTCGGTGCGGCCCGAGCCCAGCAGCCCGCCCAGGCCCAGCACCTGCCCGGGGCGGACGTCCAGATCGAGCGGCTGCACGACACCACGGCGGCCCATGCCACGCGCGCTCAGGAACGCTGGCGCGGAGTCATCCACCGCCGGCACCTCGGTGCGCTCGAAGCGGCTTGCATCAATGTCGCGCCCGACCATCTTGTTGATCAATTGCAGTTGCGGCAGATCGCGCGCGGCGTATTCGCCCTCCAGCCGGCCGTTGCGCAGCACGGTAATGCGGTCGGCAATGGCGTAGGTCTGCTCCAGAAAATGTGTGACGAACAACACGGCCATGCCGCGCGCCTTGAGCGTGCGAATGGCGGCAAACAGGCGCGCCACTTCGTCGTCGTCCAGGCTGGACGTTGGCTCGTCCAGGATCAGGATGCGGGCTTCGGTGGATAGCGCGCGCGCAATTGCCACCATCTGCTGAATGGCCACCGGATAGAGCGACAGCGGCAGCGTCACGTCGATGTGGATGTTCAGATCGGCCAGCAGCGCCTGCGCGGCGCGGTTGGTGGCGCGCCAGTCGATGCTGCCCATGCGCATCGGGAAGCGGCCGATGTGGATGTTCTCTGCCACGGTCAGGTTCGGACAGAGATTGACCTCCTGATACACCGTGCTGATGCCGAGCTTCTGCGCGTCCAGCGGCGAGCTTGGCGCGATGGGCTGACCGCCGAGCACGATCTCGCCCGCATCGGGCGCCTCAACGCCAGTCAGCACCTTGATAAGCGTCGACTTGCCGGCGCCGTTCTGCCCCATCAAGGCATGCACTTCACCGGGAAACAAGCGGAAATCGACCGCGGCCAGCGCCTGCACGCCGGGAAAGTTCTTGGAAATGCCGCGCATGTGAAGCAACGCGCCACGGGCATCTGTGGCGGCGGCATGATCAACGTGATCCAACATGGATGTCACCTGTTAACGTGGCGCAGCCGGCATGGCGAAACAAAGTCGCCCTGCCGGCCCGCTCGGAACCTGTTCATGATCCGTAGCGAGCGGCCCGAGGTTGGCAGGACGAGTTGTCCAAATCGGCAGCCGTACATAAATACGGCGAGTACGAATTTGGCAAACCGGGTGCCAAGATCGGGCCGTGCAGCAGGATCAGTACTTGCGGTTCGGAAACTCCTTGGCCGCCACGTCCATCGGGAAGATGCCTTCCTTGGTGACGATACGCTTGGGCACGGTCTTGCCCGCCAGCACGGCGCGCGCGGTATCCATCAGTTGCGGCCCGAGCAGCGGGCTGCATTCCACCGTGACGTTGAGCTTGCCGGCCATCATGGCTTCAAACGCGCCCTTCACGCCGTCGATGGAGATGATGGTGATGTCCTTGCCCGGCTTGAGCCCGGCCTCTTCAATGGCCTGGATCGCACCGATCGCCATGTCGTCGTTGTGCGCGAACAGCACGTTGATCTTCTTGCCCTCGGCCTTGAGGAAGGCTTCCATCACCTCCTTGCCCTTGGCGCGGGTGAAGTCGCCGGTTTGCGAGCGGATGATCTTGTAGTGCGGATCGGCCTTGATGATTTCTTCAAAGCCGCGCTTGCGGTCGATGGCAGGCGCGGAGCCGACGGTGCCTTGCAGCTCGACGATGTTCACGTCGCCGCCCTTGGGCTTGACGTTCTCAAGCAGCCAGCGTCCCGCCTTGCGGCCTTCCTCGACAAAGTCCGAGCCGATGAACGTGGTGTAGAGCGACGTGTCCTTGCTGTCGATACCGCGGTCGGTCAGGATGACTGGAATCTTCGCGGCCTTGGCCTCCTGCAGCACGGTGTCCCAGCCGGATTCCACCACCGGAGAGAACGCAATCACATCGACCTTCTGCGCGATATACGAGCGAATCGCCTTGATCTGGTTTTCCTGCTTCTGCTGCGCGTCGGAAAACTTCAGGTTCACGCCCTGCGCCTTGGCCGTCGATTTGATGGACTCGGAATTGGCGGTGCGCCATTCGCTCTCGGCACCCACCTGGGCAAAACCCATGGTGAACGACTTGTCAGCCGCGTGAGCCGCGGTGGTCAGGCCCGTGGCCAGCAGCACGCCGGCCGTGGCCAGCAAGCTCAACACGGTCCGTCTGGCGCACGAAGCGCTCGTTTTTTTCATCGTTTGTCTCCGTTATGGTGGAGCGCAGCCGGTAACTGCCCCCGGGGCTGCGCACGTCGTCTTTGCAACGCGGTACACGAGTCAAACTCAGCAGGGGCGACCGTCTTCCCCTGCCGGCGATTCGTGGTGAGCCATGGTATTGACAGCCTGACATGACCGTCTAATGTTTTTTTGGGGGCCAACCGATATCGCTTTTGATATCAGACAGGGTGTTTGCATATCGTGCAGCGCACCAAAATCGCGCGCAACGATGGCAGCCCCCCAGTCTGCTCAGCGAGATTCCGCCAGCGATGCCGCCACGTGCGAAAACGCCACGCGCTGGCGGCGGAAGTCATTGGGCGACAGGCCCTGGCGGCGGCGGAAGACCAGCGCAAAGTGGCTCGCGCTCTCAAAGCCCACCGCGGTTGCGATCTCCAGGACGGACATGCGCGTCTCGGTCAGCAGACGGCTGGCAAGTTGCAGGCGGCGTTCGGTCACGTACTGGTGCGGCGTGCGGCCGCTGGCTTCTTTGAAGCTGCGGGCGAAGTGATGCACGCTCAAGTCTGCAATGTCGGCCATGTCGCGCACGCTGATCGGCTGCGTCACGTTGGCTTCCACAAACTCCATCACGCGGCGCAGGACGTGCGCGGGTAGCGATGCGCGCGTGGCAATCTCCTTGTTGCGCTGAGCGCTGTCGCGGGCTTCTTCCAGATGCGTGCAGGCACGCACGATGATGCGCATGGCGCCGCCCATCACCGTGTCGTTCATCCAGGCACGATCGGGCTTGGATGAAGACAGGCTGCAGAAGACGATCCAGGTGGAGCGCGGCGTCATCTGATGGCGCAATGGCGCGCCCCACACGATGCCGCTATTCAGGTTGAAGCGCACCAGGTCGGCAAAGAAGGTTTCAATGCGAGGGTCGGCATGGTCGGCGCATACGCGCTCACGCAGGTAAGGGATGTCCCATGCCAGGGGCAAGCCGCAGTCCCCCTGCAGTGCGATGCGCGGGTCGATCTCGAAATGGCGCTGCTCCAGATAGCGCTCTTCCCAGCCGGCGGGGGAGTTGGTGTTGTAGAGCACGCGTTGCTCGCCCCGCTGCTTGCCCGCCTCGCCGATGTATTCCATCAGGCCAAACGAGAGCCACTCGAAGTCGACGTCGTGCATGGCTTGCCGCAATGTGTCAGCAAAGCCGGCGGAAAAATCTTGCAGGCGTGCGCCCTGGTCCATCACCCGTATCCGTTGTTTTCGTGCGCCGTCTGAGACGCGGCGCTCCGTACATCTGATGCCGGCCCGCGTGCGCGGCGCGCGGGGGGCTTAAAACAATCTCGCAACTATAGCGGCCGTGCGTGTCAGAAACCGAGCATGCATATCGAAAAAGCTTCGTTCCGCTGCATACGTCTGCTTTTTACACTGGGCGCACTTGTTATGACGAGTTGCGCCCATCGATGACCACCTCTAATTTGCACCGCCAACCTGCCCCGCCGCTCTATGAGCGCATCAAGGGCGCGCTGCGCGAGGGCATTCGCAACGGTCACTACGCGCCAGCATCGCTGCTGCCGTCAGAAGCGGCGCTGGGCGCGCATTTCAACGCCAGCCGCATCACCGTGCGTCAGGCGTTGGCAGATCTGCAGAACGAAGGGCTGATCTTCCGCCGTCACGGAAAAGGCTCGTTTGTGAGCCAGCCAAAGGCGTTTCAGAACGTGACTGCGCTGCAGGGCTTTGCCGAGGCGATGTCGGCACACGGTCACGCCATTCGCAATCGCGTGCTGAAGCTGCAAACGGTGCCTGCGCCAACCGATGTGGCGCAGGCGCTGCAACTGGCGCCCGATACGCCCGTCACGGAATTGCATCGCCTGCGGTTGCTGGATCAGGTGCCGGTGTCGCTTGAGGTGACGTGGCTGCCGGACGCACTTGGCAGCATCGTCGCCCGGGCGGACCTCGCCACGCGCGATGTGTTTCTCGTGCTGGAGCAGGACGCGGGTGTGGCGCTGGGCCATGCCACGCTCGCCATCGATGCGGCATTGACCGATCACGCCACGGCCACCGCGCTCGACACGGGCGCAGGCGCAGCGCTGCTGCGTGTGGAGCGCCTGACGCATGACGCACAAGGCACGCCCATCGACTTTGAACGCCTTTATTTTCGCGGCGACGCCTTCCAGTACCGGCTCCGACTGGATCGGCAAGTGGCGACGCATGCGCAATCCATCCTCCCTTTGCAAGGCACCGTATGAACACGTTGGAACTGGAGTACGACCTCGTCGTCGTGGGCGGCGGCACGGCCGGCCCGATGGCGGCCATCAAGGCAAAAGAACGCAACCCCGCGCTGCGTGTGCTGCTGATCGACAAAGCGCACGTGAAGCGCAGCGGCGCCATCTCGATGGGCATGGATGGGCTGAACAACGCCGTCATTCCCGGGCATGCCACGCCCGAGCAATACACGCGCGAAATCACCTTGGCCAACGATGGCATCGTCGATCAATCGGGCGTGTATGCCTATGCGCAACACAGCTTTGCCACCATCGAGCAGCTCGACCGCTGGGGCGTGAAGTTCGAGAAGGACGAAACCGGCGACTACGCCGTCAAGAAGGTCCACCACATGGGCAGCTACGTGCTGCCGATGCCGGAGGGGCACGACATCAAGAAGGTGCTGTATCGCCAGCTCAAGCGTGCGCGGGTGGAGATCACGAACCGCATCGTCGTCACGCGTGTGCTGACGGATGCCGATGGGGCGGCCTGCGGCGTGCTCGGCTTCGACTGCCGAACGGCAGATTTTCTCGTGGTGCACGCAAAGGCCGTGGTGCTGAGTTGCGGTGCGGCTGGGCGGCTCGGTTTGCCGTCGTCCGGCTACCTGATGGGCACATACGAGAACCCCACCAACGCCGGCGATGGCTACGCGATGGCGTATCACGCGGGCGCGGAGCTTTCCAACCTGGAATGCTTCCAGATCAACCCACTCATCAAGGATTACAACGGCCCCGCCTGCGCATATGTGACCGGCCCGCTGGGCGGCTACACGGCCAACGCCCGCGGCGAGCGCTTCATCCAGTGCGACTACTGGAGCGGCCAGATGATGTGGGAGTTCTACCAGGAGCTGCAGGGCGGCAAGGGCCCGGTGTTTCTCAAGCTCGACCACCTGGCCGAAGAAACCATCCAGACCATCGAGACGATTCTGCACACCAACGAGCGCCCGAGCCGCGGCCGCTTCCACGCGGGGCGGGGCACCGATTACCGCACGCAGATGGTGGAGATGCACATCTCCGAAATCGGCTTCTGCAGCGGGCACAGCGCGTCTGGCGTGTATGTGAATGCGCGCGCGGAAACCACCGTGCCAGGCCTTTACGCGGCGGGCGACATGGCTGCGGTGCCGCACAACTACATGCTCGGTGCGTTCACGTACGGCTGGTTCGCGGGCCAGAACGCGGCGGACTACATCGCCGGCCGGCAAGGCGACGCCCGCATCGACGCCGAACAGATCGCCCGCGAGCGCGCGCGCATCTTTGCGCCGCTGCAGCGCGACCACGGCCTCGCCCCCGCGCAGGTGGAATACAAGCTGCGCCGCATGGTGAACGATTACCTGCAACCGCCCAAGGTCACGCGCAAGATGGAAATCGGCCTGCGCCGCTTCGACGAGATTGCCGAAGACATCACGCACCTGCACGCGAGCAACCCGCACGAGCTGATGCGCGCGATGGAAGTCAGCTTCATCCGCGATTGCGCCGAGATGGCCGCGCGCGCCTCGCTCTTCCGCACCGAAAGCCGCTGGGGCCTGTATCACCATCGCGTGGATTACCCCGAACGCGACGACGCCAACTGGTTCTGTCATACGCGCCTGTACAAGGACGCACACGGCGCCATGGCCAGCCGCAAGCAGGCTGTTGAACCGTACGTCATCCCAGTCGATGTGCTCGGCACCGATTCCTACGCGCACATGCGCATTCCGAAGGCTGCATGACCATGCAACAGACGACCGTTCATTTCACCCACACGCCGCACGACATCACCTCCCGCAGCAGCGCGCCCGTCACCATCGACGAAGCCAAGTGCATTGCCGACAAGGGCTGCACCGTGTGCGTCGATGTCTGCCCGCTCGACCTGCTCGCCATCGACCTGACCAAAGGCAAGGCCTTCATGCAATTCGACGAATGCTGGTACTGCATGCCCTGCGAGCAGGACTGCCCGACCGGCGCGGTGAAGGTCGACATTCCGTATCTGCTGCGCTGAGGTAGCGATGACGACAACCCTCCTGGCGCGCCTGCACGACGCAGACGCCGCCACCCGCCGCGTCGCCCTCCTCCAGCTTGCCGATGCGGAAGACGCCGACGCGCTGCCCGATGTGATTGCGCTGCTTGCGCAGGACCCGGCGCCGGAAATCCGGCTCGAAGCCGCGCGCATCCTGGCGACCTGGGAACAGCCGGACACCGTGGCCGCCCTTGCCCGTGCGCTGGAAGACGCGGATGGCACCGTGCGTGACGCAGCGGCAATCGGCCTGGCGGATTTGAAATCGCCCGACTCGGCGCCCGCGCTGTTGCCTTACGTCGACCATGCCAGCGCCTTTGTGCGCGCCGCCGCGTTGCGCGGTTTGCGTGAGCTGCGCGTGCCCGAGAGCGAAGCGCCCGCGCTTCACGCGCTGCAAGACGTTGACGCCGCCGTGCGCCGCGAGGCCGTTGCGGTGCTCGGCTGGCGCAAGCATGTGGGCGCATTGCCTGCGCTGGCGGAACGCGCACGTCATGACGCAGATGTCGATGTGCGCCGTGCCGCAGTTGGCGCCCTCGGCCTCGCCACCGATGCCGCCGTGCTGCCCGCGTTGCTCGCTGCGCTGCGCGACACCGCCTGGCGCGTGCGCGAGGAGAGCGCCAGCACGCTCGGCAAGCTGCGGGCGCTCGCTCCCGATGCGCATGTCACGCAAGCGTTGGTCGAGGCGCTGGCCGATGCGTATTGGCAAGTCCGCCTGCAGGCCGCCCGGGCGCTCGGCCGGTGGCGCGCTGCGCATGCCGTCGATGCGCTCGCCGCGCTGCTCACGCACCCGATCAGCAATCTGCGCAAGGAAGCCGCGCTCGCCTTGGGCGAAATCGGTGAACCCTCTGCCCTGCCCGCCCTGCGCAGCGCAGAAACCGACGGCGACCCTGAAGTCGTCAAGGCGGTGCGGATCGCCTTGGCACAAATCGAGAGCGCCCGTGCAACCCCCTGAGCGCATCGACAACGACGTCGCACAAGGCCGGCTGCGGCTGCACTGGACAGACGCCGTGGTCTCACTCGACCACGCGGCATTGCGCAAGGCGTGCCGCTGCGCGGAGTGCCAGTTCAAGCGCCATCACGGCACGCCGATCAACGTGCCGGCGGCCGTGCGCGTCACCACCATCGCGCCTGCGGGTTACGGCGTGCAACTGGTTTTCAGTGATGGACATGCGCGCGGCATCTATCCGTGGGCGTATCTGGCGGAGCTTGCCGCCACTGCAGCGCCGGGTTGACGTTGGCGGCGTCTATCCACATGCAATCTTGTTCGTTCCTTCGTGCGTGTGCTGTCCGTAGCATCAGCTGCGCAACACAGACGACGCAGGAGGAACCATGCAAAGCCATTCGCCCCACACCACCCCATCTGGCCGCCGACGCTGGCTGGCCGCATTGCTTGGCGCCGGCATAGCGCTGTGCGCAGGCCTGACGCAGGCCGCCGACCCGACCACGGTGCGTATCGGGTTTCAGAAAGCCGGACTGCTGGCGGTGCTGAAAGCGCAAGGCGCGCTCGACAAACCGCTGGCCGAGCTTGGCTACAAGGTGGAATGGAAGGAATTCCCTGCCGGGCCTCAACTGCTGGAGGCGCTCAACACCGGCAGCATTGAGTTCGGCTACACCGGCGCGCCGCCGGCCGTGTTTGCGCAGGCCGCAGGCGCACGCCTTGTCTATGTGGGGGCCGAGCCGGGCGGCAAGACCAACGAGGCGCTGTTCGTGCTGGACAACTCACCCGCGCACAGCGTGGCTGACCTGAAAGGCAAGCGCATCGCGCTGCAGAAGGGCTCCAGCTCCAACTACCTGCTGGTGCAGCTGCTTCGTCGCGCCAACCTCACGGTGCAGGATATTCAGCCGATCTACCTGCCACCGGCCGAGGCGCGGGCCGCCTTTGAGAGTGGTGCGGTCGATGCGTGGGTCGTTTGGGATCCGTATTACGCGCTGGCACAGAAGGCGTTGAAGACACGCACGCTGGGCGATTTCAGCGAGCTGCCGGTATTCAACTTCTACGAAGCCACGCCGGAGTTCGTGAACACGCATCCGCGCGCGGTCAACGCCATCCTGGCCCAGTTGCGCACGGCCGGGCTGTGGGTGAATCAGCATCCGCAGGAAACCGCCGCCCTGCTGGCACCCAAGCTCGGCATCCAACAGCCGGTTGTGGAGACCTGGCTGCGCCGCGTGCCCTACGGCGTCACGCCGGTCACGCCACAGATCGTGGCTTCGCAGCAGCAGATTGCAGACCTGTTCCTGCAGCAGAAACTGATTCCGAAACCGGTGAACGTGCAAAGCGCTGTCTGGCAGGCGAGCTTCCCTGTGGCGGGATTGTGAGCCGCCGGCGGCCGCGCGCGGTGCGGCACCGGTGAACGGCCGCTCATCGATCAAAAGTTGCCGAAGCGGCCAATCCAGGCGGCGGCGCCTTTGCTGTGCCCCTTGATGGCTGCGTCGAGTTCAGCCCGCGTAAGCCCATTGGGCAACGCGTCCGGCGCCAGATCCGTGGCAATCAGCACAAAGACGTAGTGGTGCATGCCCGTGCCCTTGGGCGGACACGGCCCGAGATACGCCGGCTTGCCGATGGCGTTCTGGCCCATGCGTAGCGCGCTGTCGGTGCCGGCGCCTTCCGGCAGGCTCGTCTGCGTGGCCGGGATGCCGTAAGCCATCCAGTGGTTCACGCCCAGGCCGCCCGCGCCCTGCGGGTCGGTGGCGATCAGCACGAGGCTGTTGGTACCGGGCGGGACGTTGGACCAGTGCAGCGGCGGCGAGACGTTGTCGCCCGTGCAATTGGCGTTGGCGGGGTTCTTCCCGGCGTACTTGCGGTCCATGACGCCGTTGTCGGCAAAGGCAGGCGATTCGACGGTGAACGTGGCATCGGCCTGCGCATGCACGTGCGGCACGGCAGACAGGCACGCCAGCGACAACAACGCGCGAAACAGGGTGGGCTTCAAGGCAGGTCTCCTCACAGGGAAAACAGCGAACGGGCACCACAATACGCGAATGCGCCGCGGCTGCGCAGAGGCATCGGCGCACAGATCCCCGTCAGATTGCCGTGCGACAATACCGCGCCCCAGCACGCGCGTTTGCCGCGCGCTTTTGCCCGACCTGACCATAGGAGAACCGGACGCATGTTCGGCGATATCACGCGTTTTCTGCTCGACACGATCTTCTCGCTCTTTGGCGCGGCGCTGCTGCTGCGCGCCTGGACGCAAGCGGTGCGGCTGTCACCGCGCAATCCGCTGTCGCAGGCCATCTTCCAGCTGACCGGCTGGCTGGTGCACCCGCTGCGCCGGGTGATTCCCGCCACGGGCTATATCGACTGGTCGTCGCTGGTGGCCGCGTATGCCACGGCACTCGTGTATCTGTTCCTGCTGCTCGCGTCGGTGGGCTTGAGCCCGGTGGCGCTTGTGCCGATGGGCTTTGTGGCGGCGCTGTTCACGGTGCTCAAGTGGGCGTTCAACGTGCTGGTGTGGGTGACGATTGCGTCGGCCGTCCTGTCGTGGATGGGTCCGGCATCGCCGATGGGCGCCGTGCTTAACACGCTGGTCGACCCGCTCTTGCGCCCGATCCGCCGCGTGGTGCCGCCGCTCGGTGGGCGGCTCGATCTGTCTCCGCTGATCCTGCTGGTGATCGCGCAGGTGATCGTGATCGCGCTGTCGCATCTATCGCTGTCACCGCTGTTCATGTGAGCGCGGCACGCGCCTTGCTCGACTGAGGGATATGCCGGCCGCTGCTTCTGGCCGGCGACTCAGGAGGACATCATGAACGCATGGAAAACAGCGCTGGTCTGCGCGATTGCCGTGCTGGCTCCCACGCTCACGGCGTGTACGGCAGGCGGTGCAGTGGCAGGCGGTGTGGCCGGCCACGAACTGACGCATAGCACGGCCGGGACGATCGGGGGTGCCGCAGCCGGCGCCGTCATCGGCCACGAGCTGAGCAAGTAACCAACACAGCGGCTCATCAGCCGCTTTTTTTTAGGCTTGCGCAAACAAGGCGCGGTAAGCGCTGGGCGACGTGTGATACGTTCGGCTGAAATGCTGTCGCAACGATACCGCGCTGCCGAAGCCAGCAAGTTGCGCAATCGCTTCGACCGGCTGACGCGTGGTCTCCAGCATGCGCTGCGCATAGGCCAGACGCTGCCCCAGCAACCATTGGCCGACGGTGGTGCCAGTCAACTCACGGAAGCGCCGCGTGAAATTGCGCCGGCTCATGGCGGCGCGCTCCGCCAGCGAGTCGAGCGAATGCGGCTGCGCCAGGTTGGCCACCGTCCAGTTCAGCAGATCCGACAGGCGATCGCCGCCGGGGGCATCGTGCAACGGTTGCTCGATGTATTGCGCCTGGCCGCCCTGCCGGTGCGGCGCGACCACCAGCCGCCGTGCAATGCGGTTGGCCACCTCCGCGCCATGCCAACGGCGCACGAGATGCAGGCAGCAGTCCAGCCCGGCGGCCGTGCCTGCGGAGGTCACCAGACGGCCGTCGGCAGCGTCCAGATAGAGCACATCCGGCACAAGCTTCACGCGCGGGTAGCGCTGCGAGAACGCATCGGCGGCGCTCCAGTGCGTGGTCGCCTCATGGCTGTCGAGCACGCCTGCTTCGGCCAGCACAAACGCGCCCAGGCACAGTCCGACCACCGTTGCGCCGCGCGCATAGGCATCGCCCACCGCGTTCACCATCGCCGCCGGCGGACGCTCGTCCGTGTCACGCCATGACGGCACGATCAGCACGTCGGCGCGGGCGGCATCTTCGAGCATGAACTCCGTCTGCACGGCAAACCCGGCTGTGGTGCGGAGGCCGCCCTTCCTCGCGGGCTCGCCGGCGCAGATCCGCAGGTTGTAGGACGGCAGCCCTGCCCAGACGCGGTCTTCAAACACAAGACACGGCACGGACAGGTGAAACGGGCTGATGTCGTTGAAGGCCAGAACGGCGACTTGCTGGGGATGCTGGGGTGGTTGAGATGACTGGGCTTGCATACAGGCTCCGCGCTTTGGCCCGATTCTTTCGATAAACGTCTTTCGGGCCACTGTCGGGAAGGATAGACATTCGCGAAGATGCTGTCCACGGGCTCACGCAAATGCCCGATCCAACCGACCTTGAGGAGTCAGCCATGACCACGAACACCGCCCCGAAGCGCGCCCTGATCGTCATTGATGTGCAGAACGAATACTTCACCGGCGGCCTGCCGATCGAGTATCCGGACCCGCAGCAGACTGTGGCCAACGTTGGTGCTGCCATGGACGCGGCACGCGAGGCGGGCATTCCGGTGATCGTCGTGCAGCAGACCTCGCCGGCCAGCTCGCCGCTGTTTGCCATCGACACCGACGGCTGGCAACTGCACCCAGTGGTGGCGTCGCGCCCGCATGATCACTATCTGCGCAAGCTTCTGCCCAGCGCCTATCCAGAGACGGACTTGGCGCAATGGCTGGAAGCGCGTGGCATCGATACGCTCGCCGTGGTCGGCTACATGACGCACAACTGCGACGCGTCGACCATCAACCATGCCCTGCACAACGGCACGGCGGTGGAGTTCCTGCACGATGCGTCGGGCGCGGTGCCATATCAAAACCAAGTCGGCTTTGCGAGTGCGGAAGAGATCCACCGCGTGTTCAGCGTGGTCCTGCAATCGCGCTTCGCGGCGGTGATGTCGACCCAGGAATGGGTGCACAGCGTGAAGACCGGCGCGGTGCCCGTGCGCGACAACATCTACAAGTCGAATCAACGGGCGCGGGGGCTGCTCAAGGACGGGGTGGCGCAGCAGGCAGCGTGAGGCTGCACGCGCAGGCTCAGCGCGGGCTGGTCCGATGCCTTAATCACGGCCCGTCGTGCGAGATTCAATGGCTTGGAAGGCAAAATCTTCACCGCGCCTGATCACCTGGCCGATACCGGGAAAGTCGAGATGCGCGCCCGCGACGTAGTAGTCCGGGCGCGCTGTCCTTTCCAAGATCGCCTTGCGCGTAGCACGTGCCTGGGGCTGGCTGTCGTCCAGCTCCCAGGTCAGTTCCGGACGCCCGAATTGAATGGACGGCACGTGAATGATGTCGCCCCACACCAGGAGGTGCCCGGCACTGCTTCTGACTTCATAGACGGTGTGCCCTTGCGAGTGCCCAGCGGCCCGCACGGCGGTGATCCGATCGCTGACGATCAGCCCATCGTCAACCGGTGCCACACGATCGCGCACTGGCGCGAGCCGCCCGGTGATTTCCGATACCTCTTCCTTCGGGATCAGGATGCGTTCCGCCTTGGGAAATGCCTCCGAACCATCCGGAGCAATGAGCCCGTGCACATGGTCTTCATGCGTGTGCGTGACCGCTACCTGAGTGATGGTGTTTCTGTCGATGCCGCATTCCTGCAATCCGCTTAGGAGGCCGCCCATCGAATCGTCGAGTGCGTTCGATGCGCCGGCATCAATCAGCACAGACGTGCCCTTGTGGACGACCAGGAATGCGTTGACTGACAACCGCAGCTGACCGTTCACGACGGGAACGCCGGCAGGCAGCGTGTCGAGGGGCTCGCCGGATGCCTGGCACAGCCGCGTCGTCGGCACGTCGATGTAGCCATCGCGCAGCGCGACGACCTGGACATCGCCGAATTCAAAGGCAGCGTAGCGCTGGCCTTGCAAAATCAGTTTCATGCTGCCCATGCTTCGCCTCCCATTGGGTTATTCCTGAGAAATTTATCTTCTATAGAAGATATTTGCAAGAAGAAACGGCATTTCATCTTGGACGTTCTTCCATCGTGGACATAATGTCAGCCTGGCGAGTTTGCGTCGGTAAGGCAAAGGAGGCGTGTTGGCAAAGCAGGATGAAGACTTGAGGCCGCAAGATGACGACGAGGCGTCGTCGCGTGCCTTTGGTGCGCGTGTGCGCAAGCTGCGGGAGGCCGCCGGGCTGACGCTGGAACAGTTTTCCCAACGCTCGGGCGTCAGCCGGGCGATGCTGTCCAAAGTGGAGCGCGGAGAAAAAAGCCCGACCATCGGGATTGCAGCCAAAATCGCCCACAACCTGCAGACCTCGTTGACGGAACTGGCCGGGGGCGGTGCATCAGAAGGCGCGGTGGTGCGCATGCGCCGAGCGGAGCGGCCCGTCTTCCGCGATCCGGAAACCGGCTTTGAGCGGCACATCGTGTCACCGGCAACGGGCGGGGGGCGCGTCGAACTCCTCTATCACTACCTTCCGCCCGGCGTCTCAACCGGGATACTGCCCGGCTATCCTGCCGGGGCCGAAAAGCAGATCGTGGTAACCATCGGCAACCTCGTCGTCGAGTTCAAAAACGCCAAGGAATACCTGGGGCCCGGCGACTCGCTGTTCTTTGAGGCGAACGTGGAGCACGGCTTCACCAATCAGACGGCGGAGCCTTGCGCGTATTTCATGGTCGTGTCGCGCCACGCGTGAGCAAAGCACTCAGCCCGCCACGCCTTCTTCGGCCGGCAGAAACCCACGGAACGACACTTCCACCTGCTCCACCATCGACGCCGATGTGGCTTCACGAAGAGCCGCCAGCAACGCATCGAACGCGCTTTCCACAGAGGCGCGGTCGGTGGCCTCGACCAGGCGCTGGCGGACCGGATGCTCAGCCGAGCTGAACGTGCGTGCCGCAATGTCCATGAGATACATGCGCGCCGCCGCCAGCGAACGCTTGCGCGCCGGTGCGGCAGGCTTGAGCGTCTCGGGTTGCGGCTGGGCCACCTGAACGAAGACAGGCTCGCCGGCAACATCGGTTGCGCTTTGAATGAAACCTGCCTGCACCAGCTCGAACACGGCCTGCGCTTCCAGGCCGAGCTGACCGGCACGTGCGGCAAGGTCCTCCCCCGTGACTTGGCCATCGACCATGATGAGCAACGCGCGAGTTGAGCGGCTGAGCGCGCCGCCGCGCGTGGCGATTTCACGTCTTCCTGCATCAGTCTTTTCGAATCGTGCAGATAACCCCTGCATGGCAGCCCCCTATCCTCCCCCGAAGATCGGCACAACATAGGGCGGGTTGTTTGCAGAATCGTGAAATCGCAGGCCGCCCCCCCACCAGCCGGGGGCGGCAAACGCTTGCGCTCAGGCAACTGTCGGCAAATCCAAACACCCTCCTCGAAAGTGGGGCTGACAACGCGGGCTATTGCCTGCGCCAGCTTCCGGCCCTACCATGCGTTGTTACCGGTACCAACATAGCTGCAGGCCTCCGGAAAGCGCCACGCCGATTCCCCCCAGAGGGAACTCTGTTCCACATAACAACCGAGACACCATGCCCGCCCAACCTCCACGCAGACTGCGCAGCCAGCTTTGGTTCGACGATCCGAACCATGCAGACATGACTGCCCTCTATGTCGAACGCTTCATGAACTACGGCCTGACGCGCGAAGAGTTGCAGTCGGGCCGGCCGATCATCGGTATTGCACAAACGGGAAACGACCTGGCGCCGTGCAACCGGCACCACCTGGAACTGGCGCAGCGGGTGAAGGCCGGCATACGCGACGCGGGCGGCATCCCGATGGAGTTTCCGGTTCACCCGCTTGCCGAGCAAAGCCGCCGCCCGACCGCCGCGCTCGACCGCAATCTCGCCTATCTCGGGCTGGTCGAGATCCTCCACGGCTTCCCGCTTGACGGCGTTGTGCTGACGACCGGTTGCGACAAGACCACGCCCGCCTGCCTGATGGCTGCCGCCACGGTCGACCTGCCGGCCATCGTCCTGTCTGGCGGGCCGATGCTGGATGGCTGGCACGAGGGCAAACGGGTCGGCTCCGGCACCGTCATCTGGCATGCGCGCAACCGGCTGGCTGCCGGCGACATCGACTACGAAGGCTTCATGGAATTGACCACCGCGTCGTCACCGTCGATCGGCCACTGCAACACGATGGGCACCGCGCTTTCGATGAACAGCCTGGCCGAAGCGCTGGGCATGTCGCTGCCTGGGTGCGCCAGCATTCCGGCGGCGTATCGGGAGCGTGGGCAGATGGCCTACGCCACCGGCAAGCGCATCGTCGACCTGGTGCACGAAGACATCCGGCCTTCGAAGATCATGACGCGCGCGGCGTTCGAAAACGCCATCATGGTGGCCTCGGCGCTTGGTGCGTCCACCAACTGCCCGCCTCACCTCATCGCCATCGCGCGCCACATGGGCCTGGAACTGAGCCTCGAAGACTGGCAGCGCCACGGAGAATCGGTTCCGCTTCTGGTGAACTGCATGCCGGCCGGCGAATATCTGGGGGAGAGCTTCCATCGCTCGGGCGGCGTGCCCGCCGTGCTGCGCCAGCTCAGCGCGGGCGGCTTGCTGCGGCGCGATTGCCCCACCGTGTCGGGCCGCACGATCGGCGCGATTGCCGATGCCGCCCCCGAGGCCGACCGCGATGTGATTTTTCCTGTGGACGCACCGCTCAAGCACCGCGCAGGGTTCATCGTGCTGTCGGGCAATTTCTTCGACAGCGCGATCATGAAGATGTCGGTGGTGGGCGAGGCATTCCGGCAGACCTACCTGAGCGAACCCGGCGCGGAAAACGTCTTCGAGACGCGAGCGATCGTCTTCGATGGCCCGGAGGACTATCACGCCCGCATCAACGATCCGGCGCTGGCGATCGACGAGCGCTGCATCCTCGTCATCCGCGGCTGCGGAACGGTCGGCTATCCGGGCAGCGCGGAGGTCGTCAACATGGCGCCGCCCGCGGCGCTGGTCAAGCAAGGGATCGAATCGCTGCCGTGCATGGGCGATGGCCGGCAGAGCGGCACCTCCGCGAGTCCATCGATCTTGAACATGTCTCCGGAGGCTGCTGCCGGTGGCGGCCTTGCGCTGCTGCGCACGGGCGATCGCATCCGCGTAGACCTCAATGCGCGCAAGGTCAATGTATTGGTCGACGCGGAAGAGCTTGAGCGCCGGCGTGAAACCGCAACATTCAGCGTGCCGCAGTCACAAACGCCTTGGCAGGAAATCTACCGGAAGTTCGTCGGGCAGCTTTCAACGGGCGGATGCCTCGAGCCGGCAACGCTGTATCTGAACGTGATCGAGACGCGCGGCAATCCACGGCACTCGCATTGATGCATGAAAAAGCATGAAACAGCCGGCGGCGCGCTGCCGGCTACGCGCTCTCGCGCTCGACAATGCTGAAGTCGATGCGCGAAAGCTTGCGCGCGCCCGTGACCTCGCCAACGCCGAGCGCATCGAGCAAGACCTCGCCCGTGCGCAGGCCGATGCCATAGGCATCCACGGAAATCGTCGTGATGGTCGGGCGGCAACACCACGCGACTTCAAAATTGCCGAAGCCCGCAACGGCAATGTCGCCGGGCACGGAGAGGCCGCGCCGGTGGCATTCCATGATGGCGCCGAATGCGGACATGTCACTCACGCACATCACGGCATCGGTATCGGGCCAGGCTTCGAGCAACGCGGCCATGGCCGGGCCGCCGTGGCTCATGGTGATGGGCGAGTCGCCCAGGCGGATCACGCGCGGCTCGCCAAGGCCAAGCGCCTTGATTCCGCTCACGTATCCGCGCATGCGATCGGTGCCGCGCCGGTCCAGCTCGCTTGCGCCGCACAGGAAACCGATACGCCGGTAGCCCCGTTCGTGCAGGTGGCGCAGCATCGCGAGCGACGCCTTGGCGTTCGAGAACCCAACCGCCCTATCGATCGGGCGCTCAGGCAGATCCCACATCTCCACGATCGGGATGCCGGCGCGCTCCAGTAGCGCGCGCGTGCCTGCACTGTGGTGGCGCCCTGTCAATGCGATGCCGCGCGGCTGATGGCGCAGCAGCGACTTCACCAGCGCCTCTTCCTGGTCGAGGTGGTAATCGGTGTCACCCAGCAGCAATTGCAGGCCATGCGGCGCAAGCGCATCCGTCAGCCCGCGCACGGTGTCGGCAAAGTTGGAGCTGGCCAGCGAAGGCACCAAGGCAGCCACAAATTCCGACCGGCCGCTGGACAGCATCCCGGCCGCAGCCGTAGCGACGTAGCCGAGTGCGTCGATGGCCTGTTGCACACGGGCACGGGTTGCAGGCGACACGCTGCCGCCTGCCAGCACCCGCGATACCGTCATCTTCGACACGCCGGCCGCGCGCGCAACATCGGCCATGCGAGGGGGTGTTGGGCCAGTGGTCATTGAGAAACGTCTACGCGCAAGGGGAAAGAGGAGTGGCGATCATAGCGGAACCTGCCACGAAAACAGCCGAGCGCTACGCCTGCGCCAGCGCGCGGCCGATGCGGTCCGCCATGCCAGCAACACCGACAATGAGACGCTTCTCCCTGCGTGCGTCCAGCCGGCTGATGGGCACGCTGGAACTCACGGCAACGTGCTTTCCCAGCGGCGTGACACCGACGAACGCAGCAAAGCAGGCCAGCCCCGCCACCACCTCCTCACGCTCCGTCGCCAGCCCCCCCACGCGAATGCTTTCAAGCTCGTGGAGGAGATCGGTGCGGCGCGTGGTGGTGCGCTCCGTCATGGCGGCAAGCCGGGCCGGCAGGAGCGCGCACACCGCTTCGTCATCAAGGCTGGCGAGAAGTGCCTTGCCCAGCGCGCAGCAATGCGCGGGCAGGCGCAGGCCGACATCCGACACAAGGCGGACGGGCCGCGGCGCATCCTCCCGTGCGATGTACACGACTTCCGTGCCGTCGAGCACGGCAAGCTGGACGACTTCGTTGTGTGTGGCCACGAAGGCAGCGGATTCGCGCCGGAACGCTGCCAACAAGCTGTCGTGGCGGAAATAGGCATTACCCAGCTCAAACAAGGTCAGGCCGATCAGATAGCCATCGGCCCGCTTCTCGATCCAGCGGCGCTTTTCCAGAGACTCCAGCAGCAGGTACAGCGTGCTTCTGGACATGCCCGTCGCCTGCGCCAATGCGGCCGGACGGACGGGAGACGTCGCCGCGCAAAGTATTTCCAGCACGTCATGAATGCGCTTGAGTGCTGGCACCTCGTAGTCTGTCTTCACTGGAAACCTGCTCCGCTCATGATTGGCTCGATTGTCCAACAGGTTGGAAATTACGTCACCGTGTTGGACACCCCGCACCGCCATCTCTACGATCACGCGGGTTCCTTGGCAACAAGGGTGTCCAATTTCCGGAGTACACATGACCGCCATCGCCAACTACTTGCCGCACGATCTGGAGCAGTCAACGCTCGTTGGTCGGGTCTGGCGTACGACTGCCAGCGGCGAGGGGCCTTCTGTCGTGGTGGTGCGCAACGGTGTCGTGTTCGACATCACGGAAGCCGTGCCAACGGTGGCAGATCTGTTCGAGCATCCTGACGCACTGGCCGTGGCCCGGCAGGCACCGGGCGAAAACCTGGGCCGCGTCGAAACGCTTGTCGAACGCTCCCTGGCCGCCGATCGCACGGGCAGTGCACCAACCCTGCTTGCGCCGAACGACCTCCAGGCAATCAAAGCCTGCGGTGTGACGTTTGCTGTCAGCCTGATCGAGCGCGTGATCGAAGAACAGGCTGGCGGCGATCCGGCCAAGGCTCGCGACGTGCGCGAGTCGATTGTGGGTGTGGTGGGCTCGGACCTCTCCAAGATCAAGCCCGGCTCCGATGCCGCCATGCGGCTCAAGGAGGAACTGCAGCGCCGGGGCGCATGGTCGCAATACATGGAAGTCGGCATCGGCCCCGATGCGGAAGTGTTCTCCAAATCGCAGCCGATGTCGGCGGTCGGCTTCGGCGCCGACGTGGGCCTGCATCCGGCCTCGCGCTGGAACAACCCGGAGCCGGAGATTGTGCTGGCGGTCAGCAGCGCCGGCCATGTCGTCGGAGCAGCGCTCGGCAACGACGTGAACTTGCGCGACATCGAAGGGCGCTCCGCATTGCTGCTGGGCAAATGCAAGGACAACAACGGCTCCTGCGCGATCGGCCCATTTGTGCGACTGTTTGACGAGCGCTTCACGATCGACACGATCCGGGCGACGCAGGTATCGCTGCGTGTTGAAGGCGCGGACGACGGCTTCACGCTCGACGGCGTAAGCCACATGAGCGAGATCAGCCGCGACCCGCTCGATCTCGTCGCCCAGACCTGCGGGCCGCATCATCAATACCCGGACGGCTTCATGCTGTTCCTCGGCACGATGTTCTCGCCGATCAAGGACCGTGACGCACCTGGTGCCGGCTTTACGCACCACCTCGGCGACCGCGTGACGATCAGCGCGCCTGCACTCGGCGCGCTCGTCAACACGGTGCGCCTGTCGACAGAGATCGCGCCGTGGACATTCGGTGTCCGTGCCCTGTATCGCAACCTGGCGGCACGCGGGCTTGTCCGTCAGGGCTGAGCTGTCGCCCAAGAAAACGCCACGGCACAGTCCGTGGAAGGAAGTCCCTTGACCGGCGCGCGAAACGTGAACAATCCGCCGGCAAGGGGCTGCTGCTGCAACGCCTCTTCCGTCAGGCCCTTTCGGGCGGTGGTTGCATAGACCGTCTGCAAGTCATCGCCGCCAAATGCGAGCTTGGTGATGTTGGAACACGGGAAGTCGACGCGCCCGATGCATCGGCCGTCGGGCGAGAACCGCTCGATCCGTCCTCCGCCAAACAGCGCGACCCACACGCACCCCTCCTCGTCAACGGCCATGCCATCCGGGTAGCCGGTGCCCTCAATCGAGGTGAAGACGCGCTTGCGTTCCAGGCTGCCGTCGTCACCAAGGTCGAAGGCATAGACCACGCGCTGCAGGGTGTCTGTGTGATACAGCGTGCGGCCATCGGGGCTCGCGGTCGGGCCATTCGTGATGACGTAGCCTGAATCGCGCACGCTCAGTTGGCCGTCTCGAGCGACGCGATAGAGCTGTCCGCTCGGCTCGCGCTCCGCATCGTCCATTGAGCCAAACCACAGCGCCCCGGTGCGATCGACAAAGCCGTCGTTCAGACGGTTGCCCGGCCGATCGGTTTCAACCGGCAACACGCGACTGAAGCTGCCCGTTGCAAACGCGAACCGGTAGAGACCGCCTTGCACGCCACAGATCCAATCGCCGTCAACGCTGGGCAGCGCAAAGCCGATCTGGCCGGGCGCGACCCAGCTGCGGCGCACAGCGGTATCGGGGTCATATCGGTAGAGCCGTCTGCCTTTGATATCGACAAAGGCCACGCAGCGCGACGCCGCGTGCCACACCGCGCCTTCCCCAAGCGTTGCGCCGACGCGCCAGACGCATTCCGGAATGATCGGTGCCGTCATCCGCCGTACCACCCGGCATCGACAAAGTACTCACGCGCCGAGCAACGTGCGGCGTCGTCCGATGCAAGAAACAGCGCCATGCGGGCTACGTGTTCCGGCTCGACACGCTCATGCAGGCATTGCTCCGCCAGCAGCTTGGCTTCGCTCTCGGGCGATTGCCAGAGCGCCATCTGCCGCGGCGTGCGCACCGCGCCGGGCACGATGCAATTGACGCGAATGCCGAATCCGCCGAGGTCGCGCGCCAAGCCGCGAGTCAGGCCTTCAATGCCGGCCTTGGCCGTCATGTAGATGGCGAGGTCCGCTTGGGCAAGATGCCACGAGATGGACCCAAGGTTCAGGATCACACCGCGCCCCAGCTTCTTCATGCTGGGCAGCGCGGCTTGCGCGCAGAAGAACTGATGGCGCAGGTTCACCTCGATGCGGTTGTCCCAATAGGTTTGCGTCACCGTTCCGATCTGATGGCGGTCATCATTCGCAGCGTTGTTGATCAGGACCTCGATGGGGCCCGTGTCGGCCTCAATGTCCGAGAACGTGGTGTTCAGCGCGTCGATGTCGCGCAGGTCGCAATAACGGAAGATCGGCGGATGCACGCACTCGCCCAGCGACGCTGCCAGCGCTTCTGCGTCCGCACGCGCAATATCCAGAAACGTAACGCGCGCCCCCTGTTTGGCAAAGCCTTCGACGATGGCAGCACCAATACCGCTACCGCCGCCGGTAATCACAACGTTCTTGTTAACAAGGCTCGGATAAATTGCATAAGACATAAGAGATTCCAGTTACAGCAAAAGAGATAAAGCCCGCAGCGGTGGTTCAGCGACGGCCGGAGCGCGAGATGACATCCACCCAGACGGCGAGAACGAGGATGCCGCCCTTGACGATCATCTGCCAGTAGGCGTCAACGTCGAGCATGGACATGCCGTTGTCGAGGCTGGCCATGACGAGCGCGCCGACCAGCGCACCGTAGACCGTGCCCGCGCCGCCGCGCATTGACGTGCCGCCGATGAAGCAGGCCGCAATGGCATCCAGCTCGCCCATGGTTCCGGCGGAGGGCGAGCCCGCAGCAAGCCGCGCCGTATTGACGATGCCGGCAAACGCACACATCAGGCCCATCAGCCCGAAGATGGCGAGCTTCACGCGATCGGTGTTGATGCCCGACAGGCGCGTGGCCTCCAGGTTTGAACCCACGGAGTAGATACGGCGTCCGAACACGGTCTGGCTGGCGATCCACGAAAAAATACCCAGCAGTGCCAGAACAAGGAGAACCGGCACCGGGATACCGCCATAGCTGTTGAGCGTGGCGACAAACGCAACAATGACCGCGCCCGCTGCAATCAACTTGGCGACGTCCTGCCAGAGCGGTGCGACGTCGAACTCATAGCGGCTGTGCTCACGGCGCTGCCGGATCACCACGAAGATCAACAGGCAGAAGATCAGCACTGCCATGAGGTCACCCACCCGGCGCGGCAGATAGCCCTGGCCGATCAACACGAAGCTGTCCGACACCGGCGCAATCGTCGAGCCATGTGTGAGGCCGAGCAGAATGCCGCGATACGCGAGCATGCCGCCCAGGCCAACGATGAAGGACGGAACGCCCCGGTAGGTTGACCACCATCCGTTGAACAGACCCATGGCCACGCCGAGCAGCAGCACCACAGGCACCGTCGCGACAATGGGCCAACCCAGTCCTTGATCCAGGATGGCAGCCACGCCGCCAAGCAAGCCCAACAGCGAACCGACGGAGAGATCGATCTCGCCCGCGATGATGACGAACACCATCCCGCAGGCCAGCATCCCCGTAATGGACATCTGCCGCAGCAGATTGGAGAGATTGCGAGGCGACGTAAACGCGCCGTCGGTCAGCATTGAAAAGAACAGCCAGATCGCGGCCACGGCGATCAGCAACGCCAGGATCTTGTAGCGTGCGAAGAGTTGCCTCAGGCGCTGGGTTGCCTTGAGCGTGCTACGCGAAGGGTCCACCCCGCCGGCGGCTTGTGGGCTCGTCTGAGAAGTCATGCGTGGCCTACCTGATGAAAAGTGGATGCGTGCCGCACCGGTTGAATGGCTGCGGTCAGAATGTGTTCCTGCGTCAGCCCATCGTTCACGAAATCGCCACGCAGCTCGCCCTCGCCGATCACCAGCACGCGATCCGAAATACCGAGCACTTCGGGCATCTCTGATGAAATGACGATGATGGCCATACCGCGTTTGGCCAGGTCGCCGATCAGCTTGTAGATCTCGTACTTGGCGCCGACATCCACACCACGGGTCGGCTCATCCAGAATCAGGACGCGCGGCTCGGTAAGCAGCATGCGAGTGAGGACTGCCTTTTGCTGATTGCCGCCCGACAGGCTGGCAATGGGCAGCATCGGATGCGCGGCACGCACGGCAAGCCGCCGCATCTCCTTGCGGATCGTATCGAGTTCGGCCGCGCCATCGATGCGCCCGAGACGCGAAAAACGCTGGAGCACGGCAAGCGTGATGTTGTGCCCGACGCTCATCAGCGAGACGATGCCGTGACGTTTGCGGTCTTCCGGCACCATCGCGATGCCCGCACGAATGGCGTCAAGCGGCGCGCGGACTTTCAACGGTTTCCCGTCAAGTACAAGCTCCACCTCGCTTGCGCCTTCATACGCGCCAAAAACCGCCTGCATCAGCTCGGTTCGCCCTGCCCCAACCAGCCCTGCCACGCCAAGAATTTCGCCCCGACGCACCGAGAAGGACACATCGTCGACCCGCTTGCGAGTCGGGTTGTTCGCGTCGTAGCACGTCACATTGCGCGCCTCGAAGACAACCTCCCCGATGGGATGGGGTTCGCGCGGGAACAGTTGCGTGATCTCGCGCCCGACCATCTGCGCGATGATGCGGTCGGTGGTCAGATCGTGCATGGGTGCGGTCGACACATGGCGGCCGTCACGGATGACGGTGACTGTGTCGCACACGGCTTCCACCTCGTCGAGCTTGTGCGAGATGTAGACACACGCAATGCCGCGCGCCTTCAGATCGCGCACGATATCGAGCAGGATGCGCGTTTCAGCCGCCGTAAGCGACGACGATGGCTCGTCCAGAATCAGCAGCCTGGCGCGCTTGTTGAGCGCCTTTGCGATTTCAATCAATTGCTGATGGCCGCCGCCGTAGTGCATCACGGGCAACGCCACGTTGATGCCCTGGATGTTCAGGTCGCGCAGAAGCTTGTCCGCGCCCTGGTACATGGCCGCGTAGTTCATGCGGCCGCCGGGCAGCGTGATCTCGTTGCCAAGATAGATGTTCTCAGCCACCGACAATTCCGGCACCAGCATCAGTTCCTGGTGGATGATGACGATGCCCGCCCGCTCGGTGTCGCGAATACCGCTCGCGTGGAGCGGCTGCCCCTCCCAGAGGATTTCGCCATCCCAGGTGCCGCTCGGGTACACACCCGAAAGCACCTTCATGAGCGTCGATTTTCCGGCGCCGTTTTCGCCGCACAGGCCAACACACTCGCCCGGCCTCACGACCAGGTTGATACCGTCGAGCGCCTTCACACCGTCAAACGTCTTGACGATGCCGCGCATCTGCAACAGAGGTTCAGACATGCCTCGTCCTTGAGGTACGAACGCGGCCGGCGACAAAGCGTTGGCTCGTCGCCGGCACGAAGTGGCCCTGGCTGCGCGACCTTACTGGCCGCCGCCGATCTGAGCCTGCGTGTAGAAGCCGTCTTTCACCACTAGGTTGACGTTGTCCTTCGTGAGTTGGGTGGGTTGCAGCAACACCGTGTCGACCTTCTTCTTGCCGTTGTCGTACTGCGCGTTGTACTTGGGCTTATCACCCTTGGCGAGTGCCACCGAAAGCTGCGCGGCTTCAGTGGCAATCAGCTTGAGCGGCTTGTAGACCGTCATCGTCTGCGTGCCGGCAATCACGCGCTTGACGGCGGCAAGGTCGGCATCCTGCCCCGACACCGGCACCTTGCCGGCCAGCTTCTGCGCAGCCAGCGCCTGGATCGCACCACCGGCCGTGCCGTCGTTGGAGGCAACCACGGCATCGATCTTGTTGTTGTTCGCTGTCAGCGCATTTTCAACAATACCCAGCGCAGCAGACGCGCTCCACTCGGGCACCCATTGCGAGCCGACGACCTTGATGTCACCGCGGTCGATGGCCGGCTGCAGCACCTTCATCTGGCCCTGCCGCAGCATCTTCGCGTTGTTGTCGGTGGGGGCGCCACCCAGCAGGAAGTAGTTGCCCTTGGGGCGGACGTTGTAGACGCCCTGCGCTTGCAGCTCGCCCACCTTCTCGTTGTCGAAGGAGATATAGGCATCGACGTCGGCATCGAGAATCAGGCGGTCATACGACACCACCTTGATGCCGGCCTTCTTGGCTTCCGCCACCACATTGGTCAGCGCCTTGGAGTTGAACGGCACGATGACGATCACGTCGACGCCGCGCGAGATCAGGTTCTCGATCTGGGAGATCTGGCGTTGCTCGCTGGCATCCGCCGATTGCACCGACACTTTTGCGCCAAGCTTTTCTGCGGCAGCGACAAAGTAATCGCGGTCGCGCGACCAGCGCTCCACGCGCAGGTCGTCAATACAAAAGCCAATCTCCGGATGCGCCTTGCTGGCGTGCGCCAGGGGCGCCGCAATCGACAGGCTGGCGAGCATTGCGCCGCAAAAGGCGGCCCTCAGAACACTACGGCGTTGGTTCGATTTCATGTCTCACTCCATCTTCTATTGTTGGTGGATACCCTTAGGCCGACGGTGCGCGTGGTGCGCCGCAATCGTGATCTCGCCCGGCTCGACGGCCATCGCATGGTGATGCGGCCGCTCGGCACGGGCAATTACGAAATTGCCCAACCGCCCTAACATTTCTTGCCACCCAGCTGCGATCGTCTGACAGCGCCCCATGTAGCCAATAGAATGTGCAAGCGAGCAGCACGCCCCAGCGCTGCAGCCGTTTGGCAACCCCTGCCACCGCGAGCGGCCCGAGCCACCATGCACCGTCAACCGTCCGATCCATCGCAGCACGCGCGCATTCATCGCATTGCGCTGCTGTTCAATGCCAACAAGGTGTATGACCGCGAGATCATCGCGGGCATTGGCGACTACATGCGCTCCACGCGCGTGACGTGGGACCTGTTTCTCGAAGAGGATTTCCGCTGCCGGCTGCCCGGCATCGAGCGCTTTGATGGCGATGGCATCATTGCGGATTTCGACGACCCCGCTGTCGCTGAGGCGCTGTGCGGTTGCCCGCTGCCGGTCGTGGCCGTCGGTTCATCGTATGAAGATGCAGCGCAATACCCGGCAAAGGAGCCCTATGTCGCAACGGACAACGGCAAGCTGGTCTCACTGGCATACCGGCACCTGATCGAAGCCGGCCTGCAGCACTTTGCGTTGTACAGTCTGCCCCAGGCACCGGAGAACCGCTGGGCACAGCAGCGCGAACTGGCCTTTACCCGCTTGCGCCGGCAGGACAATCCCACCGCCCCGATTGAGCAGGAGATTTACCGGGGCCTCTCGACCAGTGCGCCGACCTGGCATCAGGCGATCGGTCAGTTGATTGAATGGCTGCGGGGCTTGCCCAAGCCCATCGGCATCATTGCCGTCACCGATGCACGGGCCCGGCACCTGCTTCAGGCTTGCATGACGGCAGGGTTGGCCGTGCCAGAGGAAGTCGCCATCATCGGCATCGACAACGATCCGCTCACACGCACCTTGAGCCGCATCCCGTTGTCATCGGTCATTCAGGGCACGGTGGAGATGGGGCGCACCGCGGCACATCTGCTGCATCAGATGCTGGGCGGCGCGCGCCTGGCAGGTCGGCAGATTCTCGTGCCACCCGTGGGCATCAATGTGCTGGCGTCGTCCCGCCATCAGCCGCTTGCCAGCCCGTATGTCATGCGGGCGCGGCACTTCATTCGGCAATACGCCTGCCAAGGGATCAAGACCGAGCAGGTCGCGGACTACGTCGGTATTTCGCGCTCATCGCTCGAAGAACACTTTCGTCGTGAATTGCATTGCACCGTGCATCAGGAAATCCTTCGCCATAAGCTCGACGCGGCCAAGCACATGCTGGCCAGCCGTGATGTCGCCACCGCCGAGGTGGCGGTGCGCTGCGGCTTTACCTCCCCGCAATACATGCATGCCGTATTCCGCCGTGAGCTGGATTGCACGCCGCGCGAATACCAGGAACGCGCCATCGCAGAGGGCCAATCATGAGCATCGCGCACGCGCTGTCCGCGCATACGCCGCTCGACGGCGCCATCTCATCGGCAACGTGGGGGCACTTGCCGGACGGTGAACCGGTTCGGCTCTTCACGCTGCGCAATGCCTCAGGCATGCGCGTTTCCATCAGCGATCTGGGGGCGACGCTCGTCTCCTGGCAGGCGCCGGATCGCAGCGGGCGCCTGGGCGAGATTCTTCTCAACCATGCGACGCCTGCCGCCTACCTTGAATCGGGCGGCTATCTGGGCGGCTTGATCGGGCGCTGGGCCAACCGGATTGCCGGCGCGCGCTTTACGCTCGACGGCATCGACTACGTGCTCGACCGCAACGAGGGCGGCAACCTGCTGCACGGTGGCGCGAGCGGTTTTCATCGGGCACTATGGGACGCCGAGGATCAAGACGGCGCTCTGGTCATGCGGCTCACGTCTCCGGAAGGCGATGCCGGATTCCCCGGCAATGTCGCCGTGCGGGTTCGCTATGCGCTAGACGACGATGGCACGCTGTCGATCGACTACGAAGCCCGCACCGATGCGCCCACGCCAATCAACCTGACCAGCCATGGGTATTTCAACCTGAGCGGCAGACCCGGCACCGACATCCGGGGCCACATCCTGTCGATCGATGCCGATGCCTTTCTGGAAGTCGATGCCAAGCTGATCCCGACGCGAGCAATGAACGTCGCGGGCACGGCATTCGACTTTCGGCAGGGGGCGCCCATTGGCGCGCGGCTGGACTGGCCCAACGCGCAGTTGGCGCAGGCCGGCGGGTTCGACCACTGCTTCGTCCTGCGTAATACGGCACCGGACGATCGCCCGCATGTGCGTCCGGTCGCGCGGCTGTATGAACCCGGCAGCGGCCGCGAATTGACCGTGCTCACCGATCAGCGCGGGCTTCAGTTCTATTCGGGCCACATGCTGGCAGGCACGCACGCGCAACGCAGCGGCTTGTGTCTGGAAGCGAGCGCGTTTCCGAACCAGGTCAACATGCCCGATGCGGAAGCGGTCATGCTGCGCCCGGGCCAGGTCTACCGGCAGCACACCGCATACCGCGTCTCGGTTGCCGGAGAAACCTGAGCCGCGTTGAAGCGCGGCGTTGGATGTTCAATGCGCGGCTGCGGCCGCACCGTGCATGACTTCATGCGAGCCGCGGATGCCGTTGAACCAGGCGTTCAGCACCACGGCCACCAGCGTGCCCATCACGATGCCGCTGTGGGTGATGGGGCGCGTCCAGTCCGGGAAGTGATGGAAGAAGGCCGGCGCCAGCGTCGGCATCATGCCAAAGCCGACCGACACCGCGATGATCAGGAGGTTATGGCGCTGCTGCTGGAAATCCACCATGCCCAACATGCGGATACCGGCTGCGGCCACCATGCCGAACATCACGATGCCCGCCCCGCCCAGCACGTATTGCGGCACCGATGCCACCACGTACGACAGCTTCGGAAACAGCCCCAGCACGATCAGCAGCACCCCGCCGGCCGCCGCCACATAGCGCGAGCGCACGCCCGTGATCGACACCAGCCCGATGTTCTGCGAGAACGACGTATGCGGGAACGTGTTGAACACCCCCGCCACCACCGTCGCCAGACCGTCGGCACGCAGGCCGTTGGTCAGTTCGTTGCGCGAGATCGGCTTGCCCACCACGTGCGACAGCGCGAGGAACATGCCGGTCGACTCCACCAGCGTGATCACGATCACGATGCACATCGAGATGATGGCCGACAGCTCGAACTTCGGCATGCCGAAGTAGAACGGTGTCACCAGCGTCATCAGCGGCGCCGCGCTCGCATCCGCCAGCGACACCTTGCCGAACGCTGCCGCCACCAGCGTGCCCGTCACGATGCCCAGCAGCACGGCGATGTTGCACAGCAGAGCGTTGCCGAACTTGGTCAGCAGCAGGATCGTCACCAGCACAAGCGCGGCAATGGCCAGGCCGAACGGATCGCCAAACGCCGGGTTCGGCACCATGTGCGTCACCCCATCCACCACCTGCGGAATCATCTGCTGGCCGCCCGCGGCCCAGTTGATCCCGACGCTCAGCAGCGAAAAACCGATCAGCATGATGACCGTGCCCGTCACCACGCGCGGGAACAGGCCGAGCAGCCGCCCCATCAGCGGCGCAACGGCAATGCCGAACACGCCGGAAACGATCGACGCCCCGAAGATGCCGGGCAGCCCCATGCCGGGCTCCACGCCGATGGCGATCATGGGCGCAACCGCCGCAAACGTGACGCCCATCATGACCGGCAGACGGATGCCAAAGATCAGGAAACCGAGCGATTGGATCAACGTACCGATCCCAGCCGCAAACAGGTCGCAATTAACGAGATACGAGAGATCGCTCTTCGACAGGCCGAGCGCATTGCCGACAATTAGCGGCACAGCGATCGCGCCGGCGTACATCACCAGCAGGTGCTGCAGGCCAAGCGCAAACAGGCGCGGCAATGGCAGAAACTCGTTGACGGGATCGGCAACGGCGCCGGTGATTGTCGACGAAGAGGGCGAGGGTTGGCCGGGGGATTGGCGCATTGTCTGTCTCCTGGGGCCGCCCCCGTGTCAATGCCGGGAGCGTGCTTTTGGCGGATGGGGCGGGTTCCATTCGCCAGCATTCATGCGGCGTGATGCCGCGTATTTGCCGGAATCTTGGAGGGGCGCCATTTTTCTGTCAACAATTCCATGCGTTTTTTGTGTACATATTTTGCGTTCTGAAACGTATGTGCGCTTGGAGCATCGTCGTGGCTGGATGCAAACCCGGGACGAGTGGCCGTCGAAGCGATTCCGCCGTTTTCCGTAGTCGTGAACGGCCATTGCCATCACTAGACTGCGGCCATCCCCCAACTGAGGAATTGCAATGCTGACAGCCCGTTTTCCCGACGCCGATCGCTCGCCCACCCTGGCCCGCCAACCTGCACTGGATGAGCTGGTCCAAGGCGTCAATGCCGACCTGCAGCTCAAGGCCGCCGCCGCACAGCGCGCACCATCGGACAACCAGGCCACGGCGTCCTATCAGGACGCGCTCGGCGCGGCAAAAGCGCAGCTGCTCGATGCGATGTACGCCTCGCAATGCGCCACAACGCAAAAATCCGGCAGCCCCGAATCGCCGCTTCAGCAGGGCATGGATGCGCTCGCGCAGACACTGCGTGCCGATGATCCAAACTGGCTCCTGGAGCAATTGCGGCAGCCCGACATTGCGGCTGGCTGCCGGCCGCACCTTCCCGTAGCGGAATCGGCGGGCGGTGCATACATTCAGGAACGGAGGATGCCGATTGCACCGACACGGTCGACCGCACCTCACACTCCCATCGAGGAACACGCACCCGGCGGTCTTTCCATGCGTATCAGCCGCCGTGAAGAGCCGCATACCGAGACGGCGACGCGGGCGCACCCCGCCCCGAGCTATTGAAGCGCGTCGCTTGTGCTCGCGATGAGCGGGACATCGGGCGCCGAAAAATCTCGCGTACGAGGGATCGAAACGTGCCGACCGCATCGCCAGGCCACTCCGATACCTTGTAGCCAGTGGAGGGCAGCAGGCCGCACAGCCTCGGAATGTTCGTAGGCCTGCTGCCGCCCGAGCGTGACTAGACTGGGTCGGTCATTTTTCTACACGAGCCCATCATGACGATGATCGACGGAGCCAGCATCGGCTACTGGAAAGCGCACGCCCCGGCGCCGGAAACCACGGCCGCGCTGAACACGCTGAGGACCTTCAACGCCTCGCATCCGCTGAACGGCGGGCCATCGCAAGTGCTCACGACTGCAAACCTGCTCGCCACGAAGACGTCCGAGCCCGGCGCCAGCGCGGCCATGGAGGCCGTCAATCGTGAGCGCGAGCAGGTCAGCGCGGCAGAGGATGCGTGCCGCACGCTGGTCGCCCAGGCGCGTGCCGGAAAGCTCGATACCGACATGCTGCGCGAGGTCCACTCGCAGACGCAGCAGTTTCAGGACGTGGTCAGCGCAGAGGCCAACAGCGGCAGCGAAGCCATCAAGGCGAGGGTCCGGAACTACATGGCGGACGGCAAGCCGGCAGACTTTCTGGCCGACTTCCAAGTCGAAACCCAACGCGCGGACGACGTCAGGAACATTGTCGGCGCACAGAACAGCAGCCCCTACACCGTGATGGACACCGACAGCTATGCGCACAACACAGTCGCACCGCTGCTGGACCAGACCCGACAGGACATGCAGGCAGTCGCGCAATACCTGCCCGGCACCCCGGAAAAAAAGGCAGCGTTGGTCAACCTGACGCGTGACCTGGACGAGCTGAAGACCACCCGGCAAACGCTCGAGCAGGATGGCACTGCCGCCGGCAACATGCAGAACCTCGGCGGTGCCCTGCAAACGCAGGCCACGCAGCACATGACGTGGGGATTCAACCAGTTGAATCAACTGGAGCCGCTCATGCGGGACGCTACTCAAGTGCAGCGCCAGGGCGTGATCGACGTGGCGATCACGCATACGCCCAATCTGGCGGGCCTGCGTGACAACGCTCTAGCCGCCGTCAATGACGTCGAGTCGGCACCCAAGAGCGTGATGGACCCATCGAATCCGGTCACCTCGGTCCAGCAGGCCTTGGGAGACGTGATCGACCCGACCACCGGCAAGGCGATGCTGCAAGCGGATCTTTACTCAAGCGGTGGACTGGAAGCGCTTATCAGCGACCCTTCGTTGAGGTGGTCGCGCTGATAGGCCCCCCGATATGAGAAGCACGGTCGCGCAGGCGGGCGGGAACGCCGCAAGCTTGCGCGACCGGCGTTTTCCCGAAGCCCTCTCCTACCGCTGCGCTCCAACATTCCCCTACTGAGTCCCCCCGGTTCCGTCGGTACTCTCCACAAGCGCTGAGCGCAGCCGCTCTTCGCAATGCCGCATCTCCCCCAGCAGTGCGCTCAGCGGGGCATCCAGTGCTTCGATGTCCTGCAGTGAATCGATCTTCATAAGATGGTCGTGCATGAACTGGACCATCCGTTTGTAGGTGGCGACCAGATCCTGCGTGACGGTCGACTCCTTGTTAATGACGACGACATCTTGGTCGCCATCCTTCTCGAAAGCCGAGCGCGATTCCTCGAGACCGCTCGCGCTGGAGGCATCGGCATAGCCCTTGATCGTCTTGCCAAATTCGGCCGTGGCTTCCTCCATCCGCGCCGCCGCGCGCCTGAGCAGTTTGTGGATGGCCGAATCCGACATACCACTCGCATCGGCGTTGAATACTGTCTCAAGTTCCTCAATCATTTGCCCGAGTTTTTCCCACGCGTTTTCGATGTGGCTGATCACGTCTTCGATGGAATGCGGCTTATCAGATAGGGGTTGGGAAGCCCCCTCGGCAGGCTTGGAGCCGTCGCGTGCATACACCCTCTGGAACAACGCCAGCCTGGAAGACTCCAGATCAGCGCGCTGCGCAAGTTCCTTGCTATACGTTTGTACGGCGGCCGCCAGCTCGTTGCGCGCGCCCTCATAGGCTGCCCGCGCACGTTCGTCTGCCACGCCATCACGGGTTCTAAGCCAGCGGGACAACTGCTTGGCGCGCTGCGCAAGATCACCAAAGCGCAGTTGCTCCTTTGCAGGCAGCGTGGTCAAACTCGGCTCCGAATAGATCTTCAAGGCCGACTGGTCCAGGACTAACTGCGTTGCACTCCGCTGCTCTTCACGGCTGGAGTAAGGCTGAACGTGCTCAAGCCTTTTCTGCACAATGTTGAGCAGATCGCGGGCGGTGTTCGTTTGCGCAAGCGATCGCGCCAGCGACAAATGGGGCGGCAGCGCACACGGCTTACCGGCCGACAGCACGGCACGCTGCAGATAGCCGCTATAAGCATCCAGATATTTGCGTGCGACATCGAGGTCGCGCGTCAGCCTTGCATACCGCTCGTGCGTGTTTTCTCCAGCTTTGTTGGTCAGCGCGGAAGGGGACGCCAGTGCCCGGAGGTCCTGGAGGATCCCCTCCACGAATGCGCGATCCTGCTGTGCGAGCCCGGCAAGGCGACCTCGCCATTGCGCATCGGGCGAAGCAAGCCGCCTCGATAGCGCATCGACAACGCCCGCCGCCCGCTTGATCTGTGCTTTGCTGATCAGTTCCGAGGGCATACGCCGATGCTCAATTCCGGCTCGGATGAAGGTCACCACGGCACGTGCCAGATCACGCTGCTCGGCTTGGCGGTCTTCGGCTTGGGGCGGATTGGCGTCGGGCGCACCGACCCCATCATCGTCAGGACTAGGTTTGCTTGTGAGGTGATCGTCATTGACGCCTGTCGCTGGTGCCGACGGGGCTTCCAATTCAGGCGTACCGGCGCCACCGCCAGGCCCGTTCATTGGTTTGGGATCCGGATCTGTACCGGTGGGGCGGATGCCTGTGGGCGGGTCCGGCGGTTCAGGGTCATCGCCGGATTTGGGACTTCCCGGCGGCACGTCGGGCCCTGCATGCGTGGTCGTCTCGGGTGCGTGATCGGCCGCATACCGCTGCGCCTCGGTCAGTACCGCCGGGATAGAAAAGCCTGGATCCTCTTTCACGCGCGTACCAAGAACCAGCAACTCGTCGCCCATCCGCATCTGCCATTGCGTATCACCTAACACCCACAGGTCAGGATGACGATGATTTCGATAAAAGCCGCTGGACCCGATGAGCGTATCTGCAAAGTCCTCGCGCAGCGTACTGGCGTCGCCATTCATGCGCGTAGTCGGAAAATCGCCATGTTCCTGGATCAGTTCCAGTGCCTGCGCCATGGACGTCACAACCAATGGCGGTGCCTCGGCAGGAAGCTCGCGATTGAGATGTTCGATCAACTGAGCCAAGGGCCGGTCGAAACCAGCGCTTCTGCGGCTGAGGTTTTCCACGCTGTTTGCGATGGATGTAGTCAGCCCGGTGTCGCGCCGTAATGAGGCGAGATCCGTGCCGTGAAACAGCTTCTGCACATGCAGGTGACGCCCACCCGGCACGATCAGCTGGCCACGCGTCGCTTCATCGAACGTGGTCGACATGATCCCCTCATAAACCGTCTCGAGAAACACGGGATCTGTGTGGCCAGCGGCCTCCAGTTGCCGCACGACCATATCGGCGGATACCCGTTCATCGTGCCCCTCCGGATTCGTCGCCATGCGGCCATGACCAAGTTGCCCATCGTGGCCGGCGTAACCGACGGCGGTGGCAACCCGGTCGTCGGCGGAAAACAGCGGCGGCAACCCCTCACGCACACGGCGGCCGTCGAGCATGTCGATATTGGCCTGCGCATCTCTTACGCCCAGTCCGCTATGGGCCCAGCCGTGTGCGGCGGCGAGCGCGTTGATCTCCGCGCTGCCGCTATAGAACAGAAATTCCTCTTCACCCCTGCCAAACAAGGCATTCACCACATAGAGATTTCTGGCTGCAACCAGCAGTTCGGGGCGCTGACGAAGCTCCGGTTGCATGCACGCTCGAACAAAGTTCAGCTGGGCTGCCAGCAACTCCGGCGGCAACGCTGCCGTTCCATATAGATGCTGTCGAATCAGTTCGAGATCGCGTGCATCGCCAGGCGCCTGCCGCCTGAGCATCTGCGCGTAGGCGAGACCTGGGTCCGCCACGCGAACACCTTGATCCCAATAACCGCCGCCAGCAGCATGAATGTCTGGCAACGCCTGCCCGGCCCAAGATGTGGTTACGTGGAAACCTGGCGCGGTCAAAATGCGCGAACCATCCGGGCGTGCTTGCTCTGTCCAGCCTTCTCCTTCTCGCAGGGCTCGATAGCGTTCCTCCGACACCAGCAGGTGGGTCGGCTCGGCAGGGCGATCCGCCTGATACCCGAGCATGTCGACAACCGAATTGCCCACAACAGCGACATCGCGCTGGGGCAGCCCCAGAGAACGGACGGATCGATGGATGTCTCGGTCGCGATCGAAGGCGGCGGTGAGTGATGACGCAACACCTCTCAGCTCCCGACCGCCTTCACCGCCTTCATCGTCCGGCAAGCTCAATGGAGAGGAATCACTGGGCGGGATCACTGGCGGTGGCATATCGTGAGCGGCTCCAGGCTCGGCCGGCCCTCCCTCGCTGGGCCCATTTGTGTCACCCGTCGCGCCCCGGCTCTCGCTGCCAGCCCCCTCGCCAGCCTGATCGATTGCCACCAGATCCATGCGCAGCGCTTGGTTATCGGCCAAGACAGATTGCTGCTCTTCGCGTCTGGTGTTGAGCCGTTGGATCAGCATGGCATACGTTGCCAGAGCCTCATCATCCAAAAGCCCTGTGACTTCACGGATGTCGAGCAGATTGTCCGTGATGGACTCCGGCACACCACTTTCGGCGAGGTGAGTTCGCAACGCGCCCGCCGCAAGGATGACCGCACGCTCGCTTTCGGCCAACTTCTGATCGTGCATCGCGATAAGAAAGCGCGAGCGCAGTTCGTCGGAAACGATACCCTCTGCGCGTATCAGCTCCAGTTGGACCTCTCTGAGGCACTTATCGGCATGGTCGAGCAGATCGAGGTTGACGTTGTTGAATGCTGCGTGATCGCGCAGCAACTGCGCGGTCGGAATCTCTTCGGAAAGGATGGTGAAGCGACTGGGGGCAGGAGTCTTTGCCTGACTGACATCTTCTAACGGGACGAAAGCGCCCGCGTCCCGCTGTTGCGCATACGACTCGACAATTTGCAGGAAGGCCTCGCTCAGCACCTGGATGCCGCGCACTGGGCATCCCTGCCCAGTCATTGGCTTATTTGTGTAGGCGTAGTCGTCTGTCAGCGCATTGTTCTGCTGACGGATAGCCGACTTGAGTTTTGGATTCACCACAGGCTTTCCGTCAGTCCAGACAATCAGATCGGTGTATGCGCGTCCCTGCAGCAGCGTTGGCCCAAGCGCTCCGAAACCGAATCGCAAGGCGAGTTCATCGGGAATCTTGTGCTCGATGATCAGGCGCAACGCCTGAATCGGGTCGTCTGGCCCGCCGTTCTTCCTGGCCAGCGATTGAATGGCTGCATTGGCCACCGAGTCGATTCCATCCAGGAAAACGCCCATCGCGGTTCCCAAGTCGGTGTGAGCAATCAGCTCTCCGTCCTTTGTCTGCATTTGCAAAACCTCATGCGCCAGAAGCCGGCGGGCGGCATTCTTCATGACGACTGAGGCTCGCATGATGTCGGCGGAAAGCTGCTCTCCGTATTCCCCGACCGGGATCGCGAGGTTATCGTTGATGGACGCCTGGTGGTCACCGTCCGGGATGGGCAGGAGTGCTTCCTGAAAAGGCATGCTTGCCAACATGTCCTGCTTACCGACGGGCGCCATGGAGGCAAAGCGGCCCCGCAAGGTATCGACGTAACGCATCGCCTGCAACAGGCTGAAGCCCGTGACGCCGTCTGGGAGGACATTGCGAGGAAGCTGATTTTTGTCAAACAGCACATCGGACAGCGGCATCCTCACCATCTTCTGCATATCAAGCGGCGCGAATGGGTTGGCTTGCGAGGCGTTCTCTGCGTGGAAGACCGCGAGCTTCTCGGCCAGAGAAAAGCACAAGGCGGTGAACCCTTTGCCCAGTCGTTTGGCCTGTGCCTTTTTTATCTCTTTGGTTTCAGCCTCCGGCTGGCGCGGCTCGTCATAGCCGCTCCCCGCTTCAAACCAGGCTCGCCGAATACCTTCGGGCAACAGCTTGCCTTCTGCGCGTGTGGCGGCATCCGCCGCATCTGACAGCGCTTTCGAGAACACGTCGTCGTGAGCAAGCCGCCCAGTCCAATCCGGGTCATCGAATCCGACTTCCCGAGCAATGAACGCCAGCGCACGAATGCGCGCCAACCGCATTGCCGTGCGTTCATTGACGCTGGGATTGTCAGAATAGTACGGCCCATACAGCGCTGCGCGGCGTGCGTGGCGCTGCGCATGGACGATCTCTTCACACAACCCAGTGAGTCTCTGCTCAAACGGCGCATCCAGTGCTGCGGCATCCATCTCGATGATCCGCTCTCCCTCGTCCGTCACGTAGAACGCCATCCTTGCGGTATTACCGATCACTTTGCCTCGCTGCCCGGGGCGATGGATCAGGTGTACAGCATCAACGCAGTCACTCAATGCGCCGCCTGACATCGAAGCCTGCGTCGCTTGCCCGATCAGCTCGCGCAATGCAGGCGCCCTGTCACGGAGCGAAGCCGGCACATCGATGTCGATGCCGTCTGCACGCAGCGCGCCCGTTCTTCCTGCTTCCAAATGTGGATGAAAAACAGCGAGATCGATCTCCGTATCCGCGCGCCCAGAGGCATCCGCACTGCTTACCGCCTCCTCCGCTTGCATGCGGGCCAGCATGTCCGGCGGCACGTGGATGTTGCTCTCGCCGAGTTGCGCATAATCGCCATGGCCCGGCACGGTGCGAACAGCGTCGGTATCGGCCCGCCCCGCATTGACTGCAACACGCCGCTCCCGCACCGCACGCATACCACCCACCAGCGGCGCCATCCCAACCATGACGGCAAAGTTCATCACCTGCATGAACAGCGCGTGATCGCGTTGCTCGGGGTCGTCCCACACGGCAGCCAGTTGCTGCAGCCCCTGCGCCGCCTGCAGCCCGCCGGCCACGCCTGACACCGCGCGCAGCCGTTGAGCGGCCCGTGCAAGAGCAGGACGCGCATCGGCGGTCGTCACGGCTTCGGCCACCCCGTCGACTGCGCCTGCCGCGCGCACACCGGACGCTTCCGACGAAATCACTTCCGCCGCGCTACGCCCGACGGCCAACGAGTTCGCGGCCGCTTCCGACACTTCGGCACCGGAGCGCGCCGCCGCGGGCAGGCTTGCACCCCAGTCGAGCGTGCGCGCGACGGCTGCGCCTCCAGCAGCGGCCACCATCAGCCCTGCGCCAATGGCCTCGCCCGAGGTAAGCGAGCGGTCATGCCCAGCCATGTTCGCAAGATTGGCCAACCCCAGCGTGGCGGTAGGCAGCGCGATCAACAATTCCGCCGCCAAACCCACAGGCCCTGTCGACAGCGCGGCCACCACGCCCAACGCCACGCCCCCGACCAGCATCGGGATGCCCGTCGCATCGTTGATGTCATCCAGCGTCGAGTTGATGTGGCCAGCCACCGTCTCCATGGCGATGGCGCCGTTAGCACCGCTGCGCGCAATGCCGCCGCCTTTTGGCATAACCAGACGGTCCCTGGGCGTCAGTGCGGTCTGCGTGCGGAAGTCGTCCAGGCTGCTGGATTGGGCCGTCGGGTCGTCGGCGCTGCCGCCGCGGCTGCCGACATAGAACGTGGTACCCCGGTCGCCCTGCACGCGCACGAGCGCCATCTGCGTCTGCCCGGACTGCTCGCCATAGGCTCGCATGGGCATGACTGTGAGGGACCAACGCTCTTGCGGGGCGCGGTTTCTGAACGCCGTGGCGTCGGCCGCCTGGATGCCATTTGCAATCGCCGTGTCGAACGCACCGATGAGGTTGCCCGCGTCTGCCAAGCGGTCGCCGGTAAACCACTCCGTGGCCGCGTCGATCGGCGCTCCTGGCGTGTTGAGCCATTGCTCGACGCGGTTGGCGCGCGCCTGGGCATCGGTCGACGTACCGATGTTCGTCATACCGAGCGACAGGCCCAGTGCGTTGTGAAAAGCGACCGACCCGGCCGTGTAGGGTGTACCGCTGACACGTGCCACCAGCGTCTCCACTTGCCCTTCGGCAGCATGATCCGGCAGCGCCTGGTAAGCGGCCCATTGCGTCTTCGAATACGAAGTCCGGTCATCGCGGCTCAGATAGCCCTTGCCGGCAACGAACGATTGCAACCCGCCCTGGTAATAGTCATCCAGACGCTGTGCCGCCTCGGGGTCGACCGGCTTGAGTGCGGCACGCAGGGCCTCGGGAAGCTGCTGATCGCCGTTGGCGCCCATCTGCTGGGCGCTGGCGAGCAAGGTATCGCGCGTGGTGTTGTCGTAATGTGCCAGCGTCGATTGCGGGCCGGTCAGCCACGTTGCAAACTCGGCGCCGCGATTTTTCTCCGGCAACGCAGCCTGTACAAGCGCGGCAACGCCCTCGTACCACGATCCCGCATCGGGCAGTGCTTCCGGGTTGTTGTCGAACCAGTCTTCCTTGTAGTTCGCCTTGATCCAATCGAGCGCGCGGCTCGCATCTGCGCCAGACATATAGGGCGCCAACTGCTTCATGAACTGGCCGACACGCACCAGCCCAATCGTCTGCAGGCCGGTGTCACGCTCAGAAGGTTTGAGCAGTTGCCCAATCTGATCGGTCCAGAACGCGGGCCCGAACGTTGACGCCGTCATCTGATCGATGACGCCAGCGGCTGCGGGTGTGAGCGCGTTGTTTCGGTTGATGGCTGCGATCTGCATGGCGTTTTGCACGGCGCCAATGTGCGATGGATCGCGCGGGTCGCCTGCGGGCGCCTGCGCATTGCAGTGCTCCTGAACCCACAGCACACGGGCGTCGTCCGCAGCGGCCACCCAACGGCCCATGATCTGCTTCTGCTCGGGCGTGGCGTGCTGCGCTGCCCACGGAAATGGATCGCGCTGCACGGCCGGGTCGTTCCAGTCGAGCGTCACGCCGGCCAGCTTCAGGATGGCGAGCTGCTGCAGCCGGCCGGCAACCTGCCCGGTGCGACGCGGGTCGGTAAACGCGGCGTCTGCGCTGGAGAGCGAGCCGAGTAACCACACGCGCTCCGCTGCAGGCAATGTCTGCACCTGGGTCAGATCAAACTGGCTTGTGCGCACCAGACCGAGCGTGACGGTGTCGCACCCGGCAAGGGTCTGCTCGAATGCCGTCAGGCCGGGGGTGCTGCGCGTGAGAGGCGCCGCCGCGCCGTCCACCTGCCCGCTCAGCGATGCGCGCGCAATGGCCTCGTCCAAGCCTTGTCCGGCATGGGCGCGCTGGGCAGCGGCAACGCCCTGGTCCCACTCCGCTTGGGGCACCTGAACGGGCTTGTTTGCCGCAGCGGCGTTCTGTTGCGCTTGGGCATCGCGCGCGGTGCGCTGCGCATCGTGAAGGCTGCCGAGGTTGTCCTGTTCTTCCGCGCGGCGCAGGCTTGCGGGCACGGCGTGCGCCGGAGATGCCGCGTGCTGTGCAGCCTGCAGCGTGGCCTGTGCATCATTCGCGTAAGCCTGTGGCGCGTCCTGCGCCACCTCGTTGCCCAGCGCCCGCTTGAAATCGGCCAATGCCCCGCTCGTCGCGCGCTGCAGGTCGGCCAGCGATGCCGCATAGCCGGAGAGTTCCGGCGTCTTGGCTGGCAAGACGACATCCTTGCCCCCCGCCGCGGCCTGCTGCTGCGCCTGAGCGTCGGCCACCTCGGCATTCGCCTGGGTCAGTTGGTGTTGTGCCTGGTTGAATGCCGCGTTGTCGGAAGGTACCTCGGCGCGACGCAGGCTGGCGGGCAGGTTGCGATTGCTGTCCAGCACGGCTTGCGCAGAATCCATGCTGGCCTGCGCAGCTTGCTGATGCTTCTGCGCCAATGCGACATAGGCGTCGGCAGCGCTGGCGCTGACATCCGCGGCGGCGCTCTGGTCCGCTCCCAGCAGATAAAGCGCCATGGTGGAGTGACGCGTGGCAGGCGCCTCCGCCAGCACCGCCTGCATGGCTTGATGGCAGGTGTCGCTCAACTGTTGACGCAACTCCGGTGTGGCCGCTGCCACGCATGCCCGACCGAACGCATCGACCAGGCCCGCAGCTGCGGTGCCATCGGGCGCGTTATCGGCAACGCACCGCATGCCGTTGATCATGGCGCGCTGCAGGCGCGTCAACGCAGCGTTGGCGCGCGTCAGCTTGCTGTCTTGCTCGTCGGCGGGTGCCGCATTGCCTTCGGCGGCGCGGTAATCGGCAACGGCCTGATTGCAATCCTGTGTGCTGGCGGCAATGTCGGCTTGGGAAAACGCCAGCGTGAGCGTGGCTGCCGGAAAGGCCGCACCCAGGTCGCGCATCGCCAGGGGCAGCGCGTTGGCCACCGCGCCACCATGCTCTGCGGCACCGGCCATGAGCGCGGCCACCGCCAGGTCCAGATCGGTATCCGGCTGTTGCATCGCCTGCTCTGCGCGCAGCACATTGACGGCTTCCGTCGGCGTGGCGCCCGCCTGCATCTGCGCACGCATGCGATCGACCAGCGCTGCATCAGGTGCATGCAGCCGCGTGAGGTCGGGCTTACCGGTTGCCGACTGAACAGGACGCTTCAGCAACTGGCCCGCCTGATCGACCACTTTCGCGTCCAGCACATGCGCGTCGGCAACCTGCCTGGTGGCACGATCGATGAGATCGGTGGGTTGCTTCGTCTTCGTATTTGCGCGGGCGGATTGCTGTGCCTGCTGAGCAGCTTGCGCCGCAATGGCAGCCATCGCCATCTGTTCAGCCGTTGCCAGCGGATTGCTCGCCTGCGTGGCATGCACGGCGTCTTGCAGGCTACTGCCTTGGGCCATTCGGCCTTGCACCTGGGCAGTCAGGGAAGCGGGAGGAGGAGGCGCCGGTTCTGGCGCACGCGGCACGACAAGGCCGTCGGGGCGATAGGGAAACATGGGGACACAAGGCAACGAAAATGGCCACGGCGCGAGACGCATCCCTGGCCCGAAGCATTGTCACAAGCACGGGCACGCAGCTCGCCTACAGCCCTCCGTAAGTTCGGCGTGCGCCGCGCATGCCAGCCCAGAAAACCAGTTGGACGATCCCACTCTTTCGCTGCATGGCGTGCGGCACACGCCTTACGAATCCATGTAGTGCCAACCGGGTGTTCCGACAGCTACGCTAGGCCGTCCTGTCTGACTGCCCGCGCGCTGTGCGATGGGCTACGCCTATGCGCCGCATCGTCGAATTCCTCATCCTGGCCATCGCCATCGTGGCCATTGCACTGGCGGTGCCGACGCTGATCCACGCAAGCGAGTACGGCATCTTCCTGGAGTTGACGCACAAGCCCGGTTTCCAACCCGCGTGGGACGCCATGCTGCGTGGCGAGCCTGCCCTGCCCGCCTGGCTGCGCGGTGGTCAGGGAACGAGCAGCGAGTACACCGCGCGCGCAACTGACGGCCAGACCTACATCACGGGTGACATGTGCAAACCGCATGACTGCCCAGCGCAGCAGCTCTTCGGTGCCTTCCGCATGGATACGTCAGAACACGCCAACGCCGCCTGGGCGGTTCTGGTGGAGGTTCATTACCCGCATCCGATAGACCGGCCGGCCTCCACCTATGCAAAGCTGCGCTGGCTCGGCCATCCGGACGAGCACATTAAGGCATTGCTGATGAAGAACGTTCGTCGCGCCAACCCCGACTGGGACCACGCATCATGATCCGCTGGCCAATTGCTTCGCTCGCTTCTCTCAGCTCAGTCGCGCGATGCCTCGTCGTTGCCGCGCCGCTGTGCCTGGCTGCCTGTCAGACGCCGTACCAGCCTGACCTTGGCTACGGCGGCTTCTCTGAACAGCAGATTGGTCCGCGCACGTGGGAAGTGCGCTTCCGCGGCAACGATACAACGACCACGTCGACGGTCTACAACGGCCTGGTGCTGCGTTGCGCCCAGATTGCGGCGGCGCACGGCTACCGCTATTTCGTGCTTGAAGGCAATGCCGATGCCAGCGAGTTCCACCCGTTCTACACGCCCGACAAGGTTTATGTTGGGCGGCACGGCCGCGTGGTGGGCTACGAGCCAGGGCAAGACCTGAGCACGGTGGCACCGGGCCAGATCTATCGCATCACGCTTACCAACACGCTCACGAAGCGCAAGCCGATGGGGGATGCACGCGCCATCCTGGCAGCGCATCCCGAATTGGCCACCGGCCCGGCACGCATCGACTACTGACGGCCTGACAACGCTGCGGTGCTCTCATCGGCCTTTTTGCGCGGCCACATCCGGTACACCCAGTTCGACATGAAATAGCACAGCAGGCCGCCAATGAACACGCCCATGGGCGTCGTGCGGCCCAGCCAGAACAAGCCGATCGTCACTGCCGCGAGCATGAACGTGCTGATGGCCGTCACGACCGCCGGCAGCACGGTGGTGATTTCGACATCGGCCTCGCCGGTAGCCTCAACGCCCTGCCCTTGAACGATCAGCCTGTCCCGCGCCAACGCAGGGTCGTATCCGCTGATCACGACATGCCCGCGCCGCGCATCCAGCCGTGCCGCACGCACCCGTGCGCCGAGCATCGTCAGCGCCATTGACAGCGTCATGGTCAGCACCGCCCACCCCATGCCGACAACCGCCATCAGCGGAGTGGATGCGCGTACCTGCGTGCGCAGGATATGCAGTGCAATCGCCCAGCAGATGACGACCCCCACCAGAAAGGCACCGCCAACCACGATCAATGCGATGTACGCCTTCCGGCGCGGCTTGCTCGAATCGTCACGTTGCATGGCGGGCTCCTGCACAGTCAGAAAAGAGATCCGCCGATTCTGGCAGCGGCCCGCCCGCACGGTGCCTCCGAGAAATCGTGTCCGCCAGGGCCGAAGCGGCACGCTACGACAATCGCAGCGTAATCCGTCGCCACATGCGCAAGCTTGCGCAAGGCCGTAGTGCCTTCGATTGAACCCGCTCGCTACTCTCGCCTTAAGCGCCATTACATGCGCGATTGCGTAAAAACAGAACGCCCCATTCGCATGCCATGCGAAGCGCGGCGAGAGAGGAAACCCACGGCATGACATCGACCCATCTTGGCCTGGAAGCGGAACACACGCTGCATTCCCACATGCGCGTGCCCGGCACGCGCGCAATCGTGACCGCGCTGCATACGCTGCCGGCTGCACATACGCGGCACATCTACGGCTTTGTGCGGGACCACCTGGACGCCGACGCCCGCATCGAGCACATCAGCGCCCGCGGCATGACGATCGTGCGTGCCGAATGCCATACACCGTCTGAGGCAATGCGCCTGCACCCCGACGTGCTGGCACAGGACTATCGGCTCTATCAACGGTGGGCAACCGCTTCGGCACCGAGCAACGATGTCACCTGGCACAGCGCCGCGGGCCGGCGCATGAGCGTAGCCATCCTGGTCTCACGCACGGAGCACTGCCTGCAGGCGCTGCTGCAAGCGCACGCGGCACTCGCGCTGCCTTGCGACATCGCGTTCGTTGCCGGCAACCACGCTGAACGGGCCACCCTGTGCAGGCAGCATGGCGTGCCCTTCATTCACGTCGACCATCGGCACGGTCAGGAAGCGGCAGAGGCCGAGCTGGACGCCTTGCTCCAGCTTCACCATGTCGACCTGATCGTGCTCGCACGCTACATGCGCGTGCTCACGCCGGGCTTCGTCGCACGACACGCCGGCCGCATCATCAACATCCACCACTCGCTGCTGCCAGCCTTTTCTGGCGCGGACCCGTACCGCCGGGCCTACGCCAGGGGCGTGCGCTACATCGGCGCGACGGCGCACTACGTGACGGCCGACCTGGACGAAGGGCCGATCATCGAGCAAGCCATGTCGCGCATTGCCTCGGACGACGGCCCCGACGCGCTGATCGCCCAGGGCGCAGCGCTTGAGTGCCAAGCGCTGGTCAACGCCACGCGCTGGCATCTGGAGCACCGCGTGGTCACCGTCGGCGCGGCCACCGTGGTGATACCCCCAACAACGATCGCCAATACGGAGGCTGTGTCATGAGCGAACGCCATCTTCCGCCGTCCACGCCCGGGCGTGTGGCGGCACGCATTGTCATTGCGGGTGCGGCCGTGGCATTCACGGTCTGGATGTTTGCGAGCGGCCCCGTGCACATGGCGGGCGCAAGTGCCGGCGTTGCGCATGGCGGGCCCCGCGAGCCGACAGCATCAACGCACGGCGCGGCCGCAGTCTCCCGCTATTTCGGCGACGAATACGCCGACGCCGAAGCACGTCTGCAGTCGCAGCCGCAAAGCCCGCAGCCATCGACATTCTGAAGGCGTGCCATGGCTTGCGTCCCCGCCCTTGCCCCGTTCGATGCGGATTTCGGCGCCGCACCGCCGGCGCTCTTCGTGCGCTACGCGCGGCTGTACCTGCGGCTGGTCCGGCTGTTGTCGCACGCTGCAGCGGCGGTCGACGAGCCCGTGGTCATCATTGCGCTGAGCATGATCCAGCGCCGTGCGCGGGCCCGCATTGGCGCCTGCCCTGACTACGCACGCCTGCTGACCCGCCTGGTGCTCGTCTTCGGCGATGTGCTCCAACGTGCCGATGCACTGCCGGGGCCCCCCGCAGGGGATGCGCCGCCCTTGCCGCAGGCATGGCTGTATGCGTGGGCCGTTGCGCCCATCACCGTCTGCCCGCAAACATGCTGCGCTTCATTCGCGTGCGAACTGACGGAGCATGCGGCGGCGCTGGCTTGACGCAACCAGCCGCCCATCGTCAAGGGCACACCGCTGCGGCCGCCCCGGCCCGGTACGCCACCCACATGGCATCGGCAAACCGGCTGCTGTAATAACCGTCGTTGCGGCTGGTGCCGTGCAGCGCCGGGTAACGGCCTGCTCCATCGGAAGGGTCGGTATCCAGCGCGCCATTGCCGTGCGGTGCGTAGGGGTCAGGCTGCGTCCACGCCCCGAAGTTGACCCAGCGATCGGCATAGGCGATCAAGTCGGGGTTGTTCCAAAGACACTGCATGTGTGGCATCAGATGCAGGATCAATGCAGTCGCCACCAGCGGCTTGGTGGTGCAGCAGAACTGGTATTCGCCGCCCGGTGTCTGGCCGCCGTCGATACGGTCGTACGGGTCACGGCAATCGCGCGAGCCCCGCGTGGTGTTCTGGTTGAACCAGTAGTCGTCGGTTGAACACGGCGCGCCCCATAGCACCTGGTTAGCCACAGGGCTGAAATGCAGGTCGCCGTCTTCCTGGTACGTGTTGTAAGGCGCATCGTGCACGAGGGCGGCGATGTCCGCGTCATCCAGCAGCTCCGCCGCAAACGCAAGCACCACCTTGCGCCCGATACGGTGGCCACCATTGGCGGCAAACTGCAGCCCGCCGTGCCGTGCGGCCGCAAGGTCGATGCCGTATTGCAAATAGCCGATCAACGCGGGCATCTTGGCCTGCAGACTGTCGGCAAGCATCAGGCGCAAGCCTGCGTCCGCCGTATCTTCGGCAACCTGCGCGCCATAGTCGGGCAGGTTCTGCACAGGGTGGATGTCGGCGCCCGTCCAGTCGTTCATGTGGTCGAGCTGTACGCGGGCGAAGCGGCTCGCGATGTCGTCCAGCGAGGGCGCGTAGTCCACCGACGCCAGTTTCGGCAGCCGCTCGGTGTGAACACGTGTGAGCGGGATCAGCGGCTTGTCGGCGCCGAAGTACGGCGGTCGGAACAAGTTCGCCCCGCCCTCGGGGGGAATGGCGCCAAGCACCGTCAGCACAGCCGCGCTATCAAGAAAGGTGCGCCCCGCAGGTGAATCGACCAGCGAAGTGCTTTTCACCACCGATTCCCCACCGCGCGCGGCATACGGCAACGCGGGCACAAGCGTAGGGTCGAATCCCTCCGATCGGCTGTCAAAGCCTTGCCTGTCAACGTGCGCAGGGTTGACCTCAAAGCCGTTGCGCGTGCCGGTATAGGCGGGGCTGATGGCGGTGATGATGACCACGCCACCCGTAGCATCAGGCGCGACCCAGTGGTCACCGTTGGCAAAGGTGCCGCACGCATAGGCGTGATCGAACGTGAAGGTGATGCCGTACTGAGCTACCTCGCTGCACCTGGCAGTCGATTGCGGCGGCTGGCTTGACGTGCCTGCCACAGGCGGCGCGTCGGTCCCCTGCTGGCCTGGCACCGCGCTATCGCCTCCCCCGCCGCACGACACCAGCGCAAGCAGCACCGCTGCGCTGCTCGCAAGCCGCCCCCATCGAATGCTCATGATCCCGCTCCGTCGTCTGCTAACGCGCACATGCCTGCCACTGTATGGACGATCGGGGGCGTCCCGCCCTACGGTCAACCGTAGGCAGACCGGGATATCAAGGCGCACGGGTGTCCTGGCCTGAGGCCTGCGCTGTGCACTTTCATGGCGCGGGAGACGCCCGAAGGCAGGGCTGGGAAGGGAAATCCATGCCTTTTCAGCATAAGCACTGCGGTTTTGGCTATTGCACCCAAAACCTTTGCCCACGCTTTTGCGACGCCCAATGGCAGGAACCCGACAATCGTCGCAAGAAAGCGCGCACGCCCCTCAAGCCAACGCGCTATCGTTTTCGCAGGCCCTTGTGCAGCCGTGTCTTACGAAAAGCCGGACAACTGCCCAAGTCTTGAAGACATACCCTAGCGTGGCGAATGACCGCCCTGTTTCACGATGTGTACGCGCATGGATCTGCGACAGCTTCGCTATTTCGTCACGGTTGCCACGACCGAGAACATTGCCCAAGCGTCTGAACGCCTGCATATTTCGGCGTCGCCGCTAAGCCGGCAGATCATCCGGCTGGAAGAAGCGCTGGGCGTGGTGCTGTTCGAGCGCGAGCGCAAGCGCCTCAAGCTCACCGAGGCTGGGCGCAGGCTGCTCACCGAAGCGCGGGCCCTGCTCCAGCAGGCCGATACGCTGGCCCGGCGCATCGTCCAGCCCGAACCCAGCACCGCTCAGAATGACGCACACGCCGAAACCCGCACGGCGCTGACATTCGCCTATACGCAATCGTCGCTCATGCCCGGCATGCCGGCAGCACTGCAGCGCGTGGTGACGGCCCTGTCAACGAGCGCGCCCGGCATGCGTGCCGACATGTTGGTGATGGCACCGGAACGTATCGTCGCCAACGTCATGCGTGGCGTGTTGCACGCCGGCCTGATCGCGGGCTACGTCCCCCTGCACGACGGTCTGGATCAGGTATCGGTCGCCTACGAGCGCGTGACGCTGGTGGTCTCGGTCGACCATTGGCTGGCCCGCCAGAACGTGGTGGATGCCTGGCAGTTGGACAACGTGCCCGTGGCGCTGGACGCCGCCTTGCACGATGGCTTGTTCGGCGCACTGACCCACTGGTGCGGCCGACATGGCGCCACACCGGGGCCGCTGCTGATCACGCCCGACGCCACCAGCGCGAGCGACCTTGCAGCCAGCGGCATCGCCGTCACCCTGCAGGTGGGTCAGGCACATACCGCCTTGCCGCCTGACCTGGTGCGGGTGCAACTGGCGTGGGACGCCCCGCAGATCAACACCGCACTCGTGTACCCGAAGGCGGATTGCCATCCGGTCGTGAGCGCCGTGGTGTCAGCGCTGAGCGGCGGACGGTGCAGCAGCGCGCCGGCACCACAGCCCAAGCTCCTGTCTGTGCCCGGCCTGGGTGTATTGACGGACAAGGGCACGCCCGTTACACCGGTACCTGCCCACATCGAGCTTCCGTCCACCGCTCCATGCGGAAGCACCGTGCTGGTCGACGATCACCTCGGCTTCCTGAACTCCATGCTGGCCTGACACGGCACGTTATCCGTAGCAGGCCGCCTTCACCAACTGCACGCGCGTGGTCACGCCAAAGAGTGCACGCAGGCGGCGCAGGTGGTAGTCGACGTTGTGCGTGGTGAGTTCCAGCAGTTGGGCGATCTCGCGATCGGTCATCCCCTTGATCAGGCAGTCCAGGATGCGCTGTTGCACTTGCGACAGATTCGGATCGCCGGGCAGCGGGCGGCTCGGCACCAGATCGTAAGCACTCAGATATTCATGCACTGCCATGCCGAGTGCCAACGCCTGCCCAATCACGGCGTCAGAGATCCAGCGCCGATTGCGGTTGCTGGAATGAAAACGCACCACCACCCGCGCACGCCCTTCTGAAGCCGGCCAGCAGTACGTCACGCCGCTGGAAACGCCGAACGCCTCACAGTCGAGCAGATACGCCTGCATGCGCGCGAGGCCCGGCGTGCGCTCGGTCCAGGCGGCCAGGTCATCTGCGTCCCAGACCAGCGGTGTGCCGCTGGCCAGGCACCGTTTGAGGCACGGATCGATCTCGTGATAGCGCTGCGAGAAATAGCGATGAATCCAGTCGGCCTTGCCGTACGTCGTCAGGCTGGAAAGCACCTCCACCGTTCCGGACATCATGCGCGCCACGCTGTACTCGAAGCTGTCGAAGCCGATGCTGGTCAGCACCTCCTGCACTTTCTGGCGGCGCTGATACGGTTGCATGCTGGCGGCGAGCTGCGTGGCGAGCTGCGGCGCATGCACGGCCAGCGTGTGCGGCGGCTGGCGCGTGATGATCTTCTGGTCATCGAACAGTAGAACGCCGCCCAGCGTGCGCATGTGCACGGCATCATGCAGCCCGGCGGTAGCCGCCTGGGGCGTGAAATACGAGGCTCCGGCGTTGTCGCTGGCACTCTTCATGGTCGGTTCCCGGAAAAGCCGCAATGGCTGTACGTAGTCTTGTGGCTGCATATGCTGCTGTCCATTGCCGAATGGGAACGAGATCGGACGTGCCAAGTCCGATGTCCCGCTCAATGCCCGAGACAGCGCACGCAGGTGCCCCGGCCGCAACTGACCAGCATGACCTGTCGCCCCGCGGTGCAACCTGCAGACGATGTAATCGGGCGTGTGGACAACGGCGACGGCGTGGGCGATGGCATGGGCGCCGCAGCGGCCTGTATGCGCCGCGACGGCTCCGCCAGCGGGATCGGTTGCGCGCGTGCCGGGGCCACGTCGATCTGCGGCACGCTCGCTTGCGCATTGGCCACCACGCGGCTCACGTAGCCCTCTCGATACCCCACGCTGAAGCCCCCCGAGTAATAGCAGGACAGCGCGTGCCGCAAAGCTTGCTGCTCGATAGCGGTGCTGCGCGTGGCCCGTGTGAAGCATTCGCGCAGGATGCGCTGGCTGGCTGCCAGATTGCGGCACGGGTCGAGCACCGTGGTGGTGGTCTCCCCCAGACGGGCGAGGTTGCGCCGGTTGATCTGTGCCAAGCCGAGGCTGAAGTCGTAGCCGCGTTGCTCGAGCATCTGAATGGTCGCCTGCGCTTCTTCCATCGATGCCGGCTGCCGTGCCAGCCGCGCGCCCACCACACCTATGGCGTACGGGTTGTAGCCAGACTCGGTGCGCACGAGCGCTGCCAACGTCATCACATCCACACGCGGCGCGCACTGCTGCGCCACCTGTGCGAACTCCGCGCTCGAAAGCGTGGGCCCCGCATGGGCCAGCCCGGCCGCAAACGCCAGCACACCGGTCAGCAAGCCGCAGAAGACACGAAACCGCATGGCCGCCTCTTCAGTGTTGAGGGTTCAGTGGTAAGAGAGCACTAGCCCATGGATCAGCACTGCCCAGCCGTCCAGCATGACGAACAGCAGCAGCTTGAAAGGCACCGAGATCGTCGTCGGCGAGATCATCTGCATGCCCAGCGCCAGCAGCACGTTGGCCACCAGCAGATCGACGATGACGAAGACGATGTAGACGACAAAGCCGATCTGGAATGCCTTGGTCAGCTCGGTGAGCGTAAAGCTCGGCACCAGCACCGTCAGATCATCGGCCTGCAGGTTCTGGGCGCGCCCGCTGGGCCAGATGTTGGTGGCGGATTTCAGGAAGAAATTGCGCTCGCGCTCCTGCGTGTGCTTCTGCAGGAAAGCCTTGATGGGCGGCACGCCGGCGTCCACGATGGCCATGACGTCGTCCACGCTGAACTGCGCGCCGGAATTGAAGTTGCGGCCCTTGAGGTTGTTGACCATGTCGCCGCCCACGGGCGCCATGATGAACAGCGTCAGGATCAGCGCAATGCCGTTGAGCACCAGGTTGGGCGGCACCTGCTGGATGCCCAGCGCATTGCGCGTGAGCCCGAAGACGATCACCAGCTTGGTGTAGCACGTCACCATGAGCGCCGCGAACGGGATCAGCCCGATCGCGACGATCATCGCGATCATCGGTACGGGATTCGGCAGGCTAGGCATGGTCGGGCGTGTCGTGCACGAAGGCGGAGACGCGCACGGCAAGCCGGTTGCCGACGGCCACCAGTTGGCCGCTGCCCACCAGGCTGCCGTTGGCGCGGATCTGCACGGTAGTGTGGTTCAGCGGCTGCTCAAGCTCGATCACCTGCCCTGGCGCCAGATTGCGCAGCACGTGCAGCGGCAGCGCCTGCTCGGCCAGCTCAAACGTGGTCAGCACTTCGATGTCATCAAAGGACGCCACCGGGGCGCCTGCTGTGGCCGCACCCGGCAAGCCCTTGGCCTGCACCGGTTTGGCGGAGTTCCTTTCGTCGGGCATGTCGCGCTCCGTGTGGCGGACGGCGTCCACCATGATTTGTTTGCCGAGGGCATGCGCGGCGATGCCCAGCGTGGGAATGCCCGGCACCGTGCCGACGCACTCCAGCGCCGCACCGCGCGAAGTCCATTTCTCGATGGCGATGATGTCGCCCTTGGCCACGCCACGCAGTTCGGAGGCACGCAGTTGTGTCTGGCCGATCATGAAACGCACGCCGATCGCGAGGCGCTCCATCCATTGCGGGGTCGGCATTGCACGGGCGGCGCGGGGTGTATCTGCGTCTGGCGCTTCTTCCAGCGCCTGTTGCCAACGCTGCCAGCCGGCAAGATCGTCCATTGCGATGGCACCGCTGCCGCGCGCCGCGCCCTCATCGGTGCAGGCAGAAAAACTCACGGCGTTCTGCGCAAGCCATACCGCCGTCGGCTGCATGCTGAGCTCGGGCTGCCAGCGCACAGGTTGACGCAGCTGCGCCTCCACTGCGCGTGACACGTTGCCCAGCGTATCTGCCGCCAGCGCGCAGAAGATGGCATGCGGCACGTCCGGTTGCACACCGTCATCGGCCAGGCAGGTAGCCAGCGCTGCGTCTGCCAGCAGCCAGCCTTCGTGCTTGCCCACGGCAAAACGCAACGCGTGCCATCCCGGCAGCGGTACTGCCTGGTGGGATGCGGCATCCGCGCCAAGCGGCGTCCAGCGCAAACGCCATCGCTCTGCGCCCACCTGAACCGGCGGCAACAACACGTCGCCATGCGCCTGCACGTACGCCCACGACTGGGCCCGCGCAACGCCGCTGTCCAGGTGCAGGAGTCCTTCGGCCTGCGCGAGGTCAGTGACCGACACGGGCATCTCTCGCTTCACGTTCTTTCGCGGCTCGTTGGGGGTGGCTGGAAAACGGAGCCACTGTAGTGCCGATGCCCCCCCACGCCCGCTACTCGTTCTCGTAACCACGGCAAGCGCGTCCGGCTGCCGTTACGTGAGTTCGGACGCGGCGCCGCGAAGGGCCGCTCTTACACTGGGCTCGCCCTGCAGCACGCCCTGCAACGCATGTGCAGGACAACGTTCTTCAGGGCGCCGCTGCCCCCAGATAAGGAAGGTCATGCCGAGCATCCCCACCGCGCAGGAAGCCCTCGCCAAACTGCGGTCCGACCCCGGCCATGCCGCGTTTGCCAGCGGCCTGCTGCGCTATGACCTGCTCATCGCGCTGTTCATCGGGTCGGTGGTGGCGCTGTTCGTGCTGCCGCTGCCCACGGTCGTGCTCGATGGGCTGATCTCGCTCAACCTGGCGGCGAGCGTGATCCTGCTGACGATCTCGATCTACCTGCCGTCTGCGCTGTCGTTCTCATCGTTTCCCTCGCTGCTGCTGTTTACGACGCTGTTCCGGCTCTCGCTGAACATCGCCTCGTGCAAGCTGATCCTGCTGCAGGCCAACGCCGGCCACGTGATTGACACCTTCGGCAAGCTGGTGGTGGGCGGCAACGTTGTGGTGGGCGGCGTGGTGTTTACCGTCATCGCCATCGTGCAGTTCGTGGTCATTGCCAAGGGTTCGGAACGTGTGGCGGAGGTGGGCGCGCGCTTCACGCTCGATGCCATGCCCGGCAAGCAGATGAGCATCGACGCCGACCTGCGCGCCGGCATCATCACGTCGGACCAGGCCAAGCACCGCCGCGAACTGCTCGAACAGGAATCGCAATTGCACGGCGCCATGGACGGCGCAATGAAGTTCGTCAAGGGCGATGCCATTGCCGGCATCCTCATCGCCGTCATCAATATCCTGGCCGGCATTGCGGTGGGCGCGCTCATGCATGACATGTCGGTGGCCGATGCGCTGCACCGCTATGCCGTGCTCACCGTGGGTGACGGCATGGCCTCGCAGATTCCCTCGCTGATGGTGTCGATCGCGGCGGGGGTGGTGACCACGCGGGTATCGTCGCGCGAGATGAACGACCGCCACCTCGGGCAGTTGATTGGCGCGCAGATCGCCGCGCACCCTCGCGGCTTGCTGATGGGCGCCCTCGTGCTGTTTGCGTTTGTGCTGGTGCCGGGCATGCCGAAATGGGCATTCCTGTCGCTGGCCCTGCTCGCGGGCGGGAGCGCGATCCACTTCCTGCGCGAGCGCCAGGCGCCACCCATCCTCAACCTCCTGTCGGTCGGCGCCGAAGGCACCGGCGCGCAGCCGGGTCGCCCGGAAGAAGTCTCTGCAGCGGCGGGCATTGCCGCGCCGGTTGCCGTGCGCCTTGCCGAGAACCTGCGCAAGGACATCAAGCTGGTGCCGCTGCAGAACGCGCTGGCGCGTTCCAAGGCTGCGGTGGAAGACGACATCGGCCTGGTGTTCCCGCGTGTGCACCTGACCTACAGCGCGCAGACGCTTCCCAATCACTACCGTGTCTACGTGCAGGACGTGTTTGCCTCTGAGGGCACACTGCAGGTCGCACATCGCCTCTGGACGGAAGCGGCTCCGCCTGCCGGCGTGGACGCAGAAAGCACCGCGGCGTTCGGGCCATTCACCCACGCGTGGTGGATGACGATGCCGGCATCGCAGGCCGACGAGACCGCCAAGGCTGCATGGGGCCACGCGCTTGAGCCCGAACAGGTCGTGGCGCGGCACGTGGAGGCCGTGATCCGCCGCCACGCCGCGCAGATGGTCGGCATTCAGGAAGTGCAGAACATGCTGCAGCTCGTGCGCCGCGACCGCGCTGAGTTGGTCGGCGAACTGACACGCCTCGTGCCGCTGCAGCGCGTGACCGACGTCCTGCGCCGCCTGCTGGACGAAGGCATTCCCATCCGCAACCTGAACACGATCCTCGAAAGCCTCATCGCCCGCTCGCCGCACGAGCCCGACGACGTGACGATGCTGGTGGAACTCGTGCGCATGGATTTGCGCCGGCAGATCACCGATCACTTCTGCGGGCCCGACCGCTCGCTGAACGTCGTGCTGTTCGAGCAGAGCCTGCAGGAGCGCATTGAAGATGCGGTGGTGCGCACCAAACAGGGCAACCTGCTCGGGCTCTCGCGCGAGGTGCGCACCAACATCGCCGAGCAGGTCCAGAACGTGACCGAAGCCGCGCGCCACGCCGAGGCAACGGCCGGCCAGCCGCGCACCGCCATCATGGTGGCGATGACATGCCGCGCCTATGTGCGCCGCCTGATCGAAGCGACCCTGCCTGACCTGCCCGTCGTCTCTCTGCAAGAGATTGAAGCCGACGTGCAGCTGCACACCGTCGGCTGGGTGCGCAACCCGCCGGAGGATCGCCCCAAGGCCGACCCTGCGGCCGCCGCCGGAGCCACCGCATGATGAACGCCGCCACCGTGATCGAGATCACGCGCCATGCGCTCACGCTGGTGCTGGTGCTGTCGCTGCCGGTAATTCTGGTGGCCGGCATCTCGGCGTTGCTGATCGCCGTGCTGCAGGCCGTCACGCAAATCCAGGACCAGAGCATCGGCCTGACGGTGCGGATGATCGCCGTGATGGTGACCGTGCTGCTCATGGCCGGATGGGCCGGCCAGGAACTGCTGCGCTACGCCGGCGGTGCATTGGAACTCGTTTTAACGGGCCGACCCGGCCTGCTTTGAGCACGCAGTCTTCCTCCACTTTTCTTGAGCACCTTTTCGTGAACCCGCACCGTCTCCTGTGCCTCGCCGCACTGCTGGCCTGCTGTACCGTCGACTTGTCCTCTTCGGCTGCCGCGGCCGAGCTGCACTGGCGCAATCGCCCTTACCAGATCGTGGCCGAGAACAAGCGGCTGACGGACTTCCTGCGCGAGCTTGCAGCGGCACAGGGCGTCACCGCCGTGGTCGACAGCAAGATCGACGCGACCATCAGCGGACGCTTCTCGGGCTCGCCCGCCAGCACGCTCAATACGGTGTGCGCCACCTACGGGCTGACGTGGTACTACGACGGCTCGTTCCTCTACATCGACCGCGCAGAAGAGGCACAGACGCAGGTCTTTCCCATCCCGAAGGGCAGCGCCGAGCAGGTCGGCCAGGTGCTGCAGTCCATGCAGATCACCGACAAACGTTTTCCGCTGCTGGTGAGCGACAAGGACAGCACGGTGTATGTGTCCGGCCCGCGCCGCTATGTCGAACTGGTCAAACAGTCGATCTCCAGCGTAGGGGACGGCGCGCATTCCGGCGAGCGTGCGGAGATTCGCGCCTTCCCGCTCAAATATGCGTGGGCGACCGACTTCCAGGTCAACCGCTCGGGCCGCTCCGTAACCGTGCCCGGCATTGCGACCATCCTGCGGCGCCTCTATGGGCAAGGCTCAAGCACGTCGAGCACCAGCGCGGCGCCGCGCCTGGGCAGTGCCACACGGCAGGTCAAGCTCGGCCAGGGCGCCATGCTGAGCATCCCGCGCATCGACACCAGCAACTACACAGAGCCGCCGGCAGATTCCGGCCCGCCGCTGCTGGCGTCGAACGGCCCGGGGCCGGACCTGCCGCGCATCGAGCCAGACCCGGGCATCAACTCGGTGGTGATCCGCGATTTGCCCGAGCGGCTGGCGCAGTATCAGAAGGTGATCTCTTCGCTGGACATCCGCCCGCGCCTGGTGGAGATCAGCCTGACCATCATCGACATCAGCGCCGATTCGCTCGACAGCCTGGGCGTGGATTGGCGCCTGCACACCACGCACGGCGACTTCCAATCGGGCAATGGGCAGAACCCGCCGCTCACCTTCAGCGTGGGCAGCACCGAGCAGGGCTCGACCGGGCCGAGCACGCCAAACGGCATTGCGCTGACCGCTTCCATTGGCGGCAGCCTTCGCAACTACCTACTGGCGCGCATCAACGCCCTGACACAGAACGGCAACGCCCAGACGCAGGCTAAACCGAAGGTGCTGGCGCTCGACAACACCGAGGCCATCCTGGAAAACCTCACGCAGTTCTACATCCCGGTCAGCGGCTTTCAGGATTCGTCGCTCTATACGGTGCAGGCCGGCACCAGCGTGAAGGTCACGCCGCTGGTGGTGGATGAAAACGGCAACAAGAGCGTGATGCTCAGCATCAGCATCGACGACGGCAACGTCACGCAAGACACCGTGCAGAACCTGCCCGTGATCCAGCAGCGCGCCATCGTCACGCAGGCCATGGTGGAGGAAGGCAAGAGCCTGCTGATTGCCGGCTTCAACGCAGACGAACAGCGCTTTACGAAGAGCGGCGTGCCCCTGCTGTCGGACATCCCCATCCTGGGCAACCTGTTCAAGTACACGACCAAGTCGGGCAAGCACATGGAGCGCTTCTATCTGCTGACGCCGCGGCTGGCCACCACGCCATTCGCGGAGGCGGATGTGCCCGCCTTCCCGCAACCGATGGAAGGCCCGAATGCGCCCCGCCCGCTACCGGTGCCGAGCAGTGACGCACCACCCGCCCCACCGGCGCCGCCGGTGCCCACACCGCCGGCGGCAGACCAACCCGCCGCGCAGGCGCCGCGCCCCGTCGCCACTCTGCTGAAGACGCCGTATGCAACCGACCGCCTCGCTGCCTAAATCGCCGTGGAGCCTGCGCTTCCTGAGCGGGCCGCTGTATGGGCGGTCGATGCCGCTCAAGCGCGGGCAGAACTGGGTCGGCTCGTCGGCCGATTGCGATGTGATCCTGCCGGACCGCGCCGTGGCAGGCCGCCACCTGTGCCTGGAAGTGGGCGACATTGCCGTGGCCGTGCGCAACGTGGCAGACACGCCCGCCGGCGCGGAGGCCACGCCCGTGCAACTGGGCGGCACACCGCTGCCGCAGGGCGTGCGGCGCACGCTATCACCCAGCGATGCGGTGGACCTGGGGCCAATCCGCTTTGGTGTCGAGCGCATCGGCGGCCCCGCGGTGGCAGCACAGGAGCCGCCCGCGCCTGCGCGCGAACGCGGCGTGCGCTGGCTCATCGACATGGCGGGCGTCGGACGTTTTCTGCGCGGGCGTGGATCCCGCGCCGCGCCCGCGCTGGTGGCGCTGTGGTGTGTCCTGGCCATGATCACGCTGCTGGCAGCGGTGCTGGCCATTCGCGGTGAGTTCCGCTTTCGCAGCGGATCCACCACCGAGCGCATCGCGCAGATTCAACAGGCGCTGGGCAATCCACGTGAAATCGTAGTGGCCCCGATGAGCGATGGCACGTATCAAGCAAGTGGGTACGTCGAAACGCAGGCCGACCGCAAGACGATCGGGGAGCGTGCCGCGCGTATCCCCAAGCTCACGCTGGGCGAGATCTATGTGGTGGGCGATCTGCTCGCCACCGCGCAGCAGTTCGTGAGCGATGGGCACCTGAAAGTGGAATACGCCGGACACGGCCGCGTGATCGTGTCCGGCGAGACAAACGATTACCGGGTGCGCGACCACCTGCGCGTATTTGCGCGGGACGCGCGCCCCGCCATCGAGGTGGTGGACAACGTGCAGTACAAGGACGGCGGCCCCGTCGAGGTGGGGCAGAACGTGGACATTGCCAAGAGCAGCATCGTGGGCGTGTATGCCGATGAAGACGGCATGCGCTTTGTCACCACGCGCGACGGGCAGCATTACTTCGAGGGGTCCCGCATGCCCGACGGCGACGTGATCCGGCAGATCTCGACCACGGGCGTGACGTTCGACCACGGCGGGACGGCGTTTGTGCGGCCGATCCAGGGTGGGGGTGTGGATTTGCAGGTGGCGAGCGGCAGCGCTGCATCTACAGCCTCGGGGACTGCAGACACCCCGTCGGCCTCAGCGAGCGCGGCACCTGCAGGAGCCCAGTCACCGTGAAGACAAGCTGTGGCATGGCCAAGACCAAACCCGTTCTTACCAGGCGCGCCCTACATGGGCGGGCTGGGTGAAACCTGCCTCAATCCGAGGCGCTTCTTTCTCAACAAAACCGACAGGAGTCAACTATGAGTGGACAGAACTCATCAGGCTTAACACCCATTGGCGGCAATTCCGGCATTCCTTCTTCACCGGACGATGCGGCCGCTGCCATCAACCAATCGATGCAAAGCCAGGCGATGTTTGCCGCGCTCAATGCAAAGTCCACAGCCAACACGGGCTACTGCGAGCTGATTCAAAACACCTCGAAGCAGCAGGAGCAGCTCTTGCGGGATGGCTCGGCGCCGCGTTGACGTCCGAACCGGAGAAGGATGGCTCCGTCATCTTTCTCCCTTTCCTCCGCTTAACCGGGAACGCGCTGTCACACAGCGCAGGAGCCACGTCATGGACACCATTGCCCTATCTGCTTTGCAGGCCGCCGGCGCGTCTCTGCAGGCAACGCCCACGGCGGGCCTCGGCGCCGCCCCTGCGGCAACGCAGAGCCAGCAGGCAGCCGCACAGGAATTTCATAGCCACATGATCGGTACTGTCAACGGACCCATTCAGTCCAGTCCTTTGGTCAATGGCGCGACCCACACCACTTCAGCGCAACGGCCCGCCTGGGTGGAAGACCTCTTCCGACAGGGAAAAAGCGTGTCCTCGCGTTTCGAGAACCTCGACAAGACCATTGCAAGGGCAAACCAGACCATGGCGGAAAGCGACGATCTGCGCGAAATCTACGCCGCAAGCAATAGCGCGTCATACGCAATTGCCATGGCCCTGTCTGAAGAGCAGATGAACTTCGGACTGGCGACAGGCGCCACGAACACGCTCAAGTCGATGCTGCACAACTCGGACCAGTAATCACGCATGGAAACCGGAACCGCAATACGGCGGCGCGTCTGCAGCATCGTGCTCGCATGCGCCGCCGCCCTGCTCCTCTGCAGTTGCGACAAGGAACTCGTCTCCAACCTCGGCGAGCCGCAGGCCAACGAAGTGCTGTCCGCACTCAGCAATGCCGGCATCGGCGCGCGCAAGGAAGCCGTGGACGAGCGCGGCTGGCAAGTGCTGGTCGATGACTCCGACATGGGGCAGGCGCTTGACGTGCTGCGCGCGCAAGGCCTGCCGCGCGAGCCGCTCGCGCGCCTAGGCGAGATCTTCCGCAAGCAGGGCCTGGTCGCGACCCCGGCGGAAGAGCGCGTGCGCTATCTCTACGGCATGTCGGAAGAGCTGTCGCGCACGTTGCAGGCCATGGACGGCGTGGTCGCCGCGCGCGTGCACGTGGTGATTCCCGAGAACGATCCGCTGTCCGACAAGGTGCGGCCATCCTCGGCCGCGGTCTACATCAAGTACCGCGAGGGCGTGAACCTGCGCGCCATGACACCCATGGTCAAAGACCTCGTCGCGCACAGCATCGAGGGGCTGAATTACGACAACGTCTCGCTCGTGCTGCAGGGCACCGATCTGGGTGCCAACGAACGCCGCGCCCGCGCGGCCACGTCGCCGTACCTGCTGATCAATGCACGCAATCCGCTGGTCTGGCTGGTGGGTGTGCTGATTGTGCTGGGCGTGCTGGCGGTACTCGCCACGGCATTGCGCCGCGGCTGGGAGCCTCGCTGGCCCGGATCACGTGGCCTGGGTGGGCGACGTGCAGGGCAGTTTGCCAATGACGGCGACCAGGCCGGCTGAGCACGGCGATGACGGCCTCCGGCATGCTCACGCCCGACAGCGCCCGCCTGGCACGTCTGCTGTGCGCATGGAATCTGCACTTTGACCGCGTGCTGCACCCGAGCTGGCTGCCCGCGGAATGGCCGGCGCGCTTTCGCAACTGGGATCGCTTTGGCCCGCAAGGCCGGCGCGTGCTGATGCAGGAATTGCGCCGGCACGAGCCCGCCATCGATGGCTTCATCGAGTGCGTCGACTCGCGCGAGGCGCGGCTGTGCCTGCTGCCGCGTCAGGCGCTGGCGCAACTGTCCACCGCCTGCGGCATCGTCCTGCACCGGGCGTGGATTGAAGACACGGCGGGCAAGCGCCTCACGCGCGTGCTTCACCTGGCGCTGGGCAGGCCGTTGATGGAGTCGGCCCTGCAGCATGCGGCGGCCTTCGATGCCGTGGCGGAAAGCCTGTCGCCGTATGCCAACACACCGCGGCAGGTGATTGATGTCTTGCAGGAGCGCGGCGCCCGCCTGCTGATTGACCTGACGATGCGCGCGGCACCCGAGCACGGCCAGCGCCTGGCGCTGACGTTCGCGCGCGCAGCGTTCGAGCGCGCGCCGTACACGCTGAACGCGCAACAGTGGCAGCAAGTGGCCGACCTCGTTTTCCTTTGCTTCATTCCTGAACAGCTACCGGCATGGGACTGGCTTTTCTGATCAGCAGCGAACATCTGCAAATCCTCAGCGAGCGCAAGGTGCTCAAGGAGCGCGAATACACCGCGCTGCTCGACGCCGAGGCGCTGCTGGGCGCCGCGCAGGCCGACCGCAAGCGCCACGAAACCGAAGCCAAGCGGCAATACGCCGAACAGCGCCAGCTCGGCTACGACGATGGCTTCCAGGCTGGGCGTACCGAGGCCGCGCAATCCACCTACGCCACGGTGCTGCAGGCCGCCGCCATGCTGCAGGCCACGCGCGGCAAGATGGCCGAACTGGTGGTGCGCGCCGTCTCCGAGATCGTGGCCGACGCCGACCCACGCGCCATCATGCTGAGCGCCGCCAAGCGCATCGCGCAGTATCTGCAGGACGAGACGTATCTGCACATCCGCGTGCACCCGGGGCGCGTGCACATGATGCAAGAGATCCTTGCGGCGCTGCCGGGCGACCACCTGGAGCGGCGCACCATCCGCGTGACGGGCGATCCGGCCCTGCGCTACGGCGACTGCTCCGTGCAGACACCCTCGGGCACCATCGATGCGGGCGTCGACAGCCAGCTCGCCGCGCTGCGTAAAGCGCTGACGGGAGACGGCCGATGACCTCGCCTGACTCGCAGGGCGCGTTGCCGGACTGGAGCCGCGCATTGGGTGGAGTATTTGATGCGCAAGCGCTGGAGGCCGAACTCTCGCAGGCGCTTGATCGCTTTGCGCCGATCCAGACGCAAGGCCGCGTCACACGTGCCGTTGGGCTGCTGCTCAGCGCCTCCGGCCTGCAAGCGCGGCTGGGCGAGATTTGCGAGCTGCGCACGCCCGGCACGCCTGACACGCTGGCCGAGGTGGTGGGCTTTTCGCGCTCGGGCACCTTGCTCACACCGCTTGGCGAAACCAGCGGCCTCTCGGCTGCCACGGCCGTCATTCCCACGGGGCGCGATCACAGTTTCCCGGTCGGCCCGGCGCTGCTCGGCCGCGTGCTCGACGGCTTCGGCCAGCCGCTGGACAGCGCTGGGCCCGTAGCAGCAGTCACACGGGCCAGCGCGTACGGCGCGCCACCTAACCCGCTCGACCGTCAACTGGTCGACAGGCCGCTTGCCACTGGCGTACGCGCCATCGATGCACTGCTTACCGTGGGCGTGGGCCAGCGCGTGGGCATTCTGGCGCCTGCCGGTGTGGGCAAGAGCACGCTGCTCGGCATGATCGCGCGCGGCGCCAGTGCCGATGTGAACGTGGTCGCCCTGATTGGCGAACGCGGACGCGAGGTGCGCGAGTTCATCGAGCACCATCTGCCCAAACAGGCGCGCGCACGCACGGTGCTGGTGGTGTCCACGTCCGACCGCCCCGCCATGGAGCGCGTCAAGTCCGCATTTGTCGCCACCGCCATTGCCGAATACTTTCGTGACCAGGGGCAAAGCGTACTGCTGCTCATGGATTCGCTCACGCGCTTTGCCCGCGCACAACGCGAGGTCGGCCTCGCCAGCGGCGAGCCACCCGCACGGCGCAGCTTTCCGCCTTCCACCTTTGCCATGCTGCCGCGCCTGCTGGAACGTGCTGGCCCCGGCGCCAAAGGCTCCATCACCGCGTTCTACACGGTGCTGGTGGAGGGCGAGGAAGAGTCCGATCCGATTGCCGAAGAAGTGCGCTCCATCGTCGACGGTCACATCGTGCTCACGCGCAAGCTGGCCACCGAGGGGCAATATCCGCCAATCGACCTGCTGACAAGCATCAGCCGCGTCATGCCCAACGTGGCCGACGCCGAGCACATGGATACCGCCAGCCAGCTCAGACGATGGCTCGCCCGCTATCAGGAGATCGAACTGCTGTTGCAGATCGGCGAATACAAGCCGGGCAGCGATCCGGATGTCGACCGCGCCGTTGCCGCCCGCGACGCCCTGCGCAAGTTCTTTGCCCAGCGCACCGACGAGCGCGTTGGCTTTGACGACGTGCTGGCCCAAGCCCGCCAATTGGTAGAACGCTATGGACACGACACTGGCCATCCTGCGCCGCGTGCGTGACATCCGCCGCCGCAAGGCACTGGCGCGCACGCTGCAGGCAGCCCACGTCGTGCGCGATGCGGAGGCGACCGTCAATGCGTCGCTGCGATCCATCCGCACACAGACCGACTTCCGCCACCAGCGCGCCAGGCTGCTCGATGCGGCACCGCAGGACCAAGCCTTGTCTGTGGACATGCTGGCGATTGCGCATTACGAGCAGGCCAGGCTCCGGCACATCGTGGCCAACGTGCAGACGACGCTGCAAGAGCAACGCCAATCGCTGCAAAGCGGCCAGACGAAGTTGCAGGAAGCACGCACCGCCTTCGGCCGCGCGGAAGCCGCACGCAGCCGCATCCAGCACCTGGCCGAGCGCGCCAGCGCCCGGAGCGCCGCCCGCGCCGAACTGCGCGCTGAAGACCAGCTCGACGACCACAACGCCCTGGCCTACGCACGCGCCCTCAGCCTTGCCGATGCCGAGGAGCCGCCCGCAACATGACTCCGTCCTTCAGTGGCTGGATGGAAACGGGGCACAGCGTCACGCTGGTGCTGCCGCGCCTGTTGCCGATGTTCTTCGTGCTGCCCGTGTTTGGCGAGCGCATGCTCACGGGCCTGGTGCGCAACGGCCTGATTGCCGTGGTGGCGATGTTCATTTCGCCGCTGGTGCCGCTGAGCGTGCTGGGCGAGCAGACGCCGGTCATCTGGATGCTGCTGTTGATCAAGGAAGCAGCGCTGGGGCTGCTGCTCGCCATGGGCGCCTCGGCCATGCTGTGGGCCGTGCAGAACGTTGGTTACCTGATCGACTTCCAGACCGGCACGGGCAACGCCACGTTCTTCGATCCGCTCTCCGGGCAGGAAAGCGGCCCGACCGCCAGCTTCCTGGGCTTTCTTGCCATCACGCTGTTCCTGACGGGCGGCGGCCTGCACGTCGTGCTCGGTGCGCTGTTCGAGTCTTACCGCGTGTGGCCCGTGCAGGCGCTGCTGCCCGATGTGCATGTGGCGCTGGATCAGTTCGCCATCCGAGAAGCCGATTCCATCATGACGTGGACGGTCAAGCTGGCCGCGCCCATCGTGCTGCTGTTGCTCGTGGTGGAGATTGGCCTGAGCGCGATCAGCCGGTCGGTGCCGCAGTTGAACATCTTCATGTTTTCGCAGCCCATCAAGAGCGGTCTGGCGATGCTGATGATGGTGCTGTTCCTGCAGTTCCTGTATGACGCCCTGCGTCAGTTCATCGACACCGACAGCGGCATGCGCGGCCTGTTGCAGCTGCTCGGCTTTCCGGCTGTCGGACCATGAGCGACAAGCCGCACCAGCCCACACGCAAGCGCCTGGAAGACCGCCGCAAACGCGGCGAAGTGGTGCGCAGTCAGGAGGTGGTGTCCGCGCTCGTCTTTACATGCATGGTGGGCGCGCTGTCGCTTACGCCCGCGCTGTGGATGGACAGCATCCGCGCAGGCCTTGCGGCCCTGGGCCGCGTGCTGGCAGCGCCCGAGCCGGGCAAGCTCATCGGCCCGCTCGTGACTGACATGGTGCTGCATGCGGCAGGGCTGGCCATCGGCATCATTGCGTTGAGCGGCGTAATCGCAGCCTTCACGGCATTCGCACAAGTTGGCGCGCTAATGAGTCTGGCAAAAGTGTCACCCGATCTCTCTCGGCTCAACCCGGCCAATGGCCTGACACGCATGTTTTCGATGCGCAATCTGGCGGGGCTCGGGCTGATGGTGCTGAAAGTGCTCTGCCTGCTCGGCATCCTGTTTGTCGTGGGCGCGGGTGCCATCGATGCGTTGCTCTCGGCCGGACGGCAGTCGCCTGCGCAGATCCTGCACGTGGGAGCGCACGTGGTGCTCGTGCTGCTGTCTTGCGTGGCCATCATGCTGCTGGTGCTGGCCGCTGCCGATTACATGGTGGTGCGCGCGCAATACCTGAAGGAAGCGCGCATGACGACCGAAGAAATCCGCCGCGAGTACCGCGAGAACGAAGGCGACCCGCACCTGCGTGCCCGGCGGCACCAGCTTGCCCGCGAGGCGCAGTGGAGCGCCCTGCCCGACCGCATCCAGCTGGCCGTGGTGGTCGTGTACTCGCCGCAATACGCCGTAGCGCTGTGGTACGGCGGCCAGGGCACGCTGCCCGTGGTGGTGGCACGCGGAGAAGGCGAGATGGCAGAGCGCATCCGCAAGCTGGCCGAAGCGCGGCTCATTCAGACGCACGGCAACCCGGGGCTCGCAAGCAAGCTCTACGAGCACGTTCAGCTCGACGCCGCCATTGACCGAACGCTATTCCGCGAAGTTGCCGAGACACTGCGCTGGGCTACCGGTGCGAGCCAGACCGGCGGCTGATCCGCGCACCGTCTATCCCTTCACGCTGCACATCGGACCGCAGCGGTCCGTTCTGTGTCCCAAGCGGACGTGGACGGCACATGGGCGGCCAAGTTTCAATGTACGCATTGTCGTCGCCGCCCCGCCGAAACGCGCCCCAGAACTGCGTTTTCCCGGACTGGGCGGTCGGTCAAAAGACCATGGCAATGCGCAGCAGCATCGGTTGTCGGGACCCGCGCATCGCATATCACGAACGGCAGCCCGCAAGGGCATCGGTTGGGGGATCGTTTGCACAATCAAAACATCCGCCGGAGCCACGCATGGACCTCTTGCATACGCAAGACCTGGACCGCACGTCCACCCTTCGGTTCGATTCCGCCCTACCGGATTTCGAACTGGCCACCGAACAACCGCCCATCCAATCCCACGTCCGCTTCTTTACCGAAGAAGAGTTGACCGTCTGGCGCCCCGACGAGCCACCACGTGGCACCGTCAACCTGCTGGTTGAACTGCTTTCCTGCACAAGCGCCGCCGAACGCAAGATGCTCGTGCGCCATCTGCTGTTCGACATGGGCTTCGACTCGATGGTCTATGCCACTGCGCGCGCACTCAACGCCCGCTCGACGGCCCGCACCTGCCTGGTGAGCTACACGGATGAAGACTGGGCCCGCCGCTACTTTGAAGAACGTTTCTTTGAAGTGGACCCGCGTCGCGAATGGGTGACGCGCAGCGGCATGCCGATGATCTGGGAGGCCGATGACCTGCGTCGCGCCGCCCACGCCGAGCAGGACGCCGAACGCAAGCGCGCGTTCATCGAGATGTCGCTGGAATCCGGCGTCAGCAGCGGTGTGTTCATCGCACTGCCCGGCGCACAGCACGGCACACGTGCCGTGATCAGTCTGACATCAAGCGTGCCGGGCCGGCGCTGGATGTCGGATGCGGTCACCGGTCGGGCGCTGGTGCTGGCACTTGGCATCCACCAGTTCATCTCTGACTACACGAGCATGTCGCGCACGCTGCTCGGCATGGGCCGGAGCATTTCGCAAACACAGAAGCGCGTGCTGGAGTGCCTGGCCCGAGGCATGCGCGACAAGGAGATCGCCAGCCAGCTCGACATCCCCGTGCACAACGTCGATTACCACCTGCGGCGCCTGCGTGGGGTGTTTGGCGTGCGCAACCGCGTGCAACTGATCGAAGCGGCGCTGGAGCAACTGGCGTTCTAGCAGGCGGCGTTCAAGCGCGCACGCAAGCGGACACTCGAGCGGCGCGGCACGCATATGGCACCGTATTCCAGGGCGGCTTTGTGCCAACAGCGCAGGCGCCCTTACGGAAAGTCGGCGTTGTGTGGCATGCGGCGCGGCCCCAGCATGAACCGGTGTGGCGTGCGTTGCAGATGCTCCGAGCGCACCCACTGTTCATCTAGGAACGGCGTGCATGGGACCGAACTGGCCAGACGGCATCAAACCCCCGGATAGCGTTCTCGAGGCGCAACGCGAAGCGCAGGCCGCCTATGCCCGTGCCCAGGAACAGGCAGCTGCCGCGCAACGGCAAAAGGCGGCCGAAGACGCGCACAAGACCACGATCGACCAGCTCGGCAAGCTGAAGCAGGCCGGCAACCCGACTGCGCTGAACCAGGCCGTGAGCGCCGAAATGGCCGCGCTCTATACGCAGGCGCACAACACGCCGTACAACAGCGCCGACTCCAAGCAGTTTGCCGAAGCGCTGGCACTGCTGCAGAGCGCGCACGATAAAACCAACGCCGACACGCTGTTCGCCTCGGCCTGCGCAGATGCCGCCATCGACCGCGCAAACAAGGCCACCAATGGACCGAAGCAGGACTACGCGGCCGCCATGCGCTCGCTCGCCGGCGACCTGGACGTCAACCACGCCACGCCGGACGTCCTCAACTTCACGCTCGGCGACACGCGCACGCGTGACATCGCCAACCACGCGCGCGGCAGCTCCGCCGACGATCTGAAGAACATCGCCCAGGCCATCACGCGGCCCGATGCAAACGCGCCGGAACTGCTCGCCATGCTGGTCGACCAGCAGCCGCTGGAGACACTCACGAACCAGTCAGTCCGCGGTTCGGACCCTGCTGCAAAACACGACGCGCTGCTCAATGACCTGATGTTCATCAGCCAGCGCCTGCAGGGGGCGCGCAAGACCAGCTACTCGCCCAGCGGGCAGGAGTTGAACGATCGGCTGGCGCAATCGCTCGCGCACCGGCTGGAGAACGACCCGCTGCTCGACTACACCGGCAACCATCTGGACACTACGGGTGAAACGTTTGGCATCAAGCAACTCGTCGACAAAGGTGCTGATCCGACCCTGATGTTCAAGGTGGCGGACCAGATCGGCCGCGACGGCCAGGCGGGCAAGCTCAATAGCCGGGTGGAAGGCCTGTTCGAAGGTGGCACCCGCAACATCCTGCTCAAGGAACTGGCCGGCAAGGCGCCCGACAAGCCCGCACAGGTGCCCGTTCCTGCATCGATCAATCCAACGCAGATCCAGCAGATCACCGGCAAGATGCTCAGTAACCTGCCGGGCGATGGCAGCACGCTGGCGCAGGGCGTGGACCCGCTGCAATACGCGGCCATCCTCACGCGGCTGCAGGCCGGCGCGCACGTCGACCCGACGGCATTCCAGACCGCAGCAACAGCGGCGCAAGAACAGCTCAAGCCCGAAGACCCGCATATCGATGCAAACCAGCGCACCGACGATGCCATCGGGCAGGTCAGCAACCTGCACCTGTTTGCGGACACACCGGCACCGGCCATCCATCAGATTCTGGACGCGACACCGGCGCAGCAAGAGTCCCCCGCGCTGCAGGCCGATCGACATCAGACCGACCAGGCGTGGAACGACCTCACGCAAGCGCAGATCCGGCAGAAGCAAGCCGCCGACAGCCATGGCGACGTGACGAGCGCCAACCAGGCACTGGCCACCGCCACCACTGCTTACAACAAGGCCATCGCTCAGGAACTCAAGGACACGTATCCGCAGATTCCCGGCGACGATCTGCTGCGTTATGGCCTGAACGGCGTCTACCAGAACGATCTGCAGGCCGCCGTGCAACAGCTCTACCAGCATCACGATGCGCAGGTCCCGCAGTTGTCAGGCACCTACCTGCAGGCGGCCATCGTGACGGAGCTGGTGGACAACACCATGCGCAGCACGCCGCCGGGCCAGGGCGCGGAGGCCCCCGAATACAAGGGGCTGGAAGCGCTGGCGCAATACACAGCAGCCATGGGCAACGCGCCGGGCGGCAACACCGTACGCGACGCCATCCTCGGCGACAGCCGCATCCAGCACATGCGGCAGAACGTGGTGAACACCGTCATCGACCCCGTGCGTGGCGAGCCGCAGGACCGCATCAAGGCGCTGGACCAGATGAGCCACATGCTGTCGTCGTATCTGCCGGTGGACTTCGACCACGCCATCCAGAACGCCGTGGAGAACGACCCGACCGTGCAGCACATGGTGGACGAAACCGCTCGGCTCACCACCACGCTGCCGCCGGCCGACGGCATCGCGCGCACCGCAGACCTGCTCGACAGCCTGGCCACCACGCCCAACCTGATGGCGCGGCTCTATGCGGTTATCGATCCGCCCGGCGGCAAGCCGCCCTCGGCGATGATGAACTGGATCGCAAACCACCCTCGCGACCAGAAGGCCGTGGATTACTACCGCAACCTCGCGCGCATCGGCAATCGGCTGTTCAACGGCGGACTTATCTTGGGCAATGGCGAGAATGCACTCGTGGATGGCTACGGCCGCCTCGTCCACGCATTCCAGCAGCGCCTGACCGGCGACCAGCCCGTGCTGTCGGATTACGGCGGCACCCAGGCCGGCATGCTGAGCGTGGACATGAACCTGATGCCCACCATCAGCAAGGCGCTGGAAGCCGGGGCACCGCCCAAACTGTTCCTCTCTGCGCTCAACGGTTACAGCTACCGCGACAAGGCCGGCGCCATGACGCAAGCGGCCGCTGGCATTGCGCCGACCGACCGCGTGGTCGATCCGATGAACATGGCGCTCAAGGGCGCCAAGGGCGAAGCCGCGTCAGACGACAGCCCCGCCGCCAAGGTCAACCAGTCGTTCTCGTCCGAATTCCAGCAACTGGCCAAGGCCAGCGGCCTGGCACCGCGCAGCTTCGCCACGTTTTCCGATTTCAGCGACTACGTCGGCCAGCAGGCCGGCATCAGTGCGCGCACGCCCGTCACCGCGGCCGACTGGCAGGCCGTGCATGACGGCACATTCCGCTACTACGACCCCAACCAGCTCGTCTACCGCAACCAGGACGGCAGCGGCACCACGCTCGACGACCTCGCCCGTGCAGCGTGGCAAGCCGGCGGCGGCGACACCGGCCCCGTCACCGTCACCGGGCTCACCTTTGTGCTGGCCGAAGGCAGCAACGACCCGCAGCAATCCGTGCTGCTCGACGTGCGCCGCGACGGCCACGACCGCTACGTCAGCGCCAGCACCGACAAGGCCCACAAGACCCGCGTGTACGACAGTTGGAGCGACTGGGTCAGCAACAACGACTTCGGCATCGGGCAGGTGTCGTATCTCGTGGGCGGGCAGGCCACCTTTGACGACCAGGGCAACGCCATGGCGCTGGTGGCCACGCACGAGACCGGCCACGAGCCGTGGCTCACGCCCGAGACAGCGATCATGATCAGCGCGGCCGTGGTGTCGATGGTGGCGGCACCCTTTGCCGCGCCCGAGATGGTGCTGCTGGCGATGGCCGCGCGCGGCACGATGTTCGCCATCGGTGCCATGCAAACGAGCGAAGCCGCCGTCCGCGTGCTGGAACACCCCGACAACGCCGCGGCCTGGGCCGATGCCGGCTTTGCCCTGCTCATGACCGCCACCGATGGCATCGGAACGCTTGGCAAGATCGGCCGGGTGGGCATGATCGGCCGCACCGCCGACGACGCCCGCGCGCTCGAACGCTGGATGGCCGCACGCCCCGTCAAGGGCTTTGCTGACGAGGTCAACACCTTTGCAGAAGACGTGGGCCGCACGCCGCTGTTCAAGGTCGCCAAATACGGATCGATGGCCGGCATGGGCTGGAACATGATCCAGACCGGCGCGCAATGGAACCAGATGACGCACCAGCAGCGCGCCGTCGCCATCGGCCAGACCTTCGGCTTCCTGGCCGCAGGCATGATCGAACAGCCGGGCGAGGCGCTCATGCTGCGCAAGGTCGCGCGGCGCAACGGCAACGCGGTCGGCACAACGTACGCGCCGATGAACGCGGAGCAGGCGGCCGTCGCCGACAAGTGGCTCGATCAGCTCGACGCATTGACGCCCAAGTCGGGAGAGGCTCTGCACCCGATCGTCGAAAAACTCGGCGTAGATGCCTTGGATCATCTGCGGGAGGCGCTCATCCGCCGCCTGTTTGACGCGCCGGCAGTAGAGACTTTCGGCCAGCTAGCCGTCATGCACGATGAGGCTGCCGTGCTCGCCAACACCGCGGTACCCGTCGCGGCCTTGAGCGGCAACGTGATCCAGCTCGATGGCAACCAGCACGACAAGGCTGCCCATACCGAACCGGAGGTGCTTCCCAGCGATCGCTCGCGGCGTTATGGCACGCCCGGGCTGCATTTCGAGGACCTGGCCGACGCACGTGTTCCGGCTGGGGAGCGTGCAGCCATCCTCGACGACCTGCACGAGGAGATCAACCGGCTGTATCTGTACGGCGGCGAACCGCACGCGGGCATGGGGATGGTCGTCTCCCGCGCCACGCCCGAAGAAGTGCAGCAGCATGGCCTGGATGCGCGGCAGATCCATCGCAACGTAACGGCCTTCGGCTTGCTGATGCACATGGAGCCGGACGAGTATCTCTACCTGCTCCCGCTGGGCAACTTGCGCGTGTCGGACGAGCCCGTGGCCGGCCGACGCACCGAGAACGGCAGGCCCGTCGCCGACGGCCTGCCCGTGGCAAGCATGCAGCCCGCCAGCAAGATACTTGGCTATATCCCATCTGCAACTGCAGGCCAGGGAGGGCCCAGGATCGAGCTGAACTACGATCCGGCTGGCCCCATGCAACCGTACGACGGCAGCCTCGCATTCCTGCCGAACGTCTACCGTGCCGCCAGTGCCGACACGCCCCATATCAACCTGATCGATCCGGAGTTTCCGGACTCCGCGCCGTTCCTGCTGCACTTCCCGCAGCGCCGCGCCAACCTGAGCGGCGTACCCACCGACGTGCCGATTCCGTATGGCAGCCCGGCACCGGGCAAGAGCGGTATTACGTCGGCCTATGTGATCGCCGGCGAGGTGCAACACCACGGCATCTGGCTCGATGTGGAATCGGCCTACGGGGCCATCGCGAACATCCCCGCCGGCTTGCCAATGCGACAGTCCGATCACGGGCTGCAGGTGCGACTGGACGGTGTCGCGCTTGCCGAGCGGGTGTGGAACGATCCGAACTTCAGCATGGAGACGACCAGCAACATCGTCGTGCTCGGCTGCGATGCCTATTCGGGGACGGTGCCCCCGTTGCTGGTGAACCTGTCGAACGAACTGTCCAACCGCATACGCCTGCGACGCAGCGCCGAAGGGCTGATTGCCGACGCACGCCCCGGTATCCGCGTGCAGGGCCAGGACGGGCTCGACTGGCTGCAGCTTTCCGACAATGCACAAAACGGCCGGCAAGTCGTCAATGCTCATTTCGATGGGCAGACGCACAGCACCGTCGCACTGCCTGTCATCTCGCGCACCGATGCGCTCTATGCCAAGACCAAAGAGCGACTGCGCATGATGTATGACGGCGATCGTCCGCTGTTTCCCAATGGCGACCGGACCATCATGCTGCTGGAGGAGGCACACAAGCAGATCTCGGCGGCCAACGACCTTGCACAACATGGCACGCCGACAGGTGCGTACAGGACGGGGAGCGATCCGATGGACCGTCTGGGCGGCTCACGTGCTTCGCACGTTACCGACGCGGTCAACCAGCGCCCGTTTGCAGACGCGTGTAACCAGATCCTCGCGTTGCTCAATTCGGGGCTCCCCCCTTCCGTGCTCCGAATGCAGATTGCGGAGGTACTGGGCAAGGTGGTCGCGCATCCCAAACTCACCTACAACCGCGAAGTGCCCGCCATGCCGGCACTGGGCAAACCCCGCCCCGTTACGCTCACACTCCACACGAAGGGCGCGCCGGACCCGGCCACCCCGTCTGTCCTGGTCAACGGACGCCCCGCCTACGACTGCACCGCTTGGGACGACTTGCCTGCCCAACCGCTGCTCGTCAACGCGAGCACAGTCTTCCACGACAACATGCACTTTCCGGCCGGCATGGTCGGCGCTGCGTTCGATGGACATGGCCAGATCATCAACAGCGCAGACAACGCCTTGCTCACGCCGTTCGACATTGCCCGCGCGCTGATCGACACACCGTTTGATCAGGTCCGTTTTGAAGGCACGGCACATATGCCCGACCTTGGCGGCCCCAATGCGCAGCTCACGCTGCGCCGGGTGCTCGAGATGAATCCCGAGATGGAGGCCCCGGGCTTCTTCGTTGCGCTTCAGCATGGCGATGCGGTCATGCCGGAAGTGGCGCGCTGGCTGGCGTTCCTGCTCAAGCGTGACCACGTGCGCGTGTTCGGCCTGGACGGTCAGCGCGCTCCGCTGCTTGGCGGCATGGTGAAAGACCCTGACACGCGCAAGGCAGTCAGCGAACGTGTACGAACGATGCGCGAAGACTTTAGTGAGGGGCGCATCGTCCTCTACACCGCAAAAGACGGCGGCGACACGCCGGTGCTTCCAAAGATGATCGCGCCACGCGTGGCCGACATTGGCGCGCCAGCGAGGGGCGCCGCGCAATACGCCTTGCCGGAGGACGTGCTGATCGTCGAGGGCAAGCTCGTCGATGGCGATTCAAATGCCATTTGGCTTGGCGGCGTTCATGAAGAGCGCGGGCAAACCCAGCCCTCGATCGTTTCCGGTGACGAACTGGCGAATCTGATCCAGGCACGGCTATCGGAAAAGGGGTTCGAACATCCGGAGACCGTCCCGATCGTGCTGATGGTCGATAGGGGCCTTCCAATGGGCCAGCGCCTTTCCGAGGCGATGCCGAATCCGGTGTTCTCGACCGAGCACACCATCGACCGCTCGCAAATCCACAACCCGGATTGCCGCGTAGTGCCCGCCCAGCCGGACGACCCCGCGCTAACCGCCTCGCGCCGGCCGGGTTGGACGCTGGAACCGAATGGCCGTGCGTGGCCGCCTTCCGAAGAAACGCCTTACGTAGCGCCTACCGAGGTGTCATCCGAGCCACGAACACCACAGGCAACCCGAGAAACACCGCCCGACGAAATGCCGGGCGATCCGGACGTCATCGCGCTCGACAGTGGGGGCGATCCGGCTGCACCGCAGGCGGGTTCGTCCGCCAGCGGAACGAGCGAAAGCCCCACCACCCAGCCGGTGCCAGCGGACAAACCGCTCAGTCGGTTCAAGCGTGTAACGCGGGGGGTGCAGGACCTGCCTGCCCGCGCCGCCGTTGGTGCCATGGCCGGTCCCCGCCGCATGCTCGCCCTCATGCCGATGCGCACGGCGGCGGCGCGCGTGGAGCGCGGCCGCGCGCTGCATGTTTCCGGTGAAAACTTCCACCAGGTCGCCATGTCGCACAGCAATGGCGCGCTGGATAGCACGCGCCATTTCACCTACGCATTTGCCCGCAATGAGAACGGGCCGGATACGCTGCTCGGGCAGGTCGTCTTCGACGACAAGGGTGTGCCGTCCTGGCGTGCCCTGGATGCCGGCAAGCGCCACTTCGACGGGCTGGTCCCCATGGTGGACAGCCCGCTGGGCGCACGCACCTCCTACACGCCCGAAACCCTGTTTGTGGTCAGCCAGAGGCCACCTGCGGAAGTGGCCATCGATCAGAGCCTCAAGGAGCTGGGCCGAAAGCGCACGTATCGCGGCGCGGGGCTTGCCGAGTCGGACAAGGCATCGGTGCGACCGGAACTCGCCGCCATCGTCGAGACCGCAGGCACGCAGGGCAGCAAGATCAAGGAGCGCGGGATCCGCAACGTCGATGCGCCGGGGCTCGCGGCCGTCACGAAGCGCTCCCGTCAGAACAGCGATCTTCCGTTGCCTGCGCGCATCCGACGCACGTTCAAGGAATCGTTGTTCGTAATGCGCGACTACCCGACCGTGGGTCTGCTGCGCGAGCAGACAGCGCTCAAGCTGCTGGAGAACGCATGCAGGGTGCTCGGCGTGCCGTTCCCGCGCAAGCTTGCCCAGCACTTCAGCGTAGCCAGTACGGCAGACCGCCGCGCCGTACGCGCGTACCTGAACCTGCCGCACAAGGAACAGGATTTGGTCACGCTGGCCGCGCGCACAATCTCCCCGTCGAACATCGAGACTGCCGGCGAGGCGCTGCTGTGCAAGAACATCGGCGTGATCACCGAGATCCGGGTGGTGGCGGCGGAAAGCATGCTGTCGGCCGCCGGCCTCGGGCGCCCGCTGACGCACGTGCGCCGCATGTGGCAGGCCGCAATGCGCGAGCACGGCAATGTCTCGTTCGATGAGAACGTCGGCGGGCTGGTCAACAAAGACGGTGTGATGGTCGTCGCGCTGGACTGGTTGAACCAGGACTCCGTCAACAAGATGCTGGACTTTTCAGCCAAGACCGGCGCGCAGGTCACCCTCTGGATGGACCCGGCCAACATGCGCGTCGGCACCGATGGGCGCCCGGTGCCGGGGCCGAATCGGCCCATCAACATGGTGCGGTTTGGCAAGGCTTATGAAGCCTGGATGCTCGACAATCCCGGCAAACACCCCACGGTGAATGTGTTCGGCACCGGCAACGACAACGTGCTCGATCCGGTGGAAGGCATCGCTTCGCTCAAGGTCGCGCGTACGCTGCTGGACAGCCCGTACATGACCGATGTGCACATTGCGCTCGACGGCACCTCCGACTACACGCGCTCGCAGGAGCTGACGCGTGCCACGGCGGAGTTGATCCTTGAGAACGACAACTGGAAGCGCATCCACTTCGATGCTGCGCTCGGACGGCCGTTGAACCGCCTGACAAAGGAGGACATGTCGATCCTCTACGAGCCGCTGATGAATCAGGTGCGTGAGGTCATTGAAGAGCGCAACCTGCAAGTCAAGTTTGAAGAGGTGCGTCGCGCGCTGTTCGCGGAGAACACAACGCATCGGGTCGAACAAGCGAAGTACAGCACGATCCAATGGGCACGCTCGAATCGCGACGCACTCGGCGTGCAGTCCAACCCGCGTGGGGACGCCCATGCGCAGCGCTGGCTTGATCAGTACGGCGATCGTGTGCAGCGTCGCTACGTGGCCCCGGCAGAACCTGCTCACGATGCCGTCCTGACCGAGTGGGACGGCCTGATGACCGATCCCGAACTCGACCCGGCACGCTACCAGCAGCACCGCGACCTGACACCGATTCCCGTGGCGGAAGACGATGCCGATGCCATGCTGCGCGCGCTCGGCTACGGCCCGATGCGCGCACCGACCAAGCTGCTGCAGCGCGCCGATGCGCCGTCCGCCTATGGGTCACTCAACCAGCGGGCGCTCCTGCAGATCGGCAAGGCGGTCGCGGCCGGCGCAGGCGGCGCCGCCCTCTCCGCCCTGCTCGTCAGTCTGGGTAAGGTCGACCTGCGCGATTCGGCCTCGTTGGCCCGCGCACTGCCGGCATTCGGACGCACCGCCCAGCAATGGCGCGCCATCCTCAGCTCGAGCATCCAGCGCGGCGATACCGCGATGATCGAGAACAAGCTCATCGCGTATTACGCAGGCATCGAACGCTATGCCAAGGCACGTGATGTATCGCCCGAGCGCCTGCCCCACATCCGCGCGGTCATGGAAGAGACGCTGGCTGCCATCGGCATGCTGCGCGACCGGGCCAAGCCTGGTGCGCAACCCCGTCTCAGCGAGGAAGAGCGCGATACCCACATTGCCCGTGTCACCTCCACCTGTCTGCAGCTCGTAGATGGTTACCTTGGGCTGCCCGCTTCGCAGATGCACTTCATGCATTCGGGCGTGCGCTCGGGCCAGCTTGGGCGCCTGGCATCCACGATGGGTGGCGTAGTGGGCATCGGAGCGTGGGGCGGCATGATGTTCGAAGGCATCGCACCACCGGCACTGGCCATCACGATGATGGCCGGCAGCACGCTCAACGCGTTCTATCACGGCCTGCTGCGCTACAGCTTCCGCCGCGGCTTCGACTTCAACAACAGCGATGTCGTCCGCTCGCTTGTGCACGGTGCGTACACGTTGTCTTCCACGGGCACCATCGTCTCGGCGATGACGCACCCACCAAGCGTCGCCGGGGCCGTATCGGTGGGCGGTTCGGCGATCTACCTGATGTCGACGCTCAAGGAGGTCGCACCGAATTTCATGCCAGGGGTGCTTCGTGCCGGCGCGGGGCTCACTGTGCTGGCGGAGACGACCGCGCTGATCTCGGCCTGGGTCAACTCGGTGCAAGGAGCACAACCCACGCAGCCGAATCAACCGCCGCAGCAGACCGGCCCTGCACAGCCACCGCCGCACACGCCGGTGGTGCCGCCCCCGCCCCCCGTGCCGCCCGCACCGCTGACGCACCTCGTGCCCGCAGTCACGCACGATGTGCTGGCCGGAGAATCGCTCTCGCGCATCCTGCGCAACGAGGCGGACCGCGGCACGATCGTGGTCGGCCCGACGTATCGGGAATTGCAGGTCGTGATCGACGAGGTTGCGCGACTGAACCAGATTGCCAATCCCAATCTGATTCACATCGGGCAGAACCTCATCATCGTGCCGGCGCATCAGGCGCCGGGCCCCGGCTGAGCGCAGGCCCGGCGTGTTGTCCCGTCTACGCACCCGCGTAGTCGCGCACGCGCACGGGCCACCCTACGCTGCACATTCCCCTTCCCTCCGGAGCACGCTTCATGTCGAACCACCACGCATTCCGTTCCACCCTACCCGCCCTGCGCGTCGCCTTGATGTGCGCAGCCTTGACGGCACTGACGACGGCGCCTCAGCTCGCACAGGCACAAGTTGCACCGCGCCTGGCGGTGTCGCATTACGACGTCTTGCGTACAGAGTTGTTCTCGGGCATTCCGGTCACGGCGGTCTTCTCGCCATCGCAATGTCCCAATGGACAAGGCGCCGGCGCCAAGGCAGCCGCTCCGGTGGTGCATGGCGGTTTTGCGGTGCGCGACTTCATGGAAATCGAAGGCAGCAACATCGGCTTCTCTAACCAGCATCTGACGCTGCGCCCTGACGGCACACCGGTGCTGGAACTCGCGCAGTACCGCGTGACGCCCGACGACAAGGCCACGGTAACCGTGTCGTTCCTCTCGCCGCTGACGTATCAGGCTGTGTCCGCGCCGCAGACGTTCCAGTGCGCGATCGGCGCGGGCCTGGACTTTTCGATTGGGCTGGCAGGCCTGTTGCGGCGGTAATCGGATGCGGCCTGCGCGGGCTCACCCCTTGGCGATATCGCGCAGGCCAGGCAGGTCGAGCAATTCGATCTCGCCATAGGCGACCCTGAGAATGCCGCGCGCCTGAAAATCCTTGAGCACGAGATTGACCGTCTGGCGTGACAGCGCGAGCAGCAAGGCAAGCTGCTCCTGCGGCACGCGAAGCACGCGGCGGGTGCCGAGGCGCAAATCGCCGTAGCCGGCCGCCATCAGCAGCAGGCGCCGCGCCACGCGCACGGATGCCGGCAGCAGCGCCGTTTCTTCAAGCACGGAAAAAGCCAGACGCAGCTTGTGCGTCAGGAGCAACGCAAAAGCGTGCGTGTGCTGCGGCGCACGTTCGAGCAAATCCATCAGCGCGGTTTGCGGCATGTGCAGCAACACCGTATCGCCCTCGCCCCGCGCATCATGTGTGCGCGCCTGGTTGTCGAACACGCCGATCTCGCCAAACCAGTTCACGGGTTCCAGCACGGCCAGCAGCGCCTCGCGGCCGTCGGCCGTGGTGGCGCGCACGCGAATGCCGCCTTCCACCACGCAATACAGCCCGTCGGGCGGATCGCCGCGGCGAAACAGCACCTCCCCATCGGCCAGCCGGCGCACGATCGCCATGTCGATGAGGAGTTCTTGCAGGGGCTTGCCAAGCCCGCCAAACCAATTGCTGGCGTGCAGGCGGTCTCGGTACAGCGCGGCTGAGAGCGGGCCGGACGGTGGATTGCTTCGGGCGGGGGCGGAATCCATGGGCGCGGGGCAGTGGAATGTGGCGGATGCGACAGGCTCGAGGTTCAAGGCTCGAGGCGCGAATGCGTTGTCTGCGCCACCATCCGGCACGCGACGACACGCTCAGCGCATGGCACTGTCTACGACTGGACGATGATAACGACGGCACCGCGCGGACGTCCACGCCGTACTTGCGTAAGCTATGCGCCACCAGGCATGACTTCAGACAGTCCGCCCCGCCACCCCGGAACACTTCGCCCATGAAGAATCCCGATTACAACCCTGCCAAGCCGCACCACACGCCGGACGGATTCCGCAATCGCTATCCGCACCCGCGCCCCGACGCCGATTTCTGGCAATGGCAACGCGAGCGCCGCCGCCTGAAGCTGCCCAAGCCGCCCACGCAAGACCTCTCCTGCATCGCACCCAACCTCGGCGCCATCCACCAACCGCCCGCGCTGCCGCAACTCACCTGGATCGGCCACGAAACGCTGCTGCTGCAGATCGACGGGCTGAACGTGCTGACCGACCCGGTGTTCTCCAAGCGTGCCTCGCCGCTGCCGTTTGCCGGGCCGCGCCGCCATCAGCCGCCGGGGCTGTCGCTCAAACAGTTGCCGCATATCGACCTGGTGCTGCTCTCGCACAACCACTACGACCATCTGGACCGCGCCAGCGTGCGCGCGCTGATGCGCCAGCCGGGCGGCGCACCCATGTTCTTCGTGCCGCTGGGCATCGACCGCTGGTTTGCGCGCAACGTGCGCGGCACGCGCCTGGGCGGCGACAACCCCAACGTGCGCGCGTTCGACTGGGACGACGAAGCCCGATTCGGCCCCTTCACCGCGCACTTCTGCGCCGTGCAGCACTGGTCCGCACGCGGCCTGTACGACCGCAACCACACGCTGTGGGGCAGCTGGGCGCTGCTGCATCCGCGCCTGCGTTTCTGGTTCTCGGGTGATCTGGGCTATTCGCAAGATACACGCGACATTGGCGCGCGCTTCGGCTACTTCGATGTGGCCGCCATTGCCGTGGGCGCCTACGAGCCGCGCTGGTTCATGAAGGCACAGCACATCGACCCGACCGAAGCCGTGCAGGTCATGCAAGACATCGGTGCACGGCAGGCAGTGGGCATCCACTGGGGCACGTTCGAGCTGACGGACGAAGCGCTGGACCAACCCATCACAGACCTTGCCAATGCGCTGAAAGCGGCCGACGTACCTGCCGAGCGTTTCGTCCTCTTCAAGCATGGCGAGACCCGAGTGTGGGATGCCGCCGTCTCACGCCTTTTGACCGACGCCCCAAAAGAAAAAGCGCGGCCGCGAAATGACTCGCTGGCCGCGCAGTAAGAAACTGGCAGGTCAAGCACAGACCAAGCGTCGCAGGCTAAAGGCGGCGGCGCTCGGTTGACATCAGATCAGGTTGGTGTCGGCAGCCATGCGCGATCACGCAGGCGCGAGCGGATGCGGGCGATGGCCTGGCTGTGGATCTGGCACACGCGCGATTCCGACACGCCCATCACGGCGCCGATTTCACGCAGGTTCAGATCCTGCTCGTAGTACAGGCTCATCATGAGTTTTTCGCGCTCGGGCAGCGCCTCGATGGCAGCAACAACCGATTCGCGCAGGTCGTGGTCCAGCAGTTGGTCCAGCGGCGTGGCGTCGTTCTCGGGCGCGCGGTTCTCGATGAAGGCGTCAGCGTCTTCGCGGTCGAAATCTTCGTAATACAGCAGCTGGCTGCCTTGCAGGTCGACCAGTTGCTTCTGGTATTCGGCCAGCGACATGCCCAGTGCGGCGGCAATCTCGGTTTCGGTGGGCGCGCGGCCCTTCTGCTGCTGCAGCTTCTGGATCGCCTGCTCGATCGTACGTGCGTTGCGGCGCAGGCCGCGCGGCAGCCAGTCGGAGCCACGCAGTTCATCCAGGATCGCGCCGCGAATACGCTGGGCTGCGTAGAACTCGAACTGCACACCCTGCGTTTCCTCATAGCGCGACAGCGCGTCGAGCAAGCCCATCATGCCGGCCTGGATCAGGTCGTCCAGCTCAACGCTGGCGGGCAGCTTGACCATCATCTGGTTGGCAATGCGACGCACCAGCGGTGCGTACATGGCCATCTCGTCGGACTTGGTCTTGCGACCGGTTGCGGTGTACATATTCATGCCTGCCTTTGACGCTTCGTTCATGCTGCGCCTCAATAAACCAATTCGGCCGCGCGTGCGGTGGCGCGGGGCGTCGCAGTCGAAGTCGATGCCGACATTGACGTTGCTTGCGCCGATTCATCTGCCGGCTCCTCAGCCGGTGCCCGCGCCGACATGACCACCCGCGACGGCGCACTGCCATCACCGGCTTGGGCCTCGGCGCTGGCCCAGCTCAACATTTCTTCGGCAAGCTGGCGGAAAGCCATGGCCGAAGGCGATGCGGGAAACGCGCTCGCTACGGGCTTGCCGAGCGAGAGCGCAAGTTCTACGTGCCGGTCCTCAGGGAGGTAGCCGGCGAAATCGATACGGGTGTTCAGGTACTGGCCCACGGTATTGGCCAGGTTGCCGAACACGCGCACGGCGGAATCCACCGAATGCGCGCCGCACACCACGGTGCGGATGCCAGCGCTGCCTTGCAGCACGGCGGTTTTCTTGAGCAGCGTGTACGCGCTCTTGATGCCTTCCGGGCCATCGGAGAAGGTCAGCAGCACGTCGTCGCAGGCTTCGGCTGCGGTGCTCAACGCACGCGTTCCGAAATGCGCCGCCACGAGCGTCACATCCGCCGTCTCGTCGTGCTGCTCGAGCACCCCGGCCATGGCCAGCATGGTCTGGGCGTTCACCACGGCCGTGTCGCGGCCCATGGCGGACAGCGCGATGCGCAGGTTGTCGACAAAGTCATCGACCTGCTCTTCCGCACCGATCACCAGCACACGGCGGGCAGCGGCATGACCGAGCATGCGCCGCAGCCCTGCGGCTTGATCCTTGGCGAATGGCGTCGTCATGGTCGCCCCCTTGTCAGGCGAAATCGAAAGCGGCCAGGCCAGGTTCGCGGTTACGCGCAGCGCCTTGCGCCACGAGCAACGATTCATCCGAATCCAGCGTGAACGACGACTGCTCCGCACCAGCCCGGAACGAGCGATGGATCAGCAGCTTCTTGTTCGGCACCGCAATGTCCTCCGGCACACGCTGGCCGTACGACACGTAGTGCAGCGGCAGGCGGCGGCGGATCATCACGTCCATCGCGTGGCCCACGGAGGCAGCCTCGTCGATCTTGGTCAGGATGCAGCCGGCCAGGTTGGCGTCGCGGTAGGCACCCACGACTTCGTCGAGCGTCTTGCCGTTGCTGGCAGCGTTCAGCAGCAGCAGGCGCTTGATCGAAGGACCCACGGCATGCAGCATCGCCATCTGCTCCGACACGGCGCGGTCGCGCTGGCTCATGCCGATGGTATCGATCAGCACCACGTGCTTCTCGCGCAGATCGTTCAGCGCCAGGCTCAGGTCTTGCGCGTCTTTCACGGCATGCACCGAGACGCCCAGGATCTTGCCGTAGATGCGCAGTTGTTCATGGCCGCCGATCCGGTAGCTGTCGGTCGAGAGCAGGGCCACACGCGATGCGCCATGGCGCAGCACGAAGCGCGCGGCCAGCTTGGCGGTCGTGGTGGTCTTGCCCACGCCGGTCGGGCCCATCAGGGCAAACACGCCGCCCTGGTCGAGCAGGCTGTTTTCATCCGACACGGTGGTCAGGTTCTTTTCAATCGCGCGCTGCACGAAATCCAGCGCGCCTTCATACGAGTCGTGCTGCGGCATGTTCTCCAGCACGTAGCGCGTGAGCTGTGCCGAGAAGCCTGCGTTGAGCATGGTCTGGAACAGGCGCGTACGCACCGGGTCGCCCAGCTTGACGCCCAGCGAGGCCAGGCTCGACATGGCGTCGTTCAGCGTGCTCTTGAGCGTTTCGATCTCGCCGACCATGCGGCGGGTCATCACGTCGGTCTCGGCGCGGATGCTTTCCTTCACGTCGGCCTGGATGGCCGAGCGCTGCAGGCTCACGTCGTCACGCGGGGCTTCGGGCTTGGCCATCGTGTCCTCCACGCGGACGAAAATGTCGGACGACTTGGGGGCGTCAGTGCGGGCGTCGGCTTGCGCCTCGATGCGCCCGTTCACGGGGGCTTCGGCCTTCTGTTGTTCTGCACGGAGGTTGCGGGCCTGGGCTTCCACGCGCTCGGCGAAGCTGCGCAGCGAAACCGGGCGGTCATCCTGCTCGCGTGCCTGTTCACGCGCTTGTTCGCGACGGGCGGCAAAGCGGGCGGTCGATTCCATCTCCGGCTCGTCGTCTTCCACAGCGGTGCGGCGGGCGATGAACTGGGCGGTGCTGGCCAGGGCCTGCGCCGCAGATTGGGCAACCTCTGCATTGGCACGGTCCAGCGACAGGCCGGCCAGCATGCGAGTGGATGCTGCCAGCGCATCTTCTTCACCGAAGGCCACGTCGTCATCCACGCGCGTTTGCAGCGTGCGGCCGGCCGGCTTGGCCACCGGAGCAACCGGTGCTGCCGGTGCCTCTTCCTGTGCCGGGGCGCGGCGCGAGGCAATGAAGCGGTTACGCAGACGGGCCAGCGCGTTGGGCGCCGGGGTCTCGACCTGCGGGGCCGCTTCAGCAGGCGCCTGAGCGGCAACGGCGGCGGCGGTTGCAGCGGCAATCGGTGCGGGCTCGGGAATCGGGGCCGGTGCCATCGGACGGCGCTGTGCCGTCTTGGGCGCCGACGACTGCGTGTCGACCAGCGCATCCACGTGCGAGTCGCATGCCGCGATGATCTCGATACCACCCGGAATGGCGCGGTTCGACAGGATCAGAGCGCCATCGCCCAGTTGGTCGCGGACTTTGCGCAGGACGTCACGCGACGTCAGTCCGGTGAATCGATGCATTTTCATGCGCGGCCTCCAAGCATGGCGACAACCTTAATCGTTCGGTGATCTGGAATTTCTGCGTGCGACAGCACGCGCAGGCTCGGTGCGGCACGCTTGAACAGGCGGGCAAGCATCGGGCGCAGTGCGGGCGGCACGAGCAGAACGCCCGTCTGACCCATCTGTTCGTGCTGGCGCGACGAGTCCGCAGCCGCTTGCATGAGCGAGTCAGCCAGTTGCGGTTCGATCGGGCCGGCGTTAGAGCCAACGACGCTTTGCAGCAAGATGTTCTCCAGATTCGGGTCAAGCGTGACGACCTGCATTTCGGTCTTGTTCGGGAAGAGCTGCTGGGCAATCGCCCGGCCCAGCGCCACACGCACGGCGGCGGTGAGTTCGGCGGGGTCTTGCGTCCTGCCTCCGTGTTCCGCCAGCGTCTCGACGATGGTGCGGATGTCGCGGATATGCAGGCCTTCGTCCAGCAGGTTCTGCAGCACCTTCTGCACGGTCGCGACGGGCAACAGCTTCGGCACAACGTCTTCGACCAGCTTCGGTGCTTCCTTGCCCAAATGATCGAGCAATTGCTGGACTTCCAAACGGCCGAGAAGCTCGGTGCTATGGGTGTAAATCAACTGATTGACGTGCGTGGCGATGACCGTGCTGCAATCCACCACGGTATAGCCCTCGGCCTGCGCACGATCGCGCACATCGGCGTTGATCCACATGGCCGGCAGGCCAAAGGTCGGGTCCACGGTGGGCGTGCCGGGCAGCTGCGTGCCCAGGCGACCGCCATGACCGCCGAAGCCATCCTGGCCACCCGGGTTGATGGCGAGGAACTTGCCCTGCTGCACTTCGCCGTGGCCGATTTCCACGCCCTTGAGCGTGATGCGGTACGACGATGGGCCCAGCTCCAGGTTGTCGCGGATATGCACCACCGGCGCCAGGAAACCCATGTCCTGCGTGAACTTCTTGCGGATGCCCTTGATCCGGCGGAGCAGCTCGCCGTCCTGGCTCTTGTCGACCAGCGGGATCAGGCGGTAACCGATTTCCAGGCCCAGCACATCGACCCACGACACATCGTCCCAGCTCGCCTCGGGCGTATCCACCGGGGCAATGGCCTGCAGCACGGGTTCGACCTCGGGCACTTCGCGCTTCTTCTTGAGATACCAGCCCAGATAACCCAGACCGCCGCCAAACAGCACGAACGGGATGTGCGGCATGCCCGGCACCAGGCCCAGCAGGCCCAGCACGCCGGCGGTTGTCATCAGCACCATCGGCATGGCAAACAGCTCGCTCGACAGTTGCTGGCCGACGTCCTTGTCGGTGGAGACGCGGCTCACCATGATGCCCGCCGCGGTGGAGATCACCAGCGCGGGAATCTGCGCGACCAGGCCGTCGCCGATGGTCAGCAGCGTGTAGTTGGTGGCGGCGTGGCCCACGTCCATGCCGTGCTGGAGCACGCCCACGGCCAGCCCGCCGACGATGTTGATCAGCAGGATGGCGATACCCGCCACCGAATCCCCGCGCACGAACTTGCTGGCACCGTCCATGGAGCCGAAGAATTCAGCTTCCTGGGCGATCTCCGTGCGGCGCCTGCGGGCTTCGTCTTCGCGGATCAGGCCGGCGTTCAGGTCAGCGTCAATCGCCATCTGCTTGCCGGGCATCGCATCGAGCGTGAAGCGCGCGCTGACCTCGGCGATGCGGCCCGCGCCCTTGCTGATCACCATGAAGTTGATGATCACGAGGATGACGAACAGCACGATGCCGACGGTGTAGTTGCCGCCCACCAGGAAGTGGCCGAATGCCTCGATCACCTTGCCGGCAGCGTCGGGGCCGGTGTGACCTTCCATCAGCACCACGCGCGTGGAGGCCACGTTCAGCGACAGCCGCATCAGCGTGGTGATCAGCAGGATGCTCGGGAACGACGAGAAATCCAGCGGCTTGAGCGTGTGCATGCTGATCAGCAGCACGATGATCGACAGCGCGATGTTGAACGTGAACAGCAGATCGAGGATGAACGGCGGCAATGGCAGCACCATCATCGCCAGGATCAGGATGATGAGCACCGGGCCCGCGGCGGAGCGGTAGTCGCCCTTGCGCAGGATGTCGGTGACTCGGAGCAGTGCGGCGTTCATTGGAGGGCGTGCAGCGGGGGGGCTTTTCGATGGATGCCATCTTGCCGGGGGCGCCGCCAAATCGAAGACGTGAGAAAGCCGCCCAAAAGGCGGCTTTTCTTTGAAATACCCTCCCACCGGGGGGTGCGCTTCTACCCCTTCACGCCGTCAGGGCAGCCGGCGGGGTGCGTCGTACCAGACTTTCATACAGAATCGCGTATTCAAATGAGCTGGGCCCATCCTGCTCCTCAACCGCACCCCTTCGCCCCCTCGCGCTGCAACAGCGGCCTAGTCGTATGCGCCATGCCGCCAAGGGCGCTGGGTATGGGACTTGCAAATCATCCTGAAACGCCGCCCACCAGACCCGGATCCAGGCAACACCGCACGAAGGTGGTGCAGTGTCCGGTGCGTGGATGCACCAACCCGATCATAGGCAACGTTCAATGAAGCGCCCCACCTCTGGATTACCGGACATACACGGTTGTTTGCCGGACCGGCCGTTCATCCGATGAGCGGCACCATGGACCATCAGCTTCATCACGCAAGCAGCACCGTTGCAGCAAGCAGTCCCCATGCAGCCCGACACACGATGCTTGAGGACATCTACGGCATGGCCGTCGGCATGATGTTTATCGTGACGGGGGTGGTGCTGCTCAGCGCGGCCGGACTCGTGACCGGTGGCATTGCGGGGATCGCGTTGCTCGTGTCGTATGTCGCGCCGCTGTCGGTCGGCACCATTTTCACGTTGGTCAACGTGCCGTTTTTCGTGTTCGCCTATTTCGTGATGGGCCCTCGTTTTGCCATCAAGTCGACGCTGGCCAGTTGTGGCATCACCCTCCTGCTTGCGGTGACGCGGCAGGCCTTACACATCGATTTTGAGAGCCCGCTGTTTGCAGCCGTGGTGGGCGGAACGCTCAACGGCATGGGGGTGTTGGCGCTCGCCCGGCATGGCTCCGGCGTGGGCGGCACGGGCGTTCTGACGCTCTGGCTGCAGCGCACGCGGGGGATCAATGCGGGGATCGTGCAGGTGGCCATCGATTCGATGATTCTGCTGACATCTCTCCTGGTGATCCCGACTGGCCGCGTGGGGTGGTCGGCACTGAGCGCAGTCGCCATGAGCGCGATGGTGATCGCATGGCACCGCCCGGGTCGATATAACGTCGTGGTGCGGTAGCGCCTTTCGGGGCCTCACCGGCGAAAGCGTCAGCATCAACGTTGGGATTGCCGATCCCCTCAGGCGTTGCTGGTGACGTCCTCATCGGCATCGTCCGGGCCGGGTTGCGGCCCCGGGTCCATATCGGCAGGCACCGGCAGGTCGGTCGGGCGCACCGGGGCACGGCCGCCCACCTGATGCAGGCGGCGCAGCTGGTAGACATAGGCGAGCACTTCGGCCACGGCGGCGTAGAGCGCTTCGGGAATCTGGTGGCCGATCTCGGTATGGCGGTACAGCGCACGCGCCAGCGGGGGCGCTTCCAGAATGGGAATCTTGTGCTCCGTCCCCAGCTCGCGAATCTTGGCGGCCACCATGTCGGCGCCCTTGGCCAGTACGCGCGGCGCGCCGCCTTCCTTCTCGGAATAGCGCAGCGCCACGGCGTAGTGCGTCGGGTTGGTGACGATCACGTCGGCCTTGGGCACATCGGCCATCATGCGGCGCTGGGCCGCCTGGCGCTGCAAGTTGCGGATGCGGCCCTTGACGTGCGGATCGCCTTCGGACTCGCGGTGCTCCTTGCGCACTTCTTCCTTGGTCATACGGTGTTTGCGCGCGTATTGCCACAACGACAGCGGCACATCTACGGCCGCCACCAGCATCATCACCGCTGCCATGCAGAGGAAGGCCACGCCGGCCACGTGCAAGGTGTCGCGCATGGCCACGCCCAGGTCCTGCTGCGGCAGTTCGATCAGGTCACCCCGGTAATACCGGACCAGCAACCAGCCCACACCGGCAATCAAAAACAGCTTGATCAGCAGGCGGGGCAACTCCATCAGCCCCTCCAGCGAGAACATGCGCGTCAGGCCCTGTAGCTTGAACAGGCGCGAAATATCGGGGGCCAGCGGCTTGAACGAAATGGCCCCGCGCGTGAGCGCCAGCGGCGACAGCGCGGCAATCACCAGCATCAGCATCAGCCCGGCCAGCGCCATGGCCAGCGGCATGAACTGGCCCGTGACGTAGTTCCACTGGTCCTGCCCGCTGGTGTAGTTGTAGCGGTGGAACTCCAGGCAGCGCGCCAGAAACGACGACGCAGCCCGCACAATCGAGTCACCCATCACCCACAAACCGCCCGCGGACACTGCCGTCAGGGCGAACGAAGCCAGTTCCCGTGATCTGGGAACGTCGCCTTCCTCGCGCGCCTGCTCGAGGCGCCTCGGAGAGGCTGGTTCGGTTTTTTCGAGATCGCTGTCGTCGGACATGCCGGGATGCGAGGGGTGTAGGGGGTGGAATGAACAGCATCGGCCCCATGGCCGACCCCTGCATTATTCCGGCACCCCCGTCTGGTCGAAGCGTGGAAAAAGCCGCCCCGGAGCGGGTTTTTCGATGAAATGGCGCTGGCTGCGGCGCAAACGCCGTCCATTCAGAGCTGACGTGGGGTTCTCAATGGCGCGGCAACGGCCTGCCGACCGGGAAGACGCCTGTCCGTCATATCGACCTGCGGAAAACTTCGTCGCCTTATGCAGGGGGCGTCCATAGCATGACCCCTTCTCCAAACCAGAATGCAGAACGGACCAACCGTCATGTCACCCGATCGAGCCAACTCCCCTGCCTTGCCCTTGCGCCAGCGCATGCTGGCGGCCCTGCTCGCCACCGCCCTTGCCACACTCGGTGCGTGCGGCAGCGATTCGCCGCCCGGCACGTCCACGGCCGGTACCGACAACAGCACACCGGACACACCGGCCCGCAAGCCGAACATCCTGTACATCATGGCCGACGACCTCGGCTATTCCGACATCCACGCCATGGGCGGCGAGATCGACACGCCCAACCTCGACGCGCTGGTGCAGTCGGGCCGGTTGCTGACCAACCACCACGCGGGCACCGTCTGCGCCATCACGCGCGCGATGCTCATCTCGGGCACCGACCACCACCTGGTGGGCGAAGGCACCATGGGCGCGCCCAACGATGAGCGTGCCGGCCTGCCAGGCTACGAGGGCTATCTGAACGACCGGTCGCTGTCGGTCGCGCAACTGCTCAAGGACGGCGGTTATCACACCTACATGGCCGGCAAATGGCATCTGGGCAACGGCATTGCGGGCAGCGCCGCCAACCTCGGCAAGACGCCGGACCAGTGGGGTTTCGAGCGCTCGTATGCGCTGCTGCCGGGTGCGGCCAGCAACCACTTCGGCCATGAAAACGCCAACGCCAAGAACTACACGGAAGACGGCGCCTATGTGCAACCGGGCCAGCCGGGGCAACCGGGCGGCGCGGGCGGCAGCCCGGCGGTGTTCTATTCGACGGATTTCTACACGCAGAAGCTGATCAGCTACATCGACTCGCACAAGGGCGACGGCAAGCCGTTCTTTGCCTATGCGGCCTACACGTCGCCGCACTGGCCGCTGCAGGTGCCGGACCCGTGGCTGCACAAATATGCCGGCCGCTATGACGCGGGCTACGACGTCATCCGCGATGCGCGCATCGCGCGTCAGAAGGCGCTGGGCATCATTCCGGCCGATTTCACGCCGTTTGCCGGGCTGCCCGGCACGACCACGCGTTCGGCCTCATCGCCCAACAACGGCACCGCCAATGCGCGCTACATCAACGCCAACCACGGCCCTGCGCAGGGCTATACCGACTACGGCCCCGGCTACGTCAACAAGAAGTGGAGCGACCTCACGCCGCTGGAGCGCAAGGCGCAGGCGCGCTACATGGAGATCTACGCCGGCATGGTCGAAAACCTCGACTACAACATCGGCCTGTTGATCCAGCACCTGAAAGACATTGGCGAGTACGACAACACATTCATCATGTTCCAGTCGGACAACGGCGCTGAAGGCTGGCCGATCGACTCCGGCGCCGACCCGAAGGCCACCGATGAAGCCAACGCCACCGACCCGGTCTACTCCAGGCTCGGCACCGATAACGGCCTAGCCAACGCGCAGCGCCTGCAATACGGCCTGCGCTGGGCCGAGGTGAGCGCCACGCCGTTCAACCTTGTCAAGGGCCATGCGGCCGAAGGCGGTGTCTCGGTGCCAGCCATCGTGCGCCTGCCGGGCCAGACCCAGGCGCTGCCGCCCGTCACGCGCTTCACGCATGTGACCGACAACACCGCCACCTTCCTGGCCGTGGCCGGCATTGCGCCACCCAGCACACCCGCGCAGCCGGCCGTGGACGGCAACGGTGTCGACCAGAACAAGGGCAAGGTGCAATACGGCGGCCGCGCGGTGTATCCGGTGACGGGCGTGTCGCTGCTGGCGTCGATCCGGCAACCTGCCGACGCAGGGCCCATCCACACGCAGCCCTTTGGCGACGAGTCGTACGGCCGCGCCTACCTGCGCAGCGCCGACGGCCGCTGGAAGGCGCTGTGGACCGAACCGCCGCTGGGTGCGGCCGACGGCCACTGGCAGCTCTTCGACATTGCCAGCGACCGTGGCGAGACCAACGATGTCTCTGCGCAGCACCCTGACGTGGCCGCCACGCTGTACCAGCAATGGCAGGACTACATGCGCAGCGTTGGCGGTGTGGAGCCGCTGCGCCCGCGCGGGTTCTACTGATGGGCGCCGTGGTACAGCAGCGCAGGTACCGGCGCGTGCGCTGGGTGTTGGCAGGTGCGGCGCTGGCCGCGGTGGCGACCGTGGCGTTGCACCCGGCCGGCGGCAACATGGCGGCCCGCGCTGCGAACGTGGTCACCGCGCACAGCGCCCCACGCCTGCCGCTGGGCACCACCGACGCCTGCGCACGCTACGCCGGGTTGCCGCCCGGCTGGCGGCAGGACACGCGGGCCGGCATGGTGCACGTGAACAGCGGCAGCTTCACCTTTGGCACCACGCTCGGCTACCCGGACGAACGCCCCGCGCAGCGTGGTGGCACCGCCGCCCAGACGCGCGTGCGCGGCTTCTGGATCGACCAGACGGAGGTGAGCAACGCGCAGTTTGCCGCCTTCGTGGCCGCCACCGGCTATGTGACCGACGCCGAGCGCCAGGGCGGCGCGGTGGTGTTTCACGTGCCGGATTCGGCAGAGATGCAGACACGCCCCTATGCATGGTGGCGCTGGGTCAAGGGCGCGGACTGGCGCCACCCGACAGGCGCCGACAGCAAGCTTGCCGATGCCGACAACCAGCCCGTGACACGCGTCACCCAGGCCGATGCACTGGCCTACGCCCGCTGGCTGGGCCACGACCTGCCGACGGAAGCGGAGTGGGAATACGCCGGCAAGGCCGGCCGAGACGGAGCCGATCTTGATAAAGCCCCGCGCGATGGCAGCGGCAAACCCGGCGCCAATTACTGGCAGGGCATTTTTCCCGTGCTGGACACCGCAGAGGACGGCCGCGCCGGCATCGGCCCGGTCGGCTGCTATGCCGCCAACGACTTTGCGCTGTACGACATGATCGGCAACGTATGGGAATGGACGCGCGACGCCTATACCGGCCCGCACCAGTCGCACGCCAATGGCGACACGCGCGCCGTGGCAGCGCTCGACCAACCGCAACGCCTTGGTCAGAACAACAGCCAGCCGAATCGGCCGGTGGTGATCAAGGGCGGCTCGTTCCTGTGCTCGCCGGATTTTTGCGTGCGCTACCGGGCCTCTGCACGCGAGGCGCAGGAAGCCGATCTGCCAGCCGCGCACATCGGGTTCCGGACCATCCTGCGGGATTGAAGGCAGCGGTATTTGCGGGATTTGCCGTATTCAGCGGGTAAAACAAAGACAAAACGGGCGTTGCGCACATCGTCGCAACGCCCGTTTTGTTGTGTCCAGCGCGGGGTTCAGAACCCGAGGCTTTCCAGCAGGTCGTCCACCTGTTCCTGGTTGGCCACCACATCCGGATGGTCCGGATTGATCTGCGGGCCGTTGAGCAGCGTCGTCGCAACTTGCGCGGCTTCCACGCGCAGGTGTTCCGGCGCGTTGTCGAGCAGGATGCCCACGAGCTGGCTTTCGATCAGCTGAACCACGTCCAGCACCTTCTTGATCACCTGGCCGGTCAAGTCCTGGAAGTCCTGCGCCATCAGGATTTCCATGAGCTGCTGGTTCGTGTCGCGGGTCTTTTCCGGAACGCTGCGCAGGAAACCGTTGGTCTGGCCGACGAGTGCACGAATCTCTTCGTCGCCCAGTTGGCGGTCCATCCACGACTGCCAGCGGTTGACCAGCGCCTCGGCGTCGGACTCCAGCGCGTCTTGCACAGGCCGCGCGGCGTCAATGGCGTTGAGCACGCGGGTGGCCGCCTGCTCGGTCATGTTGGCGATGTAGTTCAGGCGGTCGCGTGCGTCGGGAATGGCCGAGGCGGCCTTCTCGACGCCCTTGTCCAGGCCCAGCTCGCGCATGCTTTCGCGCAGCATGCGAGTGAGGTGGCCGATGCGCTGGAGCATTTCCGGCATGTCACCGTGGTCTGCGCCTTCTGCGGCAGGAGCCTGGGCGCCATCGTGCATCTCGCTCATTACGCCCCCTTTTCGAGCTTCTCGAAAATCTTGCCCAGCTTTTCGTCCAGCGTGGCAGCCGTGAAGGGCTTGACCACGTAGCCGTTAGCACCTGCCTGGGCAGCGGCGATGATGTTTTCCTTCTTGGCCTCGGCCGTCACCATCAGCACCGGCAGCTTGCTGATGGCGGTGTTGGCGTCCGCACGGATGCTCTGCAGCATCTGCAGGCCATCCATGTTGGGCATGTTCCAGTCCGAGATCACGAAATCGAACCGGCCTTCCTTGACCTTGGCCAGGCCGGCGGCGCCGTCTTCGGCCTCGTCGACGTTGGCAAAACCGAGTTCCTTGAGCAGGTTACGCACGATCCGGCGCATCGTCGGGAAATCGTCGACGACGAGGAATCGGTACTGGCTCTTGTCCATGGACACAATCTCCGCAAACTAACTGAATTGGGGGGTTTCGGGCTTCCTTGGCAATCTTATCGGCGCCTGGGGCCGATTCTTGAGCGCTGGAATAGTTTGGGGCGCCTGACTGCTGCGCCCCGCAACCAATGTACCCGCAAAGTGCAGCGTTAAACCCGCGTCACGCGGCCATGGGCCGACAGCTTGGCCAGCACATGCGGGCCGATCTGCGACAGCGGCAGAACTTCGTGCACGCCGCCGTGGGCAACCGCCTCTTTCGGCATGCCGTAGACCACGCACGAGGCCTCGTCCTGGGCGACGTTGTAGGCACCCGCGTTGCGCATTTCCAGCATGCCGACCGCGCCGTCCTTGCCCATGCCGGTGAGGATGACGCCCAGGGCGTTGGCCCCGGCGTTGCGCGCGGCGGAGCGGAACAGCACATCCACCGCCGGGCGATGGCGGTTGACCGGCGGGCCCTGATCCAGCTCGGTGACGTAGTTGGCGCCGCTGCGGCCCAGCGACAGGTGCATGTCGCCCGGGGCAATGTAGGCGTGGCCGGGCAGCACACGCTCGCCGTGCACGGCTTCTTTCACGCGGATGCGGCACAGGCCGTCCAGCCGCTTGGCGAACGACGTGGTGAAACCCGCCGGCATGTGCTGCACGATCAGGATGCCGGGGCAATCGGGCGGCATTTCCAGCAGGAAATCCTTGATGGCCTCGGTGCCGCCGGTGGAAGCGCCCACGATGATGAGCTTTTCCGTCGACGAGAAATGGGTACGCGCGGGTGCCGGCGCAGCGGCTGCGTGCTCCGCGCGAACGTGTGCGCCGGGTGCCGATGCCGATGCCGATACCGAGCCGGCCGCTGCAACCGGTGCGGCAGCGCGCGGACGCAGCTTTGCCCGGGCCGCCGCGCGGATCTTGTCGGCAATCTGGTCTGCGTATTCGTTCATGCCGTCGCGCATGCCCAGCTTGGGCTTGGCGACAAAATCCACCGCGCCCAGCTCCAGCGCGCGCAGCGTGGCTTCAGAACCGCGCTCAGTCAGCGAAGAGATCATGACCACCGGCGTCGGGCGCAGGCGCATGAGCTTTTCCAGGAAGTCGAGGCCGTCCATCTTCGGCATTTCGACGTCCAGCGTGAGCACGTCCGGATTGGTCTGCTTGATGAGGTCGCGCGCGATGATCGGATCGGGCGCCACACCCACCACTTCCATGTCCGGCTGGCTGTTGATGATCTCCTTCAGGATGCTGCGGATCAGTGCGGAATCGTCGATGCACAGCACCTGAATCTTGCGTTTGTCGTTCATGTTCGGGAGCAAGTCTTCTGAATGTTGAGACCGTTGCAAAACGAAGCGAAGCGGTTCTGATGGATCAGCGCCGGCGCAGACAGTACAAGTCGTACGGCAAGGCGGCGCTGGGCCGTCAGAATCGTTTTTCAGCGGTCTCCTAAGTGAATAGTTGCAGGCGCGAGGCTGGCTTCGTCGTGATGGACTTCGACAGCTTGCTGGCGTATTGCGCCTCGCTGTCCAGCTCGGCCGCCGAGTTCTGGGAGCGCAGCTTGCGCACCATGATCTGGCCGGTGGACGGTACGAAATACACCTTGCGCGGGTGTACGTCAAAGAGATCTTTGGCGGCCACCGTCAGGCCTTCGTTGCGCAGGAATTCGAGGACGAACTTGCCGTTGCGCTCGCCCACGTCAAGCGTGCTCATGCCGGCCAGCACGGCCGCACCGCCAAATACCTTGATCTCAAGGCGCTCGCGCTTGGCACCTGCCTTGTAGAGCTGGTTGAGCAGCACTTCCATGGCGTGCGTGCCGTAGCGCATGGAGGGCGAGAGGATCGACTCCCCCTCGTTGCGCGAGGGCAGCATGAAGTGGTTCATGCCGCCAATACCGAGGGTCTTGTCGCGCACGCAAGCGGAGACGCACGAGCCGAGCACCGTGACCAGCATCAGGTCTTCGGTGGTGACGGAATACTCGCCGGGCAGCACTTTCATGGCGCGGCGGCCGAAGGTGGTGTCGTAGTACGCGTGGGTGCTGGCGGCCGATTGCGCGAGCGTGGCCATGGCGCCAGCGCTCATGCCGCTGCTCATACCGCTATCGCTGCGCACGGTGTCCGTGGCCGATTGCGGCGTCGCGCGTTTGCCGAATTCGATCATCGTGCCCCCATCTTGGCCCGCAGTTCGGGCGCGATTTCGTACACGGTCTTGCCGCGCAGCGACCACGCCTTGGTGACCTGCAGAAAGCTCTCCGAATGGCCGGCAAACAGCAGGCCATCGGGTTTCATCACGTCGATGAAATGCTCAAGAATCTTGGCCTGCGTGGGCTTGTCGAAGTAGATCATCACGTTGCGGCAGAAGATCACGTCGAACTTCTGCTGCAGCGGCCAATCGCGGTCGAGCAGGTTGATCTGGCGGAAATCAATCATGGCCTGCAGCTCGGGCCGCACGCGGGCGTAGCCCTCCTGCTTGCCGGTGCCGCGCAGGAAATACTTCTTCAGGCGCTCGGGCGACAGGGCCGCGACACGCTCCATCGGGTAGATGCCGGCACGGGCACGGGCCAGCGCGTTGGTATCCACATCAGAGGCAACCACGCTCACCTGGCTCGGCGACATCGAACCAAAGGCTTCGGCCAGCGTGATGGCGATCGAGTACGGCTCTTCGCCCGTCGACGATGCCGAGCACCACACGGTGAACGGCGTGCGTTTGGCCTTGGCGTGCTCGTGCAGGATGGGGAAGTGATGCTGCTCGCGGAAGAACGCGGTCAGGTTGGTGGTCAGTGCGTTGGTAAAGGCTTCCCACTCATCAGGCAGGTGGCCTTTTTCCAGCGCATCCAGGTAATCGCGGAACGAGCCGAGGTTGACCACGCGCAGGCGGCGGGCCAAGCGGCTGTAGACCATTTCACTCTTGCGATCGGACAGCGAAATACCGACGCGGCGGTAGATCAGGTCGCGGATGCGGCCGAAATCTTCGGCGGTGAATGAAAACTCGCGCGACGCGAGCGTCGGCGAAACTGGCGCCAAGTTTTGTGCTGCCATGGATAACTAACCCCGTGTTTGGCGAGTCTTGATGCCCGCTTTCAGTCGTTGGCGGGCACCGTTACCGCAGGCCGCGCCAAGTTTGCTGTTGGCGAGGCTGGCGTCAGAAGGTGCTCCAATCATCTTCATCGGCAGAACCCGAGGCCAGCTTGAGGGTCGGGGCGGCGACGGCCTCGGAAACGGCTGCCGCAGCCACGGCGGCAGCCAGCGGTGCAACCGCCGCATGTGCCTCCAGAGGCGCTTTTTCTGCTTGCGCAGCGGCGGGAGCCTGCTCCGGGGCAGCCTCGGGCATCGCTGCCGGCTTGGCCGCTTTGCGCGACGCCAAGGCGCGCGCCACGGAAGGCACCACTTCGGTCTTTTCCGGGCGGGCCTCGCTGCGGACGACCGGTGCCGAAACAGCAGTCGGCGCCGCCACGGCCAGCTCGGCCGAAGCATCGGTGCGGAACGTCGCCACGGCATTGCGCAGCAGTTGCGCCTGCTCTTCCAGCGACAGGGCGGCAGCGGCGGCTTGCTCCACCAGCGCGGCGTTCTGCTGCGTGACCTCGTCCATCTGGTTCACGGCCTGGTTGACCTGTTCGATGCCAGAGCTTTGCTCGTCCGACGCGGCGGAAATCTCGCCCATGATGTCGGTCACCCGGCGCACGGCCACCACCACTTCTTCGATCACCGAGCCAGCTTCAGCCACCAGGGCCGATCCGTTGCGCACACGGCCAACCGAATCGCCGATCAGCTCCTTGATCTCCTTGGCCGCCGTGGCCGAGCGTTGCGCCAGGCTGCGCACCTCGCCCGCCACGACCGCAAAGCCACGGCCCTGCTCGCCCGCGCGCGCGGCTTCCACCGCGGCATTCAGGGCGAGGATATTGGTCTGGAAGGCAATGCCCTCGATCACGCCGATGATGTCCGCAATTTTCTTGCTGCTGGCGTTGATGCCGGCCATCGTTTCCACCACGCGGCCCACCACTTCACCGCCCTTGACGGCGATGTCCGACGCGCTGCCCGCCAGTTGGCTGGCCTGGCGTGCGTTGTCGGCGTTCTGCTTCACGATGCTGGTGAGTTCTTCCATGCTGGAGGCAGTCTCCTCCAGCGACGATGCCTGCTCTTCCGTGCGCTGTGACAGATCGGCATTGCCGGCAGCGATCTGCTTGGTGGCGCTGGCGATGGAGTCAGCCGAGCTCTTGATATTGGTGATCGTGCCGGTCAGTTGCTGCTGCATCTGCGCCATGGCGAAAAGCATGCTGTGTTGGTCGCCGGGGCGGGTCTGCACGTGCACGGCCAGGTCGCCGGCGGCAATGCGGCGGGCAATCTCGGCCGCGTACGAGGGCTCGCCGCCCAACTGGCGCGACAGCCGGCGGGCAATGACCAGCCCCAGCACGATGCCGAGCAGCGCACCCGCGCAGGCCATCACCATCATCACAAGACGCGAGCGGTGTGCGTCGTCGCGGGCTTTGACGGTGGATGCGGCTGAGACTTCCTCCACACGCTTGACCATCTTGTCGAGCGTTTTCTCAAACGCCGCGGTGTCGTCCAGCAGGCCGACGTTTTCAGCCGTGACGCGGCTGTCGAACTGGGTCGGGTCCAGGCCCTGCTTGTCCATCAACGCCACGAAGTCGGTCATGCGCTTGCCCCAGACGGGGTAGATCGCATCGACTTCGCGGATCATCTTCTTGCCTTCGTCCGACGTGAACAGCGGGCGCACGTTCTCCACACCGTCTTTCAGGTGCTGCATGCTGTCAGCAATCTGCGTACTGAGCGTCTTGCGCTCAGTGAGCGTGGTGGCAATCAGCAGCGCCGTCTGCGCACGGCTGGCATGTGCCAGGCTGTTGGCCGCGCTGCCCATCTGCGTGATGGCGCGCATCTGCTTTTGCGCCAGCTCTTCGCTCGCTTTGGTCAACTGCGTGATCGTGTAGATGCCCAACCCGCCAATGGCCGCACCCATGGCAGCCACGATCAGGAAACCACCGGTGAGTACCGTGGACACCGGCAAACGCTTGATCCAACCCATGTTGTCTACCTCTTCCTGTTTTTATATGCCCCCTAACCGCTATCGGCCTGCGGGGGACGGCTCTTTAGAACCGCCATGGGGTCATGCCACTTCAGAGGGGGGTCACCCCGGCTTCAGCAGGCACTAGCCCAGGCAAAAAAAAACCTGCCCCGGAGGGCAGGCTGCACACCACAAACACACACGAGAGAGCTTTCGCGAGCAGCGAAGATCCCGTGCATACATGGTCAAAAGGTCTCCCAGTCGCTATCGTCGCCGCCTGCGGCAACGAGCTTGGGTACGGGCAACTTGGGCGCTGACGCAGCCGCTTTGGTCACGGCAGCGGCGGCGGTGCGCTCGCGTTGTTGTTCTTTGGCGGAGGCCGGGGCTGCGGTTGCAGCGGCGGTCTTCGCGGTGGGTTCAGGAGTGGTGCGTGCTGCAGCCTTCGGCTTGGCTGCACGGTGCGGCAGGGCCTTGGCTTTGGGCGCCGGCCTGGCAGGCACACGTGCGGCCACCGGCACCGTAGGCACTGCGTTTGCCTGTGCAGCGCCTGGCGTCCGGAACGCCGCCACAGCCTGGCGCAGCCCGCCGGCCTGCTCCTGCAGGGACATGGCGGCGGCAGCGGCTTGCTCCACCAGCGCGGCGTTCTGCTGCGTGCCTTCGTCCATCTGCGTGACGGCCTGGTTGATCTGCTCGATGCCCGCGCTTTGTTCGTCCGACGCCGAGCTGATTTCGCCCATGATGTCAGTCACGCGCTTCACGGCAACGACCACCTCGTCGATCACGCTCCCCGCTTCCGCCACCAGCGTGGAGCCGTTTTCAACGCGGCCAACCGAATCGCTGATGAGTTCCTTGATCTCCTTGGCCGCCGTGGCCGAGCGTTGCGCCAGGCTGCGCACCTCGCCCGCCACCACGGCAAAACCGCGGCCCTGCTCGCCTGCGCGGGCAGCTTCCACTGCGGCATTCAGGGCGAGGATGTTGGTCTGGAAGGCAATGCCTTCGATCACGCCGATGATGTCGGCGATCTTCTTGCTGCTGTCGTTGATGCCGGCCATGGTGTCCACCACGCGGCCCACCACTTCACCACCCTTGACGGCGATGTCCGAGGCGTTGCCCGCAAGCTGGCTGGCCTGGCGTGCGTTGTCGGCGTTCTGGCGCACGATGCTCGTCAGCTCTTCCACGCTCGACGCGGTTTCTTCCAGCGCGGAAGCCTGCTGCTCCGTGCGTTGCGAAAGGTCGGCATTGCCGGCGGCAATCTGCTGCGTCGCGCTGGCAATCGAGTCGGAGCCCGAACGCACCTGCCCCACCATCTTCTGCAGGCTTTCCTGCATGCGTTGCAGTGCCTGCAGGAGGCGGCCGGTTTCGTCGGCGCGGTCCACCAGAATGGTGTGCGTGAGGTCGCCCTGCGTGATGTGCTCGGCTTGTTCGATGGCGCGCATCAGCGGCACTGTGATCGAGCGGCGCAGTGCCCACGTCAGGAGCCCGCCCACCAGAATGCCGCCCAGCAGCAGGCCGGCGGTGAGCGCGGTGAGATTGTGGTGCTCGGCCTGGCTGGCTTCGTAGCTGGCTTTGGCCGCGTCCATCTGCAGGCGGTTGAGTGCCGTGACCTTGTCGCCCAGGGGGCGATACAGCGCGGGCATGACGTCCATGACCGTCTTGTTGATGCGCGCTTCGTCGTGCGCTTGCACGGCTTGCATCAACACCTGCGCGCCGTCACGCACGAAGATGTCGCGCTGGCCCTGGGCCTCGTCGGCCAGCTTGCGTTCATCTGCCGTGGTGGGCAGCGCGCGGTAGCGCTTCCAGGCGGCGTCGGACTTCTCGAGGAACATCTTGGCGCGCTCGATCGTCTTTTCCATGCCGGGCGCGTTGGGCGCCATGGCTGCGCGATCGAGCACGATGCGAAAGCTCAGGAGGTTGGAATCGGATTCGGCCAATGCCACGGTACCCGCCAGTTGCACGGCATAGCCGTCCTGCACGCGGGTGTTGGCGTGTCGCATGCCGATCAGGCCCGTCACGCCCACGATAACGGCGAGCACACCAATGCCCGCCATCATCAGCCCCAAACGGAGCCGGATGGTCATTTTGCTGAACATGCTTCCCTCCCCTAACGGCGCCGCACCAATTGTTACGGTGTCTTGTCGCCCGCCGGGCCCCTTCGGCCCGGCCTCAACTGCTGTGGACACGTACGCCGTGCCCCAGCCGGATTCATGTCGCGATCAGGCGGCTTCCGCTTCGTCGCACAGCGCCATGTCGGCCGACATCAGCAGGCGCTCGATGTCCACCAGGATCAGCATGCGCTCGTCGATCGAACCCAAGCCACGGATGTATTCCGTGTCCAGCGCGCCCGAGAACTCCGGCGCCGGCTTGATCTGCTGGCTTTGCAGCGTCAGCACGTCCGACACGCCATCCACCACGATGCCGACCACGCGGTCCATCAGGTTCAGAATGATGACGACGGTGTACTGGTTGTACTCGACGCGATCGAGCTGGAACTTGATGCGCAGATCAACGATCGGCACGATGATGCCGCGCAGGTTGATCACGCCCTTGATGAAATCGGGTGCATTGGCAATGCGCGTGACGGTCTCGTAGCCGCGGATCTCCTGCACCTTCAGGATGTCGATGCCGTACTCTTCTTGACCCAGCGTGAAGGCCAGGTACTCCTCCCCGCCGGTGTCTTCGCCGATCGCGTGTTCCTTGACTTCCATTGCGGCTCCCCTCGGCCCGTTGGGCCACTAGATTGAATTCGTTGTGGTGGTGGATCCCACCCTGCCAGGCGTGAACGCTTATGCCGCGGCCATCGCCTCGGTCGAGAAACGACCACCCTGTGCTGCGCCCACCTCGTGCTTTTCGGCTGTAACGGCACGCATCCCGTTTTCTGAATGGCCCGCGCGCGTCTCGCGCATCAGTGCCGATACGTCGACGATCAGTGCCACGCTGCCGTCACCCAGGATGGTCGCGCCCGAAATGCCGGGCACGCGGCGGTAGTTGGTCTCGAGGTTCTTGACCACCACCTGTTGCTGACCGACCAGCTCGTCGATCTGCAGCGCAATCTTCTTGCCTTCCGAATCCAGGATCACGACGATGCCTTCCGACGGATCGGGCAGCGACGGCGTGATGCGGAAGCGTTCGTACATCGGCACCAGCGTCAGGTATTCGTTGCGCACCTTGAGCAGGCGACCGCCGCCCGGCACAGCCTTGATGTCTTCCGGACGCGGTTGCAGCGATTCAGCCACGCACGACAGCGGGAGGATGAACACTTCTTCACCGGTCTTGACCGACATGCCGTCAAGAATCGCCAGCGTGAGCGGCAGCACGATGCGGATCGTGGTCCCCTTGCCCTTCTGCGACTGGATTTCGACGTAGCCACCCATCGACTGGATGTTCTGCTTGACCACGTCCATGCCAACGCCGCGGCCGGACACGTCCGTCACCTGGTCGGCCGTGGAGAAGCCCGGCGCGAAGATGAGCTGGTTGATCTCGTCGTCGGTCATGTTGTCCGACACGGGCAGGCCGCGCTCGCGCGCCTTCTTGAGAATCTTGTCGCGGTTCAGGCCCTGACCGTCGTCGCTCACTTCGATAACGATGTTGCCGCCCTGGTGGGCAGCAGACAGCAGCAGCTGGCCGGTGGCGTCCTTGCCCGCGGCCACGCGGGCTTCGGGCAGTTCGATGCCATGGTCCAGGCTGTTGCGCACCAGGTGCGTGAGCGGATCAATGATCCGTTCGATCAGGCCCTTGTCCAGTTCGGTCGACTTGCCGAACGTCGACAGCTCGACCTGCTTACCCAGCTTGTGCGCCAGGTCGCGCACCAGGCGCGGGAAGCGGTTGAACACGTAGTCCATCGGCATCATGCGGATGGACATGGCGGCCTCTTGCAGGTCGCGCGCATTACGCGTGAGCTGCGACAGGCCGGCAAACAGGCGCTCGTTGAGTACCGGGTCGAAGGCCTGCGCGGTTTGCGCCAGCATGGCCTGCGTGATGACGAGTTCGCCTACCAGGTTGATGAGCTGGTCGACCTTTTCCACGCCCACGCGGATCGACGTTTCTGCAGCCACGGCGGGCTTGTGATCGGCAGCGGCCGGGCGGGTCGGCGCCGGGGCGGCGGCAGCGGAAACCGCCTGCGCCGGCGCGGCTTCGTTGGCAGCCGGGGCGTGCACTTCCGTCTGTGCAGCGGCGGGCGTCGGTGCGGCGGAAACGGCCTGAGCCGGCGCAGCGGCTTCAGCCACGACCGGCGCAGCGCCACCCACATGCGGCGTGATGACGATCTGGTCCGCATCGATGATGAAGCAGCTCACCGCGATGATGTCGTCGGCGGTGCAGGTGCTCTGCAGCACGATGTCGCTGTTGCGGCCGGTGCGCGTGTGGCGCAGCACGGTGCCCAGGTGCTTGAGTTCGGTGACGATCAGCTCGCAGTCTTCGTTCGAGACGTCGATGAGCTTGATGTCCAGGCCGCCGTCGATGTCGCCCACGGCTTCAGCCGCAGGCGCTTCGACCACCACAGGCTCGGGCTGGGGCGCGGCCACCGGTTCGGGTGTCGCGGCCGCGGGCGCCGCGGCTGCCGGTGCGGCTGCTGCAGGGGCGCCGTCCTCGGCAGTCAGGCTGTTGAGCTTGGCCACCATGTATTCGAGCGTGGCCGTATCGATAGGGTGCTCTTGCCGGTAGGCATCAAGTTGGCTTTTCAACACGTCTTTCGTTTCCAGGAAGGCATCCACCATGTTTTCGCGCAGCTGCAAGGTACCGGTGCGAGCGCGGTCCAGAATCGATTCGGCCACATGCGTGAGTTCCGTCATGTGTGTGAAACCGAAGGTCGCGGCACCACCCTTGATGGAGTGCGCGCAGCGGAAGATGGCGTTCAGATCATCAGAAGAAGGGTTGGCGACATCGAGGTTGAGCAGCAGCCGCTCCATGTCGACGAGCAGCTCTTCCGCCTCTTCGAAGAAGGCGCCGAAAAACTGGCTAAGGTCGAGGTTCATATCTGTCGTCTCGGTCGTTTAATGCGTCGATGCAGACCCGTGGGTCTGCGCATGCCATTCGAGCAACTGCATCACCGAATCCGTCAGCCCATCCGGGTCGAACGGCTTGGGCAGAAAGCCCGTCGCACCGGCAGCACGTGCCTGGTCGCGGATGGTGCTGTCAGCCTCGGTGGTCAGCATGAGGATCGGGGTGTCGGCGTAGGCCGGCAGCGTGCGCAGCGCACGAATGAGGGTCAGGCCGTCCATCGACGGCATCACCTGGTCGGTGATCACAAGGTGGTGGCTGCCCTGGGCCAGCGTGCGCGCGGCTTCCAGCGCGGCGGTGCCGTCGCCGGCTTCCGTCACGGCAAAACCGCACTCGCGCAGGCACGCGGCAATCATGCGGCGGATCGATGTGGAATCGTCCACCACCAGGATGTGTTTCTCGCTCATTGACTGTTTCTCCCCTCGGCGCTCTTTATGGCTTGGCCGCAGTCACCGCGTCTGCCACGCCCGTGGCACGTGCAGCGGCGTCGGTCAGCGTGTCTTTGCCGTCATTGCGCAGGTCGGCCACCGGCTCGACCCCACCCGAGCGCACGGCTTCAGCAGCGCGTGCGTTGAGCACGACGATGCTGATGCGGCGGTTGATCGGGTTGTAGATGTTGGCCTTGTCCAGCGGCACCGATGCCTCCAGGCCCACCACGCGGCTGACCTTTTCGGGTTTCATGCCGCCGGCCACCAGCTCGCGCCGCGATGCGTTGGCGCGGTCGGCCGACAATTCCCAGTTGCTGTAGCCGTGCTGCGTGGCGTATTGCGTGGCGTCGGTGTGGCCCGACAGGCTGATCGGGTTGGGCACGTCGTTCAGCGCTGAGCCCAGCTCGCGCAGGATGGTGCGCATGTACGGCTGCACCTCGGCGCTGGCGTTGGCAAACATCGGGCGGTTCTGCTGGTCAACGATCTGGATGCGCAGGCCTTCGGTGGTCATGTCGATCAGCAACTGGTGCTTGAACTGGCTCATCACCGGGTTCGTCTCGACCATCTCGGCAATCTTCTGCTTGAGCTTGTTCAGCGCCGCATCGTCCGACTCATCGCGGATATTGCGCTGGCGCTGCACGGTCGGGCTGGGGCTCGGGTTCGGCTGCGGCATGTTCTGCTTGAGCGCCGGGCTGCCGTTGAGGATGCTGGACTGGTCGCCCGAACCGGCGCCACCGAACAGCGCCACTTTCAGCGGCGTACGGAAATACGTTTCGACCGACGACAGCTCGGCCTTGGTCACCGAGCTGAGCAGCCACATCAGCAGGAAGAACGCCATCATGGCGGTCACGAAATCGGCGTAGGCGATCTTCCACGCGCCACCGTGGTGGCCGTGTCCGCCTTTCTTGTTGCGCCGAATGACAATGAAGGTCGGCGTGCTGGACTTGCTCATGGTCCGTTCCCGTCGGTGTGTGCTGCGTCGTTAATGGCTTGGCTCGTTGGCCGCGCTCTGTGTCATATGGGGTTCAGCGCTACGCTGTCTTGGCGCCACGGACGTGGTCTTCCAGCTCGGCAAAGGACGGGCGCTCGGTCGAGAACAGCACCTTGCGGCCGAACTCCACGGCAATCGCCGGGGCGTAGCCGTTCATGCTGGCCAGCAGCGTCACCTTGATGCACTGGAACAACTTGGTCGATTCTTCAGCGCGCTGCTCCAGCAGCGAACCCAGGGGCCCGATGAAGCCGTACGCCAGCAAAATGCCGAGGAACGTACCGACCAGCGCGGACGCGATCAGCTTGCCCAGCTCTGCCGGCGGCAGGCCGACCGAGCCCATGGTGTGCACCACGCCCATCACAGCGGCCACGATGCCGAAGGCCGGCATGGCGTCGCCAACTTTGGTGATGATGCGAGCGGGTTGTTCGGCTTCGTGGTGGTGGGTGTCGATTTCCTGATCCATCAGCGCTTCGATCTGGAACGGATTCAGGTTGCCGCCCACCATCAGGCGGAGGTAATCGCAGATGAAATCCAGCGCGTGGTGATCTGCCTGGATGGCGGGGTAATTGGCGAACAGCGCGCTTTCGTGCGGGGATTCGATGTCGGCTTCAATCGACATCATCCCTTCGCGGCGGATCTTGGACAGCACCACGTACAGCAGCGCCATCACTTCCATATAGAGGGCCTTGGTGTACTTCGAGCCCTTGAACAGGCCGGGCAACGCCTTGACGGTGGCGTTGATGGCCTTTTTGTCGTTGCCGACCACGAAGGCGCCAATGCCGGCGCCGAAGATGATCAGCAGTTCGGTCGGCTGAAACAAGGGCCCGAGGTGTCCTCCGGCCAGCATGTAGCCGCCGAACACCGACGCGAGAATCACGATGTAACCGATGGCAACTAACACGGGGCGAACTCCTGAATGGGCGATCCTTCGATCAATACAAGAGGGAATAACGGCATCCCCCCGGTTAACTGAAGGCTTGAGCGCCTGGTTTTGCTGCTGCGCGGCGCTTGGAAAACCCTGCCGCCGCGCCCTTCTCCACCAAGAACGGCAACAAAACGGGCGGCTTGAGCACCACCTGGCCCAAAGAGGGCTTCCCCCTAGGCCGATCCAAAGAAAAAGGGACGGAAATCGCTTTCCGTCCCCACTTTTCGCCCTTCTTCCTTCTTCTTTTTACGCGCGGCGGCAAAAAAAATGCCGGTCCGCAGTTGCCTGCGACCGGCCTACCCCCTTCCCCTTTTGTCCTGCCTGAGCCCCTGTGCTTTTCCTGCTCTGTGTTCCTTGCTCTTTTGTTCTTTGTATTGTTATGTGCCGATCTGGCCGGCTATTCGGCTATTCCCGTATTTCCCGTACTGCTACCCGTATTTCCCGTCCGCCCTTTTTGACCATCCCCCGGCGGTTCTGCAACTCCCGTACTTCCGACTTCCCGTATTCCCGTATCCCTGCAATGCCGTTATCAGGCGTCGACCGTCTTTTCTGCGATCGCATCAACCGGAGCAGCGACGCGCTTTTTCTTTCCTGCGCGTGACGGCGGCTGGCACACACCGCACACAAAATCATGGTGCAGGTCGTCTGCGTGGGCCACGAAATGGCCGGTGCAGCGCTTGCACTTCACGGTGTGCAGCATCTTCCCCTCGAAGAACTTGAGCATCATCCACGCGCGGGTGATCGAGAGCACCTCTTCCTGTTCGTGGACGTGAATATGTTCCTGGTACAGCTTGTAGGCCGAGATCAGTCGGCGCACACCAGTGCTGCGGCTGTTCTCGCCCAGAAAACGGTAGATGTTCAGGAAGATCGACGAATGGATGTTCGGCGACCACGTCAGGAACCAATCTGCCGAGAAGGGCAGCATGCCCTTGGGCGGCGATTCCCCACGAATTTCCTTGTACAGCTTGACCAGACGCTCACGGCTGAGCGTGGTTTCTTGTTCCAGCAATTGCAGGCGCGCACCGAGCGAAATCAATTCCGCTGCGAGGTGGATCTGCTGAACTTCGTTCATGACGCTGGTGTGACGCATGGCACTGCTCCCGCTACGCTTGCTACTCATCCAAAGTGCAATCTCTGAACCCGGCGGAAAACCCGCCGCAAATGGCTCAGCTGATCTGCTCAACCGCCTGACGTGCCAGCAGGATCGACATTTGCGATTGCTGCAGGCCCTTGTCACGGTGCGGCTGGGTCACCAGACCCAGGATGGCGTGATCGTCGAAGCGGAAGCGGCACAGCATCATGTTCGTGCTGGCCAGCTTGACGATCTGCGCGGGCGACATCGTCAGCAGGATGTCAGCCAGTTCTTCAGAGATGCCGAGGCGAAACAGTGCGGCATCCCGATCCTTGGCCAGCATCTGCTGGGCAAGCATCAAGTAGGTGAGATTCAGCTCGCTGATCTCGGAAACAATGTCTTGCGTGTCCATGTATGTCCCGTCGTGTGCAGTAAAAGTACAACCTGCATCCGATCTCGCATGGTGATGTCCGGTTGGCGCTATTTTTTTGCGCCTACCCTCGCCGGGCTGTTCACCAATCCCCACAGATCGGATGTTCCTGCAGTCGGCGCCGTTGCCGGCACTTCCTGCTCCTTCTTACTCACGTCGCTAAAGACATGGCGAAGTTGTTTTCTGTTGAACACATTGTGGGTTTACGTCCGGGGTAAGTAAAGAAGGGGGGACCCCTACGTCGGAGGGGTGAGGTAGTCCGTTCTCTTGTAGGCAATCTTCTTACAAATCTGTTAATAAACGTTGCAAATGAAGCCTTTGCCGACGCAACAGCCCTGGGTGGACGATGCGCTAAAGCGGGTGTTTGACACGTATTTACCCCAATGAATGGCGAAAGATAGCAATTAAATTGCCTAAAGTTGTCAGAAATCGACAAGGAAGACGTCGCACTTCTGCGACTGTGAGCATCGGATGCCGGGTTAACCGCTTGTAGGACACTTCTGACCCACTCCTACACGCCGTGTAGGACAGTTCCGACCGGCTTTCGACCGATTTTGTAGGAGCACTCCTACAGTCGAAAGGCGATTTTGTAGGACAGCTCCTACCCGTTTGTTTATCTAAAGCAGACACGTCTTCTTAATCGATACAAAAATGGAGAGGAAGACCCACTTGCCTGGGTGGGAGAGGACGGACCACGCACTTCGTTTGGTGCGGCGCCACAAAAAGTGCCGCATGGTCGTCTGCAGAAAGAAAAAACGGGGGAATTTTGATGATCTGGCAGCCGCCGCTCTTGTAGGACAGCTGTAGGACAACGTGAGCTGCGCCAACAGCCCACGCGCGTCGTCAGTCGTGGTGCGGCGGGGTCCAGCGGGCGCGTAATACGGTGCCCGTGGCGGATTCGGTGATGACGAGCGATTGTCCGTCGGGTGTGAGTGCAACGTTGGTGGTGGTGCGCCCCCGGCACGACGCGATACGCGCCAGTGGTTCGCCATGCGGCGAAACGACAAATACCGCGCCCAGCGAGGCATGCGCGACGAACAGGTGGCCGGTGGCGTCCATCGCCATGCCGTCGGGGCCGCTGGTGCCGTAAAACTGCGCGAAGCGGCCAACCTTGCTCGTGCTGCCGTCACCGAGCAGCGGCAGACGCCAGACGGCGTTGTCGCGCGTCATGGCGACGAACAGCGCGGATTCGTCTGGTGTCAGCACCAGACCGTTCGGGCTCGGACCATTGGCGAGCAGGCAATCGAGGCGGCCATCCGAGCGCAGGCGATACACGCGGCCGGTCGGGTCGTGCAGGCCGGTCTGGCCTTGGTCGGTGAAATACACATCGCCGTTGCGGGCGACGATCAGGTCGTTGGGACCTTTGAAGCGCTCGCTGTTGCGACGAGTCAGGAACGGCGTGACCACGCCCGTCGCGGGGTCCAGCGACAGCAACCCATTCTTATAGTCCGCAATCAGCAGCGTGCCGTCGTGGCGCAGCGCCAGGCCGTTCGGTTCGCCGTCGTATTCCGCCACCACATTCCAATCGCCCTGCGCTGAGACACGCAGGATGCGGCCATGCGGAATATCCACCAGCCACAGATTGCCGTGCGCATCCCAGCACGGGCCTTCCAGAAAGCAATCGACCGGCGCGCCGCCTTTGTTTGCGCGGGACCATTCGGTCGGCACCGGGCGACGCAACGCGCCCGGCATCTCCGCAAAGACAGTGGTTTCGATGATCGGCCAGTTGAAATACGTCATGGCGCGGCGGCCGATTCAGGCTGAGTCAGATGCCGCGTGGCGTGGCCGGTATAGCGGTACGGCAATTGGCGCGGCATCGGGCCCTTGTTGCGCTCGCTGCGGCCGCTTTGCTCCCAGGCGTGCGCCAGGATGCCGACGGCACGCGACAGGCAGAACACGCCGCGCGCCAGCGGCGCCGCAAAACCCAGTTCCGCATAGATCACGGCCGTGGCGCCGTCGATGTTCATCGGAATCGGCTTGCCCTTGCGGCCGGAGAGCAGTGCTTCGATGGCGCGGCCGATGGCGGCATACCGCCCGCCAACCACACCGTCCTGCGCAGCCTCGTCCACCAGCGCGAGCAGGCGCCCTGCGCGTGGGTCGACCGGGTGGAAGCGATGCCCGAAGCCCGGTAGGTACTTGCCATGCGCAGCGATAAACGCGTCGACGCCAGCCGCCGTGGCAGCCTCGAGTGAGGCGCCGTCAAACATGCGCGCCTCGATATCGTGGAACAGCTCGACGGCCTGCTGCCCCGCCCCGCCGTGCACGTCGTCCAGCGCGTTCAACGCAGACGCCATCGCGCCATTGAGCGGCAAGCCACAGCTCGTCGCCATCTTGGCAATCGCAATGGATGGCGCATGCGGGCCGTGGTCGACCGACGCCACCAGCGCCGCTTCCAGCAAGGCCGCCTGCCGCTTGGCCGGCAATTCGCCGCGCAGCATCAGCCAGATCATTTCGGCAAAGCCGATCTGGCCGATCAGCTCCTGGATCGGGTAGCCGCGTACGTGGATGCGGCCGGGTTCGATGTCGATGATGTCGGTGCGCCAGTAATCGGCAGCGAGGCCGGCGGCAGAATCGATTGCGTTGGGGGCAGATGCGGTCGTCATGATCAGATGGCGCCTTCAGCGCGCAAGGCTTCGATTTGGTCGTGGCGGTAGCCCAGCCTGGCAAGCCAGTCGTCGGTATGGGCGGAGAGCGACGGTGCGGGAGTCTTCGGGCACGGGTCTTCACCCGAGAGGCGGAAACCCGCGCGCGTCACGTGCTGCCCCGCCTCCGGGAACGAGGTGACGAAGCTGCGTCCTGTCACCTGCTCGTGCGCCAGCACGCCAGGCACGTCGAGCACCAGCCCCGCGGGAACACCGGCATCGATCAGCAGCGGTTCCCATTCGGCGGCCGGGCGCGCGGCCAGCGCAGCTTCCAGTGCATCGTTGAGCTGCTGGCGATGTTCCTTGCGTGCATGGCGCTCGGCAAAGCGCGCATCGGTGGCAAGTTCCGGCTGGCCGACCACGCGGCACAGCGCGGCAAACTGCTTGTCTTCGTTGGCGGCGATATTGATCAGCCCATCGCCCGTGGTGAATGTGCCCGACGGCGCGGCGGTGAAATTCTGGTTGCCCATCGGCTGCGGCGTGACGCCGGCGTTCAGATAGTTGGAGACCACCCAGCCCATGGTGGCGAGCGTCGATTCCAGCATCGACACATCCACCATGCAGCCCTGCCCCGTACGCTGCGCGCCGAGCAGGCATGCGGTGACGGCCAGCGCCGCCGTGATGCCGCCCACCGTGTCGCTGATCGGGTAACCCACGCGCAGCGGCGCGGATGCATCGTCGCCGGTGACGCTCATCACGCCGGAAATGCCCTGGATGATCTGGTCGTATGCCGGTCTGCCGCTGAGCGGACCGTCCTTGCCGAAACCCGAGATGGCGCAATAGACAAGACGCGGATTGACCTCGCGCAGCACGTCGTAGCCGAGTTCGAGGCGGTCCATCACGCCGGGGCGATAGTTTTCGATCAGGGCATCGGCCTGCGCCACCAGCTTGAGCAGGATCGCGCGCCCCTCCGGGTGCTTCAGGTTGACGGTGACGGACTGCTTGCCCGCATTGACGGCGACGAACGAGGCGCCCATCTTGCGGCGCGCCTGCTCCGGATCGGCGCCCAGACGGCGGGCGAGATCGCCATTGCCAGGCACCTCCACCTTGATGACTTCAGCGCCGAGCAAACCCAGCTGATAGCCGCAGAACGGCCCGGCCAGCACGTTCGACAAGTCGAGCACGCGCAAACCCGCGAGAGGCAAAGCCATGAAAACAACTCCTGCTACACAGTCGGCTCCGCCTCTCGCCCCGCTCAGGAGGTTGGGCGTCTTGGCGGAGCCTAGGTTTTAGAGATCAGTTGGGCAGCGAGACGCAGCGGCGCGGGGTCGCCACCCAGCGTGGACGTGATTTGCGCGGCGTGCTCCAGCACCGGCACGCGCCACGATTGCAGCAGCGCCCCGTCGATGCGCGAGGCCGGACCGGCAAGGCACAGCGCACCTCGCAGCGCCTGCTGCACACCAAACACCGGCACCGACAGACCCACCGTTTCCCGGTCGCGTTCGCCAATCGACACGTAATAGTGATCGCGCCGGATCGCGTCGTACGTGGCGCCTTGCATGCCAGAGAACGCGCACAGCACGCGCCCGCCCGAACCGCGCTCCAGCGGCAGCACGTCGCCCTCGCGCACGTGATCGCGGATCGAATGGTTCGAATCCACGCGGTGCAGGCACACACGCACATCGCGCTCGCGGATGTAGAGCGACACCGCCTCGCCCGTGGCTTCAGCCAGCGCGCGCATGTGCGGCAGTACCACGTCGCCCAGACGCATGCTGCGCTGGTAGAGCGCGCCGAGCATCAACGGCGCGGCACCAATCTGGTAGCGGCCGTCTTCCAGGCGAAACAGCATGCGGTGCTGGATGAGCGAGCCGGCCAGCCGCAGGATCGTGCTTTTGTAGAGCCCGGTGCGCGCGGCCAGCTCGGCCAGCGTCAGCGCGTAATCGCCGGGGCGGAACGCAAACAGGATCGAAAACGCGCGGTCCAGCGCGGCCACACCCGACTGCCCCGGCGTGGCGGCATCGCCCTCATTGGCGGCGGGCGTGATCTCGTTCTGGGTGGTTTGGCGCTCTGCGGTCATGGCGGGTTGGGCGAGACGGTTCACTTGACCGTCTTCAATGCTTGGTCGACGAAGCGGTTAGTGTACGTTTTACTCAGGTCGATCTTGGCGTTGCGGATCTTTTCGTCGTAGCTGGAAAGCACCGTCAGGGCCACCTTGGCATCGGCATCCGTCATCAGGCCGTCCTTGGAGAAGATCGGCTTGGAGTGGCGCAGCGCATCGACAAACACGTCGCGCCCACCCACCTGCTGCTCCTTGGGCATCTTGTCGGCAATGGCCTCGGGCGTACTTGCGTCGATCCATTTGAGCGTGCGGATAAAGGCGTTCACCAGCCGCTGCACGGTCTCGGGATTCTTCGTCATGAAGTCGCGCGTCACGTACAGCGTGGCCGTCGGGTAGCGGCCGCCGAACACCGCGCTGGAGCCGGCATCGGTGCGCGTATCCACCAGGAACTTGGCGGCGCGGCGCTTCTCCAGCAGGCTCGCCACGGGGTCGAAGTTGACGAGCGCGTCGATCTCCTTGCGATCGAGCGCCACCATGCCCGGCGCGCCCGACCCCACGGCGATGTACGACACATCGTTGACTTGCAGACCGTTCTTGATGGCGTAGTAACGCGCAAACAGGTCGGTGGACGAACCCGGCGCGGTGATGCCGATCTTCTTGCCCTTCAGATCCTTGCCGCTCTTGATATCCAGGTCGGGCCGCACCGCCAGCACAATGCCGGGCGTGGTGTTGAGCAACGCCACCGACACAATGTCCTTGCCCTGCGCTTGGATATGGATGGTGTGGTCATAGAAGCCCACCACCGCATCGGTCGAACCGGCAATCAGGGCCTGCAGGGCCTTGCTGCCGCCAGCCTGGAAGTTCTCCACCTTCACGTTGAGCCCTTCCTTCTGGAAGTTGCCCAGCGACTGCGTGAGCGGCACCGGCATGTAGTTCAGGATCATCGAGCCGACCGACAGACTCACATCCTTCTTCTCCGGCTCGGCGGCGTTGCCTGCGGTACAGACGGCCGCACACAACAGGGCCGAAATCCATCGCTTCATGGTTGTCTCCATCATCGTTATTGGTATCCGGGGGTCAGGCGCCGGTCTCGGGATCAACCTTCGGACGCCACACCAGCAACTTGCCCTCAAGCGCATCGACGCTGCGGTCCAGCGCAATCACGAAGGCCGACAGCACGACGATCCCCGAGAACACGCCGGTGGCATCGAACACGCCTTCTGCCTGCGCAATCAGGTGGCCCAGGCCGGCCGACGAACCGAGGTACTCAGCCACGATTGCGCCCATCACGGCCATGCCGACGGAAGCGCGCAGGCTGGAGAGAATCCAGCTCGTGGCAGATGGCACATACACATGGCGCAGCAGGCTGATGCGGCTGGCCTTGAGCAGGCGCGCGTTGGCCAGGATGACGGGGTTCACCTCGCGCACGCCCTGGTACGTATTGAAGAACGTGATGAACAGCACCATCGTCGCGCCCAGCGCCACCTTGGAGGTCAGCCCCAGCCCGAACCACATCACGAAGATGGGCGCGAGCAGAATGCGCGGGATCGCGTTGAAGACCTTGATGAACGGGTCGAGCACCTCCGCCGCGAGCCTGGACAAGCCAAGCCACAACCCCAGACTGATGCCGAGCAGCGTGCCGATGCCGAACGAGAGAATCGTCTCGGCCAGCGTGATGGCGAGGTGCGTATAGATATCGCCGCCGGAGAACCATTCCCAGATGCGCGCGACGATGGACGAGGGCATCGAGAAATAGAATGGGTCCACCACGCCCGCGCGGCCCAGGCCTTCCCACGAGCCGAACATCAACGCCACAACGGCCAGCTGAAACAGGCGGATCTTGGTCTTGTGCGCGAGACCGGCGCGCGGCGTGCCCACGGCGGGCATCGTATTAGTGCTGGACGGCATGGCTCTTCTCCACTTCGGTGCCGAGGATCGACCAGATCTCGCGATACAGGCGGATGAACGCGTCGGACATGTTGATTTCAGACACGTTGCGCGGGCGCGGCAGCGTGATTTCCACATCGCCAACTGGATGGCTGGCAGGCCCGGCTGACATGACGACCACGCGGTCGGCCAGGGCAATGGCCTCTTCCAGGTCGTGCGTGATGAACAGCAGCGATTTGCGGTCTTCCTGCCAGAGGCGCAGCAACTCGCTCTGCATGAGATGGCGCGTGTGCACGTCCAGCGCCGAGAACGGCTCGTCCATCAGCACGATCTTGGGCGAGAGGATCAGCGTCTGCGCCATGCTGATGCGCTTCTTCTGCCCGCCCGAGAGCTGATGCGGATACCGCGACTCGAAGCCGGCCAGGCCGACCTTCTTCATCCACGGACGGGCGCGCTCGCGGGCCTCGTCCACTGGCACGCCCTGGAACACCAACCCCAGGGCGACGTTGTCCAGCGCCGTCTTCCAGGGCAGCAGCGAGTCCTGCTGCATCATGAAACCGGCACTGCCGTTCAGCCCGGTCAGCGGTTCACCAAACACAGTGACGGTGCCTCCAGCCGGCTTGAGCAGCCCGGTCACGGCGTTGAGCAACGTGCTCTTGCCGCAACCCGTCGGGCCCACCACAGCCACGAATTCGCCGTCCCCAATCGACAGGTCAACGCCTTGCACCGCCGTGAAGCTGCCGAACCGCACCGAAACCTGATTGAGCTGAACCGCCGGCAACCCGGCGTGGAGTCGGCCACTCGCGGCCGGAAGGGAAGAAAGCATGGGCGTCTCCTTGAACGCGCCTGATTCGATGCGTTCTGCTTGATGGAATTTAGTTCTATTCTACAGACCATCAACATCGGAGTTAACGGGCGTAAACCCCTAAACAGCGGGGCACCGTCCGAAATTGCTCACCATCATGCCAGGACAACACCTCAATTTGTTCTTTCTGAAGAAATTACGTTCTTATAAACAGAACGATAAGAAACGTACATTTGGGAGAATTGTTGGTACGAACGCTAAAGTTTTCCGCCTGCCATCCGATGAAGGGCGTACTGATCAGCGAGATGGCCATGCAACTTTCCTCCCCTTCCGTTTCTACTGCGACCGCCGGCGCATCAGGCAGCGGAAGCAGTTCGTCCAGTGACATCGAGCGCCTGCAGCGCCAGCTCAAGAACCTGCAGAAGTCGATGCAGGATCTGCCCGCGCAGAATCTGCCGCCGGATCAGGCACGCGAGCAGGCACAGTTGCTCAGCCAGCAGATTCAGATCGTGCAGGCGCAGATCGCCCGCCTTCAGGCGCAGAACGGCCTGGAGCAAGCAGAAACCCGGTTGGAAAACCGGCACAACGCATCTAAAAGCGCTTCCGGCACAGGCAATACCGACGCGGCCGCCAAGGCCCGCACGACGGACAAGGTGACCGGCTCGTCCACGGCGAGCGATGCCCGTCTGCACGCCCGCGAAGCTACGCAGGCACAGTCCGCGCAGTCAGCCCATCCCGCCAGCGCTGAGGCCATCACGCCGGCCAAGCCACCGCTGGTTTCGGTCAGGGCCTGAGCGGCAGCAACGCGGCGGCCGCTTTACCTTGATGGCGCCCACCGCCGATGCCTGACCACCCCCTTCCTCACCCCCTCCCATCGGGGGGACGCCAGCGTGCGGTGCCGACAGCGACAATCGCCGCGCCGCCTTCCTGTGTGCGGCATCGAGAACACGCATGACCTCCGCCGCCAGCGACGCCCTGCCCCCGACCGCCCCCGCCGATCCGCATCCGGCGCGCACGCCTTCGCGCAATTTCTTTGCACGCCACTGGCGCGGTGATTACAGCCTCGCCCGCTCGTATTGGTTGCATACCGCGCTGATGCAATTTGGCGTGGTGGCGCTCAGCGCCGGTGTCACGCATGCGCTGGCACATAACGCACCGGCGCGCGCGGCATCAGCGGCGCTGCTCGTGATTTACGTGATGGGATTGGCCCTGTGGATCTGGGCGGTGGTGGGCACCTGGCGCTCCGCCGACCGCGAGCAAGCGCGCAATCGGCTTACCGGCATGTCAAACCTGTGGCCGCTGATCGCCAAGGTGATGATCGTGCTGGGCGCTGTCGGCACCAGCTCGCGCGTGATCAACGATGGGCCGCGCCTGGGCGCGCATCTGCGCACCGCGCTGGGTGAGCAAGCGGCGTCGCCGTTTACGGTGATGCCGCAACGCGATGGGCGCGCCATCCTCTTCAATGGCGGTATGAACGACGGCGCCGCCGATGCGCTGGAAGCCGCGCTGCGCAAGGCGCCAAACGCCGTAGCCGTGGTGCTGCGCTCCGAAGGCGGGTGGCTGCGCGAAGGGACGCTGGTGGCAGATGTCATCCGCCGCCACCATCTGCGCACATATGTTGAGCGCACCTGCGCATCAGCTTGCACGATCGCCTTCCTCGCAGGCGCTGACCGCGCCGCCGCACCGGCTGCACGCATCGGCTTCCACCGCCCGCGCGCGGTTGGCGCCGATCACGACCAGACCCCCGGCGCCACCGACAGCGAACTCTGGCGTGCATATGCAGACGCGGGCCTGCCCGATGCCTTCGTGCGCCGCGTGCAGGACACACCGTTCGACCAGATGTGGTTTCCCACCGCGCAAGAGCTGCTGATGGGCCACGTCGTCACGCGCGCATCGCCCGGTGGCGAATACGCAACCATGGCCACGCAGTTGAATACCCGCGAAGCTTTGGCGGCCGAACTGCGCAGCGCCCCGCTGTATGCAACGCTGGAACGCAAGTACCCCGCGCACTTCAGCCGCCTGATCGACACGCTGTGGCCAGAACTGCAGCGCAACGTTACGGATGCGCGGGCGGTGACGCTGCTGCGCGAGCAGACGGGCAAGCTGTACCGCGCGCTGATCCCGACTGCACCCAACGCGCTGCTCTTTGCCAACGCGCAACTCACGCTTGAACAGGCCCAGGCACTGCAGCGCATGAGCCCGGAAGCCTGCGTGGCCTATCTGGACGGCACGTCCGGGGCAAGCGCCGCAGCCGCACGATTGCCGCGCACGCTCGTCACCCGCGAACAGGCCCTGTTCTCAGACCTGATGCAGGCGGCCGACCCAGACCACGCGCCGGTTGTCACACGCGCACAAACCCTGCCGGTGCTGCAATTGGCCGTGGCCGCCCTTCCGCTCAATGAACAGCGCGTGCTGACCGTGCCCGCACTACGCCACTCCGCGCCACCCGCCGAACGGTGCCAGGCGCTGATCGGCTTCTCCCGCTCGATCCTGGCCCTGCCGGAAACCGAACGCGCGCTGGCGTTGCGCGGCATGTATGCCGATACGTCCGCGCCCGATTCGTAGCAAGACGCTTCAGGCTGAACTTCAGGCTGACCGCAACGCGGCCAGCGACGCCCGCTGGCGCCCCTCTTCATCAAAGTTGTCGGGCGACAGCCATTGCTCGAATGCGGCTCTCACCTGCGGCCAATCCGCATCGATGATGGAGAACCACGCGGTATCGCGGCTGCGGCCCTTGTAGACCACCGCCTGGCGAAAAATGCCTTCGAACTGGAAGCCCAACCGTTGCGCAGTCTGCCGCGATGGCGCGTTCAGGCTGTCGCACTTCCACTCGTAGCGCCGGTAGCCGAGGTCTTCAAAGACGTGCTTCATCAGCAGGAATTGCGCTTCGGTCGATGCCGGTGTCCGTTGCAGCAACGGCGAGAACGTCACCGCCCCAACTTCCACCACGCCGTGATCAGGCGTGATGCGCATCAGCGCCAACGTGCCGACCGGGCGATCGGTGCGCGCATCGATCACCGCGTATTGCAGCGGATCGCGCTTCGCCGCAATGCGCTCGATATAGGCGCGGTGTGCCGCCATATCGGCGAACGGGCCTTCCACCATGTACGTCCAGACGCGGTCGTCCTGCGCCTGGCTGAACGCTTCGAACAGCGCGTCGGCGTGGCGCGCAGCGTCAAGCGGCTCCAGCCGGCAGTAGCGCCCGGCGAGCGGCGCGTGCGGCGGCAGCGGCCGGGCCGTCCAGCCGGACAGCGGCGCACCAATGGGTTGCTGATAAGCGTTGAGCGTGGGCATGCGTGAAATCTGAGTCGAGAACAGCAAGGAGCCTTCACCCTACAGAACTTCGTGGCTCCATGAAAAGAGCCACGGAAGCACACATGGATAGAGCCACATCAACACCCTACGCCCGGATTAAACCGTTCGATGCCCCGCCACACGCCGATAGCGCAGGTGCGCGCAAATCGATATGTTGGCGGCGGGGGGAGACGGCGCCACGAATAGGCGCGGGCATAGGCATTGCTGTGCAGGGGTATGCACGCGCCCTCGGAATCGTCCGCCATCTTTTCTGCCAGGAGCCCGCGAGTGGCGCCGTTCATTACAGAGTGGTATTGCCGCTGGGGCCGCTGCGTCCAATACGCATGCGCGGCCGCATGGATCGCCTTTGTCGGCATGGCGCCATGGAGCCCGGCCCGGGCGGCACCCAGGTTCGCCTACCCCATCACGCAGCGCATTGACGCCGGCGCGAGTCTCGCCCTTCCGCGCACGTGGGGCCCATTGCGGCTGAACACCGATACGCCCATCCCTTCCGTTGCGGCGACCATCAACTCGCCCTTTGGCCCATCGCGGCTGGTATTTGCGCAGCAGACCGTCGCGCCGGAGAGCTTCGCGCTGGTGACGGTACGCAAATCCGATTTCGACAAAGGCACGCCCGATTACCTGGAAAGCCTGCGCTCGCGCGATCTGGCAATTCTGCTCAATCACATGGAATCGCGCGTGCATGGCGATCGCCCAGCCTGGGCTGCCCGCCTCTTGCGCGGCAAGGCACCCACGCAGCAGGTGCTGGCCGCGCGCCGGGTCATTTACTGGGAAGGCGAATGGAGCACTTCAACGGCGCGAACGGTCGTCGTTCGCGGGTATGCGTTCTTCGGCAACGGCGCGGTCTACCTGCTTCGCATATTCGGCACCGCCGGGCACAACAGCCCCGCTGAGTTTGCCGAAGAGGCACGTTTTGCCGATTTGGTCGCTGCGACCTTTCGCGCAAAGTAGCCGTTGGAGCCGTCGACGGGCAGATTGTTGCGGCGCAACAACACGCGTGGCGCGCGTGCCGGCCCTGGCACGCAAGCGCCTGCCTGTCCACGCAAGCTCTGAAATTTGTTGTTACTCTTGGAACAGTCTGTTCACTCGTACTTGTATTGTTCTTCCGCATTGCAACACCTACACTTCGTGACAGTTGTTCAGACATCGATTGCCTGGACAAGCAATGCAAGTGTTGTAAGGAGAACAATGATGAAATGGTTGGATATTGGCGCCGTCATGGCCGCCTGGATTGCGAGCTGCGTTGCAGCCGGCTGGCTCATCAGCGCCGCCGCCTTCCTGGCTTAAAGCCCTCAATTGCCCTAAAAGGCAAAACGGCCGAGCGGGACCCCCTCCCCGCCCGGCCATGAATACCCCGGTTGATCGATCCGTCAGGCTCGTTTCTGACCTGCCCACTGAACGAATCGGTCGACAAACCCCTGCAAGAACTGGCGCGTCCGCGCATCTGTCACCCCGCCCTGGGCATCAAAGGGCTCCCCCGCAAAGTGGAAGAACACCTCCGGCAAGGGTAAGACCGTCACCCCGACCGCTGCGAGCACATTGCGCAATTGCGCCTGCGACAGCGCCGTCCCGATGGCGCCCGGCGATGCGCCCGCAATGCCCGCCGGTTTGACGCCCCACACGCTCTGGCCGTACGGCCGCGAACCCCAGTCGATCGCATTCTTCAGCACGCCCGGTATGCCGCGGTTGTATTCCGGCGTGACGAATAGCAGGGCGTCCACGCCCGCCACCGCAGCCTTGAAGCGCTGTACCGGCTCGGGCAGATTGGCATCCAGATCCTGGTTATAGAGGGGCAGCTCGCCAATCTCGATAAACTGGGCCGTCGCGTCCGACGGCAGCAAGCCTGCCAGCGCCTGCGCCAACTGGCGGTTGAACGACGCCTTGCGCAGGCTGCCGACGATCACTCCGATAGTCAGATTGCTCATGAACACTCCTTGCGTGCAAAACAGTGCGGGATGGCGCTGACGCTCAATCCGCCGTCGCCGGCTCCGGGGCCACCTCGCGTTTGAGACGGTTGATCAGGGCAAACATCAGCGGGTTCAGCAGAATCGACAGGATCGCCGCCGACAACAACAGCCCCCGCGCGCGGTCGGGCAGGATTTCCAGGCTGATTCCCAGCCCAATCAGGATGAACGAAAACTCGCCGATCTGTGCGAGGCTGGCGGAAATCGTGAGCGCCGTGCGGTTGCCGTGACCAAACGCGCGCACCACCGCAAACGCTGCCAGTGACTTGCCTACCACCACGATGAGCACCGTGCCCAGCACCGCCCACGGGTCTTCAATCAGCACCCTGGGGTCGAACAACATGCCCACCGACACGAAGAACAGCACCGCAAATGCGTCACGCAAGGGCAGCGACTCTTCCGCCGCGCGCTGGCTGAATTCGGACTCGGCCAGCACCATGCCCGCAAAGAACGCGCCGAGCGCGAACGACACGCCAAACAGCACCGTCGCGCCGTAAGCGACGCCCAGCGCCGTGGCCAGCACGCCCAGGCGGAACAACTCGCGGCTGCCCGTCATGACAATGCGTTCCAGCATCCACGGGATCACGCGGCGGCCCACCACCAGCATCAGCGCGGCAAACGCCACCACCTTCGAGAGCGTGACGGCCAGCACCTTGACGATGTCCCACGTGCTGACCGCCGTGCTGCCGGCGCCCCCCAGCGCTCCGGCCAAGGCCGGCAGCAGCACGAGCGTCACCACCATGACGAGGTCTTCCACGATCAGCCAGCCGACGGCGATATGGCCTTCGTGCGAGTTGTCGATGCCGCGATCCTCCAGCGCCTTGAGCAGCACCACCGTGCTCGCCACCGACAGCGCCAGCCCGAACACCAGCCCCGGGCCCCAATCCCACCCGAGCAGCCAGGCCAGGCCCATGCCCATGAGCGTGGCCAGCGCAATCTGCCCGATGGCACCCGGAATGGCGATGGCCTTGACCGCCAGCAACTCCTTCATCGAGAAGTGCAGCCCCACGCCAAACATCAGAAGGATCACGCCCAGCTCGGCCAGTTGCGGTGCGAGGCTTTGATCTGCCACGAAACCGGGCGTGAACGGCCCGGCCACCACGCCCGCCATCAGATAGCCGACCAGCGGCGGCAGCCGCAGTCGCTGCGCGATGGTGCCGAAGATGAAGGCCAGCACGATGCCACCGATGATGGTGGAGATAAGCGGAGTGTCTACGTGCATGCGGTCCTGGAATTGGAATGGGGCCGGTTCAAAGACGGAGGGGCGGAAAGCTAGGCGGGGCCGGGCACGGCCCTTGTGCGACAACCGCGGCGCGGATTTGTTCACGTTGCGTCACAACTATAAGGATTGCCCTTTGCGAAACCTTACGAAGCAAATGTCATGCAGAAGACATCGCGCCAAAAACACCGCTCCTACACTGCGCCGCAGACCCGCTCCCCCAAGGCGGCCACCAAGGAGACAACGCATGCGCTACGCCAACAAAGTCCTTTCCGTGGACGAGGCCATCGCCCACGTCCGCAACGGCAGCCGCCTGATGCTGGGCGAATTCGTGGGCGCCGGCGAGCCGGCCTGCTGCATCGAGGCGCTGCTCGCCAGCAGCGTCGGGCAACTCACGCTCATCACCAACACGCCGGGGCTGCGTGGCGGCTTTCTCAAGGCACGGTTGTTCAGCTCCGGCCAACTGGTCGAGTTCATCGGCACGCACGTCGGCACGACGGACGAATCGACGCAGGCTTACCTGACCGACGCTGTGCGCGTGGCCGAGTTCTTCCCGATGGGCACCTGGACCGAAAAAGTGCGCGCGGGTGCGCTGGGCCTGGGCGGCGCGCTCGTGCCGGTGGGCGTGGGCATCCTTGACCAGCCCGGAATGTTTCCCAAGCGCGGCGCCCCCAAGCAGACGCTTACCGTCGATGGCACGACGTGCTTCGTCGAACCGCCCCTGCGCGCTGACGTGTCGATCATCAAGGGCTGGCGCGCCGATACCTTCGGCAACGTGGAGTTTCGCGGCACGGCGCTGCAGAACCAGCGCGACATCGCCATGGCCGGCGACTACACCATCGTCGAGGTGAACGAGATCGTGGAGGTGGGCACGATCCCGCCCGAGCGCGTCGGTTGCCCCGGCGTGTTCGTCAACGCGGTGGTGCAAGGGCTGTCGCTGGACGACCAGCACGCGCTGTACAGGCACCACTGGACGAAGCTCGGCCGCCTGCCCGCTGCCGAAGCGTGATCGCCCGACCCACAACGAGGAGACCGCCATGCAAGCCCTGCCCGAAACGCCCAAGCAACGCATTGCCGCCCGCTGCGCGCTGGAACTGCGCGCCGGCGAAGTCGTCAACCTGGGCCTGGGCATCCCCACGCTCACGGCCAACTACCTGGACGCCAATGCCGGCGTCATCTTCCATACCGAAAACGGCGCCTTCGGCTTTGGCGGACGCCCGCCGCTGGACGCCCTCGACAGCGACTTCACCAACGCCGGTTGCGAGCCCATCACCCTGCTGCCCGGCGCGGCGCTCATGGACCTCGCCACGTCGCTGGGTGCAATGCGCAACGGCTACATCGACGTGACGATCCTCGGCGCGTTGCAAGTGGATGCGCTGGGCAACCTCGCCAACTGGGCGTGCGATCGCAACGGCAAATGGTGGCCCGGCATCGGCGGGGCGATGGACCTCTGCCACGGCACGCGCAAGGTGATTGCCGCGCTGGCGCATACCGACAAACACGGCAACTCCAAGATCCTGCCGCGCTGCACGCTGCCGCTCACGGGCCGGCGCTGCGTGAAGGTCATCGTCACCGAGCACGCCGTCTTCGACGTGACCGACGCGGGGCTGGTGCTGCGTGAAATCCTCTCGCATGCGACACTCGACGACATTCGCGCCATGACGGCAGCGCCCTTTACGCTGGCGCCGCTGCTACAGATGCGCGCCGCCTGAGGAGACTGCATGCCCGCCACCGTCGATTGGTTCTTCGATGTCATCTCGCCGTTTGCCTACCTTCAGCTCGAGCAGTTCGATGCGCTGCAGGAGGCCAACGACATCGTCATCCGCCCGCGCCCGCTCGTGCTGGGCGCGATCCTGCACCACTGGGGACAGAAGGGCCCGGCCGAGATCAGCACCAAGCGCGTGTTTACGTACCGTCACGCGCTGTTTCGCGCGCAGCAGCTCGGCATTCCGTTTCGCATGCCACCCGCCCACCCGTTCAACCCGATCAAGGCATTGCGGCTGACGATTGCGATGGGCGGCTCGCTCGATGCCGTGCGTGCGGTGTTCCGGCATATCTGGCGCGACGGCAATGATGTGGCATCGCCCGAGGGCTTTGCCGCGCTGTGCGAGGCGGTGGGCTTTGCAGAGGGCGCAGCGGCTGTCGACCAGCCCGCCGTGAAAGATGCGCTGCGTGCGCACACCGACGCGGCTATCGCGCTCGGCGTGTTTGGGGTGCCGACGCTCGTGCACAACGGCGATCTGTTCTGGGGTGAGGACGCCACCGAGATGTTTCTGCGAAGCCTGCACGCCGGCTGGCTCTCCACGCCCGAAGTGCAACGCGTGAGCATGTTGCCCGTGGGCATTCAACGTGGCTGAACACGACACAAACTCGCGCCCCGGCATCAGCCGCGCACGTCTGGCCCATATTGCGGCGTGGTCGATTGAGCTGCCACCGGATGAAGCGGACCGCGCGTGCGCCGGCATCGTCGAGAAAACCTATGCGCGCGGCGCCTGCATCTGCCCGAAGAACACGTTGCTGGAAAGCTGGACAGGCGTGGTCACGGGTCTCATCAAGATCGGCACGGTGTCGCCCGAGGGGCGCAGCGTCACATTTACGGGCGTGCCGGCCGGCGGTTGGTTTGGCGAGGGCACGGTCCTCAAAAATGAGCCGCGCCGCTACGACATCGTTGCGCTGCGCGATACGCGCATGGCTTTCATGGACCGCACCACCTTCATGTGGCTGGTGGAAAACAGCGTGGCGTTCAACCGCTTCCTGGTGAAGCAGCTCAACGAGCGGCTCGGGCATTTCATGGCGCTGCTCGAATATGACCGGTTGCTTGATGTCACGCCGCGCCTGGCGCGTTGCATTGCGTCGCTGTTCAACCCGGTGCTCTACCCCGGTGCAGGCGACCACCTTGAGATCACACAGGAGGAGCTCGGCTTGCTGTCGGGCATGACACGGCAGGTGGCCAACCAATCGCTCAAGGCCCTGGAGAAGGACGGCGTGGTGCGGTTGGAATACGGCGGCGTGACGGTCATCGACCTCGATCGGCTGCGCAGTTACGGCGCCTGAAGACGCCGTCTTTATTAACGAATCTTCATCCGGCGCAGCGGGCTGCACCCGCTAGAATCGCGGCACAACAAGACAAGATCGTTACGCTGCGGCATGCGCCCCACGCGGCCGCAGCCGGAAGAGGGAACAGGGCAACGCACACCGTGCGTGCCTGCATCTATGCTGCCGATTCATCTGCTTTCCACCGGCAAGGCATTGCCGGAACACCAAGTCACGTCCGCCGAGCTGGATGCCCGCCTGGGCCATCGGGCGGGGTACGTGCGCAAGAAGTCCGGTATCGACGTTCGCCACCATGCCACGCTTGCGGAGCACCAATCGGAGCTTGCCGGCGCTGCCGTGCGCGATGCGCTGCGCCGCGCAAACGTTCCCCCCACCTCCATCGACCTGTTGATTTCCGCCTCGGGCGTGCAGGAGCAGGCGCTGCCCAACACGGCCACGCGCATCCTGGAGCCCGCAGGGTTGCCGGCGGGCACGCCCGCGTTTGACGTCAACGCCAGTTGCCTGAGCTTCCTGACGGCGCTGCACGTGGCAAGCAGCCTGCTGACCACTGGCGCCTACAAACGCATTGCCGTGGTGGCGTCCGACCTCGCCTCGCGCGGCATCGACTGGGACGATGCCGAGACCGCGTTGATCTTCGGCGATGGGGCGGCGGCGGTCATCGTTGAGGCGGCATCTGCGGTGTCCAGCAAAGGCATCCACGCGTACCGCATGGAGACCTACCCCGCCGGCAAGGCCTATTGCGAAATCCCTGCGGGCGGCACGCGTCGCAACCCGCGCACCGGCGCGCAACCCACCGATTACCTCTTCCACATGGACGGCAAGCGCGTGTTCAAGCTCGCCTCGCAACTGATGGACGGCTTCCTCGATCGTCTGTTCGCGGGCAGCAATTACACGCTGCGCGACATGCACGTCGTCGTGCCGCACCAGGCGAGCCACCTTGGCATGCAGCATTTGCGCAAGCGGCTGGGCGTGCCAGAAGCCAGCGTGATCGACATCTACGCGCAGCACGGCAACCAAGTGGCCGCATCGATTCCCACCGCGCTGCATGAAGCGGTGACGCGCCAACGCATCGAGCCTGGCAAGCCGTTTTTGCTGGTTGGCACGGCCGCCGGCCTCACGCTGGGCGGCATGGTGCTGACGCTATGACCACGCTTGTAACGGGCGGCACGGGCGGGCTCGGCCGCAACGCGGTCGATGCACTGCTGGCACAAGGCGCCAGCGCACGCGCGACAGGGCGCGATGCCGCACAGCGCGAGGCCTTTATCGCACGCGGTGCGGACTATGTACCGGCCGACCTCGCACGCCTGATGCCGGCCACGCTCGATGCGCTGCTCGATGGAGTCGACACGGTGTGGCATTGCGCGGCGTTGTCATCCCCTTGGGGTGCGTACGACGACTTCTACGCGGCCAATGTGCGCGCAACGGCCGCTCTGGCCGAAGGCGCCGTCAAGCGTGGTGTCCGCCGCTTCGTGCATATCTCCACGCCGTCGATCTACTTCGACTACCAGCATCACGCCGATCTGCCCGAGAGCTATCGCCCTGCCCGCTTCGCCAATCACTACGCGGCGACCAAGATGCTGGCAGAAGCGGCCATCCAGCAGCAGGTGTCCACGCAGAACCGCACGCACTTCGTCATCCTGCGGCCACGTGGGCTGTTCGGCCCGCATGACCGCGTGGTGCTGCCGCGCATCCTGCATCTGCTGAAACTGCGCGGCGGCGTGCTGCCGCTGCCCCGTGGCGGCGCGGCACGTATGGATCTGACCTATCTGGAAAACGTGGTCCACGCCATGCAGTGCGCCACGACGGCGGACGTGCCTTCGGGCGCCGCCTACAACATCACCAACCACGCACCGGCCACGCTGCGCGATCTGCTCGATCAACTGCTGGGGCAACAGCTCGGCCTGCGCTACCGCATCCGCGCCGTGCCCTATCCGGCCATGGCATTGGCCGCACGCGCCATGGAATCGGCCAGTGCCATCACGCACCGCGAGCCGCTGCTCACGCGCTACAGCGCCGCTGCCCTGCACTACGACATGACGCTCGCCAACGACCGCGCGCGCATCGAACTCGGCTACGTGCCCCCCATCGACATGGCCGAAGGCATCCGCCGCACGGCCCACTGGCTACGCGAACATGGCAACGTTGACCGTTTTTGAAGCCGGTTACTGCACGCACACAGCGTGCGTGGCACTGCGCGGCGCCGGCCTGCGCACATGCGCCTTCCCAGCACGCGCATGGCTGATCGAAGCGGCAGGTCGCCGTTGGCTATGGGACACCGGCTATGCCTCGCATTTCCATGACCACACACGCAGCGGCCTGTTTGCGATCTATCGCAAGGTCACGCCGGTGTATTTCGATACATCGGAATCCATGGCAGCACAGCTCGCACAACAGGGCATACGCCCCGCTGACCTGGATGGATTGATCGTCTCGCACTTCCACGGTGACCACGTTGCCGGCCTGCGCGACTTTCCGGGCGTGCCGGTCATCTGCTCTGGCGAGGGATGGACGCACTTGCGTGCGCTGCGAGGCGTTTCCGCGTTGCGGCGCGCTTTCGTGCCCGGGCTGATTCCCGAAGACTTTGAAACGCGTACGCGCTTTGTCGAACAGTTCGAGCCCGTTGCGCTGCCCCCGGAGCTGGCACCATTCACATCTGCCTGGGCCCTCCCCGAGAGCAACGGCGACGTGCTGCTTGTGCCGCTGCCCGGCCACGCTGCCGGGCACCTCGGCGCCTTTGTGCGCACGCAGGAAGGCTGGGTGCTGCTGGCCGCCGACGCCGCCTGGTCACCGCTGAGCTATCGCGAACTGCGTGGGCCGTCGGTGCTAGCGTATTCCATCATGGAAGACCGCCACGCCTACTTCGATACTCTGCGCAAGCTGCACGCGCTCGATGCCGGCGGCCACGTGCGCATCCTGCTCACGCACGAGGGTGCATTGTGACGACGTTGCATCGCCTGCTGTGGTCTTACTGGCAAACGCGCCGGCTGCGGCTGCCTGATTGCGCAGCGCTGCAAGCGCATCAGCAGCGTCAGATCGCACGTTTCACGCAACGCGTGCTGGCTCGCAGCCCGTACTTCCGCCCGTTTGCATCGAAGCCGATGCATGAATGGCCGTTGATGGACAAGGCCACGATGATGGCCAATTTTGACGCGATGAACACAGCCGGCCTGCGTCTGGCCGACGTGCTGGCGTGTGCGCAACAGGCCGAGCAGTCACGCGATTTCCGGCCGACGGTCGGGGCGTATTCGGTGGGCTTGTCATCCGGCACGTCGGGCGGACGCGGCGTATTCGTCGTCAGCCCGACCGAGCGCGCGCAGTGGGCCGGCATCCTGCTCGCCAAGCTGCTGCCGCGCGGGCTGTTCCGTGGCGAGCGCGTCGCGCTGTTCCTGCGCGCCAACAGCAATCTGTACACGGCCGTACGCAACCCGTGGCTGACGTTCTCGTTCTTCGATCTGTTTGCGCCGTTCGATTCGCACCGCGCGCCGCTGGAGGCATTGCAGCCAACCATCATCGTGGGGCCGGCGCAGGTGCTGCGTGCGCTTGCCATGGAGAAGTTGGCCGGCCGGCTCGACATTGCACCGGTGCAGGTGCTGTCCGGTGCCGAAGTGCTGGAGCCGATGGACCGGGCACTGCTTGCGCAGGCCTTCGGCAACGTCGGCGAGGTCTATCAGGCAACCGAAGGTTTCCTGGGTGCGACCTGCCCGCACGGCACGCTGCATCTGAACGAAGCGCACGTGCACATCGAGCCGCAATGGCGGGACGCGCGCCGCTTCGTTCCCGTCATTACGGATTTCACGCGCAGCACGCAGCCCATCGTGCGCTACCGGCTGGATGACATCCTCATCCGCCGCGACCCGGCGCTTGGGGCCTGCCCGTGCGGCAATCCGGCCATGGCCATTGAGCGCATCGAAGGCCGCTGCGACGACACACTCGTCCTGCCCGCGCTGGGCGGCGGCTCCGTCACGCTGTTTGCGGACGTCTGTTCACGGGCGCTGGCCCAGGCGCTGCCGCTGCATGCCGATTACCGCCTGGTGCAAACCGATGCGTGCACGCTGGCGTTGTCCATCCACCCCGCTGACGCCGACATTGCCCGCGCAAGCCAGGCGCATCTGGCGGATATCTTCGCCTGCCAGGGCGTCGATACATCGCGCGTGACATGGCACGCAACGCCCGAGCGCATCGCCACCGATTTCACCACCAAGCGCCGCCGCATCGTTCGGCTCGCGGCGTCGGGAGCGGCACGATGAGCCCGCTTGCCACGCGCCTCCGTCATATGGCCCTGGGCTGGTGTTCGGTCGGCCTCGTCTATGGCCTGTGCGGCGTGCTGCAAGGCGTGGGCACGGTCGTGCCGGAAACCGCGTTGGACCGCGCGATTCCGTTCAGCACGTCGGGCATCTGGCTGTACGTTTCGTTTTTCATGCTGATTCCGCTGGCGTATCTGCTGGCCGACATGTCTCGCCTGCCCTGGCTGGAACGCGCCATGCAGATGAGCGCGCTCGTGAGCGGTGCCGTGTTTATGCTGTGGCCGACCACGCTGCACTACCCGCCGCTGGCGGACGCATCGCTGCCGGGCAGCGTGCAGCGCATGCTGATTGCCATGGATTCAAGCCAGAACTGCCTGCCCTCGCTGCACGGGGCGCTCACGCTGCTCTCGGTGTGGGCGCTGGCGGATTCCCGCAGGCCGATGCGCACGGCGCTCGCCGCAGCCTGGGGGCTCGGCATCCTGTACGCCACGATCCAGACGCGCCGGCACGTCGCGCTTGACCTGTCGGCAGGCGTGGCCGTGGGTGTGATGTGCGGCGCGGCTGTCCGTCTATGGTTGGCGCGGCGCGCGTCAACGCTCTCAATCGAACCGGTGTCGACATGAATGCCTTTGCTCTGCCGCTTGCATTGATGCTCGGCTGCGTGCTGCTGGAACTGGCTGCGCTGAAGTGGTGGCGCGGCCAACCGGTGCCGTGGCGCGACGTCATCCTCAATCTGAACTCGGGCCACGTGCTGATGTGGCTGTGCCGCGGGGTGGAGGTAGCGGGCTTCACGTGGCTGTATGCCCATGCCAGCCTGCATTGGGTGGATGGCTGGCATCCGATTGCAGGCTGGGCCTTCGCCTTTATTGCATGGGATCTGGGCTTCTACTGGCTGCACCGCATGCACCACAAGCTGGGCTTTCTGTGGGCGATCCATGCGGTGCATCACGAGGGCGAGCATTTCAACCTGTCGCTGGGCGTGCGTAACGCATGGCTGTCGTCGCTGACATCGCTGCCGTTTTTCGTGCCGCTGGCGCTGCTGGGTGTCACGCCGGAGATGTTCGTGGCGGTGTCGGGCCTGCATTACTCGGTGCAGTTCTACAACCACTGCGGCCTGGTGGGCCGCTCCGGCGTGCTGGACCACTTCATGGTCACGCCCGCCAACCATCGCGTGCATCACGGCTGCAACCCGGAATACATCGACCGCAACTTCGGCGGCACGCTGCTCCTTTGGGACAAGCTGTTCGGCACGTATCAGCGCGCGCTGCCCGACGTGCCGATCCGCTACGGCGTGCACAAGCCCACCCACAGCGACAACCCGTTCTGGGCCAACGTGGTGCCCGCATTGCAATGGCTGGGGTTGCGCACGCCGCAGTTGCAACGCGATACGCGCGCCACGCCCGCCGGTTGGATTGCCACCGGCGGTGTGCTGCTGTTTGGCGTGGTGATCGACTACGTGCGCACCGATGGCCTGTGGTCCGGGCAGTGGCAAGCGGTTTGGTTCGCGCTCATCCTGTTGCTCACGCTGGTGCTGGGCGGCTTGTCGGATGGGCGCACCTGGGGCCGCTGGCTTTGGCCGCTGCTGGCGCTTGCACTGCCCGTGCTGATGATCGGCGCATGTGGCGCGGGCGATGCGTTGTCCGATACGTTGGCCGTTGCACTGGGGTTGCATGGCCTTGTCTGCGGGCTGTGGCACGCACTGCGTGCCGAATCACCGCTTTCTTCGTCGCCGCATGCCGAATCTCGTTAAGCTTCGTTACGCCTCACCGCGCTCGTCGTCGCTGGCGGAGGATTTGCGCCAGGCCGCGCACGATCACCTGCAAGCAAACGGCGACCATCGATTTGCCGATGCGAGGCTCATTGCCAAGGGCGCCTTCCTTGTCGTAGTTTCTGCACTGCTGTATGTGGCCATGGTGACGGCCAAGAGCACGATGATTTTCGTGCTCGCCTATGTGGCCTTTCCGTTCATCGCGATGCTGCTGGCAATGAACGTGCTGCACGACGGCGCACACCGGGCGCTGTCCCCCTGGCCATGGTTGGACCGCCTCATGACACGCGTGACCGCCATCCCGCTCGGCATCGAACCGGCCTATTGGGCGGTGCGCCATGTGCACTATCACCACGCACATGCCAACGTGGAGCACTACGACCTGGACACCGCCGCCAACCGCTTCCTGCGGCAGACGCCTTTTCAGCCGTGGTATCCGCAGTTTCGCTACCAGCATCGCTACTGGCCGCTGATTGCCGCGCTGTCGTTGCCGTACATCAACTGGATCTACGACTGGTCGGACCGCCTCGGCCTCACGCCGCTGACCACAGACCGCGTGTTACCCGGCTTGCGTGGCTGGGCGACGTTCCTGTCTGCCAAGACCTTGCACTTGCTCATTGCCGTGGCGGTGCCGGCCTGGGTGGCACATCGACTTGGCCTCGGTTGGGGCTGGGTGGCGTTCAGCTACTTCGCGGGGCAGATGCTGGCCTCGTGCGTGCTGGTCGCGCTGATCCTGGGCACGCACTGGGCGGACGTGACGTTCTATCTGCCGCCCGAATCAGGCCAGTTGCCGCACACGTGGCACGAGCATGCATTCCACACCGCCTGCGACTGGCAACCGCAACCGGCGTGGATCGGCTACTGGCTCGGCGGCTTGAACTGGCACCTGACGCATCACCTCTTCCCGACGTACAGCCACCGGCACTATCCGGCATTGGCTGCACGCGTGGCCAAGGTGGCGCGCAGCCATGCGCTCGACTACCGCGCGCTCACCTACCGGGAGTTGCTGGCCGCGCAGCAGATGTTCCTGCGCGCCATGGGCAAACGCCCCGACTGACGCGCAAGCAACACGCCCCGCCTCAGTTGCGCGCCTCAACCGCGTGCACCGCATCGAGAATCACCTTGGCCACATCCTGCGGCCGCGACTGCTGCGGCACGTGGCTCGTCGGCAGCGTCGTCACCTTGGCGCCAATCTTCCTGGCCATGGCCCGCTCCAGGTCGGGCTGGATCATCCGGTCGTGCGCGCTGACGATGAACCACGAAGGCTTGCTCTGCCATGCCGCCACCGTCGTGCGATCGCCAAATGCCGTCGCCTTGATGGGCCCTTGCGTGGCGGCCATCACGCGCGCCTGGGCAGCGGGCACATCCTGCGCAAAGTCGCTGGCCAGCGCTGCTGGGGGCAGTGACAGATAGCCGTTGGGATCGGCCACCAGCTTGCCGATACCGGGCGCGGGCGCGTAGTCCTTGCCCACCTCTTCCGTCGACTGGCCGGCATCCGGCGCGAAGGCGGCCACGTACACCAGCCCGGCAACCTTGCTGTCCGCACCGGCTTCGGTGATGACTGTACCGCCCCACGAATGCCCCACCAGCACGACCTTGCCGGCCTGATTGCCAATGGCGCGGCGCGTTGCAGCCACATCGTCGGCCAGCGAGTTCAGTCCGTTCTGCACCGCCTGCACCTTCACGCCCTTGGCCTGCAGCAGCGGGATCACCTTGGCCCAGTCGGACCCATCGGCAAAGGCGCCGTGCACGATCACGACGGAAGGTTGATTGGCATCGGCCGCCGTAGCGGCAAAGAGGGGCGCACTGGCGGCCATGCCAAGTGCCAGCGCTGCGATGGAGACGGCTTTGCGGTTGAACATGTTGGGTCCTTGCTATCTGTTCGGTTCTCAGGGGGATGGGGGGGTGCGAGGCTGCCGCTTCAGGCGTGTGCACCGTCGTAGTACGGGTTCGCGCTGCGGGCACCATCGGTATAGACGTCGGTGGCGCGGGCACCGTCTGTATAGATATCCGACGAACGCGCGCCCTCCGTGTAGGCGTCCACCGCGCTTTGCACCGCGCGGGCGCCTTCGGTGTACGGGTCGCGTGCACCGACGGATGAAGCAGCTTGCGCGCCGGCGGCGGCCACAGCGAGAGCAACAACAGCGAGGGTCTTGGCGAGATTGCGGGTCATGATCGTTTTCCTTTGAACGGTTGGTTTGGGATTGCGCGGCCTGCCGGTGCTTTGCGTTGCGTTGGCCCGGCGTCTTGGCCACGGAATGCATTTAAGTCGCCTGACGTATCCGGCACGTAGCGATGTGTTGCCCGTTTTGTCTGGGCATGTACCGGAGCTGCCGCCGGATACAAACGCATACAAAACGCCGTCCATCGGTGCCCGTTGCTACAAAGCAATACAAATCGGCGGCATCGTGAAACCGACCGGATACATCGCAGGCGCCCAATGCTGGAAACGAGGTGAGCAAGACCCGGCCTCGTCATCCATCCTTGATCACTGGAGCCCTCATGCAACCGACCCGATTGACCGCAACGTTGCTCGTACTGGCAGGCGCCCTGGGCGCGCACAACGCGTTTGCGCAAGCCGCAGGCCTGCATCGGACCGACCTCGTCCACCACGACCTGAGCGTGCCAGGCCGCGAAACCCTGCAAGTGCGCGTGGATTTCGATGAGCGTGCATTCGCCCCCGCGCATGTCCACCCCGGCGAGGAAATCGCCCACGTCCTGCAAGGCACGATCGAATACCGGCTGGATGGCCAGCCCCCCGTGACGCTGCAGACCGGCGATTCGCTGTTCATTCCGGCCGGCGTTGCGCACTCAGCAAGAAACGTTGGCAGCGGCAAGGCATCGGAACTGGCCACGTATGTCGTGAAGTCCGGTGAGCCGCTGGTCAAGCTCGTTCACTAATCCCCTGCCCCATCCACCCAAAAGAGAGAACTCCCATGTCGAACCCCGTCAACCTTCGCCGTCGCCGCCTTCTGGGCACCACCATCGCCAGCATTGGCGTGCTCGATCTCGGGCTGGCCGAACTTGTGCATGCGCAACCGGCACCGTCCCCCAATGCAAGCGCGCTGCTGGCTGGCCAAGCCAACCCGTTCGGCACGCTGAAACAGATCGATGCCGGCGTGCTCAACATCGGCTACGCAGACCTTGGACCGAAGGACGGTCCCGTGATGATCCTGCTGCACGGCTGGCCGTATGACATCTACAGCTATGCAGAGGTGGCGCCCTCGCTGGCGGCGGCAGGCTATCGCGTGCTGGTGCCGTATCTGCGCGGCTATGGCTCGACGCGCATCCGCTCGGCGGACACGCCGCGCAACGGCCAGCAGGCCGCGCTGGCCGTCGACATCATCGCGTTCATGGACGCATTGAAGATCAAGCAGGCGCACTTTGGCGGATACGACTGGGGCGCGCGCACGGCGGACATCATCGCGGCGCTGTGGCCGGAACGCTGCAAGACGCTGGTGTCCGTTAGCGGCTACCTGATCGGCAGCCAGGAGGCGAACCGCAAGCCGTTGCCGCCGGCCGCGGAATTTGCGTGGTGGTACCAGTTCTATTTCACGACGGAGCGTGGCGCGCAGGGTTACGCCGCCAACTGCAAGGAGTTCAACCGGCTGATCTGGAAGCTCGCTTCGCCCACGTGGAAGTTTGACGACGTCACGTACGACCGCAGCGCCGCCGCATTCGACAACCCCGATCACGTCGCCGTCGTCATCCACAACTACCGCTGGCGCCTGGGCCTGGCGCAGGGCGAATCGAAGTACGACGCGCTGGAGCAGCGCCTGGCCACCGCGCCGGCCATCACGGTGCCCACCATCACCATGGAGGGCGATGCCAACGGCGCACCGCACCCTGAGCCGTCAGCCTATGCGAAGAAGTTCACGGGCAAGTACCAGCACCGGAACATCGGTGGCGGCATCGGGCACAACTTGCCCCAGGAAGCGCCGAAGGCGTTTGTGCAAGCGATGCTGGATGTCGTGAGCCTGTAGCGCATCGAGGCGACCGACGCATGTGGGGTTCACAGCGCCGAGAGCAACCCTTGAGGCAATCCACGTGTGAGCGCCAGCAGCGTCATCACGGCCGGCATGGCCGCTGCGGCCATCACTGTCTGCGCGGCGGTGATGCCGGCCATGAGCGGCGCGTCACCGCCAAGTTGACGCGCCATGATGTACGACGAGGATGCCGTGGGCAGCGCCTGAAACAGCAGCGCCACGATCAACGCAGCATCGGTCAGGCCGAGCGCGTGGCCAAGGGCGAGCGTCAACACGGGCATGGCCAGGAACTTGATGACCGACGACACCAGCACCGGCTGCGCCCACGAACGCACGCCGCTGAAGTTGAGCGCAGCGCCCACGCACAGCAGACCCAGCGGCATGGACGCCACCCCGAGCGCACGCACCGCCGGCTCAATCGCCGCAGGCATCTGCAGCCCCAGCGCCTGCATGGCAATGCCCAGCGTGCAAGCCACCACCGGCGGATTCGTCACGATCTGGCGAACCAGTGCACGCCCACTGAGCCGCACCGAGCCATAGCGAGCGAAGACCAGCACGCACAACAGATTGACTGTCGGCACAATCGCCGCGTTGCAGACGGCCGCCAGCGCAATCCCCTTGGCACCGAAGATGCCCGTGGCGAGCGACACGCCTACGTAGTTGTTGAACCGCACCGCCCCTTGAAACACCGAGGTGAACGCCGCGCCATCCACTTGCATCCACGGCCGGGCCAGCATTAGCGCAACAGCCACGAGCAATGTCGCGCCAATCAACGTCAGCACCAGCGGCAACACGGGCAAAGACTGCATGTGCGCCGTGGCCAGTCCATGCATGAACAACGCCGGTAACAGGACGTAGTAGCAGAGCCGCTCGGCCTGCGGCCAGAAGGTTTCGGCGAGGAAAGCGGAGCGCTTGAGCCAATGGCCGAGCGCCACCAGAAACGCAACCGGCGCGAGAGCGAGCAGGATTGCGGCAGTCATGGCCGTGCTCCTGCATCGTGGCGTGCCCGCAATGCGGGCGAGAGGCAGAGGAACGTGCGGAACGGCATGAGGTGCTCGGCGAGAAACAGCAACACCGTCAAGCTATCACGCAGTCACAGCAGCAATAATTGTTATTTATCTGGCGATCAATGAGAAATTCTCATTGCAGAAGCGACCACGGCATCGGCCAATGCCTGGGTAAAGCGCTGTGCAGTCCGCGATTGGTGTTCAAGCAGCACCACCGCGCGATGCAATTGCGGTTGGCCGAACGCCAGCCGGGCGATGGGCGGCAATTGCGTCAGCTCGGAGTCGGATAGCGCCACCACGGCGGCGCCCAGTCCGCTTGCCACCATGCGCACAATCGTGTCCTTGTTGTCGAGCACCATCTCTTCGCGCACCCGCACGCCCAGGCGCCGCAGTTCCGAAGCGATCATGCGGCCGGCCCAGGCCTGCGCGTCAAAGCGGATAAACGGCAGCTCGGTCAGCAGCGCACGCGCATCACGCTCGGCGTATTGCGCGGGAGCGAGCAGCCAGAAGCGGTCTTCATAGAGCGTCGACCACACCAGTTCCGCCGGATGCGGCCGCACGGGGTGCGAGGTAATTGCGGCGTCCAGTTCGCCGTCGGCTACACGCTGTGCAAGCTCGGCCGACATGCCGGCGGCCACGTGCACGCGCAGGCCCGGATGCGCCGTCCGCAGGGCCAGCAGCGCGTTGGGCAGCGGCCCCGATAGCGCAGTCTGGATGGCGCCGATGCGCAAGCGCCCGACCAGCGCCCGCTCATCGCTCAGTGCGTCGGGAATGCGGTCATACAGCGCGAGGATCTGTTCGGCCTGGGCGAGCACGATGCGACCTGCCTCTGTCAGCGCGGGCTCGCGCCGTGAGCGGTCGAACAGGCGGACGTTGAACTCCTCTTCCAGCGATTTGACCTGCAGGCTGACGGCCGACTGCGTGAGCCCGATGGCCTCGCCGGCACGCGCAAACGTGCGGTGGCGGGCGATGGCAACGAGCGTTCTCAAGGCGCGGAGAGACATGGCGGATACGAAGTTCGATCAGGTGCAGATAGCGCATCGTACCCTCTGGCCACACCGGCGCGCCCCTCAGGGCAGTCAGCCGAACCGCTTACGTCAGCATGGCAGCCAGCGCGGGAGGCAACCCGCGGTTTGGCTTGTGCGGCGGACGCGCAAAGCTGCCTTCCGCCGCTCCGTTCGGGGCAAGCGCAATCAGACTCTCGCAATGGCGGATGGCGCTGGAGACGCCGTCCACCACCGGCACGGGAATGCGGTCTTTGAGTGTACGGGCCAGGCCGGCAAGCGGTGCGCCAGCCACGATGATCACGTCAGCGCCGTCTTCACGCACCGCCTGCAGGCTAAGTTCCTCCAGCCGTGCCGCATGGTCTTCCTGCACGCTGCCGATGTCGCGTAGCGGCTGCTGCAAAGAGCGCACGCTCGCCAGCCGAGACGACAGCCCATTGGCAGCCACGCACTCGCGGTACCACGCCTGGATACGATTCGAAATGGCAATGATCGAAAAGCGCTGGCCGAGCAGGCAGGCGCTGGCCAGCGCCGCTTCGGTCATGCCGACCACCGGCACATTGCACAGCTCCTTGATGCCGGCGAGGCCCGGGTCCCCAAACGCCGCCACGACCACGCCGTCGAATTGACCATCATGTTCGGCGACGACGCACGCAGTGGCATAGCCGCCCACGAGTGCTTCGAAGCGCGTTTCGATATAGGCCACACCAAATGGCGCCGTCGCCATCGTGAGCGTGGTGCCGGGTGACACGGAGCGACGCGCCTCGGCATGGATCAACTCCGTCACGCTCTCGGAGATATTGGGATTGACGACCAGAATACGCATGATGAAATTTTGAGAACCCAACCAGAAACGTCAAACCAGCGACGGCGCGCCCGCCGGCAGGAATTGCCCGCGCCCCGGTGCCGGTTCGAGGTACTTGCCGTTTTCGACCAGCATCTCGCCGCGCGAAAAGCAATGCACCGGCCAGCCAGTCACTTCAATGCCTTCATAAGGCGTGTAGTCGACCGCGTGATGCAGCGCATCGTTGGTGATGCGCACGCGGCGCTCCGGATCCCACAGCGTGATGTCGGCATCGGCCCCCACGGCGATCGTGCCCTTGCGGGGGTACAAGCCGTACAACCGTGCCGGGCGATACGACGTCAGCTCCACAAACTGATGCAGCGACAGCTTGCCGCGCGCAATGCCATCAAACAGCAGCGGCAACCGCGTCTCGATACCGGGTACGCCGTTGGGAATATGGTCGAACGGTTGCGCCTGACCGCCAAGCTTCTTGCCTTCCGGGTCGTCATAGTTGAACGGCGCATGGTCGGAAGAGAACACGCTGAACACGCCCCCTGCAAGCGCGCGCCATACGGCTGCCTGGTTCTCCGGATCGCGCGGTGGCGGGCTGCAGACGCACTTGGCACCTTCGTAGCCATCGTCACCTTGCAGGCCCATGTCTTCGGCGGTCAGATAGAGGTACTGCGGACAAGTCTCGGCCAGGATCTGCAAGCCACGGCTTTGCGCCCAGCGAATCTGCTCGATGGCTTCCTTGCCGGAGACATGCACGATCAGGATCGGCACGTCCACCAGCTCGGCAAATGTGATGGCACGGTGCGTGGCTTCACGCTCCACGGCAGCCGGGCGTGACAGGCCATGGAAGCGCGGCGAGATGCGGCCCTCGCCGACCAGTTTCTCCGTCAGCCAGGAAATGCAGTCTGCGTTTTCCGCATGCACCATCACCAGGGCGTTGTTCTGCTTGGCCACGTCCAGCACGTCCAGCATTTCGCGGTCGGACAGCTTCAGGTCGTCATAGGTCATGTAGACCTTGAACGAGGTGTAGCCCTGGCGAATCAACTCCGGCAGTTCGTGCTTCAGCACGTCGGGCGTGGGGTCGGCCACGATCAGATGAAAGCCATAATCGGCCACCGCGCGGCCCTCAGCGCGCCGGTGGTAATCGGCCACCGCCGCCTTCAGCGAGCCACCCTTCTCTTGCGCGGCAAACGGGATCACCGTTGTCGTGCCGCCGCAGATGGCCGCGCGCGTGCCGGTGAAGAAGTCGTCGGCCATGCGCATGCCGTCGGGCATGGGCTGGTCGAGATGACAATGACCGTCAACACCGCCGGGCAGTGCCAGAAGGCCGCTGGCATCCATCTCTCGCGCGCCGCGTGGCAAGCCGTGGCCGAGCACGGCGATGCGGCCATCGCGCACACCGATGTCGCAGGTAAAGCGATCGGATGCGGTCACCACATCCGCATTGCGGATCACCAGGTCGAGTTCCGTGGACATGCTTAGCGCTCCTTCATTCCGTTAAGCGACGTCCGAGAACAGGCGGCCCCATCCACGCAGCTCGCGCGTGTCGACGCCCGCCAGCCGCAGTGATTTCCACACGACGGTCGAGATGGTGTCGTACACGGGAATGCCCGTTTCCGCTTCCAGCGCTTCAACCAGGTGGGCAGCGCGCAGGTTCGTGCAGAACGTGGTGATGGCGGCCGGCTTTTGCTGCGCAACGTCGCGCACCAGCGTGCGGATGGTGTCTTCTTCCACGTCTGCAAAGCTGTGGTTGACGTGCAAGTCCAGATGGCGCTCAGCCACGCACTTGAAACCGTGGCGCGCGTAGTTCTGCACGATGCGCTGCTGCACGTCATCCAGATACGGCGTAACGAGGGCGAAATCGCGCGCGCCGGTTTTGGCCAGAATCTCGTTGAGCGCCAATACTGACGTGGTGGCCGGAATGCCGGTGGCTTCCGTGATCTGGCGGCACAGCGCCTCGTCTTTCTCAAAGCCGAGCCAGCCGGACGACGTGCCGTTCCAGGCAATCACGTCGACATGCGCGTCGGCCAGCAACTTGGCGGCGTTCAGGATCTTCTCCAGATCGAACTGCCCAAGCGCCTGGTCGCGCAGAGAAATTTCCGTCACGGTAAAACGCGAGAAATGCGCGCTCACATTGGGCAGGCCGCTCACCATGGCGCTGGTAATGGGTTCCAGCGCCGTGTTGGAAGATGGGGTGAGCATGCCGAGCTTGATGCGTTTTGTCATGGGAGTCTTCTTCGTGGTTTGCGCCCCGCCGCACGCGAGCGTGGGCATCGGGGCGTGCTTTTTATGTTGATGCGTACGGTTGCAGCTTGTGGTCAGAAATCAGAAGCAAACGCCGCGCCGCAACCGCAAGTGGCATTGGCTTACGCCAGTTCATCGCGCCTCAGACCGGCAGCTTCTTGCTGTAGTCGATCAGCAGCGTCGAGCAGATGAAGAGGCCCGCACCGGCGGCGGCAAACAGGATCAGCGCCATGTCATACGAACCGGTCGTCTGCACGATCAGGCCGACGATGATCGGCATGCCAACCCCGGCGAAGTTGCCGCCCAGATTCATCGTGCCGCCCAGGAAACCCACACGCTTGCGCGTTCCCAGGATCGACGGAATGCACCAGAACAGGCCGCACCAGCGCAGGAAGAACAGCGTGGTCGACAACAGTGCCACCACAACCACCGGGTCCTTGAAGCGGGCCACCGTGTAGATGGCGATCGTGGCCAGTACCGAAGCGATGCCAAACAGCGTGCGCAGCACCCGGGCGCGCGATGCCCCGGTGGCGATCCATTTGTCCGCAATCCAGCCGCCCACCATCTCGCCCACAAAGCCGGAGAAGAACATGGTGAACACGGCGCCGCCCATCTCCTTGATGTCCAGCCCGTGCACCTTCGACAGATAGGTCGGCATCCAGGTCAGGAGACCGTAGAACAATGCGTTGAAGCACATCCAGCCGAAGAACATGCCCCACACCGAGCGGTACTTGAAGAAGTCCAGCACGTTGCCGCTGACGGCGGCCGGCTCGGCAGCCTGGTCGGCGGCGTGTGCCTCTTCAATGTAGGCGGCTTCAGCCTCATTGACGGACGGATGCTCGCGCGGGTGGTTGCGGATGTACCACCACGAGAAGAGGCCGGCCACCATCGTCCCGATACCGGCCACCACGAACGACGTGCGCCACGAATCGAATTCGGCGATCAGCCCAGCGATGATGAGTGCGCCCAGTGCCGCGCCCAGCGGCGCGCCACCGTCGAGCAGCGTGGCACCGCGACCGCGTTCGTTCTGCGTCATCCAGATGGCGTTGAGCTTGCCGCCGGCGGGGTAGATGGGCGCCTCGGCCGCACCCAGCCCCAGACGCGTGACGAGCAGCGGCACCCAACCGGTACATAGTGCTGCAATGGATTGGAAGAAACCCCAGCCCAGCGTTGCGCCGGCAATTACCACGCGCGGCCCAAAGCGGTCGGCCAGCATGCCGCCCGGAATCTGCATGAGCGCGTACGTCAGAAAGAACGAACTCAGCAGTAAGCCTTGCACCGCCGGGCCGATGTTGAATTCCTTCGCGATCAACGGCATCGCGACTGACAACGATGCGCGGTCGACGTAGTTGATGGAAATCAGCATCAACATCATCAAGAAAATCTTCCAGCGCACAGAGCTCTTCGTCTCCGTTAGCGCCATGGCCGGGGCCGGGCTTGCGGTTTCCATTACGCGTGTCTCCTGGTAGCTCAGGAAGTCGTTTCGGAAAACGGGCTTGGGGGCCGGACTTGACGCCGATCCGCCCCAACTCCGCCCACCGAAACGACCTCCTGAGTCGATTTGATTGGTTTGTGTTGCGCAACGTGGCCGAGTATAGGATACGTAATCTGTAATTACAACATCTGTAAGTTGTTGATTTTATTTACTACAAAAAGCACAATCTCGGTGTGTGATAGCCTTTTGTGGTGCATCTTCCCCATTCTGGTGACGTCTGTGACCCAACCGCTGCTTCAATCCCCTCGCCTGCGCACGCTCGGCATGTCGGCCGAAATCGCTTCGCGCCTGCGCACCCTCATCGAAGAAGGCGAACTGCCGCCCGGCGCCCGCATCGACGAGCGTGCCTTCTGTGAAATGTTCGATGTCTCCAAGACGCCGCTGCGTGAGGCGCTCAAGGTGCTGGTGGCCGAGGGGCTGGTGCTGCATCGGCAGTACATCGGCTACCGCGTAGCACCGCTCGATCTGGATGAACTGCGCGCCACCTTCGAAACGCTGCATGGGCTGGAATTCACGGCTGGAGAACTGGCAGCGGCCCGGCTGTCAGAGGTAGCTCTGGCGCGCCTGGAACGCAAGCACCAGGCGATGCTTGACGCGCACGCGGCGGGCAGGCGTACCGAGTACTTCCGCATCAACCAGGAAATTCACCAGCTCATCATTGATGGCACGGCCAACCCAGTGCTGGCCGGCATTTACGCGACGTTGATGAGCAAGGTGCACCGCGCGCGCGGCGCGGCCAACGCCGACACGCTGCGCTGGCAGGAGTCGCACGAAGAACACGAAGCCATCATGGCCGCTCTTCGCGAGCCCGGGCGCCCGCGCCTGGCACAGGTGCTGCGCCTGCACTCGGAGAACACAGCCAAGGAAGTGCTGAGCGTCGTGGCAAGCAGCCTGGCCGAGGCCGGACGCCCTACCCGATCGACCAAGGAAGCCTCCACGAAAGGCGTGCGATGAAACTCGTACGCGTAGGAGCACCCGGCGCAGAACGCCCTTGCTTGATCGATACGCAAGGCCGCGTGCGCGACCTGTCAGGCGTGGTCAGCGAACTGGGCCCGCAGCAGTTGTCCGATGCCGCGCTCGCACAACTCGCAGGCGTCGACATCGCCGCCTTGCCCGTGATGCCGGATACCCGTTTTGGTGTGCCATGGACCGGCATCGGCAAGATCATCGCGATCGGTTTGAACTATGCCGACCACGCAGCCGAGGCCGGCTTGCCGCCTCCTGCTGAGCCCATCCTCTTTCTTAAAGCCAACAGCGCTTTGAACGGCCCCAACGATGCCGTCATGTTGCCGCGCGGCTCTGAAAAGGCCGACTGGGAGGTTGAACTCGGCGTGGTGATCGGCAAGACGGCGAGCGATGTTTCCCGCGAAGAAGCGCTCTCGCACGTTGCCGGTTATTGCGTGGTGAACGATGTGTCGGAACGCGAGTTCCAGCTTGAGCGCGGCGGCACGTGGGACAAGGGCAAGGGCTGCGACACCTTCTGCCCCGTCGGCCCGTGGCTGGTCACGCGTGACGAAGTGCCCGACCCGCAGGCGCTTGGCCTGTGGCTCGACGTCAATGGCGAGCGTGCGCAGCGGGGCAACACGGCGACCATGGTGTTTGGCGTGGCCCATCTGGTGAGCTACGTCAGCCGCTTCATGACGTTGCACCCAGGCGACCTGATTTGCACCGGCACGCCGCCCGGCGTCGGCATGGGCGCCAAGCCCCCGCGCTATCTCAAGGCCGGTGACACCATGCGCCTGGGTATCGACGGCCTTGGCGTGCAGACACAGACGGTCGCCGCCTACACCAAAGCCTAGACAAGCGGCGCGGCACGCTTAGCGCTGTGCCGCCACCAGCTTGCGCATCGCGTCCACCAGCTTCGGATCGACCGCGCCTAGCGTATTAGTGCGCGCAGTGATGCGCCCTTCTGCGTCCAGCAGCAGGATCGTGCTTGAGTGGTTGAAATCGCCATCTGCCAGGCGCCGGTATTGCACGCCCAGTAGCGCCGCCACCTCGCGCGTGCCGCTGGCGTTTGCGCGGGCGACTTGCCAGCGGTCGTCGGCGCCATGCGCGCTGGCCGTCTTCTTGAGCGCCGCAACGGAATCGCGCTCGGGGTCGACCGTCACCATCAGGACACGCACGCCGTCGTGCGCGGGCTTACCGCCCTTAGCCAGGGTGGCGCGAATGGTCTCGAAGATCATCGGGCAGACCATCTGGCACGACGAATAGAACATGCTCACGAGTACCGGCTCGCCGCGTAGGTCTGCCAGGTGAAAGACGCGGCCGTTCTGGTCGGTCAACGCCACATCAGATTGATACAGCGAGCCTGAAGCGACGGGCCCGGCTGCAAGCGCGCCTGCGGCGGCACCTGCGAGCAGGAGCGCCACGAAGGCGCGGCAAAGTTGCTTAAGAAGCGTCATGGACGTTCTCCATTGATGGATCGGGCGCAGCGAAAGCCAAGGCTCCCCGTGGCATCGGCGCCCTCAAGTGATGACAGCAACGCCACGCGCATCAGCACGGCGTAGCTGTCGCGGCGCACGATGCTGATGGCACCGGCGCCGCAAAACTTCTGCTTGTCGGGGTCGCCCTGCGTGCGGCTGTCCCCGGCAATGAACAGTGCGTTGAAATCGTCGACCCATTCCCAGATCAGGCCATGCAGATCGCGCACGCCATGGACATCCGCTGGACCGCCAACGGGTGGCAACACACGCGTGGCGGGCCGTTCGTACCAGCCGAGAATGCGTTGCGCCCATTGCGGGTCGTCGCGGGCGTCTGCACGTGTGGCATCAGCCGCTGCGGCAGATTCCCATTCAAGCCACGTCGGCAGGCGCGCGCCTTCGCTTTCGCAATAGGCACGGGCCGCAAACCAACTCACACCGGTCACCGGCGCTTGCGGCGAGGCTTGCGCATCGGCGTGCGTCGCATCGGCCCAGTCGGCAAGGTAGGCCTTGCCGGCAAAGACCTGCGGTACACGGCCGCGCTGCCAGGCCTCGTGACGTTGTACGAAGGTCTGGAACTCGCCGATGGTGACCGGCGTGGTGCGCAACTCAAACGGCTCGATGCGCACCCGCTGCGGCTGCCCCGGTGCGTTCTGGGGCAGCACGCTGTCGAAGTCGCCGCCGGGCAGCCGCACATAGGTGGCGCCCTGCGCAGCGGCGCCAGCCAGCGCCATCAACATGGCAGCAAGGTGCAAGGTCAGGCGGCTCATGGTCGTGCGGATCCGGTCAATGTTCGGCCACGGCCTTGGCGGGCGCCGGCTGGGCACGCACCTTCTTCACGTCGTCCGCGCTCACGCGGCCGCCGGGGTTGTCCCAGCTGTTGAGCACGTAGGTCAGGATGTTGGCGACCTCGTCGTCATTGAGCTGCGTCATCGGCGGCATGACGGAGTCGTATTCCTGCCCGTTGACCTTGATCTTGCCGTTCAGCCCATGCAGCACGATGTTCATGGCGCGCTTCGGATCTGCCGCCAAGAAATCCGACTTGGCCAGCGGCGGGAACACGCCCGGCAACCCGGCGCCATTGCCCTGGTGGCACACCGAGCAGGTACCCGCAAACAGCGCGCGGCCGGCCTGCACCTGGTCCTGCACGGTCAGGGTGCCGCTCACCGAGGCCTGCGTCGCCTTGGTGACGGCGGTCATATTGGGTGCCGCGCGATCGCCCAGGTACACCGAATCCAGCTCCTTGCCGGAATAGACGAGCTTGTTCTCCGGGCCATCCACCTTGAGGATCGCCATGGCGCCCTTGTTGAAGGCTCGGAAGATCGAGTGGTCGACCAGCACATAGCTGCCTGGCACGCGCGCGGTGAACTTCACAACCGCCGCGCCACCCGCCGGGATCAACGTGGTCTGCACGTTTTTCTGCACGTTGGTGCCGCCCTCGTAGCGCACCTGGTCGAAAATGGCGCCAATTACGTGGAAGCTGGAGATAAGGTTGGGCCCGCCGTTGCCAACGAAGATGCGCACCGTTTCACCCACCTTGGCGTGCAGCGCCTTGTCACCGGTGAGCGCACCTTCGGCACCGTTGAACAGCACGTAGCTCGGGCGTTCGTCGATGGCCTTTTCCATGTCGAATGGCTGCAGGCCTTTCTCGCGGTACTTGCCGGCCGTGTAGAAATCGCCCTGCATGACGTAGTACTCGTGATCCACCTTAGGCAGGCCTTCGGGCGGCTCAACCAGGATCAGGCCGTACATGCCGTTGGCGATATGCATGCCCACGGGCGCGGTGGCGCAGTGGTAGACGTAGACGCCCTCGTTAAGCGCCTTGAAGGTGAACTGCGATTCGTGGCCCGGTGCGGTGAAGCTCGATGCTGCGCCGCCGCCCGGACCGGTCACGCCGTGCAGGTCGATGTTGTGCGGCATCTTGCTGCTCGGGTGATTCTTGAGGTGGAACTCCACCGTGTCGCCCTGCCGCACGCGGATGAAGCTGCCGGGAACGGTGCCGCCGAACGTCCAGAAGGTGTAGCTGACGCCTTCGGAGATCTGCATTTCCTTCTCGACCACTTCCAGCTCCACGATGACCTTGGCTGGATAGTTCCGGTGGACCGGCGGTGGCACAAGCGGCGGACTCGTGAGGACGGCGTGGATCGGCTCGCCGCGCGGCGGGCCAAAATCACCCGGCAACTTGGCGCTGGCGGCGCGCGCCGCAGTGCCCGCAAGCACTGCGCCCAGCGCCACAGAAATCAGGCCCGCGCGCATCAGGCTGCGGACGGTGTGAAGACGGCTCATTTTTTCTCCCGTGTATCGGTCTGGTGTCGTCCGCTCCACGTTAGGCCCCGGCAGCCAGTAGGGCTTTGATACAGCGCAAACGAAAAACGGCCCTGATCGGCACATCCGCGCTGCTGCATGGCGGACAAGCCCAGTCGTGGCGTGATTTGCCGCCTCAAGATACCCATAAAACAAGCATCTGATATACATCAATAAGACCGGAGATTCACCTCAGTAACATAGTTGCATCCTTAATGCATCTTTTTGATGCGACACCCACAGAGGGAATCCCCATGACACAGTCCGCCTCCACCATCCAGCTCGACCTGCGCGTGCTGGCGCCGCGCGAGCGCCATCCGCTGATCTTCTCCGCCTTTGGCGAACTCGGCATCGGCCAGAGCCTGGAGCTGATCAACGATCACGATCCGCGCCCGCTGCAGTCTCAGTTTCAAGTCGAGCGCCCGGGACAGTTTTCCTGGGACTACCTTGAGCGCGGCCCCGGTACGTGGCGCGTTGCCATCACCAAGGTGGCCTCTGCCGCCAGCGCCGGCCACTGCTGTGGTGGCTGCGGTGGTGGCGCCTGAATTTCCGATCGCATCCTGCAAGGAACCTTGTCATGAAAAACAACCAAAGGCTGTGGCGGTGGCTCGGCCTGATCTTCATCCTGTCGTTCGGAGCATTGGGCTATCTGGGCCGGCAGATCTATCTGGCAGCACCGCCGATTCCGCATGCCGTTGTCACCTCTGTGGGCGAGGTGCTCTTTACCGGCGAACAAATCCAGCGCGGCCAGGAAGCCTGGCTGGCAGCCGGCGGCCAGCAGCTTGGCACCGTCTGGGGCCACGGCAGCTACGTTGCGCCCGACTGGTCTGCCGATTGGCTTCACCGTGAAGCCACGGCGCTGCAAGCCATCCGCGCGCATCAGCAGTTCGATACCGATGCACCGTTGACGACCGTGCAGCAAGCCGCCGTCGACGCCAGCGTGAAAGAAGAAATGCGCCGCAATACGTACGACGCAAATCACGACATCCTGACCGTGTCGCGTGAGCGTGCGGAAGCCATCCGCGGTGTGGCGCAACACTTCGAGGCGCTGTTCGGCACCGATCCATCGCTGGCAACGTTGCGCGATCAATACGCCATGGCCACCGGCGTGCTGCCGGAAGCGGCCGATCGCGAAGCCCTGGCGGCGTTCTTCTTCTGGACGTCGTGGGCCGCCGCTGCCGACCGCCCAGGCGAGACCGACATCTCGTATACGAGCAACTGGCCGCATGAACCGCTCGTGGGCAACACCATGACCGGCGGTGCCGCCATGTGGTCGATGGTCAGCATCGTGCTGCTGCTGGGCGGTATTGCCGCCATGCTGTGGCTGCACGGCAGCAGCAAGCACGAAGAGGAAGCTGCGCCGCTGCCGGCCGATCCGTTCCTCAACGTGGTCGCCACGCCGTCGATGAAGGCCACGCGCAAGTACTTCTTTGCCGTGATCGGCCTGATGCTGGTGCAGATCGGCATGGGCGCCATTACCGCGCACTATGCGGTGGAAGGTGAATCGTTCTTCGGGATTCCGCTGGCGCAGGTGCTGCCGTATGTGATCAGCCGCACGGTGCACACGCAACTGGGCGTGCTGTGGATTGCCACGGCGTGGCTGGCCACGGGCCTGTACATTGCGCCGCTGCTGTCGGGGCGTGAACCGAAGTTCCAGAAGCTGGGCGTCGACCTGCTGTTCTGGGCGCTCATCTTTATCGTGGTGGGCTCCATCGCCACCGGCTGGCTCGGCACGCTGCAACATCGCGGTGCGGACTTCGGCTTCTGGGTCGGCAACCAAGGGCTGGAATACACCAGCATGGGCCGCGTGTGGCAAATCTTGCTGTTCGTCGGCCTGCTGTTCTGGGTCGTGCTGCTGGGCCGCGCCCTGTGGCCGGCACTGAAGACGCCGTCGGAATCGCGCGGGCTGATCGCCATGGTGTTCCTGTCGGCCACATGCATCGGCGGGTTCTATTCGACGTCGCTGGTGTGGGGCCAACACACGCACTATTCGATGATCGAATACTGGCGCTGGTGGCTCGTCCACCTGTGGGTCGAGGGCTTCTTTGAAGTGTTCGCCACGGCCGTCATCGCGCTGATCTTCACGCGCCTGGGCCTGATTCGCGCCAGCAGCGCCAACCGCGCCATCGTGGCTGAAACGATCGTGTTCCTGTTCGGCGGCATTCTGGGCACGCTGCATCACCTGTACTTCACGGGGACACCGACCTCGATCATCTCGGTGGGTGCAGTGTTCTCTGCGCTGGAAGTGGTACCGCTTTCGCTGATCGGGCTCGAAGCGCTGCAGAACTATCGTCGCACGCAAGGCACGCCGTGGCTCAACGCCTACAAGTGGCCCGTGCTGTGCTTCGTGGCCGTGGGCTTCTGGAACACCGTCGGTGCGGGCCTGCTCGGCTTCGCCATCAACCCGCCGGCTTCGCTGTACTACGTGCAGGGTCTGAACATGACGGCCGCCCACGGGCACGCGGCACTGTTCGGGGTGTACGGCATGCTCGGTATCGGCCTAATGCTGTTCTGCCTGCGCGGCCTGTATGCGCGCAGCCTGCATGCCGATCGCCTGCTCAAGCCCGCGTTCTGGGGCCTGAACATCGGCCTGGCAATGATGGTGTTCATGTCGCTGTTGCCAGCCGGTATCTACCAGGCCTGGGCCAGCGTCACCAAGGGCATGTGGTACGCCCGTTCGCCGGAGGTGGTGCACTCGAAAGTGATGGAAACGCTGGTCTGGCTGCGTGTGCCGGGTGACATCGTGTTCGCCATCGGTGCGCTTGTGCTGGCTTGGTATGCGCTGCGGCTGCTGCGCCGTCCGAAGGCACAACAGACCGAGCCGCTGCCGGCTTCGGCTCGCGCCACGCGTTAATTCTTAACCCAGCTGTTCTCTCAAAAACCCGCAGGGCCCGTGTCGATTCGACCGGGCCCTGCGGGTTTTCCTGTAATGCCTGCCGCTCGCAAGCTCCCTACAATGACGAGTCATATAGATGAATAGTTGACCACTTCCGATACCCCATGCCCGCCGATCTCCGCCTGCCCCGCTATCAGCAACTGCGTGACGATCTGGCCGCGCAGATCGCCCAGCAGCACTGGCGCCCGGGCGACGCCATCCCGACCGAAGCCGAGCTTGCCAAGACGTACAACGTGGCGGTCGGCACCGTCCGCAAAGCCGTCGACGTATTGGTGGCCGAAGGGCTGCTCGAACGCTTCCAGGGCCGTGGCACCTTCGTGCGGCGTGCCAGCTTTGCCAGTTCCTTGTTCCGCTTCTTCCGCTTCCAGAGTGAAAGCGGCGAGCGGCGCATTCCCGAGAGCCGCATCCTCAAGCGCGACGTGCTCGATGCGCCGTCGGCGCCGGCTGTGGGTCTGCAGATTGAGACCGGCTCACCGGTCGTTCGCCTGACCCGGCTGCGCCTGCTGGATGGCGCGCCAATGCTGGCCGAAGAAATCTGGTTGCCGTACGACCGTTTCGCGCCGCTCGCCACGCTGGAACTCGACGCGTTTGGCGATCTGCTGTATCCGCTGTACGAATCCCACTGCGGCCAGATCATCGCCAGCGCCGAAGAAACGCTCACCGCCGAGGCCGTCAACGCAACGTATGCGCGGCTCTTGCGCATCCAGCCCGGCGATCCGGTGATGGTCATCGAACGCGTTGCCCGCGGCTACGACCGGGTGCCGCTTGAATGGCGGCGCTCGCGCGGCGCGGCGGCGCACTTCCGGTACCACGTGGATATCCGGTAACGCCACCTCTCGCTGCCACCCATACGGACAAAAAACACACACAGGAGACAACATCATGCAGGCCAACTCATCGACGGCCCCACCGCTGCTGGATGTGCGCGGCGTCACGCTGCAGTACAAGACACGCCAGCATCTGGTGACGGCCACCTACCGCGTCGACTTTCAGGTCTACCCCGGCGAGCGCTACATCCTGCTGGGCCCATCGGGCTGCGGTAAATCGACATTGCTCAAGGCCATCGGCGGCTACCTCACGCCCACCGAAGGCGAGATCCGCCTGAAGGGCCAGCCCGTGACCAAGCCTGGCCCGGATCGCATGATGGTGTTCCAGGAGTTCGACCAGCTCCTGCCGTGGAAGACGGTGAAAGAGAACGTGCTGTTCCCGCTGCTCTCCACGGGCAAGCTGGGCCCGCGTGAAGCCGAAGAACGTGCCCTGCACTACATCAACAAGGTCAACCTCACCAAGTTTGCCGACCACCACCCGCACATGCTGTCGGGCGGGATGAAGCAACGCGTAGCCATCGCCCGCGGCATGGCCATGGAACCCGACGTGCTGCTGATGGACGAGCCCTTCGCAGCGCTCGACGCGCTTACGCGCCGCAAGATGCAAGACGAGTTACTGCAGCTGTGGGATGAAACACGCTTCACCGTGCTGTTTGTCACGCACTCGATTCCGGAGGCGATCCGCTGCGGCAGCCGCATCCTGATTCTCTCGCCGCATCCCGGGCAAGTGCGCGCCGAACTGCCGAGCCTTGTACGCGGCGATGATGACCCTGAGCGCTTTAAGGCCCTCGAAGCCGAGATCCACGACATGCTGTTCGCCCGCACGGTGGAGGAAACCCATGCAGACTGAAACCCTATCCATGCCGGCCACCACCGACATCAGCAACCGCGCGCCCGTCTACAGCACGCCCGTGGCGTTCGAGCGCATCGGCGTGGTGGAAAAACCGCTCTCCATTGCTGAACGCCTGTACGAGCAGGCATGGCTGCGCAAGCTCGTCATCCTCGTCGTGCTCGCACTCGTGTGGGAAGGCGGTGCGCGCTGGCTCGACAACCCGCTGCTGCTGCCGACCTTCTCCGATACCGTGCAGGCGCTGTGGGCAGGGCTGGCCAGCGGCACGCTGTTCGCCCGCATCGGCACGTCGATGCAAACGCTGCTGGCGGGCTATGCGCTGGGCCTGGCGCTGTCGTGTGCACTGGTGGTTCTGGGTATCAGCAATCGGCTCGGGCAGGACTTCCTGGAAACGCTCACCGCCATGTTCAACCCGCTGCCGGCCATCGCCCTGCTGCCGATCGCGCTCGTGTGGTTTGGCCTGGGCAACGGCAGCCTGATCTTCGTGATCGTGCACTCCGTGGTGTGGGCGGTGTCGCTCAACACGCATGCAGGCTTCCTGTCGGTATCGAACACGCTGCGCATGGTGGGCCGCAACTACGGGCTCTCGGGCATGGGGTATCTGACCAAGATCCTGATCCCGGCGGCGTTCCCATCCATCCTCACGGGCCTGAAGATCGGCTGGGCCTTCGCATGGCGCACGTTGATCGCCTCGGAACTGGTGTTTGGCGTCAGCTCCGGCCAGGGCGGCCTCGGCTGGTACATCTACGAGAACAAGAACCAACTGCAAATTCCTGAAGTGTTCGCCGGCCTGCTGACGGTGATCATCATCGGCCTGCTGGTAGAGAACTTGGTGTTCCGCACGCTGGAGGCACGCACCGTCAAACGCTGGGGCATGCAGAACTAAACCAGGCAACCCGTTGCGCCACCGCCAGCACACCACCGGTTTGGCCGTACCCTGCCCTAGATGGTGCCTTGAATTTCTGTGGGCGGGCGGATAAAGGAAGGAGGCCTGTTTGAGCGCAGCGAGTTTGCCTCCTTCCCCGCCCGGTTACAGAAATCCAAGGGGAAGTCGCCATCTCGGGCGCGCCTTTCTTTGCTTACTTTCTTTGGCAAGACAAAGAAAGTGAGTCGCCCCCGGCAGGGGGTGAAACAAGGGATACACCACCAACAAGCATAAAGACCAACAGTGCAACAAGGAGACAACATATGCAGCACCCCCGCCGCACCATCCTCCGCCTGACAATCGCCGCCACGCTGGCTGCATCGCTCCTGGCCGGCGCCGTCAGCACCGCGCATGCCGAAGCCAGCGAAGTCCGCATCTCCCACGGCTACGGCATCCTCTACCTGCCCATCATGGTGATGGCGAGCGAACATCTGCTGGAGAAGCAAGCCAAGGCCGCCGGCCTGGGCGACGTCAAAGTCAGCTATCGCATCCTGGACGGCGGCAACGTCATCAACGACGCCATGCTCTCGGGCGCGCTGGACATCGCCTCGCTGGGCGTGCCGGGCTTCCTCACGCTGTGGGACAAAACGCGCGGCAGCGCGATGGAAGTGCGCGGACTGTCGTCGCTGAGTTCGTCGTCGATGTACCTCATGACACGCAACCCGAACGTGAAGACGCTGGCGGATTTCTCTGACAAGGACCGCATTGCCGTGCCCGGCATCAAGACCTCACTGCCGGCCGTGGTGCTGCAAATGGCTGCCGCCAAGACCTTCGGCGACAAGCAGTTCAACAAGCTTGACCCGATCACCGTGCCGCTGCCGCACCCTGACGCCACCGCCGTCATGCTGGCCGGCGGCAGCCAGATCAACAGCCACATGGCCTCGCCGCCCTTCTCGTACACCGAGGCCGCGGCACCCGGCCTGCACCGCGTGTTCAACACGGTCGATGTGCTGGGCAACATCACGCTGGACATGACCTACACCAGCAAGAAGTTCTACGAGGCCAACCCGAAGCTGTCGGCGGCGTTCGTGGCGGCGCTGGATGAAGCCAACGCCCTCATCGCCAAAGACAAGACCAAAGCGGCGCAGATCTACATTGCGCAATCGAAGGTGAAGAGTTCGCCGGACGAAGTGAAGAAGATCCTGGACGATCCGGATTCGCGCTTCACGACCACGCCTGTGGGCGTCGCACACTATGCTGAATTCATGCAGCGCGTGGGCACGCTCAAGAACAAGCCCGCGTCGTGGAAGGATGTCTTCTTCCCGACGGTGCAGAACCGGCAGGGTTCGTAACGCGAAACGCCTGAGCACAACGAGCAGCACGCAGCATCCGCACGGAGGCATTTCATGGCACTACGCATCGTCCGGCTCGGGGAGCCGCGTCACCCCGACGAAGGCTTGCGCATCGGCACCGTGCGGCGCCCGCCACGCGGCGTGCCCAAGGAAGAATTCGCCAGCCGCGATTTCTACGACGTGTGGATGCCGCTGCTCTCGCCCACGCCCGAACTCGTCAAGCAGGCACAGGCCGCACAGAGTGCGCACGACGAGAAGGGCTGGCAAACCTTCGTGCGCCACTTCCGCACCGAAATGCGCGACGGCGATGCGGCACGATTGCTCGACATGCTGGCCGCGCTCTCGCACCAGACCCATCTGTCGATCGGCTGCTATTGCGAGGATGAAGCGCATTGCCACCGCTCGGTACTGCGCGAGTTGTTGAAGGAACGTGGGGCGAAGCTGGCTCCGTGAACAAGCACACCACTTATACAAGGAAGACCATGACCAGCCTGCCCCGAACGCTTCGTCACCGCACCGCATCTGCCCTTCTGCTCGCACTGGCAATGACCAGCGCGCAGACAGTCATGGCGCAAAGTGCGCCCGCCGCGCTCCAGCCAGCCGATGCACACCACATCGTCGCCACGCTATCGGCCACGGGGGTGCAGATCTACGTTTGCAAGCGCGACGGCGACAAGCCTCCCGCGTGGGCCTTCAAGGCGCCACTGGCGGAGCTTTACGATGCCAGCGGCAAGCTCGTCATCAAACACGGAGCAGGCCCAAGCTGGGAAGCCCCAGACGGCAGCAAGATCACGGGGAAAGTCTTGCAGCAAGCGCCAAACACCTCGGAAGCCGGTGCCGTTCCGCTGCTGCTGTTGCAAGCCACCAAGGTTGGCGGCGCGGGCCTGTTGAGCGGTGTGCGCTACGTGCAGCGGCTGCAGACCCACGGCGGCATCGCACCCGCACAGCCCTGCACGGAAGAAGGCCAGGAAGGCCGCAGCCCGTACCTGGCGCAATACGTCTTCCTCGACTGACGCGCCGCTCTCAGAGATCGGTGCCGCTACCCCATACGGGGGACGACGGGCTTCCTTGGCAACCCTATAACGAAGAGACGCACGACCGGTGGTTCACCGCGTCGCGCCGTCGTCATTTGTCATTCGAGGAGCACGCCATGGGCCGCCGCTACATCGACTGCCGCGCCTTCCCCAGCGAGAACAACTGCTCGGTCGCCATCAGCGCCGACAGCGATGCCGAACTGCTGGAGGCTGCAGTGCAGCATGCCGTTTCCGTGCACAAGCACACCGATTCGCCCGAGTTGCGGGCGCAACTGCAAACCCTTTTCCAGGACGGCACCCCCGCCGTAGCGCCACCAAAGATGGCCGCTGCCTGATCAAAACGCGGCCGCCCCTACCGACGCGCCGACAGCGCCAGCATCAGCCGCACCACATCACACTGGCTGTGCGTGTTGGTCTTGCGATAGACGTGCTTGAGGTGCGTGCGCACCGTGTCGAGTGAAATGCCTAGCGTGCGGGCAATACAGGCTGGGTCGGAGCCGCTTGCGAGCAGATCGGCCACATCGGCTTCGCGGCGCGTCAGGTGGAATGCATCGGTCAGCCACAGGCTCGCCGGCTGCGCAGGCGAGAACCCTGTGCGTGCCGCAACGCGTTGCCAGCACAACGGCAGGGCTTGCGCAAAGTGCGGCAACAAGGCTTGTGGTGCCGCGCCGTGCCGCATGGGTTGCGGCACGCCCGACTTGCAGTAATCGAGCCACACCGCGCCGCGCACTTCGGCATCGGCCACAGGCCACGAATCGACGCCATCACCGCGCACTGCATGCAGCAGCATGTCAGCCGCGCGCGCGCCACGCGATGCCACCCAGTGCCACCTTCTATCGACGCGCCACCGGATCATTGCCGCAGCATGGTCTGCGCCGCACGCGTCGCGCAGCACGTTCATCACGCCCACGGCATCGCCTGCGCAGGCCGCTACGTAGCAGTGGCGCAGCACGGTTGCCGAGGCATGAGGTGACGTGGTCAGAAGACGCGGCATAAGGCAATACGGGCGCAGCGGCTTGCGACCGCTGCGCCCGTCTGGAAAGGGACTTCATTATAGGAAGCGCGTCACCTCCTGCACTGCTCCTTTTGCCCTAGGCCAGCCTGCGCCTCAGGCCAGCGCGCGGCGCGACATCCAGCGTGCGCGCAGATGGTCGTACGCGAGGTTGAAACAGAACGTGTACGGCAGGAACAGCAGCATGATGCCGACGTCGAGCACAAAGGCTTCCCACAGGCCCACGTCCAGCCACCAGGCGGCCAGCGGCACCAGCATCAAGACCAGCCCGCCTTCGAACAGACAGGCATGCACCACCCGCAGGATCACGGTGCGCGAAAGCCGGTAGCGACGCTCCACGCGTTCGAAGATGGCGTTGAACACCATGTTCCATACCATTGCCACCGCGGCAAACATCAGGGTCATGACGCCCATTTCAGCCAACGGCAAATCCATCAGCCAACTAAACAGGGGCGCGCAGATGAGCATGGCAATCAGCTCGAACGTCAGCGCATGTACGAGACGCTCGGCTCGCGTTTTGTATGAGACTTGCATTGCGATTACCTCCAAAAGCAGATGTCATTTTCATCGGTGTAAGCCGCTTTATCCAGTTTCGTATCATCGTTTTTTCCGATACATTGATAAGAACTTCCCCCCTTCTGAGGTTCCGATGCGCCACTCCCCGGAAGCCCTGCTCGCCTTTGCCGAAGCCGCCACGCTGGGTTCGTTCTCGGCGGCGGCCCGCAAACTGGGCAAGCGGCAATCCACCATCAGCGAGGCAATCGCCAACCTGGAGATCGATCTTGGCCTGACGCTATTCGACCGCAGCACGCGTCAGCCGACGCTGACCGAGGCGGGCCGTGCCATGTTCACGCAAGTGCGTCGCGTGCTTGACGCCAGCGCGCAGATGGACCGCCTGGCCGCGCAGATGGCTGGCGGCCTGGAAGCGCGCCTGACGCTCGTGGTGTCAGACACTTACCAGTCCGACCGCTATGAACAAACGCTCGCCACGCTTGAGCAGCGCTACCCCGACCTCGAACTCGAATGCCTGATCGCCGAACACGAAGACGTGGTCGACATCATCCAGTTGGGCCGCGCCCAGATCGGCCTGGTGGCCGCGCAGGCGGCCTATCCGGCCGACGTTGGATGGGCAACCATTGCAGAGCAATCGGAGATCGGACTGTTCGTCGGGCTGCAGCACCCGCTCGCCCGATATGGCGACGAGGAAGTGCCACACGCAATCCTGCGCGAGGCACGCGAACTGCGGCTGAACACCTTCGTCGACAGGGCTGGGCCGCGTGCCGACGCAGTGCCCGTGCGCAGCGCTCGCCGATGGTCTGCGCCGAGCTATCTGATGCTGCTTGAAATGGCGGTGCTGGGCTTCGGCTGGACGGAGCTGCCGCGCTGGCTGGTGGATCACTTTGCGGCAGACCGGTTGCATGAAGTGCGTGCGCGCGGCTGGCCCCGCCTGGTGCCAGTCGACGCGGTATGGTCACGCAATCGCACGCTTGGGCAGGCAGGCGCGTGGCTGCTGGAGACGATGCTGGCGGGCTAGGGGCTCACGCGTTTTCGTCGAGCCGGTCGATGATCAGATGCGAAAGCTGCGCCGTCTGCTCTTTCGACAGCGAAAACTCCATGCCAAATGACGGAAACGCAGAGGCAGGCGCCCCCAGCGCGGGCGACCCGCTCGCCACGCGGCCCGTCAGCGAGAACGACTCCAGCTGTCCATCGACGTAAGCACTGAAATCGAGAGCCAGCCGGTCGCCGGGCTGAAACGCCGCGCTGGCACTTTGCACAAGTGCACCATTCAGGCAGATGTCGCGGATCACCGCCACACGATCTGCCGCTGATGCCGCCTGCCCTTCGGGGCGCAAGCGGGCACCGATCCGTACTTGCACGCGCTTGGCACGGCGCAACGGCATCTTCTGCATCTTGATCGGCGCAGACAGCACCAGATACGGTGAGGGAAACTGCCCCACTGATACCACGCTGCACATCATGGTGACCACGGCGCGGCCCGAGAACCCGCGCAACAAGAGAATGTCCCGTACCTCCGGACGCAGCGTGCGCTTGCCGTCGGCCGGCTGCGTGACGAACACCGCTTCGCCTTCGATATAGCCGATCAGTCGACACGGCAGCAGCCCCCGCAGCGGGGCAGATTTCTCCTGCACCTGCAGAACGGTGCCGACGCCCAGGCCCGTTGCCCCAAGGCGGGGCTTCGTCTCAGCCGGGGCGGCGGGCGCGGGGGGAGCAACGCCACTGCTTTCGTCCAACGCCAGCACGGGACCATGATGAAACAGCAGGCGCACGTCTTCGGCATCCGGCACCACGGCGCCGGCGGGCAACAACAGGTGACCTGCGCTGTCGGCCAGCGGGAACGGCAGCGGCTGGCCGACCGGCACGTCTTCCTGGGTAAGCTGCCGCGTTTTTGGTTGGGTCATGAGGGGGCGATGGATCTGTGCGTCTGGGCCGGGCATATGCCCCGGCAGGCATACCGGCCATTTTGCAACAATGGCGGGCAAACGGCCGGAGATCAACTCGCGCGAACCCTGCCTGCCTGACGCACATCAACGACAAGCGTTTGCATCACACCGCCAGTGCCGTCGCCTCGATTTCAACCGCCAGACCGTAATGCAGCGTGGGCACGGGCACCACGGCGCGTGCGGGCCGCAGTTCGCCGATCCACGCCCGATACAGCGCATCGAACGCCGGCCAGTGCGTTTCCATGTCGGTCACATACACGCGCACCTGCACGAGGCGCGAGCGGTGAGTGCCGGCCGCAGCAAGCACGGCGTCAAGATTGGACAGCACTTGGCGCACCTGCGTCTCGAATGGCGCATCAACGAGCTTTTCGCCTGCCGGCGTGACTGGAATCTGCCCTGCCACGAACACGAAACCATTGGCGCAGACTGCGTGCGAGTAGTGCCCCGCAGGCGGACGCAACGCCGGCGCGTTCAGGTAGCGCGCATTGCTCATTTGGCCACCTCCGCCCCCAGCACCAGCCTGGCGAAGTGCTGCAAGTCGACATTGCCGCCCGACAGAATCACGCCGACGCGCTTGCCATGCACGTCGACCTTGCCGGTGAGTGCGGCTGCGGCGGCCAGACAGCCGGTGGGCTCAACCACCGCCTTCATTCGGCTGGCGAAGAATTGCATGGCGCTCACCAGTTCCGCATCGCTCACGGTCACGATGTCGTCGACCAACTCGCGAATCACGGCAAACGTGTAGTTGCCCAGGTGCTGCGTCTGCGCGCCATCGGCCAGCGTCTTGGGCGTATCGATATGGACGATCTCGCCCTTGCGAAAGCTCTGCTGGCCGTCGTTGCCAGCCTCGGGCTCCACGCCAAAGATCTTGCACGCGGGGTTCAGCGCGCGCGCCGCCGTGGCGCAACCCGAGAGCAGGCCGCCGCCGCCCAGCGGGGCCAGCAGCACATCGAGCGGGCCGACCTCTTCGATCAGTTCCTTGGCCGCCGTGCCTTGCCCGGCCATCACGTGCGGGTGGTCATATGGCGGGATCAGCGTGAGGCCATGTTCTTCGGCCAGCCGGCGGCCGATGGCTTCGCGGTCTTCGGTGTAGCGGTCGAAGAACACCACCTCTCCGCCGTAGCCGCGCGTGGCTTCCACCTTCACGACGGGCGCGTCCTTGGGCATGACGATGACAGCACGCATGCCCAGCAGGCTGGCCGACAGTGCAATCGCCTGCGCGTGGTTGCCAGACGAAAACGTGATGACGCCCGCCTTGCGCTGCTCCGGCGTGAATTGCGACAGCGCGTTGTACGCGCCGCGAAACTTGAACGCACCCATGCGCTGGAAGCTCTCGGCCTTGAAGAACAGCTCGGCGCCAGTCATGGCATTGGCGGTTGCTGACGTCAACACGGGCGTCTTGTGGGCAACGCCTTGCAAACGCGCGTGGGCGGCAACAACGTCGTCGTAGGAAATGGGCAGGCTCATGCGAGGTTCTCGGGAAGGTAGGTGTAGACGGTTGAGCGCGCCACGCCGAGGGTCTGCGCGACTTCGGTCAGCGCACGGCGCAAGTTCAATAGGCCGCTGGCGGCCAGTTCTCGCATGGCTTCGCGGCGCTGGTCGAGCGTCATGGCCATGGGTGTGGTGTTGCGTGCGGCGGCAAACTGTTCCAGCGCGACGCGCACGTCTTCCACACGGCGTGGCGCCAACGATTCGGGCACCGGCGGCGCGGCCACATCAACGCGCATCAGTTGCGTAAGGCCGGTTGTCACGGCGTTCAACATGGAGACGTCCATGTTCAGGCAGATGGCCGCGACATATTGCCCACGGCTGTTCTTCAGGCCGATCGACGTGCTCTTGGCCGGGCGCCCGTCGGGAAACCGGTTGGCGTAGTTTTCAATGACTTCCGGGAAGTCCGGATCGGCAAGGCGTGCGAGTCCCAGCTCGGTCACGGCGTCGCCCACTTGGCGGCCGGACAGGTTATTGGCGATGGCGACGACGGAATGATCCGGATCGGTCAGGTCGTGCAGGACGACTTCCACCAGCGGCGCCAGCGTGTTGCCTAGCGCCTCGACGATCTTGCGGCCTTCGCGCAGCAGAAGGCGGTTTTCTTCGATGGACTTCATGGTGTTGACGATACGTCAATTCCTGACATTTCGTCAACACCATGGGAGCCGCCATGACGGCGTGCGGCTCCCCGCGAGAAAAAAAAAACGCCTGCCCGAAGGTCGAGAGAGAACGGAGGTAACTGGGGCAGGCGAAGAAAGACTACTCAGGCACCAGTTGGCCCGGGGGCTGCGCCGTTTCGTGAGATGCGTGCTGCGCCTCGGCCGCGTTGCCAGGACGGATCCTGAACCAGATCGAGTACATCGCCGGCAGGAACACCAGGGTCAGGATCGTGCCCGCGAACGTTCCGCCGATCAGCGTGTAAGCGAGCGCACCCCAGAACACCGAATGGGTTAGCGGGATGAAGGCCAGGATAGCCGCCAGCGCCGTGAGAATCACCGGGCGGGCACGTTGGACCGTCGCTTCCACCACGGCCCGGAACGGGTCCAGTCCTTCGCTCTTGTTGTGCTGAATCTGCCCGATCAGGATCAATGTGTTGCGCATCAAGATGCCCGACAACGCAATCAGGCCAACCAGCGCGTTGATGCCAAATGGCTGCCCAAACAGGATCAAGGTCGGGACCACGCCAATCAACCCCAGCGGACTGGTCAGGAACACCATGACCATCGCCGGAATCGATCGCACCTGGAAGATGAGAATCAGCAGGGTCACCGCCAGCATGATGGGGAACAGCGGCAGCATGGCCTTCGTTGCCTTGCCCGACTCTTCGATGGAGCCCGCCTGCTCAATGCGGTATCCGCTCGGCAGTTTCTCGATGATGGGCTGAAGCTGCTTGCTGATGGCGGTCGACACATCGGGCGGTTGCAGACCGTCTGCAATATCGCCGCGCACCGTGATGGTCGGCATGCGGTCGCGCCGGCGGATGATCGGCTCTTCCATGCGCACATCGATCTTGCCGATCTGCGAGAGCGGAATGCGCTGCCCGTTGGCACCAGCCAGTGTGAAGTCTGCGATCTTGGCCGGGTCGAGCCGCACGTTGCCAGCCGAGCGCGCGGTCACCTGCACGGTGCGGATGTCTTCGCGCACCGCCGTCACCGGAACGCCGTTGAGCAGGAATTGCAGTTGCTGCGCGACGGCACTGGAGGTCAGGCCCACGGCCTGGAGACGGTCTTGCTGCAAGGTGAAATGCAGCGTGGGCACACGCATGCCCCAGTCCGTATTGACCGTGCGCATCATCGGGCTGGCGTCCATGACCTGCCGCACATCGGCCGCGATGCGGCGCAACGTTTCCGCATCCGGACCGGTCACGCGGTAAGCCACGGGGAACGGCGAATACGGACCGAACACGAGCTGCGTAACACGCACGCGCGCCTCGGGAGCGAGGCCATCTGCAACGGCCTGGCGCAAGCGCAGCTTCAGCGCGTCACGCTCTTCCTGGCTGTCGGTGCGGATCACGATCTTGGCGAACGACGGATCCGGCAGCTCCGGCCCCATGGCAAGATAGAAACGCGGTGCACCCTGGCCGATGTAAGCCGTCACGATCTTGGCTTCCTGCTGTTTGGCGAGCCAGCCTTCAATTTTTGCAGTCGCTGCGTCGGTCTGGTTGATCGACGTGCCGTAGGGCATCTGCACCTCGACCAGCACTTCGGGCCGATCCGAAATCGGGAAGAACTGCTTCTTGACCACCGCCATGCCCACAATGGCCAGCACGAAGAGCCCGACCACCGCCCCCGCCACCAGCCATTTCCGCGCGATCACTCGCCCGAGCAACGCGCGGAAGCGGTTGTAGCGCGGCGTGTCGTAAATGGCAGCGTGACCACCTTCGACCTTCTTGAAGTCGGGCAGCATCTTCACACCCAGGTAAGGCGTGAACACGACCGCAACCACCCACGACGCAATCAGCGCAATGCCGACGATCCAGAACATGTTGCTGGTGTACTCACCCGCCGTGGAGCGTGCAAAGCCGTTGGGCATGAAGCCGACGGCCGTCACCAGCGTGCCCGAGAGCATGGGCGCGGCTGTGTGGCTCCACGCATAGGCCGAAGCGGCCACGCGGCTGTAACCCTCTTCCATCTTCACCACCATCATTTCGATGGCGATGATGGCGTCGTCCACCAACAAACCCAGTGCCAAAATCAAGGAGCCGAGGGTGATGCGATCGAAGTTCTTGCCTGTCGCGGCCATCACCACAAACACCACGGCGAGCGTCAGCGGCACGGCTGCGGCCACCACAAGGCCTGCACGCCAGCCCATGCTGACAAAGCTCACCACCATGACCACCAGCAGCGCGACAAAGAACTTGAGCATGAACTCATCAACGGACGCGGCGATGTTGACCGCCTGATCCGTCACCTTGGTCAGGCTCATGCCGAGCGGCATGTCCGCATTGATTGCGCCGATTTCCTTGTCGAGCGCCTTACCCAAATCGAGCCCGTTCCATCCGTCGCGCATGACGATGCCCAGCAGCAGGGCGGGCTGCCCACCATTGCGCACCATGAACGTGGCGGGGTCTTCATAACCGCGCTTGACGGTGGCGATGTCCGAGAGCTTTAACGTACGGCCTTGCGAAACCACCGGCGTATCGCGAATCTTTTGCAGTTCATCGAACGCGCCATCCAGGCGGACGAACACCTGCGGCCCTTTGGTTTCCACCGAGCCGGCGGCCGTCAACGCATTCTGGCTGTTGAGCGCAGCAAACACATCTTGCGGGCTCACGCCCAGCGTTGCCAGCCGGTCATGCGAAAACTCAACGTAGATGCGCTCGGACTGCTCGCCGATGATGTTGACTTTCTTCACGCCGGGCACGTGCAGCAAGCGCTGCCGCTGCGTCTCTGCATCGCGCACGAGCGCACGTTGCGGCTCGCCCTGCGCCTTGAGCGCAAACAGGGCAAAGGTCACGTCCGAATATTCGTCATTGACGATCGGCCCGATCACGCCCGACGGCAGGTTGCCCACCTCGTCGCTAACCTTCTTGCGCGCTTGGTAAAACTCCTCCTGCACTTCCGACGGCGGCGTGGTGTCGAGCAAGGTCAACGTGGTGAACGCCAGGCCCGGGCGCGTGTACGTTTCTGTGCGGTCGTACCAGCGCAGCTCCTGCATGCGCTTTTCGATCTTCTCAGCCACCTGGTCCTGCATTTCCTGCGCGGTAGCACCCGGCCACACGGTCACGATGTTCATCACCTTGACCGTAAACGCCGGGTCTTCCGCACGGCCCAGTTTGAAGAAGGAAATGAGCCCCGCCAGCGAGATCAGGCAGATGAGAAACAGCGTGACGGCACGCTCGCGCACGGCAAGCGCCGATAGGTTGAAGCGGCCCGGGCTCACAGTCGCACTCCCGCGATGGCAGTGCCGGTGCCCTGCCCGGCCACGCGGACTTGCTGGCCCTCACGCAGCAGTTGTGCGCCTAACGCGACGATCCGCTCGCCTTGTTTGATCTGGCCGGCAACGCTTGCGCCTTCGTCACCAAGGCGCACGATGGTGATGGAACGCCACGACACCTTGGCAGGGTCCCCCTGAATGACCCAAACACCGGGACCCTTGCCGGTATCAAACACCGCACCTAGCGGTACCTGTAGATCGCCTTGCGCTGTCGCCAGCCGCTCAGGAATCTGGATCGTGACGGTCGCACCAAGCGGCGCATTTGCCAGTTCGCCATCCAGCACATAACGCGCTTCGTACGTGCGGGTGAGCCGATCGGCTGCATCCGACAACTGTCGGAGCTTGGCGGGCGTGCCATCGCTTTCCTTGCCGAACAACGTGGCTTGTGCGACTGAGCCGATTGCCGGCCGCAACGTTTCCGGCAACTGAACCACCGCTTCACGGCGCCCGGCATGGGCCAAGCGCACCACCGCCTGTCCGGCATTCACCACTTGGCCCGGCTCGGCCAGCGTTTCCATGACCACGCCATCGCCATCGGCAACGAGTTCTGCATAGCGGCTGGCGTTGCGCGCTACGTCAGCCTGCGCTTCAGCGGCGCTCAGTTGCGCTTTTGCGGCATCCGCGGCGGCCTTGGCCTGGTCATAGGCCGAGGCGGAAATCGCGCCAGTGCCACGCAAGTCGCGGTAGCGCGCTTCGTCTTCCGCCGTCTGTTGCGCGCGTGCCCGGGCGGCGGCCACGGCTTCTTGCTGTGCGTGCGCGGCCAGCTTCAGATCCACAGGATCGATGCGCATGAGCGGCTGCCCGCGCTTGACGGGTTGCCCCGCGTCCACCAGCCGCTCCAGCACCTTGCCGGACACGCGGAACCCGAGGTCGCTCTGCACCCTCGCAGCCACCACGCCCGTGAACGAGCGCGATGCGGACGTCACAGGCCGAACAAACGCCGCGCGCACCAGAGGCGCCTGGGTGCGTGGGTCAGCGGGGGCTTTTTCGCCGCAAGCGCTCAGCGCGAGCGGCAAGGCAAGAACAACGGAAGAAGTAATAAGGCGACGCGAAAGCATGAAAGCCCCATCGACAGGATGAACTGGGCTTTCATTCTTGTTCTTGTGACCAATTTAGTCAATGGTCACAAAGAAAAAAAACTGCATGTCAGGGGGAAAGACTCCGGAGCACGAGGCTCGAAAGCAGTCCCGGCGCCGTGTCCGTGTAGTCAAAGCTGTACTGCAGAAGCAACGGATTCATGTAGGGGCGCATGACCAGGGAGATGGCAGCTGTGGCTTCGTCCAGCGGCGTCTTGCGCTCGAAGTCTCCGGTCTCGCGGCCCTCCTGCAGCACATCGCGCAGCAACGTCTGGATACGGCCTTCGTAGGCAATCACAGACTGCCAGCGCTCAGTCGCTGCCGAGGCGGCAATTTCATACAGCTTGCGGTCATGGGAAAACAGCCGGAGGCTGGACTCCGTCAAGGCTTTGAACATGCGGCGCAGCTTCTCGGGCGGAGAGTCTGCCTCCGCCAGGGCTGCATTCACGTCGGCCTCGATCTCGCGCAGGCAGTTGGCGCAAATCATCTCGCCAATGGCCTGCTTGGACTCGAAGAACTTGTAAATGTAGGCCTTGGAAAAACCGATGGCCTTGGCCAGATCGGACACAGCGGTCTTCTCGTAGCCGTAGCGGCTGAAGTGCTCGGTGGCGGCGGCGACGATCTGGTCTCGCACATCGTGATCCGCCGGGCCGCGGGCGGAGACGGGGTAGGGAGGGGTCTTCATGGGCTTCAGCTTACGCGAGTCGCGATAGTTGAACAACTTGTGACCAATTTGTACTATAGTCACTAAAATTTCGATGGACCTCATCATGTTGCCAAAACACGCCTCTGCGGCCCTCCTCCTTGCATGCTTGGCGGCCGGATGTGCGGTCGGCCCCGACTATGTGAAGCCCGACGCACCGATCCCGGACCGGTTCCGTGGCCAGACCGCAGTGGAGCAGCGCCCCGCCAACACAGCAGCTGACCTCTCCACGTGGTGGGCGGGCTTTGGCGATCCGCAACTCACCAGATTGGTGCAGCTTGCACTGGAACAGAACCTGGACCTTGCCCAGGCGTTCGCACGCGTTACCCAGGCCCGTGCAGGTTTGGGAGCAGCCAATGCCGCGCTGCTGCCCTCCGGCAATGTCACGGGTCAGGCTGCGCGTGCATACCAGTCTGTCGAAACCCCATTGGGCCGCGTGCTGAACTCGAGGCCCGGCTTTGACCGCTACGGCAACGCGTTCGAGGCTGACGTGAACGCCAGTTGGGAGCTGGACGTATTTGGCGGCCTACGCCGTGGCCGCGAGGCTGCGCTGGCGGACTACCAAGCCTCCCAAGCAGGCGCCGTCGCCACACGGCTGGCCGTGGCAGCGCAGACTGCCGATATCTACATCACCATCCGCGGCTTGCAAACGCGCCTGAAGGTGGCGCGCCATCAGGTGAAGACGCAAGAGGAATTGCTCGCCACCATCAACCTGCTTTACGGCAAGGGGCTGGCGGCGGAGCTTCAAGTCAGGCAGGCGGAAGGTGCGCTGGCGCAGGTTCGCGCCTCCATTCCGCAGCTTGAAGCAGGTCTGGATGCAGCGATGAACGCGCTGGACGTGATGCTCGGCTCGTTACCGGGCACGCACCGGGACGAGCTTGCGCAAGACGGTGACATCCCCGCCGCACCGCAGATTGCCATCAGCGGATCGCCCGGCGATTTGCTGAGGCGCCGCCCCGACCTCATCGTCGCCGAGCGCCGCCTGGCGGCTTCCAACGCGCGCATCGGCGTCGCCATCGCGGAGTACTACCCGAAGTTCTCGCTTGGCGGCCTGTTGGGCAGTGCCACATCGGTGGGCGCCGGAAGCCTGTTCGGCAGCGGCGCCAGCCAATTTGCCGGCGTGCTGGGCCTGCGCTGGCGCCTGTTCGACTTCGGCCGCATCAACGCGCAGATCGATCAGGCCAAGGGGCAAGAGGCGGAGATGCTCGCTGCGTACCGGCTTGCCGTGCTGCGCGCCACGGAAGATGTGGAGGACGCCTTCTCTGCCCTCGTCAAGCGCGAGGAGCAGGCCACGGTGCTCACGCAAGGCGTGGATTCGCTGAGCCGCGCGCGAAATGCTTCATTTGCTGCGTATCAAAAAGGCGTCGTCAGCCTGATCGAAGTCCTGCAGGCAGACGAGAGCCTGTTGCGTGCATCGGACGCACGCGCCCAGGCCCAAACGGAATCCGCGCGTGCCGCTGTCGCGGCATTCAAGGCACTGGGCGGAGGCTGGCAGCCCGATATCCCGACCGCCGTCGCCAGCAAATAAACCGCTGACAAAAACCCGATTTACCGCAGATCCCATTCACCCATACAGAAAGAAGTTGCCATGTCGAATTCCAAAGTCGTTGTGATTACCGGCGTGTCCTCGGGCATCGGCCGTGCCACCGCCGCGAAGTTTGCTCTGCGCGGGTGCCGCGTATTCGGCACCGTGCGCAACATCGCTCGCACTCAACCGATCGCCGGCGTTGAACTGGTCCAGATGGATATCCGTGATGAAGCCTCTGTCCAGCGCGGAATCGAGACGATCATCGCGCAGGCCAAGCGTATTGATGTACTGGTCAACAGCGCCGGCGTGGCCCTGCTCGGCGCGACAGAAGAAACGTCGGTTGCCGAAGCCCAGACGCTGTTCGACACCAACGTGTTCGGCATCCTGCGCACCACGCAGGCCGTCTTGCCGCACATGCGTGCGCAACGCTCGGGTCGCATCGTCAACATCAGCTCGGTGCTCGGCTTCCTGCCAGCGCCTTACATGGGCCTGTATTCGGCATCCAAGCACGCGGTGGAGGGAATGTCCGAGACCTTGGATCACGAGGTGCGCAAGTTCGGAATCCGTGTGGTGCTTGTCGAGCCGTCATTCACCAGAACCAGCCTGGATGCCAACGCACCTCAAGCGGTTTCCAAGGTCTCCGCCTACGACGCGGAGCGCGGCATCGTTTCGCAGGCCATTCAAAAGAGTGTTCAGAAGGCGCCGGACCCTGATGGGGTCGCAAGCACCATCGTCGATGCCGCACTGGGAGCCTGGAAGATGCGCCGTACACCCAAAGGCGAGGCGTCCCTTCTCAGCAAGCTGCGCCGGTTCATGCCGGCAGGCCCTGTTGATGCGAGCCTGAGGAAGACATTCGGCCTCTCCTGAGCGCGCTGCGGCAAGCGCGCTCACTCCCCACCCAAAAGCTCAACAATGTTCACCGCAAGTCCAGAACCTCGGACGTGCCGCCAGAAAACATCTTGAAAAAAGCTCATCAAACCTGCCCCTTCATGGAAGCTTGACGACGCATCCTGTCAGGCGTGGCGGCAAAGCACGTCCCTGCCCACCAAAGCCCCGCATGGCATGGTTCCTGCACGCCTTCATGCGCCGTACCACCAAAAAAAAGTCGGGGGACTTGCGTGATGAAGGGGCAGCACAAAAGGGGAATTCACCTAGCGAGAGAGATGTGCACAGGGGCTCACGCTACGCTGCACTGTAAGCGACGGTGCTGTGTTTTCCGGGCCCGCTATGGAGACGGAGCCCCGCACGCCAGGGTGACCGCAGACCCCGCCGCCGCCTGACCGCTCGTCAGGATGTGCTCGAAGTGCCGCTGCGCCGCGTGCATCATCACCATGCGGCCGTCTAAAGCCATCGCATGCGCAACGGCGCAGGCTCGCCTACCGCGCACGGGCCGCACATTGCACGGCGTGCGACTGTTTGGGCTTGCGGCGCTGTTCGCTGCGCAGTACGCCCACGCTACCCCGCTGGGCACATGGGATTTTTCCATCGAGCGGGCGCCCTTGGAGCGCGTGTTGATGGAAATCGCCCACGTGAGCGGACAGCCCATGTCGTTCCCCTCCGGTCTTGCCAAAGACCTGTTGGCTGGTCCGGTTCGCGGTGCCATGTCGGCCCAGCAGGCTGCGGAACAGGCCCTCAAAGACAGCGGTCTGCAACTGACTACGCTGCCCGACAACACGTTGACCATCGTGCGGGCCACAGAGCAGCCGCGCGACATCGGGACCCTGCCCCCAGCTGAAGTACGCGCAAAGACGGGCGGCGACTTTGCCGTCTTCACAACAGGCCCCATCACGCATATCGAGACGCCTATCACGAGCGTGCCCCACGCCGTCAGCACCCTCACAAGAGAGTTGCTCACCAGCCAGAATGCCCCGTCGATGGCGGATGCCCTGGCGCTTGCCGGTGTCTCATCAATGTCGCTCGACCCGACTGCCGCCCCACGGTACGCCACGCGGGGTTTCATGACAGGACAGATCTCGGTCGATGGTCAGCCCGACAAGGTGGCTGCGCTGCGCCCCCTCGAGGCGGTAGAAGATGTTTCAGTGATCAAGGGAACGCATGCTGACATCGGGGGTGCCCCCACCGCCGTGGGCGGCATCAATGCCAATCTCAGGGCACCCACGGTAGCGCCGCAACGAACGGTGTCCGTAGAAATCGGCTCGCACGCCGAGCGCAAAGCCCTGGTGGATCTGGCCGGCCCAATCGGATCGACCGACCTGTCTTACCGGACGGTGGCGTTGCAGGACACAACAGCCAACAGCGATTCCGGATACGCCGGTCGCCGCAAGAGCTACGGGCTCGCGGCGCTCGGGTGGCACGATGCCGCTACGGAGGTCACGGTCGGACTCGAATCCGTCACCAGCCGCCAGCCCATGCCGCCCGCCACGTTCGCACTGAATGGCGCGCCTGTCCGATTGGCCATGCAAAGCCCGCTGGGCAATGCCGACGACAACGTGCAGTCCCGCGCGAGCCGCGCCTATTACAAGGTCTCGCGCAACCTGTCGGACGATTGGTCCTTGCACTCACGTGGCACGTACGAAGCGCTCACCGAACAATCTGCGCTCTGGCATACGGCGCTCGTGGTCAACAACACGGCACCTACGTCGACACTGAACCTTGGCGATCGCAGCAACGACACCTCATGGGCCATCTCGAACGAGCTTACGGGCAGGTTCGCACATGGGCCGTTCCAGCACGTGCTCACATTCGGCTGGGATGAGTTTCAGGAACGGCAGGACATGGTCTTTGCGGCGACGCCTTTGCTGATGCCGCAGAATCCGTTTGCCCCTGTTCAACTGCCGCCGGCCACGTTCGTGCCGGGCATTCAAGTTTCGCAATCGGTACGGCAGTCGGTGTTTCGCGTGCGCGACCAAGTCGCCATTGGCGAGCATTGGGAGCTATCCGGCGCCCTGTACGTGAACAACTACATCGCCAAACTGCCGCTCGCGCAGCTTCAGGGCTCCCCCTGGACGCCGTCGCTGGGCGTGCTCTACAAGCTGACGCCGCATACCGCATGGTTTGCCGATTACTCACGCGGTTTCCGCCTCAACACCAGCTACTTCGACCCGTGCCAAGCCTTGTTGCCTGAACGGAGTCGTCAGTTGGAAACCGGGCTGCGCTGGGCAGATGTCAACCGCGCGCTGACGATGCAGGCCGCGTTGTATCGCATTGACGCGCGCCACGTGAGGGTGGTGGATGTGGCGCCCGCCGGCTACGACACGCAAATCGCACAACAGAGCAGCGAAGGACTGGAAGTCTCGATGCAAGGTGCGGTAACGAAAGGCTTGGACACTTCGCTGTGGGTGGCACTGTCTCGCGTATCGGGCACGCTGACCACGGGGTTCCTGCCGCAGGCGCCATTCCTGAGCGGAGCGGTTTGGACGACGTACACCATGCAGGCGGGCCCATTGAAAGGCGCGGGCGCCGGGATTGGCGTCACCGGGCAACGCGGCGCCCCATGCTACGGTGACACCCCGTTTCGCATGCCCGGCTTCATGCGCGCCGACGCCAGTCTCTTCTGGCACCAGAAATCCTGGAGCGTCGATCTCTTCGCGCGCAATCTCTTCAATATCCGGGCTTACGGCAACGCACAGTCTGGAAACTTCATCCCCGTTCAGCCGGGCCGCACGCTGACACTGCGCGTGACCCACAACTTCTGACGTTGGCCGGCCAAGCCGGCAAGGCGCAGCGCTTAAGAAAAGCCGCTTAGCGCTCGCCACCCAGTCGGGGCCACCGGCCAACGGGCGGGCTTAAATCTGGCTCATGCCGCCGTCGGCAATGATCTCCGTGCCGACAATGAAGGCCGATTCCGGCGCCGACAGATGCAGCACGGTCGAAGCAATCTCCTCCGGCTGGCCAAAGCGGCCCAGCGGCACCTGGCTCTGGATCTGCGCAGCGGTAGCGGCCAGCGTGTCGGCATCCAGGCCGAGCTTGCCGTACAGCGGCGTCGTCACGGGGCCGGGGCTGACCACATTCACGCGGATGCCCGAGCCGATCAGCTCACCCGACAGCGTCTTCGCCAGCGAGATCAGCGCAGCCTTGCTCGCGGCATACACCGACGAATTCGGCATGCCGATGTGCGCGTTGATGGAGCCGTTCAGCACGATCGACGTGCCCTTGTTGAGGATGGGCAGCAGTGCCTGGATCTGAAAGAACGCGCCCTTCACGTTGGCGTTGAAGGTGGCATCCCACAGTGCCTCGTCCACGTCCGGCACGGCGGCAAACCGGGCCATGCCGGCGTTGATGAACACGGCGTCCAGACGCACGCCGGCTTCCCGCAACTGACGGGTCAGCTCGCGTGCGGCCGCCACGCTGCCGGTTTCATTGCGGATGGCGATGGCGTTGTTGCCGAGCGCGGCGCGCGCCGTTTCCAGCGCTGCGGCATCACGGCCGGTAATGACCACACGGGCGCCTTCCCGCACAAATGCCTGGGCGGCTGCCAGGCCAATACCGCTGTTGCCGCCAGTGACCAGAACGGTCTTGCCTTCGAAGCGATTCATGATGTCCTCCAGTAGGAAATTTGAACTTGAACAATCGCGTGACTGCAGTGTGGACGCGGGTAAGCGGTTTGCCATACGATCTGGACGATGAACATGTTCGAAGGAATTGCACATGTTGACGGACGAAGAATTGGCCCTGCTTGAGGCCATCCGGCAGACGGGCAGCCTGTCGCGCGCGGCGGCGCAACTGGGCAAGGCGCCGTCGACCGTGTCGTATGCCGCACGGCAACTGGAGCAGCGCTTCGACGCCTTGCTGTTTGATCGGCGCGGCTACCGGCTGCAGCTCACGCGCGCCGGGCAGTTGTTGACGGAAGAAGCCGCGCGGCTGGCGCAGGACGTATCGCGCGTGGCGCAGCGCGTGCGCCAGGTGGCCAACGGCTGGGAAGACCGCTTGTGGATCGTGACGGACGAACTGCTGGAGTTCGAATCGCTCATGCCCGTGATGCACGCGTTCGACGCACTGCAATCGGGCGTGGCGCTGCGCGTGACGCACGAGGTACTGGCCGGCACATGGGAGGCGCTGCGCGACGGCCGTGCCGATCTCGTCATCGGGGCGACCAACGAGCCGCCGTCCATCCCGAACCTCGGGTGGTTCGAACTGGGCGTGGTGGAGTGGGTGTTTGCCGTGTCGCCTCGGCATCCGCTGGCAGCCATCGAGGCGCCACTCACGCGTGAGGAAATTGCCCGGCATCGGGCCGTGGTGGTGGCCGATTCAGCGCGAACCACCGCCGGCCGCGCCTACGGCATGCTCAGCGGGCAACCTGCGCTGGCCGTGCCCAGCATGCGTGCCAAGACGCTCGCGCAGCGCGACGGCCTGGGCGTCGGCTGGCTGCCGAGGCAGCGCGTGGCATCGTTGCTCGCGCGCGGCGAGCTGGTGGAGAAACGCACCACCGATCCACGTGAACCGAACCTGCTCTACGTCGGCTGGCGCAGCGGCGATGGCGATGGTGAAGGCCGCGCACTCCAATGGTGGCTCGAACAACTACGGCAGCCGCGTCTGGCCAAGCGGCTTGTGCAGGGCGTTGACGCATTCGCCTGAAACTTCACCGGGCCACGTGATCTTGCCTATGCTGGGATGACGCCGACGCCGCATTCGCCCGTCGGCGCAACACAAGCGACGCCGACTGTTGCGGAATGATCAACGTTGCAGCGTTTGTCTTCTGACAAACCCTCGGGTGGGTCAACGCGCGCGGTCGGCCAGCGTTAATCGGTCACGCACGTATCTCCGTGCCTCGTTGAGGGTCTCGTTATGAAACTGTCTGCGTTGATGTTTTCGATGGGTGCGCTGGTGATGGGCTCGGCGTTTGCGCAGGGCACCGCCGCGCCCGCCACCGCACCGGCAGCGGCCCCGGCGGCCGTCCACGCGGTCTGCAAGGATGGCACCCCGTATAGCGGCGCGACGCTCAAGGGCGCTTGCCGCGGCCATGGCGGTGTCGACAAGAAAGCCAGCGCAGGCGGTGCACCTGCTGCCGCACCGGCCGCTGCACCTGCCGCACCGGCTCCGGCCAAACCTGCCGCAGCCGCTCCCGCCGCGACTGCCCCGGCACCTGCAGCCAAACCCGCAGCCGCAGCGCCTGCCAAACCGGCCGCGGCCGCTGCAGGCACCGTTGCCCCCGGCGGCGGCCCCGACAAGGTCTGGGCCAATGCCAGCACCAAGGTCTACCACTGCCCGGGCGATCGCTATTACGGCAAGACCAAGCAGGGCGAATACATGACCGAAGCCGACGCCAAGGCTGCCGGCATGCGCCCCAGCCGCAACAAGGCCTGTACCAAGTAAGACACGCCTGAAGCAAACTCGCACGCCGCGGCCCACCCGGGTCGCGGCGTCGTCCATTTCAGCCTGATTACCGCATCGCATGCCCCCCAGCAACGAACATCCCGCCGCCGCCCTGCAGCACCCAGAGGGCTTCGCCCCGTTGGCTGCGCCGCCCCAGCCGCCACAGCAGCGGGTGGTGCGCGACGTCATCGCAGGGTTCTCGATTGCGGGCCTGTTGCTGCCCGAAGCCGTTGCTTACGCAGGCATTGCCAGCCTGCCGCCACAGGCCGGGCTGATCGCATTGCTGTGCGGGCTGGTGGTCTATTCGCTGGTCGGCACGAGCCGCTTTGCCATTGTCTCGGCCACATCGTCGTCGGCCGCCGTGCTATTTGCGACGGTGCTTTCGGAGCCCGGCGCCAGCGGCCCGACGGCGCTCACGATGGCGGCGGCGCTCATCATCGCAACGGGCGTGCTGTTCATCCTGGCGGGCGCGGCACGCCTGGGCGGCATGTCGGATTTCATCGCGCGACCGGTGCTGCGGGGTTTCACGTTCGGGCTGGCACTGACGATTGCCGTCAAGCAGTTGCCCAAGATCCTCGACGTGACGGTGCACCACAGCGACACGCCACGCATCGCGCTCGACCTCATTACCAGTGCGGCCAGTGCCAACCGGTACAGCACGACATTGGGCGCCGTCGCACTCGCGCTGCTCTTCGGCCTTGGGCGCTGGGGGCGCATTCCGGCCACGCTGGTCGTCATCGTGCTGGCCATCGCGGCCGGCTACTGGATCGACTGGCACAGCTACGGCATTGCCGTGGTCGGCCATATCGACCTGCAGAACATCAGCTTCGGCGTGCCTGCGCTGAACCGGGTGCAATGGATGCAAAGCGCCGAACTCGGTTTTGCCCTCATGCTGATCCTCTATGCCGAGTCCTACGGCTCGATCCGCAACTTCGCGCTCAAGCACGGCGATGGCATCTCCGCCAACCGTGACCTCGTCGCACTGGGCTGCGCGAATCTGCTCTCTGGCCTGCTGCACGGCATGCCCGTCGGCGCCGGATATTCAGCCACGTCCGCCAACGAAGCCGCGGGCGCGCAATCGCGTTTTTCGGGGCTCTGTGCAGCAGCCGTGGTGGCGCTGATCGTGTGGTTGTTCTTGCCGCAACTCGCGCGCATTCCCGAGCCGGTGCTGGCGGCCATCGTGATCTTTGCGGTGAGCCATTCGTTGCATCCGGCTGTGTTCAAGCCCTACTGGGCCTGGCGCCGCGATCGGCTGGTGGTGATTGCCGCGTTGCTGGCCGTGCTGGTGCTGGGCGTGCTGCACGGGCTGCTGGCCGCGATTGGCGTGAGTCTGCTGTTGACGCTGCGCCAGCTTTCCGAGCCCAACGTGAGCGTGCTCGGTCGCCTGCGGGAGAGCCACGATTTCGTCGATGTGTCACTGCACCCCGAAGCCAAGCCGGTGCCTGGCGTGCTGATCGTCCGGCCCGAAGTCCCGCTGTTCTTCGCCAACACCGAGCGCGTGCTCGGCAAGGTGCGTGCGATGCTGCAACAGCCGCATGAGCCCGCGCTGCGCGCCATCATGCTCAGCCTGGAAGAAACACCGGACGTGGATGGCTCGGCCATCGAAGCGCTGCGCATCTTTGCTGCCGAATGTGCGGCGCGCGGCCTGCAACTGATGCTGGTGCGACTCAAGCCGCGCGCGCTGACCGTCCTGCAGCGCGCCACCGACAACACGCTGCGCACCGAGATGCTGCACGAGCTGAGCGTGGACGAGTGTGTGCAGTCGCTAGCCTCAACGGGCGGTACACCCGCACCGGCCTAGCGCGACAACGCCGCCTCGTTCCAAACACGCCGGTCTTCCCGGGGCTGCGCGACGCACGCCAGCCCCCGGCGTTGGCGGATTAGCGCGGGGTGTTGCCCGCTGCACGCGCGCCTTCGAGAATGATGCGCGCCAGCTTGGCGTAATCGCCATCAAAGTGATGGCCGCCAGGCAGCTTCACCAGTTGCACCTGCTTCGGGTCCAGGCCCGGGCAATTGGTGTCTTTCTCTTCCTTGCCGTAAATGCACATGCCCAGGCCCGCCGGCAGCTTCTGCACCTCCGGCAGGATCGGCAGGCCGGACGCGCTGCTCGACACCCAGTTGGTCATGTGGAACTCAAAATCGGCACGCTTGCCCAGACCCATCATCACGGCCAGCGCAACATGCTCGCGCGATGCCGCCGGCATCCGGTTGACGATGAAGGGCAGCACGTCTGCGCCCTGCGAATAGCCAATCAGCAAAGCCTTCTGTTTCTTCCAGCGAGCGGCGTAAAAGCGCACGAGCCGATCCATATCGGCGGCGGCAGAGGCTGGCGTGCGCGGCGTCCAGAAGTAGCGCAGCGAATCGATGCCGACCACGGGCACGCCTGACTTGGAAAGCGCAGCGGCCACCTCCTTGTCGAGCCCTGCCCAACCGCCGTCACCCGAGAGCAGTACGGCAAACAACTCCGACGATGTACCGGGCTGCGCGGGCACTTCGATGATCGGCAGGTCGGACACCGCTGCGGGCGGCGGCGGGGGCGGCGGTTTGCGCTGCGCGACAAGCTTGGCGAAAGCAGTCTTGAAAAGGTCGGAGGCGGTCACGGGCGGTGCATTGGCAGCCGACACGGTAGTCGGCAACGCCACCGACTGCGCCCCCGAAATCGTATCGATGAAGGCTTGCGTGGCACGCGCTTCGCACAGCGGACCGGAGCGCCGCGCAAACGACGTCGGCGTGGCCGATTGCAGCGCCACCCACGGCGCAGACAGCTTCGTGGCGGGCAGCAGAACCACCCCGGCATTTTCAGGCGGCTTGACGCGCTTGGCGGTGGTGCGGCTCTCGCTCATGCGGCGGCTGAAGTGCACGCCCTCGCCCTTGCACAGCGGCTTGCGCAGCTCCAGCACGGGGCAGAATTCCATCGACATGGCCGCGGCAAAGATATTCGGGCGCGCCTGGGCAATCATGGCGTAGGCCAGCGCACCGCCTTCGTTGTCGCCAACGAGGATGGGCGGGTAGTAGCCTGGCACTTTCTCGTAGGCCTGCAGGAAGCGGCTGAAGTTTTCGAGGTCACCGTCCGGGAAGGCGCAATCGCCCAGGTCAGCCTCCAGGCTCGCGAACAGCGCAGGTGTCGACAGGCCTGCCACCAAGGCGCCCTGCTGCGCGAGGCTCTCTGCCATGCGCGATGCGGCGGGCGTCCAGCCCAGGTCGCCCGAGAGCATCAGCACGACGGAGCGGATTTCGCCCCTCGGCTTGTAGACCGGCACATCGCGAAAGCGCCCGTGCGTGACGAACTCGACGGCACCCGGCGCCGCCGCGGCCGTGGTGGGCGCCACCACGGGCAGCGACAGCACGCCGCCGTTGGCGGCCTTGTTGGCGGTGACAGCCGCAGCGCTCATCTGCAGGCGAGGCGGCATGTCGCCGCGCGGCGGCACCGCCACAACACCGCTGGCGCCCGTCATGCCCACAGGCGGCACCAGCACCGGACCCTGCGCAGGTGTGGGCTTGGGGGCAGCCGGAGCATCGGCTGCGATGGCCCAGGACGTTGCCAGCACCATGCCGACCGCACTCAAATGCCCAGCCCAACGCAAGCCTTTGCGTAGCACTCCCCGATGCCGCGCCTCTTGTGTGCGCGGTGCTTGCCAACTCATTTGGAGATCACTCCCTTCAAGCCGCCGCCGATCAACGCGGCGACGTCCGTCAATGTGAACAGCGGCGCAATACCGCCACGTGCGAGCAGGTAGCGGGCTTCCCACACCGGCTCGAACTTGTCTTTGAAATTGCGCAGCCCTCTGAAATTGTAGAAGCGCGCGCCGTGTCGGAACATCATCCGTCCGAAGCGGTGCCAGCGCGGCGCAAGCTGATGCTCAACCATGCCCGACATCGGTGCCATCCCCAGCCCGAAACGCTGATACCCCTGCGCCTGGAAGTGGAGGATGACCTTGCCGAACAGGAAATCCATCGTGCCGGGAGGCACGTCGCTGCGATATCGCATCAGGTCGACGCTCGCCTCGATGCGCAGCACGTCGGGGCACATCAGCGTGGCAAACGCCAGGATGACGCCCTCGCGGCGCACCACGGCCACGGGCTGGCTGCAGATGTAACGGTCGTCAAACGCGCCCAGCGAAAAGCCTTTTTCGCGCGCATTCTGGTTGCGTAGCCATTCATCGGAGATGGCGCGCAATTCGTCCAGCACGGTGGGCACATCTTCCGTCGGCACGATCTCGAACGACAGGCCTTCGCGCTCGCCGCGCGTCACGCCATGGCGCAGGTTGGCGCGGCGCGAGCCCTTCAGGCTGAACTCGGGCAGCGACACATACGCCTCTTCGCCCAACTTGTAGGCACGCAGGCCCGCATCGAGATACAGCGACAGCGTCTGCGGCCGCGTCTTGTAGAACGCGGCGCGCCCGCCATGCGCGTCGGCCATTTCGATAAAGCGCCAGATCAGCTCGGGCCATTCCTGCTGCGCGCCCACGGGGTCCGACAACGCCACCCACGAGCGCCCCTGCTTGGCGTACATGATGAACGCGTTGCCCGACGGCGAAAACAGCAGGCTCTTGTCGCCCATCAGCGCGAGCGTGGCATCGGCGGCGGGCTGCTTGCGGACGATCTCGGCCGCGCGGGAGAGTTCTTCGTCGCTCGGGAAAGTCGTAACGCCCGGCTCCTTGCGAAAGAGCTGCCACATGCCGAAGCCGAGCCCCGTTACGGCCACAGCCATCAGCGCGCGGATGGAACGCGGCGCATCGCCGTCGAACGTGAATTGCCACCAGAGCTGGTTGGCGTAAGCCACCTCGCGGTAGGCGAAGAAGAGGATCCACACGCACGCCGCAAACACGCAGACCATGGCGAGCAGCCACCCCGCCTCCAGGCGCTGCGAGAACAGCGACGACGGCCGGTCAAACTGTCGACGCGAGATGACGAGCAGCACCGCCAGCGTCACCAATACCGCCATCTCCGACACGGCTATGCCCTTGGGCAACGCCAGCACGCCGGTGAGCAGCGACAGCACCAGCGCCGCCCACCACGCGGCGTCCAGCCGGTGCAGCAGCCCGCGTGCGACAAACAGCATGATCAGCCCCGCCACGCTGCCGATCATGTGCGAGGCTTCCACCACGAACAGCGGCACATGCATGCGCAGAAGGTCTTCGGCTTCGTCGCTGGCTGGGGTGACGCCCGAGACGAGCAGCATCACGCCTGCCACCATCGTCAGCGCTGCCAGCAGCCCCGGCGACAGCTTGACCGCGGCGCGGCCGAACGGCGCCCCCGCGCCGGAACGCAACTCAAACGCGCCAAGCATGGCGGCGGCCACGACCAGCGGCAGCAGGAAATAGATGACGCGGTAGAACAACAGCGCAGCAAGCACCTCGGCCGGCGGCGCCTGGCCGCTGCAGCCCAGGAGGATGACGGCTTCGAACACGCCCAGACCGCCCGGGCTCTGGCTGAGCACCCCCAGCGTGACGGCCAGCGCGTAAAACGCCACAAAAGTGGGCAGATCGACGGCGCCTGCTGGCATCAGCACCCACAGCGCCGCCGCAGCCGCACTCATATCCGCCGCTGAAATCGCGAACTGCCGCGCGGCCAATCCTGGCGGCGGCAGGCGGATTTCCCATCGGCCGAACAGCGTCACATGGCGCTGACGCATGCACAGCACGAGCAACGCGACGACGCCGGCCAGGACCAGCAGTGCCACGACTTCGAGCAGCGCCGCCGGCAAATGCGTAATCGCGGCGATGTGCGGCGCGCCCCACAGCAGCCCGACCGCGCCAAAAGCCGTGGTGGACACGCCCAGCGCCCCTGCATCAAACGCGACCGCCTCCGTCACACGCGCGGCATCGACCCCGGCCGCCGTGTACAAGCGCGTGCGCACCGCCCCGGCCGTCAACGAACCGAGGCCGACGGTGTTGCCCAGCGCATAAGCAATGAACGAGGTGGTGGCCACCGTAGCGGGCGCCACATGCGCGCCGGCATAGCGCAGGCCGGACGCGTCGTAACCGGTCAGGGCGACGTAACTGAGCGCCGTGGCCAGCATGGCCAGCATCAGGTGCGAGCGCGGCGTGGCCTGCAGCGCGGCGACCATGTCGGCGTAGTGCACATGGTCGAGCAGCGCATACAGGCTGTCGAACACCAGCGCGCCAAGCACCAGCACCACACCGATCACGATCCAGCCAGCGAGGCCAAAGCCGGAATCAGCGGGCGCAGGCGTGGCAGGCGCGTCAGGCACGGTGCGGGCCGAGGATCGGCGTGATGTTGGACTGGCGTCGTTGGACGCGGCGTCAGGCATGGTGAAAAACGAAATCCTGCTGGCTTGGTGGAGTGCCGGTCAAAGCGATACACGAATCCGGACACGCAGAGACGGGAGAGCGCGGCAAGCCAAACCGCCGAAGCCCATGCTCCGCACGGTATCGACGTCCTGATTGGACCCCGACCTGCCGGCACGGGCTTGTCGCGCGCGCCGGCTTTCTCTCGCCCCGCGCTTCAGACGGCGCGTGTGCTGGATTCGCACGTTGTTTGCGGCCTACGTAAGACGGCTAAAACCGCCGATGCGTTGACACGCAGCCCGCATTTTACGGTTTGGGCGCGCTCTCCGGCGCCTTGGGGGGCACATCGGGCTTGCCGGCATCGACGGAAACCGGGTCACTGGCAGGAAAGGTTTCCTCAATGCCCTCGTCGAGCAGGGCTTCTTCATGCGTATCGGCCACGGGCGGATGGGGGTTGGCGGGCGCCGGAGTGGGTGAGGCGCGATCGTCTGGCTCTGGCATGGCGTTCTCCAAGAATGCTTACCCAGAATAGGCAAAGCTGGCCTGACACGACGGCATGGGGGGCGGAATGCACATCTGTCGGGTGGGCAACATGCCCAGCGCCGCGGGTGCGGCACTCAGCCGAGGATCAGCAAGCTGCACACCCGCCGCCCAAAACGTTGCGTGAACAGGATGAAATCAACCACCGCAAACGTTTTCATTGCAGAAAACGTCTTAGATAGTATTGCGTAGGAAGGTGGAGTCCGGTACACAATTGAGGCTACCGTTTTCAATATTTTCACAATTCTGCGCATGCCTTTACAGCGCGCCACGGGTGCCTTCCTACGGCGGCCTTCCCTGCTGATCATCGGCGCGTCGTTGCTGGCGCTAATGCTGGCCGCACTGACCGCACTGTCGCTCTGGGAAATGCGCACGGACGCGCTGGCCCGCGCGCGCGACGCTGCTGGCAACCTGTCGCTGATCCTGCAACGTGACATCGCGCGCAACATCGAGGTGTACGACCTGTCGCTGCAGGCCGTGATCGACGGTGTGCGCGACCCTGCCATGCTGGCGTTGCCGCCCGCCGTGCGCCAACTGGTGCTGTTCGACCGGTCGACCAACGCGCAGGACCTGGGCTCCCTGCTGGTGACTGACAAGGTCGGCAACGTGGTCCTCGATTCCCGTTCGGTACCGCCGCGGCATATTCACCTGGGCGACCGCGACTACTTCCAGGTGCATCAGGGATCCGCGAACGTCGGGCTGTATATCAGCGAGCCGTTTACCCCGCGCGTGACTGGCCTGGATACGTCGCTCGGACTCAGCCGGCGGCTGAACGGCCCGCATGGCGAATTCAACGGCATCGTGGTCGGCACGCTGCGCCTGAATTACTTCCGTCGGCTGTTTGACGGCATCAACCTCGGCCCCCACGCAACCGTAACGCTGGTACGCACCGACGGCACGCTGCTCATGCGGCGCCCGTACAGCGAAAAACTCATCGGCCGCAGCCTGGCCGATGCCACCGCCTTCCAGAAGCGGCTGCTCGCACCGGAAGGCTCCTACGTAGACGTCGCCGGCATCGATGGCATCGAGCGCCTGTTCAGCTTCCGCCATATCGGCGACCACCCGCTGATTGTCACGGTCGGTCTGGCCACCGAAGACATCTACGCAGAATGGCGGCAGCGCGCATGGGTGATCAGCGGCATCGTGCTGATGCTCGACGCGGTATTCATGGTGCTGTCGTTCCTTTTTGCGCAGCAACTGCGCAAGCGGCTCGATATGGAGCAGCAATTGCATCTGCTGGCCAATACCGACAGCCTGACCGGACTCGGCACGCGCCGTGCGCTGGACTCGGCATTGGACGTTGAATGGCGTCGCGCCAATCGCCATCACACCCCGATGTCGGTGCTGATGATCGACGTGGACAACTTCAAACCCTACAACGACAAGTACGGCCATGCCGCCGGCGACACCGCGCTGCGCACGGTGGCACGCTGCATCAACGACAGCATCAAGCGCCCGGGAGATTTTGCCGGCCGCTATGGCGGCGAAGAGTTCTGCGCTGTGTTGCCCAATACGGACCTCAACGGCGCCATGCGCGTGGCCGAAAGCATCCGCACCGCCGTGCTGGGCGCCGACGAGCCCAACGTGGGAAGCGCGTACGGCAAGCTGACGGTCAGCATCGGGGTGGCTTCCCACTCGGGCATCGCCGCGGCGGACGATACCGTTCAAGACCTGATCCACCTCGCCGACGGGCGTCTGTATGAAGCCAAGGCGGCGGGCCGCAACGTGGTCATGCCCAGACAGGAGCGGCCGAAGCTGGCAGTGGTCTAGTCCAGCCCCCGTCAAGCACCCCACTTTGGGGGCATGCCATTATCGGCCATCGCTTCTGCACAATGCGCGTGACTTTCAGGAAAACGCTGTGAGCAAACCTCCGCACTCCCACTTCGATACGTCTGCGCTGCCGCGCGAGCATCAATTTGCGGCGTGGCGAGATGCCATCAACGTGCTGTTCGATACGCGCTCGGCCGCGCCGCAGTCGCATGGCTTTCAGGCCAGCGTCGACGCTTATCTTTGCGGCGAGACGGGTGTGGGCATGATCAGCGCGCAGGCACAGCACTATGATCGTTCCCGCTCCAAGCTGGGGCGCGACGGCATGGATGTCTACGTGCTCCAGTATTACCTGGAAGGCAGTTGCGGACAGCGCGACTGCGCCACCGGCACCGCCACACGCCCCGGCGATCTGTTCATCGTCGACGCTGCTCAGCCGCTCGCCACAAGCACGAACGACAGTCGATTCCTGAGCCTGGCCGTGCCACGACGCCTGCTGGCGCCGCTGCTTCGCGCACCGGACGAACTGAGCATGCGTGTGCTGCGTGGCGATGCCCCGATGGTTGGGCTGCTGCGCGATCACCTCTGTTCGCTCTATCAATCGGTCGGGAAGTTGAGCAATGCCGAGGCGCAGGCCGTCATCCCGGGCACGCTGCAACTGGCGGCGGCCGCCATCAACTGCCAGGTGACCGAAGCCAGTGCGCCGGCCGTGAGGGAAAGCCTGTTTGCGTCGATCTGCCGGCACGTGCAGCACAACCTGTCCGATCTCGCGCTTTCGCCCGAAGGCGTGGCCGTGCAGTTCGGTATCTCGCGCGCCACGCTGTACCGGCTGTTCGAGCGCGAGGGCGGCTTCTTCAACTACCTGCGCACGGAGCGCCTGCGACAGTGCCACGCGATCCTGGCCGACCGATCGCAGACGCACCGTTCGGTGGCCGAAATCGCGCAGACCTACGGTTTTTCCGACGCATCGAACTTTACGCGCGCGTACCGCCGCGCCTCTGGCATGTCGCCGCGTGAAACGCGCATGCTGGCCATCGAAGGCCGCGCCGCTGCCATGCCTTTCGTGCAACACAAGGACTGGCGCACCTGGGTCATGCAGATGCGCTGATGCGCGCGCCTCCCTTCCCCGCACTCCCTTTTTTCTCCCACCTCCCGCGCCCTGCCGCCTCCAAGACTGAGACGCGCTGACAGGTTCGCGCGACGGCCGAACCGGTTCGCGCGCGCAGCCCCTTTCGTCGTTGAATCCCAGCTGACGTGCATGCGAGCATCCGGCCCGACCTGATGAGCGCCCATGCGCTCGCGGCGGGCACGTGCGACGTGCCCTCTCTTCGTCGAACAGGTCAAAGCGGTGCGGACATCCCGCGCTTTGCACAACACACAACGACAAAACGGGGGTCTCGTGAAAGACATTACGGGAAAAACGCTTGCCTTGACGCTGTTCGCCACCGTGGCCCTGGCCGCGTGCGGCGGCGGAGATTCAGGTAGCAATACCGCCAACAACGGCGGCACCACGGGTGGCAACACGCCGCCTGCATCCACGTGCGCAGAAACCGGCGTCGATGCCAAGTACGCCTGCCAGACCGGCAGCACCGAGCCGCTGTACGCCTATCAATGGGCGCTCAAGCAAGCGACCAGCTTCTTCGCGGCGTTCGGCCTGGTGGCCAACGGCACGACCGACATCGACGTGGAAGACGCGCACAAGGCCGGCATCAAGGGCCAGGGCGTGAACGTGCTCGTGCTGGACGACGGCATCGACGTGCACAACGAAGATCTGTTTGCCAATGCCAACTCGGACATGACGCACAACTTCGACGATGGCTCGAACGATCCGACACCGGCAGACATTCCCGCGAACATCAAGGACGCGCATGGCACCAACGTGGCCGGCATCATCGCCGCGGCGCAGAACGGCAAGGGCGTCATGGGGATTGCTCCGCGCGCGGCGCTGGGCGGGGCGCGCTTTATTGGCGCGGCGAATCCCGACATCACCGCCGCCTACGGTGGCGCTGCCTGGTCGAAGAACGGCCACCTCATCAATGCGTCGTACGGCGCAAACCCGCAGGCGCCGCTGGAGTACGACACGTCCACCTCGACACAGGCCGCGGTACGCGCCTTCCCGAACCTGCGCAACGGCCGCGGTCTGGTCATGCTCAAGGCGTCGGGCAATGAATATGAATCCATCAACGACGACATCAACCTTCCGCCGCGCACGTGCCCGACCGTGGGCGGCACCGCCGGCATGATCGGCTGCGAGAACCCTGCCAATGATCCGGAAGCGCTGGAGCCTGGCGTAATCGTTGTCGGGGCGGCAAACGCGCAAGGCATCAAGTCGAGCTACTCCAACGCCGGATCGGTCAACTGGATCACAGGCTTGGGCGGCGAATACGGCAACGGCGGCAAATACGGTGAGGTGGGTAGCGGGCCAAAGATCTTCTCCACCGACCTCAGCGGCTGCGCACGCGGCTACAGCCGAGCCAATCCGGACGACACCTATGACTTTGCGATTCCAGGCACCGCCACCAACCTGAAAGACAACGCGAAGTGCGACTACTCGAGCATGAACGGCACATCGGCGGCCACGCCCACGCTGTCCGGCGTGGTCGCGCTGATGCTGGCAGCCAACCCGAACCTGACGTGGCGCGATGTTCGCGAAATCCTGCGCGCGACGGCTCGCAAGATCGACACCGATTACGGCAGCCGTGACGGCCGTAACGCGCGAATCGACTTGCTTACGGGCGCCGCCACTGGCGATACCAGCGCCGCACTGACTGACGGCGCGACCACCGCGCGGCTGGACTACGGCTGGCAGACCAATGCCGCCGGCTATGCATATTCCACGTGGTACGGCTTCGGTCTGGTCGATGCATCAGCGGCGGTGAAAATGGCCAAGGCCACTGTCACCTACAAGCCGGCTGCATTGTCGGTGCCGGACTTCGCGGCGGCCTTTGCCAACGTAAACCAGTTCAACTACGGCGCGGTGCAGAAGCTTGGCCAGTTCAACGTGTCGGGCACAGACAAGGTCGACGCGCTGCAGCTGCGCGTATCGGGCTCGGTGTGCGTGGGCAGTGTCGGCTTCTTTGTGAAATCGCCCTCGGGCACGGTGTCGGCGTTGTCCCTGCCGTACAACGGCTATTACAACAACGGCGTTGATACCGTGAACAAGTACGGCCTGGGCAGCTACGCCTTCTATGGTGAGAACGCGGCCGGCACATGGGAGGTCTACGCCGTAAGTGGCGTGCCGACCAACGCCTGCTCGACGTACCAGCCCCAGGGCGGCACCCACACCGTGACGCTCGCCACGCCGCTGGCCGTGGAGTACCGCGTGATTGCTGCCAAGTGAGCCCGTTCGGAGACCAATCAACATGATCAATACAACCCTGATGAAGACCGTGGCGCTGGCGGCGCTCCTCTCGATGGCTTCGGCGTGCCAGGCGGCCGACGTGACGGTGGGCAAGCACCTGAGCACGCAAGAGCTGGCCCGGTACGCAAGCGCACCGACGGTGCAGATCGAATCGCAGTCGTTCAAGGTGCTCTCCAGCGGCACGCGCACCAAGGCTGCGGGCGCGGCATCCTCAGCCGTCACGCAAGTGGCCAATGAGCGTGGCGTGGTGGGCGAGAGCCGCAACGAGGTGGTTGTCTCGCAGGTGTCGGTCGACAGCGTGCGCCAGGCAGTGAGCAGCCTGCCCGCAACGCCCGTGTCGGCGGAGTATTACGGGCACCTGAACATCAGCACCCTGCGCTTCGCTTCGTTCCAGGACGCTGTGAACGCGCGCGCGCAGCTCAAGAAGACCCTGCCGCAGGCGCGCGTGGACGTTCCGATCCAGTACGCCAAGCCCGTGGCGCGCTGATTCACTAACGCAAGTTGTACAAGACGCCCCGCCTCCGCGCGGGGCGTCTTGCATGGAGCGGCGTATCATCCCGGCCTTTTCCCCGTCAGGACAACACCATGACCAAGGCCACCGGCAGCTTCGAAGCGCTGGCCGCACGCGAAGGCGGCCTGCAGCACCGTCTCTCTTCTGCACAACTCGCCATGATCGCCATCGGCAGCGCGATCGGCACCGGCTTGTTCCTGGGTAGCGGCGCGGCCATTCAGTTGGCCGGCCCGGGCGTGATTGCAAGCTACGCCATCGGTGCACTCATCGCCCTGCTGCTCATGGGCTGTCTGGCCGAGATGGTGGTGGCCCACCCGACCACCGGCTCTTTCGGCGCGTATGCCGAGCATTACGTGAGCCCGCTCGCCGGTTTCCTGGTGCGCTACGCGTATTGGGCGGCGGTCGTCTTCGTGATCGGCGCGGAGGTGACGGCGGTGGCGGTGTACATGGCGTACTGGTTTCCGGGCGTGCCGGCCTGGGTATGGATCGTGGGCTTCTCTGCCGTGCTCGTGTGGATCAACGCCAGCAGCGTCGAAGTATTCGGCGTGGCCGAATACTGGTGCTCGATGATCAAAGTGGTGGCGATCGTCGCGTTTCTGGCGGTGGCGAGCTATGCCATCCATCGCGCACCCGAAGGCGGGCCGATCGGCTTTCACAACTACGTGAGCGCGGGCGGCTTTGCGCCGCACGGCTGGAATGGCGTGTGGTTTGGCGCGGTGGTCAGCATCTTCAGCTTCTTCGGTATCGAGCTGATTGCCGTGGCCGCCGGTGAGGCACGCGAGCCAGAAGCCGCCGCCACCCGCGCATTCCGCTCCACGCTGTTCCGGCTGGTGTTCTTCTACCTCTGCACGCTCGCGCTGATGCTGGCCGTGGTGCCGTGGCAGCAGGCCGGCACGGGCAAAAGCCCCTTCGTGCGGGTGATGGAAATCCTCGGCATTGCCGGTGGTGCAGGCGTGATGAACTTCGTGGTGCTGACGGCGGCGCTGTCGTCGATGAACGCGCAGTTGTATGTGTCGACGCGCATGCTGTTCAGCTTGGCACGTGGCGGGCAGGCCCCCAGGGCACTCGGTGTGGTGAGCCAGCGGGGCGTGCCGCTGCGCGCGCTGGCGGTTTCCAGTTCCGGTGCGGCATTGGCTGCCGTGCTGAGCGTGGTGCTGCCGGGGCACTCGTTTCTTTTGATGATGGCGCTGGCGATGTTCGGCGCGCTCTTTACGTGGCTCGTCATCTTCATCACGCACCTGCGCTTTCGCCGCGCAGCGGAACGCGAAGGGCGCACGCTGCGATTTCGCATGTGGGGCTTTCCGGTGCTGACCGTCATCGGGGCCATCGCGATGGCGGTCATCATCGTCAGTACGGCGTGGATGGCAGATTTCCGCATGACGTTGGTCGTGGGTGTGCCGTTCCTACTGGTGATGACCCTGGTATTCCGGCAGGCGCGGCTGGGGGTGTCGCCTGCGCGTCAGCCCTCTGCGCGCAGCTGATCCTCCACCAGCGCTACCCAGCACGCTGCCCCGATCGGAATCAGCTTGTCATTGAAATCGTAGCCGTCGTTGTGCAGCGAGCAGCCGACCCACTGGCCGCCCAAACCGTTGCCCAGCGCGAAGTAGCAGCCAGGGCGCTTCTCCAGCATCCAGGCAAAATCTTCACTGCCCATCTGCGAGGACGGCGGCACCTGGATGACGCGCTCCTCGCCCAGCACGCTCGCCACGGCACGACGCGCGAAGGCGGTCTGCTCGGGCGTATTGCAGATGGCCGGCACCAACCGCTCGTAGACGATCTCTGCGCGCACGCCATAGGACGCGGCCTGGTGCGTAATGACCTCGCGGATGCGCGTCTCCAGCAGCTCGCGCACCTCCGGCTTGGTGGCGCGCACGCTCAACTTGAGCATGGCCGTTTCGGGGATGATGTTGTGGGTCGTTCCAGCCTGCATCTGCCCAACGCTGATGACGGCCGCATCCACAGGCGCGACGTTGCGCGAGACGATGCCCTGCAGCGCCACCACCGTCGCCGCCAAAGCCAGCGTCGGATCCACAGCCAGGTTAGGCATGGCGCCATGGCCACCGCGCCCGCTGAAAGTCACGGTCACGCGATCTGACGAACCGCCCAGCGGGCCGCTCTGCACGACGGCCACGCCCAGCGGCAAGCCGGGCGCGTTGTGGAAAGCGTAGATGCCATCGCAGGGGAAGCGCTCGAACAGACCATCCTCCATCATGGCCACGGCGCCGGACAGCCCCTCTTCATCGGGCTGGAAGATGAGGTTCAGGGTGCCGTTGAAGTTGCGCGTGGCCGCCAGGTGCTCGGCGGCGGCAAGCAACGTGGCGGTATGGCCATCGTGGCCACACGCATGCATGCGGCCGTCCACCTTGCTGGCGTAGGGCAAGCCTGTGCGCTCCTGCATGGGCAACGCATCCATGTCGGCGCGCAGGCCGATCGTGCGCTTGCCGTTGCCCACCTTCAATTGCCCCACCAGGCCGTGGCCGCCGACGCTGTGCACGTCATAGCCCCATTCACGCAGCAGACCGGCGACGAGCTGGGAGGTGTGCGGCACGTCGGCACCCAATTCCGGATTGGCATGGAGGCGATGACGCAGTTCGGCAAAGCGGTCAGCGCCCATGTGCAGGGCCTGGGGGATGCTGGGTGAATTCGGATCGAGGTACATGGCGCTAGGTCAGAGGCGAACTGGGTAAAAGCAACGATGGCGCGGTATCAATCTCAATCGCGGCCGGGATACGTCGGGAACAGCGTGAGCGCGCCCAGACTGATTGCACTGCTGGCCAGCAGATACCAGGCCGGTGCCATCGGGTTGCCGGTTACGCCCAGCAACCACGTAACGACGAGCGGCGCAAAACCGCCGAACAGGGTCACCCCCAGGCTGTACATCACCGACATGCCGGTTGCGCGATGCTGGCGCGGGAAGGCTTCCATCAGCAGCGCCGCACCCGCGCCATTGCTGACGGCCATGATCGTCACGCCCAGCGCGATCAACCCCATGGTGAGAGCCAACCCCGCACCGGAAGACAGCAGCACGAAGCCCGGGTACGTGCACGACAGGCTGACCGCAGACGCGACATACAGCATCGGCTTGCGTGTCGGCAGGCGGTCGGCAATCAGACCAAACAGCGGCGACATGACCAGCATGGTTGCCCCCGCCACGCAGGCCGTGAGAAACGCCGTGACCGGCGGCATGTGCAAAGAGTGGATCAGATACGTGGGCATGTAGAAGATCAGGATGTACATGGACGCAGTGGCCCCCGTCATCAGCAGCATGCCCAGCACCAGCGTGCGCGCATGCTGGCGAAGCACGTCGACCACGCTTCCGTGTGGGGCGGCCTCGTGCGTCTCCTTCAGATGCCGGCGGATGTACATGCCGACCGGCGCGATCAGCAAGCCCACCAAGAACGGCAACCGCCAGCCCCAGCTCTGTAAAGCCTCGGGGCTGAGCACGGCGCTCACACCGGCCGCACTCAACGCGCCGAGCAGCGCCGCCGCGCCCTGCGTGGCTGCCTGCCAGCTCACCAGGAAGCAACGCCGGCCCTTGCTGGCCGATTCCAGCAGCAGTGCCGACGCCGCGCCGATTTCCCCGCCGGCCGACAGCCCCTGCAGCAAGCGCCCGAGCACCACCAGCACCGTTGCCGTCACGCCAATCGTCGCGTGGCTCGGTGTGAAGGCGATCAGCGCGGTGCCGGCCGTCATCAATGCAATCGTCAGTGTGAGTGCTGCCTTGCGGCCACGCCGATCGGCCATGTTGCCGATCAGCACAGCACCCAGCGGCCGCATGACAAAGCCCGCACCAAACGTGGCGAATGACAACAGCAACGAAGCCAGCGGGCTGCTCGACGGAAAGAACAATCGCCCGATGGTGGCGGCAAAGAAGCTATAGACCGTGAAGTCGTACATCTCGAGCCCGTTGCCGATGGCGGCGGCAACGACAGCGCGGCTCGAATGCGGGGTGACGGTGGTGGTGCCTTGGCGCGGGGCGCCAGCGGGCACGGCGATCTGGGCATCCATCTTGATGTCTCCTCCAGTCGGGCGGGCTTCTATGAGCGTCCCGCAATGCGCTGGATTGAAGGGCAATAGTAGGAGCTGTCGGGCCGATTCCGCCTCTCGCTTTTTTTCATGGCTATAGCTGTTGGCTATGGCGGGAGCGCGCATCCCAGCCTGCCCGGCTAGCCCAACGGCCGCCCGAGGCGGATTCCACAGTACAGTTGCTGGCTGACGGCGTGGCATGCCAACCCTTCGCTGCACCGTGTATCAAGGACACCTATGAAGCTCAACCAGCTACGCGCACTGGTCACCGTTGCCGAGACGGGCAGCATCCAGGAGGCCTCGCGCCTGCTTCACGTCACGCAGCCCGCGCTCAGCAAGACCATCAAGGAGCTGGAAACGAGCGTGGGCGCAACGCTGTTCGTACGCTCGAGCAAGGGCATCCGGCTTACGCCGTATGGCCAGCGCCTGGTCGGGCATGCACGCTTGATCAACGAAAGCGTGAAGCGCGCACGGGAAGACCTGGAAGACATGAAAGGGGCGGTGACGAGCGAACTGACGGTGGGCGTCACCCCGGTCACCGCGCTCATCGGGCCGGTGGCCGATTGCCTCGTGACCTTCCGGCGCGAATTTCCCAATGCGCGGTTGCGCATCCTGGAGGCACGTCCGGGCCAGTTGCTGGAACTGCTGCGCGAGGGCGCCATCGACTTTGCCCTGACGTCTCAGTTGCAGCCGGGCGAGCGCGGTTTCGACCACACCGTGGTCTGCCGCGCGCAGACGCTGATCGGCGTACGCAAGGGTCACCCGTTGCGCGGCCACCAGCCTCTGCATGCCTTGCAGCAAGAAGAGTGGCTGGCCCCTGATTCGCTTGCTGACGAGCACTCGCCGCTGTACCGACTGTTTGCCGATGCCGGTCTCGCCCCGCCCGAGCGCGTAGTCGAATGCAACTCCATGACGCTGCTGCTCGAGCTGTGCTGGAAATCGGACGCCCTGCTCCTGCTGTCGAGCGAATCGACGCGCTCGCCCATCATCCGTCAGACGATCGACTTTATCGAGACTGATCAGCCAATGCCCGAGCGCGTCATCTCCCTGCTCACGCGGGATCGCCACGTTCTGACAGCGCTCGGCGCGCGCTTGTATGACGCGCTGGCACAGGCGTTGCGGCAAGCCTATCCGGAGCGGCCGGCGCAGCCGTGAGCCAGCGCGATTCCGTGCCCGATCAGGCCAACGCCAGCGCCTGATCCAGATCGGCCAGCAGATCATCGATATGCTCGATGCCGATGGATAGCCGGATCGTCTCCTGCCGCACGCCAGCCTTGGCGAGTTCAGTCTCTGAAAGCTGGCGATGCGTGGTCGATGCCGGATGCGTGGCCAGCGACTTCGCGTCGCCAATGTTCACCAGCCGCGTGAACAACTGCAGCGCGTCCTGAAAACGCGCCCCAGCAGCGAAACCGCCCTTCACGCCAAACGTAAGCAGCCCCGGGGCCTTGCCTGAAAGGTACTTGCGCACGAGCGCGTGGTCGGGGTGGTCGTCCAGGCTTGCATGGTTGACCCACTCCACCTTGGCGTGGCCGCGCAGATGCCGGGCGATGTGCGCGGCGTTCTGCGTGATGCGGTCGATGCGCAGGCCCAGCGTTTCGATGCCCTGCAGGATCAGGAACGCGTTGAACGGCGACAGCGCCGCGCCGGTATTGCGCAGCGGCACCACGCGGGCGCGGCCAATATACGCCGCGTCGCCCAGGGCTTCCGTATAGACGACGCCGTGGTAGCTCACGTCCGGCTCGTTCAGGCGCTTGAAGCGCGCCTTGTGCTTGGCCCACGGAAACTTGCCCGAATCGACGATCGCGCCGCCCAGGCTCGTGCCGTGGCCACCCAGATACTTCGTCAGCGAATGCACAACGATGTCGGCGCCGTGCTCGAAGGGCCGTGTCAGATACGGTGTCGGCACGGTGTTGTCGACAATGAGCGGCACGCCGTGGCGGTGCGCGATCTCGGCCAGCGCGGCAATGTCGGTGATGTTGCCTAGCGGGTTGCCGACCGTCTCGGCAAAGATGGCCTTGGTGCGGTCGTCGATCAGCGCTTCGAACGATGCAGGGTCACGCGGGTCGGCAAAGCGCGTGGTGATACCCGACTGCGGCAGCGTGTGCGCAAACAGGTTGTAGGTGCCGCCGTACAGCGTGCTGGCCGAGACGATGTTGTCGCCTGCTTCCGCAATCGTCTGGATCGCATATGTCACGGCCGCCTGCCCCGACGCCAGCGCAAGCGCCCCGATGCCGCCTTCAAGCGCGGCAATGCGCTTCTCCAGCACATCGTTGGTCGGGTTCATGATGCGCGAGTAGATGTTGCCCGGCACCTTCAGGTCGAACAGATCGGCGCCGTGCTGTGTGTCGTCAAACGCAAATGCAACGGTCTGGTAGATCGGCACGGCCACCGCGCGGGTGGTTGGGTCGGCGCTGTAGCCGCCATGGACAGCCACGGTGTCGGGTTTCCAGGCGGGGGCGGTGCTCAAGGACGGCTGCGTCATGGTGCGTCTCCGGAAGGTTGGTCCGGCGAGCATATGGTCAGCCCTGCGGTTGGGGGAACGACCGTTTTTGTCTTTGGTTATGCGTGAAACGGCACGATGCGGAGGCCGCATGCGGTCATGCGGATATCGCATACCTAGGGTAAACACGTGCCACCTGGCGTGAGCCGAACGGATAGCCTCCACAGCATTGAACGCACCGCGCCGGAGGGGACATGGAAGTCAAATGGATTGAGGACTTTATTGCCCTCACGCAGCACCAGAGCTTTTCGCGGGCGGCGGAAATCCGCAATGTCACCCAGTCCGGCTTCAGCCGGCGTATCCAGGCGCTTGAGCAGTGGGTGGGCGCCGAGCTGGTGGATCGCAGCACCTATCCGCCCACATTGACAGCAGCCGGGCGCCTGTTTGAAGAGGCCGCCGATGACGTGCTGAGCAAGCTGATCGACACACGCGCCATCATTCGCTCCGAGCACCGCATGCCCGGGCCGGGGCTGCAGATTGCAGCGGGTCACACCATCTCATTGAACTGCCTGCCCACCTGGTTGGCGACGGTCGGCAAGCACATCGGCAACCTGCGCGCTCGCATTATTCCGGGCAATGTGCACGACTCGGTGCTCATGTTGGTCAACGGCACCTGCGACCTGATGTTCGCGTACGACCACCCCAACCTGCCGCTGCATCTTGACCCGATCAAGTACCCCAGCCTGACGGTCGGGCGCGACACCTTCATGCCGGTCAGCAAGCCCAACGCGCGGCTAGGGCCGATGCACCGCCTGCCCGGCACGGCCAACCGGCCCCTGCCGCTCATCTCTTACACCCCCACGAGCTATTTCGGCCGTTGCCTGGCGCTGCTGTTGAGCCAGGCCGATGCGCAACCGTTCCTGCGGCTCGACTATGAATCCGACATGGCCGAAATGCTCAAGAAGATGCTTCTCGCCGGTGAAGGCATTGCCTGGCTGCCAAAGAGTTCGATCGAGGCGGAGCTTGCCGCCGGCGTATTGGTGCCGGCCGGCGGGTCAACGTGGTCGCTTGATCTGGACCTGCGTGTGTATCGCAACCAGTACACGCGCAACGAGCTGCTGGAAAAACTCTGGCGCCATCTGAGCCTGCCCTGAACCTGCATCGGCAGGCCGTTTGCTCGTTTACCCGAACTATGCGGCGCTCGCATGAGCCCTTGCGGGAGCCGCATCACGACGCACGCTGCCGTTCCTACACTCCGTCCACGCAATGAAAGCCGAGCCGAATAACCGGCCGGCGTCGTGCGAAAGGCCACGGATTCGGTGTTCTCCGATTCCGGCAAGAGACCTCACTGGACGGAGCACCATGAAAAAGAATCGCCTTACCGCAACTATCCTGGCAGGCATGCTGCTAGGCATCGCCGTGGGCTATGCGTGCCACAAGCTCGCACCCGACGCCAATGCCGCCAAAGCCATCGCCGGCTATTTCTCCATCATCACGGACATCTTCCTGCGGCTGATCAAGATGATCATCGCGCCGCTGGTGTTCGCCACGCTGGTCTCGGGCCTGGCCGGCATGGAGGGCACGCAGGCCGTGCGGCGCATCGGCTTGCGCTCCATCGCGTGGTTTCTTTGCGCGTCGTTGATCTCGCTGGCGCTGGGGCTTGTGCTGGCCAACGTGCTGCAGCCGGGGGCGGGTCTGAACATGACGCCCAACGCCGCTGATGTTGCCACCGGCCTGAACACCGCCGGCCTGAACTTCAAGGACTTCATCACCCACGCGTTCCCCACCAGCGTGCTGGATGCCATGGCACGCAACGACATCCTGCAGATCCTGGTGTTCTCGGTGTTCTTTGGCGTGGTGCTGGGCGTGCTCAAGGGCGATGAACGTATCGCGCCGCTGTCGCGCACCATCGATGCCCTCGTGCCGGCCATGCTCAAGCTGACCGACTACGTCATGGCGCTGGCGCCCATCGGCGTGTTCGGCGCCATTGCCTCGGCGATTACGCTGCATGGGCTCGATGTGCTGACGACATACGGCAAGCTGGTCGGCAGCTTCTATCTGGGCCTGGCGCTGCTGCTGTCCATCCTGATCGGCATCGGCCACATCTTCCTGGGGCGCCAGACGTGGGCGTTGCTCAAGGCGATTCGCGAGCCGGCCATGCTGGCGTTCTCTACCGCCAGCAGCGAAGCCGCCTACCCGCGCCTGACCGAAAAGCTCGAAGCCTTTGGCGTCGACAAGAAGGTCGTCGGTTTCACGCTGCCGCTGGGCTACGCGTTCAATCTGGATGGCTCGATGATGTACCAGGCGTTTGCGGCGCTCTTCATCGCGCAGGCGTTCGGCATCGAGATGCCGCTGTCGCAGCAGATCCTGATGCTGCTGGTGCTGATGATCAGCAGCAAGGGCATGGCTGGCGTGGCGCGCGGTTCGGTGGTGGTGGTGGCAGCGGTGGCGCCGATGTTCCATCTGCCGCCCTCGGGCGTGGTGCTGATCCTGGCCATCGACCAGATCCTGGACATGGGCCGCACGGCCACCAACGTGGTCGGCAACAGCATCGCCACCACGGCCATCGCCAAGTGGGAAGCGCGCCGGGCCGCGCGTGAGCAAACGTCAGGTTTCGACGGCCTCTCCAACATTTCGGGCGTTTCTGGCATTCCGGGCGAAGTGAAATGACAACACCGCATGCGCGTCGCTCGCTGGGCGTGATTGGTGGGCTGGGGGCACTGGCCAGCGCAGACGTGTTCTTCAAGCTGATCCAGTCCACCCCGGCCAGCACCGATGCCGAGCATCTCGACATCGTGTTCGAGCAGCATCCGTTTTCTCAGGCAGGCCACTCGACGGCAGCCACCACGGAGCGCAAGCTCTACATCTTCGATCTGATCCGCGACTTCCAGCGGCGCGGCATCGGGGCAGTGGTGCTGCCCTGCTTTTTGAGCCACACCTTCATTGACGAGCTGACCGCCAATTCTCCGTTGCCGATCGTCGACATGATGGCGGGGCTGCGTAGCCACGTGCGGCGCAAGTTTCCGGCCGCGCGCCGCATCGGCGTGCTCGCTTCTGACACCACGCGCAACAAGCGTCTGTTCGAGCGCTACTTCAATGCGCCCGAGTTCGACGTCGTCCACCCGCGCGTTGAGGGCATCGACCATGTGACCGAAGCGGTGTACGCCCCCGACGGGATCAAGAGCGGCAACCTGCGCGGGCGCCCCATCGATCTGTTGCGCGACGCCTGCGCGGATCTCGTCGACCAGGGTGTCGACGTGATCCTGCCGGGGCTGACCGAGATCGCCCTGGTGCTCGACGAGCTTGGGCCCCTTGGCGTGCCCATCGTCGATTCCAACCTGGCCTACGCGCAGTACGTGGTGTCGGGGCAACACGATGCGCCCGGCAAGCTGTTCAAGGTGGGTGTGGTGGGCGGCGTGGGGCCAGCCGCCACGGTCGACTTCATGCAGAAGATCGTGCGCAACACGCCGGCAGCGCGCGATCAGGACCACATCAAGCTGCTGGTCGAGCAAAACCCGCAAATTCCCGACCGCACCGAAAACCTCATCGGTGAAGGGCCGGACCCGACCATCTCGCTGTACGCCACGTGCCGCAAGCTTGAAGCGGGTGACGCCGACATCATCGCCATTCCGTGCAACACGGCACATGCGTACGTTGAGCGCGTACAGCCGTATCTCGGCATCCCGATCGTCAACATGCTGACCGTGACGGCCGAGCAGATCCGCAACACCTTCCCGGCCTTGCAAAAGGTCGGCCTGCTGGCGACCTCCGGGACGGTAGCCAGCGGTGTGTACCGCAAGGCGTTGGAGGCGGCGGGCCTTGAACAAGTGGTGCCCAGCACCGAGCTGCAGGCCCGTGTGATGAACGCCATCTACGGCCCGCAGGGCGTGAAAGCGGGCTTCACCACCGGTGCCTGCGTTGACGATCTGATGGCCGCCATCGACGAGTTGGCCGCGCGCGGTGTCGAGGTGGTGGTTCTCGGCTGCACGGAACTGCCGCTGCTGCTGCCGCACGCCAGCGTCAACACATATCAAGGCCAGCTCGTCACGCTGATCGACCCGACCGATGTCCTGGCGCGGCACTGCGTTGCGCGCGCCCTCGCCCACTCTTCTCCATCGCATTCCAACGCTTCATTACAAACGACATGACCCACCGTATCGAACACGACCTGCTCGGCGACCGCGAAATCCCCAGCGATGCCTACTACGGCGTCCACACGCTGCGCGCGCTGGAAAACTTTCCGATTACCGGCACCCCCATTTCTGTCTATCCGCAATTGCTCAACGCACTGGCCAGCGTGAAGGCTGCAGCAGCGCTGGCCAACCATGAGCTGGGGCTGCTGGACAGCCTGCATGCCAACGCGATCGTGCACGCATGCGAGCGTGTGCGGGCGGGCGAAGCACACGCGCATTTCGTCGTCGATGTCATCCAGGGTGGCGCAGGCACGTCCACCAACATGAACGCCAATGAGGTCATTGCCAACCTGGCGCTGGAATCTCTTGGTCACGCGCGCGGCGACTACCAGCACCTGCACCCGAACGAACACGTCAACCTGAGCCAGAGCACGAACGACGTCTATCCGACCGCGCTGCGGATAGCCGCGCACGAGGGCGTCCTGGCCCTGATCGAGGCCATGGGCGTGTTGCGGCAAGCGTTCGAGCGCAAAGCCGAAGCATTCCGCGGTGTGCTCAAGATGGGCCGCACGCAGCTCCAGGACGCCGTGCCGATGACACTCGGCCAGGAGTTCAGCGCCTATGCCGTCATGCTGGGCGAAGACCAGGAACGCCTCGCCGAAGCCGCGGCATTGATGCGCGAGATCAACCTGGGTGCCACGGCCATCGGCACGGGCATCAACACGCATCCGGACTATGCGGCCGCGGTCTGCCGGCATCTGGCGCGAATCACGGGCATTCCGCTGGTGACTTCGCACAACCTGGTGGAGGCCACACAGGATGTGGGCGCGTTCGTTCAGCTCTCGGGCGTGCTCAAGCGGACGGCGGTCAAGCTGTCGAAGACCTGCAACGACCTGCGGCTGCTCTCCAGCGGCCCGCGCGCGGGGCTGGGCGAGATCAACCTGCCGCCCATGCAAGCGGGGTCGAGCATCATGCCCGGCAAGGTGAACCCGGTGATTCCGGAAGTCGTCAATCAGATTGCCTTCGAGGTGATCGGCAATGACCTGACCGTCACCTTCGCCGCCGAGGCCGGGCAGCTTCAGCTCAACGCCTTCGAGCCCATCATTGCGCACAGCCTGTTCAAGAGCGTCTCGCACCTGCGCAACGGGTGCCTGACGCTGGCGGAAAAGTGCGTCGACGGCATTACCGCCAACGAGGCGCACCTGCGCGCCAATGTGGAGCACTCGATCGGCATCGTCACCGCGCTCAATCCGCACATTGGATATGCGAATGCGACGGCCATTGCGCAGGAGGCGCTCATCAGCGGCACCAGCGTGTATCAGCTCGTGCTGGACAAACGCCTGCTCAGCCGCGAGGCGTTGGATGAGATTCTGCAACCGGACATGCTGGCCCAGCCGCGTGCGGTAACGGCGGCCCGGGCGATTTGACCGAACCGAGGCCGCAGAGCCGAAAAGGGATCGGTCAACCGAAGCCGTAAAGCTTCACCGGATTGGCGACAAAGATCATCTGTTGCCAATCCGCACGCCCGATCCACGCGGCAATCGTATCGACCAGCGCGGCATCGTCGGGCTTGTGCGTCTTCTCGGTCGGATGCGGCCAGTCAGTGCCCCAGAGCATGCGCTCGGGCGCCATGTTGATGAATGTCTTGGCCACGGGCTCTACGTCCGCATAGGCTGGTGCACCTGTCTTGGTATCGACATATGGACCGGACAGCGTGATCCACGTGTTTCCCTTGTCGACCAGACGTTGCGCTGTGCGCATGGCGTCGGACTGCATGCCGCCCGGCTGCGGAACGTGTGCAATGTGGTCGATGACCAGCGGACACGGCAGCGCAAGCAGATGCGGCTCCAGCGCGGGCAGCTTCGCGCCTTGCACGACAAGCTCGATATGCCACCCAAGTGCGCCGATGCGAGACGCAAGCGGCGCAAGCATGTCGACGGTGGTGGCCCCCGGATAGCTGAGGTTGAAGCGGATGGCCCGCACACCTGCTGCGTGCATTTCCGCAAGCTGAGCATCGGTCACGGAGGTATCGACCACCGCGACGCCGCGCGCATTGGGCCCGAAACGCCTGAGCGCATCCAACGTGCAGCGGTTGTCCGTTCCGTACGTCGACGGCGTGACGACCACGTTGCGCTGCACGCCCAGACGCGCCTGCACCTTGCGGTACTGCTCGATGCTCGCGTTGGGCGGTCGCAGCGTGGTGCCCGGGGCGCTGGGGAATCGGTCATCGTAGATGTGCATGTGGCAATCCACCGCACCGGCCGGCAAGTTGAACGTCGGCGGGTTTCTGCCGCTGGACCACAACTCTTCCGCCGCCCCGGAGAGCGCGGGAACGGCCGCCGCCACGGCGCCGGCGCCTGTCATCTGCAGGAACCGTCTTCTATTGAGCGCGTGCATCGTCAGGCGGTCTCCGTCTTGTTCAGCACCTGCGGCTCGGGCTTCGAGCGGCTCAACAGCAGCAGCGTCATCACGCTCACCAGCGTCAGCAGCGCCAACGGCATCAGCGCCAACGCGTAGCTGCCGGTGGCCTGCTTGACCCAACCGTACACGTTCACCATCAGGCCGCCGCCAATGAGGTTGGCAATCGCGTTGATGGTGGCAAGGCCCGCTGCGGCCGCGCTGTTCGAGAGCATGCCGGAAGCCAGCGCCCAGAATGGGCCTTTGAACGAATACGCACCCACCAGCACCGCGCACAGCATCACCATGGTTGGCACGAGAGACCCGCTGAGCGATGTGCCGAACAGGCCGAGGCCGATCAGCAGCATCGGAATGGCGGTGTGCCAGCGGCGCTCCTTCAGACGGTCGGACCGGCGGCCCCAGAACACCATCAGCACCGATGCCACTGCGTACGGCACCGAGTTGAGCAGCCCCGTCTGCATGACGGTCAACCCAAACGATTTGAGGAGTTGCGGCTGCCACACCGACAGCGTGCTGCCGGCGGCCGACGCGCACACATCCACCAGGGCGAGGCACAGGACGTAGCGATTGCAGAACAGCTTGGCCAGCGGCATCTGCGCGACTTTCTTCGGCCCGCGCGCTTCACCGGCCAACGTATTCGTGAGCCACTGGCGCTCGTCATTCGACAGCCACTTGGCTTCTTCCGGCCGATTGGTCAGCAGGCGCAGACAGGCGATGCCGAGCAGCACCGTCGGAATGCCTTCTAGGATGAACAGCCAATGCCAACCTCGCAGGCCGGCAAACCCGTCCATCTGCAGCAGCGCAGCCGAGATGGGCGAGCCGATGAAGCTTGCCGCCGGAATCGCAACCATGAACGTCGCCACAATACGGGCGCGGCGCGTTGCCGGAATCCAATACGACAGATACAGCAGCACGCCGGGAAAGAACCCGGCCTCCGCCGCACCCAGCAGGAAGCGCAGCGCATAGAACGATGCCGGGCCTTGCACCAGTGCCGTCGCGGCCGAGATCAGCCCCCACGTGATCATGATCCGCGCAATCCAGATGCGCGCTCCGTAGCGTTGCAGCGCCAGATTGCTCGGTACCTCGAAGAAGAAATACGACACAAAGAAGAGGCTGCTGCCAAACCCGAACACGCGGGCCGTCAGCCCGAGGTCATGATTCATCTGCAGCGAGGCCATACCTACGTTGCCGCGATCGATGAAAGCCAGCAGGTAGCAGAGCATGAGAAATGGCACGAGCCGCCAGACCACCTTGCGCAGGGTCCGCTGCTCGATCTCGGTGACATCGGTACTGCCCGTCACTTGCATGTTTGTCTCCTGGCGCCGTCGTGTGCTGCGCGGCGCTGTTTGAACGTCTAAGAAGAAAGGTACTGCGATCGCGCGATCAGCGGGTGGCTTCACCGGCATCAGCGCCGGGGTCGCCCAGCCAGGCGATGGACAGCGCACCGATGAGCAGCACGGCCGATACCGCCAGCAGCGGCGCCGTAAAGCCCTGCGAGTACTGCTTGATGGCACCGACCATCGACGGACCGACAAAGCCGCCCAGGTTGCCGACGGAAACGATCAGCGCCAGGCCGCCCGCGGCCGCGCGGCCCGTAAGGAAGGTGGACGGAATCGCCCAGAACGTGGCCTGGAACGCCAGGATGCCGCTCACCGTCACGCACAGCGCCGCGAGCTTGAGCACCGGTGCATCCAAGGCCGTGCTGGCCGCCAGCGCCACCGCTGCAACCACCAGCGCGGCAGCCACATACGGGACGCGGTTCTGCGCGCGGTTCGCCGTGCGCGCCCACCACAGCATGACCACCGCACCCAGCGCATACGGGATGGCCGTCAGCCAGCCGACCACGGTGTGCTCGACGCCAAACTGTTTGATGATCTGAGGCATCCAGAGGCCCACGCCGATGGAGCCGACGATGCCGCAGAAGTTGATGAACGCCAGCACGAAGACGCGCCAGTTGGTCATGGCATCGCGCAGGGTCGCGCCGTGTTTACTGGCGATGTCGCGTTGCTCCATGGCGAGGCGGCGCGCGAGTACGGCCTTCTCATCGTCGGTGAGCCATGTCGCCTTTTCCGGCCGATCCGCGAGCACGAACAGGCACGCGATGCCAAGCAGCACGGCCGGCAGCCCTTCGATCAGCAACAGCCATTGCCAGCTGCGCAGCCCATGCAGGCCGCCGAGTTCGAGCAGCGCGCCGGAAATGGGTGAGCCAATCATGTTCGCCACCGGAATGCCCACCAGGAACGCAGCCGTCACCTTGGCGCGCCACTTGCCCGGAAACCAGTGCGTGAAGTACAGATAGATGCCCGGCGTGAAGCCCGCTTCGGCAAGACCCAGCAGAAAGCGCGCCGCCGCAAAACTCTTGGGCCCGACCACAAACGCCGTGGCCATCGAGAAGATGCCCCACGTAATCATGATCCGCGCGATCCAGATGCGCGCCCCCACCTTCTGCATGATGAGGTTGCTCGGGATCTCGAACAGGAAATAGCCGATGAAGAACAGTCCCGCCCCGAACCCGAACTGCTCGGCCGTGAGGCCGATGTCCTTGTTCATGGTGAGCGCGGCAAAGCCCACGTTGGTGCGATCAAGATAGCTGATCACATAGCAGGCAAAGATGAACGGCAGGATGCGGCGGAACGCCTTGGCCAGCGTGCGTTCGCTCGCCTGGTAATCCGCGTCGGGCAGCGGGGCGGCGGGGCGCGCATCCGCGCCATGCGCTGGCGTGGTGGCACTCAAAGTCTGGGACATTTGCATGGTCTCCTCCATCGCGCTTCTATGAGCGCTCAGGTTCGGGTATCGATGAGCTGGGCTAGGGCGTTGCTTTGGTCTGCTTTGCCCGATGCGGCAGCGGGCCGGCGATATCCATCTCGGTCTTGAGCACCGTGCCGGACACCGATTCGGTCATGAAAAGCGTCTTCATTTCGGGGCCACCGAAGCACAGGTTCGTGAGCGATGCACCTGCGGGGCTGGTCACGATCATGTCCGGCTCTGCACGGTGGTTCAGCACCCATGCGCGGCCGAGCCCGGGGTTGGCCACGAACAGCCGCCCCGCCGTGTCGATCGTCAAACCATCCGGGCCGCTCGGGCCGTACGACGTGAAGAACTGGCCGACCTTGCTGACGGAGCCATCGGCCTGCAGCGGCACACGCCACACGCAGTTGCCGCGCGTCATGGCGACGTACAGCAGCTTCTCGTCGGGCGACAGCACAAGCCCGTTTGGGCTGGGGCAATTGCCGAGCAGCATGTCGAGCTTGCCCTCCACCGACAGGCGATAGACGCGCCCGGTCGGGTCATGCAGCCCGCTCTGCCCTTGATCTGTGAAGTACAGATTGCCGTGCGAATCGAACGTCAGGTCGTTCACGCCCTTGAAGCGCTCCGAATTGCGGCGCTCCAGATACGGCGTGACTTCGCCACGCTTGATGTCGAGCAGCATCAGCCCGTTGCGGTAATCGGTGATGAGCAGGTGCGCATCGTCGACGACCTTCATGCCGTTGGGCTCGCCGTCGTACTCGGTCACCAACTCCCAATCGCCCGCCGGCGAGATGCGGAAGACGCGGCCATGCGGGATATCCGTCACGTACAGATGGCCGTGGCCGCGGCCGTCCGGACACCACACCGGCCCTTCGAGGAACGAATCGGTGGCTTGCCCGCCGCGATTGGCGCGCGCCCACTCTGTCTGGACATCGGGCTTGCGAAACTTCGCCGGCATGCGCGTGAAGACTTCGGCTTCACGCACCGCCGGTGGCGAGAGCAGGAACATGGACATCACGCCGCCGTGCGGGCACGTTCCTCGATCACTGCGAGCACATTGGCCACCGCGCCCTTGCCCATGTTCACGTAGGCCGCATCGCTCACGCCGCCGATGTGCGGCGACAGGATGATGTTCGCAACGCCCTGGAACGGGTGCGGCGTGGTCATCGGCTCCACGTCGAAACTGTCGAGCCCAGCCGCACGGAGCCGGCCGCTGGCCAGCGCTTCCACCAGCGCCGGTTCGTCGATGAGGCCGCCGCGCGCCGTGTTGACCAGAATCGCGCCGGGCTTGAAGCAGTTGAACGCGTCGCGGTTCAGCATCTTGCGGTTCTCCGCGGTCAACGGGCAATGCAGCGACACCACGTCGGACTGCGCGTACAACTCGCCCAGGCTCACCAGCTTGACGCCTGCGGGTGCCTCCTTGGCGTACGGGTCGAAGGCGATCACGTTCATACCGAACGCCAGCCCAATCGTAGCGGCCCGGCGGCCGATCGCCCCCAGACCGACCAGGCCGAGCGTGCGGCCATCCAGCTCAACCGACTTATGCGTCGCCTTGTCCCAATGCCCGGCACGCATACGCGCGTCGAGCTGCGGGACAGACTTCGCACACGCCAGGATCAGCGCCCACGCATGTTCGGCCACAGCGGCCGCGTTGGCACCCACTGCAGCGCGCACCGCAATGCCACGTGCCGCGGCGGCATCCTGATCGATGACGTCGATACCGCTGCCGTGCTTTGAGATCACCTGCAGGTTGCCGGCGGCTGCATCCATGATGCGTGCGTTGATCTTGCCGTAGCGCACGATGATCGCCACCGGCTTGTGCCGCGCGCACAGCGCGACGATGTCGTCTTCGGTGGGCTGCTTGCCTGCAAACACGACTTCGAAATCGCCCAGCATGTCCAGCGCTTGGGGTGCCAGATCAGCCGCCGTGACGAGCAGGACAGGCTTGGTTGCAGTCGCGCTCATTACAGTGCCTCGCCTTCTGCCAGCATGCCTGCAGCGCGCAGTTCCTTGTCAAGCCAGCCGGGGCGCGTATCGCCCTTGCGGATTGCCGCAATGCGGGCCGCTTCGGCGTCCACCTTTTTCTGTGCGAGCACGAGAATGCGCTCAACGTCGGCACGCGGGATCACAACCACGCCATCTGCGTCGCCCACCACCAAGTCACCCGGATGCACCGTCGCGCCGGCGGCCGACACGGGCAGGTTCACGCGGCCAGCCACGCTCTTGGTCGGCCCGCACGGGTTCAAGCCGGCAGAAAAAATCGGGAACGTGCCGTGCGCCAGCTCGTGCGAATCGCGCACCGCGCCATCGATCACAAACCCGGCGATGCCAGTGGCCTGCGCCTGCGTGGCCATGATTTCGCCGATCAGCGCGCAGCTCTGGTCGCCTTTGCCGTCCACCACGATCACATCACCGGGCTTGGCGACCGCGAGCGCGGCGTGAATGGCAAGGTTGTCGCCGGGGCGGACTTCAACCGTCACGGCGGGGCCGACCACTTTCATCGTCGGAGCGAGCGGTTTGACGCGGCCATTCAGGGTGCCTCGGCGGCCGGCAACGTCGGCCAGGATGGCTGCCTGAAAGCGGGCGGCCGCCTCGACCAGCGCGGGCGAGACCCGCTCGATATCGCGAACGATGGCGGAAGTGGTGTGCGAAGGGATACTCATGAAAAGCTAGCCTCAGTCTGTGATGTTTTGCCCTGTACAACACTGGTGTACTCAGTGAAATCACTATAGCCAGGGCAAGCGAGGCGATCCAGTAGCGTTTACCCTTCCGCCAGATACAACACTGTTGTACATAGTACAATCCTGTCGTTCATGCGTTAGGGGGAGTTTGAAATGGGGAATGACGGCGTTGCCGCAGTAGAAAAGGCGCTGGCCTTGCTGGATTGCTTCAAGCCGGGGGCGGAAGCCCTGTCACTCGCGGCCCTGGCGCAGGCGTCTGGCATGCACAAGACCACGGTATATCGGCTGATGAACTCGCTGGAGCGCATGAGCTATGTCATTCGCTCCGAGTCCGGCGCGTACTCGCTCGGGCCGCGCCTGCTGTATCTGGGCAAGCTCTATGAGCAGTCGTTCCACTTGTCTTCCGTGGTGGAACCTGTGCTGCACGCGCTGGCGGCAGCCACGCGAGAGAGCGCATCGTACTACGTCATTGATCACGGCCGGCGGCTATGCCTGTTTCGCGCTGAACCGTCGGAAGGCCTGCGCGAGACGCGCCTGCCAGGCACGTCTCTTCCGCTGGACGACACGGCTATCAGCCATGTGCTGCGCTACTGGGGCCTGGGTGAAGCGCTGTATGACGAGGCACCGGAGTTGCCGCTGTTCACCTCCGGCGCGCGCGATCAACACACGGCGGCATTTGCCACGCCCATCTTCGGTTCCGGCGACAAGTTCATGGCCGCGCTCACGCTATCGGGCGCGGCCTCTCGGCTCGAAGCGGCGCGCACCACTGGCGATTTCGTCACGAAGCAGTTGCAGGCGGCTTCCGACCTGTCGCGCAAGCTTGGCGCAAGTGCGGCGCTGTGCGAACGCGTCTACGGTGTTTGATGTGAAGGCGCTGCTTGGAGCCAAGCTCGCGCCCGCGGGCTAAGAGCGCTCGGCAGATTCGGCCGGAACTTGCCCAGCCGGCGCGGCGTCGACGGGGCGCTTCGCATGGCCGATGCGCTGCGCGTGATAGATGCCGGTGTGGCCCGAGAAGAGATAGCTCACCACACAGGCAATGCCGGCAAACGTGCCGACCTCGGGGCCAAAGAGTTCCATCGCCATAAGGGTCGACGCGATGGGCGTATTGGCGGCACCCGCAAACACCGCCACGAACCCAAGACCCGCAAGCAACGGGAACGGCAGCGGCAGCACGTAACCGAGCGCATTGCCCAAAGTGGCACCGATGTAGAACAGCGGCGTGACTTCGCCCCCCTTGAAACCCGAGGCCAGTGTCACGATGGTGAAAGCCGCCTTGCCGGCAAAGTCGTACGCCGGCAGCGGATTGTGGAACGCATCCACGATGACGGGAATGCCGAGGCCCAGGTACTTGTCGGTACCCAGCGCCATGGCCGCAGCCACGACCACGCTGCCGCCCAGCACAGGGCGCAGCGGGCCAAACGCAATGTGATGCTTCAACAGTCGGCTGAGCCGATGCGTGAGCGCCGCGAACGTCATGCCCGCCAGGCCGAAGACGATGCCGGCCACCACCACCAAGCCGATCGCGATCGGCGTGAGATGCGGCACAAAAGGAATCGCGTACGGCGTGTGGTGCACGCCCAGCAACGGCGGTACCAGATCGCCCACGATGGCCGCGATGAAGCACGGCAGGATCGCGTCATAGCGCAGACGGCCGATCGCGAGCACCTCCAGCCCGAACACGGCCCCGGCCAGCGGCGTGCCGAAGACCGACGCGAAACCGGCGCTAATCCCCGCCATCAGCAAGATGCGCCGATCCGCCGGGGCCAGCGAAAACAGTCGCGTCAGGTAGTCCGCAAAGCTGCCGCCCATCTGGACAGCCGTGCCTTCACGCCCGGCAGACCCGCCAAACACGTGCGTGACAACGGTGCCCAGCAGGATGAGCGGCGCCATGCGCTTGGGCACGACGCGCTTCGGGTCGTGGATCTCGTCGATCAGCAGGTTGTTGCCACCTTCCACCGAGCGCCCCGTGTAGTGGTAGAGCAAGCCAACGGCAAGCCCAGCCACAGGCAGAAACCACAGCAGCCAGGGGTGCGCGGTGCGCGTGTTGGTCGCCCAATCCAGCGCCAGCAGCAACACCGCAGAGCCCAGTCCAGCCAGCATGCCGACGAGCGACCCCAGCGAGAGCCAGCGCAGCAGATACCCGAACATGAGCAGCGGCTCGGAGCGTGTAAGCGTTTTCTTCATGATGACCAGATTCGAAGAACTCAAACCTGAGCGACAGAACGTCGTTTGGGCGTGTGCCTACAACTTCCTTCGCTCAGGAACTTGTAGGCATCATCAGCCGGTCTCGTGATCCGCAGACCGGCGGTTAAGGGAGGAATGCCATCTCCACAAGGTTGCGCATTGTGCCTGAAGGCGGCCCCGGTCACAACCCGGCACAATCGCCCGCCCCGAGGAAAAAAGCCCGCCCAGGCATGACACCGGGCGGCTTTTTTTCGTCATGCGTTCCGCTTACTGCCGCACACCCTTCACGCGGTCTGCGGTGACATCGGCCGGTTGCCCGCCAAAGTTGGTGCGCAGGTAGTTGGCCAAATCGGCCAGTTCCGTATCGTTCATCTGCGCGAAGCTGGGCATCTCCTGCATGGCTTCCGTGCCCGGGAAGCGCTGCGCTTCAATGCCGTCGAGCATCGAGACGATCAGGTTATGCGCGTCGGCATTGCGCACGGTGGCGTTGCCCAGCATCGGCACGGCCACGTGCGGCTTGCCTTCGCCATCGCGGCCGTGACAGCCGGCGCAAACAGCGAGGTAATGCGCGCGTCCGGCCTTGAGCTGGTCGACATTTTCCGGCATGGCGGCCACCGGCTTGAGCGGTTGCGGCGCGGGCGCCTTGTCGCCCAGCAGATACGTCGTCAGTGCCGCCACATCGGCCTGGCTGAGGTACTGCGTGCTCAGGTGGACGACCGGGTACATCTCGCCAAAAGCCGAGCCCTGCGGCGCGATGCCCACACTGAAGAACGCCTGCAGGTCGCCCTGCGTCCAGCCCCGTGACGCCAGGCCGGCAGGCGTGATGTCCGGCGCGACCACACGGCCCAGCGCCGCACCGGCAAGCGGCTTGCTGCTATCGAGCTGGCCGGCAAACCCGCGCGGGCTGTGGCATTCCGCACAGTGGCCCAGCGCGTTGGCCAGATACCGGCCACGCTGCCAGGCCGCTGTGTTGCCGACGGATGCGTCGGGCAGCGCGTTCTTCAGGAAGAACACGCTCCAGCCCGCCATGGCGATGCGGATGTTGTACGGAAAGCGCAGCTCATGCTCGCGGTTGGCGACGGCCGCCGGCTTCACCTGCTGCGTCAGGTAGGCGTACATCGCATCGGTATCGCCGCGCGACAGACCGCGATACGACGTGTACGGCATCGCCGGATACAGATGCTTGTCGGGAGTAACACCGTTGTGCAGCGCTTTGTAGAAATCGTCCGCGCTCCACTTGCCGATGCCCTGTTCCTTGTCGGGCGTGATGTTCGTGCCGTAGAAGGTTCCGAACGGCGAGGCCAGCGCCACGCCGCCGGCAAACGGTGCACCGTCCTTGGCCGTGTGGCAGGCCGCGCAGTCCGCTGCGCGCACGAGGGCGCGGCCACGGTTAATCAGGTCGGCGCCGGTCAGCTTGGCTGGGGGCGGCTGGTCGGCGGCGGGCGGGATATCGGTGGAGCGGTCACCGCAGGCGGACAACGCCGCAGCGGCCAGCAGTGGCAGCAGCGCCTTTCGCGTCCATTGAGTGAATTGCGTCAGTTCAGCCATGGCCATCACTTGCCGTCCTTCACGAGTCCCGGCGTGCTGAGGACGACGTCCTTTACAGCCTCGAAGTAGCGCACGTAGCCGGTGCAGCGGCAGATGTGGTCGTTCAGCGCTTCGGTGATCGTCTCGTCCAACTTGTCGCGCGCCACCGGCTCGCGCTTGAAGCGCTCCACCAGCACCGTCGCACCGTTGACGAAGCCCGGCGTGCAATAGCCGCACTGGAAGCTGAAGTGCTCCAGGAACTTCTGCTGCACGAGCGTGAGCGACACCACCTCGCCCTTCTCATCGCGCTTGGCGTGCCCTTCCACCGTGCGCACCTTCTTGTTCTGGAAGAAATGCGCGCCGGTAATGCACGTACGCACTTCTTGGCTGGTGCCGTCCGGCTTGTCGAGGATGACCGTGCACGCGCGGCACACGCCCTGCCCGCAGCCGAGCCTTGAGCCGGTCAGGCCGGCGTACTCGTGCAGAAAGTCGATCATCATCAGCCTGTCGGGCACTTGCGTGGGGCCGACATCCTTGCCGTTGATATGAACGGTGAGCGGTTGTGTCGTGATGGTCGTATTGCTCATGCCAGTACCTCCTGAATCTTTTCCGCGGTCACTGGCAGGCTGGTGAAGCGGTGTCCGATGGCATGCGCGATGCCGTTCACAATGGCGCCCACCACCGGGATCATCACCACCTCGGCAATGCCCTTGGGCGGATCGGTTTCCGACACCGGCGGCAGCACCGTGCCGGTCTGCGTCCACACGGCCACGTCTTTCGCACGCGGCAGGTGGTAGCGGTTGAAGTTCCACGTGCCGTTGCCGGGGCCGTCTTCATACAGCGGCAGCGCCTCGTGCAGCGCGTGGCCGATGCCCATGGCGAGCCCGCCCTGCAATTGCCCCGACACCAGTTGCGGCGAGATCTGCGTGCCGCACTCCATGATCGTGTGGTGCGACAGCAGATCGACCTTGCCGCTGGCTTCATGCACCGACAGTTCGACCAGCGTGCCGACCGCGCTGTAGTACGTGACTGACGCGTTGTTGCGCTGCGTCGGTGCGATGTAGACCTTCTTGCGATCCAGCACGTGATACCCGCCGGGGGTGGTCATCCTGGCCTTGCGCGCGGCGTCGGCACCGTCGCCGTAGCGCACGGAAAGCCCGTCGATCGGCACGCGCGTGGCTGCGCCGTTCACCTCGAAATCGGCCTCCGACCATTGCCAGCGGTTGAACACGTGCACCACCGCGCCCATCACCAAGCCCAGCTCGTGCGCCTTCTTGACGATCTGTTCATAGGGCAGCGCCTCCAGGCCACCGGCCGTGAGCTTGCCGTCGACCCAGCGCGCGTCTTCCACGCGCACCACCAGCGACGCCGCCTGGCCGCCGCCGATGCCCTGGCTCCAGATCGCCATGGCTGCCGGCCACAGGCCATGCATGAAGACGATGCGCGCCGCCTCACGCGTGCTGTGCGTGAAGTAATACGCCGAGTTGGTCGCGCTCGACGGCGACGCATACGCCGGAGACCAGCGCGGGTTGGCCGATGCCTTGTCCTGATCGGCCTGGCTCATGAGGTACGGGTCGCCGCTCGTGACGACGGGCAGGTCCGCCCACTCCGTCACCGCCACACGCACTTCCGACGCCGGGCGGCCCAGCCAGCGGGCCACGGCCACGGCTTGCGAGGTCGACATGCCGGTGCCGATTTCGGCCCCCACGTGGTGCAGCGTGATCTGCCCATCGGCGCGGATCTCCACCTTGGCGAACGACGCCTCGGCGCCCGTGCCGAAGTCCTTCTGCACGCACGCAAACCCCACGCCGTAACGCTTGCCCGGGTGGGCGGCTTCAAACTCGGTTTTCTTCTTCGAGCGATTCACCCACAGCGGATGGACCTTGGCGGCCTGCAGCACTTCATCCACGCGGATGGCGCCAGCGGGAATCGCGCCCTGCGTGTTCTTCATGCCCGAACGCAGCGCGTTCTTCAGGCGGAACTCGATCGGGTCGAGCTTCAGTTGCTCGGCAAACTCGTCGACCATCACCTCGGTGGCGGCCATGCTCTGCAGCGTGCCGTAGCCGCGCGCAGAGCCCGCGTCGATGGCGCGCGAGGCAATCGCCACGGCGGTCAGATCGTTCTTCGGGAAGTAGTAGATCGACTGCGCGGCCGTTGCGCCCACCATCGCGACGGACGGCGAGAAATTGGCACGCCCGCCGCCATTGGCCTCGAAGTGGCCCTGGAGCGATTGGAACAGGCCAGTCTTCCTGTCCACGGCGATGCGGTACCGCATCTTGAACGCGTGCCGCTTGATGGAGGTCTGGAACTGCTCGTAGCGGTCATTCGCCAGGCGCACCGGCTTGCCATCGGCATACAGCGCCGTCACCAGGCCGTAGAACGGGAAGTTGTAGTGGTCTTTCGAGCCATAGCCAACCGTGTAGCACGGATGCACGATCACCTGCTTTACCGGGAACGCGCTGCGGGCCTTGGCGATCATCTCGGCCGCGCTCTCCCCCACCTCCACCGGACTTTGCGTGGGCACGACCATGTGCAACGTCTGCGTGGTGCTGTCGTACCAGCAGTTGGCGTTGTCGTTTTCCAGTGCGGCGGTATCGACCGATTGCGTGTTGTACTCGCGTTCGAGCACCAGCCAGTCCGCCGGTGGCTTGTCGAGTTCTGCGGCGATCTGGTTGGCGTAAAAGATGCCCTGCTCGCCGAGCTTGCCGTGGTCCACGCCGTCGGGCCACACGGGCTCGTGCTTGCGCATCATGCTCGGAAAGATCGGCGCGTTCTTCAGGCTGGAGAACACATCGTCGTCATACGGCCCTGCCCCACCCACCCGCACAAAGCGGAAGGTGCCCCAGGGGTCGCGCTCCAGCGGGCCGGTCTGCGCGCCGTAGCGGATGATCTTGTCCTGGAACTTGAGCTTGTCTTTCGCAAAACGGAAGCGCGCGAAGTCGTGGTAGATCAGGATGGCGACGGCATGGCCCAGGTAGGCGGGCGTCTTGCCCGTGGGCAGCAGCATGTCGTCGCCGTAGAACGCAGGGAAGGCGACGCCATCGCGTGCCAGGTCGTCTGCCGTCACCACGCGATCTGGCTTGAGCTCATCACCCAGCAGGCTCAGATCGAAACCTTCGTACGTGCGATCGGCCAGCGTGGTGCGCAGGATGAACGCATGCGATTGCTGCTGCGGCCAGTGCGGCATGTCGCGCGAGCGGATGTCACGTGCGAAGACCTTGTCGCCCGTGACCTTGGCAATGCCGTCGATGCGGAACTTTGGCGTACCGGTTTTCGGGTCCCACTGGACAGGGGTGAGGATCTTTTCTTCAAACAGGGCCGCAAATGCGCGGCCGCCCAGCGGTGCGATGTACACCGAGACGCCGGCCACGACGGTCGCTTTGAGAAAAGCGCGGCGTGACGGATGGGTAAGCGGCATGAATTCTTCCTCGAGGGGAGGATGATGTGGGGAAAGAGAGGCGGGCCAGTGCGGGTGTTGCAGGCGGCTCCGCCTCTTTCGATTTTGGTGCGCGCGTTGCCGCAAAACAAGGCGAGGGCATGAATACCGTCTATTTGGGGTACGTTATCTGCCTTGGCATTGTCTTGTGCATACGCAGCATTTCGGCATCGCCGCTCACGCTGCCGGGGCGCACGTTGTCCAATTGCATTCACCAGTGTGCGCAATTGGCCGTGGATTGTTCAAGGCTGTTCGATCCGGCATGCTGCATGGATTCAGCAGCCGTCCATCAGAGACCTCGCGCAGGAGACACGCATGACCGCCCACCTGATCTTCGACGATCGCCCGACCGATGCCGATACGCTACTCGCGCGGGGCGCCGCCCTTGCCGGTGGTTTGCGTCGCATGGGCGTGCAGGAGGGCGACGTGATCGGCGTGCTGCTGCGCAATGCGCCCGCTTACATCGACGTGATGCACGCCTGCCGCATCGCAGGGTGCTACTTCTGCCCGATCAACTGGCACTTCACACCGGCCGAGGTGGAGTTCCTCGTGCGCGATTCGGGCGCCAAGGTACTGATCGGCCATCGCGACCTCGTGGATGCGGTGGAACCGCTGCTGCCGGCCCACGTGCAACTGCTGCGCGTGGACGCCGAAGGCACCGACCGCGCCGACGGCTATGCCAACTGGCTCGCGCTGCAGACGCCGTACGACGGGCCAGTGGTTTCTCCGCGCGGGCACATGGCTTATACGTCGGGCACCACCGGCCGGCCCAAGGGCGTCGTGCGCCAGGCCGTGCCGCTCGATCAGCTCGACGCGCATCTGCAGAAAGCGCGTGCCGTGGTGGCGGCCACGTTCGGGATCGTGCCGGGCTGCCGTGCGCTGGTGCCGGCGCCGCTGTATCACAGCGCGCCGAGCCTCTTCGCACAGCAAGCCGCGCAGATGGCGGAGTTGCTGGTGGTGAACGCCCGCTTTGACGCGCTGCGCGTGCTGGAGCAGATCGAGCGCTACCGCATCGACACCGTCTATCTCGTGCCGATCATGTATGTGCGCCTGCTCAAGTTGACGGACGAAGAACGCAGCCGGTACGACCTGTCTTCGCTGCGCTTTGTGGCCTCCACGGGCGCACCCTGCGCGCCGGAGATCAAGCGCAAGATGATCGACTGGCTCGGCCCCGTCATCTACGAAACGTATGCATCGAGCGAGACCGGCATGATCACCGTGATGGACCCGCGCGACGCCGCCGCCCGCCCGGGCAGCGCCGGCCGCCCGGTGTGCGACGCGCGCGTGCGCATCCTGCGTGAAGACGGCACGCCCTGCCCCACCGGCGAGATCGGCCTGATCTACAGCCACCAACCCGCCTATCCCGATTTCACCTACCGCGGCAATGACGAAGCACGCGGCAAGATCGAGCGCGACGGCCTCGTCACGCTCGGCGACATGGGCTACCTGGATGCGGACGGCTATCTGTATGTGTGCGACCGCGCATCGGACATGGTCATCTCGGGCGGCGTGAACATCTACCCGGCCGAGATCGAACATGCGCTACTGCGCCACCCCGATGTGGTCGACTGCGCTGTCTTTGGCGTACCGGATGACGAATACGGCGAGCGCCTTGTCGCGGTGGTCCAGACCGAACGCAAAGACCCGCAGGCTGAGCCCGTGATCGAATGGCTGCGCGGCCAGATTGCAGGCTTCAAGATCCCGCGCCAGATTGAATTCACCACAGCACTGCCGCGCGATGACAACGGCAAGATCGCCAAGCGCCGCCTGCGCGATGCATGGTGGGGCGACCGGCAGCGGCGCGTTTAGCACCACCGACGGAGGCGCTGGCGGTTCAAGCCGGCGCCCCTGCACCATGGAGGAAGCCGCCCTTCGATCTACGGCGCGCCGAGCGCTGCAAGCGGATGCGCCTGCGTCCGCCAGGGCGACGTCAGAAAATGCCGCACCCGCTCAGGCCGCACCTGCGGCAGCGTTGCCGGCGCCCAGCCCGGACGGTGATCCTTGTCTACCAGATGCGCGCGCACGCCTTCGCAGAAATCGCCTTCCTGGATTCCGCGCGCAACGATGCCCAACTCCATCTGAAAGCACTCGGCCAGTGACAGCTGCCGACCGCGCAGCAGCGCTTCGCGTGTGACGTGCAGCATCGTCGGCGAGTGTGAAGTCATTGCGTCAAGCGTGGCCTGCAGCCATTGGCGTGGTTCGCGAGCCTGCTCGCGCTCCAGGCTCTCGCGCAGCGTGGCGACAATGCGATCGACCGAAGAACGCCTGTCGAAATAGCGCAGCACCCACGGCATCGCCTGTGCAAGCGGCGCGTGCGGAACGATGTTGCACGGCGGCTCGAATACGCGGCGCAGCGCCTGCATGAGGTCGCCATCATGCGGCATGCGTTGTAGGCGCTCTTCGAAGGAGGCGAGCCATTCGGCAGGCACGCACACATCGGCCAGGTGGCAATGCAGCGCATCGGCGCCCGTCAGCGTCACGCCCGTCAGGCCGACATACAACTCAAGCTCAGGCGACATCACGCTCAGAAAGCGCGTGGCGCCCACGTCGGGCAGAAAACCGATGCGCGTTTCCGGCATCGCCATCTTCGTGCGCTCGGTCACGACACGCAGCCGTGCGGCCTGCCCAAGGCCCATGCCGCCGCCCATGGTGATACCGTCCATCAGCGCAACAATGGGCTTCGGGAACTGGTGCAGCGCGTAGTCGAGCCGGTATTCGTCGACAAAGAACTGCAGCCAGCCGTCGTCGCCATCCATGCGGCCCTGTTGCGCAAGCTGATAGAGCGCGCGCACATCGCCGCCGGCGCAGAAGCCTTTCTGGCCTGCACCGCGCAGCACCAGTGCGACGATGCCCTCGTCGTGGCGGCATTGCTCCAGCAGCGTCGCCAACTGGCGCACCATGCCGTGCGACAGCGCATTCAAGGCGGCCGGCCGGTTCAAGGTGATGACGGCCACGCGGTTCACCACGCGCATCAACACCTCGGGCTCGGCAGCGGCGGCCTGGGGCGGCGCAGCCTCCAGTTGGACGGCACTCATTGCAGCGTCTCCGATTCATGTGCGGAATGCCAGCGCGGCGCGCGTTTCTCAAGGAAAGCATTCACGCCTTCGCGCTGATCCGGGTGGTCAAACAGATCGACAAAGCGCTCGCGCTCGACGGCCAGCGCCGCGCCGCGCGGCACGCCATTGCGCGCCTGATGGATGAGCTGCTTGCTGAAGGTGACGGCCTGCGGGCTCAACGTTGTCACACGCAGCGCCATGGCGATGGCGCCTTCGCGTGCGGCCCCCGTTTCCACGACCTCTTCTACCAGGCCGATGCGCAAAGCGGTCTGCGCATCGACGCGCTCGCCGGTCAGGATCATGCGCTTGGCCCAGCCTTCACCCACGAGCCATGGCAGTGTCTGCGTGCCGCAACCGCAGCACAGCAGGCCGACGGCCGTCTCTGGCACGGCCAGCTTGGCGTGCGCCTCAGCGATTCGGATGTCGCATGCAAGCGCGCACTCCAGGCCGCCGCCCATCGCAAAGCCGTTGATGGCGGCGATCACCACCGGGCGCGCGTTCTGCAGCGCCTCGAATGCGGCACCGAAACGTGCAGCGGCCTCGCGCGCTACATCGCGGTCGCCATCGGCAAAGGTGTTGAGGTCGGCGCCCGCGCTGAAGAACTTCGGCCCATCGCCGGTGACGACGATGGCGCGCACGCGTGCATCGGCGTTCAATCGCTCGACGGTGCCTTGCAGTTGCAGCAGACCTTCCGGCGTGAACGCGTTGGCGGGCGGGCGCTTGAGCGTCAGCACCGCGACGGTGCCCTCATGCAGCGTTTCCAGTTCGATCATCACGCCGCTCCGTCTTTCCGATACAGCTTGATGACGGCGGAGAAATCCAGCTTGCCATCGCCCTTGCTGCTCACGGTTTGATAGAGCTGCTGCGCCAATGCGCCCAGGTAGACCGGCTGACGGACGGACTTTGCTGCGTCACCGGCCAGGCCCAGATCCTTGAGCATCAGGTCGGTGCCAAAGCCGCCCGTGTAGCCGCGCGAAGACGGCGCGGTTTCGATCACGCCCGGGAACGGGTTGTACGTGTCCGAACTCCAGCACCGGCCGGTCGACGTGTTGATGATGCCGCCCAGCACCTTCGGGTCGATGCCCAGCGCCTCGCCCAGCGACATGGCTTCGGCCACGCCGGCCATGGTGATGCCGAGCACGAGGTTGTTGCAGATCTTCGCGCCCTGGCCCGCGCCGGTGTCGCCGCAATGCACGAGGTTCTTGCCCATGGCGGACAGCACCGGACGCACCTGCTCGAACGCCTGGGCAGTGCCCCCGACCATGAACGTCAGCGTGCCGGCTGCCGCGCCGCCCGTGCCGCCCGAAACCGGCGCATCGACAAAGGTGTTGCCGTGTTCGGCCGCCAGCGCGGCAAACGCCTTCACGCTGGCCGGGTCGATGGTGCTCGAATCGATGATGGGCACGCCCGTGGCGATGCCCACCAGCACGCCGTCTTCCGCCGTCAGCACGTGGCGCACATGCGCGGCAGCAGGCAGCATGGTGATGACGGTTTCGGCACCCGCCGCTGCCTCCTTGGGCGATGCTGCTGCCGTGGCGCCGGCTTCCACCAGCGCACCCACCGCTTGCGTGTTCAGATCAAACACGGTCAGCGTGTGGCCCGCCTTGAGCAGGTTATGCGCCATCGGAGCGCCCATGTTTCCCAGGCCGATGAATGCGATTTTCATGACAACGCTCCCGGTGCGATCAGCGCAGGCTGATGGTGGTGTTCACGCCGCCGGTGTCGACTGCGTCATCAAACCAGCGCGCCGTTACCGTTTTCGTTTGCGTATAGAACTGCACGACCTGCTTGCCGTACGGGCCCAGGTCACCGAGCTTGGAGCCGCGCGAGCCAGTAAAGCTGAAGTACGGCACGGGCACCGGAATGGGAATGTTGATACCGACCTGCCCGACGTCGATCTCGCTCTGGAACTTGCGTGCCGATGCGCCGCTCTGCGTGAACAGACCCACGCCATTGCCGAACGGGTTGGCGTTGACCAACGCAATGGCGTCGTCCAGCGTGGGGACAGTCAGCACCAGCAGCACGGGGCCGAAGATTTCGTTGGTGTAGATGTCCATGTCGGTCTTCACGTCGGTGAAGATCGTCGGGCCGATGAAGTTGCCGTCTTCGTAACCGACCACACGCACATTGCGGCCGTCGAGCGCCAGCGTGGCACCCTGCTGCACGCCCGACTCGATCAGGCCGAGGATGCGCTGCTTGGCCGCGCGTGAGACGACTGGGCCGACGTCGGTGCCCGGCTCCACACCGGCGTTCACCTTGAGCGCCTTGGCTTTCTGCACCAGGTCCGGCAGCCACTGCTGCGCCGCGCCAACGAGCACAACTACAGACGTCGCCATGCATCGCTGCCCAGCCGCGCCAAAGCCCGCGCCAACGAGCGCGTTGATGGCCTGCTCGCGGTTGGCATCCGGCAACACCACGGCGTGGTTCTTCGCGCCCATCATCGATTGCACGCGCTTGCCGTGCTCGCTGCCCAAGCGGTACACATGCGTGCCCACCGTGGTCGAGCCAACAAACGAAATCGCCTTCACGTGTTCGTGCGTGCACAGCGCATCCACCACGTCCTTGCCGCCATGCACGACGTTCAGCACGCCGGGCGGCACGCCGGCTTCGAGCGCCAGCTCCACCAGCTGCATGGTCGACAGCGGGTCCTGCTCCGACGGCTTGAGCACGAACGTGTTGCCGCACACGATCGCCATGGGAAACATCCACAGCGGAATCATCGCCGGGAAGTTGAACGGCGTAATGCCGGCACACACGCCAATCGGCTGGCGCAGCGTGTACGTATCGACCGCGCCGGCCACGTTCTCCAGAAACTCACCCTGCTGCAGCGAGCCTACCGAGCACGCGTGCTCCACCACCTCCAGCCCGCGGAATATGTCGCCTTCCGCATCGGGCAGCGTCTTGCCCTGCTCGGCCGTGAGCGTGCGGGCAATGCGCGGCGAGTGCTCACGAATCAGCGCCTGGAACTTCAGCATGATGCGCATGCGCGCACCGACCGGCGTGTTTTTCCACGTGGCAAACGCAGCATGTGCGGAGCGGATGGCTGCATCCACTTCGTCCGCCGTGGCAAACGGCACGCGCGCCAGCACTTCCTGTGTGGCCGGGTTGACGATATCGCGCCATTCCTTGGACTGCGATTCGACAAACTCGCCGCCAATCAGCAGCTTGACGGTGGGCGGGGTGTCCTGCTGTGCGGCAGGTTTGGCGGAAGCGAGAGAGGCAACGGCGCTCATGGGGGTCTCCTGGCGAATCGGTAGCGGGTTCAATGCGGGATGGGCGAATCAGGCGAAGTCTTCTTCCCAGTACTCGCCTGGCATGCGGGCGGGCTGGGGCGTACGTTCAAGTTCGAGGCGGCGCAGTTCCACGCGCCGGATCTTTCCGGAAATGGTCTTGGGCAGCTCGCTGAACTGCAGGCGGCGGATGCGCTTGTAGGGCGCCAGCTTTTCGCGCGAGAAGAGGAACACGGCCCGTGCGAGTTCAGGACCGGCTTCGTAGCCCTGGCGCACCGTCACGAACGCCTTGGGCACGGAGAGGCGCAGCGGATCGGAACTCGGCACCACGGCCGCCTCGGCAATGGCTTCGTGCTCGATCAGCACGCTTTCCAGCTCGAACGGGCTCAGGCGGTAGTCCGATGACTTGAACACATCATCGGTGCGGCCCACGTAGACGAAGTAGCCGTCGTCGCGGCGCATCGCCACGTCGGAGGTGTGGTAGTAGCCGTTGCGCATCGCCTCGCCCGTGGCTTTGGCGTTGTTGGCGTAGCCCTGCATCAACCCGAGCGGGCGGTGCGAGAGCGGCAGCACGATTTCGCCTTCGCTGGCGGGCTGATCGTCGTGGTCGACCAGCTCCACGCGGTAGCCGGGCAGCGGGCGACCAACCGAACCCGGCACGACCGGCTGCCCCGGCGTGTTGCCGATCTGGCAGGTGGTTTCGGTCTGGCCAAAGCCGTCGCGGATGGTCACACCCCAGGCGCTGCGCACGCGCTCGATGATCTCGGGGTTCAGCGGCTCGCCCGCACCGACGATCTCGCGCAGCTTGACGGCGTACGACGCCAGCGGCTCCTGCACCAGCATGCGCCACACGGTGGGCGGCGCGCACAGCGTGGTCACGTTAAAGCGCACCAGCACGTCCAGCGTGTCCTTCGGCACGAAGCGCGCGTAGTTGTAGACGAACACGCAGGCCTGCGCATTCCACGGCGCGAAGAAGCAGCTCCACGCGTGTTTCGCCCAGCCGGGTGAGCTGATGTTCCAGTGGATATCGCCAGGCTGCAGGCCGATCCAGTACATGGTCGACAGGTGGCCGACCGGATAGCTCTGGTGCGTGTGTTCGACGAGCTTCGGCTTTGACGTGGTGCCCGAGGTGAAATACAGCAGCAGCGGGTCGGTCGCCTTGGTCGGCCCGTCGGGCACGAACTGCGCGGGCGCATCGTAGGCTTCTGCCAGGTCGACCCAGCCATCGCGCTGCGCACCCACGGCGATGCGCTTGACGCTCGCATCCACACTATCGAACTTGTGCAACTCCGCCGCGTCGACGACCACGCAGTTCGCGCCGCCCAGTTCAACGCGGTCGCGCACGTCATCCGGCGATAGCTGCGTCGTGGCCGGCAGCACCACCGCACCGAGCTTCATCGCCGCGAGCATCACGTCCCACAGTTCAACGCGGTTCGGCAGCATCAGCAGCAGACGGTCACCACGCACGATGCCCAGCCCGCGCAGAAAATTCGCCATGCGCGACGAGCGCTCCGACATCTGCGCAAACGAAAGCTTCAACCCTTCGCCCTGCGCGTCATCGACGATCCACAGCGCCGGGTTGTCGTTGCCGCGCGCCATCACATCGAAGTAGTCGAGCGCCCAGTTGAACGTGTCCAGCTTCGGCCACGCAAACTCGCGATACGCGCGGTCGTAGTCGGTGCGATGGCGCAGCAGAAAATCGCGCGCTTCCACAAAACCCTGTGCTGCAGATACCGCTTCGTTCATCGTCGTCTCCTGGTCGGCGCGTTTGCGCTCTTTCGTATGCGGTCGATGTGCGCGGCGCGTGCTAGACGTGCCGCGCAATCACCATCCGCTGGACTTCGCTGGTGCCTTCGTAGATCTGGGTGATGCGTGCATCGCGGTAGTGGCGCTCGACGGCGTAGTCGGCCAGGTAGCCGTAGCCGCCGTGGATCTGGATGGCGTTGGAGCAAATCTCCTCGGCCAGTTCCGACGCATAGAGCTTGGCCTGCGAGGCCTCCGACAGGCATGGTTTGTCTGCGCTGCGCAGCCGCGCCGCATGGTGAACGAGCAAGCGCGCGGCATTCAAGCGCGTGGCCATGTCGGCCAGCATGTTGGCGATGGTCTGGTGCTCGCGCAGCGCCTTGCCGAACTGGATGCGCTCATTGGCGTAGTGGCGCGCGGCATCGAACGCGGCGCGCGCTATGCCCACCGCTTGCGCGGCAATACCGATGCGCCCGCCTTCCAGGTTCGACAGCGCGATCTTCAGGCCCTCGCCGCGTTCACCCAGGAGGTTTTCCTCAGGCACCGCGCAGTCTTCGAGCGTGATCGGGCAGGTGTCCGACGCGCGAATGCCGAGCTTGTGTTCGGGCCGCCCCACATGGAAGCCTGGCGTGTCGGTCGGCACGATGAAGGCCGAAATGCCGCGCTTGCCGGCTTCCGGGTCGGTCACGGCAAACACGATGGCGATGTCCGCCCGCGCGCCGTTGGTCACGAATTGCTTGTTGCCGTTGAGCACCCAGTTGCCATCGCGCAGCACGGCGCGGGTGCGCAGGTTGTTGGCTTCGGAGCCGGCGTGCGGCTCGGTCAGGCAGAACGCGCCGATCGCGCGGCCGGTGGCCAGATCCGGCAGGTAACGCGCCTTCTGCGCCTCGGTGCCGAACTTCAGGATGGGGCCGCAGCCGACCGAGTTGTGCACGCTCATCATCGTCGCGCTGGCAGCGCACCCGGCGGCCACCTCTTCCAACGCAAGCGCATAGGCTACGTAATCGGTGTACGAACCGCCCCACTCCGCCGGCACGATCATGCCCAGCAGGCCCAACTCGCCCATCTCGCGCACCACGTCATCTGGCAATGCAGCATCGCGGTCCCACTGCGCGGCATTGGGCGCCAGGCGCTCGGTGGCAAAGTCGCGCGCAGCGTCGTGGATCATCCGCTGCTCTTCGGTATAGAAGTCGTCCATCGCTTGGCTCTTGCTTGGTTGCTGACCGGCGCCGCGTGACGCTGCCTGTGCAGGCGCCTTACACTGTGCAGCCTGCGGCGCTCGGGTTCGATGGGGAAAAGTGTAGGCACGCGGCTGGGCGGCTTCGATGCCCGTCACGATCAACTTGCGTGAGCGGATTTGCCATACCGATGAAAAACAACGAGAAAGGAACCGTCTCTGTCAGCCTCGTCAACGAGGCCGTGACACGTGCGCGCGCGCATGGCGTGGACATGCAGCCCATCATGGCCGCCGCGGGCATCACGCCGCAGATGCTGGCGCAGCCGCGCAGCCGTGTGTCATCGGCGCAGTACGGCGCGCTGTGGGCCGGCATTGCGCAGGCCATGGACGACGAGTTCTTCGGGCAGGATGCGCACCCCATGCGCTGGGGCAGTTTCGTGGCGATGACGCAGGCCGCGCTCACTGCGCGCACCGGCCGACAGGCGCTGGCGCGGGCCGTCGGTTTTCTGCGGCTGGTGCTGGACGACCTGCATGTGCAAGTCGAAGAGGGCCCGGACCGCGTGCGTCTCGTCTTTGTGCACCGCAAGGGCACGCGGGTGCCTCCCATGTTCACCTACGCCACGTGGCTCATCATGGTCTACGGCCTGGTGTGCTGGCTCGTGGGGCGGCGCATTCCGTTTATTGCCGCGCGCTTCCGTTGTGCGGCGCCGCCAGACGCGCAGGAATATCGCCTGATGTTCTGCGACGACATGGCGTTCAAGCACGATGCGTCGTTCGTCGATCTTTCGCCGGCTTTCCTGGAGCTGCCCGTCATCCAGACGGCAGCGTCCATCAAGACCTTCCTGCGCGATGCGCCGGGCAACTTCATCGTCAAGTACCGCAACCCGGATTCATTTGCGGCGCGCGTGCGCAAAATGCTGCGCAACCTGCCGGTTGCGAGTTGGCCCGCGTCTGACGCGATGGCACTTAAACTGAACGTGGCCGAAGCGACGATGCGCCGACGCCTGAAGCTGGAAGGCCAAACGTATCAGTCCATCAAAGACGACTTGCGGCGCGACATTGCCATCGGCCAGTTGCAGGACACGCGCCGCACGATCGCCGACATTGCCATCGCTGTGGGATTTGCAGAGCCGAGCGCCTTCCACCGCGCCTTCCGCAAATGGACAGGCATGCGCCCAACGGACTATCGGCTGGCCGGCGCAGACTGAGGCTGCGCAGCGGCGGCGCCTTCGCTCGTGCCGCTGACTGCGCGCAGCGTCTCCAGAAAGGCCTTGAGCACTGGCGAGTGATCGTCCACGCGATAGTGCACGTACAGCGGCACGGCTGGCAGCGCGGGCTCCAGCGGCCGGAAAACCACACCCGGCGGCGCCAGGTTGGCCGTGGAGCCCGGCAGCAGTGCCACGCCAAAGCCAGCGTTCACCAGCGCCAGCAGCGTCTGCACCTCGGTCACCTGCTGGCGCACGAGCGGCGCAAAGCCCGCCTGGATGCATAGATGCAGCAGGTGATCGGCAAAGCGCGAGCGCTTGGACTCGAATGCAACGAACGGCTCGCCGGCAAAATCGCCGAGCGCGAGGCTGGCGTGGCCAGCCAGGCGGTGCGTGGCGGGCAACGCCATCACGATCGGCTCGTGCTGCAGCAGCTCGCTGCGCACGGCGGGGTCTTCGTGGCCCAGCCGGAAGATGCACGCGTCGATGCGGCGCTCCTTGAGCGCGGCCACCTGCGCGGCGGGCGTCATCTCTTGCAGCCGCCATTCAACGCCGGGGTAGCGCTCGCGAAACTGGCGCAGCGCTTCGGGCAGCAGCCCCACCATCACCGAGCTGATCATGCCGATTTCCAGCTCGCCCACCTGGCCACGGCCCGCCTGCCGGGTGAGGTCCAGCGCGCGGTTGAGCTGCGCAAATACGAGCGGCGCTTGCTCTTTGAGCGTGCGGCCGGCCGCCGTCAGTTCTACGCGGTGGTGGCTGCGCACAAACAGCGGCGTGCCGATCTCGTCTTCCAGCAGCCGGATCTGCTGGCTCAGCGGCGGCTGCGACATAAACAGGCGCGCCGCCGCACGCCCGAAGTGCAGCTCGTCGGCCAGCACCGAGAAATAGCGCAGCAGGCGGATGTCCACGGTATGCGCTACGCCTTCAGGTCGAAGTTGAACGGCGTCTCGCGCTGGCGCTTGCCGGTCAGCCGAAAGATGGCGTTGGCAATGGCCGGCGCCACCGGTGGGTTCGCCAGCTCGCCCACGCCGCCAGGCTTGTCGCGATTGCCGTCGATGATGACGATATCGATGGCCGGCATGTCAGACATGCGCATGACGGGATAGTCGTGGAAGTTGCTTTGCTGCACGGCCCCGCCCTGAATGTCGATGCGATCGAACAGCGCATGGCCGAGGCCCCACATCAAGCCGCCGTAAAGCTGCTCTTCCACGCCCGTGCGCGAGACGGCCAGGCCCACGTCCGCCACGCAGGTGAGCTTTTCAATCACAACGCGGCCGTCCTTGCGGGCGACTTGCGCCACGACTGCGATGTAGCTGTCATACGCTTGGTGTGTCGCCACGCCCAGGGTGTGCCCATGCGCAGTCTTTCCCCACCCGGCACGCTGCGCGGCGGTGCGCAGCACGTGCACATGCCGTGGGCGATCGACCATGTGGGCGACGCGGAATTCCACCGGATCACGCCGCGCCGCAGCGGCCAGCTCGTCCATGAAGCTCTCGGTAGCGAACACGTTGGGGATGAAGCTGACGGCCCGGTACCAGCCTGTCGGGATGCCCGTTTCGTGCCGCACCCAGCCGATGTCCATATGGTTGGCGCGGTATGGAAAATCCCACTTCGAGATGGCCTCGGTGGTGCTGTAGTCCATACGATCGGGGCGGTCGAAGTAGCCGGGCTCCCATTGCTCGGGCGAGGCGGGCGACACGGCGCGGATGCGCAGCGCATCGAGCCGGCCCTGCGGATCGAGCGCGCCTTCGAGCTGGTGATACGTGGCGGCATGGCCGTTCAGCGCGCGCATCTCGTCTTCGCGGCTGTTCATCAGCTTGATCGGCACGCCGGTCTTCTTTGCAAGATAGCTCGCCTCGAACAGCCAGTATTTGCTCTCGCGCGCACCAAAGCTGCCGCCCGACACCATCTCGTGCAGCACTACCTTGTCGCGCGGCACACCGCAGATCGTCTCGGCCGCTTCCATGGCGGTGGATGGCACCTGGATGCCGCCCCAGTATTGGATCGCGCCGTCCTTGAACCATGCGGTGATGTTGACGGGCTCCAGCGGGTTCTGCTGCTTGTAGGGCATGCGGTAGGCCGCGTCGATGCGCTTTGCGCCGTGGGCCATCGCCACGTCCGTGTTGCCGGTCTGCACGGTGTGCACAACGCGCGCCTTGCCGCTGGCGAGCCAAGCGGCCTGGTGCTGGGCGACATGGCCGCTGTCGAAATCGGCGAAGGCGCTGTCGTCCCACTCGACCTTGAGCGCCGCGCGGCCCTTGTTGGCCGCCCAGTAGTCGTCGGCCAGCACGGCCACGCCCTCCTGATTGCCGCCCAGCACATCGGGCCGCATCGGGATGGTGATGACCTGGCGCACGCCGCGCACCTTCAGCGCCTCGGCGCTGTCGATGCGGCGCACACGCGCGCCGGGCATGGGCGCACGCTGCACCACTGCCACCAGCATGCCTGGCAACGACACGTCGATGCCGTATTGGAACCGGCCTGTGGCCTTGGCCAGCGCATCGCGCTTGTGGCGCAGCTTGCCGATGTATTTGAAATCCGCCGGGTTCTTCAGCGTCACGTTGGCAGGCGCAGGCAGGCGGCCCGCAGCATCGGCCAATTCGCCGTAGGTGGCCTTGCGGCCGTCACTGCAGATGACGGTGCCGCCGGCCGTGCCGCAGTTGGCGGCGGGCACACCCCAGCGTTGCGCCGCTGCACTCACGAGCATTGCGCGCGCCGTGGCGCCGGCTTGCCGCAGGCGCGCATATTCGAGCGACACACTGGTGCTGCCGCCGGTGGAATACACCTTCCAGATCGGGTGGATGTATTCAAGAAAGAACGGGTCTTCTGGCGTGATGACGGCAATGTGCATCGGGTCGACATCCAGCTCTTCGGCCACGCACGCCGCCAGCGCGGTTTGCGTGCCGGTGCCGGAATCGTGCTTGTGGACGACGATCTTCACGGTGTTGTCGGCCAGCACCCGCACCCAGGCATTGGGCTCGAACTCACCCGCAGCCACATCCTTGCCGGCAGCCAGCGCATCGGGCATGCGGAAGCCGACTGCCAGGCCCGCCGTCAGCAGCGCGCCTTGCTGCAGGAAACGGCGGCGCGACGGTGCCTGCAATTCACGCGGCGCGCTCATGCCTTGCCTCGCTCGTCGGCGGCACGCTTGATGGCCTGGCGGATGCGCCCGTAGGTGCCGCAGCGGCAGATGTTGCCGGCCATGGCATTCGTGATGGCCTCGTCGTTGACGGGCGTGCCTGCCGCCAACAACGCAGCGGCCGACATGATCTGCCCCGATTGGCAGTAGCCGCATTGCGGCACGTCTTCAGCCACCCAGGCGCGTTGCAGCGGGTGCGTGCCGTCTTTCGACAGGCCTTCGATGGTGGTCACGCTGTGCCCGGCAGCTGCCGATGCCGGCGTGATGCACGCGCGGATCGGTGCGCCATCCAGATGGACCGTGCAGGCCCCGCAAAAGCCGCCACCGCAGCCGAACTTGGTGCCCGTCAGTTTGAGCCGGTCGCGCAGCACCCACAGCAGGGGCATGTCGGCATCGGCGGCGTCAAGCGCGTGGGGCGCGCCATTGACCATAATCTCGGTCATCATTGTCTCCTCCAGAATCGGGCCGTCTCATGCGGCCGCGCCTGGCTGCAATATGAAGCCGCGCACGGGCACCCCGCCAGCGACGATTTCTGCCAGCCCGTGTAAGTCGAACTAACAGCTCACCTGCCGCCGCCATGTACAAGCGTTATCCGTCGATCCAGTCGATGCATGCCTTCCTGCAGGCCGCGCGCACCGGCAGCTTTACCAAGGCCGCGCAGCAACTGGACCTGACACACAGCGCGATCAGCCAGCAGATCCGCTCGCTGGAGGAGTTCATCGGCCAGCCGCTGTTCGTGCGTGAGGCGGGCGGCATCGTGCTGACCGATGCGGGTCAGCTCTTCGCGAGCATGCTGACCGACGGCTTCGGGCAGGTGGACCGGGCGCTGTCTTCGGTGCGCAACCGGCACGTGCCGCAAACGCTCATCGTCGATGTGGACAGCGAGCTGGCGCAGGGCTGGCTCAATGCGCGCCTGCCGCAGTTGCTGGCGGCGCTGCCCGGCTACCAGGTGATGTTCCTGTCGACCACGCGCGGCGAACGGCCGTCGTTCGAGCGCGTAGATGTCTCGCTGCGCTACGGCTATGGCGAATGGGATGACTGCGAGATGGCCCTGATCTGTGGCGACCACGTCACCGCGGTGGCAGCGCCGGCACTGCTGGAACGCCATGGCGTGCAGGCGCCGCTGGCCCCATCGGCCGCGATGGCGCTGCCGTTGCTGGGCTACACGCGGCGCTCGTGGATTCCATGGCTTGACGCCGCCGGCCTGGAGCCGCTGGAACCCGCCGTGGTGGCGGCCTTCGACAACGCCGCCAACATGGTCGCCGCAGCTGAGGCCGGCATTGGCGTGGCGCTCGTCCGCGGGCTGCTCGCAGCCGATGCGCTGCAGCATCAGCGCCTCGTCCCGCTGACGGACGTCGCCATCCCCGCGCACTACAACCTGTATGCCGTCTGGCAGCGCGGGCAGGGGCAGCGTGCGCAGGCCGTGGTGAGCGCGGTGCAACAACTCGCACGCGACACGCTGGGCGGCTGAGGCCGCTTCTCCCTCCGGCCGCTTGCCGATATCGGCAACGTATCAAGACCGCCGCCAAATAGTATTGGCCGGCCCCCGGCCCTGACTCCGATACTGCGCCCCAAGCAGCACGCATCCGGCATCACGCGATCCGGCGAGGGGAAGGCACACGCCTAGCAAAGAGCGCCGCGCTGCAGGACGTGCCTGCCCTCACCGGGAAGCCATCACGCGCTTCCTCCCAGTCATCAGGAGATCCAACGATGATCATCGACATCAGCTGCTACCCCACCGACCTGGTGGACCTCGCGTGGTGGCACGACGGCGACCCCTTTACCGGCGAGCGCCTGCTCGAAATGATGGATGGCCCTTACATGATCAACGGCAAGCCGCGCCGTATCGACAAGGCCTTCATCCAGCCGCCGCAGGGCAACACCATCTACACGTGGACGGACGGCGAGCTTTCGGGCCGCGAATCCATCGACGCCTACATGGCGTACACGCTCAAGATGGTGCAGACGTACCCCGACCGCTTCCTCGGCTGCTTCGTCTACAACCCGCGCTGCGGCGTGCAGAACGGCGTGGAGGCCATCGAGCGCTACGTCAAGGAACACGGTTTCAAGATGGTCCAGATGCAGGCCAACATGCACGCGTACCGCCCAGACCGCGCGCTGGACTGGGTGATGCCCGCGTTCGAAAAATGTGCCGAGCTGGGCGTGCCCGTCAAGCTGCATACGGGCGACGGCCCCTACAGCATTCCGTCGGAATGGATTCCGATGATCAAGCGCTTCCCGAACGTCGATTTCATCATGGCGCACTTCGGCGTGCAGACCGGCGGCGTCTACGTGTTCGAGCCGATGCAGTGGGCGATGGAGCTGCCCAACGTGTATTGCGAATCGGGCTGGTGCCTGCAGTCGCGCATCGTCGAATTTGCCAAGGTGCTGCCCAAGCACAAGATCCTGTTCGGCACCGACACGCCGCCCAACGAGCCCGGCATGTGGCTGCGCCTGCTGGAAGTCTTGTGCATGGACCCGCCGCAGGGCCTGAACCTCGATGAAGACACGCTCGAGGATTACCTGGGCAACAACATCGCCCGCATGATCGGCCTGGAGCCGACCCGTCCGCCCAAGACCGTGGCTGAAGCCGAAGCGCAGCTCGCGCTGGCTGCCGCCTGAGCCACCGCAGACCGCACGGAGCGCAACACATGATTATCGATACCCATCTGCACCCGACCAACCTCGTCGACGAGGCCTGGCGCCACACCGGCACGCCGTTCAACGGCGAGCGCATGATCCAGCTGATGGACGGCCCGTACATGATCAACGGCAAGCCCCGCCGCATCGACATGGGCTTCATCCAGCCGCCGCCGGGCAACACCGGCTACCGCGACGGCAACCGCCGCGGCCGTGAAGGCATTCGCGACTACATGGCGTACATCGCCGAACTCACGCAGAAGTACCCGGACCGCTTCATCGGTAACTTCACGTACAACCCCCGCTGGGGCCCGGAGAACGGCGCGGCGGAGCTGGAATTCCACATCAAGGAATACGGCTTCAAGATGGTCAAGCTGCACGCGAACATGCACGGCTACCGCCCCGACCGCGCGCTCGACTGGCTGCGCCCGGCCATGAAGGTCTGCGCCAAGTACAACATCGTGGTGCTGATCCACACCGGCGACGGGCCGTACACGATCCCGACGATGTTCTACCCGATCATCCGCGAGTTCCCGATGGTGAACTTCATCATCGGCCATTTCGGTATCCAGACCGGCGGCAACTACTCGTTCGAAGCGTTCTGGATGGCGATGGACACGCCCAACGTGTACTGCGAATCGGGCTGGTGCTTCCAGTCGCGCATCGTCGAATTTGCGAAGCAGTTGCCGCGCGACAAGATCGTCTTCGGGACCGATTCGCCGCCCAACGAGCCCGGCATGTGGCTGCGCGAGCTGGAGGTGCTGTGCTCGGCGCCGCCGCAGGGGCTGGGCATCGATGAGGACCACCTCGAAGACTATCTGGGCAACAACATTGCGCGACTGGTCGGCATCGAGCCCACCAAGCCGCCCAAGGACCTGGCCGAGGCGGAACTGCGCCTGAAGTCGACTTACGTCCAGACAGCAGAAGCGGCCTGAGCGCCGATCCCGCGGGCGCCGCGCCTCTGTGGCATGCGGCGCCCGCCTTTAGCGAGGTGTGCCAATGAGCATGACCCGTCTTGGCGAAGACCAGGATTTCCACGTCTTCGCCAATCTCTATCGCGAGCTGTACCCCGACGACGTGCTGACCCTGCGCAATGGCGTGAGCGCCGACCAGGATGTCACGGCCGTCATCGACCGGCTTGCCGCATGCAGCCGCAATCCGATGCTGATCTGCGAGCAGGTCAGCGGGCTGCAGGTGCCCCTGGTCACCAATGTCTTCGCCTCGCGCGCACGGCTGGCACGGCTGTTCGACGTGCCGCCCACCCAATTGCACGACGCGTTCCAGGCACGCGCCAATGCGCCCATCGCACCGCGTGTCGTCTCGCACGGCCCCATCACCGAAGAGGTGATCGAAGGCGACGCGGTCGACGTTGCGCTGCTGCCGATGATCAAGCACTTCGAGAGCGACCGCGCGCCCTACATCACCAACGCCATCATCGTGGCCGAGGACCCGGTGACGGGCGTGTCCAACATGAGCTATCACCGTTCGATGCGCCACGCACGCAACGCACTGGCGACGAGCCTGCACTCGCGCGGCCACCTGTGGCGCATGCTGCAGACCGCGCGCGAACGCGGCGACGTGCTACGCGTGGCGATGGTGGTAGGCGCGCATCCGCTGTTCATGCTGGCCGCCGCCGCCCGCCTGCCCTTTGGCGCCGACGAACGCGCCGTGGCGGGTGGCCTGCTCGGCGCGCCGCTCGATATTGTCCGCACGCCGCGCTACGGCATCGGCGTGCCGGCGGCAGCGGAGTTCGTGCTCGAAGGCACCATCGACCCCGCCGCCTATGCCGAGGAAGGCCCGTTCGGTGAATTCACCGGCTATTCGTCCGACCGCTCCACCAACAATGTGCTGCGCATCGATGCCCTGATGCGCCGGCGCGATGCTTGGCTGGTCGACGTGGTGGGCGGCCCGTACGCCGAGCATCTGACGCTGGCCCGCCTGCCGCGCGAGGCCGAGATGAGCGAGAAGCTCAAGGCGCGCTTCCCATCGGTGACGGCGCTGCACTATCCGAACTCGGGCACGCACTTCCATTGCTACGTGGCGCTCAACCCGACGCGCGACGGTGAAGCGCGTCAGGTCATGCTCGCACTGCTCGGCTGGGACCCATACCTCAAGACTGTGATTGCAGTGGATTCGGATATCGACCTGCAGCAGGACGAACAGGTGCTGTGGGCCATGGCGACCCACTTCCAGCCGCACCAGGATGTCTTCATGGTCGACGGCCTGCCCGGCAGCCCGCTCGATCCCTCTTCTTCGGTGCACGGCACGACTTCGCGCATGGGCATCGATGCCACGCGCGGTGCCGGCTTCGAGGGCATCCGCGCGCGCATCGATCCGCAGGCCGTGGCGCGGGCGACCGATATCCTGCGCCAGGCAGGCGTGCAGTCATGAGTGGGCGCCATCTCCGCCCGCCCGCGCCACCACGCATGGTGGTCGGTATCAGCGGCGCGTCGGGCTTCATCTACGGCGTGCGGCTGCTCGAACTGCTGCGCGCGCTAGATGTGGAAACACACCTGGTCGTCACGCGCTCCGCAGTGTTGACGATGACGCACGAAACGCCGTTCAAGCTCGCTGACGTGATGGCCCGCGCCACGCATACGCACCGCGCCGACGACATGGCCGCCGGCATTGCCAGCGGATCGTTCCGTGCGCTCGGCATGATCGTCGCCCCCTGTTCGATGAAGACGCTTGCGGAGATCGCCACCGGCGTCTCGTCGACGCTGCTCACCCGCGCAGCGGACGTCACGCTCAAGGAGCGCCGGCCGCTCGTTCTGATGGCGCGCGAGACGCCATTCACGCTCGCACACCTGCGCAACATGCAGGCCGTCACGGAGATGGGCGCCATCGTCGCGCCGCCCGTACCGGCCTTCTACGCGCGCCCCAATACGTTGGACGACATGATCGACCACACCCTCGGCCGTGTGCTCGACCTGTTCGGGCTCGATGCCGGCACCGCCCTGCGCTGGGGCGAAGAAGCCTTACCTGCCTTAGTCCGTACCCCACCCACGCTCGACAAGGAGACAACATGAAACCCCAAGCCACGGCCCACGCCACGCTTCCCGGCCCGAACACCAAGATTCCGGTCACCATCCTCACCGGCTTTCTTGGCGCCGGCAAAACCACGCTGCTGAATTTCATCCTGCGCGAAAACCACGGCCGCAAGATCGCCGTGATCGAAAACGAGTTCGGTGAAGTCGGCATTGACGGCGGCCTCGTCATGGCCTCGGAAAACGAAGAGATCTACGAGATGGTCAACGGCTGCGTGTGCTGCACGGCCGAGGTGCGTGAAGACCTCGTGCGCATCGTGCGCCAGCTCGTCGCGCGGCCCGAACGGCTCGACCACATTCTGGTGGAAACCAGCGGCCTGGCCGATCCGTATCCGGTGGCGCAGTCGTTCTTCATCGACGACCCGATCGCCGAACACGTGGAGCTTGACGCCATCGTCACCATGGTCGACGCCAAGCACATCGCCGCGCATCTGGACGACCTGCACCTGGACGGTGTCGACAACCAAGCCGTCGACCAGATCGTCTGCGCGGACCGCATCGTCATCAACAAGGTTGACCTTGTGGGCCGCGACGATATCAACGCGCTGCGCGGGCGCATCCGCGGCTTGAACGCCACGGCCGACATCGTCACCTCCAGCTATGCCGAGGTCGATCTGAACAAGATCATCGGTGTCGGCGCGTTCGAGGCCACGCAGAAGCTGCTGGAGATCGGCGCAGACGCCGGCCACGGCGAGCATGCCGCGCAGGACCATGAACACGCTCACGCCGACACTCACGAGCATGACCATGAGCACGAGCACCAGCACGATCCGAGCGTCTCGTCCGTGGGTTTTGACGTACCGGCCGACGTGGACCTCGTGCGCTTCCACACGTGGATCGACACCCTGCGCACCGAGCAGGCGGAAACGCTGTTCCGCATGAAGGGCATCCTGGCCGTGAAAGGTCAGGCGCAGCGGTACGTGCTGCAGGGCGTGCACAGCCTCATCGACTTTCGCGCAACGCAGCCGTGGGGCAGCGAAGCGCGCAGCAGCAAGATCGTCTTCATCGGCCGCGACCTCGATCGTGCGGCCCTGCAGGACGGTTTCAACGCGTGTCTGGCGGCGTGAGCATGCCATGACATGACATCCCCCCTGACCCGAGGGCGGCTCCTGGCACGCCCCGGGCATGACAACGATAGGAGACAACCATGACAACAGCCGTACACCCGGTCGACCAGATTCTGTCGACCCGACAGATGTTGACGTTGGGCTTGCAGCATATGGCGGTGTCGTACATCGGCGCCATTGCGGTGCCGATGATCATTGCATCAGCACTGAAGATGTCGCAGGCGGACACCATTGTCCTCATCAGCACCACGTTGTTCTGCTCGGGCATTGCCACGCTGTTGCAGACCATCGGGTTCTGGAAGTTCGGGGTGCGGTTGCCGATCCTGCAGGGGGTGGCATTCAGCAGCGTGGGGCCGGTGATTGCCATCGGCACCAACCCTGCCGTAGGTTTCGCGGGCGTGTGCGGTGCGGTCATTGCGGCCGGGCTGTTTACGCTGCTCGCCGCACCGCTGGTGGGGCGGCTGCGGCGATTTTTTCCACCGGTGGTCACGGGCTGCATCGTGACCGTCATCGGCCTGCAGCTCTTTCCCGTCGCGTATGACTGGGTGGGCGGCGGACGCAACGCTGCCAACTTCGGTGCGCCGTCGTACCTGCTGGTTGCCGTGGTCGTGGTTGCCACCATCCTGCTCATCAACCGCTTCGGCAGCCCGCTGCTGCGCAACCTTGCTGTGCTGGTGGGCATGATCGTCGGCACGTTGCTCGGCTGCGCCATGGGCATGGGCAACTTTCACGGCGTGGCAGACGCGCCGTGGGTCACGCTGCCGGTGCCGTTCCACTTCGGGGTGCCCGTGTTTGCCGTGGTTCCCGCACTCACCATGATCGTGGTGATGATCGTGCAGATGGTCGAATCGATGGGACTGTTCCTGGCTATTGGCGACATTGTCGAAAAGCCCATCGAAGAAGAGGAAGCCATCAACGGCCTGCGCGCCAACGGCCTGGCCAGCGCCATTGCCGGCATGTTCGCGGCCTTCCCGTTCATTGCGTTCATGGAGAACGTCGGGCTGGTGGTGCTGACCGGTGTGCGCAGCCGCTGGGTGGTGGCTGTGAGCGGCGCGCTGATGTGTCTCGTAGCGCTCGTGCCCAAGGCCGGCGCCGTGATTGCGGCCACGCCATCGGCCGCATTGGGCGGCGCCGGCATTGCCATGTTCGGCGTGGTGGCCGCTGCGGGCATCCAGACCCTGGCGCGCGTCGACTATGAACACAACCGCTACAACGTCCTGATCGTGGGCTTCACGATTGCCGCCGCGCTGGTGCCGGTGCTGGCGCCCACGCTGTTCAAGGCCCTGCCCGACTGGACGCAACCGTTCCTGCACAGCGGCGTAGTCATCGCCTGCCTGGTCTCCGTAGCGTTGAACCTGCTGCTCAACGGCACCGAAGAAGCGCACGTGCCCGCGTCTGTGGTGCGTACGGCCGGTCGCGCCTGATTTTCCAATGGACATTTCCATGCACAACACGCCTCAAGACACCCTCATCCGCCGCCCCATGGCCGTCATGACCGGCCTGCGCGGTGACGCCGCACGCGCCGGTGCGGTCGATATCCGCATCGCCGGCGGGCGCATCGCCGAGATGGGCGCAGACCTCATGCCCCGCCCCGGCGAGCGCGTCATCGACGCCAGCGACTGCATCGTCTACCCGGGCTGGATCAACACGCACCATCACCTGTTCCAGAACCTGCTCAAGGCCGTGCCGGAAGGCATGAACCAGGACCTGCAAGGGTGGCTCGCCAGCGTGCCTTATCCGCGCCTGCCGCTGTTCACGCCCGAGCTGATGCGCACGGCTGCGCGCCTGGGCATGGCGGAGCTGCTGCTGTCGGGCGCCACCACCTGCGCTGACCACCACTACCTCTATCACGCAGGCGGCAGCACCGAATCGGGCGACATGCTGTTCGATGTGGCAGACGAGTTCGGCATGCGCTTCGTGCTCTGCCGCGGCGGCGCCATCGAATCGGCCAGCAGCCACCCGGGCTTCTCGAAGACGGCGCTGCGGCCTGAAACGCTCGACCAGATGCTGGCCGACATCGAGCGGCTCAAACACCGCTATCACGACGACGCCCCCGATTCGATGCGCCGCGTGGCGGTGGCACCGACCACACCGACGTTCTCATTGCCGCCGGCATTGCTGGTCGAGCTGGCCCATGCGGCGCGCGGCATGCACTTGCGCATGCATACGCATTTGTCGGAGACCGACAACTACGTTCGCTTCTGCCGCGAGAAATACAACTGTCTACCGGTGGAGTTCGTGGCCGAGCACGAGTGGCTGGGCCCGGACGTCTGGTTTGCGCACCTCGTGCACTTGCAGCCGTCAGAGATCCGCATGCTCGCCCAGACGGGCAGCGGCATCGCGCACTGCCCCGTCAGCAACAGCCGGCTGGGCAGCGGCATCGCGCCGGTACCGCAACTGGCCGCGGCCGGCGTGCCGGTGTCATTGGGCGTGGATGGCGTAGCGTCCAACGAATCGGGCAGCATGACCGGCGAGGTCAACACCGCCTGGCTGATCCACCGTGCCGCGCAAGGCGCCAGTGCCACCACTGCTGAAGATGTCATTCACTGGGCCACCGCAGGCGGCGCACGCGTGCTCGGCTTGAGTGAAGTCGGCACGCTGCAGGTCGGGCAAGCAGCCGATCTGGTGCTCTACGACATCAACCACCCGCGCTTCTACGGCTTCCACGACACGGCGCTCGCGCCCGTGGTGGCCGGCGAGCCCATCACGGTGCGCACCAGCATCATCGGCGGGCGCGTCGTGGTAGACGAAGGCGTGGTGTGCGGGCTGGATGTGGCAAGCATCCGTGCTGAAGCCAGCCAGGGTGTGGCGGACCTGATGGCATGCGCCTGACGGTTCAGGCGTCGAGCCGCAGCGCCATGTGTTCTTCGTCGTAGAAGCGATTACTGACACGCATGGCGCGGCGCTCGATGCCGAAGGTCTCGAAACCCGCGTTGCGATACAGCGCTTGCGCACGCGGGTTTTCAGCGTTCACGCAGAGATGGATTTGCAGCACCCGTGCAGCACGCGCATGCGCAATGGCGGCATTCAGCAGACGGCCGGCAATACCGGCCCGCCGATGTGCGGGGTCAACAAATACGCCCCACAGCACGGCTTTGTGCGCGACTTGCGCAAGCGCTTCACGCCGCAACCCGGCAATGCCAATCAGTTCAGCCTCTGCAAACGCCCCAAACACGATCTGATGGTCAGTCGTACGGATGCGGTTGCGGGTTTCTTCCAGCGTGCGCCCCGACTCTTCATCGTGCGTCGGCCAGATGGCAGTGGGCGCGTCTTGAATGGCCTTCAGGCGGAGCACCTTGAAGGGTTCGGCATCGTCGTCGGTCAACGGGCGGATGGCGATGTCGCTCATGGCTGTTTGGCCTCCACGGTGAACGCATCGCCGGTCTCAAAGAATGCACCGCCTGCGAGGTAGTGCACGGTCTTGCTGCTCGCATCGGTAAAGTGCCAGCGGCCGTTGCTGAACAGCGCAGGGTCCGCCCAGGCGGCTGTCACTTCTGCGATGAACAGGTCATAGCGCTTCTCATTGTGTGGCTCGGGAATGACGCGGCATTCCAGCCACCCTGCGCAGCCAGCCAACAGCGGCACATCGATCGTGCGGGCGGGTATGGTGGCAAGGCCGAGCGCATCGAACTTGTCGCCGTCGCGGCCCGACAGCGTGCCCACCGCGAGCGTGGTCTCGGCGATGGCGCGGGTGGGGATGTTGAGCGCAAACACGCCCGAGGCTTCGATCAGCTCGCGTGTGAGTGTGCGGCTGTCGACCACGACAAGCACCTTGGGCGGGTCAAAGTCGAGCGGCATCGCCCAGGCCGCTGCCATGACGTTGCGCACGCCGTTGTAGGCGCTGGTGACCAGCGTGGTCGGACCGTGGTTCAGGAGGCGGTAGCACTTCGCCAGTTCTACTGGAGCGAGTGTGGGGAAATTGGGCATGATGGCGAGGCGACTAGGGGGAGGCGTCATCATAGGTCACTGGGGGTGGATGTGTTGGGGGTGGTTTCTCGATGTTTTTTTGTTGGTGGTCCACCTCCCTTTCGTTCCCTGCCGGGACCGACTCACTGTTCTTTGTCTTGCCAAAGAAAAGTAAGCAAAAGAAAGGCGCGCCCGAGATGGCGACATCCCCTTGAATTTGTGTGACCGTGCGGGGAAGGAGGCAAACTCGCTGCGCTCAGACAAGCCTCCTTCCTTGATCCGCCCGCTCACAAAAATTCAAGGCGCCATCAAGGGCTCAACGTCAAAAGAAAAAGGCCAACCCATCGCGCGGTTGGCCTTTGTCGTTTGGGCTGGCGTTGAGATGGTTTGGTTTTTGACTTTCCTGCCCCAGATGGCGCCTTGAATTTCTGTTGCAGGGAGGAAAAGGGAAGGGAAACTGTCCGAGCGAAGCGAGTTTTTCCCTTCCCCTCCCTGCGACAGAAATTCAAGGAGGGGGTCGCCATCTTGGGCGCGCATTTCTTTGCTTACTTTCTTTGGGCAAGACCAAAGAAAGTGAGTCAGCCCCGGCAGGGGATGAAACAAGGGATGCACCACAAAAAACTAAACCCCGGCGAACCCCTTTCAACCGGACCAAAGCTCACTCAGCAACCCGCTTAGCAATATGCCCCAACGCCTCCTCCACCTGATCAATCAAAATCAGGCAGAGATCACCCGGCTGCAACCGCCCCAGCGCCGTATCAATCGCGAGGAATTCACCACGGATTTCATCAACACGGCTCGTGCGCGACGCACCCTGCAGCCCTTCTCGCAGCAGCGCGAGCACTTCACCATCGGCACGGCCGCGCTGGCACTGGTCTTCGTAAAGCACGACGTCGTCAAACACGCCACCCAGAATCTGCGTCTGGCGGCGGATATCCTCGTCGCGCCGATCGCCCGCCCCGCTGATCACCACCGAGCGACGCTGGGCCGGCATGGTGGCCACGGCGTTGCATAGCGCCTGGATGGCGTCGGGATTGTGGCCGTAGTCGGCGATGAGCGTGGCGCCCTTGTAGTCGAATACGTTGAAGCGGCCGGGCGCGGTGGCGGCGTCGTTCACAAAGGTGGCGAGGCCGCGGCGGATGATCGTCCAGTCGATGCCAAGTGCCCATGCAGCGGCAATCGACGACATCGCGTTTTCAACCTGGAAGCCAATCGTGCCGTTGCGCGTGAGCGGAATATCAGCCAGTGCGATGCGCGTTTCGTTCCCACCTTCGGTAGCCACAATCTCGGCGCCATCGACAAACACCACGCGCTTGCCCTGCGCGCGGTGCAGGGCCATGGTCGGAAGGCTGGCGTCGTGCGCGAAGAACGTGACCGATCCAGGGCAGCCGTCGGCCATGCGCGCGACCATCGGGTCGGCGGCGTTGAGCACCGCCATGCCGCGCGGCGCCACGTTCTGCACGATCACGCTCTTGAGCACAGCCAGGTCTTCCACCGTGCTGATGTAGTTGAGGCCCAGATGGTCGCCTTCGCCCACGTTTGTCACTACCGCCACGTCGCAGCGGTCGAACGCGAGACCTTCGCGCAGCAGGCCACCGCGCGCGGTTTCGAAGACAGCGGCGTCTACGTCCGGATGCAGGAGCACGTTGCGCGCGCTGCGCGGGCCGCTGCAGTCGCCGGTGTCGATGCGCTGGCCCTGGATGTATACGCCGTCGGTTCCCGTCATGCCCATGCGCAGGCCGCTGGTGGCAAGCAGATGCGTGATCAGGCGCACCGTCGTCGTCTTGCCGTTGGTGCCGGATACCGCCACCACGGGAATGCGGCCGTCGTCGCCATCGGCAAACATCGTCGAGACGATGGCCTCGCCCACCGCGCGGCCCTTGCCGTACGAGGGCTGCAAATGCATGCGCAAACCCGGCGCGGCGTTGACTTCCACGATGCCGCCGGCCTGGTCCTCGAACGGCTTGAGCATCGTTTCGCACACGGCGTCCACGCCGCAGATGTCGAGGCCGACCATCTGCGCTGCCGCCACGGCACGCGCCGCGATGGCGGGGTGCACGTCGTCGGTCACGTCGGTGGCTGTGCCGCCCGTGGAGAGATTCGCGTTATTGCGCAACACCACGCGCGTGCCCTTGGGCGGCACGGCGTCGGCGCTCAGGCCCTGTTTGGCGAGCGTGGCCAGCGCAATGTCGTCAAAGCGGATTTTCGTGAGCGACGTGGCATGCCCTTCGCCGCGTCGCGGGTCGCGGTTTACTTCGTCGACCAGCTCACGCACGGTGTGCTTGCCGTCGCCAATGACTTGTGGCGGATCGCGGCGTGCGGCGGCCACCAAGTGCTTGCCCACCACGAGCAGGCGGAAATCGTGGCCGGGGATGTAGCGCTCGACAATCACGTCCGACGAAATGTCGGCCGCGACCTCATAGGCCGTCATCACTTCTTCGCGCGTGCGAATGCGCACGGCCACGCCCTTGCCCTGGTTGCCGTCGCGCGGCTTGACCACGACCGGGCCATGGATTTCCTGCGCGGCTTCCCACGCCTCTTCGGCGCTGCGCACCGAACGGCCCAGCGGTACCGGCACGCCGGCCGCGTGCAACAGGGTCTTCGTCAGATCCTTGTCCTGCGCAATGGATTCGGCCACGGCGCTGGTCATGTCGGTTTCGGCGGCCTGGATACGGCGCTGCTTGCTGCCCCAGCCGAACTGCACCATCGAACCCTGCGTGAGACGGCGGTACGGAATCCCGCGCGCCACGGCGGCGTAGACGATGGAGCCTGTGCTTGGCCCCAAGCGCACGTCTTCGTCCAGTTCGCGCAGGCGGTGCAGCGCGTCGTCCAGATCGAACGGCTGATCGTCGCGTGCGGCGAGGCAAAGTTGGCCGGCCAGCTCGAATGCCAGTCGGCCCACCTCCTCTTCGCTGTATTCCACGACGACCTGATACGTGCCAGGTTCGAGCGTGGGCTCGGTGTGGCTGAACGTCACCGGGCAACCGGCGGCAGCTTGCAGGCCCAGCGCCGCGGCTTCCAGCGCGTGCGCAATCGATGGCGCATCGGCTTCGTCATCCGGGCGCAACGGGCCAATCGCCGGAAAGCGCGCGCGCAGGCGGTCTTCAAAGCCCGGCAGTTCGGCCAGCAGTTGGGATTGATCCGAGCAGGCCACGATGGCTTCGATGGCCGTATGGCGGCACCAGAGGTTTGGGCCGCGCAAGGCCCGGATACGAGAGACTTCCATGCAATCAGCTTTCCGTTGTGCTTTGGGCGTTCTGTTGGATTCAGGCCCGATCGTCAGTTCTGGGATTCGGCGCGGCCCATCCACTGGTGTACCTGCTCGACGGTGCCCTCGATGGCGCACTCGTCGCATTGCAGGACCAGCAGGTCGCCTGCCGTGAGCTGCGAGAGCGCCGCATCCACGACATCCCGGCGCTTGGCCCCTTCGACGACGACTTCAGCCACGCGACCGCCTGCCTGCAACCCTTGCTTGAGCAGCGCGCGTGCTTGGCGATCGAACTCGGCATCGGTGCGCTTGACGCTGGCGTCTTCGCATAGCAGCACGCGATCGAACGTCTGGCCGATGACGGTGCCTTGCGCAATCAGGTCTTCGTCGCGACGTTGCAACCCGGCGCCAAATACAAGCGTGCGGCGCTCGGCCGGGAAGTTGTCCAGCGCAGTGGCCAAAGCTTCCAGCGCCGAGGCGTTGTGCGCGTCATCCACCACGATGGTGGCGCCGTGGTGCTGGAACAGCGTGAAGCGGCCCGGCACATCCACCTGGCCCACATCGAAGGTGACGATGCCGGCGCGCATCAGGTCGTTGGAAATGCCCAGCGCCCAGCCGGTGGCCACGGCGGCCAGCACGTTCTCAAGCTGGAACGGGACGCGGCCGGCGTAGGTCAGCGGAATGGCCGACACATCGGCCAGTGCCAGTTCGGTCGCGCCGGTGGCGAGCACCACCTTGCCGTCACGCACGAACACGGCCCGTTTGCCTGCGGCACGATGCGCGGCAATGGCTTCCAGATCGCCCGACAACGCGAAGAAGATCACTTCGCCATCGCACAGGTCGGCCATCTCAACGAGGCGCGCATCGGCGGCATTGAGCACGCCCACGCCAGACTTCAGCACAACGTCAATCTGCGTGCGCAGAACGCTGTACATCCGGTCTTCGTCTTCGACGTAGAAGTCGCCCAGGTGATCGGGCTTGCCGAAGTTGGTGACCACGCCGACCTGGCAACGGTCATACGGCAATCCTTGCGAGAGGATCATGCCGCTGTCGCTCTCGAACACAGCGGCTTCCACCGCGCGATTCATCAGGATGCGGTGGCAGGCGTCCCACGCAGCGCGGTCGCCGTGACCGCCGCGGTTGTTGCTCGTCTCGACCTGGCGGCGGTCCAGGAACAGGCCATCGCTGCAGCCCAGGCCCGTATGCTTGCCCGAAAGCTGCAGCAACTGCGCAACCAGCTTCGCGACGACGGTCTTGCCGTTGGTACCCGTGATGCCAACGATGGGAATGCGGCCGTCGTCCTGCGCGCCGTCCTTGTCGGAAAACAGGTGATCCACAATCGCGCGGCCCACAGGGCGGGGCTCGCCCTGCGCCGGCCGAATGTGCATCAGCAGGCCCGGCCCGGCGTTGACTTCCACGATGGCGCCACGCTGCTCATCGAGCGGACGCGAGATGTCATCGGCCACAAGGTCCACGCCGGCAATGTCGAGCCCGACCACCCGCGCCGCCAGCGATGCATGCGCGGCCACGCTCGGATGCACGCGGTCGGTCACGTCAAAGGCGACGTTGCCGTTGCGCTGGATCAGCACGCTGCGGCCTGCGGGCGGCACGGCGCTGCCGTCGGCATAGCCCTGGCGCTTGAGTTCGAGGAGTGCGGCGGAATCCAGGCGCACGCAGTTCAGCGGGTGCTCTTCGGTGCTGCCGCGGCGCGGGTCGGAATTGATCTGCGATTCGATCAGTTCTTCGATGGTCGAAGTGCCATCGCCGATCACCGACGCGGTTTCGCCCATTGCCGCCGCCGCCAGGCGGCCGCCCACCACCAGCAGGCGGTGTTCGTTGCCGGAGACGAAGCGCTCGACAATCACGCCGTTGCCTTCTTCGATGGCCACGGCGTAAGCGGTTTCCACCTCTTCGCGCGTCATCAGGTTCGTGAACACGCCGCGGCCGTGGTTGCCGTCATACGGCTTGACAACCACCGGCACGCCAATGTCCTCGGCGGCGTCCCAGGCGTCTTCGGCGCTGTCGACCATGCGGCCTTCCGGCACGGGCACGCCGCACGACTGCAGCAGGCTCTTGGTCAGGTCCTTGTCGCGTGAGATCGATTCTGCAATGGCACTGGTGCGGTCGGTCTCGGCCGTCCAGATGCGGCGCTGGCGTGCGCCGTAGCCGAGCTGCACGAGGTTGCCGTCCGACAGGCGGATGGACGGGATGTTGCGGTCATCGGCGGCATCGACGATGCAGGCGGTGCTGGGGCCGAGGCAGTGCTCGTCCACCAGGTCGCGCAGCGTTTCGACGGCCGCGTCCACGTCGAACGGGCGGTCTTCAATGGCCGCCATGACCAGGTCACGGGCGGCGAACAGGGCAGCGCGGGTCACGTCTTCGTGCCAAGCACGGACGATCACCTTGTACACGCCGCGCACCGGGGTCTCGCGCGCCTTGCCAAACCCGCCGGGCATGCCGGCCAGGTTCTGCAATTCCAGGGTGACGTGTTCCAGGATGTGGCCGGGCCAGGTGCCCTCCTTCAAGCGCATCAGGAAGCCGCCGCGCACGCCGGGGCTGCAGCGGTGCTCGATCAGCGTTGGCAGCCATGTCGACAGGCGCTCGTAAAACCCGGGAATCGTGTTGGAAGGAAAATCCTCCAGTTCACCAATGTCGACCCATGCCTCGAGCACTGGCCGATATGTCCACATATTCGGGCCGCGCAGCGACATGACATCGAGAATCTCAATGTCCTTCTTCTTCATTGAATTTGCTTGAGGCAGGGGGCGATGTACCCGTGAAGTTGGTCCGTGGAATCGAACCGTTACCTTTCAATAACGTTACAACGGCGTCGGCGTTGACGTCTTGAGCCCGAAGTGCATTGTGCAACGCACCAAATGCCGTGCTGGCGTGGCTATGTATACTTGCGAGCAAAATTTGCAGGCCGCAACAATTGCGACGCCGCACTCTTGCCTCGATTTATGTTCGTCCTTTTCCCGTTTTGGGCTGTTTTTTGGCCATTTGGACGCGCTTTTTGAATTCTTTGCGCCACTGATGACCCAGTCCTCCCCATCGTCCGCCCCCACCGCCGCCCGCGCTCAGGAACCCTGGAGTGTCGTGCTCGGCTCAAGCCTTGCTCCAGATGAAACCGTCCTGGCCGGGCTGCAGCTGGATTTGGACGCAAGGCTGCATTTTACCCACGGGTGGCTGGTTGTTACGAACCGCCGCCTGGTCGGCCAAGCGCCCGGCGAAAAGGATTTACAAAGCTGGGACATCGCTCCTGGCATGACGCTTGCCCATAGCGACCACGCCGGCGTCGGCACGCTGGAGCTGTCCGACGGGCAGCGCAGGCTGGCAAGCTGGCGCTACACGCTGGGCCACAACACCGACGCCCTGCGGCTGGCTGACGCCTTCGATGCCCAGCGCAACGCCCTGGCCACCGGCGCCCAGGCCGCGCAGCCCGACGCGGACATCTGCCCGACCTGCAAGGCACCCCTGCCGCCCGGTGAAGACAACTGCCCTCAATGCAGCCGCGAACTGGAGCAGCCGCCCTCGACCTGGGCGCTGCTGCGCCTGTGGCGCTTTGCCCGGCCGTATCGGTGGGAATTGCTGGCCGGCTTCGCCCTGCTGCTGATCGGCACGGCCGCCACCCTGGTGCCGCCGTACCTGACGATGCCCTTGATGGACAAGGTGCTGATCCCCTACCAGAACGGGCAACCGGTCGACTACCGCCGGGTCACGCTCTACCTGTCGGGCCTGTTTGGCGCCGCGCTGGTGGCCTGGGTGCTGGGCTGGGCGCGCACTTATCTGCTGGCGCGCGTGTCCGAGCGCATCAGCGCCGACCTGCGCACGACCACCTACGAGCACCTGCTCAAGCTGTCGCTCGAATACTTCGGCGGCAAGCGCACGGGCGATTTGATGGCGCGCATCGGTTCGGAAAGCGACCGGATCAGCGTGTTCCTGTCGTTGCACCTGCTCGATTTCGCCACCGATGTGCTGATGATCGCGATGACGGCCGTCATCCTGGTCTCGATCGACCCGTGGCTGGCGCTCGTGACGCTTGTGCCGCTGCCGTTCATCGCGTGGATGATCCACCTTGTGCGCGACCGCCTGCGCCACGGCTTCGAGAAGATCGACCGGATCTGGTCGGAAATCACCAACGTGCTGGCCGATACGATCCCGGGCATCCGCGTGGTCAAGGCCTTTGCCCAGGAAAAGCGCGAGGTGACACGCTTTGCCGAGGCCAACAAGCACAACCTGGCGATCAACGATCGCGTCAACGCGGTGTGGTCGCTATTTACCCCGACTGTGACGCTGCTGACCGAAGTCGGGCTGCTGGTGGTGTGGATTTTCGGGATCTGGCAGGTCAGCCACGACGCCATTACCGTCGGTGTGCTGGTGGCGTTCCTGACGTATATCAGCCGCTTCTACACGCGCCTGGATTCCATGAGCCGCATCGTGTCCGTTACGCAGAAAGCGGCGGCCGGTGCCAAGCGCATCTTCGACATTCTCGACCACGTGTCGAGCGTGCCGGAACCGACAAAGCCCGTGCACATCGAGAAGGTGAACGGGGCAATTGAGTTGCGCGACCTGGGCTTCCGCTACGGCAACCGCGCGGTGATCCGCGGCCTGAACCTGTCTATCCAGCCGGGCGAGATGATCGGGCTGGTGGGGCACAGCGGCTCGGGCAAGAGCACGCTCGTGAACCTGATCTGCCGCTTCTACGATGTGTCGGAAGGCGCGATCCGCCTGGACGGCACCGACATCCGCTCGCTGCCCGTCTCGGAATTCCGCCGCAACATCGGTCTGGTGCTGCAGGAGCCGTTCCTGTTCTTCGGCACGATTGCCGACAACATTGCCTACGGCAAGCCCGACGCCACGCGTGAAGAGATCATTGCCGCCGCACGTGCCGCCCATGCACACGAATTCATCCTGCGCCTGCCGCACGGCTACGACTCCCTGGTGGGTGAACGCGGCCAAGCCCTGTCAGGCGGCGAACGCCAGCGCATTTCGATTGCGCGGGCGCTGCTCATCAACCCGCGCATCCTGATCATGGATGAGGCCACGTCTTCCGTGGACACGACCACCGAGAAGGAAATCCAGAAAGCGCTCGACAACCTCGTGCAGGGCCGTACGACCATCGCCATCGCGCACCGGTTGTCGACGCTGCGCAAGGCGGATCGCCTGGTCGTCATGGACCGCGGCCAGATCGTCGAAGTCGGCAACCACGATGAGCTGCTTGCACGCGAAGGGGCGTACTACAAGCTCTATCAGGCGCAGGCCCGCAATGTCGATGCCGACACCGATCTGACCAGCGACGGCGAGCGCGTGGACGCCGCCGCGCCGGCTTACGCGCAGTGATCCTTTATCTGAAATGACTGCGATGCAAACGTCCGATTTCACCCTGAGCCGCAACGGCTTCGGCAAGCTTGTGATGACCCTGGCCGACGGCACCGCGCATGAAGGCGTGGTGCCCGTGCGCGCGTTTCCGATCTCCGCCGCGGGCGAGGGCTTGAGCCTGATGAGCACCGACGGCCACGAGCTGGCATGGATCACGCAGCCCGATGCGCTGCCCGCGCCGATGCGTGTGCTGATCGAAGCCGAACTCGGCGCGCGTGAATTCATGCCCGAGATCCGCAAGATCGTCGGCGTTTCGACCTACGCCACGCCCAGCACATGGACGGTGCAGACCGACCGCGGCCAGACCGACCTCGTGCTGCGCGGCGAAGAAGACATCCGCCGCCTGACCGGCACCACGCTGCTCATTTCCGACAGCCACGGCATCCACTACCTGATCCGCGATCTGTTAGGGCTGGACAAGCACAGCCGCAAGATTCTCGACCGGTTCCTTTAAGCCCGCGTAGCCCCGCAACCGCGCCGCCGTTAGCGGGGTGTCGGCTGCACGGCAGTCATCACTTGGTCGAGCAGGGTTTCAGCCTGCTTCCAGGAGGCAGACTGGTTGTAATCGCCCGCCGTGGTGACGATCACCATGTCGAGCCCGGGCACGATCCACAGACGCTGGCCGCCGTTGCCGATGCCCCCGATCCACGCCTGTTCGGTGCCACCAGCCGCCACCTTGCCGAGCCACCACTGATAGCCGTACTGCAAGCCCATGCCGGTATCGATGTGCGGGCGCGTCGATTCGGCAATCCACTCGGCGGGCACGATCTGCCGCCCATTCCACTGGCCGTGCTGCAGCACGAGCTGGCCGATACGCGCGAGGTCTCGAGGGCGCAGGCGTACGCCGGCAAACGCAAGCGGGCGGCCACGGTAATCGTCCACCCATTCCCAGTCGGTGATGCCCAGCGGTTCGAACAGTTGCTTGCGCGCGTACTCCGGCAACGACATGCCGACGCGCTCTGCCAGCAGCTGCGCCAGTACCGCCGTGTTGCCGCCGTTGTAATTGAACTGCGTGCCAGCCGACGCCGCCATCGGGCGGTCGAACACGTAATGCGCCTGAGAGGTGTGCCAAAACAGTCCGAACTCGTCGTTGTTGAACAGGCTCGTCGCACGCCATTCGTTCCAGGCAAGGCCGCTCGACATCGACAGCATCTGCGAGAGCGTAATCGCCTCACGGCCGCCGCGATTCAGGTCGGCCAGCCCCGGAAACAGTGACAGCGCCGGTGTATCGAGAGGCGGCATCTTCCCCTGCCCTTGCGCAATGCCCCACAGCAGGCTCGTCACCGATTTGCTGATCGAGCGGATGTCGTGAAGCGTGCTGGCGTCGAACGTGCGCGTGGTGCGGAACAGATCCTTCACCCGCTCATCCTTGCCGGCGTGATAGCCCTCCGCCACCAGATGGCCACGACGCACCACGAGCAGGCTGTGGAAGTTGATATCGGCTTCGGCGAAATTACGCAGGACGGCGCAAAGGCGGGTGGCATCGAAACCGGCTGCGGCAGGGTCGGCTTCGGTCTGCCAGCCGTCATTCAACTGGGCGGGCGGATCGCAGGATGCCGCCCAGGCGCTGCATGCCGCGCAAACCAATGCCAAAGCGATGCCGATGCTGCGCAGTCGTAGCGTCATCCCAGCCCCCAACGGAAGTGGCCTAAGTATCGTAGCCGGCACTTGCAAGTTCAAACGTTCTGCGACGAATGGTCGATCTGGGCGACCAAACGGCAGCGGATCGGCCATCCGGGGGAGTGTTCAGCCGGCGTCGGAACCTGGGCCCGCGTTACCATGTCGGACCTTTCTTATTCATCAGTCACATCACAGGCACCTATGGTCACACGTCGAACCCTTCTTGCCTCCGCCTCCGTTACCGCCACGCTGGCGGCGCTCGGCATCACGCCCGAGGCGCTGGCCGCTAATCGCGTCAAGCTGGGCGATGCTGCGCCGTTTTCTTTCGATGCGCTGATCGAACGCGCCCGCACGATGGCCGGCAAGCCTTACACGCCGCCCGCCACGGCGCCGGCCGACATCCTGGCCAAGATCGACTACGAAGCGCACGGCAAGATCAAGTTCGACACCGCCCACGCGCTCTTTGCCGACGGCCCGGGCCAGTTTCCGGTGACGTTCTTCCACCTGGGCACGTTCTTCCGCGCGCCGGTGCGCATGCACGTGGTGGAAAAAGGCGCCGCACGCGAAATCGTCTACGACGAGTCGTACTTCGACATGCCCGCCGACAGCCCGGCGCGCAAGCTGCCGCGCGGCAGTGGCTTTTCCGGCTTCCGCTTTCAGGAAAGCCGTCTGGGCGATCAGAAAAAACTCGACTGGAAAAAGAACGATTGGGTTGCCTTCCTGGGCGCATCGTACTTCCGTGCGATTGGTGAGCTGTACCAGTACGGGCTCTCCGCACGCGGCATCGCGCTCGACGTTGCGCAGGCCGGCAAGCCCGAAGAGTTCCCCAATTTCACGCACGTGTGGTTCGACACGCCGGCAGACAACCGCGCCGATTCCGTGACGATCTATACGCTGCTCGACGGCCCGAGCATCACCGGTGCATACCGCTTTGTCATGCACCGCACGAAGGGCGTGGTGATGGATATCGACACGGCCATCTTCCTGCGCAAGGACGTGGAGCGCTTCGGCATCGCGCCTGCCACGTCGATGTACTGGTTCTCGGAAACCGCCAAGGGCACCGCCACCGACTGGCGCCCCGAGGTGCACGACTCCGACGGCCTCGCGCTCTGGACGGGCAACGGCGAGCGCATCTGGCGCCCGCTGAACGATCCGCCGCGCACGATGGCGTCTGCCTTTGGCGACAACAACCCGCGCGGCTTCGGGCTGCTGCAGCGCGACCGCGATTTCAACAACTACCAGGACGGCGTGCATTACGAGCGCCGCCCGAGCCTGTGGGTCGAGCCGCTGGAGGGCTGGGGCGAAGGCGCCGTGCAGCTCATCGAAATCCCGACCGACGACGAGATCCACGACAACGTCGTCGCCATGTGGGTGCCGAAGGCGCTGGCGCGCGCAGGCAGCCAGTACCGTCTGCGCTATCGCCTGCACTGGCTGGCCGATGAGCCATATCCGACGCAACTGGCGCGCTGCGTGGCCACGCGCATGGGCAACGGCGGCCAGCCGGGCCAGCCGCGTCCGCACGGCGTGCGCAAGTTCATGGTCGAGTTCAAGGGCGGCCCGCTGGAGAAGCTGCCCTTCGGCACCAAACCGGAGGCGGTGCTCAGCACCTCGCGCGGCACGTTCTCGTACGTGTTTACCGAAGCCGTGCCGAACGGCGTGCCGGGCCACTGGCGCGCCCAGTTCGATCTGACGGTGGACGGGAAGGAACCGGTGGATATGCGGTTGTTCCTGCGGGTGAATGGCAAGCCGCTGTCTGAGACATGGCTGTATCAATATCACCCGTTCCAATCCCCGGTGGGGCCGGTGGCGTCGTAAACGCCATCGCGGCGGTCGGCAAACAAAGGCGGGAAATTTTCCCGCCTTTTTCATTACTGGTAGCTAAGTGTCACCACCGCCAAGGCCGGTTCGACCCCCGCCGCGCGCGACAAGGTCAGTGTGCCGCTGTCTGCCGCGAGCAGGTTGGCCTTGAAGCCGGCGTACTTGACGAGGACGTCCGCCTTGCCCCGAGAATCGCCCACCCGCAGGGGCCTGAGCGATGACGCCGCGCGGGCCTCCACCGACACACCGACCGGCACCACCCGTACCGCTGTTGAGCGAAAGTCCAACACCACCTGATCGCCGGACGCAGAACTACGCGGCTGCACGCCCTCGCCCGCGCCTGTTACCTGCAAAGCAGGCTGCACACGGAACCCGGCCTGGACGATGGCGCCAGTGAAATAAATCACGCCGTCCTGGCTGCCGCCCGCCAGCGCTCCACTGGCTCCGATGGCCGCCACCACTGCGACGACCATTGTCTTGTAGACCTTCAACATGAGGACCCCCGAGGTGTTGTTGCATCCGACCGCCTTCAGACGCACCGGCGCAATAGTTTTTTACGATTTTCATCGTCCTCAGGATCGATCTCATTGTGGATTGCGGGCATCCCTGATTGCGAATCAGACGACGGAGCGTGCAGACGCAACTCTTACGGCGTCGGCCACACCTGCAACGCCTGCATCAACTGCTTGCCCAACGGAATACGCTTGGCCATGTCGCCCTCGCGCGGCATGTCGATGTTCAGTGCGAAGGCGTACACGCGCCCGGCACGTTCCACCCAGCCGACCCACCAGCCAATCTCCGGCTGATACTCCGTGGCAACGCCCGTCTTGGCATACAGCGCGGCATCGCCCTGCTGCTCGATCAACAGCATGCGGTGGACCAAGTCCCACGTGCGCGGCTTCACCGGCAACTGCTTGAGCGCCATGCGGCTCGTAAAGCGCGCTTCTTCGAATGCGGAAATCTCCAGCGGGCCGCGTAGCCAGAATTGATCGATCACGCTGCCGAGTTGGCGATTGCCGTAGTCGAACGCATCAACGTAGGCCTGCATGCGTTCAAAGCCCACGCGGCGCGCCACCTCCTGGTAAATCGGCACGGCCGACAACCGGATCGCCTCGGGCAACGCCATATCGTGCGCCCACTGCTTGTAAGGCTGCGGTTTGCCGCCGTAAGGCAGCACTTCTTGGTCGTCGCGCACGGCTCCAGTGTCGAAGGCGATGAGGCTGTTCGGAATCTTGAACGTGGATGCCGGATGGATGCGCCGCGCGGCCCGCGCCGGGTCAACGACGTACGTGCGATCAGCACTGATGTCCATCAGGACGAAGGTGCCGGAAACGCCGGCTGCGTCGAACACGCGCTTGAGGTCATTGCGCACGACCAGCTCGGCGTGGGCAGTGGCGGTGCTCATGGCAACGGCGCAGGCCGTGAGGGCAAACGCGAAGGTCTTCGACCAGCGAGAGAACATGAAACGCTCCTTGAAATGGGTGGATGGCTGCCGGCAACCGTCGATGCGCAGATGAGCCGGCGCTGCGCATCGTAGGGAGTGCGCCGTGCCGTCGCCAGCGTGCGCGGCAAGCCTCACGTCACGCGCGTAACGCCTGTAACGAAGGGCTTGGCGCACAATGGCGCCACGTTTCGTTTCGCTTCGCCTGATTGCCTGCATGACGCCGCTTGCCCTGCCCGCCCTCCATGTCGAACTGACCACCCCGCAAACCGTGGATGGCCGGCGCGCGCCGTTCCAGAGCCTGTGGCTGCTGGTGCGGCTGGCATACGCGCATCGTCTGTCGCCGGAGCAACCGCTGGTGCGCCTGGCCGACCTGCGCGGCGCCGTGTCGGACGCCAGCACGCAGCGCATGATGATCAGCCGCGCCTTTCGCGATTGGCAGAACTGGGGCGTTCAAGCGGGCTGGGGTGAACAGCGCGACCGCGAGCCACGCTTTCTCAACGCGGACAAGCGCAGCCAGGGCCCCTTCTGGCTCACCCCCGAAGATGCGGCACGCGTGATCTGCCTGGTGGAAGGACGGATTGCCGATGACGCCGATGTGCGCGCCTTCCTCGGGATTGCCTCCCCAGATGGCAGCACGGACAACAGCACCGATGCCAGCGCCAGCGCGCTGTCCGGCCCGGCGCCTGGCACGCCCAACCCCGCGTTCTGGCACGCCTTTCTGACCGCGCGCCACGCCATGCGCGAAGGCCGCCTGCTGCATGCGCTGAGCGCCAGCTCGGGCGCATCGGACACCGAACGCGGCGGTGCCCTGCTCGCGCTGCGCCACGCCGGCGACGCCGCCGACAACGATTTCCAGCGCGCCCTCGTCACCCTGGGCGAGGCAATGGCTGCGCGCCGCCTCGGAGATTCCACACGCGCGAGCGCCCTGCTCTCCCAACTGCGCGCGCACCGCAGGCAGCGCCATGTGCTCGGCAACGATTACCTCGCCGCCATGGAGCGCATCGTCACCGCATGGTGCGCGTATGACCGGCGCGACCTCGACCTCGCCGCCGGCCTGCTCACCCGCCTGGCCGATGCCGAGCCCGGCCGCAGCCTGCTGCGCTATCACCCGCAGATCCGCTTCGAGTGGAACAACCTCAGCGCCCTCATCGAGCGCGCCCGCCTGCTCTACGCTGATGCCGACGCCATTGCATTGGACGTACGCGCCCAGGCCGCACAGCGCATCGTCGCGCAATTCGAAACCGCGCTGGCTGCCGCACTGGAAAGCCAGGCCTCCGACGCCGTCCAGCAGGTGGCCGCCAACCTCGGCATGACGTGCTGGCTGCTGCGCGACGTGCTCGGCAATTCGACGCATGCCGACGGCACCGTCGATGCCGTTCGCTGGCTGGCCATGAGCGAATGGCAGGCGCTGCGCAACGGCGGACCGCTGCAATCGGCGTGGAATGCCATCGCGCTGATGCGGATTGCGCGCGCCGACAGGCACGGCGCAGTGCTCACGCTGGCCGATCTCCGCACGCAGGCCGGCCCGTTTGCCGAAGCCTTTGAAGCGCGCTACTGGCCGCAGCGTTGGACCGACGTGGCCGCACTGCGCCTACGCGAACACGACAGCGGCCGGCATCGCTACGGCCACGTGCAAGTGAGCGGGTTGCTGTTGGAGCTGGCGTGGTTTGCCCATGTGGACGGCGATCACCTCACCGCCCGCACGATGATGGACCGCCTCTCGCAAGCCATGCAAGACCTGGCGCCGCACGATCGCGCCTATTTCGTCCAGGCGCTGAAGCAACTCATGCACACGGCGCAAGCCGCACCTTCAGCCGCATCTTGAGCAGATCGTCGGATGGAAATATTTGTTGCATAGCTAACGATCCGTGGCTAGACTGCCGCACATGTTTGATCATTGCCTGTACTTCAACACCACCGCACTGGCGCGCTCCGTCGAGCGCGAATGGACAGCCGCGTATGTGCCGTTCGGCCTGACGCCGCCGCAAGGCTTTGTGCTGCGCGTGGTGCTCAAGCGGCCCGGTGTGCGCAACCGCGAACTGGCCGAGGTGCTTGGGATTGCCCGGCCCACCGCCACGCGTCTTGTCGATGGCTTGATTGCCAAAGGTCTGGCGGAACGCCAAGCCTCCGCAGAGGACGGCCGCGAATCGAACCTCTTCCCCACGGATGCCGCGCGCGAACTGGAGGCCGCGTTGCAGGCTGCGAGCGCCAGAGTGGCACGGCGCGTGCGCGAACATGTCGGCGCCACCGCGTTCGACGATACGGTGCAGGCTATCCGCAGCGTTCGCGGCGCATTGAACACGTAAGGCAACCGAGGCTGCATCTGCGGCCTTTTTTGATCAACAAATAGTTGCATAACTACGCATATATCCCAGGAGCGCCCGCATGACCACCGTTCTCATCACCGGCATCGAGCCGTTTGAATCCGACCCGACCAACCCATCGTGGGACATCGCGCAGGCGCTCGACGGCACGCAGGTGGATGGCGCTGTCATTGTGGCGCGGCAGTTGCCGTGCGTGTTTGGTGTTGCCAACGAGAGGCTGGTGGAGGCAATCGAGGACACATCGCCCATCCTCGTATTCGCGCTCGGGCTGGCCACGGGCCGAACAGAGATTTCGGTGGAGCGCGTGGCCATCAACGTGATCGACGCCCGCATTCCGGACAACGCGGGCAATCAGCCCGTTGATACGCCCGTGGTGACCGACGGGCCGGCGGCGTATTTCTCTACGCTACCGATCAAAGCGATCGTGCAAACGCTGCGCGAGGCCGGCGTGCCGGCGGGCGTGTCGCAGAGTGCTGGCACGTACAACTGCAATCACCTGTTCTACGGCTTGATGCACCACATTGCCACGCGTGCGCCGCACGTGCGCGGCGGCTTCATTCACGTGCCGACGACGCCCGAGTTGGCGGCCCGCCATGCGGGCCGGCCGAGCCTGTCGATCGATACCCAGATCAAAGGGATACGTCTGGCGGTGCATACGGCACTGGCCACGCAGGCAGATCTCAAGGTGACCGGCGGTGCGGTGCACTGACACACGTGATGGCAAGTGGCAGCCCTGGCGCCACAGGCAAGCCACGCTTTTTGTTTCGTGCGACAACCCTCAAGCCACCAGCGGCATGAGCAACATCCGCGCAGCCAGTTCCTGTCGAAAGCTCTCCAAGGCCCGCGCGGCGGAATCGGCCCCGCGTGCCGTGTGCTGCAAGCGGATGCCTTCCACCTGATGGATGCCCACCGTGGCAAACACATAACGCAGATACGGCATCAGAAAATCGGTCTGCGCGTGGGCACCATCAAAATTGCCGCCGGATGCAGACACCACCAGTACCGAGCGATCGGTCAGCATGCCCACCTTGCCCGTCGGCGTGCGCCGGAACGTGCGTTCGGGCCGCACCACCAAGTCGATCCACGCTTTCAACGCCGACGGCACTGTGTAGTTATGCACCGGCGTGGAGATCAACACGGCATCCGCCGCTTCCAGTTCGCCGATCAGCGTTTCCGACAGTGCAAGCTGAGCGCGGTGCGCCGCGGTGCGGTCGGCATCGGGCATGAGGCTGGCCTCGACAAAGCCGGCATCGGGATGCGGCAGCGGCGTGGCCGCCAGGTCGCGCTCGATGATGCGCACGTCACCCGCGGCTTCGGCCAATTGTGCAATGACCAATTGCGCGCCACGCCGGCTGTGCGAACAATCATCACGCGGGCTCACGGCCACGTGCAGCAGCGTTGTCATCGGGCACCTCCAGGTCGCGTGTTCATGCCAAAGCGCAAGGCGCCTGCAAGCAGCCCGTTGCGATAGTAGAAGCGGTGGCCGAGCACGTTGGACAGCGGCGTGTCGAGCACCAGCCTTGCACAGCCCAGACGCTCGGCTTCAGCCTTGAGGTGGTCCATCAGCACGTTGCCGAGGCCGCTGCTGCGCAGGTTGGCATCGGTCACCAGATCGTCGACATACAGGAACGGCCCGTAGACGAGGTTCTCCTGCTGCCGATACCCCGCCAGCGCGACCGGCACGCCCTCGCGCCAGACAGCGATGAGGCGATAGCCGTCTTCGACCTGCCGGCGCCAGCGCGCAGCCAGCTCGTCGGCGTCGGCAAGATGCGGCCGCAGTTGGTGCATGACGGGAAAGCACGCACGCAACGCGGCCTCGTCTTCGATGGGGCGGATGGCGTCCATGGTCATGCGCCCTCCGGTGCCAGGGCGGCCGGCACCTGCGGCGCAAAGCGCATCGCAACGGCAATACGGTTCCACGCCTGGATGTTGGCGACAGCGGCCGTGAGGAAGGCGACTTCCGTCCGGGAAAAATGCTCAAGCACGGCGTTGTATTCGTGATCTTCCACGCCGTGGTCGGCGGCGCGGGCCAGGGTGGTCAGCGCTTCCGTCCAGGCCAGCGCGGCACGCTCGCGCGGCGAAAAAACCGCCGGTGTGTCGCGCCAGACCGCCACCAGATCGAGCTTGGCCGGCGCCATGCGCAGCTTCCGCGCCAGATTCAGGTGGAATTGCACGCAGAACGCGCAGCCGTTGATTTGCGACGCGCGCAGCTTGACGAGTTCGGTCAGCGGCTTTTCCAGCCCTGAGGCATCCACCGCCTTGCCGAGCGCCTGGAGCGCGGGCGCCACGCCGACGGCGGTGTCGACAAATTCCGAGTAATCCATACGAGGGGAGAGATCTTCCATGTCTGGCTCCTGCTGAAGGTCCGGGTTGGAGGAGTGGTAATATCAGCGTTCGAACATCATATTCGAACTCTTACATCATGAGCAAGCGCACCCTTGCCGCCAGCAAGGAAAACGACACGACACGCAACTCGCCCTCCATCCCCGAGCCCGGCCAGGGCAAGCGCGGTGAGGAAGGCTATCTTGGCTACCTGCTGCGCCAGGCCAATGCCGCCCAGCGGCTGCGCATGGAGCGCGCCATGGCCGACGTAGGCGTCACGCTCCCGCAATTCCTCGTGCTCACGATGCTCCGCGCCTACCCCGGCATCTCGAACGCCGACCTCGCCCGACTGACCCTGCTGACGCCCCAGACGGTGAGCGTGATCGTCACCAACCTGGAGCGCAGCGGCGCCATCACCCGCCGGCCCCACGCGGTGCACGGCCGAATCCAGCATATCGACGTCACTGCGGAGGGGGCCACCCTGCTTTCCGCGTGCCGGGAACGCTCGGGCGGCATTGAGCAGGACTTGCTGGAGGGGTTCTCACCCGAGGAGGAAGAGGTCGTGCGGCGCTGGCTTGTGCATGTCGCCAAGCTCGGTAGCAACAAAACCTCCCCGTAACCCTCGAACCATTTTTCCTCCGCTGCCCTTGACTTCTGGACGACCGTCACTATCATGCGATGTATCTTAAGATATATCTGATGATGTTCTTCAGGAGAATGGCAATGCGCGGTTGGTTCGGACACCACCACAAAATGTGGATTGAAAAGCACTTCATGATGGGTCGCCACGGCCATGGCGGACACGGTTTCGGGCGAGGCATGGGCGGCTTTGGCGGCCCCGGCGGCTACGGCGAAGGTGATGACGAAGGCGGCAGCCCGTGGCGCGGCCGCCGGCTCAGCTCGGCCGACCTGCAGCTCGTGCTGCTGGCGATGCTCAAGGGCACGCCCCGCCACGGCTATGAATTGATCAAGGCGGTGGAAGAGCATTCGCTCGGCTTCTACACGCCAAGCCCGGGCATGGTGTACCCGGCGCTGTCGTATCTGGAAGACCACGGTTTTGCTTCTGTCACGGTCGAAGGCAACAAGAAGCGCTACGGCATCACCCCCGACGGCGAAACATGGCTGGCCGAACGCCAGCACAGCGCCGATGCCATCCTCGCGCAACTGCGCGCCATGGGCGAGCGCGTGAAGCGCATGAACGAAGCCATGGCCTTCGACCGCGAAACCGACAACGCCGCCGAATGGACTGACACGGGACACGACCCGCTGCGTACCGCGCGCTGGCGCCTGAAGTTCGCCCTCATGGAAAAACGCTTCGCCTCGCGCGAAGAACAGCAGCGCGTGGCAGACATCCTGCTACGTGCTTTGAAAGAAATTACCGGCGAGCGGTAAGCGGTAAGCGGTAAGCGGTAAGCGGTAAGCGGTAAGCGGTAAGCAGCAGCATCCGTTCAGCCGCCCCGGGGATGTTTCATCGCCCGGGCCACCGCCTCGATCCCCGGGTCGCAGTCTCGGTCCATTTCGCAGCCATCTATGTTTGCCTTCAATCGCACACAAGGTCTCATGTCGCAGCTGCTCAGTTCTGTCAAACCCGCCACACGCCGCGTGCGTGTGCGCGCCATCCATACGCTGTCCCCGCGCATGCGCCGCGTGGTATTTACCGGCGTAGCCGCGGCAGATCTCTCTGATCTGGCGGGTGCTGCCCCCGGCGCCGCCATCAAGCTGATGTTTCCGCACGATGCCGCAGGCTCCGGCCGCACGCTGGGGCGCGCTTACACCATCCGCCGCTATCACGCGGAGCGTGATGAACTCGAAATCGATTTTGTCGTGCACGACGAAACACCCGCCGCGCAGCACGGCCCTGCCGCACGCTGGCTCGAACACGCCGCCCCCGGCGATGAAGTGGAATTTGCGGGCCCCAAGCGCGGCTTCCGTGCCGACCCAGCTGCACCGTGGACACTGCTCATTGGCGATGAAACGGCGTTGCCCGCCATCTTCGCGATTCTCGAAACCCTGCCCACGCACGCGCAGGTGCTGACCTATATCGCCATTGGCGACGCCCGCGCCAGACTGCCCCTGGAAGGTGCCTTGGCCGCGCACCCGCGCAGCCGCAGCATTCATTGGGTGGAGAGCGATACGGCGCACGCCGGCGCCATGATGGTCGGCGCACTGAGTGCCCAGCCCATGCCGACCGGCACGCCACAGGTGTTCCTGGCCGGCGAGGCGTCATTGCTCAAGCAGGTCCGTACCCTGCTCGAAGGTGCCTGGGCGGTGCCCCGCGACGCCATCGATGCCAAGGGCTACTGGACGGCAGGGCTCTCGCGCGAAGAACGCAAGGCGGCCGAGGCGCGTTGATCTTCGAGTCGCCTCAGGTGGCGATCTCCGCACTAGGCGTGGCACCCCGCACCCAATCGCGCAGCAGGCGCTGCCCGTAAAGCAGCGCCGCGTCCATCGCTTCGCGCGGGGAGCCAAACGTGCATCCGGGTCGCACCGGTTGCGAGCCAGACAACGATTGCCCTTCCGCGCCGCGGAACACCACCTCGACACGCGCCTCCCAGCCCCGCCCGCCGGCGGGCACCACACGCGGGACGATCTCAACGTCTCCACAGATCTTGTGCACCTCGTTCCTCCGTCTGCAGCGCCTGAACAGCGCATTGCCAGCCAAGTAGCAACGGCCATGCCTGTCTATGAGGGCCTTGTGATTTGATCGAGATCAACTGCGGGCGCACGCATCACCTTTAGCCCGTCGCCAGTGTGCCGATGCAAAGAAGAACAGCGCGTCTCGCGCGCGCCCCTCCTTCCGTCCATCTGCGCCCACGAAGCGCGGCACAACCATGCGCAAGAATCTGCCGGTCACCCAAGCCGAAACCGCCCTCAACCCGACGGACTACCTCATCTCCCGGACCGACCTCAAAGGCCGCATCGTCTTCGCCAACCCAGCGTTCGTGCGCATCAGCGGCTATTCGCAGGAGGAACTGGTGGGTGCGCCGCACAACCTCGTGCGCCACCCTGACATGCCCGAAGCCGCGTTCGCCGACTTGTGGGCAACCCTGCAAGCCGGCAAGCCGTGGCGTGGCTTCGTCAAGAACCGCCGCAAGGATGGCGGCTTCTATTGGGTGCTGGCCAACGTGACGCCGGTGTTTCAGAACAACGCGGTGGTCGGTTATACGTCCGTGCGTTCGATGGCCACGCCTGCGCAGATCGCGCGCGCGCAACGTGCCTACACCGCCATCAACGAGGGCGACACGTCGTACACCGTGCGCGCCGGCCGCATTCTGCGCACGGGCTGGCGGCGCGCCGCGAACCTGCTCCAGCTCGAGAGCCTGCGCTTCAAGGTGATCGGTCTGCAAACGCTGATTGCGTCGGCCATCCTGATCGGTACGCTGTGGGCGCACATCGCGCTGGAAGCCGCCGATCTGCATGGCGCAGCGTGGCTCGTTTTCAGCCGCGACTGGCTGTGGCTCACCGGCGTGGGTTGCGCCGGGCTGGCGACGATGTCTGGCGTGCTGCTTGCGCGCACGCTCATCCGTCCGCTGGAAGAAGCCGCCATGCTGGCCACACGCCTGGCAGCCGGCGATCTGACCACCGTGGTCGAAGCCCGCTCCCACGACGAGCTGGGCGAAGTCATGCGCGCCATGGCAACCATGCGCGCGAGCCTGTCGTCCATCGTGCGCGACATCCAGGACGGTGCCGCCAGCGTCGCACACAGCACGCTGCAGATTTCGGCCGGCAACCATGACCTCTCTGCCCGCACTGAACAGCAGGCTGCCGCGCTGGAAGAAACCGCTTCAAGCATGGAAGAGCTGACATCGATGGTTTCGCAGAATGCCGACCACGCCCGTGCGGCCAGTGCACTTGCCGAGGAGGCCTCCACGATCGCGGCCGACGGCGGCCAGGTCGTGCAGCGCGTCGTGCACACCATGGATGCCATCCGCGCCGACAGCCAGCGTGTGACCGAGATCATCGCCACCATCGAGAGCATCGCGTTCCAGACCAACATCCTTGCGCTCAACGCGGCTGTGGAAGCTGCCCGCGCGGGCGAAGAAGGCCGCGGCTTTGCGGTTGTCGCGGGCGAGGTGCGCAGCCTCGCGCAACGCAGCGCCCAGGCCGCAGCGCAGAGCAAGGAGATCATTCGCGCATCCGATCAATCCGTGCGCGATGGCGTGGACCTCGTTCACAAGGCCGGCGCGACCATGACGCAGATCGTGCAGTCAGTGCAGACCGTCACGCAGCTCATGTCGGAAATCTCGGCCAGCTCGCGCGAGCAGAGCAGCGGCATTGCGCAGATCAACGCGTCGGTTTCGCAGCTCGATGGGGTAACGCAGCAGAACGCCACGCTGGTGGAAGAAGCTGCAGCGGCCACGTCGGTGCTGGCGCGCCAATCGGAAGATCTGAAGCATGCCATCGCGGTGTTCCGCGCGTAGCGCCGTGGCGGGTGCGGGCCTTACAGCGTGAAGCGCGTGTCGCGCTCCAGGAGCGCCGTCACCGCATCGGGCAACAGCGGCTCGCTGAAGAAATAACCCTGCAGCACGTCGCATTGGTGCGAAGCGAGGAAGGCAGACTGCGCGGCATCTTCCACGCCTTCCGCGCACACCTTCACGCCCAGGTTGTGCGCAAGCACCACGACCGTCGTGCAGATGGCGGCATCGTTGGAATCGCGGTCGATGTCCTTGACGAACGCACGGTCGATCTTGATGAGATCAATCGGCAAGCGCTTCAGATAGGCCAGGCTCGAATAGCCCGTGCCGAAGTCGTCGATGGCAATGCGCACCCCAAGCTGGCGTATGGCCGTGAGGTCTTCGATCGTGCGCTCGGTGCCCTCCATCAGCATTGACTCAGTCACTTCCAGTTCAAGAAAGCCCGAGCCGAGGCCGTATTGGCGCTGGAGCTTGAGTAGCGTCGGCAGCACGGTGCCGCGCTTGAACTGCAGCGGCGAGACATTCACTGCCAGCGTCAGATCCTCGGCCAGGCCACGTTTGTGCCACTCGGCGCGCTGCTGCGCGGCCTCGGTCAAGACCCAGTTGCCGATCTCGACAATCAGCCCGCTTTCTTCGGCCACCGGAATGAACGCAGCCGGCGGCAGCAACCCCCGCGTCGGATGAATCCAGCGGATCAGTGCTTCCAGCCCGCACACGCGGCCCGTCTTGGTGTCGATCTGCGGCTGATACAGCAAGCGGAACTGCCCTTGTTCCAGCGCTGCCCGAATCTGGTGCTCCAGGTTCAGCCGGTACGACACACCGATGTCCATCTCGGGGGCGAAAAATTCCAGCCGATTGCGGCCGTTCTGCTTCGCGTAGTACATCGCCATTTCGGCATGGCGGATGAGGCTATCGGCGTCTGCGCCGTGCGCCGGGTATTCGGCCACGCCAATGCTTGCGGTCACGAATACTTCGTGCCCTTCCACGCGCACGGGCTCGGCAAACAGATCAAAGCCGAAATCGACGCCGCGCGAACCTGCGTGCGAGATCACCAGTGCAAACACGTCGCCGCCAAAACGCGCCACGGTGTCCACCGTATCGGCTGCATCGCGCAGGCGCTCGGCCACACGGCGCAGCACCTCGTCGCCCAGCAGGTGGCCAAGGCTGTCGTTGACGACCTTGAAACGGTCAATGTTGACCAGCGCCACATAGAAGCGACTGCGCTGGCGTGCAGCCATCTCCACCGATTGCTGCACGCGATCGGCCAGCAGCGTTCGGTTGGGCAGACCCGTGAGCGAATCGATGGTGGCGTGCTGCGCCAGGCGCGCGCGCGTCATCTCTTGCTCGGTCACGTCGTCCTGAATGCCAACGTAATGTGTGACCGCACCTTTGGCATCGCGCACCGGCGAGAGCAGGAAGTTGTTCAGGAACGCGTGGCCGTCCTTGCGGAAGTTGCGCAGCAGCACGCGGATCTCGCTCTCGTCGCGCAGGGCAGCACGCACTTCGTTGAGCGCAGGCTGCCCCGGTTCGGACGAATGCAGGAAGCGCGCGTTACGGCCCAGCACTTCTTCTGCGCGATAGCCCGTCATGCGCTCGAAGCCCGGGTTTACGTACACGACCGGAAGGTCAGGCTGCTGCGCGTCGGCCACGGTAATGCCGGACGGCACCGACTCGACCACGCGACGCAGCAAGCGCAGTTGCTCGTCGGATTCGCGCCGCTCGGTGATGTCCTGCATGGTGCCAAACAGGGCGACAACCTCATCACGATCGTTGCGCTCGATGTTGCCGCGCGAAAGCACCCAGCGGTGCTCCCCGTCGCGGCGGATCATCTCCAGGTCCAGCGCGTATGGTTCACCTTCGGTCACGGCGCGGCTGGCGGCTTCACGCAGTCGGTTATAGCTGTCGGCGGTAAAGAACTGCGCCTGCTGTGCAAAGGCAGGAGGCGCGCCCAGCGGCATACCCGTCAGCACATACATGCCCGACGACCATGTAGTCGAATCGCGCAGCACGTCCCAGCGCCAACTCCCCAGGAGCGCAATCTGCTCGGCGACGCGCAGGTTCGCTTCACTGCTGCGCAGCTCCTGCTCAATCGCCGAGCGCTGCGAAATGTCGGTCACCCCGCCGACCACGCGCACGGCGCGACCGTTCTGATCCCGATACAGGCTCGCACGAATTTCCACCGTGCGCGTGGCACGGTTGGCGTCGATCACCCGGCAGACGTGCTGCCAGCTGTCGCGGTCTGAATTCAGTACGGCGCGCAACTCTTGGGCGAAGGCATCGACGTCGTCCGGATGCACAAACTGATGGAACGTCAGCGTGCGCGAGGAGCCCCCACCTGTGCCCTCGTCGCCCTGACTCAGCAGTGCGTCGCTACCAAGCAGCCGATGCAGGCTGGCGTTGGCCCAGGATTCGCCGGTGGCGATATCCCAGTCGAAGATCCAGTCGTTGGTGGCGCGCGCCACGCGCTGGAAGCGTTCGGTCAGGCGATGAACGGTGGCGTCGTGGCGCTGGATCGCGGCACGCATTTCGTTGAAGGTGCGCTCAAGCAGCGAGAGTTCATCACGCGAGCCGCCGTGCTCGGGCACGCGGGCAGAAAAATCACCCGTGGCGTAATGGCGCGCTGCATCCACCAGGGCATCGATGCGCGGCATCACCATCCGCCGAAGCGCCCACTGGATCAGCGCCAGCAGCATCACGACCATGAGCAGGATCGCGCCGCCGCCGGCCAGCGTCACGTTGCGCTGCTGGCGAACGATGTCGGTTGCATCCACGCCGCGCACGATTCGCAAATGTCCGCCGGCCGCATGCGGCACCACCATGGCGGCATAGGCACGGCGCACGCCGTCTGTATCGTCCACCAGAAGAGGCTCTCCCGGCTGCTGGGCCGCGGCAGCGACCAACTGCCCGTGCACGACAGCCGGCACCTGGGCGGACTCCAGAACACCGTGGGTCGACAACACGTTGCCGACGGCATCCACCAGGTAGACCGGCGCGTCCGGCATGCCGTCAACGGCCGCCGCAATCAACGCGCTCTGCCGCACGGCCGCGTACGCCACGCCACGGATGGCGCCGTCGCTGCCTGCCATCGGCCGCGCCGAAATCAACACCGCCTGCCCGGAGGCGCGTCCGATCACGAACGTCGAGAGGGATGGCCGCCCCGTCGCCATGATCGCGTTGATGTACGGCCGGTCTGACAGATCGACGCCGAGCTTCGCCGTGTCGGGGGTGCATACCAGCTTGCGATGCGCATCGATGATGCCGAGATTCGCGAGTTCGGTCTGGTTATGGAAGACGCGGTTGACGAAACTGCTGCACTCTTGCTGCTCCATGTGCAGGGCCGAATCGTCGGCGAGCAGCACCGAGAGCAGCGTATTGGCGTTGGAAAGCACCATGCCGACGCGGGCAGCAGCGGCCTCAGTTTCGTGGGTCAGGTGCTGAGCAAGATGATCATTGAGCCGGTCACGGTAAAGCGCCACACCAGCAATCGCCACGACAATGGCCGGCAAGGCGGCCACCGCGGCCAGAGCAAGCAAGCGGCCGCGCAGCGTGGTGGGAAAGAGAGCGTGCTTCGGCACTTGGATGACCGGTAGAGCCTTATGTGGAGAGCGGGTGCACTCTGCGGTTGCACGATGCGCGGCTCAAGGACCATCCCCCCGGCGCACGATGCAGTTGCGGCATCGTGCCGGCTGACGGCTGACGCAGTGCGCAAGCATTTTGCTTGCAATTCCTATCGCACGCAACTTGTGGATAGTCTGTAGTCGACCCGGCCGCAAATCGGCGTGGCAGGCGGCATGAGGGGTGGTAGCGGCGTTGGGGAAGCGGTGCCCGACCCGCCGTTGCCGCGATGCTGCTCAACCGTAACGCGAGCTGGTGATCACGGTGCCGGCTGCTTCTGGCGGGGGGACCCCAGAGCACGGCACGCGCCCATAGAAAAAGCCACCGGATAGCGGTATCCGGTGGCTTCAAGAATACGCTTTGAACGGGGAAGTTCAGCGCAGTTGAAGGATAGGCAATGGTCCCCGTTCAGGCCAATACCCAGGATAGGGTAATTTGGGAAAAACCCTGCATGGGCAGCGGTTTTGTCCGCCCCGCGCCTTCGCGTGTGCCTTCTGCGCAACGCCTGACTCCGTAACAACCCGTCCTCCGAAATATCCATCCTGGCGACCAGGTGCCGCAGCCCGTCACAAGGGATGTTGCGTTATAATGAAAACGATTCGCATTTAGCTTCCTTGCTTGTACCACGCTACGTTAACGATCACGCACGATGCGGCTTTCCGAGCTTTCCCGCCGGGCGACGGCGGTGGTGGATCACGTTGAAGACCGTGAACCCGCCGATCCCATCAGCCAACGCCTGCGCGAACTCGGGTTCGTGACGGGCGAAGAGGTGCGCGTGGTGGCCGTCGGCCCGTTCGGCGGCGATCCGCTGGTCGTGCAGGTGGGCTTTACCCGCTTTGCACTGCGTCGCCAGGAGGCTGCCCGCGTGCGCGTGCGCGCCGAATCGGCCACGCGACCCGCAGCCGCCATCGCCGCCCCCGAAACGGCCCCGCCCTCCAAGGTACGCGAGGCGGCGTAGCCCGCCTCCCATTGCCGCCTTCGGCTCCGCTTATCCGGCTTCATGCAGATGCACGCTTCTTCCTCCTCCGCTTCCACCCCCGCATTGCGCGTTGCCTTGGTCGGCAACCCTAACTGCGGCAAGACCGCGCTGTTCAACCTGCTGACGGGCAGCCGCCAGAAGGTCGCCAACTATGCGGGCGTGACGGTCGAGCGCAAGGAAGGCCGCTTTACCTCGCCGTCGGGCCGGCATGTGCAGATTCTCGATCTGCCCGGCGCCTACAGCCTGATCGCCACCAGCCCGGACGAAGCCATCACGCGCGATATCTGCCTTGGCACGTTCCGCGGTGAGTCCCGCCCCGACCTGCTGATCTGCGTGGTCGACGCCACCAACCTGCGGCTGCACCTGCGCTTTGTTCTGGAGCTGCAGCGCCTGGGCTTGCCGATGGTGCTGGCGCTGAACATGGTGGATGCGGCCGAGCGGCGCGGCATCAGCATCGATCGTGCCAAGCTGGAAGCCGCCCTGGGCGTGCCGGTGGTGCAAACCGTGGCCATCAAACGCAACGGCGCAGCCGAGCTCGTGGCGCATATCGATCACGAACAACTCCCGGCCGTGCCGGTTGGGCTGCCGGCCGACGCCGATCCGCACGTTGAAGTGAAGCGGCTGCTCGATACCGCCGTGACCATGCCGCGCAGCACGGCCGAGCTGGACGATCGGCTCGACCGCATCGTGCTGCACCCGGTATTGGGCCTGCTGCTGCTGGCCGTGCTGATGTTCTTTATGTTCCAGGCGGTGTTCTCCTGGGCGCAGCCGCTCATGGACGGCATCCAGGGCGGCGTGGAAGCCGTGGGCGTGTGGGTCGGCAACGTCATGCCCGACGGCATGCTCAAGAGCCTGCTGGTCAACGGCATCATCGCCGGCACGGGCAGCGTGCTGGTGTTCCTGCCGCAGATCCTGATCCTGTTCCTCTTCATCCTTTCGCTGGAAGAATCCGGCTATCTGCCGCGCGCGGCCTTCCTGCTCGACCGGTTGATGGCGGGCGCGGGGCTGTCGGGGCGTTCGTTCATTCCGCTGCTGTCGAGCTTTGCGTGTGCGATTCCCGGCGTGATGGCCACGCGCACGATTCAGGACCCGCGCGACCGGCTGGTGACGATTCTCGTGGCTCCGCTGATGACGTGCTCGGCGCGGCTGCCGGTGTATGCGCTGCTGATCGGCGCGTTCATCCCGGTGCGGCAGGTGTGGGGCCTGTTCAATCTGCAAGGACTGGTGCTGTTCGGGCTGTACATGGCGGGCATCGTGTCGGCGCTGATCGTCGCATACGTGCTCAAGTACCTGAAGCGCGATCGCAACGAGCACCCGCTCATTCTCGAACTGCCGTCGTACCGCCTGCCCAGCGTGCGCAACCTGATCGTCGGCCTGATCGAACGCGCACGCATTTTCTTGCGCCGCATCGGCACGGTCATCCTCAAGATGATGGTGGTGCTGTGGTTCCTCTCGACGTTCCCCTCGCCGCCGGCCAACGCTACGCTGCCCGCCATCGATTACAGCTTTGCGGGGATGATCGGCCGCGCGCTCGAAGTGGTGTTCGCGCCGATCGGCTTCACATGGCAGATGTGTATTGCGCTGATTCCTGGCATGGCTGCACGCGAAGTGGCCGTGGGCGCGCTGGCGACGGTGTACTCGCTGTCGGCCACGCATGAAGACGCGGCTGCGCAGCTGGCGCCGATCATCTCCCAGCAATGGTCGCTGGCCACGGCGCTGGCCTTCCTGGCGTGGTACGTCTACGCGCCGCAATGCATCTCGACGCTGGCCACCATCCGCCGCGAAACCAACTCGTGGAAGGTCATGGCGGGGACCGCCGGTTACCTCTTCGCGCTGGCCTACCTGGCCGCGTTCGCCACCTACCAGATCGCACGGGTGCTGACATGAGCGTGTACCACGTTGTCGAAACCGGCGTTGTCGCCACGGTTGTGGCGCTGAGCGCCTTGTCGCTGACGGGCCGCTATGCGCCGGCAATGCGCGCTCGCACGGCCGCACGCGTGGCAGGCTGGTGTGATCGGCCGTCGCGGCCGGGCTGGATGCGCGCCTTCGGGCAGCGATTGCTCACGCCAGGCGAGTCGCCCTCGTGTCACTCCGATCCCCTTTCGGGCAGCGCATGCGGCAGCGGTTGCAGCGGCTGCGCCTCGGGCCACTCGGCATCCGCCGCGCCGGTTGAACAGCCGATCCACTTCGTGCGGCGCAAATAACGGACGACGCAACGTCACAACACCGACGGGCTCGCATGACGCGGGCCCGTTTTGTTTTTGTCCAGCGCAGGCGTAGACTGGTCCAAACCTGAACGGGGGACGCGTCATGACCGAAGAATTGCTGGTCCAGTTGATTGCGGAAGTCGAGAAGGAAGACCCGGTGGATTTTGCCAACCTGCCCTTTGACGAGCAGATGTTGCGCGACCTGGTCTGCAAGCTGGTATCACGCCAGCTGACGCAAATGGAAAATGCCCACTTCAGCCAGGACGAGGTGATCGTCTCGCTCACCGCGAGCATCGCCAAGCTGGTCCTCGAAAATCTTGTGCTGAATGCGCGCCTGCTGGCACAGCAGGGGCACGGTGAAAGCGCACGCGCGCTGCTGGAGCGGATTTCTCGCCAGGCGAAGGGATAGGCGGCGCGAGTTACTGGGCCGGCACCACGTTGTACTGCGTGCGGGCCCGCGTCAGTAAGCGCTTGGCGACGGACAGGCCGCGAATGGCGGCGTCATCGTCGTCGACCGGAAAATCAAACTCGGCGCTCCAGTTGCAGCCGGTGTGATCCGGGCGGTGGATGCACATCGCTCGCAGTTCGCACTGCGCGCATTCCGGATGTTGCTGGACGCAGCGGGCCAGCAAGGTCTTGAGTTCATGTTCGGACTTCAGACGGCGTTGCATCGGCATCTCCTGAATAACAGGGAGTTGGAACCCCGAGCGCGCAGTGAGTTTCGCCATGATTGCGCCGATACTGTTTCAGCAAGTTACCGGGTCACATCACGCGTTCAACCCGATCGCGCCGACCGCACCCGCACTTGCCTGACACGCGGGGCAGACGCCGTAGAGCGCCAGCGCGTGATCGCGCAGCACAAAGCCGCGCTCGTTGGCGACACGCTCCTGCCGCGACTCAATGGCGTCGTCGTGAAACTCCTCCACGCGGCCGCACGATAAGCAGATCAGGTGATCGTGGTGTGCACCCTCGTCTAGCTCATACACCGCATGGCCGGCCTCGAACGTATGGCGCAACAGCACGCCGGCATCCACCAACTGATTGAGCACGCGATAGACCGTGGAGATGCCGATGTCGAGTTCCGACGTGAGCAACTGGCGGTACACATCTTCTGCGCTCAGGTGACGGCCGTGTTCCGTACCAGCGGTGAGGATTTCCAGAATCTTGACGCGCGGCGAGGTGGCTTTAAGCCCGGCCCGGCGCAGGTCGGTCGAGTTTGGCATGGCGTTCGTTGGGGCGAGATTTGGGTACAGCAGGCGGGGCACTACAGCGGGCGAGAACCAGAAACGACCGGGCAGCAAGCGTGCAAGCCGGGTCGATGCGTTCCGAAAAAAAAAAAAGCGGCATGGCTGGCGGCCCGGAAAAGTCGCAGTCGGGAAAGCGGGGTCTGAGTGCTTTCCCGACTGTCGGGCGGCTTGCTACTGCCAAACGCTCTGTGTGTCAGAGCGGTCCCCACAAAAGATCGGTTGCCGGGCGCCGGCCCAAGAAACAGCGAGCGCACGCAGCGGAATTCAGCTCGATGCGCCGTGCAGTGGAGGAAGTGCCCTTGGGGGCAGATCCATCGGCTGCAGCGCCGTCGATGGACACACTATAAATGCGAATGATTCGCATTACAAGAATTTTCTTTGCGAACTGTTGAAGACCTTGATCCGAACACGGCTGCCCGGCACCAGAAGCGGCACCGAAAGCGGCATCACACAGGCCCGATCGCGCGGGCGTAACCCCTTGGAGCAAAGCGCAACGTGGTCACCATCGACGCGATCACGATGGCAATCAGTAGCAGCCAAGGCAGTTGGAAACCGCCCGTCACCTCGCGTAGCCAGCCGACTGCGTAGGGAATAAGTCCCGTGATGATGAAGCCGATGCCTTGTACGAAGGCCGCCAGGTAACCGGCAGCGCGTGCATCGGGCAGGTGATCAAGCGTGAGCGTCAGGCACAGCGAGAACATCGAGCCGAGCCCACCGCCAATGAGGGCGACCCACAGCGTGGTGCCGGTTTGCGGCGCGAGCAGCAAACCGACCATGCCCATGAGTTGCAAGACCAGCACCACCACCAACCATGGGCGGCGATCGGGCCAGCGGCGTGCGAGCAGCGGCGCTGCCAATGCCCCGATCACCTGGAAGATCGTCATCAGGCCAATCAGGCTGCCCGCGTCCTGTGCGCTCCAGCCGAGTTGGCGGTAGAACATCGGCAGCCACGCGATCATGCTCGTGTAGCCGCCGTTGGCCGCGCCAAAGTAGATCGCCAGCAGCCATGCGCGCCGGTTGCCGAAGAAATTGAGCACCGGCCCGCGCCGCGCGGGTGCGGAGGCTTCACGCGGGCGCGCGGTCGCCCACAATACGAGGGCCGCCAGCGCAGGCACCGCCCACACGCCGAGACCGACATGCCAATCGGCGACGTGTGTAATGCGCGGGCTCAGCGTCGCCGCAATACCGCCGCCGGCCATCAGCGAGGCGGAATACAGACCCAGCGCCATCGGCACACGCTGCGGAAACCACCGTTTGACGATACCCGGCACCAGTGCCTGAACAATCGCCACGCCCGTGCCGGCCAGCGCGGCGCTTGCGATCAGCGCGGCGCCCTGCCCGGCCCACAGCCTCCACAGGCACGCGCCCGCAATGGCGAGCAGACTGCAAGCCACGCCACGATGCTCCGGCAACCAGCGCGCAAGCCACGGCAGGAACAGCGCCACGCTGCCCATGCAGAGCACGGGAATCACCGTGAGCAACGATGCGCCCTGCAAGCCAAGGCCCGTGCCGGCACGGATTTCCGCCAGCAGCGGCCCGATGGTCGTGAGAATCGGCCGCAGGTTCAGCCCAAGCGCAATCACGACCGCCACGCCGACCCAACCGGCATCGATACGCGCGGAAGCGGCTGCGGCACCCTGTGCGGCGACGTCGCTCACGATTGACGTGCCTGCCATGCGTCGTAGAGGCCCTGCTCGCCCGTCGGTCGGCACGAGCGCAGTTGCAACTCGCCACGCTCCGGTGCTCCGCGCATCTCGGCATACAGGGCGGCGGTGGACATACCGAACGGCTCGCCGTCTTCGTTCGAATACGCGAAGTACGCCGCACGAATGCCGCAGCGGTACATGGCCGCAAAGCACATCGGGCACGGATGGCCGCTGGCGTACATCACCGCGCCGCGCAGGTCGGGCGTGGCCAGCGTCTGGCTTGCCTGGCGGATGGCCTGCATTTCGGCGTGCGCGGTGGGGTCGTTGGTGGTGTGCACCTCGTTGACGGCACGCGCGATGATCTTGCCGTCGCGCACCAGCACCGCTCCAAACGGCAGGCCGCCGGCGTTGACGTTACCGCGCGCAAGCTCCACCGCCTCACGCATGTACTGCTCATTGGACATCGGGTTCTCCGCAGACGAAATTGCGGGTCGATTATGGTTGCGCCCCTAAACATGTTCAAATTAAATAGTGGAATGATGTTCAGTGGGTTTTCAAATGATTGATCTTGTCTTGCTGCGCAGCTTTGTCACGGTGGTCGATACGGGCAACTTCACCCGCGCGGCCGAGCATCTGCACCTGACGCAATCGACCGTCAGCCAGCAGATCCTCCGGCTCGAGCAGCAGTTGGATTGCCGCCTGCTCGACCGCAGCCAGCGCCAGGTGCTACCGACGGAAGAAGGCGATCGCCTGCTTGGCTACGCCCGCCGTCTGCTACGGCTGGCCAACGAAGCCAGCGAGGCGCTCAGCCCCGAACACACCGGCGGCGTGCTGCGCCTGGGCGTGCCGGAAGACCTCGGCAGCGGCGCGCTGATGCCGCTCATCGCCAGCTTCGCGCGCGAGCGCCCGCGGCTGCGTCTGGAAGTGGAAAGCGGCCTCTCCCACCACCTGCTGCGCCTATACCGCAATGGCGATCTCGACATGCTGCTCGTCAAGCAATGGGGTACCGATAGCGACTGCCATGCGCGCTGGGCCGAGCCGGTTTGCTGGATCGACAGCGCCGAGCGGCCGCACACGCTGCCGCTCGGGCCATCGCAACCTGCGTTGCCGCTGGTGGTATTTCCGGTGGGCGCGCTGTATCGGCAGGAGATGCTGCACGCGCTGGAATCGATCGGCCAGCCGTGGCGCATCACGTATTCGAGCCCGAGCCTGGCGAGCCTGTGTGCGGCGGTCAGCGCGGGGCTGGGTGTGAGCCTGCTGCCCGCCAGCACCGTGCAGGCCGGACATCGCGTGCTCGGCGCTGCGGATGGTTTTCCGGAGATCGGCGGGCTGGAGCTGGCGCTGTTCGCGCGACCGGACCTCGACAGCGCGGGGCGTGCGCTGCGCGATCGTCTTGTCGAGATGTGCGCGGCGCGTGCGCAGGCGCTGCAATCTGCCGCCGGCTGAGCGCCGAAGCACCAAAGAAAAAGCCGGACCCGCTTGTCGCGAAGTCCGGCTTGGTACGGGTACGGCTGCGTTCAGCTTCAGGCAGCTTCGGCCAGCGGCACGCGGATCAGATGATCGAACGCCGACAGTGCGGCCTTCGCGCCATCGCCGGTGGCGATGATGATCTGCTTGTACGGCGTCGTGGTCGCATCGCCTGCGGCAAACACACCTTCCGCACTGGTCTGGCCACGCGCATCGACGACGATCTCGCCAAAGCGGTTGCGCTCGAGCGCGCCATCCAGCCATTCGGTGTTGGGCACCAGGCCGATCTGCACGAACACGCCTTCGAGCGCGACCGTGTGCTCGACGCCATCCACGCGGCTCTTGTAGCGCAGGCCGTTGACCTTCTGGCCGTCACCGGTGATCTCGGTGGTCTGCGCGTTGGTGACGATAGTCGCATTCGGCAGGCTTTGCAGCTTGCGCACCAGCACGGCATCGGCCTTCAGCTCGCTGGCGAATTCCAGCAGCGTGACGTGGCTCACGAGGCCGGCCAAGTCGATGGCCGCTTCCACACCCGAGTTGCCGCCGCCGATCACGGCCACGCGCTTGCCCTTGAACAGCGGGCCATCGCAGTGCGGGCAGTACGCCACGCCCTTGTTCTTGTATTCCTGCTCACCCGGCACGTTGACGTTGCGCCAGCGTGCGCCGGTCGACAGAATGACCGAGCGGCCCTTGAGCACCGCGCCGTTGGCCAGCGTCACCTCGGCAAAGCCGCCCGGCTTGTCTGCCGGCGTCAGCTTGACAGCGCGCTGCGTGTTCATGATGTCGACGTCGTACTGGCGCACGTGCTGCTCCAGCGCGACGGCAAACTTCGGCCCTTCGGTCTCCTGCACGGAGATGAAGTTCTCGATGCCCAGCGTGTCGAGCACCTGGCCGCCAAAACGCTCGGCCACCACGCCCGTGCGCACGCCCTTGCGCGCCGCGTACACCGCAGCCGCCGCACCCGCTGGGCCACCGCCGACGATCAACACATCAAACGCTTCCTTGGCGGCAAGCTTTTCAGCGTCACGCGCAGCGGCGCCGGTGTCGATCTTGGCGAGGATATCTTCCACGCCCATGCGGCCCGTGCCGAAGGTCTCACCGTTCAGGAACACGGTCGGCACGGCCATGATCTGGCGCGCCTCGATTTCGCCCTGATACAGCGCGCCGTCAATGGCGACGTGCTGGATGCGCGGGTTGATCACGGACATCACGTTCAGCGCCTGGACCACGTCCGGGCAGTTCTGGCACGTGAGCGACATGTAGGTCTCGAAGCGGAAATCCCCTTCGATATTGCGAATCTGTTCGATGACGTCGGCTTCGAGCTTGGGCGCATAGCCGCCCACTTGCAGCAGCGCCAGCACGAGCGAGGTGAACTCGTGACCGGTCGGGATGGCGGCAAAACGCACGCTCACATCCGCGCCGGTGCGGCGGATCAGGAACGACGGCGCGCGCTCGGCGGCGTCGCGTTGTTCGGTCAGCACGATCATGCTGGACTGCTCGGCCACGTCGCGCAGCAGGTCCATCATGTCGCGGGAGCCCTCGCTGTCATCGACGTTGGCGACCAGCTCAATGGGCTGCACGAGGCGTTCGAGGTAGGCCTTCAGTTGGGCCTTGACATCAGCATCCAGCATGACGACTTCCTTTATTCGTTTTGATTCAGTGACAGGGCGCGGCACATGCCTGCGCCCTTAAGCAAACGGCCGGCAGAGCCGGCCGTTTTTCACGCTGCATTTCTGCAGCAACAGCCTTTACAACTTAGATCTTGCCGACCAGGTCCAGCGACGGCTTGATCGTCTTGGCGCCTTCGTTCCACTTGGCCGGGCACACGTTGCCCGGGTTGTTGGCGACGAACTGGGCAGCCTTGAGCTTGCGCAGCGTTTCCTTCACGTCACGGGCGATGGCGTTGTCGTGCACTTCCATCGTCTTGATCACGCCTTGCGGGTCGATCACGAACGTGCCGCGCAGTGCCAGGCCTTCTTCCGGGATGTGCACGCCGAAGGCGTTGGTCAGTTGGTGCGTCGGGTCACCCACCAGCGGGAACTGCGCCTTGCCCACGGCCGGCGACGTTTCGTGCCACACCTTGTGCGAGAAGTGCGTGTCGGTCGTGACGATGTAGACCTCGGCGCCAGCCTTCTGGAATTCAGCGTAGTTGTCCGCTGCGTCTTCCACTTCGGTCGGGCAGTTGAAGGTGAATGCGGCCGGCATGAAGATCAGCACGGACCACTTGCCCTTGAGCGACTCATCCGTGACTTCGATGAACTTGCCGTTATGGAACGCTTGGGCCTTGAACGGTTGGACTTGAGTATTGATCAGCGACATAGTGGTTTTCGGTTGGGTTGCTTGGTTGACAACGGAGTGGATCGTATCGTCGATCGATGTATTGCACAAGTTGATTGATATGATTTTATCGATTGTTTTTTTCTATTGCCCGGGCAACCGAGCGTCTCCGGCCTGAAGCGCCATCTATCCCAAACGTGCGCCTGCGTGCATAGACGAAATTACACAGCGCACCCGCAGGTTGCACACCCCGCACGTGGTCCCGCAGCGCGCACATGACGTACAGCCAAGGCGGCGCGGGCCAAGACTACAGCCTTGTCAGCGTCTGTCTGACTGGCATAGGTCTTGCGCGAAGAGGTCGATCGCAAACCTCCGCCGCGCATCGGCGCCGTCCATTGCTCACGCAGTTGGCTGACGGCCCGGCGGGCGAATTCCCCCGGGAGCATGACCTTGTCGCTGAACGTTCTCTTTGTCGCTTCTGAAGCTGTGCCGCTGGCCAAGACCGGCGGGCTTGGAGATATGGTCGGGGCCTGCGCGAACGCACTGCGGCGCGCCGGCATGAAAGTGACGGTGATGCTGCCGGGCTATCCCGACGCCATCACGCAGTTGCAGCACACGCGCACCGTGTGTGAATGGACTGACCTGCCCGGCGGCCGCGCCCGCCTGCTGAGTGGCCGCATGGGCGCACAGGGCATCCCGGTGCTCCTGTTCGACGCGCCGGCGCTGTTCGCGCGGCCCGGCAACCCTTACCTCGACGACCACGGCGAGCCGTATAACGACAACGCGCTGCGCTTTGCGGCGTTCAGCCAGGCGGCTGCGCGCATTGCCGGCGGCGTGCCGGGCGTGCATCGCTTTGACATCGTGCAGGCGCATGACTGGCATGCGGGGTTGGTGCCGCTGTTCGTCAAGCGTGCGCAGGTGCCGGCGAAGACCGTCTTCACGATCCATAACCTCGCGTTCCAGGGCAATTTCCCGATGCACATGGTGCCGGACATTGGCGTGCCGCCCGATGCGGCGCACGAAGCCGAGTTCTGGGGTCAGTTCAGTTTCCTGAAGGCCGGCCTGCTGTGGGCGGACCGCATCACCACCGTGAGTCATGCGTATGCGCGCGAAATCATGACCGACACGGCGGGTTGCGGCATGCAGGATCTGCTGCGCACACGCCAGCAAGACCTCGTCGCGATCCTCAACGGCATCGACAACGACGTCTGGAACCCGTCGAAAGACCCGCTGCTTCCCCAGCAGTTTGTTGCCGCCAACCTGAGCGGCAAGCACACCGCCAAGCGCGTACTGCAGCAGCGCTTCGGGCTGCCGGAAGACGCGAAGGCGCCGCTGCTGGCCGTGGGCAGCCGCCTGACGCATCAAAAGATGGCCGACGTGACGTTGCAAGCGCTGCCTCAGTTGCTGGAATCCAACCCGCAATTGCAGATCGCCGTGCTCGGCTGCGGTGAACACGCCTACGAGACCGGCATGGCCGAACTGGCAGCGCGCTATCCGCGCCAGGTGGCCGCGAAGATCGGCTACACCGAGGCCTATGCCCACCTGCTGCACGCCGGCGCCGACATCCTGCTGCATGGCAGCCGCTTCGAGCCATGCGGCCTGACGCCACTCTATTCGATGCGTTACGGCACAGTACCGGTCGCGTCGCGCGTCGGGGGGCTGATGGACACGATCACCGATCGCGGCTCGCCCGAAGCAGCCTTGCATGGCGCGACGGGCTTCCTGTTCGACGGCGACACCGCCGACGCCATGGTGGCCGCGGTGGAGCGCGCCCTGCGCGTCTTCGCCCAGCCGCAGGCGTGGCGCATCCTGCAATACAACGGCATGACGACCGACTTCGGCTGGTCGCAGCCCGCACGCGAATACATCGCGCTGTACCGCACCCTCGTGCCAGCCGCCACGCCAATGCCCGCCGTGGCGCTTGCGCAGACGCCCGCTACACCTGACGCGCTGCACTCGCCCCGACCCGACCAACCTGTGCGTACGCCGGCGCGGCGACGCTCGACGGCACTGTCCGACGAGATCCGAGCGCACGCGGTGGCGCGCGCCGCCAGTGCCGAGAAGATCCGTGCCTGACCGCGCCTGACGCCCTGCCCCGCTTTCACGCATGCCCGAGACCAAGTCGCCCAAGCCCGCCACTCCACGTAAAACCACGGCCGCACTCAACGCGGCCAAGCCACCCGGCAGCAAAGCCAAATCGGTGACCAGGCCGGCAGCAATGCCGAGCGCGGCACCGCCCACCACGGCAGCGCCCCCATACGCCCCGGCCATCTGCTACGTGCATCCGCTGCAACTGGGCAGGCTCGACCGATGGGACGGCGTGCTCGATCGCATCGCCTCGTTGGGTTTCGATCATGTGTTGACGGCGCCGCCATTTGCGGTGGGTGCCGCCGGCAACGTCTTCGTCACCCGCGACCATGCGCAATTGCATACGGCGCTGGGCGGCGGGCCGGCTGACGCAGCCCTCGCCAAGCTTACCGAAGGCTGCCGCTCGCGCGGGCTTACTTTGCTGCTCGATCTGGTGATCGACCGCGTGGCCGTTGATGCGCCCCTGCGCGCCGACCATCCCGACTGGTTCGCAAGCCACGCCGAAGACGGCGACGCGCTGGACCCACGCCTGCCGCCCTCGCACTTTGAAGTGGCGTCCTTCCGGCACGACGACTCGCGCAGCGCAGATGCCATCCTCACGTGGTGGGCTCAGCAACTGCGCGCCTGGGCCACATTGGGCATCGGCGGGTTCCGCTGTGAAGCGCCCGCCCGCCTGCCTGCAGACCGCTGGCGCACGTTGATTGCGGACGTGCGCAAAGACGCCGGCGCCGTGCGATTCCTGGCGTGGACGCCTGGCATGGATGGCGCGGCGGTTGATGCGCTGGCAGGTGCCGGCTTTGACGCGACATTCTCATCGCTGCGCTGGTGGGATTTCCGCGCCGGCTGGATGGTGGAAGAACACGCCCGCCTGGCGGCCGTCGCACCGCCCATCGCCACTGTGGAAGCGCCGTTCGGCACGCGCTACGGCCAGGCGTTTGGCGACGCGATGGTCCGTGAACGCGCCTACCGCCGCCTCCTGCACGTGGCCGACACGCTCGACGCCGGCTGGCTGATGCCATTGGGCTTCGAACGCGGTGCGCTGCTGCCAATGCTGGCTGAGCGCGGTGACCCATCCGACCAGCAATGGATCGATGCCCATGCCGCGTTCGACCTGAGCGACGCCGTGCGCGATGTGAACGCCACCATCCGCGCCGCACGCGAGACGAACACTGTGGCTCCGCACGCCGAACTGCGCATGCTGACCGGCCCCGACGCGCCCGCCACCGCCCTGCTGCGCGCCGACGGCCCCGACCTGCGCGCGGGCGATGCCGCCACGCTGACCGTCATCAACCCCGATCTGCACATGGGGGTGTCAGTGCATGCCGACCACTTCCTGCCCGGTGTGGCGGGCGGCTTTACGCGCGGCGTGGCGCTCGACCTGCTGACCGAACCGGTGGGCAGTTGCGACGACACGCTGCGCGCCAATGCACGGCCCTTGGCCGAGATCGACCTGCTACCCGGCGACGTGCAGGTCTGGCGCGTGTTCCGCAATGCCCCGGTGCGCACTCCCGCAGCGGGCAAACCCGTCAAGAGCCAGCGTGCCAAGGCCGGCGAAGCAAAAGAACCTGTCAACGCCGCCATTGCGTCGCCGCGCATCGGCATCGAGCAGGTGCAGCCCTCCGTTGAAGACGGCCGCTTTGCCGTGAAGCGCCTGGTGGGCGATGACATCATCGTCGAGGCCGATGTGCTCATGGACGGGCACGACAAGTTGGCCGTGCACCTGCTGTGGCGCGCGCAAGATGAAGACACGTGGCAGCACGTACCGATGATGCCGCTGGGCAACGACCGCTGGCGTGGCGCGTTCCGGCCCGAACGGCTGGGGCGGCACGCCTATGCCGTGGCCGCGTGGCGCGATGCGTTCGGCACCTACCGGTCTGAACTGGAGAAGAAGCACACCGCCGGCGTGGACGTAACGCTGGAGCTGGAAGAAGGCGCGCGGCTCGTCGCACAGGCCGCAGAACATGCGCCGAAGGACGCACCGGTCGACGCATTGCACAAGCTGGCCCACCTGTTGGCCGAGGCGGACCACGCGCACCGTCTCAAGCTGCTGTTGGACCCCGTGACCGCCCACGTGATGGCGCAGGCTTCGCACTACCGGCCGTTCTATGTAGAAAGCGTGGCGTATCCGCTGGACGTGGAACGCGGTGGCGCGGCGTTCGCGAGCTGGTACGAGCTGTTCCCCCGCTCGGCATCGGATGACGAACAGCGGCACGGCACCTTTGACGATGTGATCCGCCGGCTGGGCGCCATTCGCGGCATGGGCTTCGACGTGCTGTACTTCCCGCCCATACACCCGATCGGCCGCACCAACCGCAAGGGCCGAAACAACAGCCTGCGCGCCGAAGCCGATGACCCCGGCAGCCCGTACGCCATTGGCGCTGCCGAAGGCGGGCACGATGCCATCCACCCGCAGCTCGGCACGCTGGAAGATTTCCGCCGACTGGTGCGCGCCGCGCATGAGAAAGGCCTGGAGCTGGCGCTCGACTTTGCCATTCAATGCTCGCCCGACCACCCCTGGCTGCGCGAGCACCCCGGCTGGTTTGCATGGCGGCCCGACGGCAGCATCAAATACGCCGAGAACCCGCCCAAGAAGTACGAAGACATCGTCAACGTCGACTTCTATGCCGATGACGCCAAGCCCGGCCTGTGGACCGCCCTGCGCGATGTGGTGATGTTCTGGGCCGACGAGGGTGTGCGCCTGTTCCGCGTCGACAATCCGCACACCAAGCCGCTGCCGTTCTGGGAATGGATGATCGGCGAGGTGCGTGCGCGCTATCCGGATACGGTGTTCCTGTCCGAAGCCTTCACGCGCCCCAAGGTGATGTACCGGCTGGCGAAGGTTGGGTTCTCGCAGTCGTACACATACTTCACGTGGCGGCATACCAAGCAGGAATTCATCGATTACCTGACCGAGCTGACGCGCACGCCGGTGCGTGAATATTTCCGCCCGCACTTCTTCGTCAACACGCCAGACATCAACCCGGTGTTCCTGCAGTCGTCGGGCCGGCCGGGCTTTTTGATTCGCGCCGCGCTGGCGGCCACGCTGTCTGGCCTGTGGGGCGTCTATAACGGGTTCGAGCTGTGCGAAGGCGCTGCGGTGCCGGGCAAGGAGGAGTACCTCGACTCCGAGAAGTACCAACTGCGCGCGTGGGACCATAACCGCCCCGGCAACATCGTCAAAGAGATTGCGCTGCTCAACCGCATCCGCCGGGCCAATCCGGCGCTGCACTCGCACCTGGGGGTGACATTCCAACCTGCCTCGGGTGAGCAGATCCTGTTCTTCAGCAAATCGACGCCGCCCGTGGTGCCGGCGCAGATGGGAACCTCGCCGGCCGAATTGGCCAATGCCCTGCCGCCAGACCGCTTTGGCGACAACACGGTGTTCGTGGCCATCAACCTCGACCCGCACCACGCGCACGAATCCGATATCGAACTGCCATTGTGGCAATGGGGCCTGCCTGACCACGGCGCGCTGATGGCCGAGAACCTGGTCAACGGCCAGCGCACCGTGTGGCGCGGCAAGTGGCAGCACATCCGTCTTGAACCCGAGCAGCCGTTTGCCATCTGGCGCGTGCGCCCGGCCCTGCCATCGGAGGAACAACCGTCATGACGCGCAATCCGACCGCGCTGCTGGTGGACGACGCGCTCTGGTACAAGGACGCCGTCATTTATCAGCTGCATGTCAAATCGTTCTGCGATTCCGACAACGACGGCGTCGGGGATTTTCCCGGGTTGATCTCCAAGCTCGACTACATCGCCGAGCTTGGGGTGGACGTCATCTGGCTGCTGCCGTTCTATCCGTCGCCGCGCCGCGACGACGGCTACGACATCGCCGAATACCGCGGCGTGCACCCCGATTACGGCAGCATGGCCGACGCGCGCCGCTTCATTGCCGAAGCGCATGCGCGGGGCCTGCGCGTGATCACGGAACTCGTTATCAACCACACGTCGGACCAGCACCCGTGGTTTCAGCGTGCGCGGCGCGCCAAGCCGGGTTCTGCGCTGCGCGACTTCTATGTGTGGTCCGACAATGACAAGAAGTACGCCGGCACGCGCATCATCTTCATCGATACCGAGCCTTCCAACTGGACGTGGGACCCGGTGGCCAAGGCGTATTACTGGCACCGCTTCTATTCGCACCAGCCCGATCTCAACTTCGACAACCCGCGCGTGCTCAAGGCCGTGATCGGCGTGATGAAGTTCTGGCTGAACCTGGGCGTGGATGGCCTGCGGCTGGATGCGGTGCCTTACCTCGTGGAACGCGAAGGCACCTCGAACGAGAACCTGCCCGAGACACACGACGTGCTGCGCAAGATTCGCGCGGCCATGGATGGGGAATTCAAGAACCGCCTGCTGCTGGCCGAGGCCAACCAATGGCCAGAAGACACCCAGGAATACTTTGGCGCCGGCGACGAATGCCACATGGCGTTCCACTTCCCGCTGATGCCGCGCATGTACATGGCGATTGCGCGCGAAGACCGCTTCCCGATCACCGACATCATGCGTCAGACGCCGGAGGTGCCCAGCGGCTGCCAATGGGCGATCTTCCTGCGCAACCATGACGAGCTGACGCTCGAGATGGTGACCGACGCCGAGCGCGACTACCTCTGGGAGGTCTACGCCAGCGACCGCCGCGCGCGCCTGAACCTCGGCATCCGCCGCCGGCTCGCACCGCTGCTGGAACGCGACCGCCGCCGCGTCGAGCTGATGAACAGCCTGCTGTTTTCGATGCCCGGCACGCCCGTCATGTATTACGGCGACGAAATCGGCATGGGCGACAACATCCACCTGGGCGACCGCGACGGCGTGCGCACGCCCATGCAGTGGTCACCCGACCGCAATGGCGGATTCTCTCGCGCCGACCCTGAACAGCTCGTGCTGCCCGCCATCATGGGCTCGCTGTACGGCTATGAATCGGTGAACGTCGAAGCGCAAAGCCGCGACGCGCATTCGCTGCTGAACTGGACGCGCCGGCTGCTTGCCACACGCAAGCGCCATCGCGTCTTCGGGCGTGGTTCCATCCAGTTTCTGCAGCCGTCCAACCGCAAGGTGCTGGCGTATGTCCGGGCGCTGGAAGGCGAGGCGCCCATCCTCTGCGTGGCCAATCTCTCCCGCGCCTCACAGGCCGTGGAGTTGGACCTGTCCGCCTTCGCACAGCGCGTGCCGGTGGAGTTGATTGGGGGGACGGCGTTTCCGCCGATCGGCCAGTTGTCGTATCTGCTCACGCTGCCACCCTACGCGTTCTATTGGCTGGAGCTGCGCGAGAACGAGCCCGGCCCGAGCTGGTCGCAACCGGCCGCCGAGCAGTTGCCCGAATTCACGACGCTGGTGCTGCGCGCGGGGCTCGATGCCCTGGCCGACACGCGACAACGCGAGGCACATCGCCAGTTGATCGAGCGCGAAATCCTGCCGACCTATCTGCCCAAGCGCCGCTGGTTTGCCGCCAAGGACAGCGTGCTGCGCGGCGCGAAGTTTGCCTGGGGCGCGACCGTGCCCGTGGATGCTGCATCCACCAATCGCCCGCTGGCCGGGGCAACACGGCCCGAGGTGTTCTTCAACGAAGTGGCCGTCACGCTGGGTAGCCCCGACGGCAGCGAACGCGTCGAGCGCTACCTGCTGCCGCTTTCCATCGCATGGGAATCGTCCACACTGCCGGCACTGCCGATTCAGCTTGCCCTGGCGCGCGTGCGGCGCGGCCGCCATGTCGGCTACCTGACCGACGCCTTCACCACCGAGACGTTCGCCCGTGCGCTGCTCACCAACCTCGTGCGCGGCACCACGCTGGAAGCCAATGACGGCACCGTGCGGTTCGAGCCCGAGCCGAACATCGCAGAGCTGGCAGAACCTGCCGTGTCGCCTGAAGCGGGCAGCACACGGCCCGCACCGCTACCGCTGGCGCCCGACACGCCCATCCAATGGCTGGCGGCGGAGCAGTCGAACAGTTCGCTGGTGATTGGCGAGTCCGTCATCGTCAAGCTCATTCGCCGTATCGCCGCGGGCATCCACCCCGAGGTTGAGATGACGCGCCACCTCACGCGCGTGGGCTATGCCAATACGGCGGCGCTGATCGGCGAGGTCTCTCATCACGCTGCCGACGGCGAACGCTCGACGTTGGCCGTCATGCAGAGCTTCGTTCCCAACCAGGGCGATGCCTGGACATGGGCGCTGGACTACCTGCGACGCACCATCGACGAACTGGCTGTGCAGATGGAAGGCGTGACCTCGGGCGATGGTGAATCGTCCCCCGTGGCTGTCTCGGAAGCGCGCATGGATACCGACGAGGCACTGGCGGGCTACGTCAACTTCATCGGCGTGATCGGCACACGGCTGGGCGAACTGCATGCCGCGCTGGCCGCGCCCACCGAAGACCCGAACTTCGGCGCGCGCATTGCTGATACCGACGATGCCGCCTACTGGACCGCCCGCGTGAGCGAACAGCTCAATCGTGCGCACGACAACCTGACGGCATGGCAACAGCAAAACCCGGACAGCCCCCGGCAGCCTGATGTGCAATGGCTGCTGTCGCAACACCAGGCGCTGCTCGACGCTGCGCGCGCGCATGCCGAAGACGGCCTGGGCGCCACGCTCTCGCGCATCCATGGCGATTTCCACCTCGGCCAGGTGCTGGTGGCGCAGGGCGATGCCTACTTGATCGATTTTGAAGGCGAGCCCTCGCGCCCCGTGGAAGAGCGCCGGCGCAAGACCAGCCCGTTGCGCGACGTGGCAGGGCTGATGCGCTCGCTCGACTACGTGGTGGGCGCCATGCGCCAAGGCCCTGAACACGTGGCCGGCCCAGCGCAGGAGCGCCGCAACGTCCTGCTGGAGCGGTTCCGCGCTGCGTCCACTGAACGCTTCCTGGAGGCGTATGCCGCTGCCATTCGCGGGCCCGATCTGAACGCGCTGGATCAGCCCGTGGTCGACTTTCACCTGCTGGATCTTTTCCTGCTGGAAAAGGCCGCATACGAAGTCAACTACGAAGCGTCCAACCGCCCAACCTGGCTGCCAATTCCGCTGGAAGGCTTCACGCGCGTGGCACGCCGCCTGCTGCATGCAGAGCCACCCTCACCTGCTGCAGAAGACTCGACGGGAGGCCCACCGTGACCGCACTCGACTTTGCCTCTCCAACCAAAACCGCCGCCGCCCCTGAGGCGCCGATCGTGCTACCGCCCGGTGTCGACCAGATGCGCGTCGACGCGCTCACACATGGCCGCCTGGGCGACCCGTTTGCCGTGCTCGGGCCGCATCGCGTGGACACCGACGACGGCACGCGCTGGGTGGTGCGTGCCTTCTATCCCGGCGCGCGCCGTGTGCAGGCCATCGACGCACGCGGCCAGATCATCACCGAGATGACGCCGGTAGGCCGCACGGGACTGTTCCACGGCCCGCTGCGCGCGGATGCGCAAGACGTGTACGGCCACCCCGACCTTTATCGCCTGCGCATCATCTGGCCTGCAGGCACCGGCCATGAAGCCGTACAGGAAACCGAAGACCCATACGCCTTCGGCCTGCTGCTGGGCGACCTCGACCTGCACCTGCTCAACGAAGGCACGCATTGGGCGCTGGCGAGCTGCTTGGGCGCGCAGGCCATCCGCATCGACGGCATCAGCGGCGTGCGCTTTGCGGTATGGGCGCCGAATGCGCAGCGCGTGTCGGTGGTGGGCGAGTTCAACCAGTGGGACGGCCGTCGCCACCCCATGCGCCTGCGCCATCAGGCTGGCGTGTGGGAGCTGTTCCTGCCCAGCGGCCTGGGCGTCGGCCCCGGCACGCGCTACAAGTTCGAACTGATTGGCGCCGATGGTCGGCTGATGGTCAAGGCCGACCCCGCCGCCCGCCAGACCGAACCGCCGCCCGCCACCGCATCGGTGGTGGCCGACCCGGCCCCGCTGCGCTGGAGCGATGACGACTGGATGCAAACGCGCGCTGAACGCCACAAACCTGACGCACCCATCAGCATCTATGAAGTGCATGCCGGCTCGTGGTTGCGCGATCTGGAAGACGGCGGCCGCAACCTGCATTGGGATGAGCTGGCCGACCGGCTGATCCCCTACGTGACGGCGCTCGGCTTCACGCACATTGAACTGCTGCCGGTGGCGGAACATCCGTTCGGCGGCAGTTGGGGATATCAACCACTCGGGCTGTTCGCGCCGTCCGCGCGCTTTGGCTCGCCCGAGGCGTTTGCGCGCTTTGTTGATCGCTGTCATCAGGCAGGCCTGGGCGTCATCGTCGACTGGGTGCCCGCGCACTTTCCGACCGACGCGCACGGGCTGGCGCAGTTTGACGGCACCGCGCTGTACGAACACCAAGACCCGCGCGAAGGCTTCCATCAGGACTGGAACACGCTCATCTACAACTTCGGCCGCAATGAAGTGCGCGGCTTCCTGATCGCCAGCGGGCTGGAATGGCTGGAGCGTTTCCATATCGATGGCCTGCGTGTGGATGCCGTGGCCTCGATGCTCTATCGCGACTACTCGCGCCGCGCCGGCGAATGGGTCCCCAACCGCTACGGCGGCCGCGAAAACCTTGAGGCCGTGGCGTTCCTCCAGCAGATGAACACGGTCGTGCACGAACGCTGCCCCGGCGCCATCACCATCGCAGAAGAGTCTACCGCGTGGCCCGGCGTGACCGCGCCCGTCGAGTTCAACGGCCTGGGCTTCGACTACAAGTGGAACATGGGCTGGATGCACGACACGCTGCACTACATGCAGCGCGACCCGGTGTACCGCCAGCACCATCACGACGGCATGACGTTCGGGCTGGTGTACGCATTCTCCGAGCACTTCATCCTGCCGATCTCGCACGACGAGGTGGTTCACGGCAAGGGCTCGCTGCTGGGCAAGATGCCCGGCGATGAATGGCAACGGCTGGCGAACCTGCGCGCCTATCTCGCGTTCATGTGGACGCATCCGGGCAAGAAGCTGCTGTTCATGGGCTGCGAGTTTGGGCAGGTGGGCGAATGGAACCACGATGCATCGCCCGAATGGCACCTCTTGGATGACCCGCGGCACCGTGGCGTGCAGCGACTGGTGCATGACCTCAATGCGCTGTACCGGAACGAACCGTCATTGCATGCGCGAGACACCGCGCCGGAAGGGTTCAACTGGGTGATTGGCGACGACCGCACCAACAGCGTGTTTGCGTTCCTGCGGCTCGACGGCGAAGGGCGGCCGATGCTGGTGGTGGCAAACATGACGCCGGTGCCGCGAGAGGGATATCGCATTGGTGTGCCACCCGCCGATGGCGCCAGGCATTGGCAGGAGGTACTGAACACAGACGCCGCCGTGTATGGCGGCAGCGATCTCGGGAATGGTGGAGCGGTGGATGTGGACCACGTGGCTGCGCATGGGCAGGGGCAGTCGTTGGTGTTGAGGCTGCCGCCGTTGGGGGTTGTGGTTTTGAAGGGTTGAGTTTTTTTGCTGGTGGTGCATCCCCTGTTTCATCCCCTGCCGGGGCTGACTCACTTTCTTTGTCTTGCCAAAGAAAGTAAGCAAAGAAAGGCGCGCCCAAGATGGCGAAAGACTCCTTGAATTTATGTCGCAGAGAGGGGAAGGGAAAAACTCGCTGCGCTCAGACAGTTTCCCTTCCTTTTTCCTCCCTGCAACAGAAATTCAAGGCGCCATCTAGGGCTGGGAACGGCCAAACCAACGGAGCACTTAGGGACGCGACGAAATCAGAGCGGTACTGGGCGAACTGGCTGGAGAACAACAGGACGTGCAACGTTGGCAATCGACTGTTTGCTTTTCCTGCCCTAGATGGCGCCTTGAATTTTTGTAAGCGGGCGGAAACAAGACGGGGAACTGTCTGAGCGAAGCGAGTTTTCCCCGTCTCCGCCCGGTTACAAAAATTCAAGGGATGGGTCGCCATCTCGGGCGCGCCTTTCTTTTGCTTACTTTTCTTTGGCAAGACAAAGAAAAGTAAGTCGTGCCCGGCAGGGTACGAAACAGGGATGAACCACCAAGGCAAAAAGACGCAAAACGCCTCAACCAATGCTCCGTCTCCCAAGCTCCCTTGCCCCCGGCAAACCCTTCCCCCTTGGCGCCCAATGGGACGGCCTAGGCATCAACTTCGCTGTCTTCTCCGCCAACGCCAGCAAGATCGAACTCTGCATCTTCGATCCGACCGGCCGCAAGGAACTGACCCGCTTCGCCCTGCCCGAATGCACCGACGAGGTCTGGCACGGCTACCTGCCCGGCGTGGAAGCCGGCCTTGTCTACGGCTACCGTGCCTACGGCCCGTGGGAGCCGCAGCATGGCCATCGCTTCAACCCCCACAAGCTGCTACTCGACCCCTACGCCCGCCGGCTGGTGGGCGCGCTGCGCTGGTCCGATGCACTGTTCGGCTATCGGCTGAACTCCAACCGTGGCGACCTTTCATTCGACCGCCGCGACAGCGCCCCCGCCATGCCCAAGGCCGTGGTCACCGACGAGTCGTTCAATTGGGGCAACGACGTTCGCCCGAACACGCCGTGGTCGCGCACGGTCATCTATGAAGGACACGTGCGCGGGATGTCGATGCTGCGCGAAGACTTGCTGCCGCCTGAGCGTGGCACGTTCAGCGCGCTCGGCGACAGCGTCTTCATCGAGCGCCTGCAGCGGCTGGGCATCACCGCCATCGAACTGCTGCCCATTCACGCCTTCCTACAGGACCAGTTCCTGGTGGAGCGCGGCCTGCGCAACTACTGGGGCTACAACACGCTGTGCTTCTTTGCGCCGGAGCCGTCGTACCTGTCGGCGCCATCGCTGCATGAGCTGAAGGTGGCGATCCGCCGGCTGCATGCGGCGGGCATCGAGGTGCTGCTCGATGTGGTCTACAACCACACGTGTGAAGGCAGCGAACTGGGGCCGACGCTGTCGTTCCGTGGGCTGGACAACGCGAGCTACTACCGTCTCGTGCCGGGCCAGGAGCGCTACTACATCAACGACACGGGTTGCGGCAACACGCTCAACGTGTCGCACCCGCGCGTGCTGCAGATGGTGATGGATTCGCTGCGCTACTGGGTCAACGCGTTCCATGTGGATGGCTTCCGCTTCGACCTGGGTGTCACGCTCGGGCGCGAGGGCAACGGCTTCGATCCGGGCTCGGGCTTTTTCGATGCCATACGTCAGGACCCGGTGCTCTCCACCGTCAAGCTCATCGCCGAGCCTTGGGACGTAGGCCCCGACGGCTATCAGGTCGGCAACCAACCGCCGGGTTTTGCGGAGTGGAACGACCGATTTCGCGATGGCATCCGCCGCTTCTGGCGTGGCGATTCCGGGCAGCGCCCAGACCTTGCCGCACGCCTGACCGGCAGTGGCGACCTCTTCGACCGCCGCCACCGCCGGCCCTGGGCGTCGGTCAACTACGTGGCCTCGCACGACGGCTTCACGCTGCACGACCTCGTGAGCTACGCCGACAAGCACAACGAGGCCAACGGCGAAGACAACCGCGACGGCCACAACGACAACTGCAGTGCTAACTGGGGCACCGAGGGCCCGACGGACGACACCGCCATCCAAGCCCTGCGTGAACGCGTGACACGCGCGCTGCTGGCCACGGTGTTCTTCTCCAGCGGCACGCCGATGCTGCTGGCGGGCGACGAGTTCGGCCGCACGCAAGACGGCAACAACAATGCCTACTGCCAAGACAACGCGCTCTCATGGCTCGACTGGTCATTGCTGGATAAAGACCCGGGGCAGGCGCTCGCGCGCTATACGGCACGGCTGATAGCGTTGCGCAAGGAAAGCCCCGCGCTGCGCTGGCCACATTACGTGCACGGCAACACCGAGATTCTGCCCGGCGTGCCGGACATCGCCTGGTTTGATGAGCGCGGTCAGGTGCTCTCGCCCGACGCGTGGAACGACAGCGAGGCTCGCGCGTTGGCGCTACGGCGCGCATGCGTCGAGACCATCGACGCGGAGGCCCGCCCGCATGTGGCGCTGCTGCTCATCAACGGTGCCGCAACGGACCTGACCTTCACGCTGCCTGAGCCAGCCATGGATTGGCAAATCGCCATCGATAGCGCAGCGCCAGAGCAGGAGACCCGCCCGCACGGCAGCGGCACCCTGAAAGTGGCGGGGCGCAGCGTCGTGCTGCTGTTCGCCACGCAGCTCGCCACGATCGCCCACATTGCCGGGCAGCCTGATGCGGACGTCAGCGGTGAAACCCTCGGGCACGTTCCCGAAACGCACAACGCACCGCGGAGCGCACCGCAGAACGACAGGCCCGAGCAACCCATCACCGACGACGAGCGCACCGCACCAACTGCCGGCCAAGCAGCCAACGACGACAATGGAGACGCCTCGCGATGACCGCACCCGCTCCCCGGTTTGCGCACGACATGCCGTTTGGCGCCACCGTCCTGGTTGACGGCAACACCCGCTTCCGCCTGTGGGCACCTGACGCGACCGCCGCCTGGATCGACCTCGACGAGGCGCGCGGCAACGAGGCCATCCGCATGGACGCCGAACCCGACGGTTGGTATGCAGGGGTAGCACCCGTGGGCGCCGGTACGTGCTATCGGTACCGCATCACCAATCGGGACGGCGTGACGCTGTCCGTACCCGACCCCGCCGCACGCGCACAGTGGCAGGACATCCCCGGCCCGAGCCTCGTCGTCGATCCGCAGCGCTACCGCTGGCAGCACGCCAACTGGCAGGGGCGGCCCTGGCACGAGACGGTGCTATACGAACTGCACGTCGGCACGCTGGGCGGCTTCAAGGGTGTGCGCGGACGGCTGCCGGAACTGGCGCGGCTGGGCATCACGGCCATCGAGCTGATGCCGGTGGCGGAGTTTCCGGGCGCGCGCAACTGGGGCTACGACGGCGTCCTGCCCTTTGCGCCCGACGCCAGTTATGGCACGCCGGACGATCTCAAGGCGTTGATCGACACCGCGCACGGGCTGGGCATAATGGTGTTTCTCGATGTGGTCTACAACCATTTCGGGCCCGACGGCAATTACCTCCACCACTACGCACGCAGCTTCTTCCGCGACGATGTGCATACGCCCTGGGGCGCGGCGATCGATTTCCGCATGCCGCAGGTGCGTGAGTTCTTCATCCAGAACGCGTTGATGTGGCTGATGGAATACCGCTTTGATGGTCTGCGGCTCGACGCCGTGCACGCCATCACCGAGCGCGACTGGCTGGGCGAACTCGCCGCTCGCGTGCGGCTATCGGTCGAACCCGGCAGGCATGTGCATCTGGTGCTGGAGAACGAGCACAACGCGGCATCGCTGCTGCGCGATGGCGGCACCCATGGCGACTTCGAAGCGCAGTGGAACGACGACGGCCACAACGTCCTGCACGTGCTGCTGACCGGCGAGCGCGAGGCCTATTACGCAGCCTACGCAGATGCGCCGGCAGAGCGCCTGGCGCGTGTACTGCAGGACGGATTCTGTTACCAGGGCGATCCGTCGCCCATCCATGAAAACGCACCGCGCGGCGAACCGAGCGCGCACCTGCCGCCCACCGCATTCGTGCTGTTCCTGCAAAACCACGATCAGATCGGCAACCGCGCCTTTGGCGAACGGCTGACGCAACTTGCGCACCCCGATGCGTTGCATGCTGCGCAAGTGCTGTTGCTGCTGAGCCCGCAGATTCCGATGCTCTTCATGGGTGAAGAATGGGGCAGCACGTGCCCGTTCCAGTACTTCACCAGCCACCACGGCATGCTGGCTGAAGCCGTGCGGGAAGGCCGGCGTCGGGAGTTTGCGAAGTTCGAGGCGTTTGCCGATCCACATCAGCGCGAGCGCATCCCCGACCCGAACGACGAGCGCACCTACCTCGCCTCCCGCCCCCGCGAGGCGGACCAGACCCTACCCGGTCCCCTCAATGTGCTGAACCGCATGCACCGCCTGTTGGCGCTGCGTCATGCAGAAATCATCCCGCGCCTGCCCAATGCGCGCGCACTAGATGCGGTCGCGCTGGGCCACGCCGGCGCCATTGCCCGCTGGCGCATGGGCGACGGCAGCGTGCTTACGCTGATGCTCAACCTGGCCGATCAGTCCGTGGCGGTGCCCACAGTGCTGGCGGGCAACCCCGCCGATCTGCTGTACGAATCGCGTGAAGGTGCGGCCGCAGCGCTCATCGCGCATCGCCTGCCGGAGCGCGCGTGCGTGGCATTGCTGCACACGCCGTCGCCTGCCTGAGGACAACCGCAACGTACCAACGCATCATGGACCGCACGACTCACTCCTCAGGCACGCAGCGCACGCCGCTCCAGCAACTGGCCACGGATGCCGGGCTACTCGTCGACTGGGAAGACGCTGCCAGCCGCCCCATGCGCGTGGCCGACGAAGTGCTGCGCGCGGTGCTCTTTACGCTGGGCCTGCCGGCCGGCACGTCGGCCCAGGTGTCGGAAAGCCAGACCCGCCTGCGCGCAGAAGCCGAAGCGGTCGCCATACCGCCGCTTGTGACCGGCGTGGCCGGACAGCCGATCGTGCTGCAAACCTCGGCGCCCCAAGCCGCGTTGCTGGGTGGACAAACCTATCGCGTCGACTTTGAGTCCGACGGCAGCACCGATGGCAAGATCAGCGTCAGCGCAAGCGAGCGCCATGCAACGCTGCACCTGACGCCGGTGCAGGCCGTGGGCTACCACCGTCTGACCATTGACGCCGGGCCGGGCACCGTGATCGAAACCACGCTCGCCATCGCCCCAGCGCGTTGCTATGGCGTGGCCGATGCCCTGCGCCGGCACGATCGCCCGGCCGACACCCGCCTGTGGGGCGCGTCCGCCCAGCTCTACGGCTTGCGATGCGATGCCGAACGCGCCGCCAGCAGCGCCGGCCTGGGCGACTACACCGCGGCGGGCACCCTGGCGCGGCACCTGGCGCAGCGCGGAGCGGATGCCTTGGCGCTCAGCCCCGTGCATGCCATGTTCACGGCCGACGCGCGCCGCTATTCGCCGTACTCGCCATCGAGCCGCCTGTTCCTGAACGCGTGGATGATCGACCCCGCCGCGCTCTTTGGGGACGAAGCCGTGCGGCAGACCGTGGTCGACTGCAACCTCGTCGACGACTATGCCCGCCTGGAAGCCGCGCAGCTCATCGACTGGCCGGCCAGCGGCAACGCGCGCATGACGGTGCTGCGCGCGTTGCATCGCCGTCTGCTGCAGGCCCCGCTCGGGGACACCGTCGCTCAGATGCTGCTGGACGATTTTCGTGCGTACTGCATTGATGGCGGCACCGGCCTGCGCGATCACGCGCACTTTGAGGCACTGAATGCGCACCTTGGACCCGCCCATTGGAAGCAGTGGCCCGAGCAATATCAAGATCCGAGCTATCTGGGCGTACAGGCTTTCGCTCGCGAGCATGAGGATGCGGTGAATTTCCACCTCTTCCTGCAATGGGCGGCGGCACGCCAGTGGGCCCTTGCGCAGCGCACTGCCGAGAACGCCGGCATGGCCATCGGCCTCATCGCCGATCTGGCTGTGGGCACCGACAGCGCGGGCAGCCATGCGTGGGCGCGGCAGCGCGACTTGCTGATCGGCGTGACGGTGGGGGCGCCGCCCGACGTGTTCAACGCGCAGGGCCAAGGCTGGGGGCTGACCACCTTCAGCCCGCGCGCCATGCGCACGCAAGGCTTTTCGGCATTTATCGAGATGCTGCGCGCGGTGATGGCCGTGCCCGGCGGCGTGCGCATCGACCACGTGCTCGGGCTCATGCGGCTGTGGGTGATTCCAGATGGCGCACGACCGCTGGACGGCGTGTACCTGCGCTACCCGATGCAGGATCTGCTGCGGCTGGTCGCGCTGGAATCGTGGCGCAACCGCTGCATCGTCATTGGCGAAGACCTTGGCACCGTGCCACCGGGCCTGCGCGACAAGCTTGCCGACGACGGCCTGCTTGGCATGCGCATCCTCTGGTTTGAACGCGAGTACACCCGCGACGATGCCCCCTTCAAGGCGCCGCGCACATGGGCGCCGGCGTCAGTCGCGATGACGAGCACGCACGATCTGCCCACGCTCGTCGGCTGGTGGATCGGCAACGATCTGCGCTGGCAAGCCCAGCTTGGCCTGCTACCGGCCGGCATGACCGAGGGCGAGGCGCACGCGCGCCGCATGGACGATCGCGCCGCGCTCGTCGCCGCATTTGCCGAGCACAACCGCCTGGTGCTGGCCGATGGCGGTGTGCCGATGATCGGCGTGGCGCCGCTGCAGGCCGCGTTGGAACAGGCGCGCGTGGCAAACGCGGCACAAGCCGAAGTCATCCTGCAAGCCAGCGCGCAGGACTTTGCCACGGCGGCCACCGTGTTTACGGGTGCGGCCAACACGCCGCTGGCGCTGGTGCCGCTGGAAGACCTGCTCGGTCTCGTCGAGCAGCCGAACCTGCCAAGCACGATCGACACCCACCCCAACTGGCGGCGTCGCCTGCCCGGGCCGTCCGGCACGCTGCTCGACGCGTCCACCGTGCAGGCCCGCCTGTCCGCGCTGGCCAACGCGCGCATCAGCACGCCATGAGTGAACCGACCACACCTCTCCCGCCCGTCGCCCTCCAGCGTGTGCCGCGCGCTACGGTGCGGCTGCAATTGCACCGCAACTTTACGTTCGACCATGCGCGCGCGTTGGTGGATGACTTCGCCGCACTCGGCATCTCGCATCTCTACACGTCGCCCATCACCACGGCGCAGCCAGGCTCCACACACGGCTATGACGTTGTGGACCCCACTCACGTGAACCCCGAGCTGGGCGGCGAACGCGCGCTCGAACAGTTGGTGGATGCGCTGCATGCGCGCGGCATGGGGCTCATTGTCGATATCGTGCCGAACCACATGGGCGTGGGCGGCGGACACAACGGGTGGTGGCTGGACGTGCTCGAATCCGGCCCCGACAGCGCCTACGCCAACTTCTTCGATATCGACTGGCAGCCGCCCAACCCGGCGCTGCGCAACAAGGTGCTCGCGCCCTTCCTGGGCGAAAACTACGCTGACGCACTGGACGGCGGCCGACTGCAGCTGACCTACGACGACACGGCCGCGCGGCTGGCGATGGCGTATTACGACCACCGTTTCCCGATCGTGCTGGCCGACTATGCCGCACTGCTTCGCACCGGCAACGCAGACACCGCCGTCCACGCGGTGGCCGACCGTTTTGCCGCCCTCGGCACAATCCGCTCACTGCGCACGCGCCGCGAACGCACCGACGAAGCACGCGACGCGCTGCGCAACCTCGCTACCACGGAAGCAGGTGCCGCACACGTCGCCGAAGCCGTGCGCATGCTCAACGCGCAGCCCGATCAGCTTGATGCGCTGATGGCGCGACAGCATTGGCGCCTTGCCCACTGGCGTACCGCCAACGATGAGATCAACTGGCGCCGCTTCTTCGATATCGGCTCGCTGGCCGGCCTGCGCATGGAGCGCGCCGAGGTGTTTGAAGCCTCGCATGCGCTGCTGTTCCGGCTCTATCGCCTGGGTTGGATTGACGGCGTGCGCATCGACCATGTTGATGGCCTGGCCGACCCGGCCGCATACTGCCGCCAGCTACGCCGCCGCCTGCAAGCCGAACACGCTGCACGCCCCGCTGACCGGCTCACGAGCCACCCGTGGATCGTCGTCGAAAAGATCCTCGCCGGCGATGAAGCCATGCGCACCGACTGGGGCGTCGACGGCACCAGTGGCTACGATTTCATGAACCAGGTAGGCGCGCTGTTGCACGATGCGCACGGCGAGACCGCCCTCACCCAAGGCTGGCTTGAGTGGATTGGCGCACCAGCGGCTGAGGCGACGTTCTCAGCCACGGCAGTACCCGCACGTCGTCAGATCCTGCATGCGCACTTTGCTGCAGAACTCGATGCAGCCACGTCGGCGCTGCACGCGGTGGCACAACAGGACCGCAGCAGCCACGACGTGACGTGGCACGCCATCCGACGCGCGCTGGCCGAGGTGATCGTCCACTTTCCGGTGTATCGAACCTATGCGAATGCGCAGCAACGCGATGCGCAGGATTCGGCGATCTTGCAAACCGCCATGTCCGGCGCGGCGACCTGTCTGCGGCGCGTCGACGAGCCTGTGCTCCGCTGGCTCGACGCATGGCTGGGCGGGCAACCGGCGGGGCAGGACAAGCTGCGCCAACTGGCGTTGCGCCGGTGCCAGCAGTTGTCGTCGCCGGTGGCGGCCAAGGCGGTGGAAGACACGGCGTGCTACCGCTACGGCCGGCTGCTGTCGCGCAACGAGGTCGGCGCGGATCCGGGTGCGTTTTCCATGAGCGCCAACGCGTTCCATCACGCCATGCAAGCGCGCGCCCACACCTGGCCGCACGCGATGCTCACCACCGCCACGCACGACCACAAGCGCGGCGAAGATGTGCGTGCGCGGTTGGCCGTGCTGTCGGAGCGCCCCACGCAGTGGCTGGCCGCCGCGCACCAATGGCGCACGGAACACGCCGCGTGGGTGCGTCAACTGCCTCCCGGCCCAGCCCCCTCACCCGCCGCGCAGTGGATGCTGTATCAGACGCTGGTTGGCATCTGGCCCGCGGATCTCGACTGGCATGACGCCGATGCCGTGCGCGAGCTGGCCGAGCGCGTCGCGCAGTGGCAAGAAAAAGCGCAGCGCGAAGCCAAGCTGCGCACTGACTGGTTCGCGCCCGATGCGGACTACGAAGCTGCCTGCCGCGATTTCGTCTTTACGCTGCTGACGGGCGAGGCGGCCTCGACCTTCCTGCCTTCGCTCTCCGCCTTCGTGCAAAGCGTAGCGCCGGCCGCCGCCGTCAACGGCCTCGCCCAGACCTTGCTGCGCACCACGCTGCCCGGCGTGCCCGACCTCTACCAGGGCGCGGATTTCTGGGACACCAGCCTCGTTGATCCCGACAACCGCCGCCCCGTCGACTACGCCGCGCGGCATCGCGCATTGCGGGCATTGCACGTGCATGCCGGGCACAGCCTCGCGTCGCTGCTCACGCATTGGACCGACGGCCGTATCAAGCAAGCCGTGCTGGCACGTGCACTGGCCCTGCGCGCCGCCATGCCGGCCGTGTTCGAATCCGGCGACTACCAACCCCTGGCCGTGACAGGCAGCGGCACGCAGCACGTGTTGGCGTTTGCGCGCGTGCATGGCGCCCAGGCGGTCATCGCGATCGTGCCGCTGCATGCCTCCGCCCTGCTGGGCCATGCCGCCACACCAACGTTTGCGGATGGCGCATGGCGGGACACCACGGTCTGTCTGCCGTCAGCGCTGTCGCACGCTCCGTTGCATAGCGCTTTTGACGGCCAGACGCTGCACAGCCCCCGCCTGGCGTTGGGCCAGGTGCTCGCCCACCTGCCGGTCGCCCTGCTGCATACCTGATCCGCACGCTACGCACCCGCACGGGTTAACACCGACTGCGCCGCTCCTTGGCTCGCCCTAAAATTCCTCTATTCATATAGATGACTAGTGCAATGTGTGGTGAACACGTCGCTCACGTCACCCGAAGGAGACCGCATGTTCGGCTGGTTCAAAGAGATTTCAAAAGGAGAAAAGCGCACGTTCTGGGCCTGCTTTGGCGGCTGGGCGCTCGACGCGCTGGACGTGCAGATGTTCAGCCTCGTCATCCCGACCATCATCGCGGCGTGGCACATCGGCAAGACCGAGGCCGGGCTGGTGTCGGGCGTCACGCTGGTGGCGTCGGCCCTGGGCGGCTGGATTGCCGGCGCGCTGACCGATCGTTTCGGCCGCGTGCGCACGCTGCAGTTCACGGTGCTGTGGTTTTCGCTGGCCACATTCGCCTCGGCCTTTGCGCAGAACTTCGAGCAGTTCCTGGTGCTCAAGGCCATTCAAGGCTTCGGCTTTGGCGGTGAATGGGCGGCGGGCGCCGTGCTGATGGCCGAGAGTATTCGCGCCAGCCACCGCGGCAAGGCGATGGGCACGGTGCAGAGCGCCTGGGCGGTCGGCTGGGGCGCGGCGGTGCTGCTGTATGCGCTCACCTATTCCTTCATCGAGCCGGACCTCGCCTGGCGCGTGATGTTTGCCGCCGGGTTGCTGCCGGCGCTGCTCATCATCTACATCCGCCGTGGCGTACAGGAGCCCGTGCCGGCCGCCAAGCCGGGCGCGAATACCAACGCGATGCCGATCTCGCGCTTTCCGCTGCTCGACATCTTCCGTCCGCAGGTGCTGCGCATGACGCTAATCGGCGGGCTGCTGGGGGTAGGCGCGCACGGCGGTTACTACGCGCTGATGACGTGGCTGCCGACGTATCTCAAGACAGAGCGGCACCTGTCCGTGCTCGGCACGGGCGGCTACCTGGCGGTGATCATCTTCGCCTTCTGGTGCGGTTGCGTGGCCAGCGCGTGGCTGCTGGACGTGCTCGGCCGCCGCGGCAACATCCTGCTGTTCTCGTGCTGCTGCGTGGTGACGGTGCTGGTGTATCTGCTGGTGCCGCTTTCGGACGGCGCGATGCTGGTGCTGGGCTTTCCGCTGGGCTTCTTTGCGGCGGGCATTCCGGCCAGCATGGGCGCGCTGTTCAATGAGTTGTATCCGCAGGGCGTGCGCGGCACGGGTGTGGGCTTTTGCTACAACTTCGGCCGCGTGGTGTCTGCCGCCTTCCCGGTGCTGGTGGGCAAGATGAGCGCATCAATGTCGCTCGGCACGGCCATCGGCATCGACGCGGCCATCGCGTATTCGATCGTCGCGGTGGCGGTGCTGATGCTGCCCGAAACGAAGGGCCGCGACCTCGCTGCCGTCACCGTCTGAACACCAAGCACAACATCATGACGACGCACTTGATCCGTCGCCGCCAGGAGACCCCATGCCCACTCGCCGCGCCTTCAACACCGGGTTGCTTGCCATGCTAGGTTCCACCGCCCTTGCCGGATGCGCCGTCACCGGCAACAGCGACGCCACGCGCGGCGCCCCTGCCCGCATCACCGCCATCGATACGCATGCGCATGTATTCGAGCGCGGCTTGCCGCTCGCCAATGCGCGCCGCTATGCCCCCACGTATGACGCGCCGCTGCCGGCCTACCTGGCGCAGCTCGACGCGCATGGGGTGTCCCACGGTGTGCTCGTCCAGCCGAGTTTCCTGGGGGTTGACAACAGCTACCTGCTGGCCGCGCTCAAACAGGCGCCGCAGCGCTTGCGCGGTGTGGCCGTGATCGACCCGGCCGCGCCCGAAACGCTGCTCGCGCAGATGAACGCCGAGGGCATCGTCGGCATCCGCCTGAACCTGATCGGTGCGGCGGACCCGCAGTTGAAATCGCCCGTGTGGCAAGCCGCGCTGGCACGCCTGCATGCGCTGGGCTGGCATGTGGAACTGCACGTCGAGGCACGCCGCCTTCCCACGCTGCTGCAGTCCCTGCTGGAAGCGCAAGTGAACGTGGTGGTCGACCATTTCGGCCGCCCCGATCCCGCGCTCGGTGTGGACGACCCGGGCTTTGCCGCATTGCTTGCCGCGGGCCGCTCCCGTCGCGTGTGGGTAAAGATTTCCGGCGCATACCGCAACGGCGCCAACGGACGCGGCGAAGCCATCGCACAGGCCGCCATGCCGCGCCTGAAAGATGCCCTCGGCCTGGACCGCCTCGTCTGGGGCAGCGACTGGCCGCACACGCAGTTCGAATCGCAGATCAACTACGACAAGATGTGGGCCTTCGCCGGCGTGCTGCTGCCCAGCGCAGCGGACCGCAAGCAGGTGCTGGTCGACACGCCCGCGCAATTGTTCCGCTTCGTCTGAACGCGCAACAGCTGCAGCGCCCCCGCGCGATACCCCATTTCGCGAATCACGAATTTCGCCGCGCGGGCGGCGCTCCTACACTGGCCGCTCCTCATCCCCACAAGCCGCAAGGAGCAGCCATGCAGCAGCATCGACTCGTCGACCAGCAATTCGGCCAGGTCGCCCAGGCCTACCTGACCAGCGCCGTGCACGCGCAGGGCGCCGATCTGGACGCGCTGGCTGCGCTGGCGCAATCGATGCCGCACGCCAAGGTGCTCGATCTGGGCTGCGGCGGCGGGCACGTGAGCTTTGCCATGGCGCCGCACGTGGCTGCCATGGTGGCGTATGACCTGTCGGAAGACATGCTGAACGTGGTGGCCGCCGAAGCCGCGCGCCGCGGCCTCGCGCAATTGCACACGCAAGCGGGCCGCGCCGAGACCCTGCCGTTTGACGATGCCGCGTTCGACATCGTGGCCACGCGTTTTTCCGCTCACCACTGGTACGACGTGCCCAAGGGCCTGGCCGAAGCACGCCGCGTGCTCAAACCCGGCGGCAAACTCGTTGTCGTGGATATCGTGGCGCCGGAAGTGCCGCTGCTCGACACGCTGCTGCAAACCGCCGAGGTGCTGCGCGATGCGTCGCACGTACGCGACTACCGTGTGTCCGAGTGGCAGGCCATGCTGGCCGAGGTCGGTTTCCAGCCCGGCACGCCGCGCACGTGGAAGCTGACGATGGCCTTCGACAGCTGGATCGCCCGCATTCGCACGCCCCAGGTGCGCGCAGATGCCATCCGCGATCTGTTCGACCGTGCAGCCGACGAAGCGCGCACGTACTTTGCCGTGGCGCCCGACCATTCGTTTGCGATCGACGCGATGCTCATCGAGGCGACATGAGGTACGTGAGGGGCTTTGGCGCCTTGAACCCCTCTCATCCTTTTTGTCACACCCGTTCGAGGGGTGCCGCGATGCGACGCCATTTCAGGGTTTCGCTTAATCCTGAATGAAAAAAATGTGATATCGGAACACGTGTACGAACGCGGGGTTGCCGGTAGCCTTCCGGGTTACCGTCGACTCCGGTCGGCATTGGCGCGCGGCCACTGCGCCGACTTCCGATTTCCATGTACGCCCTGTTCCCCGCCTTCGTCTCGTCGCTCTTCCTGTTCTACGGCGTCTACGTCGTGACCACGCGCGGCCGCACGCGCGCGAGCCTGGCGTTTCTCGGCATGACGACGCTCACGTGCCTGTGGCAAGGCATCTGGGCGTTTCTATTCCAGACCCAAGACGTTGGCACGGCCCAGGTGCTCGCCAAACTCGGTTGGATCGCCATCCTCGTCATGCCGACCATGCTCTACCACTTTGCCGTGGAGGTCGCCGAGGCACAAAGCGAGCGGCGCTGGCTTCTGGTCGCCTATGCGCTGGACGCCGTGCTGATCGCGTTGCTGCTGACCACCGATCTCGTCATCGACGGCGTGCATCAGTTCCACTTCGGCTTCTATCCGAAGGCGGGCCCGCTGGAAGCCGTCCACATCATCCAAACTACCGCGCTGGTTACGCGCGGCATGTGGGTGCTCTACCGCGAGCAGCGACATGCCACCGCAGAAAAACGCAAGCGTTTGCTGACGTGCCTGTTCGGCGTGGGGCTGATTTCGTTGGCGGCGGCTGATTACGCAGTCAACTACGGCATTGCGTTCTACCCGCCGGGTGTGCTGCCGTTGGCCATTGCGCTGGGCATCATCGCCGTGGGCGTGGTCAAGTTTGACTTGATGCGCCCCTACGCACTGGCGGCCACCGTTGCGCACGAGGTGCGCACGCCGCTGACCACCATCCGCTTGCAGGCCGCTGAAATCGCCCGCGCCTGGCCCGACGTCTACCGCGGTTATCAGCTTGCCATCGACAACGGCCTGTGCCAGCCGCCGCCGCATCCGGCGATGCTGGACCGTCTTTCCAAACTGGCGGGGGCCATCACGTCGGAAGTCGCGTCCGCACATAGCGTGATCGAGATGGCCCTGGCCTCCGTCACGCTGGAGCGCCTGGACCGGCGCACCTTCGCGGCACATTCGCTGCACGAATGCGTCGAGACGGCCGTGGCGCAGTATCCGTTCCAGGCCGGTGAGCGCGAACGCGTGCAAGTGCAGCCATTCAACGCCGACTGGCGTTTCGTGGGCTCCGACACGCTGCTTGTGTATGTGCTCTTCAACCTGCTGAAGAATGCGCTGCATGCCATCCAGATCGCGCGCAAGGGCCACATCGAAATTTCCGCCCGCCAGGATGGAGACGCCTATGTGCTTGTGGTGCGCGACAGCGCCACCGGCATTCCGCCCAGCGTGCAGCGTCGCATCTTCGACCCGTTTTTCTCCACCAAGCATGTCGGCAAGGGTTCGGGCGTGGGGCTGACATTCTGCCGCCGTGTCATGCAGGCATTTGGCGGGCGCATCCATTGCGAATCGGTGGTTGGGGAATACACGCTGTTCTCCATGCGGTTTCCCCAACCTCCTGCTATCTGACGACGCTCACATCTTCAAACCGCGTCAGGACACGTGCGCCAGCTCCGGCAGCGTGTCCAGCTCGTAAGCCTTCACACGCAGGCGCACGTGTTCCGGCAACCGCTGAATCACGCGCTCGGCGTTGGCGCACACCACCTGCTGATACCCCAGCGACACCAGCCGCCCGCCCGAAACAAACCGGAACACCATGTAGAACGAGCAGGGCTGCACGCGGAATGTGTTCAAGTGGCATTCCACGCGCTGAAACGGGAATGTCTCTTCAACGAATTCCTGATGCGCGAGCTTGGTCACGAAGATCACGCGCCCGCTCATGAGCAGGTCTGCGTCGATGCATTCGTGAAACCACCGTTCGCGCACCACGCCCTGCCACTCGAAATACCGGGCGAAATACGTGTTGGCGTAGGCGTTGGAATCCTTCAGATAGACATCGAAGGCGTGCTGGAACGTCTGCTGCGCAGAAATGGCTTCGGGCAGCTCGGCATTGCGCAGATAGTGGTTGACGACTGTGGCAATGGATTGGCCTGTCGGCATCGCATACTCCAAGAATGGAATTGGCTGCTGGCGGCAGCCGCGCATGCGCGGTGGTCCCGCGCATGTATCCATTCTTCCGATGCACTTGCTGTTGCGTAACAAGGCAATGCCGTAGCCCTACGAATGGGCGGTCTACTCCCGGCCCGCAACACTCCGCAGCCCCGGCGGACTCTGATGAAAGCGGAATGTATTGCGCCCGCTGCGCTTCGCATCGTAGAGCGCCGCATCGGCCCATTCGAACAGAACGTCCACGTGTTCGTCGGCGGGCGTGAGCGTGACGGCGCCGGCTGACAGCGTGACGTACGGCGCGGCAACAGACGCCGCGTGCGGTTCGGCTCGTTCGGCCACCATAGCCACGGCCCGCGCAACCGCCTGCCGGGCCTCGTCGCGGTCCAGGTCAAACAGCATGGCGACAAATTCTTCGCCGCCCACGCGCGCAATGAAGTCATCGGGGTGCCGGCACGCCATGCCCAGCGTGTCGGCCACCATGCGCAGGCAATCGTCGCCGCGCAGGTGGCCGTAGGTGTCGTTGTATTGCTTGAAGCAGTCGATGTCGAACAGCGCCAGCGTGACTGGGCGCTTGTCGCGGCGGGCGTGGTCGAACAATCGCGGGGCCTGCGTTTCAAAAAAGCGGCGATTGAACAGCTGCGTGAGTGCGTCGCGGTTGACGTCGTTCTCCAGCACGCTGAGCAAGGCGCGCGTGCGCTGCAGCTCGCCGCGCAGCGCATCCTGGGCGCTGGCCATGCCCGCACGCTGCAACTGCTCGACCGTCACGTCGCGCAGCAGCAGGAAAACGCCGGCATGCCGGCCGCGCGCGTCGCTCAAGCCCTCGAGCGTGACTTCCAGCGTGCGGCCCGTGTCGGGCAGCCAGACTTGGTAGCGGTTGGGCAGGCGCGTACGCTCAAACTCGCGCACGATGCCAGCCACGTTCAGCACGGCGGGCGGCATTGCATGCACCTGTGCAGTCGGCAACAGGTACTTCGCGGCGGCATTGATGCTTGCGATGGAACCATCGCGGGCCAGCACGATGCAACCATCACGCATGGCTTCGATGATCTTGCCGCGGGCATAAGCGGCCGTATCGCGCAGGCGCGGCCGCAAGACGATCCAGCCGAGCAATGAAGTGCTGACGGCAAACGTGGCGGGTGTGAGATCGCCGCCGAGCGCCGTCGTCCAGCGCTGCAGATAGGCAAGATGCGCGACCAGCGGCAGCAGTTGCCCGATGACAAGCGCCAGCCGCACCTGCGTGCGCGACGACACATAGAGCCCGGAGGCAACTTCGTCGATGGGCAATACCAACAGCACAAGGCTGATGGCCAGCAGCACGTAGTTGTAGGCGGTGGCCACCCAGAACATGCGCCCGTGCTCGAACACCGCGCCCCGTATCCCGTCGATGACGACGAAACGCGCATCAAGCCATACTAGGTGATGCAGTTCATTGGTAGCGACCAGCCCGACGAATCCGGCGCCCACGAGCAGCGCCAGCAGCCAACCCACGCGCACCAGCACCAGTGCATTGAGTTCTGGCCGGATGAGGCCAACGACCATGCGCAGCCATGCGGCCGGCACCATCATGATCCCGAGATAGGCGACCTTGGCCCAGCCCACGCGCGCGGGCATGTCAAAGGTCACGACCTCCATGAGGCGCGCGCCGCTCCAGAGCGCGGTACCGAGCGCCAACAGCATGAAGGCGGAGACTTCCGCGTCATCGCGGCGCGGCCATGAGAGGCCGATCAGCGCGATCGAAACGAGCGCAGCGCAAGCCAGTGCAGCGATCAGCATGATCGGCACGCCCGGCGCGCATGGCGATGCCGGCGAATGACGACGCCAGCCGGTTGGTCCACGTGTATTCCCCGTTCGGTTGTTGTTCTTGCAGTGTATTGGGCACTGTTGCCGTGCGATTGACTGCGTGGTGCGCACCCGATCACCTTCCCCTCCCATCGGCAGGAAATGTAAAAACTGAAGGCCCGTGCGGCTTTGCGGCGCATGGCGCGGCCTGCGCGTGCTGGGAGGGGCATATCGAGCTACAGACGAATTCGTTTGCGCGACGTAGAAATCACCTTCGTGCTTGACTGCCGAAAAGCTCGGAGGTGTCACGCGCACCGTGTTTTTTGGGTATTGGGCGCGGAGGCCGTGCTGCGCTTTCCCGCTATGCAGAGGGGGATTGGAGCGTCGCCAATTGGGTGCCGTCAAGCCCTCCGGACGACCCCTGCCACAGGCCGACCGGACAACGTTTTTGCCCTGGCGCGAACGTCCCGTTTCAGATGTCGTGACTTGAGCGACACCGCTATCTTGGCTTCACAAAACGTCGGTATCATCGAACACATGACCGATACCCGCGCCACAGCCCATCTCTATCCTGCGCACGACCTGGCGATCTGCACCGACGCCAACACCGCCGTCGAGCGCATCACCGCCATCTACGAGCGCTCCGCACAAGCGATCCGCGATCGTTTCCACGCCTTTGCGCGCGGAGAGGACTGCAGCGAAGACCTCTCCGCCTGCTACCCCTACCTCGGCATCACCGTCGACCCGAAAACGCTGGTGAGCGACGCGCGGCCGGCGTGGGGCACGGTGGCATATCCGGGCGTGTACGGTACGACGCTCACGCGGCCGGACCTCTTCCGCGATTACTACCGCGTACAGATCGAACGGCTGCTGCACTATCACAACAGCCCCGTCGTGGTGGGCGTGAGCAACCGGCCGATTCCGCTGCCCTTCGTGGTGGAAGCGTCCACCGTAGATATCACGCCCGAACAGGCGCGCGCGCTGGGCGGTGCGTTTACGCTGCCCGACCTCGCACAGATTGACGACTCCATTGCCAACGGCACGTACCGCCCCATCGGCGACGAACCGCAGCCGCTGTCGATGTTCACGGCCGAGCGGGTCGACCTGGCCCTGCAGCGCCTGTACCACTACACCGCCACGCACCCGAAGCACTTCCAGCGCTTCGTGCTGTTCACCAACTACCAGCGCTACGTCGATGAGTTTGCCGCCCTCGGCCGCAAGCTGATGGAAGACGGCAACGACGAGGGCTACATCCGCTTTGTCGAGCCCGGCGACACCGAACACGAACTTGGCACGCCCGCGCCGGACGACTCGCACCGCATCAAGGGCCTGCCGCAAATGCCCGCCTACCACCTGGTGCGCGAAGACCGCCTGGGCGTAACTCTGGTGAACATTGGCGTGGGCCCGTCCAACGCGAAGACCATCACCGACCATCTGGCCGTGCTGCGTCCGCACTGCTGGATGATGATCGGCCACTGCGGCGGCTTGCGCCGTTCGCAGCAGCTGGGCGATTACGTGCTCGCGCACGCCTATGTGCGCGACGACCATGTGCTCGATCAGGATCTGCCGCCGTGGGTGCCCGTGCCCCCCATCGCCGAGATTCAGGTGGCGCTGCAGGAGGCTGTAGCGCGCATCACGGGGCTGTCGGGCGCCGACATGAAATCGCGCATGCGCACCGGCACGGTGGTCTCCACCGACGACCGCAACTGGGAGCTGAAGTACCAGGCGCTGTACAGCCGCTTCAATCAGTCGCGCGCGATTGCCATCGACATGGAAAGCGCGACGATTGCCGCCAACGGCTTCCGCCTGCGCGTGCCCTACGGCACCCTGCTGTGCGTGTCGGACAAGCCGCTGCACGGCGAGCTGAAGCTGCGCGGCATGGCCAACCTGTTCTATCGCCAGCGTGTCAGCCAGCATTTGGACATCGGCATGGAGGCCGTGCGCCTGTTGCGCGAAAGTGGCGTTGAAGCGCTGCACTCGCGCAAGCTGCGCAGCTTTGACGAGCCCGCGTTCCGGTAGCGCGGGTCAGCGCGGGGGCTGCTCCGGCAGCGCCTCGCGCAGGAAGTCGAGAAACACCCGCACCACCTCGGGCAAGGTGCGGCCCGCCAGGGTCTGCAGTTCCACCGTCCGCCCGCGCATGCCGCGCTCGCGGATCTCCGCGGCATGCAGCTCACCGCGCTGCACGCGCTCGCGCACGGTGATCTCCCCGGCAATGCCCAAGCCGCCGCCTTGCAGCACGAAACTCAACAGCCCGTCGAAGCGGTTGCTGACCAGCACCGGCTCGAACACGAGCCCGCGTTGACTGCAGCCCATGTCGAACAGCTGGCGCACCGTGTTGTCCGGCCCCGAAAGCGCAATTGGAAATGGGTGCATCTGCGCCAGCGTCACGCTGCTGAACTTCGCCAGCGGGTGGTCGGGCCGCATGATGGCAAACACTGAGCCACGCTGCTGATACGCCACACGAATGCCGTGCACGGCGGCGCGACTGTAGGTCAAGCCGATGTCCACGTCGCCACGCAAGACGGCCTCTGTCACGCGCATCGGCTCTTCTGCGCGCAGATCGAACTGAATGCCCGGATGCCGCTCCCGAAACGCCACGATGGCGCGTGGCACAAACTCGATCGCAAAGCCATCGGAGCACGCGATGCGCACGCGGCCTCGCTGCAGCCCTTGCAGGCGCTGAATATCCGAGACCACGCGCTCTGCCTCCAGGGCCCCGCGCAGCGCATGCGCGGCGAGCAGCTCGCCCGCTGCGCTGGGCCGCATACCGCGCGGTTGCCGCTCGAACAGCGGCACGCCCAGAAGCTCTTCAAGCATGGCCACTTGCCGGCTGATGGCCGATGCGCTGACGTGCAGGCGCGCGGCCGCCTCCGTCAACGAGCCGGTGCGCACAACCTCGAGAAAATAGCGGAGGGACGTCTCCTGCAGGCGATGAGATGACATAAGCGATGTAGGCGCGGGCTCTTTTGCTTTGCAGAAAACGCAAAGATATCCCAAGAAAATTCTAATGGTCAAAAAGGTGTGGTATGCGCAGACTCACCCGGAACTGTTCGACCAGCGGAGTGTCCTGATGCCCCTTCAGCAAGCAGCCCGTCAAACGACCGCGCACCGCGCTTCCCATCGCCTCCGGGCCGTGGTGCCGGCCCTCATGCTCGGTGCCGCTGGCCTAGCCGGCGCCGCCGAGCTGTCTACGGCAGACGCCGAACGCCATGCCCAGGCAACCTACCGCGAATACTTCGAGCTGCTTTCCCTGCCCAACGACGCCATCGCGCCAGAGGATGTTCGCAAGAATGCCGATTGGCTGGAGCAGGCGTTCCGCAAGCGTGGCTTCACGACCCAACAGTTGGCGAACAACGGCAAACCGATGCTCTACGCCGAGCTGCCGAACCCGGACGCTGCCCGCAAAACGGTGCTGTTCTACATGCACCTCGACGGCCAGCCCGTGATTCCCGCGCAGTGGGCACAGAAGAGCCCGTGGACACCCGTGCTCAAGCACAAGACCGCTCAGGGCAACTGGGAAGAGATCGACTCGGCGCAGTTGTTCAGCGGCCCGCTCGATCCGGAATGGCGTGTCTTCGGCCGTTCGTCTGCCGACGACAAGGGCCCGATCATGATGATGCTGGCCGCCCTTGACGCACTGAAGGCCGGCGGCGGCCAGCCCGCCGTCAACGTCAAGATCATTCTCGACAGCGAGGAAGAGAAAGGCTCGCCGTCGATCAGCAAGGTCATGCAGGCAAACCGCGAGCTGCTGCGCTGCGACGCCATCGTCATCCACGACGGCCCCATGCACGCGACCAACCGGCCAACGCTGGTCTTTGGAAACCGCGGCGCGGCCGAAGCCCGGCTGACCGTCTATGGCGGCAAGGTGCCGTTGCACAGCGGGCACTACGGAAACTACGCCCGCAACCCGGCCCAGCAGTTAGCCAACCTGCTGGCATCGATGAAGAACGACGAGGGCCGGGTGACGGTGCCGGGCTATTACGACCACGTGAAGATCAGTGCGGCCGACCGCAAGATCATGGCCGCCGTGCCCGACGACCAGGCAGCGCTCAACAAGCGCCTGGGCATTGCGCATGCCGACAAGGTCGGCGCCAATTACCAGGAAGCGATGCAGTACCCATCGTTGAACGTGCGCGGCATGGCGTCTGCGGCCGTGGGCGACAAGGTGGCGAACATCGTGCCCGACAAGGCCGTCGCCGAACTCGACCTGCGCACCACGCCAGACTCCACTGCGGCCTACCTCGGCAAGCTGATCGAGCAGCACGTCGAGCGCCAGGGCTACCACCTCGTCAAGAACGCGCCGACGGATGAAGAGCGCAGCCGTTACGACAAACTGGCCACCTTCACGTATCAGAGCGAAGGTGCAGACGCTGCCGGTTCGCCGATCGACTCGGCAGTGGGAACATGGGCCTACAAATCGCTGACCGACACGTTTGGTGCCAACCCGGCGCCGGTTCGCATCCGCATGATGGGCGGGACCGTGCCCACCGCAGAAATCGTCGGCGTGCTGCAGGTGCCATTCGCGATCATTCCCCTGGTCAATGCCGATAACAATCAGCACGCTGCCAACGAGAACCTCCGGATGGGCAACTACGTGAGCGGCGTGCGCACGATCTACGGCCTGCTGACGCACCCGCTCTGACGGGCCACTCTGCCTATGCGGGGCGAAACAGCCCATGCAGCCCGAGCGGCGCCACGCCGTTCAGGCTTGCCATGGCGACGGGCCCCGCAGAAACACTCTGTGCATCGAACGCCGTCAATCTGGTGCAGCCGGCGTCTACATCGAACACCGTGCCGATCAGCCAGCCCTCGCCTTCACGCGCACTGGCCGATGCCGGCACGAACACGTGTTCTTCCACCAGCGTGCGGTGCCCGAAGCGGTACTGCTGCACCTGCCCCGAATTCGTATCGACGCGCATGACGGTGTCGAATCCATTCAGCGGCTGAGAGCTGCTGCTGGACGACGGCGCCGTGTGGGCCACCATGAACAGCGCGTGATGACGCTGCGCGGTGCGGCGTGTGTCGATCTTAGGGAATTCGGCCACATGCTCGGTGCTGAACTGCTCGGCGCGGCCGGTGCGCAGGTTCAACTGCACTTGCGTAAGGCGAGCGCCGGGCGACGGACGAATCTGCCCGCGCATCAATTCACGCAGCGACGTGGTGACGACCGAGGCATCGTCCGAGCGGATGTAATCGAGATGGACCTCCAGCCCATCCGGCGACGACCATGCATTGCCCAGATGGAAGACAAAGCCTGCCGGCAACTGCAGCCAACGCATGCGCGTGACGTCGTCCTTGTCGAGCACGAGCACACGCATGCCCAGCTCCGGCCGCCAGACATGGGAATCCAAAAACGACTTGCCTGCGCGCGAGCGTTCCACGTCGTACACGAACGGCGGCAGCAGAAACACCAGATGGCGCTGCGTTACTGCAAAGTCATGCACCATCGCCACGTCCGGCACCTTGAGCGTTTCCACACGTTTGAGTGCGCCGTCCGCACCGACGCAGTAGACGGTCAGCAGACCGGCCGCGCTGCTCACGCCAAAATTCCATAGCGTGCCGTCGGCTTCGACCTTGGGATGGGCGGAAAACGGCATGCCCTTGTAGTCGTCGCGCCAGGTCTGCACCCCCAGCGTGCGCAGTGAATCGGGATCGACACGCGTGGCCGAGCCACCTTCCCACAGCGCGAGCATCTCGTCGCCGTGCATCACCAGGCTGGTGTTGGCCACATTGATGCTGTCAGGCGATGCAGCCGGCTCCATGCCGGGGTTGGCGGTGCCGAACGTCGCGCGCAACGGCCGGCCGGCGGCGGTGTCGGCAACAAACTTGTCGGTGCGCACAAACACGCCGCGGTGCGTCACACCCTGCTCGCTGATGTCGTAGCGCTGGATCATGCCGTCGCCATCAAACAGATGGTGGTAACGCACGCCGCCGATCTCATGCCGCGCTGGGCCATTTCGATAGAACGCGCCGCGCAACGCGGGCGGGAACCTGCCTTCCACTTTCAGCGCGCGAGTCGGCATGTCGGCACTGACGCCCTGGTAACCCGCCAGCCACGGATACTGCGCGCGCGCCGCTGCAAACCCCGCGGCCCACGGGTCCGGGGTGGCGGCCATTACATCGGTCAGGGTCAAGCCAAACGGTGCGGCGCCCAAGGCCGCAATGAAGGATCGGCGTTGCATGACGGGGCCTCGCTCAACATCAATGCAAGTGAATCGTCACGCGCTGGTCGCCCTGCACGTCGATGGCAGCATCGTCAAATGCGGGCGGGCCGAAGCGGCCGCGTGCATCGCGGCTAAAACCGTAAGGCTCGATGGGAATGCCGGCCGGGTTGGTGCCGAGCTTGGCGTCGTTGTTGGCGTCATGGAAGACCGACAACGCGTAGCGCCCCGCCGGCAAATCCGGATACACGAAGGTGACGCTTGCGCCGGACACGCTATCGAGCGCAGCAATGTCAGCCCGGATGGCCGAATCGGGCTTGAGCCAGCCCGCGGCGTCGCGGAACATCGCCGCGCGCACGGCGCCCTGGCGCCCTTGTGCGCCTTCCACCACCACAGTCAGCGTCGCGGCGGATGCACTTGCTGCAAGTGCTGTCAGCATCAGGGCCAGCGCAAGGCGCGGCAAAGAAAACATGGCAGTCATGAACGTCTCCTCTGGGCCCGGCGATGCGTTTGCAGGCCGGCGATCAGGAGGCAATGTAGACAGAGACTTCAGGGCAGTCAGCGCGGATGCGACGAAGTGCAGATGCCACGGCGCAAACGGTCGCTTGCGAGAGATGAGCGCATCACTGCAGCTTGAAGGGAGCACGTCAGAGGTGCTGACTAAAACGCCCGCGAGGTCGGCGGGCGCTTTGTGGGGTGATGCTAATGCGGCAAGCTAGACAAGCGGTGCTCGGCCAGCAACACACTCGCACTCAGGGCAAGCTGGGCGGAGATGAAGCCTTCCGGCATCTCAACGTCTTCCCAGTCACACACGATGTGGCCGGCGCGACAGACTTGGAAACGGGCCGTCCATCGATGATCGTCGCGTTGCAGCGGATCAACGACGATGACATGCGCTCCATGTGTCACTTCCTGAATCGCCATTGTGATTCCCCCGTTCGTGATCGTTGGGAGACCACCTTAGCAAAGGCACATGACACAAATCTGTCCGCCGCCCACCTACAAATGGGGGAGGACGCACCTCATCCGACCAGCGGATCGGGCCGGGCAGACGAGCGCGTGCCAGGCAGCGGATGGTTATTGGGGCCGTAATACGTGAACACCGCCGAGAACTTGACAGCGCCCGTCTGGTTGGCGCGGGCCGCATGGAAGGTGTTGCAGTGGAAGAGCAGCACGTCGCCGGGTAGCAGCGGCACGGGGCGCGCGGTGTCGATCAGCGCGCGATTCTCTGGCAGCTCCTGGCGCAGGAACAGCTTCGCATCGAACCGATCCGCAGGCAGCTCAAGCGTGTGGCTGCCGGGGATCACCCACAGGCAGCCGTTGTCGACCGTCTCTTCCACCAAGGCCAGCCACGACGACACCAGCTCGTTGCGTGCGAACGACCAGTAGCGGCTGTCGCGGTGCCAATGCGTGGCGGTGCCAAACGCGGGGTGCTTCGTCATCACGCAGTTGTGGTGCGCGAGCGAAAGATGCACGGGGCTACCAATCAGTTGCGCAATTGCGCCGGCCACGCGTGGGTCGCGCGCCCATTCCGTATAAGGCGTGCCGCGTGAATCTGCGTCGAGCAGGCGGCGCACCGTCTGGCCCCCTTCGGCTTCGCGCGAGAGTGGTGCCCCGGCATAGCCGACGTCGGTTTCCAGCTCCACCGGCGCTTCAGCGCGGGCCAGCCCGTCCTGCGCGGCCGCAAGCAACGCGGCGCTCACCTGCTGGCTGACGAAGCCGCGCAACACGACGTAGCCGTGCTCCTTGAAGAAGGCTTGTTGCTCGTCGGAAAGCGGGCGGGCGTGGGTGGCGGTGGGGGCAGACGCGGACATGGTGGAAAAAGCGTACGGAGACGGCGAAAGACAACGAGTGTAACGCGCCGCCGTATGCGTTGCAGGCCCGCCCCACGACTGGCCTGCTCAGGATCAAACGCAATGCGCGTTGTCCCGATCGGGCTTTACCAAAAGGCTTGTTGGCCCGACAGCCGGAAATATTTTGCAATCACCATCAACCCGAGTAAGCGCTCCTGATCGCGATTCATGAATTGCGCCACCCAGCGATTGGCGTTGCGGACGATCGCCAGTGCATCGCCCGGGTGCTTCCGGTAATGCTCCATTTTATCCTGAAGATCAGAATAATCGTCCTTCAGCAAAACATAATGCACATCCGGAATCAGCCTCCCCTCCATGAACCACGTCTCATACCGGGGGCGCCTCATAAAGCAAAGCGAATTGGAGGACATGATCCATTTGAGGTTCGTCGCAACGTCGTTCCCCTCAACGCTCACAATGAACTTGTATTGCAATTGCTCGGCAATCGTCATGGGAGACTTGTAAGTCGCCTTCCCAAGCTCTGATTTTCGAGTATCGCCAATATCAACGTTTGCCAAGTCGTGACAACGCTCGACAAACGCTTTGCGATGTTCTTGGTGGCAAGGACCGCGAAAAACCGCCATGGGCTTCTTGTCGTGAAAATCGATCGTGTCGCGCGCCAGTGAAAAATGCCGGATGGCGTCCAGCTTCAAGAGAATCCCATTATGGGAGCTGCTCTTGATGGGGCGGCTTTTCACAAATGCCGGGTGAATCGGCTCGGCCGTCACGTCGCCGCAGTCGTAGTCGAAGCAGTAGCCCGGGCCAAAATAGTCCATCAGATCGACAAGATCATAGAAATAGGTGCTGCCTATTTCACGGCCCTTGTTCACAATGGTGCTGGTTGAAGATTTCAACAAGAACCTTGAATACTCGACGGCATTGCGGCTTGGGTCGAATGACTCCGAAATCGAGTTGTAATAACTCAATCGATCGATGATATCTTGCATGCCACTGTGAGCGCCTTTTCTTTTCAGGAGAGTCTCGGCTCTTCCATTTTTTGTAGCGCGCGCCAGGAAATGGCTTGAAGCATTCGAAAAGTAATACCAGAATTTTCTTGCAGAGAATCTGCTCAAGCGGTATTTGAGATGACGCATGAACCAAAAGTTGCCGCGGAAATTGAACCCAGGGCGTCGCTTTCGAGCGAAATGTTCCAGCCCCCAATACGCAGATAAAGTAGCGCATGAACCACTTTCTGCCCGCCGCTGACGCACGGTGCGGCCGATCGTGCATCTGCCACCAGACGGCACATCGACCCCGTTTGCCACTCGCATTCGCGGCGGCCCTCACTTTACCGTAAGTACCCTGCGGCTCATTGTGTTTCTTGGGGCCGAGCCGCCCGCTTCGGCAGTCGCCCCGCTTCGCGTCGCTCGGCTGTTGTCCCGGCGTAACACTTTGCTGCCGTCCGAGGCTGAACGCGCCATGTCAGCCTCGGCCACGGCATTGACGGGGCGGGCAGCCGACAGGCGCCCGCCTTCGTGTTATTGCACGTCCAATGCGGTCACGGTCAACGCACCATTCACCTTCTCGGCGACAAAGCGCACTTTGCTGCCAACCTGCACTTTGGCGAGCATTGCCGGATCCTGGACTCGGAACACCATCGTCATGGGTTCCATACCGAGGTTCTCAAGCGGGCCGTGCTTGATGGTCAGCTTGCCCGCAGCGGTGTCGATCTTCTTGATCTCACCTTCTGACATCGGGGCAGCAGCGGCAGCCGCAGGGGCGGAAGCGGCATCTTCAGCCGCGTGAACAAACGGTGCACCGGCCAGCAGCACAGTCAGCATCAGGGCGTAACGAAACATGTTGGGCTCCTTGTTCAAAGACGGGGTCGGGAAGAAATCAGGATTTGTTGCCGCGCACCTGCACGGCGCCGCGCATGCCGGCTTCGAAATGTCCGGGCTGCAGACACGCAAAATCGACGGAGCCGGTGCGCGTGAAGTGCCAGACGATCTCGCCGCGCTGTCCTGGGTCAACGGTGACGGCGTTGCCGTCGGCGTGCTCCATCTCGGGGTGCTTGCGCATCTGCTCGGCATGGGCTGCGAGGTCGGCCGGCGTGCCCAGCGTCATCTCGTGCCGCACGTGGCCGGTGTTGACGACTTCGAAGCGGATCGTCTCGCCGCGCTGCACCGTGATCTGGGCAGGCGTGAAGCGCATGGTGTCGGCCATGTCGACACGCACGGTGCGTGAGATGTGGGCGGCGTCGCCGGGTTCGCCGATGGCTGCATCGTCATGATCATGCCCGCCGACGTGACTGCCGGATGCGTGAGCGATAGCGGCCATCGACATCAGCGCGGCCAGGAAGGTGGAACGGATCAGATTGCGTTGCATGTTGGGTCTCGTATTGGATGTGGATTCAGGCATTGCTCAGTCGTCGATGCCGGTGCCGGTGTATTCGTAGGCGACGGTGCTCTTGGGGTGCTTGTACCAACCGGGGTCTGCGTAGCTGTTGCGCGGCAGATCGCGGCGCACCTTCATCACCGTGAACATGCCGCCCATTTCAATGGCGCCGAACGGGCCCTGCCCCGTCATCATCGGCAGCGTGTTGTCGGGCAGCGGCATTTCCATCTCGCCCATGTCGGCCATGCCGGCCTGGCCCATGCCCATGTAGTCGGGCACCAGCGCGTTCATCTTCTTGGCGAGGTCTTTCTGCTGCACGCCGATCATGGTCGGCACGTTGTGCCCCATGGCGTTCATGGTGTGGTGCGACTTGTGGCAGTGGAAGGCCCAGTCGCCGGGGTTGTCGGCAATGAACTCGATCGCGCGCATCTGGCCCACGGCAATGTCGGTCGTCACCTCCGGCCAGCGCGCGCTGGGCTGGACCCAGCCGCCGTCGGTGCCGGCCACTTCGAAGGTGTGGCCATGCAGGTGCATCGGGTGGTTTGTCATCGTGAGGTTGCCCATGCGGATGCGCACGCGATCGCCAAGGCGTACGGGCAAGGGGTCGATGCCGGGGAAGACGCGACTGTTCCACGTCCACATGTTGAAGTCGGTCATCTGGGCCACGCGCGGCGTGTATGACCCCGGGTCGATGTCGTACGCGGCGAGCAGGAAGACAAAGTCGCGGTCGACACGGTGCTGCGCCGGGTCTTTCGGATGCACGACGATAAAGCCCATCATGCCCATCGCCATCTGCACCATCTCGTCGGAATGCGGGTGATACATGAAGGTGCCGGACTTCTTCATCTCGAACTCGTAGACGAAGGTCTTGCCCGGTGGAATGTGCGGCTGCGACAGGCCGCCCACGCCGTCCATGCCGGCGGGCAGGATCATGCCGTGCCAGTGCACCGTGGTGTGCTCGGGAAGCTTGTTGGTGACGAAGATGCGCACGCGATCGCCTTCCACGCATTCGATCGTCGGGCCGGGGCTCTGGCCGTTGTAGCCCCATAGGTGGCCCGTCATGCCGGGCGCAAACTCGCGCTCGACCGGCTCGGCGACGAGGTGGAACTCCTTCCAGCCGCCGCGCATGCGCCACGGCAGCGTCCAGCCGTTGAGCGTGACGACGGGGTTGTACGGCCGGCCGTTGGGGGGCGCGAGCGGGGGCTGTGTGGCGGGCTTTGATTGGAGCGGTGCTTCAGGCAGCGAGGCAGCGCCGGCGCGCGAGACCATCGCCGCGCCCAGCATGGCCGCGCCCGTGCCGCCGAGAAATTGACGTCGGGAAACCATGTTCAGTGTCCTTCAGGAGAGTTGGGCGCAGGAGCGGCCGCGTTCGCTTCGGCCGGCGGCAACTTGCCGCCCAGCGCCATCTGCAAATCGGTCTGGGCAATCCAGTACCCGCGCAGCGCGTCGATGTAGCCGTTCACCGCATTCACCTGCTCGCGCGCATCGGCCAGCAGCTCGAACACGCTCACGAGCATGCCGTTGTAGCGCAGCAGCATCTCGTCGGAGATGCTCTTGCGCACGGGCACCACCTCGTCGCGATAGTGGCGGGTAAGGTCATATGCCGTCTGATAGCGTACATACGATTCGCGCACTTCGGAGCGCGCCCGCACCGCCGTGTCGGCAAGCTGATCGGCCGCCTGCATGTAGATCGACTGCGCGCGCGCCACACGGGCGCCGCCCCAGTCGAAGAGCGGGATCTCGATGCCGATCTCGTAGCCCGTTTCGCGTGGCTCGTTGGATTTGCTATTGCGCACGTAACCGAGGTCGAGCACGTTGATGAAGCGCGTTGCCTTTGTGAGCCCCAGCGACGACGCCAACCCCTCGACCTGCAACTTGCCCGCCTGGATGTCGAGCCGATTGCGCAACGCGTAGGCCTCGATCTGCTGCAGCTCGGGGCGATCCTTCGGCAGGTCGGGCAGCCGATCCGGCAACTGGAAGCCGGTATCTGCGCCCCACACCCCAAGCTGGCGAATCAACGCCTCCCGTTCCGCCTGCGCCTGCTGACGCGTGCGCGCCAGAGTGGCGGTCGCTTCCGCATAGAAGGCCTGTTCGCGTGCACGATCCAGCTTGCTGAAGTTGCCTGCGGAAGCCAGACGCTTGGCGAACTCGGCACCGGCTTCTGCGGCTTGCTGAACCTGCTCCGCATAGCGTGCGGATTGCTCCGCCGCCACGGCATTGACGTATGCGCGGCGTGTATCGGCGGCCACCTGCAGCATCTGGTTGGCGACCAGCAGCTTGGTCTGCTCGAAATATCGGCTCTCAATGCGCGTGGCCATCGGCAGCGTCAGCAGGTTCAGGAACGACAGCGAGAACGTGCGCTCGATCGACAGGTCATCACCGCTGCGTGTGCGTTTGAAACTGAAGCCGGGATTCGGCAAGCGGCTGGCCTGCACGAGCGCGGCTTCGGATAAACCCAACTCCGCATATGAAGCCTGCAGGCCACGGTTGTTCAGCAACGCGATCTGCACGGCGCTGTCCATCGTCAGCGGCTGGGCGAGCAGCTCGTGCGTGCGTTGCGCGGCGCTGTCGCGGGCTTCTGGTGAACGCTGCCACGTGGCGTCTTTGCCGAGCCGATCGCGCGCCACGTCGGCAACGGTCTTGAAGCCGCTGTCTTGCGTGATGGTGGCGCAGCCGCCCAGCAGCAGCGTGGCGGCCAGCGCGCACAGGGCGAGACGGCGTGTGGATGATCTGAGCACGGCGCCTCCTAGTGGTGATGCATGCCGGGCATGGACCCGCCGGCAGGCTTGTTGGAGGTGGCGGCTGGGGCGCTCTCGGGCATGACGTGCCCCGCATGGCCGCCATCCGCAGAAGCGTCTGACTTGGGGCTCACGGCCGCGTTGGTCTCGCGCCAGGGCGCGGGGCCGGTATCGCGATACGCGCGGTAGCTGTCGAATGTGCGCGGCGCGGCTACAGCCGGCACAGCCGCGTCCGCATTCAGTGGATCAGATGGGGAAGCTGTCGGCGCAGACGCCCCGCCCTGCGCCAAAACCCATGGCGGCGCCAACGCCAGTAGCGCGGCGGCCACGAACCATCGTGTGGAAAGCATGAGAAACCTCGATCAAGCGTGATGACATACGGCCGTGTGTCGCACACGGAGCCGTAGAACCAGAGGCCAGCCCGCTCTATGGACGGACTGGTGGCGTCAAACGCGAATCGAAGGTGGACGTTGCAGCGCTTCGGGAATGAAGCTGCGGAAGGAAACGGCGAGGCCACGCGGCGCGTCGGCCGGCAGCTTGATCAGCGGCACGCCAAGGCTGGCGGCCAGGGGAACGACCGACCCGAGCGAACAGGCCGCGCAGATCGGGCAGGTCTTGCAGTGCGACTGCGCCGGCGCTTTCGGCTCGCTGTCGGCAGCCACGGCGTCTTCATGCTCATGGCAAGCGTCGGACATGACGGCGCCATCATCCGGCATTGCCATGGCAACCATTGCATCGTCCATTGCACCGCCGCGCGCCATCATGGTCGTCGCGGCAAACCCTTGCAGGGGCAGTGCCAGGACAACCAGCCAAAGCAGGAGGCGGGTCAGCAAGCGGTGCATGGAAAACAGGACGGGCTGAAAATCGTTTGCGGCAGAAACCGCTAGTGTAGCGCGATGTCATCAAATTTCGAGCAATGCAGCACAAGATGAGTTGAGCGCGGCACAATGACGGCCTGCTGCGTACCCATTTCTGCGCGCCCTGCTTTCCCATCATTCCAGCTTCAACGCCCCCATGAATACGCAATCCCACCAGCTCAGCATGACCGTGCTGATGACGCCTGACATGGCAAATTTTTCCGGCAACGTGCACGGCGGCCACATCCTGAAGTTTCTCGATCAGGTTGCGTATGCGTGCGCGAGCCGCTACGCCGGCCGCTATGTCGTGACGCTGTCGGTGGACCAAGTGGTGTTTCGCCAGCCGATTCACGTGGGTGAACTGGTGACGTTCCTCGCATCGGTCAACTACACCGGCCGCACATCGATGGAAATCGGTATCAAGGTCGTTACGGAGAACATCCGCAACCAGGTCGTGCGCCATACCAACAGCTGCTATTTCACGATGGTGGCCGTGGACGACGACGGCAAACCGGCCGACGTGCCGCCGCTGGCGCCCGCCAACACCGAAGAAAAGGAACGCTTCGAAGCCGCGCAGCAGCGCCGCGCGCTGCGTCAGGAAATGGAAGCCCGACACAAAGCGATCAAGGCAACCTACAGCACGCCGGCTTCAGGCAGCTGAACTGCCTGCCTACGCAGTCAGCAAGGTACTGCAAACCGCGTGGTATCGCGATCGCGCATCGTTATCCACAGGCTTACCCACCGTTTCTGTGGATAACGCAGCGCCAGTGTTGCGCAAACGCGCCCCACCTCGACGCAACCTACGGCTGAGGAAGCGCGTGCAGAAATGCGAGCACGGCGTCGTTTAACAACGCCGGTCGCTGCAATGGCGCGAAATGGCTCACGCCCGGCAGCAACACAAACTGCGCATCAGGAATGGTCTGCACCAGATAGTGCGCGTGCTCGGGCCGGATGAACTCGTCGTGTTCGCTCTGCACGATCGTCACCGGCACGCGCGTCGCGGCAAGCTCCGCGGCCGTTGCGTTGGGCTGCGTCTGCATCATTTCGGTGACGGCCGCGACAAATGCATCGAAGTCGCCAGGTGTGGATGAGAGCGCGGTGTAATCCTTTCGGTGGCGATCGAAGCAGCGGTCAATAACAGGCGTGGGCGAAAAGGGCTTGGCGCCGCTTGGGTCCATGTTGCAGCCGAAGAAGAACACGCCCGCAGCGCGTTCCGGCGTCTGCATGGCCAGGGTGAGCGCAACGCAAGCGCCGTCGCTCCAGCCGATAAACGCCGCGCGGTCGATGTGCAGCGCATCCATGACGGCCCGCACGTCGGATGCCATGCGCGTGTAGGCGTAAGGCTGTGCGTCGCGTGTGCTGCGGCCGTGCCCACGGCTGTCGATGACGATGGGCCTGTAGCCCGCACTCGTCAGTGCCGGAACCTGATACCCCCAATTGCCGCTATGGCCGAGCCCGCCATGCAGCAGGATCACAGGCCTGCCGACGCCGAAGGTCGCATACCAGATGCGGGCACCGTCGTGCTCGACATGGCCATGCTCAACGGCGGCCGGCAGCGGTTCAGCGCCCTGGGCGGCAAACCGTGTCAGATCGTCGTCGAAGGCGTCCATGTCGATCAGGTTTCAGCTGGCATAGCCAAGCGCCGCGAACTGCTGCTTGAACCACCAGTAGCAGAGCGCCGCGGCCGCCGCAAAGATGGCCACGAGCACCCAGCCCAGCGGCGTCAGGCGCTTGCGTTCGGCATCACGGTAGGCGAGCTTGTCGCCGCCCACCAGAAACGCCAGCCCGAAAACCAGGCAAGCCGGCACCAGCACCATCGCCTTGAGTGAGTAACGCACGGTGGGCGCGCCCGCCTGCGCCTGATGCAGCGGGCCGAGGATGAAGAACCAGCCGATCACCGCGCCAATGATGAGCACCAGCACGCCGCCCAGGCGGGCCTTGAGGTCTTGAGACATGAAAGTTCCGAGGGATGGATTGGCCAGCGCCTTACGGGAGCGCCAGCATGATCCTGGGAGAATAGGGACGCCGCCCCAGCCACGCAACTTGTGTTAAGGCCGTTAACACAAGCCGCAAACCCGGCCCGGACTAGCGCGCCTCTCCGATCTCGATACCGAGTTCGTTGAGCACCTCACGCGCCGAACGAAACGCCTCGATGGCGGCCGGCGCACCGGCATAGATGGCGCTATGCAGCAGCACCTCGCGGATCTCCACCGCCGTTGCGCCGTTGTTGATTGCGCCGCGCACATGGCCCTTCAGTTCAGTGCTACGGCCCAGCGCGGCGAGCATCGCACAGGTGCACAGGCTGCGCGTCTTGAGGTCGATGCCGTCCCGCTGCCACGTGCTGCCCCAGGCGTGCTCGTTGAGCCAATCCTGCAGCGGTGCCGAGAACGCATCCAATCCGCTCATCGCACGTTCAACAAATGCGTCGCCCATCACCTGCGCACGGCGTGCGCGGCCGGCCTGCTTGTCTTGTTCCGACACGATGCCCTCCTCCGTTTTGAAAAACCAGGTCGATCAGGCTGGTTTGACCATCAACATCATCAGCGCCGTACCCAGCAGCACCGCGCAGAACGCCAGCCGCAAACGTCGCGCTGAAAACCTATACGCCAAGGCCACACCCCACGACACGCTCACAACACCGCCGGCCGCCAGCGGAATACCCGTTCCCCAATCCACATGGCCTGCATGCGCATACGTGGCAAGTGCGATCAGCGAGCCTGGCACCACCAGCGCGAGCGCCATGCCCTGGGCGCGTGTCTGCTGCATGCCGAAGAACGTCACCAGCGCCGGCACCACCACCAACCCGCCGCCCACCGTGAAAATGCCCGACATCGCGCCGCTGGCGATGCCCATCAACGGCAGCGCGGCGGCCGGCATGGCATGTGGGGCAGCATGCGCGGCGTCAGCGGTACTCGGCTTCTCTTTGAGCTGCGAGGCAAAGTACACCGCCAGCACGATCAGAAATACCGCGAACGCCGTATGCAGCAGATGCGCGTCGAGCCCTGCTGCAAAGCGTGCGGAAACGTAGGTCGCCGCCATCGAGAACACGCAGATCAGCGCGACGGAACGCAGATGCACCGGATGCCGCTGGTGATACCGCCAGAAGCCGATCAGCACGTTGGGCGCAATCATCACCAGCGCGGTGCCCTGCGCCAGGTGCTGGTCCATCCCGTACAGATAGCCCAGCACAGGAATGGCGATCAGCCCGCCGCCAATGCCGAGCAAACCGCCTGCCACGCCGAGACCCATCCCGAGCAGCAAATTGATCAGGCCTGTAAGAATCGCGTGAGACGTCATGCCGACAAGAATGGAAGGGGCAGAAAGAAACGCGGCGGCGCGCTGTATCTGCTACAGCGCGCCGCCGGAGGTGAATGAGAAATTGTAGCGCTTGCCGCGCCTGACAAGGTCTAGGCGAGATGCGCGGCAAAGCCTGATTTCTCGGGAGCGATCCCGGCCCGCAACGTGAGCGACGGGATCTCGTATTCACCGGCGTTCTGCCGGCGGAACGGGATCGGCGCTGCGGTAAACAAAGTGTCGAGTCGTTCGCCCAACGCCTGGGTGGTCTGCGCAAAGCGTGCCGCGTCCATGCGGCCGGTGCGGTAGCTCACGAATGGCGGCACCACATCAAAACCGGGGTAGTACAGGATGCCGTGCTGGATCGGGAACAAGAGGTCGTCGATCGGGCCGTTGATGCCGCGCGGGCTGTAGTGCGACTCCCAACCGCCCGTGGTGACGATCAGCATGGCGCGTTTTCCGGCGAGCGTGCCTTCGCCGTAGCGATCGCCCCAGTGAGTGTCGGAGTGCTCGCCAACGCCATAGGCGAAGCCATATGCGTAGACACGTTCGACCCAGCCCTTGAGGATGGCCGGCATCGAAAACCACCACAGCGGAAACTGCAAGATCACGGCGTCGGCCCATTGCAGCTTGGCCTGTTCGGCCGCAATGTCGGCGGCTTGCAGGCCGTTCTCGAACGCGTGCTTGGAATCCAGCGACGGGTGGAAATGTGGACCGACCGGCGCAACGGCGCTGTCGTTTGCATCCAGCGCGGCCTTCCACTGCATGGCGTACAAGTCCGACACCTGCACGGTGTGGCCGGCGGCTTCCAGACGCCGGACGGCAAAGTCCTTGAGGGCGCCGTTGAGCGACTTGGGTTCGGGATGGGCGTAGACGATCAGGACATTCATGGTGGCAACTCCAAAAAAAGGAATGGCTCCAGCATGCGGGGCGTCCAGGTATATTGGAAATGAATTGTCAATATCCCAGGCATAGCCATGAATAATCTCAGGCGGTTGGACCTGAACCTGCTGGTGACGCTCGATGTGCTGCTGACCGAGCACAACGTCACGCGTGCAGCGGAGCGGCTGAACTTCTCTCAGCCTTCGGTGAGCGTGCATCTGGCGAAGTTGCGCGACATCTTTGGTGATCCGCTGCTGCTACCGGGCCCGCGCGGCATGCGCCCAACTGCTCGAGCGGAAAGCTTGCGCGAGCCGCTGCGGCTGGCGCTGGAAGCGCTGGAGCAGGCCGTCGCGCCCGCCAGCCCGTTCGAGCCCGCGCAAGCCACCAATACCTGGCGCGTGGCCGCCACGGATTACGGCGAATCCACCATCGCGCTGCCGGCGCTGAACACCCTGCGCACAAGCGCGCCGGGCACACGGCTCGCCATGCTGGAGCTGGTACCCACGCGCGTCGAGAAGCAAGCCGAGCAAGGGGAGATCGATCTCGCGTTCCACACCACAGACGGCGCGCCACCCGGCCTGCGCCGCCGTGCGCTATTCACTGAACGCTATGTGCTGATCGGACGCGCTGGAAACCCGCGCCTGAAGCGCAAGCCGACGCTGGCGCAGTTCTGCACGCTGGCTCACGTGATCGTGTCGCCCGATGGCGGTGGCTTCTTCGGCGTGACGGACGAAGCCCTGAAGGCGGCCGGTGCCACGCGACGCGTGGTGCTGTCGGTGCCGCACTTCCTCTTTGTGATGACGGCGGTCGCCAGTACCGACATGGTCGCCATGCTGCCCGAGCGGCTGGTGCGCGGGGCCAGTGCTCTGCAGGTGGTTGAACCGCCGGTGGACGTGCCCGGGTATGAGATGTCGATGCTCTGGCACGAACGCATGCATCGAGACCCAGGGCACCAGTGGCTGCGAGATGTGATTGCGGGAGCGGTCTAGCCAGCCGCCCCCAAAGCACCATCGCGGAAAAGACTACAGCCCGACCTTGGGCGCGGTGAAGATCAGGCGCAGCCCGAGCGCACCGATCGCCATGGCCGCTACGCGATCGACCCAGGTCTTGGCACGCAGGTACATCTCACGCGGCACCCGACTCGAAAAGCACAGCGCGACGATGGTGTACCACCCGAACTCGACCAGGAACACCAGTGGCGGCAGCACGAAGTAGCACCACACCGGCGGATGCTGCGGCAGCAGCGCGGCAAAGATACTGCCGTACCAGATGGCCGTCTTGGGATTGCTCATCTGCGTGGTGATGCCGGTCCAGAACGACTTGCGTGCGCTGCCCGCTTGCTGCGTCAGGCGATCGTCCATCACCATGGGCAGCTTGGCGCCGCGCCAGATCTTCCATGCCATGTAGGTCAAATATGCGCCGCCGGCAATCTTGAGGCCGATATAGAGCCACTCCACAGCTTGCAGCAACGTGTAAAGCCCTGCCAGGGCCAGGCCACCGAAGAACAGGGCGCCCGCGCCCATGCCAAGTGCAGTGGCTAGGCCGTCGCGGCGCGACAACCCGATAGCATTGCGCGCCACCAGCACAAAACTCGGCCCGGGAATCATGGCGCCCAGCAACAGCGCAACGAGAATGGCAAATACGGCGGCAGATGCAGTCATCGGGAGTCTCCTTTTGTGGGCGCAGACATTCAGAGATACAGACCGCGATTCTGCCACGACGACGATTCCCACGTGGGGCCGGGTGGCAAGGCGGCGGCACCTCTGCCGCCACCCCGCCCTGCCCTTACTTGCACTGCTGCTTGTTGATCGACACGTCATTCAAGTCGGCGGCGGTGTAGAGCGCCGGCACGTTCGGGTCGCCGGCACCCGTCATTGCCGCGTTCAAGAGCGCCAAGGCCTGGAGGTGGCCAGCCTCGCCGCTTGAAAAGCGCTGCTGCGCCGATTTCGATGCGTTGTACATGCCATTGCACAGGAGCGCCTTGCGGAAGATCTCCAAAACCGCGATCCGTGCAGCGTACGTCTCGCGCCGCTCAGCCGCTGTGGCGGGCGCGTGGTTGATCTTGGCGTACTGATTGGCGCACTGCGTGCCGAGAATTGGGTACGCATCCTTGATGCCGTCGCATGTTGCGACGGTCGCTGGCGGCGCAGCCAACGCGGCCGTGGCCGCCAGCGACGCGATCAGGGACACCACCGCCAACAGCACGATGCGGATGACAAGCACATTCGAGCGGATGTTCATTGCAGGTTCTCCTCAGTCAGATCCGTGGACAAAAAACACAGCGGCAACCGGTAGCGCTGTGTGGACTGACGATACGGGCGGGGTCTGTGGCGGCGGAATGCACCAGAGGTTCTGGCGCAGGTCAGGGGAAACGCGGCATGGGAAGAATGCCGACGAGGCCGGCCACGCTTCATTGGCGTCGATGGTTGATTGCCATGGCAGCGCGCAACGTGGGGTCCCGACAACGCTTCGTGCAGCAGCCGGCGCGTTTGCGCAATCTTCGTTTGCCGCGCTGGCGCGGCCCCGGTAGAGTCTCCCCCCAATGGGTTCACACCCAGAGGTCTGGGCAAAACCGGAGTGATCCGGCGACGCAAAGCTATAGGGACTTCGCTGAACGAAGTCAGCCAGTTGCCCGCCAACCCGCAACGGGGCGGGCCTGATGACACACGCAACGAACTGCGTGGTCGGGGGCACATAATGAAAACGATACAAACGGGGGGGCGTTCGCCCGCATTCGCCACGCTGGCCGTGGCATCGCAAATGGGCAACGCAAAGCGCAGGTTTGCACGCGCTGCATGCGCGGCTTTCGCCTTGGTGTCGGGCGCGCTGATGGGTGCATCGCACGCCAGCGCTGAAGGGCTGCTGGTGCCGTCCTACATCTATCCGTCGGGCACCGGCGCAACGCAATGGAGTGCGCTGGCCACCGCGGCAACATCGGTACCAACAACGGTCATCCTCAACCCGAACAGCGGCCCGGGCACGACGCAGGATGCCAACTACGTTGCCGCCGTCGCCAAAGTGCATGCCGCGGGTGGCAAGGTGATCGGGTACGTGTCCAGCTCGTACACAAACCGGTCCTTGTCAGCCGTGGTGCAGGACATCAACACTTACCAGGCGCTGTATCAGGTCGACGGCTTCTTCATCGACGAGATGACCGCCGACAGCACGACCGCGCACATCCAGTTCTACCAATCGGTCTACAACTACATCAAGGGGCTGTCGCCCAACTACACGGTCACGGGCAACCCGGGCACCAATGTGCCGGAGATCTATGCCAGCCTGCCGGTGGCGGACCAGCTCGTCGTGTTTGAAGACAGCGCCAAGCACTACGCCAACTATGCGCCCCTGGCGTGGCAGGCCAACTATCCGACCGCCCGGTTTGCGCACATCGTCTACGCTGCGTCAGCCACGCAAATGCAAACCTTCGTTCGCAACGCATCGAGCAAGGGCGCTGCCACCGTATTCATCACGAACAAGACGTTGCCGAATCCGTACGGCGCACTGCCGACTTACTGGAGCCAGGAGGTGTCCGCCACGGCCGTTGCCCCATGACGGCGCTGGCGTGACGCGTTCCGCATGTGCGGGCTGATGCTCCGCACATGCTTTATATTCGGGCCACACTGCATCCACCCTTCGCCGCCCCGTCGGCGTTGAGGCAACAACAAGGAGAACCCCGTGGCCCTTTCTTCCAACAAGCTGCCCCCCTGGACAATCGCTGCCCCGCTGCTGGCGTGGGTGGTGTTGGTCGGCGGCTCGTTCATGACGCCCCCTGGCTGGCTGATCGCACTGATGGCACTTGCACTGGCCGGCGCCGTCTTTGCCGCCGTCCACCACGCCGAAGTCGTCGCGCACAAGGTGGGCGAGCCGTTCGGCACGCTCGTCCTAGCGATTGCCGTGACGGTGATCGAAGTCGCGCTGATCGTCTCGGTGATGCTCTCTTCCGGGCCAGAGAAAGCAGGCTTGGCGCGCGACACCGTGTTTGCCGCAGTCATGCTCATCTGCAACGGAATCGTGGGTGTGTGCCTATTCGTGGGTGGCCTGCGTCACCGCGAGCAAGCCTTCCAGGCGCCAGGCGCTACTGCAGCGCTCGCCGTGCTCGCTGCGCTTGTCACGCTGACCATGGTGCTACCCAACTACACGAGTTCCACGCCGGGGCCTGTCATGACCTCGTCGCAGCTTGCCTTTGCCGGGGTGACATCGCTGGTGCTGTACGGCTGCTTCGTCATCGTGCAGACCATCCGCCACCGCGATTACTTTCTCGTCGACAGCGCCAACGAAGACGTCCATGCACCGCCGCCGCCCACACGCGTCGCGGCGCTCAGCGCGGTATTGCTGATGGTGTCGCTGGTGGCCGTCGTGGGTCTGGCCAAGGTGCTGTCGCCTTCGGTGGAAGCGGCCATCCTGAATGCAGGCGCTCCGCCCGCGACGGTCGGCATCGTCATCGCCGCACTGGTGCTGCTGCCGGAATGCCTGGCCGCCCTGCGCGCCGCCAATGCAGACCGCATCCAGACGAGCCTGAACCTCGCACTGGGCTCGGCGCTGGCGAGTATCGGCCTGACCATCCCGACGGTGGCGGCCGTGTTCATCTGGATCGGCCGCCCGCTCGAACTGGGCCTGGGCCCGAAGGAAATGGTCCTGCTGTTCCTGACGCTGATCGTGTCGTCGCTCACGCTCGGCAAGGGCCGCACGACCATCCTGCAAGGGGTCGTGCATCTGGCCATCTTTGCGTCGTATCTGTTTCTCTCGATCGTGCCCTGAGCAACACGCACGGTAGCGGGTTGATGTTTGGGGCGCGCCGGGCGCCCCTTGTTTTTTAGGCGCCATGTCTGACGTTATTGCACCGGCTCCATGCCTTGCAGCAACGTAGGAATCAGCTCCGACACCGTCGGGTGAATGTGCATGGCGCGGCTGATGGTCGCGTAAGGCGCCTTGGCATACATCACGTCGAGGATCGAATGCACCGCCTCGTCACCGCCCACACCCAGAATCGACGCGCCCAGGATTTCGTGTGTCTGCGCATCGACCACCACGCGCATGAAACCCTGGCTCTCGCCCTTCTCCACCGCGCGGCCGACGCGCGTCATCGGGCGGTTGCCGACCAGCAGCTTGCGCCCCGATTGCTTCGCTTCCGAGAGCGACATGCCGACGCGCGCAAGCGGCGGGTCGATGTACATGGCGTACGCCTGGATGCGGTCCGACACCTTGCGCGGATCGGCGTCGAGCAGATTGGCCGCGACGATCTCGTAATCGTTGTAAGCCGTGTGCGTGAACGCGCCGCGACCGTTGCAATCGCCCATGGCCCAGATGCCAGGCACGTTGGTGCGCAACTGCTCGTCAACGCGGATATTGCCGCGCTTGTCGAGTTCCACGCCGGCCTTGTCGAGTCCAAGATCGTCGGTATTTGGCACCCGCCCGACCGCCATCAGCAGATGCGAGCCCGACACCTCGCGCGCGCCGCTGCCGCTGCCGCAGTCCAGGCCAACCACCACGTTGGCGCCATCGCGCCGCACGCTCAGGCAATCGGCGTTGACCTGCACGTCGATGCCCTCGGCTTCGAGAATCTCGCGCACCGCCTGCGATACGTCTTCATCTTCGCGGGCGATCAGGCGTGGCCCTTTCTCGACAATCGTCACGCGCGCACCGAAGCGGCGAAACATCTGGCCGAACTCCAGCCCGACGTAACTTCCCCCAATCACGACGAGGTGCTCGGGCAGAAAATCCACGTCCATCATGGTGGAGTTGGTGAGAAACGGCACCTGATCGAGCCCCGGCATGGGCGGCACCAACGCCCGGCCGCCCACGTTGATGAAGATGTGTTCGGCTTCGAGCAGTTCGTCGCCCACGCGCACGGTGCGCGCGCTCTCGAAACGGGCATGGCCCTGAAAGACGGTGCCGTGCTCCAGCCCGCGCACCCATTGCTCCACACCCCGGCTGGAGCGGCCGGAAATTTCATCCTTGCGGGCCTTCACGCGCTGCATGTCGACGGTGACGACGCCGTTGATCACGACGCCGTATTCAGCCGCACGCTGCGCCATGCGTGCTGCATAGGCGCTGGCCACCATCGCTTTCGTGGGAATACAGCCGGTGTTGACGCACGTGCCGCCAAAGCGGCCGCGCTCGATGATGGCCACCTTCATGCCGGCGCCAGACAGGCGCGCCGCCAGCGGCGGGCCGGCCTGACCGGTGCCGATGATGATGGCGTCGAAGCGTTGCGTCATGGCGCTCTCCTTCGTGTGCGGGCCAATCGCGGCCGTCTCGGTATGGTAGGCGGCGCACGTGGCAACGGCGAGTTGCGGCGACAGTTTTTGCCGACACACCGGGCGACGCACGCAGACAGCGCCGTCGCCGCAAGGAAAGCAAGAAAGCGGCCGTAGCGCTCAGTGGCAAGCGCAACGGCGCATCAGATCAATGGTGGTGATGGTGTTTGCCGTGGCGACGGTAGCCGCGGCCGCGGTCGTCGCGGTCGGAATACGAATTGCGCTGTACGTTGCCACCCAGGGCTGCACCCGCGCCGCCGCCCAAGCCCGCGCCCACGATGCCGCCCGTACGGCCGCCCATGGCATTGCCCGCAGCGGCGCCCACACCGCCTCCCAACGCGCCGCCCACGATGGCGCCCTTGCGCTCGCGGCCGTTGGCCGTCAATGCGCCGCCGGCACCGCCGCCCACAGCACCGCCGATGACGGAGCCGGTCGGACCACCCAGCGCGCCGCCCACGGCCGCCCCGCCCGCGCCACCCAGCGCGCCGCCCAGCGCATTGCGCAAGTCGTCCGCCGCAGCGGGCAAGGCCGTCAGGCCGGCGAGCGTTGCCACAATCAGGGCCGGTGCAATCTTCTTCAACATGGTGTTCTCCTTATGCGCAAATGCAGGATGCGGCACTCAAATCAGCACTGAGGGCCGATTCGGGCTCGATGAGTTCGGGGCGCAGAATACAAGTCGCGCAACGGGGCGGGTTAAACACATTCGTCAATCTCGTAACAGAATGTTGCTAACCCGAGCATGCCCCTAAGCCATTGATAAGCCAGACAGAACAGGAGAACCCATGCCCAGCTACATCGCCTTCCTGCGCGCCGTGAACGTGGGCGGCACCGGCAAACTGCCCATGGCCGAACTGCGCGCGATGTGCGAATCGATCGGCCTGAGCGGCGTACGCACCTACATTGCGAGCGGCAATGTGGTGTTTCAGAGCCGGCTGGCGGAAGCGACCGTCAAGGCGAAGCTGGAACGCTGCCTGGAGGATTACGCCGGCAAACCCGTGGGCGTGCTCGTGCGCACAGGCGCGGAGCTGGCAGCGGTGCTGGAAGGCAATCCATTCAAGACGGCTGCGCCCAACCGGACGGTCGCGATTTTCCTGGATACGCCGCCGCCCGCCGATGCATTGGCCGCCGCCACCGGCTGCCGGACGGAACAGATGGCCCTTGGCACGCGCGAGATCTACGTGCATTACGGCGACGGCATGGCCGATTCCAAACTGAAAATCCCCGCCGCCAAGACGGGGACGGCCCGCAACATGAACACCATCGCCACGCTGGTCGACTGGGCTACCGAATAGCACCGGTCATTGCGCGGCCGACTTGTGCTTTGTCATGTGGTGCAAATACGCCAGCAGATCGTTGAGTTGCGCATCTGAGAGCGTTTTCTCGTCGATGGCCGACATGCGGGCGTTGGGCCACCAGCGCAGCGATTGCGGATCGCGGATCAGGTGGCGCAGCTTCTCGTCGCCCAGGTATTCGACCGGGCTGTACGGCACGTTCAGGTCGGGGCCAAGGTTGGCATCGCCGGCGCGGTTGAGCGTGTGGCACGAGAAGCAGACGCGCTGGAACGTGGCGAAACCGCGCATGACAGGGCCATCTGCGGGCAGCCCGGCCGCGGGGCGGATGGCCGCAAAGCGCTCACCGGGCAGCGCAGCAATGTCGATGCGAACGATGCTGTAAGTCCACAGACTTTCATTCACCACCGATGCCTTGGCCGGCGGCGCCGTCCAGATCAGGCGGAACGGGCCGATGTCCTGCCCTTTGAGTGTGGGCCACGGCGCGGCCGGGTCTTCCACGGCAAGCCAGGCGCGCGGGCCATCGGCGCGGTCGCCCAGCAGCAGGCGCATCGGCAGGTGTGATACGTAGCCGTCGCTGGCGGCGGTGGTGGCGCTGGCATCCGGGCTGACTGCCTGCCCTCGGAACAGCTCCGTCACCGGGATCGCCTTGAAGGTCAGGCGGCGCTTCAGATTCTGGTCTTCCACGGTCACGCTCGTCAGGTGCGGATCGTGCAGCAATGCATCGCGCGACAACGTGCGGTGCTGCGTGCCGATGTTGACGGTCAGCGTCGTGCCGTCATCCGGGGCGTCAGCCGCATGGGCGGCGCTGCCGAACGCTGCGCATGCGCAGAGCGCCCATCCGGCCATCGTTGCAAGCCAGTTCTTCATGAGGTCTCCTGTGTGCAAATTGGGCCACTTCGTTGCGACGAGAGTGTAGGCAAGCGCACGAGGTTTGGCACGGTTTTCGTTATCGATACCGCTGTGCTTCCACGCGCTGCCTGACGGTCTGCAACGCGGCATCGAGCCGGTCAAGCGCGACGGAGCCCAACGCCAGCCGCAGCGCATGCGGTACCTGCTTTGACGTCGCAAACGGCTCTGCGGTGGACACGGAGATGCCATCCTCCTGCAGCGCCACGGCCACGCGGTCGGCACGCACCTCGGGCGGCAGCGCAAGCCAGACAAAATACGACGCAGGATGCGTGGCCAGCGTCAGCCCAGCCAGCGCCTTGCGGGCAATCGCCTGGCGTGCTGCGGCATCGCGCCGCTTTTCGGCTTCCAGGCGGTTGACCGTGCCGTCGTCCAGCCATGCGCATGCAAGGCTGGTGACGATGGCCGGGGTGTTCCAGGTCGTGGCGCGGATGGCGCGTTCCAGTTGCGGCACCCACGCAGCCGGCGCGGCAACGAAGCCGAAACGCAGGCCGGTGGCCACGCTCTTCGACAGGCCCGAGATGTAGACGGTCGATTCCGGCGCCAGCGCGGCCAGCGGCACGGGCGGGTTGTCTTCCAGAAAGGCGTAGGCCGCGTCTTCCAAGGCGATGAGGCCGTGGCGGCGCACGATGGCCGCCAGTTGGCGCCGCCAGCCAATGCCACTTACCCAGCCGAGCGGGTTGTGCAGCGTCGGCATGACGTAGACGGCGCGCACACGGCGCCGTGCGCAAAGCTGCTCCAAAGCATCCAGGTCCAGCCCGTGCCCGGCTGCAGGCAGCGGCGCCAGTTCCAGATGCAGCATCTCGGCAACGACCTTGAAACCGGGATACGTCAGGGCATCCACCGCAACCACATCGCCGGGTTTGAGCAACGCCATGGCGGTCACGGCCAGGCCGTGCTGCGCACCGTCGACCACGAGTACGTTGTCCGACGCGACGGGCAAGCCGCGCTGCGCCAGGTGGCGCGCCACGCAGGCGCGTTCATGCGCGCGGCCGCCATGCGGCGCGTAGCGCAACAGCGCATCCAGATCGCCGCCGGCGGCCAGCTTGCGCAGTGCGCGGCTCAGCAGCCGGGCCTGTCCGGGTAGCGACGGATAGTTGAAGTTCAAATCCACCACGCCAGCGGCCACGGCTTGCTGGTCGATACCAAGGCCGCGCGACAGCGTGTTCTCCCGCACGAAGGTGCCGCGCCCCACTTCGCCGCTCACCAGGCCCATCGCTTCAAGCTCGGCATACACGCGCGTGGCCGTGACCAGCGCAACGCCGTGGCGCTGGGCCAGTTGCCGGTGCGTGGGCAGGCGTGTGCCAGGCGGCAGACGGCCGGAGCGGATCTGCGCGGCCAGTTCGTCAACGAGCGGCTGGTAGCGGGCCTGAGTCATGGCTTGTTGTACTAAGGACAATTTTTTGATTGTATTGCCCCGTGCCCCTAGCATGCGATCTATCCCAACGCGACAGCACACCGATCATGCACATCGCCATCCTCACCTTCGACGGGTTCAACGAACTGGATTCACTCATCGCCTTTGGTGTACTTCACCGCATCAAGAAACCGGACTGGCGCGTGAGCCTGTGTTGCCCGCACACCGAAGTCACATCAATGAACGGCGTGACGATGCATGCGCAATCGATGCTGGAAGACGCGCGCACCGCAGATGCCGTGCTTGTCGGCAGCGGCATCCGCACGCGCGATGTGGTCGCCGATCCGGCGTTGATGGCGCGGCTGGCGCTCGATCCGTCACGCCAGTTGATCGGCGCGCAGTGCTCCGGCACGTTGGTATTGGCCAAGCTGGGGCTGCTGGGCAGCGTGCCGGCCTGTACAGACCTGACCACCAAACCCTGGGTGCAGGAAGCCGGCGTCGAAGTGCTGAACCAGCCGTTCTACGCCAACGGCAATGTGGCGACGGCAGGCGGCTGCTTTGCTTCGCCGTACCTGGCGGCATGGGTGATTGCGCGCACAGAAGGCGTGGAGGCCGCCGCAGAAGCGCTGCACTACGTGGCCCCCGTCGGCGAGAAAGAAGCCTACGTAGAAAACGCCCTGCGCAACCTGCGGCCTCACCTGCCTGGCTGATCGCGAGTGCGTTGGCCAGCCGATAGACTGGACGGCCCCTTCACGCATCGCAGACACGCGATCAGGAGTCACTTCTTGAACACGCTGACGACACTGAAGACGCTGGCCCTTTCCATTGCCGTTGCGCTGCTGGCCCACAGCGCCGGGGCGTTCGCAGCCGAATGCCTGGCCAACGGCGTCAAGCGCCGCGCACCGCAGGGCATTTCCACCAAGCTCTATGCCTGCGTCGACAAGGCACCGGACAATCCGGACGCAATCGGCGCATGTCTCTCAGCAGAAAAGGCCGCGCAGGACGAGCGCCTGAACCGCGCTTACCAAACGCTCTCGAGCAAATTAAACGGCAAGGCGAAAGACGCACTGGCACGTTCAGAGCAGGCGTGGCAGGACTTTCACACTAGGACGGCCGCCCTTGAGGCCGCCATCTACGGCACGGACAAGCTCGACGATTTGCAACGCCTGGAGAACGAGGTGTTCCGCCTGAGCGAGCGCGCCAACGCGCTCGACAAGTATCTGGCCGCGAAGGGGCAATAAGCCGTTCAGGCCGCGGCGGTCGTCGACAGCCAGTTGCGCAGGATGGCCACGCTGTAGCGTGAATCGACCTGCGCGATGAACTGCGCGAAGTCCACGCTGGCCGCGTCATCCGCGCGGTCGGAAATCGTGCGGATGGCGGCAAACGGCACGCCCCACTCGTGGCACACCTGCGCCACCGCGGCGCCTTCCATCTCAACGGCCAAGGCGTCCGGCAATGCCGTACGCAACACAGCGCTCTCCGCCGAGGTGCAGACAAAGCGGTCCCCGCTGACGATGAGCCCACGATGCACCTGCGGCGCCGCAATCCCGAAGGCCCGCATGACATCCGGACCCAGCAGCGCGTGCGGGTCGGCCAGCACAGCGCCAGCGCTTTCCAGCAGCCCGCTGGCGAGCGACACGTCGGCAGGAAAACGCGCCATGCCGGTCAGCGGAATTTCCCAGCGCGGAAACAGCGGCGAGGCATCGACATCGTGCTGCAGCAGTTCTTCCGACACCACCACGTCACCCACAGCCACGCCCGGTGCCAATGCGCCGGCCACGCCGGCAAACACCACGGCGCGTACGTTGAACTGCGTGATCAACACGGCGGTGGTGGATGCCGCTGCCACCTTGCCCACGCGCGACAGCACCACAACAGCTGCGTGCCCGTCCAACTCGCCCGTCCAGAAATCGCGGCTGCCGATGTGGATGCACTGCGCGCCGGACAGGCACGTCAGCAGTTCGTTGATCTCTTCATGCAGGGCAGCGACGATGCCGATCGGGCCACGGGCGTTGATCTGGGAAGACGGAGTGTTCATGCAGGATGCGGCGCCGGCTTGGGGCGCAGATACGTCGAAAGACGCCATTGTCGCTGCAATCCGGTTCCTGCCGGCGCCTGCGGTCAGAGGCGCTGCGCCGCCCGTTGCACGGCGTCGTGGCGGTCCGCACGCAAACGATCGAGCCGCGAGGTCACCGCTTCGAGAATCTCCGGTGCCGCACGCTCGGGGCGGCCGCAATCGAACGGCGGCGCGGGGGCGTATTCGATACCGAGCTGCACGGCCTGCGCATGCTCGGCACCGGCAATGTCGGCCATGACCGTCAGCGCCATGTCGATGCCGGCCGTCACGCCGCCACCGGTGATGAGGTTGCCGTCACGCACCACGCGGGCTTCGTCCACCGTGGCGCCAAACGCGGGCAGCAGGTTTCGCCACGCCCAATGGCAGGCCGCGCGCTTGCCCTGCAGCAACCCGGCCGCGCCCAGCACGAGCGAGCCGGTGCAGACCGAGGTGACATAGCGGGCGCCGTCGGCCAGGCGCCGCACCTGGCGCACGAACTCTGCGTCTTCCATGGCTTCGATCACGCCAAAACCGCCGGGCACGCAGATCAGGTCAGCGTGCGGAATATCGGCCAGTCGCTGCACGTTCGAGATGGTGAGGCCGCCATCGGCATGGATCTCTCCGCCGGCTGCGGAAGCCACCACGCATTGCGCGCCGGGCAGCCGCCAGAACACTTCGTGCGGGCCAGTGAAATCGAGCTGGGTGACCCGGTTGTACAGCGCAAAGACAACGATGAACGGGGAAGTCGTCATGGTTCGGCTCTCCTGAGATTGGTGCGGTGGTGGGTTGACGCTTCACAGGATCGCGCTCTATCGTGTTGGCAGCAATGACCAGTCTCCCACTTTTTCTGCCATGGCCCACCGCATCGCTGTGCTGATCTTTCCGGACTTCCAACTGCTCGACGCCGCCGGGCCGGTGGCGGCATTTGAAGTGGCCAGCCGGTATCGGGACGATCACTACGCGCTGCGCACGATTGCCGCCCAGGCCGGCCTCGTCCGCAGTTCTTCCGGTGCGCGCTGGGATGCCGACGCCCTGCCCCCGGCCAACCAGGTCGACACGCTGCTCATTGCCGGCGGCGACGGCGTGGATGCGGCCATGACCGATGCACGCACGCGCCGCTTTGTACAGCGCTGCTCGGCCCGCGGCGCGCGCGTGGCCAGCGTGTGTTCGGGCAGCCTGCTGCTGGCCGCCACGGGCCTGTTGAACGGCCGGCGCGCCACCACCCACTGGAGCCGCAGCGAGCAGTTCGCGCGCACGTTCCCGCAGGTGCAGCTCGAACCCGACCACATCTACGTGAACGACGGCCCGATCTGGACCAGCGCCGGCATCAGCGCCGGCATCGACCTGGCGCTTGCCCTCATCGCCGAAGACCTGGGCGAGCGCCTGGCACGCGCGGTGGCACGGCAGCTTGTCGTGTACTACCGCCGGCCCGGAGGGCAGTCGCAGTTTTCAGCGCTGAATGAGATGGATTCGGCACGTGGCCGGTTCAAACCGCTGCTGGATCATGTGCGGCGCAACTTGAGCGCACCGCATCGCGTTGGCGATCTGGCCGAGCACGCCTGCATGAGCCCTCGCCATTTCGCACGCGCGTTTCAGGTTGAAACGGGTCTCACGCCTGCAAAGGCCGTGGAAAAGTTGCGCGTGGAAGCTGCCCGTGCCGCGCTGGAAAGCGGTGCGGCCTCCATGCAGCGCGTGGCCACCGAATGCGGTTTTGGCGATACCGAACGCATGCGGCGAAGCTTTCAGCGCCTGCTGGGCGTGCCTCCGTCTTCATTGCGCGCACGCTGACCTCACTTAAACCCGCACCACTGCGCCATTCGCCTTCCTCAGGTCCGAACTTTGCGTCCGAGCTCCCGCGCCGCCCAACCTCGATAAGAAGGGGGCGCGCAAAACGGACACAGGGAACGTAAGGAGCCAAGGAGGAGATGCGTATGGACACTCGGGAAATGTTGGCCGTCGTCGGGGTCACGCTGGCCGTCATCACAGCCTATTCGCTTGCCCGCGATCTGACCGACGAGCCGTTGGGGCTGCAGGCACCGCAAACCGGCCTGGTGCACGTGCAAGCGCAGGTGAGTGCGCCGCATCAGTGACGCGCATGGCGCGCAAAGGCCGGCCCGCATCCCTGATCGAATGGCCGCCGCGTCTGGTGGAAGACATCGCCCGGCGCCGTGCGGTGCTCTTCTTCGGGTCGGGCATTTCGGCCAACGCCAGTTCGGCCGATGGCACGCGGCACCCGCCCACCTGGGCTGAACTGCTGTGCCTGGCCGCCGACGCCATCGCCCCCAACGCACCGCAACTGTCGGAAGAAGTTCGCGCCTTTGTCGCGCGTGGCGACGTACTGACCGCCGCAGAAATCGTGCGCCGCGTCCTGGGCCAGCGTCGGCTGACCGCGCTGTTGCGCCGTGAGCTGGTCGCGCCGCGCTTTGAAGCGGCACCCATCCACGACGCATTACTCGCACTCGATTTCCGCATCACGCTCACACCCAACTTCGACACGCTATATGAATCGCTTGCCCATGGCAGAGCGCCGGTGGAGGTGTGCCACTACAGCAACCCCGCGGTGGCGGCGCGCGTGCGTGAAGACTGCAACCTGATCATCAAGACGCACGGTTCGATGAGCGACCCAGCCTCGCTCATCTTCTCGCGCTGCGACTATGTACAGGCGCGAGCGCGCTACCGCGCCTTCTACGATCTGGTCGAGGCACTGCTGCGCACGCACACCTTTCTCTTTGTCGGCTGCGGCATTGACGACTCCGACATGCGCGCGCTGCTCGAAACCTATGGCGCCGAACACCCCGGGGCCGAACGCCATTACTTCGTGACCGCCGCCGACACGTTCTCCGACGTGACCGCCGCCGTGCTGGAAGACGCGCTCAATCTGCACGTGCTTCGCTATCAGGCGCAGGCGGCAGACCATCCGGCGCTGCTTGCGGCTGTCCGCGCACTCGGCACGACGGTCGAGCGCGAGCGCAAAGCCATCCACGGCCATCGTCGGCACGGGGCCAAGCGATGACGATCCGTGTCGGCATCTCCGGTTGGCGCTACGAAGGGTGGCGCGGCGTGTTCTATCCGGAAGACCTGGCGCAGCGCCGCGAGCTGGAATATGCGTCGCGCCAGTTCGACACCATCGAGATCAATGGGTCGCATTACTCGCTGCAATCGATCACGAGCTGGCAGGCTTGGCATGACACCGCGCCCGACGGTTTTGTTTTTGCGGTCAAGGGGCCACGCTACTTGACCCACATGCTGCGGTTTCGTGACGAGACGGCGGTGCCGGCACTGGCCAACTTCTTTGCTTCGGGGGTGCTGGCCCTGCGGCGCAAGCTCGGGCCGTTCCTGTGGCAGTTTCCACCCAACTTCCGGTTCGATGCAGAGCGGTTCGAGCGCTTCCTGTCTCTGCTGCCGCGCGACACGACAGCCGCGCGTGCGTTGGCCCGTCAGCACGATGCGCGCGTCAAGGCGCCATGGTTTGCCACGCGCGACCAAAAGACGCTCCGCCACGCGGTGGAAGTGCGCCACGAGAGCTTCTGCACGCCGGAGTTTGCAGCGCTCCTGCGCCGGCATCGGGCCGCGATGGTGGTCTCGCATGCCATTGCAGACTGGCCGTACCTTGAAGACGTGACGAGCGATTTCGTCTACCTCCGCCTGCACGGCGCCGATGCGCTCTACAGCGGCGCCTATGCCGATGCCGCGCTCGACCACTGGGCCGATCGCATCCGCCAATGGGCTGCCGGCAGCGAGCCGCCCGATGCACAACGCGCTGGCGCACCCGCCAAACTGCGGCGCAGCGGACGTGACGTCTATTGCTACTTTGATAACGATAAAAAGGTCGAAGCGCCTTCCGATGCGCAGCGCTTGCTCGAACGGCTGCGTCCTGCCAAGTAAGACTGCGGCGCGCCCCTGAGCGCCAATGCGTTCAGCCCGCTTTCACCCGCTGGCGCTTCGTCTCCTTGACGGTCGTGGGGTGGACGACCGCCGTATCCTCCGGAGCCAGCGCCCGCCCGTCCTGCGCGCGGAGTTCAAGCCGCGGCACCGGCTTGCCCGTTGCCTTCTCAACCAGCACAACGTGCGCCTCATCGGGCTCAAAGCAAAACGCTTCGCCCCATTGCCGCAGCGCCACCAGGAGTGGAAACAGCGCGCGCCCTTTCTCGGTCAGCACGTAGTCCTGATACGCACTGCCGTCAGCCGCCGGCACTGTCTCGAGAATGTCGTGCGCAACGAGGTTGCGCAGCCGCACCGCCAGGATGTTCTTCGATAGCCCAAGACTGCGCTGAAACTCGCCAAAGCGGCGCACGCCATCAAACGCATCGCGCACGATCAGCAGCGACCACCAGTCGCCAATGGCGTCCAGCGGCCTGGCGACGCCGCAAAGAGAATCCGCGTGGCTCGTACGTTTGACCATCTGTATCGCGCGTTCCGGGCGCCCCCTCACATTCAATGTGGTTGCAATATAAAACCTCGACTGCTATAACGCAACGGTTCTATGTTGCAACCACTTGAAGCAAGGAGGAAGCACGACGTGCGCGTTGATACGTTCGACGGGATGTACCCCTATACCCCCCTCTTTACCGATGCACCGGGCTTTCAGATGCATTACGTGGATGAAGGCCCCGCCGATGGCGAAGTCGTGCTGTGCCTGCATGGCGAGCCAACGTGGGGCTTCCTCTTCCGGCACCTGATCGCGGCGCTGCACGGCACCCACCGCGTGGTGGCGCCCGACCACATGGGCTTCGGCAGAAGCGAAACACCGCCATCACGCAGCTACTGGCTGCAAGACCATATCGACAACCTCGAGCGCTTGGTGCTTGCGCTGGACCTGCGCAACATCACGCTCGTCATGCATGACTTTGGCGGGCCCGTCGGGATGGGGCTCGCGTCACGGCATCCGGATCGCATTCGGCGCATCGTGAGCGTCAATGGGCCGACGCCGTTCGGGCAGGCGACGCTGGGTGAACGCCTGGCCGCCAATGCAGCGGTGTCGCCGTGGTTTCAGTGGATCGTGCGGGCGGAATCAGAGGGGCGTCTTGAAGCAGTACTGGGCGAACTTGGCTTCAACATCCTCAGCACCTTGAAGCTCAACGGCTTTGAAGATCACCGGCTCATCAGCGATGCGTGGTTGCAAGCGTACGGCGCGCGCTTTGCAACGCCGGCTGACTGCGCTGGCGCCATCGGCTGGGCCAAAGGCGTTGCGACAGGCGCCCATCGCTTTGAAATGCCGGACGCCGCAGCGCGCCGTGCCATCGGCACCAAACCCGCCATGGCGATCTGGGGCATGGCAGATCGCACGCTGCATGCGGAGTATTTCCTGCCACTGTTCAGCGAGCTATTTCCGGATGGGCCGGTGCATCGGTTGCCCGGTGTTGGGCATTACAGCTTGGAAGATGCGCCCGATGCGATTGCCGATCGTATCGCGACGTTTCTTGCGCAAACGTGAGGGCGTAGCATGCGCCGACTACCACGCCGCATACATGCACAGAAGACAGCGAACGCGAACGCGTGGCCAGCGCCCCAGCGCAGGCTACGCTTGCTCGCGCTGCCCTGGCACGGCCGCCTGGCCGAGCCTGACTTCCGCCACCAGACCACCGCCTTTGCGATTGCGCAACGTGAGCCCACCGCCTGCAGCCACGGCCAGCTGCTGCGCAATTGCCAAGCCCAGCCCCGTGCCCCCCGTCTCTCGGCTGCGCGAATTCTCCAGCCGCACAAACGGCTGCAACACGGCATCGAGCTTGTCTTCCGGAATACCGGGCCCACGGTCGCGCACTTCGATCACCACGGCTTCGCCGTCGCGGCGCACATCCATTTCCGCCGCGCCGCCAAATTTGATGGCGTTATCGGTCAGGTTGGTCAACACGCGGCGCAATGCGTGCGGACGCGTGACGATCGCGCCCGTAGCGTGCTGCTCTAGCGTTACCGGCTTGCCGGTGTCCTGGTAGTCGTACACAAGGCTCTCGACAAACGACCCGACGTCGATGCGCGATGGCTTTTCACCATCGCCATGCGCACTGCGCGCGTAGGCCAGGCCCTCCCGCACGAGCGTTTCAATCTCGGCCAGATCGCTCAACAGCTTGCGCTTCTCTTCAGAGTCTTCCGCCATTTCAGCGCGCAGCTTCATGCGTGTGATGGGCGTCTGCAAGTCATGCGAAATGGCAGCCAGAATCTGCACACGTTCTTCAACAAAGCGGGCAATGCGCTGGCGCATGGCGTTGAAGGCGTGTGCTGCGCGCGCCAGTTCAGTCGGGCCGGTCTCGTCCAGCGGAGGTGTCTGCGCGTTGGGGTTGAGCGCATCGGCGGCATCGGCCAATGCCACCAGCGGCCGGATCGACAGCCGCACCGCAAACCAGCAGCACACGATCAGCAACAGCAATTGCACCACCAGCACATATGGCAGCCACTGCGCGATGGGCGTCATGCGCGGGTGCACATCAATCGTCAGCGTACTGCCGTCGCTCAGCGTGAGGTGCGCCTGCAGTTGCTTGCCGTCGCCCGGTATTGACTCGACCGTCACGGGAAAGCGGCCGCCGCTGGCCTCGCTGATGCGCGCGGCGATGTCCTTGCCGCGCTGGGTCATCTCCGGCACGCCGGGCGAGCCAGGGCCGAGGATGTACTGATAGTTGCCGCGATTCAGGCGCGGCAGCCACTGCGGGCGCTCGTCCGCAGGCAGGCGGTCAAGGATGGCGATGGCTGTGGACACATCCGTTTCGAGCGTGCCCAGCATGACCTCGCGCGCGCTCATGTAGCGCTCGGAAAACAGCACGGCAAACGACAGCGCATACGCCACCACCAAGCCCGCCAGCAGGATCACAAAGAGGCGCGAGCCCAGCGTGCGCGGCCACGCCCAGGCACGCGCGCTCGTTGCTGTGCTCATTGGCGTGCCTCCTTGATCTCCACCGGCTTGGCAAAGACATAGCCCTCGCTGCGCACGGTCTTGATGTACGCCGGATCGCGCGCATCGTCATTCAGGCGCTGGCGCAAGCGGCTGACAAGCAGATCGACGGATCGCTCGAACATCTCGGCCTCGCGGCCCTGCGTGAGGTTGAGCAGTTGATCGCGGTTGAACACGCGCATCGGGTGGTCGACAAACACGCGCAGCAGGCGGTATTCCGCACCGCTCAGGGCGACGATGGTGCCCTCGGCATCGATCAGGTGGCGCGCGGTGGTATCGAGGTGCCACTCGCCAAAGGCCAGCATCTGCCCAGCTTCGGAAATCTGCAGGTTGGGCGGCAGCATGCGCGTGCGGCGCAGCACGGCCTTGATGCGGGCGAGCAGTTCGCGCGCGGCGAACGGCTTGGCCACGTAATCGTCGGCGCCCATTTCCAGGCCGATGATGCGGTCGGTCTCGTCGTCGCGCGCGGTCAGCATCAATACGGGCGTGGCTTTGTGCTTGCCGGCGCGCAGTTCGCGACACAGCACCAGGCCGTCATCGCCGGGCAGCATCAGGTCGAGCACGATCAGGTCGACGGTGTTGGCTTCCAGAAACGCACGCATGTGGCGCCCATCGGGCGAGGCGGTCACACGCAGCCCGTTCTTGGTGAGATAGGTCGAAACGAGTTCGCGGATCTCGCGGTCATCATCGACGATCAGGATGTGGTCGACGTGGGCATCCATGGGGGGTGGCCTCGGCACGATGGAAGGTGGAAGGAAGGCGCCATTTTGCGCCTGTCCGTGTGACGTAGCGAGCCCGTGTTGTATCGGAATGCATCTGGCAGACGCATTTGTACAGTGCGATACAAAGTCGCCCCTGCGGCGATACAAGCCAGCTACGCGCGCGGCGTCTGATGGAGGCAATCCCGATCCCTTGCCAAGGAATGTCGATCATGAGCCTGCTGATACTCGCCTACCTGGGCGGCGCGCTGACCATCCTGAGTCCGTGCATCCTGCCCGTCCTGCCGTTTGTATTGAGCCGTACCGGCCAGCCCTTTGTGCGCGGCAAGCTGCCGATGCTCGCCGGCATGGCACTCACCTTTGCCGGCTTTGCCACGCTGCTCTCGGCCGGCGGCGCGTGGGCGGTGCGTGCCAATGAAGTCGGCCGGTTTGCCGCGCTTGCGCTGCTGGCCGTGTTCGGGCTGTCGCTGCTGTGGCCACGGCTGGCCGATCTGATGGCCCGGCCGGCGGTGGCGCTGGGCAACCGGCTGGCGGGGCAAGCGTCAACGGGCGGGGCATCGGCGGAACCTTCGGTGGCGGGCTCGCTGCTGCTGGGTGTGGCCACGGGGATGCTGTGGGCGCCATGCGCGGGCCCGATCCTCGGTTTGGTGCTGACAGGCGTGGCGCTCAATGGCGCGAGCGTGTCCAGCGCGTTGGCGCTGACGGCCTACGCCGCAGGCGCAGCCACGTCGCTGGCGGCAGCGCTGGGGCTGGGCGGGCGTGTATTCGCAGCCATGAAGCGCTCCATGGGCCTGGGCGAATGGGCGCGTCGCATCATGGGCGCTAGCGTGCTGGGCGGCGTGGCACTCATCGGTCTCGGGGCAGATACGGGCCTGCTGGCGCGCCTGTCTTCCGGCGGCACCACGCAGCTTGAGCAGGCACTCGTCAACGGGCTGGGCGTGAATCGGCCGGCACCGCAAGCCAGCCTCAACGTGGTGTCCGAAGCCGAGGCCGCGCCCGTGGCGAGATCCAGCGGCTTGCCCGTAGAGGGCCGCCTGGCCTCGTTCGACGGCGCGGTGCAGTGGCTCAATTCCGCACCGCTCACTGGCGACCAACTGCGCGGCAAGGTCACGCTAGTCTATTTCTGGACGTACTCCTGCATCAACTGCATCCGCACGCTGCCTTACCTGCGCGCGTGGGCCGACAAGTACAAGGACCAGGGCCTGACCGTCGTGGGCGTGCACACGCCGGAATTCGCCTTCGAGAAATCTCCCGAGAACGTCACCCGCGCCGTCAGCGGCTTTCGCGTCAACTTTCCGGTGGCCATCGACAGCAACTACCGTATCTGGAACGCCTTCCACAACAGCTACTGGCCGGCCGCGTACTTTGTCGATGCCCAGGGCAACATCCGGCACCACCAGTTTGGCGAGGGCGATTACACCGCCTCCGAACGCGTCATCCAGGCCTTGCTGGCCGAGGCAGGCAACAGGCAGGTGACAGGCGGCGTGGTCGCGCCCGATGCCCCCGGGGCCCAGGCCGCGCCGGACTTGGACAACGTCCGCTCGCCGGAAACGTACGTGGGCTACGCGCAAGCCGACCGCTTTGCATCGCCGGGCGGTGCGCAGATCGGCACGTCGCACGCATACAGCGTCGGCAAGCTCGGCCTGAACGAATGGGGCTTGTCTGGCCAATGGACCATCGAGGCCGAGCAAGCCACGCTCGACCACGCCGACGGCAGCATCGTCTACCGATTCCACGCGCGTGATCTGCACCTCGTGCTCGGACCGGCCGCGGACGGCCGCGCCGTGCGCTTCATCGTCACGATCGATGGCAAGCCCCCCGGCGACAGCCATGGCGCCGATACCGATGCTCACGGCAATGGCGCCATCACGCAAACGCGCCTCTACCAGCTCGTCCGCCAGGCTGGCACGGTGGGCGAGCACACGTTCGAGATCCGCTTTCTTGATGCGGGGGCGCATGCCTACGCCTTTACCTTCGGCTGATGCCGTTGCGGACACCGCCACTGCATGCGGCCTTTTTGTACGCGTTTGTATCCAAGCGCCACAGAGATACATGCCCAGACAGAAAGGCCCTTCCACGCTACTTCAGGGATACGTCGGCCCTCTTTAATACGTCTCGTGGCCCCGGCAACAAGCGCACACCAAGCCGCTGGCGCCGGGACGCAAATCCAACCCTCAGTCTTCCCCCTTCATCAAAAGGAGATCACCATGACCCGCATCGAAAACGTTCTGTACACCGCCAAGGTCAACGTCACCGGCGGCCGCGATGGCCAGGCACACAGCGATGACGACCGCCTGAGCCTGAAGCTGTCGCCCCCCGGCAGCAACGGCCGCGGCACGAACCCCGAGCAACTGTTTGCCGCGGGCTGGTCGGCCTGCTTTATCGGCGCAATGGGCCGTGCGGCCAGCCAGATGAAGATCAAGCTGCCGGCCGATCTGTCCTTGAATACCGAAGTGGACCTGGGCACCACCGACGATGCGTTCTTCCTGCAAGCACGCCTGAATGTGAGCCTGCCCGGCCTGGACCACGAAGTTGCGCAAGCCGTGGTGCAGGCCGCCCACCAGATCTGCCCGTATTCGAAGGCCACGCGCGGCAATATCCACGTCGAGCTGAACGTGGTCTGACACACCGCATGGCCCGCCGGCACTGGCTGGCTGGCCTTCCCCTTCAACCTTTCAGGGATTGCACATCATGCGCACCACCTTCCGCGCCGCGCTTGCGGCACTCGCCATTGGCGCCGTCTACTTTGTCGGGACTGGCGTGCCCGCCTTCAGCCAGACCGCAGCAACCGGCGCGACGGCTCCCGAATTCACCGGCATCAACCAGTGGTTGAACTCGCAGCCGCTGTCGATGAAGGACCTGCGCGGCAAGGTCGTGCTGGTGGATTTCTGGACGTACTCGTGCATCAACTGCCTCAACACGCTGCCGCACGTGAAGCAGTGGTACGACAAGTACAAGGATCAGGGCCTGGTCGTGGTGGGCGTGCACACGCCGGAATACGCGTTTGAGAAATCAACCGCCAACGTGCAGGAAGCACTCAAGCGCCTGGACGTGCGCTACCCGGTCGCGCAGGACAACAGCTACGCAACGTGGTCTGCCTTCCACAACCAGTTCTGGCCAGCGCTGTACCTGATCGATACCGACGGGCGCATCGTCTATCAGCACTTTGGCGAAGGCCGCTACGCCGAGACGGAAGCCGCCATCCAGAAGCTGCTGGCAGACCGCAAGCCGCAGAAGCCTGCGTGATGAGGCTGCGTGAGAAGTCGCGCCCCGACGGCGCTTATGAACGCCAGCGGGCGGGGCGCTTTTCCAGGAAGGCGTCGATGCCCTCGCCGGCGTCTTCTTCCATCATGTTGCGGGCCATGACATCGCCCGCGTAAGCATAAGCATCGGAAAGCGGCATCTGCCGTTGCCGATAGAACATCGCCTTGCCATAGCGGATGGCGACGGGGCTCTTCGAGACGATGTCCGCCACCTTGCGAGCCACGGCGGCATCCAGTTCCTCCGCGGGTACGGCCTCGTTGATGAGGCCCCAGTCCGCGGCCGTAGCCGCATCGATAAAGCGGCCCGTTACCAGCATGTCGAACGCGCGCTTCGCAAGCACGTTGCGCGACAGTGCCACCGCAGGCGTCGAGCAGAACAGGCCGACATTGATACCTGACACCGCAAATCGCGCGGTGTCTGAAGCGATGGCCAGGTCGCAACTGCCGACCAATTGGCAGCCGGCCGCTGTTGCCACGCCATGCACGCGCGCGATGACAGGCACGGGCAGCGCCTGAATCGCCTGCATCACCACGCTGCACCGCGCAAACAAAGCCTGGTAGTACGCAAGGTCGGGCGTACCGCGCATTTCGCGCAAATCGTGTCCGGCGCAGAACGCCTTGCCCTCGGCGCCGAGCACCACGCAGCGCACCGTCGCATCTAGCGCAATGTCGTCCAATGCGCGCTGCAGCGCATCGAGCATGGCTTCTGACAACGCGTTGAACTGCAGGGGCCGATTCAGCCGCAGGGTAACGACGCCCTCGTGGTCGTCACGCAAGACGAGTGCCTCGGTGGCGGCATTGGTGGTGGGGTGAGGTTGCATGCGCACTCCTTTGCAGGCTGGTGCCCGGGTGGGCACCAGTCTATCTCTGCCGCGCGCGCGCCGCACTCAGGCGTTGCCAGTAGCTGCGTGCTGGCTGTCAGCCGCCACGCCGGGCCGGCGCGCGCTGGCCTGATGTAGCTCGACCATGTTGCCCGCCGGGTCCCGCAGGAACAGTTGCTTCAGCCCGGGCGAAGCTACGTTGTCGAGCGAGAAGTAGCGCACGCCACGCGCAATCAGGGCCTGCTCTGCGGCCAGCACATCCTCCACGGCCAGCGCCAGGTGGTTCGACACCGGGTCTTCATCCGGCGCGCGGGCGTAATCCGACACCCCGTCGCAGCCGAGGATGTGGACCTGCGTGCCATTGGGCAGGTCGATCCACGACCCATAAATGCCCCGGATCTTCCAGCGTGTGGCATCGAGCGGCAGCGACAGCACGTCGCGATAGAACTCCAGGGTGGCATCGGCTTGCCCCTGCGGCACCCGAAAACCTACGTGATGCAGCCCCACGACTTTGACTGACATAGCGTCTTCCTTAAGCGTTGTGCGCGGCCAGGCGGCCCCGCGTTGATCAAGTGCGGCATCCGGGCATCCGATGCCGACTGGCCGCAGTATAGTACGTAAACCGTACTATCTGTAAACCGTATTTTATGTGATGCGTATAATCCGTCTTCACACACGGTCCATATCGCCTGCCCAGGCCTTTCGTCATGAAGCAACGCAACGCCGCGTCCGATCGCACCGCCTCCCGCGAAGACGACATCGACCAGGACCTTGCGCTCGCTATGCAGCCGCACCTCGCCCTGATGAAGAAGACTGCGCGGCGCGGCACCCATCAGGGCCGCGCCGGGATTGGCATGCTGTTGCTGTGGCTGTCCGACGACATCGGCCCGCGTGTTGATGCCTCCCTGGCCGCGCTGGGCCTGTCGGAAAACAAGCTTGATGTGCTGATGTTTTTTGGCCTGGCCGAGCGGGGGCTGATCGACAGCAAGGAAGTCACGCCGTCGGCCATGGCGGACTACTTCGGCATCACGCGCTCAACCGTCACGGGCGTGCTGGATTGGCTGGAGAAGCGCGGCCTGCTGCAGCGTGCACTGAGCACAGAAGACCGGCGCAGCTTTTCCCTCACCCTGACTGATGCGGGCCGAGCCCTGCTCGCCCAGGCCCTGCCCACGTTCTGGGACACCTGCGAAGCGCTCGTCGCCTGCCTGGACGAAACCGAATGCGCCGCGCTCCAGCGCATCCTCGCCAAGCTGTGGAAGCAGCTACGGCGCCAGACCTGAACGGCCTACCCCTTCGCCGCTTTGACATTGGGCGGGCGGCTGACTATCACGCGTCTATAAGACGTCGGTCGCCAGCCCCACCAAGATGCGCGGGGCGCACCACCGCAAGCCGCCGCCGGCAGCACAATCGGATCGCGGTCGCACCGCAAATCACACCAGAAGCACAAGCGAACGAGTGACACAGTCACCGCAAGGGGGCCAACGTGATATCGGAAACGCTGGACATGCAGCGAGGCCTGTTGTTGAGCCTCTCTCCGGGACGCCGGACGTATTGGATGGCGCAGGCGGTGGCCTTGCTGTCGCTCGTGGTGCTGATGTCGGCCGTGCCGTTCGCCAAGGTGCAGTTGGCGCAACTTCCGTCGTTCGTGCCGATTTACGAGTCGGCCCTCATCCTCAATGACCTGATTACCGCGGCGCTGCTCTTCGGGCAATTCGCCATCACACGGTCGCGCGCAATGCTGGCGCTCGCCAGCGGCTACCTCTTCACGGCCGCCACGGCGGTGGGGCATCTGCTGTCATTTCCGGGCCTGTTCGCATCCGGCGGCCTGTTGGGCGCCGGGCCGCAGAGCACCGCCTGGATCTACATGTTCTGGCACGCGGGCTTTCCGTTGTTTGTCATCGCTTACGCCGTGCTCAAGGCCCAGGAAGAGCGCGAGCCTGACCGCTTCCCCGCCCACACACTGACGCGGCAAACGGCACTGGGCACCGTGGCGGCCGTGCTGGGCGCAGCGGCCGCGTGCGTGGCACTGGCCACCGCCGGCGAACACCTGCTGCCCACCATCATGGCGGCCAACCGCTACACGCCCGTCATGGGGTTCGTGGCCGGCAGCACATGGTGCTTTTGCATGGTCGCGCTGGTCGTGCTCTGGCGCAGCCGCCCGCACCTGACGCTCGACATCTGGCTGATGGTCGTGCTGTGCGTGTGGATCTGCGATGTCGCGCTCAGCACCGTATTCAACGGCGGGCGGTATGACCTCGGCTTCTATGCCGGCCGCGTGTTCGGGTTGTTGGGGGCGAGCTTTGTACTGCTGCTGTTGTTGATCGAGAACACGGTGCTGCATTCTCGGCTGGCTGCGGCGCGGGCCGAACTCAAGCGGCTGGCCGCGAGCAATGTGGGGGATCGCGAAGGTTGATGCGGTGACGCGGTGATGCGGTTGCGCCGCGCTACGCCCGCCGCACTTGCGTGGCCCGGCCCGGCATCGACATCGCCGCCACCCCCGCCACCACACACGCAAGCCCGATCCACGCCGAAGAGGGCAACGATTCCCCCAGCAACACCACGCCGATCGCCACGCCAATCGGCACACGCAGATAGGCCTGCGCGGTGGTACCGATCGCACCCAGCGTCTGGATGAGCCGGAAGTAGATGGCAAAGGCCAGCGCCGTGGAGAGCCCCGCCAGCGCCACCAACGCCATCAACGAACGCGCAGAAGGCTCAAGCGCCCAAGGGTGATTAACAAGCAGGCTCGCGGGCGTGAGCACCAACGCCCCCACCAGCAACGAGCCGGTAGCCGGCGCCGCAGGATGCAGCCCCTTGAAAGACCGGCCGTAGATGGCCGCACCTGCATAGCACGCCGTGGCCGCCACGATGGCCAGTTTCGGAACAAGCTGCCCACCCAGCCCATCGAGCGCGCTCGGACCAACCACCAGACACGTGCCGACAAACCCGGCAACCACGCCGATCAGCTTGCGCAACGACACCGGCTCGTGCCGCGTGATGAGCACCGTCGCCACAAACACCATCACGGGCGACGTCGAATTCAGGATGGTCGCCAGACTCGCCCCCACCGAGCGCTCGGCCCACGCGATGAGCGTGAAGGGCACAACGCTGTTGAGCAATGCCTGCACGCCAAAGCGCATCCATACTCGCCTGTCGCGCGGCATGCGGACGTTGCGACTGCGCATCCACAGCAACAGCAACGCCGCCGCGATCAACGTTCTGGCGGCAATGAAGGTGAGCGGCGGAATGGTCTCCACGCCGATCCGGATAAAGGTATAAGACGCGCCCCACAAGGTCGACAGCGTGAAGAGCAGGGCCAGATCGGTGGCGTGGCTGGATGGGGGCGTGTCGGTGTGCGGCACGGAGTGCCCTCCTGTTTTGGCGGCTGGGGCCGCAACTGGATACGGGAGGATCGTAGCGGGGATGGGCTTTGGCCGTGCGGGAAACGGTTTGGTGTGGAGCGAAGTGTGGGTGGCGATGTTCAACCGTGCGTGGATGTTGCGGCATAGCGACGAGTGCGACATTGGATGCGTGGCTCAGACGCATAGCGGCCACGACGCTCAGCCCACGATGAGGGTACTGACTGACGAGACGAGGAAAGGCGGGTTTTCTTGGTTCAATCGAAGGCCCATCCGATTTGTGCTCCCCTCCGAAAAGCTGTCCTCATTGGCGAATACACACCGCCGTAACATGCGGCTGAGGGGTGACGCAACCGCAGCAGTTGCCTAAGATGCCGCCCTCCTGGCAGGTCGCTACAAGCGGCCGTGCGGGGCCCGACGGTCATGCGCAACACCACGTGCATGACCGTCAACCTCTGGCCGCCAATCAGTGCAAACCACCCTCGATGTCGAAGATCAGCAGCGCGAACGGTATCCCGCCACGGCATGACAACCCGTCTGACGGCCACCACGCCGGGCGGCTGACGCGCGTTGCGCAACAACCCGCCTGCGCACCCCGGGCGCCCAGTCCCGGGCTCACGCAGTTGCCTAAATCCACCGCTGCACGCCAGCCCGCCGCGCCAACCCGGGTCAAAGCCTTGCGGACGCTGGAAACGCGGCAGCGCCTGCACCGCTTGCGCAAAGAACTCAGCAAGATTGACCCTCCACCGGCCTGTGCCGAAGACGCCCATGCCGACATCCTGGCCGCCATGGTGCGCGCCGGCTTGAGCGGCTGGACGTTACCAGCCCTGTCCGACCCCACCAATGCGCGCCATGCAGATGGGTCGGTGATGGTGTCGCTGGTGTCTCACGCCATCATCTTCAACGCCAGAGGCGCGTTCCGCATCATCGATCTGCTGCCCCCCGGCAGCGTGTACTTCGAGTTGGCCGGGAACAACGATGCTGCGTTCGTCCTCCCATGCGGCTGCCCCGTCGTCGCAGCCCATTAGCGCACGACACCACGGCCTGCAGCCCGCGCATCCGGTATCTCAACAATTCTCACCTCAGGGTTATCCGCCATTTCGGTCGGCGCTCACCTTTTCGACACTCCTGCCACACCACCAATAAAACAAGGGGCGGAGACAGGTATGGACCGGCGGCAATTCGTACGGAGTTCGGTAGCACTGGGCGGCGCAATGATGCTGTCGCCCATGGCACGCGCGGCGGAAGCCGGCGTGTTCGCAGACAAGATCGTCTTTGGGCAGACGGTTGGGTTCGACAGCGTATGGGGCGGGTTGTACAAGAACTACACCAATGGCCTGCTGGCCGGCTTCGAACAGGTCAATGCCCAGGGCGGCGTGGCCGGACGCAAGCTGGTCGTCAAGCGGCTGGAAGACAACTACCTGCCAGACAAGGCCGTGGCCAACGTCAAGACGCTGGTGCAGGAAGGCGTGTTCGGGCTGGTATGCATGGGCGGCACCGGTAACACCATCGCCGCGTTGCCGCTGCTGGAGCAATACCGCCTGCCGATGGTGGGCGCCATGACCGGCGCCACCGCCGCCCGCAAAGCGAGCGCACCACTGTTCCACACGCGCGCCAGCTACGCCGACGAAGTCACGAAGATGGTCCAGCACGCCACCACCATCGGGCTCAAGCGCGTGGCCGTGGTCTACCAGGACAACCCCTTTGGCTCCGGCAATGCCGACGCCGCCAAGGCTGCAGCCAACAAGTTTGGCGCGCAGATCGTCGCGCTCATCCCGCACAACGCCAAGGGCGACGACATCGACATGGTGGTCGACAAGATTGCCGCCGCCAACCCGCAGACAACGCTGCTGTTCACCTCGCCCACCTCGGTGGCCGACATGCTGATGCGCTATCAGGCCAAGCACGGCCCCGTGCCGTTGCCCCAGCCGTGGATTCTGTCCGTCACCACGCCCAAGACCGTGTTCGAGAAGGCCGGCACGCTGGCCCATGGCGTGGCTGTCACGCAGGTCATGCCGGGCCCCAACGCGCGGACCCAGCCGCTGGTGCGCGCGTTTCGCGAGGCCAACGACAAGTTTGGCGACCACAGCAACCAGACCTACGAAGCGGTGGAGGGCTTCCTCACCGCCCGCGTCATCGTGGAGGGCCTGAAGGCCTGCGGCAGCAACCCCACGCGCGACGGCTTCATCCAGGCGCTGGAAGGCTTCGGCACACGTGACTTTGGCGGCGTGCGTGTTCATTACGACCGCAGCAACCACGCCGGGCTCGACTACGTGGACGTGACGATGATCGGCAGCAACGGCCACCTGGTCGGTTAAGCCATGCGTAACTTGTGCCCCAACGCACACCGGTGGCAACATGGCGCCATGCAACGCGCGCCCGCCACCACCCTGCAGATGATTCGCACCGCCCCGCCAACGGGACGGTAGTGTGTGGCGCCAAGCCAGCCGAACCCGCCTCCCGAGGCGGGTTTTTTGTTTCTGCCTGCCCATCACCAGAAGGACGTGAACCCGATGATCGAGATCCGCCCCGCGCAGTTTCCTGCCGACATGGCCGCCGTGCAGGCCATCTTTCGTGAATACGTGGCAAGCCCCAGCGTCAGCCTGGATTTCCAGGACTACGAAGCCGAGTTTGCTGCCCTGCCCGGCAATTACGCCGCGCCGCGCGGGCAATTGCTGCTGGCCTGGAAAGCCGATGCCGTGGTCGGTTGCGCCGCGTTTCGTGAGGTGGATGCAACCACGTGCGAGATGAAGCGCGTCTACGTCCGCCCCGCTGCACGCGGCGAGCAGCTCGGCCGCCGCCTTGTCGAGCGCCTGCTGCAAGACGCCAAGGCCGCCGGCTATGCCCGCATCTGTCTGGACGTACTGCCCGAGTTCAAAGCCGCGCAGCAGCTCTACCTGTCGCTGGGCTTTACGCCCGCACCGCCGGTCACGTTCAACCCGGTGCCGGGCACGCTGTTCCTGGGTCGGACGCTGTAGCGCGCGGTTGCTAGAATCCCGAGCCGCCCTTCTTGAAGACGACCGAAACAACGCGATGACGGTATCCCTGAGCCTGGACCCGCAGTTCTTCAACCTCCTTGCCGAGAGCCACCAGCGGCTTGTCGGCGTGCCGCTGTTCGACAACGCCGCCACCCGCACCGACGCGGCCCGATGGCTTTACGAAGACGCGCCCTTCTGCCTGCTGGCACACAACACCGACGACGACCCGCGCTTCATCTACGCGAACCGGGCCGCGCAGCGCTGCTTTGAATACGATTGGAACGGCATCACGGCGTTGCGGTCGCGTTTTTCAGCAGAGCAACCAAACCGCGAAGAACGCGCGCAATTGCTCGAATCGGTACGCACACGCGGGTTCGCCACCGGTTATCGGGGCGTACGCATCTCGCGCTCCGGAAGGCGATTCTGGATTGAGGGCGGCACCGTGTGGAATCTGATCGACAGCGATGGCGTGTACCACGGGCAAGCCGCGACCTTCCACCACTGGCATGACGTGTGACCTGCGGGGAAAAAGCGCGGCCCGGCCTCGCTGTTTTAGGCCTCGGAACCTCGCATTTGGTGTTCCAAGTCCGGCGTAAAATCCGTTCGCCAAGGAACCGCCACGATCATGCTCGCTCGCGCCATCGCAACGCTCTGCGCCATCGCGCCTCTCGCTGGGTGCGTCAGCTATCAAGACCCCCGCACGCCCGAACAGCAGAAGCTCGCGCTGCAGCGGGCCGCCAATGAACTGGCCGGCCGCTACACCATCACAGACAGCCGCAACGACGATGGCCACGGCTATACGCAAGCCTTCGTCAGCAAGCAAGACGGCCCAGACCAGCTCAGCCTGCAGATGATGGGCCCGACCACCGGCGCAATAACGCTGGCCGGCTCCGACTGCCGAGGGTGGTATGTCGAAAACCAACGCTACACCGCCATGCAGTGCGATGCGTTGACGGGCGAGGTCAACTTCTTCTCTCTGATGCGGCAAGCCAACCCAGACCCGGTGAACTCCGGCACCATGCCACCGTCGTTCGCGACGATGGTGGTTCCGGAAGGCAGCTATCTCTTCGACATTGCAGACCGCAGCGGGCGGCATCACCATTACGTGTTGACGAAGACACCACTGCAGCAGATGCCCGAAACGCCCGGTGCAATGCGGCGATGGCCGGCACCGCGCTCGTCGCAATAGGCATCGCCGGGCTGTTCCGTCATATCGCCGGGTTGGTATTCACAACACAACAACGTACGTTTCAAAGGGGTAGGAGTTGTCGAAAAAGATCATCTCTCTGGTCTTGGCCTGCGCTTGCAGCATGGGCCAAGCGGCCTTCGGACAAATCTCAATGGAAGCGCCCCTGACAGACGCGCCGCAAAGCGAAGCGCTCCAGACGGAAGTCCTTCAAGCAGCCACACCTCAAGCGGAAGCGCCCATGCCGGAAGCCCCGCAAGCGGAGGCGCCCAACCCCGTGCCCGCCCCAAGGGCGGAGCCCCTCGTCAAGGTCGAACAAAGCTATTGGGAAGCCGAAGGCCTGAGCGCCCGGATGCGCAAGGCGCGTGCGATCACGTTGTATTTGATGGACCCCGCCATGGCATCGCTCAAGGCCGTGGACGAAGCGCAACTGAAAGACGCCGGCTGCGAATACAGCACCGAAGACGCCGCGCTCGTCGCCAACTTTGCGGAATTCATCGAGCACACCAGCGTGCGCAGCAACTCGTTCGTACTGCAGTTCGAGCCTCGCGAGGCCGCCTACCTGGCGCTTGGAGGCGGCAGCGAGATGAAGCTGCTGTTTGAGAAGCCCTACCCGAATCAATCGGAAGTGCTGGGGCAGATCAATGGTCAACCGGTCACAGTCAGCAAGAGCCTGGTGGAAGGCTTGTACCGATGGGCCGCGAAGGTTGACCGCGTCCGTCGCTGCGAAAACTTTGTAGGCAAGTACCGGTAAGCCAGCGTGCCCGCCTTCAAAGCGCGTATGCCAACGACCGCAGGTTGGCATCCAGCACAAACTGCTGGCACATGCTCGGCGCCAGCGGGCGGCTGAAGAAATACCCCTGAAAACGGTCGCACCCCAGGGCCGACAGGCGCTTGAGCTGCTGTTCGGTTTCCACGCCTTCCACCACCGTCGACAGGTTCAGCGTCCGGCTCAGGCTCGCGATGCTGCGCACGATGTGTTCATTGATGCTGCCCGCGCTCACGTCGGCCAGAGAACGATCGATCTTCACGGTGTCCAGCGGCAGCTCGCGCAGGTAGTGCAGCGACGTATGGCCCATCCCGAAATCATCGAGCGCGACTTTCACGCCAGCCTCCCGCAACTGTTTCAGGTTGCCGATGGCGTTGATGTCCGGCAGCAGCATCGTGGTTTCGGTGATCTCCAATTCAAGCTGCGTTGGTGACAACCCTTCGCGGTGCAGGATGTCGATCACGTTCCGATGGAACGCATAGTCCAGCAGCTGCCGTGGCGACAGATTGACGGCGACCACGAAATCGTCCGGCAAGACATCGCGCCACGCAGCGCGCTGCTGACACGCCAGCGACAGGATGCGTAGGCCCAGTTGGTCGATCTGGTCAATGTCATCGGCCAGCGCCACGACAATGGGCGGCGCCACGCGCCCCAGCACCGGATGCTGCCAGCGCAGCAGCGCCTCTGCACCGAACACGCGCCCGGTTGTGCAATCCACCTGCGGCTGAAACTCCAGAAAGATCTGGCCTTCTTTCTTGATGGCGCCTTCCAGGTCGCTGGCCAGCGCCACCGCCATGCGGCCCTCGTCGCCGGGCAGGTCCAAACACCGCCGGCCCTTGAGGCTCACCTCGGGCGACTCGGCAATCTGCAGCAGAGAAGCCAGTACGTCCTGACTGCGCCGTGCGGACAAGACATCCGCCATGCGCACAAACGGAAGGTAGATTGCCGCCCCCACCACCAGGCCAATGAGCTGCACCACCGCGCCTGATACCGAGCCGGTGGCCGCGTAGCCGCTGAACAACGCCGGCGTGGTCCACGCCACGCTGTAGCCGGTCTTGGGCATCAGGTCAGCTACGGTGGCCGCATAGGCGATCAGAATCTGCACCAGCGGCGTGAGCAGAAACGGAATCGCATAGACGGGGTTCAGCACCAGCGGCAGCCCGAACAGCAATGGCTCGTTCACGTTGAACAGCGCCGGCAACATGACGACGAGCGCCATCTTGCGCCCACGCAGCGTGCGCCTGGACATCAGCAGCGCCAGGATCAGGCTGAGCGTGCCGCCCGAGCCGCCCATGCGCGCGAACACCGCGAAGAAGTGGTACGTAAAGATGAACTGCGGCTGGCCACCGTTGGCAACCGCCGCCGCATTGGCCTGCGTTGCGGGCTCCAGGATGTGTTGGTGGACGGCGTACAGCGCATTCGGCCCGTGGATGCCGAACAGCCAGAGCACCTGCGCCGCGGTTTCGTAGCCCAGACCAAACAGCAGGCTGTTGGAGACTTCCGAATGCGGCACCGCCAGCAGCGCATCGAATGCCGCCATGAGCTGCGGCCCGCCCGCCCAGTCCACGACGATCTTGAGCAGCGCAAACGTCAGGATCGTCAGCATGCCGGCCGGCATGACCGACAGCACATCGCCCACCAGAAGATCGTTGCTCAGGTGGTGAGACGGAATGCGTAAACGGCGGATGCCGCACAGCTTCAGAAACAGGCTGCCGCCCAGCGACGCAACCAGCAAAGCGCCAAACAGCCCGCGCCCCAGCGAGAGCGATGCCGATGCCATCAAAGATGCATCCGCATCCGGCGTAATGAGCGTGAAGAAGCACGACACCACCACCACCGCCGCCACGGTCGGGTTGACCACACGATGCCCCGCGCGCTGGTTGTGCAGCTTCGCCAGCACTTCGGCAAACCCAAAGAGCGCGACCAGCGCGCCGATGCCGATTGTTCCGGCCAACACACTGTCGCAAAAGACGTCCAGCCGCGTGCCAAAGACAGTCAGCAGCGCGTGGCGCATGCCGGCGGTGGGCGGGTTGCGCAAGAGCAGCGCCAGCGCGCCCACCATGATGAGCGGCAAAGAGAGCGCCAGCCCACGCCGAATGGCAATGAAATACGGCCCGCGGTCGAAGCGCTCGGCAGCGCTCAACAACCTCAGCCAGGGCGATAGCGCCTGCGTCGTCATAGGACTGGATCTTGTTCGAGGTGGATCGGCAATATCCGGGGCAGCCCGGAGTTTTGCTGATCGGGCTATGCATCGTAATCGACACAATCCCACGCGCCTGAAGCGCAACCCCTTACGCAATACGCAAAAATGCTCACCAGCCCATGGCAAGCTTTGTGCAATACCTAGGGGAAACCCGAAGTCTTGATGCGTCGCCGGCCCCCGGCGCGCACCACAACAAGGCATCGGCACCAACGTGGCGCCCAACCTGTGTACGGCGCGCCCCAGAATCTGCAACGATCTTGCTTATGTCGATTTCCCTTCGTGCGACCCGCACTGTGAAACTACCTGCACCCCTTCTTTCCCTGCTCCGCCTCATGCGCGACCCGCATCGGCGCTATCAGCATGCGCGCTACATCCATGCCACGCGCGTCGGCTTGGGCGTGCTGCTGTCGATTGCCGTCACGTCGGGCTTCGGCTGGCCGCATGGCGAGTGGGCCACCATCTCGCTGCTGATCGTCATTGCCGGCCTGCAGCACCACGGCAACATCCGCAAGCGCGCGGCCGAGCGCGCCTGGGGCACCCTGATCGGCGCGGTGGCGGGGCTGTTGATCATCGTTCAGCAGACGTGGCTCGGGCATCTGCCGCTCACGTATGCACTCACGGCCATCGCGTGCGGCATCTGCGCGTATCACGCCATCGGCAAGGGCGGCTATATCGCGCTGCTGGCCGCCATCACGCTGGTCATCGTGGTGGGGCATGGCGACAACAATCTGCTCGACGGCGCCTGGCGCACGCTCAACGTGCTGGTAGGGATTGCCATTGCGCTGCTGTTCTCGTTTGCGCTGCCGCTGTATGCCACCTACTCCTGGCGCTACCGGCTGGCCGAGGCGCTGCGTGAATGCGCCCGCGCCTATGCCAACCTCGGCCAGGCCGATGAAGCCTCGGGCGAGCGCAGCAAACACCTCGGCAAGCTCAACACGCTGCTGGTGCAGTTGCGCTCGCTCATGCCGTCGGTGTCCAAAGAGATTGACGTGCCCGTGGAGCGGCTGGAGAACATCCAGCGCAGCCTGCGCATCTGCATCAGCACGCTGGAACTGCTCAATGCAACGCACGGGGCATTGGGCGCACCGAGTGCAGGCGCCCTGCCCGGCGTGGGCGCCCGGCGCATCCGTGACACGCTGATCGGCATGTCGCGGGCATTGCGGTTCGGCACGGTGGCGCGCCTGGCACGACCGCGCGCGGCCGACCTGGCAGAGCAAAAGCACACGCCCGGCACACCTACCGTGGAAAGCGCGCTGGCGGAGGGTTTTGCCAACGAGATCGAGAACCTCCGGCGGCAACTGCTGGCGATTGCGCCGCAGTGGAATATTGGGTGAAGCGCGCGCGCTGTGTCTGCTGAGAGCGGCGCACGCATTGCTCAATTATTCTCAGCTACGCATGCAGGTGTGGGGCCAGGTCGGTAGACTGGCGCGTAGCCATAGTTCACGAGCCTTCGTGAAAAGATGGTCGGGGAGCCTCGGGATTGACCACCTCGGGGCTTTTTTTTCGCCGGTGCGGAGCACCTTTCCATCGACCGGGCCGAGGGATGTAGTTGCACGCAGCCGATTCGCCGTGGCCACTATCCGGTCGCCGGTTGGGAGCCAGACATGTACACACCTCACTGGACCAAACGCCTCAGCCTGAGACTGCTCAGCGCTGTCACCCTTGCGCTCTCACCGGTCTGCGCGCAGCTTGCGAGCGCCGAGCCACTACACAATCGCGCCGTACCCTGCCGAATCGGCAATGACGCAGCCATCGAGGCGGACCACGCTGTCCCCACTGGCTCGCACCCGCCGCAGGTCGGCCAATTCGGCATCAGCGCGGATGCCAACGCCTACACCGTCGATACCGGTGCCGGACTGGTATTCAAGATCCGAACACGAGGGGCCAACGGCGGTGATCGCGGCAAGGGCGACATCGTCTCCTTGCTCTGGCACGGCGTGCAGTATCAAGACCCGCGTAAAGGCAGTCAGGTGAATTCCGGCTTTTCCGGCCTGTATGACGGGGACGATCGCGTCAATGTGGACGCGGCACGCGTGGGCAATGACGCCATCAAGGTTACCGTCAGCGCCGGGGCATTAACCCATGTCTACATGGCCCGCCGCGGGCACCCCAACATCTACATGGCAACGTATTTCACGGCGGAGCCCAAGCCCAACCTTGTGCGCTTTGTCGTGCGGGTGCCGCATGCACGCCTGCCCGACGGGCCGCAATGCGCAGACATCACCACCGCCGTGCGCGGTGTAGAAGCGCATGATGTTTTTGGGTTGGCCAACGGCGAAACCCGGTCCAAGCATTACTCCAACATGCGCCTGAAGGATTGGCAGTACTTTGGCGCGACCGGCCCCGGCGTGGGCATGTGGATAGTGCGTGACAACAACGAGGGCGGGTCTGGCGGCCCGTTCTACCGCAGCCTCCTCGACCAGGGCGCTGAAGACCAGGAACTGACCTACATCGTCAACTACGGCGAGAACCAGACCGAGCCCTACCGCATGGGCGTGCTCAACAGCTACGTTCTCGCCTTTACCGACGGCGAACCGCCCCGTGACGTGAGCACCCACTGGTTCAAGGATATGGACCTGCCCGGCTACGTGCCGGAAAACCAGCGCGGCTCCCTCGAAGGCCATTTCACTGGCCTGACAGAAGACGCCCCATATACCTTGGCCCTCAGTAACGCGCACGCGCAGTACTGGGGCGATGTCTCTACAAAAGACGGCCACTTTCACCTGCAAGGCATGCTGCCCGGCCAGTATCAGGCGACGCTCTACCGAAATGAGCTGCAAGTGAAACGCTTCAGCGTAGACATCCAGCCCGCCCGCACAACGCCTTGCGCGTGTGGCGGCATCGATCACGATCCGCAACACGATGCCGCGCTATGGCGCATTGGCACCTGGGATGGCAGCCCGCGCGAATTCCGCAACGGCAACCAGGTCACGGTGATGCATCCATCCGATGTTCGGATGCAGCCGTGGGGCGTGCCCCAATACATCGTTGGGCGCTCGACCCCCGCCAGCGATTTCCCTGCGTATCAGTGGAAAGCCATCAACGGCATGTTGGTGGTGCGCTTCCGGCTGGAGCCGCGTGACATGGCTGATCACCGGCTGCGCATCGGCATCACCACGGCCTTTGCCCATGCCCGCCCGAGCATCACGGTCAACCAGTGGAGCGCACCCGCGCCGCAACCCGCGGCTGAGCCGACCACCCGCAGCCTCACGGCGGGCTCCTACCGCGGCAACAACGCCACCTTTGCGTTCGACGTTCCGGCGTCGGCCTTCGTGGTTGGCGAGAATGAGCTGAAGATCAACGTCACCAGCGGTAACGCCGGAGAAGGCTTTCTCAGCCCTGGTTACGCATTCGACGCCATCGATTTGCTGAAGTAGCGGGCACCGTGACCAGCGTGCCGGCGTGCATGCGTCAAGCTGCCAGCTTCACATTCGGGCCAGCGCTCTCCGACTGCCCGCCCGCCGGCTGGGCCGCCAACTGATAGCCGCGCGAGTAGACGGTCTTGAGCTCGACGCCGGTCGCCGGGCCAAAGCCCAGCTTCTTGCGCAGTTTGTAGATGTGCTGTTCGATCGAGCGCTCTGCAACGCTGGCGTCTGTGCCCCATACCGCAGACGCGATCTGCTGGCGCGACAGAAACGCCCCAGACGACGAGAACAACAGCCAGGCCGTGGCGAATTCGCGTGCGGTCAGACGAATGGGTACGCCATCCAATGTCGCGGTGCGGGTCAACCGACATAGACGATAGGGCCCGACCACCACCTGCGTATCGGGCGCGGCCTGCGTCGACTTGCCGGCCCCGCGCAGGATGCGGCGAACGCGCGCGCACAACTCCTCGGCGCTGAAGTGGCCGGAAATGATGTCGTCGATACCGGCGTCGAACGCGCCGAGCATCTCGTGGCGGCCGGCAAAGTCGCCAAACACCAACGTTGGTCGGCACATGTTGGCGTTGCGCTCGCGCCCCGAGAGCAACTGTCGGGCGGCCGTGCTGAACTGCTTCGCATCAATCATCAGCAACGCAAAGGCCTCGGTGTGCCCGGTGCGCATCAGGGCCAATGCGTCGTCGAATTGCACGCACGTCACGCCCTGCGCTGACAGGCAGGCCGCTACATAAGCAAAACTGGTTGGGTTGGTGGTCAGTACAGCAAATTTCATGGCAAGCCCCCCGACGGCGCGGGGTCGATCAATACGTCCACCCCGCTTGTTATGTTTCGCAAAAGCATAGCGTTCACAGTGTGTTCATCCATCGCTATGACTAGCGATGCGGCGAGGGGCCAGCCGACCATCGCCCCTGCAGCGGCGGCGCAGGTGACGCGTTCGACACCACACAGCACACAGCACACAGGATCGGCCCGTGACACCGTTCAGGATGCGAAATCCGTGATCACCGTCACGCCGGTGCCTTCAAACCGGTTCATGTTCGTCAATGCCTTGATCGAGGCGCTGAGGCTGATCTCCCTGCGGACCATTCGCCCGGGCTGCAGCTTGCCCGCGCGGATCATGTCCAGCATCGGGCCATAGCGATGGGCCTGCATGCCGTGGCTGCCCAGAATTTCCAACTCATGCGCAATCACCTTGCTCATGGGGACTGCGGGCGTCGTGTGATCACCCAGCATCAGGCCGACCTGCACATGCTTGCCGCGCCGGCGCAGATTGCTGATCGAGTTGAAGCACGTGGTGGGATGGCCCAGCGCATCGAGCGAAACATGGGCGCCCCCTTGCGTGATGGCCTTCACCGCCTCAACCACATCAGACTCACGCGATGCGTTGACCGTGGCGACGGCCCCCAATGAACGCGCCAGCTCCAGCGCGCTGTCTGAAATGTCGATGGCCACGACATTCGCGCCGATGGCGTTGGCAATCATGATGGCCGACAGGCCCACGCCGCCGCATCCATGCACCGCAACCCATTGGCCGGCAGTGGTCTTGCCCTGGTCGACAACGGCACGAAACGCCGTCACGAAGCGGCAACCGAGGCTGGCCGCCGTGGTGAAGTCCAGGTCGTCCGGCAGGCGCACGAGGTTCAGGTCGGCATAGCCAATGCCAACGTATTCAGCAAACGAGCCCCAGTGCGTAAAGCCCGGCTGGAACTGTTGTTCGCACACCTGTTGATGCCCCGCATGGCATTCTGGGCAGTGACCACAGCCGCCCACAAACGGCACCGTCACCCGGTCACCCACCTTCCAGCGCGTCACATCCGCGCCGACCGCCGCCACCACGCCGGCCAGCTCATGACCGGGCACGTGCGGAAGCTCGATATCGGCGTCGTGGCCCATCCAGCCGTGCCAGTCGCTGCGGCACACGCCGCTGGCCATCACCTGGACGACCACACCATCCGTTGCCGGAGTCGGGTCGGGAACGTTCATGTGCTTCGGCACGGCGCCGAAGGCTTCGTAGACTATGGCTTTCATGATTCCAACGCAGAGCGGATGAGCGTTGCAATATAAGCCGCAGTCGCCGAAAGTATCTTTCTATTTCGAGGGCGTTTCTGAAGTGTTTCGAAGCGCCCTTTCTGATTCCGATACGCCGTGGAAAGGAGATTTCATGGAAGCACTGGACGCCATCGATCTGGGCCTTTTGGATCAACTCCAGCAAGACGGACGCGTCTCCAACGCCAAGCTGGCGGAGCGCTTTTCCTTGAGTGAAGCATCATGCTGGCGGCGGCTCAAGCGCCTGGATGATGCCGGCCTCATCGAGGGCTATCACGCAGCGCTCGACCGCCGCAAGCTCGGGCTCGGCGTGATGGTGTATGTGCAGATCATGTGCACCCAACACACCGAAGAGGTCACGGCGGAGTTCGAACGGCTCATCCTGGCAAGCCCCAACATCCTGGCCTGCGACAACACAACGGGCGAAGCCGACTACCTGCTCCAGGTGGTCGCCAATGATCTGGACGACTACAGCCGCTTCGTTGAAAAAGTCCTGAGAAAGCTGCCCGGTGTGTTTGGCATCCGCTCGAATATTTCGCTTCGTCAGGTGAAGTCGACCAAGCGGTTGCCGATTGTTTGAGGCGGGCCAGCCCTGCACGTAACGCTGCGGCAGGGCACCCACTGGCCGGTCTTGAGCAATGGCTTGCCCATGAACCGGCGCAACGTCACCAGATCAACGTCTTTTCAGAACAAGCGATTTGAGGATGTTTGAAATTTGCGCAACCAAACCGTTGCCGGCGCGGCACAGATGGCCACGCGCGTGGGCATTACTTCAGCGATCCGCCAGCTTCCAGCGCGGCAAGCCCGATCGCACTGCGTGACTCCACGCCAAGCTTTTTCATGATGTGCCCCACGTGGGTGCGCACCGTCCAGTAGCTCATGTTCAGGGCCAGGGCGATCTGCTTGTCTGACATGCCCTTGAGCATGAGGTGGCAGACCTCGCCTTCGCGCACGGTCACGCCAAACTGCTGCTGGAACCAGGCAGACGACCCCACGCCCCGTGCGACGAGGTGAATCCGGCAACCGAGCGCAGGGCCATCGTGCGCAGCCAGTCGCTCCACGCAAAACCCGAAGCCTTTCCATTGCCCGTGGCGTGATCCGTTGGCCGCCTCTGTCAATTGCTGATAGAGCGCGTCTCGCTCTTCCATGCACAACCCAATCATGATGGCGCGCGCCTTTGCGTTGGGCAGGGGCGGTGACTTGCCGTCGAGCATGAATGTCGGCACGTGCGCACCGGCATCAGCAGCAGCGCCGACTTCCCCCACTTCCTGGATGACGCGAAGTTGATGCGCATTCAACAGATGCGGCTTCAAGAGGCTCAGCAGCAATGTCTCGCGATCGCCGAAACGCTTGTTTGGATCGCTGGTGCTGAAGCGATAGTCCAGCAGCATCCCGTTGGCATCGGGCAGGCGCAGGCTGATGCCCGGATACGCCTTGTGCCGGCAGAGAAAATCTGTGAAGTACTCCGACTTGCCCCATTCAGAGCGGCAGATCTTCCGCTCGATCACGACGGGTTCAAAGCTGCCCGTCAGGCACTGCGCAATCGAGTCGACCCCATGGAAGTACTGCTGATACTCACTGCGCATGGCCTGGTCTCGGCCCCACAGCGCGCTTGGGCGTGTCTGATGCGTACCGTCGCGCCCCCACTGGATATGCGCCGCAAGATCGAAATGCAGCAGCGACCCCAGCTTCTCTGCCACTTCCGGACGTTCGAGAACACTGACGCTCGATGCCTGGTGCAAATGCCCGGTGATATCGAGCAGCGCCCGTAGTTCAGCTGTAGAGAGATCCATCGATCGCTTGGCCGGCATGCAGCCGGTGTTGAGTCTGAAAATCCATCGTGGTGCTCCGAGCGCGTCTATCCATACGACAGGTATATCGGCACAACGGCCGAGGCCTATAGCCGGTGTACTTCAGATCGGCCAGAACGCCTAGCGCAGCTGTACCGCGCCGGCCATCGCTATCCATAGCGATGGTTGCAGGCCGCCCGATTTTGCGATAGTGCGCCTGACGAAGGCTGCTTGCCGCGGCTGCGAGCCGTCATCACCGGCCAGTGCCTGCCTTCAGTCAGGTTGCACCGTGCTTTTCAAAGAGGAACCCGCATGCCAGCGCGAACACCACCGTCGATCAGTCCGCCAGACATATGCCGTCCTGGCCTTCCATCGACCGCCATGGTTGCGCGTTGGGACGCCGCCCCGACATCGCTGGCTGTCATCTTTCTCGACACTTCGCTCCTCAATGATTCCACCTGGCTGCCTTCAGCGGCCAAGCTGCAGCCCATGGCGCTGGAAGACGTGCAGCAGATGCTGAGCGGCGCATTGAAACCGCAGGCGGCGGCCAGCGACATGGAGGCCAGCCCATCGCCCGCCACGCTGGAGCCGAAACCCCTCACCCCGCGCCAATGCGACATCCTGAAAGAGGTGGCCTGCGGCCGCTCCAATTCAGAGATTGCCGAACGGCTGCATATCAGCGTCGAGACCGTCAAAACGCACATGCGCCAACTGCTCGTGCGAATGGGTGCACGCAACCGCACAGAGCTGGCGACGATTTACCAACGCAGCCGCTGAGCCGGCCAAGCAGCGCCTGGCTCGCGCAACATTTCGCGTGCGGTACGTTCTGATTGGGAGCACAGCGCAGCCGTTTGATCTGGCTTGCTGGCATGGGTCATCACATGGCCGATTGCCGCATGTGACTCCGTTTGACGCTGGGCGAGCGCCCTAATGCGCGCAGATTCGTACACCCCCGCTGCACTGCGAGTGCGCGCAACATGCGCGCACCCTTCCGGCTGCGAGGGGTTGTCCGGCAACCTTGCGATGCGCCGTTACATCAGCGCGCCAGCGTCGCAACCTCCGCGGCACTCAACGCCCCCGCCTGAACGCGGAAGCCCTGAATGCGCCCGTTGAACGATGGATGCGCCCAGTTGCGGCCCAGGAAGGTCACCTGATCGCCAACCTGCCGCGGCGACAGCAGCATGTCGTCGTTCCTCCCCACCTCCGTGCCGTCTACGTAGAGGCGGCAGGTGTTGCCCTGCAGCGTGACCGCCACATGGACCCAGCGGCGAATCGGCATGGCCCACGGGGCATCTACAGCCTGCATGTCGTTGCCTGTCGCCCCGAAGATCCCGAAACGCAGCACGCCCGAGCCGGACTGGGGCGCGACAAACATGGCTGCATTCGCGTCCTGCCCTGCGAAAAACATGCAGCTATCCCAGTGCAGCCCATTCGCGTAGGCCCAGAAAGACAGGCTGAAGTCGTCCAGGTCAGCAAACAACCCCGACGGCAACTGCAGGCCTGCCTTCTGGCCGTCGAATGCGATGGCCTTGTCGTTGACGCGCCCGTCGCCCCAGGTTGCGCCGTCCAGCAGCGTGCCCTGCACCAAGGCCGTAGTGCCGGCGGCGGTCAGCACCGCGCCGACCGTGCCGGTGCCGTTCGGGTCGTTCAGCGGCAATGACAGCCGCGTCTCACCCGGCACGGCAATGCGCGCCACGTTGGAGCCCGTGTTCGGCGCACCGTTGCCCTGGGCGCTGATCTGATAGAACCAGATGCCGTTGGGCGGGGTATCGCTGTAGGTGAGCAGCTCGCTGGCCGAGACGGTGCCCAGCAGGCTGAAGGGGCCGTTGGCCTGGCTGGCGCGCTTGACCGCATACGACGTCGCGCCCACGCTGCCCCACCACGACAGCACGACGCGGTTGCCGCGCAAATGCGCCGTGAGCCCAGACGGCGGCTTCATCGGCCCGGCATAGGGCGAGAGACGCTGCGTGAGCGTGGGGTACATCACGTCGTCGCTGCTGCCGCCGTAGTTTGGCTCGCACCACGTCACCATGCGAGCGACGTTGGGCGCCGCCAGCCCCATGCGATTGACATAGTGGTTGTAGATGGGCTCCCACGCATTGCGGCGGTGCTGGAACGACTGGTTCACCTCCGTCCACGGTGCCGGGTGCGGGGCCGTGGGGTTCTGCTCGCGTGCATAGGGCATCGCATACGGCTTGCCGTTCTCGTCCAGCAGGTTCGATCGCGCCACGTACTCGGCCGCAGAAAGGAAGCGGTTGTTATAGAGCCCGTAGAGATCGTCGCCCTGGTTCCAGGCCATCTCCATCAAGTCCCCACCCAGTGACATACCCAACGTGGAGTGGCCCTGGTCGCGGCCGCTTTCTTCCCACTGCCCGAAATGGCCCGGGTGCATGTAGTACACGCCGTGCACGATCGAGCCATTGCCGAAATTGCGCAGCTTGCCGCGGTTGTTGCCCGCGTAGCAGTCGTAGGCCAGGCGGTAGAGATCAGGCTTGTCGCAGAACACGCCGATGGCCATGGCGCCCGCCATCGAGGCCATGTCCCAGTTGGCATGCGAGCCGATGCGCCCGTCGCTGAGGAAGTTCGAACAGATGGGCGCGAAAACGTTGAGCAGCATGTCCTGAAAGCGCTTCAGGCTTGCGGGTGCCCAGCCGGAGTACGTGCGCAGGACTTCGCCAATCTGCGCCAACTGGTGGCCTTGGATGCCGGCCAGGATGATGAAGGTGTGGTCGTCATGGGCGGTCGAGCCCGGGGGCACCGTTCCGATCACCTTCAGGGTGCTGGCCCAAGCGTCCAGGAACTCCACTGCCTTATCGGCATAGCGGTTGTCTTGCGGGTCAGACAACTTCCAGTGCAGCACCAGAGACCACGCGCGCCAGATATCCACGTACAGGTTGTTCTTGCTGCCATCGGCCCGGTAGACAGCGGGCAGCGGGAAGGGCTTAGTGTCGAGCGTGCCGAAGCGATCGACGCCCAGCGTGTTCCACCAGTTCGTCCACGGCTGGTCACCAGCCTTGATATGCGCGCGGATGCGGGTGAAGGCGTCTTCAGTCACCAGCAGGGCCGGGTGGCGGAAGACGCCACTCTCATACGCCGACGCAGCCGTCGCAGGTGCTGGAGTGGCCGGGGCAGTCGGGGCGGTCGGGACCGTGCCGCCTGTCTTCTCTTGCGGCTGGCCTAGCCCCGCTGCGGAAGCGTCTTCGCCCCCTCCACCGCATCCCGGCAAAAACGGCAACAAGGGGAACAGCCCCAGACCCAATGACAGCGCTCGACGCACAGGATTAGGCACCGCGCCGACGCTGGCGCGTTCCACGGATTTTTTCATCATGTATTGACCCGACCATCTTTTTTTAATGGCGCAACCGTATGGCAGCGTGCGAAGGCGCGTCAACGCAAATGGGCAAACGGTGAGGATTTTTGAGTGTTCGGGCGTGCGGCCGGTCGAACTCCGAGAGTGCGGAACGGCTGCACATCAGCGTGGAAACCGTTAAAAGCCACATGCGCCAACCGCTTGTGCGCATGGGAGCGCGCAACCGCACTGAGTTGGCGACGATTTATCAACGCAGTCGGTAGGGGTGGTGTTTCGAACTCGCTTGGCTGCACTGAGCCCGGCCACAGACGCCTCGCTCCACCGAGCGCGTCTTCCCTCTTAATCCCTGTCAGCTTGCCGGATTGCGTGCCATGACGACCCACGCGGCGCCGTTGATCATCACCGACCGCTCGCCGGGAAGGCCCGCGAAAGCGGCACGAACGGCGGCCGAGGCGCGGGCGCGAATGTCGTCGGGCTGATCAGTGAGCACCCGCGACAGCGGGCCGACTTCGAGCGTCATCTTCACTGCGTCGTCAATCGCGGCGTCCCGCGTTTCGCCCTCGCCAAATGGGACGGCCGCGTCGAAGGGCGAGATAGCGATATCGCTAAAGCCGGCCGCCATCAGGATGCGTGCAACGCGTTCCCGGTCACCGAACGAAAACGGGCCGGGTGCTTCGGGATCGGGCAGCGCGCTCGGCGGGAGGATGCCCTTGAGCGCGCCCACTGGCAGGCGCATCCAATCGTTCTCGGCCGCACCGCGCCAGCAGACGAAAGCGACCCGGCCGCCCGGCCGGAGCGCGCGTCGCATATGCGCGAACGCCGCTGTCGGATCATCGAAGAACATCACCCCGAAACGCGAGAACAGGATGTCGAACGCGCCTTCGGGCAGCGCTGCGCTACTGGCGTCGGCCACCTGAAACAGCGCCGGCGAATCCTTTGGCGCAAGCGCGCGCGCTCGGTCGATCAGCGGTTCGGATATGTCCACGCCCAGCACTTGGCCCTCCGCGCCAACGCGGGCTGCCAGAGCTAGAGTCGACGCGCCAGCGCCGCAGCCGATGTCCAGCACGCGCTCGCCCGCTGCGGGCGCGGCGGCTTCTATCGCGGCTTGGCCGAACACCGCTACCAGAGCGTCCAGCCGCGCCTGGTTGGCGACCCAACGCTCACCGCTTTGACCATTCCAGTCACCGACCTGATCCGCGCTTTGCTTTGCCATGTCATCTCCTTGACTTGACGATCCACCTTTCACAGCGCCGTTCTACGCCAACCTTTTTTTGAAGGCGACGACGCAACGGGAGAGGGGAATCTGTGCTCTCAAACAACCATCGACTGCTGGGCGAAGATGCCCGCCATCGCGCCCTGCGAGGATGCTTGGGTGACCGATGGCAAGAAGGGCGTGGTGAGGTCGCCGGCGGCGTAGATGCCGAGCATGCTGGTTTGGCGTCGGTCGTCGACGTTGAGCACCACGCCAGTGGGCGTATCGAGCGTGGCGAGGCCCAGTGATTCATGCAGGCTTGCGGACGGCTTGTTGCGCGGATTGGCGAACAGGATGTCGACCGCGACATTGCGGCCGGTATCGAGATTGACGGTGGTGATATGGCCCTTCTTGTGCGCGATCTCGACGATCCGGCCATCGACGAGAGGGATGTTGCGGCGCGCCAGATCGGCCTGAATATCGGGCGCAATGTCACGACCATCGGCGAAGACAGTCAACTTGTCAGTCCAATCGCGGAACAGCTTGGCAGACTGATACGACTGCGGGCTGGACCAGACAAGGCCCCAATGCTGGCCGGCGACTTCAAAGCCATCGCAATACGGGCACGGCACGATGGACGTGCCCCAGCTTTCGGCAAAGCCCGGCACATCAGGCATCTGGTCGGCGACGCCATAGCTCAGGATCACGCGGCGCGCCCTCAGGGTTTCGTGATCGTCAGTGACGACGCAGAAATCGTCGATGGCGCCAGACACGCTCTCGGCCCGGGCGTGGACGAGGCTGACAGTTGGATAGCGCGCAAGCTGCTGCCGCGCCTCGGCCAGGATATCCAGCGGCGGCTTGTGATCATGGCCAAGCAGGCCATGCGAGTGGCCTGCAAAGCGGTTGCGTGGCCGGCCGGTATCGAGAACGGTGACTTTGCGGCGGGCACGGCCAAGCTGCAGGGCGGCGGCGAGGCCGGCAAAGCTGCCGCCGATGATGATGACGTCATTCATGATGATGGGCTCCGTGTTGTGGATGAGGGGTGGGCCGGGGAAACCTGATCTGCACAACCGGTTGAAACCTGCCCTTGTCTTGCGCATTGCGATACTGAGTGGTATCGTATTAACCAATTTCAATACTGTCAAGTACCTTAATTGTCGTGACCGAAAACAGCCAAAGCCGGCGCGGCCGGCCCGCCAACGAAGCGCTTCGCCAAACGATCGTCGACGCCGCCTGCGAACTCTTTGTGGAATTGGGTTTTCAAGCGACGACGATGGACAAGGTTGCCCAGCGGGCGAAGATATCCAAGCTGAGCATCTATCGGCACTTCGAGAACAAAGAGGCGCTGTTCAGCGCGGCCATGGTGGCCCGCTGCGATCAATTTGCACCGCAGGCCCTTTCTGAAGGCGTCGACGGTTCGGCCGAAGATCAGCTCATGGCGGTGGGCTCATCCCTGCTGCGCACGCTGTTGAGCCCGGACGTCCGCAGCGTCGAAGCCATGGTCCTGGCCGACAAGACGAATCAACAGTCGTTAAGCAAGCTTCATTACGAAGCCGCGCCTGCCCGTGTCATCGCCCACATCGAGGCCGTATTGCGTCAGCTGCACGCAAAAGGGATGCTGAACGTGCCCGATACGCACCTGTCCGCCCGCTTGTTTGCCGCACTTTTCAAAGGGTCGGATCTGTTGCTGATCGCACGCTTTGATGAGGCGAGAGCGGAAGACAACAACGAAATCGAATCCTATTGCCGGGCGGCCGTCGCCATGTTCATCGCCGCGCACGGTGGCACCTAAAGGTGCGCTTTCACGGCCGATGAAGAACACGGAAATTCTGACGGGCCCGGTGATCCCGACAGGCCCGGCCCGGGCTACCGGCTGCCACCCTTGGCCCCGCGTGCCAAGTTCCGAACTCTGCAATTGGCGTTCTGAACTCGACCTTTGGAGTTCCGAACCCCCACGTTTGGAGTTCTGAACCCGGCGTTTGACGCTTTGAACTCCGCGCTCCGAGTTCTGAACTCGACGTTCGAAGCTCCAAGCTCGGCATGTGGAGTTCGGAACCTCACGCTTGGAGTTCTGAAGCCCATGGTTGGGCCTCTGAGCCCCATCTTTGGACCTCTGACCTCCATGTTCCGAGTTCAGAGCCCCACGTTCGGCCCTCCAAGCTCCGATTTGTCGGACCTTAAACCTCGGCGGTTGGACCTCTGAGCCCGGCGTTTGACGGTTTTAGCTCGGCACGCGGGTGTCTGACCTCGGCGCGCGAGTGTTTGAGCTCGAAATTTGAATGTCTGCGAGCGGCGCTTGGGGGTTGGCGCTCGGCGTTTGGGCCTCAGACCGTGGCGGTCGGGCCTTTGAGTGTCGTGCACGGCCCGTTAGGCTCGGCACGTAGAGGGCTGGGCGTTGTGCCCTGGCCTGGCGCCCCCGCCCGTCGCGGGTTCGCTTTTACTGCTGTTTTTTTATTTCTGCTTGTTCGCACGTGCCAGCACGTGCAGGACTTCCCACCGGTACAAGTCCACGGTTACGCCATCCAGCGACGTCAGCATGAAAGCGCCAATCGCATCGAGAAACCCGGCCTGGTATTCAACGGCCTTGTCCTTGACCTGATGCTGGTATTCCAAGCGCAATGTCTGGGGGCTGAACTGCCGCTGCACCTTCATGTTCATTTGGGTGCGCCGCAGATAATCCCGCGCGCTCAGGGCGCCTTGTGCATACAGGAGATTGTCTTCAAGGCTCATCGGGCACCTCCTGACGGAGGACGCTGCACGATGCTGGTGAAGTAACAGTTTGCGGGGCGATGCCCGCGTGGGATGGGTACAGCTTGGGTCGGTTGATCCATTGTCTTGCCTCTGGTTGAGTGAGGAGCCACCCACCTGGGAGGGTGGGCGGGCACACGACAAGGTCTGCAATACCGACGTTACTACCAAGACGGCAGGGCCAAGGCCCTCCCTGCCGAGGCCCGCCCGTATAGGCGAACGACGACAGCGGTAGAAACTTGAGTTTCTTCCGGGTAGTGACGTGCGAGATTGCAGTCTCGGCTGCGGTTGTTGCCGCAGCGGGGGGGAGTTTAGCGGGTGGGGTGCTGGGGGGGCAAGCCTAAAAAGGCGAGTATTGCGATTCCCGTGTTCAAAGCTGAGTTGATATTCACACGGCCCATTCGACGAGGCAACCCGCGTAGAGGACAGCAAATTTGTTGACGGCGCGCTCGGACTAATTCTGAAGGGCTCCTTCATGCACTCCAATCAACCGCCAGCGCGCCGTCATTTAAATCACTCTAGGTTTTTGTATGGCAATGCCGTCGAAGAAGTAATCCAAGACATATCGATCAAACGGATCCGACCCCACCGCTATAATGAGAGTTTCCAATCCTATGTTTCTCAGAAAATCAATTGCCGAGTGAAGATCGAGGTCTTCGTCCTCGAAATTAATAAGACCCGCCGCATGAATTTTCTTTGTTAGCATGCGCGGCAGACCATACTCTTCAAGCCCCATTACACAGGATGGCAGAAAGGCCCTCGACAACTTTGCAATATACGGAGAGATATCTATCTTCTGGTCTGGCGCAATTTCCATCTGAATGGCATTTATATCATTTAGTAAAGCGGATAACTTAAATGTTGCATTACGCTCCATCTTAAAAAATTCATCGATCGAAATATCATGCACCGATAACTGATCCATCAGTTCAGGAATTGCAAGAGCCCAATTGTTAGATAGGGTCTTCACAAACTGAGAGAATTTCGTGTACGTGGCGTCCCATCCACCCGGCAGCAGCCGCAGAACCTTATTAGCGAGCGTCCAGGCGCAATAATCGCTTGATGGCGTGTACAGATTGGCTAACGCTCTCACAAATTTATCGTCATTCTTTATTGCGAGAACAATCTCGCCAATCAACTCTGGGTCGCTTGAAATCAATGCACCTTCATTCCTCAAGCGCTCAAACGACTCTTTCCCCAATTGCTGCACCATCTCCTCCTTGTAGTGCAGCAGTTTTGCTAACTGTTCTTTGGTTAGCTCTTGCTTGAACTTTTCTTCATCCACGTCGGCAAGCAGCTCATCGGGAAAGGTCAATTCAAGTTGAGTCTCGGCGGGAGATGGTGGTTCCTCAAGGAGATAAATTTTCCCAACGAAGTGCCTGAACATTCGCCCACCACGCCCAATGATGTTGCGATAGGTGAAATCGTCGAGTTTCAGTTTCCCTAGCTTGTTACTCCAAACAATGACGTTCTCTGCTGATGTATTTACCCCTTCAATGATTGACGAGGTTGAAACCAGCGTTTGAAGCCCACCCTTCTCCTCTTCGAAAAGCCGTACTTGTATTTGGCTCAGCGAGCGATGAAGCTGGCCGGTATGGATGCCGACCCCCCGCTTTACAAGGTTCGTCAACTTCCAATTGGGATGGTAATTAGTCGCGAGCCAAGACGAAAACTCAGCCAGCAATGGACTGTCCTCCTTTTCGGCCTTATCAATCAGCAATGCGGCCACACTGTCGACGCCCGGATAAGAACCGGCATATATCAGGGATTTGGTCTTGTACTCTCCCAAAATTCCGAGGAGTGCCTCATTTTTCCTCTGTACATCTTTGTTAATATCTTTGTACACCTCATGCTTTTCAAGGAAAACCGTATTGAAATCCATGCGCAAGAAGGTCATACCCTTCGTGAATGGATTGTCGTTCAATTCGGCAATGTTCGGTGCTAAGTAGTACTTCTGCGCTGCCTTCTCTCCCAGCTTAAGCATAGCTTTCAGGAGGGCCGGCGATCTCTCCGGATCGAACTTGTGACTTGCCTTGTAAAACTCATCGACAACCATTAAATCTAATTTATCAAGCTTGTTACAGTAGTAAATTGCTCGTTCCTGAGGAAATATCAGAATATTCTTCTCACTGAGCTCAACATCTGATGTCGTCACAATTTTGTACTCAGCGGAAAATTTCCTGCTCAAACGCCGCCTGGTCTCATCCGTTAACGCGATGGTCGGCACTAGAATCAAGACGTTTCTTGGCTTTTTAATTGCGATGTAGGCATCGATGATTAAGCTTTTGCCAAAGCTCGTTGGTGCACTGACGGCAAGATTGTCGCCATCCAGAAGGTGTTTCAAAACTAACGACTGTTCGCTGTGTAGCGTGACGGGCTCATCTTGCCCGATATCCACCTTGAACGACTCATAAACAAACCTGTCTTGCCAACTCGATGTCTCAGGCTCAAGATAGGGATACAGTCCTGATTCTCGAATAAGGTGGTTCAGCAATTCGTTATAAGCCCTGCCTTCCCTCCCAAGAATATCAAGCAGACGAATAAGGTGGTTTCTTGCTTCGGCCTCTTCATTAACTCGAAGTAAATCATTAATAAAAGAACACTCCTCGAAGATATCCATCGCCGGCTACCCCTTATGAAACGCAACAGCTTTCGAGAACTGGTCAATCAATTCTTTCCTGTTTGGAACAGGAAACAGAATGATGTGGAACTTGATAGACGAATACTTGGCAACCTTGCTTGCAAGCTCTTCAACTTGCTTCTTGAAATAGGCAGTAGCACGATCAAGATGATAGCCTCGAAGCCTCTCCCTATATTCGTCATTCATCTCTTTTGTTTCTGCCGTGATTGAACACTGGTGCAAAAGTAGAATTGGAACATGAAGGATTGGTTTTATCTTGTCCATCGAGTTATCCGACGACAAGGCAAGCTTAATCTTGGCCGCTAGATCTTTGTTTTCTACAAGTCGATCCACATCCGCCATATTGGTTATGATGCTATTTTCTTTTTTTAGCTTCTCCGTCAACAGTGAGTTCCCGACAGACTCAACGATGGACGCTAGCCTTGCATTTTCAATGCTGTTATAGAACTTCGCTTCTCCGAACCAGAGTGAAAATTTATCCTCTCCCTCCTGGACTATATGGACGCTGTCCGCCCCTTTTGCGTTATCTTGCGCATTTTGTTTGTAGAATATTTTCGGGACTACGGGCAACGCCTTGTAGTGGTGGTGCATAATCCCATAAAGAACAATTTCGGCAAGCTCGCTACCCTTCCCTTTGTCGTTCTCCTTGTCTGTTAGCCGCAAATTCTTTGCAGCCGCCTGTAGAGTTGAAGAGCTCTTACCAGCCAGTTTTTCCCGCTCTTGAGCAGACAAAGCTGTCAAGGCGATGTTGTCCCAGACGAAACTATTGAATTTTTGACTTCGCCATTTCTCATCTTCAAAATCGTTAGCTAAACTAAGAACGGTTTTCTTATCGATAGGATTAAATTGAACATCCTGAACCAAGTTCAAGTAATCGTCGTTAATGAGAATTTCAAAGTCCATCTAGGTCGCCCATCAAGTTGTCAGTCGCTTTTTTGTGTTACACACTTCTTGTACGAGAAACCTTCTTTGGTCCCATCTTTCAAGACGGCGCAAAAGCACTGGGAGTTGAATTTCTCTGGCATGACCTCGAAATAATTTACGCCAGGACCAACCTTCGCCGGGTAGCTTGGATGTCTTTTGAACAATTCTGCAAGATAGGCGGCATCTTGGGGCTTCACTTTTTCTCCAGGAACATAGCCTTGAAGCATTTCATGGAAAAAAGTGAGAGCGAGCGTTTGGGTATCGAAGCTGATTGTTTCTAGAATCACGGGCTTTCTTCTTGCCATTTTTTTCTCCCCTAGCAGAATTCAAATAGTCATCTTATTTATACGGCTAAAATCGTTTTCCATGATTTTTACTGAGGAGTCCGACTCACGCCCCCAACCGCCCACAAGCCTCCCCCACCCGCACCGCGAAGTCGGAATCCCGATCCGCCGTCATCACCAACTCATTCATCGCCCGCGTCATCCCCACATAGAGCACGCGCGCCTGTTCATTGGCGTCATGCTTCGCAAGCGGCAATTGCCCCAACCCGGGAATCGCCACAAACGGAAACTCCAACCCCTTGCTGCCATGTAGCGTGAGCACGTTCACGGTGTCCTTGTCGTGCTTGCTCAGACCCTTGCTCACGGGAATGTTGGCCGCTTGCAGATGGTTGACCACATCGGCGCGCTGCGTCTTGAGGTAAGTGAGCACAGCCATATCGCGCCAACGCGTACCAGCCGCGTTTGCCGCGCGCAGCCGGTCGGCCACGTAGTCCAGTTCTGCCTTGAAGGTCGGCAGGCGGATGAACTCCGGCGCGTTGCCGTGGCGCCCTGCTGTTTCCGGAGGGATGAGTGGTGCGCCGTCTTCTTCGGCCTCTTCAGCGGTCAACAAGTCATTGGCAAAGGCGTGGGCCACGGCCAGCACTTCGGCGCTATTGCGGTAATTGAGTTTGAGGATAGTGGTGCGCCCGCGCGCCTGAATGCCGACGCTCGAAAAGCTGAACTTGAGCTTGCGAGACTTTTGATAGATGTCTTGTGCGCTGTCATACATCACCAGCACGGAATTGGTCTCCGGATCGACCATTTGCACGACCAGCCGCAACCATGCAGGGTCGAAGTCGTGGCCTTCGTCGAGCAATAGCGCGCTGTATTGTCCGGCGGGCACCTGACCTCGATTCACACCGTCAATCACGTTTTGAACGAGGACGGCATAGTCTTCGTCGCGCCACAGGGCGGCGGGCTTGTCGAGTTGGTAGGTCGTTGCCATGTCCGAGCACCAACTGTGGAAGGTGCGCACATGCACTTTTTGTGAAAGCCCCTTGTGCCCTATCCAGCCGGTCAACTTCTGCGCAAGCGCGCGGTTGAAACACAGCACGAGCACAGGTTTGGCATGCGCCTGTGCCTGCGCAAGGTACTCGGCCCGATAGCCGAGGATCATCGTCTTGCCGGAGCCCGCCACGCCGTGAATGACGCGATGCCCATCCCCCAGGCTGCGGGCAAGCTGCTCTTGCTGCAAATCCATGACACGGATGAGATCGGGAATGGCCGGGCGGGCAGCCTGCGTGGTCGGATCGTCATCAGCCTCGAACAGGCTGCCTTGCCGGCTGACGATGCGCACATCGGGAAACAGATGCCAGCGGATACGGTCGATCTGCGGCAGTTCAAGCAAGCAATGGAACGGCTGGGTGAACATGTCCCACAACCGCTTCTGGAAGGCTTCGGCATCAACCGATTCGGTCATCTCGTCTTTGCACATGACGAGCCGACCAGGCATCACGTCTTGCATGCCGGAAGTCTCAAATTCCTGGCGCGAGATATTTGGCAACACCAGCCCGTGGCCGTAAGGCATGCATAGCTTGCCCGCGTATTTGCTGGTTGCGGGCGCAACCAGTAGCGGATCACGCTTGAGCATGTCCACCGTGGCTGTCATGAACTCGCGCGATTTGAGCAGCGGGTTTACGTCCTTGACGAGCCGACCGTCAAAATCGGCTTCCACCAGCTGTGGGTCGAGCCGAATAATGCTGCCGATTTTCCAATCCTTGACCTCCAGCGCCAGCAAACCCCGGTGCGGATTCAAGATCAAGAAATCCGGCCGTCTGCGCTTAATGCCGACCGTCACGTCGTACCAGCACAAATAATCGTTCTCAAGAAACGCTTCGAGCCGCCGGGCAAAACGCTTCTCGCCCGAGGTCATGCGCCCCAGACAGCTATTCAGACTGGGGATGAGTGTCGCCATACCGGCCCTCTAGATCCTTTGGTTCAACCAATGTGTGTAGTCCGCTGACACCAGGGTCGCTGCGTCGCGCAGCCGATTCAGTGCGGCGCGGTCCATGCCGGTGCCGGGCATCGGCCTGCTGGCTACGCTCCCGCAGGTACGACAGCACGGCAAAGAAGGCGAGCAGCAGCGCGGGCATCCAGGCCAGCCCGCGCGCGAGCATCCCCAGACCGCTCAAGATGGGGTTGGCCGCAAACGCGGCTGGGAGGATGTTGTGAAAAATCAGGTAACTGGCTGCCGAGCCAATCGCCAGCATCCACCACGGCAGCGCCAACAGCACATCGCTGGTGGATGCTTGTTTTCTCCTCCGCCCCATTTACCGCCCCCGGCCTAATGCTCTTAGATATTTAGGACTAGGCGCTTTCTCTGATAATCCGATTCAAATCAGGGCGCCGGTTTTTAATTGGGAAACAGCATAGGCGATGCATCGGGATTGCGCTGCCCCCGTTGGTGGGGTCTTTGGAGGTTTTTTGGGCGGGGGTTGATAAAGATCGAATGCGGGATGCTGATTTATGTTTGGTGAAAATCTGAATTAAGAGTTGGACATATCTGGGGTGCGGTGGTGGGCGGGGCTTCGTGGCCGGGGGTGCAGGGCGTTAAGGGGTATTCGGAGGGAGTGTTTCCTTTCAGATTGGGCTTTGGCGGCGTGGCGTTTTGTACTTACTCGCGCAAAAACTCTCGGGTACGATGCGGCACCGCATTTGTCCACAACGGCCGGACGCGAGCAGGTAATCCGGCGCATCAACCAACCCACCCAATAAAAAGACGGCTCAAACGTTGATGAACCTCTACAAGAAATCTCTCCTGGCGCTGGTTTGCGCCATCTCTGTTTCGGCTTATGCCGCAGATAGCGCGCCTTCTGCCCCGGACGCACCATCGCCAAGCCCGGTAAAAAAGCGGAGCAAATGCGATTGCACCGCCATTCAGGAGAAGGCGGTCTCGTCGTTGGGGTTCGACCCGGCATCCGAGCAAGGTCAGATCATGCTGCGGTTTGTGAAGAAGGCAACGTCGAGCAACTCCAAGCTGAGCGAGCGGATACAAAGCTTCAATGAGCCGTCCATGGCGGAGGAAAAGCTGTCAGCCGCCGAGCGGCTGCACACCTTGGCGTTGATGAGAACCATGCTCACGGCCACACCCACCGACTGCAAGGTGTATTTGGACGCCATCAAAGAAGAGGGCTCCACGGACTTCATGCACAAGATGTCGCCCCAAGCGTTGCAGGCCATGCTCGACACGATAGAGATCAGGGCGCTGCACGAGCCGTCCGATGACGAAACGGACACCGGAGGCACGATCGAAGAAAAGCTGGAAACCCATAAGTATTTGCGCACGGCGTTCAAGGTCGACGAAAACGGGGTGCGCACGCCTCCACCGACGCAATGCGAGCAGATTCCGTTGATGATCGACCACGTGCTGGCAACGCCGAAGCCGAAGCAGGACCGGGCATCGCTTGCCTTGCTTCGCGTGTTGGACCTGCACCCCTCTGCACCGCGAATGGTGTTGCGCCAACCCGAGACGTATTTGAACGAAGCTTTTGACGAGCGCCTCCTGCCGGAATCGATTCGCAGCAGCCTGCCAGCGGATGGCAGCCGGCCGCTTCCGTTTAAACGTGCGGTGTTTGATTTGGAAGTCGTCAGCAAGGGAGAGACAACAACCTCGCAACGATTGACCAGCACGGTCATCAACCGGCGAAACAATGGCGTCTTGGCTGCATTTACGGTTCCCACTGTGGCGTCAGGTGACGTCGACTGGACCGAGCTTGGGCTCGGTTATGGCTTGGCAACACTGCGGTCGCACTTCGTGGAGTCGAGAATCAACGCATCTCAGGCTAACCAGCTGGAGCAAGCCGCGGTCGTGGCGGCAAACACGCCGCTCAAGGAAGGCATGACGCTGCGCGTCCCATTTCCTCAGCCGGACTTCCGGGGCGAAAAAGAGCGTGTGTGCACCGTCGGCAGCGAGAGACAAGCCTCGACCGTTTTTGCAAAGCTGACTGGCGCGGCCATTGACCTGCATTGCAAGATGACCTCTGCTAAAGGTGGGGTCACAGAACTCCATACCGTCTGGTTGACGGACTATCAGCTGGAATCCGTCCTTTCCGTTCAGAACCAATATGGCAAGAACGAGATCGTCATTCATGATGTGAAGTTCGAGTAGGGCATCCCATGAGAATCGCCGCCCTCTCCGATATTCACGGCAATCTGGCCGCGCTGGACGCAGTGCTGGAAGACATTCAGGCCCAGGGCGTCGATCTGATCGTGAACCTGGGCGATATTGCGTCTGGCCCGCTGCAACCGCGCGAAACGGTTGACCGGTTGATGGCACTGAACCTGCCGACCATTCGCGGCAATCACGAAAGGCAGGTTCTTGCGGGTGATCCATCACGCATGGGCGCGTCAGATCAGTATGCGTTTGAGCAATTGCGGCCGGATCAGCTCGCATGGTTTGCCAGCCTGCCGGTGCTTCGGTACATCGACGACGATGTGCTGCTCGTTCACGGGTCTGCCCAGCACGACCAGACCTACTTTCTGGAATCGCTTTCTGAGAAAGGATGCCGCGCAGCCACGCACGATGAAGTGCTCTCCCGCGCCGAAGATGCCGAAGCCAAGCTCGTGCTGTGCGGCCACACCCATATGCCGCGCGCGATGAAGTTGGTGGATGGCCGCATTATCGTCAACCCGGGCAGTGTCGGCCTGCAGGCTTACAGCGATGCCTATCCTTTCCCCCACACGATTGAAACCGGCAGCCCGCATGCGCGCTATGCCATTGCGACTGAACAGGCGGGTGAATGGACGGCCGAGTTCCGTGCAGTTGAATACGCGTGGGATGATGCGGCGGCAATTGCGGAGCAGCGGGGCCGGCCGGATTGGGCGGTTGCGTTGCGCACTGGCAAGGTGGACCCACGGGGCTAGACATGCTCAACGACCTATTGAAACCGTTGCCCGCGATGCCCAAGATGACGCGCGAGCAGTACACGGCGTATCGATGGCGCGTCGCGTGGATGCTGGTGGCGTGGGTCGTGTTTGCGTTCGCGTTCTACATGATCTGGGAACACACGGGCATTGTCGGCCGATGCATCCTTGGCATCATCGGGTATGTCTTCGTGCCGGACTTTGCCCTCATCGAAGACATTTTTACGTCGTATGAGACGTACGTAGCGCCGTACGAGAGGGCCGCAAAAAAGTAGGCCGTTACAAACCACAACAAGCACATGACAACCCCATCCCGCCAAGCCCGCCTGCGCGGCGGCCTGCTTGGCCTCCTGGTCGGTGATGCGCTGGGCGTCCCGTACGAGTTTCACGACGCGGCCTCGATCCCGCCCTCCGCAGAGATTGATATGACGCCGCCAGTGGGCTTTAACCGCGCTCACGCGGGCGTACCGCCCGGCACGTGGAGCGACGACGGTGCTCAGGCACTCGCCCTGCTCGATGCCTTGGTTCGCGATCCAACACTGGACCTCGACGCATTTGCGGCGAACCTGCTGAACTGGTTCCAGCAAGGGGCCTTCACACCCGACGGGAATGTCTTCGATATCGGCTTGCAAACGCGGCAGGCTTTCTACGCCATTGCGGCTGGCGCCAGCCCGTCCACGTCGGGGCCGAGCGGCGAACGCGACAACGGCAACGGATCACTCATGCGTTGCCTGCCCGTTGTCATGGTGGCGGCCTCTCGGGACGAGGCGATCCACCTTGCGCGCAAGCAGAGTCTGCCCACGCATGGCCACATCCGTTCTCAACTCTGTTGCGCGCTCTACTGCCTGACTGCGATGGGCATTCTGGACGGTCAGTCCGCCGCCGATGCGGTACGCGCCGCGGAGGACGAACTGCTCGAACGCCATGCCGGCACCACGGACGACACCGAACTGAAGATCGCACTGGACGGCCGCTTCGATGCACCGCAAGGGTCAGGCTATGTGGTGGACAGCTTCTGGTCGGCAATCCACTGCGTGCTGTCAACGCACAGCTATGAGGACTGCGTTAAGCGTGCGGTCGCGCTGGGCAACGATACGGACACCACGGCATGTATTGCCGGCGGGTTGGCTGGGCTGGTGTACGGGGAAGACGCGATTCCGAAGCGCTGGCGTTCGGCGTTGCACGGCAGAGCGATCGCTGAAACGTTGTTGGCGCAGCTCTGACAACAACTGCGCCAGACCCAGGGCCCAACGCATCCGGCACCCAGGGCGACCGACTCAATCAACGCCTTCTTCAGCCGCGCAAATGGCGCATGATGAATTCGTCGTGGGATGGGTAGGCATCGTCCTCGGAATCGGACTGCACCTCCCTCAGCAGTTGCCCGGCCTGCTTTGTTGATACATCGTGACCGGCCTTCTGCATTTCGTCGCGAAAGACTTTTGCGTTGGCGCCTGCTGGGCTTCGCTTCGAACCCAGCACGTACGCCGGAGGAATCGAGTCCCTGGTGCGCAGCGCCGGCCCCTCGGAGTAGGGGTCGCTCTCCAGATGGACGTTGTTTGCAACGCCAATAGTGCGCACGAGCGCGGGCCGATCCGGGTCGGCATACATGGCGAAGTCTTTCGCCATCTGACGGCTGCTTGATAGGTAGTGGTGTTCGCTGGAAGCGGTGACGCCGCCACTACTGAATCGCATCATGAAGTTGCCACCGCCGCCTTCCGTCGCTCCGTCGCTTTTGCGTTCCTTCTGGAAGCCGTTCTTGCGGATCGATGGCACGTGCTCGCGCTTGGTGCCGTGGTAAAGCGTGCTGTCTTCGTACACGCGTCTTGCCAACGGGACCAGGCCGCTCAACGCTGCATCAGGACGCGAGCCCTGTGACGACGTGGCGCGGTTGTTTCGTGTTTCGACGTCCGATTCATATCCATCGGAACCGTATGTGACGGGACCGTGCGCCCCGCCCGTTTTAGAGATGCAGCCGCCCATAGTGATCGGAGTGTTTGGTTAGCGATGAACTCCATTGTTGTCGCGCGCTGGGGCAGGCATGGCAACCGTAGCGAAGGTATGGGCACGATCCCGAAGCGATTCGTCAAACCGCCCATTCTCGATCTCTTATAAAAAAACCCGAAAGCCGACAACCAGCTTTCGGGTGACGTAATGACTGATCGACGGATCGTTGATCGACCAGTCCTCCCCACATCAATTGCTATAGATCAGCCCACGCGCGGCACCATTGACGTAGATGCGGCCGTACGTGTTCCAGTCGCCCGCCATCACGCCGGAGCCGCCAAACTGGTGTGCGTCGTCGTTAAAGCGCGACCACGTTGCGCCGCCGTCGTCAGAGCGGTAGATGCCCCAGACGCCGTTGAGCGTGCCTTCTACGTAGATGGCAGCGGAGTACGGCGCGCCCGCTTGTGCCTTGCCCAAGGTGAGCACGGTGGCGCCCATCGTGCCGTTGGCTGGTGCAAAGGCGTTGAGCTTTGTCCACGTGGCGCCGGAATCCACCGAGTGGTACACGGCTGTGCCGTCAGCCAGCCAGATGTCGCCCTCGGCGTTGGGGTTGACTGCCATCGATGTATCCCACCACGAGTTCCAGGCCATGTTTGCGTTGACGGAGCCCTGGCTGAGCGTGAAGGTGTGGCCGCCATCGTTCGAGACGTAGACCTTGCCGCGCTGCCAGCTCCACGGTGCGCCGCCGGAGTCGTAGGCGTAGACCTTGTTCGGGTTCTTGCGGTCTGCGGCCAGGCGGTAGCCACGGGCATAGCCGCTCCAGGTGGCGCTGAACGCCGGCAGGTTGGTCGCCGTCCAGCTCGCGCCATTGTTGGTGGTGTACGACGGCACCGAGTCGGGCGGTGCCCAGGTCACGTTGTTGCGCGACGGCACGACCAGGTTGCCTACGTTGCTCTGGCTTGCGGCGGCGCCATTGGGCAGCGATGCAAACGTCGACCAGCTATTGCCGCTATCGCCAGACCAGAAGCCCTTGGTGACATGGCCGTTGGCGTTGTCCACACCTGCGGCGGCAATGTACGTCGGGTCTGCCCACGACATGTCGGCGGAGTTGCCGCTGCTCCACGTGTTCAACGGGCCTTTGGTCGGCCGCGTCGTGAGGTCTGTATTGACCCACGTGCCGATGTCGCCTGCGCTGTTGATGAAGTTGTACGAAGCACCGGGCGGCGCCGTCACGAGCGCGAGGGTGGCGGTCTCTTCAAGGTTGTCGACCTTGGCGCTCCAGGTGGGCGCTGGCGACGAGGCGTTCATGGTTTCGCAAACGCCGCCACCGTGCACGTGCATGATGTGATCGCGGTTGGCGGGGTCAATCACGACGCTCTCGACCCAGCCAGCGCAGCCACCCGAGGCAAGGCCGGTGTGCGGCATGCCGGCTTCGATTTCTCGCCAGGTGCTGCCGCCGTCGTCAGATAGCTGGATGGTCTTGCTGGTGTCGCTCCAGCCCGTCATGCCAAGGGCGATGCGGGCAGACGCGCCAAGACCAGAGACGGACAAGCCGCCAAAGCCGTTGCTGGTGGAGCTTTTGAGCTGCGTCCAGTTGCTGTCGTTACTGCCCCCGAACTTGTAGAGGTAGCTCGGGCCGTTGATGCCCTGGCCAACGCCTGCGTTGAACACCACGTAGAAGTTGCCGTCAGACGTGCGTACCACGTGCGGGATGTAGTAGCCCGACACCGCCTGCGGAACGGACACCGGGCTCCACGAAAACCCGCCGTTGGTGGATCTGTACAGGGTGGACGTCAGGCCCGCCGCGTTGGCGTAGTCGGGCGCAACGGTGGCCCACATGATCCACGTCGGCTGGCCGCCGCCCTTGCCCGACGTATCAAAAATCACCTGCTCCACGCCAATAGGGGAGCTGCCGCCGTTGATAGTGGTGGAAGACAGGCCTGTGACTTGCGCCCAGGTGTGGCCGGAATCCGTGCTCTTCCACAGGCCGGCCGTGCGCGAGCCGTAGAACAGCGTTGTGGGGTTGTTCGGGTCCACCTGCAGGCGCTCGCCGGTGCCGCGTCCGTTGTCGTTACCGCCCACCGGGAACGGCAGATCGTAGTGCGCCCAGGTGTTGCCGCGGTCGCTGGAGATATAGATGCGGCCGTTGTGACCCTGCGTCACGGTAATGCCGGTCATCATGTAGACCAGCTGGTCGTTGTTCGGGTCGAGCGCGATGCTTTCAACGCCGTGGAAATCGCCCTCGCCTGCGCCAAAACCGATGCCGTCTGTGATGGGCGTCCAGGTGGAGCTGGCCGTGTCCCAACGGTAAGCGCCGCCAACGTCGGTGCGTGCATACAGCAGGCCCGCGTTGCTCGGGTGGTAGATGAGGCCGGTGACATACCCGCCGCCGCCCCACTTGACGCTGGTCCAGGTGGTTCCCGGCTGGTTGCCGCTGGGCGAGACGACGGTGCCTGTTGTTGCGGTTGTGGCCGGTGTAGCCGTGCCGCCGCTACCGGCGACGCTGCTTCCGTCGCCGCCGCAGCCGGCCAGAAGAGCGGCCAGCAAGGCCGGGATGAGGACGTTGCAATTTCTATTCATCGGGGGTCTCAAGACTTCGATTGTTCGATTGATCGATAGGCCAGACGGACGGGCGAACTCTGCAGCGCTGCGGTAGCTCGTGCGTTTGGCTGAGAGCGCGGTCGCTGCTGGTGCTTGCCACCCCCTACTAAAGTGGGGTGTCGCGCACTGGGGGCGATAAGACACCGCGCGCCGGCATGGGTCAACGCAATATGAGTTTTCTTGAGAGTTGGGCCGGAACCGACTGATGGCGCTGGCTTTGCGTGCAGACTGGAGCGCCCTGGTGGTGCGCGCTGAATGGGCGCACGCTGCGGGTGACGTGTCACCAGACAAACTTATAATGTCGCCCGGCCACCCGCCTACGCCGCCACCGCCTGCCGCGCACAAAACTTGCGCTGCATACGCAGTGGCGCCGCCGCCGCACCCTCACCCGGCCGAGCCCTTTTGCCCAACGCCATGCCCTACCGCTTCCGTCCGTTGTCTGTTTTGTGCGCTGCTGCCAGCATCGCTGCCGCTTTGGCTGCGTGCAGCTCTGCGCCTACGCCGCTTTATCAGCAGGAGCAGTTTGATGCGGCGGCAAGCCCCTATGCGCGTACCTTCCACGCCAAGTCTGACGCGACGTGCGAGGCGGCACGCCGGGCGCTGCTGAGCCAGGGGTATGTGTCGAGCTCGCCCCGCCCCGACACGATCGACGGCAGCAAGAACTTCCAGCCGAGCAACGATTCGCACGTGGTGATCTCGTTCCACGTGGTGTGCGCAGAGGCCAATACCGAGGGCACGTCGAGCACGGCCTATGTGAACGCGGTGCAAGACCGCTACACGCTCAAGAAGACAAGCACGTCGGCAAGCGTGGGCTTGAGCATCCTGGGCTCGGTGTCGCTGCCCATCGGCTCGGGTGACGATTCGATGGTGAAGGTGGCAAGCGAGACGATTCCGGCCGGGGTGTTTTACGAGCGCTACTTCAACCTGGTTGACCACTTCCTGAAGATCGACCCCGCCCGCCATGACCGCAAGGTCGCCAAGGCGGCGGAGAAGGAACACGTGGCCCCGCTGCCCGAGCCCGCACCCACGCCGCAGGGCGAGCCGATGAAGATGACCACGCCGGTGGTGCCCACGCCCGCCGCGCCGCCTGTGCCGGTGGTGGCGCCTGCTTCGGCTCCGGCTTCCGCGCCTGCGGCGGCGCCTGTGGTTGCGCCGGCCTCGAAGGCGCCGGTTGAAGCTGCACCGGCATCGGCCCCGGCAGTAACGACCCCGGCGCCGAACACCGCGCCCGCGTCTGAACCGGCGAGTTCGACAACGGGCGGCGCAAGCTAAGCGCGATGCACGCGTCGATTGCCGCTACATAAAAAGAAAGCCGCCTTTGGGGCGGCTTTTTTGTTGGGACGCTGTATTGGAGCGCTTCTGGATTCTGCGGGTGTCAGTCAGTCAAGCACGTGCGCAACGTTCGTGCGAGACGGGCCGCCTCACTCGCATCCGCAATGTTGGCGAAGCCGATCACAAGGCCGCGTGGCGCGTGCAACATTCGGGCATTTGCATACCAGATCGAAAGTGGCAGCACGGCGAGCCCTGCCTCACGGGCACGCGCGGCAACGGCAACATCGTTGACAGGGCCGTCTGCCCCTTCGGTGAACTGCACAGCGAACTGGACGCCACCGGGCGGCAACTCGACATGCAATCGGTCGCCAAACGCACGCTCCAGCGCGTGCGCGATCAGCATGCGCCGCTGCCCATACAACGCGCGCATGCGCTTTACGTGGCGCGCGAAATGTCCTTCGTCCATGAAGTCTGCAACCGCCGCCTGCAACAGCGTTGGCGAGCCGGCGTTCATGCTGCATGCCACCCGCGTGACGCGCTCGATGGCGCGCTCAGGCACGACCGCATACGCGAGCCGTAAACCCGGGAACATCATCTTGCTGAACGTGCCGCAATAGATGACGTGATCATGCCGGTCGAGGCTCTTCAACGCGGGCAACGGCCGCCCCTGATAGCGGAACTCGCTGTCGTAGTCGTCTTCGACGATCCAGCGAGACCCCTTCTCTGCCCAATCCAGAAGCGCCATGCGTCTTGCGAGCGAAAGTGTGTGCCCCAGCGGGCTCTGATGAGACGGCGTGACCAAGGCAAAGCGCGCCTGCGTATCCAGTTCGATACCGCGCTCGACGTTGAGCCCTTCTTCATCCACCGGCACCGGTACGAGCTGCATGCCCGTCTCGGCCAGAAAGCTGCGCGCGAGCAGGTAGCCCGGGTCTTCAAACCATACGTGGTCGTTCGGCTGGGCGAGGCTGCGCAAGACGAGTTCCAGCGTTGCGCGATAGCCGCCGGTTACAAACACCTGCTCCGGCAAACAGGTGACACCGCGTGCCAGCCCGAGATAGGTGGCGATGTGTTCGCGCAGCGGCCGGTAGCCAGCCGGGTCTGGGTACGCAAGCACGGCACGTTCGCCGCTGCGCGCGTGGCGCGAAATGAGCCGATTCCATACCTTGCGCGGAAAGGCGTCGAGGGCGGGCAGACCTGGCTGCAACGGCCGGGGCTCGCCGCTCATGGCTACGGCGATTGTCAACGGGCGCGCGGGGGTCGGCGGTATCCGATCTGATGTGTCCGAGGTCTTGTGTTCCCGCCTTTTCCCAGCGCCACGCTTGCTTCCTGCGGCTTCAGGCGCTTCCCGGCGCGACGAACGCACCACCGATGCCGGCAGCGACGGCGACACAAACGTGCCTGCCGCCCCGCGCATCTGCAGGTAGCCCTCATCCACAAGGATCGTGTAGGCCAGCTCGACGGTGCCGCGCGCCGTGTTCAGTTGCGCCGCCAGGCCCCGCAATGCAGGCACCCGATCGCCGGGACGCAGATGCCCGGCCGCGATCGCCGTTCTGAACCGCTCACAAATCTGCAGATAGATCGGCAATGCCTGTTGCCGGTCGATTTCGATGGTCAGTGCGGGTGTGGGGGCGGTCATGGCGGTCTCGTCGGCAAGAGAGGCGCAAACGACTTGGACTAGTCATTTCGACAATTCTTGGCCCTTATTTATAGGGCGTGATTGTTCCACACTGGTCTCAAGCGATGCGACGACAGCGACATGTTCAGACGGCGCCGCGCCCCCCCAGCACCTTGTGCATTCACTGACTCTCATTCGGAGAATCTGCCATGAAGATCGTCGTAATCGGTGGTTCGGGCCTGATCGGCTCACGTGTTGTCACGCTGCTAAGCGAAGCCGGTCATACGGTGCTTGCCGCCTCGCCGCGCAACGGTGTGAATTCCGTGACGGGCGAGGGCCTGAGCAATGCACTCACGGACGCTGATGTTGTTGTGGATGTGACGAATGCGCCGTCGTGGGAGCCGCAAGCAGTGCTCGAGTTCTTCCGCAGCTCGGCGCGCAATCTTGGCAAGGCAGAGGTCGCCGCGGGGGTGCGCCATCACGTCGCGCTGTCCATCGTTGGCACGGATCGGATGGCGGACAACGCCTATTTCACCGCCAAAGTTGCGCAGGAAGAGGCGATCGAAGCGGCCGGTGTGCCGTACACGATTGTGCGTGCGACTCAGTTCATGGAGTTCATCGGGGGCATTGCCGACTTCAGCACGGTCGCAGGCACGGTGCGCGTCGGTGACGGTTTGTTCCAGCCGATCGCGGCCGACGATATTGCGGCGATCCTCGCGCAGGTGGCAGTCGCGGCACCGCTGAACGGCACGATCGACATTGCCGGACCGGACCGCGCGCCCTTCGCCCAGATCATCGCGCGCTATTTGAAATCGATCGGCGATACGCGCCAGGTCGTGACGGATCCCGACGCACGGTACTACGGCGGCCTGGTCGAGGAACTGTCGCTCGTGCCGCTCGGCGACGCTCGAATCGGCCGCATCAGTCTCGACCAGTGGCTCGACGCACAGGCAAAAGGCCACTGACCACCGACTCACACATCCCACCAGGTCCGGGGCCGCGCATCATGCCGTTGCCGGGCACCGCCACGCGGTCATCTCATCAGGAGCGCATCATGACGCAACGCCTCAACTACTTTCAGCAATCTCCCGAACTGAGCAAGAAGCTCGTGGAGCTCAACACGCTGCTTCAGAAAACGACCATCGAGACGCACATCCGCGAGCTTGTCGAGCTACGCGTGTCGCAAATCAATGGCTGCGCCTTCTGCGTCGATATGCACGTCAAGATGGCGAAGATCCACGGCGAGCGTGAACTGCGCCTTTACCACGTGGCGATCTGGCGCGAATCGACGCTGTTCTCGCCGCGCGAACGCGCCGCGCTGGCATGGGCTGAGGTGCTGACCCAGATTCCCGCCTTGGGCGTGTCAGACGAAATCTACGACAGCGTGCGTGCCCAGTACTCCGAAAAAGAGCTGGCCGATCTGACGTTCCTTGTGGGCGCGATCAACAGCTGGAACCGCCTGAACGTGGCGTTCCGCATGGTGCCCGGGTCATCCGACAAGGCGTTCGGGCTCGACAAGGCCCATCTGGAGTGATGCCATGAAAAATCCAGTGTCCTTTGCTGCAGCCGTGGTGTGCTCGTGCCTGCTGATGGCGCAGTTGGTCAAGGCTGCGCCGGAAGCGAGCGTGACGCCCCTGCGCACGGAATCGTTGCCGGAGTACGCAGGCAAAGAGGTTCAGATGATCGTCGTGGACTATCCGCCCGGCTCGGTCGACCCCGTGCATCGCCATGACGCGCACGCCTTTGTCTATGTGCTCGAAGGCAGCATCGTCATGAGTCTGAACGGCGGCAAGGAGGTCACACTCAAGGCTGGCGATACGTTCCACGAAGGCCCCAACGACGTCCATACCGTCGGGCGCAATGCCAGTGCGACGCAGCCGGCGAGGTTTGTGGTGTTCCTGATCAAGAAGAAAGGTGCGCCGGTCCTGACGCCGGTGAAGTAGCCGAGTCTTCTACGCAGGCATCGCCGTTCTGCCGCACCGTTGAGAGAGGCACACCATGCACCTGGGGAAATCGTACTCACTGTTCGAGTTCACGCTCTGGTCGAGACGGCAGCTCTATGCCTCTCTGGCATGTGGTTCGCTGCCCGTTCTCCTCTACCAGTTCCTCGGGTTGAAATGGCTGTCGATTCCGGTGTCGGTTGTGGTGCTGCTGGGCACGGCCACGTCATTCATCGTCGGTTTCAGGAATGTGCAGACCTACGGCAGAGCCTTGGAAGCACAGCAAATCTGGACGGAAATCCTGAGCCTCAGCCGAGGCCTGGGTGTCATGGCGCGAGACTTTCCGGCAGCGCCAGCCGCCGGGCGAGAACTGGTTCTCCGGCATTGCGCATGGTTGACGGCACTTCGCTATCAATTGAGAAGCCCACGAGTGTGGGAAAACACCGGCAAGGCAGCCAACATGGAGTACCGGAAGTACTACCAGGTGCCCGAGTGGGAAACCTCATTGGAACAGGCGCTTTCACGATATCTGCCGCAAGCCGCTCTCGACTCGGTACTGCATGCCGAGAACAGGACAACCCGGTTGCTCGCGACGCAAGCGGCGGAATTCAAGCGGTTGCTTACCACCGACGAGATCAGCAATGCCTTCTACCTGGAGTTGGGAGGCGTGATACGAAGCCTGTTCGTGCAGCAAGGGCGGGCGGAGCGCGTCAAGGAGTACCCGTATCCCAGGCAATATGAGGTCATCAACAAGCTCTTTGTCAGTACCTTTTGTCTGCTGCTGCCTTTCGGCATTCTGACTGAGTTCGAAAAGCTCAATGCCAGCGTGACAGGTGTCATGCATGGCCACATGATCTGGCTCGTCATTCCCTTCAGCACCATGATCTCGTGGATGTACCTAGCGCTGGAGCAAGTGGGCGAAAGCACGGAGAACCCATTCGAAGGCAACCCGAATGACGTGCCCATGGCCCGGATCTGCAGGAAGATCGAACGCGAACTCATGGACATGCTTGGCGAGAAGAGCGATGTCGTCGAACCGGCAGCAGCGCACGGTATTGTCCTGTAGGCCGCGCAGAGCCATTGCACGGGCCAAAGGCACAGGAAGCTGACTTTTCGCCGCCGTATCTCATTCGGTTCTTGACCGAGCCGTACTCAACCCACCAACGGTGCATGGCGCGCCATCAGCTCATCGACCCACCCCATGAACGCACGCAGCTTTGCGCTGACATGCCGGTTGGGCGGAAACACCAGATACATCGGCATTGGGGTGAGGTGCCAATCAGTGAAAAGCGGCACCAGTTCGCCGCGCCCCACGTGCGGCTCGCCCATGTAGTGCGGCAACCAGATCACGCCCATCCCGGCCACGCCGGCCGCCAGGTAGGCATTGCCGTCATCCAGTGCAACCACATAGCGCGCCCTCACGTTGAAGGTTTCGTTGTCACGCTGCAGCGTGAGCGGCCGGAGCTTGCCGCTGAGCGTGCTCAGAAAACCGACGATGCGGTGGCGCGGGTCTTCCAACTCGCTGGGGTGCAGGGGCGTACCGGCCTGGTCCAGATAGCCCGGTGCCGCATATACGCCAAGCCGCAATGCGCCCACGCGGCGGGCCTGTAGGGAAGAGTCGGCAAGGTCGCCGCCGCGCAGCACGCAATCGACGTTGTCGCCAATCACGTCGACCATGCGGTCGCTCGCGCCAATGTGAAGCTGGATGTCGGGATACCGCGCGTGGAATTCGGGCAAGGCGGGGGCGAGGATCAACCTTGCAAACGGGGTGGGCACATCCACGCGCAGGCGCCCGCGCGGTGCGGCGGATGCGGTGGACAGGCTGGTGTCGGCGTCTTCAAGGTCAGCCAGCAAGCGCACGGCGCGCTCGTAATAGGCAGCGCCATCTTCGGTGACGTTGACCTGCCGCGTGGTGCGGTTCAGCAGCTTGACGCGCAACCGCGCCTCCAATTGCTGAACCAGTTGTGTGACGGTGGTCTTGCTGATCTGGAGGGTCTGCGCGGCCTTGGTAAAGCTGCCGGCCTCGACCACGCGAACGAAGGCCTGCAGTGCATCGAAACGGTCCACGTTGGCTCCTGCCCCGGGAAGATTGTTTGGCAACCACAAACAGTGATTGTAGGCATGGGCGGTTTATTCACGCGGTGGGAATGCTTACAGTGCCCTGGCTGCGCAGCCCAACTAGCCAACGCCCTATTTACCCCTGCAAGGAAGCGATTCATGTCTGCACGCGATGTTGTGTTTCCGGCCGCGCGCCAAGCCCTGTATGAGCAAAACCGCTATTCACCGGCCATCCGCTCCAACGGTTTTCTGTTTGTGTCGGGCCAGGTGGGCAGCCGGCCAGACGGTTCGCCCGAGCCCGATCTTCAGAAGCAGGTCAGGCTGGCTTTCGACAACCTGAACGCGATCCTGTCTGCTGCCGGGTGCACGTTCCAGGACGTGATTGATGTGACGGTCTTTATCGTGAACCCGGAAACGCAGTTCGAGCCCATCTGGAAGGTGGTCGGAGAGCATTGGGGTGAGGCGCCCTACCCCACGCTCACGGGCATTGGCGTGACGTGGCTCTACGGCTTTCAGTTCGAGATCAAGGTGATCGCGAAGCTGCCCGAGCCGGCATGACAGATGCGTCAAAACCTACGAGAAACAGTACCCGCTGCTGCCGGTGGAGTGTGAGAGAGTGCAAGCCACGGCAATGGCATCCACGTCACATCACGGGCACGCGCACGCAGTGGAATGCCTCGACCGCAAATGCCGATGCCCGCCCATTGAGGAGACATGCATGGTCAGCAAGAACACGATCTGTCTGTGGTACGACCGCGATGCGCTGGATGCGGCCAACTTCTACGCCAAGACCTTCCCAGACAGCAAAGTCACCGTCGTGCACCGTGCGCCCGGCAACTACCCCGCCGGCCAGGAAGGCGATGTGCTGACGGTGGAGTTCACCGTGGCGGGCATTCCGTGCCTGGGGCTGAACGGCGGCCCGCAGTTCAAGCACAGCGAGGCATTCTCGTTCCAGATTGCGACCGACGACCAGGCCGAAACCGATCGGCTGTGGAACGCCATCGTCAGCAACGGTGGGCAGGAAAGCGCGTGCGGCTGGTGCAAAGACAAATGGGGGCTGTCGTGGCAGATCACGCCACGCGCGCTCACCGCGGCCTTTACCGACCCGGACCGCGCAGCGGCCAAGCGCGCCTTTGACGCGATGATGACGATGGGCAAGATCGACATCGCCACGATCGAGGCGGCGCGGCGCGGCTAAGTTCACCGGTTGCCGCATCTGCATTGCCGAGCGCCAGCGACTCGGCATTGCAGACCAATGCGTTGATCAGGCCGCGCTGGTTTGGCAAAACCACGCGGTCACTTCTGCGCCTGCGTGCCGGCCCCCTGGTTCTGGCGCGGATCGTACCCGGTGAAGTACCAATGCCCGTCTGCTCCTAGCTGGAAACTCACCTTCTCGTAGACAACGCGGCCATCGGTCAGCCGCGTTGCGAAGTCGACGTTTGCATACAGCCCATCTGGAACCTCCTTGACCTTCGTATAGGTGAGCCGCGTAACCGAAGCCCAGCCGCGCTCGCTGACAGCCCCCACAGATTTGCGCGCTTGCGTGAGCCCGCTGGCAAAGCGATCCGGCGTGTAGAACCCGCGTACGAAAGGCGCCGTCTGCTGCCAGAGCGCGGTGTAGTCGCCCGCGTCGATGCGCTTGAGCGCGAGCGCAGCGTTGCCGAGCAACTCATCTGCGGAGTCGCCCGCTTCTGCGCCGTGTGCCAGCACGGAAGCGGCGGCAAGGGCGCACGCCGCAACCACCTTGAATGCGCCGTTAAAACGTTTCATCAACCACTCTCCTTCGAATCTGTCTGGTTACTGCGCGGGCTTTGCCGGGGCAAAGGTTTCGCAGTGCGGGTCGGCCCATCGCGTCTTGGTCACGCGGTTGTCGTCGTCAAACTGGATCTGGTACTGACACGCGACGGGCTTGTCTGCGCTGCGGAAGTGGAACAGGTAGTTCCACACGCGCACGCGAAACACGCTCTCATGAAAATGCGGCACGCCGATCAGGTCATAGACTTGGCCCTTCGTCATGCCGGGCTCGACCATGCGCAGGTGGTCAACGTTGGGGAACGAACCCTCGGGCGTCATCGCCGTGTCCAGTGTTGGGAACGCGGTATCGGTGGGGCCAGGGCCCGCGCATGCCGCAAGGGCGAAGATGCACGAGAGCGTTGCGATGCAGGCTGGGATTGAGCGCTTGTTCATATCAGGAATCCGAAAGTGTCACGTTGCGGTGGTTGCTGTGCTGCGGCTGGCCTCACCACTGATACCCGGCACCAACCACGGCGCCATACGTGCCGCGCGTGTTGGTGGAGACGGCGGCCTTGTAGATCCAGCGGTTGTTTTCTGACACCGTTGAGATACCGAGCGCCTGCCCCGATTGGCCGTTGTAAACACTGCCTGCCACCGCGACCATGCTCTTGCCGGGGCCCGTGGGTTGCGGCAGGCCCGCCATTGCCATGGCCATGGCGGTGCCGCCTTCAGCATCGCGCCGATACGAATCGATGCTGTTGCGCAAGCCCGCGACCTGGTTGTCGGTGTAGTTGTTGGCTTGCGTCACGGCGTTGTTCAGCTGTGACACGTTGACGGCATCGGTGGGTGCCGTGCCGGCGGCCACGTTGATGACCTGCCGCGACAAGGTGGAGGAGCCCACCGAGACGACATCCGTGCGGCCGCCGTCATTGCTGCCTGCGCCAATGGCGGTTGACCCGCTGCCCGTGGCCACTGCGCCGGTACCAACGGCGGTGGTGTTGTTGCCGGTAGCCTGCGAGCTGTTGCCCAGCGCCGTGCTATTGCTGCCCGACGCCACCGAACCCGTGCCCCCCGCCGAGGAGTTCGGCCCCGGCGTGGTCGGCGGCGTGTTGTTGGTGGTGCCGTTGGGCGAGGTCGAGGTGAACGGGCCACCGTTGTTGCTGATGATCGTTGAGAGCTGCTGCTGGACGGCCTGCAACTGCGACACGTTCACCGCATCCGTACCCAGGCGACCGGCAGCCACGCCCGTGATCTGGCGGTTGCCGACGTTCAGCTCACCCGACGACGTTTGCGGCGCCGTCAGCCCGAATGCCATGTAGTTGGTCAACGCGCCCACGGAGGTGAGCGAACCGGCGCCCAGCGCAACGCTGTTGGCAAAGGTGGCGTTGGCGCCAGAGCCCAGGGCCACTGCATCCACCGCGTTGCTCTTCGCACCGGAGCCAATGGCGATGCCACCCGCCAATGCGGCATTTGCGTTGGCACCTTGCGCGATGGACTGCGCACCGTTGGCCGTCGATCCGCTGCCCAACGCAATGGCATCGGCTTGGCCGGAAGTCGATGCCTGGCCAATGGCGATACCGCCAGGCGCGGTTTGCTGGACGATCGCGCCGTTGCCGATGCCGACACCGTTGTCACCGTTGACCACCGTCGTCGGCCCAACGGCCACCGACTGCGAGCCGACCGCGAGCGAATCGGCCGCTGTCGAGTTGGCGTGGAAGTACAGCGTGGGCGTGACCGCGAAGGATTGCAGCGCGCCGGTCAACTGGCGGATCGTTGCCGCATCGTGCTGGCCCGTGCCGTCGGCCACGTTGGTCAACTGGCGGTACGTATTGCCTGCCGCGCTACCAAACGACACGGCGCCCAGCAGTGTCCCGTCGGACGTGTTGAACGGCACGGCCTGACTCCCTGCGGGAATCGACCCGATACCAGAAGCAATGGGGCGGTCAGAGATCGCGCCAGAGCCGATCGCAACACCGCCTGCCACCGACACCGTCGACAGCGAACCGAGCGCGAGCGCGTTGGCCGTTTGCGCCTGCGCGCCATTGCCCGCTGCAAGGCTTGTGGCGCCGGTTGCAACCGCCAGCGGCCCAATGGCCACGCTGTCGGTGCCGGTGACCTGGCTGTCAGCCGCCGTTGAGTTGGCGTGGAAGTACTTGATGCCGCCGCCGTTCTGGATATTGGTGATCGAGTTGCCCAGGTTGGTCACGTTCTGGTTGGTCGCGAAGAGCTGCGAGCCATTCACAGCATCCGTGCTGGTGGCATTCAACGCGCCCGGTGCAACGTTGGTGATGATGTTCGGGCCCGTGCCGCCGTGGTTGGCACTGAAGGCGCCCGTGCCGCCGTTGGCGGTCGGGTCCCACAGCAGCGCGTCGTTCTTCGTCTGCGTCAGCTCGGTTTGCACCGACTGCAACTGGCTCACGTTCACGGCATCCGTTGCCGCCGAGCCTGCAGCCACGTTGGTGATGCGGCGCTCGTTGCCGGCCGAACCCACCGAGACCTCGCCCACCGGCGAGGTGCCTGCCAGCGCTGCCGTGCCGGGGTTGTACGCGGCGGCGCCCAGGTTGGCGGTGGTGGTGGAATTGGCGCCGAGTGCGACGGAGTTGGCGGCCGTTGCCTGTGCGCCATTGCCCATGGCCACGCTGTTCGCACCGCTGGCCACCGCGAGCGGCCCCACGGCCACGCTGTCCGTGCCGGTGGCCTGGCTATCCGCCGCCGTGGAATTGGCGTGGAAGTACTTGATGCCCCCGCCGTTCTGGATGTTGTTGACCGTGGTGAAGATGCCGTCCACCGCCTGATTGGTCGCAAACAACTGCGAGCCGTTGACGGCATCGGTGCTCGAATTGCTCAGGCGCCCGGCCGCCACGTTGGTGATCTGCCGCTCGGCACCAAGCGCACCGACGCTCACAACGCTGGTCGGGTTGGTCCCTGCGAAATTGCGCGTGGCACCGGCGATGACAGCGCTCCCCGTCGGATTGGATACGGCCGTAACGGAGCCGGAGCCGAGTGCCACATCCCCTGCATTGGTTGCCCGTGCAGTCGCACCAAGCGCAAGCGCGTTCGCGGCCTGTGCCTGGGCACCGTTACCCGTCGCAACGCTGTTCGCCCCGCTGGCGACCGCGAGCGGCCCGACGGCGACGCTATCCGTGCCGGTGGCTTGGCTATCCGCCGCCGTGGAATTGGCGTGGAAGTACTTGATGCCCGCGCCGCTCTGGATGTTGTTGACGGTGGTGAAGATGCCGTCCACCGCCTGATCGGTCGCGAAGAGTTGCGAGCCGTTGACCGCATCTGTGCTCGAGTTGCTGAGGCGGCCCGCGGCGACGTTGGTGATCTGACGCTCTGCGCCGAGCGCACCGACGCTCACAACGCTGGTCGGGTTGGTCCCTGCGAAATTGCGCGTGGCGCCGGCAACCACCGCGCTCGCTGTCGGGTTGGATGCGGCGGTAACGGAGCCGGAGCCGAGTGCCACATCCCCTGCGTTGGTTGCCCGTGCAGTCGCGCCGAGTGCCAGCGCGCTGGCGGCTTGCGCTTGCGCACCGTTGCCGGCTGCCACGCTGTTCACCCCACTGGCGACCGCGAGCGGCCCCACGGCGACGCTGTCCGTGCCGGTGGCTTGGCTATCCGCCGCCGTGGAGTTGGCGTGGAAGTATTTGATACCCGCGCCGCTCTGGATGTTGTTGACGGTGGTGGAAACACCATCGATAGCCTGGTTGGTCGCAAAGAGTTGCGAGCCGTTGACGGCATCGGTGCTCGAATTACTCAGGCGCCCGGCCGCGACGTTGGTGATCTGACGCTCTGCGCCGAGCGCACCGACGCTCACGACGCTGGTCGGGGTCGCACCCGCAAAGTTGCGCGTGACACCGGCAACCACCGCGCTCCCTGTCGGGTTGGATGCGGCGGTAACGGAGCCGGAGCCCAGTGCCACATCTCCTGCATTGGTTGCACGTGCAGTGGCGCCGAGTGCCAGCGCGTTGGCGGCCTGCGCCTGGGCTCCGTTACCCGTCGCAACGCTGTTCGCCCCACTGGCGACCGCGAGCGGGCCCACGGCGACGCTGTCCGTGCCGGTGGCCTGACTATCCGCCGCTGTGGAGTTGGCGTGGAAGTACTTGATGCCGGCGCCGTTCTGGATGTTGTTGACCGTGGTGGAGACGCCATTCACCGCTTGGTTGGTCGCAAACAACTGCGAGCCGTTGACCGCGTCGGTCGAGCTGCTGCTAAGCCGTCCGGCTGCGACATTCTGGATCTGCCGCGGCGCGGCAGCCGAGCCCACACTGACGACATCGCCCGCCGCCGGCGCACCGCCCGCGAACGTATAGGTCGTCCCTGCGATCACGGCGTTTGGCGTCTGCACGGCGGCCGACACCGTCGACGCATTACCGAGGACGACCGCGCCGTCCAGACCGCCGGCTACCGTCACGCCGTTGCCCACGACGAACGCGTTGTTCGCATTGATCGTGTTGTTGTTACCGAGCGAATACGAACCCGAGCCCGTGATGGTGCTCGGATCGCCGATGGCGCCTGAGTTCGCACCGCTGACGACGTTGTTTGTGCCGATGCTCACGCTGTTGGTGGCCGTAGCCCGCGCGCCCAGACCCATCGCCACGGCGTTCGTGCCGGAGGCCACCGCGTTGTTTCCGATGGCCGTGCCTGATACACCCGACGCCGTTGCACCGCTGCCCATGGCAGTTGCACCACTTTGCGAAGCCACCGACGCGTTGCCCACCGCCACGCCAAAACCGCCCGCGGCCGTCGACTGAACGCCGATGGCGATCGATCCGGTGGCGGATGCCTTGGCGTTCAGGCCGACCGAGGTGGTGCCGTTTGCTGTCACGCCGATGCCCGCGTTCGTGCCGATCGCGACGTTGTCGTTGCCGGATACCAAGTTACCTGCGGAAGCGGCCAACGTACCGTCATACGTGACCGTGCCGTCGCCCGTGCCGAACGCGACGTTGCGCGTGCCTGTGACGCCAGACCCCGCGCCGCGCATCGCGCTCGCGATACCGCCGCCGACTGCGGTGTTCTGCGCGCCACTCACGAGCGTGCCGGTGGCGATACCGACGGCCACCGAGCCGGTGTTGCCCGTGGTCGAGCCCGCGCCGGCGCCCTGACCCGCCGCAACGGTGCCGTCGCCGATGGCGAGCGCCTGTCCGCCGATTGCAAGTGCCGTGTTGCCGCTGGCTTTAGCGCCGTTACCGACAGCGGTGGCGGCGGCATTCGTCGCCTGGGCATTTGCGCCAAGCGCGACGGCGTTGTCTGCGGTTGCCTTTGCCAAAGACCCGACGGCCGTCGCCAAGTTGCCGCTGGCAACGCTTTGGACGCCAATACCAATGCCCGCCGTGCCGCTGGCAGTGACGTCCGTACCGATACCGATCGTCGAATCGGCTGTTGCACCCGTGCCCGGGGCGGTGCGCGCACCCACATTGATGGAATTGGTCCCGGAGGCAACAGCTTGAAAGCCGACTGCTATTGCGTTAAGCCCAGTACTGTTGGCGCCATAACCGACCGCCGTCGCCCCGCCTTGCGTGGCGATCGACATGAAACCGACGCACGTCGTGCTACCGCTGTAAAAGTTGTACGGCGCCGTGGAGCAGTTCACCTGCGCATATGCCTGCCCAGGAAGAACAGAACCCAGGAGCGCCACGGCGGCTGCAACCAAGGTCATCGCGCCGCCGGCCGAGTTATGGCAAGCGCGCCGGACGACCGTGCCGCCCTTTCCTTTTGCCCGGTCCAGCTCCGATGCGGCCACCCAAGCGCCCAGCGCCTCATTCCAAATCGTTTTATATGATTTGTTCATATTGATTCCATCGTGCTCGCCGTGAGCTCAAGAAAAGAAATAGAAAAAACGGGGTGAGCCATCGCGCGGCGCAAACCATAAGGACGAGCGCGCCCTTGGCACCCGCAAGGCAGCGGGTTCCCGATTGATTGGAACTACCAGAAAATCAATGGACGATGACCACGCGGCTTTAAAACGGACGCAGCAACTCAGCGCTCCCTTTGGAAGCGTCTTCAATACAACACGAGTTGGGTGTTGGTCCGCCGAGCCTAACGTTTAGTGGTCAACGGCTTGGCCCGTGAAGGGCACAGGAAATCAGGGAGGATCAAAGGGCCACTTGATAGCGACATGAATGGCGTGGGCTGGGCATGGATCGACACGTCGCAGGTGCCTTGTATTTGCCCAAACGTTTGCCCTGACCGTGTAGCTCGTCGTATTCATTGCTACCGTACCCCCGGCAGTGCGGCTTTCTTATTGACGAAGGAGCGCTATCTCGTGCACAGACCCGTCTTGATGTGCAGGGGCTGAGATAGGCGCAGAGGGAAAAACTTCAAATACCGAAGAAAAATAGTCGAGTTTGAATATTGTGTCTAGATATTTAGTACTAAGAAACGCGGGGTTTTTACAATTCGAACCACCACCCATGCGCATTTCTGCGTATGCGTTGGTTTAGACATACTTAGTCATGCGCCATTGTTAACGTATTGAAATATTCTGCCGATATCGACGACTAAATCCACGCTCACGCAGTGGTTAATATCGACGGTTTCACTTCAAAGAAAACGTTGCGCAAAGAACGAAAAAAAGCGGCTCGCCTCATATCGGGGCGTGCCGCTTTTTTATCGCGCACACATTAGGGGATTTGGACTGCCGCTGCACCGGCGGCGTGCGTTTGATGCATTTGTGCCGTTAGACGAGTGTTTTCACTTTCACTGCGCGGCTGGGCGCGGCATTGATGCACGAAACCGATGCGCAAGCGTGTGATAGAACGACGGCGTCAGCGCCTTGGACACCTGGCTGGACAACAACGCCACCGCCATGAGCGGCAAGACCATCTCGTGGCCGTCGATCATCTCCATCACGATTACAAACGACGTGATGGGCGATTGCGTGACCGCCGCCAGGTAGCCGACCATGCAGAGCGCGGCAAGACTGGGCAGCGGTATCGCCGATGTTACGAGCGACATGACGTTGCCCAGCCCCGCGCCAATTGCCAGCGACGGCGCGAAGATGCCGCCCGGAATACCGGACAGATACGACGCGATCAGCGCGCAAAACTTGAGCACCGCATAGAACGGCGAAAGCGCCTGATGGGTCTCCAGCAAGCCCCGCGCTTCTGCATACCCGCTGCCGAACGTGGTGCCGCCTGAAACCAGGCCAATCAGCGCGATGGCGACACCGCACAGAAAAGCGAACCACACCGGTTGCGCTTGTCGGATATCAACCAGCCGCGCGGGCATCCAGCGGGGTATGTTAAGCAGCAGCCAGCAGAACGCGCCGCCGGCCACGCCCGAGATGACGCTCGCGGCAATCACCACAGGCACCAACGCCAGATGAAACTGCCCAATGGCCTGGATGCGCCCGAAGTACAGGTAGTTGCCTTGCAGGCCCAGGGCGACCACGCCGGAAAAAATGATGGCCGTAATGAGCGTGCCGCTGTTGCGGGCCACGAAACTGCGCGTCAGCTCTTCAATGGCAAACACGACGCCTGCCAGCGGCGTATTGAATGCAGCCGCAAGCCCCGCCGCTGCGCCCGCGAGCGCGAGTTGTCGCTCGATGTGCGTGCTGCTTCGACGATAGCCCCGCCGCATGGCGTACATGAGCGATGCCCCGATCTGCACCGTCGGCCCCTCCCGGCCGATCGTGAAGCCACAGAGGATGCCCAGGAACGAGACCACGATCTTGCCGAACATGATGCGCACGGAGAGCAGCGCACTGGATAGCCGCCCGTCTTCCAGCGTCGCAATGACCTGCGGAATGCCACTGCCCTCGGCACCACGAAAAAACTGGCGCGTCAGCCAGATGGCAAGCGCCGCACCAACCGGTGTAATGATGATCGGCAGCCAGAACGCGTGCGACACCATGCCTCGAAAAAGCTCGAAGCCAACATCGATGAGCTTGGCGTAAGCGACGGATACCAGACCCACGAGAACGGCACCAAGCCAGAAGATGCCGTAGTTTGCCCAGAGTCTCCTGGCTCGACGCGCTGATCGATCGGCGATGTGGAGAGGAGAAAACATGGAGGTTTGGGCGTCGAGTCCGTGAAGCGGAGATTATAGGACCCGACGCGAGACGGCCTCCGTGCGGTTACCGCTAACGCCCTGCAATCGACAGCAGCGAATCGAACAAGCTGTTTGCTGCCTGCATCACCTTGGCTGATGCCTGGTAGGCCTGCTGATACCGCATCAGGTTCATTGCTTCTTCATCGAGGCTCACGCCCGACACCGATTGCTGCTGCCGCGTTGAGCCTGCCAGCAGCGCCGTCTGCGAGGTGAGGTTGCCGCTGGCCTGGTGGGTCTGCACGCCCACCTGCGTGACGAGGTTGTTCCATGCCGAGCCCATCGACGTGGTACCGCCATCGAGCAGCGTGGCATTGCGCAGCTTGGCAAATGCGCTGGCGTTGCCGTTGTCGGTGCTGTTGGCAACGTTGGGCGAGAGCTTGAAGGTATCGCCGTTGGCGGGTGTGCCCGTCATCGTCATCTGCACGCCGTTGAACGCGTACGTTGCACCCCGGGCGTAGGGCGCCGTGCCGGTGTACGTAGTCGACGTGCCGTTGACGGTGACAGTCACGCTGCCCGGAAAGCCCGAGAGCGAACCGCCGCTCGCGGCGTTGTAGCTGAGCGTGACGGGTGCTGCGAGCGGCGCACTCGCATAGCCCGCGTTCACGCCCACGGCCGTAACCGCCCCGCTGCCCTTGTTGTTGCTGCCCACGTCTGCCACCACGGGCGATGCGGCGGCAATGGCGCGCGGATCGCTCGTCAGCGTCTTCATGCTCGACGCGGCATCGGCCGTCGGACGCACGAGGAACGAATCACCGTTGTTCATCGTGCCGCTCAGGTTGAGCGTGACGCCATCCACGGTGGTCGGCCAGCTCGTTACCGTGACCGCGCCGCTGCCGTCCGGATAGCGCGACACCGTATAAGCGCCGCCCTGAAACTTCACCTGATAGTCGTAACCCTGCCCCGCATTGGCGTTGGTGATGCTGGCGGTGAGCGCGCCGCTGCCGGTGTTGCTGGTGCTGGGTGCGACGCTGGGTCCGGCCACGGAGAACACATCTGCACCCAGCTTGCCGTTGGCGTCCATGCCAAGCCTGTTCTGTGCATTCACACTGGCCGACACGGCGGCCGCCAGACGCCCCAGGCTGTTCTGCGCAGGGATAAGCGTGTTGCGGCGAAACTCCATCAGGCCACCCAGCGCGCCGCCGCCGAGCTGGCTGTCGTCCATGCTGACCGTGCCGGCAGGGCTCTTGTAGCCCACCGACAGTTGCGTCGGATCATACGGCGACGAGACCGCCGTCAATTCGAAACTCTGGTTGCCCTGCACCAGGGCCTGCCCGTTGCCGACGTAGACGTTGTACTGGCCGTCGCTCGTCTGCACTGCACTGGCCTTGATCGACTTGTTGAGCGTCTGCACAAGCTGGTCGCGCTGGTCACGCAAGTCATTCGCTGGCTGGCCGGTGGCGCTTTCTGCCTTGGCGATCTGCTCGTTGAGTGCGGCGAGCTGTTTGGCTGCGCTGTTGACGGTGCTGATGTGCGTCTGCACCTGCGTGTTGACCTGGTTCGTCAGCGCCGTCATCTGCCCCGCCACCGCATTGAAGCGGCTTTGCAGGCCCGAGACGGCGTTCATAAAGACCTGCCGCGCGGTGGTATCCGACGGTTTGGAAGCCAAGCCATCCGCGGCGTTGAAGAAACCCGTGAGCGCTGAACTCAGCCCGCTGTTCGGATCTGCCAGATATTTGTCCAGACCCGTGAGCAGGCTGCTGAGCTGGCTTGCGGCGCTGGTGGCCGCCTGGCCGTTCTGCACCTGCGTGGTCAGAAACTGGTCATAGATACGCTTGACGGTGGCCACGTTGGCGCCCTGGCCCAGAAAGCCGACGCCCGTTTGCAGCGGAATGTTCTGCGCCTGCACCGCTTCCTGGCGCGAGTACCCGGGCGTGTTGGCGTTGGCGATATTGTTGCCCGTCACCTGCAGGTGAATGCCCGCCGTGCGCAAGCCCGATGCGCCAATGTTCAGAAGAGAGGAACTCATATGTGCACCTGCATCACCTCATTACTTGAGTTGCGCAATCTTCTCCAGCATGCGGTCGGCTGTCTGCACGGCCTTGCTGTTGATCTCATACGCGCGCTGCGTCTGGATCATGTTGACCATTTCTTCCACCACGTTCACGTTGGACGTTTCAACGTAGTTCTGATTGAGCGCGCCCACGCCGTTCGAGCCCGGGTTGGCCAGGTTGGCCGTGCCCGACGCTTCGGTTTCGGCGTACAGGTTTTCGCCCATGCTGCGCAGGCCGGCCGGGTTGATGAAGTTGGCCAGCTGGAACGTGCCCACCTGCGTGTTGTTGACCGTGCCCGGCGTAGTGACCGTCACAACGCCGTCCTTGCCGATGGTCAGGCTGGTGGCGTTCTGCGGCACCGTCACGGCCGGCTGGACCGGGTAGCCGCTCGAGGTCACAAGCTGCCCCTGCGCGTTGATCTGGAAGCTGCCGTCACGCGTATAGGCCAGCGTGCCGTCGGGCATCTGCACCTGGAAGAAGCCGTTGCCGTTGATGGCCACGTCGGTCGAATTTCCGGTTTTGGTCAGGTTGCCCTGCGTGTGCAGACGCTCGGTGGCGACGATGCGCGTGCCGGTGCCGATCTGCAGACCGGAGGGCAACGTGGTCTGCTGCGATGACTGCGCACCCGGCTCGCGCACGTTCTGATACAGCAAGTCTTCGAACACGGCGCGCGAACGCTTGAAGCCCGTCGTGTTGACGTTCGCCAGGTTGTTGGACACGACGTCCAGCTGTGTTTGCTGGGCGTCCATCCCGGTCTTGGAAATCCACAGGGAGCGGATCAATTGGTGGCCTCGTCAGAGTCAGAATCAGCAACGTGGGCGATCAACGCAGGCTGACCAGCGTCTGCAGGATCGTGTCCTGCGTCTTGATGGTCTGTGCGTTGGCCTGATACGAGCGTTGCGCAACGATCATGTTGACCAGCTCGGCAGACAGATCCACGTTCGACTGCTCCGCAGATTGCGATTGCAACAAGCCGAATGACCCCATGCCCGGCGTGCCGAGATTGGCCGCGCCCGAATCGACCGTCTCCACCCACTGGTTACCGCCGATGTTCTGCAGGCCGTCCGGGGCCTTGAAGTTGGCCATCGCAAACTGGCCCAGCACGGCCGTGCGGCCGTTGGAGTATCGCGCCATCACCGTGCCATCGTTGCCCACGGCGTAGCTGGCGAGGCGCCCGGTGGCGTAGCCATCCTGCGAGACGCCCGGCGCAGTGTCGTTATAGCCACCGCCGTATTGCGTGGTGCCAGTCATGTCGATACTGCCGATGCTCATGCCGGCAAACGCCACGTTGACCTTGGCAGGCGTGGAGGTCAACTGCCCGCTGCCGTTGAAGGTGAGCGTACTGATCGGGTTGCCGCCTGTGGGTGCCGCGCCATCCACCATGGCGTGAACGTCCCACCCTGTGGCGGTGCGCACGTAGTAATTGGTGAGCGTATGAGCTTTGCCCGTGCCGTCGTACACCTGCTGCGACACCGAGTGGTTGAACGTGGCCGAGTTGGTGGCCGAGAACGGCGTGGTGGCGGGCACCTTGGCACCCGCATCCAGATTGACGCCAAACACGGTGCTGGTGGTGGCCAGCGGCGCCAGATCGTTCACGGGAATCTGCAGGTTGACCAGCGCAGCCGTGTTGACCTTGCCCGTTGCATCCACGCCGTAGCCGGTCAGGTTCTGGCCCGTGGCGGAGACGATGTAGCCGTTCTTGTCGGTATGAAACTGGCCGTTGCGCGTGAATGAAACCTGCCCGCTGCTCGGGTCCACCATGCGGTAAAACCCCGTGCCATTAATAGCGATGTCCAGCGGATTGCCCGTCCGCGTGACATTGCCCTGGGTGAAAGACTGCGACACGCGGGTCACGTTCACGCCCTGCCCGATCTGGTTGTCCGACGCGCCCACCAGCGAGCGTGCATACACGTCGCCAAACACGGTGGTCGCTTTCTTGTAGCCGACGGTGTTGGCATTGGCGATGTTGCTGCCGATGGTGTCTAGCGATTTGGACGCGGCATTCAGGCCGCTCAGCCCTTGTTGGAATCCCATGATGTTCTCGCTTGGAAAGTTGTACCGCCGTTCTGCGGGCCAGCCAGTTGAAACGGCCTGCTTGCGTTAAAGACTTCGGAGTCGACCTCACGGCATCGCCATCCGCTCATCGACCATGATGTTTTCGTCTTTAACCTGCGTGTTGCTTTTCCCTTGCGAACACCTTATTCAGCCTGTTTTTAAAGCGTTTTCTTACGATTCTTACGAAATTCTGATGTCGAAACTTTGAATTAAAAGGCTAAAAGCACCGCATCATTTTGAATTGAATCTGGGTGTTTCATGATGCATGGTCAGACAGGCTCGCCAAACCAGCGCATGGCGGCTTGAGCCAACTCCGCCTGGCTCACTGCTCCCTCGGCCGCCCACGCGACGATGCCGTCTGGGCGCACCAACACAGCGCTCAGGCCCTGCGCGTCGGTTGCGTCGCCAGCGACATAGACGAGGCGATCATTCCACCCGTCTGCCAGCGTTTGCAGCGACGCGCATGCGGTGAAGTCCAGCAACAGGCCTCTGCCATTGCGCAGGCGCTCGCCAAGGCGGGTGCCGTCGGCCAGCGCAAAGTCGGGCGCGCTGCGGCCAGCCAGCGGGTGGCCGTCGCCCAGGTCATAACGCAGCGAGAGACCCCAGACGCGGCTTGCAAAATAGGTCGCCCCGTCGCGCGTCTCGATCAGGTCTCGGATGATCGCTGCGAGCGCGCGCGTGCTGGGGCTTGGCCGCATGAGCGCAACCTGCGCGCGCGACCAATCGAGAATCTGCGCGCCCACGGGGTGCCGTTCCAACGTGTAGCTGTCGAGCAAGCCGTCGGGCGCGTCGCCACGAATGGTGGCAGCGAGCTTCCACCCAAGATTCATGGCATCGCCCAGGCCGAGGTTCAGCCCCTGGCCACCCAGCGGTGAATGCGTGTGCGCTGCATCGCCAGCGAGCAGCACGCGCCCGTTGCGGTAGCTGGTCGCTTGAAACGCGCGGTCCGTCCAGGTGGTCACAAGCTTGAGCGCCGCGACGGTGACATCCGCGCCGGAAACCCGCCGTAACACCGCTTGCACGTGTTCCAGCGTGACCGGCTGCGTGCGATGAAACGCGCCGCCATCAAAGTCGACCATGGCGATGGTGCCGGGCGGTTGGTAAGTGAACATGCCGGTCGGCGTGTAGTGACGGCCGGGTGCGAGCGTATGCGGCGCTGCCAGTTCAACTTCAGCGGAATAACCGGTGAACTCCGGGTCCGTGCCGGCAAATTCGAAACCACCCGCTTTGCGTACCGTGCTGCGGCCGCCATCGCATCCGACCAGCCAGCGTGCACGGCAGGTCTCACCGCCCGCATGGATGGTCACAGCGTCGCCGGTCTGCTCGAAGCCGGTCACACCGGCGCCACGCCGGATCTCTGCGCCCATTGCGTTGGCGCGCGCGGCCAGCACGGATTCGATGTGTGCCATGTCGCTGGCCATATGGGTGTCGGCCGGACTTGGTAAGCGATACGGCCAGCGCGCGCTATCGATATCGATCTTGTCGTGGAAAAACTGGATGCCCGCAAAGTGGCCGCCTGGGCGACGCTGGTGTTGCATCCAATGCGCGGTCGACGCGTTGCGGCGGCTATGCGCATCTTGCGCGCGAGGCTGCGCCGCAATGTCGGCCAGCAAACCGCGACGGTGGAACGCTTCGATGGAGGGAGATGACAGCCCGCGCATCCCGAACGGGAGCTGCTTCAAGGGTGAGTGCGGGGTTTCGGCTTGCTCAAGCACCAGCACCGAGAGAGGGGCGAGGCGCAGCTCGCAGGCGAGGAACAAACCAACCGGGCCGGCACCGGCAATGACAACGTCGTAGACAGTTGCGTCGTGCATGAACTACTCCTGTGTGGTCGTTCGACCGGAGCGGCTCGTCGTGTCTCCATCTAGAACCGCACGGACGAACAATGGCGCCGGAATGGCGTCCGATGTTCGTCGGGGGACTAGTGCACGCGGCACGGCCAGAGCTTCCGCTGCGCGCAATGCAAGTGCAGGGAAGGACTTGGGCTTACCAAACCAAGTCTGCCTTTTTCGACAAGGTCGTAATGTAGTGCTGCGGCTGGGGGGCAGCAATGGGAGGCACGCTCGGCTGTGCCCAATTGACACAGGTGCGCATGATAGAGTCGACCGCCATCCCGTCCCTGATCGTGTAGCCCTATGTCGACATTCGCGCTTGTCCCCAAGCAAACGGCGTTGTTGGTCATGCACTACCAGACCGACATCATGGCGTTGTTTCCATCGGTCGCGCCCACGCTGCTCTCCAACACCCGCACGCTGTGCGACGCTGCGCGAGCCAAGGGCGTCAGCGTCTATTTTGCGAAGTTCCACTTCAGCCCCGGCTATCCGGAAGTCAGCCCGTTGAACAAGAACGGGCAAGGCGTCAAGCAACTGGGGCTGTTCGTTGAAGATCGCATCTCGCCGGAACTCGGCCGGCAGCCTGATGAGCCGGTCATCATCGCGCACCGCGCCAGCGTGTTCTACGGCACCGATCTGCAGGTGCGGTTATCCGCCAGGGGCATTGATACCTTGATCATGGTGGGCGTTGCGTCGACGGGCGTGATGCTGTCGTCCATTGCTCACGCGAGCGATGCGGACTACCGCCTGTTCACCGTGAAGGATTGCTGCTACGACCCGGATCCGATCGTGCATGACCATCTTTTTGCGACGGCGTTTGAATCGCGCACGACAGTGCTTTCGCTGGCAGATGCGTTGTCGCTGCTGGAGTAATCACAGCGTTTTTTAGCGTGCCTCAGGTGCTGACCACCTTGTTCTTGCCGGCGCGCTTGGCCTGATACATGCCGCGGTCGGCGCGGTGGATGGCCGCCATGGGTGGTTCGTCCTTGCCGACTTCCGCCACGCCGGCAGAGAAGGTGATGAACAGCCGCGTGTCACCCGCCGCAAAGAAGCGCTGCGTGAGCGCCCGCTGCAGACGGACGATGGTCTGCACGCCCTCTTCCAGCGGCGTGTCCGGCATCAGGATCACGAACTCCTCGCCGCCAAATCGGGCGAGCGTGTCTTGCGGGCGCATCGACTCGCGGGCCACCTGGGCCAGGTGCGACAGCGCATCGTCGCCAAAGCTGTGGCCGTGCGTGTCGTTGATCGACTTGAAGTCGTCGATGTCGAGAAACGCAATGGAGAGTGTGGTGTTCTGGCGCGCGGCCCGGGCAACTTCGCGCTCCAGCGCCTCTTCCAGACCTTTGCGGTTGAGCGCGCCGGTCAGCAGGTCGTGGCGCGCTGAAGCCGATGCCATGTCGAGCGCCTTGCGCAGTTGCGCCACCTCGGCGGCGGCCTCTTCGGCCTTGACCTTCATCGCCGACAGCACATCGCGATTGCGAGCCGACTCCACCGACATCCAGCGGGTGGCCGACAGCGCATCCTGAATGGCCGGCGCAATCTCTGCGATGCTGTTGGCCGATTCGATCTTCTTGGCGCAGGCTTCCATCTGGCGGTGGTGCTCGCCCGAGGTTTCGGCGGCGGCCGACAGGCGCTCCATGAAGGCGGCCAGCAGTCGCTTCATCTCTTCCTGGGCTTCGATCGATTTCGACTTCAGCGAGCTTTGCTTCTGGATCACCTCCATGAGGCGGCGCCGCAGGTCATCCAGCCGGCGCAGGCTCACGGGGGCTTCGCTGGCTTTCATCAGGGCTTCGATCTGGCCGCGCAGCCAGCGGTCGTCCAATGACAGCTCGCCGATGTTCTCGAACACCAGTTGCAGCAGGCCCAGCAACGCCCGGCGGATCTCGCTCTGGTCTTCGGCCGCGAGCGACAGCCGGTGGTTGAACGTCGAGAGCTTGGCGGTCAGGTTGGCAAGGCTTTCGAATTCGGAGCGGCAGGCCCGGATCAGCGCCCAGGCGGCGGGGCCGATGCTGGCATCGTCTTCACCGAGCACCGGAAGGCAGCATTCCACCGTGCGCGCGAGCTGTTCGCACAACTCCCGTACCAGCGCCATCCGTTCGGCGTCTGAAGCGTCTCCGTTTGGCTTGCTGCCAGCGATCTCGTAATAGATCGAGGCAAAGTTGTCTGGCGTGGGCGCCAACCTGCGTGAGGCCAGCAGCCTGAGGGCATGCCGGGCAGTCTCCGAGGGATTGTTTTCTGTCATTCCGAACTACAGGTTGGCGAGCAGGGTTGGAGCGCGATTCTCCACGGTTCCGGCTCGACCGAAAAGCCGTCCAAAGGGTTATGTGGGCTTTGCGCTGCACGGCTAAAGCTCGCCAAATTGGGTGTCGCGGCAAGCATCTACGCGAAGAGCGTGACCCCGTTTGGCAGGATCGCCGCGCACGGCGTTTCCCCGCCCCGGCGCGCGCCGCCAGCAATGATGCCCTGCGTCGCGCGCCGCCATCAAAGCGTCTGGATATGCCTCAGGAATGCAGGGGATTTATCTCGTGCGCCGTAGAACCGGATGACGCCCGACACGTCGCCGTACCGCCGTATCAGGCCTTCTGCAGCAGCACGAACGCGTCGAACCTCTGGCACCTTGTTCAGAAAGCGCTCCACCAGCGTCGGGTCAAAGTACTGGCCGCTCCGGTCTGCCAGCGCATCGAGTGCATCGTCTTCCGGCATCGCTCGGCGGTAGACGCGCGGCTCCAGCATGGCGTCGAACGCATCTGCGATGGCCACGATGCGGGCGGCAAGCGGGACATCTTCGCCCGCAAGGCCGGCGGGATACCCGCTGCCGTCAAAGTGCTCGTGATGATGGCGCGCAACGCTCGCCGCCATTTGCAGGATCGGGTCGGGCGTTCCGGCAAGCAGGTCGGCACCGATGTCCGAGTGCCGTTGCATGATCTCGTGCTCTGCATCGGTCAGGGATGCGGGCTTGAGCAGCACGTCATCCGGAATGCCCAACTTGCCGATGTCGTGCACGGGAGCCACAAGGTAGATGTGCCGCTGCTCGACGTCGTCGAGCTCCAAAACGTTTGCCAGATACGCCGCAACAGCGGCCGTCCGGAGCAGATGGCCCAGAGCCGACGGATAGCGCGACCCGCCAGCAAGCGTCAGGCTGGCGAGGATGATGTGGGGGCGGCTTTGTTGTGCCATGGTGTTGACTTTCTTGGTAGCGCGCCGGTCGGCGCGCGGTGAGGCCCGATGGAGCATTGCACGATAGTCAGGGCGCCAGTCGACCGCAACCACCCACCCCGGACATTTTTGATCTACCCCATCTGCAACCGCCGCCACAACGTCGTCTTGCTGATGCCCAATGCTGCACATACGGCGTCGCGATCGCCGCCGTGGGCCGCCAGCGCCACGCGTATCTCTTCGGCTTCCACGCCCCGGCTGCGCTCGCGCAGCGTCAATGCCGCCGGCTTGCCTGGCGTGGCGTGGGAAAACACTTCCGGCGCAATCAGCCGCAACACGTCGTGTGTGACGGCGCTGGCGTCTTCGGTGTATGCCAGCTCCACGGCGATCCGTTCGACCACGCTCTGCAATTCGCGCACGTTGCCGGCCCAGGCGTAGCGCCGCAGCGGCTCGGCAACGCCGGCCAGCACGCGGGCTGCCTCCTCGGTATCAGCAATGCGCAGCAGCAGGCGCGGTTCGCGGCGCGCGGCTTGCACGAGCAGTTCAGCGGCCAGGGGCATCACATCGTCGGGCCGTTCGCGCAGCGGGGGCAGCGCAATGCTGAGGATGTTGAGTCGGTAGTAAAGGTCTGCGCGGAAAGTGCCGGCTTCTACCGCGTCCGTCAGCGCGCGGTGCGTGGCGGCCATCACGCGGATGTCGACGCGTGTGGGCTCCGTGGAGCCCAGTCGCACCACCTCGCGCTCCTGCAGCACGCGCAGCAAGCGGCTTTGCAGCGGCAGCGGCATCTCGCCGATTTCATCGAGGAACAGCGTGCCGCGGTGCGCGGCTTCAATCAGCCCGGTCTTGCCGCCCTTGCGCGCGCCCGTGAAAGCGCCCTCCTCGTAGCCGAACAGTTCACTCTCCAGCAGCGCCTCGGGAAATGCGCCGCAGTTGATGGCGACAAATGGAAAATCGCGCCGCGCGCTGAGCTGATGCATGCCCTGCGCGACCATCTCCTTGCCCGTGCCGGATTCGCCCAACACGAGCACGGTGGCGTCGGATTTGGCATAGCGACGCACCAGCGTGCGCACGCGCTCCATCGGCAGCGACTCGCCCACGAGGTCTTCCAGCCGGTAGCGCGCGCTGAACTGCTGCGGGCGCTGGCGTGAGCGCAGCGTGCGGTCCAGCCGCTCCACCGCGCGGGATTCCTGGAAGGTGAAGACCGTGCCTTCGGCGGCGCCCGCGCCGGCGCTCGCCAGAGGACCGCGGTGGATGACGTAGTTCACGCCCCGCACCGTGCCCAGCGTGTCGCCATCACTATCGGGCAGCAGGCCCAGCAGGTTGGGGGCGATGCTGAGCAGCGGTTGCCCGATGGCCTGCTTGGCCTCGATGCCCAACGCCGTGGCCAGACGCTGGTTGATGGCCTCCACGCGGCCCTGCGCATCCAGCGCGACCACACCGTCACGCAAATGCTGCAGCAGGTTGTCCAGCCGCTGGCGGCGCAGCGTTTCGCGGCGCGTGGCCTGCACGACTTCCAGCGCGGTATCGAACGCGGCACGCACGGAGTCACGCGAATACAGGAACACGGCGTTCATGCCCGCCTGCGTTGCCAGGTCCGTCACCAAGCCGGGGCCGACCACCACGCCAACGCCACGGTCGCGCAGGTCCAGCACGCAGCTCTCCGCGCCCTGGCGCGAGGTGTACGAGGCAAACACCACGTCCATGCCATAGGCGGCGACAAAGCGGCGCACTTCCTCGGGCGTGTCGCCGTGGGTGACGAGCGCCACCGATTCCGCATCGCGCCGGGCGCGGGCCAGCGCGTGCATCACGTCAAAACCCGTCGGATTGATGACGACCACGGGCAGCGACAAGCGCGGTTTGAGATACGCGCCGTTGGACCCGCCCGCCACCACTACGTCGGGTCGCTCGGTGCCCGCGGCCTCGATCTCGCGCACGATGTCTTCAAAGCCGCGCGTGATGACCCGCAGCTCGGCGCGGTCGTTGTACTCGGCAGCAATGTCGAGGAAGAGATCGCTCAGGCGGCTGATGCCGCAGGCCCAGATGCGGGGGCGGTCGGCTGGGTCGGTTGCAGTGGGGCTCATGGTGCGGTGCGGCCAGGAAAACAGCAGTCTCGACATTATGCGCCGAGCGTTTCCATATTGAAATTGCAAATTTCATTTCTGAAACAGAGTGCACGCGGACGGCAACGTCACATCCATAAGAATCAAGGGGTTACGTCGCTTCGCACGGGTGGCCCGCTTCCTGCTCTTTTAGGCCGTTCTTTCTGGAGCCCTCATGAGCACAACCCAACGAAAACCCGCCAGCGCCGGCGCTAAATTCCGTGCCGCCGTGGCTGAATCCCAACCGCTGCAAGTGGTGGGCGCCATCACCGCCTACGCTGCCAAGATGGCCGAGCAGACCGGCTTCAAAGCCGTGTACCTGTCGGGCGGCGGCGTGGCTGCCAACTCGCTGGGCATTCCGGATCTGGGCATCAGCACGATGGAAGACGTGCTGATCGACGCCCGCCGCATCACCGATGCCGTACAGATTCCGCTGATGGTCGACATCGACACGGGCTGGGGCGGCGCCTTCAACATCGCACGTACCATTCGTTCGTTCATCAAGGCCGGTGTGGCCGCCGTGCACCTCGAAGACCAGGTCGGCCAGAAGCGCTGCGGCCATCGCCCGGGCAAGGAAGTCGTTTCCACCGACGAGATGGTCGACCGCGTGAAGGCCGCCGTGGATGCCCGCACCGATGATGATTTCGTCATCATGGCCCGCACCGACGCAGCCGCCTCCGAAGGCATCGACGCTGCCATCGAGCGCGCCGTCGCGTACGTGGAAGCGGGCGCCGACATGATCTTTCCAGAGGCGATGAAGACGCTGGACGACTACCGCCGCTTCAAGGCCGCCGTGAAGGTGCCCATCCTGGCCAACCTGACCGAATTCGGCAGCACACCGCTCTTTACCACCGACGAACTGCGCAGCGCCAACGTGGATATCGCGCTGTACTGCTGCGGCGCCTATCGTGCGATGAACGCAGCGGCGCTCAACTTCTATCAGACCGTGATGCGTGACGGCACTCAGAAGGCAGCCGTGGAAACCATGCAGTCGCGCGCCGATCTGTACCAATATCTCGGCTACCACGCGTACGAAGACAAGCTCGACGCGCTGTTTGCCGCACAGAAATAACGCCTCCGCATCCAAACCAATTCAACGCATCCAAGGAGACCACACCATGAGCGAAGCCGATAACAGCACGCCGAACGCTGGCGCTTTCAAGCCGAAGAAATCCGTGGCGCTGTCGGGCGTTACCGCCGGCAACACCGCGCTGTGTACCGTTGGCCGCACTGGCAATGACCTGCACTACCGCGGCTACGACATCCTCGACCTGGCCGGCGCGTGCGAGTTTGAAGAAGTCGCCCACCTGCTGGTGCACGGCAAGCTGCCCAACAAGGCTGAGCTGGCTGCCTACAAGACCAAGCTGAAGGCGCTGCGCGGCCTGCCCGCCAACGTGAAGGCCGCTCTGGAGTGGGTGCCCGCCTCCGCCCACCCGATGGACGTGATGCGCACGGGTGTGTCGGTGCTGGGCACCGTGCTCCCAGAGAAGGACGACCACGCCACCCCCGGTGCACGCGACATCGCCGACCGCCTGATGGCATCGCTCGGCTCGATGCTGCTGTATTGGTATCACTACAGCCACAACGGCAAGCGCATCGAAGTGGAAACGGACGACGACTCCATCGGCGGCCACTTCCTGCACCTGCTGCACGGTGTGGAGCCGCCGAAGTCGTGGGTTGACGCCATGCACGTCTCGCTCAACCTGTATGCCGAGCACGAGTTCAACGCATCGACGTTTACCGGCCGCGTGATTGCCGGCACGGGCTCGGACATCTACTCGGCCATCACCGGCGCGATCGGCGCGCTGCGCGGCCCGAAGCACGGCGGCGCCAATGAAGTCGCCTTCGAAATCCAGAAACGCTACGACACGCCGGACGAGGCCGAAGCCGACATCCGCCGCCGCGTGGAGGCCAAGGAAGTCGTGATCGGTTTCGGCCACCCGGTGTACACCGTGTCAGACCCGCGCAATAAGGTCATCAAGGAAGTGGCGCGCAAGCTGTCGAAGGAAGCCAGCAACACCAAGATGTTCGACATTGCCGAGCGCCTGGAAACCGTGATGTGGGACATCAAGAAGATGTTCCCGAACCTGGACTGGTTCAGCGCCGTGTCGTACCACATGATGGGCGTGCCGACCGCGATGTTCACCCCCCTGTTCGTGATCGCGCGTACGTCCGGCTGGGCAGCGCACATCATCGAGCAACGCATCGACAACAAGATCATCCGCCCGAGCGCCAACTACACCGGCCCCGACGACCTGAAGTTCGTACCCATCGGCAAGCGTCCGTAAGAAGTAGGAAAGAAGAAAGGAACGTCAACACAAACCCACCGACGGTGTGGCCGTTGACGTTCCTGCCCTAGATGGCGCCTTGAATTTCTGTAAGCGGGCGGAAAAAAGACGGGAAACTGTCTGAGCGAAGCGAGTTTTTCCCGTCTCCGCCCGGTTACAGAAATTCAAGGGGAAGTCGCCATCTCGGGCGCGCCTTTCTTTTGCTTACTTTTCTTTGGCAAGACAAAGAAAAGTGAGTCAGCCCCGGCAGGGGATGAAACAAGGGATGGACCCACACCATGAACACAGCACACCGCAAACCCCTCCCCGGCACAAACCTCGACTACTTCGACGCGAGAGAAGCCGTCGAAGCCATCCAAGCCGGCGCCTACGACAAGCTCCCGTACACCTCCCGCGTCCTCGCCGAGAATCTGGTACGCCGCTGCGACCCTGCCACGCTCACCGATTCTCTCAAGCAACTCATCGAACGCAAGCGCGACCTGGATTTCCCCTGGTTCCCGGCGCGCGTGGTGTGCCATGACATCCTGGGCCAGACCGCGCTGGTCGATCTCGCCGGCCTGCGCGACGCCATTGCCGACCAGGGCGGCGACCCCGCCAAGGTCAACCCGGTGGTGCCGGTGCAGTTGATCGTCGACCACTCGCTGGCGGTGGAATGCGGTGGCTTCGACCCCGACGCTTTCGCCAAGAACCGCGCCATTGAAGACCGCCGCAACGAAGACCGCTTCCACTTCATCGACTGGACGAAGCTTGCGTTCAAGAACGTAGACGTGATCCCGGCGGGCAACGGCATCATGCACCAGATCAACCTGGAGAAGATGTCGCCCGTCATCCAGGCGCACGACGGCGTGGCCTACCCCGACACCTGCGTCGGCACCGACAGCCACACGCCCCACGTCGACGCACTCGGCGTGATCGCCATCGGCGTGGGCGGCCTGGAAGCCGAGAATGTGATGCTCGGACGTGCCTCGTGGATGCGCCTGCCGGACATCGTTGGCGTGGAACTGACCGGCCAGCGCCAACCCGGCATCACCGCCACCGACATCGTGCTGGCACTGACCGAATTCCTGCGCAAGCAGAAGGTGGTGGGCGCATACCTCGAGTTCTACGGCGAAGGCGCATCCAAGCTGACGCTGGGCGACCGCGCCACCATCTCGAACATGGCCCCCGAGTACGGCGCCACCGCCGCCATGTTCTCGATCGACGACAACACGCTCGACTACCTGCGCCTCACCGGCCGCACCGACGAGCAGGTCAAGCTGGTCGAAACGTATGCCAGGACCGCGGGCCTGTGGTCCGACACGCTCAAGAACGCCGAATACGAACGCGTGCTGCGCTTCGACCTGTCGAGCGTGGTGCGCAACATGGCCGGCCCGTCCAACCCGCACGCACGTGTGGCAACGACCGACCTGGCCGCCAAGGGCATCGCCGCCAAGTGGGAAGAAACGCCGGGCCAGATGCCCGATGGCGCGGTCATCATCGCGGCCATCACGAGCTGCACGAACACCAGCAACCCGCGCAACGTGATTGCCGCGGCGCTGCTGGCGCGCAATGCCAATCGCCTGGGCCTGACCCGCAAGCCGTGGGTGAAAAGCTCGCTGGCGCCGGGCTCCAAGGCCGTTGAGCTGTATCTAGAAGAAGCCGGCCTGAAGCACGAACTGGAGAAGCTCGGCTTCGGCATCGTCGCGTTTGCCTGCACCACCTGCAACGGCATGAGCGGCGCGCTGGACCCGAAGATCCAGCAAGAGATCATCGACCGCGACCTGTACGCCACGGCCGTGCTGTCGGGCAACCGCAACTTTGACGGCCGCATTCACCCGTATGCCAAGCAGGCGTTCCTCGCATCGCCGCCGCTGGTGGTGGCCTATGCGATTGCCGGCACCGTGCGTTTCGATATCGAACGCGACAGCTTCGGCACGGATGCCAACGGCAAGCCGATCCTGCTGAAAGACCTGTGGCCGACCGACGAAGAGATCGACGCCATCGTGCGTGCGTCGGTCAAGCCGGAACAGTTCCGCAAGGTGTACATCCCGATGTTCGAGCAGCGCAGCGCGTCGGTTGCCAATGTGAGCCCGCTGTACGAATGGCGCCCGCAGAGCACCTACATCCGCCGCCCGCCATATTGGGAAGGTGCGCTGGCCGGCGAGCGCACGCTCCAGGGCCTGCGCCCGCTGGCCGTGCTGGGCGACAACATCACGACCGATCACCTCTCGCCTTCCAACGCCATTCTGGCCAGCAGTGCTGCGGGTGAATACCTGGCCAAGATGGGCCTGCCGGAAGAGGACTTCAACTCGTACGCCACGCACCGCGGCGACCACCTGACCGCACAACGCGCGACGTTTGCCAACCCGACGCTCATCAACGAGATGGCCGTGGTCGATGGCACCGTGAAGAAGGGATCGCTCACGCGCATCGAGCCGGAAGGCAAGGTCACGCGCATGTGGGAAGCCATCGAAACCTACATGGACCGCAAGCAACCGCTGATCGTGATTGCCGGCGCCGACTACGGCCAGGGCAGCTCGCGCGACTGGGCCGCCAAGGGCGTGCGCCTGGCGGGCGTGGAAGCCATCGTGGCCGAAGGCTTCGAACGCATCCACCGCACGAACCTGATCGGCATGGGCGTGCTGCCGCTGGAGTTCAAGCCGGGCACCACGCGCCTCACGCTCGGCATTGACGGCACCGAAACCTTTGACGTGATCGGCGAGCGCAAACCGCGCGCGGACCTCACGCTCGTCATCCACCGCAAGAACGGCGAACGCGTGGAAGTGCCCGTCACGTGCCGCCTGGACAGCGATGAGGAAGTGTCGATCTACGAAGCCGGCGGCGTGCTGCAGCGCTTTGCGCAGGACTTTTTGGAATCGAACAAGGAGGCGGCATGAGCCATCCCGCTCAAATCAAAATACCCGCCACCTACATCCGTGGCGGCACCAGCAAGGGCGTGTTCTTCCGTCTGCAAGACTTGCCGCTGCCCGCGCAGGAGCCGGGAGCCGCGCGCGATGCGCTGCTGATGCGCGTGATCGGCAGCCCCGACCCGTACGGCAAGCAGATCGACGGCATGGGCGGCGCCACGTCGAGCACCAGCAAGACGGTGATCCTCAGCAAAAGCACGCGCCCGGACCATGACGTGGACTACCTGTTTGGCCAGGTCTCCATCGACAAGCCGTTTGTCGACTGGTCGGGCAACTGCGGCAACCTCTCTGCAGCGGTTGGGCCGTTCGCCATCAGCAATGGGCTGGTCGATGCGAGCCGGGTGCCGCAAAACGGCGTCGCCGTCATCCGCATCTGGCAGGCCAACATCGGCAAGACCATCATCGCGCACGTGCCCATCACCAACGGCGCGGTGCAGGAGACGGGCGACTTTGAACTCGACGGCGTGACGTTTCCGGCGGCGGAAGTGCAGCTCGAATTCCTCGATCCCGCGGCCGAGGAAGACGGTGACGGCGGCGGCGCGATGTTCCCCACCGGCAACCTCGTCGACGACCTGGATGTGCCCGGCGTGGGCACGCTCAAGGCGACGATGATCAACGCGGGCATCCCGACGATCTTCATCAACGCAGAGGCCATCGGCTACACCGGCGCCGAGCTGCAGGACGCCATCAACGGCGATGCGAAAGCGCTGGCGATGTTCGAGACCATTCGCGCGCACGGCGCGGTGCGCATGGGCCTGATCAAGAGCATCGATGAAGCCGCCACACGACAGCACACGCCCAAGGTGGCATTCGTTGCGCCGCCAAGGGACTATGTTGCGTCGAGCGGCAAGAAGGTCGGCGCGGGCGATGTGGATCTGCTCGTGCGCGCGCTGTCGATGGGCAAGCTGCACCACGCCATGATGGGCACGGCAGCGGTCGCCATCGGCACGGCAGCGGCCATTCCGGGCACGCTCGTCAACCTGGCAGCCGGTGGCGGAGAACGTGGTGCGGCGCCTAATGCTGTGCGATTTGGGCATCCGTCCGGCACGCTGCGCGTGGGCGCGGAGGCCAAGCTCGTTGACGGCGAATGGACGGTCACCAAGGCCATCATGAGCCGCAGCGCGCGCGTGTTGATGGAAGGCTGGGTGCGCGTGCCGGGCTGACCCGCCGACGGCGCACGCAAAGCAAAACCGCCGCATCCGGCTGACGGCTGGATGCGGCGGTTTCTTTTTTTTCTCGCGAAACTCAGCTTGCGCCGGTGTTCTTCATGCCGAGCACCTCGATCGGTGCAATCTCAGGCGGTGAGGCCAGCAACTCGGCCGCATTCGCCATGAGCGCCTTGGCAATCGGGCCGTCGAGATGCGTCTGGCGATCCTGCTCGCTGGCAAAGGCGTCGAAGATGCCGAATACGTTGGGCGCAATGCGCAGCGCAAACCAGATTGGCGTGGTGGCTTCCTGGTTGGCCATTTGCAGGCCGGCCGAAAGAAAATCGGCCACTGCCTGCTCCTTGCCCGGTTTGGCAATGAGCCGGGCAAATAATGCGTGCTTGATCATTTCGGTCTCCTGATACCGCGCTGAAGGGGCATGCGCGGTCAGGCGTACTGTATGCCGAAAGCGGCGGGCCGCCTCATACGAACACGCGTACGAGCCGTTCCGCAGGCAACGGGAACGGCTCGATGACGGGTCATGCGCTCAATGGTGCAGCGCCCCGCCCACGGTGGTCAGTGCGCCACCCACAGCACCTGTGACGGGCGCAAGCGGCGTCGTCGCCCCCGTGGACGTGAGCGACGTGCCGACGCTGGTGACGAGCGAACCAACCGGCGCCGTCGCGCCCGTAGCCGACGTGCCGCCGCCGGTCGCACCGCCCAAGGCACCCGTCACCGCACCAAGCGGATTGCTGCCGCCCGTGGCGCCGCCCAACGCGCCGGTAATCGGCGCCAGCGGATTTGCCGAAGTCGCCCCGCCCGGCGTGGAGGTCACGCCGCCCAACGCGGCCACCGTGTTGCCCGTGGCCGTCACCACACCACCCAGGCCGGACACGACTGGCGCGTTCGTCGCCGTCAGCGAGGTACCCACATTCGCCACCCCGTCGCCCACGGTCTGCAGCAGATTGGTTGCCGGAGCGCCCAGGCCTGTTGTGTTACCCAGCGTCTGCGTGGCGGTGGTCACCTGCGAGGTGAGCGGCACCACAGCAGAACTGACCTGCTGCGTGACCTGCTCCACCGGCCCGGTCGACAAGGCCGTGCCGAGCGTGCCGCCCGCGCCCGCCACCGCCTGCCCAACCTGCGAGACCGCGCCGCCCACCGGTGACGTGACCGGCGACAGCGGCTGCAGCGGTCCTGTGCCCAGACTGCTCACAAGGCCACCTGTTGCGTCGACGGTGTTCCCGACCTGCGTCACCACGTTGCCGGTGCTCGATACCGTGGTCCCGATCGGGTTCGGGTTGGTGCCGATGCTGCCCAGGCCGGACTGCACGCCCGTGCCGAGGGCCGACACTGTGTTGCCTACGTTGTCGACCACATTGCCCAGCGCCGATGCGCCTGGCAGATTGCTCCCGCCGATGGTCGAACCGAGCCCGCTGACGGCACCGCCCGTGGCCGTCAGTACGCCGCCGCTCTTGTTCGCCACTTCGCCGGTGGGCGTGGTGGATGCGGTGGTGGTCGTGCCGCCCGAGCCGTTGGAACCGGAGCCACCACCGTTGTTGGCGGAGCTGCCGTCGCTGCCGGACGTACCGCTCATGTCGCCCGAGCCAGAGCTGGCACAACCGCCCAGCACAAGCAGGCCGACCAAGGCCGCCGAAACCAGGGTCCCTCGTTGCAATGTCTTCATGTCTGCCTCCCGTTTAAAAATGCGCTTGATAATGCGCACTTTTGCCTGATTCGATACTTTATCGGTGCGCCATCCGAATCACTCGATAACGCGTTCAAATTCAGTCTATTAACCGAGTCGATGGCAATTGCAAACATTGTCAAACGCCGGCAACGCCCGTCATCACGCCAACCGGACCCAGGACATCACCACCAGACGAAGTGCCACCGTGGCGCAAACGTTCACCCTCCGACAAGCTTTCGCGATTATGTTTGGAGGGAACATTCAAAATTACCCAAAATGGGTTAAATCTCCAGACGCACGTTATCTGGTGGCCGTCCGCACAAATGGCAGGCGTGGCATGCGTAGCCCTGGAGCGCGCTGTGGCACCGACGCATCAAAGTGATGGCGCTCGATAACGATGCCGCGCGCCGGCGCCCCCTCGATGAAGTGCTCGACCATCTCGCGCACGTCGGGGTCGATGTAATCCGCCCGGGCGCCGTCGACGATGAGCGTGGCGTGGTCCGGCACCTGTGCCAGATAGCGCTTGAGTGGCACCTTGCCCATGAACGACACGTCCTTGCGGAACGACAGCAGGAAGTGGTCGTGATGGCGCGCCATGACAATCGTGCGGCGCAGGTTGGCGCGGATCGCCAGCGCGATGCTCAGCGCAATGCCGATCACGATGCCGATCAGCAAGTCCGTCAGCAGCACCCCGACGATGGTGGCGATGAAGGGTGCAAAGCGATCCCACCCCTGCCGCGCCACCGCCAGGAACAGCGACGGCTTGGCCAGCTTGTAGCCGGTGAAGATCAGGATGGTGGCCAAGCACGCCAGCGGAATCAGATTGACGATGGCGGTGAGCGCAAACACGCTCGCCAGCAGCAGCACGCCATGCACGACGGCCGACCAGCGGCTCTGCGCGCCGGCGTGCACGTTGGCCGAGCTGCGCACGATGACGGAGGTGATGGGAAGCCCGCCCAGCAGGCCCGCCACCAAATTGCCCACGCCTTGCGCCTTCAGCTCGCGATCCGGCGATGCGGCACGTTTCTTTGGGTCGATCTGCTCGACGGCCTCCAGGCACAGCAGCGTCTCGAGACTGGCGACGATGGCCAGCGCCATCGCTACGCGCCAGACATCCGGATTGCCCAGAGCCCCGAGCGTGGGCGACTCAAGCGCATCGAGAAACGCCCCGAACGACGCGAGCGACGGCAGACCAACACGATGCTCAGCCGGCACTGCAATGCCCGGTGCCACCACCTCAAGGAGCAAGGTCACGCCAATGCCGAGTGCCACCACAACAAGCGGCGAAGGCAGCGCGCGGACCAGCATGAATCGTCGCAGCATCGGCGTATCCCAGCCGATGAGCACGGCGGCGGAGAGCAGCGTCACCAGCATCGCCGTGACCGAGAACGCGCCAAACGGTGTGGCGAGCGTGCCGGCGCCGGCAGCGGCATCTCCGCTTGCCATCCCAAGCGCGAGCGGCACCTGCTTGATGATCAGCAGCAGCCCGATCGCCGCGAGCATGCCCTTGATGACGGACGACGGTACATATGCCGCAAAGCGCCCGGCGCGGAGCATGCCGAACACAAACTGCAGTGCGCCCGCCAGCGCCACGGCCACCAGAAATGCCGGGAAACCGCCCAGCTTGGCAATGCCGTCCACGACGATCACGACGAGGCCCGCCGCCGGGCCGCTCACGCTCAGTTGCGAGCCGCTGAGCAGCGCGACCACCAGGCCACCGATCATGCCGGAGAGCAGCCCGGCAAGCGGGTCAACGCCCGATGCATTGGCAATACCCAGGCACAGCGGCAGGGCGACAAAGAACACGATGACCCCGGCGAGCATGTCGCGCGGGAAGAAAGCCGGTGAGGTTGGTGTCTGCATGGTTGTTGGAGTTGTATGAACTGCGCACGCGCGAACGCCTGCCTGCGGGCGGGGGCACCGCCGGCATGCGTGAGGAGAGAAAACGTCGGGAAACGGCAGCAGCCACAAACGCCGCCGCCGATCGGGTTAAGCGATGGCCTCGGCGGGCACCAGGATGTCGCCGCGGGTGGCGTGTTCCGCATCCGGATCGCCCGAAGCCAGCACGCGGATGTGTCCATCGGCCAGGCCGAATATCCAGCCGTGCACGCGCGGCGGGCGTTCTGCCTCGCGCACGATAGGGCTCTCGCGCAGGCAGCGCACCTGCTCGAGCACGTTGAGTTCGGCCAGTCGATTGACGCGTGCATCCAGATCGGACACGGCATCGAGTTCTGTACGGTGGCGGCCGGCCAGCGCGCACAGCGGCGCAATGCGGCGCGCGACGTGCGGCAAACCGTCGGGCGGTGGCAGCAACGACGCGCGCACGCCACCACAACCGTCATGCCCGCACACGATCACGTGCGCGACCTTGAGCACGCGCACCGCATATTCCAGCACGCTCATCGTGTTGTCGTCCGCCGGGCAAACAAGATTGGCGATATTGCGATGGACGAATAAATCGCCCGGGTTGGAATGTGTAATGGTTTCAGCGGGCACGCGGCTATCTGCACAGCCGATCCATAACACCTGGGGTTGTTGGCCTTGGGCCAAACGCGAAAAGAATCCGGGATCCCGTGCGGCAGTTTCATGCGCCCACGCGACATTCTCGACAAGCATGCGTTTCGGTCGATGCATTGGTATGGCTCCTGCGGAATCTGCGAGACCGCTGCAGGCCAAAACCCCAGTTGGGCGGGTGTTCTCGGCAACATTGCAGTGCAGCGGAAACGTTACGAAAACCATCGTATGAGAAAGGTTCCCGCTGTGCCAGTGAAGGTATCAACGCCAAATCGGATCAAATATGCACCGATAATGCGCACGCCCTGCGTTACTGTGTCGCACCCATTATCTGCAATCGGGAAACTGCGTGCAGTTATTGCATTGCCCGAGTTATCTATCCGAAATATTTAAACCCTGGATCGGAAAATATTCCATCACAGGTGAATGACTCGCGCGCTGGATCAACCGCGCGGGCGCCCGCATTTGGGGCACGTTTTCTAAGCCGATCAACAGCTTGCGCATTAACCCAGGCGAACTTGCGCAACCGCTTCGCGCCATTGCGTGAACCGCTGGGCACGCGCTTGCGCATCGCCATCCTCGCGTCCGTAGCGCAGGGCGACGTAACCGGCGGCTGCATTGCGCAACGCCTGCGCCGCTTGGGGAAACTGCGCGGCGGCGCGCTCGGCGTAGGCCATCGGGCCTTCTGCAGCGCCACGCGTGCAACCATGCCGTGCCAGCCGGTCACATAGGCGCTGCCACTGGGCCTGCACCGGGTCTGGCTTGGGCTTGCGCTGCTGCCACAAGAGCGGCAGCGCAGCGAGCAGGAACAGCCCCGACACGCCCCACAGCACCGCGCGAGGGTCCGCTGCATCCAGCCCCAGCCACGCGAACAGGCGCGCTTGGCGGCTGCGGTCGTAGCCAAGCACCCAACTGTTCCAGCCGCTGATGAGGCCATCGAGCCCCCAGCGCACGCTGCGCAGCCAGCCAGGTTCTTCTGCACGGCGCGAGCGGAATTCACTGGCGGGCACGGCGGCAGCCAAGCCACGTTCGACACGTTGCGGCGCCACGGCGGCAGTTGGGTCCACACGCACCCAGCCGCGTCCGTCGAGCCACACCTCAGCCCAGGCGTGTGCATCGGACTGGCGCACGATGATGTCGCCGCTCATGGCGTTCACCTCGCCGCCGAGGTAGCCCACCACCACACGCGCCGGCACGCCTGCCGCGCGCATCAAAAAGACGAAGCTGCCCGCGTAGTGCTCGCAGAAGCCACGGTGCGTGCGGAAAAGAAAATCGTCGATCTGCTGATCCTGCAGCGGTTCCGGTTCAAGCGTGTAGGCAAACGGTGCGCGGCCAAACAGCTTGAGCGCCGCCGATACGCGCTCAGGCGGCGGCAGCTCTGCCCATTGCGCTGCCAGCGCACGCGCTTGGCCGTTGCCCGCCGGCAACGCCAGCGCCATCTGCTGCGTAAGTGGGTCGAGCGGGCGAGCGTCGTCCGCGCGATTGCGCTCTGGCAGCCGCGAGCGCGCGTGATACCGCACGCGCTGCTCGAGCGGTTGCGTGCTGATGAATTCGCCGTCGATGCTGCGGCCGGTGCCGTCTCGCGCCTCGATCGACTGGCCGCGATCAAGCGCAAACAGCCAGCGCTGGCGCGTCGGTTCCAGTGTGATGTTGTAATCGAATACGCCCGGCGCGCCGCTAATTGCGTCCGCAGAATTGGGTACGCTTTCCGCTGCGGGACGTTGCCGCATCGACGCGGCCGTCCACGTCTGGCCATCGAAACGCCACAACACCATGCCGCGCCAGTAGAGCGTATCGAGCGGTGGCGGCACGCCGGCAAAATCGACGCGGAAGGCCAGATCGTCGGAGAGGATCAACTGGCCGACGGAGCCGGGCGCCATGCGGTCGGACAGGCCGCTGACGGCGGTGTCGGCGGTTTGCGGCAGGCGCCACAGCGGATGATCCAGCCGCGGAAACAACAGGAACAGCACCGCCGCGCACGGCAACCCCATGAGCACCAAACGCGCCAGCACACGCGCGGGGGATACGCGCACACGCGCCTGCGGATGCAGCAGCAACAGCCAATTGCGCAACAGCAGCGCCACGGTCGCCAGCATGGTGGCGGCCAGCCAGGGCGGCTGGTCGAACAGCCCCTGCGAGAGCAGCAGAAAACAGCACAACTGCGTGACGAGCACGCCGTTGCGCACGGTGTGCGATTCCATCAGCTTGAGCACGAGAAACGCGCCAAGCAGCGCCACCGACAAGTCGCGCCCGATGTTTCCGCCGGTGCGCATGGCGAGTGCCAGCGTCACGATAAGCGTGGCCACGCCCGTCAGCCCCAGCGGCCACTTGCCGGGCAACGGCGCGCGCCGCACCCACAGCAGCGCGCGCCAGAGCAGCAGCACGCCGAACACAGCGCACGTCACCAGCGGCAGCGCACGCAGCAGCGGCGCGAGCACGACGGCAAGCTGTGCGATCAGCCAGCCATGTTCGCGGTGCGTCAGGGCCCGGGCCGAGCCGAAGGCGGCCGCTTCGGTGCCGATGGTGGCAGTGGTCATGTGGCTTCGCCTTCCGCTTCCGGCATCGCAGGCTTACCCCACAACGCTAATGCACGCAGACATGCGTCCCGATGCGCAACACCCCGCGCCGGGCCAATGACAGTGCCCGGCAGGCTCAGCGTGTATTCGGGTTCATCGCCGGCGGGGGCGTGCTCGGCGGCCAGCACCCAGGCGCACAGGCGCGACAGGCGTTGTTCCACGTTCATCGAGGGCGGCAGCGCTTCCCACGCGAGCACACATTGCGCGTGGCGCACTTGCTGGCCGGTGCGGCTCATCCACGTGTCGAGCCGCGCGCTGTGCTTCCAGGCAATGCTGCGCAGTGCGTCGCCGGGGCGGTAGGTGCGCAGTTGGTCTGCGGCTTCTTCGACATGGGTGCGGGCGGCGCGCGTGTCGTCTTCTTCGCCAGGTTCGGGGGCAAAGCTGGCGGGCAGCGGCGGCGCGGAGGGTTCCGGTGCCGGATAGACGAGCAATGTCAGCGGCGCATCGGCGTAGCTCCACGCGCGAAACAGGCCGAGCGGGAAACGCGTCGACACCGTCAGGCGCGGCAACTTGAACCAACCGCGCGGCTGATCGGCGAAAGACAACGCGGCCACGATGGCGTCCTGCGCGTCGAGCGAGGTTTCCACGGCAGCGGCTTGCGCGGCGCTCACATCCACACCCACACGCGCCCATGGTGTGACATTGGCCAATGCCACGCCAACATTCAACGCATGCCCGGCAAACACGGCATCGCCCGCCGCGCCGCGTACTTCCAGATCAACGAGGTTGCGATGTGTCTGCCACATGGCGGACGCTGCCACGCCGGCCAGTACGAAGGTCAGCAGAAAGCCCAGGCTGACGTTGTAGTTGAGCGAGGTGAGCAGCATCACCATCAGCAGCAGCGCAAAGCCGGCACCGGCTGCGGTGGGCAGGATGTAGACGTGGTTGCGGTCCAGGCGGATGCGGCCTTCGCGCGGCGTGCGCGGCCGTTGCAGAAAGCGTTGCACACGCGCCCGTGCAAAGCGCACGCCGGGCAGCATCGCCAGGCCCGCACCGAGCAGACGCAATGGCGCGAGCAGCAGAGAACGCAATCGCGCCATGGCGCTGCCTACTTAGGGAATGGCGACCGTGTCGAGCAGCCGCTGCGCCAGCGCGGTTGCCGACAGCGTGCCGCCCGTGGGCAGCAGGCGATGCGCCGCCACGGCCTTGAATACGGCTTGCACGTCTTCGGGCAGCACGGCATCGCGGCCGTCGATGAGTGCCCAGGCGCGCGCCGCGGCCAGCAATGCCAGCCCCGCGCGCGGCGACAGGCCCATCTGCACCTGCGCATCTGTGCGCGTGGCATTCACCAGCGCGAGCACGTAGTCAACCAGCGCCGGCGCCACGTGGACGGCATCGGCGGCCGTCTGCAGCGCCACGACTTGCGCCGCCGTCAGCACGGCTTCGATGTCCTGCGGCGCGCCGCCGCCCAGATACAGCGCGCGCTCCGAGCTTTGGTCGGGATAGCCGAGCGACAGCCGCATCGTGAAGCGGTCGAGCTGCGACTCCGGCAGCGGATGCGTGCCGATCTGGTTGAGCGGGTTCTGCGTGGCGATCACGAAGAACGGCTCCGGTAGCGGATACGTCGCCCCGTCATGCGTGACCTGCCCTTCGGCCATGGCTTCGAGCAGTGCGCTTTGCGCCTTGGGCGTGGCGCGGTTGATCTCGTCCGCCAGCACAACCTGCGCGAACAGCGGCCCCGGGTGGAATTCGAAGGCGCCCTTTTCTTTCACGTAGATCGACACGCCGATCAGGTCAGTCGGCAGCAAGTCGCTCGTGAACTGCACGCGCTGATATTGCAGGCCGAGCGTGCGGGCCAGCGCATGCGCCAGCGTGGTCTTGCCCACGCCCGGCAGGTCTTCCAGCAGCAGATGCCCGCGGGCCAGCAGACACGCCAGCGCCAGGCGGATCTGCAGCGGCTTGCCGAGCACGATGCGATCGAGCGCGCGTTGCGCCTGCGACAACGCGGCCGGCAAGGTCAGCGGCGTAGCGGGCGCTGTACGAACGGGAGAAAGCGGGACTTGGTTGGGCGTCATCAAGGTGCAGCCGAAGCAACAATGCCAGCGAGTGTAGCGGCATCGCACGACACCCGCGCGCCCATGTTTCGTGTGCGTGAGTGCGCTACAACATCAGTCCGGTTTGCGCGCGGGGATAGCCGAGTCGAGCAACACGCGTGCCGTGCGCGGCAGGCTCTTGATGAGGCGCGGTGCATCGGTGCCGAAGGTCTGGCTGGCGGTGTAGGCGCCTTCGATCAGGAAGGCCAGGTCGTCGGCCAACGCATCGGGATCGGTCGCACCAGCGGCTTGGGCACGGTCACGCAGGCGGGTGAGCAGCAGCGCCTTGTTGCGCTGGACAAACTGCCGCGCCGGATGCGTCGGGTCCGGAAACTCCGCCGCCACATTCACAAACGGACAGCCCCGATAGCCGGGGCGTGAAGCGCGTTCGGAGACATCGATGAAGAACTGCAGCAGTTGCGCGCGCGCGTCGTCCGGGTGCTTGGCCACGCTCGCGTTGAAGTAGCCCCAGAAGCTCTCGTCGCTGCGCTCCAGGTAAGCGATGACGAGATCGTCCTTCGACTTGAACTGGCGGTACAGGCTCATCTTGTTGACGCCCGCCTTCTCCACCACGGCCTCGACGCCCACGGCCCGCACGCCTTCGTAGTAAAACAGTTGACGAGCTGCCTCGAGCAGGCTCGCGTGGGCATCCTCGCCGCTGATGCGACGCGGCGTCGGCTTGGGTTGATCAACGGTGGACAGCGCGCGCGGGCCGCGGCGGTTAAGAGTGGCCATGGTGTTGCTCCTGCAAGCGCGGTGGGGGCACAAACCCCCAGCCACGCCGGTGTCATTCGAAGGCTGCTTGACATGTTACCGATCGGTACCTACTATCGCAACCACGTTGTTACCGACCGGTAACGAATGCGATATTATCGCCCCAACAAGAATCAAGAATCGAAAGAATCGGACAGCCCATGCAGCGACTTGCCCGCCTCATCGCCCCACGTTTCCACTACAGCTGGCTTGCGCTGGCGGTGGTGTTCCTGATCCTGCTATGCGCGGCCGGCACGCGCGCCACGCCCAGCGTGATGATGCTGCCGCTCGAGCACGAATTCGGCTGGAGCCGCAGCACGATCTCGCTGGCCATCTCGATCGGTATTGCCCTGTATGGGCTGACGGGGCCGTTTGCAGCGGCGTCGATGCAGTATTTCGGCATCCGCCCCACGGTGCTCGGTGCGCTGGCGGTGCTGGTGTCGGGCACGGCACTCTCGGCGATGATGCACGAGCCGTGGCAGATGGTGCTGCTGTGGGGCGTGATGGTGGGCGGCGGCACGGGTGTGGCCGCCATCACGCTGGGCGCAACGGTGGTCAATCGCTGGTTCACCTCGCATCGCGGGCTGGCCATGGGCATCTTGACGGCCAGTTCGGCCACGGGGCAGCTCGTGTTCCTGCCGATGATGGCCGCAGTGGTCGAGAGCTACGGCTGGCGCCCGGTGGTGCTGATCGTGGCCGGCGCGCTGGCGCTGCTGTTGCCGGTCGTGTGGCTGCTGCTGCCGGAATCGCCCAAGAGCGTCGGTCTGCGCACCTATGGCGAACCCGCCGATGCGCCGGAAGTCGATCAAGGCCCCCGCGCCAACCCCATCGTCCTCGCCATGCGAACGCTCGTGCAGGCCGCACGCAAGCGCGATTTCTGGTTGCTGTTTGCCAGCTTCTTCATCTGCGGTGCGAGCACCAACGGCTACATCGGCACGCACTTCATCGCCATGTGCGCAGACCACGGGTTCTCTGAAGTGAAGGGCGCGAGCCTGCTTGCCGCGATGGGGATTTTCGATCTGGTGGGCACCACGCTGTCGGGTTGGCTGTCCGACCGCTACAACAGCCGCGTGCTCCTGTTTTGGTACTACGGCCTGCGCGGGCTGTCGCTGATCTACCTGCCGTATGCGTTCGGCTTCGAGTTCTTCGGCCTGCCGGTGTTCGCGATCTTCTACGGCCTGGATTGGATTGCCACCGTGCCGCCCACCGTGCGCCTGACCAACGACGTGTTTGGCAAGGCCGCAGCGCCCATCGTGTTCGGCTGGATCGTCGCGGGGCATCAATTGGGCGCGGCATTCGCCACGCTGGGTGCGGGCATGATGCGCGCCTCGCTGGGCAACTACACGCTCGCTTCCATGATTTCGGGCGGGCTGTGCGTGGCTGGCGCCTTCCTCGTGCTGCGCATTCACCGCACGCCCAAGCAAGATGCCGAGCGCGCGGGCCAACCGGCTACCGCGTAATCAAGGTTTCAGAAAACCGTACTTGGCCAGCACCGCCTGGCCGGGGGGCGACAACACATACGCCACGAAGTCGGCCGCCGGTTGCGGCTGCTTCGTGCCCGAGGTCACAGCGATCGGGTACGTGAGCGGTACATTCAGCGGCACGGGGCTCGCCACCTTCACCTTGTCGGCGGCGATGGCGGCATCGGTGGAGAACACCAGGCCGGCCTCAACCTCGCCGCGCGACACATAGTCCAGCGCCTGCCGCACGTTCTGCGCCAGCACCGCCTTGGCCTCCACCGGCTCCCACAGTTTGGCCGCTTCCAGCGCACGCTTGGCATAGCGGCCCACCGGCACCGACGCCGGATTCCCGATCGCCACACGCTTCACGTCGGGCCTCATGAGATCGGCCAGCGCATGCACGGGCACCGTGCCCTTGGCGGGCACGATCAGCACGAGCTGGTTGGCAACAAAGTCGTGGCGCGTCTCGGCCTTGATGACTTTCTCGGCCACGGCCTTGTTCATCGCCTCCTGATCGGCGGAGGCAAACACGTCAGCGGGGGCGCCCTTCACGATCTGCTGCATCAGCACGTCGGACGCGCCGAAGTTGAGCACGACCTTGGTATCCGGGTGCAGCACTTCGTACTGCTGCGCGATCGTCTTGAAGGCGTTGGTCAGGCTGGCGGCCGCCGAAACAACCAGGTCCGCCGCATGTGCGGGCGCTGCCAAACCCAGCGACAGCGCAGCGACCAGACCAATGGCGCGCACGTGCGCGCGCAACGAGAAGCGTTGCATGAAGAACCCGGGAAAAGTGGATGAATGACCGGTCGTAATATACGAGTCGATATAACGCTCGGTCAATGCGCCATGGCATATGTCCGGTATCACCGAGGCCGAACCGAGTCTTGCCACCTCGCTACCGCCCCGGACGCATCAGCGATTCATGAGCAAAACTCAAGATTCCTCAGGCTTGCGCAAAGGCGGCAATGACGATGCTAGCCTCTCGCTCACCGATAGACGGGCGCCAGAACAGCGCCGGAATCGAGACGCAAACAACAGCAGGCAGCGCACCAGTGGCTTGAACAAGCCCCGGCATGCATGCCGCACTCCACGCAGAAGTACCGAGCAATGCGCCGGCCGTTCTCGTGGTTCGGGATATCTGGATTGGGGGGAACAGGCATGGAGCCGCTCGCACCGGGCCACGCGCGCGTGGATCACCGACGTGGCCGCATCTCATTGCAGCATCTTGATGAAGATCTGCAGCGCCGGCTGCGCGCGGGAATCAACGCGCTTGTCGGCCGCTCGCTCTATCAATGGGATGAAGCCCTGCCCGACCAGGCCGATGTTGTGGTGCTCGCTTCCGGGTCAGTCGATGCTGCCGCTGCAGCCCCCATCAAGATCTGGCTCGACGAGACACCACAATCCAGCCACGGCGACGACGCGTTCCACTTGCCATTTGCCTTCAGCATGCACGACCTCTGGGTGATCCTGGATCGCGTCGCGCTGCGCCTGATGGACAAACCCGCGCGTCCGAGCCCCGCACCCGTCCAATCCCTCCCCGCGCGAATAACCGATGCGAGCCCCGAGCCGACCTACCGCCTGCTGCGCTGGGTCACGCTCGAGATGCATTTGCAGGCGCTTCGTTTCCGGCGAGCGATGGCGACCATGACCAATCGCGCGGTCAGCCTGCGTTGGCTGACGACGGATGGCGGACTCGAACACGAAGAGGCCCGCCTGCTGCTGCGTACGTTGAACCGCCTTGGCGCCCTGCAGATCGACGTGCACCGCGATGCCCCGTTGGTGACTACGCCCGCCAACGCAAGTGTTTCGCACAGCCGCTTCTTCGACGTCGTCGGGCGCTGGCTGCGAACGTCTCGCCATCAGCTACAAGGCCGACCCTGAATGCATCGCATTGGCATCTTCGGCCCGATGGGCATCGGCAAGACAACGGCCATTCGCACGCTGTGCGGTGACGTGACTATCGATTGCGACGTACCCAACCTTGATCGCCACGCATCTGCCAAGGCCACCACAACGGTTGGCGTCGACTTCGGCGAGGTGGACCTGGGCAATGGCGAACTGCTGCAGATCTACGGCAGCCCCGGACAGGACCGTTTCGATTTCCTGCGGGATTGGCTCATCTCCGTCATCGCCGGCGCGATCGTCATGGTTGACGTCAACGCGCCCGACGTGGGCGAGCGTTGCATTCCCCTGCTGCGTCGCGTCGCCTCGGAACCCGCGCAGCCATCCACGCTGGTGCTTGTGGCGCGGCCGGCCACGCCCGCTCGGGTCGATGCGTTCTCCGCCCACCTCAGCCAAGTGCTGGGGCGGGCCATTCCGGTGGTGATGGCCGATGTCCGCGAGCGGGCGCAGATGCTCGATATCGTCGAAATCATGCTCTACACCCTGCAAACATGAACGCAGCAGCATCCCCCGTTCCAGCCGAACTCACGCACGCCGCCACGGCGGTGCTGACCAGATACGCCGATGCGCTACCCGACCTGTCCGCCGCGACGCTCTGTACGCTCGACGGCTTCACGATTGCCTCTGCGCTGGACCCAACGCGCTACAGCGCGGCGCGCCTCTCGGCCATGACAAGCACGGTCATGTCAGTGGTCCGTGCACTGGGGCGCGAAATGCGCTTCAGCACCTGCCACCGGATGGTGCTTGAAACCGACATGGGGACCATGGTGTTCCAGCCCGTCCGCCAGTCCGCGATCGTGCAGGTGTGCATGGCGAACCGGCACGATGCTGTGCTCGGGCGCGCCCTATGGGAGGCCAAGCGCATCGCAGAAGAACTCGCTGCGCTGCCCGCCATGTCTTTGCTGCACCGACCCGCCTAGCCGCACCAGCCGCGGTCGCACTGATTTCATCGCCACAACCTACTCACACCATCGGGGGAATCAAATCATGAGCAATCTCAACAGTTCCATTACCCATCTCGCGACCTTCGACGGTGCGATGTGCGCCATGTTGGTCGACAGCGCCAGCGGCATGATCCTCGCATCGGCAGGCGATGGGATCGACCTCGAACTCGCCGCGGCGGGCAATACCGAGGTGGTCCGCGCCAAGCTCAAGACCATGCAGGCACTCAAGCTTGACGATGTCATTGACGACATGCTGATTACGCTCAGCAAGCAGTACCACATCATTCGCCCCGTCGGGAGCAAGCCCGGACTGTTCCTCTATGTCGTGCTCGACAAGAACAAATCGAATCTGGCGCTGGCGCGGCGCAAGGTTCAGGAAATCGAACAGGCCCTGAGCTTTTGATCGGTCGCGTGCCTGCGGCACACCGCATCACTGATGCGGACGCGCGGCTTCGTCAATGCAATCGGCCAGCCGCCCGGCAATGGGCTGGCGGCTGTGGCGGGGGCGTTCGATCAGGCCGATCTCGCGGTAGAAGGTGTCGTCGCCCAGGCTGATGGCACGTGTGCCTGGCGGCCAGGTGGCTTGCGCGGCGGTCTGCGGGGCAAGTGCGACGCCCTGCCCGCGCGCCACGAGTTGCGTCATGCCTTGCAGCTCGTCGAGTTCGATCACGTCGTGCGTGGTGATGCGCTGGTCGCGCAGGAACTGGTCGACGCGGCGGCCGCCGAATGAGCGGCGGTCATAGCGGATGAACGGTTGATGTGCGAGCAGCGCGCGCCAGTCGTCGCCGGGCACGCTGGCGGGCACCAGCAGCACGAAGGGCTCGGCCACCAGCGTGCGCCATTCCAGATCGGCCGGCACCGCAAACGGCGGGCGGATGAGCACGGCGAGGTCGATCTCGCCAGCGTCCACCAGGCCGAGCAGGTCAAGCGAGACACCCGGCACGATGCGCGCACGGCAATGCGGGAATTCACTGCGAAACTGCACCAGCGCGTCTACCAGGAACGACGTCTGCACGGAGGCAATCGCGCCGATGCGCACCAGGCCGCGCTGCTCATTGCCGCCGGCCTGGTCGCCCAGACGGTCATACAGCGTGACGATGTGTTCGGCCAGCGCCAGCGCGTCGCGCCCCGCGGCGTTGAGCGTGGCCGAGCGGCCCGTGCGATCAAAGAGCGGGAAGCCGAGCGACGCTTCCAGACGCTGGATCTGCGCGCTCACCGCCGACTGCGTCAGGCCGATGCGATCGCCCGCGCCCGCAAAGGTGCCGTGCCGGGCAACGGCGATGAAGGTCTTGAGTTCTCGAAGCATGGAGCGCGCGCATCAGTGGAGAAGCGCAAGGATACGCGCGCCGCGCCGGCTCACTTGGCAAACAGCGACGCCATATTGGCAAACGCCTTGATCTCCATGGCATTGCCCGAGGGGTCGAGGAAGAACATCGTGGCCTGCTCGCCCACTTCACCCTTGAAGCGGATGTGCGGCTCGATGATGAACTCGATGCCGGCTGCGCGCAGCCTGTCGGCTGCCGCTTCCCATTCGGGCATGGAAAGCACCACGCCGAAGTGGCGCACGGGCACGTTGTCGCCGTCGACGGCGCTGGTCTTGCGGTGGCCGATTTCGTCCGGCGCGAGATGGGCGACGATCTGGTGGCCGTAGAAATTGAAATCGACCCAGTCTGGCGAACTGCGCCCCTCCGGACAACCGAGGATGTCGCCGTAGAAGGCGCGCGCCGCGGCAATGTCATGAACAGGGAAGGCAAGGTGGAATGGGGCAAGCACAGGCGTGACGTCGCTCATGGTGGGGGCAAAGGCGGCAGTAATTGAACAAGGCGGCGCCGGCACGCAGGTGGGGGGCACCCACGCACCAGGCCACGCAGATGAGTCTATGCGCATCCATTCATCCACAAAAGCGATGATTTTTTGCGCTGAGCGCCATCAATATCGATGAATTGACCAAAAAAGACGCCGCTCAATGGCGGCGAAAGAGACACACGGTAGGCGCGTCTGCAGGGGTGCAGACACGCAAAACTTGGACGATTCAGGCGAAAACGAACGGCGTCATGACCGCTTCAACATCGGCCAAGGGCAGGCGCACGGTGCAGACGGTGGCATCGCCCGGCACATTCGCAACGCGAAAACCCGCATCGCGCGCCAGGCTGATCATGCGGCGGTTGATGGACAGCACCTCACCGAAGACCTCCCGCGCGCCGGACACCCGCGCTGCGCGGACCAGCGTGGCAAACAAACGTCGCCCGACGCCCTTGCCCTGCCACGCATCGGCCACCAGCATTGCAAATTCGGCCACGCCGTCTTCCACGACGAAGCGGCCATCGGCGATCAGGTCTTCGCCGGTGCCGTCAGGGCGCGCCACACTCACGACCAGCGCCATGTGGTTGACGTAATCGATCTGCGTGTAGGCGGCGAGCATCTCGTCGGTCAGACGGCCCCCGCCCACCAGAAACCGCGCATAGCGCGACTCCGACGACAGCCCCTCGACCAGGGCAGCCTCAAGGGGCGCGTCTTGCGGCAGAATCGGGCGCACGGTGGCGATGGAGCCGTCGTGCATGGTCCAGCGGTCGATCCATTCGGCGGGGTAACGGTGGATGGTGTAAAGCATGGGGATCTCCTCACGCGATGGATCGTTGTTATTGACCGCCAGCACGGGATCACCGCCTGACTTTCTAATTTGAAGCTAGATTAGCAGAAACCCTGACTTTTGCAAGTAAAGTCAGAATTGACTATGCTTTTGCCATGAGAATCCCGGAACCCTTCCCCGTCCCAGCGGCGTCGGAGCTTGTGACGTCGATGGAAGAGCCCTGCTCCATCGCGGCCGCCGTGTCGATCGTCGGCGAGAAATGGACGTTGCTCGTGCTGCGCGAGGCGTTTTCCGGCGTGACGCGTTTCGATGAGTTTTTGCGCCGCACGGGGTGCTCGTCGGCGATCCTGTCGTCGCGGCTCAAGGCGCTGGTGACGTACGGCATCCTGCGCCGCGTGCCGTACCAGGAGCCGGGCGACCGCGTGCGCGACGCCTACCGGCTGACGCGGGCGGGCGTCGACCTGCTGCCCGCCATCGTCGCGCTGATGCAATGGGGGGACCGCTACCTCACGCCCGACGGTGAGGGCCCCATGCTGTTGCGCGACCGCGAAAGCGGCACACCAATCCACGTGGCGCTCGTCAATGCGCTGGGCGAGCCTGTTGCGCCCAAGAACTCGATGCGCGAGCGCAATCCGCGTTATGGGCAGAGGGAAAATACTGCCGCCGCGGCCAACGATACGCCGCCAGCCAACGGGTAACACACAACTTTACAGGCCCGGAAAAACGCCCTATCGTCGCGGATGAATGGGCAAATGGCCGCGTTTGGCCCGGCTTTCCAACGCATCCTGCGCGTTGCCCCATCGCTTGATGGCCGCCCCTCCTGATTTCGCCCTCGACCTCGCTGCTCACGCCCGGAACCACGACCGCCATGCCTGATGCCGTGGTACCGCTCTACCACCAGATCTACGTCGTCCTGCGCCAACAGATTCTTGAGGGCCGGTTCAGTGACGGCCCGATGCCGGGCGAGATCGAGCTGGCCCGCCAGTTCGGCGCCTCGCGCGTCACGATGCGGCGCGTGTTCGACTACCTGGTCAAGGAAGGTCTGGTGCGCCGCCATCGCGGCATGGGCACGTTTGTCGTCAAGCCCGATGATCCGTTGACGATGGGCGGCGGCGCCCAGACGCTGCTGCAGAACATCATCGACGTGGGCGAGCGCACCTCGGCCGTCGTCGTCGAATTTGAAGACGTGCTGGCCCCGCCCGACGAGGCCAAATGCCTGGAAATCGCACCCGGCACGCCGATCAAGAAACTCGTGCGCGTGCGCCACCTGGAAGACACGCCCATGGCGCTCATCACCACATGGCTGCCGCTGGATGTGACAAGCAAGCTCACGCTGGACCGCCTGGCGAACCAGTCGCTCCTGCGGTTGATCGAGGGCTCGGGCGTGCGGATCGATCGGGCGTCGCAGGTGGTGTCTGCTCGGTTGGCCGATGTGGCGACGGCGCAATATCTGGATGTGGCAGTGGGCGCGCCGCTGCTGTCCGTTCAGCGCATCGTGCGCGAGATGAGCGGACGCCCCGTGCAGCTGCTGCAGGGCCTCTACCGGCCCGACCGCTACGAATACCGCATGGAGCTGTCGCGCGTGGGCGAAGACCGCGCTCGCCTGTGGATCGACAACGCCGGCCATGACGTGCAGGGCGGCCACAGCGAAGACGTGGAAGAGGCGCCCACCTCAGCCGCTCCGCCCACCGGCCAGCGCGCCTGACACCACCGCCGGCAAGGTTATTGGCCGTCAGCAGGCCCGGATGAAAGTTGTTAGCATCGCCGCTTCGCTGCGATGCAGCAATTTCCTACATGAGGTTTCCATGTCGACCTCGCCTGCGTCCCCAACGCCAGCCACCGCTACCACCACCCCTGCCGCACCTGACACCCAAGGGTTGATCCGCCTGCTCACGGCCGGTGCGGGCATCAGTGTGGCGTGCATCTATCTGAACCACCCGCTACTGGGCCTGATCGGCCGCGACCTCGCCATCGCACCACACGCGTTGGGCGTCCTGCCCACGCTGACGGCGGCGGGCTATGCCAGCGGCATCTTTTTCTTCGGCCCGCTGGGTGACCGTTACGACCGTCGCATCGTCATCCTGTGGAAGGCGGTGCTGCTCACGCTGGCGCTCATCGCCAGTTGCCTTGCGCCCAGCCTGCCCGTGTTGGCTGCGGCAGGCTTTGCAGTGGGGCTGTCGGCCACCATCGCGCAGGACTTCGTGCCCAGCGCGGCCGCCATCAGCACCGACCAGAACCGCAACCGCAACATCGGCACGGTGATGACGGGGCTGCTGATCGGCATCGTCAGCTCACGCGTGTTCAGCGGCATCGTGGCGGACCACTTCGGCTGGCGCGCGGCATTCGGCGTGTCGGCGGTCGCGATTGTTGGCCTGGCGATTGCCGTGCGCGCCGCCCACTTTGGCGTGGCGCCGCCCGCGACCATGCGGCAACCGTACCTCACGCTGCTGCGCTCTCTTGGCACGCTGTTCGCCCAGCACCCGCGGCTGCGCGCGTCGGCCATCACGCAGGCGTTCATCGGCATCGCGTTCTCGGGCTTCTGGTCGACCGTGGCGCTGCATCTGACGGGTTCGCTCGGGCTGTCGACGGGTCAAGCAGGTCTGCTTGGCCTGGCCGGCGCAGCAGGCGCGCTGGGTGCGAGCATTGCCGGTCGATTGTCGGGCCGCGTTGCGCCGGGCCACATCGCAGCGGGTGGCGCATTGCTCATGGCGGTGACATTTGCCGCAATGGCGCTGTTCCCGCAATCGCTCATCGCCATCGTGATCGGCACGCTCATCTTTGACGTGGGCGTGCAGGCAGCGCTCGTGTCGCACCAGACCATCATCTATGCGCTCGCACCCGAAGCGCGCAGCCGCATCAACGCGGTATTCATGACGGCGCTGTTCATCGGCATGTCGTTGGGCGCATATGGCGCGAGCCTTGCGTGGACAAGCGCGCGCTGGACGGGACTGATGGCGTTCTGCACGGCGGCGGCGCTGGTGGCGCTCGGGTTGCGCGTGGTGTTCAACACGCGGCAGGGGGCTCGGTAAGCGAAATCGGATGGGGACGCGCATCGCGCGTACCCGTTTCTGCGTAACCTCACTACGCCCGTTCCACACCTCCCGCAACACACCATCTCACCCATCGGGGCAACTCCGGGGCGCGACAATCTGCGACATGTCGCTACAATTCTGAGGGTCAGCTTAGGCTGCCCACAGAACAACCACACCGAGACGCCCTCATGGATAGCACTGCCACCCCGCACGCGGTTGACCCGCACGACACACGCCGCCGCATCTTTGCCATCGTCGGCGCGTCGTCGGGCAACCTCGTCGAATGGTTCGACTTTTACGTCTACGCGTTCAGCTCGCTGTACTTCGCGCCGGCGTTCTTCCCCAGCGGCGACCGCACGACGCAACTGCTGAACACGGCAGGCGTGTTTGCGGCTGGCTTCCTGATGCGACCGATTGGCGGCTGGCTATTCGGCCGCATTGCCGACAAGCGCGGCCGGCGCACGGCAATGATGATCTCGGTGCTGATGATGTGCGGCGGCTCACTGCTGATCGCGGTACTGCCGACGTACGCGCAGATCGGTGCGCTGGCCCCATTCCTGCTGCTCGTGGCGCGACTCTTCCAGGGCCTGTCGGTGGGCGGGGAATACGGCACCAGCGCGACCTACATGAGCGAGGTGGCGCTGCAAGGGCGCCGCGGCTTCTTTGCCTCGTTCCAGTATGTGACGCTGATCGGCGGCCAGTTGTGCGCGGTGCTCGTGCTGGTGATCCTGCAGCAACTGCTGACGACGGCCGAGCTGAAAGCCTGGGGCTGGCGGATTCCATTCGTGGTTGGCGCGCTGACGGCGCTGATCGCCCTGTACCTGCGTAAATCGCTGCACGAAACGCAGACCACCTCGGCGCGCAAGGCCGAGCACGCGGGCACGATCCGCGGCGCCTGGCAGCACAAGGGGGCGTTCCTGCGCGTGCTCGGCTTTACCGCCGGCGGCTCGCTGATCTTCTACACGTTCACGACGTACATGCAGAAGTACCTCGTCAACACGGCGCACATGGACACCAAGACTGCCTCCAATGTGATGACGGGTGCGCTGTTCGTCTACATGGTGCTGCAGCCGGTGTTTGGCGCGCTGTCCGACCGCATCGGTCGACGCAATTCGATGCTGTTGTTCGGGGCCCTTTCTGTGCTGGGCACTGTGCCGCTCATGAAGGCGCTCGCCACGGTGTCGACCCCGCTCGCGGCGTTTGGTCTCATCACCCTGGCGCTGGCCATCGTCAGCTTCTATACGTCGATCAGCGGGCTGATCAAGGCCGAGATGTTCCCGCCGGAAGTGCGCGCAATGGGCGTGGGCCTGTCGTATGCGATTGCCAACGCGGTGTTCGGTGGTTCGGCGGAATACGTGGCGCTGTGGTTCAAGCAGGCCGGCACCGAATCGACGTTTTACTGGTACGTGACGGCGCTGTGCGCGGTGTCTTTCGTCGTGACGTACTTCATGCCAGACCCGAGCAAGGAAGGGTATCTGCGCCACGAGCCTTAATCGCGGCTCGCGCTTCAACCACAAGCCCGTACCGCGACCACCGATGTCTCAAACGGCGGTCGCGGCCGAGCTTTCTGCATCAGCGTCCGGCTAACGCAGCACGCCAAACGCAGCAGCAACCAGGCGACGCTGCTCCGCTTGATGCGCGCGCACCGACGCATGCGCGCCCGACGGCGTTGCGCTGCGGCACACATTGGCCAGTCGGCTCCCCTCCGGTAGACACAACTCCAGCGCGTCGCGCACGAAGCGCCATGCGCCCTGGTTGGCGTCCTCCTCCTGCGCCCAGACGATTTCCTTCACGTTCGGAAATGCCCGCAGCGCAAACACAAGGGGCTCCTGCGGAAACGGGTAGAGCTGCTCAACGCGCACCAACGCCACATCTGCGCAGGCATCGCGCTCGCGCTGCGCATGCAGTTCGTAGAAGAACTTGCCGCTGCACAGCACCACACGCGTGATGGTTTGCGTGTCGGTCACCCAGGCATCGGCCAGCACGGGCATGAAGCATCCGTCGATCACCTCCTGCACGCGCGAATGCGAACGCCCGTTGCCGTGCAGTTCCGTCTTGGGCGACATAACGATCAGCGGCTTGGGCGTTGCCAGCGTGGCTTGGTCGCGCAGCAAATGGAACCATTGGCCCGACGTCGACGGCATGACCACGCGCATGTTGTCATCCGCGCAAAGCTGGAGAAAGCGCCCCAGGAATCCGCTGGAATGTTCCGGTCCGACGCCCTCGTGGCCGTGCGGCAGCAACATCGCCAATGCAGACTGGCAACCCCACTTGTATTCACCCGAAGCGATGTACTGGTCGATAAAGACCTGGGCGCCGTTGACGAAATCGCCGAACTGCGCCTCCCACAGCGTGAGCCGTGTACGGGTCTGTACGCTGTAGCCGTACTCGAAGCCCAACGCGGCTTCTTCCGACAACGGCGAGTTGACAACATCGAACGCGCCCTGACACGACGCCACGTGCTGCAGCGGAACGTATCGGTCGCCCTCGTCGGACAGCATCGCCTGCGAGTGCCACACCGCGTGCCGATGCATGAAGGTGCCGCGCCCAACGTCCATACCGGACAGCCGGATACTGTGCCCGTCTTCCAGCAGCGTGGCATGGGCGAGGTTTTCAGCCAGGCACCAGTCGACCGTGTGTGCATTGCTCGAGACCGCAGTACGCCACCGCTCGCAAAGTCCGCGCACCACATCGTGAAGGAGCACGTCGTCGGGCGGTGTGGTGAGCGTCTGCGTCAATGCCTGCACGCGCTGCAATGACACCGGCTGGAGCGGGCGGCGCGCAATGCCGTGTGGCAGCGAAACATCGGCTGCATGCGGCGCAGCGTGGGGGCCTGCGTGCAAGTCGCGCACGGCCGCGTCACGCAGATCCGCCAGGCGCGCGAGTTCTGCGCTGGCGGCGTGATACAGCTCCGTGACGGTCGGGTGTGCGCCAATGGCCGCGTGCAGCGCAGGCTGCGTCACGGTAGGCGTGTCGTGCTCCGAGTGTCCGAGGCGGCGATAGCCGACCAGATCGATGACGATATCGGCGCCATGCTCCATGCGGTATTCGATGGCAATGCGCGCGGCGCGCAGGACGGCTTCGGGGTCGTCTGCATTGACGTGAAGCACCGGCGCATCGACCATGCGTGTCACGTCGGTGCAGTAGTCGCTGGCACGCACGTCCATCACGTTGGGTGTCGTAAAACCGATCTGGTTATTGACGATCACGTGCACGACGCCGCCCGCCGTGTAGCCGCTGCGGCGCGTCAGGTTCAGTGTCTCCATGACGACACCCTGCCCGGCGAACGCCGCATCGCCATGCACTATCACCGGCAGGCACGGCGTGCCGGGATGCTCGTCCACATGCGCGCGGGCCATGCCACACACGACCGGGTACACGCTCTGCAGATGCGATGGATTGGGTGCCAGCACCAGCGTGACCTCATCGTCGGCAACCATCCGGCGCGCAACGCCACCAAGGTGATACGGCAGATCCCGCTGGCTGAAAGCGACTTCCGAATCCGGATCGAGCCGATCGAGCATGCCCCGCGCATCTACGCCCATCACGTTGACGAGCGTGTTCAAACGTCCACGATGCGGCAAGCCGAGAAATACCTGCCGCACGCCATGTCCGGCGCCCGCCTCAACCAGCGTATCGAGCAGCGGCACCAGGCTCTCGCAGCCCTCAAGAGAGAAGCGCTTGGCATGCGCGAACGTGCCGGCAGCAAGACGCTCCCACATCTCTGCCGCCACCAGCCTGCGCAGCAGCCAACGCTTCAGGTCCGGGGCAAGCGGCGGCGCCAGCAATTCCGCCTCCATGCGGGCATAGAGCCACGCGCGGCGCTGGCGCTTGCGCACGCTGCTGCAATCGAGACCGATCGTTCCGCAGTACACGCGCTTGAGCTGCCATTCGAGCGCCTGCATCGTCGCCGCAGTGGGCAGGACCGTGCTTGCCGGCTCGCGCTTCTGCGCAGGGTCCAGGCCGTGAAACCGCAGGCGAAGCTCGGGCACTTCGGGCAGGGGCACGCGTGCGAGCGGGTCCAGGCGCGCGCGGCGGTGCCCGTGCTCGCGATAGGCATCGATCAACTGCGTGACAGGGGTGGTTGGGGGCGCCGCCGCGGCAGTGCCAGTCAGCGTGTTAGATGGGTCAAACGCTGCGGCCGAACCCGGGTCGGCCATTTGAGGAGCGTGCGAAGACATGGTTGTTCAGGAGATAAGAGACACCGTGGGTTGACCCCGCCATCGGCACTCCGGCGCACGCGCGCGCAATCCCCCGACCAGCACAGCGGTTGCGCAGCAGACACCTGTTCGGCAAATGGCGGGACCGTTCGAAACGCCAAGGCAGGCGCTACGTCGATTCCTTCTGTGACGAGCCGTCTGGCGACGGCCCGTGCCTCCTCCGTTGGACTGCTGACTGCAACATCACTGCGACAACAACAACGACAACGACGAGTTACGAAAGTGTTTGTGTTCGCGCCCAGCCAGCATGTGCCAGGGGCGCCGCGTCGGCCTGCGTGCCGTGCGCCGGGCCCTGCATATCGCCATGCAGCGTGAAGGCGCTGACCATATCGGCCAGCTGATCGGCCTGGTCCTGCAGCGCCTGCGCCGATGTCGCGCTTTCCTCCACCAGCGACGCGTTTTCCTGCGTGACCTTGTCCATCTGGGTGATGGCCTCGTTGATCTGCTCGATGCCTTCGCTCTGCTCGCGGCTCGATGCGCTGATCTCGGAAACGATGTTCGTCACGTTCTGGATACCCGCCACCACGTCGCGGATGATCTGGCCGGCCTCTTCCACCTTGGCGGTGCCGGTGCCGACATGGCTGACCGAGTCTTCGATCAGCGCCTTGATCTCCTTGGCCGCTGCCGCGCTACGCTGCGCCAGGCTGCGCACCTCGCCGGCCACCACGGCAAAGCCTCGGCCCTGCTCGCCGGCGCGGGCAGCTTCCACCGCGGCATTGAGCGCGAGGATGTTCGTCTGAAACGCGATGCTGTCAATCACGCCGATGATGTCGACGATCTTGCGTGACGACGCATTGATGGTGCTCATGGTTTCGATCGCCTCGCCAACGGCATCGCCGCCCTTGCTGGCCACCAGCGATGCATTGGATGCCAGCCGGCTGGCTTCATGCGCGTTGTCGGCGTTCTGCTTGACGGTGGAGGTGAGCTGCTCCATGGCCGCCGCCGTTTCTTCCAGTGAGCTGGCCTGTTGCTCGGTCCGGCTGGAGAGATCGATGTTGCCGCTGGCCACCTCGCGCGATGCGCGCGCGATGGTGTCCGTACCGACTCGCACACGGCCGACGATCCCGTGCAGGTTCTCGGTCATGCGCTTGAGCGCGGCCAGCAAACGGCCGATCTCGTCTTGCGCGCCAACCTCCAGACGATGCGTCAGGTTGCCCTGCGCCACGGCTTCGGCCAGATGTACGGCACGGTTGATCGGGCCGGTGATCGTGCGGGTAATGAAACCACCGGTGGCAATGGCAAGCAGGGTGGCCAGCACGGCCAGCACGATCATCTGGATCTTCGCGTTGGCGCCTTGCGCGGCGGCTTCGCCCACGTCGTGTTCCATCTCGCTGGCTTGGTGGTCCACCATCTTGTCGACCAGCACGTAGTACTGGTCTTGCAGGCGGCTCATGTCACCCTGGTACAGAACGCGTGCATCTTCGGGCTTGTTGGCATCGACCAGCTCGAAGAACTTGCGCACGCCGGCACCGTAAGCCGATCGCGCGTCGAACTGTTCCTTGAAGAGCGCCTTGCCCGCATCGGTCTTCAGCATCTTCTCCAGCCGCCCATACGCTTGTCCGTTGGCTTGGCGGATGGCCGCGTAGTCGCTCATGTACTTCGCTTTCTGGTCGGCCGACGTTGCCAGCAGCAGATTGCTGAGGATCCCGTTGGCCTTGTAGCCGTTGTTCTTGATCTGATTGCTCAGCGCGATGAGCGAATAACGCTCGCTGACGATCCGGCCCATCTTCGTGTTGTTGTCGTCCAGCCGTTGGATGCCGACCGCGGCAGTCCCGATCAGCAGCGCCACGACAAGTGCGAACGCTGCACCGAGGCGCACCCCGATCTTCATATCCGAGAGTCTCATTTGCTTCATTCCTGTTTCAGCGGCGTCAGAGAGAGACGTCATGACCTGCGCAACGCCATCGCCGGGGCCAACTGGCGATGCGCTCAGGTGCATGCGTTGAAGCAGGAGAATCTTGAAGACATGTGCGGCTGTCGTTGACCGATCTTCAAAGCCGTCGCGCTACAAGATTGCCCAGGCTGCTTCGACGGAAAATGACGGCATCACACAAGGAATCTTGAATGCGACGCAGATGCCGCAGCGTGCTTCGAACCTGTGCATGCGACCGCGTGCACACGTTGCCGCTCATGAGCCGTATGGCGCCAGGACTGGCGTGGCGGCACATCTGATCAAAACGAAGCGAATGAAGGCGCACCAGATTTGAGCTTTTTTGAATCTTGGTGGCGCAAAAATTTCCGATCTGAAATTATTTTAAGTCTCGTATGCAGATGGGGATCAGCTTGGTTATCGAGCTGCGATCTGCTGCGCGCGTTGAATTCGAACGCCTGGCCGTGCGTCAGCTCGGACACACATTCGTGGAGCGTCTAAACCGCAGCCTGGCCACCAAACCGTTGGCGAATCAGCTCCGGAGCATACCGATAGTTCCAGCGCAACTCGGCACCGGCGGCCACGCGCTCGGTCGCAAAGAAGGCGCGGATGGAAAAGCGTCGTCCGCAACGTGACGTCGCCTCAAACACTGCGGCCTCCATGTTGTAGCCGGACTCCGCCTGCCGATCGGCCTCTCCACGTTCGTAGGTAAAGATGGTATTGGCCATCGCCAGGATGTTTTCACCGTCGACCCACGAATCGATACCGCCGGCGCTGGTGCTCAGCACGAACGAATCGTCTAGGCAGGTGTAATAAGTGGCGGGCGTCAGAAGCCGGCCGCCGTAGACGCCGAGGCATTCGCCCACGGCAATGTCCCGCGCGGCAAATACGCCGCGCTCGCCAATGAGCGCTTCCTCGTGCATGTCACGTAGATCAGCGCGCAGCAGCCGCCGGCACACAAGCGTGTGTTGGTACAGCGCGCCACGCACCCTGGGCGCCATATCGGCTTGCAGATACGGCCATACGGCGTCCGACGGGTAACGCTCGAAGCGGTCTCTGGCGCGCCCGGTCGGCTCCAGCGTGGTGATGAGAATGGGCTGCTCCATTTCATCGCGAAACGGATAGCGCTGATCGACCTCGGGCGAATACGTGAGTCGCGCAATGGCATGCGCCTGCTTGAATGCCTGCGTCTCTTCTCGAAAGGCCTGAGCACACTTCAGCACGGCGCGATCGTCCGGTTCTTCGGACACCAATTCCAGAATTTCGGAGCGCAGCGCCTGAGCGGCTTCGTAAAAGCGTTCGTGCCGCGCTGCGAGTCCGCTCGTCTCGGCTGCCCGTTGGAGCGACAAGCGAATACGATCGACCAGCGCATCGGCAAAGCAAGACGTTGAGGACAGCATAAGCACCACGGCGGAAGAACGAGTCACGTACGGCGATAACCATAGCGGGCGGCCGCTGCAAGGCGGTGCCACAGGGCGAAACGAGCCGTTGCAAGGCGAAGCGGGTCTCGCCAATCGAATTCCTTTCGCAAAAGAAAAAGCTCGTCCGATCTGTCACAGCGTTGGGCTGTGCCGAGTAACTCCGTCAAGTGGCGCGGAAGAAATCCACCCCCTACTCCAGAGGGGAAACATGGCACGGTTCCTGCGTAATCAGCGCTCGTTTCACGACAATAAAAATACGGGTGGGGTATGAACGAGAAGCGGATCCCGTCGATCGCGCTAGCGAAATGCGAGCGCCAGTTCGGCATGGGTGTACTGGCACAGCACGCAAGTCGGAGTACGCATCTTCGACCTCCGGATCCGTGCCGGCCATTGTCTGATGCACACGCCTAGCAATACCGCGGGCGGGCCTCGCTCAATCCAAAACTTCTTTCCAAGCAAATCGCGGTAGAGCCGTGACCCGAGCTGCGATGGCCTGCTCGACGGCTTGCGCATCCATCGTGGCGCCTTGAGCATCAAACGCAACGGGTCGGCGGTGGACCACTGCCCTCGGGAGTTCGCTTAGCCGTCAGGTCCGCCCGTTCCTGCGAAGCAGCAGAACGCCTTGGAAACTTTTGCTCCCGTTTCTCCAGACCTTCGTCGTACGGTGACAGCGCTGTCCCTCATAACATCCCCGCCTTGTGCCTTGCTCCGCCCTCCTGGCCTGGCTGCCGTGCTGATCGTGCTGTCGATGGCGCAGCAGGCGCATGCCGTGGCTGCGGACGAGCCCCAGCGATTGCATATCGAGCGATCGACGCTCGAGCATGTTCTGATGGAAATCACGCGGTTGAGCGGCCAGCCGGTGTCATTCGCATCCAGTCTCGTGAAAGACCGCTGGGCGGGCCCCATCGACGGCACGATGACGGCAGCAGACGCTGCCCGGCTGGCGCTGCAAAACAGCGGGCTCGCGCTCTCCGTGCTGCCCGACGGCACGCTCACCGTCGTGGCGGCCGGCAGCGCTGGCACCCCCGACGCGCAGCCGCGCGACATCGGCGCGCTGCCACCATCGGAAGTCCATGGCGTTGGCGATACAGGGTTCGCAGTGCTCTCCAGCAGTGCCATCACCCGCGTTGAAATGCCGATGACGAGCATGCCGCACGCCATCAATACAGTCACGCGCGGGCTCTTGGCCAGCCAACAGCCGCCCTCACTGAATGCAGCGCTGGCGCAGGCTGGCGTGGCATCGGTATTGGCTGACCCGACGGCACCGCCCCTCTACGCCATCCGCGGCTATCTGACCAACACAATTTCGGTGGATGGCTTGCCCGACAAGCTTGCTTCGCTGCGGCCGGTAGACGCACTGGAAGAGATCGACGTCATCAAAGGGCCGAATGCAGACGTGGCGAGCGTCACCATGGCTGGCGGCGCCATCAATGCCAGCCTGAAGGCGCCGACCGCCGTCGCGCAGCGCAGCATCGCCATGGAGATCAGCTCGCACACCGGGCGTAAGGTGGTAGCCGACCTGGCCGGCGGTTTCGGAGGCAACGGGTTGTCTTACCGCTTCGTTGGGCTCAATGACACGACGGCCGACAGCGATGCCGGATACGCGGGCCACCGCGTCAGCTACGTCCACGCCGCGCTGGGCTGGAACGACAGCGCAACAAGCATTACCGCCGGCATCGAATCGCTCACCAGCCGGCAGCCCGTGCCGCCCGCCACGTTCGCGCTGGGCGGCGCACCTGCCCGCGTGCCCATGCAGCTTCCCTTCGGCAACGTAGACGACCGCGTGGAAGGCAGCGGCACGCGGGTCTACTACACGGCCTCGCGCAACCTGAGCGATGACTGGGCCATCCATTCGCGGGCGAGCTATGAATCTGTAAGAGAGGAATCCGCCCAGTGGGACCTAGGCTCGGCTTCGTCATATAACGCCATGCCCAACAACACGATCTGCGGGCTACGCCAAACAGAGAGCCACCTCTGGGCCATGTCGAACGAGCTGACGGGCAGCCTGTCGCACAACGCGGTGCGCCACACATTCACCCTCGGCTGGGAAGAGATCCAGGAGCGGCAGAACCTGACCAAGCCGGGGTTCATCGCACAAGTCACGCAAGACCCGTTTGCGCCCGTACCGCTGCCAGCGGCGACATTCATTCCGGGCAACCGGTTGTCGCAAACGTTGAGGCAATCGATCTTCCGGCTGCGCGATCATGTCTCCATTGGCGATCGGTGGGAGGTGTCAGGTTCCATCCGCGCGAACAACTACGTCGCTGTGCTGCCTCATACGCAACTGAAAGGGGTGGTCTGGACGCCTGCCGTGGGCGTGCTTTACAAACTCACCCCAAGCACAGCGTGGTTTGCCGACTACATGCGCGGCTTCCAGATCAACACGGGATACTTCTATGACGGCACCGGCATGCAACCCGAGCGCAGCCGCCAGGTCGAAACCGGCTTGCGGTGGGAAAACGCCCACCACACGCTGACGGCACAGGCAGCGCTCTACCGGATCGACGCAAAGAACGTGAGCCTGGCAGACGTGTCGCACCCGGGCTACTACACGCAACTGGCCGAACAAACCAACCAGGGCGTGGAACTGTCGATGCAGGGCACGGTGGTGCGCGGCTGGGAGGCGTCGTTGTGGATGTCGGTCTCTCGCATGTCAGCGAGGCTGCCGGGCGGCTACGTACCGGGCGTGCCGGCCCGAAACGCCGCGCTGTGGACGACGTACACCATGCAAAGCGGTGTGCTCGCGGGCGCCGGCGTGGGGCTTGGCATCAGCGCGCAAGGCCGGGCCGATGCCCATGGTGATGTCTCTTTCCGGGTGCCTGGCGCCGTGCGCGTCGACAGCAGCCTCTTCTGGCACCAAAAGGGTTGGCGCATCGACCTCTTTGCCCGCAACCTATTCAACGTGCGCACGTACGGCAACACGCTCAGCAGCAGCTACATCCCGATCCTGCCCGGCCGCACGCTCGCGCTGCGCCTCACGCACAACTTCTGATGTCCGACTTCGATTCACTCGGCGCATGACCTGACACGGCGGCGCGCACGTGAATTTGCTTCGGTGGGCCTTCATCTGGCCTGCGATTTCGTCTCGGTGATCAGCGCTTCGGCCTTGCTGCATCGCCTGATGGCCGACATTCCCTAACGTTCCACCAAAGTCGCCCGACATGCCATTTCGCTTTGCGATCGGCGTGCCGGCACGCGGCTGCCCAGGGCTGCGCGGCCCGGCACGGGCAGAACGCGCAGGCCATGTCGGCCCCGCGACCCGAACCGGAATCGGAAGCGATTGCCGTGCCGGCGTTTGTCTGCAGACGCCGGTCGCGCGGCGTTTCTCTCCTCTCTGTATCGGCATGCGTCCAGTCAGCGGCCTGGGCGGTGCCATGCATCACGCCTGCCCACTGAGGTGACACATGAATATGAAGGTCCAAGACAACGCTTCACTGAATATCTCGACCCAGCTCCAACTGGATCAGCCCGGCAAACAGAACCAGGCCGAAAGCCCGCTGCAGCATCTCGTTCAAGACATCCTGAAGGTGCTTGAAGCCATGCTGCGCAACGCCACCGCACAAGGCGGCGCCAATGCGGGTGCCGGCGGCGGCTCGGGTGGCGCAGCCGGCGGTGGCGCCCAGGGCGCGGGTGCTGCGCATGGCCCTTCTGCAAGCCAAGGTGCGCAAGGCGCCCAGGGTTCGCAAGGCGCGCAGGGTGCCAGCAAGGGTCAGCAAGTTGGCGATGACAACGGGGACGACTCCAGCAGCCAAGACCCGATGCAAGCGCTCATGAAGCTGCTGGAAGACCTGCTGAAGTTCATGAAGCTCAGCGAGCAGATGCAGCACAAGCTCGACACGGGCGAAGGCGCCAAGGGCGTCGACGGCGCAGGTGGTGCCAACGGCGGCAAGGGCCTCCATATGGACGACATGCTCCAGATGCTCGACGACGCGTTGCAACTGATGCAGCAGCAGATGATGTCGAACGCGTTCGGCGGGGCTGATGGCGGTGCCGGCGCAGGCGCAGCAGGTGGTGCTGATGCTGGCGCCGGTGCCGGCGACGCTGGTGGTGCCGACGGCTCCAACAGCACAGGCGATGCCGGCAGCGCTAACGGCTCCGACAGCACGGGCGATGCCAGTGGTGCTGACGGCTCCACCAGCGCAGGCGATGCCGGTGGCGCAGACGGCGCTGACAGCACGGGCGATGCCAGCGGTGCAAACGGCGCCGACGGCTCCAGCGCAGCCGATGGCGCATCGGGTGCAGACAACGCCAATGGTGCCGAGGCCAGTGGCCAGAAGAGCAACGACTCCATGATCGAACAACTCCTGAAGGTGTTGGACGATCTGCTGAAGATGCTGGCCCAACAACAGCAACAGGCGCTTGGCGGTGACCAAACGCAAGGCGGCGGCGCTGGTGTGGGTGGCGCAGGCAACGCTGGCGCGGCCGGTGGTGCAAACGGTGCAGGTGGCGCAGCGGGCGGCACGGCAGCCGGCGGGGCAAACGGCGCGTCCGGTGCATCCGGCACGCCGAACACCTCCGCGACGGATGGCGCAAACGGCGCAGACGGCACCAGCAATGGCGCCAACAGCCCCATGGCCCAGCTCGAGACACTGCTCAAAGACATGATCAAGGTGCTGGAGCAACTGCAAGCCCAAAAGGCCGGCGGCGCGCAACAGCAGCAAAACCACGTGCAAGGCGCCTAAGGCCAGGCTCGTCAATCCAACGGCCGGCAACGGCCGTCATTTTTGCTATCCCAAGCAAGGAGACTCACCATGAGTATCTTCAGCAAAATCAAGCACGCCTTTCAGCACTTGGGCGATGACATCGCCAAGGTCGGCAAGGGCATCGCCCACGCCGCCGAGAGCGTAGGCAAGAACCTCGTCCACGACGTGGAAGCCGTCGCCAAGCAAACGGCAGCCATGACCAACGACCTGGTGCATCTGCGCATTCAGAAAGCGCTGCACGACGCCGTGGGCGTAGGCGAAGCCACCTTCAAGGGCATGCGGGATCTGAATACCGCGGCCTTCGATGTGGCTGAAAAATCGCTGGAAAACGCTCATCTGAGCAAGGGGCTGGACAAGGCCCTGAGCAAGGTCGACAAGGCCCGCGGTTTCGTCAACGACATCGCCGACCGCACGGTCAAGGGCATCGGTGACAGCGTCAACGGTTTCGCAGACAGCAGCATTGCCGCCGCCAAAGCGGCTGCGCATGGTCACTTTGGTGAAGCGCTGGGCGATATCGGCTCTGCCGCTGGCAACGCCGCACAGTTGGCCTCGGACCTCACGCCCGAAGGCTTGGCCGCGAGCGCTGCCGTGGCAACACTGCAGAAGACGCACCTGGGCGGTACGGTGGTCGACTCTGTGGTGGAAGGCGCCCTGACCGGCGGCCGCAGCGGCCTGAAGGATGCGGTCAAGCTTGCTGCCAAGGAAGGCACCAAGGCCGAGGCCGGCGTACAGGCACAGAAACTGTTCGACAAGGTGAGCGGCAACGGCGATGGCAATGGCACCGGCGGCATGCTGCTCGGCGCTGCTGCTGCGGGCGCTGGCGTAGCAGGAGATTTCCACGCGTCGCGCAAGACACGTCACGCTACGCAACCCGAAGCCCACCACACCGGCACGCAACATCAAGCCGTCGCGGAAGGCCACGAAGACGCGAGCCGCAAGGGCAAGAAGAAGCACGAGGCCGAAGTCGACTCCAGCAACGGCAACGGCAACGGCAACGGCAACAACAAGGCTCAACCCAACGGCGCCGACCCCACCGGGCAGGATGCGCTTCTGGAGCTGCAACTCCTGCAACAGCAGTCCGCGCATCAACGCATGCTGAACGCCATCAAGTCGAACGGCAACGACGACGATGATGACGATGGCGACGACGTCACCTCCAAGGCCCCCGTATCGGCGCCGCAGTCCTCCGGCTCGAGCCAGGTGAACGCTAGCGTCAGCGCCGGCACCCACGCCAGCACGTCGACGCATAAGAAGGCTGCATAAGCCACTGCTTGCGTTTGTTTCACCTCGGCCCCGCGCGATGTTTGCGTGGGGCCGTTGTTTTCCACTGTCGGTGCGATGCCACCGTCGTGCACCCCTCGCCTCGAACTTCAATCTCTTCGATCCACCCATTCCGCCGCCCTTCGCAGACGCCTGCGCGTTCAGCAGTTGTGGACCGCTGCACAGTGAACTGAAACCGCGGCTGGCGTCAGGGGCCGGCCACAGATTCGAGTTGGACCTCAGCAAGATGGCGGAGAGCGCCAAGGGAACGGGTACGCACAGGCGTCTTCTGGCGCAATTGGCCACGCGGATTGCGCACGACCCAACCGGCTTCCCATCGCACAGCACCAGAGTGGGATACGTTTGTGCAGTAAGACGCCACCGGGCTGTCAAACCGCCGCTGACCGGATTGCCGGCGAGCACGAACGACAAGGCCTCCCGTACGGAGGCCTTGTCGTGACTACATTGGCAAAAGCGCTACAGCGCCACCACACGCGGTGTCAGCAGAAACAGCCGCTGAAACCGCTGGCCCGTCGTCTGGTCATGCCGGAACAGCGCCCCCAACAACGGGATCTTCGAAAGCCCGGGCACCGCATCCACACCCTTGGTCTGCTGGTCTACCGAGTAGCCGGCAATCAGCAGGCTTTCGCCTTCGTTGATGAGCGCCTGTGTGTTGATCTCGCTCTTGTTGACCACCGGCAGGTTGCCGACCATCTGACTGGTGATCTGGCCATCCTCAATATGGATGTTCATGCGAATGCGCGAGGTGCCGCCATCGGTCACCACCATCGGCAACACGCGCAGCGACACGCCCGCCGAAATGCTGTACAGATCCGCCGACTGATACCCCGCCACCGGCACGTAGAAATTCTGTTTGCTGTCCATGATGGCCTCGGTGTTGTCGAGTGTGGCCACCTTGGGGCTCGCGGTAATGTGCGCCTGGTTGGTCTGCTGCAGCGCGCTGATACGCGCCATCAGGTAACGCGATGCCCCACCGATCACGGCGGTCAACACACCACCCGTCGGCGTAGCGGCAATGGCGGCGGCGGCGTTGGCTGTTGTGGATACCGCATCGAGCGAGCCCGGATTGGCCAATTGCGTGTTGGTACCGTAACCGGTTTGCATGTCGACGTGGCTGTTGTGCAGACGCCAGTCGACACCGAGGTCTTCCAATGCGCTCTCACTGATCTCGATGATGCTGGCGCTGATCTCCAGCACAGCCGGGCGCGTGTCCAGCGACTCGATCAACGATTGATGGGCCGCCATGCGGTCAGCGCGGTCTCGCACGAGCACCGAATTGCTGCGCGGGTCTGCATGGATGATCGGGGCGCTGCCGCCGTCTTCCTGGAAAGCATCTGCGCGGCTGCGGCTTTCGCCGCTGGGCAACGGTGCCACAGAACCGCCGCCGGCATATTGGCCGATACCGCCAGGCGGCAGCGGCGCTTTGCCGCCACTGCGATCCGTGCCGCCCAGGCCTGAAAGCGCGCGCGTACCACCACGGCCTGCGTTGACCTCGCCAGGGGCGACGCTGTCGACACGGCGGTCACCGCCGCGCTGCGGCGTGTTCTCCGTGCTCGGTGCGTTGTTGCCGTACATACTGTTCAGGATGGATGCGACACCACGAATGGTGATGGACTGGCCGTCCACCAGCATGGTGTGATCCGTGGCCCAGGCATAGCGCAGCGGGAAGGTACGCACGACGGTGCGGTTGGCATCCTCGCGGCCACGATCGATCAGGCGTGCGATGTCCTGCACGAGCTCGACCAGGCGCGGCGGCCCGGATACGACTACGCTGCCCGTTTCGTCGTCGTACAGCACCGGAAAACGCGGGTCGGTCACGCCCAGGCGCGTCAGCGCACGCTTGACCTGCGCGGTGGACGCGCGCTGCAGCGCGATGGTGGCGCTCTGCGCTTCGTTGGCGCCCGTCACACGCAGCACGGCGCCGTCGTAGTACCAGGCAAAGCCGAACGTGGCAGCCATGCGATCGAGAAACCGCTGCGGCGTTTCATTGAAGTTGCCCGTCACGCTGCCCTCGACCTGCGGCGAAATCCAGGTCATGACATGCTGGCTGGCGCCGAGGTCTCGCAAGACATCCTTCACGTCTTTGCGGTCGGCCACGTATTCAAATTTTTGCGACTGCCACGGGATCACCGCCGCAGCGGCACTTCCGGCCAGCGACAGCACCGCGATGGCTGCGGCCATCAAGCACCGGCACGCGGCCAGCACGCGACCTTTCCGGCCCGCAATTCGAGTCAGATGCATGGTTGCACTCGTGAGAATGAAGAAGACAGACCGCACCGGCGCGCGGTCAGGCGATACAGCGCCCGCGGCTTAACGCCAGATGGTTTCCGATGGCGCTTCGTTGAACTGCTTGCGATACCCCTTGACCAGCGCGGAGCGGCTGCGGATGCCCCAACGCGATGCCGTATCGATGATGTTCGATGGCCCGCGCCCCTCGTCCAGCAAATCGGAGCGGATGCCCTCCAGACGCAGGCGCCGGATAACGGAGCTGGGCGACATGCCTACCGCGCTCTTGAACGCGAGCTGCAGCGCGCGCTCGGTCACGTTGATGTGCGCCGCCACCTCACGCGTGGTCAGGTCGCTGCGCTCAATGTTGTCGAGAATGTAGTGATACGCGCGGCGGTACTTGGCAGACAGCCGCGCGCTCACGTCATCCGATGCACGTGACGCGGCGGGCGTGGTCTGGCTGACGCGGCGCACGCCGGGCGATTCGGTGCGCAGGCAGCGCAAGGCGTCCTGCATATAGGCGGTGTAGTACTTGAGCGCGCCGGCTGCGTCGCCACGCTGCGCGGCCATCTTGGCGCGGCAGTAGAGGTAGTCGAAATTCCAGCGGCGCGCGCCGAAAGACGTATCGCGATTGCAGATCTGGTCATACACCTTGCCGGCCACGTCGTGCTGCTCTCCGCTGAGCGCTGCCAGCACAACCTCCACCTTCGTCTGCATCAACAGGCGACTTCCCATGCGGCGCGATTGCCCGATGATCGCCATGAGCGGGTCGATTGCCGCACGATCGCCATCGGCCATGCGACGCAGCAGGCTCAGGTACTCGGCGCGGCGATGGATCATCGCGGGCACATTCGCATCGTGCTTGCCGTTGGCGGGCCACCCGTCGCGCCCGCCCTGGTGGTGCAGCATCGCGGCGCCCACTTCGGCGGACTGCCAGAACGCGTGTTCCAGCAGGCGGTTGGAGCAGCGGATGCCCGCCTGCACCGCAAACTCGTACACGACAAGATCCAGCGTAGCAAGCCAGCCGGCATCATTACGCTCCGTTGCAATGGCGCGAGCCGATTGCAGCGCCTCGTCTGCTGCGTCCTGCTGACCAAGCTGGTGGTGCACGAGGGCCAGGCCCATCATGCCTTCGACGCGCTGCAGCCATGTCGCGCCGTCATCGTCGGCCATTCGGGAGAAGCAGCCTGCCGCGGCCGAATATCGATCGCGCAGCAGCGATTGCCAGCCCATGTTGCGGCACGAGACCACGCGCAGTTGATCATCCGAATGGCGGATCAGACGCTGCGCGGTGCGGAACGCTTCTTCGGCGTCTTCATCGCACTCCAGCAGCATCGATGCATCGGCCATGGCCAGCACCCCGGCGTAGTCCCCCGCCTCCTTGCCGTGCAGGCCGCCATGCTCATCGACCAGTTGATACGCGCGGTCGAAATCCTCCGCGAAGACGGCCTTCGCATAGTCCGGCAGGCGCTCGCGTGCTGCCAATCCGGAGGCCAAAGCAAAGTAGATGTTTCCCAGCATGTCGACGCTCCCGTGTCAGAGATTGCAGCTCGCGAGGGGCGGGCCGCTTGGTGTTGATTTCCTAAGGACATCCTAAGAAATCGCTGCACCGACAATCTCAACAAAGCTTCGTCAGGCGCTGAACAATACTCACTGCAGATTTTTCGGTTTTGGCGACGTGCCGTCGCCCACCAGTCCGTTCTTGACCCGCTGCAGCAACTGGCTGTATGTGAGCGTGTCCCGCACCTGGCTGGACATCGCCACCACCAGCGCGGTGACCATGAGGATGGCCACCGCACCCTTGATGGGCTGGCCCAGCGACGCGGGCTCGAGCTTGTCTGCCGCGCGCGAAAGCAGCCCGATGCCAGCGTCGATGAGGAACAACGTCATCATCACCGGCGCGGCCAGCTTGACGGCCGTAGAGAAGATGGAATCGGTTTGCTGCAGCAGAAAACTCTCGGCCACCGCGCTCATGTCAGGCAGCGTCGCGCCCAGCGGCCACCAGTGGAACGACTCGAACACCACGCCCAGCAGAAACAGCATGCCACCCGCTGCATAGAACAACGTCACGGCCAGATTCAGCAATGTGTTGCCGATGGGCGTGTTCTGATCACCCTGCAACGGGTTGCTCATCTGCACGTTATTGAAACCCGCCATGTTGTCGACGATCGTGCCTGCCGTCTGCGCAACCCAGAACACCGTGGACGCCGCGTAGCCGAGGCACGCGCCCAGGAAAATCTCCTTGCCCGCCAGCAGGAACCACCGGGCCGCGCTCAGATGTTCCGCCACGGCGGGTGGCTGCGCCGTCGCCACGATGATGGCGAGCGTGTAGACCACGCCATTGCGTGCGGTGCCGGGCACAGACTGGTCGCTCGTGGCCGGCAGGATCGCGAAGATGGTCATGATGCGCACGCACGACAGCGCGAGCAGCGCAAGGATGATCTCCGCGCTTTCATCAAGATCAAACCAGGCGTGCAGAACGGTATCGATGGCTTCCATATGCGGGCGTGAATATCGTCAGAATGTTTCGTCATCAAGCCGCTGCGCGTGGGCGCGGACGCGCCAGGATGGCCTCCACGGCCTCTTCCTCGGTGGCAAGCTCGCGCTCGGTGGCTTCCTGCTGGTCGATCCGCTCTGCGGTCTTGCGGCATTGGTCGAGCATGGCATCGAGCCGCGCCAGGGCCTGGCGGCGCGCCTTGAGTTCGGCTTCGCGTTCGGCTACGGCGGCGTGCGCGGCCGCCACGTCGTGCTCGGCCTGCACGACCGCGTCGTCCAGCTCGCCGCGAAACGCGTCGTAGCGCAGGTATGCGTCGGCCAGCAGCACGGGGGCGGCAATCAGCTCATCCATGCGGCCGATATGGCCGCGCAGCCGCTCGTGCGCGCGCTCGCACGCGGCTTCGCTGTCTTGCGCGGCGGCTTGTGCATCCGCCACGGCTTGCTGTGCGATAGCGATTTCCGCTTCGACACGACGGCGCTGGCGCGTTTTGGCTTCGATCAGCGTGTGCCATACCGCGGAGCGCTTGCGCTTCATGTCTGGCCCACCTCACTCAGCAGCCGATATGTCTCATCGGGGCTGCACCACTCGTCGGTGCGTTGGCGCAGGAAGTCTTCCATCCATCCGTTCCATTGCACGGCGGTGTCGGCCACGGCATCGCTGCCTTCCTTGTACTCGCCCATCTGCAGCAGGGTCTCGACTTCGTTGTACTTGGCGAGCAATTGGCGCATGCGGCCAGCAGAGGCGCAATGGTCGGCCGGCGCGACTTGCGTCATCACACGGCTCAGGCTGTTCAGGATGTCGATGGCCGGATAGCGATTGCGCGCCGCAATGTCGCGCGACAGGATCAAGTGGCCATCCAGAATGCCCCGCACTTCTTCGGCCACGGGGTCGTTACCGGATTCGTCTTCGGCCAGCACGGTGTACAGCGCGGTGATGGAACCCGTGGCGCTCATGCCGGCCCGCTCGAGCAAGCGCGGCAGCTCCGCAAACACCGACGGCGGAAAGCCACGCCGTGTGGGCGGCTCGCCCGCGGCAAGGCCGATCTCGCGCTGTGCGCGGGCAAAGCGCGTGAGCGAGTCCATCATCAGCAGCACACGCAGGCCCTGGTCACGGAAATACTCGGCGATGGCGGTGCCCACATGCGCAGCCTTGGCGCGCTCCACGGACGATCGATCCGACGTGGCACACACCAGCACGGAGCGGCGCATGCCTTCCTCGCCCAGGATCTGCTCGATGAATTCGCGCACCTCACGGCCGCGCTCGCCAATCAGCACGATCACGTTGACGTCGCATTCGGTGCCGCGCGCCAGCATGCCGAGCAGCGTGCTCTTACCCACACCGGCCGGCGCAAAGATGCCCATGCGCTGCCCTTCCGCCAAGGTGGCCAATCCGTCAATCACGCGCACCCCAGTGGCCAGCGGCTGCTCCACCAAGCGGCGCGACATCGGGTCAGGCGCCTGCGCAAACACCGGCACGTAGTCGTACACATCCAGTGGCGGGCCGCCGTCGGCGGGTCGGCCCAGGCCATCCAGCACGCGGCCGAGCAAGCCAGGCCCGATTCCGACCGAAAGCGTGCGCCCGCTGGGCACCACGCGGGTCGAGCGCGATAAGCCCACCACGCCGCCAAAGGGCGCCAGCAGTGCAAAGTGCTCGCTAAAGCCGACCACCTCGCCTTGCTGAAGCGCCGTGCCATCCGGTGTGGTCAACGTGCACAGTTCGCCAAGCTTGACGTCCACGCCGCCCACACGCAGGAGGGTGCCCGTCACTTCCACGACCTTGCCTAGCCGCTGGACGGGCGCCACGCTACGGATCGCCTCGTCCATGGCGTCGATCAGCGCGGCCTTGGTCATGCCGCATCCTCGTCAAAGCCGCCGTCGTCATCTGCGAAGCCTGCGTGCGGATCGGCATGTTCGAGAGGCTTGCGCCTGCGCGCTGAAAGCGCCTGTCGCAGCGCCGCCAATTGCACACGCAGGCTCGCGTCGGCCACGCCGTGGTCCCATTCGCATTGGCAATGCCCGGGCTCCGCGCGGTCGTCGCCCAGCACCTCGAAGGCAGCGTTGAGCGAGCCCGTCTGTACGGCCTTGGCGAAGGCGGCGCGAGCCGGTTCGATCTCGTCTGCGCACACGCGCACCGTCAGGCGCGCCTGGCTTTGCAGCACGCGGCCAAGCGTGGCGGCCACGCGCGCGAACAACGCCTGGCGATCGGATTCCAGCACCACATGCTCGACCGCCTGCATGACCGTGGCGATCAGGCGGTCTTCCTCGCGGCGCGTGGCCTCGTCATCGTCGTACGCGCGCGCGGCCATGGTCGCGTGAAAATCCTCCAACGCACGCCGCTGGCCGGCGGCATAGCCAAGCTTGGCGCTGCGCTGCGCGCGCTGTTCGGCTTGCCTGAGCAACTCGTCGGCATTGGCCTGGGCTTGTGCGACGACGGCTTCAGCCTGGGCGTGAGCCTGCGCCAATGCGGCCTCGCGCGCCTCTTCCACGGCCCGCCACGCGGCATCCAGCTCGACCACGTGCCCGTAGTCTTCCGCACGGATCACGTCCGAGCTGACGCCGAGCGGGGCATCGCGCCTCAACCAAATAACCATGACAACTCCGGAAAGAGAACGGGCAACGTTGCCATGAAGGCTTCGGCTTGCGTTTCAGCGGTGGGAGTGCCGGCGCACGGCGGTACCGGCGCTTGCATGCCGATCGTCAGGCGCATCAATTGCGCGAGCGACGGATCCGACACCGTACCGTCGGCAATCAGGGCATGCAGGCCCGCTTCAGCAAGCTGCGCCAAGTCGAGTGCGGGCAGCGGCCCACCAGCATCTGGCGCCCAGTGCTCGCGTTGCGTCAAAGCGGTGAGGGCTGCCTCCCCCAACAGACCGGCAAGGCCGGCGAGGTAGGCACCGTCGATGCATCGCGCCAACGCGGCGCGCCGGCCGATCAGCATGCGGGCAGCCAGCACGCGCTGGAGATCGTCCTTCTCCAGCACCGCCAGGCGATGCGCATGCGAAAGCAATGTCGGCAAGCCCACCTGGCCCACACCCAGCGCGATGCACACCTGGCGCCAGTCTTTGGCTGCTGCCGCCGGCACATCGGCTCCTTGCACGGCCAGCACCGATGCATCGCGCACGTGCGCAAGCCCATGCAGCCGCTTTTGATACGCGTGCAACATGCGCAGGATCATGGTGGCAGCCGGATCGGTTGCGGCGCTCGTGTGGTTCATGCTGTCGCGCGCTTCTTCCAGCGTGCCGGCAACTTGTCTTCCAAGCGCGCGCGCGCTGCGTCAAGCCGTGTCCGCACAGCAGACAGCCGGGTCGCGGCACGCCACAGCAGGACGATCACGCCCAGCGCACCCACCACGGCCGCGAGCGTGGCCCACGACACACCGGCGGGCGCGCGGCTGGCGGCATCGGTGCTAGGCGCATCTACGGTGCTTGGCACCAGCGTGACACTGACGTTCTCATAGGTGAGCCCCTCCACGCTGTGCACGACCAGGTTCTTGATGCTGGGGACCAGCGAAGATACGTTGGCGCTCGGGCGGTATTTGATGAACACCGACGCGCTGGAAGGCTTGACCACGGTGGCCAACGGATCGTTGTTGGGCAGCACGATCTGTACGTTGGCCACGGCCACGCCATCAATGCGCGAGAGCGTTTGCGAAAGCTGCTGTGATACGCCGTAGATGAAGCGCACCCGCTCTTCCGTGGGCGTAGAGATGAGCCCGTCCTTCTTGAAGATGTCGCCCAGGCTCGCGTACTTTTCATGTGGCAGGCCGTGGCTGTGCAGGACTTCCATCGCGCGGGCGAAGGCATCCTGGTCGACCATGACCGTCCAGGTCTTGCCGTCGTCGGGCGAATTTTTTTGCGCGTCGATGCCGGCCTGCAGCAGCACGGTCAGCATGTCGTTGGCGTCAGCCTCGCTCAGCTGCGCAAAGAGCTGCTTGTTGCAGCCCGCCAGCAACGCAGTCAGCACAAACAGCAGTGCCAGCGCGCCGCGCCGCATGCGGCCGGATGGAAGCGCGGTCCGCATCATTGGTTCCGCATCAAGGTCTGCACGGCGTTCTTGCCGGAATGCGCAATGGTGCTGCCCAGATGGATCTTCGTCATGGTGGCCGCGCACTCCATTTGCACGCGCACGCCTTCGGCCACCACTTCCTGCACCGACATGCCGCGTTCGGCCTCGGTCATGGCCTCCACACGCGCCATCGACGCCTGCACGGCGGCATCTTCCTTTTTGACCAGTTCGCCCACGGCCGAAGGCGCCTTGCTGTGGTGCTGGCCGTGCTTGGCGTTCTGCAGCATGGATTCGAAGCGAGCGACAAGCTCGGGCGCTGGCGTGGCGGCTTCAGCCGGGGCGATGCCGGTACCCGGCGTGCCGGCAGTCACCGGCGGAATGGCGGTCGGACCTTGGATCATGATGGGCTCCGGGAGGATGGTTAGGCGCGGGTGAAGTAATGCGCGCTGTGGTAAGCGCTCAAATCCACACTCTCTGCGGCGGGCGCCGCAGTGGGGGTGCCGAACGTGCCGGCATCCATTTCTTCCTGCACACCGATCAGCGTGCGCACCAGCGCGACGGAATCGGGGTCTTCGTCGCGCGCGAGCACCTCGTTGGCATATACGTGCCACTCCTGATCGCCCAGGGCATTCAGACACAGGGCCATCATGGCCGAGGCAAACGGCACCACGCTTTCGGCGCGCTCGCCGTTGTGCAGTTCACGCAGGATGCGTGCGGCGTCGGCGTATTGATGGCGGCCCACCAGCAGCCAGCCTTCCACCAAGTCGAGTTCGCGAAAATTCGGGCGCAGCGTGCGCAGCGCAGTCAGCAGCGTTTGCGCGTTGTCGAACTGGCCGCTGCGCGTTGCATACATCAGGACTTCGAGCAGCCCGCCCAGCAGGCGGTTGCTACATTGAATCGGTTCCATATCGCAGGGTTCTCCGTGTCGGGTCATGTCGATACCGGCATTGATAGACCGGCCGACCTCGGGTGGAACCATAGACGCCCGCATGCCGCGCGCCGGCCAGCCGCCCCGAAAAAGAGCGCCCGACCCCGAAGTTGGCCAGGCCCTGTGCGTCAGTACGCACAACGCAAGACCGCCGACTTTCGCCTCGCCCCGCCCTTGCCCTCCTCCTTGTCCTTTCCCTGGTTTCGGAACGGCGCATCCGCCTTCGCTCAGGCGCCAAGCGCGTAGCGCCCGCGTCTGCACAATGCGTCGCATCGCTACGGCACCGCACGCCGCGGCCTCCTCCGTCGACACCCCAGGGCACCGCCATGTCGGACGAAAAAACCGAAGAGCCCACAGACAAGAAACTCAGAGATGCGCACAGAGACGGCGAAACCGCCAAGAGCGCCGACCTGATCGCCGCCGTCGTGCTGCTGGCGGGCTGCCTGCTGCTTGCCATGACGGCATCGCTGCTGGGCGACCGCTGGCGCGCGCTGGTCGATCTTGCGCTCGATGTGAACAATAGTCGGCACCCTGCGATGACGCTCAAGCAGACGCTCGGCCACGTCGCGCTTCAGCTGGCGCTGATGACGCTGCCGCTGAGCCTGGTGTTTGCGCTGGTCGCATGGATTGCCACTTGGGGGCAGACGGGCATCGTGCTCTCGACCAAGCCGCTCGAACTAAAGATGAGCGCCATCAACCCTGCATCGGGTCTGAAGCGCATCTTCTCCATGCGCTCGATGATCGACCTGCTCAAGATGCTGGTGAAAGCGCTCGCCGTTGGGGCCGCGCTGTGGAAGCTGGTCCTGATGCTGCTGCCAACCATCGTGGGCACGCCGTATCAGCCAGTCATGGATATCGCGCAGATTGGCATGTCGATGCTGGTGAAGCTGCTGGGCGCAGGCGGTCTGCTGTTCCTGCTGCTCGGCGCGGTGGACTTTGGCATCCAGCGCTGGCTCTTCATCCGCGACCACCGCATGAGCAAGGACGAAGTCAAGCGCGAGCACAAGAACAGCGAAGGCGATCCGCACATCAAGGGCCAGCGCAAGCAGCTGGCACGCCAGATGGTGGACGAGGCCAAGCCCAAACAGAGCGTGGCCGGCGCGCAAGCCGTGATCGTCAACCCCACGCACTACGCCGTCGCAATTCGCTACGCACCTGAAGAGTGCGGCCTGCCGTGCATCACCGCCAAGGGAGTCGACGACGAAGCCCTGAGGTTGCGCGAAGAAGCGCAGGCGCTGGGCATTCCGATCATCGGCAACCCACCGCTGGCACGTGCCCTGTACCTCGTGAAGCTGAACGACCCCGTGCCCGAAGCGCTGTTCGAAACCGTGGCCGAGGTGCTGGCCTGGGTGGGCGAGATCGGCGCGAAAGACACCAGCGCCAGACACACCGGCGCAAGCCCTTCCATCTTGAACTGAGGCATCCGATATGGCCAAGAAGACCGCCGTCTCTGAATTCAGCGGCGAAATCGGCATCGCCGCGTTGGTGGTTGCCGTCATCGCGTTGATGGTGCTGCCGCTGCCCACCGTCCTGATCGATTCACTGCTGGGGCTGAACATCACGCTGTCGGTCGTGCTGCTGATGGTGACGATGTACATCCCTGCGGCGACATCGCTGTCGGCATTTCCATCGTTGCTTTTATTCACCACACTGCTGCGGCTCTCGCTGAACATCGCGTCGACCAAATCGATCCTGCTGCATGCAGACGCCGGCCACATCATCGAGAGCTTCGGCAAGCTCGTGGTGGGCGGCAACCTGGTGGTGGGTATGGTGGTATTCCTGATCATCACCACCGTGCAGTTCATCGTGATTGCCAAGGGCTCTGAGCGTGTGGCCGAAGTCGGTGCGCGTTTCACGCTCGATGCCATGCCCGGCAAGCAGATGAGCATTGACGCCGACCTGCGCGCCGGCCACCTGAGCGCAGACGAAGCCCGCAAGCGCCGCGCGCTGCTTGCCATGGAAAGCCAGTTGCACGGCGGCATGGACGGCGCCATGAAGTTCGTCAAGGGCGATGCGATTGCCGGCCTGGTCATCACGCTGGTCAACATCCTGGCCGGCATCGTGATCGGGATCACGTATCACGGCATGACGGCCGGTGAAGCTGCCAACCGCTTTGCCGTGCTGTCGATCGGCGACGCCATGGTGTCGCAAATTCCGTCACTGCTGATCTCGGTTGCGGCCGGCGTGATGATCACGCGCGTGTCTGACGATGACCACGGCGCCAAGCCAAGCTCGCTCGGCAAGGAGATCGTGCGGCAGCTTTCAACCAGTGCGCGGGCCATGTTCACCGCCAGCGCGTTGCTGGCCGGCTTTGCGCTGGTGCCGGGGTTTCCGTCGTTTCTGTTTGTCGCGCTGGCAGGTGCGGTCTTCGCCTTTGGCTACACGCTGCGCAAGCGCCTGAACACCGGGAGCACGACCGACAGCGATACCCTGCCCGCGCTGCTGCGCGAGGGGTCGAAAGACAAAGCACCGACGATTGCCGACAAGGCCCCGTCGTTCACGGCGCCCCTGGGCGTTCGCCTGGGCACGCGGCTGGCAGAGGGGCTCGACATTCCAAAACTTGATGCTGCATTCCAAAGCGGGCGGCACGCCTTGGCTGAAGAACTGGGCCTGCCCTTCCCCGGCATTGCCGTATGGAAAAGCGCCGCGCAACCCGAAGATGCCTATGAAGTGCTGGTGCACGACATCCCGGGCCAGCCGGTGGCGGTGTCCGACGGCAAGGTATCGGTATCCGACCTGCCGGAACCAATGCGCGCACAACTGGAGGCGGCCCCCGATACCGCGCCCCACGCTGAACAGGTGATTGCAGACCACGTCGTGCACGTGCTGCGCAAGCACGCGCATCTATTCATCGGCCTGCAGGAAACACAGTGGATCATGGAACGCGTGACCACCGAATACCCCGGCCTGGTCACTGAGGCGCAGAAGGCCGTGCCCGCACAGCGTATGGCCGACGTGCTGCGCCGCCTGCTGGAAGAGCAGGTGCCCATCCGCAACATGCGCGCCATCCTGGAAAGCCTTGTCATCTGGGGCCCGAAAGAAAAAGACACGTTGATGCTGGTGGAGTACGTGCGCGGCGATCTGGGGCGGCAGATCGCGCACCAGGCCACGTGTGGCTCACGCAAGATGCCCGCCATTCTGCTGGACCAATCGGTGGAGCAGACGGTGCGCCAGGCGATCAAACCCACGCCAGCAGGGAACTTCCTGACGCTCGATCCGCAGCAGGTCGACACCATCGTCACGCGGCTGGAACACATGAGCCGCAGCGCGCCACAATCGGGAGCAACGCCTGCGGGGGCGCTTGCCATCGTCACGTCCATGGACATCCGCCGCTATGTCCGCCGCATGATCGAGCCGCGATTGCAGGCGCTGAACGTGTATTCGTTCCAGGAGCTGGGCGCGTACGTTGATCTGCAGCCCGTGGGCAAGCTCACGCTGTAAGCCGCCATGACCACGCCCGTACGCCTGTGGCGAGCCCCACCCATCGTCCACCCGACCACGCCCGTCCGGCGGCCCGCAACGCAACGCAGCGCAGACGGGCGCGCCGGCATACCGGCCGAACCCTGCGCGGTTGAAAGTGCCAGCTGGATACCGCTCGATGCGTACAGCGACGCTGCATGCGAAGACACCGCCGAGCACGAACCGCCCACGCAAGACCACGCCGACGCGCAGCCCGATGAAGCGCAGCCCGAGACCCCGCCGCTGCACACCTCGGCCATGGCCAGCCGCCTGGTGCGCACGTGCTCCGAGATCAGCGTGGGGAGCACCGTGACGGAGCATCTCGCGCAGCTGCTCTCCAGGTTCTGCGGCTCCCGCGTTGTGAAAGCCAACAGCGAATGCTGGGAAGTCACGCTCGATCTCGACCCCCGTGTGCTGCCTGACACCCGCCTCACCCTGCGCCTTTCGCCCCACACGCTATGGCTTCGCTTCCTGGCGGCACACCCACGGGCGCGCGACTTACTCTCCGAGCATGGCGATGCACTGCGCCAACGCATCCACGTTTTGCTGGAGCAGCGCATCGATATCGAACTCGAAGTGTGGTGACCGTTGCCACGCCCCACCCGACACCTCCCGCCGACTCGCTATGGACACCGGGCTTACGCCATCCCCGCTCGATGCGCATCTGCGTGCCTTCACGCCAGCCCAGGCCGCGTTGACACGGCTAATCGGCACGCCGTTTCCGGATGACGATGGTCGCCACTGGCAACTGCGCGCCGTAGAAAACGCGCCGCCCATGCAGGCGCCCGTGCGATTGGGCATCCGCTCATCGCTGTGCGCGGTCGACGTTGTGGTTGAAGGCGCCAACCACCCCGCGCTCCACGCCATCGCGCACGAAGCCGATGCGCAACGCCGCGCGGCGCTTGCCGGGCTTTGGCTGACGCCGATGCTCGACACGCTGTCTGCCGCCGGGTTGGGAGATGCAGCCCTCGCGACGTTCGCACCCGAACACAACGATGCGCAACGTAGCGATCGGCCTGAACTGCCGATGCGGCTGGATGGGCCACATGGTGAAACGCCATGCCGCATCGCCACGCTGGATTGGCATGCCGCCCCGCCCGCACCACCCATGGCCGATCGCAACGCTGTGATCGCGCAATTTGGTGTTGTCGGTCTGCCGGTGGACGTGCGTATCGCCAGCCGTCGGTGCGCAACGCACACCCTCTCTTCGCTTGCAGCCGGCGACGTTCTGCTCGGCTGGGGCCAGCATGCCTATTGCCCCGACACCGATGCAGGCGCCGTACGCCTGACATGCGGCGACAGCCGACGCGCTCACTTCACTGCCCATGGTCACTACAAGGAAGGCACCGTGACGATTCTCGATGTTCCTATGCTCGCTGACGACGACACGATCGCCGCACACGACACCACACACGACAGCTCAGACGGCATCGCAGTAGAAGCACTGGAGGTGCCCGTACACCTTGAGGTGGCCGTGATGAGCCTGCCGCTTGCCGAGCTGGCCGCGCTGGCGCCGAACCATGTCTTGCAGCTGCCCGTCTTGCTGCGCGATGCCACGGTACGCCTGGTCTGCCATGGCCAGACGCTGGGCCACGGCCAGCTCGTGGCAGTGGGAGAACACCTCGGCTTGCAGATCTCCGCCATGAGCGCGCGCCATGCAGAACATTGAATTCGCCTCGCTCATCATTGCGGCGGTTGCCATTGCACTGTTGCCGTTTGCCGCCATGGTGGTCACGTCGTACACCAAGATCGTGGTCGTGCTCGGCCTGCTGCGCAACGCGCTGGGCGTGCAACAGGTGCCGCCCAGCATGGTGCTTAACGGCATTGCGATGATCGTATCGTGCTTCGTGATGGCCCCGGTCGGCATGGAGGCGATGCAGCGCGCCCACATGCAGCTCAATGATTCCAGCGCGAACGTCAGCCAGGTCATGCCGCTGCTCGACGCAGCGCGCGAGCCGTTCCGGCAGTTCCTGGACAAGCACACCAACGCACGCGAGAAAGCGTTCTTCATGCGCTCTGCGCAGCAGCTGTGGCCCCCCGCCAAAGCCGCGCAGCTCAAGGAAGACGACCTCATCATCCTCGCGCCCGCCTTCACGCTGACGGAGCTGACGGCGGCATTCCGCATCGGCTTCCTGCTGTATCTGGTCTTCATCGTGATCGACCTGGTGATCGCCAACCTGCTGATGGCGTTGGGGCTGTCGCAAGTGACACCCAGCAACGTCGCCATTCCGTTCAAGCTGCTGCTCTTCGTGGTGATGGACGGCTGGTCTGTGCTGATTCACGGCCTAGTCAACACGTATCGTTAATGGGGCCGCCATGGACTACGACAACATCACGCGTCTGACCAGCACGGCGCTCATGCTGTGCCTGCTGGTGTCTTTGCCCGCCGTGGCGGTGTCCGCCATTGCCGGGCTGCTGATTTCGTTCGTGCAGGCCGTGACCTCGCTGCAGGACAGCAGCATCTCGCACGGTCTGAAGCTCATCATCGTATCGGTGGTGATTGTGGTGGCTGCGCCCTGGGGAGCGGCGTCGATCCTGCAGTTCGGCAACACGATCCTGCAATCGCTCTTCCAATAGGGGATGTCATGACACGTATCTCCGCTTCGACGCCCAACGTTTTCTCGCTGCCCGATCCGGCACCAGCACAACCGCCGAACACGGCTGCTCCGCACCATCGCAAGCACCATCGGCATGGCGTGCACGGACACCACCATGCGGCCGAGCAGTTGGTTGAAGAGCAACTGCACCATCACAAGCACATCGCGCAGGTTGCAAAACGCGTGCGCCGGCCCCGCACGGGCAAGCGCAGCGGTGCGGGCTCGCCCGAAGAGCCGATCACCGACAGCACGTTCGAAGAATTGCTCCTGATGCTGGAGGAGCATGCGCGCAAGGTCGAGCCCATGGTGATTGGGCTGTCATCCCGGCAGGGCCAGCGCGACGGCGATGACGAACAGTCGCGAGACCACCGCAGTGCCCAGGGCCGCCGTGCACTGCTGCTTCAGTACTTGCAGGAACAAGCTGCCGAGACCGACTCCGTCGCGCCGCAGAAAACCGCGGCCGCCCAGGCCGGCGCGTTGTCGGCCGACACACCGTCGCCTGACGTGGAGTCGTCCAGCTACCAGCGGCTTGAACAGGAGTTGCTTGCCGTGCGGCACGCCATGCATACGGGCCACCCGATGCCGCTGCGCATGGCGTTCGACATCCTGCGCAGCTATCTGAAACAGGCGCCTATTGAAGGCACGCCCGACACGCTGGCTGCCGTGAAAGACAGGCTGCTTGCCACCACACCACAACACGCAGCCGCCAGCGCACTGACCGACCGCGAAAAGACGTTCAACCTGTTGTTTCCCCTCTTGCTCCTGAGCCCATCGCGGCCGCGCATTGGCCGCGAGCGCGGCGAGAGCATCGCGCGCGGCAGCGCCGTCGCGCGCCGCTGGACAACCGAACTCTGGTCTTACCGGGCCGGGCTGGGTCTGGCCCTGCCTCCGCTTCCTGATCCTTCCCCGCAATCATCATGAACAAGCACATCCGCGTGTTGGCAGGCGCGCATGCCGGCGCCTGCCTCGACCTGACCCCGGGCCGCTGGACGGTAGGCCCCGACGCACAAGCCAGCATCCGCATCTCTGATTGGGCGGGTGATCCGCTCGCGCTGCTTGTCGATACAGAACACGGCGTCCTGATCGAATCCGACGATGGCGGCAACACCTGGGACGACCTGACGCCCCGCCGCTTTGGCGAGATCATTCTCTGCGTCGGCCCGGCCGGCGAGGCATGGCCGTCTGACCTCGCACTGCTGGAGCGCGTGCTATCGCCTGCAGCTACCGAGGCCAGCACCCAGAGCGTTGCCGCCGCACAAGCTCCCGCTTCCGACACGCCCGCACCTGCCCGGCCTCGCGCGCGCAAGGGCTGGATGGGCGTGACGGCAGTCGCGCTGCTGACGCCGTGCGCACTGCTCCTGGCATCGACACGCGAAACATCCTCCGCTGCGCACTCCGCAGTCACGGCGCAGGTACCGCTGCTGGACCGGGTGCGGACATGCCTGGCGCTGCACCGTATCGACGGCCTGCAGATCGAGCAGCACGACAACGAAATCATCGTGCACGGCATCGTGACTTCGGCCGCCGAAGAGCTGGCGACACTGCGTGATCTGCGCGCGGTGTCAACGTCCGTCCACACCGATCTTTCAATTGCGCAGGAGGTCATTGAAAACCTGCGCGAATCGCTGCAGGAACCGGGGCTGCGCATCAGCTATCTGGGCAGCAACCGGTTCTCTATCACGGGGCCAGCCATGCACCCCGAACGTGTTCGTGCAACGGCAGACCATGTGCGCAGCGACCTCGGCAGCAACATCAAGGACATCGCCCTGGACATCACGCAGGCACGCGTGCGTGACCCCAAAGCCGATGCCACGTCCGCACTTTCGGTGGATGAACTCAGCTACATCGAAAGCTCAGACGGCACCAAAGATTTTCTCGCAGCGCAGCGTTGAGGCGCCTGTGCGTTCTTGCCACTTCCTTTTTTGGAGACCCACATGTTTGACCACTTCTCGCTCGACATCATCGAAACGTTTGACGGCATCCAGGCGTTTGCCAAACAGGAAGGCCCGAAGGACTTCGGCCCGCTGCACAAGGCTATTGATGCACTCAAGCACAGCGCGCTGGACATGGAACAGCGCGCCATTCGCGCGACGGACGTCAACCACCGCGAGCAGCTTCGCGTGCTGTCGCATGGGTTTTCCAGCGCGGCACAAGTGTGCTCAGGGTTGATCCCGGCATAACGCTCGCACCACGCAGACGCGCTTCGCGAGACGACATCACATTTCGCGTCTTCGCCAGTCCAGCGCAGAGAAATCCACGATGATGACTTCACGGCGAACACAACAGCAGCACGTTCGCTAAACCGAATCAGCGACATCCCATACCGGGGTGTTGTTGAAAAACCCGGCTCTCACCCGAGACCACTCATCCACTGCAAAAGGAGTTTTCCATGACGATCCAAACCAAAGCAGCCGCCGTTGGTGACACCGCTAGCCGCCTGTCGTTCGATGCGCAAAACACGGCCATCACCAAGGAAGGCGAGCAAGACATGCTGAACGCTGCCAAGCTGCAAAACGAACTGAACCGCGTCAACATGTTCGCCAAGCTGATGGAAGCGGGCCCGAAGGCCGCCAAGGACCTGATCTCGTAATGATCGGTTCCGGACGGCACACCGTGTGCCGCCAACGTTCGGGAACGGGGCCGCGCCGTTCCCGAGCGGTTTTTCAACGCACCGCCCGCGCGCTTCTGCTGTTCTCTGTACTCGGCCCATCGCGCCGCCGCCCGATTCACTGAATCCGACCCGCCACCGCGATCCCGACATGACACCGATCCACCGCAACGTTTCCGCAGTTCCGGCACCCCCTGCACCGGGCCAATCCGCGTCGCACCCCGTGCACGCCCACACAGGTGCGCGCGCATCCGGCACGTTGCAAGCCGTGGTATCCGCCGGCACGCAAGACATGCTAAACGCAGCCCATCTCGAAGATGAGCTGAACCGCACGCAGGCATTTGCCAAGCTGATGGAAGCCGGCCCGAAAGCGGCCAAAGACCTGCTGGTGTAAAGCATGAGCATGGAACGGCGCGACAGCCTCATCCGCGACATGTGCATGCATCTGCAGATTCCGGATGCCGATGCCATCATCGCCGCCGGCAGGCTCACGGTGGAGGGCTTCGAAGTCATCATCGATGCGGTCGAGGAAGACCTCGATGCGTTCTACCTGAACTTCGACTACGGCATCGTCACAGGCGGTCGCACGCTGCGCGTGTTCCGCCTCATGCTCGAAGCCAACGTCACCATCTATGCGCAAGACCATGCCCAGCTCGGGCTGGATGGCGATACGGGCGGCATCATCCTGATCGTGCGCGTGGCGTACGACCCCGACATCGACGGCGAACAGCTGGCCGAACTGCTGGGCCACTATGCCGAGCACGGCCGATACTGGCGCGACAACATCCTGCAGACGACCGACGACATGTTCGAGAACCTCTCGAACGGTACTTACGTGTGGATTCGCGCGTAACGCGCAATGCGTGAGGCCAACGCGAACGCTTCCACCCGAGCGGCTTCGCAGCATCCGTGATGATTTCGTGAACGCGAACGTCCGATGTCATATAACGCCGTACGCTCGCGGCATTACATGCGAAGGTGCTCGTTGAAGCTGACGTGTCGGCTGCTGGGGCATCGCCAATCCACGTTCATGTCCGCCTCACGCACACCGTATCTTCCGACCCTAGACGTCCCGCTTCTGCGCGCCGATGAGTTATTCCCGTTCGCGGCGCACCCCATCCACATCGGTACATATCAGCTCTGGTTCACGTGTGATGCCGACGCCGACCCTGAGTCGGTCACGGTTTGTATCGACCTCGGCAAGCCGCTCGAGATCAACGTTGACGAAGCACTGCACGTGATCCTCGGGCTCTGCCTCGGCCTGCCTGCTTCGTCGCGGGGCGTGGTGGCGCAGCAGGCGCACACCGGTACGCTGGTCTATCGCTTTCCTTATTTGCTTCACGACGATCCGACGGGCGCCCTGCTCGTTGAGGCAATGAGCGGGCTTGCCGCGGCTGCCGTATCGGTCTCGAAGTGGTCGGTGCACTGACGGATCGCGCATGTGCCGGTGACACGCAACTTCGCCACTGTCCCAGCAGATTCGCATTGCACGCGCGTTTGTCATTCGGCCGCATCAAAGTGGTATGCCGATTGACCACGCCAGTGCCTGAGCATCCCGAGCCATGCCACCTTCACGCCTGTTGCCCGTCAACGTGCCGACATCGCCGTCGGAGTACGAGACACTCCACGACTTCGCCGCGCGCACGCCATCGCCACCGGCCGAGGACCGCGATGCTCCGCAGCCCCGCAAGAAGGGTGGCTGGCTCAGCAACCTGAAATCGCGCGTGCGCGAAAAACTGCCCAAGAGCGACGAGACAGAACTAGCCACACTGTTAAGCGACCGCAAGCGCTCCGGCGCATCGTTCAATACGGTGGACAACTACAAGGCGCCTACACGCGGCACGTTGACAACCACACCCGAGGTAACACCACAGGCCGCCGAGGGCAAGCCGCGCCCTGCCACACCGCAGTTGCAGGAACAGCACGAGGCACGCCGCGCGGCACGTTCCCAGCGCAAAACGTCGACCATGATGCAGCGCGCCGAACAGGGTGCGCAGCGCTTGCGCCAACGTGGAAAACCGCCGACGCCGCCCCCGCCCGCATCGACAGCTGCGCTGACGGTGCCTGCCACCGCTGAAGCGTTCCGCCAGAGCATTGCGCAGTTGTTCCGCACGGCGGGCAGCACAAGCGAACGTGAGCTGCTGGCCGATCGGCTCGGCGTCTTGGCGGCTCCGGGGCAGGGTACCTCGTCCGCAGCAGGCAGCTACATCCGCCCGATGTTGGCGGCGCGCGCACTGGCGGCCACCAGCGGCGGCAATGCGGCCGATGCGCTGCGGGTGCTGCAGCACGTCACGCATGCGGTGCACTTTGACGCCGCCGCCTTTGCTGCGCACGTACCGACGCCAGGCAATGAAGGCTCAACGCATTCCACAGGCAGCTCATCGTTGGGCATGGGCCGCCTGTTCAATGAGACCGCATCGGCAACGTCGTCGCACCGCTCCAGCGTGTCTGACCTGGGCCTGCCCCATCTGTTTGGCGAGGGCGAAACGTCGCCACAGCGCAGCGAAACCGGCGCCAGCCAAACCAGTGACGAGCAAAGCCCGCGTTCGCTCTCACGGCAATCCAGCCTGTCGGCCCAGTACGGCTCTGACGGCTCCGCTGGTTCTTCACGCAGCCTGACAGTCCCGCCAACGCCGCAGGGCATGAGCGATGCCGGTGTGGCAAGCGCGGCATGGCGCACGGCGCAGTTGCTCTCGCGCAGCCATCACGGCTTTGAAGCGCTGACCGCTCTGATGCAAACCCCGCCCGCCCCGGAGCAGGCGCACACCGCGCGCGCCTTCCTGCAGGCGGCTGACCATGTGCATACCGCCGCCACCACAGCGGCCGACCCCACCGCCCTGTTGCACGCGCATCCGGCGGGCAGCGGCACCCAGGCCCAGGCGCTCGCCGTCAACGTCATGCACGCCGGCGCGCTCAAGCTGCGCGGCGAGCCCGTCAGCGCGCAACAGGCCGGGGTCCTCTTTGCGTGGCACCAAGGCTTTCGTGAAGATGGTCCGGGATCGGATCTGGCCAACACCAAGGCGCGCCTGGCCAAGTTTGTCGGGCGCAGCATCCCGCGGGTGGAGAAGCAGACCACGAGCAGCCATTTCTGGCAGATGATCGGCAAGAAGAAATCGCCGCTGTCATCGGCTGCGCTTGGCATGCACGGCGCGCAACGGCCTGGGCTCGTCAAGGAAATGGACGCCTATACGGCGGCGCTGCGAACGATGATCGACGCGCTCGCGCATGCAGACAATGCGCCGTCGATGCATACCATCGCGCACCCGGGCGATCTCTGGCGCAGCACGATCCTCGCGCACTGGGCCGAGCTGGCAGCCGCCAACGCGCCGTTGAGCGACTACGCGCTCACGGCAGAGAAGCTGCGCGCGCTACAGCCTGAAGTGGGCGCAGCCGTCAGCCGCATGCAGCGTGAGAACGCCGAGCCGACCGCCGTCGCCGGCACGCCGGGCAGCTCGCCGGCCCATCAGGAATTCGCGCAGTTCGTGGCCGCGGCCGGACTGGCCGACGATGCAGACACCCGGGCGTGGGCGCAGACCCGGCTCGACACGCTGACCCTGCCGCAGGTGAGCGCCGCGCGGGCCCACGTGGCCAAGCTCATCGATCATGCGGGCCTGGTGGGCGAGCCGCCGGAATACCTGGTGGGGCTGCAGCCATCGGCCACGCTGTTGCGCTACTGGAGCGCCCACGCGGGCGAGGTCGCAGAAGCCCCTGCATTCCGTAGCGCACTGGAGCGTGCCGACAAGCTCGAGCACCCGGAAGACCTCAAGATGCAGGCGCCCACCATCGAAGACGCGCGCAAGACCATCGAGACGCTGCTCACGTCCATGGAATCAGGCAACAAGGTGCGCCTGTCCAACGGCGGCTGGATTGGCGGCAGCACGGCCGGCGTATCGACAGGCTTGTCGCACGTCGGCAAGGCGCTGCCGGTGCCCGTATCGGTACAACTGGACGCCAATTACGGCAGGGGCCGCCAGGCCGTGGTGGAAATCGGACGCAGTTCTCATGGGCGCGACGTGTTCGTGGGCACTGACCGCACGATGCGCGCCTCGGTCGGTGTGGGTGCCTCCGTTGGCTACGACCTCAAAACCTGGGGCAAGCGCCTGCGCGCCAATCTGCTCGCCGTCAAGGTCACGCCATTCGATCTGGAGACAGGTGAGCCGCGCGGCGTGGTCATCCGTGCCACGCGGCCCACACAGCGCCCCGTAGAAGGCCACGACGACTGGGAACCCATCAAGTACGACGACAAAGCCGCTGCGGATGCCATCGTCAAGGCCACCAACCTGCTGTTCGAGCACGCGTCCGCCGCGCCCGAGCACCGACCCGATGCCGATACGCTGTGGAATACGCTGGCACAGCACTGTGGCGAAAGCGGTGGCAGCGGCGGCATTTCCATCAGTTGGGTCGACCAGACCAAGAAGCGCTGGCGCGCGTCGATGGACGCGAGCGTTGGCATGAACGTACGCGTGAGCAGCCCGCACACGCCGGTGCGGATCGGCCCCTCTGCAAGGCTGCGCGGCGAGAAGACACTCAGCAACACGGCCACCCTGCAAGAGAAGACCGGCACGATGCGCATGGAGCAGTTCAGCGTCGCCACAGGGCACAAGGTGACGGCACGCGGTGGCCTGGCGTTCTCGGTGGGCCGCACTTTCTACACAGCGCCCCCCGATGACAACGCATCGGCCAAGGCCGGCGAGAGCGGCAAGTTCACACAGTCGTTTACCGGCGGCATGCCGCTGGGGTTCAACTGGAAGCTGTCGGAAGGCGGCCACACGACGAAGGTGAAGATGGCTTACCAGAACGGCAAGATTGCCGATCGCGTCAGCTACTTCGACACCGAATACCGCAGCGTGCGCGAATACCTGGCCGTCGTGCGCAGCGACCGCGATGCGTGGATCAACATGCTTGCCCACAAGCCCGGCGGCACGCCGGAAAAGGCCGCACGCGAGTTCGAAGCCTACTGCGAGACCGTCGAGAAGCACGCCCGCCCCAACCAGCGCTACCTGCACCGACATCGGCTTCGGCCGTCTGCCGCTCGCGAGATCGAGGGCCACCTCGCCTTGGCGGACCTGCACCGAAGCATCGACCCGAATTCTGCCGACGCACAAGCCTCCGAAGCGCTGGCGCAGGCGCTGCTGGAGGCGCCCACGTCGCGCCTGCCGGAAAAGCTCGCTATCGTGGAACAGGTGTCCACCAGCCGCAGCCGTGGCCTGACCAGCGCGCTACAGCTACGGGCCAGCAAGGAAGCGGAAGGCACGCGCGAACTCGCCGCCATCAAGTTCGGTTGAAGATCAATTCATCAGGTTGTCAGATAAGCCGGCGAATTAACGGTTTCGCCGGTTTTTTTATGTGCATATGCGCATAATCGTTCACACAGAATGCGGCATTCGCATGCTCAAATGACGATTGCTGACTCAACAAAAAAAACTCAATCAGATCTAAACGCGATTTCACTCTTTATAGGGATGTGTGAGCAAATTGTGAACGTTATGCTTGGCCCCAGTTTGAAGCGCCATCTGCAAAGATTCCTCTGCGCGATGGCTTGAAATGGGGAAGCGCTATGAAGTTCGCCGTACTGACCTCCAACCCGTCCAGCTTTGCCTACGTGGCAAGCTGCCTATCCACGCAAGAGGCGGAGTGCGTCCGCTTTGACGACGCCCTGTCGCTGCTGCGTGCGCGCCGCACGGAAACGTTTGATCTGTTGATGATCGACGCTCAGCACTTCCGTACAGCAGGGCAACTCGTGCTGTCGTGGCGGGAGTGCAATGCCGACATGTGCTGGCCCACCCTGGTGTTCGGGCAGTTTGTCGACCGGGGGGACATGGCGTCAGCCTTCGATGCCGGGGTGGACGATGTGTTGACCGGTCACTTCAGCGCCGAAGAGCTGCAAGCCCGCGTGCAACGGGCATTGCGGCGTGCCGAGCCGGTGCGACAGAATGCCGGTATCGACGTCGTGGTGGGGCCGTATCGCCTTTGCCGCCTGACCCGCACGGCGACGGTCAACAGCATCCCTGTTCGCATGACCGCTCGGGAGTTTGCGACGGCATGGCTGCTGTTCTCTTCGCCAGGCTCTTTCCTGTCACGTCAGCAGATCGCATCCGCCGTGTGGGGCGCAGACGCCAGCATCGTCGAGCGCTCGATCGAGCAGCACATCTACAAGCTGCGCAAGAAACTTCAGTTTGGCTCCGAGACCGGCGTGGAACTCAAGACCGTCTATGCACGCGGCTATCAGCTGGCCGTGCAAGTCGCCAGCAACGAGCCGGCAGGCCCGCACGCGCACGCCGTTCTGGCCGCTTAAGCGGCCTTTTTGCGCAAACGATTGCGCGCTGTAAGGCCGACTGCCTACAGCGAATTGTTTTAGCGTTTCTTAATGAAAATCTTCAGGGCATATATTTCAGTACCGGCTTAATAAATTCAGTGCCGGTTTAAAACATACTGTCCTGCCATTGGTTATCGCGTTAATGACTTTCGCGCGATCGACCGTCACCCACACATTGCTGATATAACGCTGCCAATTCGGTCCGATTGCGTGCTTGTAAACGCATCAGGATTTGACGCACATGCGATTTCACGGTTTCTACGCCGATATGCAGCGCCTGTGCGATCTCCACATTGGATTTTCCTGAGGCCGCCTCACGCAGGATGTCGCACTGCCGTGGTGTCAGCACGGAGAGCACAGCCCCTCTGTCCGACGGAGGGACAGGCGCCTTCCGCGTGGATTCCAGCATCCGCCCGAGCATCGCGTGCGCCTGCTCCAGCGTGACCGGCTGAGCTGGCGGGTCTTCGCCAGCGGCCTCGGCAAGCTCGGTCAGGTCGACCAGGATCACACCGTTGGATGCGCGTGTCACCTGTCGAACCGTGATCGTGACAGGTAGCACCGCCGGCGCCCGCCAAGCGGCAGCTACAGGAAGCGGGGAGAAATACCGGCTTTCTCGCGTGTTGTCGTCTGCGTGTAGCAGCACGTCGTTCTGGGCCCGGGCGTTCATGTCGTCCTTCGCTCTTGTGGAAGCTATGCATCTGGATGCAGTGGCGCGCGCGGATGGGGTTCCGCGACAGCCTCTTACTCTCTATGTGCAACGAGGGAGAAAAACCGGAACCCCGATCGAGAAAAAATTTCGCGGCCGACGTGCGCTCAGCGTGGGCCGATGCGCACCCACACGCCGCCAAGCTCCTTCACCTGGATAGGCAGCGTTTCGGCCAGCATGTGAAGGGCTCGACGTCCCTCCAGTGGAAACCGCCCCGTCACGCGCAGGTCGGCCACCTCGGGGTGCAGCTCGATCAGGCTACGGTGGTAGGGGCGCAATGCGTCGATCACATCCGCCAGCGGCTGGTGTTCGACTTCGACCATGCCGCGCGTCCAGGCGGCCACGTTGCGCGCCATCAACGTCAGTTTTTCGATGCCACCGTCGCCCAGACGCCGTACCTCGCCCGCATGCGCCGTGGAAACGGCACCGGTCGGCGTCGACAACGCCGCGCTGCCTTCGAGCACGGCAACCGTCATCGCGCCACTGGGCTCCAGCGTTGCGCAAATCATGCCACCCGTGCATTCCACCGTGCCCGCCGCAGACCACAACCGCAACTGGCCCGACGGCGACCCTGCCACAGCCAGCACGCTGCCGCTGCGCAGTCGCACGTCGTAACCGCGCGCACCCACAGAGGCATCCACCGCGCTGCGCGCGTTCAGGCGTAATTGATAGCCGCCGGCCAGCGCGAAGTCGCGGCGCTCCGAGGTGACCGTGCGCATGTCGGCAACCAGGTCGGATAGCGGGATCTCTCTGTCAACGAGGGCGGCAACACCCAGACCCAGCCCGCTGAAGATGAGCGCGCGGCGCACATGCCGTGTCGGCGAAGACGGCGTATCGAGAAGCCGCCGCGCGGCGCGACGGTGCGGGTCTGCCACGGGCGGCAGTGCCATCGAACCCAACGCGCCTTGCAAACGCTGCACGGCAGCGGCATGCGCGGGATCGGCCTGCCAAGCGGCAAAGCGCTGGCGCTCCATCTCCGAAGCCGTGCCCGAGCGCAGTACGACCAGCCACTGGATCGCCTGCTCGGCGATCCGATCATCCAGCGCGTGCTTCACGATGATTCGGCCAGATAGCACAGGCGCATGGCCTGCGTCATGTATTTCTGCACCATGCGAACGGAGACCTGCAGGCGCTCGGCAATCTCAGGGTATGTGAGGCCATCCAACTGGCTGTAGAGAAAAGCGGCGCGCGCCTTGGCGGAAAGCCCATCGAGCATACGATCGATGGAGGTGAGGGTCTCGAGGATCAACGCGCGGTCTTCCGGGGATGGCAGCGTTGCTTGCGGTTGCGTGGCGGCCCACGCCATATAGGCGTCTTCCAGATCACGACGGCGCCAGAGGTCATAGAGCAAACGCTGCGCAATCGTTGTCAGCAAGGCGCGCGGCTCGCGGATGTCTTGCCACCCGGGCCTTTGCAGCAATTGCACAAACGCCTCCGCCGCAATGTCTTCAGCGCCAAAGCGACAGCCCGTCTTGCCGCCCATACGACGGGCGAGCCATGCATAGTGTTGTCGGAACCAGTCAGAGGCCAGTTCGGTAACTGGCTGGCAGGTTTGCGTCACGGTACCCTCCGCGAAAATCTGTGCTGGCCGTTCCCCGGCAAACGGCCCGATCCGGTGTTGAGAAAGCCCCCACCCAGATGTCGAGATTCTAACCACCGCTGATATTTCAGGTGAGCATTTTTTCGGCTTTTATCGCAGTTTTTCGGCAGACCCGCTACATCCAGATGCCTCTGCTGTCATCGTTCAGCGGTGCAACCCGGTTGCTGCAATTCGTTGCAGCGACAACCGCCACGGCGCCCGCCCATGCCCCCCGAAGAACTGCCCCACCCCCCGTTTGACGTCGACGCATTGCCCGCGCATGCCCTGCGCATCGGCACCCGCAACATCTGGCTGGCTTATGACAGCTACGCCGAACCCGACATGCTCACGGCGTACGTCGAACTTGGGCCGCGCGAGACGTTGGACGTCGTGCTGACGCTCAACCTGCTGCTCGGTCTTTGTCTGGAAGTGGACGGTGCCGCACGCGGCAGTGTCGTGCGACACCCGCAGACCGGCCAGATGATCTATCGCTTCCGCTATGCGTTGGACGACGACCCCGAAGCGACCGATTTGCTCGATGCCATCGCTGCGCTCACGGCGGAGCTGGACGGCGGCGGCGGCGCGCCCACGCGGTACTGAGCCGCCAAAGCGGAGGCTTCGGATGCCGACGCAGCACTTCGGCACGCGTGAAGTTCGCCGACAGAGGCTGGCTACGCTTGCAAGGTTCAATTGTGCTCGGGCGAAACCGCGTTGCCCCGGCATGCCAACCTCGGAGCCCTCGCCCATCATGAAGATGAAGATATTTTCTCGCCACTCCAGCGCGACGCCTCCGGCGCAGACGTCGTCCAGTGCACCGGCATCGCAATCTGCGCAGCCATCGATGCCAAGCGTGCGCAAGACTTCGCAGTTGCCAAGCGGCCTGCGTGCTCTTGCCGACATGGCGGTTGGGGGCCGGCAAAGGGAATCTGCGAAATCGCTCAGCAACGCACAGCTCAAGATTGAGCTGTCGAATACCAACTTGAGCGGGCGTGGAACGCGCGCTGTGCACCGGGAAGCCAAGAAGCGTATTCGCGAGGGCAAACTGCAGTGGCCGCCGCAACAGCCCGCGCAACCGCAAACTGCTGCGCCCCAGGCACAGGCACAGGGGCACGCCAGCAGTTCAGCCGCTATGCCGGCTCACACCTCACACGCTCAAGCAAACCCGACGCAAGCGAACCCGAACCCGGCACCCACGGAGCCGCCCCATGCCGAATCGTCTGGGACGGCTCACACGCACAGCGCGGAGCACGGCACGCAGCACGAGCTTGCCATCGTGCTGCAGCCGCCCTCACCCACCTCGCCGCCGTTGTCTCCCTCGTCCAGCGCGCACGCGCAAGGCCGCCACACGCCGCCGAATGCGCCCGTGTTCGATCCGGATACCGGCGCGCTCAACAAGCCCCAGTTGCGCCAGATGGCGCTTGCACTGAAAGATGCGCTCCCCACGGTGCCGATGGCGCTCACGCGCTCGCACCCGCACAGTGACGGGCTGCGCGCCAAGCTTCAGCATCAGTTAGGCACCCTCCAGACGATTGCCGCGGACAACACCCGCAAGGCTCCGCACGAGGTTGGCATGGCGGTGCGTGATGCATTTGCATCGGCGGCCAAGACCGCGCGCCAGCTTGCCAAATCGTTGGGCAACCATGATCCGGCCGACGCCTACAAAGGGATCGCCGCGCTGCTCAACGAACTCAAGCGCACGCACCTGAGCGGCAGCGCGCACGACGTCATGAGCCACTACGCCGAGAAGGAAACCGCCAACCTCGAAGCCAAAGCGCCGGGTATCAGCACGGCCAAGCCCGGCTCCAACGTGAGCACGGGCACGTCGGGCAGCGTGTCAATCTCAGGCTTTCCCACTAACCGCTATGCGGGTGCCCACGTGTCGGTGGAAGCGGGTGGCGGCAAGGGCCGGCTGTACTTTGCCGATGACGACGGTGACGTCGACTACTGGCCCTCGGCACAGGCCTTCGCCAAAGTTGCGCTGGGCGGCAAGCTGGGCGAGTGGGCCGCCAAGCTGACGGGCCGGTTGGACCTGTCCGGCGGCAATGTCTACCTCGAACATGATGACTTGCGCCAACTCGTCAAGCTCGTTGCCAACCACGATGCCAACCGCGCCTGGGTCAAGTCTGCCGGGCCGCATGCGCGCCAGGTGAAGCAGCAGTTGGAATCGTTGGCCAATCTGGTGTCTCACGCCATCGGCCGCAACTACACGGAAGCCCCGGGCAAGCCTTACTTCCTGAACGACGTCAAGATTGCCAAGGGTTTCAACACCTTGAAGATGACGCTGCTGGCCGGCGCAATCGACCAGAAAGTGGGCGGAGACCGCTTCAGCACGCTGATGAAAACCGCATACCCGCCAATCGCCGACGTGCTGACCGATCGCATCGGCAGCGGGCAGCCCATGCCGGCGCAACCGCGACGCGACGTGCCCGATTCCGTGGCGTATGGCGACCGCTTCCTGGCCTACCGCCAGGTGACCGGCAGCGTAGATGCCACCGTCGGCAACGAAACCCATGGCAGCACCAATCTGGAAGCCGGCGGCAGCTTTGATGTGAACGTGCGCGGCAACGTGGCGCAGTTCTTCACGGAAAGCGCGGCCGCACCGCACACGCTGCTGGACCCGGGCTATCACAAGGATTACCAGTCCACGTTCAAGCTGCATCAGCAGCTCGATGCAGCCTGTGCCGAACCGCCGCCCGCGCAGCTCCACCTGTACAACGAGACACGCAAGGCGCTGACGCACGAACTGCATGCGGGCCCTGCGCAGCCCTTCACCGACGCCGAGCGCCTGCACTATGGCGAGGAAGCCAACATCCCCGCGCAGTTCCGCAACGCCATCACACACGCCAGCCCCGAGCAGCTTAATCACGCGACGGACCAACTGGAGCATCTCATCGGCACCTATCTGCAATTTGCGGATCACGCGGGCGCCGTGCTCGCCAGGAACGATCGGTTCATGCCCGCCAAAGAGCGCGATACGCTGAACCAGCATCGCGAAGCGGCCTTCGCACAGATCAACCAGACCGTGTGGCATGGCCGCTATCCGCAAAAGGATGCACTCGCCAACCCCGAGGCGTTCGTGGCAAAGAGCCATGCTGCGATCAGCTTGGCGCTGGGCTGCGTGGGCGCGCATATCTCTGTCGTGAAGCAGCAGATGGCGCAGCGTGAGGAACACGGCACGGCCGCCGCCGAAGCCATCCTGACGGCCGATTCGATGTACAAGACTGCGCGCGGAATGCTGGACAAGACGTACCTGCCGCTCAAGAACTACGACGTGCAGAAGAACGGTCCGTTGAAAGACAAATCGCTGTGGCAGCGCTGGGATACGGCACTGAAGGCGACGGTTTCCGGCGGCGCGCAAAGCAGTGCGCTCAACGCGATCCTCAACCGCTTCGGCCGGTCTACCGGCAAAGTGCAACTGGGCCCGTTCACGGGTTCCATCTCGGTGGGCAATAGCGCAGGGCAAGTCTCGCTCACCGCTGAGGCGCGCCTGATGAACGCCAATCATCAGGTCAACCCCAGCCGTACGGGCAAGTTCTGGCAGTTCACGTTCACCGCGCAGGGCGGTGCGCCCATTACCGGCGTGATACTCAACCAGGCAATTGCAGCGGCCGTCGAGAAATTCGCGCCGAACATGCGGCTGCAGGACGACAAGTTCGATCCGCAAGAGTTGATCCGCCAAACGCAGGGGCTGCTGCTCAACGTGACCGACGGCACCAGCCTGGTCGTCAAGTTGCGCCAGGCGCCTGACGTGGAGAACGCCCCGATGGAGCTGCAATATGCGCGCGTCCTGCGCAACAAGAACAGCGGCATGAGCCTGTCGTTGACGGTGCCGACGCCGCACGGCACGTTCACGCCGTCGGTCTCGCATACGGACAGCACACAGAGCTACGCGGGCGAGGTGATGGGCTCCGACACGAGCTACCTCATCATGCAGCATCCCTTCCTCGCCAAGATCGTCGACGCGGAAGCCCATGGCGAAGACGCCGCGCTACGGCAAGCGTTCGATGCAAATCCGGTGCAACGCGATCGCTACCTCGCCAATCCGAACCTGATGGCCGATGTGGTGGCCAAGTACGCAGCGGCGACGCAAGAGATCAACGCCGCGGCGGCCGAGAACCGCCCCGTCCAAATCAAGAACGAGTTCGTGCGCTATCACGCGGCAACCCCGTTCGCACGTGCGGCACAGGTGTCGACGCAGGTGGCTGCGCACGCTCCGGGTTCGACCGCCAATGGCGAACAGCTATTCAAGCTTGCCGAACCGCTGGCCAAGCCGATCGACGTAAGCCACCTCGACGTGGAGGCGATGCGTGCACGCCTGCAAGCCATGACGACCATCGAGGAACGCGCCGACTATCTGTGCGACTCCAACCAGGGCCGTCCGCTGCTCGATGCGTTCTCGAAGATCATTGGCAACACGCGCGCCATCAACTCGGCTGCGCTGTTCCATACCGAGGAGCGCAACATCGGCATCCAGTCGCTGGTGCGCAACCCGAAGGCGCTGCAACGCGAGAACGACCAAACCCAGGCCGCCCTGCACGGCAAGCCGCAACCGTCCGGCACCATTGGCCAATTGCGCACACGCCTGGAACCGACCAAAGCATCGATCAAGCAGGCCAACCTGGCGAATCTGCAGCAACTCGCTGCCATGAACCTGCCGATCAGCCAGCAGGCACAGCAGGAGATTCAGCGCCGCAAAGCGCTGCTTGGTAACGCTTTCCCAGCCGACGAAAGTCAATCGCCGACATAAGTCTCCTCAGACTTCACGCCCTTGACACCAGCCCAGGAGCGCCCGGGCTGGCCTTTTTTTGCCTGCTTCCAAGCGTCTTTGGCCGTGTTGCATTGGGCAAAACAAAGGCCGGCATCAAGCCGGCCCATGGGAAACACGATTGAACGGCCGTGCTAGCCAGCGTGCAGCCAGTCGCGCGCGACAGCAACGTGCCGCTGTGCGAGGCCGTCGCCAGCCCTGACGTAGCGTGCGACGTAACTCTGCAGCGGGGGCCAAGCCGCGAACTTCTGGACAGCCTCGTCAACCGATCCGCCAGCGGCGCCATATTCGAGCAACGCTGCAAAGGCCTCGCCACGCACCATCCGTGCGGCAGCGTCTTCCGGCAACCCGGGCTCGCGCAGGCGCTCGCTCAGCAACATCGCCATCAGCGCATCAAGCGACAGCGCCTCTTCGTCCAGGCAACCGAGCGCATAGCGCTCTTGGGCTCGCTGAAAGACGGCGCTGCGCAGCGCTGCCAGTTCGCACAGGCCATCCACCAGCAGGCCGAGGCGGCGGCTATCACGGTATGCACGCAAGGCGTCGGGTGCGATGGCGTTGATATAGCGCTCCATCCAGATGCACAAGGCATCGCTGCCATATTCGGCGTCATAGGGCTGCAGGCGAGCGCGCCAGCCCTGGCGCAGCGCGATCCAATCCGGTGCGATGGCAGAACCGGCCGTTGCGATGGCGCCGGCTATGGACCGCAACTCAGCCAGCCGAGCAGACAAGTGCGCCGGCACATCGACACGGCACGCTGGCGGCAGATCGCGCAGCGTATCAGGCAGGCCTGCCAAGGCGTAGCAGCCGCGCAAATCCAAGTGCGTCAGCTGCTTCAGGTCGCCAACCGACGCTGGCAAGCTGCGCAGCGATCCGCAATCGCGCAGGCGCAGCGTGCGGAGTTGCACGCAATGGCCAATGCCCTCCGGCACGGCTACGAGGTTCGACATGCCAGAGACGTCAAGATGACGCAGCTTGCGCAGTCGCCCGAGCGACCCGGGCAGCGTCGTCATGGCAGTGTTCTCGCGCAGGTCCAGCCGCTCCAGTTCGGCCAGGTTGCCCAGCGTGTCGGGCAACACAGAGAGCAGCGGATTGCCGCGCAGGTGAAGCTCGCGCAGTTGCGCAAGCTGGCCCAGGCTGATCGGCAGTTGGCTGAGCAACTTGTTGGATGCCAGCGTCAGCGTTTGCAATGCGGCCAGCGTGCCAAGCTCAACGGGCACGATGCGCAGATCCGTGCCCTGCAGAACCAGGCGCTCCAGCTTCGGCAGTTGAGACAACGATGACGGCAGCGCGCGCAGCGGCGAATCCAGCACGACAATTTCCTGCAACTGCAACAGCTTGCCGATCCGCCCCGGCAACGCTGACAACCGCGGGTTGCGCGCGAAATGCAGCGCGCTCAGGTTGACCGGCAAACCACCGGACGCCGGCCACTCAAAGAGATCGCAATCATGGACGGTCAGCCGCTCCAGCTCTTCGGCCAGGCACAGGGCCGCAGGCAGGCGCATCACAGGAATACCGTCGAGCACGAGGTGTCGGCTTTTCTGCTGCATGGCCAGCAGCATGCGCGTGGCCGCCAGGGCCAAGCCTTGCTCCGTGGGCCGTGCGGTGTCGGTCAGCAACGGGCCGCTGTAGCGGTGCAGGCGGCGCGCCATCTCCTGCTGCCAACCCGCCACCGCCTCGCATACGGCCAGCCAGCGGCTGGCATCGGTGGGCGGAATGAGGGCTCGTAGGCCGTGGCCCTGTGGCATGGCTTGCTGGATGCGCAATGCATCGCGCGCCGCACCTGCACGCTGCTGATGCTGTGCGCGCGAAGACGTCGGCGCTGCCTGTCGGTCGTGATGCGAGAGCGGCATGTGAAATCGATTGGCGGCCGGCGACGCCTCGGCGTGCCCGGTCCGCACACGCTGCAGCACGCGCCGCAATGCGCGCGACAGCTTGTTTGTCACCGAGACACCTGCATCCGCCGCACCCCGGTCGGCATGGCTCTGCGCGACGGTATCGGGCAGCGTGGAGGCACTACCGTAATGTGATTGCATGATGGGCCCAAGAGAAGATGAAGTGGCAATAGGCGGCGGGCAACGCGCCCTTTCCGCCTGTGTGCTGATCGTATGGACCACCGCGCAACATGACCTGTGGCAGGACGAACCCGTTGCGCCCGCGGCGAACCGTCATGCCCATGCACGCTGTCGATACGGTTTCGCTGCAAGGCAGGCAAATTCGCACTGTGCGTGCGCAACGCCCGGCACGCATTTCTATGATGCGCGCATGCTCGTTACCGGAGATCCGCAATGCATGCCCCATCGTCTCGCATCATGGCTGCGCGGGAGCGTCGCGCAGCCACCCATGCAGTACCGCCCACGCGCCGCGAAACGCATCACACCTGGCAGCAGCAACGCCTGCAGCAACGGCACCCCATGACGCGCGCCTGCGCCGGCAGGCAAGAGCATGCGCGGGCGTGACCGGTACGCTGCGGCGCTGCGGCGGGCGCTGGTTTTCGCCATTGCACTGCTGGGCTGCCTGCCTGCTGCAGCCCTGGCCGATTGCATCGACGATGCCGCCGCATACCACGGCGTCAATGCCCAGGTTCTGCGTGCCATCGGCTATCAGGAATCGCACCTGAACCCGCAAGCACACAACCGGAACCGCAACGGCAGTGAAGACCTGGGCATGTTCCAGATCAACACCATCCACCTCCCGGAACTGTCGCGCTACGGTATCGGCCGCCAGATGCTCTATGACCCGTGCGTCAGCGCCTACGTGGCTGCGTGGCATCTTGCGCGCAAGGTGCAACTGCACGGCAACAGCTGGCATGCCATCGGGGCGTATCACTCGGAGTCTCCCGGGGAAAACGGCATCTATGCCCGGGCCGTAGAGGGCATTCTCAACCGCAAGCTTGCAGCACGCGCGCCCCTGCCGATTGCCGGGCAAACGCGTGCACAAGAGCCGGCGCCGCAACCCATGCAGGATGGCGCCAAACCCATGCGCCCCGTCGTTCTCAAGCACGCAGCAGATCGCCCCCCCGAGCACGACGTACGTGCATCGAACGTGCCGACGGCAGGTGGAGATGAACACTGGCTCGATGCCATGCTGACCAGCCTGAACCAGAGTGCAAGCCTGCGGGATCGGTTCAGCCGGTAAGACCGCGCGCCATCGATTGATTGCGGGGCCCGAACAGGCACGACGCTCGAACTCTGAATTTTTCTCAACTGCCCTGTCGTCATTGGCGATCCGCTGACGAAACGCTCTATCCTTCCCGACCACCCCCAAAACAATAAATCGGGTGTCAGCAATACAAGGGGAGCATTCAACATGAAAAAGCGATTTCCTGGAGGAATTGCGCATCGGCCCGCGCGCAGGTCACTGGCTGCGGCGGCCGCGGCAGCCCTGTGGGCATTCATGCCGGCCGGGCATGCTGTCGAACTGGGCGTGCTACATCTGCATTCGAACATCGGCCAGCCGCTTGATGCGGAAATCGATTTGACGGGGTTGCGGCCCCACGATGCCCAAGCGCTGGTGCTGCAGCCCGGCAACCGCGAAAGCTACCTTGCCGCCGGTGTGCCTTACGGCGCAAGCGCGCCTTCGCTGCGTACGACCCTGGTGCAGCGGCAAGACGGCGGCTATGTCGTTCGCGTGTACTCGACCGTTCCGCAAGTGGACTCCATTGCGGATATCGTCGTGCGCCTTGCGGGGCCTGGTGGAAACACGCTGGCGGCATATACGGTGCTGCTCAGCCCGCCAGGCGCGGCAAGCGCCCCCACCACGTTCCTGCAGACGCAACGCAAACCGGCGCCTGCTTCCGCAGTGTCGGCGTCCAGCGGTGCGTCGGCACCACGGGTGCAGACGCCTGCAGCGGCAGGCGCTTCCACTCCGGCGGCAAACGCGACCGCCAGCAGTCAGCCGGACGGCGTGCGTCCATCGGCGGCGGCAACCACCTCGTCTGCGGGTGAAGACGACGAGCGCGCCGCAGCGCCCTATACCGTCAAAGCGGGCGACAACCTCTCACAGATCGCGTTCGGCACCGTGCGGAATCGGGCGGATGCCTCTGCTGCACAGGCGGCGCTGGCACTTTACCGGAGCAATCCGCACGCCTTTATTGCCGGAAACATCAACAGCCTGCGCGTCGGCGCAACGTTGCGTGTGCCAGCGGCAGACGAAATAACCGCGGTGGCAAGAGGTGAGGCCGAACGCCAGATCCGCATGCTGACGCAGGCCGTCGCTACCGACCGCACGCCGCCTGTTCCCGAGGCAAATGCCAACGCCGTCGCCGGCAGCAGGCCGCGTTCGGCGCCAGCCAATGCATCGGACAAGGACACGCTGCGCCTTTCCGCCACGGGTGCGCAAGAGCAGGCCAAAGTCGAGCAGCTCAACGAGGAGTTGGTTGCGGCCAGGCAGGCGATCCGTGAACTCGAATCGCGCCTTGCGCAGGTTGAGCGGAATCTGGCCGATATGCGGCGGCTTGCGGCGTTGAAGAATGAGCCTCCACAGACTGCCGCAGCCCCCGCGACGGCACCGTCAGGGGACGAGGTCGAAAGCCGTAGCCCGGCGCCTACCGACCATGCAGCACTCTGGAAGCGCGCCGACGTCATCGGTCCAGTCTTAGGCGTCCTGCTGGCTGTGCTATCGGCCGGGTTGATGTTCTACCGCATTCGCATGCGCAAGGTGCAGTCCGCACTGGCCGCGATCTATACCCAACTCCACGATAACGGCGATCCACTGACCGAGCGCGGCCCTCGCGCCCCGCGCAATAGCCAGACTGTGTCACCACGGTAGAGCGATGACGGCGAGGAAGTTCAGCAGCAAGACGAGCGCGCCGTGAGCCCGTTACGGCTGCGCCACTTGCCGCATGTCCGAGCCTGCGCGGGCCGGCAAGTGCAGGATCGTATGTATGGCGCGTTTTCTCATTCGGCGCCTAAGCAGTGAAAACCCGCACGCAAACGTTTTCTTTTCGAGGCGCCGCTACACCTCCACGAGGACGTGCCGATTTAAGGCGAGCCCTTACATTTCCAGCGAAGCGTCAACCTCGCCCGGTCTGGCGTCATATCAGAGCTGGTCTATACGGCGGCGCAAAAGGCACATGCCGCGCCCCCGATCGCTGGAGTCGATGGCCCAATCCAACCTGATCGACGTTTGCCCAGCACCAAGCCATGTCCTCCGCGTGCCCTCCGCTTCTGAAAGCCATCCCGATTTGCCTGATCCTGACCGCATGCGGCGGTGGCGGCGATACGGCCACCACGCCGCCCCCCAGTGCAACGCAGCCGAGTGCGCCGATCGGAGCACCGGTCGGCCCGGTGGCCCCAACGGCTCCGGCCACTTACACCATTGCGGGAACGGTCTCGGGCTTGCTCGATTACGGCAGCCTCACGCTGCTTAACAACGGCGCAGATCCGATCGTCCAAGCCGCCGACGGCAGCTTCAGCTTTTCCGTTTCCGTAGCGGCGGGCAGTGCCTACGCTGTCTCCGTCAACGCCCAACCGCTTTGGCAATCCTGCTCCGTTGCAAACGGCAGCGGGCTGGCCAACGGTAACGTCAATAACGTGAGCGTGAACTGCGCGGTCGCTCAGTCAATGGTGTCCACCATCGCCGGTTCCACCACTGCGGGGTATGTCAACGGCACTGGATCGGCGGCCTCGTTCCGACAGCCGAGCGGTATTGCGCGAGACGCCTCAGGCAACCTTTATGTGGCGGATTTCGGCAACCACGTCATCCGCAAAATCGCACCGGGCGGCGTGGTCACGACCCTGGCAGGCACAGGAAGCCCGGGCCACGTCGATGGCATGGCGGGCAGTGCCAAGTTCGCGACTCCGGTCGGCATTGCGGTGGCAGCCAGCGGCAACCTCTATGTGTCGGAGTTCTACGGCAACGATATTCGCAAGATCACGCCAGGCGGCATCGTGACGACGCTTGCCGGTTCGGCAACTGCGGGCAGCGCCGACGGCATCGGCGCAAGCGCTTCGTTCAACAACCCGCTGGGCATCGCGGTGGATGCCAACGAAAACGTCTACGTGGCGGATTACAGCAACAACATGATCCGCAAGATCACGCCAGCCGGCGTGGTGACCACGCTGGCCGGCACAACAACAGCTGGCAGCGACAATGGCGCGGCTGCGCTCGCCACCTTCAATGGCCCTTCGGGCATCGCGCGCTCTCCGTCTGGCACGCTGTATGTGACGGAGTGGTTCAACAGCGATATCCGGCAGATCTCATCGTCAGGTGTTGTCACGACACTGGCGGGCTCCGGCGCGACTGGCAGTGATGATGGAGTGGGTACTGCGGCAACGTTCGCCCTACCGGTGGGCATCGCGATCGGTACCAACGGCGTGCTTTATGTCGCCGACGACGGCAACAACTTGATCCGCATGGTGACCCCGGCGGGTGCCGTTGCCACCTTGGCGGGTTCCCTCAACCCTGGAAGCGCCGACGGCGCTGGCACCACCGCGATGTTCAATCAGCCCTCCGGGATTGCGGTCGACACCAACGGCAATCTGTACATCGCCGACCAAGCAAATAACCTGATCCGCAACGTCGCACCCAGCCAGTAAATGTACGGCGTACCCACCACCTGATTCTGTTTCGTTTTCGCCCTATCGAAAAAAAAAAGAAAGCCCCAAGGCGCTTGTAACCGCCCCGGGGCTTCTTGACCGCTCTTCACGGAGGCACGTGAATCATGGCTACGGATCAGTTTATTGGATCATCGCCTGCCAACGAACGTTGACGAGATTATTTGAACAACGCGCGCCTCACCGCCATGAAGCATTCTTCATTCAGTGCACCAAGCGATTTAATAAAGCGATCGCGCTATTGAGTCGCCATTAAGCTAACGGCAGACAAACAAGAGAGACACAATCTATCCAATCGCTTGGAGTCCAATTGACCAGTGCATTTAGCGCCTGGCCGGCACCAGCATCACCGGAATCGACTTAGATGTCGGCGTCCCGGCCTCGTCCGCAACATACGACAGCGGCACCAGCGGATTCGTCTCAGGGTAATACGCCGCCAGACAACCACGCGGGATGTCGTACGCCACCAGACGGAAGCCATCGGCGCGGCGCGTGGTGCCGTCGTCTGACAGCGTCACCATGTCGACCCACTCACCGTCTTTCATGCGGATCGTGTGCAGGTCTTCCTTGTTGATGAAGACCACGCGGCGCTGGCCGAACACGCCGCGGTAGCGGTCGTCCATGCCGTAGATGGTGGTGTTGTACTGGTCGTGCGAGCGGATTGTGGCCAGCGTGAAGACCGTCGTATCCGCATGGCGCTCGCGGGCACGGTGGACCGGCGTGTCGGTCGGCACGGCGTGCGTGTGGAATTCCGCCTTGCCCGACGGCGTGCTCCACACCCGTTCGGATGCGGTGTTGCGCAGGCGGAAGCCGCCCGGCACGCGGATCTTCTCGTTGAAGCCGGCAAAGTCGTCGAACACGGCTTCGATGCGCTCGCGGATGCGGTCATAGTCTTCCACCAGCCAGCGCCACGGGATGGCGCTCTCGGGCAGCGTCGCTTCCGCCAGCCGCGCCACGATGGCCGGCTCCGACAGCAAATGCGCCGAGGCCGGCGGATTGATGCCTGCCGACATGTGCACCATGCTCATCGAGTCTTCCACCGTCACGCCTTGCGTGCCGCCAGCCTGTTGGTCGACCTCGGTACGGCCCAGGCAGGGCAGGATCAGCGCGGCCTTGCCGTGCACGATGTGGCTGCGGTTGAGCTTCGTGGTCACGTGCACGGTCAGGTCGCACTGGCGCAAGCCGGCCCACGTGGCGGCGGTGTCCGGCGTGGCCGCCGCAAAGTTGCCGCCCATGGCGAAGAACACGCGCGCCGCGCCATTGCGCATCGCCTCGATGGCGCCGACGGTGTCGTAGCCATGTTCGCGCGGTACTTGAATCCCGAAGACCTGCTCCAGCCGATCCAGAAACGCGGGGGCGGGCTTCTCGTAAATGCCCATGGTGCGATCGCCCTGCACGTTGCTGTGGCCGCGCACGGGGCACGCGCCGGCGCCCGGGCGGCCGATGTTGCCGCGCAGGAGCAGCAGGTTGACGATCATCTGGATCGTCGCCACAGAATGCTTGTGCTGCGTGATGCCCATGCCCCAGCAGGCGATGACGCTGCCGGCCTTGATGTAGGTGTCGCCGGCCTGGCGGATTTCGTGTTCTGGCAGGCCCGATTCGGCTTCGATGGTTGCCCACGATTCGGCGCGCACGTCGGCGGCGAAGGCGTCGTAGCCGCCGGTGTGCTGGGCGATGAAGGCGTGGTCGACGATGGCAGGCTCTCCGCGGCTGCGTGCCACGTCGTCACGCTCGATCACGTGTTTGATGATGCCTTTGACGGTGGCCAGGTCGCCGCCGATGCGGACTTGGTGGTACTCCGTGCTGATGCGCGTGGAGCCCAGCGTCAGCATCTCGATCTTGCTTTGCGGATCGGCAAAGCGCTCCAGCCCGCGCTCGCGCAGCGGGTTGAACGAGACGATGGCCGCGCCGCGCTTGGAGGCCTCGCGTAGCTCACCGAGCATGCGCGGGTGATTCGTCCCCGGGTTCTGGCCGAAGATGAAGATGGCATCAGCCTTGGTGAAATCGTCGAGCGTGACGGTGCCCTTGCCGACGCCGATGCTGCCCCGCATGCCCGTGCCGGAAGGCTCGTGGCACATGTTGGAGCAGTCGGGGAAATTGTTCGTGCCGTAGGCGCGCACGAACAACTGGTAGAGGAAAGCCGCCTCATTGCTGGTGCGGCCCGAGGTGTAGAAGATCGCCTGGTTCGGATCGGGCAGCGCGCGCAGATGCTGCGCGATCAGCGCGAAGGCGGCATCCCATTCGATCGGTACGTACTTGTCGCTGGCCGCGTCGTACACCATCGGGTGCGTGAGGCGCCCCTGGTCTTCGAGTGCGTAGTCGGACCAGTCGGCCAACTCCCTCACGGTGTGCTGTGCGAAGAACTCCGGCGTGGTGCGGCGCGACGTCGCTTCTGCAGCTACGGCTTTGACGCCGTTCTCGCAGAACTCGAAGGTGGAGGCGTGGTCGCGATCGGGCCAGGCGCAGCCGGGGCAGTCGAAGCCGTCGGGCTGGTTGGCCGACAGCATCGTCTTGGCGCCCTTGGCCGCGATGCCCTGCGACAGCAATTGATGCGCAACGCTTTTAAGCGCGCCCCAGCCACCGGCCGGGTGACGGTAAAACTCGATCTTCTGGTGCTTCACAGCGGCCTCAATACAGCACGACCGAACGGATCGACTCACCGCGCTTCATCAGCTCGAAGCCCTCGTTGATGCGCTCCAGCGGCAGCGTGTGCGTGATGAGGTCGTCGATGTTGAGCTTGCCTTCCATGTACCAG